>Ga0315900_10000001_pt1 | contig 812352 bp, 751 predicted proteins | sample LakEriMetagenome_FD_203521 | JGI IMG/M metagenome (GOLD analysis project Ga0315900, IMG submission 203521) | Freshwater fungal communities from buoy surface, Lake Erie, Ohio, United States - Buoy 12 MA114 | ecosystem: Environmental > Aquatic > Freshwater > Lake > Lake biofilm | place: USA...
CTATAGCGAGGGGCCTGCACGCGATCCCATCCCGAACTCGACCGTGAAATCCCTCTGCGCCGATGGTACTTGGTCTTAAGGCCTGGAAGAGTAGGTCGCCGCCAGACTCCTCATAACCCTCTTACAATAATAACTTAATAATGAATCCATAAATTCAAAAAAAGAAACTGGTTCTTCTAAATATATACCTCTGTCATACCTTCTCAATATAAATATTAAGTCAATATATATAAATCAAATAAATCACTTCCTCTGCTTTTACTGCGGAAACAATATTCATACTTCACACGGTTTAACCTTTATTAATAAAAACTAAGTACGCCGAACCAAATCAAAAAAAACCTCCATATCACCTCAATCCCGCCACCCTTCTCAATAGCTAGATCTTGATAAATATATAGCTTTTTAGCAATACTGATCTGTCTAGAAATACCAAAGCGAAAATATGCAACCAAGCCAGTCATTTGCGCTTTATATTCAAATGAGCAACTAACCTGCCGACCTAATTTTTTACTGTTTTTTCTAAACCATCAATTTTTAATGAAACAAGGATTGATTACTGCTTAATGAAATCGTACAAAAAAATTTCACACTGGTATTTTCTTCCTCGTCTTGCGAAGAACCAATTCTTTTTTGAAACCTAACAATGCATTCATAGGGCGCGGAAGCGAAACTTAAGGGTTTGGACGGCGCGTGCCTTGCCTCATCAGGCGCGTAAAAAGATTTGCAGGGACAAGAAATAGTCTTTATGTGCGCGATAGTTTCAACCTTAGTCCATAGGGTGTAAGAGATTCTTGAGCTCATTTTTATGCACCTGAGCGCCCTTCATCAACGGGAAGCAGTAACTTTCCGTCCGCGCAAAGCGACCATTGGGGGCGCTTAAAGAGGTGTCTCTTATTAAGAGCCCAAAACGTTGCAGAGAGCTAAGGTTTATCACAAGGTGAGCAATAGCTCTTTGCAGGGATTTTCTTTGAGCCCTTTCTCAAGAGGTTCGCTTCGTAAAAACTTCAATAAAGTTAACCTTGGTAAATGCAAGAAAGTATGTGACCCTATAAGGACTTACCTGATGCATAGACACGCAAGGTTGATCAGTCAGGTAAGATCTATGTGATTTTTTTGACGAGGAGTAACATGATGAGACGCACACCAATGGGCTTTATCCTCTTTTCCTTTTTAAGTTTTTTCCTCTTAGAGGGGACTAACTGCTTTTCAACAAACGTTGAATTTTCTGAAGAGAATCTCCTGCCTTACCTGCGGGCACGACAAGGAAAAACATTGTTAATTGAGATAGAGGCTGTTCAGAAGTGGGCAAGACACGGCTCAACACACTTCAATCTCGATGAAAATGGTCTGTACACGGTGGAGGTGTTAGAAAAACAAGAGTGCCCTATCGCCATGACCTCATCTACGACGTCACCAGTGGGTGAACAAAGAGCGTCTATTCGTTCTGCAACCGTTGCCTTTAAAATGGAGGAAACGTCCCGTGAACGCTTCTTGGCCCTCTCACCTAAGAAGGTTATGACGTTTATCCCTCTAAAGGGGCGCACAAATATTCCCCATGGGTACTGGTTTTGCGATTTTGAAAATACCCTCAAATTTTTCATCGCTGAGAAGCTTGGTGGTTGAGGTTTTTCGCCGATGAGGTTTGTCAATTAGTGTAAGGACGGCTTAGCCGTCCTTACACTAAAGGCTTGCAAACTGCTCTTCTAGTTTTTTAGGGTTTTGATACCAAAGGGCCGACATTTGCTCGGACATGGGATCGGGAAAGATGTCCTCTTTCCCTGCCCTGATGCCTTGAAGAATATTCTCAGCCGCTTGTTCGGGTGTTGTTTTGGCCATTTCAATTCCCTTTGCCATGTCTGTGTCAATGGGACCTGGAAAGATGCTATAAACGGCGATATTCTTTTTGCGAAGCTCTGTGCGCAAGGCCTGCATGGCTGAAAAAAGGGCGGCCTTTGAGGCGCAGTATCCTGCAGCAAAGACCATACTGGCAAGACTAACAATAGAACAAAGACTTGCAATGGCGCCGCCGCCGTTATTTTCAATCACAGGCGCGAACGCTCTGATCATATTGATGGTTCCAAAATAGTTCACGTCCATGTCAGTTCGAATATTCTCCAAAGGGCTGTCGAGCAGACTGTGCGACGCAAAGATACCAGCGTTATTAATAAGCACTTGTACGTCACCGGCGGTTTTGGCAGCGCTTTGAATATTGGCGGCCTTTGTGATGTCAAGTTTAATCGGAACAACCCGTGCGTCAGCCAGATCTTTGAGCGCTTCTAAATCTCTGGCGGCGGCATAGACTTTTCTTGCGTTGTGCTGAAGGCATGCCTTCACAAGGGCCTTTCCAATGCCGCGACCGGCCCCCGTAACAAAAACCACTTTGTTTTCTATGTTCATGATAAATCCCTGTTTTTTATTGTTCAGAAATATTCTAACATGAAGATGACCACAAGTAGAGAGGGTGTTCTTTAAAAGATAAAATGTCTGAGCTTTTTTTTGATTTGTCGCTGCGTTATGATAAGGCTTAAAAAAAACGAACAAGAGACCATCATGGGAGAAGACTTTACCCAAGGGCACCGTCAGCGGTTGCGCACGCGCTTTCTAGAAGGAGGAGAGCGCGCGGTCGCGGACTATGAGCTGTTAGAGATGCTCCTTTATGCCGCTCATCCAAGATCTGATGTGAAGCCGCTTGCCAAAAAACTGCTTCACCAATTTGGGACACTGTCAGGGGTCGTGCGCGCGTCCACCAAAGAGCTCCAACTGGTGGACGGCATGGGTCAAGCGTCGATCAGCATCATCAAAGTCGCTCAAGTCTTGGTGGAAAAAGTCCTAATCCAAGAAATTCAAGAAAATCCTGTCATTGATTCGTGGGATAAGCTTCTTACGTACTGTAAGGTTTCCATGGGGCACCTGGGAAAGGAACAGTTTCGTTTGTTGTTTCTAGACCGAAAAAACCGCCTCATCAAAGACGAAATCCAGCAAACAGGCACGGTGGACCAGGCACCTGTGTATCCACGCGAGGTCGTGCAGCGCGCCTTAGAGGTCGGAGCGTGTGCCCTGATTTTGGTACACAATCACCCGAGTGGGGATGCGACCCCGTCCCAGGCGGACATTGACGTGACAAAACGCATTATCAAAGCCGCAGAAGGGGTTGATGTGCGCATCCACGATCATTTGATCATCGGGAAAAACACACATACATCCCTTCGTGCCCAAGGGCATATTTAGGAGCTGTTTTACCGAAAGCGCCCCAAAAGCTTTTGCACCATAAATAGTGCTTTGAAACGTAGATGATGAAATTTTCCTCGCAGGGACGACGTTCTTTCAAGGGCCCGCGCCATCCATTGCTGAGCCTGTGCGGCGTTGCGAGAGGTTCCTTTACCGCGCAGTAAGAGATGCGCCACCAGGCGCTGGGATTCGGGCGACCCTGCTTCAGCCGCTTGAAGGTAATAAGAAAACGCTCGGGTATCATCTTTGGAAACACCCACCCCAAAAAGGTATAAAAATCCAAGGCGTTCGAGCGCGTTCACTTGCTGTTTTTCTCCTGCCCTCATGTACCACTTTAAAGCCTGGGAATAGTTCTGCTGTTGATCATAAAACCGGCCAAGGTAATAAAACCCTAGCGCGTCGTCTTGGGCGGCCGACAGTTCGTAATGATACAAAGCTTCGTGTAGGTCTTTTTTTGTGCCGCGTCCTTCTTCATGCATAAGGCCCAAAAGAGCAAGGGCGCTCGCGTCTCCTTGGCGTGCTGAAACGTTGGCAAGGCTGTAGGCTTTTTTCTCATCTTGAGGGACACCGAGCCCTTCAAAGTAGAGATGTGCTAGGGAATATTGGGCGGCGGGGTTTTCCCCTGATGCGGCCTTTTCGTACCAAAAGGCAGCTTCCTCAAAGTTCACCTCTCCTAAATGGCCGTAATAAAAAAGCTCTCCTATGGAAAGGGCGGCAGCCGCGTGTCCTGTCTTGGCCGCTTCTTTATACCACCTATGGGCAAGGGGGATATCTTGGGCAACACCCCATCCGTGATGATAGGCATACCCAAGGTTATACTGAGCTTCTTCATCGTCAAAGTCTTCAGCAGCTTTGGTGTAAAGATCAAAGGCCTTTTTAAGATCTTGCTTGGTGCCTGTCCCGTTTTCGTAAAGCCCAGCCAGGCGTACATACGCTGTGGATATGTCATACATAAGCGCGTTTTCATAACACGTGCGTGCGCGTGGTGGATCACAAGGTATGCCGATCCCGTCTTCATAGGAGATCCCAAGGAAAAAAATGCAAAATCCGTCCCCAAGGCTTGCGCCTTTTTCGTATAGGGTAAAGGCTTTTTGGTGATCTTGAGAGACGCCATACCCATATTCATAAAAACGCCCAAGATCGGCGTAGCACCGTATGTCCCCATGAGTTTGAGCGCGTTCGTACCAAAAAAAGGCTTTTTCAAAATCTTGGTCTGTGCCGATTCCTTTTTCATAACACCACGCAAGATTGCGCATGGCCATGAGGTATCCGCCTGAGGCGGCGCGCTCGTAACATGCAAACGTTTGGTCAGCACTTGGGGTGCACCCTTTACCGTGACGATAAAAATATCCAAGGGCATTCAGAGCATTGAGATGCCCTTGGTCCGCCGCCTTAGTATAGAAGATAAATGCTTTTTCGTCGTCCTGGGGCACGTCATCAGCCCATGCGTATTTGTTGGCCAACGTGAATTGTGCGGTTGCGTCCGTTTCGGCAAGGCGCTCGAGCTCTTGAAGGGGGAGGGGTTCTTCTTCTGGTGGAAAACGCTCGTTATCCAAGAGATAGGTCAGCTGAGAAAGGGCACCGTCTACCTTTTTTTGAACAGCCTTCGTGAGAAAATAAAAAGCCCTTTCACGGTCCAAGGGGACAAGGGTTCCCTCTCCGTACTCAATCCCCAGCGAGAGAAGGGCGGGGTCAAACCCAAGGGCGGCGGCTTGCTCTAAATGTGAAAATCCTTTTTCGCGCGCTGTGTCAGAGGGAGGTGATTCTGACCACAGAAGACGTTTGGCCAGGCTAAAATGTGCATAGGGATCACCAAGCTGCGCGGCACGCTCATAAAGGGTGAGGGCTTTTTCAAAATCTTTGGGCACATGTTCGCCGCGTTCTGACATTTGTCCAAGCAGAAACAACGCACCTGCGTGATTTTGTTCTGCGGCGCCCTCGAGCCAAAAGTAGGCTTTTTCAAAAAGCGGAGGGTCTTGATAATAATAGGAGTGTCCAAGACTGTATTTCGAGAGGGAGTGCCCTTGGGACGCTCCTTTTTCCAAGTACAAGCACGCTTTTTGAGGGTCGTAGGGAAAGTCTCCTCCCTGTTTGTAAAGAATGCCAAGGGTATGAAGCGCGCCAAGATGGTTTCTGTCGGCTGCTTGCTCAAGGTAAAAAAGGGCGGTGTCATAGTTCTTATCTTCTTCAAGGTAGAGATGTCCCAATTCAAACAGAGCGCGCGTGTGTCCTTGAGCGGCGGCACGCTCGAGCCATCTGAGGGCGCAAAGCTTATCTTGTGGCACAAAGTGCGTGCCTTTGTCGTAGTGTTCGTAAAGAAGATAAGCTGCAATCGCCGAGCCTTCTTCTGCTTCATGGAGGAGGATGCTTAATGACTCACGGATTTTGTCCTCCTGGATGTCTTCAAAAATCGTCAAAGACGCTTGATGCAGAAGGGCTGTGGGGTGACCCGCTTTGTGGGCCTCGTCGAGATAGGTCAGGGCTTTTTGTGTATCGACGGCGACGCCTTCGCCGTGTCCATAAATTTGTCCAAGGAAAAATAAAGCGTCTGGATCCTTAATTTGGGCGGCCTTTTCAAAAAGACTGCGGGCCTTTATTTCGTCCAAGGGCAGATATTGGCCACAGTAATAAAGTTCACCAAGAACGCTCTCGGCTTCTGCCACACGGGAGTTGGCAAGCATTTCCAGCAAGGTAATCCCTGTTTTTGGATCGTGAGGTACCCCGTTTCCGTTGATGATCATAATGGCAAGGCATGTTTGAGCCGTGTTGTTTCCTCGCTCGGCGGCCTTTTGAAACAATGAATAGGCGTGGCCAAAGTCATCTGCGTCGCACGCCTCAAAGGCATCTTTCATAAATGGGTCAGACAAGGATTGAGCGGGGCCGTATCTAAAGGTAATCATTGTGACGTCACACCAGGGAAAAACAGATATTAAGGGCTACCAGAAGGTGCCAAAAGCTTTTTATGCATAGCTCTTTTTTTTTGGTTTCGCTACTTTTTTTAATCCTGTGAAGCTGTCTCAATCCCGAGAGATTATTATCTTCACAGTGCTGGATGTGACTATGACAGAAATTGCTCTCGAAGAACACGTTCTTCTAGATCATGTTCTGGATCAAATAAAAGGGTGATGGCTTTTGTGCGATCTTCACAGATTTGTACACTTTTTATGTTGCGTATCTCAGTATAGTCGGCGGTGGCGCTGACGGAACGGTTCTCGGGGTTAAGAATATCCAATTGGATTTGAGAAGTGTTTTTTAAAAGGGCGCCGCGCCAACCCCGTGGACGAAAGGGGCTTAAAGGCGTAAGCGCCAAAAGGTCCGCGTCGATGGGCAAGATCGGGCCATTATTAGAGAAATTATAAGCCGTACTTCCCATGGGCGTTGACACCAAAATACCGTCGCACACTACCTCCGGAATACGCAAGACACCATCGGTCGAGAGGCGAATTTTGGCGGCTTGGTGGGTTTGGCGTAAAAGAGATACTTCATTGAAAGCATGTGCTGTGTGGCAAAGTCCTTCAATATCTGTGACATGCATTAGTAGCGGGTAGAGCTTGAACGATGCCGCCCGCGTCAGTCGACCCGTAAGGTCGTCTTCATGGAAGGCATTCATCAGGAAGCCTAAAGTTCCAAGATTCATTCCGTAAAAAGGGATGTTAAGGGAAAAAAACTTATGGAGGGTATGAAGCATGGTGCCATCACCACCCAACACCACAATATAGTCAGCTTCTTCCAGGGGGGTGTCTCCGTAACGTGTGCGAAGGCGTATTTCAGCTTGGATAGCTTTTTCATGACGAGGATCAGCGATAAAAGCAATGGTCATGGCAGCTGTGGCGCGCTGGGTGAAAGACAGGCTTGAAAATTCTTAGCAAGCGCCATGAGCGTCTGCTCGTAAGAACGGGGCCTCTTGGACCGACGGTCAAATCCCAAAGGGTCTACCAAGGTGGCCTTGAGGCCAAGGGTGGCAGCCATCTTTTCGATACGGCCTTTTCCAATACTAGCATCCGCAATGAGACAGGCCCCAGGAGACTCCTCTGTTTGCTCTTTGAGCTCGCGCAGACGCTTAAGACTTAGCCCTTGCTCGGGATCCAGAACCAGATGATGTGAAGGCCCCAGGCCGTATTCATTCTCAAAATATTGGTAACTGTCATGGAAAACAAAGAAAGGTTTTTCCTTGTGGGGGGAAAGGGTTTTTGTGATGTCTTCTTGAAGGTTGGAAAGTTTTTGAAGTAACTCTTCTTCATTTTTTTTGTATTGATGGTGGTGGGCAGCGTCGCGCTCTTGAAGGGAAAGACTCAAGGCTTTTACAAAATGCTTCATATTATTAATACTGAGCCACACATGGGGATCAACTGCATCGTGATGAGAGTGGGGCCGAGATGTGTCGTGATGATGACAGACATGGCGCTGGGGTAAGGGTTCGATTCCTTCAATTTGCGTAATCGTAAACATTTTATGGGGCGAGTGCCTGGCAAACGGGACTAAGAAGCCTTCCATATCGGGTCCTATCCAAACGACCAAATCAGCTTTTTCGAGGTAGCGTAGATGGGATGGCCGGAGGCGAAAATCGTGGCCTGAATTTTCTTCTTGTACCAAAAGCGAGGAAGTCCCAATGCCAGTCATCAAGTCGTCTACAAGGCTCTTGAGGGGGGCCAGGGACACGACGACACGGGGAGATGCGCCCATGCACGTCGGTGCAATCATACAAAAAAAACCAAGCAAAAAAATAAAACGCATCCCAAAACACACGTGACCAAAAAAGTTATTCATGGGGCTAAGGTCCAGGGCCTGTCAATGCATTTAATGCGCATCAAGAATTTACTTTTCTGCTTTATCGGTTCGCCGGAGATTTTCGTTGTAATAATCAGGATCTGAGTTAAGGATTGAAAGCTCACACGCGTTCATGGCCTCTGTCCATCGGGTATCCAGGGACTTACCGATTTCTTTTACAAGGGGCGTGTCTTTGTGCTTGTCGATCATATCTTGCACTTCGCAGGCCAAGAGTGCAGGTTGACAAAAGCGCACAACCTCCAGGGTCGACATACGGCCCATCAAGTTGTTTAAGGTCTTGCACCGAAGCTTTCCATCATATGCCTGGGAAGGGCAGGAGATGGTCATGAGGGTGAGCGCTGCTAGGGAAAATGTCATTTTTTTTTTCATAAAGTCCTCCTGTTTATCGTAGGTTGTCGTGTACAGGATACTTGATTTTGAGCTAAAAAACAGCCCTTCAAATAAATGGATATTCTGTACCTTTTGTCAAAAAAATGTTTGTGTTTTTCAAAGAACTCGCCTAAGACCAACACCACTTTACATAGAGAGGAGAATCGGATGAAAACAAGAAGCAGTTATGGTGCGCTCTTCGGGATCGGACTCTTGGTGACACAAAGCTGGGGGTGCGCTCACGAGGACGGCCGGGAAATCTGCGCGGCATCCAGCACGCAAGGAGGCGCTTTTTACGCGCCTTTAGTCATAGAAGAAAAACAGGCGTCGCTTGTCGGTGGTCGTTCTAGGAACGCGGCATGGGACACACAAAAATCAAAAGAGTCCCCCCTGAGCGAGGGCGAGGAAGAGCCTCAGCAAGAGGACCTCGCGTCTGTCCTGATCCAGATGGGAGCTGTACCTCAAGAAATGTTTGAAGAGATCGCAGTACTGGGGATGCTGCGCGAAGAGCAACACGTTGAGCTATGTCGTCAGTGGGTGCCGTCTTATCTAAAGCATGACACAAGCGCTCTGTCGGCGTTATCCCTTGACATTTTAAAGGAGGAGCCTCACATATCCATTCCAGTTTTTGAAGATGACGGTAGTCGGACTGCAAGATTTCTAGATCCAGGTTATAGCGCCGGAGGGATCAGTTACATGTTATCAAGATGTCTTGCGCATATGTCTGCTTTACCTGACACCTTGGGTCGGGTGCCCCAAGTGTTTGTCCCAGGATGTGGTCATGGCTACGATCTATGGAAAATGGCTCTTTTGGGCTCTGTTTTGGGGGTGGAAAACCATCCAGCGCTTGTCAACAAGAAACTTAAACTAAATATTCCCGGCCAAGTGGCTCTCAAGGCGGCGCCTTACTTACCCAAAGAAGTCAAAGTGCGCGACAGAGTAAAACTCCTTGAGGCAGACGTTGTGTACGCTTTACAAGATAAACGATATGAAGGATTTTTTGACGTCGGTTATGGAAGTAATTTCATTCATTGTCTTGCGCCGGCGAACGCAAAGACTTATGCAAGGGTGTTGTTTAGTGCCATGAAAAAAGGAGGGGTTGTATTTGAGTCAGCGCACCTGCCGTTGACACAGGCCTTTCACTTCTATCAAAGGAACATTGCACAGGCGAAAGAGTTTCCTGGATATATCCTTGAAAACATGATGATTGACTCGGCTCGTGTCACCTCATCTCATAAATTTGTAATGCTGGATGAAGTCCGAGAGCAGGTTCCCCCCGTTGAGTTACGCTTTGGTCATTATCGAAAGGGTGATAAGCGAAAGCTCTCACAAAAGATACGGGCACGAACACAAGGAGGGTCAGAATTCTATCACCGCAGTATTGTGGGGTATGATGCGAAAACTCTTTTGACGCTTATGACCCAAGCCGGATTTGTGATGGATGATCTTTTTTACATCAGATCAGATAGTTCGCGTGTAGAGGTGGCGTCAGTGAGTGCTGACGGAACGTTATCTAATAAAGAACAGTTAGAGGTTTTGGCGCGCGTTTGTTTTATTGGACATAAACCCTAACCTGGGCGTTGGGGGCAAAGTGCCGCATCTCGGTCTTTGAGTGAAGGAAGATGTTAGGGGCGGCACTTTTTTTGCTCGCAATTAAACACCTTGTATTTACTTAAAATTTGACATATCAACTACTGTGAGCCTAAAGTCTGGAGTTTTGGATGAAAAAACGATGTCGTGTATGGGCTGTTTTGGAAGTATTTTGCCCCAGGGCATATTGTAACCTTGTGCAAAAAAAGCAGCATAAGGACAATTTAAAAAATACCAAGGGGATTTCCTTTGCCACCTATCGTAAAACAGATGACCAAACCCTTGGGTCTTTGGCCTTTGGTTTTCGTCATGGGGATCCTCACACGTCTTCTTGTCTAAACGAAAAAAAAATCTTGAAAACGCCTGTAACGCCGCATTCAGGATTTTGCTTTGGCGCTGTTTAATCACTTATGCAGACATGTCTCAAAAAGCACGGCACCCTTTATGCAGCTTACATTCTCTGCAAGACGTCACAAACTCACTCATTTCATCATCCTGGTCGTGGGTGTGACTTCAGCCCCTTTGAAGGAAACGCTATGAGTTGAAGAACTTTTTGTTTTGGGCGATGGGAAGGCTTGTGGCCCTCAAGGCGGGATGGCCATCATGAAGAACGCTCGTGTGGTGAAGTGTGTCACAAGGATTTGTATGATTGCACAAGAGTTTAACTAATATGAAGTTTGAGAGGACCTGATGAGAAAAGTACGGAAGCTGCTAAAATGTTACTTGTTGTTAGTTGGGGGAATTTTAGGGCCTCTTCAGGCGAGCGAAGATGATGAGGGGCGCCTGGTGGTAGCAGCCTGTGATACGTCAGACGCCGAAGACAGTGAAACGGATACGCTTTCGTACGAATACACTGACCATGAGGATGTGTTTGATCTGGAAGAGGCACAACAAGCTTATTCAAGAATTTCCTTTAGAAATCCAGATGAGTTGTACACAAGAAAACTGGAGATCGGCCGTTTTCTCAAAGGAGAAGATCAGCCAGATGACTATCTTTGCCATTGCTTCGTACCAGACTCGGTAAAAGAAAAGAAAGAAGTCTTACAAACCATCGACGCAATCCTGACAAATAAATCTTGCCAAAAGCCTATCGTGGTGCATTATCCGTTGCTTAAAACTGTGGGTAAAACCTATGATCCTGGCTATAGCTTTGGGGGAATTTCGTGGTTGAAACAGGAATGCTTAAGAGAAACACGCCACAGGGCTAATGCCAAAGGAACCCCACATCTTTTGGATGCAGGATGCGGACATTTCTATTTTACCTTTCCAGCCCTCCTGGCGGGAGCCAAGGTCATGGCTGTGGATCAACACCCAGATCTCACCGACGTTCAGCATTTTAAACCGCCCTTTGCAGACATCAAAAAGGTTCAGCCCATTTTCCCAGAAAAGGATTTAAAACAAAGACTAACTATTGTGAACGCAGATCTTCTCACATACTTAAAAGGAATAAAGGAAGTTTTCGATATAACCTATGCGGGTGACGTGATCCATTATCAATCATGTCTAAAAGCACAAAGTTTTATCCAATGTCTATACACAGCAACAAAGCCAGGCGGCATGGTTTACGCCTGTGCCAATGCGCCAGATCCTGCTGCCTTCGAGATTTACACACAAGCCAAAGGGATGGGCAAGAAGTTCCCAGGCTACTACGTGCGCAATACCATGACTGACCAAAAGGGAAAGTCAAAATCGACATACCTCAGCCTTGACGGCGCCGTGGACGATGTCTGCCCCGCGTATCTTATGGCAGGATTTTATAAGCCAAATGATAAAGCCTCGTGTAAAGAAAAAGCAAAAAAGCTTCTGGTACAGGGGCACCAATTCACCCACCGTGCAATTTTGGAATTCGATGCGGATTCTCTGCGCGCCCTTTTTGAAGAAGCAGGCTTTGTGGTGATCGATTTATCCTATGCTGCGACAACAGGTCGCTTACCCGAAAACACGGTGCTGTCGACGACTTTGCTCCAGTTGATCTCTCGTGTTCAGATTATCGCGCTGAAACCGTCTGCTACCTGAGTGATTTTGAGTTGATGCCATCCCAGGTGATTTATCACGAAAACATGTGGGATGGCGGATAAAGAAGTTCTTTTTATGGTAAGGAAAGAAAAATGCATTGGAAGATTTAGTCAAAATCTGCCTTGGAGGTCAGCGAATGAAAGGGTGAGCGGCTGTATAGTCAAAATCAAAAAAGGTGATTTTTTGAAAAAAAACGCCTAATGAGTGAACGCTATGGTACTTTTTACTCGGGATCTTGTCATGGCGTGGAGAAAGATAGCAGTGACATCCATGAGTCCAAAAAAAATCCCTAGACTGAGAGCAGCGCATGTTCTAAATGGGAGTGTCGTCTGACTGGTGCCGCCGGGGAGGATTGAACTCCCGGCCTCACCCTTACCAAGGGTGCGCTCTGCCACTGAGCTACGGCGGCGACAAGACAACGTTTATAGGATTTAGAAGCAGGTTGCAAGTATGGAAGATAACTTCTTTAAAAAGTTTGGACAAAAAACGCAGCAAAAGGCGCGGGAAGACCGTTTGGCAAAGGCGCTACGGGAGAATTTGCGCAAGCGCAAACATCAACTACGTGCAAGGGTCGCCCATGAGCCACACCAAGAAGCGGGTGACGAGCCTGCCAAGGATGAACCCGTGATCACTGTGGAGGAAAAGACTGTGGCGTCTCGAGAGGAATTTCAAGATCAGTGTGAGGACGGTTCTAATGAATGGTCTGGAAAAGCTGTTGGTGCCTGTTCAGAGTAATCATCCAAAACCCAGTCACTAATGCCGAGGGGGTTTGAGGCAGGGGCGGCTAGGGGGAATGCCACGTTGCCTATAGACCGACGGACAGGCCCCGTCTAGGCGTGTTTGCAACTGAATGTGCTTATATGCACAAGATTCACGCCAACTTTTTTCTTACTAACGTTGTCCATGAGTCTCGTGGGGGAGTCTGCTGCCTAGCTCTTTTTCTTGGGGATTTGCGGGTTTTTCTCCTAGTTGCCAGAGTTTTTTGGGCGTGTACGTTCTGCCTTCTCTGCGGCCGTACGTGCCGTAGTGATAGGTGGCGAAGGTTTGGGGATCAAGGTTATTTTCTGCGATATATCCCTTGAGATCAGGGTTTTTTTCAAGATAACCTTCCGGCGAAAAGTCTCTTGGTAAGTCGTGACTGGCATAAGTACAGGGAATAGCCGCGCACAGTGCGAAAGAGTATAAAATGAAAATGATGGCCTTCACGATAATCTCCATAAATAGGTAACTCTTCTATCATGGCATTCATTTGCTGTCTTGGTCAATGAACAAACTTTTTTAAGTAAACAGAAAATCATGTATGTGTTTAGACACATGAATAGTTAATCTTTTTTATAAAATAGTGCGATCATACATTTCAAGTGAGGGAAAAGTATGAGAAATTTATACATGGTCGCTGCCTTCGCATGATGCTTGGGAATAGGGGCAAGCGTATGCACAAGGGGTCCACCCACAAGCTGACGGCGTAATAAAGAAAGAGGGCGCCCATGCTGCTCATGCTTAAGACGCTAACGACAGGGTAAGTGTTGCAAGTGAAGAGCATGAAAAGAAAGGAATATATATCCTAGAGATTGCAAAGGATAGGACAAGTTTTTATGCTTCCCGTCCCATACCAGAAGGGTCGACAAAAAACGGTGATAGACGTGTGATGAGGGCAAAATAAATCATAGACGACGTTAAGAGTTCGGGTCTTCAAATGGCCGTGCATGACCTCAGCGCCGGGGGGTTTGAGGCGATTAAAGTTACGAAGGCGCGTACCCTGCTGACATCACCAGTGCAAAAGTGACATCAAAAGGGGAGCCGGGAAGGGGATGAACGCTTTCCCAGCAAAGCTCCTAAATGTGAATGGCGCGTTTAAGGGCGTCGAGGGCGGCTTCCTTAACTGCCTCGTTCACGGTGGGATGCGCGTGACAGGTTCGTGCCACATCTTCTGAGGACGCTCGGTACTCAAGGGCAAGGGCCGCCTCGGCAATCATGGTACCGGCTTCTTCTTGAATGATATGAATCCCTAAAATCTCGTCCGTTTCGGCGTGGGAAAGAATCTTCACAAAGCCTTCAGTGTGGGCGTTGGCGCGCGCGCGGGCGTTGGCGGAAAAGGGAAACTTGCCCACCACAAAGGGCACGCCTTTGGCCTCTAGTTGCTCTTGGGTTTGACCCACGGTCGCAACCTCTGGTGAGGTGTAAATGATGGCTGGTATCGCGCCGTAATTCACGTGGGGTTTTTGCCCCGCGAGCATCTCGGCAAGAGCGACGCCTTCTTCTTCGGCTTTGTGGGCGAGCATGGCCCCGCCAATGACGTCACCAATGGCGTAAACCCCTGGTACTGAAGTAGCAAAATGGCCGTCGACCGTGATAAATCCCCGCTCGTCCGTGTTAACACCAATGGCCTCGAGATTAAGGCCTTGGGTGTGGGGCTTACGGCCCGCACAAGAAAGGAGAATATCGCAGCTAAGCTTTTCTTCGTTGCCGCCCTCGGCCGGTGTCGTAAAGACGCTAAGCCCGCCCTTGGTTTTCTCGACTCTTGCAACCTTGGTGGACAGCATAAATTCCATCCCCTGGTTTTTAAGGCTTTTCATAAGGGCCGTTGCAACTTCGCGGTCAAGGGCCGGCACCAGGCGGTCAAAGTACTCGATTACGGTGACTTTGGCACCAAGGCGCCGCCACACCGATCCCATCTCAAGACCGATATAACCCCCGCCAATGACGATTAAGTGTTCAGGGACTTTGTCCAAGGAAAGGGCACCCGTGGATGTCACGACGGTTTTCTCGTCAATTTCGACCCCTGTCAGGGTTGTGGGGCTTGATCCCGTGGCGATCACAATTTTAGGGGCTGTGATTTCTGTCGTGCCAGCATCACCTTCGACACTTAGTGTTTTTGCGTCCTTAAAAGAGGCGCGACCTTGTACAAAGGTTACTTTGTTTTTTTTAAAAAGAAAAAGAACGCCCTTGGTCAGATCTTCCACCACCTTGTCCTTGCGCGCCATCATGGCGCCAAGATCAAGGCCCACGTTATCCACCGTGATGCCATGGGCTTTGAGGTCCATGGTTGCTTGTGTATAAAGATGGGAGGAGTGAAGAAGTGCTTTGGAGGGGATACAACCGACATTAAGGCACGTGCCGCCAAGAGTTGTGCGTTCGTCAACGCATGCAACATTCATCCCAAGCTGGGCCGCCCGAATCGCTGCCACATATCCTCCAGGACCAGCGCCAATCACAATCAGATCAAAAGTGGTTTGTACCATGACGTTCTCCTTAAATTTCCAAAAGAAGACGCTCGGGGTCTTCGATACATTCTTTGACACGCACAAGGAAGGTCACAGCCTCACGTCCGTCCACCAAGCGGTGATCATAGCTAAGGGCTACGTACATCATGGGACGCACTTCGATTTTGCCGTCGATCACCATGGGGCGCTCTTGGATTTTGTGCATGCCCAAAATGCCGGATTGGGGTGTGTTAAGAATGGGGGTGGACATGAGCGAGCCAAAGATGCCGCCGTTGGTGATGGTAAAGGTGCCCCCCGTCAAGTCCTGCATGGAAAGCTTGCCTTCACGCGCCTTTTTCCCCAAAAGACCAATGGTTTTTTCGACATCGGCAAAGTTGAGTTTGTCAGCGCCCCGCACCACAGGCACCACAAGCCCTTGGGGTGAGGAGACTGCCACACTGATGTCATAATAATTTTTATAAACAATCTCGTCCCCATCAATCTCGGCGTTAATGGCCGGGATTTCTTTGAGCGCCGTCACACAAGCCTTAGCAAAAAAGGACATGAAGCCAAGGCGAACGCCGTACTTCTTTTCAAAGGAGTCTTGGTAACGCTTACGTGTGGCCATGACGTTGGTCATGTCGATCTCGTTAAAGGTCGTCAGCATGGCGGCGGTGTTTTGGGCTTCTTTCAAGCGCTGGGCGATGCGTTGACGCAGGCGAGAGAGCTTCACGCGCTCTTCTTGCGGGGCCTCAGAGCTGTTGCTGTTACCATTTCCGTTTAAGGGAAGCTCAAGGGCAATGCCGGTGCTTAAAGAGGGGACAGGCGCACCGAGGACGTCAGCCTTTAGAAGGCGACCGTCTTTGCCACTGCCTTGAAGGGTGGCGGGGTCGATGCCCTTTTCTTCACTAAGTTTTCTCACGGCAGGGGAAAGCTTGTCGGCGGCTGAGCTTGCCATGGTGGGGGGCACACTGCTTGGCAGCGGCGGCGCGCTCATGGGCGCGGGGGTTGGCGCTGGGGCAGGTGTTGGGGTGGGGGCAGCGGCGGGCGTCTGCGTAACAGTGGGGGCAGCGGCCGAGTCAATTTCGCCTAAAAGATCACCCACAGCGACGGTGGCGCCGTCTGCTGCTGAAATGGACGTCAAAACGCCGCTAGCGGGTGCATTTACCTCAAGGGTCACCTTGTCGGTTTCTAGCTCCAAAAGTGTTTCATCAGCCTTGACGGCTTCGCCCACCTTTTTCAGCCATTTAGAAACTGTCGCCTCAGTGACGGATTCACCAAGGGGGGGGACTTTGATGGGTTGTTGCATCTGTCATTTTCTCCTTTAGGAATAATTAGGCAAAACGAAGTAGTTCGCCAATAAAACGCTGCTCTTCAGCAATGTGCCTTGATAAATAACCCGTAGCGGTGGCCGCCGCCTCGGCGCGCCCCACATAGCGCGGGCGAGGGGTTTTATATTTTGCCGCCACAAGCACTGCCTCAAGACGGCGATCAATAAAGGTCCACGCACCCATGTTCTGAGGCTCTTCTTGGCACCACACCACATCAGCGTTTGGATAAGGCGAAAGAGCCTTGACCAAAAGGTCATGGGGATAGGGGTAGAGCTGCTCTTGACGGATCACAAGGATGTTCGTCAGCTTTTGAGCCTCAATGGCGTCCATAATCTCGTAGTAAATTTTACCAGAACAGATCACGACGCGCTTCACCTCACTGGCTTTGATTTTGGCTGTGCGCGGATCTAACAGAATAGGCTCGAAGGTGGTTCCGGGGGCAAAATCCGACAAAGAGGACGCAGCACGTTTGTCACGCAAAAGGGATTTAGGCGTCATGATGACCAAGGGCTTGCGTTGGTTGCGGATAATCTGCCGGCGCAGGATATGAAAGTAGCTCGCTGGCGTTGTGCAGTTCGCCACGATGATGTTGTTTTCGGCGCACGCTTGCAAATACCGCTCAAGACGTGCCGATGAATGCTCGGGTCCTTGGCCTTCATAACCGTGGGGCAAAAGCATGACAAGGCCAGAAAGACGCATCCACTTGGCTTCACCCGCCGCAATGAACTGGTCAAAAATGACTTGGGCGCCGTTGGCAAAGTCACCAAATTGCGCCTCCCACAGGACAAGGCAGTGAGGATCCGCAAGGCTATAACCAAGCTCAAATCCCAGGACGGACGCCTCGGCCAAGGGGCTGTCGACGATCTCAATTTCGGCTTGTCCTTCTTTTAGACTGTTAAGGGGCACAAAGGCCGCCGCATTTTTTTGGTCCACGAGCACCGCGTGGCGGTGGGAAAAAGTGCCGCGCCCGCAATCTTGACCGCTCAGGCGTACGGGGTACCCTTCACACAAAAGGCTGCCAAAGGCGAGGGCCTCACCCGTTGCCCAGTCAAATCCTTCGCCAGACTTGAACATTTGTTCTTTGTTTTTCATGAGGCGCACAAGCTTGTCGTTTAAGGCGAACCCCTCAGGGGTGCGCACAAGGCCTTGGCCAATACGTTGGAGGGTATCAAGGGGAACGCTTGTGTCTGCCTCTTTTTTGGGGATGACGGTTTGCTGAATACCTGACCACGCCCCTTCAAGCCAGTCAGCCTTTTGAGCCTTATAAGACGGCGCTTGATCAAATTCTTTTTGAAGATCTGCGTGATAGGCCTCTAATAGCCCTTTGGCCTCGTCTTCGGTCGTGAGCCCCTCGCGGGTCAGCTGCGCCGCATAAAGCGCCCTTGTGGTGGGCTGCTTGGCGATGGCCGCGTACATGAGGGGCTGGGTAAAGGCTGGCTCGTCCATTTCGTTATGGCCATGGCGACGATAACAAAAGAGGTCAATGACAATGTCCTTGTGAAAGGTTTGCCTGTATTCAGCCGCCAGGCGCGCGACCCACATGACGGCGTCGGGATCATCGGCGTTGACGTGAATGACGGGGGCTTGGATCATTTTAGCGACGTCCGAGCTGTAAGGGGACGAGCGGGATTGATTGGGCGACGTTGTAAACCCAATTTGGTTGTTAATGATAAGGTGGATGGTGCCGCCTGTGCGGTACCCTGCAAGATCCGACAAAAGGAGAGTTTCTGCCACGAGGCCTTGCCCGGCAAAAGCGGCGTCCCCGTGGATCAAAAGGCCAAGAAGCTTGGTTCTCGCGGCGTCCTCGCGGCGTGTTTGCTTGGCTCTGACTTTGCCCACCACCACAGGGTTAACGGCCTCGAGGTGTGAAGGGTTTGAGGTCAATGACACACGGATTTGGTGAGGCCCAAAGGCTCGCTCACCCGACGCACCCAAGTGATACTTTACGTCGCCTGATCCTTGGAAATCATCGGGAAGGGCTGTTGTGCCTTGAAATTCTGAGAAAATAGCGCGCGGGGGTTTACCCAAAATGTGGGTTAACACGTTCAAGCGTCCGCGGTGAGCCATCCCTAGGACGACTTCTTCTACGCCAAGGTCACCCGCACGCTCGAGCATAAATTCCATGGCAGGAATAAGGCTTTCTCCGCCTTCAAGACCAAACCGTTTGGCGCCTGGGTATTTTATGGCAAGGAAACGCTCGAACCCTTCGGCTTTGGTGAGCGACGTCAGTACGTCTTTCTTTTCTTTTTGAGAAAGATCAAGGTGACGCGCTTCACATTTTTGTTCAAGCCACAGGTTCGCCTCAGGGTCCTGAATATGGGTGAACTCGACCCCGATGTGAGAGGCGTACGTGCGCTCGACAATGTGAAGAATTTCACGCAGGGTAGCTTGTTCAAGTCCCAAAGTGCCGCCAAGGGCGTAGGTTTTATCAAGATCGTCCGCCGTAAAGCCGTAATAGGCGGGATCAAGCTCTGGATGGGTGCGCCCCCCCTCGATACCCAAGGGATCCAGGCGTGCGGCCAAATGCCCGCGCGCGCGGTAGGCCCGAATAAGGCGAAGGGCCCGGATGCTGCCCCACAGGACTTGTGCGTCAACGCCGCTTCCCTCTTGGTGCGCGTCGACGGCTACTTTTTCTGGCGCAAAACCAGGTGCGCGCACGTCTTTAGGCGTCCAGCTGGCGCCTTTATGTTCGCGCACAATGGTCTCTGCCGTTTCAGCCAAACTTGAAAAGTATGCAGCCCAACTCGGATCAACGGCCGCGGGATTTTCTAGATAGGTCAAGTAAAGGGCTTCTAAAAAGTCACCGTTCGTCCCCGTCAAAAAGTCGTGTGACGGTGAGATCATATCGGTCGCCATGTGGGGCCCAGTTCCTGGGGTTGCATACAGTTTCAAGGTATCCTCTTTCTTCTCCTTAGGACCTGGCTACCCTTGAGGTAGGGGTCTCGTTTTTCATGGTGGCGAGCATGGTACGACCAAGCTCGGCCGGTGATTGGGCCACCACCACACCCGCACGGGTGAGGGCTTCCATCTTGCCCTGGGCGGTTCCTTGACCTCCTGACACAATGGCGCCTGCATGACCCATGCGGCGTCCAGGAGGGGCCGTCACCCCCGCAATAAAGCCGACAACTGGCTTCTTGATGGAGGATCTAAGCAAAAATTCTGCGGCTTCTTCTTCCGCGCTGCCACCAATCTCTCCAATAAGAATAATACCTTCCGTTTGCGGATCTGCAAGAAATAGTTCCAAACAGTCCACAAAAGTTGTGCCGGGGATGGGATCGCCGCCAATGCCCACACAAGTAGACTGACCCAGATGGACTTGTGTTGTTTGCCAAACAGCCTCATAGGTCAAGGTGCCTGAACGCGACACAATGCCAATGGTGCCGGGTTTGTGGATGTGTCCTGGCATAATGCCAATCTTGCACTCTCCAGGTGTAATGATGCCGGGACAGTTGGGGCCAATGAGGCGGGACGAGGAGTTTTCAAGGGCGCGTTTGACCTTGACCATGTCAAGAACGGGAATCCCTTCTGTGATACACACAATGAGGGGCACTTCAGCGTCGATGGCCTCAAGGATCGCGTCGGCGGCAAAGGCAGGGGGCACATAGATCATGCTGGCATCAGCGCCCGTTTTGGCGCGCGCGTCTGCCACCGTATCAAAAACGGGCAGATCAAGGTGCGTCGTGCCGCCCTTACCGGGGGTGACACCCCCCACCATTTTTGTGCCGTAAGCCAGCGCTTGCTCGCTGTGGAAGGTGCCCTGGGCGCCTGTGAAGCCTTGGCAAATGACTTTTGTATTTTTATTGACGAGAACAGACATTACGCGGCCTCCTTCACGGCGTTAACGATTTGTGCAGCAGCGTCTCCGAGGTCGCTGGCAGGAATAATAGGTAGGCCAGAGTCAGCAAGAATTTTCTTGCCAAGATCAACGTTGGTGCCCTCTAGGCGCACGACCAGTGGCACGGTCATCCCAACGTCACGGGCGGCCGCCACAATACCTTCGGCGATAATATCGCAGCGCATGATGCCGCCAAAAATGTTCACAAGGATTCCTTCGACGTTTTTATCTGCAAGAATAAGTTTAAAGGCTGTTGTCACACGCTCGCGCGTGGCCCCCCCTCCCACGTCAAGAAAGTTGGCAGGCTCGCCGCCATAAAGCTTGATCACATCCATGGTGGCCATGGCAAGGCCTGCACCGTTGACAAGACAGCCAATGTTGCCGTCCAGTTTGATATAGCTTAGGGCGTTTTTGGCAGCTTCGCGCTCGGCCGGATCTTCTTCGGCAAGGTCACGAAGCGCTTCAAGGTCAGGGTGACGGAAAAGCGCATTTTCTTCAAAGGTGATTTTTGCGTCAAGGGCAAACACGTCGCCTTGCTTGGTCATGGCCACAGGATTGATTTCCACAAGGCTTGCTTCGTTGTCCATAAAGCACTTGTAACACCCTTCAAAAAGGGTCGCAGCCTTTAGGGCGGCCTTGCCTGTAAGGCCAAGACCAAAGGCGATTTTGCGGGCGGTATAACCGCTAAACCCAAGGAAGGGGTCGATGGTGACGGTCATGATTTTATCAGGCATGGTGGCTGCAACTTCTTCGATGTCCATGCCGCCGCATGACGAGGCAATGACGGTCACACAAGAGGTGGCACGGTCCACAAGAAGGCTAAAGTAATATTCTTTCTCAAGGGCGCATCCTTGTTCGATATAAAGGCGGCGCACTTCTTGACCATCGGGGCCTGTTTGCGGCGTCACAAGGTGCATCCCAAGAAGAGCCTTTGCATGGGCGGCGACTTCGTCTAAGGACTTGGCAAGCTTAATGCCGCCTCCTTTGCCGCGTCCGCCTGCGTGGATTTGGGCTTTGACGACCCAAAGATCTCCTCCAAGGGCTTCCGCTTTTTGACGGGCTTCTTCGGGGGTATAGGCCACATATCCCTTCAGGATGGGTGTGCCACATTTTTCTAAGAGCTCTTTGGCCTGATATTCATGAATTTTCACGGTTATTCCCTGTTTTTTAGAGGTTTTAAGAACACGCCCCATCGTACCATGAAGGGATCCAGGGTAAAAGGGTATGCATCATATGGTGAAAAATTTATTAAAAGTTGGACCTTTTGTCCTCCCAGAGCTCGTTCATAAGCCCTGAGAGGTGAAAAATAGAAGACTAGCCGTCCTTGGAGCGACGATAATCGTCGCGGCAGGCTTTGATCTCTGTGGCGGTTGAGTTAACGGTGAGTTTTGCGCAAGCCCCCATGGTGGCCTTCTTTTTAGCATTCTTGAAAAACTCTGCGCGGCATTTAGCAAAGTTTTCAGGTGTGAGTTTGCTTTTGTTTGTGCCGATATAAGAGCAGTTGGCGGCCTTCATGTTGGCATCTAGAGACGCAATGATCTTGTCAGCACTCATGGAATGGGCTGAGAGCTCTCTTTTGATTTCCTGACTCAGCTCTTTTTCATTAATGGCAAGGGCATTCGTTAGTTGTTTGAGGGTTGTTGTATACGACGTAACTTTTTGTTTTGCTTCAGGACTTAACAACACATTCAAAGACGCCATTTGTTGATCTAGACCAGAAATTTTTGTTTGCAGGTCCTGTACTTTTTTTTCAGCCTCTAGAAGATTTTTGTTAATGTCAGCTGCACTTTCAGAATTAACGGCTTCCACGAGGTTCTTGGCGATGCCTTGTTGATTGGTCGCCCAAACATACAGGTTTCCGAGATAGCCAATGACGCCGTTCACAGTTTTTTTCTGGGCAATGCCGTCCCTTGTTCCCGTGAAATGCGTCAACTCAAGCTCAAGTGTTGCCTTAAGGTCAGCAGTTTTCTTCAGAATGCTAGGAGCGTCTTGGACGTTTCTGATGTATGTGTCCATCTTATTAATCTGACGTAAAAGACGTTCTTTGATTTCTTTTCTTTTTGACAGCGCCTCTTTGTCGATGTTTCGCACCGTCTGATCAAGGGTACTTGCGTCCTTTGTGGATTGCTCCAACTGCGCGACTGCATGCATCCGGTCAAGCCATTCGGTGGTGCTGGTGGCACTGAGGGCCTTTTTGACGTCTTTGAAAATATTAGCATGAACGGGTACCGCTAGACTTGCAACGGCAAGGAGAAGAGGTGCTAGTCTATATCTCATGGCAGAACCTTTATTTTTTACTACTATTTTGAAAGGATACATGAGAAGTGTTTCAAAATAATTAAGAATATGAAGATGACTTCAAAGTAATTTTAAGAGGCTGTTAAGAGTTTTGTTCTATTCTTTAAGAAAGTTAATCGTTTATGGGGGGGCGACGATGAAAAGAGTAAAGTATATCCTTTTGAGTCTTTTGACTTTTTTTCCGTCTTTTTTGCAAGCGAGTGCAGGCGTTTTGACTGAAGGAGAGATTCAAAATCTCATTGGAAGGTCTTTAGACATGCCACATCAGCAGACCCTTAAAGAACAGCCTCGTGTGCTAAAGCCAGTCTTGCCGTTAAGGGGGGCAAATTTCGTTTTCAAAGGCGAGAATGCGACGACCTGGGGTCCCATACATTTGGCCACAACCGCCATGGCGCGGGGATTTGGTGCCGAGACAAAGGGCGGGATGGACCGCCTTTTACCGCCAGCCCAAATCCTTTTTCTCCTAGATCATGCACTCGACAATCCCGCCTCAGTGCGCAGTTTTGATCATGACGAGGCTAATGAGCTTTCAGCCCGCGGCATTGCGGCTTATTTTGTGGAAAAAGGAGAAATGGACGCACCCCACGCAGGACATTTCATTGAAGTTGTCACCAAGTGTATGCGCACAAGGGAAAATGATGCGTACAAGACACCCGAAGACGCTGCCTTCTGTCGTGACCTCAAGGCTTCTTCCGGAGAAATTTTAAAGGGAGTTATTGGGTTTGCGCTTCTTGAGGAATACACGCGCGTCCAAGCGAGGCGTGTTCTAAGTAAATATACGGCATCTTTACCTAAGGATAAGCAACTGCTTTTGAAGGAAGAGCTCAAAGAACATTTAGGGTCCTTGTACGACGAAAGTCTTTTTGCGGGGAGTAGGTGACAGACAGAGTGCGAGTCTACACCAAAAAAGGGTGGCTCCCCGGGCCGGACTCGAACCAGCGACAGGGTGATTAACAGTCACCTGCTCTACCTACTGAGCTACCGGGGAATACGAGAAAAGTCTTAACAAACTTTTTTCAAGAACACCAGAGACAAAATATTGTTTCTGGAGGCCGGGACCGGAATTGAACCGACGTACAAGGATTTGCAGTCCTCTGCATAACCACTCTGCCACCCGGCCAAGAGTTCCTGACCCATGGCCCCGAGATTATCCATCTATGGGGGTAAGGTCAACCCTTTCTTATCATGTTTTTGAAGATATTTTTTTAGTGAAAAAGTTGCTCTTTGAAAAAGGTTCCTTTTAAAGGGGCGCTATCGTAGGATGGCGACCAGATGAAGAGATACCGTGAAGATGACCCTGCGCCCCTCTAGTTTATCACCCCTTTTTGCCAGTGTTACCTCGCTTCCTGGTGTGGGGCTGGGCACCTCTCTTTTTCTCTCGCAGCTTGAGATTACACGCGTATTGGATCTTTTGTGGCACCTGCCCTCGGGAATATTAGCGCGCCGATATGTGCCCCATTTGGGGCTTTCGGCGCCGGGGCAAACGGTGACTTTGAGGGTTTTTGTTAAAGATGTTCAGCAAAAAAATCCCCGCGCCAAAGGTTCTCAGCAGGTACGTCTAATGTGCGTGGATGCCCAAGGTATCCCCTTGCATCTTGTCTACTTTAGGCTGTCCGCGCAGCAACTTGAGCAAATCATGTCCCATGGGGACACGCTTCTTGTCAGTGGCAAGCTTGAGCGCTTTCAAGGGATGTTTCAACTGGTGCATCCTGACCACGTGGGGCGCGTGGGAGACGCGGAAAAATGGGCCGGCACAGAAGCCCTTTATCCCCTCACAAAAGGCCTGACACACAGGCGTGTTCAGGGGCTTATCAAAAAGGCGCTGGAGCGCACGGTGCCCCTTCCTGAGTGGATTTCAAAAGAGATCCTTGGGCGCTATGGGTGGGCTCCTTGGCATGAGGCGCTCTTAAAAGTGCATGCCCCCCAAACGGAGACGCACCTTAGTCCCAGTGATCCTTGCCGAATGCGTCTTGCCTATGACGAGCTTCTGGCCCACCAACTGTCGCTTTTGTTGATGCGGCGCACCCAAGAAGAAAAACCAGGTCGGTCCCTTATCAGCCAAGATCCAAGCCTACACGACCGGTTCTTGAGCCTTTTGCCATTCACCTGTACGGGGGATCAAACGCGTGCTATGGCGGACATTAAGGCTGCCATGGAAAGTGATCGTGCCATGGTGCGTCTTTTACAAGGCGATGTCGGGTCGGGTAAAACGGTGGTCGCGTTTGCGAGCCTTTTACAGGCGGTGGGGGCAGGGGCTCAAGGGGCGCTCATGGTCCCAACGGAAGTGCTCGCCCGTCAACATGCAAAAACCCTTCTACCGTGGGCGGCCGCCCTAGGCCTTAAAGGCGCGTGCCTGACAGGCAGTGACAAAGTAAAAGATCGCCGATGGATTTACGAGGGGCTTAAGGACGGATCTCTCGATTTTATCATCGGGACCCACGCCCTCATCCAAGACGAGGTGGTTTTCAAAGATTTAGGGCTTGTGATCATTGACGAGCAGCACCGCTTTGGAGTGGAGCAGCGTTTGAAACTAGTTCAAAAAGGGATGAACCCCGATGTTCTGTCCATGACGGCGACACCCATTCCTCGCACGCTTATGTTGGCATCTTACGGTGATCTAACCTCGTCAACTTTGTGCGAAAAACCCGCCGAGCGCGAACCCATCGAGACGTCTCTCATCAGTCTAGAGCGCTTGGATGAGGTAATGGGCCGGATCAAAAGCGCCCTTGTCCAGGGGCATAAAATTTATTGGGTTTGTCCTTTAATTGATGAATCCGAAGCCTTAGACCTTGCAGCCGCCGAGGCGCGCTTTGCCGCCCTTAAGGAACGCGTGGGAGGAGAATCCATCGGCCTTGTCCATGGACGCATGAGTGCCCCTGAGAGAGACACCGTCATGGAGCGCTTTCGGGCAGGCGAGATCACACTTCTTGTCGCGACTACGGTTATTGAGGTCGGCGTTGACGTGCAAGACGCGACCCTCATGATTATCGAGCATGCCGAGCGGTTTGGCCTTTCACAGCTTCATCAGCTGCGCGGGCGCGTGGGGCGAGGCCATAAACGGGGTACGTGCTTGCTTCTCTACGCAAAGGACCTCAGTTACACAGGGCGTGGCCGCTTGGACGTCATGAAAAAAAGCCAAGACGGGTTTGAAATTGCCCAGAAAGATCTTCATTTGAGGGGTGGGGGCGAGCTTGCAGGCGCCAAACAAAGCGGCCTTCCCCAGTTTAGGTTGGCAAACCCCCTTCTGATGATGGATCTCTTAGAGCTCGCCCACGAGCAAGCAACCTTACTTTTGACCTCAGATCCAAGGTTAGAGAGCGACGCCGGAAGAACAGCTCGGGTGCTTTTACATCTCTTTTCGAAAGTGCAGGCCACACGTTATCTGAGCGCTGCGTGACGAACCGGTTAAGCCGTTTTAGATTCCTGTGAAAGCGTAGAAGGGATTTTGTCCCGAAAGGGTTCGGCGTTATTCAGGCAATGCTGGAGAAGCGTGCTTGTTTCTTGAAACGTCAAAGGCTTGGAAAAATAATACCCTTGAATTAACGAGCAACCGTACTCTTGAAGGAGGTTTAGCTGGTTTTGGGTCTCGACCCCTTCAGCGATAATTTGAATATTTTGGCCCTTGGCAAGATCAATGACCCCCTTTAATAGGTTCAAAGATTTATCACATAGCTCGATATCTTTGACAAACGAACCGTCCATTTTTAGAAAATCAAAATTGAATTCTTTGAGATAGCTCAGAGAGGAATAACCCGTTCCAAAATCATCCATCAAAACAGGAATCCCGCGCTCTTTAAAAGATCCCAAACGCTCACGCATGAGGTCAATATTGTTGGCAAAACTGCTTTCCGTGATTTCGATACGAAGACTTCCAGGACATAGCTCTGCGTCATCGATGGTTTTTAGAAGTTGTTGAAAATAGTCATCGCTGGCCATTTGTTTGGCCGAGAGGTTCACCGACACATGAAGAGAGGGATGGTTTGGATACCCTTTGTCAAACGCGCTAATGTCCTTTAAACAAAGCCCGAGAACTTCAGCGCCAAGGTCCATAATTAGAGGGAGTTTTTCCGCAACGGGGATAAAGTGGGCAGGCGGAATAAATCCGTTTTTTGGATGTTGCCAGCGAAGTAGGGCCTCAAAGGAACTGACAGTGGCCTTTTCCGTGTCAACAATAGGCTGATAATATATGCAAAATTGATGAGATCGAAGGGCTTCTTCCATATCGTGAATCAGTCTTTTTTCTTCGAGAAATTCCTGTTGATGTTGCGGGGTAAAGTGTACTACCTGACCCTTGCCTTGTTTTTTTGCATGGTTGGCGGCAATGTCTAGCTTTTGAAGAATTTGTTGTGTATCAGTGATATCTCCGTTTAAAACAAGCCCTCCGACACTGACTGACACGTTGACTTCTGTCATGGATAATTTGTAAAGGCCCGTACAACGTTTAAACAGACGTTGAGACAAATCATGGGCATGGTCTTCATTTTCAAGGTAGGAAGAAAGAATGATAAATTCGTCTCCTCCCACCCTTGAAACAGTATCTCCAGGCTTTAAGTACGAGGTAAGATTACGGGCAAAGACTTTAAGAAGTGTGTCTCCACAAGCATGCCCCAAAGTATCATTAATATCTTTGAAGTTATCAATATCAACGAAAAAAAGAGCTGTATATTGACCTTCTGTGGCCTTGGTATGTGTAAGGGCTTGCTCCAGCCGGTCAATGAGAAGCGCACGGTTAGGAAGGCCGGTCAGGGCGTCATAAAAAGCAAGACGCTTTAGATTTTGGTGATAAGACTCCTGTGCCGCGTGCCTTGCAATGAGTAAGGTCAGCTGCTGGACAACACCGTTGAGAAGATTAATAGTTTGGGCCTCTTTACGTCGCTCGTCACTACTAAGAAGGCAAAACGTGCCAATGACGCGTTCTTGAGAAAACAGAGGCAAAACCACACATGTTTTAAAGGATGACGCCGAATCACTTTTGCTGGCATGCATGAAGTCTTTGATTTGATTTGTATTGAACCAAAGGATATTTGGTTTTGTTTGGAAATACATGCGAAATCGCCGTGAGACAACGTCGGGTAACAATGACTGATTTTCGTCTGCGTAAAGACCATCTTCTGTTCTGAGCATCTGAAATGACCTAATAAGATCGTGGTCGTATTCTGTGCAGACTTCGCCCGTTTCAAAATGAGTGAACGCTAGAGTTTCCTTGACAAAAGATTGAACCAAGGTGTTGAGGGGGAGGACTCCTTCATCACTTCGGTGGAGGCTTAAGAGGAAGCGCATATGTTTTTCGCGTTCTTCCACATAAACTCTCATGGCAATAGCGATATCGCTCAGGCACATGGAGGTCAGCGTTGTGAGCGCTTGACACAATTCTGAGGTGGGGGCCCACGCAGTTTCTAAAAGCGCCGTTTGAAGCTCTCCTAGCATATACGCATATGAGCCGATATACGCTTCAACGGGCACACTGTGTTTGCTGTGGGCGTTTCCCGCACGTAAGGCTTCTTCGAGGTAGGTTTTATTTATATTTGCTTGTGCAAGGCGCGTCCAATGGGCGAGCTGTTGCTCTTTTAAGAGATCAATTCTTCCCTCTATAAAGGGCTTGAGTTCACCCATTTTCATGGCTCTGGCATAAAAGGTATCTAGTATTTGGGACATGTGAGTTTCGATGAGGGATTGAAGAATTTCAACCACGTCGTAGGGCGTTTGTTCGAGCCGTGTGAGCTCTTTGAACGTTTTCAGATCGGATGTCTTTGGTGGTTTTTCCACGTCTTCTAACCGATGGGGTGATAGAGTGACTTTAGGTGGTGGACCTTAAAAAAAAGTTAAGGAGGCACTTTGTGTGCCTCCTTGGTGAGTTTATTTTAGAGTCGTTGGAAGTGCCAAATTAGGTCTGTCGTTGAAATGGGGACAGTTTTCCGGCGTTTCTTGAAGGCGTTTTAAGGCCTCTTCTATGCTGCGATCAAGTTGTGGGTCCCGCCCGTTTTCATAATCTTGCGGTGTGTTTTCCACAACGATATTGGGCACGGCGCCGTAATTTTCAAGGCCCCATCCCACATCTTTAAACCAGAAAGAAAACTCGGGCTGGGTCGTCATGCCGCCGTCCACAAGAGGATTGCGGGGCCAAATACCAATAACCCCACCCCAGGTGCGCTTACCAATCAAAGGCCCCAGGTCCATCATTTTAAAGGCGTGAGAGAACATATCACCATCTGAGCCTGCATATTCGTTGGTCAGGGCCACAAGGTTGCCTGTGGACGAATCGACGGGATAAGGAACATCCCCAAACCAGCGCGCCAGATCATAGCCTAAGCGTTTTCTTGCAAGCTTGGAAAGAAGAAGCGAGGATACGCTGCCGCCCCCATTATAGCGCACATCGATGATGAGCGCCCCTCTGTCGCATTCTGCCAGGAACCCGCGGTGGAATTCAGCAAAGCCGTTGGTGCCCATATCAGGAATATGAACATATCCCACAGTGCCGCCTGTTTTTTCATGGACATAGGCGCGGTTGTTTTCAACCCAATCCCGGTAGTAAAGAACGCCTTCTTGACGCAAGGTCTTCACCACAACGTCGCGTTTGTTTTCGCCAGCAGGATTGCTTATCTGCAAACGTACCTCTTGGCCTGCTTGTTGCAGCAAAAGCGCTTCGACGGGGGCGGTTTTTGAAACAGGCTCGCCGTTCACGGCCCAAATAAGGTCACCAACTTTGATCCCAAGGCCGGGCCTGCGAAGCGGCGAGGTATAGCGCTCGCGCCATGTGTCGGCTTTGGCCATGGCGACGATTTGATAGGCGCCGCTTTTGGCATCAAAAACAAAGTCAGCGCCAAGCTGTCCTACGGACCACGCCGGGGACGGACGCAAGTCACCGCCCATGACATAGGCGTGGGACGTGCCAAGCTCACCCTGCATTTCCCAAATGACATCGCTGAGCTCACGCCTTGTGGAAATGCGGTCAAGAAGAGGGGCGTAGCGGTCATAAACCTTTTGCCAATTCACCTGGGACATATCCTCAACCCAGAAGTGATCGCGCTGCAAGCGCCATGCTTCACTATAAATCTGAGACCACTCAAGGTAGGGCGTCACGCAAAGTTTAATGCGGCTAAGGTCAATCCACCCAGATTTGTGGGCAGGTTGATCACTTCCCTCGTCAGGCTTGTCACCTGCTTTGATAATGCGAAGGCTTTTTCCTGTTTGATAAAGAAGGCGCTTGCCGTCCAAAGAAACCTCAAAGGCCGAGACATTGCCGCAAAGCTCATCTTCTTTTTGGTTTTCAAAGTCAAAGGCAGCCAGAGCCCCGCCGTCGTGATCTGCGCACGCCTCGTCCTCATCACCGGCGTCCACAAGGGGCCAGCTGAGGTAAATGACTTTTCCTTTAATCGCCGCCAGATGGGAAAAAAGCCCGGGCTCCACTGGAAAGGCCATCAAACGGTCTTGAATACCCTCAAGGTCAATGCGGATTTCGGGCACAGTCTTTGTGTCGGTCTCTTCTTTTTCGTCGTCGTCTTTTTTGGCGGTGGCGTCGTCTTCTTTGCCCTCCTTTGATTCGTCCTCATCGCCTTGGTCAAAGTCTTTGGCTTTTAACACAAAGGGGGAAGGGGTATCGTCGGCAAGGGCAAGCGCGTACGGGCGCATGCCGGCTGGAAAGCCAAGCTCGAAATGAAGACTGTCCCATGACGGGTTGAATTCACGCAAGGACAAGAAGTAAAGATACTTTCCTTCGGGATCAAAGACGGGGCACGTGTCTTTAAGGACTGGCTTTGTGATTTGATGAACCGCCCCTGTTTGGATGCAGGCAAGCTTGATGGCGGATTGGCGTCTTGAAAGGGAGCAGTGATAGGCAACCCACTTGCCATCGGGCGACCATGCGGCCCCTTGGACCATCTCGTGGGCGCTGCGGTCCAAAACGCGCATGTGCCAGGATTCAATATCAATATGGATAATCTCGCCTTTTTGGTTCACGACGATGACGGCGTCATCGGTGGGGCTGGGATACACATGACGCGCACGACCAAAGTCGAGCCCCTGGGACACGGCAATTTTCTGTCCTGTTTTGGCATCATGAATTTCCAGGGCCTCGTGTCCATTTTCATCGCTGATGAGCACCACACGCTCGCCGCCTTGAAGCCACACAGGCAAACGGTAGCGAATGCCTTCACGCGCGCCCAATTGCAGGACGGGGCCGTGGGCGCGTTCTAGCACAAAGGGCTTGCCCCTGGCGGTGACCAGGACGTGATGACCCAAGGGATGAAGAGCGCTTTGTTCAAGATAAGTTTGCGCCGCCACAAACTTGCGCGCACGCTCTGGCCTGGCACTGCCGTACACTGGATCAATGAGGGCGACTGTGTCTTTTTCAGGATCAAACAGATAAAGCTCGCCGCCCGCATGATAAACGAGGCGCTTGCCGTCGGTTTGCTGGTTGCGTACGTAAAAATCTGTGTGATGGGTGTGGCGCTTTAGGTCCGTACCCTCGGCCGTACAAGAATACAGGTTGCCAATCCCTTCGTGGTCCGAGGCAAAGTACACACGGTCGCCAATCCACAAGGGGCGCGCCATATCTGAGGTGAGCTCGATCAAGGGCGCGTAAGTTCCGTCTCCTTTGCGGTCAATCCACAGAGTCCCGGCTGTCCCGCCGCGGTAACGTTTCCAAAAGCCGTACTCGCGGTAGCCAAAGCGTTGAATCACATTCATGGGGCCTTGGTGGTCTTTTAGCATATGAGCGTTCACAGGACCAAGGGGCAGACGTATGGGTGCGCCGCCCTCGGGGCTCACCCGCCACAGCCACGTGACCCTGGCAAAGGGGCTCTTGGCGGCAGAGGTAAAATAAATGCCCTCGTGGGTCCAGGATTGCACGTGGACGCCTTCGCCAAGATAGGTCAGGCGCGTGACAGGGCCGCCCGCAGCCGGGATCAAACACACCTCGGCGGGTCCTTCATCACTGCCAGCAAACGCGATCCACTGACCGTCGGGCGAGAACACAGGCGTGCTTGCAGTCCCAAGGCCAGAGGTCAAGCGCCAAGCAGGTGCGCCAAAGGCGTTCGTGCGCCAGAGCTGGTCCTCACTCACAAAAACAAGTTGATCTCCAAAAAGAGCCGGATAGCGGTAATAGCCGCCTGTCGTATGCGTCGTCATGGTCATTCCTTTATTAGTTTTGTTGGCAGTCTATCTTGTTGTGAGGGATTTGATAAGAGGGTTTGGAGAGAGAAAGAAGCGTTTCAAAGGATGTTCCTCTAGATATAAAGTTGATTTAAAATTAAAAATGTAACTTTGACAATTTTGCATTCTATATTTGCCATTAATGCATTTGATTATTTCAGTATCGATCGCATATGTAAAGCATAGACGAACACACCTTCATGTTGACGGAGATAAAGATGAAGAACTTAGTATCCCTTTCCTTGGTTTTGGGCCTGTTGAGCGCGACCAGCACCTTTGCCAGCGACCTTGCGGACGAGATGGCAGAAAAAGCCCCCGTGGCCAAAAGCGGCTGGAGCTACCTCTGGGACGGCATGACCGGTCTTGGAAACGCCACTTATTACACGGCCGCCGCTGTGGGCAGCACCGCCTATGATGTGGGCAAGGTTGCCATGGGAGTCGGCAAAGGCGTTTACGGCGTGGTGGATATGGTCAGCGCCGTTGTGAGCGCCGATGACGCTGGCAAGGCTGCCACCCACGCAAAAAGTGCAAACCAAGGCTTTGCGGGTGCGAAGGCTGACATCTATGAAGGCTTTGCCAACGTGCCTGTGACAGCTGGTCACTACTATAACGCCGGTGTTGAAGGCTATAACGGTCTTTACAACATGGGCCACGCCGTGGTCGCCGGTGCCAAGGGCACCTACGCCGGCCTCCAATATGTGGGCGGCGCCCTCTACGGTGTGTATGACTACTTTGCAGCGCCTAAGGCAGTGCCTTCCACAGCGCCAGTTGTAGACGTAGAAGCACCTGCCGAAAATGGCGGCGGCGAAGGATAACCCCACCCCTTTCCTCCCCAAAAGCCCTTTGAGATCCCTCAAAGGGCTTTTTCTTTTTGAAAGGAATCAATGGTTACAAAGCGCGCCTGGCGCCAAGAGCGGTTGAGAGGGTACCGTCATCAAGGTAATCGAGCTCTCCACCCACGGGGACCCCGTGGGCGAGTGCTGTGATCATGAGGTCAGGGCGGCTTTCTTGCAAGTGACGGTGAAGGTAATGGGCCGTTGTTTGTCCTTCGACGGTGGCGTTGAGCGCCAGAACGATTTCTTTAAGCTCTGCTGATGTCCGCACGCGCTCGAGCAGAAGAGGGATGCCAAGCTCGTCAGGACCGATGCCGGCAAGGGCTGACAGATGCCCGCCCAAAACGAAATACCGCCCCCGGTAAGAGGCACTGCGCTCCAGCGCCCAAAGATCTGCCACATCCTCCACAAGACACAGAAGGCTCTCATCGCGCTGGGTGCTGGTGCAAAGGCTGCAAGGCGAAACGGTATCAAGATTGCGGCACTGGGGGCATGTTTGAATACTGTCGGCGGCTTGTTGGAGGGCGGCCGTTAGGGGCAGGAGGGCTTGTTCTTTGTGTTTGATTAGATGGAGTGCTGCGCGCCGACCCGAGCGGGGCCCAAGACCCGGCAGGCGTGACAAGAGCCGGATGAGTTTTAAAAGTTCTTCGCTTTGCATGAGGGCTCTCTCAAGGGGGTATGACACCCCCCTTATTAAAGAAGGTTAAAAGGGAAGACCAAGCCCTGCTGGCAGATTCATGCCACTGGTGAGTTTGCCCATTTCCTCTGCGGCTTTGGCGTCTGCCTTGGTGCGCGCATCATTGATGGCGGCCACAATCAGGTCCTCGAGTACTTCTACCTCTTGAGGATCTAGAAGACTTGGGTCAATTTTCAAGCCTTTGAGTTCACCGCGACAAGTCGCCACAACGCTGACAAGGCCGCCACCTGCTTTGCCTTCCACGGTCATTTGCCCCAAAGACTCTTGTAGTTGGTTCATCTTTGCTTGCATTTGTTGGGCTTGCTTCATGATATTACCGATGTTCTTCATGGTTATGCTCCTTTTTTCATCATAATGGGGGCGCCGTCAAAACTGTCTATGCGCGCAAGGGGGAAGGTGTCAAGGGTGGCCTTGACCAGGGGATCGTCGAGGGCCTTTTCCAAAAGACGCTCGCGGTTTTCTTCTTGGATTTGAGCAAGGGAGGCGGTACCATTTTCGTCCTTGATCTCGATTTGCCAAGGGGCGCCCGTCCATTCTTCTAGATTTGCCCGCAGTTTGCTTGCTAAAAGACGCGGGGCATTGGGGCCCGGATTAAAGAAAAGCCGCCCTTTTTCATAGGAAATGGGTCGCACGTCACAACGCACATGCTCGCCAAGGGCGATGTCCTTTGAGGTGACAAGGCTCACAAGGTCCTCAAAGGATTCTGGCATGGGCGCACCCGCAGGTGCTGGGGCGGCTTCCTTTAATGACGGCGGGATAAACTCTGGGGGGGCTGCTTGCGGTAGGGGCGCCTTGGGCGCTCCTAGGGCTGGGGTAGGCATGTCGCTCTGCAAGGGATCTTGCTGCAGGCTGTCAATAAGTTCTGCTGGTGTTGGCAGGGCCGCCACGTGGGCCAGGCGAATGAGGACCATCTCGCACGCATGCTGGGTTTGCGGCGCGCTTTTAGCTTCTTGATAGCCCTTGAGCAGAATTTGCCAGAACCGCGCAAGAATAGGTACAGAAAGAGAACTAGAAAGGGCAATGCCTTGGGTGCGCTCTTCCTCGCGGCAGAGGGTTTTTTCCGCAAGGGCCGGCGCGCTTTTTAAAAGGCTTAACCAGTGCGTCAGCGAGAGAAGCTCTGACAAAATTTCAAGGGGTGCCACGCCCGAGGCGAAAAGTTCTTGAAAAAGGGTAAGGGCGTCTGCGGGTTGTCCTGCAACCAAAAGCTGAAAAAGCGCCATCATTTGGGTGCGGTCGGCAAGGTGCAGCATGCGCCTGACGGCGTCCACGTTAAGGCCCTGGGGGCACACATGAAGGGCTTGATCCAAAAGGGAAAGGCCGTCTCTGGCTGATCCGTCTGCGGCTCTGGCAATCAGCTGCAGGGCGTCGGGGTCAACGGCAATCTTTTCCTTTTCAAGGATGGTGGCAAAGTGCGCGGCCAAGGTAGATTCGTTAATGCGGCGCAAATCAAAGCGCATACAGCGCGATAAAATGGTTTCAGGGACTTTATGAATTTCTGTGGTGGCAAAGATGAACTTTAGGTGGGCAGGCGGCTCTTCCAAGGTTTTTAAAAGTGCGTTAAAGGCGCTTTTGGAAAGCATATGCACTTCGTCAATAATATAAACTTTATAGGTGGCTTGAAGGGGTTTATACCGGCCCGCCTCGATGAGCTCGCGCACGTCATCCACACCCGTATGACTGGCCGCGTCCATCTCAATCACGTCAAGATCCCGCTCTTGACGGCTAGAGACGCAGGCCGGACATGTGCCGCAGGCTGACATAAAAGCCGATCGTTCTGTCTGAGGGCTTAGGCAGTTAAGGGCGCGCGCCACAAGCCGTGCCGTCGTGGTTTTGCCAACGCCCCGTGTTCCCGTCAGTATAAGGGCGTGGGGAAAGCGATTATGGGAAAGGGCGTGGGATAAAACGCGCACAAGTCCTTCTTGCCCCACCAAATCTTCAAAGGTTTGGGGGCGATATTTCCTGGCAAGCACACAGTAAGAAGAAGGCGTTTGATCGCTCACGATCTCAAACTTTAATGTCAGTCCTCCTTTGGAGATAGCATACTTGGGGGGGGAATCCTAGCTGATTTGACGCGCGCGTAGCGGCTCTCCTCGACCTCTTTACCAATTGGTAAGCTTAGGCAGAGGGATTCTTAAGGGCTGTGCGTTAGTCTAGCAAAGGTGGCCTTGATCTGATGGGGAGGAAAGAATGAAACTCAAAACTCTTTTAAGAAGAAAACTTCAACTTGTTGTGGGATGGGTCAAGCATTTTTTCTACGGCGCGGTGGTATTAGACGCGCCGTTAAAGGGGCGCCTGATGGCGGTGTCTTTGCTGCGCGAGCCCATACGAATTACCCGCACAAAGCGCTTGTAATTTTTTTTCTTTGCCTTCGAGCGATGCTTTGAGATATTTTGCCGAAATATAGAAGTACTTCGACTCTTGTCGTGTCAGAGATCAATGGGTTTGGGCATCTCATTTCAACAAAAAATGGATTATCCCCTTGCTTAAGTCACAAGAATACGCTTCCATATGTGAAAAAAAGGAGGGGGCATGTTTAAGATTATCCATCCTAAAAACAAAGAGTTATACCGGTTGGAGTTGATGCAGTTTTTGGAAAAAAGACAAAAAGATGCTCTCCCTGCGGACAACCTTGTATACGACCATCAAGCATCGGTATATGTCACGTGTCGGGACGTCCACTGCTCACGCGGAGGAAGTTTGCGCCTCAATCCCATGAACACGCCAAACCTTGTGAGCGACGCTCTAAAAGATGCTGTCAAGACGTACGAACAGCCCTCCATTTGGGAATGCAGCGCCCTGTCATTATGCGAGAGCGTTTTCCTTGGTGAAAAAAAGAGGGTGACGCTTACCCAAAAGGTCTGTCTCTGTTATGACCATATTGCCGAGGGTTTGCAGGCGACATGTGAGTACTTTCAAATCTCATTAATCGTTTTTTATCACCTCGCAACACATCTAGACACCTTGACGCGCAAGGGCGGGGTGACGTTTCTTAGAAAAATTCCTGTGGGTAAAGACGATTTGGTCCTTGGACTTTTTCAACCCAATACGATTTATTAAAAAAGACCCTTATGACTGAGCGCGTTTCACACAGCGCTGCCAAAACTCACCTATCTCAGTTTCATCAACGGCGGGTGCTTCTAAATCTTCTGATCCTTTATAGTGAACCCCAATGAAAAGAGGAGGTTTTTTTGGAAAAACCTTGTTTCTCGCTGAGAGGGTTTTTGCCATGGGGTCGAGGTTTTCTTTTTTATCGTCAACCAAGACAATAACAGTGGGTCTCACACGAAACGCATACTCTAAAAATGCCAGAAGAGTGTCCACCTTTTCATAGGGGCCTCGTTCTCCATTATTTACAAGAATTCCTTTGTAGTAGGTGGGGAAGTGCCCCCGATAAGCAACAGACAAAACCTGAGAAAGATCGAAATGATCCTTTTCTTTGAAGTGCCAGCCTCTTTCAAAGTCAATATTGAATCCCTTGAGGGTATGGTAGGTTTGCTGTTCTAGGGGGGTGTCTGCCGCTCGAAGGGGGCCTACGAGGCGGCTTGTCAACGCTAAACAAAGAATGCCTTGGTCTTGAAGGTCTTTAATGAGGGTTGGAAAAGCTGAATCAGTGAGTTTTTGAGGCATGTACGCTGTAGCCGAGAGTGTTTCGTCACGTGCCAAAGGCGTTAAAGACTTCATAAAGTTTTTAAAAACAACAGAATGTTTTTTCAAGTTTGTATAGTGAATCGCTGGATGGTCTGTTTGAGTCAGGGTCATGTCAATGTCAAAAAGGACAAGGATTTTTTGAGGCCTGTGGGACTGCAAAAGCGGTGAGAGAATGCGATGTATATCAAGGGCTGTGCGGGCTTCTTGGTGAAGTGCTTTCGCGCCTACCATGGGTGAGAGCCCCGTCAAAGATAAAAAGGCAAGAAAGAGTTTTTTCATGATCTGAGGGCTCACAAGAACTGCAAGAAACACTTATGAGAAAAATGAAAGAATGTCAAGAAAAGCGAGGGTTGAAACTAGTACAAAAAGTTATAAACCATTTTTCCACCAAGGCCTATGAGAAGAAGCCCAATGATATACTTTAACTTTTCCGAGGTCAGGCGCGCTGCGAAAGCGCTGCCTAAATAGGCACAAGGGAGGGAACCTAAAAGGAGCAATCCAAGGACTTTCACGTCGGTGTGGCCAAGGCCTGCATAGACAAGGCCCACAAAAAAAGCGATGGGAATGGCATGTACTGTGTCGGTTGCGACGAGTCTTAAGGGGGTCATGCGTAATGGATAAAGACCGCGTAGCATCACGGCGCCCAAAGTGCCGGCGCCTATGGAGGTTAGCGCAACAATGCCTCCCAAAACTCCTCCGCACAGGATGGTCAACATTCTGCGACCTTTTTGAAGAGACCCAGGCTGGCTGAGCCGCTCCGTGACACGATGATCTTGAATTTTTTTAGCAAAGAGCAGACTAATCCCAGAAAAGCACACAAGAGTGCCCACAATAGGAACAAGATAAGAGCCACCTTTGCTAATAAGCCCCCCAGAAACAAGCAATACGACAACAGAGCAAGCGGGTAAGCTTCCCATCCATAAACGTTTTAGGACTTTGGTATCGACGTGCTGCCCCTTAAAGTGGGAGTACCCTGACGCAATTTTAGTCAAAGAAGCAAAAAGAAGATCTGTTGCGATGGCGGTAGCAAGATCAAGACCAAAGACCATTAAGAGAAGAGGGGTCATGAGAGCGCCGCCGCCCACTCCGGTGAGGCCCACAAGAAAACCCACAAAAGCGCCTGCAATAGGAAGAAAATGAACGTCCAGAGTCATGGTCTATGAGGTAGGGGAGGAAGGGTGAAAAGTATGTGAGGGTCTTTGCATGGCCAGTAATTGTTCATAGGAAAGGCTTGCCCCGACGAAGGATGGATTGAGCGGTGAAGGGTGTCCGTATGAAAGGCGCCTGCCGTCTTTGGTAAAAACGTAACCACCCGCTCCCTCTAAAATAGCCTGGCCGGCTGCTGTGTCCCACTGAGACGTGGTGGCAAACCTTGGATAGATGTCGGCTTTTCCTTCGGCGATGGCACAAAACTTAAGGGATGAGCCCATTTTAACGGCCGTGTGCTGCTCAAAGCCGTCAACAAAACCCTGTGTCTCTTGATTTAAATGGCTTTGGCTTACAACAAGCCGAACGGGAGAAGCGATGGGGCAAGTTGCGATCCTGGAAGTGCCTTTGGGGGTGGCTTTCCAGGCGCCCCAAGCCTTTGCCCCCCAATACAAAGTGCCATGGGTCGGCGCATAAATAATGCCCAAAACTGGGAAATGATTCTCGATGAGTGCTATATTCACAGTGAACATGCCATTTCGGCTAAGGAATTCTTTGGTGCCGTCTAAGGGGTCCACAAGCCAGAAGCGTTGCGTTTGCTCCAAGGTTTCAAGATTGACGGTTTTTTCCTCACACACAATGGGAATATCGGGGGTATGGCGAGTCAACCCTTCCCAGATAAGGGTGTGTGCGGCAAGATCCGCGCGCGTTAAAGGAGAGGCGTCATCCTTGTGAACAACTTCTTGGGCGGGCTCCTTGTAGATCTCCATAATGATTTTTCCGGCTTCTTGTGCCAGACCTAGTAACGGATGCCAGAAAGGTTTTTGTCGCAATGTATCTTCCACGAGATCTTTTTCTGTAATTTTCTTGAAAAATTAATTTGTGCTCACTATAAACAAATGGCGTTTACATGTCACGACAAAAATAGGTTTCTTTATGACGGCAAAATATCCGTTTTTCTCTCAACGCTTTGATGCACAATCCCGTCCCCTTCCTTGGGATACCGAGGCTGTGTGTGAAGCCATGTTTCAAGAGGTGACGCCTGCCACAAGGCGTGCAGCCGAACGTCTTATCGAAAAATCTGCCTTGTTACCAACGCTCTTGACTTTGGATAACGTGCGCGACGAGACGGGAGACCCCTTAAAAGTAAGCGTGCAAGAGAGTCTTATGGACGAAGCAAAAAAAAAGCGCGTTTTATCCCTGTTTCTACAGACGAGCCGTACTAAAGATGGTCAAACCCTTCTGCTGGCAACGGACGCCCGTCAGGCAAGAAAATGGCTTTTTTTGAAGGCGTCGCCCAGCCTCAAAGAGCTTTATGAGGCCCTAGGGGTGCTTTCACGCTATATGAAAAAGAATTTATTGATCTGGCCCCACAGGGATCTGGTCGAGCTTGTGCGACTTTTGGTCCAAGAAAAGAGTGGTGGCGATTTGACGTACGACGACGGGAGAACTGTGGGTTTTGCCCTTGCGGCGTACGGCCCAGGTCGGTCTGTGACCCGCTCCATGGACATCCAACAGGAGGCGAAGAGAAATGTCACATCTGCACCGTCCAACGTCTTGTCTCATCTAGATCTCTTAGAGGCTCAAAGTATCCACATCATGAGAGAAGTGATGGCAGAAGCGCGCAATCCTGTGATGTTGTACTCCGTCGGAAAAGACAGCGCGGTGATGTTGCATTTGGCCAGGAAAGCTTTTTATCCAGCCCCCCCGCCGTTTCCTCTGCTTCATGTGGATACAAGATGGAAATTCCAAGAAATGTATAGATTCAGGGACCAAATGGCGACCCTTGCTGGCATGGATCTTATTATCCACATCAATCCCGAAGGGGTAGAAAAAGGGATTAACCCCTTTGATCATGGCAGTGCCCTTCACACGGACATCATGAAAACCCAGGGATTGAAGCAGGCACTGGACCAATACGGTTTTGACGCTGCCTTTGGGGGGGCTAGGCGTGATGAAGAAAAAAGCCGCGCCAAAGAGCGGGTGTTTTCCTTTCGCACCAAAACCCATCATTGGGATCCTAAAAACCAACGACCAGAGCTTTGGGATTTATACAACGGACGCAAACACGAAGGCGAAAGTATGCGCGTCTTTCCTTTGTCAAACTGGACGGAACTTGATATCTGGCAGTATATCTACCGCGAAAAAATTCCCATCGTTCCCCTTTATTTTGCTGCTGTGCGTCCAGTCGTTGCCCGCCAAGGGGCGCTCATTATGGTGGATGACAATCGTTTCCAGATGATGCCGGGCGACGCCATCATGTTGAAAAAAGTGAGGTTTAGGACCCTTGGGTGTTACCCCTTAACGGGGGCCATTGAATCCGAGGCAAGTTCCTTAGAGGATATCATCCTTGAATTGCTTGCGGCTAAAACCAGCGAGCGTCAAGGAAGACTTATTGATTCGGACTCGGCCGCATCCATGGAAAAGAAAAAGCAAGAGGGATATTTTTAAATGGGTAGGAAACCAGTCACTTTAGCAAGAGAATTACAAGAAAGCGCGGCGAAGGTGGACGCTTTTTTTGAGCGAGAAAGCCATTTGGATTTGTTGCGCTTTATCACGTGTGGCAGCGTGGATGACGGCAAAAGTACCTTAATTGGTCGTCTTCTGTACGAATCGCAAATGATTTTTGATGACCAGATGGCATCCCTTGAAAAGGAATCAAAAAAACAGGGAACCCAAGGCGATCAGATAGATTTTGCGCTTCTGGTGGACGGTCTTGCGGCCGAGCGAGAGCAAGGGATTACCATTGACGTCGCCTACCGCTTTTTTGCCACAAATAAACGCAAATTCATCGTGGCGGATACACCAGGACACGAGCAATACACGCGTAACATGGTGACGGGGGCGTCCACGGCAGACGTTGCCCTTTTGCTGGTAGACGCACGGGCCGGTCTGATGCCCCAAACAAAACGCCACGCTTATCTCGTGTCAATGATGGGCATCAAACATGTCCTCCTTGTGGTCAATAAAATGGACTTGGTTGATCATAAGGAGGAAGTATTCCGGCGCATCGAAGAAGACTTTAGGGTGCTTTCTAAAGAAATGAAGTTTGACGCGCCCCTTGCCATGCCGTTGTCGGCGTTAAAAGGCGAGAATATTATGAAAAGGTCGCCGTATCTGGGGTGGTACAAAGGGCCAACCTTGATGGGATACTTGGAAACGGTGCCCGTTCAAGACGCTCACACGGACAAAGAAGAAGCCATTTTTCCTGTCCAGTGGGTCAGTCGCCCCAGTGAAGCCTTTAGGGGCTATGCTGGCACCCTTGCCCAAGGGCGCTTGAGGGTCGGAGATGAGATCCGTGCAACTTCCTCGGGACAAACCGCGCGCATCCAAAGCCTTGTGACCATGGATGGCCTCCTTGAGAGTGCCTGGGCACGCCAGGCGATCACCCTCACCTTAGACCGTGAGATTGAAGCGGCGCGCGGCGAAGTCTTTTCCCTTGCCAAGGCACCTCTTTCAATGACGGATCAATTTGAAGCCACCCTTGTCTGGATGATCGAGCCCACAGGCCTTGTGGGACGAAGCTATGATCTTAAGCTCGCCACGCAAACGGTGCCAGCCTCCCTCACGTCCATCAAACACCAGATTGATATTCAAACATTTCAAAAGAAACCATGCAAAGGGCTTCATCTTAATGATATTGCGGTGTGCGTGATTGCAACTCAGCGCCCCATTGTCTATGCACCCTTTGAGGATTCTAAGACCCTGGGAGGCTTTATCCTCATTGACCGGATGACCCATGCAACGGTTGCGGCAGGCGTGATTCGTCACACCATGAGGCGCGCTCAAAATGTCCATACCCAGCCCCTAACAATTACGAGGGGAGAGCGTGAAAAGCTTAATGCCCACAAGGGCCGCGTGATTTGGTTTACGGGTCTTTCGGGATCTGGCAAGTCGACCTATGCCAACGCCCTAGAAATCGCCTTGCACAGCGACGGATACAGGACATATCTTTTGGATGGGGACAATGTGCGCCATGGCCTTAGCAAAGATCTTGGCTTTAGCGAAGAGGACCGGGTTGAAAACATTCGCCGTGTGGCGGAAGTGGCAAAGCTTATGCTGGATGCGGGGCTTGTGGTCATTGCGTCGTTTATTTCGCCCTTTGCCAGGGACCGTCAAAGGGTGCGAGAGCTTGTGGGCGACGATCATTTTGTCGAAGTTTATGTGGCCACGCCCCTTGAAGTGTGCGAGGCGCGTGATCCAAAAGGACTTTACGGCCAAGCACGAAAGGGGCTTATCCCGAATTTCTCAGGCATCAACAGCCCTTACGAAGCACCAGTGGCGCCCGATGTGCTGCTTCAGTACCCCATGACCATCGAAGAAGGGGTGTCGCTCGTTCAGGAAAAACTAAAGGATTTAAGATCTGTTTAAAGGAAGTGGTGGTAGCGGAGGAGGGACTTGAACCCCCGACACGCGGATTATGATTCCGCTGCTCTAACCAGCTGAGCTACTCCGCCACAAGATGTGCTACCTATAAAATGGGATCACTTTTGTGTCAAGAAGTTTTGGGCGCATGCCCCGAGAAAAGACGGCCCGTTCGCACAACACGCGCTTGATTGATTCAAGTCTCATATATTTATGCGATCTACAAAAATAAGGGATGTGTTGGAAAGTAATCTGCGAAGGTATTTAAGACGAACCCTTTGCGGGAATTTTTGTTCCAGGGCTTCTCAACACAAGGGGCCCATGGGTGCATTGATCCTAGGATTAAAGAGCTTTTAAAGGCCACTTTGACTAAGAGGTCGCAGACAAAATGGCCTTTAAAAGCGTGGGTAAAAGTATTAATTAATTGTAGCGTCGGTTTTCTTTTGCACCACGAAACACAAAGTGCCTACGGGCAAAGGCATTTTTGTCCCGGGATGACATGCCTACAACAACCTGGAGAACATCTGGGTTCAAAGCAAAGTACTGATCGATATCGAAATCAACGGGTACGCCGTATGACCTGCCTTCCGTCATGCCATGTTTTGCATAATGCACTTTGGCAAAAGCGCGCGCCTCATTGCGAGACATCCCATTTTTGGCCACATGTTGTGCCAGGTCTGGATGAAGGTCAAGGTAAATGCTGGGGTCAAAATGGGGGGGAAGCTTGTAAAGGCGTCCTTCTGCCTTTCCGTTGAAATGGAAATGTTTCCTTGCCTCCATGGCCTGTGCTTTAGGGGAAAGCCCTGAAAAAGCCTTTTCTACATCCTGATTTAAAGCAAAGTAGATTTTGTAATTAAAGCTGTCCGGGATACCGTAGGATCTTTTTTCCTGAGCCCCATGTTTGGCATAGTGAAGTTGAGCATAGGCGTTAGCAGCTTTTTGGGAGAGCCCCGTGGTGGCGGCCTTCACGTCAGGGTGGAGGTCTAGATAGACGCTAGGTTCAAAGTTCTTAGGGAGGGAAAAATCACGATTTTCGAGCCTGCCGTGGGTGCGATAGTGGTTAGAAAGTACGCCGTCAACCTTAGAAGGATTTTGTCCTTGGGTTAGGACCGCTAAGTCAGGGTTGATGTTCAGGTACGTCTCGGGGGAAAACCCGCGAGGTAGGCGGGTGGCTGCAACGCGGTTTTTAAAGTCCCCAAGTCTGTCCACAATGGACCCAAAATAAAACGCGCTAAAACGAATGGGCACGCCAGTTCGGGTGATGAGTTCGATGGTGCTTCCGTGTTTTGTCATTGCTGGCGAAACGGCAGCGGGCAAGTTATGAGTTGCATCATGATGCCACAGCGTGTTGTACGTGCAGGGCTGTCCTGTCTTTTTGTGAATAATGGTGGGTGCAATCTTTTCCCAATGCGCGCGGATCACTTCCGCCTTGCGGGTGATTTCACTCACAGAAATGGCGGTATAACGGTCCATTTCCTTCCAAGCTCCTCCAAGCGCTGGGTTGGCGATGGCATTTTGTACAGCTGTTGTAAGGTCGTTACAGCCCAAGGTATCATCGGCAACCACTGCAAAAGCGCGCCCAAACTTACGAGAGTAAAGAACAGGCTCGCTACCTGATACGTTCACAACACCGCCGGTTTCTTCCAAGGTTTCACGTTTTATGGTGCCAATAATGTTACTATCTTTTAATTCGGCACCGCCCGCAGGCAAAGACCAGTATCCTAAGTTTTTTTCGTGTCCCACTAAAAGACATAAGTCTTCGCCGCGCCCATCGGGATGATCTTCAAAATAACTCTTGAGCAAAAGGGCGCCGCCGCCCTTTACGGGTTTTTGCAGATCGTTATTCAGATAGAAAGTCGCATTTTGGCTGGCAAAAATACTTTGCGCAGAAAGAAGTAAAAGAGCGGCAGAGATAAAACGTTTGTTCATGTTGATCCCAACATAATGTGTTATTGCATTTTATATAGGTAATTTTTGTTTTTTTGTCAAATAAAGTTCTGCGTTTTTCTCGAAAGGATGGTTTTTGTTTTTTGAATGCTGATTGTTACCTTATTTAAGGCAAAGATCGCTTTAGATTAAAAAATGAAAGAGACATTCCGGGGTTTACAAAGGCGTGATACCATCGCATAACATCACAGGGTTATGAAAGATGGAGTAGGGCGCACCGTGCAAAAAGCAGCAGTATGGCAAGCTAAAATCGCAAAAAGTTGGGCTTTGATCGCCGCGCTCATGACGCAAGGCATGGGCAGGTCGCGCACCGTTTTATCCTTGATTGAAAAGCGTCACGGCATTTTTGCACATGATCTTTTGATTGCCGCCGTCTCTGTGCCCCTTGCCGTTTGGATGCGCACAGGCAGCCTTGACGGAGCCCTCTTAAAGCATAGCCTTATCTATACCCTTGTGAGTGCCTCCATTTTTTTATGGCTGCAACTTTACCGTAGCGTGTGGCACTATTTTTCACTTCACGAGTTTGTGGCGGTGTGTCTTGCGGCCATTTACAGTTGCGGCATATATTTTCCTTTGATGGTGCTCATGGGAAAAAATAGCCCCTGGCCACGATCCACCATCTTTGTTTTGTGGGCCGTGACAACCTTTCTTTTATGTTTGGCGCGGATCACCGTCAAGTTTCTTCGCAGTCGTTGGCTGGATGGAGGGGTGCACACCTACGCCAGCACCCCGGAAACGCGCCTTCTTCTCCTAGGCAATGCCAAAGCTATTCAAACGGCTCTTCAGGTGTTGGGGCAAATACCAGGCAAGCCTTACCAGGTCCTGGGATGTCTTGATACCCCCAGTAGCGCCCTAAGGCATCTCGACGGCATTCGGGTGCTTGGTACCATGGCAAGCGCGGCAAGTGTTGTGGAGCAGCTGAATCTCGAGGGGCGTCATCCCCACCACGTGGTCCTCCTTGATCCCATTACAGAGTCCGCCCAGGCACTTCTTCAGCTGACAAAAGCCCTTCACCCCTTAGGGGTGTGCCTGTCGCACATCGATCATCTGGAAAAAGGTCATCCAACCGTGACGCCCTTTGTCTTGGAAGAGCTTCTGAGGCGCTCGGTCTCCCATCCGAAAAAAGCGCCGTCCCCCCTTCGAGGGAAAGAAGTTCTTTTGGTGCATGCAGGACAACCTTTGATGCGGGCTGTGGCCAGTTACCTCACTCAAGAGGTGGACGTGCGCGGTCTGACCTTGTGTGATCTGAGTGAAACGCTCTTGTGGGAAGTCCAGCACGACCTGCCAGCCCTTGACCGTCCCATTCAGACGCATCTACTCCTTTCCCGTGATCAAGACAGCTTTGAGGATGTCATGATCCAGGCTAAACCTGCCTTTATTATGGCGACGCCTTCTTTGAGTCACGCAAGCTTTGTGGACAAACATTTATCCCAAGCCTATACCCTTTTGATGAAAGAGGTCGAACACCTCATCGCGACCGCTAAAAAGCAAGAAAATGCCAAGCTGGTGTATGTTTTGCCAGGCGAGCCCGGTCCCGCAACCACACAGATCGGGGCGCTTTATAATCTTGTTGAGGCTTTTATGCTGGCCCAAGACGTGACGGTCATCAGGACAGGATATATTTTCGAAGATGAGGATTCCCTTCCCTCGCGCATCGAGGCAGCCCTTGACACGCCGGGCAGTCTTGTGGACATTCCAGAATCCTTGACCCTTTACCGGTCACTTTCTTTGGAAATGTTGGGCGAGCGGCTGATGGGGGCTCTGGCTGGGCTTGTCAAAAACCCCTTGGAACCTGGGGAAGGGCTTTGGCTTGTGCCTGATCTGGTGGTCTCGCCCGAAGAGCTTGTGGTGCATATTCAGTCCCTGTCGCCCCACGATGTGCCAGCACCCGCCCTCAGGCGCGTGCCTGTTGGGCATCCCTTTTTAGGGGCTTCCTTTGAGGTGATCCACGCGCCCCTTTCGAAAACGGCGGTGTCATCGAGGTACAGCCTTGTCTTACACGGAAAACTCGATGTGACCTCTGTGGTGCAAACGCTTAAAACTCTTGCCGCAGCCCACGATGACAAAGGCATCAGGGCCGCCCTTCGGGGGGTGTAATGACAAAACGATTTATTGCCCCCAAGGCCCCCAGGTGGGCCCTTAGGGGGCAAGGCAAATCGCCCTTATCTGAACTCACGGCCTTCTGCCATGCCGTGATTTATAAAATGTTGTTGGGCAAAAGCCTGTTGCTGGGCAGGTGGCATATTGACGGCTAGTTGGCCGATATCGGGATTTAGCTGAAAATATCTCTGGGGATTAATTAAGTAAGGCCGGTTTTCATGGACGCCGAAGCGTCTGTAGTAATTTTCTGCAAACACTTCCCTGTTCAAAGGTGTCATATGCGCGGTCATTTGGTCAACATCGGGGTTAAGGAGCAAGAAAACCTGCGCATTGAAATTATGGGGCAGGGGAGCTGGCGCCACCACAGGAGCGGGTATCATGGGGGCGGGTGGTGGAACATGCCCTGTTGCCTGCAAGGCGCTTACTGCCATAAAGCTCGATAAAGGAACCATTGTGTATTTCATGATCATCTCCGCGTCTGTTTCGTTAAGTAGGGCTAATTAATGATCTTATCACCTAAATATTTCGCGAGTATTAATTAAGTCATTGAAATAACTTTTCTGCATATTGCTGAATACTTTAGGGAATCATGTGACTTAGGTTTACTCTAGTTTGATTTGACGTCATGTTCCATGTGAGAGAATGAAATTTTCTTTAGAGGTCTTTGCCCAAAACAGGTGTGGTCTTAAGCTCTTCATGTGTGCCCCAGGGAAAAATGGATAAGCTTATGACAATAAAAGCATCAGAGCGCATTTTCGAGGCATAGCGGCTTGGATGATTTATATAAAGGATCAAGCGTCTTTTGCGGGGGCCGGTGTTACGTGAGACAAGAGATAGCGAAGGTTTTTTATGAATCTTGTACGAAAAGAGTGCAAGTTAGCCAAGTCGTTTTGATTTTTTGGATTCGCTTTTTAAAAAAGTGGCCATTGAGTGAAAAGGTCGTGACAAGAAGGGGAAGGTAAGCTATGGGATAGCCTAAAAGAACATAACATGTTTATGATAAAAAACTTTTATTGTAACGTAACCAGGGAGAGAAAAATGACGGATATTACCCTTGGCGTTTACCGCCATTACAAAGGAAAACTCTATCAGGTCTTGGGAATCTCAAGGCATTCCGAGACCCTGGAGCCCCACGTGGTTTATCAAGCGCTTTACGCGGATTACGGTCTGTGGGTCAGGCCTCGTGGTCTTTTTACCAGTATGGTGGAAACAGAGGACGGGGCCGTGCCACGCTTTTCCTATGTGGGGCCATCGGTCGCCGCCATGCCCGTTTTAGACGAGGCAAGTTGAGCTACGCGTTTTTGGGTGTGAGTGAGCTTGCCCCACACCTGTCCCTGAACTATGGTCCTGCCGTCCTCAATCAAAGGAGGATAATTATTTTGCCCACAAAAGAAAATCGGTTGAGCGTCGTCATGAAAGTTGCAGCCCTTTTTGGTGTCATCTTTTGTTGTATGGCGCCCTTAAAAAGTACGCACGCCGTTGAAGACGAGCAAAACACGGCCACGCGTCTGAGAGGACTTATCCAAAGCACCCAGCTGAGCGACAAAGACGTCTTGGACGCCGTGCTTGAAGGGCTCAAGGCACGTCCAGACAACAGGGCTTTAAGAGAAGCCCTCATCGTGCAGCTTGCCAACGGGGCAAAGATTGCCATGTACGGACGGCAAATCAATGATACCCTTTCGTCTTTGTCTGGGCGCCGGAAATACGATCTGCATCCTTATGGTAAAACTGGATCCGGGGCAAACGTGCTTCCTGTTTATACCGATGAAGCGGGAAAAACCTTTGTGCTGCTTGCACGTAAATTTGCAGTGCATAAAGATCCCTCAAAGGGGCTTGCGGCGCAGTACATCCTGCCAGGCGGGTATATGGCGCCCCACGTACTGGAGGGAGGAGAGGTCCAAGAGGCCCTGAGCGCAGAAGAAAAAGACGCTGCTGAAGAAGCGATTCTCTTGGGCAAAAAAGGCTATAAAAACACAAAAAAGAAGTCTCTTGACGTAAACCTTGTCAAAAAAGAAGCCGCTTTTGACGCGACCCTCGAGGACGCTGTCATCCGTGAGCTTCGCGAAGAGGCAAATCTTGTGTGGGACAAAAATCAGGGCCTGCCCCGACTTCCAAGTCTTGGTAGCCGATACGGTGTAACCAACGTGAAAAACCTGCGCACCATTGTGGGTAATTATTTTTTTGATTTTGGTAAGCTTAAGAAGGCGCCAAACGCAAAAGCGGGAAGCGATATTGCAGAAGTCATCTGGGTGCCCCTTGATCACCTCCGCAAGATCAAAGGGATCGCCCCACAACAAGCTGACAGTAAGGAAAGTCGCTATCTCGTGGTGCTTCAAGACGGCACGCGCGTTCTTCTTCGGGATTACCACGGTGAAGTGATTGAAACATTTGCAAAAGAAAAAGGGCTGAGCCTTTTATCAGCCTCGTAACACTACAACCTAAGGGCGATCACGCTGCGGCTGCGGATCGCCCTCTTTGTTGAGTCTCAAGTAAGTTTTTTTCCATTTATCTTCAATTTTGTGCTAGGCATACACACATTAAAAGGAAAATAGAAAAGTAAGGTTTAAGAGTGAATTTTTTTTAAAAAAAATGTGTCCTTCTGGCAGCAGCTATAATTGTAACAGGCTGTGCCCACGATGAAAAAGTACGTCAGCAAATGCACCATCAACTTCAGGTGTCAGGGTTTGAGCTACCTGAAAAAGCCCAAGCAGACAAAGGGCTTGTCTATGTGATCTACCATGCTTCATCCTCCAGCATTCCAAGCAAGCTAGATCTTTTGTTTTCTCCCATGGACAAAGATGTATATGAACAGCAGAAAAGTGGTGCCACCACGCTTTTGAAAATGTTTACCTTGGATCTTTTAGGCGGGCATGAGTCTAAGGCTTTAAAGCGCTTTGCCGCAATGGCGCCTGCGCACTATACAACGCTTGAGCTCACACCTGGTCATTATGAGTTTAAATGTCAAATCTCTGTGCCTGCGAGCATAGGGTGTGAACCTGCCCCGACGCTTATGGCGATTGAACAAGGAAAAACCTATTTCTTAATCGCCCAACGTGTTGATTACCAAGTGCCAACAGGGACTCCTGCTGGTGATATGATGGTCAAGAAAATGGTGATTCGCCACGAAGAAGACACCCTCAAGGGCCAACATGCGTTAGCAAGTAATTTTAATAAATATGTGCATAGACCTGTGTCTTCTTCGATGCCAGCATCTGGCAGTGGGCGCGGAAAAGAATAAGGATCCTTCAAATGAAACAGATAATGAAAGCACTTTTGTGCACGGTTTTAGCGTTTTCTCTTACGGGGTGCTCCCATGAAGGGAGTATGGAGCAGCTCATGACAAAGCACCTAGAAGGCTTTCACTTGCCAGAGCATCCGCAATCAGGAAAAGGTCTTGTTTATGTCATTTACGATAGAGGACTCTATCTTTATGACAAGGGATTTTATGTTAAAACTACAACGACTCTTCCTCAGAAAGTGAACTTTTCCTATGTGGCGGTCGACAAAGGCAATTATGACGTTAACACCAGCAGTATGACGACTATGGCCAGAGTGTTCACGTTTGGTCTTGTGGAAAAAGATGAAGAACCCGGCAAAAAAACGTTTACAACCCTCGCGCCTGGTCAGTATGTGACTCTTTCCTTAGAGCCTGGATATTATGAAATGGCCTATCAGGTTATGGTTCCTTCGGATATGGGCTTGAATCCTCGTCCGACACTGGTTCATGTGGAAGCAGGAAAAATATCCTATGTGGCGTTGCAGCATGTGACAGGTGTCGAGCGATATGTAAACAATCTTTACCTGCGCCACGTTGACAGAAAACTTAAAGGTCCTTATGCCTTGTCTCATAACTTTGATAAACAGCCTGATATTTTGATAAAGTAAAAACCCAAAACCCTCCGGCGTCTTGAAAATAAGATTGCAAGACGTTGGAGGTGTCGTGAAAATAAAAAAATAGGCTTTCTTTTTTAAGTGGCGTAAAATCACAAAGGTTTTACAGGTGATTTTTTGATGAAAGCTATTTTGCTATGCATGGCGATTTTGGTTGCGATCCCCGTTTTCGCAAGCGCAGATGATCAAGACGCTGTTCCTAAGAAAATTGTTGCCCTGACACCTGATCTCTCAAAAAGAATCCTTGAAGAAGAAATCGTCTGTTTTCAAGACCGGGTCAATTACGGCCTGACGTGCAAAGAGGTTCATGCTCTTTTTGAGGCGCATAAACAGACGCAAGCAGCAATCTATCTGCCCCCCATGAAACGTTGACGAACCGTCTGTGTAAGTTATTTTTTTAGGTGCCGATAAGTACCGTTTTATAACGATCGCGCAGCTGCAGCATTTTATGAAAGTACCCTATGAAGATCCCGATTATCCTTGTTCGTGGGTCTTTAAAGCTGGTCCAACATGGTTTCAGCTCATCGATGATCACGGTGTTACTTTAAACCAACAGATTCAAGAGACCCCAGAAGCGCTGCCTCCTCCGTGCCTAGACAAATTAAACCAAGAAGCGGTTGTGACCTTTGAAAAAGAGCACAATTTTAATGATTGGATTGATGTCTTCGGTGCCGATACGCCTTATTTTGACAGATTCACACCGTATTTGAAGCATTTTATATCTCATAAAGCCTTGTGGGAAGAGGGAGCTTGTGTGTGGAGAGCGCCCCTTCTTATTCATACGTTTTCTCCTCAAAAGGGTCTTGATCTGAGACTTCTAAGTACAGAAAGTATGACAGAAAATCTTACTTATCTCAGCCGGTCTTTTGCGGGCGTGACCCTCCACGATTTTTGGATGCGCCCCCTTGAGGGGTATGTCCCCCATGCCCCTGCGGCGGCGCAAGGATAAGGATGATTTCACCCTTGACCTTGCCAAAGAAAGGTCTATGGTAGGCGGTGCTGAGGTGGCCCCATAAGGGCCTGAAAAGGGAACACGGCGCAGCGCTACGCTGTCAATCGTGACTATACCCGTAACTGTAGACGCCGAGTCTTTTTTAAGTGCCCCGCACGCCCACTGGATCTTTCTGGGAAGGGTAAAAAAGATGATAACGCGTGAGTCAGGAGACCTGCCCGGCAGCCACACTTTTTGCTGCGGGTGACAGAAAAAAGGCCTTTTGGTTGGTGGCGTGTAGACAGCCCCTAACCAACGAGGATCTCGGTGCGTTTTTATCATTTTATTGCGGCGCTTTTGGGCGTGGCGATCTCTGACAGCTTTGCAAAAGAAGTTGTGCTGGCCCCCGTCAAAGTGAGATCCTCCCCGCTTAAAGAGCGTTTGACACCCCGAAAAACGGCCCCTCAAATGGAGCGCCGTCAAGAAAGAGTCTTGTCTCAGGCCCTTCGAAGCGAAACCTCTTTGAACATTATTTCCCAAGGGGGGGACCATGAAAATACCTTTGCTTTTTTTAGAGGGGCCCCGTCGCAGCTGACAACCGTAATGCGTGACGGTGTTGTCTTGAATACGCAAACGGAGCTTGGTCGCTCGAGTTTTGCGGATTTGACAACTCAAGATTTAGAGGAAGTCGAGCTCACACCTGGCCCTTCATCCCAGACAAGTTCCCACGCCATGGGCGGCACCATTGCCCTTCGCACCCGCCAAGGAAAAGGGGCGCCCTCTAGCTTGACCCAGCTCGAGCGGGGCTCTCTTCGCAGCACGCAGTTTTATGAAACGGTTCAGGGCGCAACCGATAAAGCAGATTTTTTTCTGTCGGGAACCCTTAAAAAAACGGGTCTTGGCACGCGCCGTAACCACCTGTGGGGGAACCGTGTGGCCGACGAGGATTATCTAAAGCGTCTCACGGCCAATGTGGGTGTGCACTTGACGCCCCAGCTCACCCTGCGCGTGATTGGTCAGCTCTCCCACAGCGATTTTGCCGTAAACAATAATATGGGCGCTTTTCCTGAGGGGATCGGTGATACCTCGACCATTTTCCAGGGCCGAAGCCTTGTGCGCCTGACCCACACCCGTGACGCAGGGCGAAGCCGAACCCTCACCTTGCACCAGGCGCGCCTTGATAACCGCTTTTTGACCACTAGCGTTTTTTTTTCCCGCTCTGATATGGTGGGGGTGACCTATAAAGAAGCCTTTGCCCTTGCAAAAGCCTGGGACGCGTGGGTTGCGTACGACGGGCTTCAAGATCAGTTGACCCAAGGAAAAGATGCCATCCTGAAAAAACGCGAGCGCGTACATACGCCGACCCTGGGGGCGCGTTACGGCGGTGATAGGCTGTGCGTGAGCGCCGAAGGAAAAGCGTACTGGGCAGAAAAAGGAAAACCCGAGTGGAGCTACGCCCTTGAGGCGCAAACACCTCTCACTCCCCGCACCCTTGGTTTTGTGCGTCAGGGCAGGGGGATCAAGCGGCCGCTCCTTTTAGACCGGTTTGGCAGTGCAGCGTTGTTTCAGGTGGCGAACCCCGCCCTCAAAGCCCAAACCAGCACGTCCATCGAGCTGGGCGTCAAGCACGCCGTTGACGCCGCCGGGCGCATGGAGATGCAGGCAAGCGTCTTTTACACGCTTCTGCGCGATTTGTTGCAGGTCGCCCAAGTGGCGCCCATGACCTATCAAAGCCGTAACCAAGGAAAGCGGTATATTAGCGGCTTAGAGCTTGCGGCGCGCGCCAAGCCAACGGCCGCGTGCCAGTTTAACCTTTCCTATACCTACACAAAGCCGCGCACAGGCGCGGGCCAAGATACACCAACCCTCATCGCCCATCACCAGGTAGGACTTGAGGGCGTTTATCAGACGTCACCCGCCTGGTCTTTTTTTTCAAGTGCGCTTTGGCGAAGTTCTCAAAAAGATTACAATTTTGCCCTTTATCCCAAGGCGCCCGTGACGCTTCGCGCGTACGCCCTTGTACGGGCAGGTGTCACCTATGAAGGGGTTGAAAAGATGAAAATCTTTGGCAGAATTGAAAACGTCTTAAATAAAAAGTACGAAACAAGCTATGGTTACGGGGCACGAGGGACAACGGTGATGGTGGGGGCAAGCTATTGTCTATAGCGCGCAAAGAGTGGCTGTGCGGCATGATGGGCGCGCTTGCCTGCCACGGTGTGTGGGCAGCCTTCTTTTTGTGGGAGGAAGCGCCGCGCGCACGCCCAAGCAAGGTCCCGTCCACTATTTCAATCGTTTTAGAAAATGACATCCTCGCGTCTTCTGGGGCTTCCCCCTTTACCTCCCGCAGTGCTGCGCGCCAGAATCATCAAACAAAAGACGGCGCTCCCATGACCGTTGCGGCGCGTCCCACGAAACTCCTCACCCCGTCTAAGGGAAGATCTGAGATAAAACAACCTCGAAAGAAAGCGCCGTCACAGTCCTTGCCACCCTCCCTTGCGATGGCCTCCCACAGCGCCTCGACTTCTGCGATCTGTCCGCCAAGGCAAGAAGAGGCGGTACTCCCCCAAGACAGGGACGTGCAACCCCTTGTGGCGCCCCCGCCACACTATCCAGAAGAGGCCCGGCGGCTCGGCGAGCAGGAAACCGTCCTTGTGCGCGTCCGTGTGAGCGAGACAGGCCAGGTGTCCCGTGTGGATCTCGTCAAAGGCACCCATCGCTCTCTGATCCAAGCCGCCCTTAGGGTTGTTCGTACTTGGCTTTTTCCTGTTCAAAGAAAAGGTAAGTATAGCGTTCTTGTGCCGATCTCTTTTTCTTTAAACAGAGAAGAAGAAAGTCTTTAATTATATATTGCATGATTTCTTTTGTTACATTGAAGATCCTAAAAAAAGATAACCAAGGGACTTCAAAGTCAGGAGAATAGACATGCTTTTTTGGCTGTTTAGTTTTGTTGAATTACTCAAAAGAGGTTGTGAAAAGATATGGAGCTGCTTAAAAAGAAAGTCTGTCGAGCTTCGTAAATATGTTTGGGAGCATATAGGCCCTTTGGGTCTTTTGATGCTCTTTTCAGGAGTTTCGGTCAGGTTTTTTTACAAGCTTATTTGTTTTACGGATTGGTTTAATGTCTCGTTGATTAAAATAGCAGAAAATCCTGACCCCCAAGTTCTCTTCGTTTTCTTATGGATCTTTTTAACCGGAATGCCTCTCTTTACCTATCTATCGCTCAGCCTAAAACATGATCCCTCAAGGTCTTTTGAAGGAATGTGCGACACGACTAAAAAGATTGTGCATGTTAAAAAGGCTATGGCGAGTACAGTAGCTGGTATCGTTCCTGCATGTGTTCTGTATATTCTAGGGTATATGTTTTTCAAAAAAGATCCCATTGGCTATGTCGCCCTAGGCGTCATTGGCGTTATTGCGTTGGTGTTTGTCAACACAAGGTGCGCGAGTACCCAAGAAAACCAACGCAGAGCAAGGACTTTTTTTCTTTTGACAGTGGGCGATGTCATGCTGACGTTAGGTGGTATGTGGGCGATGACGTGCGCGGAATCTCAAAAAGATTATGCGTTTCACTTTCCCTAGTGCTCTCATTGCAAGCGCTTGTTTTTTATCATATACGGTCATGTGACACGCTCTTTGGAAATCCTGCCGGGTATTCCTGATAATTCAAAAGTTGAGCGTGTTCTTTCTAAGTGGAAATGTTTGGAGTTTATTTTTTTTATTTTTGCTCTGATTGGTATGGGGCTTTATCATGCACAATCAAATTTGGTTCAAGTTATAAAAAGAATACCAATATGGGAAAACCATGACTTTACGGATAGGATGATATTGCTCGTCTTTCAGGTGCTTGTGATTGTTATACATGGTGGCGTTATTCTTGTGACGAAAAGATTGGCTCTTGGGCTATCACAAGCTGAACTTCTAGGAAAGGAGTTAGAGTTTCAAGCATCACAGGGTCGTGCGATGTACCTAAAAAACACAAAGGCACGCGTTTGCGCCGTCATGCTGGACTCCAAAATACGGTGGAAGAAAAGCGTCAAAAAAGTCCAGATCTATAGAAAACTTGCAGACGGTCCACATGTGGACTGGAATCCCTTAGGAAACATGCAAAAAACATAAAAAGGAAAGTTGACGTATGGGGCTAGTAATATCCTCCTTAGTAAGAATAGTGGACAGTATAAAACAAGGAATCTTATTTTCAGGAAGGAATGGTTTTTTTGGTGAACGACAATTCTTCTTGTGGTTATATCTATGCTTGTTCCGCTTTAAATTTTTCGCTCTACGGTACAAGAAAAGTTGGAGAGACAGAAATTATCTGTAGGATGATAGATAATGCTCGTTGTCACAAAAAAATCTTGTCTTTAAGAGTCGATTGCGTTCTACTACCGCGTGTTTAATTTCATGTAGGGATAAAGAGTATGGCGCAGTTTCCCGTGGTGTTGGATGACCCAATGCCCACTAAATGGCAACTAGTGGGGCGCAGTATTGAAGAGGGATACGCAGTTTTTTCGCGACCCCCTGCAGTGTTTTTAAAAGCGCTTGGGCATCTTTTTGTGTTTTTGCTAGGCATCGAGCTATGGCGACACTATCTTCCGATGCCTCTTTATGAAGACTTATATGCTGGTACAGATGAACCTCCTTTATTGGCACAAAGTCTTGTGGGCATTCTTGCCTTCTATCCTTTTTTGATGGTGGTTGTGCGTTTGATGAGCAAGGGCCAGGCAGCGTCAAATCTTTTCAGTTACTACGGAGATAAAACCCTGTGGCGGGTCATCTTGACAGATCTCTTTATCTATAGCGTTCTGGCGGTTGTGCTTTTTGCTCTCTCGTTTCCGGTTGTTATGACGGTTGAATTACGTCCTGACTTAATTGTAAATTCCTTATTTTGGGCAGTTGTGAGCTTATTAGCGTTACTTGCATTTGGCTGTATGCATGTTTTTGTTAGACTGATGCTGATGGACATCCACGTGGCACACGGTCATCCCATGGCGTTTAGGATGATTTTTAAAGCCATGAAAGGGAAAACACTTCCGCTTTTTATCCTTTTGATTGCCGTGTGCCTGCCCGGGGCTGGTGTGGATATGGTTGAGCGCTCTTTGTTTAACACGCCTGCCATTGGGTCAGTTTTGACGTCACACAGCGCCCTCGAAATTTTTGTCAGGACAGTTTTTCACTTTCTCGCCTACGCATTTTACGCGGTGATGTGGGCTGGTTTCATTTTCTTCTATCGTCACGTGGTGGCAGGGGCCACGTTGCCAGAAGAAACGCCCGCCTCAGTATAGCCCTTTGTCAAGCAAGCCCTTTTCAGGAGGGGCTTGTGACGCTTCTTGAAAACATACTTCTTGCCCAAATTTATTTTTTAGTAGCTTTTTATTGATAAACTAAAAATCACTGTAATTATTAGTTTCTCTGATTGTAATGAATGTTAAATATTTAATGAGGTATAATAATTAGGAGATTTCTATTCTTGGAGGATAAAATGGGTGATGGCGTAATCACAAAAGGGCATCCAGCACCTCCCCGTGTGTGGGCAAGTGTTGGGGTCGGGCTTAAATTCCTTTTTGCACCAACGAGCTATTATCTAAGGCTGATCTTGGTTTTGGGGTTGTTTTTTGTTGCTTCTGCACTGGTGTGCGCTTATATAAATCCCACTTGGGGAATTTTGACAGGTATCCTTGGCCTCTTTTTGTGGGGCGGGTTTAACGCGCGCCTGGTGCGTCATGTGACCCTTGGCGAAACGAAGGTAAATAGCGCGGGGCCTTTGGTGCGGGGCTATTTCTGGCTTTCCATCGTCGCAGACATTGTACAAGCTGTTTTGGCTTATTTAGCAATGATTCCAGGATTCCTCATTTTAATGGTTGCTGGCAGCGCGTTGGGATATGCCTTTGCACAACCTTCCCTTGATGCGTTTGTCGCCTCTAACCCTGAGCTGAACGGTCTTGCAGTTTTGTTTTTTTTGGGATCCTTTCTTTTGATTTTAGTCCCATGCTATTTTGTGGCCCTTCGCACCCTTTTTTTATCGACCCACGTAACCTCAGAGCGCGGTTTTGATATTGAAACAGCGTATAAAATCACAAAAGGAAAAGTTTGGCGACTTTTGGGGCTTTTCTTTATGATGCGGGTTATGATCCCTGTTTTGGTTTTGGGGGTGTTTGCCTTGTTGGTCAGTATGGGAGTAGGCGCGTCTTTAAGCCTTTTGCTTCAACAAGGAGTACCCCTTGACCAGCAATTGCCCCACATGGGTATCCCCGCCATATCGTACGTGATTCATCTATTTATTTTTGCTTTGGTTTTAGTGCACGGAACATGGGTGGTCGCAGGGGCACATTATTATCAAGGGCTTTATGACGTGTGGGCGGTCCCCAAAGACGTGACCTCGCAAGCGGATTCAATGGCTTAGGATATCTAAAATGCGGTAGAAGCTTGCTCCAAGGGTTGTGTGCAGATGATCTCAATCTGTCCGTCACCTTGACAAGCTTGGGGTACCCAGGGATCAGCTTACTGTTCAAGGGCACTACATGGGGGTGGGAACAAAACAAAAGATTGGTTCGCCCCCGTACCCTAGCGCCAACGCTGTTAAGAAATCCGATGTCCGCGATCGGTGTAGCCCACCCTTGTATGGTGCTTTATGACCCTTTGTTGTGGGGGAACAAAACAAGGCCCCCCAAATCTTGTCTGGGGGCATAATCTAATGAACTAAAGCAGAAGGGAAACAGCTTTTTTTGAGGGCGTTACAAGCGTATCACCGCGACTAAGCTCTTGTTTGTCCGGTACCGCGCACACACCATTTATAACTTGTAAGGGCCTCAAGACCCATGGGTCCTCGGGCATGAAGCTTTTGGGTGCTGATGCCGATCTCAGCACCAAGACCAAACTGCGCGCCGTCCGTGAAGGCGGTGGAAGCATTAACATAAAGAGCGGCCGCGTCAATTTCACGCAAAAACCGCTCGGCCGCCTTGTTATCTTGGGTCACGATGGCTTCGCTGTGACCTGAGCTAAACTGCGTCATGTGTGAGAGGGCTTCACCCAGATGATCAACGATTTTAATCGCGAGTTTGGGGGACAGAAATTCACGACCAAAATCTTCGCTGGTTGCCTTGTGGCACAAGTGTGCGGGATAAGAGCCTGCAAGAGCACCGTACGCACGATCGTCGGCAAAGAGTTCAACGTTTTGCCTCGCAAGGTCCTTGGTTAAAAAAATAATGTTTTGTAAATGGCTCTTGTGTACCAGAAGGCAATCGAGGGCATTACAGACACTGGTGCGTCTTGTCTTGGCATTGGTGAGGATGTCTTTGGCCATGACAAGGTCTGCGCTTTCATCAATATAAGTATGAACTACACCTGCGCCCGTTTCGATAATCGGCACCCTTGCGGTTGTGCGCACAAAATCAATGAGGGACTTACTGCCGCGGGGGATGCAGACATCCACAAGGCCGACGGCTTGTAAAAGCTCACCGGTTGCCTGTCTTGTTGCGGGCAAAAGCGTTGCCGCACTTTTGGGCAATTTGTGATGGTCAAGGGTATCGTGAATTAACCGCATAAGCGCCTTATTGGTGTGATCCGCTTCCTTTCCACCTTTGAGGACGGCGACGTTTCCACTTTTAAAACAGAGGGAAAAAACATCCACGGTGACATTCGGACGTGCTTCATAGATCATTCCTACAACGCCGAGAGGGACGCTTACACGCGTTATCTCAAGGCCGTTAGGACGCGTAGTTTGAAAAAGCGTTTGGCCAAGGGGGGAGGGCAGGCCTGCAACGGTGCGTGCCTCAACGGCCATCCCTTGCAGTCTCTCAGGGGTCAAAAGAAGCCGGTCATACATAGGGTCATTTTTGGGCATTTGGGCCAAATCTTTTTGATTTGCCTCAATCACATCAGGCGTCTTTTCCACAAGCAAACGTGCCACATCTTCTAGCACATGGTTGCGGGTCACGTCCGACAAGCATGCAAGGGCAGGGGCGGCTTTTTTGGCGTTTATCAGCTCACTCATGATGGTCATAAAAGTTTTCCTTCAAAAAATATGTAAGTGATCATAGTGAATGAACGCAGGTTTTTTCTGCGCGCCAAGATACTCTTGAAGCTTAAGGGTATCATAGCGGGCAAGGCCGACCCCAACCCGCTGGCCTTGGGGGCCCATCACATCCACAATATCACCCTTTTCAAAGTGCCCCGCAAAGGATTCAATCCCTATGGGCAGGATGCTTAAAATTCTTTTGTTGTCTTGAAAAGCGTCATAAAGGCACTGATTGATCACGATTTTTCCACCTTTTCGGTCCTGGGAATAGGCGATCCACTTTTTGATATTTGAGGTCTTTTTGTGGGCAAGAATTGTGGTCCCAAGGCGTTCACCCGACACAAGGCGCAAGAGAGTGTCTGCATGATGTAAACACGCAATCTGGGTTGTAATGCCAAGACGCGACATTTTTTTTGCCGTGGAAAGCTTGCTGATCATACCACCTCGTCCATGGGTGCTTTTACTTGTGCCAATGTTGGGCCATCCTTCTTCGGGATTAATGAGAGGAATGAGTTTTGCCCCAGGGTCTTGGGGGTTTGCGTCATACACACCTTCTACGTTGCTTAAAATAATTAATCGGTCCGCATCCGTTTGCGCGGCGATGAGGCCTGCGAGTTCATCATTGTCTGTGAACATAAGCTCTTCTACGGCGACCGAGTCATTCTCGTTCACAATGGGCATAACGGCTTTTTGTTTTAAGACTTCTTCAAGGACCCGGGCAATATTAAGGTAGTGTTTTCTTGTGTAAAAATCTTGCTTTGTTAATAGAAGCTGTGACGTCAAAAGCTGATAATTCTTAAAAAGTTCGGCGTATAAATGAATTAATTCATGTTGGCCCAAGGAAGCAAGGACTTGTTTTTCTGCAAGCTTGATCCCGTATTCCTTTCCCATGGTTTGCCGCGCAAGACCGCGCCCGAATCCCACAGCCCCAGAGCTGACAAGTATAATCTGGTGGTTTTCTTTGACAAGGGTTGCCAGCTGTTGGACGAGCGTTTCAAGCGTCTTTATAAGAGGAGTGCCTTCGTTAGAAAGAATACTTTGAGTGCCAATTTTGACAACAATTTTCATGGGTATGATCACAATAAACAGATGGTATTTATTTAGGTGAACGGTCCGTTTTGTCAAGCAGCTTTAACGCAATGGGCGCATTTAGTCTTAAGAAAAACGATTATTGGTGAGGAATTGAAAAACCCGCGGATTTTTTTGTCGAACAACGTCAATGTTACGCGCCACATCTATGCAAAAGGGATGGAGGGTTGTCTCTTCGTAAACAGCTTCTCCGATGAGGGTGATGTCAAGCCCCACAACCAATTTCAGGATGCGGATAAGATACATATCAAAACTTCCGATGACGTAGGAAGTTTGACTCTCATAGCAAACATCGAACAGGCTTTGAATGAGATAAAGAAGTTGCGGTGGATGGCTGGCCGGTGCCATGTATGAGGGTTTTTTTTTGAAAAAATCATCCATGGCGATCACCGCGCTTTGGGAGAGCATGAATCTCGATATTTCAAGACATGACGCTGGATTTATTTCAGCCACAAGTTGGGCAAGGCTTGGAGATTTTTCTGTGCTAGGAAAGTGCTCATGCCCACGGTAATGAATAGGGCGCACAAATCTCATGCCGCCAATGACAAGATTGAGGGGCAAAAAGTAGGTCAGGAAATGGATGGCGGTATCGTCGTAGCTATCTTTAATATAGGGCTTATCTTCTTCAAGGGAATCGTGCAGGATATGGAGGTCTTTTGCAAAAGCATCTTGACGAACGTGGTAGAAAATTTCTTTTTCTTTGTCTGTGGTTGCTTGGACCGTTTTAAAAAAGGAATCTCGACGCTCAAAGAAATGCTCGGTATAACCTGCATCAGCATAAAGGCGTCTTTCTCTCTCGTAATTAAGATTATTGTTCATAACCCAAAACCCCTGTCACTGTAAAATCTCATAAAAGTGCGTTCATTTTTCTTCAAGAGCGTCATAAACAACTCTTGGTTCAGCCAGGTCATTAGCCTTCTCATGATAAAGGATTTTTTAAATCGTGATTCGGGGCATAATTTTGTATAGGAAGAACGGTTTGTATGGGGGCATGAAAGAAAATGAAGCAATTTTTCATCTTCGAGCTGACCTTGAGAGAATTCCCTGAATTTGCGATCAAGAAAATACATGCCTTGTCCCCCATGTTTCACAGCTTTGAGATTTTTTTTCTAAATAAAAATAAAATGACTAGTCTCATTCTTAAATTTTAAGGGATGGGATGTTAATTTTTTGTCAATTTTGTGTATTTTTGTGTTTTGGAAAACTTCAAAAAAAGTCGTTACCGATTACTATATTGCTCTTATCATGGTTGTGCACAGTGTGAGGGATCCTTTTTGATTTATATTCGCGAAATCTCCCCCTTCCACCAAAAGAGGGAAACTCCTGAAGGTGCCCTATCTCTGGAGTGCACGACGCTGGAGAGGTTTCATGCTCTCAAACTATTTTTCTTGTAATCTTTAGAAAAATTTTACGGAAATATATCAAAATTACCTAGGATTGTCCCATAATAAGGAAAAATCAGGCGTGAAAAAATCTAGAGTAATCCTATTGTCTCTCACTCTGTTGGTAGGGGTAGGGGCGGGTGCCTTCTTTTTTTGGGAAAAGAAAGAGGAACAAAAAAAACCTCATATCACGCTCTATGGAAATGTGGACATTAGGCAGGTCAATCTGGGATTTCGCGTGTTCGGACGCGTTAAAACGTTGAATTTCGAGGAGGGTGATCGCATTACAGAAGGGCAAACTGTGGCGATTCTCGATAAAGTGCCGTATCAAAACAAAGTGGATTCTGCACGTGCAGATCTTGCTCAAAAGAAAACGGCTTACCGAAATGCGATGCATACCAGCGAGCGTAAGAAAAAGCTTCTCTCTTCTAAATTTGCGTCTTTAGAAGATTATGAAAATGCCCAAGCCGCAACAGATGAAGCCTTTTCAGAGATACAAAGCGCTGAAGCGGCACTGGAAACAACGCTCACAGAGTTAAAAGATACAGAGATTTTTGCACCAGCCAGCGGCAAAATTTTAAGTCGTGTGACCGAGGCTGGCAGCATTGTGAATGCGGGGGACACTGTTTATATCTTATCTTTGGACGAGCCCATGTGGGCAAGGGCCTATATTTCTGAAGAAGATTTAGGCCGCGTTTCTTTAGGCATGAAAGCACAGATTTTTACGGACGCGCGTCCCCAAAGCCCCTATGACGGCCAGGTGGGCTTTATCTCACCCGTGGCAGAGTTCACGCCCAAGAATGTTGAGACGCCCGAGCTTCGCACAAAACTTGTGTACCGGGTGCGCGTGATTGTGACAAACCCTGATGAATACTTGCGCCAAGGCATGCCCGTTACCGTTCAATTAAAGGTGGCTGCCTAATGTCGACTGAGGGCATTGTCATTGACGGGCTGCTCAAACGGTTTGAGGGGCAAGAAAAACCAGCACTCAATCAGATCAGGGCGCTCATTCATCCAGGGCGCATCACAGGCGTGGTGGGCCCGGACGGCGCCGGTAAAACAACGCTTCTTCGTACCATGGCGGGGCTGTTGAAACCCACCGAAGGGGGCGTCACAGTGGGCGGTCTTAACGCCCTCTTGGACGCCCCTCTTATCCATCAAAACTTGGGATACATGCCTCAAAAATTTGGTCTTTACGAGGATTTGACAGTTCTTGAAAACTTGACCCTTTATGCCAAACTTAAGGATGTGCGGCGACGGGACATGCAGGCGGTCTTTGAAAAACTTTTGACTTTTACAAAACTTGGCCCCTTTCAAGACCGGTTGGCCGGCAAACTGTCGGGCGGGATGAAACAAAAACTAGGGCTTGCGTGTACCCTTCTCAAAGAACCCAAAGTACTCCTTCTGGACGAGCCTAGTGTGGGCGTTGACCCCATTTCCAGGCGGGATTTATGGGCCCTTGTGAAAGAGTTTTTAGGGGGCGGCACAACCGTCGTGTGGAGCACGGCCTATTTGGATGAGGCAGCCCTTTGTGATGACGTGCTTGTCTTGAATGAGGGTGATCTTTTGTTCACGGGGACGCCCGGGGCTCTGACAAAGCGCCTTGAGGGGCGTGTTTTTCAAGCGGTCCACCCTTCTCAGGATAAAAGGTCTCTTTTGCTTCACTTTTTAAAAAACGAGAATGTCGTGGACGGCCTGATTCAAGGGGACGGCGTGCGCCTTGTTTTGAAGAAGGGGGCCACAACAGACCTTTTAACAACCGACGCTCCCATGACGTGGGAAAGTGTGACACCTACCTTTGAAGACGGGTTTATTGACTTGCTGGGGGGGATCACCGAGCGCGAATCCGAGCTTGCAGCCCTTGTGGATACCATGGAGCGCCATGAAGGGGAGGTCATTAAGGTCGAACATATTGTTAAAGAGTTTGGCGATTTCAAGGCCGTGGGCGGTATTAGTTTTGGCATTAAGCAAGGCGAGATCTTTGGGTTTTTGGGACCAAATGGCGCTGGGAAATCCACGACCTTTAAAATGCTCTGCGGCCTGTTAACGCCCACCCAAGGAAAAGCCCTAGTGCTGGGGAATAACCTTCGGCAAGCCGATCAACTGGCCAAGCGCCGCATTGGGTATATGGCCCAAAAGTTCTCCCTTTACGGAAACTTGACGGTTTCCCACAACCTTTCATTTTTTTCAGGAATTTACGGACTTTCTGGCAAAGAGCAAACCCGTGAAATTGACTCGATGATTGAGACCTTTAACCTTAGGCAGTATTTGAATGAGCCAGCAGACTCACTGCCCCTGGGTTATAAACAGCGCCTAGCACTGGCGTGCTCCGTCATGCACAGGCCCTCCATTTTGTTTTTGGACGAGCCAACGTCTGGGGTTGATCCATTGACGCGCCGGGAATTTTGGATGCACATCAACGGGATGGTTCAAAAAGGTGTGACAGTGATGGTCACAACCCACTTTATTGAAGAAGCCGAATACTGTGACCGCGCGTGCCTTATTTATCGGGGTCTCATGATTGCCCTTGGCACGCCCGACGACCTTAAACAAAAAGCCAGACAAGAAGGAGCGCCGCTTCCCAGCCTTGAAGAAACCTTTATTGCGTTGATACAAGACCATGATAGTAAAAATCCCCTCGTTCATTAGGTGCCCCTTAAGGCGCGTCACGGCCCTTATCGTAAAAGAGTTCTATCAAATCGTGCGCGACCCCAGCAGTGTGCTCATTGCCTTTATCTTGCCGCTTATTTTGATTTTTCTTTTTGGTTATGCCATTTCCCTCGATACGCGGCACACCAAAATCGGGATTGTCCTTGAAACCACAAACCCCGATATGATGGACTTTGCGGCGTCTTTTCGGCACTCGCCCTATTTTGACGCCGTGATAGATACGGACCGTCACATCCTTGAAGAGATGTTGGTGGCAGGGCGTGTGCGTGCCATGATCGTGCTTCCCCTTGCCTTTGACCGAGAGGAAGCACAGCGCTCGCGCGTGGCACCCATTCAAGTCATTACTGACGCAAGCGAACCCAATACCGCGAACCTTTTGGCCAACTACATTCAAGCCGCTTGGCAAACGTGGAATATCCAAAAGCTAAAAAGCAGCGGTGAAGAATACAAACCGCCCATTCAGGTCATTGACCGCGTTTGGTATAACCCCGCCAGCATTAGCCGGTTCTTTTTGTTGCCGGGTTCCATGGCCATTATCATGACCATTGTAGGGACACTTCTCACAGCCCTTGTGGTTGCCCGCGAGTGGGAGCGCGGCACCATGGAGGCCCTCATGTCCACACCCATCACAATTGTCGAGATTATTCTTGGCAAGCTTGTGCCTTATTTTGTCTTGGGCCTTGGGGCCATGAGTGTGTGCGTGCTTTTTTCTGTTGTGATTTTTGATGTGCCCTTTAGGGGATCAATCCTACTTCTTTTAGGGATGTCGGGTCTTTTTCTGTACGCCGCCCTCAGCCTTGGCCTTTTAATTTCAACCATTAGTAGGAGCCAGTTTGTGGCGTCCCAAGCGTCCCTGTACTCAGCGTTTTTGCCGGCCTTTTTGCTGTCTGGTTTTTTGTTTGAAATCAAAAGCATGCCGACCGTTATACAAGGGCTTACCTATGTTTTGCCGGCGCGCTATTTCGTGAATACCCTGCAAACTCTTTTTCTGGCTGGAGACGTAACAAAGCTCATCATCGTGGACGCAGTGGGGATTTTTTCCATTGGCAGCGTTTTTGTCTTTGTGATTTTGAAAAAAACAAGAAAGAGGCTCGATTAATGTTTGCTCAGATTCGCGCCCTTGTGATCAAAGAGTTCCTTGCCGTTTGGCGCGATAAGCGCAGCCGTAGCGTCTTGATTTTACCGCCCTTGGTACAGCTTTTGATCTTTTCCTTTGCTGTGACGTTGGAGGTCAGCAATATCTCTGTTGGTTTCTATAATCAAGACCAAGGTCAAGCAAGCCATGAGGTGATTCAACGCATTAAAGGCTCTCCAAGGTTCACAAACTACGTGTTTTTAGAAAAAGACGCCGACGTTACCAAAGCCATTGAAGAGCAAGAAGTCCTGTTAGTTGTTCAAATCCCTGCGGACTTTTCAAGAAACATCAGCCAAGGCGAGTCAGGTAAGTTGCAGCTTCTTCTTGATGGGAGGCGCTCTAACGCGTCGTCCATTGCGTCTGGCTATATCAATGACATTGTGCGGGTCTATAACGAAGAACTTGCCAAGGCTGCTAAGCGTAAGCTTGCGACCTCGACCCTCGTGACGCGGCACTGGTTTAATCCCAATCTTGAATATAAGTGGTATACGGTCCCGTCCCTGATCGCCGTCTTGTCCATGGTCATTGCCCTTGTGCTGACGTCGTTGTCGGTCGCGCGCGAGCGTGAGATGGGCACCTTTGAGCAGCTCCTTGTCTCGCCTGTCTCACCGCGTCAGATCCTAATTGGTAAAACCATTCCAGCTCTTCTTTTGTCCCTTGCAGAAAGCACCGTCATTTTGTTTTTATCGATCTATGCTTTCGGCATCAAGTTCCAGGGATCAGTCCTTTGGCTCTATGCCAGCATGCTGGTGTTTTTGCTGGCCGTTGTGGGGATCGGTCTTTTCATCTCGTCCCTTTGTAAAACCCAACAGCAAGCGGTTCTGGGGACATTTGTCTTTATGGTGCCGTCTGTGAACCTGTCGGGCTTTGCAACGCCCGTTGAGAACATGCCCCATTGGCTGCAACATGTGAGTGATCTAATACCGCTCAAGCATTTTCTTATTGTTGTCAAAGGGCTTTTTTTGAAAAATGTGCCCTTTGATGTCGTGTTTGCCAATACATGGCCCAACATGCTCATCGCGCTTTTTACCCTTTCCATGGCGGGGTGGCTTTTTCGCCGACGCATGGAGTAAATGAGACGTTTTCTTATGATCCAAAAACGTCTATCCTCTTTTAAAGAAGATAAAAAAGGGGCGCCTGTGACATAGGGCAAGGCAACGCTTCCCAAAACAGGAGAGAGAGCGTGGACGAAAGTGATGATCTTCAATTTGATGTGGTAATCGTGGGAGCAGGGCCGTCGGGCCTGTCGTGCGCCATTCGCATCAAGCAACTGTGGCCAGAGTGTTCGGTTTGTATCCTTGAAAAAGGGGCGGAGGTGGGAGCGCATATTCTATCAGGCGCTGTGTTAGAGCCCCGCGCCCTGAATGAACTGATTCCCGATTGGCAGGCCAAAGACGCGCCCCTTCACACACCGGTTACCCAGGACCAATTTGTGTTTTTAACAAAAGACAAAGCGTTTACGTTGCCAACACCACCCCAAATGCATAACACGGGGAACTACATCATCAGCCTTGGCAATTTCTGTCGTTGGCTTGGGGGCGAGGCAGAGAGCCTGGGTGTGGAGATCTATCCCGGCTTTGCGGTGGCAAAGCCCCTTTACGGGGAAGACGGCGCCGTTGTGGGGGTTGCCACAACACCCATGGGGCTTGATAAAGAAGGACGTGAAAAGCCAGGCTTTTCGCCAGCCGTTAATATCTATGCAAAACACGTCGTTTTTGCCGAAGGGTGCCGCGGATCCGTGGCAGAGTCCCTTTTTGAGTGGTTTGGCTTAAAAAAAGAGGCAGAGCCTCAAACCTACGGCCTTGGTCTTAAAGAGCTGTGGGAAGTGGATCCAGCCCACCATCATCCTGGAAAAGTCCTTCACACCATTGGGTGGCCCCTGGATACAAAGACCTATGGCGGATCCTTTTTGTACCATTTAGAGAACAATCAAGTGGCCGTTGGGTTTGTCGTGGGTCTTGATTATGAAAATCCCTATCTTAGCCCCTTTGAAGAGTTTCAGCGCTTTAAGCAGCATCCTTTGGTAAGGCCTCTCTTAGAAAAAGGCAGGCGCGTATCATATGGGGCCAGAGCCCTGAACGAAGGCGGGTTCCAGTCTATTCCAGAACTATCCTTTCCGGGCGGCTCCATCGTTGGGTGCAGTGCGGGCTTTCTAAATGTGCCGAAAATCAAGGGCACCCACACGGCCATGAAATCTGGGATGATTGCGGCTGAGGTGCTGTGCGCCGCCCTTCAAAAGGGGGAGCCCCCCGAAAAGGGCGTGCTTGATCGTCGGATTCGTGAAAGCTGGGTCGGGGACGAACTTTTTGCAGTGCGTAACATCAGACCAGGCTTTCACAAGTGGGGTCTTTGGGGCGGACTTCTTAATGCGGGCCTCGAGACCTATATTTTAAAAGGAAAAGCGCCCTGGACCTTATCTCACGCCAAAGATCACGAAAGCTTGATGCTTGCTAAGGACGCCGCGCCCATTGAGTATCCCAAGCCAGACGGGGTTGTGTCTTTTGATCGTCTGTCCAGCGTGTTTCTGTCCAACACAAACCATGAAGAAAATCAGCCGTGCCATTTGACGCTCAAGGACAAGGATCTTCCCGTTGCCCATAACCTTGCGCTCTACGCCGCACCCGAGCAGCGCTATTGCCCTGCTGGCGTTTACGAAATTGTGGATGAAGAAAAAGGGCCGCGTCTTCAGATCAACGCCCAAAACTGCGTGCACTGCAAGACCTGTGATATCAAAGACCCTACTCAGAATATTGTCTGGACAACGCCAGAAGGTGGCGGCGGGCCGACTTATCCTAATATGTAAGGCGAGCGCTTTTCAAAGGCAGCGTGGGCGTGAGAACATAAACGCTGCAAAAGGGGTGTCCCTTTTGCAGCTTTAGTGATGGGTACTTACCAGCCGAACTCACGTGGTCCATAAGTTTCAACTGTTCGTGGCGCATAGCCACGGCGCATCACAAACCCAGTTTGTGCATAGTGCATGGCGTTTTCAAGACTCTCTTCTGCAAGCAAGGCAAAGGTGGCCCGTTGGTCTTGATTCTGCAGGCGTGCCATGTGCATCACAAGATTGGGAAGATAATGCGCGTAAGCCTTGGTGATCTCAGGTGTGAGCAAAGCAATAATTTGAGCGCGCTCTTCCTGGTTTGGCAAGGTTGCAAGCGTTGCAATCAAGTTCTGCGCCTCTACGTTGTCAATGTGGGCAAGAATCTCTGATGTCAAAAGACTGGCCACTTGAATCCGCACGTCCTCATCCTCTATCTGAGCAAGACCTTGGGCGATCCCTTCAAGATGTGTGGCATGGTGTGGTTGAAGAATTGAAAAGATACACATACGCGTGATTTCATCTTCGATTTTTGTCAAAGCCGGGTGTGTGATGGAAATTTGCGGTTGCTCTTCTTCATAGCTTGTGGCGAAGATCTGGGAAGAAGTCACAGAGCACAACATCAGTGCTGTAAAAGTTAAATATGTTTTTTTCATGAGGTATTCCTTTCAGTGTGAGTTGAGTATAAATATCATAGAGATTAAAAATTTTAAAGATTATTTTTTTGCCAAATTTGAAGGGCAGTTTGTCACTTTTTGCGTCGCGCCTAACCCTGCGGCTGGCACAGGGTGATCCATGCCTCTTCTGACAAAATGGTTATCCCCAGACGCTCGGCCTCTTTTGCCTTTTTTCCTGCATCTTTGCCGACAATGACATAGTCTGTTTTAGCGGACACAGAGCCTGCTACATTGGCCCCTAGCCCTTCAGCCTGGGCTTTGGCTTCGCGCCTGCTAAGGCGCTCTAAGGTGCCTGTAAACACAACGGTCTTTCCGGTTATGGGGGACCCACTCGCTTTGAGGGGATCAGCCTCCACAAAGACGGTCCCCCCTTCTTGGGCCACAAGAGCCCTTAACACATCTTGATTATGGGGCTCGACAAAAAAGGCATGTAGCTCCTCGGCGGCAGTAAGCCCCAGACCATCTATACTGATGAGATCTTGAAGAGTTTGATTGTTTTCTTCAAGGTTCAGGGCTGACATGGCGGCCCGCCACATCTCATAGGTATGGTAATGTTTTGACAAAATCTTGGCCGTTTTTTCTCCGATTTTGGGGATACCAAGGGCGTAAATAAAACGAGACAAAGAAATTTGCCGTCTTTGGTTTAAAGCATCAAAGAGGTTCCTTGCAGACTGTGGACCCCATCCATTCCACGACTCAATGGGGGGGGAGAGAAAGCGGTTTCGCTCTTCCAATGTAAAAAGGTCCGCAGGGGTGCGCACAAGGCCTTTTTCATAAAAAAGTTCAAGATGCTTGATGGAGAGTCCGTCAATGTCAAAGGCTGCCTTTGAGACAAAGTGACGTAGGCGAAGGGTTGCTTGGGCATCGCACACAAGCCCGCCCGTGCAACGAATAGCGGCTTCGCCCGGAAGTCGCTCAAGATGACTGGCGCAAATGGGGCATATGCTTGGAAAAACAAAAGGATCTCCACGCGGTCTTTCTGAGGGGACGACACCCAAAACCTGGGGAATCACGTCTCCGGCGCGTTGGATTAGCACTGTGTCTCCTTCTCGTATATCTTTGCGCACAATCTCGTCGTGATTATGAAGGGTTGCCCTTGAAACCACTACGCCCCCAAGGGTAAGAGGAGCCAGTTCTGCCACGGGGGTGACAACGCCGGTACGCCCCACTTGGAGGGTGATTTTTCTCAAAACCGTTTGCCCTTTTTGAGCCGAAAATTTATGCGCGAGGGCAAAGCGAGGCGCTCTTGCCGCAGTACCCAGGCGACTTTGAAGGGCAAGATCATTGATTTTATACACAACGCCGTCAATATCGTATCCAAGGGCCGAGCGCTCTTGCTCTAGTTTTTTATAAAAAGCAATCACCTCGTCCTTCGAGGTGCATAAAATGTTCAAGGGATTAAGGGGAAGCCCCCACTGAGCAAGGCGCGCAAGGACGTCCCAGTGGGTTTTGCATCCATCAAGGGGAAGGGATGTGCCATAAGCAAAGAATTTTAACGGTCTCTTGGCGGTGACAGAAGGATCGAGTTGACGTAAGGATCCGGCAGCCGCATTGCGGGGATTGGCAAAAAGACGTGCCCCCAAGGCTTCTTGTTCCTGGTTTAAACGAACAAAGTCATCATGGGATAGATAAACTTCCCCGCGTATCTCAATGCGCCCTGGAAGGTGGGGCCCTAAAAGGGTTTGAGGAATGAAAGGGATCGTTTTAATGCCTGCCGTTACGTCTTCTCCAGTTTCGCCGTCTCCGCGCGTCGAGGCCGTTAAAAGGCCCCCATTCTCAAAAACAAGGGCGCAAGAAAGGCCGTCTATCTTGGGTTCAGCCACCAAAGGAAAAAACGTTTCTTCGCTCATTCCCAAAAAGCGCGCAGCTTTTTTAAAATAGTCCCAGACGTCGTCTAGGGAAAAGGCGTTCTCAAGGGACAACATCGGCGCGTCGTGGGTGATTTTAGCAAAGCCCTTCTTTGAGGGGGACACGCCCACTTTTTGTGTGGGGCTATCCCTCGTTTGCAGAACCGGAAATCTCTGCTCCAGGGCTTCCAAACGCTTACGCAAGAGGTCGTAAGCCTCATCACTGATGGTGGGCGCATCGAGGGTATAATATGCCTCATCGTGCACAGCAATCTCGTGCGCTAGGCGTTGCCACTGAGATTTTGCGTCTTCTAAGCTAAGATCATCACTGTCTTGGTGGGGCTGCGTCATGGCGTTCCTTCCGCTTAAAGGGCTTTTTGTAGAAGTGCGTCGGCAACTGAGCGTGCGGCGTCCTCGACCGCATCACCAGAAAGCATCCGGGCAATTTCTTCTCGTCTCTCGGCGTCTGACAAAAGGGCGACGCGTGTTGTTGTTACATTGCCATTAACTTGTTTTGAGACGACAAAATGGCTTGTGGCAAAAGCGGCCACTTGGGGGGCGTGTGTGACAGTGAGGACCTGGGTTTCATGGGCCAGGCGGCTTAGACGCTCACCGATGGCGTGGGCAACAGCCCCCCCAACCCCTGCATCGATTTCATCAAAGACCATCAAATTCAACGAGGATACACTGCTAAAAGCGACTTTTAAGGCGAGCAAAAAACGTGAGCGTTCACCGCCAGAGGCAATTTTAGAAAGAGGGCCCATGGGAAGGCCTGGATTTGTTTGAATCAAAAACTCTGCATGGTCCCAGCCTGTTTTGTCCCAGCTTCCTTCATCCTTTTGAGTAAGAGCGATCTCAAATCGAGCTTTTTCAAGTTTCAAAGGCGCAAGCTCAGCCCTCACAGCGCGGGTCAAGCGCTCTGAGACATGGTTGCGGGCCTCAGACATGGACGCTGCTTCTTTTTCATAGGCGGCCTTTGTCTGTGAACACTTTTTTTCTAAAAGGGTCAGATCATCTTCTCCTTGCGTCAGGCTTGCGACTTGTTGTTTTGTTGTTTCGAAAAATTCTAAAAGTGCCCCGACAGGGATATGATATTTGCGCGCCGCACTTCTCAGGGCCCCCAGACGGGCTTCAACTTCTTCCAAGCGCTCAGGCCCTGCGTTTTGACCACGCAGATGATGGGCCAAGGACTCTGCCAGGTCATCAAGGTCAAGGCGAATGCTCTCCATGCGCCGCTTCAGTTCCTCGAAACTGTCATGCTCCCCAACAGCAACTCTCATCAGGTGTTTGCTTGCATCTGTCACAAGGGTCAGCGCGCCTTTGTCCCCTGCAAGGCATATATGAGCGCGTTCTAGCGCTTCTTGGTACTTTGCTCCGTTCACAAGCAGCGCGCGCTCTTGGCAAAGAATTTCTTCTTCTTTTTCCTTGGGGGAAAGGGCGTCAAGTTCTTGGAGGGTATATCTCAAAAACGCCTCGTTTTCTCGGGCTTTTTGTAACCGCCCTTGAGCCGTGAGCAAGGCGTCTTTTGCCTCTTGCCAACCATTATACGCCTCTTCCAAGGCGGGAAGACGCTTTTGAAGGGACGGATCTCGATCAATGAAAGACCGATGGGCAGCTGGGGATAAAAGACTGTCAAACTGTCCATGGATCTCAAGCAAAAGGGCGCCGAGGGTCTTTAAAAAAGTCAGGCTTACCAGTTGGTCATTGACGTAAGCTCTTGAGCGCCCATCCGTTGTGAGGGTGCGTCTTAGCATAAGCACGCCATCCTCGCACGGAATGTCATGGGCCTCAAGGAGAGCGAGTGCAGCCGGGGAAGTTGCCCGGAATAGCGCTGTGATTACGGCTTGCTGAGCGCCGGGCCGAACGAACGAAACGGCACCTCGTTCCCCAAGAACGAGGCCAAGGGAATCTAAAAGGATTGACTTACCTGCCCCGGTTTCGCCTGTTAAAACGCTCAGACCTTTTGAAAAGGACAGCTCAAGATGATCAATCAAAAGGACATTTTGAATAGAAAGCGTCTCGAGCATGAGCTACATCCTTTTACTGTCGATATCACGCACCTGTCTCAACGGGATGGGGAGCAGGAATTTCTTTTCCCTCTTGATCAAGGATTGTTTTGGCGGCCTTTTCTTTTTCTACAGGGGTAGAGCGTCCATGCCACGGATTCACGTGATCAAGCCAGTGTTTGCCCTCATCTTTTTGTGCTTCGGTGCGAAAATCCTGGCCTTCTAGCAAGTAATAAGTATCAGCGTACCAGGTACTTCCAGGAAAGTTATATCCCAAGTAAGCCGCCACCTTGCGGGCCTCCTGAGGAAGACCCATGGCAACATAACACTCCACAAGTCTATGCAGAGCTTCTTCGATATGAGCAGTTGTTTGATACTGCTCTACAACGTATTTGAAGCGATTGACAGCTGCCAAATAATTCTTTTTTACAAGGTAATAGCGGCCAACGGACATCTCTTTTGCGGCAAGGTTGTCACGCAGGAGGTCGATTTTGAATTTTGCATCTCTTGTATATTTTGACTCTGGAAAGCGTCGAATCAGTTCGTTAAAGACATCGAGGCCTTCTTGGGTGATCTTTTGATCACGTTCCATGGGAGAGAGTCGTTCATAATAGCACAGGCCTTGGAGATAAAGGGCGTAAGGGGCGTCCTTATGGGCAGGGTGCAACTGCAAAAAAGTTTCTAAGGAATCAAGGGCATCCTCGTATTTTTGGTCGAGGTAGTAGGCGTAGGCAGACATGAGTTGTGCTTGGGGCGCCCAGTCAGAGTAGGGATGCTGGCGCTCTACTTCGGAAAAAAGTTTTGCTGCTTCAAAGTTGTCTCCCTTTAGGAGGGCAGCACGGCCTTGATTGTACAAATCTTCCATGGGTCGTTCGGAGTAGGGAGTTTCCTTGTTGCATGCGCTTAAGATACATACGCATGCACCTAATATGATATTTGTCAAAAGTTGTTTTTTGCTCAAAGCTGATCCCACAGGCATTCCCTCACTGGTTGACTCATGTTCTTGCATAACGTTCTTTTGAAAAAAAGCCAAGAGACAACCGCACAAAAGGACTTGTTTCCTCTGGACTGGACCTCGTGGGGTTGACCCATGGTCAGAAAAGGAGTGAAGGGTTGGAAGAGGCGTGTCCAGTCGTGAGAAATCTTCTCTAAAAACACGCAGAAAACGCTGTTGTATTCGGGAGAAACATGCCAAAATGTCACTTTTAGCAAGAAGGTTTGTCTATTTTTGTTGATTGCGCCGTCATAAGTTTGCTAGGATCCGTTTTCGTGTTGTAGCAAGAATGGAGGGAAAGGTACATGGAATCAATCCGTGCCCTAAAAAACGACCTATCCCGAGCCTTTGAGAAAATTTCATCCATGGAGAAATACAGCTACCGTTATTGGCGGGTGCGTATCCTTTATTCCTCGATTATTGGGTATGCCGCCTTCTATTTGGTGCGTCAGAACTTTTCCATGGCCATGCCAAAATTATCAGAAGAGTTTGGATATACAAAAACAGATCTTGGGTGGATGATTACCTGCGCCTCTATTATTTATGGTGTGGGGAAGTTTATTAACGGCTACCTCAGCGATCGGTCGGATGCACGCTATTTCATGACCATAGGCCTTTTAGGATCCGCCATTGTCAGCTGCTTCATTGGGTTGACTAGTGGCGTGATCATGCTTGGTATTTTGTGGATTGTGAACAACTGGTTTCAATCCATGGGATGGCCGCCTGCCGCTCGGATGCTGACCCACTGGTTTAGCCCCAAAGAAATTGGCACGAAATGGGCGCTTTGGGCGTCGGCTCACCAAATAGGCGCGACCATTGTTTCTGTGGGCGCGCCCTATCTTATTTTCCATTTTGGTTGGCGCGCTGCCTTTTTTGTACCGGCAATGGTAACGTTTTTTATTGCAATTTTATGCTTTAACAGGCTTCGCGATACTCCCAAAGAAGTAGGACTTCCCCCTGTGGAGGAATACAAGAACGACGTGATTGCCGCCGCGCAGGAAGACCAAGAGCGTATTACTGTCAAAGACGTGATCAACCTTGTCTTCACCAACAAACTTGTGTGGTACGTGGGTATGGCGAATTTATGTCTTTACATTCCGCGTATGGGGGTCATGACATGGGCACCGACCTTCCTTAAGGAACATAAAGGCGTGACGCTTATTTTGGCCGGCTGGCAGCTGGCAAGCTTTGAAATCGCAGGTCTTTTGGGGGGGATTCTTGCTGGATGGCTTTCTGACAAGGTTTGTGGTGGTAGGCGAGGTCCCGTGGGCACTATTTACTTGGCGCTCCTTGCTGGGGCTATGTTTATGCTCAAGGCTACTCCGCAAGGTTACGCATGGTTTGATACCATTACCCTCTTCTTATCTGGCTTTCTTGTTTATGGCCCTCAGGTCCTTGTGGGGATTGCTGCCACGGACTTTGCCTCGAAAAAAGCGGCAGGCGTTGCCACAGGTTTTACAGGTACTTTGGCCTATGCTGGCGCTGCTATTACCGGTGTACCCTTGGGAATGATTGTGGACCATTTTGGGTGGGATGGCGGCTTCGTCCTGTTTATTGGAGCGTCTCTCTTGGGGGCTTTCTTCTTCGCGTTGACCTGGCGTCACCGGGCAACCATTCTTGAAAAGAAGCCCGTGCGCGTTGTGAACGTCAAAGAAAGCGAACCAACCGCTTAATCTTCTAAAATAGCCGCTGGTCTAAAAAGCAGTGGCTATTTTCGTTTCTTCAAAAATCACGTTTATTGACCAGAGAAGGGAACGCCGCTGCCCTCTTTTTTTTGTTCCTCTCTCACGCTAGGAGCGTCGGCTAACATAGCAAAGTCTAGGTTTTGAGCGTCCGCATCGTCGTCAGAGCTGCTTCCATCTTTGTCACTACCAGAGCTTTGTGCATACTGAATTTGTTGCATAAAAAGAGCCTGCTCAAGTTTACTCGTCATAATTCTAGACGCATTTAATTGAGATAATAGTCTGGTATGGGCTTCTTGTAAGTCGTGATAGCGTTCTTTGTAATAAGCAGCTTTTTTTGCAAGAATATCAACCATGGTTTTAGGTTGCGTCCCATCAAGGTCCAACGCTTCCATACTTCGTGGATCCTCTGAAAAATTTTTATGAATTTTTTTTTCATCGCTTTCGCCCTGGGCGTGCGGGGCAAAGATCTCGTGTGGCTGCTGCCTAAGGGGGGGCGAGCCTTCATTTGACATAGCTTGCTTAAGGTAGATCATAAAAGCCAATTCATGCGGATCAGGTAAAGAGGTGGATTGCATTCCCATTTCCTCGGATGGGATAAAAGTCTCATTGCGGCGTGATTGAGGACAACCTGTGAGGGGGGGATGCACGAAACATGGCGGGCTTCGGCGGACCGGGATGGCAAAGGAAGGAGGTTGGTACCTTTCACGTGGCTCGTATGTTTCGCTTTCGTCATCAGAGGAGGCAGGGCTTGCCACTATAGAAGGCGTCGAAGGAATAGAGATTGTCAATAAAAGAATAAAAAAAAGATTTCTCTTTTTCATTTTCTTGTCTCCCTTGTGTATAATTAAAGTTGAGTCTTATTTTATTTTTGCGTGAATAGTAATTGTCCAATTATGTTCACTTAAAAGCCGTCCTTTTGTCAAGGGGGGCTGGAAAAAACTAAGGGAGTGTTGTATGAAATCTATAGGGGTCCGTGGAGCGTTTCGTCACCTGCTAAAAGACCATCACGCTCTGTTTTTGACCGTTACACAGTTTCTTTACCTTGTTTCCTGTATAGTGGGACGATTCAAAAAAAAGAGGCATAAATATGGAGCGCTATATTTTCACCAGTGAGTCTGTTTCTGAAGGCCACCCTGATAAGCTTTGTGATCAACTCTCGGACGCTTTGCTTGATGCATATCTTACGCGTGATCCTTATGCGCGCGTAGCGATTGAGAGCGTGGCGACAAAGGGTCGGGTGATCCTGGTGGGTGAAGTTAGCTGCTTAGAGCTTGTAGACATAGGGGCGCGCGAGAGACTTGTGCGGGACCTCATTCGCCGTGTGGGATACGAGCAGCAAGACTTTGATTGGCGTACCCTCGAGGTCCAAGATTATTTGCAAGGCCAGTCAGCGGACATTGCCCAAGGGGTCGTGAAGGATGACGGGACCTTGGGGGCAGGGGATCAGGGGATCATGTTTGGTTTTGCGTGTGGGGAAACCCCAAGTTATATGCCGGCCCCCCTTCATTATGCCCACCGCGTTTTGGAAAGCATCAAGCAAGGGCGCGCGCGCGGGGAACTTTTAGGATTGGGGCCAGATGCCAAAGCCCAGTTATCCGTGAAGTATGAAGGCGGCAAAGCGCGGGGCCTTAGTTGCCTTGTGGTCTCCACACAGCACGACGCAGGGCTTTCTTGCCAAGATGTAAAACGTCTTATCAAGCCTTATGTAGAGGCAGCCCTTCCCAGAGGGTGGATGTGCGATGACGAGCATTTCTATGTGAATCCCACGGGGCAATTTGTCATTGGCGGGCCAGCGGGAGACTCTGGCCTTACGGGGCGCAAGATTATTGTCGACACGTATGGAGGGCGCGCACCTCACGGGGGCGGGGCTTTTTCCGGTAAAGATCCGACCAAGGTTGATAGGTCGGCGGCCTACATGGCGCGCTATCTTGCCAAGAATATTGTGGCGGCGGGGCTTGCGGACTGCTGTACCATCCAGCTGTCTTATGTCATCGGAATGTGCGCACCTGTCTCGGTTTATGTGGATTTACACGGCACCTCTGACATTCAAGAAGAGGTTTTGTCTCGGTTTATTCAAGAAAAAGTTGACTTGACGCCTGCCGGTATCATTAATCGCCTTGCCCTCAGGCGTCCCATTTATGAACGCACGGCCGCGTACGGCCATTTTGGCCGGACACCCCAAAATGATGGCAGTTTTTCGTGGGAAAAGCTTGACTTGGTTGAAACACTGCTCCAAGAGTTTCCCTCAAAGTCAGGTTATCTTGCAGGAGCGTCATGACGCCAACTAAAAAAACGTTTTACGGTCGCCGGCGCGGCCGTCCTTTGAGGGAGCTTAAGGGGCAACTTTTTGCGTCCTTATTGCCGCGTCTCACCTTAAAGTGCGGGGCAAACGACAAAGATCTTCAGGTCGGGTCTTTTTTCAAGACCCCGGCGCCTGAGTATTGGTTGGAGATTGGCTTTGGCGGGGGAGAGCATCTGGCGGCCCATGTGCGCGCGAATCCCCAGGTTCACTTTGTCGGCAGCGAGGTCTTTATCAACGGCGTTGCCAGTCTTTTGCAGCATCTCCAAGAAGAAGATTATGACCGTGTGCGCCTTTATCCCGATGATGTAAGAGATTTTTTGCCGCGCTTAAGGGCGGGGCAATTTTCGCGGATTTTTGTGATGTTTCCAGATCCGTGGCCCAAGGCACGCCACCATAAAAGGCGCCTGCTAAAGCCTCCATTCTTGGCGGAGCTTGCCAGGCTTTTGGTGCCAGGGGGCGTTCTGCATATTGCCAGCGATCACGCGGGATACGTCGAGGAAATCTTGGAGAACATTCCCCAAGTGCCTGCCCTTTCCCTTCAAGGTACTTCTGATACGTGGACGCGTCCCTTTTTTGACGGTGCGTTTCCAACGCGCTACGAAGGCAAAGCCAAGGCGGCCGGTCGGGGTTGTTCGTATTTTGAGTTATTGAAGAAATAAGACGTTTAAGAAGGGAAAAAAAGGGGGGCATCGCCCCTCTTTTTTTAGTGAATCCAGTGAAGAATACCCACGATGGTGCCGCTCATACAGCTGGCCAAGGTACCAGCCATGAGCGCGCGAAATCCAAGGGAGATAATCTCGTTGCGACGCTCGGGGGCCAAAGTCCCCATGGTGCCAATTTGAATGCCGATGCTGCCAAGGTTAGCAAATCCGCAAAGCGCGTAGGTCATGATTTTCTTGGTATGATCGCTTAGAAGGTCTTTTGGAAGATCGGCAAGACCAATAAAAGCAATCACCTCGTTCAAAGCCGTTTTCGTGCCAAGAAGATTTCCGGCAGGAACAGCGTCTTTCCAGTCAATACCCATGAGCCAAGTGATGGGCGCAAAAGCGTATCCAAAAAGGCGCTGCAGGGAAATGGGCTCGCCGCCAAAATCCGGCAGAGTACCAAGCATAATGTTAATGAGCTTTACAAGGGCGATCACGGTAATCAGCATGGCAATGACGGCGAGGAAAAGCTGCAGACCGTCAGCCGCCCCTCTGGAAATGGCGTCCATGGAGCCCGAGAATTGGTAAGGGGTGACCATCTCGCCCGAGGTGTCTTCGCCTTGTTGGGGCACCATGATACGGGAGATCACAATGGCGGCAGGGATGCTGATGATGGAGGCTGTCAAAATATGGCTAATGGGGGAGGAAATGGTGTTTTCCAAAATCGTCCCATAAAGAATCATGAGGGCGGCAGAAGTCGTCGCCATGCCGGCTGTCATCACGGTGAAAAGTTCGCTTCGGGAAACTCTTGAAAGATATGGACGAATGAGAAGTGGCGCTTCTGTTTGGCCCAAGAACACCTTGGCCGCACAGCACACGCCAAGCGCCCCGCCAATGTTCAGGCTTTTTCTTAAGACAGACGAAAAGCCGCGCACCATTGCCGGTAGAATCTTCCAGTGAAAAAGCAGCATGGAAATGGCGCTAATAACAATGACCATGGGAAGCGCTTGGAACGCAAAAATAAATGAGTGCGTATTTTCTTTCATTTCAAACGGACAATCCCCGCCGCCAAGGTATCCGAACACAAACTTTGTCCCCTCGCAGGTGGCGTCTTTCAACGAGCTAATGCCCTGGGCTATCCACAAGAAGGCTTGTTGGACAAATGGGATCTTCAAAATCACAAAGGCCAAAACGATCTGAAGGCCAAGGCCCATGACAACGGTCTTTGTATCGAATTTGCGTCGATTTTCACTGCAAATCCAGGCAAGTCCAAGAAAAGTAACAAGTCCCACAAGGGCTTGAGCAACGGCAACGGTTGCGTTCATTAATAATCCTCCGCTTTTGTTGGAAGACGCAGCTTTCGTTTTTATGTGTCCTTGTCTTTCCAAGTTTTGACTTTTTCAAGGGGACAGGGCACAGTACCCGCATCACTCTTGTTACAAGGGTCTTAGCGAAAAAGTGTCTGGCCTGCAATGATCTTAACGTCATAAGGGGCCCTAAAGGAGCTGTATCAATGGAAGAAATACTTGCCCGAATATGGGATGTTGCAGGCCCCGAGCCCGCAGTGATGCTGGTTTTTATCAGTGTTCTGGTCACCTCTTTGGGAGCAAGTGCTCTTTTTTATTTTTTTTGGCAGCGCAAAGAAAAAGGTCTTGTGTCTTATCAGGGGCAGCTGGTGCGTGAGTGCGACCGCTTGACCGAGCGGCTGTCTTATTTATCATCCTTTAAAGAGGCGTACGAGTCTTTGCAGACTCAGCACCACGAGGCCTGTCTTGCCTTTGAAAAGGAAAAAGCGACCCTGACGGCACAGCTAGAAGCCCTGACGGCCGCGCGTCAGGAAATGACGAAAACCTTTCAAGGGATGTGTATGCAGGCCCTCGAACAAAATAACCGGAATTTTATGGATCTGGCTGGTGGCACCTTTGCAAAGTTTCATGAGCGGTCTAAGGGCGATCTGACACTTAAAGAACAAGCGGTTGCAGCCCTTGTCGCGCCTTTGAAAGAAACCTTGGGGCTTGTGGCTCAAAAACTGCAACACCTTGAGAAAGAACGACAAACGGCTTACGGGGTTCTTCGGCACCAGGTAGGAGAGCTGATTCTTAGCCAAAAAGAGCTGCGCAGTGAAACGGCAAACCTTGTCAAGGCCCTGCGCGCGCCCCATGTCAGGGGGCGGTGGGGCGAGATGCAGCTGCGCCGTGTGGCGGAGATGAGCGGGATGAGCGCACACTGCGATTTCCTTGAGCAAGTCTCTGTCACGAGCGACACCGGCTCTACCCTCAGGCCAGATATGATTGTGCGGCTGCCGGGGGAAAAGGCCCTTGTCATTGACGCCAAGGCCCCCCTTGCTGCTTACCTCGAGGCCCTGGAGGCCCAAGATGAAGGCACGCGGCTCGAGCACTTGAAAACCCACGCGCGCCATGTGCGCTCTCATATTATGCAGCTTGCCTCTAAAACCTATTGGGATCAGCTGCCAACCACCCAAACACCTGAATTTGTGATTCTTTTCTTGCCTGGCGAAACATTTTTCAGCGCGGCCCTTGAACAAGATCCCACCCTTATTGAAATGGGCGTTGAAAAACGTGTGATCCTGGCAACACCAGCAACTCTCATTGCCCTTCTTCATGCGGTGGGGTATGGGTGGCGCCAAGAGACTTTGGCTCAAAACGCCCAAGAAATCAGCATCCTTGGTAAGGAAATGTATAAAAGGCTTGGGGATGTGGGCGGGCATCTCACAAAACTCGGTCAAGACCTCGATAAGTCGGTTGGGAGTTACAACAAGGCCGTGCGCAGCTTTGAAGCCAGACTTTTACCAAGCGCACGGCGTTTTAGGGACCTAAACGCAGTGCCTGGAGAAGCCCCGCTGGATGCCCCGTCCTTTGTTGAAAATGTGGCCCGACTTCCACAAAGCAGCGAACTTCGCACAAATATGCAAGAGGAGAGTAGTCAAGAGGGCTTACAATTGCTAAAATCTATGTAAATTTTGATTTTCTAACAACGCAGGGTAAGGCTATATGGACGGCTTTGAGTGGAATAAAGTTTTTATGGGCATTATTCTAGCCCTGCTTGTGGGTAAACTTAGCGGCAAAGTCGCTGATCTTTTGGTTAACCCTAATACAGACATTGCCAATGCGTACTCCCACGGGGACACCACGCCTGAAGCCGTCAAAGGGGCAGGCGCTCCTGCTCCCCAAGACGTTCTTGAGCCCATCGAACCCCTTCTTGCCGCAGCCAATATCGCCGAAGGTGAGAAAATCGCTAAAAAATGTCTTCAGTGCCATAGCCTTGAAAAAGGGGGTGCCAACAAGATTGGTCCTCATTTGTGGGAGGTAGTTAATCGGCCCATAGCCCATGCGGAAGGGTTTGCATACTCCTCGGCCGCCCAGGATGCAGGAAAAGCCGGAAAAGTTTGGGATTATCATAATCTTAACGCCTTCCTCCACAAGCCAAAGGAGTTCTTGAACGGCACAAAAATGGCCTTTATTGGGGTGAAAAACACAAAGGAACGTGCGGATTTGATTGCATATCTTCGCACCCTTGCCGATAGCCCAGCGCCGCTTCCCAAATAAGGGATATGGTTCGATTTTTTTGAAAAAGCCTTCCCGAGCGGGGGCTTTTTTTATATGCGGCGTTAAGACGAGGTGATCCCTTATTTAAATTTTCAACTTATCTAAAAAATTCACTTTCTTGCATCAGGACCGTTGATTGGGAAGATATTTTTTCGTAGCCTTGGCCCATGCCTCACTTAAAGAGGTTTGTAAACGTGCACAAAGCAAAGAAGAAGGAAGAAGATGGCGTTTAAAAAAAAACTAGCTCTCGGGCTGAGTCTTATGGGTCTAGGGCCAACTCATTTATATGCGGCCCACGGTCTTGCCTTGGGGACCACGCCCCACTATCCTGCCGACTTCAAACATTTTTCTTATGTGAATCCCGATGCTCCCAAGGGGGGCGTCTTGCATCTGGCGGGTGCTGGCACCTTTGATAGCTTTAACCCCTTTGTGATTAAAGGCAACCCGGCCGCTGGCCTCACGCCCATTCACCCTTCGTACCTTCACGCGACCCTTATGATCCACTCCGCTGACGAGCCCATGGGCGCTTATGGCTATCTGGCAGAAGACGTCGAGGTTGCGCCGGACAATAGCGCAGTGACCTACCGCTTGCGCAAGAATGCGACCTTCCATGACGGCACGCCCATCAGGGCCCAGGACGTTGTGTGGTCCTTTAATACCCTTCGTGCCAAGGGGCAACCGTTGTACGGCGCGTACTACGCGGACGTCGAGAAGGTCGAAGCCCTTGACGCGCAGACCGTGCGCTTTACCTTTAAGGTCACGACGAACCGCGAACTTCCCATTATCTTGGGCGAGCTTCCCATCTTGAGTGAAGCCTATTTTGCCAAACACCCCTTTGAAGACGCGAATCTTATCCCGCCCGTTGGAAGTGGTCCTTATAAAATTGCAACCTTTCAGCCCGGTCATTCGGTTACCTACGAACGCGTGAAGGGATGGTGGGGCGCGGATCTCCCTGTCTGTAAGGGGCGAAACAACTTTGATCACATTATCTTCGAATACTACAAGGACCAAACGGTCGTTTTCGAAGCCTTTAAGAAGGGAAGCTATGACTTCCGGCTTGAAAACATTGCGGCCAACTGGGCGACAGGCTATCACATCCCGGCTGTGAAAGAGGGAAAAATCAAAAAGCTAGAGCTTTCTTTTGATAACCCAAGGCCCATGAATATCCTCACCTTCAACACCCGCAAAGGTGTTTTTTCAGATGTGCGGGTGCGAGAAGCTCTGACCTATGCGTATAACTTTGAATGGGTGAACAAGACGCTCTTTTACGGCCTTTATGCACGCCTTCATAGTTATTTTGAAGGGTCCCCCTTGGCGGCAACAGGCGTGCCCAAGGGCGCGGAGCTCGCCCTTTTAAAGCGCTTTGAAAAAGATCTGCCTCCGCGTCTTTTTACCGAGCCTTTTTCTCTTCCAGTGATTAAAGGCCAGGCTCAAGAGCGCGCGTCCCTTGAGCACGCAAGAACGCTTTTGAAAGAAGCTGGCTTTGTGGTGAAAGGCGGCGCGCTCATTGATCCGGCGACCCAAAAACCAGTGGTGCTTGAGATCTTGCTTGCCCAAGAGAATACTGTGAAATCCCTCCAAAATTTTGTCCGCAATCTTGAAAAACTAGGGATTAAGGCAACCTTTCGAATTGTGGACGCGGCGCAATATGAAGCGCGTGTGGGACGATTTGACTTTGATATGATTTATAGCGTCATTCCGCAATCACCCTCGCCAGGGAACGAACAGCGCGAATTCTGGTCGTCGTCGCGCGCGGATCTTGTGGGGGCAAGAAACTACGCCGGCATCAAAAATTCTGTGGTAGACGCCCTTGTGGAGGAAATTCAAAAGGCACCCACAAGGCAAGACCTAGAGATTGCCGTGCGCGCCCTTGACCGCGTGTTGTTGTGGCATTTCTACGGCGTGCCCTTGTACACTAGCCCGAAAACACGAATCGCATACTGGACAAAAATTGTGCCGCCCCAAACCTTTGCCAAATACGGTCTTAGCCTTGATGCTTGGTGGTCTGCCGACGCCAAAGGAGACAAATCCTAGTGCTGTCCTATATCTTACGGCGCACGTTTTTGATGATTCCCACCCTTTTTGGGATTTTGCTGATTAACTTTATAATCATTCAAGCAGCCCCTGGCGGCCCTGTGGAACAAATGATCGCCAAGATCAGAGGCACCGCCGTGGACGCAACTGCCCGGTTTTCGGGCACAGGGTCGGACATGAGCGCTTTTCAGGATACGGCTTCCCACGGGATGGAAAGCAAATATCAAGGATCGCGCGGCCTTGATCCCGAATTCATCAAGCAACTTGAAAAACTATACGGCTTTGATAAGCCCGCCCACGAGCGCTTTATCCTAATGGTGAAAAACTATCTGACCTTTGATTTCGGGGACAGCTATTTTCGCGATATCAAGGTCACGCGCCTGATTGCTGACAAGCTGCCTGTTTCCATCTCCCTTGGCCTTTGGTCGACCCTTCTCATTTACGCCCTGTCCATTCCCTTAGGGATCCGCAAGGCCGTGAAAGACGGCGAGGCCTTTGATTTGTGGACAAGCGCTGTGGTGGTGGTGGGATACGCCATCCCCAGCTTTCTTTTTGCTATTTTGCTGGTGGTTCTTTTTGCGGGCGGCAGCTTTTGGGATCTTTTTCCTTTGCGGGGACTTGTCTCCGAAGGGTTTGAAGGGTTTAGTTTTTGGGGAAAACTTAAAGATTATGTGTGGCACTTAACCCTTCCCATCACAGCCCTTGTCATTAGCGGTTTTGCAAGTCTCACGCTTCTGACCAAAAACTCGTTTTTAGAAGAAATTAACAAGCAATATGTAGTGACGGCTCGGGCCAAGGGCTTAAGCGAGCGCGCCGTTTTGTACAAGCACGTTTTTCGCAATGCCATGCTGGTGGTGGTTGCAGGGCTTCCTGGTGCCTTTATGCATATCTTTTTTACGGGCTCTCTTCTGATCGAGGTGATCTTTTCCCTCGACGGCATGGGACTTCTTAGCTTTGAAGCTGCCATGGGCCGGGACTATCCGGTTGTGTTCGCAACCCTTTATATCTTTACCCTGGTTGGGCTTGTCACCCATTTGATTTCTGACATTTTGTATACCATGGTTGATCCGCGCATCGACTTTGAGAAAAGGTTAAGTTAATCCATGGCCCTGACCCCTTTGACCCAGCGACGACTAAGCTACTTTAAAAAGAACAAACGCGGCTTTTTTTCCCTCATTATTTTCAGCATTCTTTTTATTGTGTGCAGCTTTGCCGAGTTCATCGCCAATGACAAGCCGTTGATGATCTCTTATGACAACGCGTGGTATTTTCCTGTCTTTAAAAGCTATCCGGAAACAACCTTTGGCGGGGACTTCGAGACAGAGGCGGACTATAAGGACCCCGCGGTTGGAGACCTCATTCATGCCAAGGGATGGATGATTTGGCCGCCCATTCGCTATAGCTACGATACGGTGAATTACGAGCTGACAACGCCGGCCCCGTCTTCGCCCAGCCGTGAAAATTGGCTGGGGACCGATGACCAGGGACGGGACGTTTTGGCGCGCCTTATTTACGGATTTCGAATTTCTGTGATGTTTGGCTTAATTTTGACGGTTTCAAGTTCGGTTTTTGGCCTTCTTGCGGGTGGCGTACAAGGATATTTCGGGGGTCGTATTGATTTGATTATGCAGCGCCTCATTGAAATTTGGGCGGGGCTTCCTGTTTTATATCTTCTGATTATTCTTGCAAGTCTTGTAGCACCTAATTTTTGGTGGCTTTTGGGCTTGATGCTTCTTTTTAACTGGATGACCCTTGTGGGGGTGGTGCGCGCCGAGTTCCTTCGGGCACGCAATTTTGATTATGTGCGCGCGGCCCGTGCCATGGGCCTTTCGACGCCGCGCATCATGTGGCGTCATGTGTTGCCCAACGCCATGGTTGCGACCATCACGTTTTTACCGTTTATTTTGAGCGGGGCCATTACGACCTTGACCTCCCTTGATTTTTTGGGGTTCGGGTTGCCGCCGGGATCCCCCTCCCTGGGCGAAATGCTCGCCCAAGGAAAGAACAACCTTCAAGCGCCCTGGCTTGGCATGACGGCCTTTTTGGCGGTTGCTGTCACGCTTTCCCTTCTTGTGTTTGTGGGAGAGGCGGTGCGCGACGCCTTTGATCCCCGGAAACTTCAAAAATGAGAGACGGCGCCGTGATACAAAAACCCCTGCTTCGTGTTGAAGACCTCAGCATTGCTTTTCAAGGCCTGAAAGAAACCCGCACCGTGGTGCACGCGGCTGCTTTTGAAGCGTTTCCTGGTCAGACCGTTGCCCTTGTGGGGGAAAGCGGATCAGGAAAATCCGTGACGGCGCTTGCTTGCATGGGGCTTTTACCATACCCCCAAGCAATTCACCCAACGGGTCAAATCTATTTTAAGGATCAAACGCTTCTTGGCATGAATCCGTCTGAGCGTCAGCGTCTTCGCGGCCGTCACTTAGGGATGATTTTTCAAGAGCCCATGACGTCCCTGAACCCTGTGCACACGGTGGAAAAGCAAATTGGGGAGAGTGTGGGCCTGCATTTCGGTCTTGTGGGGGAGGCAAGGCGCGCGCGCGTTCTAGAGCTTCTTAGGCTTGTGGGTTTCGATAAGGTCGAAAGCCGCTTGGGGGCCTATCCCCATCAGTTGTCGGGCGGTCAGCGCCAGCGCGTGATGATTGCAATGGCCCTTGCCGGCAAGCCAGAGCTTTTGATTGCAGACGAACCCACAACGGCCCTTGATGTAACAATCCAGGCGCAAATCCTCTCTCTTTTAAAAGAGCTGCAAAATGAACTGGGTCTGACGCTTCTTCTTATCTCCCACGATTTGGGGCTTGTACGTCACATGGCGGACGAAGTGGTCGTGATGCAAGACGGTTATACGCGTGAAAAAGGCCCCGTGATCCAAATTTTTGAGAATCCTCAACACTCCTATACAAAGCGTCTGTTGGACGCCGAGCCCGAGGGGCCGCCAGCCTTGTTCAAAGAAGAAAGCACAGAAGTGATGCGCGCCGAAAACCTGCGGGTTTCCTTTCCCATCCAAAAAGGGTGGCTTCGCCGGGCAACCGACTGGGTGCATGCAGTCCAGGACGTGTCATGCCGGGTCCGGGCCGGAGAGACCGTCGGCGTTGTGGGGGAAAGTGGGTCTGGCAAAACAACCCTGGGGGCCGCACTTTTACGCCTTACGGCCTTTGAAGGGGACGTCTTGTTTGAAGGAAACGCCCTTAAGGATCTATCGACCAAAGAGATGCGCGCCCTTCGCCCCCGCATGCAGGTTCTTTTCCAAGATCCTTTTGGGTCCCTGAGCCCCCGCATGAGTGTGGGACAAATTGTGGGCGAAGGCCTTTTATATCACAAGCTGGCAAAGCCTGGGGCAGAGGCTGATGCGCGCATTGACGAAGCGCTTCTTAAGGTGGGGCTTTCCCCGGACATTAAATGGCGTTATCCCCATGAATTTTCAGGAGGACAACGCCAGCGCATCGCCCTTGCGCGGGCTCTTGTGCTGCGGCCGCGCTTTTTAATTCTGGACGAACCGACCTCAGCCCTTGACCGTATTTTACAAAAAGAGGTGTTAGAGCTTTTAAAGACGCTCCAAGCAGAGGAAGAGATGGGGTATCTTTTCATTAGTCATGACCTCAAAGTGGTGCGTGCCATCAGCCATCATGTTCTGGTCATGAAGGACGGGCAGGTCGTGGAAGAGGGGGCGGCTACCCGCCTTTTTGAAAATCCCCAGCACCCTTATACAAAACGTCTTCTTGCCGCAAGTCTAGACTGGAGACACGCGCCTTGCTAAGGTGAAGGGATCATCAAAGGAAGATCCCAACATGTCAGACGCGCATTTATTTAAGCTCGTTTCAGATTTCTTGCCAGCAGGAGATCAACCCCAGGCCATCAAGGCGCTTTTAGAAGGCCTAAGTGAAGGAGAGCGCAATCAGGTCCTTTTAGGGGTGACGGGGTCGGGCAAGACTTTTACCATGGCCCAAGTCATTGCGCGCTCGAACAGGCCCACCCTCATTATGGCGCCCAACAAGACCCTTGCCGCTCAGTTGTACGCTGAAATGAAAGAGTTTTTTCCCCATAACGCGGTCGAGTACTTTGTGTCTTACTATGACTATTACCAGCCAGAAGCCTATATCGCGCGCTCGGACACCTACATCGAAAAAGAATCCTCGGTCAACGAACAAATTGATCGCCTGCGACATTCGGCTACCCAAGCGCTTCTCGAGCGGCGCGATGTCATCGTCGTTGCCAGTGTGTCGTGTATTTACGGTATCGGGTCGGTGGAAAGCTATCAAGAGATGACCCTCCCCTTGGAGGTGGGTCAAACGCTGTCTCCCCAAAAGCTTGCCCAGCGCCTTGTGGAGCTTCTTTATAAGCGCAATGACATGCATCTAAGCCGCGGAACCTTTCGGGTGCAGGGTGATATGGTCGAGATTTTTCCGTCTCACTTGGAAGATGAGGCGTGGCGCCTGTCCTTTTTTGGAGACGAGCTTGAAAGCATCACCGTGGTGGACTCCCTCACCCGCGAGGTGCACGCACGCCCCACGTCGTTGAAGCTTTATGCCAACAATCACTATGTCACGCCGCGTGTGTCAATCCAGCGCATGATCCGCCAAGTGCGCCAAGACCTTTCAAACCGCGTCACAGAGTTTGAGGGCATGGGCAAGCTTGTGGAAGCCCAGCGCCTTGATCAGCGTGTGCGCTTTGATATCGAGATGTTGGAAACCATGGGATACTGCTCGGGTATCGAAAACTATTCCAGGTACCTGACGGGACGCGCGCCTGGTGAGCCCCCGCCAACCCTTTTTGAATACCTGCCAGAGAACGCTCTTTTGATTGTGGATGAAAGCCATGTGAGCGTGCCCCAAGTGCGCGGCATGTCTTTGGGTGACGCTGTACGAAAAAATACCTTGTCCGAGTACGGGTTTCGCCTGCCGGCCTGTAAGGACAACAGACCTCTTTCCTTTGCGGAGTGGGATCGCCTTCGCCCCCAAAGCATTTTTGTGTCGGCAACCCCGGGCCCCTGGGAGATGGATCAAACCCAAGGTGTCTTTGTCGAGCAGGTAATTCGCCCCACGGGACTGCTTGATCCCGTGTGCGAGATTAAACCAACAGAACATCAGGTGGATGATCTGATCCATGAATGCCGACAGGTGGCAAGTGAAGGGGGGCGCATCCTTGTCACCACCCTGACCAAAAAGATGGCCGAAGCCCTAAGTCAATACCTAAGCGAGGCGGGGCTTAAGACGCGATATTTGCACTCGGACGTGGAAACCCTCGAGCGTATTGAGATTATTCAAGACCTGCGGCGGGGCATTTTTGATGTTTTGATTGGGATTAACCTCCTGCGCGAGGGGCTTGATATTCCCGAGTGTCAGATGGTTGCGATTTTGGACGCGGATAAAGAAGGTTACTTGCGCTCGCGCACGTCTTTGATTCAAACCATTGGACGCGCCGCACGTAACGTGAAGGGTCGCGTGATTCTGTATGCTGATACTGTGACAAGATCCATGAAAGAAGCCCTGGAGGAAAGCGCGCGGCGCCGAGCAAAGCAAGAAGCTTATAACAAAGAACACGGCATTACGCCCGAAAGCGTCCAGCGCAAGCTCTCTGACATTTTAGAAAGCGTCTATGAAAAAGATCACGCGAGCTTGCCTAAGCTGTCCTCGCCTGCAAGTTTGAAAGAACGCGCCAAACTGATGAAGCGTTTGGAAAAAGAAATGTTAGACGCCGCTTCGAACCTTGAGTTTGAAGAGGCCGCGCGCCTTCGTGACGAGCTTAGAGCCCTTCAACAAATGGATTTGACGCTGCAAAGCAGCGTAGAAGAAGACGAGGAGGCGTGAGCCGCCCTAAGACCTAATCTCGATAGGTGTGCCAATGGGCGTTGCCCGGAAAATTTCTTCGATTTCGTCGTTTGTTACGGCAACGCATCCAAGAGTCCAATCGTGAAGCGTATGTAAAGAGCCCACCAAAGACAGTCCCTTCATCAGGCCGTGAATCATGATCTCTCCCCCTGGACTGACACCCTTTTGACGCGCCCGCGCCGTATCATCATTGTTAGGATAGGAAATTTTGAGTGACAAATGGTACCGACTTTTATTGTTTTTTGACACAATGTGATAAAGGCCTTCGGGTGTTTTGCCGTCGCCTTCTTTTTCCTTGTGGCCGGTAGGGCTAAATCCAAGGGCGACAGAATAGGCCCGAACAAGTTTGTCATTATGATAGGCATAAAGCTTGCGCACCGATTTTGCCACCACAAGACGCGTGATCACAGAAACAGGTACTTGTTTTTGTTTGTCCAAGCCATGTGATGGTTTTTCAAGGTTTGTGCGCGACGTTGGGGGGGGCAGTTTTTTTGTGACACTTGGCCACAAAAGGTATCCTCCCACCGCAGTGGCGCATAGAACGACAAAGAGCCAAAAAGTTCGCTTCATGACCTTTTTCATATAACAAGGAAAGGCACCTTTCCACTAAAAACTTTTCATAGGTGTCCTAAAAAAGGAGTATCAGCTTTTATGAATTTGTTAAATATCAATTTTTATTTATTAAACTGTCAAAAATCAATTCATTACTTTTTTCAAGAGGTATTTTATAAGAAAACATCATTTGAATAGCTTTGTGCAAACCTCATACATATGATAAACAAAGAGTTTTTTCAAAATTTAATTGACAAAAAAAATAAACAAAAGCACAAATATGTGTTTCCGATCGATTTTAAAAAAATGAAAAAATTTCTTTACCTATCAATTTTGTCTATTTTTTTTGCAGCAGGGTCTTCATACGCTTGTGTTCTGCCCAGTACCTTTTGTGCGCCTCCAATGCAAGAAGACGAGGAAGCTGTTTGTCTTCTGAGGCAAAAACATGCCTTTACCCAGGATCTTATATCTGAAAAAGCGCACATGGGTCAGTTTTTGAATAAAATTAAACAGGAGACCACCCCAGAAACCCTTGCCGGCATTGAGTCCTGTCTTGGTGTAATCGCCCGCAGTCAAACTCTTGAAGAGGCAACACATTATTTTTGTAGCATTCTTTCTCTTGCCATGGGAGACATTCAGACTAATGCCCACAAAACTGCTGGGTTTGAGCTCGCCTCCTTGCCCACTGCTCCTTTTCCTCACCATGTTGATGTCGAAAAACTAAACGCGCGAAAAGCAGACTTTGCTTTTACGTTGGAGCTGACCAGGGCTGCCTATGACGCCACATCCCTCATGACACTCTTATGCGACGGCGCGCGCCGCCAGGCTTTTTACTTAAGTCTGGAGCAGAAGTATGAAAATCAAAAGAAAAAAGCTCTCAAGTCAGCTTTGTCAAGCGGGGAAATTCCTTTGACTGAGATAACTTTTAAGGCATTGGCGAGCGATATTGGTGAAATCAGCCCCGCCCTTGGAGACTCATTTGCCTTAGGCTCATACCTATCACCCTCATTTTTGGCAGAGTGTCTCTTGGATCATTTCATAGAGCTCAATGATCATTTGCATTACACAAAGGACAAGATCCAGAAGATGGTCTTGCCGGGTCCATCACTCCAAAAACTAGCGTGGATTGCTAAGATGGAACAAGAGGAGCAGGAGGCACAACAAGAGCACCTGTACGCGTACGCCCATACCCACGCATCAGAAAAACAAAACATGATTGAGTTCCTGAGGAAAATTAAAGGCGCCACCCTGTACGATACACCTCCAAGAATTGAATTACGCATTGCCAGCATCAGGCAAAGCAAAAATATGCCTGAGGCAACCGCAGCCTTTTTAAGTATTCTTACCACTGCCATGGGAGATATTCAAAAGGACATCTTGGCGCGCAAAAATTACGAGGGGCCCATTTTGCCGGACTCACCTTTGCCAGAGCAAGTTGACATGCAAAAGCTCCATGAAGATTTAGCCTATTACGCCGAAGCCCTTAGATATCTGCAAACGGCGCCAAGGGCAGGTCAATTTTTGACACTTCTTTGTGATGGAGCTCAACGCAAAGCAGCGTTTCAAAGACTTTCTGCTAAATTTGATCATTTAGAGGCAGAGGGCACAATGGCTGGCTATCTAGCAAGTGGTGACATGCCTTCACAGGAGTTTGCGCTCATGACCATGGAGGCCGATATTGATGGTATGAGCATCGTTCTGGGGGAGTATTTTAGAACTGGCAGGCGCCTTGCCCCCTCATTTCTGGCCCGCATGTACAAAGAGTATCTTTATTCCCTTGATGACACACTGGAGCGTACACGACAAGCATTACGCGCCATGGTAATGCCACAACCAAAAATCTTGGGTTAAAGTAAGCTAGCAAACCACCTTTTCTGTCCAAGGTGGTTTGCTGGTCCTTCTTTTAAAGACTGCTTATTTTCTTGGCTTGATTTTCGTACCCATAAGCGCGGCTTCCCAAGATCTAGGGCGCATCTTTATCCCAGGTTTGGGGTTATGCGTGTTGCTGCTCCACGTCCTTCCACTTAACCACAGGGCTTCTGCTTTCACTAAATGGTCTCTTTTTTTGTTGAGCGCTTGTGACACTTTTTTTGTGGCGTGGCACCCCAGAAAGGATTCTCCTCCAAAGCTCAATAAAACTGACAAAAAAACCTCCCACACCACTCATGGTTTTGAGCGTAAGAAGAAAAGCAGCCTCATTAGTAAAAAATCATCAAAAGTGCTGTGAAAAGGATCCACATCTTAAAATTATTTGTCAATAAAATTGACTTATTGATTTTATGTGATAAGGTCATTTTTGATTTACTTGGAGAATTTTTATGTCTATAAAAAACACTTTTGCTTTATTGTTTTTCTCTTTCATGCTTCAGCCTCTTCATGCGTCTCTTCGCACTGATCTTGTGGAACGTACGCGAGAAGAAGTGTTTGCAAAGGCTGTGCATTTGGGAAGGACGCTTCCCTGCGCTCAAGCGGTGGGAGCCGTGGTGCTTAATGACGGAGAGGACGCTGCAACGGGGATTGCGCTTGACCCGTACACAATTTTAACGGCGGCCCACTTTAATTTTTCAAAGCCTGATGGCCGTATTGACTTTATTCTGAGTGCAAATGCACAAGGCCAGTTCATCAAGAAATCAAGAGATCCAGATTTTGAGTGCACGGTTTATGAGATAGACCGTGACCGGATTTACGCACACGATCGTTTTAAATGGCAGAACCCTGACCATTTTGTTTTAGATTCGAAATACCCCCTCAGCCATGTAGGTGCTTTGGGTCAGGAAATGGTCTTGAGCGGTATGAGATTTGGCGGTATGCCTCTTCAGGATCTAGAGGGGCTTAGTTTTGCCGCCTGCAAGGAAAAATTCCTCAGTAGTTCAGAGTTTTGCGGTGTGGACTTATTGATCTTAAAAACCAAAACCCCGCTTCCTGTGGGCTTGGGGTATCCGCAGTTTCTTTCACAGGGGGTCGCCATTGATAAAATGGATGGGGCTTCTGTGGGGTTTGGTCACACGTTGTACAATGATCATCCCAAGGTACCTTACCGCACCAGCGAAAATCCCCTTGAGCAAAACCAAAGGCACGTGATTAGTTGCAACGTCTCTTCCTCCTCATTGGAAGAAGGAAACAGCATTCTCTATGGGTCTTATGAAGCATTACTCGTCAATGGAGATCAATCTTTTATCCCCAAAAGTGAGATGCTGATGACGGCAGGACTGCCTGTTGGCGGTGATAGTGGTGGACCTTTATTTCTCAAAGAAGGCGGCACCTATGTCCTATGCGGTATTTTCTCGCAAACGCTCTCTCCCCTGGGTCAGATCATAGAGGATCCTACGCTGAGGAGTTTGCTTGGTGCCATCAAACAACCCATCTTTCCTATCTGGCAGGATGTCAGGCCCTATCTACCTTGGATTAGAAGCCATATGGAAAGTAGCGCGTCGCAGCATCACGACTAGGGGCTGGGAAGAGCGCTCTTCATCCCAAGAGCGCTCGAACCTATGAGCGGCGGCTGACTTGCAAAAAAACCCCCTTTATCTTGTATCAAAGTAAGAAAAGTGAATTATTAAGCAATGCTTAAAAGTTCTCTCGTATAATAATAGGTATAAAGAGGGAGAATAAAATGAATTACCAAGATTTTACAAGCAGAAACAACCTTCTCATCAAACAAGACGTGCAAGAAAATATCTCGAAAATGAAAATACTCTTGTGCGGATGTGGGATTGGGAGTTATTTGGCAGAAGCGGTCTTACGCATGGGCTGCCTGGATCTGACCCTGGTGGATAAGGATACGGTGTCAGAGACCAACCTCAACAGACAAAACTATGAACTCAATGATGTAGGAATGCCCAAGGTCCACGGCCTTGCAAAGCGGTTGCAATCCATTTACCCAGACGCCACCATCACGCCTGTGAACGAATTTCTGGACGCAAGCAATGCCGATGATCTTGTAAAAAAGGCAGATGTGATTTTGGACACCATTGATTACTTGGATATGGGGGCTATTCTTCTTTTGCATGAGCGGGCAAAGGTTCATAAAAAACACCTTCTCAGCGCCATGAGTGTCGGATTCGGTGCAGGATTTTTTTATTTTTCACCTGAGCATAAGCATTCATTTCAAAATCACATTGAGGCAAAAACCGGGCGTCCCATCACTGAGATGAATTACGCAGAAGCGTTTCAGGTTGTTTTAGCGTCTTTGCTTCCTGTTTTGAATGACGATGTAAAAATCGTGCTGGAACGGGTCATTGAGCAAATGGCAAAAAAGCAACCCTGTCCCGCGTCTCAAGTTTCTGCGGGCGGCATGTGCTGTGCGGCCCTGACCACCACGGCGGTGGAGCACATCGCGCGCGGGGAGGCTTTGAGGCCTTTTCCGCAGTTCTATTACCTTGATCTTCATAAATTGATTAGAAACGGGCAGGGCACAGTGGTCTCGTAAGGCAAGACCATGATAGAGATTATTTTACAGGACAGAAGGCTGAACCATGAAACCCGAGCGGGCTATGATCGGCGTGGCCATTTATTCGAGGTCATTGAAGCGGATACACCTTTGCTAGAAAAGTTTTTCTACGAGCTAAGGCACCTGGTCTATGTGGTCGAGCGACGTGTGGACTATGACAAGGATAGGGCGCTTAATCACATGGAAATGGATGAGTATGACGATCATGCCATGAAGTTCCTGATTTGTTACAAGCCCCTTCATCTTTTTTTGGGGGGATGTCGCATTATTCTTGCCAAAAAGTCACTTCCTCACTTTGGTCTTCCCACCGTGGGTCTTGCTAAAAGTCTTGGGGATCACCTATCAAAAAAACAACTTTTGAAAACAGGGGAAGTTTCCCGCTTTCTCTTTGCCGATGACCGCACGCGCCTCTGTCTTGAGCATATGCAAAAAACAGAGCAGGATCGCTGTGATATCAAAGGGCTTGTAGAGCAAAAGATTCTGACACTCATGTCTTGCTGTATGGCCGCTTATCTGGCCCATGGGTTAGACTATCTGATTTTTTCCCTACAACCCTCCCTTATTCGCATGGTGCAATCTAAGGGCGTTCCTCTGACACTCATCGACGAAGAAGTTGAGTACTTTGGAAAAAACAAGGTTGCCATTTTAGATTGTCAAAAAACTTTGAAAAATCTGGAAAAAGAAAACCCCTTTTTCTTTGAATTTTTGATGTCCGTGAACAGGGGATGAAACGGCGTCGCACGATCGCTATCACTTTGGGCCCTCTCTAAAACATGAAGTAAATGAATCCGTTCATTCATTTGTATGACTTTGATTCCATGTACATAATAATATAATCATTGACATTTCTATTATCAGATATTACTTAATTTTTGTCTATTAAAAAGAGATTAGTATAGTTTAGATTATTATGAAAAAAATACTTCTTTGGCGTGCTACCTTGTTGGCCGCAAGTCTGTCTTCCATTATGTCAGCACAGGCAAGTCCTTTTGAGGGAGAAGAGCAAGAAAAGCAAAGGGCTTTGTCGGTTCAAACCCAGATGACAGTTACCAAAGAAGTTAAAAAAAGAAAACGAGCGCCGTCCAATAAAAGTGAAAAAAAACAGGCAAGAGTCACCCGGACGCGAGAAAGCTTAGACGAGCAAGACAATCCTTCCCTTGGTCATTTAGAAAAGTTGCCACCAGAGGTCTTAGCGCTCATTTTTTCCTATGATGATAAACCGTTAAGACTGCGCCGGGTGAGCGCTGCCTTTAAAGCCATTATCGATACTCATCTTCCTTTGAGGCTTGAGATATCGACCCTTGACGGGATGATTCCTAACTTCATCCAGGGCCGAAGGGTCTGCCTTGAAGGGTGGGTTCATGATTTGAAGGCGTTAAAAGAGCGCTTTCCTGCTGGCACAATTTTTAAAGGAGGAAATCTAACATCCTATGACATTGCTGCCCTTTCAGAGCTGCCACCCCTGGCCACAGGGACTTTAGTGATCACACAAGACCCAAAGACGGACGACGAAAAAAGGCAATTTGAGAAGAATTTGCCAGTCGGTATAGAGGTTAGGTGGTTACAAAGCTTGTGGGGGGCGTTTATGCATTCCCCCCCTCTGGCACGTTTGACCCCGCAGAACCTGGCCGTTTTAAATCACAACCAACAGAACTTAGCGTTTCTCTTAGGTACTAAAAACGGTCGAACGTATCTTGAGGTCCTTGCAAGTAAAGGGATCTATGCGACTTTACTGCCTAATTTTCAGCTCCGCATAGAAATCGTGAACCCTCTTACGGGCTTTGGGGAAGGCGTTGACGCACAAGGGAGAGTCGCGGCAGTTCTGAACGCCCTCAATCCTGAGATTCTGACAAGACTGACCTATTTCGAAGAACTTAAAGCATTTATTTATGGGTTTGCCTGCTTGCCAGACCAAGGTGCACGCTTAAAGGCTGCCTCGGCTCTTCGCCCTGAGATGCTATTATATGACTCTTTGTTCTTTAAGCGAGAAGACACGTCCCCAAGCGGTTTTGATCATCTTCTCACTTTTTTGAAGGATGACTCAGAGGGAAAAAGAGCGGCCCTGATGTCGCGCCTTGATGTTCTTAAATTTTACAATTTTGATCGTTACGCTGTTGTTTTTAGTGTCCTTGAAGTGCTGAGCAAAAGGTCGTCCATGGAGGAAGCTGTTTCTTTGTCGGCCTTGATGACAAAAAATCTTGTAAACGCATTTGTGACTCAAGCAATGAACGGGGTGAGAACACTTAATGTCAAGGATTTTTCAAAAACCATGGAGGGGTTAGCAAGCATCCCATCACAAAACAAGCAAAAACAGTTGCTCAGTGCGTCTCGCGAGCGGGGAAAGATCTCTCGGACGGCGTTGATAAATTATATGGACACCATGACAAAAATAACAAAATTTACCCCACTCCTTCAAAAAATAGATCTAAAAAAAATAAATAAAGCCTGCCTAAAAGACGCCTCCACAACAACCAATGTGCTTTACGCCCTCTTGGCCGTGGACGAGAGGGATGCGCTTCATCTTTCAAAGCTCATCACACAAGATTTTCTATGTGCGTTTGATACAGAAGATCCTTTGGGGATTAAAACAAACCACGCAAAAACTCGAAGCCTTCGAAATGCGTTGTCTGGCCTGACGCTTAAAGACGCCCTAAGGGCGCTTGCTGCGTTGCCGACTAAAAAGCGCGAAACGGTGGTCTCTTTGATGTCACCAGATTTGCTGGCGCGTACTTTTGAGCCGGGCAAAAACACCCTCAGGGGAGATCACGCCGTTAATTTGATCGCGGACCTCTTGGATGATCTTCTTAAGGAAAAACCCTTGAAGACCGCCCTTTCATTAGTGACCCCTCGCTTTTTAAACCTCTTTCTCAAGAAGGCAGGCTATGAGCGTGACTCTTTGAAAGAGGCACTCCGTATTCTGATGAGTATGGATAACGTATCAACGCGTACCAAAGCCATGGGCGCGGCCTGCGAAAAGTTCCACTCACAGCAGCCTGAAACAAGGGCAGTTCTTGAGTTTTTGAGTCAAACTCTTGGAAACGGTCATCCCATGCAAATTGACACACTGACTAACTAGGGGTCATACGAAATGATTGGTGGTGAAAAAATCACAAAACAAGCCCTGTGGGTCGCTTTTCTGAGTGCGGTGGTCCTTGCCACGCTGACCTCTGTCAAAGCAAGCCTTTTGGAAAGCGAAGAAACAAATACCCAAGCGCCCTTGGGTACAAAAAGAAAAGGAACAGGTTTTGAAGACGGCACGAAAGGGAGCCGTATAATACCTCGACGTGACCTTGGCGACATACGCGCATCATCAGTCGTGGTGGCTCATGAGGAACACTCGCAGGCGCCTCTGGCTTTGGCAGGCGAAGTGATTCAGGATCCGTCCCTGGGGGTATTGGCCGTCCTGCCGCCAGAAGTTTTGAAGATGGTCTTTTCATACCTCGAAGCCCCCCTTGTGATGCGAGAAGTCAGTAGCGCTACAAAGGCGATTGTGGATGCTCACGTGCCTCTACCCGTTCATATTGAAGAAATTGAAACCTATTTAGAAGGTCCAGAAGGTAACCCCAGTTTTGCTTGTGGCAGGCCCGTGTCCTTGATGGGGACTGCCCTTAACCTAAAAAAAGTAAAAGACCATTTTCCCGAGGGAACAATTTTTAGGGGCGGCACGCTCACGCTACACAGAGCGGAAGACATTGATGATTTACCAGATGGAGCGACGGCCTATGTGTATGTTGAGACACAAGCACAACGATCGGATCTTTTAAACAAGGGAGTTCAAGCAGGAGTAGAGGTGTACGTGTTAGACGAGGCGGTTGAGTCTGAATGGCAGGAGTATCTGACCACAAACAGCATCACAAGGCTAAGCGACTCCCAACGCCAGGATCTCATCGATAACAAGCACAGGCTTCTATTCTTGTTCTGTATGGAAAACGGTACCGATTACCTAGACTTGTTTGTGCAAGGGGGGATCGTGAATGCGGATTTCGACGCGCCGGTAGATGCGCGCAGAAATTTTGAACCCTTTGACCGTTTAGGGAGTCATGCAGAAAAAATTGAGCTTTTTTCAACCCTGACACCAGACTTTTTGCAGGCAGGGCTAGAGCTAGAATATGTTTTTGAGGCTTTTATGGAAGGGTTTGCCTCTTTACCGGATCATGGGACACGTCTTCACGTGGCAAGAAACTTGACGCCTTCGATGATGTGGCGCTTTGATCATTTTTTTATGGAGATGTCCCGTGGTTTTGATCTTCTTGTGACCTTGCTTGCCGAAGACAAAACGGGGACGAAAGCCGCATTGATGTCACAGTTAAACATGCAAAAAATCTATGATGCCCTGTCAGATACAAAAGAAACTCTGAATGTTATCAATTGTCTTTGTAAAATCCAGAATCAAGAAGTCGCGATTCAGGTATCACAACTCATTAAGTACTCTCTTGTTGATGCTTTTACTGTGGTTGATGATGACGACAATCCTACTTTTCAAAGTGCTGATTTCGAAAAAATGCTTTTGGCCCTTGCGGACTTACCCTCGCAGCAAGCGCGCAATGAAGCAGTGGCGTTGACGGTTTTGCCTCAAAAAAGACAAGGAGCAGAAGATTAAAGATTGTCTTCTTGAGACCCTTTCGCAGGTGTTCCAGTCTGTCACACTCCAGCACGCGTAAAATGAGGAGGGTGTATGGTCGTATTAAAAAGGCGCAAGGCTCTCATAGGATCTCAAGCCTGCCTTATGTCGGCCCTTTATCCAAGGAGGGCGCATAGGTCCGTCCCCAAAGGGATTAGGGATGTGGGCACGTTTGAATCAAACGTCTGGGACTTCAATGAATTGAAAAAAATTTTATTTGAATGTATAATAATATTGACAAAATAAAAAAATAATGCGATTGATTCTTTGTTGTCAAATTAGAGATTAGTATAGCTTAGAGCATTATGAAAAAAACACTTCTTTGGCGCGCTATGTTCTTAGCCGCAAGCCTTTCTTCTGTTATGTCGGTAGGGGCAAGTCCTTTTGAGGAAGAGGAATCCAGTCGTCCTAGTTCTTCGAGTCACACGGGAGCGGACGAGAAAAGAAAGGCCACTGGTTTAGGGGAAGATACCAAGACCACAAAAAAATCACGCGGAAAAGCTTCTGACACAAAAAAAGTAACCTCTGAGACCCTTTTGGCTGTGGCGGGAGAAGTGATGCGGGATCCCTCCCTTGGTGATCTTGTGGCGTTGCCCAAAGAAGTCCTAGGGTTTGTCTTTTCAAAACTAGAAAATCCCCTTTTGATGCGTCAGGTCAGTAAAGCGACAAGACACATCATAGATACCCAGTTGGCTTTCCCCGTTCACATAACTAAGATAGACAGGTATCTGAAGGGTCCCGAGGGTAATCGTGATTTTGCTGTTGGCAGGCCCGTAGCCCTTGTGGGTGTTGCCATAAATCTCAAAAAAGAAAAAGAAAGGTTTCCACAGGGAACTATTTTTAGGGGGGGACAACTCGCCTTTTTTGGTGAAGATGAATTATCTGAGCTGCCAGAAGGGGCACGGGCCTTTGTGCATGTAGATGAGGCAGCTCAAGCAAAAGCTCTTTTAGCCAGAACGTCAGGCAGAAGAATATCTGCGGCGCCTTTGGAGAAACTCCTCGAGGGGCATTGGCAAAGGTATCTTCAAACAAAAGCCGTCAAAAGTCTTAACGAGGATCAGCTCCAGATCCTGATGAATAACAAAAAGAGGCTTATTTTTCTCACTGGTTTGAAAAACGGGGTCCAATACCTCGATTGGTTTGTCCAAGCAGCCATTTTAATTAGAAGATTTGACGCGGCGGCCGGCGCGCCGATGGATGCGAACAGATCTTTTGAACTCTTTGACCGTTTGGGGACAGGCACTGAGAAATACAAGATTTTTTCAGTGTTAAAGCAAGATTTGTTTGGGACGTGGCTTAGTTGTGACTTTGGCTTTGATACGGTCATGAATAGCCTTGCTTCTTTGCCGGATCACAAGACCCGTATGTACGTAGCAAGCAATCTTGGCCACACGATGGTATGGAGCGATTATGATTTTTATATGGGAGAGCCAAGCGGTTTTAAACAGCTTGTGGATTTCCTTGCCGCAGATGTGAGCGGAAAAAGAGCAGCCTGGTTGCCCTCTATGAACATGCCTTACTCCTATGCCCACTACGGCGTCGGGGTGACCTTCACCCTTGCCGATATCCTTTCAAAAGTCGAGCGCACAGAGGTAGCAAGGGATGTCTATAGGTGCCTGAATAAAAAGATTATTGAAGCGTATTGGACGGGTGCTAGGATAGGGGAAAGAAGGTTTGATCAAGAGTCTTTTGAGGCCATGGTCTTGGGTCTTGCAGACCTTCCTTCTCAACAGTTGCGTCACGCTGTTTTAGCGTTAGCCTTTGGCGAAAAAAGAACTCGCAAAGTTATTCCCCACCCATTACTGGATGAGCTCACACACATTTTTAAGTCTCAACCTTTGCAACAGCCCCAAAGAGGAATAGACAAGCCTAGGCTGCGCAAGGCTTGGTCTTTGGGCATACAAATCCTAAGATGTTGGACGTCTCTTCAAACTGAAGGTCGCTCACATGACAGCGTCGCCCATTCGTTAAGAACATTTGTGAACGCCTTTACGCAGGCAGACCTCATGGGCGAAATGGGTCTTCAAGAAAGCTCGTCAAAGATCCACGTTGATGCTTTGCTTGAGGCCGTGAGGGAAGTTGAAAACGCAAATACCTCGCGCAGGGGAATGATCATCGATCTAATCACGAGGACGCTCGTGGACCTGACCTACGACCCAGAGAAAAAAGCGCCCGATGGCAAGCTCTGTGTCGATCTTGCAAAAGCCCTCCTCAATGGGGAGCAAGAAGAGATAACAGAGCATCTGGCGGTGCATGAGCTCACGAAGCCTTTCGTCAGATTCTTTTCTGAAGAGCCGCAGATGCTGACCGACGCTGTCGCAGCATTGGCAAAGATCAAGGATCCAAAGATCCGTCAGGGTGCCATGAATGAGGCTGCTCAGGCCTTTGCGCCTGACCCCGGTGGACGAGAGAAAGCTCTTTTGTTTTTGAGGGAATTTTCTCAAACAACCCAAGCGCTTTAATCAAAGGATCACCTTGGTCGTCGTCCTTCTGGATTAGAGTTAGATCCCTCGAAAGGGAAGCCGGCAGGATTGCCGCTTCCCGGCTGGTTGTTGTAGGCAGACTCCTATATGCCCTAAAGCTCTATTAATTTTTATAAGTAAAAAAGTCATTTGTATTTCACATCTTCTGTTTCTGTATTTACTTATACTATAAATATTGACATAACAAAAAAAATAATATATTAGCTATGTTGTGTTAACTTAGAGATCAGTATAGCTTAGAGCATTATGAACAAAACACTTCTTTGGCGCGCTGTGTTCTTAGCCGCAAGCCTGTCTTCTGTTATGTCGGTAGGGGCAAGCCCTTTTGAGGGGCAAGAATCCAGTCGTCGTAATTCTTCGAGCCACACGGGGGCTGGAGATAAAAGAAAGGCCACTAGTTTAGGCGAAGACACCAAGATCCCGAAAAAAACACGCGGTGACGACCTCAGCACACAAGAAGAATCCTCACAAGCGCCCTTGGCCATCGCAGGAGAAGTGATACAAGATCCATCCCTCGGTCATCTTTCGATGCTTCCCCCAGAAATTCTAGAGATTGTCTTTTCATATCTTCCTAAACCCTTTGTCATGCGTGAGGTCAGTACAGCCACAAAAGCCATTGTGGAGAACCACTTAGCGTTGCAAGTCGCAACATCTTGTGTTGACAACTTCTCAAGACAATATGAAGCGGATCCTCTTTTTTTTAAAAATGTAAAAATTGCTCTTGATGGGTGGACTGATAACCCCGAAGAGCTATGCGCCTCGTTTCCTCTAGGCACCGTTTTTAAAGGGCGTGATTTGCGTTTTTATGGAAACGTACCGTTTTCGCTACCCCAAAGCTTTTGGGGTACCGTGGTGGTTGAGACGAATAAAGAAAAAAGAGACTTTCTGACATCCAATGTGCGACCAAATCTAGGTGTGTTGTCCTTAGAGGAAAAGTGGACAGAATTCCTTGAAAGCACGTTCTGGCATACGCTCTCTCCTTTAAAACGTGACGCCATTCTACGTCATAAAAGCAGCGTTGAGTTTCTTTTGGGATTCGCTGATGGGCAAGACACATTGATGATGTTGATCGATAAGTGTTTTGAAGGCGATGGAGGACTTTCCGGAAAGAGTATGATAGATCATCTAGCTCATAACTTCTTTTGGGTGTTTGAGCGCCTTGGCACCACAAAGCAAAAGCTTGATGTGATGGGGGCCATGCTTCCAAAAGTTCTTGATAAGGACGTCGAGCGAGGGGCCATGCAACATGCACTCGAAACAGTGGCAACCTATCAAGATCAAAATGCCCGTGTATGGATTGCGTCAAAAATTCAGCCGTACATGATGAGGCTTGATTACCCTTTTTATGTTTACCTCAATGAGGATGGGACGTACTTTCAAGAAGCTCTTTGGATTAGCGCGTACGGCTTAATTAAAAGTGATAATAAATTAATAGAAAAAATCAATATCAAACATCTTTTTACCAAGGGCGTACCCCAAATGTATTTTGGTGCGATCGTCATGTGTCTTGAAAAGTTGAATGATCTTGAGGGTGCCAAACAGCTGGCCCCCTTGATCACATCAAGTTTTATAAATGCTTTTGCCAAAGACACGCCGATCCCCAACGGCACCTACAGATTATTCATGGAAGGGGAGTTTGACAAGGCTTTGCAAGGACTTGCGTGTCTTAAAACAAAAAAAGCCCGTCAATCTGTCATCTCCTTGGCGGGCGTTAATCACATGATGAATGAAGGGGCTTATTCTGCTCTTTTTGAAGAAATGGACAAAGATCCATCCTTCTTTGATTTAGTACGCGACCTCAAACTAGGGGCTCTGGCAAAGATGTGTGTTCGACCTGGAGTGATGCTGTCCGTCCTCAAAGGTCTTGCAAAACTAAAAAACAAAAATCTTGCATCACAGCTTACCAGTACTTTTCATTCTTACTTCATCTACGCCTTTCAGTGGAAAAACGGAGCATCCGCCGAGCACCCTCTTGCCTGCTTTGCAGACTTAGAAGGGGCTGTGACAGAACTTGGGCGTGTTGAACCAGTCATGCGGTCACGTGTTTCATCTTTGATCACAAAGGACTTTCTTGATCGTCTTTACGCGGGAGAAGGAAATGAAGAAAAAGGGGCGCTTGCGGTGAGGGTGATACAAGCACTGCTTATGGTTGAGGACCAAACAACGAGGGACTATCTTTATAACGCTCTGACCCCATCCTTTTTTAAGGCGCTTGCCTCACATGAAGGCCATAATCCTCAGGTCTTAAGCCAGGCCATTTCGGCCCTTGCCAGAATTCAAAGTCCCGAGATACGGGCGCGCGCGATCACGCTTCTAGGGGATCAAGGGGACGCGCAAATACCAGGTCCCATCAGTACGATCGACTTTCTAGAGCTGCTTGCGTCAAAAAACAATGAAGATCTTCAAAGCGCTTATCTCTATTTGTATGAATAGTTAATTGATTTTCAAATAATTTTAGTGATTGATAAAATGTACATAATCTTATTGTTTTTTATTTTTGTGAGTTCTTTGGGGGCCAGTGATCTTGATCCACATGAAGCATTCTCTTATTTACCGCCACGAAATGAGATTGAACCAATAGGCGCCCTATCTCGCGTAGATCCCCGTCTTGCCAACGAACATTACCGTGAGACTTCGCCTTTTTCCTTTGACCCGCCGCGCTTGTTTGATATGCCTCGGCGTGCAGAGACTGTGACATCTTTCCTTGCAAAGTTTGATGAAAGGGGCTGTCCAAAAGAAGACTTGGGTCTAGACATAAAAACTCAGTTTCAAACGCTTATTACCGCACATCCCAGTGACAGCCAGTTGCGCAAAAAATACGCGGGTTACTTGAGTTATGTTTATAACACAACAGGGCCAAGCCATGGAGAAACGATCGCGCGCCTGGCTCATCTTGCGCGAAACGAACTTTTGTTTTCAAGTGTGTATAGGGACGATGGCACTTTCTTTGATCAGGTATGCAAAGAACTTAATCACAAAATTAAAGATCACCCTTTTGAAAAAATAAATCTTGACCATATCTATGCCATCAATCAAGCACATCTTACAAAGCTGAGTCTTGAAGAGGTGATGGGTTATTACAAGAAGATCTTAACGCCTGTGAAAGACCTCCTTGAGTTTCGAGAGGAAGGACTTAAGGCAGAGGATATGGAAGGGTTTTTTGATGCTTTTTTATATAATCTAATAATTTTAACGCCTCCTCATTTGCAAGAGGGCGTCAAAGACTATCTTTTTGATCCAAAAGGAGAATATGCTGGGTTTGTGCCCCTCACACCTCTGACGCAATCATGTATAGCCAAGCGACACGTTGCGCGCCACGAGTACAGTCTTGCGATTAAGGTTTATCAAACTTATTTGCCGCGTTTTATTAACAACGAAAACGACCCGTTAGGCGTAGATGCCCATGGTCTTCGTGCCTATCATATGTTTCCCTACATGGCCTTGGACTATAGCAACCGCGCGTACGTTTACTATGCACAAGGCTTATATGATTTGTCGTACCAGTCTTCATGGCTTGCCATGCAGTACTCACAGGTGCTTGTGCCCCGCTATCTCAATGCCATGGCTTTGGTTGCTCTTGAGCGGTACCGTGAGGCAAAAATCCTCTTAAGAGGGCTCAAAGCACTGCCGAGAGATGATTTCAAGCCCTATCCAGATATGTATAGCATTATCAAAGCATCTTATGAGCACGTACTGACGGCCCTTGATGCAGAAAGCGAACTACAGGGGCTACGCGAATGGAAAGAGCATATGAGCCAGCGCCAACATAAAATTCTGAGTCGTTTGCAGCAAAAAATGAAAGAAAAACTTGCGTCTACGAATGCGCTCTCTGATGAAGAGGCACGAAAAAAAGCCGACGCTGTGGCAGCAATGCTCCTTCAAGAAGAGAAGACAGAAACTCAATCCCATCGTAAAAAAGGAGGGGCGAAATCTCGTAAAAAAAAGGGTGGCGCCCACGCATCTGCACCTAAATCAAAGAAGTCGTCACCATCTGGAGCGTCCTCATTGCTCACGGTCATCCCGAGAGAAGAAAAGGTGCCACAAGAGGTCACAGGGGTAAAGAGCCCAGGGGCCGCGGCGCCAAACGCGCAGCCCAAAAAACAAGAAGCGTTACAACTCAAAAATCCTCAAAAGGCCCCGACGACGCCAAACCTGTCAACAAAGAAAAAACAAACAAGCACCACCACAATGACAACTTTGCGTGAAAAAAGTCCTTCCAAAGGAGCTGTGGCCACGCCAACGACGCCCCCTTCAACGGTGCCCATTGAAGAGTTGATCACAGGGACACCCTATAAGATTTTTTGCACCCTCTTCGAACCTTTTGAAGGGAATAAAAGAAAAACATCCCTTAAAGTGTCCTTGAGTGATGTGGAGACGCTGATGAAAGCCCTTAAACAAGTTTATAAAAAAAACGGCGGCAAAGGGTCCCACGAAAAAGCAAATCTCGATTTTGTGACCGAAAGTGGAGAGATGCGTAAGAAAGTGCTGATTCTTGCAAGGCATACCTACCTGAAGCCTTATCAAATAACAGATCTTTGTATGTCTTTCATCAGTTACGGATTTTATCCCCACTACTTAAAAGATCGCTTGCAAGAAAAAGGGCACTTACCGGGTGCCGATCGATAATGTGCTGAGTCTTATCTTGCGCTCACCCCGTTGCGGTGATTTTAGCCTCAAAGGGGTGAGGCAGTATGGGTCAAAAGGCTTTTGCAATAACTGTGCACATCTAGAGAGCAAGTCCAAGTGGAAATCAGCTTGTTGTCAAGGGCATGTTGGATCACAACGCGCCTTACCTTAAGGTCACTAATCGAGCTTAAGTTGTAAAGAAGGGCACAGATCAAGGTATCCTTTTGGCATTGCCTTACAACGTCAGGCGTTAACAGTGCAAGACTATGTGTTTGAATGAACTCATCGGGAATCGCGGCAAGGGTGTTAAAGATCGCGATCAAGGTATCCGTTTCTTTGATGGCACAGGTGATGTGGCCAGGAAGTTGAGTCAATAAACGCTTCTCCGTTTGGGGTGTGTGCTTTTCAAGGGACTCAAAGAGTGCACCAAGATCATAGCCACTGCGGCAACACGATAGAATCGCAGCAGGTAATACGGGTAGGGGCCGTTTTTCGTTGTAAGCGTATAGTTTTCTCAAAAGAAAAAGAAGCTCTTCCCTATCACGACAGTAAGTATGGTACGTGCGAACATGGGAGAAAAGCGAAGTCGAAAGCACCGAAAGATCCTGAAGCGCTTGTCTTGTGGATGAACTGGATAACGAAGGCTTTTTTGAGTCTGTTAAACAAAGCGCTATCAAATGTTTGACGGTGGAAATATTTTCTTCTGTTGGCGGCAAGGAGAGAAGCGCACCCTTTTGTAAGAAGACTTGCCGGATAAAGGACGTGCCATCATACATGTCTAGAAGTGCGTTCATCCGGCGTGTGCGCGTTGTCTCATCGGTTACGTCACTGGCTTCAAGAGGGGGCGATGTCATGAAAGGCATGAGGGCTAAAAGACATAACCCTTTCATGGTGTTACTTCCGCTTCTTAAGCAGGCAAAATTCATAGTATAAGCACCTTATTCACTTTGGGTGTGGGACTGAGTAGGCGCACCGGGATGTAACACTTCCTTTCTTTGTGCGCTTTTCCAAAGACTTTTCAGAATCATCACGGCACTTTGAGGGCTTTGACAAAAGCTTGCTTGCTGTTCTGTGAACGCCTTGAGAATACGCAGACGTAGTTCCTTGTCTTTCATAGCGCTGACGGTCTCAATAAAGGGCGTGAGGGCCTCACCATCGTGACCATGCAGTTTAAGAATCGCGTCTGTGAGATACGAGAAAATTTCTGCTCGTTCCTCATCGGACTCAAGGTTGCCAAGGGCTTTGATGAGCGGCGCACGGTTATGGGTGATTTTGTCGGAGATTGTATGAAAATAAGTCATTACTTGACGCCGGGAGGAGGCATTTTCAATCTCAAACGCAGCTTTTACAAGCGCCGCACTATCATGGCGTTGGTGCGCTTCTTTTAAGACTTTAGCCGTGAACAGTGTTGGAACATAGTCCCATTGGTCTTGGGGGGCAAAGGTTGCGATGGCTTCTAAATAGTCACCCAAATCAGAAGAAAGGCTTTCCACTAAGTGCTTATTTACAGTCCTCAAAAGATTATTTTGTGTACAATCGTCTAGTTCAGCCATGGCAAGGACCAGATCACAGATTTGTCCAATGGTTGGCCCGTGGGGCAAAAGATAGGTGCGAACTTTCTCCCAAAGCGCGTCTCTTTTATGGTCTTCAAGTGTGGCCAAGTACTGGAGGAGCGTGGCGGCATCAAATACGCAGACTGCCTTATTTGTATGGAGGAGGTCATTCTGTAATATGGAAATGATCTTGCGACGCTTTTCATAGTCTGTGATTGTGCCCAGAATTTGTACAAGGGCTGTAACGTCTTCGGCGGATTGGCAGAAGGAAAGAACATGCTCTTTGATGGTGAGGCAAAGCTCGCTCCTAAGGGCTGAGTCAGAGATCTTTCTCAAAGAATTCATAAGCTCGCTCACGTCTTCTACGAGATCTTCTGCGTTGGTGAGGCCCTCTACAAGACCACTTATTTCAACGCGTTCTTCTTGGGTAGGGATCTCTGCCAAAGCGCGCGCGAGGGTATGAAATCGCTCATACGTTTGACACTGTCCTAAAAGTGAAAGGGAGGTGATGTTTTTTAAGGGAACATCAAGGCACGTCTTGTCTATGAAAAGAAGGTCTTCAAGGAGCCGAATCGTACAGGAATTGTTTTGCGCGTCAAAAAGAAGCTCTGGGTGGTTGACGAGAAAGCGCGCACATGCCCTCCTTTTTGACTGTGGCAAGGGGCGCAGCGTGTGTATCGCTTCACCCATTTCTTTATGGCACAGCGCGACGAATCTGGGCGTAAGAAGCTCCTCCATATGAGCGCGCCGTCTTTTCCCGGGTGTTGTTGCATACTCAACCAATGCTTCTACAAGACCCTGACCACATAAGTAACTTTGTGACAATCGGTTATCCCAAAGCTGTGATGCAAGGCGCTGACGCTTTGGAGAGAGTGAAGAAAATTCACATAGAAGATAACGTAGGGACTCTGGTGTTTGTCGGTCCTTTATGGGGTCTTCATCACATACTTCGATGAGAGAGGAGATGCGACGTGAGGAGCGTGTCTTCATGAAGTGTTCTAGGAGTCTTTTTAACTGAGTTGGGTCTTTGGCGTTGGGAAGGTACAGCTCGTTTACAAGTTTTACAACCTGGGTTCTTATGGGGGCAGACATGGCCCCCAAGGCGCGAACGTATGCGACCCTATCATCGGGATTGGGGTAACATTGAGAAAAAGGGCCCATAACGATGTCATTAATTTCTTGACGCCCCCCTTGCGAGGGAACAGCTGCTAGGGCGACGCTATATTTTGAGAGTTGTGTCAAATCCTGAGCGTTTTTTATTAAGGGGAGGGAAAAAAAGGCCGATAAGTCAGCGGCCGGGACACGGCGATCTACCTCTAAAATCATTTGAGATAAAGAGATCGCTGTCTGGGTATCGATGCACCTGCTAAAAAAAGTTGACGCTAGAATTTTATAAACCCGCTGCCGTGTAGGCAGATCGGTGATGGTCCCATAAAAGTTCACAAGATCACGAAGATCACTCGGGCTTGGCTCAAGGGACAGAAGAGGTCTCGGGAAAAGAGGGCGTTCGTTGATCGTTGACAGCGTAATGAGCGTGTTAATGGTGGTTAAGAGGTGACGCTGATGATGGCAGTGGGAAAAAAATTGCTCTGTGAACGTATCAAAGACATTTTGACGTTGGGTCGCTCTAGGGATTTTTTGAAATGAGCTGACAATTTTGGCAACAGCCATCACAGAGGGGACCAAGTCTTTGCCCTCAAGTCGTGGTTTTTTCTTACATAGTAAAAGAACGCTTTGTGTTAAAAACCCTCTGAGTTGTTTTCGCTCTTCATGATTTGGAAAAAGGGCAAAGGCATTGATCAGAGTTGTCACGTTGAGGCCATTGGTGCACAAGGACAGAAGGGGGGCATCTATGTGATGTGACATATCTGGGCGATCAGCACTTGAAAGCGACCACAAAGTTCCAGCAAGCCTCATAAGTTCGAATCCGGCACTACAGCGTGCGACCATACCCGGTGTCAGGGCCAAAAAGAATGTTTCTCTTTCCTGGGGCGGGTGGGCCACACATTGCAAATGAATCTTTTCAAGAAAATTCGGGGGTATTAAAGCGCGACTTTTTGCAAGCTGTGAGGCAAATCCTTGTTGACATTTTTGAACGAGGGCCTCGAGGTGTTTTTCGCCGTTGTCGTGCACAAGGCAGTAAGAAAGTGAGTCTTCGTATGTGCCAAGAAGGGCTCGCTGTGGGTTTTTACTTGCAAACGGACCTGTAAGAAACGCCTGCCATTTTTCATGACGGCGCCCATCATCGAGAGGCAAATGACGAGAAGGTGAAGAGGCGAAAGGGGGAGGGGGCACAACAGAAGGAGATGAAAAACTTGGCGCCCCATCTGGATCTTCTTGCTCGCCCGGATAGGCCCCTAAGGGGTGTATGGATAAATAAATCGCGGCCCAGAAAGATGTTCTTAAGAGCAGGCATTTTTTCAAAATGGTCCCTCCACTGTTGCAAAAATCAGGCGATCCTATGGCTTTTACTTTTTTGTGTCAATGGGTTAACCGTCGCCTCAAGGTCTTGTTTACAGCCATACCTCTAGTAAACCCTTGTCGGAAGCCTGATGCAATAGTTATTTATGGGCAAAGACCAAGCAGGCGCTTATGGGAACATTGCCCTCTCGAGGCGCGCGGCATTTAAAGTTTGGCGCCAAGGGCTTGGGCAAGCTTTTCGATGGTATGGATGACGTCCTCGCCAGACGCGCACGTCTCCAGTATTTCTTCGCCAAGGTGCGACGCGACTTTGTGACGAAGATCTGGATTTTTGATACTTGAGAACGCTTTAAGCGTCTGGGCGCTTTCTGCTGCACACGTGCACGCCTCAAAAAGAGTAGGGGTTAAAAACACAGATAACTCTTCTTGTAAAAAGAGTGCGGGAATTTTTCCCAACACGCGCACAGTATGACCCACATCATAAGGACGTGAAAAATGCGCGTGAAAGTGAGTCTCGGCCACCTCCACAACAAGGGGGCGTTTCACAGGGGAGATTTCTTGTAGGGCTTGTAACATCTCAAGACGTTCATCACAGGTGCCACATCCCTTTAAAAGGGAGTGACTTGCCACAAGTGATAAGGTCTGTGCTTCATGATTTGGAAAATGACTGAGGGCTTTGATGAAACCAGCAGCCGGTTCAAATCCCCCACACTTTTGGATAAACGCGCGTGATGTTAAGAGAGATCTGAAAAAGTCTTCTTGGATTTTTGTTCTCACGTGGGTGAAAAGCTCGGTCACGGTGATGAGATCGGTTGCGGTTTCGCATCGTCCCACAAGGGACATGGAAAGCGCGCCGTGTGCTTTTTCCAAAGTAAGAGAAGAGGCGATTTTGTCGAGATACTTATTTAAAAGCGCTTCTTCTGTTTTCGTGAAAGGTATCGCTTGAAGCCGGCCCTCTTTGTAGTCGTCCCACAAATGGTCTGCGTGACTTTTAGAGGCACTGGCATGAGCAAGGGTGCTCAAAGAGAGAAGGGCGCCCAAGGCAGCAGTAAAGAGATGTTTCATTTTACATAAAGGTCATAAATTTCCTCAAACCTAAAGAATTTAGCAAAGTAAAACAAGATTATTCTTGCCTTTTGTCAGTTGAGATAACTTTTGAAATTTTATAGAGAAAGATTTTTCCTTTGATCTCTAAAAGATCGCTAAGATTGATCAACCCCCCGGAGGTCGAAGAACACCTGTGTAGATTTCCAATCAGTTTCACGAGGGCCTCAGTACCGCACAGTGCAGGAACGAGTTTGAGACAGGTCTGCACAAGGTCCTCTGTTAAATAATCGAGGGGATTACTGCCCGGGGTATCTTGAGCCTCAAAAAAAGCATTGACCAGTTTTGCACGCTCGAACGCGTATCGACAATGTCTTGTCAGGGTCGGCGTTAAAAAGGGTGTGGGATCGCGCTGGAACCACTTGGGTGGGAAACCTGCAATCAAATTAACGGTGTTATGAACGTCAATATCGCAGTATTCAACCGAGTGGGTCATGAACTTGGCAAAGTAAGTCGTAACGTAACGTACTGTATTTGTTCGATGTGACGGGTCTTTAATGAAACCGAGGTCCGTTATCAGGGTCATAACGCTAAAAGGACTCAGACATGCCTGGACGAGATAGGGATTTAGAACGGAAACGACATGACGGCGCTTCTCCTCGTTTCTCAGATTTGAAAGTGCTACCAGGGCGCTCATAGTTTTAGGGTTATTGCCGCAAAGGTTTTCAAGGGAAGGCGTCAAGTAAGCTTTGATAAAGCCAATGCCCATTTTCGGGTCTTGGAGCATAACGATAAATTTATGTAAGACATCAAATCGTTCATTATCATTGGTTGAAAGAGCAGACGCCTTCGCTTTGAGAAAAGCCTGATCTTGCCCATTAAGAGCCTTGAAACAGGGAATTCTTTCATAATAGTCAGGGGCTTCAAGCAGGTGGCGAGGTATAGGGAGGCGGGAAGAGTCCGACACATCACCTCTGTCGAAAGGAAAAGACGCATAAACACTTTCGTGTCCCCATAAAAAAACTAAGAAAAGTCCGAGTAGATTGAAGGTCTTCATGGTGTTTCCTTTCTGATTTATGCATCAAAATCCTACCCTTTAAACGCAAGGGCGCTCAAGAAATAAGTGAGATCACTTGGCGAGGAAATCCCCTCGACGTTGCTGGGTGTGAGGTACGCTTTAAGGTCTTTAGCGTTTTCTGGCAGAAATTTTTCAAACCAAGACAAATAATCGGGATAAAGTGAAGGGACTTTGCTGTGGGGTACAATCACATCAAGCAAAAGCGTCATAGCCGCCTGTCGTTTTTCGGCCTCCATCGCGACAAGTCTGTCCATAAGCTTTGTGACGATTTCGGTGGTGATGCCTTCTTTGAGGGGGAGGGTGCGTATGAAAGCGTGAATCTCGCTTTGTATTTCAGGAGAGGCGATTTTTCCAAAGGCGGCGATCAAATGGCTCAAATCTTCAGGTGTGCGACAAAAGATAAGGGGGACAGGTGTCAAAAGTGTCTGAACATGATCCGGGTCATCAACGCTCCTCAACCCCTGCAGACACGCAAGCCTATCAGCAGGCGTACGGCAAAATGCGTCCAAGGTGGGGGTGAGGACAAGGTCATGGGCGCTCAAACGAAGTTCTGTCATGCCGCGCAACAGCGTTAAAAAGCTAACATCTGTGATCTCTTGGTCAGAAGGAGAGGCCGCGCGCGTTTGCGCGGAGGCGGAGATGTCAGAGACGTGTCCAGGCATAAGGGCCACAAGACAGTCTTCAAGGGTGTCCAAAGCCCTATAGATCCTTGGGATGTCTTTATCGAGGGGTAGAATTTCTTCTTCGATAAGTGTAAGGCAGGCATCTCTTTGCTCTGGCGTGTCACAAAATGAAAAAAGATTTCCAAGTTTTTCAAGGGTATTGCAATCGGCGTTGCCAAAGGGGACGATGGCGTGTTGGGTAATGACCGCTTCAAGCAAACGTGCCCCTTTGTCATGGGATAGCAAAAAAGAAAACCCTAAATAATGGTTTGCTAAGGACTCTTGTGCCATGGCGAAATGCAGGGGGTGAGTTTGTTCATAGGCGTTGACCCACTCTAAAAAAACCAAAGGATTATAGAGCGTGCAACTGATCGGTGGGCGTTCGTAACGCGTCAACGCTTCAAGACGCCACCACATATAGTCCATAGGCGATTTTTGTGTACTAAGCGCTGAATCACAAGGAGGAGTAAGATGCGCTAAGAGAGAGGCAAAAGCGCTCAAAGACAGACGATCATCATCCATAAGGACACCAAGAGCCTCAAAGAACATTTGAACATCCACATGATGGCGAAAGGCAGGCAGGGCCTGCTTTTCCACAAACGAAACCAGAAGGTCTCGCCCCTCGACACTTTGCGTGGTGCAGCCAAAGGCGTACCCCATGGCATAAAGGGGGTCTTGTTGCTCCTCTTGCTTTCTAGGATTGTAACCAGTTTTAAGACACAAAGAAATCACTTGATTCATGAGAGGGGCAGCGTCTTTGTGCAAAAACAAATGCCTATAGCCGTATTGCTGCTGCATCATGCGGGGAAAAAAATGCCAAAACGCGGGCATATGATGCAGAAGGCTGAAGGCCGCCCACGATTTAAAGGCATGGACGGGCTCGTCTTCCTGGTCTCCATCCTGATAAGGCGTGCCGTCTGGGTTATAGTGGGCCTGTAGAAAACGATGAAGCGGGTTTATGCCGAGAAAATGGGCGCCAGGATCCTGGAGCTTTGTGAATCTCTCATCTAGGCTCTTTAGGGGGTCGGTGTTATTTTTGAGATGATAAAGACTGTCTTTCACGGCGTCAAATACAAGACAGAGCTGCGCATAATGGGAGCAATGGGGTAAGACATGGGCGTTGAGCGTTCTAATAAGGGGAAGCGCGCGCTCCTCACTTGGGAAGTCGCGAAAGACATCCCCTAGCAAGGAAAAAGGATCATATAGGGGGGCAGTTAACGATGGATCATAGCCAGAGCGTGTGGCCAGGGCAACCAGATCGCTCAGTATGCCACGCCCCTCTTCACTGCGGTACACACCAGTAAGCAAGTGCTGCTGTGACGACAAGACAGCTTGAAGTTGTTCAAGGTAAGGATCTTCTACGCTTTCATCGTCACTGCTTTCGTCGGAGCTGTTGAATTGAGAGACGGGTTGTATCCTTTCACTCTCTTCAAAGGCGTCGAACGAGGACAAAGCTCCTTCATCACCCGACTCATCACTCATTATTGTGCTTGTGCGTGAGCTGTAAGAAAGATTACCAAAAGAGTCTTCCTCTTCATCGCTCAACGAGCTCCAGGTTGTGCCCCCTAGGGCTACACTTATAACAAGGCCATAGGCCACATGATCGATCCGCACGCTTATCTCCAATTGATTAGCTTTTTTCATTCTTTAGTCTGGCATAAAGAATTTAATGATCCTAGAGGAGATACTCTTTACACCCCATGAAGCTGTTTAGGTTTTACGCTCCTCACTGATAAAGACGTTTACGCAAGTAAAAATGCTCTATCTCGTTTGAGGTGCCGTCAAAAAATGGTCAAGAAGTCGCCGTTGAACACGTAAGCGAAGAACACGTAGGGGATTTTTTGAAGAGCAACCAAAGCGTAACCCAGCGTTTGTTGATTGACAAAAGTATCCAAAAGGTCTTCTGACAACGGTGAGAGCGCTTTGCTGAGGCGACTGCTGGTACGCAAGGATTTTTTAGGAAAGGCAAGCGCCTTTAAAAAAGCGAATGCTCTTGGTCATATAAGAATAGCATCGGCTACAAGCGAAGCTATCACGCCCTACGAGAGAGGTGATGAGAGTAAAAAGTTCGCCGCTTTTGATTTCTCCCAGGGCGCTGATTAAATGACGAAAAGCCCCACCATGGGGACACCGCTCAAGGATCCTTGAAAAGGAATGAGACTCTTTTTCTGTAAGCGGGTTAGGTGAGTCGCCAAAAGTGTCAAAGGGAATATCGAGAAGAGCGGGGGCGGGTGACAAAAAAATCCCAGGATTTGTGCGCGGCGCTTGAACGTGGGAGGGGCGCAAAGGGCATGGATGACCAGGTTCAGCTCCAGGGCGTCATCGCAAAAAGCTAAGAGCGTCTATACCGGTGGGGAGGAAAGAAACTCTAGGGTTGAGTGTTTGGAAAACATTCAAATGTCGCCCACAAAAGAGAAAGGTCAAGGGGGTTTTGAGATCGCGCCAACATATCGGTCAACAACAAAGACAGCGCTGCCTTTTAACGGAACGACTCACGGGCCAGAGAAACGTCTTTAAAGGCAGCGGTGATATGGCGGCGTGTTTAACAAAATGATTGTGCTTTCGTCACCACTAAGCCAAGGCAAGGGGGGGGGGTGTTTGAGGGTTTTGAGAGTGGGCGAGTGCTTGGAGGCTCTCCGTGAGCTTTGATCGTTTGCCCAAGCGCTTACAAAGGTCTTGATCAAACATAGGCTCGATTTCCATTAGTGTTGTCTTGTCCAAATTTTGAAGGGCACAAAAAAGAAAGGAGAGCGCATCTTCTTCTAAAAGTTCTTCTTGGGCAGGCAACAAAGTGATGAATTTTTCAAGCATGCGGACAAGACCAAGGAGCCGAGTTTTGTCTTTTTCTTGAACCAAATGATGCACAAAGCGTTGCAAATCTTGAGCACTGACGCATTTTTCCGCAAGGGACGCCGTTAGGGTCGAAAAGATTATGGCACGCCCTTGACCAGAGTAAGCCGCACAGCTTGTTAAATAATACCCCATAAAGGTTGGGTGTTTAAAAGACTTTAAAGGTTCTGCTTGCAAAAATAGAAACAGTTTCCAAGAAAGGCTGGCTTCTGGAAATACCTGTGCGTATGGATAGGCGTGCCGAGGCTCCTCGCCATCAAAATCTTTGTATAAAGCATTGGCATAGTGAACTAACCCACGATAAAGTGGAAATAACTCTGTTGGGTTATAATGAACATGTCTTCCATTGAAACGTGTGAGGATGGTGGTGACGGCGTGCCCCACGTCAAGATCGACAGCTTCATCAAGCGCGCTCAAGACGTACGGTATATTTTGTGCACCCCCAAGACTCGCAAGCAAAGTGGGTGTCAGATGCGCACAAAGTGATTTTCGCTTGGTATCACAGGTAACTGATGAAAGTATCTCCATAAACAGCAGCATATCATGTTCATGGTAAAAACGCGCTAAAAGCGCAGGCGTGCAGCACTCGAACACACCTTGCCTTTTCCTTTTATCTGGGATAGAAAGGAGGCAAGCTAGCAAGGCCTTTTTTTGACATAGATTCAAGGACGAAAGGTCACATTGCGCCAAAAGATCCCTTGACTCCGCCACGCGGCGCTCAAGCTCTTTCATAGAACATTTATCAAATGCGACTGACAAGACATTAAAAACATGCCCAAGATCTCCGCGCCCTCGGAAGTGCATCAAGAGTTCTTTGCATAAGCATGAGACAAGAAAAGCGGCCTTTTCAGGAGAGTGGATGGGGCCAAGACCTTGGATAACCTCACCAATTTGGAACGGATGCAAAAGGTCTAAAGTTTCCTTTGTTAAAAGGCCTGCAACAAACCGGCTTTTTTGGGTCCCCTCTATAGTGAAAAGAGCGCTTAAAATAAAACCTAGATCTTCATGTGTGGCACAGGCGTCAAGAAGGTCTTTTGTCATCAGTCCTGTGATTTTTTGACTTTGCTCGGGGGAGTCTTCTTGAGAAAGTCTGCCAAGGAGTAAGGTGCCTTGCGATACGCAATACCCTTTATCATGTTCAGTTTCTGGAAAGACCAGATTTAAAAGGTAGCGCCGCTTCTGCAAAGGTTTGATGGTTGCAAGGGTATGAACAAAAGTGCTGAGGTCGTCTAGTGCTTCACACGTATTGATAAGAGATGGCTTTAGCATTTGAGCAATGTGAGCTTTTTCTTGGTCACAGGGTAGATTTCGGACTACGCCATGAAACTCCTCAAGAAAGCGCGATGTTGAGTATGAGGCAGACGCTTTCGCAGCAAGACCATTCAAAAAATCTTCTAGAGGTGTCGACGTGGGAGCAAGGTCCAAAAAATATGATAAAGAACTGGAATATGAAGCAAGGGGTAGGGAGGTTTTTTGAGCGTAAGAGGAATGCTCAAACACGAACCAAAGGGCTTCTCGGGCGCGAAGCACAAGTTTTTGAGGACAAGAAAAAGGGAGGATATCGGGAAGGGACCCCAAGGTGTCCTGTGAAAGAGTAAGCGTCATATGCGTGTTGTCAGGGGCCATCAACAGGATGCCAAAGCTTTCTAGGCCTGAAATAAAAAACCAACGAGTGGACGGCTTGTCAGAAGAACTTGAAGCAAAAAAGGCATCGCAAATCCATCCTTGACGTTTAGAGGGCACTAAAATCAAAGGCCAAGGCGTCTTTTGTTCAACGGCAGGGGACGCGGGGCTGTCTAAGATTGATGGGAAATCATCATCGCTAAGACAAGGGAATACTTTTCTAGGCGACGTGACTGACGGAGGACAAGGTAAGAAGTCAACCTCTAGGACGTCGTTTGAAGCATGGATCGTCAAGGCACAGGCCCACGATATCACACAGAACCTAGCGACCGTCCTTCTTTTCATGGAGAATTCCTCAACACGCCTGCTCGTTTAGGGTCCTTTTGTAAAGATCCCAAAGAAAATGTAAAGAGGATTGTCTTAGATGATTCATAAGATGAAAAATAAGGACTATTTTAAAAGGGTCCTGGTTGGCTTTAGCCCAGGCAAGTCTTGGGAAGAAAACCATGCCCCTACCAAAGACTTAGACTTTGATGGGGGCAAACTTTATGATGTCGTGGGCAAACGCCTCAAGCCCCATTACTTTTTTTGGGTTTAAGTTTTGATGCGGTGGCAGAGATAACACTCCTACGCAGCTGCGACAGCTTTTTACTCAGGGACTTTGCCTGTGCTGTCACCACTTTTTTCGAAGCTATATTGTGTGCAGTCTCTTCCCTGACGCTTGCAAGGGATGATGCTAATTTTGTGACTTCCTTGGGTTTTTGTGTACGCACGGGGCTGTGTTGGGTCGACCTTTTTTGCCGCGTGTTTGCGGGAGCATTGGGCAACGAAGGGAGAACATCAGGTGATTCTTTTGTACGTGAAGGGTCATCTTGATGAGAAGGATGCCTTTGTTTTGCAGGGGAGGGGTCATTGTTTTTTTGTGTTTGGCCCTTGCCTGTGTCGCGGGGGCGCTTTTGATCTATTTTTTTTGGAGATAGGGTAGATGACGCCGCCATCTGTTTCTTTTTGTCAGCCTTGGTGGATCCCTCATGCTTTTCAAGGATGGTTGGAGATGTTGTGGGCACAAAGACTTTTATTGTAGACTCTTGTACGGAATGCCGCGTACGAGGTTTTTTTCCAAAGTCTGAAAGTGGGTCATTATTGTAAATGAAATCACTCACAAGAGGTGCGGTACTTTGTCGCCATCTTTTTCCGTTAAAGACACCGTAATGGCCGACGCCTGGTTGAAGGTGGTGCTGTCGTTTATGGGAAGGGATATTAGGGCATATATCGTGACTTGCCCTTGTTTGTCCGACTCCTGAAATATCATCTTTTTCACCCTCGACGGTCATAAGTGCTGTTTTATGAATGGCGTGGGTGTTGACGCGCTCGCCTTTCCAGAACATTTCGCCCCTGGGTAAAAGATGCTCTTGAAAGGCAGTTCGGACTGAATCCAAGAAATAGTGAGACGGCAAATCCAGTACCGCGCGGTACTCGTCATAGAACGAACGGTGCGCGTCGGCGCTGTCTGCGTCCCCCTTGATGAGATGATCAAAAAGCCGGTGATGAGAACCCAGGTGTGCATCAAGATTTAGGCTCATAAATCCTTGAAGCATGAGAAAACCAGGGCAAACGGAGCGCAGAGCGCCTGGGTAATAGTGTGGCACGCGGGCGATGACTGTGCGTTTGAACCATTCATTGGATTTTTCTTTCGCAAGGCTATTTACTTTAGTTGGATTAATGCGTGTATCGATGGGGCCGCCCATAAGGGTAATAGAACGGGGTTGGTAAGGTGAATCGTGTGCGGCAAGCAAGGCCGTCATGGCAAGGACGGGCACGGCTGGCTGACAGACAGCGACCATATGATAATCATGGCCAATGACCTTGGCAAAATCCATCAAATACTGAATGTAGTCTTCGAGATTAAAATGTCCAGCAACAAGAGGAACGTCTCGTGCGTTTTCCCAATCAGTAATGTAGACATCATTTTCGGGCAAAAGGGCACGTACCGTATCGCGAAGAAGGGTTGCATAGTGACCTGAATAGGGGGCAACGATCAGCACTTTTGGTTGTTTGATGGGCTCCCAGAAGGGCGTAAATTCTGATTTAGCAATAAGCTCTTTTTTAAAATGAAGGAGTTGGCAAAAAGGCTTTTTCTCGAGCACCCGTTCGTGAATGGCATAGACATGGTCGTCGGCGCAGGTGACACTCTCGATACCAAAGGAAGGTTTGCGATATCTGTTGGTCGAGCGTTCTAAAAGTTCCATCCCGGCGGCGACGGATCGTCCGGCTGTGGTGTATCCGTAAGGAGAGAGGGCGCCACTATTGATTTTCCGGAACAGGAAAGATCCGAAATTGACTGGACGCGAAAAAAAATCTTTCATATCATGAGTATAATAGATCGATGTCATTTCGCTGTGTTCAAAAAAATCCCCGTGACGTCCGTAGGCCATTCTCAGGTTACCCAAGCGGCGACGCTCTTCTAATAAAGCCATAAGGCCCTCCTTCAGCGCTTATTCAATCTAAAGCTTGCTATGTTATGAGGCGCCACATTATGAGGACAAAATCTTTAAGAAAGAGTTAAAAGAATTTTAAGAATTTCGTCTGAAGAAGTATTATGGTTAAAAGAAGTCACATAACGTCCACGCGCGTCCATTACGTAAACAATGGAAGAATGATCAAGAATATAGTTTTTTTCACGCTCTTGGCCAGGTGCTTTAGCAGCGTACACATGGTACGCTTTGTAAGCCTTATCCAATTGTTCCTTTGTGCCGGTTAGCGCTACAAAGGAAGGATGAAAATTCTTTATGTAATCGCGCATGACGGAGCGTGTATCGCGCTCAGGATCAACGGTGATAAAAAGGGGCTGAAAATTCTTAGCTTTTTCTTTTAGCGCGTTCAGGGCGTCGGTAAGGGCGTACAGGGCAGTGGGACAAACATCAGGGCAATAAGTGTATCCAAAGTAAACAAGCATATACCTCCCCCGAAAATCCACGGAAGATTTGGGACTTCCATGTTGGTCCACAAGCAAAAAAGGCCCGCCGATGGCCACAGGGCTATTCCCTTTGTGATAACGCACCTGTGCGATACCAGGGCTAGACGGCATATCACTGATAAAATTGATGCTGCGCAGCATGAAAATGCCGGCGCACAAAAATAACCCGCTCGCAGCTATTTTGATTAGAGTTTTTTTCTGCATCACTGTGCAATCCCTATGATTTAGAGTTTTCTTCACACAACTCTAGGGGAATGTCAAATGCTTATCATGGCGCGTTATTCTTTTGAAGGGCGCGCAGCTCCTCTCGCATTTGTTTAAGTTCTTGCATGATGATTAAGTTGTCATCGGAAAGACCCTCGTTTTCCCTTTCTGCCTTATCAACGGCAGTGACGACTGCACCGATGAAAACGTTGAGGATTAAATACCCCACAACAATCATAAACGAAACGAAAAAGAGAGTGATATGAAGGGCTTGCTCGTGTGGCTGCTTTGCGTATTCAAGCCATGATCCTGACGTCATAACCGCAAAGAGGTGATACATTGCGTTGCCTAGGTCACCAAAGATATCAGGAAGATGGGGGCCTAAAAGGCCTACGGCCATGACACTAAAAACAAAATAAAAAACAAAAGAGAGAAAAAGAACATTCAATAGACCTGGAACCGCGTGGGCTAGACCGTCCATGATATGCTTTGTTTTGGGCAAAATTTCCAAAAGACGCATGGAGTGCAGAACGCGTAGCACCCGAATGGTACGTAAACCATAAGAAGCTGGTAACAAAGAAATAGCGGTGACGATCAAATCAAACACGTTCCAATAGTTCTTGAAAAATTTACCCCTTGTGACCATCATGCGAGACACCATTTCTACGATAAAGATGCCCAAAATAAGTTGATCCAATAGCTCAAGGGCGCCTTCATAACGCTCCTTGATGGAGGGGATCGCATCAAAAGCAAAAATGAGGGCGTTTATGAAAACAAGGAGCGAGATCACTAGGTGAATGGGCTTTGTTTCAAAAAGGCGGTCAACTTTTTCAGCGGCCTCTTCGCTATAGACAAAAAGATGTTGCAACATAAGATAATCTTCCCCGTGTCATTTTTTCTTTTAATGCCTTTAGCGTGCCACGACCTGTTTGTCGGTGCAAGAGCGTCTTTCTTTCACTTTTGTATAAAAGTAAAAGAATCCGAGATCTAAAAGAGTCGTACTCATAATTCGGTCATAAAAGTTTACAAACCCTTGCCAAAGGGAAAGAGGGCTTCTAGAATTGCGCACATTTGAGGGGTAGGAGATCCATGGCCGTGCTCGATTTGCTGACAGCGTCATTCTATAATATTTTTCCATTTGTGGTGGTGCTTTCAATTTTGGTGTTTGTGCACGAAATGGGGCACTATCTGGTGGCGCGCTATTACGGTGTAAAAGTCGAAGTTTTTTCCATCGGCTTTGGTCCAGAAGTTTTTGGGTGGAATGACCGAAAAGGCACAAGATGGAAGGTGAGCTATATTCCCCTTGGTGGCTATGTACGTTTCTTTAGCGATTTAAACGAGTCGAGTCATCCTGATTTCAAACAGCTTGAAACCCTGAGCGACGAAGAAAGGAATCAAACACTTTTCTACAAACCCGTGGGGCAGCGTATCGCAATTTCAGCAGCTGGACCGGCGGCCAACTATCTCTTTGCCATCATCATGCTCACCATGCTCTATATTTTTGTAGGCCAACGTGTGGCAACGGATGAAGCCCAAATCATGCGGGTGGTGCCTTTGGGAGCCGCAGAAAAAGGAGGGCTCCTCGCCAAGGATACGCTTATCTCCATTGACGGCAAGGCTGTGAAGTCACCATCTGATGTTCAGATGCTTGTTAGGCCACTGGCTGGAAAGGACGTCACCGTGCATGTGGTGCGTGAGGGTAACCCCGTGGACCTTCATGTGACCATCGGGGAAAAAACTAGCAGGGGCGAGAGGATCGGGACCTTAGGTGTTGAACTTGGTAGCAAAACCGTCCTTCAAAAAGTTCCCTTCTATTTAGCGCCTTGGCATGCCTGTAAAGAAACAGCTCAAGTGAGTTGGGATTCCCTTAAAAGCTTTGGCCAAATGATTGCAGGAACGAGATCTGCCGATGGGCTTAGTGGACCAATCGGGATTGCTCTTTTTGCGGGGGCGGCAGCTGAACGGGATGTGATGGAGCTTTTGTGGCTTTCGGTCTTTTTATCCATAAGTCTTGGCCTTATTAATCTTTTTCCTGTGCCCATGCTTGATGGCGGGCACATTCTCTTTTATATCATCGAAGCAGTACGCGGAAAGCCTTTGCCAGAAAAAGCGCAAGAAATCGGTTTTCGCATCGGCTTTGGGTTAGTTGCTGGACTGATTTTGTTTTCTACATGGAACGATCTGTCTCGTTTGAAAATTGTCCAAGAGGCCCTGAGTTTCTTTGGATAACCCTTTTTGTCAAAAGATAAGGAGTAGTTGTGAAGTCTGTTAAAAAAGCCCTTGTTTTGGGATTGTTGTTGGCAAGTGCGTCCGTGTTGCCACCGCACGTTCAAGCGGTCGGTATGACTGTACAGAAGATTGAGATTACGGGAAGTCAACGCATCGAGCGTGAAACGATTCTCTCTCACTTGGGCATCAGACCCGGAGAAGTGGTAGACGCAGAAATTTTGGACCAAGGTCTTAAGCATCTTTTCGATTCAGGTCTTTTTGTGGATGTGCATTTAGAAATGCACGGCAGTACCCTCATGATTGCCATCGTTGAAAACCCCATTGTGAACAGGGTTGCCATCGAAGGAAATGATGACGTGTCCGATGAAAACCTCATGAAGGCAGAGCTTAGTCTAAAACCCCGTCAGGTTTATACCCTTGCCCGCGTCAAAAGCGATACAAAACGCCTCCAAGACATTTACCGTGTAAAGGGATACTTTGGCGCGGTCGTGACGCCCAAAGTAATCCAAAAAGATCAAAACCGTGTGGATGTGGTTTTTGAAGTCCGAGAGGGTAAAAAGACTGCCGTTCGTCAAATTTACTTTGTGGGGAACAAGCATTACAGTACGTCTCGCCTTGAATCGACCATTCAAACAAAGGAAACGCGCTGGTATCGTTTTTTCACCAACGACGATAACTATGATCCTGACCGTGTGGCCTATGACCAAAGCTTGCTGCGTAAGTTCTACCTAGAGCATGGGTATGCAGACTTTATGGTGAAATCAGCCGTAGCAGAACTAAGCCCAGACAAAAAAGACTTTTATATCACCTTCACCCTAGACGAAGGAGAGCGATACACCTTTGGAAAGGTTACTGTTTCATCGCAAATTAAGGATATAGACACCAAATCCCTTGAAGCCCTGCTTACCATGAAGTCCGGGGATTGGTATTCCACCAAGGATCTTGAGAAGACAACAACCAAAATTACGGACGCACTGGGTGACAAAGGCTACGCTTTTGTAGAAGTGCAACCCAAGCCTGAAAAAAACACTGAAAAACGCACCATCGACTTGGTTTTCGAGATTCAAGAAGGGCCAAAGGTGTACATCGACCGCGTGGTGATTGTGGGCAACGACCGAACCGATGAAGAGGTCATTCGGAGGGAACTTCGCTTTCATGAGGGAGACGCCTTTAATACCAATAACCTGAAAATTTCAGAAACACGTTTAAAGAATCTTGGTTATTTCAAGAAAGTGAACATCCAACGTGAACCTGGCAAGGCGCCTGATCAAACCAACATCATGATCGAAGTTGAGGAAGAAAGCACAGGCGAGCTTTCCTTTGGGGGAGGCTTCTCGACGTCCGATGGTCCCTTGGCCAGTATTACTTTCTCCGAATCTAACTTTCGCGGGAAGGGGCAACAGCTTTCTGTGGGGCTGACTGTTGCAAAAAAACGGCAAGAGTTTGACATCAGTTTTACAGAGCCCTATTTCATGGGCAAAGATCTTGCCGCAGGATTTGACCTTTACCGCATTAGGCAACACAAGTATTTAGACGCTGCTTTCGACCAGCGCATTTATGGTGTGAAGTTCCGCATTGGGTACATGCTGTCGGAATACTTGAATCAAGGGTGGTCATATACCATTCAACAAGAACAGATCTCAGGCGTTAAAGATGATGCCTCTCGCTTTATTAAAGAGCAGAGAGGAAACTCAGTGGCATCAATTTTGGGGCATACGCTTCTTTATGATCGCCGTGATAACCGCATTGAGCCCACGGAAGGCTACTTTACAGGAATTGGCAATGATTGGGCAGGTCTTGGGGGCAAGATTCGTTACCTGCGTAATAAAATCTATGGAGGCTGGTACTACCCGCTGATGGATCAAGTGGTGTTTGGTATCAAAGGAAACTATGGCCATATGTTTGAAACCGGTAAAAAGATTCGCGTGGCTGATCGCTTTACTTTAGGCGGTGAGACCCTTCGCGGGTTTGAAATGAGCGGTGTGGGTCCCCGTGACAGAAAAACCAACGATCCTCTTGGGGGGCGTCAGTATGCGTCTGCCACAGCAGAAGTTGTCTTCCCCCTGGGACTTCCCAGTGAATTCGATGTCAAGGGTGCAACATTCTGCGACATGGGATCGGTTTGGAACTCAGGGGATCCGTCAACGGATGTTTATGAATCCAAAAAGCTTAGAGCAAGCGTTGGGTTTGGCCTAAGGTGGAAGTCGCCCATGGGGCCCATTAGCATTGATGTTGCCTACGCCTTTAAAAAGGATAAGCGCGATAAAACGCAACCCATCCTCTTTGGATTTAGTACAAGGTTCTAAGAAAGGTTGGTCATGCTCAGTCGTAGAAATGTGACGATAGCCCTTTTAGGTTTACTGGTCTGTGCAGCGCCACCCTGTGGTGCGAGCCCTCAGGGCCCTTCACCAACTTTCTACATGGTTGATCACGACCGGCTCATGAACGAGTCTGTAGCGGCCCAAAAAGTTCGCTCAGACATTGAAAAAAAGAGGCAGGCCTTTCAAGCAGAACTTGATCAGCAAGAAAGGCTCCTTCGCCAAGAAGAGGAAGACCTGACCAAGCGCGAGCGCGAACTGACAGAGCAAGAGTTTTCGAAAAGACGGATGGAGTTTACCAAGAAGGTTTCGAAAATCCATGAGAAAGTGGCTGAAAGACGCGCACAGCTTGAGCACGCCATTCAAGAAGCACGCACCCAAATTATTGACGAAATCGCGGATATTGTGGCGGAACTTTGCGAAAAAAGAGGCGTGCAAGCGGTCTTTCCCAAGGCAGCTGTTGTCTATGCCAAATCAAACCTTGATGTGACAGAGGAAGTACTCAAGCGTTTGAATGCGCAGCTGTCTGAAGTAAAAATTAATTTTACGAAACAAGGGCAGGAGTAAAAACCATGATAGATGCGCGCTTCTTTAAAAAAACGCCTGCTAAGACGATTCAAGAAATTATGACGCTGACGGGGGCGACGTGTCACGATCAAAGGGTCTATGAACATAAGGTCGAGAACGTTGCTTCCCTAGAAGACGCGGACGCCAAAAGCGCTGCATGCTTTCATAACCGCGCCTATCTTGCTGCCTTTCAAGAAAGTGCGGCTGGCGTTTGCTTTGTGACGGAGGCGCTCAGTACCCACGCGCCAAAAAATATGGTGTGCCTCATAACACCGAGCCCTTACCGCGCCTTTGGTCTTCTTGCCAGCGCCTTTTATCCCGATGTTGACCGACAGATACAGGCACAGGACACCCTCATTCATCCCTCGGCCAAGATTGGCGCCGGCTGTGTGATTGAACCAGGGGTTGTGATCCAGCGGGACGTTGTGATTGGTGACAAGACGCGCATTGGGGCGAATACAGTGATTCGCGCCGGCGTGGTGATCGGTAAAAACTGTATCATCGAACCCCATGTGACCTTGTCGCACTGCCTGATTGAAGACGACGTGATCATCTACACGGGTGCGCGCATTGGACAGGCAGGCTTTGGGTTTTTTATGGATGAGAAAGGCCACGTGAAAGTGCCCCAGCTGGGTCGTGTCCTTATTGGACGGGACGTGGAGATCGGTGCCAACACGACCATCGATCGAGGGAGCCTTCATGATACCGTCATCGGAGTAGGAAGCCGCATCGATAACCTTGTACAAATTGCTCACAACGTCAAGCTTGGCAAAGGGTGCGTCCTCGTTTCTCAAGTTGGTATTGCCGGGAGCACACAGCTCGGAGACTATGTCATTGCCGCAGGTCAAGCAGGCCTTGCGGGTCATTTAAAAATAGGTAAAGGTGTGCGTATCGCGGCCCAAAGCGGCTTGATGCGTGACGTGTCCGATGGACAGACGGTGGCAGGTACACCTGCCGTGGCTGTGAAGCAGTGGCATCGCCAAACAGCAGCCCTAGCAAAACTTGTGACGAAAACAGGATAAACCAATGACGACTTCTTTGGACATCAACCAAATCAAAACCTTGATCCCCCATCGTTATCCCATGCTTTTAGTCGATAGGATGGAAGACATCGTGCCTTTTGAAAAAGCTGTGGGCATTAAAAATGTGTCGGTAAACGAGCCCCACTTTAACGGGCACTTTCCAGACTTTCCTATTATGCCAGGCGTATTAATTGTCGAGGCCATGGCCCAGACTGCGGGCGCCCTCGTGATTCATTCCCTGCGCCAAGATGCGTCTGACACCGAAGAAAAACAGGTTTTTTTCATGTCCATTGAAGAAGCTCGTTTTAGAAAGCCAGTTTTGCCAGGACATACGCTAAGAATGTCCGTGCAAAAAGTACAAAATAGGCGCACTGTTTGGAAATTCAAGGGTGAAGCATATGTAAATGATCAGCTTCACGCTGAAGCAATCTTCACTGCCATGATTGCACAAAAGGCATAACACAATGGAAACAAGCCCTCTTTCTTCAACAATGATTCATCCCACAGCCGTGGTGGATCCAACCGTGCGATTGGGGCAGGGCGTTGAAATTGGTCCGTATTGTGTGGTTACAGGGAATGTGGAGCTTGGTGACCGGGTAAAGCTGATCTCCCATGTGGCGGTGGCGGGTCCTGCCAAAACCACCATTGGGGCTGATTCCATTCTTTACCCGTTTTGCTCCATTGGACATATTTCCCAAGACTTGAAATATGCGGGCGAGCCCTCAACCCTGGAAATTGGGCATCATACCTGTCTTCGTGAATATGTGACCATTCAGCCTGGCACGGCTGGCGGGATTATGAAGACAGTCGTCGGCGATCACTGTCATATTATGGTGAACGCCCATATTGCCCATGACTGTGTGGTGGGAAGTCACGTCATTATGTCTAACTGCGCCACCCTTGCCGGCCACGTGACCGTTGAGGACGGTGCCATTATTGGCGGCCTTGCAGCGGTGCATCAGTTCGTGCGCATTGGCAAAGGGGCGATGATCGGGGGGATGAGCGGCGTTGAACGTGATGTGATCCCTTATGGGAGTGTCAAGGGTGAGCGCGCGTTTCTTAATGGTCTGAATATCATCGGGCTAAAGCGCCGCGGCTTTACCCGGGATGAGGTACGCGTCATGAAAGACGTCTTTGAAGGACTTTTTCATGAGGCTGGCACTTTAAGTCAACGCGTACAAGATGTACGTGACCAGTACGGCGACCATCCAAAAGCCAAAGAAATCATTGATTTTGTATGCGCTGAGTCTTCTAGGTCCTTTTGCCTACCCCGCGGCAAGGACGACGAATGAGCCCTATTGGCATTCTGGCTGGTTCTGGCGGCCTTGTGGAAGCCGTGGTTGCCGCCTGTAAACGTGAAGCGCGGTCTTATTTTATCATCGCCTTTGAAGATCAGTCTGACCCCGACTTTATCAAAGAGCATCCCCATGTGTGGGTAGGTCTTGGTCAGGTGGGTAAGGTTGTCACGTCCCTCAAGCAAGCAGGCGTTCAAGACCTTGTCTTGGCGGGTGCCTTTAAAAGACCGTCTTTTTCTTCCTTAAAAACGGATTTCATGGGCGCAAGATGGCTTGCTCAGTTAATTGGGAAATCCATGGGGGATGACGCGCTGCTGCGCTTTATCATGGCAAAGCTTGAGGGAGAAGGCTTTCAAATTGTTGCCGCCGAAGCCCTTGTGGGCGCAACGCTTTTGGGCGGTGCTGGGCTTCTGACAAAAAAAGCGCCGTCAAAAGAACATCTTTTAGACATCAAACGAGGCCTTGCAATTTTGGACGCCCTGTCAGAAAGCGATGTGGGGCAGGCGGTTGTGATTCAAGAAGGGCTTGTGCTTGGCATTGAGGCCGTGGAAGGCACCCAAGCGCTTGTGACGCGTACGGGAGAGTACAAACGGACCGGGCGTCACGCACCCCTTTTGATCAAAGCCTTTAAACGCGCCCAGGACGGGCGGGCCGATCGACCGACCCTTGGAGCTCAAACCATTGAGGCGTTAGAGGCGGCTGGATTTGCTGGTGTTGCCTTTGAAGCGGGCGAGGTGATTTTGCTAGATCAAGACGCTATGGTAGAGGCTGCCAACAAAAAGGACCTTTTTATCTATGGTTTTACAAGGGGCTAACCCTCTGATTTATGTTGTGGCGGGCGAGGCGTCCGGCGACCTTTTAGGGGGGCGCTTGATGGCCGCCCTCAAAGTCCAAACGCCTGGCTGTCGCTTTTCAGGGGTCGGGGGGCAAACCATGGGGACTGAAGGGCTATCCTCCCTCTTTCCCATGGAAGAACTTTCTGTCATGGGGCTTGTTGAAATTCTGCCCCACGCAAAACGTCTTTTACGTCGCATTGAAGAGGTTGCCCAGGATATCGAGCGCCAAAAACCACACGTGGTGGTGACCATCGACGCGCCAGGATTCAATTTTCGGCTTGCTAAAAAACTAAAAGCGCGCGGTCTTCAGATCCCCTTGGTGCACTATACCGCGCCCACAGTGTGGGCCTGGCGGCCGGGGCGTGCCAAGAAAATTGCCCACCTTTTTGATCATCTTTTGACGCTTTTTCCCTGTGAGCCGCCTTACTTTACACCCCATGGCCTTAAGACCACCTTTGTGGGGCACCCCCTTATTGAAGATGCGCGTCTTAAGGAAAATAAAGGAGACCTTTTTCGTACGCGTTTCAACCTTGCGCATAGAGCGCTCCTTGTGTGCTGCCTTTTAGGAAGCAGACGACGCGAGATTGAGACACTCCTTCCTGTGTTTAAAGAAACACTCCAAGCGCTTAAACGAGAAAAACCTGACTTGCGTGTGGTCTGTCCCGTCTTGCCGGCGTACAGGTCCCTGGTTCAAGACGCGTTACAAGATCTAGACCCTCTTGTGATCGATGATCTTGATCTGAAGTACCAGGCCTTTCAGGCTGCGAACGCAGCGCTGGCAGCTTCAGGCACAGTAAGTCTCGAACTTGCCCTTGCAGGGACGCCCATGGTCATTGCCTACCGAGTTAACAAAGTGACAGCTTTTTTGATGAAGCGCTTGCTGTTAACGCGTTTTGTGTGTCTTGTGAATATCTTGCTTCAAGAACAAGTGGTGCCAGAGTGTGTGCAGGATCGATGTACGCCGTCAATTTTACGGCCCCTTCTAACGGATCTTTTGACGAATAAAACGCCTCAAAAAGAGAAGCTTACGCTCATTCGTCGCCTTTTAACGGCGCCGGAAGGAGCACCAAGCGATCTTGCCGCAAAGACTGTTTTATCCCTTGTTCGTTCCTAAAAAGAACCTTTGTTAGACCAACATAAGACCGCCCACGGCGCGCGCAAAAATGAGGCCTGTGTCGATGGCGACGTGGGGGGCGCTTACATCCATGGGGTGAGGGTCATCTTGGCATTCATGCCAGAATAAGGCAGTGCCTATGACAAGCACCCATAAACTGTACGAAAGCGGCAGAAAAAAAGTGGTAAGAACGTAAAGGGCAAAAAGTGCCCCTAGGGTTTTAAAAGCCATGGGCAAATCACATGCCCCAATGGCAAACAAAAAACGTCGCCGCCTGAGGGGGTTCAGGGGCATGCTTCGCATGGTCACAAGGTCAGCGCCGAGGACTGCAAGGTTAGAGAATACCCCCAGGCAGACAAGCGCTAACATGCAGGTAAGAAGCGAGGGAGGGTTTTTGACGAAAAAAGGGCATACATAAAAAAGAAACGCAAAAAGTGCGACGACAAATTGGGCAGGGCTCAAAAAATCTAACCAAGACGTTGCAGCCTTTTCCTCTGTCATAATGATCGCGTTTGGCTGAAAAGCCTTAAGTTGTTCAAGAACGCCTGATGGTGTTTCGACGGCAATGGCAATCTTACACTTTTCCCAAACCGGCAGGTCATGGGAAGAGTTTCCTGCGTAATCAAATCCTTTTTCTCCGAATCTTGCCACAAGAGCGTCGGCTTTTGCGTGGGCGCGTAGGTTTGTGACCCCGTCACTGGCCATCACACCGTCAAAAAGACAAAGATGACGCGCGATCTCTTCGGCCGGCTTTTCATCAGAGGCCGTGACAAGATAAAGAGGACGGCCTTTGGCGCGCTCTTCTTTTAAAAAAGCTAAAAAGTGTTCGTGATAGGGGAGTGTCTTCGGGTCAAGGTTAACCTTTTGACCCAGACGACTCTTAAGAAAGGGGCGTCCCTTAAAAAACCAGGCAAGCAAGGGAATCGCGTGAAAGGGCGAGTCGTGTAAATAAAGTAACAAAGACTCTTCAAGAACGTCGCTTGCCATAAGCGTACCGTCCAAGTCAACACAAAGGGGCCGCATCTTTTCTTTATCACTCCGAATCCAAGATGCGACCATTCTATATCAGTCACGGATAAAAGTCCTGTTCTTTATAACGTCTTACGTCAAGAGGCTAGTGTTGTGGAGAGTGAAAGGTAAGATTAGCTAAATGCAGGACATGAAAAAGTTGTCGAGAATCTCCATCAAATGGCTTTTTGATAACATGTATGTTAAAAAGCCGCCATGAATTACCACAACAATATTCTTTGATAAAAATATTCATTAAATGAAAGATTTATATTGCTCATTTTAGATTTTTATTTCAATGAAGACGCCTTTCAAAGGGCTCTTTTTTGGCGCTGAAAAAGGCTTGTCTAGAGTCATAAAATATGGTGGACTGTGGGGATGAAATATATCGTTTTTGGTGCATATTTTGCAGTTTTGTTGATGGTAGGATGCTATTTCTATCGTCGCAATAAGAGTGCCGGTGATTTTGTTCTTGGCGGGAGATCCCTTAACTATTGGGTGACGGCCCTTTCGGCCCACGCCAGCGATATGAGTGCCTGGCTGTTCATGGGATTCCCAGCGGCTGTCTTCATCTATGGGATTGGTGAGCTATGGACCGCTATTTCCCTTGTCTTTTTCATGTTTCTTTCCTGGCATTTTGTCGCGCCTCGCATTCGCCAGAAGTCTGAGCAGTACGAGTCGGCGACCTTATCCTCGCTGTTTGCGGCGCGTTTTCACCCATCGTCTGCCCACAAAAAGGGCGCAAAAAATCCTGGCGTGCGCCTTCAAATGTGGAGTGCCTTGATTTGCATCTTCTTTTTGATCGCTTACATCGCATCGGGCCTTGTGGGCCTTGGCCGGATGTTTGAAAGCCTTTTTCAAGTGGATTACAAGGCGGGCGTTTTGGTTGCAGCGTCCGTTGTCATGGTTTACACGTTTTTGGGCGGCTTCGTGGCCGTTGCCTGGAATGACATGATACAAGCCATCTTCTTGCTGCTTATGATTATGATTGTGCCGGTCCTGGCCTTTCAAGCGCTTCCCAGTGGCACATCCATGGCAGAGCTTTTTACCCACAAAAGTGATAGTCCTGACCTTGTGTCGCGGGCCTTTCAAGCATTTGCGTGGGGACTTGGCTATTTTGGTCTGCCCCATGTGATTAACAAATATATGTCCATTGACCATGTGGATAACGTGCGCAAAGCAAAGTATGTAGGGTTAACATGGCAGTTTATGGCGCTTTTCTCTGCGTCGCTTATTGGTCTTTTTGGGGCGAAGCTCATGCCGAGTATTGTTAATTCCGAACTTCTCTTTGTCGAGATGACCCACGCCCTTTTACCTGCGATGATGGCCCAGGTCGTCTTGTGCGCGATTTTGGCAGCCGCTCTTTCAACCCTTGACTCCCAAGTGATGGCCGCCGCCACAACGTTGGCTGATGATATCTTTGAGGTGCCAGAGGGGAAAGAAGTGTGGCTCACACGTGGCTCCATCATCGCCATTTGCTGTATGGCAACAGGTCTTGCCTGGTCCAACACCACCAGTATTTACGAGATGGTTTTCTATGCCTGGGCAGGTCTTGGGTGTTCTTTTGGTCCCCTTGTCTTGTGGTCACTGACTGACCGGCCCATCTCTGAAGGAACGGCCCTCACGGCCATGTGTGTAGGGGCCGGACTTTCAGCCCTGTGGCCCGCGCTCCCCGTGGTGTCAGTAGTGCCGTCCATGCTGCCTGGCTTTTTCTTTGCAAACCTTGTTATGTATCTTGGGTCAAGGCGGGATCAGCTTGCCATGGCGTCTATGAAAAAACCGCTACCTCAAAGATCTTAAAAGAAATATGTAGTTAAGAAATAGACGTTAAGGAGCACCGCATGCGTCTACTTTTTGTAAGTTTGTTCTTGTTTTTTTAAATGTCGTTCTTGGCTTCAGGCCAGTCATAAAGAGGGGAGTGCAGCCGTGCTACTTGAAATCGTCGATATTGATGACGCAGAAAAGCGTCATGTGCTGATTACACCCATGGCAGCCGTTACCTTTCCCTTGCAAGAAGATGAGAGAGTTTTCATTGAAGCTCTGAAAGCAAAAGTTGTGGCATTGGGCGCGGCAGGGCTTGCCGCGACGCAAGTGGGCGTGGCGAAGCCCATCACAGCTTTTCATGTCACAGAAGACGCCCTTAAATGGCGGGAGGACGTGACCCATCTTGTCCCCCTTATGGTCCTTATTAACCCGTCCTATGAGGCCCTTGAAGAAGAAGGGGAGACTGCTGACTGGGAAGGGTGTTTTTCAGGGAAAAATTACTACGGCAAAATCAAGCGCTACAAAGCTGTCCGCTACCGTGGTCAAGACGAGAACGGCACGTGGATCGAAGGGATTGCCCGCGGATTTTTTGCGCGTTTACTCCAGCACGAGATTGACCATTGTCACCATAAAATGTGTGTCAGTCGTTACGAAGAAAGTGCCCCTCGCGGCTCTCAAGACGCGCTTTTGCCCAAAAGAAAAGAAGAGCTACGCTTGCGCAAGGAAAGTCTTAGTCTTGGGGCCGACGATACCTTTCCTTTTCTTATGATTAAAGAAACCGCTTCTTAGGAATCCGTCTCGGCCACACCCACGCTATAAAAAAGAATTTGCGCAGCGCCGTAAACGCGCCGATCAAGGCAGACGTATTCGTCCAGAGGAGGTGCTTCCTCTTCGGCGCCCATTTCAACCACCAGCATTGCTTGTTTCTCAATCCACCCATTGCGCTCAAGCGCGCGAAGCGAGCGCCGGACAAGTCCTTTGCCGTAAGGGGGATCAAGGAAAATAAGGTTAAAGGTACCATGGGGTTTTCCAGGATCACAAGTGTCACGCCGGTACGCCTTTAGATGAGCGGCACCCACACTTTGAAGATTGTGCAGAAGAGTTGAAAAAGCCGTCACGTTTTGTTCGATAAAGGCGCCATCTGGTACGCCTCTGGAGTATGCCTCAAGTCCTAAGGCGCCGGATCCCGCAAAAGCGTCAAGAAACCGACACGACGCGTATGAAAGATCCCGCTCGCCCAAGAGATTGCCAAGAACGTTAAAAAGAGATTCTCTGACCCGGTCGCCCGTGGGACGTGTGAGGGGCGTTGCAGGGGCTTCTAGGCGGCGTCCCCGTAGATGGCCGGCAATAATGCGCATGGTTATATCCCTTTTGTGAGTCTAAGAGAGCGTGATCCACACGGGTGCGTGGTCAGATGCTCTTTGCCAAGCTCGTACCTGAGTATCGACGCCGCCCTCCCTTAGGCGGTCGCAGGCATGGGAAGACAGAAGGAGATGATCAATACGAAAACCCTTGTGACGCTCGAAGGATCCTTGACGGTAATCCCACCAGGAAAAAAGCCCTTGTCCTTGGGGGGAGGTCTGGGGATAGAGCAAACGAAGGCCGTCCCCAAGCCCCAGATGAAAAAGGCTGCGAAGGGCCTCTTGCTCGCGCACGGAACATAAAATGCGCTCTTGACCCGAAAGGGCGGGATCATGAATATCCCAAGGGTAAGGCGCCACATTATAATCGCCACCCCACACAAGGGCTTCATCCAGGGCAAGGAGCCTTTCGGCGTGACGGCCCAGGGCCTCGTAAAAACGCATCTTGTGATCAAATTTGTCAGAGTCAATCTCGCCCCCATTGGGCACGTAGATGCTGGCAACCCGCACCGTGCCCACAAGGGCTTCGATATAGCGGGCTTGGGGGTCGTCTGGAAGGGTTGGCAAACCCATAACGACATCCTCTAAAGGCGTTTTAGACAGGATCGCCACACCATTGTAGGATTTTTGGCCGTAAACGGCGATGTTGTACCCCAGATCCTCGATGGGCTCGCGGGGAAAGGCCTCGTCCACGCACTTTGTTTCTTGCAAAAGGACAACGTCAGGGGCTTCGCTTTTCAACCAGGCAATCAGATGCTCGAGGCGCGCCTTCACCGAGTTCACATTCCAGGTAGCAATTTTCATGAAACACCCCTTAAAAAATGGAAAAAGACGTGCCACATCCGCAAGAAGCGGTGGCGGCGGGATTTTTCAAACTAAAGGCGGCGCCCATGAGGGAGGTTGCGTAATCCAGGGTCGAGCCCTTGAGGATATCCAAGGACGCCTCGTCCAAGACCAAGGTTACATCTTCATAGGACAGAAGCGTTGTGTCCTCTGGGACCGAATCCACAAGGTTCAGTAGATAAGTAAAGCCCGCACATCCGCCTGCGTCCACCTGAATGTGAAGATAGTGGGGTGTGTGGGCCCCCTTTTTCTTGAAAAGATCACGAAGGCGCGTGATCGCCGCTTCGGTCAAAAAAAGGGAAGGAACATCAGGTTGCGTACTTTTTGCTTCGAAAAGAGCAGGGGTGTCCATGTTTTTCTAGGCTCCAGGATAAAAAAAACTTGCCTCCTATTATGTAAAGCATATGATTCACCCATCAAAGTGTTTTCGACAAAAATGGTCAAATTAAGGATTTAGGGATGAATTTTTTTCACACGTTCAGAAAAAGCCTGATGGAGGCGATTCACGCCCTGGAAACAGAAGGTTTTTTACCTCAAGGGCTTGTGTTGGACGCCGTGACGGTAGAGCCGCCTCGGGATACATCACATGGGGACATCGCCACGAACGCCGCGCTTGTCTTGTCAAAGCCAGCCGCTAAGGCGCCCCGCGTTATTGCCGAGGCCCTTGCGGCAAAGATGGCCGCGCACCTTGATGTGTCCGCGTGCGAAGTGGCGGGTCCTGGATTTCTGAATTTCAGACTTACCTCCACCTTTTGGCAGGGCGAGCTTCAGAAAATGATTGCAGCCGGTCAGGCCTACGGCGCATCCTGCGTGGGGCAAAATGCCTGCGTTAACGTAGAGTATGTGTCAGCTAACCCCACAGGGCCCATGCACATTGGTCACGCACGCGGCGCCGTGGTGGGAGACGCGCTGGCGCGTCTTTTGCAAAAAGCAGGTTATAACGTTGTGAAAGAATACTACATCAACGATGCGGGCGGCCAGGTTCAAGAGCTGGCCCGCTCGACCTATCAACGGTACCGCGAGGTGTTGGGGCATGAATACATTCCGGGGCAATACGGGGGCGAGTACCTGGTTCCCGTCGCCAGAGCCATTGCCGAGGAAGAAGGAAACCGCTTTTTAGATCAAGATGAATCCCAGTGGCTTTCTTTTTTCCAAGCGCGCGCCGTAGAGGCCATGATGCTCCTTATCCGCGAGGATCTGGCGCTCGTTGGCGTGCATCACGACGTCTTTACATCAGAAAAAAAACTTGTGGATGACGGTCTTGTCCAAAAGGCTCTGGACCGCCTGAGCGAGCTTGGTCTCATTTATGAAGGCATTCTAGAGCCGCCTAAGGGAAAAGTCATCGAAGATTACGAGCCGCGTCCCCAAACTCTTTTCAAGGCAACTGACTTTGGGGATGATGTGGATCGCCCCTTGAAAAAGTCCGATGGTCACTGGACCTATATGGCAAGCGATATTGCCTATCACTTTGATAAATTTCAAAGAGGTGCCAAAAGTATGGTAAACGTGTGGGGCGCGGATCACGGCGGTTACGTCAAGCGTTTGACGTCTGCCGTCAAGGCCATCACCGAGAACGCCGCGGACGTAGACGTGAAGCTTTGTCAGATGGTGAAGTTCCTTGAAAACGGTGAAGCTCTGAAGATGTCTAAACGCTCGGGCGTTTTTGTGACCCTGGCAGAGGCGACAGAGCGCGTGGGCAAAGACGTCATACGCTTTATCATGCTTACCCGTAAGAACGATGCGCCCTTGGATTTCGATTTCGCCAAGGTCATGGAGCATTCCAAGGACAACCCTGTCTTTTATGTGCAGTACGCAAGTGCCCGGTGCCATTCTATCTTGCGTCATGCGAAGGAAGCGTTTTCGGACGCTGATTTGTCTGCAGGCGCTCTTTCCCAGGTAGATCTGACAATGCTCACGGACGAAAGCGACCTAGAGATGATGAAACTACTGGCGTCGTTTCCCCGCCAAGTAGAAGTCGCAGCTGCTGCCCACGAACCTCACCGCATTGCCTATTATCTTTATGAGGTCGCGGCCGCCTTCCACGGACTTTGGAATAAGGGCAAAGAAGAAACCCAGTTGCGGTTTTTGCTGCCAGACGATCTTGGGGCGACAAAAGTGCGGTTGGCCCTTGTGTTGGGTGTCTTGACTGTCCTACGCTCAGGCCTAGAGGTGCTTGGCATTGAGGCCGTTGAGGAGCTGCGTGCATGACCCAAAGTCAGTGGAGAATGGCAAGTCCTGGCTACGCAGTGCCGCCCTATCAACGCGTGACTAAAAGACGCCGGCCTTGGGGGCGTATTGCCCTTTTTGTGCTTGTGGTGGTGGGGCTTTTTGGAGGAATTGCATACGGCCTTTATAAAGGAATCGCCTATTTTTCGACGTCCCAGGGTGGCATTCCCCGCGTGATGGCCCCAGAGGGTCCTTATAAAATCCGTCCAGAAGGTGCTGTTGTCAAAGAAAGCCCCCACAAAGACAAAACCATCTATGACCAGTTGGGGCCCAACGGCACGAAAGAGGCAGCGCCCATTACCCTGCGCGCGCGCCCAGCAGCCCCTGTGGAGGCGCCCCCTGCGCTTCCCGATGATTTCATCAAAGCCCTTTCCCAAAGTCCGGTGACAGGACAAGATTTAGAGGCGGCGACCCAAGAGGTTCGAGCTTTTGAGGGAGCACAAGAGACAACCCCTTTTGCGGAGCGTGACGGCTTTTTTAAAGAAATTGGGGATCCCAAGAAAAAGGAGAGCGAGACCACACGTCTGCCAGCCGCCGCCACGGCAGAAGCCTCCACCCTTCCCATCGAAGGGCGAAATCTTGTGATGGCCACGGGCGAGCACATGTGTTTAGAGTTTTGTGTGGCCCCCACCAAGGACGGCGCCGAGGCGTCGTGGCACGAATATGTGCGCAAAGCAAGCGACTTACTGGCAACCCACTCGCCGACCTATCACCGAGTAGACCACGGACGAAAAAATGGTATCCATTATCATTTGCGCCTTGGCGGCCTTACCCCTGACCGCGCGGTGATCTTGTGCGAGGACTTGCGCCAGCGAGGCATTCAAGTCTGGGTCTTGCCAGAATAACGAGAGGAAAAAATGGCGGAATATTTTACCCTTGATTTTCTTATCAAAGCCTTAGTGCTGGCAGTGCCGGTGATTTTGGCGGTTACCCTCCATGAGGCAGCCCACGGGTTTGTTGCCCTTCATTACGGCGATGATACGGCGCGCCGGGCAGGGCGCTTGACCCTGAATCCCTTCAAGCACGTGGATCCCATGGGCACCCTTCTTATTCCAGGAGTGTTGATCTTTTTAGGGTCCCCCTTTATTTTTGGGTACGCAAAGCCGGTGCCGGTTGCCTTTGAGCGCCTTCGAAACCCGCGTCTGGATATGGTCAGTGTGGCGCTGGCAGGGCCTTTGACTAATATAGTGCTTGCCCTTGTGTCAGCGCTCCTTTTTCATGTGCTGCCCTTTTTTGCGGAATCATGGGCAGCCCCTTTGGCTGAGGCATTTAAACTATCCTTGATTTTAAATGTCACATTGGCTTTGTTTAATATGTTGCCATTACCGCCCTTGGACGGTGGACGCGTGGCGGTGGGTGTTTTGCCCGACATTTTTGCGATTCCCCTTGCCAAGCTCGAGCGCTACGGCATGTTGATTATATTCGGGCTCTTGTTCCTCGTGCCCTTTATTACCCATAAGATGGGACATACGCTCAGTCCCATTGCATGGCTACTGGAAAAACCTGTGGAAGGTGTGGTACGTCTAATAGCAAGACTAACGGGTGTCTTATAGGAGAAGAAATGAGTATTGGTGTTTGGCAACTTGTGTTGATTTTGATTGTGTTTCTTCTTTTGTTTGGGGCAGGTAAAGTGCCAAACGTCATGAAGGATTTGGCAAAAGGCATCAAGGCCTTTAAGCAAGGCCTGAACGACGAGGATGAAAACGAAGAAAAAGTCTCTGCTCCCAAAGTGATCAAATCCTCTCGTCACGAAAAAAACTAAGATGTTTGATCTGGGAAGCTGGGGTGAATTTTTGATTATCTTTGTGGCGGCTCTGGTGCTTTTGGGCCCCAAAGAGCTGCCTGTGGTCTTGCGCACGGCCGGTCGGTGGATTTACAAGCTGCGCAAGATGACGGCGCACTTGCGCGCCCAGGTCGAGCCCTTTTTACAAGAAGGCGAGATCGAAGCCTATATCAAGGACGCCCAAACCCAGGTCAAAACCCAGGACGAGACGCTGCCTTTGATCAAAGAGACCTACGCCCCGGACTCAAAAGAGCAAAAAGACTAACCCCACAACCCACCCAAGGACATGGTATGACCGAGGATTTCTCACAGCCCTTGATGGAGCATCTTTTGGAGCTTCGGAGGCGCCTTTTATGGGTGGCGCTCGCTTTTATACTGTGTTTTGGCCTTTGTTACGCTTTTGCCGAACACATCTTTGCGATTTTGATAAGGCCTCTTGCCACAGCCCTTGAGGTAGTGGGATCCCGGCGCTTGATTTACACAGGCATGGCCGAGGCCTTTGTGACTTATGTCAAAGTCGCTCTTTTCGGCGCGGCGTTCCTCAGCTTTCCCATGCTTGCGTGCCAAATTTGGCTTTTTGTTAAGCCAGGCCTTTATAAAAAAGAAAAGAAATTCTTTTTGCCCTTTTTGATCGCAACGCCTTTTTTATTTTCTCTTGGTGCCTTTTTTGCGTACCAGTTCATTATGCCAGCCGCATGGTCGTTTTTCATAGGGTTCGAGACAACGCCCCTTCAAACGGCCCTGCCCATCCAGCTGGAGGCTCGTATTAGCGAATATTTGTCCCTGTCCATGCAGCTTCTTTTGGCCTTTGGGATTTGCTTTCAACTCCCTGTTCTGTTGGTCCTTTTAGCGCGCGTCGGGATTTTAAAGGCGCACGCCCTTACCCAAAAAAGACGGTATGCGTTTTTAGGGATATTAATTGTCTCAGCCATTTTGACACCACCCGATGTCTTGAGTATGCTAGGGCTTGCGTGTCCCCTATATGGACTTTTTGAGATTTCGATTCCTTTGATGCGCTTTGTTGAAAAGCGGTATCACCCAAAGGATGTGTTGGACGTGGAGAATAAGTCATGCACGATATAAAATGGATCCAGGAAAACCCCAAAGCCTTTGACGCTGAAATGGCACGGCGACGGGTGGATCCAGTGGCAAGTGAGATTCTGGCCATGGATGAAAAGCGTCGCCATTGTATTGCAAAGCTGCAGGAACTACAAAATGAGCGCAATACCCTGGCCAAGGAAATTGGCTCAAAAAAAGCAGCAAACGAAGACGTGGGCGATCTTTTGGCGCGCGCCAACGCTTTGAAGGACGAGATTCCAGCCCTTGAAAAAGAAGAAAAAGAGCTCTCTGCCGCCCTTCATCTGTTTATGGCGGGTTTTCCCAATGTGCTGGATCCTGACGTGCCCACGGGCACCAGCGAAAGCGATAACAAAGAAGTGCGCCGGTGGGGCGAGCCACCCCGATTTTCCTTTGAAGCCAGGCGCCACTTTGAGCTCGGAGAAGCCCTTGGCCTTATGGATTTTGAGACGGCAGCAAAACTTTCGGGCGCGCGGTTTGTGGTGCTCTCGGGAGATCTTGCCAGACTCGAGCGCGCGCTAACCTCGTTTATGTTGGATCTTCATGCAAAGGATTTTGGCTATACGCCCGTGTCACCGCCTTATCTTGTGAAATCAGACGCTCTTTTTGGCACAGGGCAGTTGCCAAAGTTTGCCGAGGATCAGTTCTGCACAACCGATGACCGCTGGCTTTTACCGACGGCAGAGGTGGCGCTCACGAATCTCGTGCGCGAAGAGATCTTGGATCCCGCGACTTTGCCTCGGCGGTATGTCGCCGCAACGCCTTGCTTTAGGTCCGAGGCAGGTGCTGCCGGGCGCGATACGCGCGGCATGATCCGCCAACATCAATTCCACAAAGTTGAACTTGTGAGCATCACCCATCCCGATGCCTCGGACGCTGAGCACGAGCGGATGATGGGTGCGGCTGAAAAAGTGCTGCAGCTTCTGGGTCTTCCTTACCGCGTTATGCTGCTGTGTACAGGGGATACGGGGGGAACGGCCACCAAAACCTATGATCTTGAGGTGTGGCTGCCAGGAGAGGCAACTTACCGGGAGATTTCCAGCTGCTCCAACACTAGAACCTATCAAGCGCGTCGCATGAACACGCGCTTTCGTGACAAGACTGACGACGCCAAGGGGGTGACCCGTTTTGTGCATACCCTGAATGGCTCGGGTGTGGCGGTGGGGCGGGCCCTTATTGCAGTCCTTGAAAATTATCAACAAGCCGACGGAAGTATCATGATTCCCGAGGTACTGCGCCCCTACATGGGCGGTCAAGAAAGGATTACCTATGGTCAGAACTGACAAGACACAAGATTTGCGCATTCTTATTTCCAACGATGACGGCGTGAATGCCCACGGCATCAAAGTCCTTGAAAGCATTGCCCATACGCTGACCGATGATGTATGGGTGGTGGCGCCTGAAAGCGAGCAAAGCGGGGCCGCGCACTCGCTGACGCTTAGGCGTCCCCTTCGCATTCACAAGATTTCCCCGCGCCGTTTTGCCGTGGACGGAACACCTACGGACTGTGTGATGGTGGCCCTTCTAAAGATCTTTGAGAATGACAAAAAGCCAACTTTGATGCTTTCTGGAATCAACCACGGCGCCAACATGGGTGAGGACGTGACCTATTCTGGTACGGTTGCGGCCGCCATGGAAGCAACCCTTTTGGGGGTTCCCTCCATTGCGCTCAGCCAAGTGACGAAGACCGGTCAAAACGTCAAGTGGGCGACTGCCGAACACTACGCCCCTTTAGTCATCAAAGACCTTCTTGCCAAAGGTTGGCCCCAGAACGTGCTCATGAATATTAACTTTCCGAACCTTGTGACGGGTTCAGTGAAGGGGGTTAAGTATGTTTCCCAAGGGCTTCGTAATATCAGAGATACGCTGATTGAGTGGGTTGATCCCCGGGGTAACCCTTATTACTGGATCGGGGCGGCCGAACGTGATGATAGCCCGACAGAGGTCGAGACAGATTTGGAGGCCATTCAAAATGGGTATATTGCGGTCACACCCCTTCATCTGAATTTGACCCATGCACCGACCTTAGAAAAAATACAAGCAGTCAATCAAGAGGTTTCTTTTGATGAAATGCTGCCTGTTAATCAAGAAACATTCTTTGAAAAAATGCGTAAAGAGGCCTAACGTGAAGATAAAGATTGCTTTTCTTGTCTCCACTTGCTGCGTCAGCCTTCTTTTGCTGGGCTGTCAGCGCACAGATCCGCCGGCGCCCGTGGTGCACGGTCATGAGGCAGCGCCTCGCATGGCCAAAAAGCGTCCTTTCAAAAAACGCCAAGGATCGCCAAAAAGCGTTGCACCGAGAGACACGGCCGATGACCGGATTATTTCGCGTCCCATCCCCGAGGAAGATACGCCTAAAACTGCAGAAAGCGAGCGTATTGTGCTGCGCCAGCCCCAAGACAAACAGCCTCCCAAGGGTAAGGCCTTTGAAGATGAAATCTTGGCAAGTGTGGAAGGCATGGATGACGATCAAAAGGCCTCTTTACCTGAAAAGACGCCTTTAAAACAAGTCCCTCAAGACGGGGCTAAAAAGAAGGAAGAGCTTCATATGCTTCCTGACAAACCAAAGCCAAGCCCGGCTAAAGAAGAGTCAAAGACGACCGAGGATTTAGCGGACGACGATGATGATGACACGTCGCTTGCGGCGCCTCTTGCCAAAGGAGCTGGGGCTGTAGGGGCTGCTGCAGCCGTCACCAAGGGGGCAGTGGACGCAAAACCAGCCGTCAGCCCATCATCTGGTGAAGAGGAAAAAAAGACCCCGGCTAAGGAAGAGACGTCGCCGTCTAGGTTCGCATGGCCTCTTTCGGGCTCCATTTTAAAGGAGTTCTGTCAAGACTCGCCCGCAACGCGTAACGACGGCCTTAATATTGCGGCCCCCCTCAAGGCGCCTGTCAAAGCCTCAAAAAGCGGAACAGTTGTCTACATCGGTAATGATATCAAGGGTTTTGGAAACTTGGTCCTAGTCAAACACGACGGCCCATGGATGACGGCTTACGCGCATCTGGATTCCTTTGCCGTTAGCCGCGGTCAAACCCTCAAGGCAGGTGAAGTCCTTGGCTATGTGGGGCAAAGCGGCGGCGTGAAAGAACCCCAACTTCACTTTGAAGTGCGTAAAAACTCAGTCCCCGTTAATCCCCGCCTGTTCTTAGGCTCTTAAAACAGCAACAAAGGGGTAAGGCTGCCACCTTACCCCTTTGTTGCTAAAACAACCCCTCATACCAGAAATTTATGCGCTAAAAAAAATATCCCATAGCTTTTGAGGTACATCATCAGGTTTAGGGGTGTTTTTTGGAGGATTAACAAAATGTTGTGACACTCTGTGATGCATAATACGTACCTTACTGGACCAATGTATAAGCCAGAGGGTATTTGCAGAAAGAAAATGGGAATCTTCTGGGAGGTGTACCTTCCCAGAGAGAAAAAGATGGTTGGATGTTCTGATGCCATAAAGAATGCATAAAGTGAGAGGTGTCTCAGAATAAATTCCAACTGCAGAACAGGATGCATCAATAATCCTCAAGCACTGGCTTGGTGGCGTCTCATCCATAAGTGTTTTCAAGTGTTCAAAGGTAGGAGCCGTATAAAGTAAAGGGCTTTGAGAAGTAATAAGATCAAGCTGTGTTAGGGTCAACGTGTCTCCATCATATCCTATATTTAAATCAGAGTTTTCAAGAGCATAAATGGCGGGATATTTCTTTGGATTTGTTCTCCGGTCTAATGCTCTTGATTCTAAAAGAAGAGAAGCCTCACTCATTCGGTTGTAAGGGTAACTTTTTTCGGCTTCTTCAAGATAATTAATTACATGTATAGGAGCATTTAAATACGAAGAATAATTTTGAAAAATCACATCAAAAAGACCTGTGGCATCGGGAAAGAGCGTGAGGGGTACAGAAATCTTAAGTTTTCGAAGTGAAAAAGGTCCAGTAAAAAGAAGAGGTAAAAAATATTAATCTCTCCTTCTAAGTGATGAGAGTTTATCGATAAAATAGGGAAAGTATAACCAGAATGTAAGATGGCCTCCTTAGCTATGAAACATGTATGAGAGGTCGCGTACTCATCTTTAATGAAAGTATATGTATGTGCATGCATGAAAGGGAGTTTTTTAGCGATACTTCGCAGATGGTCTAGATCCCGGAAATGAACTTCCAGCTCTCCCGTGGTTCTGATCAGCCGGCTGATGCGCAGAGCCTCAAGGGGTGGGGTAAAGGTAACATGTTTGAAAATACCTCGAATTTCTTCTGCGTACACGCCATGGGCGGTCAAGAAATCCCTTTGGGTGAGGGTGCGCTCATAAAAGAAGTGCGCCATTTGGCACGTGCGCCCCAGGGCAGAAAAATCTCTCAAGCAAAGAAATGACGCAAGGTTATCCATGATCCGCTCATCCCCTAGAAGCTAGTCAAGGGGGTCCTCTTGGGGGACAGCGCCGCGCTAGGCTAAATGCGCTTTAAGTTCTTCCCAGTAAGCCTTGTTAGGATCCGCCTTTTGGTGGCGCGCTTGAAAGCTTTCTTCTTTCGCAAAGCTCGTGGCCTTAAGAGTAGGCGTCTTACACAGGCTAAGCCCGAAGAGCAATGATAACGCAAAGGATCTCAATCTGTAAGGCGATTTAGGATCGTTATGGCGGCTGACTATCATTGACGTGTTCTCTCTTTTTATCTGTGATGACGCCATCATTGAAAGAGAAGCCCCTAGCGGTCAAGGGGGTCCTTTTTTTGAAGAATGACATAAAAGGAACGCTTTAGTAACTGATCTTTAAAGAATAATGCCTTATAAAAAAGACGCATGGTCAAATCAGTAAGGAATGAGCCGATGAAAAAATGGATTATCATACTCACTGTGACCCTTTGGAAAGGTGTGGTTCCGTCTTACGCAGATTTTATAGAGGACTCAGAGCCCCCCAGGCTACAGGTTCTTTGACGGTCACGGTGCGTGAAAGCGCAGAAAACGAATGGGACCTTTTGCAAAGCATGGTCAGAGATGGGGAGGCGGGGGTAGTTCTTGACGATAACCCCACATTAAGAAGGCGGCAGCTTGAGCGTCTTTGCCACCAACAAGATCTTTTTACCTCGGCTGATTTCATGGCGCTTTTTGGGACGCATCTTGTGACGTCTTGCGTGGACCACGTCAGCTGCGAAGAAGAGGGGGCCCACGCCCCTAGTAGTAATACTTCCCCATGAGTGCCCACTTTGTGCCAGGGTATAGGCGGTGAAGGCGTGCGAACCATTTGGGGACTTTATTTTTGTGAATATCCTCAATCGCTTCAGGTAAATTATAGGTTGATCGCCATAGGCAACTCCTCGCGTCAGCACTGCCGTGAAAACAGACAGACGCCAGGTAATAAAGGGCTTCGGCTTCAAGGTCGTTTTTCTCTTTTGTCGCCGCAAAGACAGCTGCGGTCTTCATGAAGTAATCCAAAGGAGGGACAACGCGCCCCTGGGGCAAAAGCCCTTCTTGAGTCGGAATCTTGCATTCGGGACAGAGCCCTTCTAGTTCGTACGCGAATGGCTGTGAATCAGGGTAAGAGACATCTTGCATCATAAACCGTCCAAGGGTCATGAGAGCGTCTGGGTGAGTGGGGTCTGTGATCAGGGTTTTCATGGCACTCGCTTCTGCGTCCGGGATGGGAGGCGCGCCTTCTGATTTCAAAAGGTCATTGAGGGCGACGGCTTTTTCATAGGACGCGGACAAAAGAAGTCGCTGCATCAACGCTTTTCTTGTAGAGGTCAGTAGGTCTTTGGGAAGGGTTTTATTCTGTGAAAGACTCTCGAGATCTTCAAAAGAGACAAGATGTTCTAAATAAAGCGTTTGGAGCTTTTCTTGAGTAAAGGCGCGCAGCACTTCTGAAGGCGGACTCTTTCGAAGGAGGTGTGCGCGCATGCGCAAGAGATCACTGGTATCATCACGCCAGAAGGAAGATAACGCCTCCAAAATTTTGAGGCCCGCGTCTGGTTTGTTCAATGAGAGCGCGGCTTCCACCTTGAGCGCTTGGGTCGTGAGCGGAAGGATATCCTCAAGAGAGGTTGGCAGGGTTGCTTCAAGGGCTAGAAGCTCCTCATCCTTTTTAAGTAAGGCAAGCGCGCGCGCCTTAAGATAAGTGTGAAGATGGGGATACGAGGCAAAATCTTTCTCACGCGCTTTAAGGGCAGTTAAATACTCAAGATAGGTTTTGCCAGACTCTTCTTCGGGCAAAGATCTGGTTTGCAGCATCAGAGCGACGATCAAGGGGTGAGCCGTATTCGGATCAATTTTTCCCCCAAAATAAAATCTAAATTCACGAAAAAGCTGGTGAATACGCCGCCCGTCCTTTGAGGCAAGGGCGCCGGTGAGGTCTTCAACAAGGCGCCCGTTAAGGGCGTCGTGCTTGCCTGCTAAAAACAAATATCGACGCTCAAGATCATGTGCTGACTGAACATAAAGACCCTGTGGGTATTTTTCTTGATAGCGTTTAAAGATCACAAAAGCTCTTTCAAGAAGAGGCTGGTTTAGTTTTTCAGCGCGCTCTTTTTCGTTTTCATACCCATCCATGTTCTTTTGCGCTGCGAGCAGATAGGCGCGCCCTTCAAGATAGAGGCTTGACGCCTCAAGCCAAGCTTGGTGTTGATGAAGGCCAAGAACCGTCATGGCGCGCTCGACTAAGGACGGACTTGCGAGGGTTTCGTGGATTTTCTTGAAAAGGGGTGCCGCTTTTTCATAGTCGCCTTTGTAAAAGTAAAAAGCGCCCTCAAGATAGGTTTTATAATGACCTAAACTGCCTGGTAGGGCTGCGATCTCTTGGGGCAGGGTTTCTTGAAAGGCTTTCTCTTTGAAAAGAAAAAGGATTTTGTGGCGGACTTGGACAAGTTTCACAAGGGCGTCTTTATCGTTAAGGTCCTTAAATGCGGTTGTCACCAAAGTCAGGACGCTTTCATAGCTGTTGGAAGGTAAATCCCCCGTATAAGAAACCTCTGGCAAGCTTTCTTTTTGAAAAGGCGTCATATCTTTGGACGCACAAAGCTTGTTTAAAGCCTGAAGATAGTCGTCGTAACAAAGCATTTGTTCTTCGTGATACCCCCTCGCGTCAGGAATAAAAGTATTGAGAAGCGCATCAAAATGGCCGTACTCGAGAAAAGGAGGGCTATCAAAGTAGTCTTCTATGGGGGCGCAGGCATAGAGAAGAGGATACAGGAGGCTTGTGTGAACAACGGCCATAACCGCAAGGGCAGCGCTGAAAAACTTAAGTTTCATGAAGAGGAACCATATTTTTGATGAAAAAGAACAACACCCTGACAATGAGATAATTGAACCAGTATGTTACTGTAGCGTTGGGAGTTTGCGTTGGCAAGAAGCCCTACTTTGAAAGGACGATTAAAAGGCACAAGCTTTTTAAAGAAGGTTTCTATGTGGGGTAGAGGCGCTCGTTCTTGGTAAAGCTGAAACACAATCTCATCACACGCGTCCATTAGGTCGCCTTGTGCGGCGCGAGGCGCGCTGGTGATCCAATCCCCAAGACCCGTGATACTGATCTTGCTCGGCGCCCTTACATGGCGGCGTAGATCCCGCAGATACTGGGCATAGACGGCAAGGTCTTTTGTGGCGGCGTCAAAGTCGAGCTGAATCCCCAGAACCCTGGTATCGCTTTGCGTCCACTTGCTTTGGTGATGATGGAAAATCGCCGCCAGATCCTCGGGGGCGGGTAAAGGCTTTGTCAAGCGGTACACCAAAAAAAGATCGCGCGCCAGCGCGTGGGGATATAGCCCGTGCTTAGTGTAGGAAAGAGCGCCGTTTTTTTGTGTGACGTGCCCTTGATAAAGATAAAGAATGCCGGTCGCGGGAACATCTTTGACGGTGATGCCTGCCCAGACCCAGTGGTCGGTGGGGAGGGGTGCCGGGGAGAAGTGCCAGAGCCACAAAACGCTTCCTATGAAAAGGGCACCAATGACACTCATCAAAACGGGGAAACGCGTGACCATGAAAGGCCCTTTTAAGAAGACACTCACGCAGGTCATACCATGGCGCCATCAAAAGAAAAAGGGAGGATTTTCGAGAATTTTTTGCTAAACTGCCGCAAGGTTCAAGCACAAGAAAGGATGTCACATCCGTGAAGATCGCTGTATTAAAAGAGCAGCGTCCTTATGAGGCGCGTGTTGCCCTAACCCCAGAAGTTGCAAAGAAACTCAAGGATCAAGGGCATGAGGTGTGGGTTGAAAAAGAGGCAGGTGCTGCGTCCAGTATTCCGGATACGGCTTACACTGAGGTAGGTGCCACGATCTTTTCAACGTTAAAAGAAGGGCTTGCGGGCGCGCAGGTGCTGTTAAAGGTGCAAGCACCTTTGTCAGAGGGCTCACGAAACGAACTGGAGGGCCTGCCAGAGGGCGCGACGCTTATTGGGCTTTTGTCACCCCACACCCACCGCGCCGAAATGGCCCAGTATAACGCTAAAAAGCTTAAAACCTTTTCCTTAGAGATGGTGCCGCGCATTACGCGCGCCCAAAGCATGGACGTCTTGTCCTCCCAGAGCAACCTTGCCGGTTACCGCGCTGTGATTGAGGGGGCTGCTCTTTTTGACCGCGCCTTTCCCATGATGATGACAGCGGCAGGAACCATTGCGCCCGCGCGCGTCTTGATATTGGGCGCTGGAGTCGCGGGCCTTCAAGCCATTGCCACCGCCAAGCGTCTCGGGGCTATTGTGTCGGCCTTTGACGTCCGTGCGGCCGCCAAAGAACAAGTGGAAAGCCTGGGCGCGACCTTTATCAGTGTAGACGCACCCACATCTGGTGAAGGGGCAGGGGGATACGCCAAGGAAATGGATGATGACTATAAAAAGCGCCAGGCCGAAAAAATCACACAAACCCTGAAAACCCAAGATATCGTCATTACGACGGCGCTGATCCCTGGAAGGCCAGCACCTCTTTTGGTGACGCAGGAGATGCTTGCTGTCATGAAGGCCGGATCCATAATTGTGGATATGGCCGTTGAGTCGGGCGGCAACTGCGCCTCAAGCAAGCTTGGGGAGGTCATGACGACGAACGGCGGCGTAAAGATTGTGGGGTACGCAAACTTGCCAAGCCGTATCGCGCGCGATGCAAGCGCTCTGTATGCCCGTAACGTCCTGCACTTTTTGACCCTTCTTATGGCCAAAGACGGTAAAGACCTTGCGCCAGATCCCGAGGACGAGATCGTCAAAGGCACCCTTTTGACCCAAGAGGGGGCAACTGTTCATCCCCAATTTCAGGAGAAATAACCCATGAGTGTTGAAACGTTCTTTCAATCGGTACGGGATGTGACCGCCCAATTTTTCGAGGTCAGCAATCCCATGGATCTGACCCTGAATGAAGTCGGGGAGGTCGTCGTGACAACGGCCCAGACCGTTGATCCAGGGACATCGCCCTTTGTTATTGGGCTGACCGTGTTTATCTTGGCGTGCTTTGTGGGCTATTATGTGGTGTGGCGCGTCACACCCGCCCTTCATTCGCCCCTCATGGCCGTGACTAACGCCATTTCCAGTGTGATTATTGTGGGCGCGCTTCTAACGGGCGGCGTCGGCGCGTCGTCAGGCGCGAAGATTCTTGGCGCTTTTGCGGTTTTTCTCGCAGCTGTGAACATCTTTGGTGGTTTTGCGGTCACAAGCCGTATGCTGCGCATGTTCGAAAAGAAAAAGTAGGAACGCCGTTATGAGTGAAAACCTTTTATCGTTTTGTTACCTGATTTCCTCTGTTTGCTTCATCATGGCCCTGCGTGGTCTGTCGTCGCCCAAAACCTCACGTATGGGGAACTATTACGGCCAAGCCGGTATGGCCCTTGCGGTGGGGGCAACCCTTGCGAGCCCTGCCGTCACAAGTTACACCTGGATTTTGAGCGCTCTTGCAGCGGGCGCCGTCGTGGGTCTGATTATTGCCAAGCGGATTGTGATGACAGCGCTTCCCCAGCTGGTCGCAGCCTTTCACAGCCTTGTGGGACTTGCAGCCGTCTGTGTGGCCCTTGGCGCCCTTGCCCTTCCCGAAGCCTTTGGGATTGGGGTGCCTGGCGACATTCACTTCAGTAGTCTTGTGGAGATGTGTCTTGGCGTGATTGTGGGGGCCATTACTTTTTCGGGCTCGATCATCGCGTTTCTTAAACTACAAGGCATCATGGGCGGAAAGCCCATCAGGCTTCCGTTCCACCAACCACTGAACGCTCTTATCTTTATCTCCATCGTGCTTCTGGGGATTCTTTTCGTACGCGGGGAAAACCATGACGCCTTTTTGCTGTTGATCATGTTCTCCCTTGTGTTGGGCGTTACCCTTATTATTCCCATTGGTGGGGCGGATATGCCGGTGATTGTGTCCATGCTGAACTCGTATTCAGGTTGGGCAGCAGCTGGTATTGGCTTTACCTTGGAAAATAACCTTCTGATTATCACAGGGGCGCTGGTGGGGGCGTCGGGCGCGATCCTCAGCTATATCATGTGTAAAGGCATGAACCGGTCCATTTGGAATGTGGTCTTTGGCGGTTTTGGCGCAGCTCCTGAGACTGCGGGCGCGTCTGGTCCTCAAGAGGCGCGCGCCCCTTCCAAAGTCGGCAGCGCCGAAGACGCCGCCTTTTTATTGTCCAACTCTCGCTCGGTTATCATTGTGCCAGGATACGGTATGGCGGTGGCCCAGGCTCAACACGCCCTTCGTGAAATGGCCGACGCCTTAAAGTCTAAGGGCATTCGGGTGCGCTATGCCATCCACCCCGTGGCAGGACGCATGCCGGGCCACATGAACGTGCTTTTGGCCGAGGCGAACGTGCCCTATGAGGACGTGTTTGAGCTGGAAGAAATCAACAGCGATTTTGCAGATACCGACGTTGCCTTTGTCATTGGCGCCAACGACGTGACAAACCCCGTCGCGCGCACAGATCCCACAAGCCCCATTTATGGCATGCCGGTCCTTGACGTCGAGCGAGCGCGGACAACGTTGTTCATCAAGCGCTCCATGTCGGCGGGCTATGCGGGTGTGGATAACGAGCTTTTCTACCGCGATAGCACCATGATGTTGTTTGGGGACGCAAAGAAAATGTGTGAGCACATCATCAAATCCCTTGAGTAGGAGATCCTAGAAATAAAAAAACCCACGGCTTTGATGTCAAGGCCGTGGGTTTTTGTGCGCATTGTTTTCTAATCGAGGGCTTCGTCTTCGGGAGCGCCCGCAAGGGGCGCTGATTCGATGGCGTCATCATTGAATTCTTTTGTTTCTGTTTGCAGCTCCGCGCCGAGCGTCTCATCAGGTGAAAGGCCTGCTTCTTGACTTGCGGCGGCTTGGGCTTTTTTAATATGCGTCAAATAATTGTCTTTTATTCTGGCGCCCACCTGCAAATATTCAACGACCTTTTGAAGTTTCAAGCACTCGTCAGAAGCAGCGCCCAGCATGACTGAAAACTCACGCGCAAGTTCTCGCGGGACATTTTGACGTTTCTCGTGAAGGGCTTCAATTTCTTGAGGGCAGCGCTTGGTAAGGCTTGTCAGCTCTTGTGTTGAAAGGAGAGGGGCTTCGGTTGATTTCACGTCGGCGCCGGCGCCTGCTTGGGCAAGCAAAGGCGTCAACATAAAACCAAAGGTGATGGCCGTGCGGTAAAGAAAAGACATAAGGGCGCGCCTCTTAAAAAAACCATGGGCCTATTAAAACAAAAGAGAACGCTTTTGAGAAGGGGCTTAAAAAGTGCTAAAACCCTGGGCTTTGCCGTAGGCGCACAGGTCATTGACGGGGCACACCTGGCAAAGGGGCTTTCTTGCCTTGCAGATATACCGGCCGTGAAGCACCAACCAATAGTGGGCGCGCCGTTTATAAGTGTCTGGAATCACACGAAAAAGATCTTGCTCAACGCCGTCCGTTGTCTTGGCACTTGAAAGACCCGTGCGGTGAGCTAGGCGAAAAATATGGGTATCAACGGCAAGGGTTGGATGCCCAAAGGCCGCGTTCAACACAACGTTTGCAGTTTTACGACCGACGCCTGGTAGGGTCACAAGCTCTTCTCTTGTCTGCGGCACGATTCCGTTATAATGCGTTACAAGGCGCGCGCTAAGGGCCATGACGTTTTTAGCTTTGGTGCGAAAAAGACCAATGGTTTTGATGGCTTCACGCAGGGCGTCTTCGCCGTAATCTAGCATGTCTTGGGGAGTTTTTATAACCTTAAACAAGGGTTCAGTGGCTTTGTTCACACTTTTGTCCGTAGCCTGGGCAGAAAGGGCCACCGCCACCAAAAGGGTATAGGCATTGGTTGAGGCAAGCTCTGTCTGAGGATCAGGATCGCGGTCCTCAAACCGTTTAAAGAAATGCTCGATCTCTAAAGGCGTCATGAAGAGGCCTTCTTTGTGTCTTCTTTGGGGAAGGTGTCCTTCATAAAGACTGTGATCACGAGGGCAAAAATCAAGGTTAGAGGGATGATGGCCAAGGACTTAAGATAATGTTCCTTGGTGTAGCATCCAATAACGCCCATACAGGTGGGATCTGCTTTTTGGCAAAGGTCAAGGAAGTACCCCAAAAGCGGTTGCATGGCAATGCCGCTGATCATACAGAGCATGTTATGCATCCCGGACGCCGTTCCTGTGCGGTAAAGGGGATTAAGGGCCGTGACGCCAGCAAAGGCAATAAACTGTCCGCCGACAGCAAAGCCTGCCAGCATCATGAGACCATACAGAGCGTAGATGGGCACATGGACATAAAGGACAAGGGTCAGGCACAAGACAGACGCAAGGGCACTGTACATCATGGCCATACGGTAGCTTTGAACGCGTGTGGCATAATAAGACCAGGTGGGCGCGCCAACACTCAAGCCCACGTAAAAGAGGGACATGGTGCCGGCCGCAGCCGTGCGGTCCATTTTATAGGCCTCCATCACAAAGGGGGTCCCCCAAAGATCGGCAAAACCCGAAAGAGGAACGTACATGGCAAAGCCGTAAAGGCCGTAGATCCAGGTTTGTGGGTTTTTCGCGATGAGGATCAGGCTTTGGACAAGGGTTTCACCGGCGCGCTCTTCCTCGTTGGTGGTGTGCTGGGCGTTTTCACGGATGACAAGAAAAGCCGCAACTGCAATGACGAGGCTGACAAAGCCAAGCACCGTGTTGGCCATGCGCCAGCCGGATGCGTCCACGAGCATCCCAAGGGGCGCGCCGCCAGCTGTGGCACCTAAGGTGCCAACGGTCATGGTAAAGCCCACAAGGATAGACAGAATACGGGGTGGGAAGTAGAGTGAGGCCAGCTTGACGCAGCTGAGAAACGCGAACGCAGAGCCAATGCCCATAAAGGTTCTGGCCACAGATAAAAGGGTGAGGGATTCTGCGTAACTGAAAAGAAAGGCCCCCCCTGCACACAAAAGGCACGCAACGGTCAAGGGGCGCCTTGGGCCAAGACGGTCAAGAATGATGCCAGAGGGGATCTGCATGGCGGAATAACCGATGTAGTAAAAAGAGCTAAGGGCGCCAAGAAGGCACGCGTCCAAATGAAGATCCCGCATCAAGTCGTGGGAAATTACGCTAGGGGACACTCTTAAAATAAACTGAAAGCCATAGAAAAAAGCGGCGCACCCCCATACAACGAGGCCCAGCACATGGCTACGATTCTTTTCCATTTAATCCTGCAAAACGGTTAGGGGTTGAGTATCGGAGTATTTAAAAGATTTTAGCCCTAAAAGGCAAGCACTCTTCTGAAGGTAGGGTAAGATAAGGTCAGAAAACAGCCCCAGCACTCTGGGGCTTTGCTTAAGGCATTTACGACGCATAAAAAGCACCTAGCAACCTGTCGAGGGCAGGCAGAAGCGCTTGACGCATTTGTGGCTCGTCCCATAGTTTTTCCGTTGCGCCGTTATGCTCGATACGCATGAGTTTATCCCCTTGAAGAACAGCAGGCTGGTCACCGCCAGTGCTCAAAAGTGTCTTCAGGGGAACAAGGGTAAAGTCTCGAAAGCGGCCGTCGAAGGACGTGTCACTGGATCTATTCTTAAAAGCATCTGAGGCGCGTTGGTTCAACGTACTAAGCCACTGCTCAACGTCGTCGCTGCCAAGATGCCCCTTTTGTGAGGTTAGAATGAGGGGAATGGTCACTGCAGGTCCCCATCCTTCACCTTGTTCTAAGTAGGCAAAGGGAGCAGGTCTAAAAATCAGGTCTGTCTCTTTAAGCATATTGTAAAGGGCTGTATTTGCAGGGCCGTTGACCATTGCGTCATAGGACGTTTCAAAAGAGTGCTCTTTAGGAAGGCCGAATCCCATGGAGGCTTTAAGGGATCCATGTGTGGGCCTAAACGTGCCATCTTGCAATTGACGTGGGTCATAGTCCTTGCACATGAGAACATGCGGGAGGTCTTCTTTCAGTAGAACAACAAGGGTAAAGTTAGCAGGTGAAGGTCCGTCCTTGCCAATTAGGCAAGCATCAGGATCGACAGCAATCACTTGGCATGAGCCGTCAAGGGCTGCTGTCATGTTTTTGGCTGCGTCCCACTTATCAATGAAATCCGATGAACCAAAAGCGTTTGAGAAGGACGCAAGGGTGGATAGAAGGGCAAGGGCGAGGGTTTTTCTTTTCATGAACGATACCTTTTGTTATTGGTTGGCGACCCGCGTTTGTAGGAGGGTACTGTTGATCTTAGCGGTTAAATCCTCAAAGTAAATATAGCCACTGCTTAGAGAAATTCAAGCAGCAAGAGCCCTATTTTCTGACACAAAGGAATGTGTTATAGTAATGTTGTCGGGTTATCTCGACTATAGCGATAAACGCTGTACGAAATAGGCGGAACGGACCCGGGGGCGGTACCCGGCACCTCCACCATCTATATGGGGGTGAAATAGGATCGACGTACGTTGAAGGGTGCAGTTTTTGCTCGGCATGGTACCACCGTTATCGGGCTACAATGGTAAATGCAACAGCAAACCAAAACGAAGTCAGCCTCAAGGCTGACAACGAGAACAACCTTTTTGCAGCAGCTGCAGCAGCCTAAGCAATAAGGTTATTCCAAGCGGTTGGGGGGGCACCGGGCAACAGAAGCCCCCCGCTTTTAAAATCTTCCTCTCACAAGATGATCAAGAGCTTTCTCTAACGTAGGATACTCGAACGAAAACCCTGCTTTCACAAGCTTCGAGGGGATCACGTTTTGCCCTTGCAAAAGAATTTCTGTGCCCATTTGCCCAAAAAGTAAACGTACCGCAAAGGCGGGAATGCTCAAGAGGCGGGGCCGGTGAAGGGTCGCGGCAAGGATCCCCGCAAAATCGCTTTGGGTGACGGGATGTGGGGCCGTTAGGTTAAAAGATCCCGTACAATTGGCGTTTTCCATAAGAGTCTCAAGGGCGCTTAGATAATCCTCAATATGAATCCAGGAAAGCCACTGTGTACCCGTTCCCAAGGTGGCCCCAAGTCCTGCTCTAAAGACGGGGAGCATCTTGGCAAGGGCCCCTTTTTTATCGTCTAGAACCACGCCTGTGCGAAGAAGACAGGTGCGCACGCCCCAGTTTTGAGCCTCTACGGCCAGATCCTCCCATTGACTGCACAGGCCATGCGCAAAGCCGTAATCACTGGGCGCACTATTTTCAGAAAAGATCGCGCTGGCGCTGTGTCCATAAAACCCAATGGCAGAGCCAGACAAAAGAAATTTTGGTTTTTCTGAGACTTCGGCAATATAAGAAAGGACACTTTTTGTGACGTCAAGCCGGCTTTGCACAAGCTGCTGCTTGGTATGATCGGACCATCTGGCTTGATCAAGGGGCATCCCCGCAAAGTTAACAATTCCGTCAAAGGTATCTACGATGGAGTTCAAAGACGATACAAGGCGGTAATTTCTTGAAAGCTCTGGAAAGGCTTCTGGCGTACGTGTCAGGATCGTGACGTCATGACGCCGCGCGAGGGCGCGTTCTGCCACGCGGCTTCCTAGAAACCCTGTGCCCCCTGTAATAAGTAGTTTCATCGGACTCTTTTTCTCCTGTTATCAAGATATATGGTAAGGATAAATCAGGCGCGACTCAAGATTTATTAACGTGCGTTTTTATTTCAAATGAATAGAGGTGCTCTGATTTAGCGTGTATACTCAAAAATGATTCCAAAAGAATCGTAAGGAAATAAATCTAAGTTTAACAGGAAGGAAAAAAATGAAAAAAGTTGGTTGCTTGCGGGGGCGATTTTTGCCGTTACGTTTTCAGGTGTGGCGTTGGCAGACTCAGTGGACGAGCTAGTCAAAAAACGAGATGAGCTTCAAGCATAAGCTAAAGCAGTGTCAGATAAACTGTCCAATGGACTTCTGGGGCAACTGCAACTTTTCGATGAGAAATGCCAGAAAGAAATCGCAGGCGCGAATCGACACGCCGAGAAGGTCTCGGATCATGCGTGTCTGGCTTCGTGGCTTGCGCAAATGAAAGAAGCCCATGACCTTGGAGAAAAGAACAAGCCACTTATAGAGCAAGAACAAAAGATTACGGCTGAGTTTGAGAAAGTGACCAAGAAGCTCATTGAAGTGATTTTGGCAAAAAAGAAGTAGGTCCTTTGGTATAAAGATTGCTCCAGGATTTTTTTGCAGTAGACGAAGCCTTGAAATCTGTGCGTCCGCTTAGAATCTGTGGACACACAAACCTTAAGAAGTCGCTTTTGAAGAGATCGCGACAAAGGTGCCGCTGAACGTTGCGCAAAGAGTCTGGCTTGACCAAATTTCAGCCTGGATGTTTAGAAGCGCTTGCCTGCGTTTATTAACAATCTTGAAAAACCTGTCGAGATCGACCGATTTGATGTGATCCATGGTGCAGTGGGCAGAAAAGTCACTCATCACAGGGGACAGGTATCTCATGTGACTTTCGGCAATGACAATCTCGTGATTTGGAAAAGTATCTTTGAGGATAAGGTGAAAGCGAGCCCAGGCGGCCAAGGTCGCGGCCGCATGCAAACTGCCCCCAAAGCCTGTTTTTTGGTGATTGACGTTGCGTTCCAAAGGAAAGGATAGCACAACAGTCTGTAAGTCTGCTTCGATCACTTCGAGCCCCATGCTTTGGGATAAAGGTATCTGCGTTTGCAGATAATGTGTCAACAGGCTTGATTCCATGGTTACTTTATTGACAGCTCATGGATTATCGTAACTCGTTTTCTAAGCCCATGGGTAGTTCTTTTAGGAGTTGAAAAGCCTTTAACGCTTCATCCCTGGATTTGGCCAAATCTACCATCGGGTGTGGATAGGTTTGTCCAAGAATAACCCCGGCGGCGCGTTGAACGGGGATGGGGGCCGTCCAGGGGGCAAAAAGATATGGGTCAGGAAGGGCCGCGATCTCGGGCACAAAGCGGCGAATGTAAGCGCCGTCGGGGTCAAATTTCTGCCCTTGGGTGACAGGGTTAAAAATCCGAAAGTAGGGCGCAGCGTCTGCGCCGCACCCGGCAACCCACTGCCAGCTAGCGCTGTTGCTGGCAAGATCAGCGTCTGCAAGACAATCCCAAAACCAAGCAGCGCCCAAGCGCCAATCAAGGCGCAAATTTTTGACTAAAAAGGAAGCGACGACCATGCGCACACGGTTGTGCATGGTGCCCGTTTGCCATAGCTCACGCATGCCGGCGTCAACCATAGGATACCCTGTTTGTCCTTGCTGCCACTGCTGCAACGCCTCGGTATCAGCACGCCATGGAAAGGCATCAAATTTCGACTGAAAGTTCGTGTGGGGAAGATCTGGAAAATGAAAAAGAAGATAATATGAAAACTCACGCCACCCAAGTTCGCTTGCGAAGGAAGCAATGGAGGGGGAGGCTTCTTCCAGACCTGAAACACCGGCAAGGGCATGCCAAATCTGATGGGGCGAGATTTCTCCAAAACTCAGGTGAGGTGACAGACGCGATGTGTGGCCGAGTGCTGGAAAATCCCGGCCCTCTTTGTAATGGGCCACATCATTATTTAAGAACAGATGCATCTTCTCGTGGGCGGCTTTTTCCCCAATCAGCCAGTGGGCTTCAAGCTTGTGGTCCCAGCCATTCTTTGCCCTTAGCTGTAATGAGGTAAGGGGGATGCTTTTTTCATCTTTGATATAATGCGGCGCCTTTGGCGCGGGAAGAGGTGACCGGGGTGGAGGTGCTTGCAAACAGCCCTTTTTGTAGTACGGCGTGAACACCCTGTAAGGCGTGTCCTCTTTGGTTTTAATCTGCCAAGGCTCCCACAAAAGGCTTGCTTGAAAGCTCTCAACGGTAATGCCTTTTTCTTTAAGGATGGTTTTGAGGGTGGTATCTTGCTCGATGCGCCAAGGTTCATAGCAGCGATTCCAAAAAATATGACGAACGTTGTAGCGCGACAGAAGCTCGGTCAAGATCGACAGGGGATCACCCACGTAAAGGTTAAGGGCGCCGTCAAGATCGTGTGCCAGTTTTTCAAGGGAATGGTGTAACCACCACCGGCTGGTCTCGCCCATTTTATAGGGGCCGGGCGTTTTTTCGTCTAAGATACAAAGGGGGAGAACGGGTCCTCGTTGGCAGGCAGCCAAAAGGCCAGGATTGTCCAACACGCGCAAATCACGTCTGAACAAAAATAAAGAGATCTCTTGTTTCACAAGCGTTTGGGAACCGTTTTACTGGTTCTTAGCTTAGCGTCGAGCTGGCGTCTTGACAAGCAGGACTTGCTGAGCTAAAGTAAAAATTGCTCGTAGTGTGTTGCCCCTAGCAGTCAAGGTTAGGGAGAATACCTGGGTATTTCCTAAAACTCCCACCAGATCATCAATAAACCCTCTGGGTAGGAGTATGTATTATGTACCAGCATCAAACTGTGTTTGGCTTTCTTTGGTTTTACACCAAACAGCATGTGTGGGGTTTTGCCTTCATGGGTTTTGCGATGTTGGTTTGGGCTCTGAACGAAGCCCTTTTTCCCTATTTCATCAAAGAAATTATCGAAATTTTAGCTCAACACGACCGGTTGACCTCCCCTTGGGAAATCGTATGGGGCCCCCTTGGGAGTCTTGTGGGGCTTTGGCTGACCATGGATGTCTTTATGCGTGCCCAGGGCGCCGTCGCTGTTCGTATGATGCCAAAATTCTGTAAGAAAATCAGACATGACGCCTTTTGGCAGGTTACTGGCCACTCGCAGCAGTTTTTTGTGACACATTTTTCAGGAAATATTGCCAACAAAATAAATGACCTGCCAAGGGGAGCCGAATATCTGGTCGAGCAAGTTCTCACGGATTTCGTCCCCATCCTTTTCATGTTTTGTTTGTCCATGGTGCTGATGGGGCAGGTAAGCCTTCTCTTTACGCTTGTGACCACTGTGTGGTTTTGTCTCCATGTCCTTGTGGTCTTCATGAACGTTGGCGCAGTGACGCGTTCCGCCTCACAACTCGCCGATGCGACTTCCCATGTATCCGGAAAAGTTGTGGACGCCTTGACAAACATTTTGTCCATGCGCCTTTTTGCAAGGCGCACTTACGAGCTTTCCTACTTTAACCTTGCCCAAGAAGAGGAGGCCCAGCGCCGAGGGGATGCCCGGGCACGCGTGGTCTTCTTAAATATGATTTTGGGGGGGCTAACCTTTATCCTGATCGCTGTGACCATGGGTCTTTTAGTGTACGGGTGGCAAGATGGATGGGTCAGTATTGGTGATTTTTCCCTCATTAGCATGCTTGTTTTTTCCTTGGTGGGACTTATCTGGCATCTAAGTTTTGAGATGAGTTCTTTCTTTAAAGAGGTAGGTTTGATCAAGGCCGCCCTTAGCATTCTAAAAACGCCTTACGCCATTGAGGAAAAAGAGAATGCTCCTGATCTTGCGGTCAAAGAAGGGAGTATCACTTTTGATCATGTCACTTTTGGTTATCAAGGACGGGAAGGGGCCCTTTTCAAAGAGCTCTGTCTTCATATTCCTGCAGGACAAAAGGTGGGCCTTGTGGGCTATTCCGGATCGGGAAAAACTTCCTTTGCAAACCTGATCGTGCGCGCCTTTGATCCCCAAGACGGTAAGATCCTCATTGATGGAAATGACATCAAAGAAGTACGCTATGAAAGTCTTGCCCGCGCCATTGCCTTCATCCCTCAAGATCCGACTTTGTTTCACCGAACCTTGAAAGAGAATATACGGTATGGACGCTTGGAAGCAAGTGACGCCGAGGTGTACCAGGCTGCCGCTTTGGCACACGCGGATCTTTTCATCCAGGCCTTGAAAGAGGGATACGATACATCAGTGGGAGAGCGAGGCCTAAAACTTTCAGGTGGACAGCGCCAGCGCATTGCCATCGCCAGAGCCGCTCTCAAAAACGCCCCCATTTTGATTTTGGATGAGGCGACCTCTGCCCTTGATTCTGTAACAGAGCGCCTGATTCAAGACAGCCTTCATGAGATTATGCAGGGGCGCACGACCCTAGTGATCGCCCATAGGCTATCGACCCTGCAGGATATGGACCGTATTTTACTTTTTGATAAAGGCAAAATTGTGGAGGATGGATCTTGTGACGCATTGCTTGCTCAAAGAGGGGTCTTTTATCAGCTTTGGCAAATGCAAAGTGAGGGCTTCTTGCCGGATGAAGCGTCGTAGCAAAACAATCGTAGCCATTGGAGGAAGGGGGAAAGAGCTCAATACCCCCTTGCTTTTGTCTTATTTTTCCTTATAGGAAAACATAAGAAAGTTATTTTTAGGAGACCTCGCTTCCATATATAAAAGAGTCCCCTCTGGTACAGGTAATCCCGGTTGGATGTAAAACTTGCGTTCTAAGACCAAGGACGGTGTGTCCCACGAGAAGCCTTCACTACCATGACGGACACCAAGGATTGTGTCTTCGCATAGATGGATGGTGGGGTGGGTGCCAGCGCGAAGTTGATTGTAGGTTTCTTCGGTCAAGATTGAGGGGACTGATGAAGCGTGTGACGCTAAGGCCATGAGAGTATGTAATAATAGAGTGGCAATATTATATGTTTTATTCATCTTTGTCTTACTCGTTGGATGAAAGGTTACATTCTTGTACCATAAAGCAAAGAGACCAAATTTTTTAGGATCTTTATGTTCTTAAGCCATGATCAGCCTTAGACCGGATAACTGGTGACAAGAGATCTTAGGGGAAAATTAAAAAACGAGAAGTCGCCATCACCGGTTCCGAAGCGCAAAATTACATATCCTTTTGTAAAATAAAGGATTTATATTTAATGAAAATAGTTAAATGAGATTTCTTTACATAGTGCGGAATGTTTTAGTGTCTAAAATTTTTTTTTGCTTGTTAAGCTTCTTGGTTAAAAGAGAAAAAAAATGAAAAAGTTCATCCAAAGTGCATATAGAAAGTTTGCAATTCTATGTACACCGTCTTAAATTGCTTAAGGATCTCAAATTTAATAAAAATTTTGTAAAAACTTGACTACAGGATAGTGATTAAAGAAATTTATAATCGAAACATACAGATGATCCACTAGACAAATATTTTTTTTCTTTTTGTGTCATTATTTCTATTGTGAAAATAAACCACCCCTTGTATCTCTCTGCATCTCTCTTTCATCTTGTGAGTAGCAATCTAGCACAAGCCATGGAAAAAATTTGGCTTATCGTGCGCATATGTGGCATTATTAATGAGTTGCAGACATGCATCATTAAAATTAAAGGCAAATTCTTTGTTTTTTCTTCGTCGCAAATGCATGTCTCATGAAAACTTGTTTTGTATTTTTTGCAATCTAAGATTTGAAATTTTTTTGACAAAAGTATAGTTCTTGTATAATACTACAGTGCCAATTTGCAGAACCTATGACATCAAAACGCTTTTGTAAACGTGCAGTCTTTCATGTTATAGGGTGAAAAGGTCACGGTCTTGGATGGAGTTTAAAGTAAAGTCTCAAAGAGGATTGTTTTATTTTCATAAGGAACTAATTAAAATAACCTTCCGGACAAAAGTTTTTTTTCGAGCATAAGGTAATTTTTGTCTCCCCTTTATTAAGCTTGGAGCGATAAAAGTAATAAAATGCATAAGAATTTAATTTTGAAAATTGCACGTCTTTACAAGCGTTATTCACATCTCGTTCCATTTTTTATTAAAAGGCGAAAAGTATACGCGGTAATTTTAAACAAGTGTCGCTTGCAAGCCATCCAGGCTAAGCGGCCGATTGCATTTGAAGGAGCCGCTCCATTCAACAACTGGAGTCCCAAAATGACACGAAAGACAGTAGGCAAATACGACCTCAGGGAATACGAGCTTGTAAAGGTAAGTGGTCTTTTTAACGAAGGTTTTTATACGGAAAGGGTGTCTGACCTTCCGGTTGGGAAAGACGCCCTTGCACACTACCTAGAAAGCGACGGCTGGGATATTCCCGCAAGTCCAAAGTTTAATGGTGCCTACTATCTCCTTAATAACCCTGACGTGGCTGAGGCTGGGTGGAATCCTCTTATCCACTATGTGCTCTTTGGAAGAGATGAAGGCAGGTCTGCGCACATGCCGCATATGCCAGGGAGGGTAGACCGAAGAATTTTGCCAAAAAACCGGATGAGTAACAAAGTACCCAAGAATACCTCTTTGGTAGTGGTGGTGCACGCCTTTTATCCAGAAGTCTTTGAAGAAGTGGTTAGGTATCTTAAAAATATTCCGATCTCCTTTAAGCTTTGTGTAGGGGTGCCCCATGAAGAAGGAAAAAAAATAATTGAAGAAGTCTTCAAAAAAGAAAAGTTAACCGCCACGTTAGACTGTCGTATCGCCCAAAATAGAGGCCGCAATTTCGGCACTTTAGTCTCGTTGTTTGGTGAAGAAGTCAAAAACCACGAGATTCTTTTGCATGTCCATACGAAAAAATCCCTGTACAGAGGGACAGAGCAAGGCGATTGGCGTCAAGCGATTTTCGATGGACTCATGGGAAGTGTTGATCTTGTTTCAACTTTTCTTTGTACTTTTTCGACAAATAAATGTGTGGGCATTCTTTATCCAACAGCTTTTAAAGGCATGCCTTACTGGGGCTATCATTGGCTTTCAAATGTCGGTGTTGGACGCTATTTACTTGACAGACTTGGGTTCCCCCACGCAAAAACGTCGGGCTATCTTGATTACCCCATTGGCGGCATGTTCTGGGCCAGGGTAGAGGCGATCCGGCCCCTGTTTGAGGCAAATATTACCTATGATGATTTTCCGCCAGAAGAAGGGCAAATAGATGGTACCCTTGCCCACGCCATTGAACGGGCGGTAAGCGTCCTTTCCAAGGAAAGAGGGTATCAGTTTGTTGAATACGACCAAGCTTCTGATGTCTTAAGATATGGCTGGAGTACAAGATTACGAGAACAGTATTTATCTCTTGGACCTGATGCCTTTAATCACGCTATTGCCCACGACTCTTTCCAGCTCGTTTCTTTTGATATTTTTGATACCGTTTTGACACGCAAAGCCTACGAACCCGACGCGGTGATGCAATATGCGGGACATCTTTTGATGAAGCGCTTTCCCTTGGCTGAGGGGTTCTTCGAAAAGCGCAAACTTGCAGAATACAAAGCACGAGAAAAAAAGGCCTTTCAAGGTGATGTAGGCCTGAGCGAAATCTATGATTGTTTCGAGAAGAACCCTGTGTGGACCCCGGAGGTCCTAAGAGTGGCGCGTGATCTTGAATGTCAACTAGACTTGCAAACCATGGTGCCAAGGGACGAAATTGTGCAGCTGGCACGCAACGCGAAAAATAGGGGTATTCGTGTTGTTGCCATCAGTGATACATATTACGAAAGGTCTGAAATCGTTCACATTCTTGAGAGCTTAGGTCTTGGTGATTTGTTTGACCACCTTTATCTCTCAAGCGAAGAGCAGGCGCGCAAAGATCGCCGTGATATGTACCCTCATGTGAAAGCAAAAGAAAAAGTTTCTTATGAGAGGTGGCTGCATGTGGGAGATAATGAACAGTCTGACATGCAGGTGACTGGCGATTTTCGGATGCGTCACTTTCACGTGATGCGCCCCTCTGTCTTGTTGGATGCGTTTGGCTTCAACTTTGATGAACAAAGAAATGATCGCTCCACGAAATGGGTTTCAGAACTATTAATTGGTCCTGCCATGATGAGACTCATTCCCAGCGCCTTTTGTTTGCACCCGTCGCAGGATCAAGGCGCTCTGAGCGCCTCGCAAAAGGAAAAAAATGTTCTTAGTCGTTTAGATAGGCCGCCCTTGGATTCGGCAAAGAATACCGGTTATGTGGTCTTTGGTCCTATTATTTTTGCCTTTCTCTCATGGATTATTCGTCATCCAGACCGTCCCAAAAATAGAATATTCTTTTTGGCTAGAGAAGGCTACTCGCTCACCAAGATATACAACACAATTAAACACATGTGTCCTGAACTAGAGCTGCCTGAAGGATCATACTTGTATGCCTCCAGAAGGGCCCTACTTTCTGCAGTGCAAGCCGTACATCCAAGTTTAGATAAGGTCCTTTCAGGTTTTGCTTTTAATGGCACATTTGCAGACCTTGTAGAAGGTCGTCTTGGTATCAAACTTAAAAATCGTGCCTCCTACGAGTGGCCTGTGGACATCGTTCATCAAAAGGAATCGGTGCTAAGAGAACTTAATAAGTTGCTGCCAGAAATACAAAAACACTCCAAAAAAGAAATGAACAATTATGTCGCGTATCTTCAACAAGAGAGCTTTGACTCAGAGGAAGTGCCAACAGTTGTGGATATTGGGTATAGTGGTACTATTCAAACATGCATCCAAGATATTCTAAATAAGCCTTTGAAAGGCTTTTACTTTGGAACACATGTTGGCATCACTCAGATAAAGGAAAAAGGGGGTATTGCTTATGGTTATGAAGGAGAAGAAATAGAACCGACTCAATCAGATCGCGGTACCTTGATGAAGCATCCGATCATTCTAGAAGCATTTTTAACGGCGCCCCACGGACAACTAGAATCGTTCACCCATCATGAGAATAGGTTCGTGCCGGTCTTTAAAAAAGAGCGGCATACAAAAGAATGGGAGCAAATGCTTGAAGATTTACATCAAGGTGCGCACGATTACTGTGTGGATATGATCAAAACCTACGGATCTGACTTCTTGCTCCTTAACCATAACGTGCAAGATGTGAGTGAGTTCTATAGACTCTTTATGAACGGCCTCTTTCAAGTGCCACAATCCATTCGTGATCATTTACACATAGAGGACGACTTCTGCGGTAATGGAGATGTTAATTTGTATCAGTGGGGATTTTTATAAGCTATTTAAGTGCCGTAAGGGGGGGCGATTCTTAGTCTTTTTCACGGGCAACACTTATGGATTTATTCTCGTAATGACTGTACTTTAGAGCATATGAACGTACCTTTGTGAAGAGTGTACCACGTGTACAGGAGATGCGCGATTTGTTAAACTAAAAAGCGCAACCCCATTTAAAGAGGTTGCGCTGGTAAGCTAAATAGGATTACCGACTTATTTTGCGGGGTTTTCTTCTCCTAACTTTTCACCCTCTTTGGCTGCTGGGGTGCCAGCACTCGCAGCTATTTCGCCTTCTACTGCTTCTGGTTTCATCTCAGACTTTGTTTCTGTGGTAGGCTTGGCAGCCGTTTCAGTGGTAGGCTCGGCAGCCGGTTCAGCAGCGGGTGCGGCATTAGGATCCTGGGTAAAGGCGACTGTGCCTTTGTGACCGCCATTTTCCACAACGTAATAGTTACATCTGACGTTGGCAGAATGACCGATAAGTTGAAAAGTGTTGGTCTCTTTGAAGACAGAACGCGTGACGAATCCCGTAAATTTCCAACCAGAAAGTCCAGGCAATGCTACATCTTTGGCAGGCTTTTCCATGGGTGGCAGTGTGTCGCCAAAAATATCCTTGATGGTCTTTCCTGAAAGATCAGGGCATTGAATGGTGGGAGGGGTGCTTGCATGTCCATAGGCAGCGCTCAAAAGCGCCACAACAAAGGAAAATTTATTTAGGGTGCATTTCATGTGTAGTCTCCTGTTATACGTTTTTGATCTGTTTTTACACAACAGATCCTTTTGAAGAATACAGGAGGCTGCGAGGGATGGGTACTAAATTTTTTAAATTTGTAATCGTTCATTTACAAAGTTAAGACCTGCTCCCTCACATTTGTGAGTGATTTTTTACAAAATTTGGAATATAGTATTACGTATGAGTTACCTTTATCTTTTGTCCGCCATCTTATGTGAAATCGTTGCGACGACTTTCCTCAAGTCCTCGGATGGCTTTACCAAATGGCTTCCCTCTGTTGTGACTGTCGTCATGTATGTGATCTCATTTGCATTTCTGTCATTCACCCTGCGCACGATTCCGACTGGGATCGCCTATGCTATTTGGTCGGGTGTTGGGATCATTGGTATTTCCATTATTGCGTGGTTTGTCCATGATCAAAAGCTTGATTTTCCTGCGATGCTGGGGATGGCTTTCATTGTTGCCGGCGTGGTCATCATGAATGTGTTTTCCAAGTCAGGTCATTAAAAACGTTTTAAGGTCTTAAGAAACAATCCAAGTAAACAAAAAAAATACTTGTAAATACTTGCGTTATATATCGCAGATAAATAAATTGACATAAATATAAAAAAATGACAATATTCGATTTTTATAATTGTATCTTTTTTTTGATTCATGAAACAATTTTCGTTCATTTCTGTTGTCTTTTTATTCCTCAACGGTGGATTTTGTGCCGGGGTTAGCGCCTCTAGCCTAGAAGAGGAGTCCAGCGCGTCATCCCCGAGTCCATCCCTTTCAAGAGAAGCGCAGCTTGTGAATCAGGCCCTTACGTGTGAAAAGGCAGAAGATTTTAAAGGGGCGGTTCATTTTTGGAGTGAATACTTTGAGGCAGCGCCCGATCCTAATCCTCTCCACTACGTTTCATATGCAAAAGATTTGGGGCGCATAGGCGAAACCACGCTTGCGGCTCGAATTTGGACAAAGCACATGAAAAAGACGGCAGAACCTAAATTGTCGCATTGCGCAAAAGCGGCGTATGCCTGCATGAAAATAGACGATTTTGAAACCGCAGTGAAGCATTGGGATCGTGTTAAAGAAGTCCATGATCGAACTGGGCGGTGTATAGATGTCTCATGGCTTCCTGGTGTGGCGATAACACACACTCATCTTGGTAACTACGACATAGCTGATGGCTTTTGGAAGGTGTATTTTTCTTATTTGGAGGATAAACAAAAACTACCCTACGCAACATATATTGAATCTGCCATGTATACATACGTGCGTGCGGGAAAAAATCACGATGTTAAAGGAGTTTTTGAGCGTTACGAGAAACGCATGAACTTAACGCCAATGTGTTATCATCACGCTGGTGTTGCCTACTATTGGCTTCGCGAGCATAAAAAAGCTTGCCCTGTGTGGGACACCTATTTTGCCGCGCCAGTTGACATCGCTGCACAAAGCTGCCGCCTTGCGGCAGTATCCTTTATTGCTGAGGGGCGCCTTGATCGGGCAGTGGATTTCTACAAGAAAATACCCCTGTCCGATAAGACAGCATCGGATCATAGGTCACAAAAGCAACTCTCGCATCTTGCAAGCACAAAGAGTGTTAAAAGAAAACATGGGCAAAAGTCTTCAAGAGCTCCTACTGCGAGAAAAAGGGGAGGGCCAAACTCTGAGATTCTTCATATGATGCAAGTTGCTGTGGTATCAAATGTTGTTGACCAAGCAAGAAGCATTATTGAGAAAGTGAGCGAAGCAGAAGATGAGGCCCTCACGACGCTTCGCGCGAGGATGCTTGCGCTTTATGGCGCGTGCCAAGTTCTGGAAGCAGCGGTCAAAAGCACCCCCTATGCGACTGCTCCGGCCTCGGTTCCTACCCTCCACGTCTCTTCGTCATCCGGCGCTTCCTCTTCTTCATCTTCTGAGCCGTCTTCCTCTTCTGCACCGCAAGCGCCCAATCCCGTGCAAAGGGTGCAAGATTTATTGCGTCAAATAGAGACTCTCCATAAAGAGTGGTCAAGGAAGTATGATCTTGCTCACAAGACCCGTTTAAAAGAAGAAAGAAAAGCTCATTTTTTGGCCTTTGCTGAAAATCCTGGATCTATATTTACCCTCCCCCCTAGTATGAATGTACGGTATCTGTACGGACATGAAAAGAAAAAGCCGGCTGCACCTGCACCGCTTGTACCTTCGTCTTCTTGTGAGTCTTCATCATCTTCTGCGTGCTCATCGTCTGCTGTAAGTGTCGCGCCAACGGTTACGTGGGGTTTTGCCACCAGGCACGTGACAAAGCAGCGGGAGAGGCTTAAACACTTGCCGGCTTATATGAAGGATAAAATTGATGTGTATGTCTCAGAGATCGAGGCAGATCCCTTACAACAACGCCTCAAGTCTGGTCGCCTAAAGCGTCTTGTGGGAGCTCCAAACACCTATTCAAGGCGTGTGGATGATGCAAACCGCTTTTCGTATCAAATCCAAGAAACCGCACCAGGGCATTTTAATGTGACGATCTTAAGTTTCTTAGGGCATTATAAAAACCTAGATTTTTCTAAGCTGCCATAGGTGTTTAGAACAGATCAATTGTCAAAGTTTGTTGATCTGGATGGGTCTTTGTACGAAGTCACATGTATAGTTTGATTCTCTTTATTGTAGCAAGTTCATTTTATTGATAAATTAATTGACATTTTTTTAATTTTTTGACATATTTCATTGCTTTTCATTGTTCGTGAGTTTAAATATGAAGTCTCTTTCTCTGTTTTCTTTTCCAGTTCTTTTGTCATTGGGAACAAGTCTCGTGCCCGTTGTGCAGGCGTCGTTCCCATGGGACGAATCCAGAGACTCAGATAGAAGCTATTCTGCAACGAGGGAAGATCTCAACATTGGATACGCCCGTGACGCTGAAGAATGGAGAGATTTCAAGATGGCTGCTCACTTTTGGGGCCAGTACTTTGAGACTGCTTACAATCCTGATCCCCATTACTATATCTCCTATGCAAGAGCCCTTGATTCGGCAGAAGACTACGCAATGGCGGCTAAAATATGGACAAAGTATTTTAAAAAAGTGCCAGATCCAATGATGGTTTATCTCAAAGAGGCAGCGTTTTCTTGTGTGGGGGCAAAGGATTTTGAAACTGCCGCCAAGCACTTTGACCGTTTTATTGAAATTGCGTCCGCGACCCAGACATCTATTAATATAGAACATGCTTCAGCTATCGCACTTGTGTTTTATCAAGTGGGGCGTTACGAGGATTCTTGTCATTTTTGGCGTTACTATTTTGAAACCCCAGGGATAAAGTCTCACGGGACTTTAGTTGCTGGCGCTATCCGCAGCTATATCATGTCTAAGAAGCACGATGAGGTGAAAAACCTTTATGCGCGGTTCAATGGAACCCTTGCTTTACCAGCCGCCGTTCACCATAACGCTGCAAGCATTTATAGTGAACTGGGAGAGCATAAGAACGCCTGTACTGCTTGGGACACGTATTTCTCGCTGGCAGAGCAAGTTACGCCGAGCGCTTGCCGTTTGGCTGCGCTATCCTTCATTACTGAAAGAAAGCTTGACAGCGCCCTCGCAGTCTATAAAAAAATACCACTTTCTGATTTGGACGAGTTTGACTTAGAAAGACTAAGCATTATGTCTGAGTTACTGCCACCCAAAAAAACCACCAAGGGGCGTGCGCGGCGAGGGGCAAAGCCTTCAACAACCAAACAAAGGGCAGGCCTAAGGGACTCAACAGTTCACGCGATGCAGGTTAGTGTGGTATCAAGCGTTAGGGCACAAGCAAAAGCTCTTTTAGACAAAGTCACGAAAACAGAAGACGAGGCGCTTACCACCCTGCGCGAAAAAATGCTCACACATTATGGTGCTTGTGTTGCCCTCGAAGCAGAGATTAAGCGTGCGCCTCATGGAATCTCTGCGCCGTCAGTTCCTGCGTCTCGCACGGCTTCATCATCTGGCGCCGCGTCCTCCTCATCTTCTCACACGTCTTCGTCTTCTGCACCATCAGTTCCTGCGCCAGCTGCGGCTTCATCATCTGGCGCCGAGTCCTCCTCATCTTCTGCGCCATCAGTTCCTGCGCCACCTGCGGCTTCATCATCTGGTGCCGCGTCCTCCTCATCTTCTCACACGTCTTTGTCTTCTGCGCCCCAAAGTGTTAATCCTGTGACGCGTGCGCACCAAGAATTGCGTGAAATAGAGGCTCTTCACAGGGACTGGTCAAGAAGACATACTTTGTTCCAAGCGGCGCGCTTAAAACAAGCCAACAAAGCTCACTTCTTAGCCTTTGCTGAAAATCCTGGGCCTATCTTTACGCTGCCAGAAAGTATGAATGTGCGGTATCTGTTCGGGCACGGCAAGACAAAGCCGGCTTTACCGGCGGCGCCCCTTGCGTCTGCTTCATCGTCCTCCACTGGGTCGTCATCGTCCTCTGTCAGTGCGGCCCCAACAGTGACATGGGGGTTTGCCACCAGGCACGTGACAAAGCAGCGCGACAGCCTTAAAAAAATGCCGGCTTACATCAAAGATAAAATTGATCTCTATATCTCAGAAATTGAGGCAGATCCCTTGCAGCAACGTTACAAATCGGGCCGCCTAAAGACGCTTGTGGGAGCCAAGAACACGTATTCAAGACGTGTAGACCATGAGCACCGTTTTGTCTACCAGCTTGAGGAAAGCGCTCCCGGGAAATTTACCGCAACGATCCTGAGTTTCTTAGGGCATTACAAGAACCTAGATTTTTCTAAGCAGTCCTAACTACTTGAAAACATCATTGATCAAAGTCGGCTGATCTGGCAAGGGCTTCGTACCGCGCAAATTCTTCCGCTTGTTTCTTTGTTTTTGCCTGCAGACGATCAACCGCAAGGTTGCCTAAAAGAAGGCGAAGGGCAGGGGCCTCCATGCGCGCCAAGTCCATGATGAGGTGCGCCGCCTTAAGGGGATCGCCAGGTTGTGCTTGGTCCATTTCCGAAAGATAAGTACGCACGTAGTCGGCTGTTTTGCCGGCGTAGTCAGGGTGTACGGGCGCAATGCGAATAGAGCCTCCTGCAAAGTCCGTCCGAAATGGGCCTGGCTCAATGAGGGTTACTTTGATGTTAAAATCAGCAAGCTCAAGGGCCAGCCCTTCGCAGAGGCCCTCGACGGCGAATTTAGTACTGTTGTAAAGGCTCATGCCGGCCGCCGACACAAGTCCCGCAATGGAGGACATGTTAATAATGTGGCCCGCTCGTTTTCCACGCATGTGGGGCAGGACTTCTTTTGTCATGCGCATAAGACCGAAGACGTTGGTGTCAAAAATCTGCCTGATCTCGTCCATGGCTCATTCTTCTAGGGCGCCAGCAAGGCCGTAGCCGGCGTTATTCACAAGGACGTCAATGCGCCCAAAACGCTCAGTCGCTTGGGCTACGCAGGCTGTGATATCGGCCTCACGGGTGACATCAAGCTTACACAACAAGACTCTGTCACGGTGCGCGTCTTCAAAAGGGCGCAAGGCGTCAAGGGTGCGGGCGGTGGCGACCACCAGATCTGAGGTTGTGGCAAGAAGTCTGTCCACTAGGACGTGACCGAATCCCTTTGAGCATCCCGTAACAAGCCAAACTTTTTCCATAGACACCACCTTTTTGCTATTTTTCTAGAGTAACGGGTCCCAAGGCATGATGCAATTCCTCTTGATCCTTCGACCACGTGATTCGTTCCATGGGGTTTGTGATACAAAGCCTATTACCAATGCCCCTTAACTTTTAGTCAATAAGACAGGATGTGGGCGGCAAGAGAAAAAGCAACGGTTAGTGATTTCCCAGAATGAGCGCATTTTTAGGTTCTTAGAAAGAATGAATTATAACATCTTTTTTAAGTTATCCCTATCGATTTATTTCCCCCTCGGCATGGTGACAAGGGAAAGGTTCCATGTTTAAATAAATTATCTATAAAAAAGTCAACGTGGATAAGAGGAGGCGGATCAAATGAAAAACCTATTAATTTATACTGCGCTGGTATGCTGCTTTTGGCAAGGCACGGGACTGGCCAGCGACGGGACGGACGATAAAGAAAAGCCCCACGTCGGGGCTAGCCCCTCAGGCAGCATCAGCCCTCCTGAAGATCTCTCGAACGCATCATCAACAAGTGCCGTCTTGCCGGTTTCAACAGGGGCAGTCGTGCCAGTCTCTAAAAGCGAAGAACCAGTCGCCTTGTCTAAATCCCCCATGTCTACTCCGTCACCCTTACCTTTTGGCACTGTTTCAGGTTTTTCACCGTCCACCTCATCTCTCTTGGGATCTACAAGTACAACCGCAGCAAGCAGCACCCAAGGCGCTCCTTCTCGTACCATTCATACAAGTGAAGCAGTAGAGGAGGTGCCTTGGGGCTTTAGTGACGCCCTTGTTCGGCAAAAATGGTCTTTGCGGATGGATCCCAAAACAGAGCGTGACAAATTTACTGACATTAATTTGGGGCTTGTGCACGAATGGATTGTCGACTTTCATCTGCAGGGCGCTTCTTGTGAGCAGTGGAAAGGTGTAACTTTTCGCAACATTACAGGCCTGAGGGGAAATGCTGATTACTATCACGGCGAATGCATGATTTATGACGTGGAGTATGGTCAGTTAATTCATACAAAAGCGTCTGCTGGCAATAGCCCCTTTAGCACAACCTATGTGCCAAGGTGCCAAGACATTGACCCAGCTTCCTTTGTTGACTTATTAATTGATCAACAACGGCAAAGCTCCAGCACGTTTATTTTTTTGAAAGAAACACCCGAAAAAAAACCTGTTCATCATACGTTAACATCCACAACATACGAACTGTACACCAATGATCCCAATCGCTATTTCAAGCTGATGGTTGTGCGGTATGGAAATGAAACCGAGCCCGTGACCTCAGAAGAGCTTGCCAAGTTGCGCACAAATGCCCAAGGAATTCTCAAATTACCGACTGCGCGTTGGAAGTAAAAACCACACACCCCACAAGAGGGATCCATGAGGATCCCTGTTCGCGGCGCTTGAGCATTTTCTTGACGGCTAAAAATGAGCCAATACCCTTGGAAGTAGATATTTTAAAAAGGGAAAGGAACAGCCGTTAACAAAAGAAGGAGCAGCAAGGAAGGTCCTTGCTGCTCCTGATGAAGGGTTACCTTGCGTAGTAAAGACTAAATTCCACAGGGTGTGGGCGACGCTCAAGCTCTGCTACTTCTTTGAGTTTAAGCTCGATATAAGCGTCGATAAGATCGCTTTCAAAAACATTCCCTTTCAAGAGGAAGTCCCGATCACGATTGAGTTCTTCTAGGGCTTCTCGCAGCGATCCACACATGCTTTTCTTTTGTGCAGATTCGTCTTCATAAAGGTTACGTTCCATGGGGTCACCCGGCAGAATTTTGTTTTGAATGCCATCAAGACCTGCCATGAGCATGGCCGAGAAGGCAAAGTAAGGGTTTGAGAGCGGATCAGGAAATCGTGCTTCGATCCTTTTTGCTTTTTTATTTTCCACGTGCGGGATACGAATGGCTGCAGAACGGTTGTTTGCGGCGTAGGCCAGATACACAGGCGCTTCGTATCCGGGAACAAGGCGTTTGTAGCTGTTGGTGGTGGAGTTTGTAAAAGCGTTAAGGGCTCTTGCGTGTTTGAGAATGCCCCCAATAAAATAAAGCCCTAGTTCGGACATGTCACAGTATTGATTGCCAAGAAACAGAGGTGTGTCCCCTTTCCACACTGACATATGGACGTGCATCCCAGAGCCGTTTTCATCAAAGACAGGTTTGGGCATGAAGGTGGCTGTCTGGCCTTGAGCATAAGCTGTTGCTCGCACAACGTTCTTGTACATCTGCAAATTGTCGGCTGTGCGCGTTAATTTGTCATACTCAAAAGAGAGCTCATGTTGTGATGTTCCTACTTCGTGGTGATGCTTAATCACCACAAGTCCAGCTTCTTTCATGGCACTGAGCATGTGGCCGCGGATATTCGTACCTTGGTCTAGGGGAGAAGTCTGACAATACCCCTTGCCCTTATCAATCTTTTGGCCACTTGTTGTGGGGTCAAAATGAGAGCTAAATAAGGCCCCTTCATGGGCGGCGGTTGTTTCTCTGGAAAGCATCTGAGCAAAAATCTCAAAGGGAGAGACGTTAAATTGTACTTCATCGAAGACAAAAAACTCAGGCTCAGGACCGTAAAAGGCTTTGTCACCAATGCCTGTGGACAGAAGATATTGCTCTGCACGTTTTGCAACGGTGCGGGGATCTCTGCTGTAACCTTGGTTTGTAACGGGGTCGATGACATCGCAAATGACAACCTTGGTGGGCTGGTCCGCATAAACATCATTGTAAACTTTAGACAAATCAGGCCTTAGCACCATATCGGAGTTTTCAATGCCGCGCCATCCAGGAATGGACGAGCCATCAAACATAATGCCATCATTAAAGACGGATTCCGATAGAATGCTTTGATGATATGTGATTGTACGCCACATCCCCGTCATATCTGTGTACCTAAAGTCAACGAACTCTGTGTTTGAGTCTGAAAGATCTTTGAGAAATTTCTTTATATCACTGCCTTCTGTCATTTTTTTTGTCCTCATGTATGCATTTCTATTTATTCTAGAGTATTCTGTTTAATAAATGATTAAATCCCGGTTGGTTTACGAAAGTTGCTGGAAAAGAGTGGTACGTATTGTCAATACACCGGTATTTCGACACATTTGAACATGACTTAAAGTGCCATGGCGGGCGCACTCGGGGCACTGCCATGGCACTTTGCCTTGCTAATCTTTAGCTTGCTCTCCGTGCATTGTGCTATCAAGGCCAGACGTTTGCTCTTCAATGGTGGCTTTGATGGGAGTAAACACATTCACGATTTTGATGATGATGTAGGTGGCCAGCATCGAATATATGGACACAGCAATCACACCAATGAGATTAGCCATAAAGGTCTTTGTTTCTCCGCTGACAAAAAGGCCTTGAACAGACACTGCGTCATTGACAAGCTTAGAAGCGTAAGCGCCCGTGAGCACAGACCCGATCACTGCGCCAATGCCGTGACACGTAAAAACGTCAAGGGCGTCATCAAGGTGGCTTATTTTCTTGATTTGTCTTCCGGCAAGGTTACACACAACGCCAGCGATGGCGCACATAATAATGGCGCCGTCGAGCTCGACGAACCCGGCAGCCGGGGTAATACACACAAGTCCCACAACAATGCCGGTTGCAGCGCCTACGGCGGAGGGTTTACCAGTCACCATCCAATCCACAAGCATCCACACAACAAAGCTGGTGGCTGCGCCCACAAAGGTCAAAACAAATGCGTGGGCGGCGAGAGCGCCAGACGTGATGGCCGAGCCTGCGTTGAAGCCAAACCAGCCAAACCACAGTAGAGCGGCGCCTAGCATAATCATGGAAACGTCATAGGGTTTTGCGTGAGTGGACTTATTGTGACGCTTGCCAAAGAGGATAGCAGCCACAAGTCCTGAAAAGCCCGCGGTAATATGCACAACAAGACCACCGGCAAAGTCAATGCCCCCTAATTCAGCAATCCATCCCTTTGGTCCCCATACCCAGTGTGCGACTGGGACGTACACAAGAAGGCTCCAAAGTGCCATGATAAAAAGCCATCCCTTGAATCTGACACGTTCAGCAAAGGCCCCTGTAATCAGAGCGGGCGTGATGATGGCAAACATCATCTGAAAAGCCATGTAAGCCATGTTTGGTACGTTACCTGCCGCATAAACGGTGCCTACTTGGCCTTTTAAAAATAGATAACCAAGACCACCTATCACCCCATTTCCTTCTGAAAAAACCAAACTGTACCCAATCACCACCCACAAGAGTCCCACGAGCGCAAGGGCAATGTAGTTTTGAAGAAGCGTGGATACCACGTTCTTTTTATTCACCATCCCGGCATAGAAAAAGGCTAGACCTGGTGTCATGAGCATCACGAGCGCCGCGGAAACCAACAGCCAAGCTGTGTTACCAGAGTCAATGTGGGGCGCAGGGGGCGATGCATCCGCAAATACTTGAAGTGGCCAAAGCGCCAGCATCAGAATAAAAGGAAAGTGAGATTTTTTCATTTTTTTCTCCAAAAATTCCATACGTCTCTTTAAACTCTAAAGAAAAAAAGTTAACAAGATATTGATAAAGACTGAATTGAGAAAATGGAAGTAACACTTAAGGTAAAATTTTTAAATATCATGTTGAATTTGTTCGTCTTTATTCGTGATATTTTAAGTAAATTAATTCTATAATTCCGACTCTTTTTGATTAGAGGAGCAATACTGAATCATTTTACCAAGATAGAAGTATTTTTCCGTAACTTTGCCCTTTTTCTAAAATTGTATGGGCATAAGTTAGATTTTGAATCGTTGCATTAGTCGCTGTATTAAGGGTTGAAAAAAGACGCTTTTCTTGAACGAGGTGCGCGATTTTTTCAAGGATGTGCCCTTGGCTTTCGGGGTGAACCTGGTGCCTTGATTTGGCAAGCATGAATTCTCAGTTGAGTGACGGCGCCTTTGCCTTAAAGGACATCCGGTGTTTGAGGGGCATCGGTGACACGTAAGCTATCAATAGGGTGGAAAATTTTGGATAAAGGGGGCATAATTCTTGGTATAAGCAGTTGGAAAAATGTCGTTGACCTTGCACAGGATACGCGCGCAAGCGCCGATTCAAGGCCTGGACTCGTTACGAGACCGCTGCCTATTTTTAGATCGAGCCCCTTGTTTGGGACATGAGTCATTTGTGTTGACACTAAAGGCCCTGATGTCCTTTTCCTGGATACAGTAAATAGGTCCCTGTGTACGTCACATTTCCTGAGGATTAAACGTCTCCAAAGGGTGATCGGTTTTGCCGCAAAAAGCTTTTTTAAGATCTTAACCTAAGGTCACCATCTCAAGGATGTACGCCTAAGAAAAAAACAGTCTTAGAACATCTCTCATGGTCATGGGGTGCTGATTAGGCCTAGAATAAAGAAAAAAGGGAGGCACAAAATGTTCAAAGATATTGTTCTCGTCGCGCCCACCAGAACCCCCATTGGGGCATATGGCGGCGTATTTAAACAAATCCCAGCCACAGAGCTTGGCGCAGCTGTTATCAAGGAAACCGTCAAACGGGCGGGTCTTGACCCTGAAAAAGTGGACGCTGTCTTCATGGGAAACGTTGTGCAGGCGGGGAACAAGATGAACCCCGTGCGTCAAGCCGCCATGCAAGGGGGACTTTCCCCTCACACACCTGCCATGACCGTGAACCGTGTGTGCGGCTCTGGGCTCCAGGCAGTTTTTAACGCCGTTCAAGAGATCGCTCTCGGGACCTCAGCCTTTGCGGTTGCAGGCGGCATGGAAAATATGGATATGGCACCCTATCTTGTGCCCGGCGGGCGCTGGGGGTACCGCATGGGTGACGCGTCTATGTATGACAGTATGCTGCGAGACGGTCTTCATGACGCATTTTCTGACCATCATTCGGGCTGGCATACCGAGGATCTCATTACAAAGTACAACATCTCGCGTGAAGAGCAAGATTTATGGGCGTACAACTCTCAAGCGCGGTTTGCACGCGCCCAAGCCTCAGGCCTTTTTCATGAAGAAATCATAGGGATAGAGGTTAAAGAGAAAAAAGGAGCGGTGCTTATCTCTGCGGATACGTCTAATCGTCCCGGCACAACCCTTGAGGCGCTGCAAAAACTAAAGGCGGCCTTTAGACCCGAGGGAAGCCTAACGGCAGGGAATTCTCCAGGTCTTAATACAGGGGCCGCCGCCATGGTGGTGACAACCTTGAAAAATGCTAAAGACCAGGGTATTTCTCCCAACGCACGGGTTCTTGCGTACGCTGTCAGTGCCGTTGAACCTGGCTTTTTTGGCATTGCGCCAGCCCCTGCCATTCGCCTTGTTTTACAAAGGGCGGGATGGCGCCTGGAAGACGTTGACCGCTTTGAAATCAATGAAGCGTACGCAGCCGTGCCTTTGGCCGTGATCAAAGAGCTTGGTCTTGATGCTGCGCGCGTAAACGTCGAGGGCGGGGCCATTGCCCACGGCCATCCCATTGGCGCCACGGGCGCGATTTTGACCACAAGGCTTATTCACGCCATGGCGCGCGAAGGGCTTCAAAAGGGTGTTATTTCTCTTTGCATTGGAGGGGGACAAGGGGTCGCCATGGCCATCGAGCGATGCTGAAAGTAGGCGTCACTTGTCTTGTCGCTTCACCCATCCTTTGTAAAACAAGATGATGGTGATGAAGAATCCAACAGTGCTTGTGACGGCGAAGGTTGTGTGCATGCCCACGGCCACATCCTGGGCCAGCGCGCTTTCAATATGGGGGGTGCCCGTGGCAAAGGAAAAGACGGCCCCCATCACACAAGTTCCTGTTATGAGACCGAGATAGCGAGACAAATTTAAGAGCCCTGACATCATCCCGCGATGGTGATCTGCCACGTTTCTAAAAAGTGCGGTGTTATAGGCCGTTTGAAAAACTGCAAATCCCCCTGCAATCAGGATCACGGCCCCGAGATATCCCGGGATACCTTGGGACATGGGAATAAGAGCCACAAGGAACGATCCAAGGCTCAGGCTTAAAAGACCCAACAGCGTTAAGGCGTTAAAGCCATATCGATCCACAAGTCGTCCTGCGTGAACACCAGTCACGACCACGATCATAGGACCAAACGACATGACGAGTCCCACATGCTGTGTACTCAGGCCCATACCATGGGTGAGGTAGAAGGGGCCTACCACAAGGTTAGTCATGAGAATACCTGAAGTCAAAGCGCTAAGACCCAGGTGTTTCTTAACCCCTCTCTCGGTGAAGAGACTTACGGGGATCAAAGGGTAAGGCGTTTTTTGTTCTCTTTGGATAAAAAGCACTAGACTGAGAAGACACGTGAGGAGAAAAATCACGTTGATCTTGCAAAAAAGCCTTTCTTCAAAAGTGAGGAGAAGGGCATAGGAGGCAAGGCATGTGGAAAGCAAGAAAACCCCAGGATAATCTAAATGGGTTTTATGTGATAAAGGGATTCTTTTTTGAGGGGTGAGGGTTTTGAGGGCCATCAAAAAAAGAAGGCAACAAAAGGGAGCATAAATAAAGAAGATAGATCGCCAACCAAAAAGATAAATAAGTGCGCCACCAAGGGAGGGACCAAGGGCCGTGCCAAGGGCAGAAGTAGCGCCCACAAGACCCATGGCACTACCTGTGTGTTCTTTGCTGACTACACGGCTTATGAGGGCGACACTAAGACTCATCAAAATGGCAGCCCCCATACCTTGGGCAAGGCCCGCGATAATCAAGAAAAAGAGGGTGGGCGCAAAACCACCGGCAAGCGAGGAAAGTCCAAAGATCGCGACGCCGCACAGGAAAAGGCGTCTGGGGTCCACGAGGTCCCCAAGGCGACCCGCTGCCACGATGAGGGTGGTGATGGACAAAAGATAAGAAAGAATCACCCACTGAGTTTCATGGAAAGAAGCCTGAAAACTTGTGGCAAGGGTTGGCAGCGCAACATTGGCAATGCTGATCCCAAGGGAGGGAAACAGCACCCCGATGCACAGCGTGAAAAGGGTACCTTTTGTAGAGGAAGCGGCAAAGGCTTTTGGTCGCATCAAAGGAGTCCTTTTGGAGGTCCGAAAGGGCGCGAAGGCTTAAGCGTCTTGCCATACAAGATCGCGAATATCTGGGTCACTTTCAAGAACACTTTTTAGCGCCTCATAAAGACTTTGATAGTCAGGTGTTAGATCAATCCTACCAAAAAAACGTCTCACTTTAGGCTTTCTGGGATCAATGAAACATACGAATTGTTCGCGCTCGCCGCCTTGATTCGCGCAGCAAAGGGCTATTTTTGCTCGCTCGTGTTGAATCGGCAAATAGTAACCCCAATCCTCCGCAATGATCTCCGATATATGAATGTTATGCTTTGCCAGATGCTTAGTCAGGTACTGCGCAAGCCTCTTTCCCCAAATGCCTGGATTAATTTCTTCTTCCTCGCCCTCGTAGGGGGGAAACTTCGATGCTTTAAATTCAACAAGGGTTTTCATCATATGCTCCACTGTGCAAAATATTCTGTGTCAAGTGAGTCGAATAATATAAAAATAAAGAATTTTGAGCAAGGTGGATCTAATCTTATGAGAGTCATCAATAGAACTTATCAGACTTGGTTATTTCGAGTTATACCGCTCAATCCTATGATTTTTTGGGCAGGTAAGAACCAAACATCAAACCCTATTTAGCGCGTTATCTTTAAGTAAATACTTTTATAGGCGCGTCACCTGACATTTTGCTGGCCAGTTTATCCAAGGTTATCACCCTTAACGTCACCTGAGCTCCCTCAAAAGAAACGCTTTGGGCAAAGCAAGGGGTCTCTTTGCAGTTTAAGGCTTGCTTCGCAGCATATGAAACGCAATCAAGTGTGTCGTTCCTGAGATACCAACGCCAAAAAGGGGAATCAGAACCATGGGAAGAACAGCAACCTTTGCCATACGGGGATCGAGGGCAAGGGTGTGTACAAGGCCACTGACGACAGCCACCACAAAGTCTGCAAAACCAAATCGGTGAAAAAATCGTATGGATTGAGTTGTGAGCGGTTTGTTTGCTGTGTAGAAGGCAAGGAGACCGGCTAGAAAGTCGCCCACACCCGAGAGAACCCAAAAAATGGGAGGGAGCTCACCTTTCATGCCATACCAAAAGAACATTAATGCGGCAGGAACACGCCAAACATGAAAAATTAAAATAGGCCGGTGACCAATCTCCAAAGAATATTCCTTGAGGGCAGGGGATAAAAAGTATACGGCCGTGGGAATGAGAATACCAAGGGCCACAAGCAAAGCGAACCAAGGCATAGGAAACATTAGAAAAACACCTTTGTGGGCAAGGACAGAGACGGCGCCCCCCCACATGGTCATCACTAAAATAAGAGCAAGCGTGATGGAGTTTTTAGATTGAGAAGAGAGCATTTTTACCTTTTTTAGTAGTTTATGATCATCTTAGATTTAAAGAAAAAAGTGAAATATGTATTAAAAGTAATGTCTTAGTATAAAGATATTTTTCACAAATTAGGTTTACTTGGAAGACTAAGATGTCCAGATGTATGTTTAGGCTTTGGTACTCTTAAAAAGAAAAAAGGTATCTTCAAGTAGAGAATAACTGGTTTATTTTCATGTTTAAGATAAATGTAGGCGTCGTTCCGAAATAAGGGCATTTGAAATGTGATAAATAATTTTCCTCAAGAGATTTTCCCTACATGATCGAAGGGTTTTGCTATAAAATTCAATTATAGTAAATCAGATGAAATAATAAGAACCTCGTCATACAATGATTGTACTTGATCGTTTGGACCATATTGTTTTAACGGTAAGGAGCATTGAGCGAACGTGTGCCTTTTACGTTGATGTGCTGGGGATGGATCTTATAACTTTTCAGGGTAACCGAAAGGCCCTGATTTTTGGGCGACAAAAAATAAATGTGCATGAATTGGGAAAAGAATACGAACCCAAAGCATACGTGCCTACACCAGGCTCGGCAGATTTATGTTTTTTGACCCATACGCCCCTCCTTGATGTCATCCATCACTTGAACAGCTTAAGCATTACCATCGAAGCAGGGCCCCTTGAGCGCACAGGTGCCCAGGGGCCCATTTTATCCGTTTACATCAGAGATCCAGATGAAAACCTCATAGAAATTTCCCAAGCGATGTCCTAAACAATACCAATGAACTTCTTTGCGGCGCTATGAAGGATTTTAGAGATTTGACCTAGGGTTTAGTGTTGGCGGAGGGAGAGGGATTCGAACCCTCGGTACGTTAAAAACGCACAACGGTTTTCGAGACCGCCCCATTCAACCGCTCTGGCATCCCTCCGACACCTATGCTCTTACCCGGAAAAGGAAGAAAGATCAAGGTGTGCAAAGGAGATGAGAGCACAAATTTCACAAGGCGCACAAGGGTGTGACCCAAAAACGTCTTACCAAACATGCTTTTCAATACAATCGTAGAAAAGTCCCGCAATGTCCTTATTAAGCGTTGTTTCAATCCCCTCAAGGCCAGGTGACGAGTTCACCTCAAGGACCTTGGGGCCTGTGTCAGAGCGAATAATATCAACCCCTGCTACTTTAAGGCCCATAACTTTGGCGGCTTTGATGGCCATACGGCGTTCTTCAGCGGTGATTTTAACAGAACTCGCAACACCTCCTAAATGAAGGTTCGAGCGGAACTCACCGTCCTTGGCTTGGCGCTGCATGGCGCCGACAACCTTGCCGTCTATCACAAAACAACGAAGATCTTTGCCGTTGGCTTCTTTCACAAATTCTTGCACCAAAAGATTGGTGCGCAAGCTTTTAAAGGCGTTGATCACACTTTCGGCGGCCTTTTTTGTTTCAGCGAGTACGACTCCTGTGCCCTGTGCGCCTTCAAGGAGTTTCACAATTAAAGGCACTCCGCCCACAAGCTTGATAATTTCGGTGGTATCAAGGGGAGAGCCTGCCATGGCGGTCACGGGCATTTGAATGCCGTTTAGGGCAAGGTTTTGCAGGGTTCGCAGCTTGTCACGTGCGCGCGCAATGGCGCTTGCTTCATTGAGGCAATATGCACCTGTCAGCTGGAATTGGCGTAAAAGCGCGCACCCATAAAAGGTTGCGGACGGACGGATGCGGGGAATTACAGCGTCCACATGATCAAGGGCTTCACCACCGCGGTAATAGACCTTCGAGCTTGCAGCGCTAATATTCACATAACAGTGTTTGATATTCACAAATTGAACATGGTGCCCACGTTTTTCACCGGCCTCAATCAGCCTTTGGTTAGAGTAGAGAGTGGGATTACTTGCCAAAACCAAAATTCGTAAGGGCCTTCCTTTCATCGCATGGGGCGTATAGTTTTCGTGTACGTCACTATCAAGCTTTACCCCAAGACAAAAGGACGAATCAGGATCTATAAGAAAACGGTTTTCCATGGCTTCACGCCCCAAAAGCATGCGGTAGCCCATGGCGTCTCTGTCGGTTAGGGTGACCTCAATTTCCCACTCTTCATCACCCAAATGGATGAGTGTTTTAATCACAGGACGGCGCTCTTTGTCCCCGCTCGAGCTTTTAACGATGCGTTTATCAAGAAGGGGCGCCTTGCAAGACCTTACGATTTTGTTGTTGCGTTGAATGGGGTGTACGTCAAAGGACACAAAGGTTTGCCCGTCTTCTTCGCTATAGCGAACGTTAAAGGCGTGGAGTGCTGAGGTTCTCGCCCCTGAGTCTGCCTTTATTTTGATGACCGGAATACCTAAAGCAGGCAGGGCGCACCACTCTTCTTTTCCGAGAATTTTCTTCATTGAATTCTTTCTATGCCGGGTCTTATCTCGTATTTTCTGCGGAAATAAGTGTGGAGGACGTTCTAGGTCGAAGCAGCAAACACTGTTGTCCTTTTTTCGCCAGTGCCTTACAGGCGGCTAGGGCTTCTTGTTCAGTAAGACCCGTCAGCTTTGCTTGGTAGAGGCGTTTTCTTTTCTTGTTGGAGGCCGATACAGACACTTTAGCCTTGGCAATACTCTTAATAGCAAGCAACTGAGTCTTGGCTGCAGCCTGAGCGTCTTGGGCTTTGGCATAGGCGCCAACTTGGATGGACCATTTGCGTACCGGACGGTCTGATGTTGTCGCCGAAACAGCTCTGATCTTGGCGCCAATAAAATCAGGATGTGATTCGGTTTTTTTGATTTGTTTTTGAGCAAGAGCAGGTGAGTCGTTTTCTTTCAAGCAAACGGACCGAATGGTATCTCCAATGGGATCTTGCCCATCAGCAAGCGCGTCCCGGCAAAGATCCTTGGTTGACTTCTTTTCAAAGGACGCGTGACGAAGGGGGGCTGTCAACCCCTCCTCTTTTACCAACTGACGGTCCGTTTTCTGACCCTTAAAAGCGGCTTCCATCAAGTGGGTAATCCGGCGGTCTCTGGAAGCACCCGTGTCACCACCCAGGACAACAGCAATGATGCGTCTGTCTCCTCTTTGAGCGGAGGCGACAAGGTTAAAACCCGCAGGATTAGTAAAGCCTGTTTTAATGCCATCCACACCGGGGACTTTTGCAAGAAGCTTGTTGTGGTTGTTATGGCGTTGCCCATTATACCAAAATGCTTGAGTCCTAAAGTAGGTGTAATATTTGGGAAAACGCTTATAGATTTGCTGCCCAAGACGAGCAAGGTCATGGGCGGTGGTCACTTGTGCCGCGTCATGAAGACCGTGAGAATTCTTGAAAGTTGTACTCTTCATGCCAAAGGAACGCGCTTTTTGCGTCATGAGCAGGGCAAATCGGTCTTCACTGCCTGCCAGATATTCAGCCACAGCCACAGAGGCATCATTGGCAGACTTTGTAATAATGCCAAGAAGGGCGTCCTTAACAGTAATCATAGTGCCAGCCTTGAGGCCTAATTTGCAAGGAGGCTGCTTGGCGGCACGTGCGGACACGGGTAGCTTTGTACGTAGGGTTAGTTTTTTATTTTCCAGAGCCTCGAACAGTAAGTAAAGGGTCATGATCTTTGTGGTGGATGCGGGATAACGTGAAACATCTGAGGATTCTCGATGGAAAATGGTCCCTGTTTTGGCATCAATAACGACGGCTGCATATTTGTTTTTAGGAGCTTTTGCCCCAAAAACACTGGAGGCACTTAAGGAAAAAGTTATCACAAACGCCCAAATTAAAGCCTGTAAATACCGCATGCATAAGATCCATTTTATCTCTCAAGCTTTCATTGTAGCGAGCTTGAGGCGGCTTGTCACCCCAAAGCAGTTACATTTTTAGAAAAATATGAAGAAAGCGCTTAAAGGGTTGCTGTGAAGGGTTTTGTCTGAGGAATCGTGTCCAGTGCGGCCTGCAGGGCGGCCGCACTTGCACATAGTTTAGGAAGCAGTTTTTTGTCGCTTGAGGTTGATGACGTCTTGGGTGAGCTCTTCAACAGCCTTAATGGAAGAATCAAACATCTGCCTTTCGTGAGGGTTCAGGGATAGCTCAATAACGCGCTCAACGCCCTGTCCACCAATGATGACCGGGACCCCTGCATAGAGATCCTTGCAGCCGTACTCACCCGTAAGCCACGCTGCACAAGGGAAAATGCGCTTTGTATCTTTGAGATAAGCTTCTGCCATGGCTACCGCAGAAGACGCCGGTGCGTAGAAAGCCGAGCCTGTTTTCAAAAGACTCACGATCTCTCCTCCTCCCGAGCGTGTACGCTCGACAATTTTATCCAGCTGTTCTTGGGTAAGCCATCCCATGCGCACGACCTCAGGTAAGGGAATGCCGGCAATGGTGGAAAAGCTGACCAAAGGGACCATGGTGTCCCCATGCCCGCCAAGGACCATCGCGTGGACATCTTCAATGGAGACGTTGCACGCTTCACTAAGGAAGTAGCGGAAACGGGATGCATCCAAGATACCGGCCATGCCTACCACTTTTTGAGGGGCAATGCCGCTTTCTTTTTGCATCACAAAGACCATGGCATCGAGTGGGTTTGTAATCACGATCACAAAAGCGTCCGGACAATTTTCCTTGATACCCTTGCCAACGTTACAAATGATCCCTGCGTTGGTGGCTAAAAGATCATCGCGGCTCATGCCGGGCTTGCGAGGAATCCCTGCTGTGACAATGACCACGTCACATCCTTTTAGGTCTTTGTAGTCATTGGATCCCGAAAGGGACACATTGAACCCTTCTACGGCCGAGGATTGGGCAAGATCCAGGGCTTTTCCTTGAGGGATGCCTTCGGCGACATCCACAAGAACGACGTCAGCAAGCTCTTTAAGACCAATAAGATGGGCAAGGGTACCGCCGATTTGGCCGGAGCCCACTAGACCAATTTTAAAACGTGCCATTATTCTTATCTCCCTTATATATTACCGTAAGGCCGCAGATCGTTGACGTTTGTGCTGCAGGGCTTGTTGCAAGAAGTGCCCCCCTAAGCTGACACTTTCTTCATCAATGCCGTGCCCCATCCCCGGCCGTGCCCGTGTTTCAACGGGTACTTTCCAAGAATGTAAAAGATTTGATGCGCGCTCCATTTCGTAAAAATCAACCACATGATCTTCTTCTCCGTGAATAAGAAGCACAGGGGGTTTGCTTTTGACCTGTGCATCCTCAATGAGTAGCGCGCCTGAGTATCCAAGCACGCCCGCGCAAGGGGCTGGCCTACTAAGGGCACAGTGAAGGGCCATCATGGTGCCTTGGGAAAAACCTGCAAGGGCGAGGTCCTCGCTTCTAAGGCCACGATCGCTTAGGGTGGTATCCAAAAATTCGTTGAGATACGGCGCGCACTCTTTGGCTCCTGCCAGCAAGGACTCAGGCGTCCAATGGGAGATGTCAAACCATTGACGCCCAAAAAAAGGCGAGTTTTCGCAGGCAAAGGGGGCATGAGGCGCAATAAATTCTGCCTGTGGCAAATATTTGCGCCAGGAGTGACCCAAGGAAAGCAAATCTTCGCCGTTGGTGCCATACCCATGAAGCAAGACAACAAGGTGTTCCACACGTCCTTGGGTAGGGCGCAAAGAGGGGCCATTTATCATATGTACGCTCTCCTGTTGTGTTTATGAAAAGTATCCGTTTATAGCATGCCCTAATTAAAGCCACTTGCAAACCCTAGCAATACAAAGAATGCCATAACCCGCGTAAATAGGCGGAGCAAAAGGAAAAATTCTTTTTTGAACGACGCGTTGCCAAAGGAAAGCCCAGAGAATACCGGCTCCGCCAACACCCATTAAAAAGTATGGAAGATCCTGGGGCGTGAGCCAAAGGCCAAGGGCGCCGAAAAGCTTGATATCTCCCCCGCCCAAGATCGGGACCTTACTTTTTTTTTCACAGAGCGCCTTTAGGGTCATCATTAACCCCATGAGAAGTATGCTGGAAACAAAGGCATTCATCATCGATGCGTCGCCGTTCATGATATAGATGATGCCGAGTAAGGCAACAAAGCTCACACCCCAGTTTGGTAAAGAATATGTTTTTATATCAATATAAATGAGATAAAGGGCAGTTAGTATAAAAAAACCCCCTAGAATATCTTCCACCATCCCATCCCTTTAATGTGCTTTCTGTGGTAGGGTATCGCCAAGAAAAAGTGCGCGCAATAAGGAAGATGGACACAACCCAAGATTATTTATTAAAGGGCGCGGTACACCTGCGCCAACTGCGAATGGGTTACCGAGCGGGGATCGATCCTGTATACTTAGCCGCCGCCTGCAACGCGGGTCCTGGTGAACGGGTCCTTGACGTCGGGGCAGGCGTGGGGGCGGCAAGCCTTTGTCTTGCTGTGCGCGTGCCTGGTTGTCTGGTGAGCGCCCTTGAACGCGAAGAGACGCTCGTCACCCTTTTGCGACAAAACGCCTGTGATACCGGCGTCGAGGCGCGCGTTGAGGGATTTTGTGATGACCTGTTTGGGCTGTCTAATTTTCCAAAAGCGCCGTGCTTTGATCACGTGATGACGAACCCTCCGTTCATGGAGGCAGGACACACACCGCCTCCAAACACCCTAAAAATGAAAGCGCACCACGAAGATGCTCACCAAAACGTAGAGGGATGGCTTAAGGCGTGTCTTTGCCTTTTAAAGGATAGGGGCACCTTCACCATGATCCACCGCACGGATCGCTTGGACCAAATCATGGCTTTTTTATGGAGGCGCGTTGGGGGAATTTGTCTATATCCAATTTTATCAAAGGCGGGTGGTCCATGTAAAAGATTCCTTTTAACGGGTCGCAAAGGTGTAAAAACACCCTTGCAAAACATTTTCCCCCTGATTGTACACGAAGATGATGGGACCTATACAGCGCAGGCAAGGGAGATTCTTGAAAATAAAAAAGGACTTGAGGAACTATTAACCGCAGGGCTTAGATAACGCGCCCTTGCGTCTGACAAAAGCTGCAGGCACTATGAAGAAGGATAAAAGAAAAAGGGGTGGGGATGCGTACATCTAAAGTGATCTGGGGCAGCGTTTTGTGTCTTCTGGGCGCCCTTTCGGCAAAGGCCAATGACACCCTGGCGTCCGTGAAGTCGGGCGAGATCGTGTATAAAGTCAGCGACGACGTTGAAATGCAAAGGGAGGAACTAACCATTTCGCCCGAAGAGGTCAGCGTTTCCTATGAATTCTTTAATCATGCAAACCACGAGATCACGGCCGAGGTGGCCTTTCCTTTGCCCACCATGACGCCTTACTCGGAAATCTGGGACGAGCAGTACTTTGCGTATAAAAAACTGGAACGCTATACAGAAGAGGAAACATCCTCCCTTGCTTCTGTTTTGGAAGCGCGTCCTTTTTTGAATTTTAAACGGACAGTCGACGGAGAAAGCTACGGTTATCTTAGCAAAGTTGTCGCCCTTCTTCCCGATGGCAAAGATATTACAAAACTTCTGGCTAAAAACCGGATCCCCCTCTCACGCGCCTTTCTTTTGGGTATCCAAGAAGAGAGTTGGCTTGATAGAAATCCGGCCCTTAAAAAGAAAGTAAAAAAACTAGGTTTGCTCGATGAAAAAGGGATGCCGAGATGGCAAGACCATACGATTTTTTACTGGACACAGCGTTTTCCCCCGCAAAAGAAAAGCCTTGTAACACACACGTACAAGCCTGCCACAGGCTATTATTGGGCTTATCTTCAAGGGAAAGGCAAGTCCCTTGAAGATCTCTCCCTTGCTGAGGCTAAACTCACTTGGAAAGAATTCTGTCCTCGTCCCGAATTTGAAAAAACCATTCTGGGACTATTTCAAAACAATGCCTCCTCCAATGTTCCGCAAGTGAGGCGTATTGCTGTCGTAGATTATGTTCTGAAAACGGGGGCTAATTGGAAAGGGCCAATCAAAGACTTTACTTTGAAAGTGAAACCATTAACGGGCATGATCGCCACCTTCTGTGCGCCGCAAGGGGCAGCATACACCCAAGATGCCCAAGGAGTTCTGTCCTTGCATCTCACCAACTTTAAACCTCAAGAAGATCTTCATATTCTTTTTGTGAAGAAAGCTTTTGAGAGTTAAAAACAGTTGTAGGGACAAGTCTTGGGCCACCCCTTCAAGCAACTGGACCAAAATCACGTGTAATGGTAAGATCTTCCATGGTTTGCAATAGGGTTTTGGTGTGCCGGCTTCTCAAGAAATTCCCAGGCGTGGGCTCATGTTTGTCCTGTCATCTCCTTCTGGCGCGGGAAAAACTACCCTGACAAGACGTCTTCTTGAAGGGGACCCCCGTTTGACCGTTTCCATTTCTGCCACAACGCGTCCCCCAAGACCTGGTGAGGTTAATGGCAAAGATTACCATTTTGTGACCCATGAAGAATTTAGACGCCTAAGAGAGGCAGGTGAGTTCCTTGAATCAGCTTGCGTTTTTGATCAATATTACGGGACCCCCAAAGCCCCTGTAGAGCGCGCGCTTTGCGACGGCTTTGACGTGCTTTTTGATATTGACTGGCAAGGGGCGCAGTCTTTGACCTACTCGGCTCAAGGGGATGTGGTAAAAGTGTTTATATTGCCTCCTAGTAGACAAGAGCTGGAAAGGCGTCTAAGAAATCGCGCCCAAGATTCAGAAGAGGTCGTGCTAAGGCGCATGGCCCGCGCCAACGATGAAATGAGTCACTGGGCGGAGTATGATTATGTGGTTGTAAACCGTGATCTTGATAGAACCTTGGCCCAAATTCACGGCATTCTATCCAGTGAACGCTTAAAGCGTCGGCGACTGCGAGGCATGGCGGATTTTGTGAATAAATTACGTCACGAGAGTGATCAGATGGATTTGCAAAACAATGTCTGACAGCGAAGTAAGCGCAAAGGTATAAACTGCGCTGTCAATCGGTCACCTCATTGCCATCCCCATTGGATGGTACGCGATAAGTTTCTTGAAACCACCGACCTAAATCCACTTCTTTGCATCGTTTTGAACAGAACGGGCGAAAATGATGGTCAGTGGTTTTATGGCATAAAGGACAGAGATCATTTGACGAAGGCGCTTGAAAGGTACTCATGGAAAGAAGCGTAAACGAACGACAGATCACCTATGACAGAAAAAAAAACCAAGGGAAACATCTTTTTAAGAGGTGGGTCTATTTTCACCGCACCATGAACATGATAAACTCAACGAAATAAAATATAAAGCAGGGGTAAGGTTGTGCAAAAAGAAAGGGTTCTTTCTTTTCTGGGTGTTTTTAAAGGACAGCACAGGATTCGATTTGGGATCCTTGGAATCTTTGTGGGCCTTTTGGTGTCATCCATTGTATTGACCACAACTTATACCCATCTTAACATCCAAAAGGCTGTCGAATTGACCGCCCAAGACCTTATTAGTAAAACACAAAAAACCATTGTAGACGACACCATCTCATATTTTACCCCAGCCATGAAGATTATGACCCTTGGCTCATCGGTCGAGCGCGCGGCCGACGCACCCATCCTTGAGAATGCCCCTGTGATTGCCTTTTTGAGGGGATGTCTTGACGCGCTCGAGCAAACAACCCTTGTTTTTGCGTCCGACGAGGAAGGCAATATGGTGTCCGTAGGTCATATTCCTGACAAACGCGTATACTTGTACGATTTAGATAAACCTATTCCGCATGAAAGCGCATATGTGCTTGATATTGTTGATAGAAGAGGGGGTCAGTATAAGGAATCGAGGTCCTATATTGATAAAACGGGAAAAGAGCTCGCCCGCGAATACAAACCAAACGTCAAGCCATCGGAGCAATATGACAACCGAAAAAGAGACTGGTACGTGAAAACTAAAACGGAGCTTAAGCCCAATTGGTCAGACGTTTATCCCAGTTGGTTTTCATCGGACTTCGTAGTAACGGCAACGGTTCCTCTTTTTGATCACAAAGGAAAGTTTGTCGGCGCCCTGGCCTGCGACATTGGTATTGATAACATTTCCCTTCTTCTGCGTCGTCAAAAGGCAAGTCGTTCGGGCATTAACTTTATCATCAACAAGAAAGGCGAGGTTGTCGCTTTTCCAGATCAGGGTAAAAACTATATTATGACCCACCAAGTTCAAAGTATTGTGGGACCTGAGGCCGGTATGCGCCTTGCTAAAGTGAATGAGCTTGGCGAGAACAATATTTTAGAAGCCTATAACGTATTCTTGAAAGAAGGAAAGCAACACTTTCAATATACCAAGGAAGATATCAGATATGTGGCAAATTTTTCTTACTTTGGTGATCTTTTTTCACAAGATTGGATTCTTGGCCTAGTTGCTCCCTATGATGACTTTATGGGCCCCATTCGTGAAATCAGTAAAGACGTGATTCTCATCTCGCTAGTTATTTTGTTTGGTTCGATTATTTTGCTTGTGGTATTCGCACAAAAAATTTCATACCCCATCGAAGTTTTAGCTGGTCAAATGCGCCGTATCAGAGATCTTGATCTTGATCCCCCCAAACCCCTTGAGTCTCACTTTTTTGAAATTACGCAAATGGAAAATGCCTTGAATGCCATGCGGGAAGGACTTTCTGCCTTTGGTAAGTTTGTGCCTAAAAATCTTGTCCGTACGCTCATTCAAAAGGGAAACGCCGTTAGCCTGGGTGGCGAGCGGCGTAATGTGGCGATTTTGTTCTCAGATATTGAGAATTTTACCAGCATCTCAGAAAATATGGACTCGGATGCGTTGATGAATCACCTCTCAACCTACATCAGTGAACTCAGTAACATTGTTTTGATCTATAAGGGAACCATTGATAAGTACATTGGGGATTCCATCATGGCTTTCTGGGGCGCACCAGAAGAAGATCCCAGAGCCGCCATCAACGCTTGCAAAGCGGCTCTTAAGTGCTCAAAAAGGCTGGAAACACTCAACCAACAATGGCGTTTGAAAGGATTGCCGGCCCTTCCCACACGTATTGGCCTAAATTTTGGCGAGGTCATTGTAGGCAATATGGGATCAGCGGACCGGATGAACTATACGATCATTGGGGATCAGGTGAATCTTGCTTCGCGTCTTGAGGGCATTAACAAGGTCTATCATACATACATGTTGATCAGCGAATTTGTCCATGACGCGTTACAAGGTAGCTTTTTGACGCGTCCATTGGATATCGTGGCTGTAAAAGGGAAAGAAAAAGGGGTCCGCATTTTTGAGCTTGTTGCCCAGTATACAGAGGATCCTGAGTTCGCCGCAACGCCCGAGCAAGAGCTTTGGTGTGACCTGACTGCGCAAGCCTTTGAAAAGTACCTTGCCAGAGACTGGGAAGGCTCTATTGCCCTTTATGAGCAAGTGCTTATGAAGAAACCAAAAGATCCAGTTGCCATCTTGTACATTGAGCGCTGTAAGGCGTTTATTAACGAGCCTCCTCCTGAAGATTGGGATGGGGTCTTGCATTTGCACACAAAATAAGTCAACTCTTATGGTCCTATTCCCTTGAGGGGAGAGGTTCATCGGAAGGGATAAAACGTGGATATTTTTCGTGTAGATAGCATCTCAAGACGCTTTCAAAGCGGCGTGGGGGATGTATGGGCTTTAAAAGACGTATCCTTCCAGATAGGCAAGGGCTCAATTACGGGTATTGTGGGTAAGAGTGGTGCTGGAAAAAGTACCCTTCTTCGTTGCCTCAATGGTCTTGAAAAACCTGATGCCGGTCACCTTTATTTCGAAGATCAATCCCTTGATGCTTATGCGCCATCTCAGCTCCGGTTTGTGCGTCAGAAAATCGGCATGATTTTTCAGCATTTTAATTTGCTTAGGCGTCGTACTGCCCTTGAAAATGTTGCTCTCGGTCTTGAATTTATGGGGTTTTCCAAAAAGGAATGTCAAAGGCGCGCTCTAGAGGCTTTGGCCCTTGTGGGACTCGAGGCCAAACAGGCTGCCTACCCAAGAGAGTTAAGTGGTGGCCAAGCTCAACGCGTGGCCATTGCAAGGGCCCTTGCATGTGAGCCCCATGTTCTATTGTGCGATGAAGCAACCTCAGCCCTTGATCCCGAAACCACCCAAGAAATTCTAAGCCTTCTCTCTGATCTCAATCATAAGCTTGGCCTTACCATTGTTTTGATTACCCATGAAATGGCCATTGTGCGGGATCTGTGTACCGATGTAGTGGTCATGGACCAAGGATGCGTGGTAGAGAAAGGCCGGGTGGAAAGGGTCTTCCAAGCGCCCACTCACGAGGTCACGGCCGCTCTGGTTCAGCATCTTTTTAACGCACGGGTGCCTAGGGTCATTAGTCGGCGATTGACAGAAGAGCCTACCCCAGAAACGAGTCAGGCCTTGTTTCAGTTGTTCTTTACCGGTGCAAGCGCTAAAGAAGCCGTTGTGGCCGGGTTGATCCGCGAGCAGCAAATCCCCCTCAATATCGCAGGTGGAGCCCTTGATCCGTTGGGGGATTCTCTTTGCGGGACCTTGATCGTGTCGGTCCCTTATGATGAAAGTTTGATTGAACGTACCAAAGAATATTTAACGGGAAAGAAAGTGATCACAACATTTTTAGGTTATTTGTCAGATGGTTGATCTGTTTTTTAGCAGTCTTATAGAAACGCTTGTTATGGTCATTATGGCAAGTGTGATGGGGGTCCTAGGGGGCGTCCCCCTGGGTGTGCTTCTTTTTGCCAGCACGGAAGAGGCCCTTTTGAAGAACAAGAGTCTTAGGGCTGTGTCATCCTTTCTAGTGAACGCCCTTCGTTCTGTGCCGTATCTTATACTTGTGATTGCGCTCTTGCCCGTGACCAGGTGGCTGGTGGGGACATCCCTAGGGACTTTGGCGGCCTGCGTGCCTTTGTCCGTGGCAGCGATTCTGTTAACCGCGCGTGTGTGTGAAGAAGCGCTTCGTGTGCTGCCGAAAGGACCTTTGATGGCCGCCATTTCCATGGGTGCCACGCGCTTTAAGATGGTCACAAAAATTCTTTTGCCCGAGGCACTGCCCTCCCTTGTATCTGGTATCACCCTTGTCATTGTGAATCTCATTGGTTTTTCCGCCATGGCGGGCACAGTGGGTGGGGGTGGTCTTGGGGATCTTGCCATCCGGTATGGGTATCAACGCTATGATACCATGATGATCCTTGAAATTGTCGTCGTTTTGGTTATTCTAGTGCAAATCGTACAAAGTCTTGGTGACTATTGGACTAAAAGATTGGAGAAGTAACGTGTCATTTTTCGGAAAGAAAACGGTGCTTTTGTGCGCAAGCTTGGTGCTTGTGAGCGCTTTTCAAAACGTCCATGCTAAACTTAAAGTAGGCGTGACGGCAGGGCCCCACGCTGACATCATGGCCTTTCTCAAAGAAGAGGGCAAAAAGGAGGGCCTTGAGATCGAAGTCATCGAATTCAATGACTTTATTTTACCCAATACAGCCCTTTCAGAAGGCGACATCGACGCGAACTCCTACCAACACGAGCCCTTTTTAAAGGATCAGAACGAGACAAGAGGGCTTAAGCTTGCGAGCGTAGCAAAAACTGTTCTAATGCCGTTTGGAGTTTACGCCGAGAAACTGACTGATCTTGCCGCTTTGCCGTACGGGGCGAAGATCGCCATTCCCAATGATGTGACCAATGGAGGTAGGGCCCTACGGCTTTTGGAAAAGATGGGCCTCTTGACCTTAAAACCAGAAGCAGGCCTGGCGCCAAGTGTGCTAGATATTGCGACGAATCCCAAGCACTTAAAGATTGTGGAAGTGGAAGCCCCTCAGCTGCCCCGTGTCTTGCCCGATGTGGATATCGCTGTGATCAACACGGACTGGGTGCTGGTCTCTGGCTTGGATCCTCAAAAAGCCCTTGCAAAAGAAGACACAACTTCGCCTTATGCGAACATTCTTGTCACAAAAGCGTGCGACGTGGATAAACCAGAAATCAAAAAGCTCGTAAGCCTTTATCACGCAGACGCCACGAGAAAGTTCATTCAAAACAAATTTAAAGGGGCGGTTTTACCCGCTTGGGAAAATCAAGACAAAGAGGCTCCGGTGACGACAAACCTTGCACCCCTTGCACCAGCAGCCTGAGTTTAGCGCTCGCAGCTCTTTCGAAGGGCGCAACGGGATAGACAGGAACGTCTATGCCCTTATGATGCAGATCTGGTGCAAAAGGGGCGCTGTCATCTAACGTACACACAAAGCCTAGCTTTGCGCGGGGGATAATTTGTTCCCGTGCCAAACGGGTGGGTCCCCAAGGTCTAACCTCAAGGATGCCAGAGAGAGAAGGCGTGCCTCTCACAAAGGCACCACCATAACACCATGCCACCTCACAAGCATCATCACCCACAAGGCGCGCACCCTCTTCCATGATGAGACGGAGAGCAAAATCCGATTTTCCGCTTCTGCTTTTTCCCATCAACAAAAATCCTATCCCGCCAAGGCATAGGGCCGTAGCATGGATAAGTTGCCATCTTGGATGAGACATTCGTAAAAGGACCACAGCAAAACGAGACCCTGATATTTTTCGCATTTTTTTTAAAAGAGGTGAAGAGGGCATGTTGCAATTTGTCTCAATCAAGGGTATCAAGGACGTGTTGGTTCTAATTCGCTCATGCGGGCGTGGTGAAATTGGCAGACACGCCAGATTTAGGTTCTGGTGACGAAAGTCGTGGGGGTTCAAGTCCCTCCGCCCGCACCAACGAAGACCCTTTCGTTGGCCATAAAGACTTAAAGAAAGTTAAGGAAGCACAGCTATGGAATTTACAGCCCTCACAACGGAAGGCCTGAAAAAAACCTTTAAAGTTAAAATCCCCAAAAATCACCTAGAGCTCTGCTTAAACGAGCGTCTTCAAAAAATTGGTGAGACCGCTAAGATTCCAGGTTTTAGGCCAGGAAAGGCACCCCTTCCAATATTGAAACAGCGTTATGGCACAAGTGTCCAAGGGGAAGTGATTGAAAAAGCAATTCAAGATGGCGTTGGCGCGCTGATTAAAGAGCACCAATTGAAAATCGCTTTGCGTCCAGATGTCAAAATAGAAAACTACGAAGAGCAAGGCGATCTCAGCCTTGATGTCAGCGTTGAAATTCTGCCAGAGATTACCGCCCCCACTTTGGAAAAGCTTTCCTATGAAAAGCTTCGGTGCCTTGTGCCGGAAGAAGAGCTCACCAAGGCTCTTGATCAACTGCGCGGCAATAACGCCATCACAGAAGAAGTCAAAAAAGCACGCGCCGCTAAAAAAGGTGACGTTGCCGTTATTGATTTCGAAGGCTTTTTGAATGGTGTGGCCTTTGCCGGTGGTAAAGCAAGCGGCACAAAGCTTGAGCTTGGCTCAGGGACCTTTATTCCAGGCTTTGAAGAGCAAATCGAGGGCCACAAGCCCGGTGAGTCTTTCGATATTACCGTTACTTTTCCTGCGGACTATCCGTCAAAGGATTTGGCAGGACAAGAGACAATTTTCAAGATCAATCTTTTGGAAATCCATACAAAAGTTTTGCCAGAACTGAATGATGCCTTTGCCAAGCAAATTGGGTTTGAAAGCCTTGACGCGCTGAAAGAAGCGGCTCGTACGCAAATTTCGGCTGATCGTGAGCGCATGTCTTTCCTTGTTGCCAAGCGCGCTGTTTTGGATGATCTTGCCTCGAAATTCTCCTTTGAAGTGCCGGAAGGACTTGTAAAAGCTGAGTTCGAAAGCATTTGGCAACAGTATGAAAGTCGCGCTGCTTCTGCGGCCAATGACGAGGGCGCTGAGGAAGAAAAGCCCACCCCTGAGGAAATGGAAAAAGACAAGGCACAATATAAAGAGATCGCCGTGAGGCGTGTCCGCTTGGGTCTTGTTCTTGCTGAGGTTGGTCGTCAATACGAAGTTGGTGTGACACAGCGAGAACTCGAGCGTGCCATTATGGAGACAGCACGAGCCTATCCTGGGCGTGAGCGTGATATTGTTGAATATTTTCGCAGCAATGAAGCGGCACAAGCAAGCCTGCGCGCCCCAATCTTCGAAGATAAGGTAGTGCAGCTCATCCTCGACAAAGCCAATATTACTCACAAGGACTTGCCGCTGGAAGAGCTTGTGGCTGCCTTCAAGAACGTCACAGAAGGGGAAGAAGATCTTCAAGAAGCCACTTCCTAAGAGAAAAATCAAAGCTTTTACTAGTCCGCGTCTCATAAAGGTTGATTCTTTATGGGACGCTTTTTACAATGCCCTAGTAAGAACATAAAATAATAGTAGGAGCGCCGCCCATGAGAGACCCCTTAGACATCTACCAAAACACCCTTGTGCCCATGGTGATCGAACAGACCAATCGGGGGGAAAGGTCCTTTGATATTTACTCAAGACTCTTAAAAGAAAGAATTATTTTTTTAGTGGGAGAAGTGAACGACGATGTTGCAACCCTTGTGTGTGCCCAGCTTCTTTTTCTTGAATCCGAGAACCCTACCAAAGAAATTTCCTTTTACATCAATTCGCCCGGAGGCGTTCTAACAGCCGGCTTTGCCATGTTTGATACCATGCGCTACGTTAGATCTCCTGTGGCGACCATGTGCATCGGGCAAGCGTGTTCTGTGGGGTCACTGCTTCTGACAGCAGGTGAGCCCGGTATGCGCCGCGCTCTTCCCAATGGACGCGTGATGATTCACCAACCCCTTGGCGGCTTTAGAGGGCAGGCAACGGATATTCAGATTCATGCCCGAGAGATTCAAGAAATGAAAGAGCGTCTCCATGATATCTATGCCGAGACCACAGGACAGTCAAAAGAAGTGGTGATCCAGGCCATGGAACGCGACAACTTTATGTCACCAGAACAAGCCCTTAAGTTTGGTTTGATTGACGAGGTTGTGGCGCCTCGCAAAGATAAAAAGGCAGCTTGAGTCTGCCACATTGTTAAAAAGCAATTTAACTTTATCTTGCTTTGTTAACTTTTTATTATGTTGTTTTCGTCATGCTAAGAGTGTGGGGAAGAAAAGATAAATCTCACACTGAAATGAAAGGTCGTGAGAGGAAAGTGGTATAGGAAATGTCGAAATCAGATGCGGACAAAACGAAGGAGATCCTCCACTGCTCCTTTTGTGGCAAGAGTCAACATGAGGTAAAAAAGCTCATTGCGGGACCTAGTGTTTTCATTTGTGATGAGTGTGTTGATCTTTGCCTTGAAATCATTCGAGAAGAGGCTGGAACTCCTGTTGGTCTTGGAGACGGGGCTATTCCGTCACCTGCGAAAATTGCCGAAGTCCTCAACGACTATGTGATTGGCCAAGAGCGGGCTAAAAGGGTTTTGGCTGTTGCTGTATACAACCACTACAAACGTATCGAAAATTTAGGGAAGAAATCAGATGTTGAGCTTTCGAAATCAAATATTCTTTTGATTGGGCCAACGGGGTGCGGTAAAACCCTTCTTGCGCAAACCCTTGCGCGTATTCTTGATGTGCCCTTCACCATTGCGGATGCGACTTCACTCACAGAAGCGGGCTATGTGGGGGAAGACGTTGAGAACATTATTCTCAAGCTTTTACAGGCGGCTGATTATAACGTCGAGCGTGCCCAGCGCGGTATCGTCTACATTGACGAGGTCGACAAGATTTCAAGAAAGTCCGATAATCCCTCCATCACACGTGACGTGTCGGGTGAAGGCGTTCAGCAAGCGCTTTTGAAAATCATGGAAGGCACTGTTGCCTCAGTCCCCCCCCAGGGAGGGCGTAAGCATCCACAACAAGAATTTTTGCAAGTGGATACGACCAACATCCTCTTTATTTGTGGAGGGGCCTTTGCGGGGGTCGATCGCATCATCGCCGCGCGTGGTAAGGCAACCTCCATTGGATTTGGTGCTAACGTGCAATCTCCTGATGATCGGCGCGTTGGCGAGCTTTTGGGAGAGATTGAGCCAGAAGATCTTTTAAAGTACGGCTTGATTCCTGAGTTTGTTGGAAGATTGCCGGTGGTTGCGACCCTAGAAGATCTTGATGAAGCTGCGCTTGTCACGATTTTAAGAGAGCCTAAAAACGCGCTTCTTAAGCAGTATCAAAAGCTTTTCGAAATGGAAAATGTAGCACTCACTTTTACCGACGAAGCGCTTGCGCAGGTTGCTAAGAAAGCCATAGAACGTAAAACAGGAGCAAGGGGGCTTCGATCCATTATGGAGAATGCGCTCCTAAACACCATGTATGAAATCCCTGGTCAAGAAACCATCAAAGAGGTGGTGGTTGGTCCAGAGGTCATCGATGGTAAAGCCGAGCCCCTTTTGATTCATGAGGATCATAAGGCAGAAGGAGCAAAAGCATCAAAGGGCGCAAAAGCCTAATCCCTCATTAAATTAGCAAAACTTGAAAGGCGGGACTTGCATCCCGCCTTTTTTATATGCAATCTGTAACTGGTTACCTAATTTAAAAGAGACAATGACGCTAGAGTTACCTCGGGGAAGTATGTACCCCATTTTGCCACTGCGCGATATCGTTGTGTTCCCCTATATGGTGGTTCCTCTGTTTGTGGGGCGAGAACGCTCTGTGCGCGCCCTTGAAAGCGTCATGCAAGAAGATCAAGAAATCCTCCTTGTCACCCAAAAGGATGCCTCTTTGGAGGAACCCAAGGCACGAGATCTTTACACTATAGGAACCCTTGGGCGCATCATGCAGCTTCTAAAGCTTCCCGACGGAACCGTTAAAATCTTGGTGGAGGGACATTCACGGGCCAGAATTTTGAGATTTTCTGAGGAAAAAGATTTTTTTCAAGGAAGCATTGAAATCTTGGATGAGGTCCCAGGAGACGCAACAGAAAATGAAGCCCTAATGCGCACAGCTGTGAGTCTTTTCGAGCAGTACCTAAAGCTCAATACTAAAATCCCACCTGATCTTTTGCTCTCAGTCAGCAAAATCGATCAACCTGAAAAACTTGCCGATACCCTTGCATCCCATTTGGCGATCCGTGTTTCTGAAAAGCAGGATATCCTTGAAATTTCAAATGTTAATGACAGATTGGAACGTGTTTGTGCTCACATGGAAGGTGAGATTGCCATTCTTCAAACGGAAAAACGCATCAGAGGGCGCGTTAAACGCCAAATGGAAAAATCGCAGCGCGAATACTATTTGAACGAGCAAATGAAGGCCATTCAAAAAGAGCTTGGTGATTCTGAGGATGGTCAGGACGAAATCAGCGCCCTTGAGGACCGTATTTCAAAGACAAAACTCTCCAAAGAAGCCAAAGAAAAGGCAACGTCCGAGCTTCGCAAGCTGCGTGCCATGAACCCCATGTCCTCTGAAGCCACCGTTGTGCGAAATTATCTTGAATGGCTGTTGGATATTCCTTGGAAGAAACCTACAAAAGTAAAAAAAGATCTCGCAAGCGCAGAGAAAATCTTAGATGAAGATCATTACGGTTTGAAAAAGGTCAAGGAACGCATTGTGGAGTATTTAGCCGTCCAGGCACGGGTGGGGCAAATCAAAGGACCGATTCTTTGCCTTGTGGGGGCTCCCGGTGTAGGTAAGACGTCCTTGGGCCAGTCCATTGCCAAAGCCACCGGGCGCAGCTTTGTGCGTATTTCCCTTGGTGGCGTACGAGATGAAGCTGAAATCAGAGGGCACCGCCGCACTTATATCGGGTCCATGCCTGGAAAAGTCATCCAAGGTATGAAAAAGGCAAAAAGTTCAAACCCTCTTTTTCTTTTGGATGAAATAGATAAGCTTGGGGCTGATTGGCGGGGTGATCCTGCATCGGCTCTTCTCGAAGTCCTGGATCCTGAACAGAATTCTACCTTTAATGACCACTATTTAGAGGTTGATTATGATCTGTCGGATGTGATGTTTGTCACGACTGCCAATAGCCTCAATATGCCACAGCCTCTTTTGGACCGCATGGAGATTATTCGTTTATCGGGGTATACCGAAGAGGAAAAGCTAGAGATCGTCAGACATCATTTAATTCCTAAACAAATGAAGTCTCACGGTCTCAAAAAGGAGGAGTGGCGAATTGAGGATGCCGCTCTTATAAAGTTGATTCGCCTTTACACAAGGGAGTCCGGCGTGCGTAATCTTGAACGTGAGATCGCCAATCTTTTGCGCAAAGCAACAAAGGAACTGATGACCACGCAAGAAAAAACCATAGCCGTGACCGTCGATAACCTTGAGAAGTTTGCGGGGATTCCAAGATACCGTTACGGCGTGTCTGAAATAGAAGATCAAGTAGGCGCGACGACTGGTCTGGCCTGGACAGAAGTCGGCGGCGAGCTTCTGACTGTCGAGGCAGTCTTGATTCCAGGTAAAGGCAAGATGACCACCACAGGCAAGCTAGGAGAGGTCATGCAAGAATCTGTCCAAGCAGCGGCAAGTTATGTACGTTCTCGGGCGCGTCATTATGGCATTAATCCCGAGCTTTTTGAAAAGAACGATATCCATGTCCACGTTCCAGAAGGGGCCATCCCCAAAGATGGTCCGTCGGCGGGTATCGCCATGTGTACAACGATTATTTCTCTTTTGACGGGTATTCCTGTGCGCAAAGATGTCGCCATGACAGGCGAGGTGACCCTGCGTGGGCGCGTCCTTGCCATCGGCGGTCTCAAAGAAAAACTCCTCGCAGCGCACCGTGGTGGCATCAAACGCGTCTTGATTCCTGAAGATAACCGCAAAGACCTTGCTGATATCCCTGAAAACGCCACGAGGGATTTGGAAATCATTTGTGTTGAAAAAGTCGAGCAAGTGATAGAGCACGCTCTTATTCGTGAAACGGTGCCACTGGCAGATCTCCCACCGGTCTCGGCGGATCATCAGCCCCCGGTGTCGCCGCCCATGGTGTAGCCAGACATATCAACACGAGGGCTCGTACTGAGCTCTTTTGTTGATGAAGTGAGCCCTTACCTTTTTTAGCTGCATAAAATGGGTCATGTTTTCAAGATGAAAACCACAAGGTTTGTCGTTTGCCGGGGACTCTCGACGTAAGCTTTTTGAAGGCGTTGAATCCTCTCTTTGATTCATGGAGGTGGTAGAATGCTGGGTTGCTGAGGGGTTCTCCCAATGGGCATAAATCTTTTGGTAGGAGTGCTGCATAGAAGCATCCACCATGAGATCAAGCGCCTTTTTGAAAGAGGGCCCTTGTGGGTATCGGCTTTTCTTTGTGGGGTAAAGGCTAAGGCATCTAGTAACGTCATTTCACCGACGCTTGTAAAGGGCAATCGGGGGTAAAATAATCTGCAGCAATTGCCAGAATCCATTTTTCACTGATCTCATTCCTATGAAAATAATACACATTGCTAAATTTGTCATGTGAAGAAACAGTGCACTTTAGTACTATAAGAAATCAGGAAAAGCGTGCAAAGAGCTAAGCGGCGATTTCTTGCGGGGAGGCTTCGTGGACTTTAACAAGGGTCGCGGTACTGGTCCACAAGATCCATGTGGTTATCTTGTGGTGGGGATAGAGGGGCTGCAAAAGCCTTTGGTAAAGACGAAGCTGCTCAACGTAGGCGGCAGGGATTGTGAGGGGCGGCGCAGGGGTGCTTTTGAAGTCAACAATCAATAAATCTTTCCCATCTTGGAGCAATAAATCAATACGCCCTGTGACTGGATTACCCTCAAGGAAACCGGAAAGGGGCACTTCATGAAGAGCGCGCACCCCAAAAAACTTTTGTAAATCCGGATGGGTCAAAAGGGCGTCGACGTTTTCGCGGATCGTTTCTTTTTCAAGAGAGGGTAAAAGCGTATCGTCGTAGGTGTCTAAATAGGATTCAAGGGTAGAGGAGCGCTCAGCGATGGAAAGGCGCGGAAGCCACTCTAGGAGCGTGTGCAGGACAGTTCCCCGAAGGCGGGCACTTTGCGGCGCGTGCATCATATCGTGCTTTTGTTCTGTGACGGCTTGAGCTTGAGAGGTAAGGGCGTCACTTTCTCGTGGCAGGGGCTTAAAAAGCCAGGACGCAGACTCTTTATCCTGGGAAAGTGAGGGATCAATATGAGTGGCGAGGGAAGAACGCGGCACGCGCAAAGCCGGGTCCCGGTGAGAGAGGACAAGGGGGCCATCTTCTTTTAGACTCCCAATCTTGAGGAGCGATTCTTCCACAAGGCGGTACCAACTTTTTTCGCTGACACCCCTTGCATTTTCCCATCCCCAAACGTGAATCTCATCTTGGGCTCGGGTCAGCGCAACGTACAAAAGGCGGTGACCGTCTTCTGCCAAGGATCCAAGGGGCGTTTTCTTGAGGTCACGTACAAGGGGGGGCTCCTGGTCGCGGGGAGGCAGCCAAATACATACACCCCTGTGCCACATAAAGCTCTCTTTTAAGGTAGGCGCGGTGGTGGTGTCTGCTAAAATAACCAGGGGTGCTTGAAGGCCTTTCGCGCCGTGTACTGTCAGAATGCGCACTTGGTTAAGCGTATTGTTTGCAAAGTCTTTCTTGAGAATGTTTTGAGTTTTGCTCAGCCTGTCAAGAAATCCTTCTAAGCAGGAGCCGTGGGTTTGTTCATCTTTTTTGGATAACATCAAAAATTCATAAAGGATTTCTTGAACACTGTCGCCAAACCGGGCCACAAAATGCTTGAAATATCCCCGCGTATAAAGAACTTCGCCATAAAGGGAGAAAACCGAGATTTGATCCACTTTTCGCAGCATATCCGACAACAAAGCGTGCGGTTCGTGAAATGGAGTCTCTTGCGCGCGTACACACAAGGCTTGCCAAAGAGTTCCTTGGCGCCCAAGGCAAAGGGATTCCAACTCTTGATCATCCAAGCCGCCCAAGGGGGACTTAAGGCAACACCCAAGGCTCCAATCATCTTGAGGTAAAAGAAGAAATCGTCCAAAGGCCACAAGATCTTGAACTGCCAAGTGGTTTTCGAGAATGATGCGGTCTTCTCCTGCAACTGGAACACCCTGTTCTCTCAGGGCACGGGTCAAATGGCCGACAAAGGCGTGGCGACGCTGGATCAGCACCATAATGTCCTGTGGTTCTAAGGGCGCGCCTGTGCTTTCTAAGATGCGTCCTTCATTAAGCCACTGCCGGATTGTTGCGGCGATTTCTTTAGCGAGCTCCTGTTCAGGGACACGCGCTTCGTCTTCAGCTTTGGGAGCCAAAGGCCAAAGGCATACCTGTCCTCCTGGAAGGGGTTTTGCGCATAAGTGCGGCAGGGGACGCGACTCCAGTGAGCGCACACCGGCATAAGCTGGTGTTTGATCAATGAGGTGGTCAACGAGGGCTAGAACGGCGCTGCTGGACCGGTAGGACTTATTCAGGCTTACATCTTCCCAGTCGTGTGAGGCGCGCTCGGCACGCGCCGAAAAGTGCGTGCGCATATCTTCAAAGAGGGCAGGCATGGCGCCTTGAAAACGGTAAATGGATTGTTTGACGTCCCCGACGGCGAACAGCGTAGTCGGACGAGCCTTGGCGCCATCACCACTGAAAAACTCTTCAGTCAGGGCGCTCACAAGAGCCCATTGTCGGTCATTGGTGTCTTGGGCCTCATCCACCAAAATATGATCGATGCCACCATCCATTTTATACCGTACCCAGTCACAGACAGCTGGATCGTGAAGCAGAAGGCAGGCTTTTTCAATCAGATCGTCATAGTCTAAACGGTTCAAATCTGACTTAAGTGTTTGATAACGTTCTGTGACTTCTTGATAAAGCTGAAAAAAAGAAAGTGAATGCTGAGCGATATGCAAGCATTGTAAGAGGTCCCGTGTGTTTTTGATCTGGCGGGCCAGGTCTTGGAGGGCAGCTAAGCAGTCAGGTCGCGCCGATGCCAGTGCTTTAGAAACGAGACGCGCGCGCACGTCGCCTTCTTGAGTTAAAAAAGTTTTGGCAGCACTCAAAAAATCACTGACATTGGGGGTTTCTTTTTCGAGATAGGCTTTTAGGAGGCGCGCGCGCTCTTGGTCTTCTTTGCCCCCCGTTTCGAGGAAGGTCAAAAAAGGAGATAGACGTTCTTGAAGAGCCGCATGATTCAATGAGGAATTTAGAACGTTCTGGGGGCTTTCTTGTGGATTAACACCAAAGGTTTGTAAAAGCACTTGTACGGGATCGTCAGTAAGAGGCATATACTCTTGCTGTCTGCTTTGAAAAAGGCTTTCAAAAAGGTCTTGAAACCGCTCTTGGCCAAAGGACGAGGCAAGGAACACAAGAGCCTTTTGTATTTGAGGACATGGAGAGCTTAACGTATCTTGTTGTGCTTGGGTTAAAAGATCAAGGGCTGTACTTTCATCGGCAATACTAAAGGCACACGAAAGCCCGGCCTCCATGGGGAAACGCTGCAAAAGAGACTGACAAAAACTGTGGAGGGTTTGCAAGGTGAGACCTGTGGGGTGGTCCAGAAGCTCGGCAAAAAGGGTTCGTGCCCGCGCCAGGTGAAAAGGCGTGGCGCCTCCAAGGGGCGCGAGCTCGGTTTCGAGATCTTGAGGGGCCATAATCGCCCACGCGCTCAGACGTGTCATAACGCGGTCCATCATTTCCGTCGCCCCCGCTTTGGTAAAGGTCAGGCACAATATCTTTTCAAGGGGGACACCTGAAAGAAGAAGCGAGAGGACACGGTCCGTGAGAATTTTTGTTTTTCCAGTCCCGGCTGACGCGGCAACCCATGCACTTTTCTCGGGATGGGTGCCAGGCGCTCGGGAAGCGCTTTTATCAAGAGAGGTTTCTAATGGGAAAGGGGATGCCATTCCTGAATCCTTGAAAAGTGAGTGTGCTCAGAAGGTGCGTTTGAGAAAAAAGTTAAAAGGGGTTCATAAGATCCCTGGTTTTCGTAATAGTGAGTCCACAAACGCGCAAGGGTCTGTTGGCAAGTCTTCTCTAACTCTGGGATGTCGTCAAGAGTCATCTTGGAGACAGGCGCTTTTAAATGCCAATATACCAGAGTGCAAGGGCTATCTTGGGGCAGGGGGTCGAACCCTCCTTTTTTCAAAATCAAACGCTCTAAAGGTAGCTGGAGAGCGAGGCCTTCTTTAATTTCCTTTTTAGTGGGAAGGGTGCCGGTTTTATAATCTATGAGGGTGATGCAGCCCAATTTTGGATCATAAACCAGTTGGTCCGCCTTGGCAGTAAGGGTAAACCCCCTGTCGTTGTGGCAGGCAAAAAAGGCGCACCCTGTCTTTTCCAGATAAAGGATTGTGTCGGGAGAATAGTGTGCTGCTTGCTCAATGATCCAAGGGGCTAGCACACATAGACGCTGCCACCAAAAGAGATAAACCCATGCAAAAGGTTTTAAGGGGGCAAAGATTTGTTCACCGATTTGGAGGAGACACTCAAGAGAGCGATCATCTTGGCCCATGAACCGATCGAGCAACTCGTGGATCACAATCCCAAAAAGGCGGGCATCGGGGACAGGCGCTAAGGGGAGTAAGGGTGAGAGTTTCAAAATTCTCTCGGTATAAAAGCGATAAGGGTCTTTTTGCAGTAAACAAAGGGCTGACACGGAAAGTTTTTGTGGACGTGCTTCCGCGGGTGGACAAGGGGAAGGCTTTGCGTATCTGGATATGTTTTCCTGGTTAATGAGGGCTTGCTGCCATTGTTTCCAAGGAAGGGTCACAGGGGGAAGACTTTGTGCGCGTGCTTTGAGGGCAGTTGTCAGGCGGCGAAGGCAACGAGCCGGTGCTTGGATTGCTCCGTCTACCCTCAAAGACCTTGTCATGATCACGGTTTTTTGAGAGGCCAGCTCCCAAAAGAAGCGGTGCAAAGTCCCTACCCCATGGGCTGGGGATGAAAGGTTTAGTCGCGCGCGCATAAGAGGGCTTAACCACGGGTCTGGACTGGGCTTGAGAGGCCATTGGTCATCATTTAGACCTCCGATAATCACGACATCTGCTGTGATGTGGGTCGCCTTTTCAGGGGACAGGATGCCCACGCGGGGATGCACGCCGTGTTGTCGACGCACACTGCGGCTGGCAAGGAGGCTGTTGAAAATGGCTGGGTACTCTTTTCCGGCAATGGGAGGAAAAGACGACATGGCAACTTCTAAGGTGTCTCGAATCTCTTCAAGTTCGCCCGCATATTCCCCCTGCCACAAAATACTTGTTCCCCCGGCAAGGAGCTCGGCCGTGTCAAGGTGAAGGGTAAAAAGGGTGTGAAGATCCGTACTGGGCTTTTTGAGAGCGCACTGTAAAGGAGTCACTATTTCGCACAAGGTTTTCAACAAAGCCGTTGCATCGTCATGACCTTGCATTTTGTGAAGTAAATCAACAAGAGTTGTCGCGTAAAAAGGCGTGCGAAGCGCTGTGACCTCAATCAACCGTGCCAGGCGACGCACTTCTCCTGGTGTGCGTGCGCAAAGAAAAAGGGGGTGTTTCAGGAGGGAAATCAAAGGCAAAGGTGCAAAGTCTTGATGAACGGCTTCGATAAGACGACGGCAAAAAGTAAAGGCAGGTGTTTCAAGGGCAGGAAGACCTGCCCCCTGATCGGGGACCACTTGCCAGTGGCTTAAGATCTGCGAAACAAAAGACGACAAGGCGTCATCAGGCGTCACAAGAAGTATGCGTGTTTCAGGATTTTCTAGGTGCTGACGAATCAAAAGACTAATGGCCCAGGCCTCATCATGTCGATGCTCGCAAGACACATAAGACCATCCCTTGGGCGAAGCGGGCAGGGATGCTGGCAGCGTAAACGTGTCTTCAAAAATGGTTGCCAAAAAATCGTGACGGTCTTTTTGATCTGGCGTGAAAAAACCGCTGCGGATATGAGGCCAAAGGGGAACGTCTTCTGCCCCGAGTCCAAGAGCCTTCAACAGCTCGGCGTGTGCCCACGCGGGATGGGCTGGCGAAACCTCCCCATGAAAATGATGTGGCTCAAAATCCGTCAAAAGCACGTGCGTGCCAGGAGCTTGGGCGGTTGCGCGCAAAAAATCTCGGTATAACGGACAGGTTGCCGTGACCCCCACACAGATGACCGTGAACGAAGGGGGTGTTTCTTGCCATCCTTGTGTCAAAGACTCTAAGGCTAACTTGTGGTCTTCTTTCTTTAGCAGGGGGCGCGGGGCGCTTAGCCAGCGTGCAAGAAAGTGATCAAGACGCTCTAGAGCTTCTTGGCGGTGGCGCGCGTGTTCTTCTTGCAAAAGGCGACACAGGGCGTCCATGGGGCTGACCTGCCATAAGAGGCATTCATGAATCAAATCAAGAAGGCTTTTTCCCCAAGACAGGGCCGAGATGGTATCAGGGATAAGGCCTTCTTTGGTTAAAAATGACACGAACTGGAAAAGGGCTTCTTCGTCACTATAAACTTTTTGTTGGGCAAGGCCAAAGTCTGTTCTTTGCACGTCAGAAAGGCACAGAATCTTGGGCAGAATGATACTCGTGGTGGGGGCGTTTTCCAAAAGAAGGCGCATGAGGCGACGCCCAGCGCGCCGTGTGGGTACAAAACAGTGAACCTTCGCCAGCTCTAGGGGTGTTTCCTTATGGTGGCTAAGCAGGTAATTTGCCACCTGACCCAAAGGATCATGAAAACTTGAGATTCTATAAAGACCCAAGAATCCCTCCAAAACGCTTTTGGGCATCGCCCAAGAGGGCGTTCCAAGAAAGGGAGCCTTGAAAATGTAAAAGCCGCGCCCCTTCAGCTGCCCCCAGCGCCAAAGTCAGGCTCAGGGCGTTGGCAAGGACACCAAGCGCGTCAATGCGCTCGGGCCATTCTATCAAGCTGATGGCAACGCCTGGCGCTTCTTCAAAACCAAGCTCCCATATCTCTTCTGGCTGTGATAACCGGTACAAATCGAAATGCCAGACCTCGCACATGGACGTTTGATAAGTTTGCACCAAGGTAAATGTCGGGCTTGGCACCTCCTCTTCGGGTGAGGTCAAATGCTGGATAAAGGCTCTGGCAAAGGCAGATTTTCCAACGCCTAAAGGGCCCCTCAAGGTCATGATATCGCCTCGTTTGAGTTTTTGGGCGAAAAATATAGCAATTTCTTGTGTTTCCATCAAAGAGGCCACAGAAAGCGTCAGCGTTAACACGGCGTCCCCCCTAGACATTCAATGACCACAAAGGCAAGGGCATGATCCTGTGTATCGGAAAGGGAGAGATGGTAGGATAAGGTGCTTTGGGGCCCAGACTTTGCAAGAAGCAGGCGGTGTACCTCGCCCCTTAAGGTGAGACAAGGAGCGCCTTGATCGTTTGAGAGAATCTCCATATCTTGCCATGAAACGGCGCCGCGAAAACCTGTACCAAGGGCCTTTAAGACCGCCTCTTTTGCGGCATACCGCTTGGCGTAATAAGCCCCCGCGTGCCCGCGCCTGCGCGCAGCCGCGCGTTCGGACAAGGTAAAACATCGTTTTTCAAAGCGCTGACCGAAACGTTCAAGAAGCGTATCGATCCTGGCAATCTCGACGAAATCTGTGCCAACCCCAACAATCATGATAGTCTACCATCCTTTCTTTTTGTGATTAGCAAGTTTTAACAGCCCGCACAATCAGTTCGTCCCTTTTCTTGCAGACCCACATGGGGTATCTTAAAAGGTATAGTTTCGCATCTCAAAAAAAAATGTATGGCATCGCCCTTAGAATGCTCCTAGGTGACAGGGGAAAGTATATAGGAATGGTGGTAGGGATTGCCTTTGCGTCTTTGATCATGTCCCAACAACCCGCGATCTTTTTTGGTCTTGTTTCCAGAACCTATAGTTTTGTGAAGGACATTTCCTTGCCTGATATTTGGGTTATGGATCCGGGCGTGCAATTTGTGGAAGAACATAAACCCCTACGTGACACGGAACTCAGTCGCATTCGAGGCATTAAGGGGGTGTTATGGGCCGTGCCTTTGTACAAAAGCCTTGTCCGGGCAAGAATGCCCGATGGGTATTCGAAAACCGTAGATTTGACAGGGCTTGATGACGGAACCCTTGTGGGGGCGCCCTATAAAATTATGGGAGCCAACATTACAGATTTTCGACGAAAAGACGCTGTTTTTGTCGATGAAGAAGCGGCGCATTCGCGTCTAAGGATTAACCTCAAGGATGGGACAACAAGGCCGCTTCTCATTGGGGACGTCCTCGAGTTAAACGATAAACGGGCCCTTGTGGTGGGATATGTCAAAACAACACGTAATTTTGTTTTACAGCCCCAGGTTTATACCACCTATTCGCGTGCCCTCAGCTATGATCCACCCGATCGCAAACAACTCACATATGTTTTGGTCAAAGCCGTGAAGGGTGTGGACCTTCAAGAGCTTTGCCAAAACATTCAGCGCACAACAGGTCTTCGCGCTTTAGACGCCAATTCCTTCGAGGATGTCAACCTTAACTATTGGATGAAAAACACAGGCATACCCATTAACTTTGGCATTTCGGTTCTTCTTGGATTTATCGTAGGAGCAGCCGTGGTCGGCCAAACCTTTTATAATTTTGTCCAGGAAAACATTAAACACTATGCCTCCCTCAAAGCCATGGGTCTTTCCCAAAGTGTGTTGATCCGTATGGTGTTACTACAGGCCTTTTTTGTGGGGACAGTGGGATACGGGATTGGGGTTGGACTGACCTCTCTTTTTGGGATTCAATTTCATGACTCGGTCTTAGCGTTTCGTATGCCTTTCTGGCTTATGCTTTTTTCGGCCGCTGGTGTTCTGACGATTGTTCTCCTTGCTGCTTTTTTTGGGCTCAGACGTGTCATAAAAGTGGATCCGTCTGTTGTTTTCAGGAGTTAATTCCATGTCACAATCCATCATCGTGGAGTGTCGGGGAATTAAAAAGACCTTTGAGAGTGGGGGAACCATCACGACTGCGCTGCGTGGTGTGGACCTGAGCGTTAACCAGGGCGAATTTTTCATGCTCGTGGGTCCCTCTGGCTGCGGAAAAACCACCTTTATTTCTGTTATAGCAGGGATTCTGACTCCTGATGAGGGGGTCTGTCATGTCCACAATAAAAGCTATGCTGACTTATCAAAAAAAGCACTCTTATCATTCCGCTCAAAAGAAATTGGATTCATATTTCAGGCTTTCAATTTAATACCGTCCTTAAGTGTGGCAGAAAACGTGGCGATTCCCTTGATTATTCAAGGCCATCCTACTGAAAAAGCCCTAGGGCAAGCGCGCACAATTTTGATGGACGTAGGCCTTCAAGACAAAACCGAGATGCCGCCGAGCCGTTTATCAGGTGGACAACAACAGCGCGTGGCGATTGCACGAGCCCTCATTCACAGCCCCTCCCTTGTGATTTGCGACGAGCCCACAAGCGCCCTTGACCATGAGTCAGGTCAAATGATTCTGACACTTATGAAAGAGATGAGTCGTCGCGTGCGCACAACCTTTGTCATCGTCACACACGATCCTCGGATTTTCACCTACGCTGATCGCATCGCCCACATGGATGACGGCAGAATCACTAAAATTGAAACACAGGAAGAATCGCATCATGTCCTTTAGTACTTTTCTTAAAACCCATGGTTTGACATTGCTTGGTGGCGCTGGGCTTCTTTTAACCGTCGGGTTTACTTTGACCTGGGGAGATCCCAAGGCCCCTCCGCCTAACCAACTTGCTCTGCCAGCAGAAGCCCCCTTTGATCATAAAATTTCTGGGGCAGGTTACGTGGAAGGAAATACAAAGAACACGGATGTGAGTACTTTTTCCAACGGGATTGTAGATCGCATTTTAGTGAAAGAAGGGGATTATGTGAAAAAGGGCACCCCTCTTTTTGTCCTTGACGAAGAGGTCTTAAAAGCAGAACTTGCGCAGCAGCAAGAAGCGGCGCGCGTCACTAAACAGAAAATTGCCCAGGCGTACGTTGATTTAGCTGATTATGAAGACCAGCTCAAGAGAGGTAAGGGACTGGATAAAGGCTTTAGTATCACAGAGCAAGACTATCAAAAACGTCGCTTCAATGTGGCCAGAGCAAAAGCCCAAATCGCCTACGATGAGGCGTCATACGCCAAAGCCCTTGCAGACATCGCGCTCACAAAGGTCAATTTGGACCAACTCACCGTCAAGGCGCCTCAAGACGGCATTATTTTGAAAATTAATATTGTCAAAGGCGAGTTTGTTGCAAACTCATTGAACCAACCAGTGCCTGTAAAAATGGGTAACACTGATCCCTTTCATGTCAGGGTCCAAATTGATGAAACGGACGTGTGGCGCTTTCAAAAAGACATGCCCGCCGTCGCCATCCATAAAAGTAACGGGAACCTAAAGTATCAGTTGAGTTTTGTGCGCCTTGAGCCCTATATGCAATCAAAAAGAGACCTCAGGGGCGATAGTGCCGAAACCGTTGATACAAGGGTTGTCGAGGTTGTGTACCGCGTGGTGGGAGAGGCAAAGCACCTTTACGTCGGACAACAGCTTGACGTTTATATTAAGACGACAACCTCATCTTAAAAGCGACTAAGAGGGGATTTGAAATAAGACGCTATTTTTTGTTGCCTAATGCGTTATCAAGAGGTTTTTCAATGGTTTTAAAGAGGCGGTCTAAATCTTGGACGCTTCCTTTGCCGTAAGCGGGGGCGGTGTCGTGTTTGCCTTCAAGCTTTTTAATTTCTTGAGGTTTGGGCTTTGAGAGTGCTTCGACCATTTCGTGGGAAGAACGCATGGCTTCTGGCTTGAACTGTTCTTCAAAGTGGGCAGGAACAAGACCGTGGGGAGCGAGATTCAAGAGGATGCGCGCGCCTTTTTCTAAAAAGGGAAGGGATCTGGCGTGTTGTAGGGCAGGCAGAGCTTGCGCGCGGTCTTCTGGTTTTTTCCAGATCATGAAGGATAAGAGAAAAATCGCCTCAAGCATCAAAAAGGCCCGGGTCGCCCCAAAAAGACATCCAAGAGACCTGTCAAGGCCGCCAAGTTTAGAATGTTTGATCTTTTCAGAAACCGTGCTGATGAGCATGGTCATGATGACAAGACTTGTCACAAAGACGACTAAGATGTTCGCGATGTCGGCGATGAAGACGTAGCTGATGAAACCTCGAAACATATCTCTGAAAGGCAGATAACAAAAGGTTGCTGTCAGACCTGCGCCCACCCAGGCCGCGATGCTGAGGACCTCTTTGGTAAGGCCGCGGTAGATCCCCATGGCAGCCGAAAAAAAGAAAACGCCCAGCACAATTAAATCGTAGGGGTTCGCAGCAGAAGGAGGTGTTACCTCAGGGGTCATGACGGCGTTCTTTCCTGATCAAAGCTGCTGCCAATTTCGGCTAAATATGAAATCTCGTCAATGGAAAGCGCGGATGGTCTACTTTTTGTCGTAGATGTGTGGCGGCGCGGCACAAAGGCGCGTTTGAAGCCTAGTTTTTGTGCTTCTTTCAAGCGAAGCTCTTCTTGGCTGACGCTGCGTACCTCGCCGGAAAGGCCAATCTCGCCGAAATAGACGGCGTCAGAGGGGCAGGGCACATTATTAAGGGAGGACACAAGGGCAGCTGCCACCGCGAGGTCAGCGGCAGGCTCTTGAATACGAAGGCCGCCCACAACGCTTAAGTATACGTCCCTTGCCCCCAGCTGAATGCCGCAGCGCGCCTCAAGGACGGCGATCACCATGGAAAGACGGTTGGCGTCCCACCCGATAACAGAGCGTCTGGGCGTGCCAAAGCTTGTGGGTGCCACAAGGGTTTGAATCTCCACAAGAACGGGGCGTGTGCCCTCAAGACCTGCAAAAATCACAGACCCCGGGACGTTTTCGCCTTTTTGAGAGAGAAAAAGCGCGGACGGATTGGGAACTTGGGTCAGGCCCTGCTGCGCCATTTCAAACACCCCGATTTCGTCTGTGGCCCCAAACCGGTTTTTAACGCCGCGAAGAATCCTAAAGTGATGGCCACGCTCGCCCTCGAAATACAAAACCGTATCCACCATATGTTCAAGGACTCTGGGACCTGCAATGGCGCCCTCTTTGGTGACGTGTCCCACCAGGATAAAGGTAATGTGGCGCTTTTTGGCAAGGCGGATGAGCTCGCTTGTGCACGCGCGCACTTGGGACACAGACCCAGGCGCGGAGTCCAGTTGCTCGAGATACATAGTCTGAATGGAGTCAATAATGACAAGAGCTGGCAGGTCGCGTTCTTTTTCAAGGGTGGCGATGACGTCATTAAGGTTGGTGGCGGACGCCAGGCGCATGGGTGTGTTTTGCACCTGCAGGCGCTGGGCGCGAAGCCGCACCTGGTCAACGGCTTCTTCACCAGAGATATAAAGGCAAGGATGTTGCAGGGAAAGGGAGGCTGCGACCTGCAACAAAAGGGTAGATTTGCCAATGCCTGGGTCCCCGCCCACAAGAAGTACCGATCCTGGTACAAGGCCACCCCCGCATACACGGTCAAATTCTTCGATACCGCAACTCGCGCGAAGGAGAGGGGTCAGGGGGGCGTCCAAGGTGGTGAAGGATAAAACGCGTCCGGTTTTAGGCGCGGAAGGCAAGCCCGGGGGGGCGCTTGTCATTTCCTCAACAAAAGTATTCCAACTTTCGCACCCGGAACACTGTCCGGACCATTTAGGTTGGGTCAGACCGCACTGCTGACAAGCAAAAAGACGTTGGGGTTTGGCCACTTATGCACCCTCCACGTGGATCGGCCCTTTTGTGCGACCATGGATGAACTGCTCCACATAGGGATTATCGCTGTGATCAAGGTCTGCCTTGGTGCCGCACCATACAATTTCTCCACCGTAAATCATGGCGACCCGGTCGGCGATGGTGCGCACACTATGCATATCATGGGTAATGGTAATGGTGGTGGCACCAAGTCCTTTCACGTTCTCCACAATCAGATCATTGATGACACCGCTGATGATGGGATCAAGGCCGGCGGTGGGTTCGTCAAAGAAAATGATCTCGGGCCTGCTTGCAACGGCGCGCGCAAGGCCCACACGGCGCTGCATCCCGCCAGAAAGCTCTGCGGGATAAAGGTCCGCGACCTCTTTTTGAAGACCGACCGCCACAAGACGGTGAGGGGCTTCGTCTTTGGCCTCGGCCCTTGTCATTTTCTTTTGCTGGAGGGGGGCGAAAAAAATATTCTCCCACACAGGCAGACTGTCAAAAAGGGCAGCTCCTTGAAAAAGCATCCCCATACGAGGGCGAAGGGCGTCATAGTCGGACGTGGGTGCACCGTAAAGCTCTTGCCCGTCAATTTGAAGGCTACCGCTATCCGCTGGCAAAAGGCCCAAAAGGCATTTCAGGGTGACGGATTTTCCAGAGCCGGACCCCCCGATGATCACAAGGGATTCTCCCTTGGCAACGTCAAAACTGACGTCCTTGAGGACTTGCTTTTTACCAAAACTCTTTTTCAGGTGCTGGACGTGGATCATGGACTTAGGCCTCGCTAAAAAAGAGGGCGGTGATGAGATAGTTAAAGATCAAAATCAAGATAGAAGCCGAGACCACGGCCTGGGTTGTGGCAGCCCCCACGCCTTGAGCGCCGCCCCTGGAGTGATAACCGTGATAACAGCCCATTAGGGAAATGCAAAATCCAAAAACGGCCGCCTTCACAAGGCCCGAGACCACGTCCATGGTCTGAAGGTACTCAAAAGTTCGGTATAAGTATTGCCCGGGATTGAAGCCTAGCTTGTAGACAGAGACAAGGTATCCACCAAAAACACCAATAATGTCCCCCACTAACACAAGGCATGGCAGCATCACAAGGCCTGCCAGAATACGGGGCGCCACCAGGTATTGAAGGGGATTGGTGGAGAGCGTGACAAGGGCGTCCACTTGCTCGGTCACGCGCATGGTGCCGATTTCAGCCGCCATGGCAGCGCCCACACGTCCTGCCACCATCAGGCCTGCCAGGACCGGAGAAAGCTCCCTTGTGACCGACAGAACCACCACCGTCGCCACCGCGCCTTCTGCTGAAAAACGTGCAAACCCCGTATAGCTTTGAAGGGCGAGAACCATGCCTGTAAAGGCCGCCGTAAGCCCCACGACCGGCAAAGAGTTATACCCAATATCCATGAGCTGACGCATGAGTTGGCGCGGATAGTAAGGGGGGCGAAACCCAGCGCCAAGGGCGTTTGCACCGAAAAGGAAGAGTCTTCCCACCGTTTGTAAGAACGTCAAAAAAAGGCGTCCCGTCAGGGGGATAAAACGAAGCATGCTTTTGGTGTCTCCTATGCTGTGTAAAGGCGCGTGCACCGTGTGCTGAGGCCCACAAGAAACTCGTGGGGAGCTGTGTCGGCCGCATGCGCTTGTTCATATAAGCTTTTAGCATCATAAAAGAGATCGACCCAACTGCCAACTGCTGTGATGGCGGGATCAAGATCTGTGACGTCAATGGTCGCAAAATCCATGGACACACGGCCAACAAGGGGGGCTTTTTGTCCTTGAATCCACACATGTCCCTTATTACTGAGGGTGCGAAGAAGACCGTCAGCATAGCCCATGGCAAGGGTTGCAAGACGTGTGGGGCGAGTGGCCGCCCAGGTGTTACCGTAGCCAACATTTTGCCCTGGGGTAATCTCTCTGACTTGCAGGATCCTGGTTGAGACACGCACCGCAGGCAGATATCCGTCCTTTTGGACGGTATCAGGAGAAAGACCGTAGAGCTTCAAGCCTGGGCGCACGAAATTCCCCCAATACGTGTCATCAAGCGACAGGGCGCAAGAGTTTGCAAGGCACGTTGGAATCGTTGGAAAATGACGCGCGATCTCGTCAAAAAGATCATGCTGTGCCTTATTAGAAGGATGGTGGGAATCGTCACTATTGGCATAGTGGCTCATGATAAACTGAAGATTCAAGGTCTCAAGAAAGGTTTTTTCTTGAAGCAAGTCATGGGTTTCAAACCCTGTGCGCGCCATGCCGGTATCAACGTGGAGGGCGCAAGGAGCGCCTGGCGCGGCGCTGTGCCAGCGCTTGGCGCTTTCAAGATCGTTGAGGACAGGAATGAGCTTTTCGTTCACAAAGGTGCGCTCCATCCCCTCCCACGCACCTGACAGCACATAGATCTTAGCGTCCTTAAGGACCGTGCGCAGAAAAAGCCCTTCTTCTGGAAAAGCCACGACAAAATGCTGACAGCCCGCCAGCGCCAAAGACCTGGCAATGGGGGCGGTCCCAAGACCGTAGGCGTCTGCCTTAATGACGGCGGCAATTTTTTGAGCGGGATGGGCCTTTTGCAAAAGGGTAAAGTTATGACGCACGGCCCCAAGATCAATATGTGCCACACACGAAGGCGTTGTAAGCGGCGTGTCGGGAAGAGACATGGGATTAGTACCTAGCATCGGGCAAGTGCTCTTTCGATTTCAAATTTCCAAAACGGGTCAAAGACGCATCAAAGTAGAGACGCACCGTACCAATGGGGCCGTGGCGCTGCTTTGAGATGATGGCCTCGCCCACATTGCGGGCATGGGTCATTTTTGTTTCCCACTCGAGATATTTCTGTCCACCCTTATCGGATGGTTCTTGCCTGGCAAGATAATATTCCTCTCGGTACACAAAGATCACAACGTCCGCGTCCTGTTCGATGGATCCCGATTCACGCAAGTCCGAGAGCTGCGGGCGCTTGTCATCGCGCTGCTCGACCGCACGCGAAAGCTGGGAGAGGGCAATGACAGGGACGTTCAGTTCCTTGGCAAGGGCCTTAAGCCCCCTTGTGATTTCGGAAATTTCCTGAACGCGCCCTTCTTTGCCGCCGTTACTGCCTTGCAAGAGCTGTAAATAATCGATAATGATAAGACCAAGGCCGTGTTTGCGCTTGAGGCGTCTTGATCTTGTACGCACAGCTGAAATTGTCAAAGCTGGGGTATCGTCAATATAAAGGGGCAGATTCGCGCATCGCTCGGCCACCAGGCGGAAGCGCGGAAAAACCGTGTCATTGATTTGACCTCGGCGGATATGGTCCGAGGGCACGTCGCTTTCTTGGGCAAGAAGTCGCCCTGCTAGCTGATCTGCCGACATCTCAAGGGAGAAAAAGGCAACTCCTGCGCCGGGCCCCTCATTATCCTCAAGCTTAGCAAGGGCGGCGTTAAAGGCAATGTTGGTTGCAAGGGCGGTTTTTCCCATGGAGGGGCGTCCTGCCAAGATGATGAGGTCCGAGGGGTGCAGTCCCCCTAATTGCTTATCAAGGTCTTCAAGCCCGGTTGTGACACCCACAATGCTTGCTTGGCGTTGGCGTGCGAGTTGGGCTGCTTGAATGGCCGTGGCAAGAGCCCCAGAAAAGGCAACAAACCCACGGTCCGACTGGCCGGTCGTGGCCAGATCATAAAGGCGCTGTTCGGCTTTTTCGATTTGCCGTTGGGGTGTTTCTTCTTCGCTTGTTGGGGTGATGGCCTCTTGGGCGATTTGGCTGCCAAGGTCAATGAGCGCGCGCCTGAGGGCCAGTTCATGGATGATTTTGCCGTAGGTTTGGGTATTCCCCAGGGATATTACACAGGTCGCAAGATAGGCCAGGTATTCTGTCCCACCGATATCGTCAAGGCTTTTATCCCGGGAAAAGAAATCACGAAGGGTAATGGGGTCAGCAATTTGCCCCCGTTCGATGAGGCGCCCCATGGCGGCGTAAATGCGGCCGTTGGTTGCATCGGCAAAGTGTTCTGGTTTTAAGTATTCACATAGCTGCTCGTACGCGCCGTTGTGGTGAAGAAGGGCGCCAAGAAGCGCTTGCTCGGCCTCGAGATTGGCAGGCGGGGCATTCTCGCTCAACGCAAGGGGTCGGTCTTGAGATGTTGAAAGGGCCACCACTGTCATAATATCATCGTATCCTTTGGCTTTTGATAAGGCGCGTGCAAACCTGGGAGATGGATTTTTACTAGCATAGAATCATGTTTTCAAAAAGGAGCAAAAAGTGTCTTTACAAGAAAAAAGAAGTTGTAAACTGCCAACCGAATGAAAGTAAGCGTGGACGTCGCGGGCGCGTGCTGTCATAATTGCTGCTAGCACAAGATCTTGCGGTAGAACGTCTATGATTATTATGAAAATTCGCACCTGGATAAAAGGGCGATTTGTGGGACAAGATGCATACGGTAACCGTTACTTCGAAGAAAAGTTCCTCTTTTCGAAACCCGATCGCCCTCCTAAACGCTGGGTAACTTTTGCCACAGAACCAGATGCCTCAAAAGTACCTCCGGAATGGCATGGATGGCTCCACTTTACTTACGAAAACCCCCTTAACCGACCGAGGCATAGTTGGCAAAAGAAACATCTTCAGAACTTGACGGGTACGACGCACGCCCACAAACCAAAAGGAAGCTTGCTTAATCCGTCCAGCAAGATTAAAAAGTCTTATACGGCTTGGGTGCCTTCATCTTCAAACAAAGGCAGTGATGCATAGTTAGGATTAAGTTTTTCATGTCTCAGAATGCCATCGAAACAATCATGGGCGCAGTTGTGTTGGGTGTGGCCGCTTTTTTTCTTGTTTTCGCCTATAACAGTAGCGGGTATCATGATAAAGGCGGGCAAGAGTTCTTGGCGCGTTTTGACCGTGTGGACGGCTTACAGGTCGGGAATGATGTGCGCTTAAGTGGGGTGAAGGTAGGCGCTATTAAAAGTATGTCCATAGATCCAACCACGTTTCTTGCAGTCATCAAGTTAAGCGTCACCCAAGACATCAAGCTTCCAAAAGATTCGTCTGCTGAAATCGTCACCGACGGTCTTTTGGGGGGTAAGTATATTGCTCTTGTGCCAGGGGGGGATGACGCCAACCTAAAGTCAGGTGACGTGATTGCCCATACACAAGCGTCTGTCAGCCTTGAGGCGATGATTGGTCAGCTGATCTTTAGCAATAAAAAAGATCAAGATAAAGCAAAAGATGCCCATGAAAAACACTCTTAAAGTTCTCATGACCAGTCTTTTGGGGTTCTTTCCTCAAAGTGGATTTACTTCTTTAAATCACAGTATCGCTCAACAAAAAGTACCGCTGCTGGCCAAGAAACTGACTCTACGGGGTCTTGATAAGGTCACGGGTCATGTGCAGACGTTAGAGCTTGCCATCGGTGAAGAAGCTAAATTTGGTAAACTTCAAATAACGGCAAGACAGTGTCGCACCTCGCTCCCAGAGGATCCTCCAGAGGCGCTTGCCTTTCTTGAAATCACGGAAACTAGTAAGGGAGATGAAAAACTACCGATTTTTACTGGATGGATGTTTGCCTCTGCCCCCTCCATTTCCGCCATGGAACATCCTGTATACGATATTTGGCTTGTGGGGTGTGAAGGGCCTACCTCCAAAGAAAGTCTTGAGAGCACAGTGATCGTTGGCTCTCTTTCCACCGATGAGTCCTCCAAACGGACAGCGGGACTCGCTGACATTGCATCCTCTTCTGCTGCAAAACGCGCCGTTAATACGGGGCCACTTCCCCCTGAGGACGTGCCTGACAAAACTTATGCTGCCCCTTCGCCAATGGAAGAGAAAGCTCAACTCGACGCGTTCCACCGCGGCCTTGAGGGAGTGGAAGAGGAACCGCCAGAGTCAGCCCCAGAACTTGAAGCCCAGTAACGCTTTGTAGTAGCGCCGTGTCATAAAATATGTAACGCTATGTTTGTATGATAAAGTGACGACATAAAGATAAACGGGGGGAGTATGGGGGAGATGACGCGCTTCATAATGAACGTCTTGCCTGCGTGGGCTTGCATTTTGGTGTGCGTTCTCTTTTTTATGTCATGCGCAAGTTTAGTTTTTTTCTTTGTAAAAAGAAAACTATCCCACTGGATTCACAAGGAAAATAACTCATATCTGCCGACCATTGCTGTGATAGCCAGTGCAAACTACGGATTTTTTCTTGGGTTTGTTGTCATTGTGCTATGGCAGAGCTTTAATCATGCAGAGTCCCTGGTTTCAGCGGAAGCAAATCATTTAATGTCGATCGTTCACCACAAGTCAGCACTGGCGCCACATCAACAGAACGAACTTGATGAACGTATTGGGAAATACGTCAATCTTGTAGTGAGCCAAGAGTGGCCTCTCATGAGGGTGGGTCATTCATCCCCAGAAGCAGAAAGTGCGGCTGTTGATCTGCTAAAATCTTTGTTAACCGTGACCCCCAAAACAGATGGGGAGAAAGCCTTTTATGCCTCTCTTGTGAAAAGTGCAGATTTATTTCTTGAAAAACGTCATGAACGCATCGATGCCATTGAAAGTGTTTTAACAGAGCCTCTTCGCTTTTTTTTAGTCTTGGGCATCTTCATCATTACTTTTCTTTTATCCCTTCTCTCTGAGCGAGATAAAGGCGTTCACGTGGTTTGTGTGAGCCTTGTCATTATGGTGATTGCCTTTAACGTATCCATTGCTTTTAATTTGGATTACCCCTTCTCGGGAGAAATGTCGGTTTCCAGCGCGCCGTTCCGTATGGGGGTTCTAAAATCATATATTCATTAGATCATTCACAAGGATTGGATGACAAAAAAAGTAAAAAAACAGCAAAGGAGGCAAAATGCTAGGACTTGAAACAGTGATGGGCGCACAAATTCAGTGCACTCTTAGTCCTGGGCCCACAGAACTGATCACGGATCCTATTCCCCTCTTTGTGGAGGGTAGTATTGCAGGCACAATCATCGATGCCATTCCCGAGGCGAATATTCCTAGCTTTCCCGCTTGCGACATCTTGGGGATTTGTGCACCGGGAACATTCATGTGGATAGCAGGTGATCCCACAGTCCTTTTTGACGGCATACCTTCGCTCCCACAAATTTCCATTGCGCCGTGCCTCACTGTGTCAGCGGTCTTGGCAGTGGTCACAGGAGGCGCAGACGATGTGGGTCCGGGATTTGTGATGATCCTCGACCCCATGAATTTTACGGTTTTTGTTTAATAGGGACAGGGGGCATTCATGGCTGAAAAAAAGTCGCTAGCCGTGCAAATGAACGGCACAAAAGAACATTACGATCCAAGTGGTCGCCTTCGGGCGCGCCAAGAGCACAGGCGTGGTCTTGTGGACGGTGTGTTAGAGCGGTTCGATCAACAAGGGCGTGTGCGGGCAAGACTTTCTGTTGCCAATGGTAAGCCCCATGGGATTTCCTTGAAGTATGATAAAGAAGGAGAGGTATCCCGGGTTACAAGCCACAAGGAAGGAAAACTTGACGGCTGTATGGAAGTATACAGACGGGGCAATTTGTGCGCCATGATGCCCTATCTCGAAGGCAAGAAGCACGGCAAAGCCGTTTTCTATGATAGTGGTGGAAATTTAGTGAATACGATAGACTATGTTGAAGACCGCAAACATGGGGACATGGTGTCTTTTGATGAGACGGGAAAAATTACGCGGATCATGCCTTATGTCAATGACCGCCGTGAGGGAGAGTGCCGTAATTTCTACCCCACGGGTGAGTTGATGAAAACCATTGATTTTAAAAATGATCTAAAAGATGGGCGCCTCGTTTATTACTATGCCGACGGCACTGCGTACCGCGTGGCGCATTATAAGGAAGGTAAGCTTTTAGAGCCAGCAGTCCTGATAACTGGGCGGGACGGTGTGCATTATCCCGGCGCCTAAAGCGCTTTTTTATATAGAGGCACGCGCTCTAGGAGACAGTTTTTAAGGTCATTGCCGGCGCTTATCATGGCTTTGACGGTTTCAGGTTCCATGCTGGCGTGTCCGGCCTCGGAAACAATGGTCAGATGAGCGCCTGGCCAACGAGCGAAAAGATCGTAAGCACCCGCCACGCGGCACAGCGCGTCATATCTGCTATGGACGATAAAGCATGGAAGGTGTGAAATCACCCCGATGTTTTCCAAAAGCTGTCCTTCTGAAAGAAAAAAATCATTGGCGGCGTAATGCATAAAAGCGCGGGCAACAAAGTCCACCATATTTTTTTCTTTTGTCAGAATTTTTTCAACCTCAAAAGGCGTGATGTGGAAAAAACTCAAGGTCAAATCAAAGTTCATCAAGGCCGCGATAGCGTCTTTTTGGTCTGCTGAGTTTTGGCCATTGGTGCGCTTGTGATAGGCACGCACAAGATCGCTGCGTTCGTTTTCGGGAATAAAGCAGCTAAGCTTTTCCCAGGCTTCGGGAAAAAGAGTTCGGGTGCCGTACCAAAAATGATCAAGGGCCGCGCGGTCACCCAAGTAGACACCCCGCAAAAGAAATCCCAAACACCGCTCTGGATGCGCCTGCCCATAGGCAAGGGCGAGGGTTGATCCCCAAGAGCCGCCTGTCAGGGCCCATTTTGAAAGAGCAAGATGCGCTCTTAGTTTTTCTAGATCACAGATAAGATTTTGCGTTGTGTTTTCCTCGAGTACTCCCCAAGGACGAGAACGCCCCGCCCCTCGTTGATCCAAAAGAATCAGGTAGTAAGTCTCAGGATCAAAAAGTTTTGCCACAAAATCGTGACACCCCGCCCCGGGGCCGCCGTGCAGAAACACAAGCGGGATACCCTTGGGATTTCCATAGGTTGCGTACCACAAACTATGGCGCTGAGAAACGGTCAGGTATCCCTCCTCAAGGGCAGGGGATGCGGGGTAAAGGAATGGGTCGATGTCCTCAGGAGAATGAGGGGGGGCTGTGACGGTAATGGCATTAGGGTCAAGGGGCATTTTTTTATGGCATGGGCTCAACACAACATTCCCTTAAGCTAGCAGGAGAGACAAGCCCAGACAAGGCGCCGCGTGAGCCTCCTTAATCAGCAAACTCAATATACTTTTTTGTGATGGGATGATCGGGATTTGAAAACACAAGAGACGTGGGGCCACAGGTAATGATTTCGCCGTGGTGCATATGGGCTGTTATATCAGCGATTCTTTTTGCTTGCTTGAGATTGTGGGTGACAAGGACGATTGTATATTCGTTTTTAAGTTCTAAGATCAGGTCCTCAATAGTACTTGTGGATAAGGGGTCCAGTGAAGCTGTGGGTTCGTCCAAGAGAAGAACTTCTGGTTTAATGGCAATGGTCCTGGCGATACACAGGCGCTGCTGCTGTCCTTGGGATAACGCTAGGCTGCTGGCGGCGAGTTTGTCCTTAACCTCTGTCCAAAGTCCAGCTTTCTCAAGAGCCCATGTGACGCGTGACGCCATCTCAGGTTTTGAGAGTTTTTCATAAAGGGCCACGCCAAAGGCGATATTGTCAAAAATGCTCATGGGAAAGGGGGTAGGTTTTTGAAAAACCATTCCAATACGACGTCTAAGAGAAAAAAGATCTGTTTGAGAATCTAAAATTTGAAGACCAGCAAAGTGAATCTCACCAACAGACAGGCTTCCTGGGGATAATTCGTAAATACGGTTAAAGGTCCTGATAAGCGTTGATTTGCCGCTCCCTGAGTGTCCCATGAGAGCAGTGACGGTATGCGCGTGGACACCCAGGTTGATCTTATGCAACACCTGGTTTTTTCCATAAAAGAAATCAAGATTTTGCACGTTTAGTTTGGGGGATTCCATGGTGTAAGACTTTCCTAACGTATAACAATTTTTCGCCTAAAAAATATCCGTACAAGAATATTCAGAGTAAAAACAAAGACGGTCAAAAGAAGGGCACCTGCCCATCCCAAATGTTGCCAGTCTTTATAAGGGCTCATACCATATTGAAAGATTACAACCGGTAAGCTTGCCATGGGTTTGTTCATGTTTAGGCTCCAAAACTGATTATTAAGGGCAGTAAACAAAAGGGGGGCTGTTTCTCCGCTAATGCGTGCCACAGACAAAATCACACCTGATATGAAGCCTGTTTTCGTCAGGGGCAATAAAATCTTCCAAATTATTTTCCATCTGGGCGCTCCAAGGGCGACGGCGGCTTCTCTTAATTCATGGGGCACGAGGGAAAACACGTTGTCGGTTGTATTAATAATAACAGGTAGCGCGATAATCATAAGAGAAAGAGCACCTGCCCACGAGGAAAAGTGACCAGCTGGCACGACATAAATATCGTACACAAAAAGGCCAACAATCACCGAAGGCGCTGTTAAAAGAATATTTGTCATGAATCGGGAAAGGGGGGTCAAAGGGCTTCTAGATCCGTATTCTGAAAAATATACAGCGATAAAGAATGCCAAAATCCCACTACAAAAGGTCGCAGCGGTGACCATAAGAAGACTCCCCACGATGGCATTAAGAAGACCGCCCTGACTGCCTGGTGGCGGCGTCATTTGAGTAAATAGTTGTAAGCTGAACCCTTCTATGCCTTTGGTAATTAGGGTGGCTAAGATCCATCCTAAAAAAAAGAGCATTAAGGTAAGAAAAACAAAAGCAAAAATTTTGCTGATCATGGTTTTGAGACGACGCATGCGAACGAGATGAGCATTCATGAAGATCGATCTCCTGGGCGTGACAGGCGCCTTAAAAGAAGTCTTGCACTTCCTGAGACGACGAAGGTGACGGCAAATAAAATGAGACCAATGGTGACGAGAGAGGACGTATAAAGTTCCGATTCGGCTTCGGTGAATTCGTTGGCTAAAGAAGAAGAAATAGTGGTGCCAGGGTGGAGAAGGGAGGCCGTGACGTTATATGCATTTCCAATGACAAAGGCGACGGCCATGGTTTCGCCAAGGGCGCGTGTAAGGCCGAGCATGGCGCCGCCAATAAGCTGTGCTCTGGTATAAGGGACCATAATGTTCCAAATCATTTCCCAGTGAGTGCACCCAAGGGCATAACCTGATTCCTTTAAGGTAAAGGGAACAAGATCAAACGCGTCTTTAAAGGTAATCGTAATAAAGGGCACAATCATCAAAGACAGCACAAGACCAGCTGTTAGGACTGATATTCCTGATGAGGGGCCATGAAAGAGGCTTCCAATCACAAGTTGAGAACCTAAGTTTTGTGCAAGCCAACTTGTAAGGTCAATCCCGATAAAGGGAATAAAGATAAACAGACCCCACATGCCATATATTATACTGGGAATAACCGCCAAAAGTTCTGTGAGAATGGTGAGGGGCAACCTAAAAAAATAAGGAATGTACTCACTCAGGGCATAGGCCACAAAAAAACTCGTGGGAATGGCAAAAATGAGGGCAAGGGTTGTGGTCGTAAGCGTCCCAAGAACGGGGGCGAGCGCACCGAATTCTTCTGCGGCTGGGTTCCAGGCGGAGGATAGCAAGAATCGCCAGCCAAATGTTTCTAGACACAGTGACCCCCCTATGATCAGGCTGACCAGAATGACCCCAATCAAGGCAAGGAGTAGGGTGGTGGCACCCAAACTGATTCCTTGGAAAAAACGATCAAGCATGGCAGACCTATGAAAAAAGAAACCACTGTTTTTGTGTCGAGAGCATGCGGTCTCTTTTTGGACTAGAGACCGCGTGGGGTATAAGGTTACGGCGCAATCTTATGATCTTGCCAAGATTTCTCGATGAGTGTGACGAGCGAGGCGGGCAAGGGAATATAGTGAAGATCCGTCGCCATTTCTTGTCCATTTTTAAAAGCCCAGTTAAAAAACTGGCAGACTTCTTTGTTTTTATCCTTATAAGTGTCTTCTGTGCGGAGCAAAATGAAGCTTGCTCCTGTAATGGGCCAACTCATTTTACCCGGTTGATTTGTCATAATCACGTAAAATGAGGGTGCTTTTGACCAGTCCACATTTTCGGCTGCGGCACTAAAGGCTTCAACACTCGGCTCAACCACTTCACCCTCTTTATTTTTGAGCACCGTGTGAGTCAATTTGTTTTCAGTGGCGAAGGCATATTCAACATAGCCAATGCTGTTGGGCGTATTAGATACCATTCCTGCAACACCTTCATTTCCTTTGCCAGCAATACTCCCATTTGGCCACTGAGCTGTGGAGTCGGGCTTTACTTTATCTGGATTTTTTGCGTCCCACCCCTGTGTGGCCTTCCAGTCATTGCTCACATCAAACAGGTAGTGGCTAAAAAGAAAAGTTGTGCCAGATCCATCGGAGCGGTGGACAACCACGATTGCCTCATCGGGAAGTCTGACACCAGGATTCAAAGCTGCAAGAGCTTCGTCGTTCCACTTTGTGATTTTACCAGAAAAAATAGCCCCCAGTGTTTGCCCATCCAGGGTGATTCTATCTATACCCTTGATGTTAAAGATGGGAACAATACCCCCGATGGTTGCTGGGAATTGCATGAGGTTACTATCTTTTAAATCTTTATCATTAAGCGGTTTATCGCTGGCACCAAAGTTCACTGTGCCTGCTTTTATTTGCTTGATACCTCCGCCCGATCCTATGGACTGGTAGTTAAGTTGTGTGTTGGTTTCCTTTTGATAAGCCTCCGCCCATTTAGCGTAAAGGGGGTAGGGAAATGTGGCGCCTGCGCCGGTAATTTCTTTGGGGGCTGCTTTTTCACTGCAAGCAGCCTGCTGTGGGGTGAGGAATGTTAAAAAGCACGTAAGAGCGAGCGGTAAGAATCGAAATGCCATTATGATCTCCATCAACGAAGGTAACGAAAAGCGAGCATAAACTTAAAAATTTAATTAATGATTAACAAAATATTTCTTTCTAAGAAAAGCTGTGATTTTCGTCGGTCTGTCTGTTTATTTCGGTCTGTCTATTTATTCAAGAAAGGCCATAACACGTTTAAGAAGCTCCTTGCGGTTGAGATGCTCTTTTTCAGCCGTGTCAGAAATATCTTTTGAGAATCTCAGGGCCATTTTCTGAGCAATCTGTACATTTTTGCGAATCTGCTCGTGTGCCAATTCAGCGCTTGTTGAAGGAGGATTTTGTTTTTCTTCGGTTTTCTTCGCGGGCTTTGAGGTGGTCCAATAGTGCTCTTGTGACATGTCAGTATCAGAGTCAGACCCAGAAGACGAGGCACTGTCATAGGAAAAGATATTCAATTTTTCATCATAGACCAATTTCGGATCCGATGATTGTTTCTCGAAAGGATTGCCACCAACAATTTTATTGGGCAACAGGGCGATCCCACTGCCAAATGTGTAGCAAGCCAGCAAGCGCGCGTTGCTTTTTAGCGGTTTGATTTGAGGTGCTGCCCACGATGTCTCTGGATACACGAGCGGTTTTGCATCCTTCACGTCTTCGACGTTAAGAACCGTGTACATTTTTTCTGCTATTTGGACAACGGCTCCAAATTTTTTTGAGTTCTTATGATTATTCAAAAAGCTTGCCAGTTGATCTTTTGTGGGACAGTTATCCTTTAGCCACTTTTGAGGTGTTGCGCTCGCGGCGTCAGTGAAAATTGTATGGCAAAAGATTATGAAAAAAATGGAAATACTTTTTACACCCATCGTCAACTCCTCTCCATGTCAGGAGAATTCCATGTAAGTTTCCAAACACCCCCATATTGTCATTATATGATTAAAGAGATTATAAAATGATTTAATAATTATTAAGAAAATACTATTTTTTAACGGCCTTTTATTTCAATATGCTCATTAAGAGGGCCTGCCGGCGTGTTTTTTCCCGAAGAAGATCGTTTCTAAACTTCTTACTCATTTCCAGGTGCAAAAAGAGAGTGCCGCCCGCACGGTAAAAACAACGGGCATTGGCATTTTTGACGCCGCCTAAAAAGGAAATCTGTTCAGGGTAAGCATAAAGCCGATAATGATCTTTAAATACTTCATTCAAAGAAAATACGCGTGTTTTGAAAGAGTCTGGTGGGGTTTCAAGGGCGCTGCTGATGATAAGGTCGGCGTCTGTTTCGTGCTTCTTTTGGCTAAAGGCATGTAATTGGACAACAATTGCTTGGGGGGCGTACTCGGCAAATGCTTCTGTAAAGGCGTTAAAATATGAACCGTCTGCATGAGCGAGGTCGACAACCTGGCGATGGGTTGTGCTCCAGGCAACCGCCTTTATGGAAAGGTCACGGAACATACAAGCGGCAATGTCCCCCGTGAGTAAGTCCGATGGGTAGTGAGGCGCTTGTACTAAGACGTTGTGAGACGCCTTGTGACGTATCAAGTAGAGCCCTTTTCCGGTGCGGTGGTTTTGACATTCCTTGATAATCACATAGGTGTGATCAGCACTGAGTGTTTGAACAAATCCTAATCTATGCCACGTTTGTGGATCTAACGCGCTTTGGCCATGCGTCAACAGGCTACGAAAAAGTGACTTGGCTGTCTCAAAGTCCTCCATGGAGGGGGGCTTATAGGAGGTATCAGGGTCATAGTGGACGGTAAAGTCGAACGCCGGTGTGTCTTGAGATGCATAATTCAAGCCTATGGACCCAAAAAAACATAAAACCCCAAAGGCGCGAGGAAGAGAGGCAAGAAAACTTATGTTAACGAAGGAAGCATCCTCATTTTGATCACATACAACGATTTTTTACTATGAAGCAGCCCTTGAAGCAAGAGGATGTTTTTCCACATTATCTTTTAGCCAGAAACCCAAAGATAATTTGACGATAACGTGAAGTCTTGATCTTATGTAAGCGCGCATGTTGAAAAAGACGATCACTTTATGTCTTAACGTTTTTTTAAATTTTTATTTTTAGAGTGAGCCAACAGATAAACGGTAACTAGGTAGGGAAATCATGAACGCCTCCAGTGAAGAAATCATCGAACGCCTAAAGTTCTTGCAAATCGATGAAGGGACTAAAGAGTGCCTTCGGGAATTTGCGCCGCTCATGGAACGTGACATCGATCGGATTCTAGAGGCATTCTATAGCCATGTGACCAAATACGACCATTTAGCCCAAATGTTCGGGGGGGCAGAGCGGATCAACTATGCCAAAAGTGCCCAGCGCCTTCATTGGATTGAGCTCTTTCAAGGCAATATGGACGATGCCTATTTCGAGCGGGCCCAAAAGATCGGGCAAGCCCACGACCGCATTGGCCTGGAACCACGCTGGTACATCGGCGGGTACAACTTCGCTTTAGCAGAAATGACCAAGGTTGTTTTCAAGCATTTTAAAAAAAAGCCGGATCGCGCAGCGCTGATCCTACAAGCGATCACTAAAGTCGCCCTTCTTGACATGGATATTGCCGTCTCAGTGTATATTCAAAAAGGTGAGGAAGGAAAACTATCCTCCTTGATGCATAGTATATCCAAATCCCTTGAACACTCCGTGCAATCAGCCATTCGCAATATAATTCTTCTTTCAGAGGATATGGCGCGCAGTTCCCAAGATATGGTGGGCAATATAGGGGATGCCATCCGGCAAATGGATGTGGCAAACTCGGCGTCTCAAAAAACGCGAGGTAACGTTCAAAGTGTGGCAGCCGCCTCAGAAGAACTTCTCAGTTCCGTGCGCGAGATTAGCTCTCAAACATCAAGATCGTCGCAGATTACAAATCACGCTGTCTCCAAGGCCCGAGAGGCAGGAGATGTGATTAACGAGCTTGCGGGGGCGGCTTCTAAAATAGGCGAAGTCGTCAAGCTGATTAGCGATATTGCAAGCCAAACAAATCTTTTGGCTTTGAACGCAACCATTGAGGCGGCGCGCGCTGGAGAGGCAGGAAAAGGCTTTGCGGTGGTGGCGTCCGAAGTAAAAAGTCTTGCCACCCAAACGGCCAAAGCAACCGAAGAAATTGCTCAGCAAATACAAGCTATCCAAGAAACGACCCAAAAAGCTGTTCAGGCCATGGAAAACGTTGGTTCTTCCGTCGAAGAAATCACCCAGATTTCAACCATTGTCGCAGGTGCCGTGGAAGAGCAAAGCTCGGCCACTCAAGCAATTTCAAAAAGCATGGAGCAAGCCGCCGAAGACACCGAACATGTATCCAGAAACATTGACCTTCTAACCTCAGGCATGCAAGTGACAAACAAGGCAGCTGTGGACGTAGAAGACCGGGCTAAGAATGTTGCGAAAGAAATGGACTCACTGCGCGATGATCTCACACGTATCCTCAAAAGTGCTATGGCAGCTGTCGCTTAACATAAAACGTTGAGTAGACAAAGGGGAGGGCTTTAGAGGCTTTCATCTATTATACTAAAGTCTATTAATTATCAGTGCCTTGCAGGTCCGTTAAGATAAGGTGAAAAATTTTTTCAAAATTAAACCTTTTTTAGGGTTGTCATCAAAAGTCATTTTTTCTACTCATAGAGGAGAAGAAATGCTTTTTGAGGACAATGATGGCAGACTTAATCCTCCCTTCAGTTTCCAGAAGAACCTTCTTAAAGGGCAGTGCTTTAAGCTTGGGCCTCACTTTTGGGGTACCAACTTTGCTTCGCGCGAAAGCGGCGCAGGAAAAAAAACTATATCTTTATAATATGCACACCGGAGAGTGGTTCAAGAAAACTTTCAAAGAGGGGGGAGCCTACAACCCCGATGCTCTTAAAGAACTGTCTTATTTCATGCGCGATAGACGCACCGATGAAACACACCCCATGGAACAATCCCTTTATGATCTTCTTGAGTGTCTTCATAGACCTTTTGGAACCTACAGGCCCCTTGAGCTTGTCTGTGGGTACCGCTCTCCCCATACAAACAAAAGCCTGCGCAAAAAAAATAAAGGTGTGGCTGAAAAAAGCCTTCACATGTCAGGGCGCGCTGTGGATGTGAGACTTCAAGGTGTCCCCTTGAAAAAGCTGCGAGATGCGGCAAAAATCTTGCGCGCAGGCGGCGTCGGGTACTACCCAAAATCCAACTTTATCCACATAGATCTCAGGCGAAATCCAACTTTTTGGTAGAAAACATTCCCAAAATCGGGTGCGCATAAAATTGATAAAATATTTGCGCGACAAGAATATATTTATCGTTTCTCTCATTATAAGTATTCTAAAAAAATTCTTATAAGCTGTTAGCATATCTCTGCACGTCTCTTATGGCGGTGTTTTCTCTGACTTGTCTTGCGTCTTGTGACCCAGATGAGTTTTCTTATTCTTCTTTTCTGCCATCAACTTGCTCTTCTGAATATGCTGAAAGAGCTTCCAACGTCTTTAAAAAAATGGCAAAGGGACCAAATACAGAAATCCAACATGATGATGGACTGATGCTCCCAAATCGCGTGTACGTAGATTACGGATGGGATTTTTCCCCATTGCTTTAGTACAAAAAGAACTTTTGACTTTTTGTGCCAGTCAGCCTTCGCGCAAAAGATTTATGGATGTGGGTGCTGGTCAAGGATCCGATACGGTAGGGATGCTCCTTACAGGTAAAACCCATGTGACGGCGTATGAGCTTCAAAAAGCTCAATTTGAAGAAATGCAAGCACGAGTAAAAACTTTAGTCAAAGAAGTGAGTCCAGAGTTAACTATCGAGACCATCGCGCGGTTTCGTTCGGGTGATTTTCTCACAGTAAAGTTCACTGGAGCTTTTGAAGGCGGGTATACCGGGATCAACCTGAATAAAGTCGCCCATTTTTGGGATGATGCGCAGCTTGGTGCTTTTGTCGGTAAGGCGGCCTTTCTTTTCGAACAAGGTGTTGGTCGGCTCTTTATGACCGTTGTGACCCCAACACCCGGGGATGAATTTGACCGGTTTGCGCGCGCAAATGATTCAGGTCTGGTCTTTTTTCAGCGTAAAGATTTGCTTAACAGCAGCTTGACGGGAATTTTAGGAACACCCACCATCACGACACGCAAGCCGAGTGCTCATGAAAAGCCAGGTCATATTTATCAAACAGTGAAGCAAGTAAAGGCGCAAAACTATTTAGTAACAGACCGCGTGATGTTTTACCACACCGAGGCTTCTTTGGCCCGCGCTTTAGGTGACAAGTTTAGAATCATCAAAGTAATCAACCTTGCGCCAAAGGACATTGGTCCCGACGCGTTTGAATCCATGCTTTCCATTGTGGCGGAACGAACAGACGACTAGGTCGTTGGCGCTTTAGACCATAAAAAACTCAAGAAAGTATGAGGCGTGCTTGAGGTTTTTTTGTTTAAGTATTTTCCGTCTAAATCAGGATAGTCCTTGCTCTATACCTCTGACAAGGTCTTGTTGCTGCTTGCGCCATAAGGTTTTGTAAAGGCCTCCTTGGGTCAGAAGCGTTTCGTGGGTGCCCCGCTCCACAATGGTGCCGGCCTCTAAAACCAAAATTTCGTCGGCGTGCACAATGGTGGACAGTCGGTGCGCGACGATGAGGGTTGTTGTTTTGCGTGAGACCTCGTTCAAGCTTTTTTGAATTTCCTTTTCGGTCTGGGTATCAAGGGAAGAGGTCGCCTCATCAAAAAAGAAGATCTTAGGCGCCTTTAAGAGGGCGCGAGCGATGGCGACGCGCTGCTTTTCACCGCCCGAGAGCTTGAGGCCGCGCTCTCCTACCAGGGTGTCATATTTCTCGGGAAAAGACATGATGAGGTCATGAATCTTTGCTTTTTGCGCTGCTTTTTCAATGTCCTCTTGGGTCGCGCCAGGTTTGCCATAGGCAATGTTAAATCCAATGGATTCATTAAAAAGAATGGTTTCTTGGGGGACAACGGCGATGGCGGCGCGCACACTTTCCTGCGTGACATGTGAAATATTTTGATCACCAATCAAAATGTCACCAGACGTTACGTCATAAAACCTGAAAAGAAGCCTCAAGATTGTTGATTTTCCAGCACCACTTGGCCCCACAATGGCTACAGTTTTGCCAGCCGGTACATGAAAGGATACTTTTTTCAAAATAGCCCTTTCTGGGGTATAAGAAAATGAGACGTCCCTAAACGTTATGTCCGATACGCTACAAAGGAGTTTTTTTGCATCTTGGACATCTTGGATTTCTTCATTCACGTCAAGAAGGGCGAACATTTCTTCCATGTTGATCAGGGCAAGCTTTACCTCTCGGTAGGCGAAACCCAAGGACCACAAAGGGATAAACAATTGTATGAGAAGAGTATTCACAAAGACAAAGTCACCTACGGTCAAGGCGTGAGACGCCATTTTATGATAGGTCAACCAAAGAGCACCGCTCAGTCCCATAGCAATAATAAGACCTTGAACTATGTCAAGCAGTGAGAGCGTGAATTGGGTGATGACAGCTGTTTTCTCGTATTGCCCAAGGAGTTTGTCGTAACGCGCGGCTTCAAAGGGCTCGTTATTAAAATACTTTACTGTTTCATATTGTAAAAGGCTTTCAACAACTTGCGCGTTGGAGGCTGAGTCTACTTCTGACATCTTTCTCACAATGCGCAGGCGCCACTGGGTATAGAGCAGTGTGAAGCTGATATAAGCCAGCAAGATGATGATGACAAAAAGGGCAAGCCCAGGACCATAAAGCCAGCCCAGCAGACCGCACGAAAGGGTTAGTTCTAAGAAGGCTGGAATCACCATGAAAACAGCAAAGCGCAAAAACGTATCAATTCCTTTTACCCCTCGCTCAAGAGCACGCCCTGTGCCGCCCATTTTGTGATCTAAGTGAAATTTTAGGCTCAGGCGGTGAAGTTTACAAAAGACGTCATACGCAATACGGTGCATGGCGTTTTGTGTGACAGGTGAAAAGAGTGAATCTTTAAGCCCAGAAAAGAGCTGTGAAAGAAAACGCGTAAAAGCGTATCCCACAATCATTGCCACGGGCGTAATAAGAAGGAGGTGAGACGTTTGCGAGATAGACAAACTGTCCACAATTTCTTTAAAAAGAAGAGGGGGATACAAGTTCGCTAAGCGCGATAAGATGAGGAGGAGGGCGGCCACCACAAAAAGAATTTTAATATGTTTTTTGCCCATGGGCCAAAGGGCGCTCAATAACATCTTGAGAGGGTTCAAAGGTCTCCTTTTTTGAGGAGGTGTAGGTGAAAAAGTCATGGAAAAATCCTATTGACGCGGTCGCAAAACGTCTCCAATATCCTCAGAGGATACCACATTATGTTCTTAAAGATACCTTCTTATTTAAGGAGATATTGTGTTTCTTTACTTTTTATTTAATTAAATAAGCATTTTATTAAAACTTAGAGGATGTGACCATGGAGATTAAGCGTTGTTTTACTCAAGAAGGCCAAAGCCCCTACGATAAAATTGCCTTCCGCAAAGCAACAAGTGAAATCCGCAATCCGGATGGCTCTGTGGTGTTTCGCCTTGAAGAAATGGATGTGCCAAGCTCTTGGTCACAAGTGGCTTGTGACATTTTGGCACAAAAATACTTCCGCAAAGCGGGTGTGCCTCAAAAGTTAAAACCTGTGGCTGAAAAGGGGGTGCCGTCTTGGCTTCAGCGCCATGTGGCAGACAGTGATGCTGATGGCACCGTGACTCTTGAAGGGGAAAAGGACGCGCGTCAAGTTTTTGATCGGCTTGCTGGGACGTGGACCTATTGGGGTTGGAAGTCGGGCTATTTTTCCAAGGAAAAAGACGCCCGCGCTTTTTTTGATGAAATGCGGTATATGCTGTGCACCCAGATGGCAGCGCCCAACTCGCCTCAGTGGTTTAATACGGGCCTTCACTGGGCCTATGGCATTGATGGTCCGTCCCAAGGGCATTTTTATGTGGACGAAAAGACAGGAAAACTGAGTCACTCAACTTCGGCGTACGAGCGTCCTCAACCCCATGCTTGTTTCATTCAATCCATCAAGGATGATCTTGTGAACGAGGGGGGCATCATGGATTTGTGGGTGCGTGAGGCACGCCTTTTCAAGTATGGCTCTGGCACGGGCACAAACTTTTCAAATCTGCGTGGGCGCGGCGAATCCCTTTCGGGTGGGGGGCGCTCCTCAGGCCTCATGAGCTTCTTGAAAATTGGAGACCGGGCGGCAGGCGCGATCAAATCGGGTGGCACCACAAGGCGTGCGGCCAAGATGGTGACCGTTGATATTGACCATCCAGATATCGAGGAATACATCAACTGGAAAGTCGTCGAAGAGCAAAAAGTACTTTCTCTTGTGACGGGATCTAAGATTGTCAAAAAACATTTGGAAGCGGTTTTTCAAGCCTGTCAACTTGGCGCGAGCGATGACCGTTTTGATCCCCAAAAAAACCCAACCCTGAAGGCCGCTTTAAAGGCTGCCAACCGTGCTCTTGTCAGTGAAAACTATGTCCAACGTATGATTCAATTTGCAAAACAAGGATTTACGCACTTTGAATTCGATACCTATGACACAAACTTTGACTCTGAAGCATATTTTACGGTCTCGGGTCAAAACTCTAACAACTCTGTGCGGGTTCCCAACAAGTTCTTGGAAAAAGTTTTAAAGGACGAGGCTTGGAATTTGATTAAGCGGACAGACGGTTCTGTGTACGAGACGGTGCGTGCTAAGGAACTATGGGATAAAATTGGTTACGCGGCGTGGGCTTGCGCGGATCCGGGTGTTCAGTTTGACACTACCATTAACGAGTGGCATACATGCCCCGTAAGCGGACGAATCAACGCGTCGAACCCATGTTCTGAATACATGTTCCTGGATGACACGGCCTGTAACCTTGCTTCACTAAATCTTGCGCAGTTCTATGATGCTAGCAAAACTACCAATGCTTTTGATGTAGAAAAGTACATCCACGCGTGTCGTTTGTGGACCATGGTGCTTGAAATTGCGGTCCTTATGTCCCAATCCCCGTCAAAGGAAATTGCACAAGGAACCTATGACTACAGAACCCTTGGTCTTGGCTACGCAAACCTGGGCGGTCTTTTAATGGCCATGGGTCTTTCCTATGACAGCGACGCTGGACGCGCCGTTGGCGGCGCCCTTGCCGCCATCATGACGGGTGTAAGCTACGCAACGTCGGCGGAGCTTGCGGCAGAGCATGGGGCCTTTGCCCATTACGAGGAAAACAAAGACGCGATGTTGCGTGTTATTCGCAACCACCGCCTTGCGGCGTACGGTAAAAAAGCAGGATACGAGGATCTGTCCATCCTGCCTGTGGCCTTGGAAAGCAAAGCATGCCCCGAACCGCAACTCATTGAAGCTGCCAGGGCCGCGTGGGATCAAGCACTCACCCTTGGTGAGCAATATGGTTTCCGTAATGCCCAGACAACGGTCATCGCGCCCACGGGAACCATTGGTCTTGTCATGGACTGCGATACGACGGGCGTCGAGCCTGACTTTGCCCTTGTGAAGTTTAAAAAACTTGTGGGGGGTGGTTACTTTAAAATCATCAACCAGATGGTGCCTAAAGCCTTGAAGCGCCTCGGGTACACAGACGCCGAGCGCGCTGAAATCGAAGCGTACGCCGTAGGTCACGGTACTTTGGACGGGGCGCCTGCCATCGGGTTTGAGGTGCTGCGCCAAAAAGGCTTTACCCAAGCGACCTTGTCGGCCCTTGAGGACTCTTTAAAGACTGCCTTTGACATTCGCTTTGCCTTTAACAAGTGGACCCTTGGTGAAGAGTTTTGCCAAAAAATCCTTGGCTTTACAAAAGAGCAACTGGCCGATGTGTCCTTTGATATGCTGGGGGCCCTTGGCTTTTCTAAGGATGACATTGAGCGCGCCAATGCCTATTGCTGTGGGACCATGACCCTTGAAGGGGCGCCTTACCTAAAACCAGAGCACTTACCTGTCTTTGACTGCGCCAGTCCTTGCGGTCGCTTTGGCAAGCGCTTTTTATCATCGGAAAGCCATATTCGTATGATGGCAGCTGTGCAACCCTTTGTATCGGGTTCCATTTCCAAAACCATCAATATGCCGAACTCGGCGACAGTGGAAGATTGTAAGCAAGCATACTTGCTCTCATGGCGCCTTGGCCTTAAGTGCAACGCGCTTTACCGGGACGGCTCAAAACTGTCACAGCCCCTTAATAGTTCTCTTCTCACAGAAGATGATGATGCCGAGGATGACGATTCTGTTGCAAACCTTTTGGCCATGAATTTACCGCAACAGGTTGCGACCGTGGCTGAAAAGATTGTGGAGAAAATCATCTATAAGACAGGGCGTCGTAAGCTTCCCGCACGCCGCAAGGGCTACACCCAAAAGGCTGTTGTGGGTGGGCATAAGGTTTACTTGCGCACAGGCGAATATGAAAACGGCTCGCTTGGCGAGATCTTTGTGGACATGCACAAAGAAGGGGCTGCTTTTAGAAGCCTCATGAACAACTTTGCCATGGCCATTTCCATCGGTTTGCAGTACGGCGTACCCCTTGAGGAATACGTCGAGGCGTTTTCGTTCACGCGCTTTGAACCTTCAGGCATGGTGACGGGCAATGACGCCATTAAAATGGCAACCTCGATCCTTGACTATATCTTCAGGGAGCTTGCAGTGTCTTACCTGGGGCGCACGGACCTTGCCCATGTGGATCCGTCGGACATCGTCTCGAGCAGTGTGGGAAAAGCTTACGAAAACACAGACGAGATTGATGAGGATGATCCAGACGCACCAAAACTTGCGGCCCTTTCTCGTTTAACCAGTAACGGCTATGTACGCAGCAACCTTTACGTGTTACAGGGCGGTAAAAACGTTGCGGGTGGCTCTGCCCCTACCATGTCCTCCACAACAACGCTTCTCAAGCATATGGAATCAAATGTTCTGTCCCAAGAGGAGCAAGAGGGGCATGCAGAAACCGAAGGCACGACTGTCCTTGAGCAAATGCAAGTTGCGCGTATGAAGGGGTATGAAGGGGATTCTTGCCAAGAATGCGGAAACTTCACCCTGGTGCGTAACGGAACCTGTTTGAAGTGCGTAACTTGTGGCAGCACGAGCGGCTGTTCCTAAAGGGGTCTTTTATGATAGGATAAGGACTTGTTTGGTATTGTTTCTGTGAAAGAAAAGAAAAAAGTATGAGACAAGTCGATTCTATCTGCGTTTACTGTGGATCTTCTGCTGATCCAAAACCGGTCTATGTGGAGGCGGCCCAAAAGGTGGGTCGCCTTTTGGCCCATGAAAAAATCAAAATGGTTTTTGGTGGCGGTCGCGTAGGGCTTATGGGCGTTGTGTCTGATGCGTGCGTGAAGGCTGGTGGAAACGTGCTTGGGATTATGACCGATTTTCTTAACTCCTATGAGGGCGGTCATACAGGCATCACAGAGCTTCAAATTGTGCCGACCATGCACGAGCGTAAGCAAGTGATGTTTGACCACTCTGATGCCTTTGTTGTTTTACCAGGAGGGCTTGGCACCCTTGATGAAACCTTCGAGATGTTAACCTGGAAACAGGTGGGGCTGCACACAAAGCCCATCATCTTGGTGGATATCGATCAGTACTGGTCAGGCCTTTTTACGACTTTTTTCCATCACATGGTTGATCAAGGGTTCGTGCGGCGAGAGGACGCAGCACTATTTACGCTTGTCTCCTGCGTAGACGACATTCTGCCCGCCATTGCAACTGCCCCAACACCCAACAAAGATTTCATGGCTAAATGGGGTCAAACCCCATCTTAAAAACGAGGTGCCCCATGCAACGCGAAGTGAATCGCCAGCTGTACTTAGATTACATCAGAGGATTTATGGTGCTTTTGGTGGTCCTTGATCATTCTATGCATGCTTACTCTCAAAACTATTCTGATTTCTGGTTTATGTCGGACATCAACCGTAGCACCCTGATTGACGTATGGCATCTACATAACGACGCCATTATGATGCCGTTTTTGCTGGCCCTTGCAGGCCTTTTTGTCTTTGTGTCGTTGGAGCGGCGAGGATACATAGGTTTTCTAAAGGAACGTCTTCTAAGGCTTGGCATTCCCTTCGTCGTTGGTGTGTCGGTGGTGGCGGGGTTTGTTGCTTACAACAAGGCCGTCATTCGAGACGGAATCCTGAAAGGCTTTTTTGATTTTTGGTGGCATGATTATGTGCACTGGGAAAATAGCCCCTTTGAAAACTTCATCATGGGCAGCTTTTGGTTTCTGTACTATTTAGCCCTTTTAACGGCGATTGTCTTGATTCTCAATCTTGTGCTGCCATGGAGTCTTCGCGCCCTTGGAGCTGGCATGCGGGCTGTCTTTAGGCGTCCCGTGGCGGGATTTATCACCTTAAGCCTCATAAGTGCCATCATTTTGGGGCTCAGTGACATGGTGTGGGGCGCCCACTGGTGGTTTGGGTTTAAGCCTGTGTTTTATGTCAGGCGCGCGCGTTTCATTATTGAAGGGTTTTGCTTTTTCCTAGGGGTAGGGGCCTATTTCGCGGGATTTTTCAAGGATTCTGATCTTCTCAAGCGTCTGTCAGACAGCTGGGCCGCATGGCTTATGGCAAGCCTTGTCATTGGCGGACTTTATACCGCGTATACCCTTTTGTACTTCTATGACGGCGCCTATGACCGTGGGTTCATGCCGCTCATTGAGGCGGGCGACTGGGCGGGCGTGTGGACCTACATTACAGAAGGTCAAGGGATTTATCCCCTGATCAGAACAACTCTTTTAGGCTTTTACATCATGGTTCTGATGCCCATGTACTTGTCGCTATTCGCCAAGTTCCTTAATACACCAAGGCCCTTTTGGATTTCTTTGGCGGCGTGTTCCTACGGGATCTATATCGTACACGAGCCCCTGGCCCTTTGGATGCATGTGAAGCTTTATGATCTTGATCTACCTGCCCTTTTGAAATTTGCGCTTTCGGGTGCTTTTAGCCTAGGTGTTTCGTGGCTTTTGGTGTCCAAGGTCCTCCTTAAGATCAAGCCCCTTCGCCGTATTTTGTAAATGGAGCGCCCCATGACACCTCCCCATCACCGCCTTGCTTGGATCGATCACCTAAGGGCCGGCACGTTTTTGCTTCTGCTGTGGGATCACAGTGTGCATGCTTACGCTGACAAATGGGGACGCTTTCATTTCTTTAGGGATTTCGAGCGCTCAGGTATATGGGACGTTTTTTACATGCATGATAATAGCGTCATCATGCCGCTTTTATTCTTTATTTTTGGGCTGTTTGTGTTTCCTGCTGCTGCAAAAAAGGGCACGAAACGGTACATAAAAGAAAGACTTATTAAACTGGGCATCCCCTATATCATTGGGATCCCGTTCATTGTGCCGCTCCTCATATACCCCCGGTATCAGTATCTAACGAACCCGCTTATGGAGTATGGAGAGTTTTGGAAAACTGTCTATTTCCAAGAAAAACTTCAAGGGGGCGGCCCTTTCTGGGTGCTGTATTGCCTTCTTCTGTTTACCCTTATTGCCCTTGCCCTTGATAAGGTAGTGCCGGGGGTAAGACGAACCTTAGGGCGTATGGCCCTTTGGGGTAAAGCCCACGCCCTTGGCATCTTTTCGGTCTTCTCCTTGACGTCTGTCGTGATTTTAGGCGTCAGCGACATCCTTTGGGGCGCGCCCTGGTGGGTTGGGTTTGGACATTTTGATACGCAAGGGGAAACCTTTTGGGTCGTCCTTGATAAAATTACAAACCTCTTTCATTTGCAGGGATCTAGGTTTCTCACCCACGCGCTTTACTTTACGGCTGGGGTCGCTCTTTCCCAGGCGGGTCTCACGTTTCAAGATGACTTTTGGAAAACTATCAGTGGAAAATGGGCATGGTGGCTTGTCTTGATGGGGATTTTTGGGACTGCTTACATCTGGTATTCGCTTACCTATTTTGAAGGGGGAGCGTATAGCGATGAGGCGCACCGAATCGTTGATGCGGGGGGTACCTGGCAAGAAGCTTGGCCCGTCTTAAAGGAAACGGTACCCATGACATTGGCGCGTACAAGCTTGCACGGCTTTTTTTGTCTTTTTCAAGTCTTGACGTACGTGAGCCTTTTTCATCGTTTCATGAACTATACGAATCGCTTTTGGTCTTGGTACACGCCGTGTGCTTACGGCATTTTCCTTCTTCATGAGGTGCCCGTCATTTGGCTTCAGTATCTTTTGGCCGATGTGATGTTGCCGACCTTTGGAAAGGTGCTCATCGTTTTCTTGCTAGGTTTTTTGTCCACATGGCTTTTCGTGGATGTCATCAGGCGCGCACCCTTCATCAAGCGCATTTTGGGCTAACGATTCGCTGCCATCAGTTGAAGATTTTCTATTTTTTTCATTTTGTTAAAAGCAATCTTTACGGTTTATTAATAATTTTACCTTAGCATGATAATGAGTGATTTTGTTTTAAGCTAGGGAGGCTAAAGATGAGGCTTGCAAGTGTATTGGCACTAAGTACAACCCTGATGTTAGGGGCGTGTGCAACGGATACCAGTAATCAAACCATCGGGACCCTCGTGGGGGCGGGCGCAGGTGCCGCCATTGGTTCACAATTTGGTGGCGGTGCGGGTCATGCTGTGGGCGCTGTTGTGGGCGCTGTTGGTGGTGGGTATCTAGGGAATGTCGTTGGTAAAAACATGGACGATAATGATCGCCGTAAAGCTGAAGAGGCGCGCATCCGCCGCGACCGCGAGCGTGAGCGCGAATACTACCGCTACCCAAACTATTCATAAAAAGATACCGGGGAGTGAACCTTTACGGTGCTCCCCATCTTTTTCTAAAGAGAAGTCCTGACGCGCCTTCTTTATGGCGAGCCAAAAGTTATGAATGTGTGGCGCGGATGTGCCATACGATGTGAGCTCTAGACTCATTTCTTCTCCATAAGGGGTAGGTCTCCTTTCGGGGGGCACTTTCTTCTGGTTGTCCTCCCAGCATTGTTGAAAAGAAGCGACTTATTTGATAGGTTGCGTGAAGTCTTATTCAGGTATATTCAAGTGCTTCTTTCGCGGGCGATTGCCTTTGTTTTATGTTATTTTCTGGTGCAAACCTTGTGTGCACAGTCATCGTCTCCTTTTAAGTCTTTTGTCCCGACAGGATGGAACCTTCTTGAAAGTGTAGAAGGAGATTTGGACGGGGATGGAATCGCCGATGCGGTCCTTGTTCTTGAAAAAAAAACAAGAAAAAAAAGAGATCCTTCAAGAAAGCAAAGAAGAAGTTCCTAAAAAAAACATAGAAGAAATTTCTGAGGAAAGCCAAGAAGAGGTTCCTGGTCCACCTCGAAAACTCTTGATTCTTCTTAAAAGAAAAGAACGATATCACGTCATTCACACGAGTGATCTGTTGATTCCGTCCATGGACCATGACCCTTCAGAAGTGGATGATCCTTACCGAGGTGTTGACATCAAAAAAGGATGCCTGAAGATCACCACTGGTCATTCTCAAAGCCAGGGCAGTTGGTGGTGTGATCTGAATGACTATATCTTTAGATATGAAAAAAAGTCTGAGCGCTTTCGTCTGATTGGATCAGAACATATCCTCTATCATAAGGGATATCAAGATGACGCTGAAGTGCGCAGCGTTAACTATTTAACCCCTCAAATGACGACGATAAAGAGACAGGTCTTTGATGATCCCCCCTCAAAGCCCACGGTTAAGTGGTCCAAGTACAAGGGGGTGTATTATTTAGAAGATATCTACGCGCTAGATTCCTTTGGAGAGCGGTTCTAGCAATCACAAAAAGATACAACATCCACAGGCACTTTCCGACACTTTGGGTGAAACGTCTTTTTATGGCAACCTTTTTAAGAAGAAGGCGGCGGCGTGCGAGGTAGTTCGCGCGCCTCATCAAGGGTGAGGGGATGCGAGAAGTGATATCCTTGGGCAAAGCGTCCCCCATTTCTTTGAAAGAGATCTTGCTCGGCCGTTGTTTCAATACCCTTGGCAATGAGACCAAGGGAGAGAGTCTGGCAAAGGGTCATGATGGATTTCGCCATAATCAACTCTTTGGTTTGTGTGGGCGCAGACAGAGTCCTTGCAAGTTTTACATATTCAAAAAGACCGCTATGGAGGAGTGAAAGGGACGTCCCAGCTTGTCCAAAGTCATCAATCATGAAACCAAGCCCTTTTTTCATGAGGCGCTTAAGGACCCAGTGAATGCTGTCCCCAGCGGCGTCTAAACTTTTTTCCGAGAGCTCAATTTTAAGCTGTTCTGGCGCGATACTGTGTTCTTTAAGGGCGTCAAAAATGCTATTGGCAAAATCATTGTCCTCAAGGGTCTTGTAGGATAAATTCATGGTAAAGAATGAGGGTTTAGTCTCTTGCGGCCAACTTTGATACGCATAGCAAGCCTTGTGAAGAATCAAATTCTCAAGGGAAAGTTTCAAACTTTCGTCCTCTGCCAATTGAAAAAATGTGTCGGGTAGGACGATCCCAAAGCGCGGATGGTGCCACCTCGCCAATGTCTCGATCCCCACCATGTATCCTTCTTGAAGGTCAAAAATAGGTTGTAAGACCACAAAGATCTCTTCTTGATCTATGGCTTGACGTAGATTGGCGTGTAACTGAAAAAAGGATTTTGCCTTTTTACGCATATGCTGTTCGAAAAAAACCGGTGTGCGTGACGTGTTTTTTTCAGCGTAGAAATAAGCACTTTCTGCGTCCCAGATGGCATCATCAGCGCTTTCATAAGCACGCGTGCTGACAGCAATCCCAAGGTAAGCAGGAATGACAATCTCTTGTGACGGGACGACAAATGGCAGGCTAAGGTTCTCTAAAAGACGTAGTGAAAGAACTTTGAGGTCTTCTTCGTCCTGGTACCCATCGAGAAAAATGATAAAGTGGTCACCGCCCCAGCGGGCAACAGTGTCATCGTGACGGCAGACTTCAAGAAGTCGCTTCCCAGCTTCTTGAAGTATCCAATCTGTTTGATCAACATAAGACGTCTCAACTGTGCTTTTGAAAAGCTCAAGCCCCACAAAGAGAAGAGCAAAACTATTTTTGACATCCTTTTGATGGCGAAGAAGCGCTTGTCCCACACGCTCAAGGAGAAGGGTTCGGTTAGCAAGGCCCGTCAAGGGGTCATGAAGCGTTTCGTAAAGGGCTTGTTGTTGAACGGCTTTTTGTGTCGTGAGATCCGTTTGTGTCCCGGCAAACCGGATAGGCTCTCCTGCTTCATCCCGAAGGCATACCCCCTTGTGAGCACCCAAACAGTGTGCCCCTCTTTGTGACGCAGGCGATATTCATGGGAAAAGGTGGAACTCGGTTCTTTGAAGTGGGCCTCAATGGCGGCTTCAAGATCTTTGCGATCACGCTCATAAACGCGGTCAATCCATCCTTCTAGGCTTGATGGGAGCTCTCCCGGTTCAAATCCAAGCATGGCAAGCCACCGCTGGGAAAGGAAAAGCGTGCCGCTTTTTAAATCCCAGTCCCACAGACCGTCTTGAGATCCTTGAAACGCAAGGGCATATCGCTGTTCCTCAACCTTAAGCTTATGAAGGGCGCGTTCGAGAGATTTTTCTTTTTCGCTGAGAGTAGCTTCTAGCAAAAGTCGTTTGGATACTTCCTCTTTATACAGATCTTGCCACGACGTAACTGTTTTGGATTCATCTCCCATACACGCGCCTTAGTTTATCCCTGTTTTCTATTAAGAGTGCGCTAAAAATACCGATGACTCAAGGTAAAAGGTACGATCTCAAAAAGAGTGCGGCATTTTCTTGCGTATCTTGGAATGTTTCGGTATAAAGCTCTTAGGTTTTTTTGTATGAAGTTTTTGTAAGAGAGTCGTACTATGAAAAAAGGAATACATCCAGATTATCACGAGCTCAATGTCGTGACCACTGACGGTAACAGCTATACCACACGTTCCACCTATGGCAAGGCAGGCGATACCCTGCGCTTGGATGTGGACCCAAGTTCCCATCCTGCATGGACAGGTGTCCACCGTTTAATCGACTCGGGTGGGCAGCTTTCTAAGTTCTCATCTCGCTTCAAAAACTTTGGTCTCAAATCATAAAATAAACCTTCCTAAGCCAAGAAAATATAGCCTGCATGGGGTTCATGCAGGCTATATTTTTTTACTCTAATCTGATGATGCTTCTTCCTCAATCTGTCGAGCGTTGATTTCAGCAAGATGGACAATGCGTATATAGAGATTGTACGAGTCTTCTAGAAGGCTGCGTAAGGCGCGGGGTAAAAAGAAGTCAGCCGACAAATGCGTTTGCGCAAGGCAAGTGTTGTCTTGGCGTGGTCGGTACTCAGTGCTGGCAGCTTCGAGAGATGAAATCTCTTTATTGTAAGCGGCGCGCTGGGCCATAAGCCAGGTCACGATTTGCGTGAGTCTTGCGGTGACGCGCATGACTTCTCTATTTGTGTAAAGGGCGTCCAGGGGGGACATTTGATCCAGTTGGGTGGGAAGGACACGCTCGGCGTATCCATGGGCACGCTCGAGAAGAGCGATTGCCTCTTGATAGGTCTTCTTAAAAAAAATGCTTTCTTCGGACATAGACAATCAGTCTTTTACAGATCACTCCTCTTACTATATACATAACAGCTGCGTGACACCAGTAAACACTAACAAGAGTTTCTTTGTTAATTAATCTTAGAAATAAAAAGAAGATTATTTTAAAATAAGTAATGATAAATATAGGTCATATAAGGATGAGTTTTTTGATGAAAGTAATTTTATCCTTGGGGGTTTTTTTGATTTCCTCGCCCCTTGAGGCAAGTTGGCACACCCTTTCGGTGATCATTGAAGAAGTGCAAGACAAAACGCCAGCCAAGATTTTTACGGCGCAAGCGGAAAAGTTGATTGTCACATTGGGAGAAAAGAACCATTTTGCCCAATACATTAGCGAACCGGCGAAAGAGGGGTGCGTCTTACATAAAACACAGTTTGTCATAGATCAACCGGCCGCGTTGTCTTATGTCTCAAGACAGAAAAAGCATGGGCCCTTTTGGCTGGCAGTTACTTTTCGCCCCAAAGAAATGCGTCAGGTAACGCTTCCCATAGAGGATGAAGACCTCAAAGAGCAATCGCTTCGGTTTCACTTGGTGATCAAAGAAGTCGAGCCCGGAAATGTTCAGGATTTTCAGTTTGAGGTAGAGCGCCTCCGTAATGCCCCCCAAATAGAATGACCGCCCTGTTTAAAGACAAGGCGGCCAGATGTTCTTACAAAATAAATTTTGTAATGTCGCGGTCTTGGGCAAGGACGCCAACAGTTGAGCGCACAAGGTCAGCCGAGATCTCTACTTTCTCACCCGCCTTGTCACTGGCTGTAAAGCTGATTTCTTCAAGCAGCTTTTCAAGAACAGTTTGAAGACGCCTGGCTCCAATGTTTTCAACGCTTTGGTTGATATCGGCGGCGAGGCGTGCAATTTCTTGAATGCTTTCATCCGAAAAGGAAAGATCAACCTTTTCTGCCGATAAAAGGGCTTGGTACTGCTTAATAAGGCTAAACTCGGGTTCGACTAAAATGCGGCAGAAGTCTTCTTGGGTGAGCGCCTTAAGCTCGACGCGGTTGGGGAGGCGTCCTTGAAGCTCTGGCAGCAAATCCGAGGGCTTTGCGATATGAAAGGCACCGGAGGCAATAAACAAAATATGATCCGTGCGCACCGTGCCGTACTTTGTGGTGACGCAGGTGCCTTCAATGAGGGGCAAAAGATCACGTTGAACACCTTCGCGGCTAACGTCAGCCCCTTGGCGTTGGGAAGACGCACAGATTTTGTCGATTTCATCCAGAAACACAATGCCGTTTTCCTCGACGTCCTTAAGGGCGGCGGCAATGGTTTTTTCCTGATCAATAAGCTTATCGCTTTCCTCTTCCATCAGGATTCGGTAGGACTCGGCCACGGTCATTTTGCGCGTTTTAGTGCGTTTGCCAAAGGCTTTTCCAAAGATGTCTCCTAAATTCAGCATGCCCATCTGGGCGCCCGGCATTCCTGGTACGTCAATGGTTGGCATCTGCATGGAATTCTGATCGTTGACCTCGATCTCGATTTCCTTATCTGCAAGCTGACCGTCCTTGAGTTTTTGACGAAACTTCTCACGTGTTTCGGTACTTGCGTTTTCTCCCACAAGGGCGTCAAGAACGCGCTCTTCGGCGGCAAGCTCGGCCTTGTTCATCACGTCTTCGCGGCCTTTTTCTTTGTTGGCGGTAATAGCGGCTTCCACAAGATCACGGATGATTTGTTCAACATCCCGCCCTACATAGCCGACTTCGGTGAATTTTGTGGCCTCGACCTTTAGGAAAGGTGCGTCCACAAGCTTGGCAAGGCGGCGTGCGATTTCGGTTTTCCCCACGCCCGTGGGGCCAATCATCAGAATGTTTTTGGGCAGGATTTCTTCGCGAAGCCCCGAGGAAAGCTGCAAACGGCGCCACCGGTTGCGAAGGGCAATGGCGACGGCACGCTTGGCGTCTTGTTGTCCAATAATAAAGCGGTCAAGTTCCGCCACAATTTCTTTAGGTGTTAAAAAATGGCTCATGATGGGATCTCAATGCTTTCTATGATGATGTTACTATTAGAATAAATGCACAGGTCAGCCGCCACCTTCATGGAGCGCTCTGCAATCTCTTTGGCGCTAAAACCGTCAATGTTATGAAGGGCTCTGGCCGCAGAAAGCGCGTAGGGGCCGCCTGAGCCAATCCCAATTAAGCCGTCCTCAGGTTCCATAACATCGCCATTACCCGTTAAAATGAGTGAAACTTTTACGTCCACAACGGCCATCATGGCCTCGAGCCGGCGTAGATACTTATCCGTGCGCCATTCTTTGGCAAGCTCAACGCAAGCGCGCATAAGCTGAGTTGGGTACTGCTCCAGCTTGTGTTCAAGACGCTCAAACAGGGTGAGCGCGTCGGCGGTTGCTCCCGCAAAACCCACAATGACCTTATCATCGGCCATGCGCCTGATTTTCCTGGCATTGGACTTTAATGTAATGGCGCCAAAGGTAATTTGACCGTCTGCGGCCACCACCACCTGATTGCCTTTTCGCACCGATAAAACCGTCGTACCGCGCCAAGAAGGGGGCGTCGTTGAAGAGGTCTGCATGGGCTCTTGACTCCTGTTTGCAATTCACTCAAAACTTTAACTATCTTTAACCCTGTTCAAGTTCATCCCGCAAGGAGAAAGGTAAGGCCATGACCTACGACGTTGGCAACATTTTTGCAAAGATTTTACGAGCCGAGATTCCCTGCAAAAAGGTCCTAGAAGACGACTGGGGGTTCGCGTTTCATGATATTGCTCCCAAGGCGCCCCTCCATGTGCTCATGATTCCAAAGGGTCCTTATACAGATAGCCAGGATTTCTATCAAAATGCAACGCCTGATGAGATTACTGGCTTTGGACGTTTTGTGGCTAAGGTCATAGGGGCACTTAACGTAAAAGAAGACGGCTACCGGCTTTTATCCAATTGCGGTCTGAACGGCGGACAAGAAGTGCCCCATTATCATATTCATCTGTTTGCAGGAAAGCCCTTGGGGCCTATGCTGGCAACAAGCGTCACAGCAGCATAAGGAGCCTTATGATGACCCCATGGATTCGCTTAGAGCGTACCGTTATCAAAGTCGCAGGCGTGGACCGCTTTTCCTTTCTTCAAGGACTTATAACCCAGGATTTGAAAAAGCTTGCCAAGAATGACGCGCTTTATGGGGCGCTTTTGACCCCTCAAGGACGCTTTGATCATGACTTTTTTGTGACCGAGGACGCTGACGGATATCTGCTTGAATGCGAAAAAGACCGTGTGGGGGCGCTTTTGACCTTGTTAACTCGCTACCGCCTTCGCGCCAAGGTGTCGCTCGAAGATCTATCGGATCATTACGCGGTTGTGGCGTGTATCGAGCCAAGCACCCCCCCTCAAGCAGCAGACATCGTAAAGCTTTACCAAGATCCAAGGCTTGCTCAAATGGGATGGCGCGCGCTTGTGCGCTTGCCTTTTGACGCTTCTGGTGATCTTAGCCTTTATCACACGCGCCGTATTCAGCTGGGCCTGCCAGAAGGAAGCCTAGATATGGAAGTGGGCAAGGCTATTCCGCTGGAGTACGGCCTTGACCTTTTGAACGGCATTGACTGGGACAAAGGGTGTTATCTTGGGCAAGAGCTCACAGCGCGCACCCACTATACAGGCATTCTTCGTAAAACGGTGGTGCCCGTGACCATTGAGGGAATGCCGCCTGCTTTTAAAGAAGACCTTTATCTTCATAACACAGATCCGAGCGCGCCGCGCCACGCGGTTGGTAAAATGCTCTCGCACCAAGGTGCGTGGGGCCTTGTGCGTCTTCGCTTGGAAGTGCTTGACCAAGAAAACGTGATTCTAGAAGGGCCAGACGGCGCGCGCTTGACGCCTCAGACCCCGGCGTGGCGCAAGGCGCGGGGGTAGGGAGCTTTGACGGCGCACGCTCAAGATTTTCTAAGACACTCTTTGAGCGTAAGGCTTTTTATGGAACACTAGATGTGGATTGAAAGGGAGTGTCAGAATGACGGCCAGCGTGCGCGTTGAAAAAGATAAGGGCCTTGTGAGGCTCATCTGCCAGGGAGAATGGCGGACTCTTTTCCTGCGCGATGTGGATCAGATTTTGAGAAATCTCATTATCGGCTCTGAAAAAATCATTCTTGATCTGAAAGAAATCACGCAAATGGATACGGCAGGAGCGTGGGTGCTTCACCGTTTTTTTCAAGAGCACCAAGATAAGATTAAGGTCGAAGGAAAAACAAAAGCCATCGAAAACCTTCTTAAGGGTGCAGAAAAAGACATTGAGTGCCGTAAAATTGAAAAAGCGCCCCGGCCATTTTTTATCTGGTCTTTTTTAGAGGAGTTGGGGGAAAAGTCAACTCAAGTAGGCAGAGATACTCTATCTCTTTTGTCGTTTTTGGGCGAAATTGTGGTCGCCATGCTGCGTCTTGCGCGCTGGCCCAGTGCCTTTCGCCTGACATCGACGGTTTATCACTTGCAGCAAGTGGGGCTTCGCGCGCTTCCCATCGTGGGCCTCATTTCTTTTTTGATTGGTGTCGTCCTTGTGTACCAGGGGGCCAATCAACTCAAGCGCTTTGGCGCAGAGGTCTTTACCGTTGATTTGCTGGCGGTCTCGGTCCTTCGGGAAATTGGCATACTTCTCACCTCCATTGTGGTCGCAGGCCGCTCGGGAAGTGCGTTCACCGCCCAAATAGGCTACATGCAGCTAAACCAAGAGATTGACGCCATGCGCGTTATGTCTTTGGATCCTGTTATGTACCTCGTGCTGCCCCGAATGATTGCGCTCATGGTTGCGCTTCCTTTTTTGGGATTTTTCTCTGATATGATGGCGTTGGCTGGCGGAGCCCTCATGGGGCGCGCCCTCATTGGCCTGACCCTTGAGCAGTTTTTGGTTCAATTGAATCTTACCATTACGCCTTGGACTTTTTGGACGGGGATTATCAAAGCACCTGTTTTTGCCTTTGTCATTGGCCTTGTGGGATGTTTTGAGGGGCTCCGCGTCAAAGGCGGAGCAGACACTGTGGGAACTCAAACCACAAGGGCGGTCGTGAGATCTATTTTTCTTGTCATCGTTTTTGACGCCGCGTTCTCTATTTTCTTTTCATATGTAGGGGTCTGATGGGTGAACTAAAAGTCATGTCCGTGGAAAATCTTGTGACCGAAATAAACGGGCAAATCCTCCATGATCATTTGACAATGGATCTTTATGAAGGCGAAATCGTAGGGCTTGTGGGGGGATCTGGTAGTGGTAAATCTGTGCTCCTGCGCGTCCTTTTACATTTGATGAGCCCAAAATCGGGAAAGATCACACACTATTGCCCGAAGGGAAAACCTTTGGGGTGTGACCAAGAAATCGGGGTGCTGTTTCAAAGCGGGGCGCTTTTTAGTTCTCTCACCGTGGGTGAAAACATCATGCTTGTGTTGAAAGAAAAAGCAAACCTCATAGAACCACTTGTTCACGAAATTGCCCTTCGAAAACTTCTGATCGTGGGCCTTAAGGCCTCAGATTTTCACAAATATCCAAGCGAACTATCGGGCGGCATGATTAAGCGCGCCGCCCTTGCCAGAGCCCTTGCCCTGGATGGCAGGCTACTCTTTTTAGACGAGCCCACAGCCGGTCTTGACCCCATTTCTGCGGCTGCCTTTGACGATCTCCTTCTAAATCTAAAGGAAAAGCTCGCCCTGTGTGTCCTCATGGTGACCCATGATTTGGATACCCTCGTGACCATTTGTGACCGTGTGGCAGTTCTTGTGGATAAAAAGCTCGTGATTGGCACGCTGGATGAGCTTTACGTTCATCCCCATCCCTGGATCCAGTCATATTTTCAGGGAAAAAGAGGGCGCGCACTTCACAAAGATGCAAGGACACCTTAGAATAGAAAAATGGAAACGCGTGCAAGTTACATTGCTGTTGGCAGTTTTATCCTCGCTCTGGCGGTTGGGGTGCTCCTTTTTATCATGTGGATTTCAAAGGTAGACTTCAATCAAGACGCGCAAAACTATCTCATTTACTTTAAGGGATCTGTGTCAGGACTTCGTGAAAATGAAAGTGTGAAGTTCCACGGCCTTCCCATCGGCAAAGTAAAAAAAATCTACGTCGATCCCAAAGATATCGAGCAAATCGTTGTCAAAATAACGGTGGATAATCCCGAGCTTGTTCGTGAAGACGCTGTCGCCACCATCGAAGCGCAAGGGATCACGGGATATAGCTACATTCAAATTAAGGGGGGCTCCAAAGAAAAACCCCCCTTAAAAGTAAAACCAGGAAAGCGTTATCCCATCATCAACTCTCAGGCGTCAGGCGTCGAGATGATCTTTAGCGAACTTCCGCACATTCTTAAAAATGTCTATGACCTATCGGCTAGACTGAACCGTGTTCTTGATGACCACAATATTACAGCCATTGGACAGACACTCGAGAATATCTCGCGCCTTTCTAAAGATTTATCCCAAGGTCCAGAGCGTGTACAAACGTTTGTAAAGGAGGCGCGCCTGGGCTTTAGGCAACTGCGAGAGTCGTTGCAGTCACTGGAAAAGCAAGTGAGTGGATGGGGTCCATCGGTCAAAGCTTTTGGGGAGGCGTCGAAATCACTGGATAAGACGGCGGCAACGCTTGACGGGCTTTTAAGCGAAAACAGAGGTGCCTTTAAAGATTTTACAGGTGAAGGTCTGCCGTCCGTCGCGGCAGCCATGAAAGAAGCGCAACGGAGTTTGAAAGCCTTACAGTCTGTCTTAGCGGATGTGGAGATAAGTCCAGGAGATTTCCTTCACAAGTCTCCCCATGAAGGATATAAACTCCCCCAGGATTAAACGCGGTTCACACTCCGCAAAATGTCATTCCACCACTAAAAAAGCTTAAGTGGCATTTACTTCAACGTTATTTATTCATAGTCTCCCCAAGACTTTTTGATTTTACAGATTGTGATGGATCAGTTTTCTGGGCTTTTACTAGATTTACCCCTATCCATCAAGACGCAACGTTTAGTGATACGGCCTGTGATGCCAGGTGATGGAAAAGAGATTTTCGCGGCCATTGAGAAAACGCGCGAAACCCTTGGCAAATGGCTTCCATGGGTGCACAAAGTTAGGTCTTGGGAAGATACAGAAAAAACAGCAAGAGAATTTTATGCAGGTTTTATCCTTAGGGAAAAACTCAACTTTGCGCTTTTTCATAAAGGTCACTATGTAGGCTCTTGTGGGATTAACGGTCTCAACTGGGACGTGCCATCTGCCCATATTGGTTACTGGTGCCGGGCAAGTGCACAGGGAAAGGGATTCTGCCGTGAGGGAGCTGCCGCCCTGACTCTTTATGCGTTTCAAGTGTTAGGGTTAAAGCGCCTCACCATCCTGTGTGATGATCGCAATCATAAAAGTGCAGCCATTCCCGAGGCGCTCGGTTACGAGCTTGAAACAAGGGCGCTAGGACTTCTTGCTAATGAGGGGGCAGGGGATCTGACGCTTTCTCGGCGCTACGTGCGGTTTAGTTCCAAAGGACTAGAAGACTGGAACGCAACGTGGTGCTAACAACCTAGAAATCCTAAGGATCTAAAACGCTTAATCAGAAAACAAAAAGGAGGCGCTTGGCCTCCTTTTTTTCGTATGGTCCTGAACTTAGAAGTTATAGGACAAAGCACCGATCACAGTGTGTGAACCGAGATCCATCTTTGTTCTGGTGGCACCTGAGCCTTCAGTCACAGATTGATCCCAGAAGTAACGGTACTTAATGCCGAGTGTCCAGCGCTCTGTAACTTTAGCGTCAGCACCAGCACCCAAGCCAAAAGCCCAAACGGACTCTGTGCCAGATGAGCGACTAACTTCTGCGCTGCCGTTATAAAGCTTTGCACTAAACTTTGCATTCATGACACGACCAGAAAGGATCGCATAAAGCGCCCAACGGTTATGGAAATTCCATCCAAGGCGTGTATTGAGTTCGCCATACCAACGGGGACGTAGCTCGATCTTTGCAGAGGTAGCGCCTGTGATGGCTGTGGTCCCGAATGAATTGGAAGGTGTGCCAAAGGCATAACCTGTGGCAAGGCCAATTCCATAGAGCCAAGAGTTGGCAGCGGACCTTGTCCAATCTAGATGAACGCCAACAGGTGCAGAACTATAGGTTGAATCGTTAAGTTTAGTACCACCGAGTTTAAGCTCACCGTCTGTGCCCATCCATCCCGCATGGATACCAGCGCTCCATCCGTTCATGCCACAATTGGCTGAGGCGAATTCAGTTCCAGCAAAAGAAAGCAAGGCAGCTGAAGCGAGTAATGTCTTTTTCATTAATTCCTCCGTTATACATTATCAGTAAAGACATGATCACACTAACCTCGTTTTTGAGGCGTGTCCGGTATTTTCTTTGGAGAGAATAAATTCAGCAAGATCTGTGGCAAAAGTGTGACAAGAAGGAACACAGATGCCTAGATGAGAAGAGGGCTTGAAAATTCTCAGGAGGGGTGATTCCCCTCCCAAGAAAATATTGTTTAGAAGTTGTATGACAATGCGCCAACAACTGAGTGTGATCCAAGCTTAGCCTTGTAGTTGGTCGCGCCAACTTTCTTGGAAACAGATTGATCCCAGAAGTGACGATACTTAACACCGAGTGTCCAACGCTCTGCAACTTTAAAGTCAGCACCAGCACCAAGACCAAAACCCCAAACAGACTTGGAGTGGGCGGCCAGAGTTGTTGTAGGAGCTGTTGTTGTCTTGATAGAGAACTTTGTGTTGATCACGCGACCAGACATAATTCCGTACAAGGACCACGCATTGTTGAAGTTCCAACCAAGACGTGTGTTAATCTCACCATACCAACGTGGGTCAAGTTGAGCTTTGTAGTTGACGCCTGTCAATGTGAAGTTGTGTGTTGGCTTGCCAAAAGCATAGCCAGTGGCAAGACCAAAGCCATACAACCAAGAGTTTGCTGTGGAACGTGTCCAATCAAGGTGGATGCCAACAGGGGCTGTGCTGTAGCGAGAGTCGTTAATTTTTGTATTGTTGGCCTTGATGTCACCCTTTGTGCTCATCCAACCAGCGTGGATACCAGCGCTCCAGTTGGAGTGGGCGCAGTTGGCAAAGCTTGTAGCGGTTGTCAAAACTGCCATTGCAGTCGCTGCGAGTAATGTCTTTTTCATCTATTCCTCCATAAAAAGTCAATAAGACAAAAACACCATACACAAACTGGATTATCGGTACGTGAAAAAGTTAACAAAAGATTAATTTTCTGGGTTGAAATGTTGCGCATATGTCACAAATTGAGCGCCTGTACAAGACGAATCGAGAAATGGGACGTATAAAGAAGTATGTACAGATGTCAAAAAATTGAGTTCATGGTGCCAGGTTTTTATTTATCTCCTGTGGCGGGTTTTTCAAGTCGTTGTAAACATAGGTGGGTTTTGGCAATATGGAGAAAAGCCCTTTAAAGTGGGTTGCAAAATCCTTAAGAATTTTTGAAACACTGCTATGTTTCCTATTTAAAAATCTGATAATTTTGATTTTTCATGATCATATGGGTCATGAAATAGTCTCCGGCAAAATTAATGACTTTTAGAACGTTCTTATAAAGTCAAGTGAGGGCTCGTCAGGCTTTTGTGTGAGGTATACCGTCGGAAAACTCGCGCCGTTTTGTAAGAGCAGTGTTGCATCTTCATGTTTCATTGGTTTTGAAAAAAAATATCCTTGAATATAGTCTACGTCCATGGGAACCAATCTAAGGATCTCCTCTTGAGTTTCTACCCCTTCGGCGACCACTTTGAGGCCAAGGCTATGAGCAAGGGAAACGATCCCCCCCACAAGCCACAGATCTTTATCGTTGTCTGTGATGGCGGTAATAAATTTTTTGTCAATTTTAAGCACGTCGAAATTAAAGCGGTGAATGTAATCTAGGGCCGAGTATCCTGTACCAAAGTCGTCAATACATAGATCAATTTCCAATTCGTTGACCGTATGAAAAAACTCAGAAATATGAGCGAGTTCCTTTAAGACTACTGTTTCTGTAAATTCTATTTTCAGCGAGTGCGGGGGTAATTTTGCCCCCACCAATGTTTCTATGATCTCATCGCAGGCCTGTTTATCCAAAATCTGTTTTGCTGATAAATTGACGGACACGAAGATATCGTAAGGAAACATTTTTCGCCATGCTAGTGTCTGTTGGCACGCCCTTTTCATGATGGAAAGACCCAAGGGCAGGATAAGGTTCGTATCCTCTGCAAGGCCAATGAACTTATCGGGCGGTATAAAACCTCGTTGGGGATGGATCCACCGGGCAAGTCCTTCGAATCCTGCAAGCTTACCTGTGGCAAGATCGACGATGGGTTGATAATAAAGGATAATATCATCGCGCTCGATGGCCTGTCGCAACTCGCGCTCAAGCTCATCACTTTCTTTATTGATATTTTGATTAACATTTTGAAACAGGGTGATGCTGTTGCCACCGTTTTTCTTTGATTCTCTCATTGCAGCGCGCGCATTTTGCAAAAGATCGTCGCTGGTGTAACCACGGTTTGTGACCAAAGGACACACACCGACACTGAGAGTCACAGAAAACCGTCTCCCATTAATGTGGATGGGATCCTTAAACGCATCAAGGAGGCGTTGCGAAATCTTGCTTGCGTACGAAAAGTCCTTGACATCAGTTAAGAGAACAACAAATCCATCACTTTCAACCCTAGCGAGTACATCATTGGGGCGAAGGAGTTTTTTTATTTTATCAGAGACATCAAGCAGAAGCTCGTCACCAATTTTAAAGCCAAGCTTTTCATTGATATCGTTAAACTTATCTATATTTATGAAAATAATGGCGCACAGGGTCTTGTCGTCGGGTTTGGCAAGGAGTTCCTCGAGGTGGGCAAGAAGCTTATACCGTGTGGCGGCCCCTGTGAGAGGATCGTTACTTTTGGTAAGACTTAAGTCCTCCCTTGTTGGACGATCAGATTTATTTTCTTTTGGAAAAAAAAGGCAACTAAAGAGGTGGGTTTGTTTTGAGCGAATAGGGGAAAAGCATACCTCTGTTTCGAGATATGTCTGATCTGAAAGACGCATGGTTAAAAGAACGGGATTTTTAAAGTAATTGTAAACCAAATCATCATCAAGGTTTCCATTGTGGCATAAGCTATTAAAGTCGAAGTCGGGCCAAAGTTGCCTTACATTGGCGCCGATGATATGCGACGCTGGGACCTTAAGGATGTTTGTTGCGGCCTCATTGCTTTTACAGATGTACCCAAATTCGTCGACGGTCAGAAGGCCTTGGGGAAGAGAGTGAATAACTGCTGAAAGTTCGGCAATCGTGCTTCTTAGATGGTTTTTTAGTTCTTCGATTTCTTGCTCATGGCGCGCATAGGTCTTGCTGACAAATTCACAGAGTTGGTTGACCGAGCTTGGGGTGATGTCAGCACCAGACTTTGCTAGTTGTTCTTGCAAAAATGCATGAAGCATAAACTAGTACTCCCCTGCCTTAATATATGCACGCACGCGCCCGTATTCGCTGTTAATATTTTCTAAGATTTCTTGCTTCTCATCACGGGAGGCGTTGTTTTGCTCTTGTGCTGTCTTGCAATAGTCGCCAAGAAGTTTCGCACCAAGATTATAGGAAGTCCCTTTTAAAGCATGGGCGGCCGTTCTCCATCCATCAGAGTTATTTGTTTGAACAGCATGGGAAAGTTGAGACAAAAGCTCAGTAGCTGAGGAAAAAAATTCTTGAAACAAAGCTTCTTCTAACTCGCGGTCACCAGATGTGATTGCACGAAACTTTGGACTGCATTATAGATGCTTTGTTTACTGTAAGGCTTGGCAATAAAGCCATTCACACCATTTTCTTTGGCGCGATCTACGTCCTTTTGGTAGTTATTCCCAGTGACCATGACAATGAAGGCCCTGGGATCATATTGTCTAAAAAGTCTGGCAAGACTGTGTCCGTCATGATCGGGAAGTTCGATATCGAGGAAAATAATATCAGGAGCTTCCTCTACAAAATACTGAACGGCCTCGGCGGCATTTTTCGCGCCATAACACACATGATCTTTTTGCATGAGTCCCATGAGGAGTTTTCTAGAAAAATCCTGATCTTCCACAATGAGAATTTCAATTTTAGACCTTGAGGCGCGACGTTCTTGGGATTTTTTCAAAAGGACATTTTGGATAGGTGAGAGAACAGGGATGTCAGGACGCAGGTCTTGGGGGGCAGTGTTTGTAGTCAAAAACTCTATTTTTTCAAGAAGTAAAGAACGCAACTCTTCTAACTGCGAGCGTGTGTCAAAGACCTGAAAAATCTGAGAAGCAGGTACAGACGAAAATGCCTGAGCATAATCATCTTGAATGGTCTTTATGACAACAAGTTCTTCGTCTTTGACAGAAGATTTCCAATAAATAAATGTGTCGTGATCTGAGCAGACATAACATTCCGCCTCCCGATCACTTAAGACGCTTTTGAGTGTTTCATTCAAAGTTTTTGACGACACAAAGTCTTGTAACTTTGAAAAAGCGCAGAAAAGGATTAACCCTTCTTGAGCAGGAAGACGACCACATTCGTTGACTGTTCTCATCAGCATTTTCTCTGCGTCTCGGTCAACAGATTTAACGAGCATTCCTAAAAACCTTTTCTTGCCTCCACTATACGATGATAAAGTAACAGGGTGATAAGGCGCAAGAACTTCAAGTGATATTTTAAAAAAGCGTTTAAAAAAAACATGTTAACGACTTCTTTTTTTATAGAAAGTATTCCTTCTAACGCTGAGCACGGGACATATGACATCGTCCTGGTGGTTTTTTCATACCTTGTGGCAACGATTTCTTCTTACTTTGCTTTAGATCTTGTCACGCATCTCAGAAGTAAAAAACTTATCATAAAACAAAGTACTATGATCGCGTGTGGAACTTTTGTTTTTGGGGTGGGTATTTGGTCCATGCATCTTATTGGCATGTTATCCTTCGAAATGAGGATGCTCTTGCACTATGATACTGGGCTCACACTTTTTTCACTCCTTGTGGCCATGGCTGTGGCGTACTTTGTTTTTGAAATTATCCGTGATAATACACCCACCATTAAAACCATCGCGCTTAGTTCTGTCCTCTTGGGGACAGGCATTTGCCTGATGCACTACATCGGCATGGCGGCCATGCAAATGGACGCGACCCTTTTGTACAAACCAGGACTGTTTGCTCTTTCTGTTGTGATTGCCATCGTCGCGTCAGGCACTGCGCTTATGATTGCCTTTAATATTCCTAAAGGACCTAAACGCTTTCCTTACATGGTCGGGGCGTCTTTCATTATGGGCGCGGCCATCTGCGGGATGCATTATACTGGCATGGCGGCGTCGGTCTTTGTACCTTTTGCTGACTGCCGATATGCATCCGATCAATCCTTTGATAAGATTGCGTATGCCATCACAATCATGACCTCCCTCAGTTTGGGATGCTCTCTTGCCTTTTCCACACATCTCAAGCAGCTAGCGGCTGCGAAAAAACGCGGTAAAGTTGGCAACTTTCCCCAAGCACTTCTTTACATCAGTCTCATATTATCTTTTGGCCTTGTGATTTATGTTGGTTATAACGCTCTGAGCATGCGTGACCACATCACCAGCGCCTTGTCTGATTTTCATTCGACGGCAAGCTTTGCTCTGCTGGAAAAAGCTATTATACAAATAAAAGATCAAAATATGACTACTTTCTATGTTTTGATTCCAGCAATCACTATTTTGAGTCTCTCTTGGTACTACTCCATACGAAGTCTTAAAAATTGGAAACAAGAAATAGAACGTCTTGGTCTTTTCCCAAGAAATAACCCCATGCCGATTTTTCAAATTATGGAAGACCAAGGTGTGGTTTACGCAAATCCAAGTGCATTAAGTTTGTTTCCAGGTTTAATGGATACAGACAAAATTCATCCGATGCTCAAAATGGCACTTAATATTATCAAAGTGAAAATCACGCCTCAAAAAATTTCCTCATTCCAAGAGGAGGTCAAGTATATAAAAAAACATATGATTTAAAAATTGTAAAAATTTTAATAAAAGAAAAAGAATCTCACATTATTTATTGTACTGATGTGACAATCCATAAAATTCAGGAAAGGGCACTTCAAAGCTATGCCAAAGAACTGAAGCGTGCCAAAGACCTTGCCGAATACGCGAACAAAGCAAAAAGTGACTTTCTAGCTAACATGAGCCATGAAATCAGGACCCCCATGAACGGTGTGTTGGGGATGACGGCCCTTCTTCTTGATATGGATCTCACGCCTGAGCAAAAAAACACTGCGTTGATTATACAAAAGTCCGCTGAAAATCTTCTTGATATTATCAATGATATTTTAGATCTTTCAAAGATAGAAGCGGATAAACTTCAACTTGAAAACATTGATTTTAACCTCTACACCCTTCTTGAAGATCTGACCGATCTCATTCGTCTCAAGACCCAAAAAAAAGCCATTGAACTTCTCGTTAACGTAGACCCTTCGGTGCCGCAATTTTTGCAAGGTGACCCTGTGCGGTTGCGTCAAATTCTTTTGAATCTTGTGGGGAACGCGACAAAGTTTACCACCAAAGGTCACGTGATGATCGCCGTTTCCTCAACGAAACTAAAAGACGATATCCTTTGTTTAGATTTCCAGGTAGAGGATACGGGCATTGGGATTCCCCAAGAGAAAATTGCGTATATTTTTAGCAAGTTTACACAGGCGGAGGAAGGGACAACTCGCAAATTTGGTGGGACAGGACTTGGATTATCTATCAGCAAAAGTTTGATCGAGATGATGGGGGGGCTGTGGATGTGACAAGCGTTGAAGGTCAAGGGTCCGTTTTCCACTTTACGGTGAATTTAAAAGAAGGGAATGCCAGCAAAACACAGTTCAAAGATACGGGCTACGACCTTAAAGGGCTGCGAGCCATCGTTGTAGATGATTACGTCGTGAATGCCGAAATTATGAAGGGCTATCTTGAGCGTTTTGGCGTTGTGTCACATCTGTGTAAAAGTGCAGAAGAAGCGCTGAGCGAAATTCGACTCAGTCACCACCGTGGTAGTCCCTATGATATTGCTATCGTTGATTACTATCTAGAGGACATGTCTGGCCTTGAGTTTGCAGCCGAGATCCAAAAAGATGATATCCTTAAGAGTGATCTTGTGGTCGTGATGTTTTCGGCCGCACAAATGCCATCTCAAAGTACACTCAACCAGGTGGGCATCGCTGCCTTTTTTTCAAAGCCGTTCTACCCTCAGGAGATCAACGCCTTTTTGCAAGTTTTGATGGAGGCCAAAGAACATAAAAGATCTTTACCCTTTTTAACTAAACAGGAAGTACTTCGTTTACAAAATCCTGATAGTTTAACAGGTGGTGATCAAAAAGAAAAAAAGAAATACCCTGGAAGACGCGTGCTGGTTGTTGAAGATGTTAAAGTAAACCAGATGCTTATTACAAAGATTCTTGCCAAGCACGACCTAACGGTGGAGATTGCAGATAATGGAAGAATTGGCTTCGAGATGTTTCAAACAGGAGGCTATGACATGATTTTCATGGATTGCCAAATGCCAGAAATGGATGGTTTTGAGGCAACAAAGAGGATTCGCGATTATGAAAATGAAAGAAGTATAGGTCATATTCCCATTGTGGCCTTAACAGCCGACGCCCTGGTAGGAGATCGCGAAAAATGTCTAGCGGCAGGGATGGATGATTACTTGAATAAACCCATTCGCTTTCCACAGTTAACAAAGGCCCTAGAAGAATGGCTTGAGAATAAACCTATGAAAAAAAGGGAGGTAAAAATCCATGAAGGTTGAGCATTTAACGTGGCAAGAACAAAAGGGGTGGAGCGGTGATCCAACCCTTCGAGACGCCGCATTCGTGGTCTATTTCGCAGCCAAAAATCTGTTAGAAAATAAAGATTTCCTAACAGAAATCAAACGCCATTACCCTAAAGCAACCCTTCTTGGGTGTAGTTCTGGGGGAGAAATTTACAACGGAGAGGTACAAGAAAATACCCTTGTCATCACAGCGGTTGAGCCCCGTGAATTCTATGTAAAAAGCGCGCAGTCTGCGATTCACCATATGGAAGAATCACACGGTGTCGGTAAGAGTTTGGGAGAAACGCTAAAGGCTCCGGACTTGAAGGCTATTTTTGTCTTAAGTGTGGGGTCACACGTCATAGGGAGTGACCTTGTCAAGGGTTTTTTCGAGGAGATTCCGCAAGGCGTCATTCTCATGGGAGGGTTTGCCGCCGACATGGACGCACAGTTTGGTCAAACCTATGTGGGCCTCAACGAGAAAATTTGCGATAAAATGGTTGCGGCCATCGGTTTTTATGGAGATAGCATAAACGTCAGCTACGGTAGCGTTGGGGGGTGGGATGCCTTTGGACCAGAACGTGTGATCTCTAAATCTGAAAACAACATCCTCTATGAACTGGATGGAAAGCCTGCGCTCAAGCTATATAAAGATTATTTAGGCGACGAAGCAAAAGATCTTCCAAGAAGTGCCCTTTACTTTCCTTTAAATATCCGTCCTGACAAAAACTCTGATCATGATATTGTGCGCACCATTATCGGTATGAATGAAGAAGACCAGTCTCTTATTTTTGCGGGCGACGTCCCCCAGGGTTATGTCGCCCGGTTAATGAAGGGTGATTTTAATCACCTCATCGATGGCGCCGAACAGGCGGCCTCTTTGGCCATGAAGCATTCCTCAATCGCTGTCAATCAAGACCAGAAAGGTTTTGCCTTACTTGTGAGCTGCATTGGTCGAAAAGTGCTCATGGGTCAATCTGTCGCAGATGAAGTAGAAATTGTAGAAGAGCTTTTCAAAAGCGAAATCCCCACGATCGGATACTATTCATACGGTGAAATCGGTCATCACAGATCAACGGGTCAGTGCGGTTTTCATAACCAAACCATGACCATTACATTGCTTTCTGAACGGACATAAACCTAACTTAAGAGGGTAGGCAAGATGCAAGAGGAGACATTACACCGTGTTTTACAAAGACAAGTAAAAAAAGCCACGGACCGAGAGGGGCAGTTAAATATTCCTTCTTTACTGCCAATGGTGAGCCAAGCCTATGAAGACTTTGAACAATCCCGTCTTAGGGCGGAACGAACATTACAACTTATGTCAGATGAAATGTCTGAACAATATAGTGAAATTACCTTCCAAAAGGAGCATCTTGAAGAAGAAGTCAAAAAACGTACAGCTGAAATAGCCAGCGCAAAAGAAGCCGCTGAGCGGGCCAGTCGGGCCAAAAGTGATTTTTTGGCCAACATGAGTCATGAAATCAGAACGCCCATGAACGGCGTTCTAGGAATGACCTCACTTCTTTTGGAGATGCACCTGACACCAGAGCAGCGCAACACCGCGCAGATTATTCAAAAATCAGCAGAGAATCTGCTCGATATTATCAATGATATTTTAGACCTGTCAAAGATTGAAGCCGAAAAGCTGCAATTGGATCCAATTAATTTCAATCTTTACATTCTGTTAGAGGATATTACAGATTTGATTCGCCTCAAAACACAAGAAAAATGCATTGAACTTCTTGTCAATGTGGATCCAAGCGTGCCGCAGTTTTTGGTGGGAGATCCGTTGAGGGTACGGCAAATTCTCATAAACCTTGCCGGAAATGCGATCAAGTTTACCTCAAAAGGCCATGTTTTGGTAAATGTGGGGTCCAAGCCTTCCGTCGATGGTCATATTGAGCTTTGTTTTAGGGTCGAGGACACAGGAATCGGTATCCCAGCAAATAAGCTTGACTATATATTCAGTAAATTCACCCAAGCGGAAGAAGGAACCACGCGTAAATTCGGCGGAACGGGTCTTGGTCTTTCCATTAGTAAGAGTTTGATTGAGATGATGGGTGGCACAATAAAGGTCACAAGTGAGGAAGGAAAAGGATCAGCTTTTCATTTTAGTCTCTTTCTGAAGGAGGGAGTCAATAATAATATTTCATGCCAATACTCAGATTTTGATATCAGGGGCATAAAAGCCCTCGTCCTGGACGATTACCCAGTCAATGGGTACATTATGGAAGGATATTTGCAACGGTTTGGGATGGTAACCCAACTTTGTGAAACCACGGACAGCGCATTGCAGGCACTTCTTGAAGCAAAACAGGCAGGGCATGCTTTTGATCTTCTCATTGTAGATTACCGATTAGATGGGATTAATGGTCTAGAATTTGTGGAACAAGTACAAGCGCATCCCTTGCTTTCTAATAGCATGGGTATTTTGATGTTTTCTGCGGGGCAAATGCCATCGCAAAGTAAGATGACCAAAGCAGGGATTGGAGGTTACTTTTCAAAACCCTTTTATCCAAGAGAAGTGAAAACATTTATCCAGGTGTTGATGGAGGCAAGACATGCTAAAAAAGAGATATCCTTCTTAACCAAATATGAAGTTTTTCACATTAAGGATCCGAATAACTCTTCTAAATGTGAAAAAACCACACGGCAATACTCCGATAAACAAGTGTTAGTGGTCGAAGATGTAAAAGTAAATCAAATGTTGATTAACAAGGTTCTTGAGAGATACGCATTAACCGTTCATATGGCGGAGAATGGGCGCATAGGATTTGAGATGTTTCAAAATGAGAACTATGATCTCATATTAATGGACTGTCAAATGCCTGAAATGGACGGGTTTGAATCGACTGCTTGTATCAGAAGACATGAAAAAGATAAGGGATTGCAGCCCGTTCCCATTGTTGCGCTTACAGCAGACGCCCTTGTGGGAGATCGGGAAAAATGTATCGCAGCAGGGATGGATGATTACCTAAATAAACCACTACGCTTTCAACAGCTTGATATTGTTCTTGAGAGATATTTAGCCGATGAGGGAGCGTTTAGAAGAAAGAGGATGAATCAGTAATGATCCTAGGGGCAAAAAAAAGCTAAAAAAGAACGCTAACGAGTCACCGCTTCTTTGGAAGTCACAAACGTTTTTGTCCCATACTTAATAATCTAGAAAGAAAAACTTGTAGTTAAGATAGAAATCGACAGTAGTATTTTTCTAGCAAATCTGTACGGCATAAAGACGCGCAAAAGTCTCAACTGGTGAATTGTTGTTTGTGCACAAGACGGGTAAAAAAGCCCTTGAGGGCCATAAGCTGCGCGTATGTTCCTTGCTCCACAACACGACCTTGGTCAAGCACAATGATACGATCAACGTTTTCGATGGTGGAAAGGCGGTGGGCAATAATCATGGCCGTCTTGTCTTTTAGAAGGGATGAAAGTGCCTCTTGAATGTGCGCTTCACTTTCCGCATCAAGGGCGTTGGTGGCTTCATCCAAAAGCAAGATTTCTCCCTCCCTGAGAAAGGCGCGCGCAAGGGCCAGGCGCTGTTTTTGACCACCTGAAAGACGCACACCCTTTTCTCCTACAATCGTTTGATATCCTTGTGGAAGCAATGCAACGAACTCATCTACATGGGCCTTTTTACAAAATTTAAAAAAACGTGCCGCATCTACGGGGCTACGTTGGCCAAAACGAATATTTTCTTCGATGCTCATATTGAAAATCACTGACTCTTGAGGCACTACCGCGAAAAGCTGACGAAGGCTTGGCAGATCGCACGCTTTATAGGGGACACCATCCACCGTAAGAGTGCCAGATTGTGGGTCAAAGAGCCTTAGAAGAAGTTGAAAAACAGTGCTTTTTCCAGCTCCCGAGGGTCCCACTAAAGCAACTTTTTCTCCTTTTTTGAGGGTCAGGGAAAAATCGGTTAACGAGGGCAGTGTTGGCCTTGTGGGATAGCTAAAGGTGACTTGATTAAACGAAATCTCTTTATTGAAGGTTGGCGTTTGAGGTCTGTTAGGTTGTGTTAGTGTGGGGGTGATAATCAAAAGCTCAACTAGCCTTTCGCACGCGCCTGAAACGGTTTGAAGCTCGCCAAAAACTTCCGAAAGAGAGTTAAGAGAACCAGCCACAATGACAGCAAAAAAGACGAAAGAGACCAAGGCACCTGCCGTCATATGACCTGAAACGACATCTTGGCTGCCGATCCATAAGACACAGCTTACGCTGGCAAAGGCAAAAAAGATCACAATGCACACAAGGCCTGATCGTACGTGGATGCGTTTTTTTACAAGGGAGAGTCGTTCGTCCAGGTGATTTATAAACCGGCCCAAGATTGTTTGCTCTCGGTTGAAAAGTTGCAAGGTTGTGACAGAGGCCAGATGCTCAGCTGCGTAAGCTTCGGCGTTTCCTTGGGCTTCTTGGACTTGTTTGGTCAGGCGTTTCACCCACCGTCCAAGGATCCAAATGGGTGATAAAATGATGGGTACCACCAAAAAGACAATCCCGGTCAGCTTGAGGCTTGTGAGAAACATCATGAGGGTTGCACCCACAAGCTGTAAAAGGCTTCGAACCGCCACGGCGGCTGAATTGGTGAAAAGTGTTTGAATGAGGCTCGTGTCTGTATTAATGCGCGCAATAAGATCACCCGTGCGCGCCGTTTCAAAAAACGTTTGGTCCAGAGTCAAGAGGTGCCCAAAAACTTCTCGTCTGACGTCTGTCACAAGGCGTTCTGCAATCCAAGAGGTAGTGGTGATGCGAAAGTAGGCATTCAGCGCCAACAAGGCGCTTGCGCCCAAAAAGAATAAAAAACCTACATTGATGAAGGAATCATGGGTGGTCGAAAAGCCGTGATCCACAAGCAGACGAAAGGCAAAGCCAAAGGAAAGAACAGTCATGGCTGCGATAGTTAAAAGCAAAAGGGCCTTCATCACGGCAAATTGGTAGGGTACAAGAAAGCGTGCCACAAAGGGAGCGATGTCGATGGAGGCTTCAGTCTTGTGACGTCTTAAGAGCCTTGACGGCCAAAGTTTTTTAGCCCACCGGTAGCAATAAGTGTAAAGAAGCGATTCACTATGGGAGCCAGGCGCGCTCATATCAAATACTATTTCTTCTGAGATAGTGGCTTTTCAGGAACCGCTTTCTTGCCTGTGTTTGCGACAGTCTTGGGGTACATGAGTTTTTCTAATTCCTCAAGCTTGGGCTTATAATCAATGACGCGACCGTTTACAATAAAATAAGGCGTTGCATTTATGTTATATTTTTTCTGCGCCATCAGAAAACTCTCACCCAACGCTTTAATTAGGGCTTTGTCTGAGGTGATGGCTTGGGCTTGGCTAATAGGCAAGGAGAAAATGGCGGCAAGTTCTCTTACATATTCAGGGGACATCCACTGTGCTTGCTTTAAATAGAGCTCGTTTAAAAGCCCGACCCTTTTAATGGCAGGCGCTTTGGCAAGAAGGCAGGCTGCTGCAATGCCGTATGCATCGGATGAGAAGTTTCTAAAGATCAAGCGTGCCTTACCAGTATCAAGGTATTTCTTTTTAAGGGCTGGCAAAACGTCTTTGTGAAATTCTGCGCAGTAATGGCAGGTGAGGGATGAGTACTCTATAATCGTAATGGGCGCATTGCTGGCGCCGATGATCATATCAGGGACAGCCGTAGCCCCTTTATCGCTTGCCAAAAGTGTTGTAACCAACACCATCAAAAAGAAAGCTTTTCCCTGTTTCATCTTGAAGAACACTACGTTACACTAACCATGTTGGCAGATTACCGGTTTTTTTAGCCCAAGGGAAGTCGTGTTAACCTTTTGGATGAAGGTTATTAAGTTTTTTTTTGTATCTTGTGGTGTAAGGTGCGAAAACGGCAAAATGGTGGAAGGAGAAGATAGTGAACAAAAAAGTAACGCTTATGAAGGAAAACGCCTTACCAAAGGTGGTTCTTTTGTTGTTGAGTGTCTCACTCACACCAGAGCTTTTCGCATCTAATGCGGTCGGACTTGGTGCTGAACAAGTGACCGTTGACACAAAAGCCGACGAAACACCCGATCCCCTTGAGCCTGTAAACCGTTTCTTTTTTGTTTTTAACGAACTTCTGGACGGGATGTTCCTAAAGCCAGCAGCTCAAATTTATGATTTATGTACGCCTGATCCTGTGAAGGAAAATGTGAGCAACGTCCTGGACAACCTTGTGGAGCCTGTGACCTTTGCCAATGAGATCTTTCAAGGAAAGCCAGATCAGGCTATGGAGACACTTGGTCGTTTTACCATGAACTCGACCATGGGTATCGGAGGGCTTTTCAATCCAGCCTATAAGCTTGCGGGGCTTGAGCGTCGCAAACGCGATTTTGGGCAAACACTTGCCCATTATCAGGTAGATGATGGCCCGTATTTAGTCCTACCTATTTTAGGTCCATCAAACTTTAGAGATTTTGTGGGCACGCTTGCAGATTGGGCGATGGATCCCTTTAACTACTTCCTCAGGGATAAGGATTTGAACGAAGTGATCTGGGGTCGTGCGGGTCTTGATGCCGTGCGCAAACGAAGGGACGCACTGCCTACAACGGACAGCATTGATAAGACGTCTTCGGATAAATATGCCACCTACCGTGTTTTATATAGACAACACCGCGCGTTCCAGATAAATGATGGGCACGTCGTTTATAAAGATTCGCCCACTTTGGAGGAGTAAAAAACGTGTTAAAAAAAGTATGTTGCACTGTTCTTTTAAGTGCAGCCCTGTTGTCCGGTCACGTATGTGCGCAAGAGAACACTAATACGCCTGATGGGACAAACAGTGCGAACGCTTCACAAGAGGCTTATAAATCCTTTGTGGCACAAACAGGTAACGAGATCATCCAAGTTTTAGTACACAAGGAATCTAGCCTTGCAGAACGTAAAAGCCAGTTTCGTCAAATTCTGCAGACAAAATTCAGTATTCCCTCCATTGGCAAGTTTGTATTGGCGCGTTACTGGCGCCAAGCCGATGACGCACAAAAAGCCCGTTATTTAGGCCTTTTTGAAACAGCCATTGTGGAAAACTACGCGGCGCAATTTGATAACTACTCTAATGAGAAGCTAGAAGTGACGGGCGCGCAAACCCTAGAAGACGGGGGCGTGCTTGTGAATAGTCGCGTCGTGCGACCTTCTGGCGCAGAACCCTTGAGTGTTGATTGGAAAGTCTTTCAACAAAGCAAGGGGAGTGGCGCAGGTGGCTTTAAGATTGTTGATCTTATTGTCAACGGCGTGAGCATGAGCATTACCCAGCGTTCTGAATATGCAAGTCTCATTCAAAGGGCAGGCGGGGATATCAGTTCTTTTTTGGACACGCTCGATAAGAAATACCAGGGGGCTGGCTCTTAAGAAGCACCCTTAACTCATTGACCCTATGATGATGTGTCTTGCGTGCGGCGCTCTTTCTTTCTATGTTCGACGAAGATCATTGAGTGAAGAAAGCGGGCCGTGGGTAAGACTATCCTATCCCTTGGGTTTATGAGTGGGACCTCGTTGGACGGGGTTGATGCGGCATTGATTGAAAGTGATGGCGAGATAGTCGTCAAACCAGTGAGAGCTGTTTTTCTTCCTTATTCATCCGCTGTTCAAGATCTTTTAAAGGCAACCATAGAAGATTATCAAACAAAAGGGGAGAGTCCCCTTCGTGCACAAGCCTCAACGGTTTTGACAAGGTATCATTTAGAGGCCGCCAATAGCCTTATCGATACCACAAAAAGAATGCCAGAACTTGTGGGATTCCACGGCCAAACGGTTCTCCATGATCCTTTGCGTAAAATCAGCCTTCAGCTGGGTGATCCGTCTTTTCTTGCAAATGCCCTAGGATGCTCCGTGATTTACAATTTCCGCCAAAGGGATGTAGGGGCAGGTGGGCAGGGCGCGCCCCTTGTCCCCATTTTCCATCAGGCTCTGAAAGGAAAATTATCAGGGTGTTGCGTCTTTGTGAATATTGGGGGAATCGCCAATGTGACCTGGTGCGGAGACGGCGGCCGCGCTGACTCACTGATTGCTTTTGATACTGGTCCAGGAAACGTCCTTCTCAATGATTGGGTCAAGGCCCATACGGGTCAGGCCTTTGATGAAGGCGGTCAGATTGCGCGGCAAGGGACTGTTCATAAGGATGTTCTCGCGTCGTATTTAAGCCACCCTTACTTTTCTCAACCCCCCCCTAAGTCACTGGATCGGGGAAGTTTTACTTTGGCGCTTTGCCAAGGACTTTCCCTTGAGGACGGCGCGGCGACCCTGACAGCGTTGACGGTAAGATCCATTGCAGCGGCAAGCCCTTTTTATCCAGAAAGTCCCACTCATTTCTATATGTGTGGGGGCGGGCGGCATAACACCTATTTGGTCGAGCAGCTGAAAACGCTTCTGGCGCCTTCGAGGGTCGAGTCCGTGGAAATCCTTGGATGGCAAGGGGATTTCATTGAAGCGCAGGCTTTTGCCTATTTGGCCATTAGATCTTCTTTAGGAAAGGCAATTTCTTTCCCAGGGACCACGGATGTTTGTGCCCCCATGACAGGGGGTGACCAGATAATACCGCAAGAAACAATTTGTAATAGAAGAATGCTTGTTTTTTAAGGCGTTTTCTTGAAAAAATCCCTTCATCTTTATCCCCTTTATGGACACAAAAAATGGTCATCTCAGGCCGAGACGCAGATCAATACGCAGAGCAAAAAAAAGTCGCCCAGCAAAAAACCATCAGAAAAGCAGGTTCTTTGGAAGGGGTTGGCGTTCACTCTGGACAAAATGTGAATGTGACCTTTAAGCCCGCACCTATAAACACAGGGATCGTTTTTGAGCGCACAGATAGCGGCGCGTCCGCCCAGATCCGGGCCCTTTGGCATCAAGTCAGCGATACACGCATGAGCACCCAGCTGCGCAACGCAGACGGCGTTACCATTGCCATGGTCGAACATCTCATGGCCGCCCTTGCGGGTCTTGAGGTTGACAACTTGTATATAGAGGTCAGTGGTCCTGAAATGCCGGTTTTGGACGGAAGCTCTCATATTTATGCCGATGCGCTTGGGGCCCTTGGGCTTGTGACGCAAGACGCAAACCGCCTTAGATATAAGATCTTAAAACCAGTTGAAGTGCGCCAAGGAAACAAATACGTACGCCTTGAGCCCGCTGTCAAGACGACCTACGATTTCTCCTTTGACTTTTTTGGCGGGCGAGACGGGGTCCCGGCCCAGACCATGAGCTTTGATTGGACGCCGGCTGGTTTCCTTCGTGAAATTTCAAAGGCGAGAACCTTTGGCTTTTTTGAGGATGGTCAAAAACTACAGGCCATGGGTCTTGCAAAAGGCGCAAGCCTTGAGAATACCCTTGTTTTGCACGAAGGCAAGGTGATGAACGCGGGCGGCGAGCGTCTTCGCAATGAGTGTGTCCGACACAAGATCCTTGATGCCGTTGGAGACATGGCTTTGGCGGGTGCGCCGATTTTAGGGGCATACGCCTCCCATAACGGCGGACACGAGATGAACAATCAGCTTTTGCGAACGTTGTTTGCCGATGCAACTGCGTGGCGAGAGGAAGTGATTCCCCAAGAAGTATGGCAGACCTGGCAGCCTTTCGCGTCCATCGCTATCTAAAGTCAGAGAAGGGACGTGCTTGCACGTCCCTTGAGATTTCTAAAACTGAGGGAAGGGGCAAGCGTATACGGACCCTTCGCGTCCAAGATAAAGTTGTTTTCTTTCCTTGAAGAAAATCTGGTACTGAGCGGTCCCGCCGGCGATCACTCGCTCTGCAAAGGTCTCGTAATCAATGAGTTGTGCTTGTGCAGCTTCAATGGCGTTTCTAATGCTTTCTTCACAGAATGCGCTGGCCGGTAGCCCAAAGTTTTCACTTTCAATGCAGTAAGAAAAGTACTCGTTTTCTTGGCCGTAGTAATGAATAAGCTTGGCCGCAAAATCCACTGTATAACGCTCGGCTCCGGCTTTCATAAGACGGTCAATAAGTTGCGGGAACGAAAGCTCTTTGTTAAGGCTCAACGCAATTGCCTCTTTAATTTCTTGAATATTCATCATCTTTTCCTTTCTAGTGGTTAAGCTTTTTGGCACGGTCCTTGGGTGTCCACCCGTTGCCTTTTAAAAGCTGTAAAATCAGACCTCGTAGAGTTTCCTCTTCTTGAGGCGTGATGTGCCCAAAGAACAGCGCGTCATTGGTGTCAGCCTCTTTGGCAATGGTGACAACAAGGGCGCGCGCGCTGTCCGTAAGCGCAACAAAGAATGAACGCCCATCACGGCCATGGGCAAGACGCGTCACGAGCCCTTTTGCCTCAAGACGATCAAGCATGCGTGAGAAGGTGCTTTTATCAACACCGATGCGTTCAGCAGCCTCCTGGGGCGTGATTTTCTGGGCGTCATAAAGGGTTCTCAAGGCCACCCACTGGGGAACTGTGATGGCATGTTTTTCAACACGCGCTTCAAAGCTTCCTGAAATCATGTTTGAAAGGCACCTTAGCCAATAGCCAGTATGCTTTTCCAAAGGGCTTGGAGATGGATCAGTCATGTCTTTCTTTCTTTGTTGTTCACAAAGGGAATATAGTTGCATATACAACTATATGTCAATCACAAAAATGCCAAGAATGAAAAAATTTCATATCATACTGAATAAATGTGAAATTATGTAGGCCTTGTCTTGCACAGGTTAGGCGCTATCCCCCATCCTGCGTGCTGAAAGAGAGGAGAAATTCTCCCTCCTTAGGAGCGCCAGTTCGCAAGTCCCAAAGCTGTATCGGCGCCGCCCGGTGTTGCCTTAAAAGGGGCGGCCAGACGATTCCACGCGTTGATGGTCGCAATGGCGTAAGTTAAATCAGAAAGCTCTTTTTCGTCAAAATGGCGTTTGGTTTCTTCAAAGAACGCGTCATCGATTTCCGTTTGAGAAAGATGGGTAAGGGCTTCGGTCCAGGAAAGGGCGGCGCGCTCTTTTTCCGTGAAAAGAGGAGATTCATGCCAGATCACCAGGTGATGGAGGCGCAGTTCGTCCTCGCCGTGAAGACGCGCTTCTTTGCTATGCATGTCCACACAAAAAGCACACCCATTCAACTGAGAGGCTCGCAAATACACAAGATCAATGAGCTGTTGGCTAAGAGAGCTGTGTTTAACCGTATCACTTAACTCCATGAGTTTTTTATAGGACTCTGCTGAAAGACGGACATAATTCAGGCGCTGTGTCATAGTGAGGTCTCCCTTATTTTTTTATCATCTTAGCACACAACAAAGCGGTGCGTTAGTCACGTGCGAGAGGAGCGCGCGCGTCGCCACTTAAAGGCTCGTAGCATCAGCTGATCAAAAAAAGCGTCTCCTAAAAACCTGCGACAAAAAAGAAAAAGACGCGCGTACTTTCCGGCGACATAGCGGCGTTTGGGGTTTTTGGCTTTGATGGCTTTAAGAAGGACGCGCGTAATCACTCGGGGTGGAGATCTTTTGTGCTGCGCCACCGTGCGAAGGGTGTGGGCTTTGAGGCGCGCCGTCAAAGGAGCATAAGGTGTGTGCGCGGAATGCGTTTCAAGGCGTCTAAGCATTTTGTGAGAAAACTCAGTCGCAACCGCGCCCGGCTCAATCAAAACCACGTGAATGCCAAAGGGATGCAGTTCTAAACGCAGGCAATCAGACCAGGCCTCAAGGGCATGTTTGCTTGCGTGATACCAACCCGCAAGGGGACTATAGAGCCTTCCAGACATGGACGAGACGCTGATGATTTTCCCGCATCCCTTTTGCCGCATGGCGGGCAGAAGAAGCTGCGTCAAGCGCGCGTGCCCAAAAAGGTTGACCTCAAATTGCTCTCTTGCGGTTGAGAGGGGTATGTCTTCAAGGGCGCCGTAAATACCAATGCCGGCATTATTAATCAGTACATCAAGGCAGGCGCCGTTTTGCGTGATTTCTTGAGCCGCGTTGAGGATGCTTTCGTCGTCACAAAGGTCCAATGGCACGGCCTTTAACCCTTTTTGAATGAGGGGGGTGAGGGCGGTCAAGTCCCGCGCGCCGCCGTAAACCACGTACCCCTGCTCAAGAAGGGCGCTGGCAAAGTCAAAACCTAGGCCAGAGGACACACCTGTGATGAAAACTGTTTGAGAAGACATGAGCCTGCAAAAAAGAATTGATGGTCTTGTAACTTATCGCAGTCTTTACAGACGATAAAGATCTAAAGGCGAGCCCTCGTTGAAAGAAAGCGCGCCCAAGTGCCTTACCCTTTGAGGGAGGCCATATCAATGACAAATCGGTATTTCACATCGCTTTTAACCATCCGGTCATAGGCGGTGTTAATCTCTTGTATGGGAATGAGGCGGTGTTAATCTCTTGTATGGGAATGAGTTCGATCTCCGATGTGATCTGATGCTTCGCGCAAAAATCAAGCATTTCTTGGGTTTCTTTAATGCCCCCAATGAGAGATCCTCCAAGGGAGCGCCTGCCAAAAATCAGGTTCATGATGGTGGGTGAGGGGTGCGGCGTGGAAGGCGCTCCCACCAGCGTCATGGTGCCGTCTCGTTTCAAAAGCGTCATAAAAGCATCAAGGTTATGGGAGGCTGCAACGGTATTAAGAATAAAATCAAAACTACGCGTATGGGTCGCGACGGCGTTTGCATCCTTTGAGATGACGACTTCATGGGCGCCAAGTTGCAAGGCGTCTTTGACTTTGCTGTCAGAGCTTGTAAAGGCCACCACATGAGCCCCAAGGGCGCGCGCAAGCTTGATGCCCATGTGGCCAAGGCCGCCAATCCCGACAACGCCGACCTTTTTACCAGGACCCGTTCCCCAGTGCCGCAGCGGCGACCAAGTGGTAATCCCCGCACACAAAAGAGGAGCGACGGCTGCAAGATCTTTTTCATCGTGGGAAATACTCAAGACAAAATGATCATCCACAACAATATGCTCTGCGTAGCCGCCATAGGTATGATCACCGTTTTCTTCGGCGCCGTTGTAGGTGCCCGTAAACCCTTTGGGGCCTTCGCAGTATTGCTCAAGATCGTCTTTGCAAGAGGCACACGTGCGGCAGCTGTCAACCATGCATCCGACCCCAACGATTTGCCCTGTCTTAAAGCGTGTTACATCTTTGCCAATGGCTGTGACGCGACCAATGATTTCGTGCCCTGGAACACAGGGGTAGAGGGTCCCTGGCCATTCGCTTCTGACGGTGTGGACGTCCGAGTGGCATACGCCGCAATAAAGAATATCTATGGCAACGTCCCTCGGTTTGAGCGCGCGCCTCTTAAGGATCATAGGTCCAAGAGGAGTGGTTGAAGAAGAGGCCCCATAAGCTTTTGTTGTCATTGTGTCCCTGCTTTTTTTACTTAACTTATGTAATATAGCATCTATTAGATACATATTCTCATAAAAAATATCTCAATTTTCGAATTACGTTATGGAAAATCATTTGATTTTGACAAAAAAATGACAGAAATACACAGGAAGGCGAAAAGCTTCGACAACGCGTCTTAATGGGGGCCCAGGAGCTGGGCAGCCTTTGCCTATTTTGACCTAAGTGAGACATTTTATGGTTTTGCTACAGCTGTTGTTTAAGGAGAGGATTAAGCTCTTGGTCCTTGAGGCATGCCCCCTTAGATTTTTGTAAAGCCATCATCGCGCGATCCACCCTAAACATAAACTTAAGTCTTAAAACACAAGTTTGATCAGGACTTCTTTTTGCATTTTTCAACAAAGGAAACAATCACTTTGTTGAAGGCCTCAGGGTGGCTCCACTGACAGTCGTGAGGACCGTCAAGGGTTTCCATCATCACACAGTTCGCGTACGCTAGGGACGCGGTGTAGTCGTTATTGATGGCGTGATCTTGTTTTGCCATCAGGATACCTAGGGGCACACAAGAACGTTCAACCACCTGTCGTTCGTCACGGCCTTCTCCTTTTAAGACGGCGCTGACCATGGTATGGCGGGCAAGACCATGGGCGCGCATGCTTGCTTTGGCAAGCAGAGGATACTTTTCAAAGTCAATAACGCCTTGAGTAATGTAAGATTTAGTATCCTCGAGGGTAAAGGGATCTATTTTCATGCTAAGGGGCGTAGAGTATGTTGGCAGGTAGGCTTCCTTTAACCCATTCTCTGACGGCGTAAAAGGCGGCGCGCAAGCGATGAGAACGCCGCGAAGAAGGCTCGGGTTTTCAGCCATCATCTCCATGGCAATATGACCACCCAGGGACCAACCTACCACGGTAACAGGGCCAAGATTCAGCTTTTCAATGAACTCGCAGCACACGCGGCCATATCCAGCGAGGGTATATGTGTCAAGGGGAACCACCGCGTTATCACTTTCACCATGCCCAGGAAGATCGAGCGCGAGCATTTTGTATTTAGTGCCAAGTTCGTCGAGTTGTCGGATCATATATTCCTTGGAAGTCGAGTTGCCATGGATCAGTAAAAGCGTGTCTCCAGTGCCGGTTGTTTCATAATAAGCAAGTTTTCCAGCCGACGTTTCAAGGAATTTTTTTTGAAGATCTTCATGAGCTAACGTCTGAATCATTCCAGTGCGAGATAGCTCTTCATAGGTGGGGTGAAAGTCGCTGGCGTGGGTGATGCTCGTCGTCATGGAAGCGCACATGCAAATCCTCATAGTTATTTTTTTGAAAGACACCATGTCATTTTTTTCCTCACATTACTGGCTCTTAAAAGCCAATAACATATACCATGGACGGATAAAAAATCATTTTGATTTTTTATGGTTTTTTCAAAAAGTGATTTTAATTCCTTTGGTCGATATAGACAAATAAATCAGCACGCCATGGTCTGACCTTGCCCCACACGACGTGATTATGGGGCAAACATGACCAACACCTCCCTATACTTATTCTGCTCAAGGATGAAGGTTCTTTTGCTGTGAGAGCTGATTTTCCCTCCCCACCTTTTGTACGCGCAAAGAGCTTGGCTGTTTTCCTCCAATGCCCACAGATGCGTGCCCGTTGCCCCGTTTGATAACATTTCTTGATGAGCGGTACAAAAAAGGTTGTATCCGATTCCCATGCCCCAATGAGAGGGACTTAAATAGAGAGCATATATTTCGCCGTCCTTTGCTAAGTCACGGTCACGACTAGGTCCAAAGGAGATAAAACCAACGGGTGTTTGTTCATGAAAAGCCATATATACAGAAAAGTCATCTTGATCGGACGTCTTAAAGTAACTTGTCCATTGAGTGATTTTTTCTTCAAGGGATAGTTTTTCAAGGTAACTTTTTGGAAAAAAAGGGTGATAGGTCTCTTTCCAAGAGGCTATATGAATCTGGGCGATGGCCTCAACATCATCTTTGGTTGCTTTCTTAAGGACGACCCCTGAGAAAAACTTGCCAACACTGGGCATGAAGCTCACTTTGATAGGTTCAATCTCACATCATCCATAGCATAATGCATAAGAAATAGATGAGCCTTTTATTTTGGCTTTACCAATTTTTTAGAAAATCATGGTTATGCTGTGTGCATCTTGTGAAGATGGCACAGAGACGGAAGGAAGGTCGTATGTTCTCTCACTCAACAACAGGAAACGCACGACAGGAATTAATAGCCCTTGAGCGCTCTCTTGCGATAATCCGTTTCAAAACCGACGGCACTATTCTTGACGCAAATCAAAAGTTTTTGGATGTCATGGGTTACACCCTTGAAGAGATCAAAGGGCAACATCATCTGATTTTTGTCACGAGCGATGATGCAAAATCTCAAAACTATGCAGATTTTTGGAAGACCCTTGCGAGCGGCGAATTCGTTTCGCGTACCTTTAAACGACTTGCCAAGGGCGGGCGCGCTGTTTGGATCGAAGCCTCTTATAGTCCAGTCAAAGATGACAAAGGCAATGTCCTGTATGTGGTGAAATGTGCGCTTGATGTCACAAGGGCACATCTTCAGCAAGCTGACTTCCAGGGACAAATTGAAGCCATCAATAGATCCCAGGCCGTGATTGAATTCAACTTAGATGGTATCATTATCAACGCCAATGATAAATTCCTTCGCACTATGTCCTATACAATCGCAGAGGTCAAAGGAAAGCACCACAGCATTTTTGTCGAGGATGATTACGCAAAAAGCCGTGAGTACGAGCGGTTTTGGAAGAAACTGCGCGACGGAGAGTATTGGGCAGGCGAATGCAAGCGCTTAGGAAAAGACGGTAAAGAAGTTTGGATTCAGGCGACCTACAATCCTATTCTTGATATGGAGGGAAAAGTTTTTAAGATTGTAAAGTTTGCCTCTGATGTCACAGCACAAAAACTGCAAGCCGCAGATAATCAAGGTCAAATTGAAGCCATCAACAAAGCTCAGGCGGTTATTGAGTTTAATTTGGATGGCACCATCATCACCGCAAATGACACCTTTTTGCAAGCCATGGGATACACTTTAGACGAAATTAAAGGAAAACATCATAGGATGTTTGTCGATCCCGCCGAGGTTCAAAGCCAAGAGTATATTGATTTTTGGCAAAAGCTCAGGAGTGGGGCGTTTGACACGCGCATTTATAGGAGAATTGCCAAAGACGGCCACGATGTATGGATTCAGGCGTCTTACAACCCGATCTTTGATATGAATGGGAGACCCTTTAAGATAGTTAAGTATGCAACAAATCTTACGGATGTAATGCAAATATGCACCGTGGCGGAAAATACGTCGAGTAACACTCAAACGGTGGCAGCTGCCGTCGAAGAACTATCGGCCTCTATCAATGAGATCAGCAAAAATATGTCCATGACCACGGACGCGACAGCCAATATAACTGAGGCAACTGCCCATGTGGGCTCATCAGCTGAGCATTTGATTAGCACCACAACGGCCATGGAAAGCATCATTCGCATTATCGAGGAAATCGCCAGGCAAACAAACCTCCTTGCCCTGAATGCGACCATCGAGGCGGCGCGCGCAGGCGAGGCTGGTAAAGGTTTTGCGGTCGTGGCGGTGGAGGTGAAAAGCCTTGCCAGTCAGACAGCCCAAGCAACCGAAGAAGTTGCGAAAGAAATTAAAACAGTGCAGCAAGCCTCACAAACGCTTCGTGGCTCCATCGAGAATATTACGACCTTGGTTGATACCGTTAACAAGTATACTTCCAGCATTGCAGGCGCCATCGAAGAACAAAGTGCGGTCACGCGGGAAATTTCAGACAACACGTCGCGTATTTCAACCCTTGTGGATGATATGAAAGACCGTGTTAAAAAACTATCCAAAAGATAAACGTTTTTTTAGCTGATCATTTCATTTAAAGAGAAAAATGGGTTGCCATGGGGGCGTCGGGTAGATTTGTAAGACGCGACCATAACGCCTGGGACATCTCTTCGGGCTTTTGATCAGGATGAAAGGGGTCTAATGACTGAAAGCAAAGACTTGCAACGTGCCTCACCAAAAGAGCCGTAACCTGAGCGCCTAAAAAGTAAAGTTCACGAGAAGCAATGAAAACAAGGCTATGGTCTGGAAGGGTGACCTTGCCAAGGCAGATAAGGTCCCCTCTTGTTTGGATGAGAAATGCTTTACGTACAGTAAGGGGACCTTGGCAGTAAAGCTGGGACTTTTCAAAAACTTCATCGATGAAATACCCATGGTCGTTGACATAAAGCTCTGGGTTATTCCCGATAAAGGCGTCGAGCTCTGTGCCAGAGCATGCACAGTAAATAATGGGATCTGTCGCGTAAAGATGATCAAAAGAGACAAAAGAAAGTGGATCCGTATGGTAAAGAAGGGCGCTTGGACAACAAACCTCAAAAGAGGGGTAAAGAGCAGGATTAGCGATTCGGCTTTCTTTGCTCTTCTCAAAAAGTTGCCGCGCGTCGCGGGTGCGAATATCACGAAGAAGCGTTGTGTCGGTTTCCAGCATGTCTGCAAGGGCAAAACCATTTTCTTGCACACGAAGCTCAGCGTTCATAATGGGAATAAAGCCACCACTAACCATTAAGGGCAAGCTGATGCTTTTGGATCCCTTAGGAAGTTGTACGGCAAAGGGTGTATTGATAGACCCTGTCATGGTGATGGGCGTGGTACCAACAATATTGAAAAAATAGGTGTGATGCACGTTAAGACCTAAAGATGAACTTAACTCCTCGTAGTCTTTCGCGCCGGGTTTTTTTTGAAAAAGAACGCGCCCTGGAGGAGTCGTAATGATTTTAGGGGTGCGCGTGACAATTTTACGCAAGTGTTGAGGATCCCGAAACGAAACAGTTATGTCTCCCCTTGGGACGCCGGCAACCCTTTGAAGCTTGATGTGCGCTGGTTTTGGCTCAAACTGAGCATCGCAAAACGTGTGCAGAAGCGTCTGGGCAAATGGATAGGGGTCAGTTAGAAAATCCGTTGTGGTAAGAGCATCGACATAAAGATCATGGGCGTAGTGAGATGTCCGTGCAAAAGAAAAAAGGGAGGGTAGGTCTAGATACTTTATAAGAGAAATCAGGATTTCCGGTGGTAGAAGAGAGAGAATATTGATCTGAAAAAGGCGTAGTTTTGACGGCTCAAAGGTTTCATCGGCTTTAAGGGCCTCTTGATGCCACGAAAAAGCTCGTAAAAGGTCACCAAGATCCTCACAGCAAAGGGCGGCCATGTACCGGGCGTTTGTTCGCAGAAGCTTGTCTTCATGACTTTCTAGATGAGACGCCTCGCTTGCAACGGCTAAAAAATAAGGAAGAGCCTTTTCGTATGCGCCTGTTTGCCTAAGACGCATGACTATCTCATAGGGCGTGTCGTCGTTGCTGGTGGCCCACAAGGCTGTAAGCGTTAAATGAATGAGCAGCAAGGCAAAGGAAATGTGTGTCGTTTTACATCCTGACATTAGCATCTTATTACGCTTCAACTATCTGAGAATATTCTGAATAAAGAATGATCGTCAATACAGACCGGATGATTTTCAATGGTGAAAATTTACAAATTGATAGACTTCTTTGCCAAGCTTAAAGAGTTCTTTCAAAATGTAGGATTTTCTGACTATGCGGTGGCACAAAGAAATGCCGGCGCAGGCCTTGCCCATAAGCGCTTGTTTTTCCACTTTACAAGTGAGGTGTGTCATGTGCAAGGAGCACATGAGAAGTGACCAAGCTTTCGCGCTCTCAGATTCGTCTAAAATAGGGACAGCTTTCACTAGCGATTATTCAGTTAAAACGTATCTTATGTAAAAATGGTTTGGAAAAAAAATTGATCTTTTCGCGTTTTTTGTATATTAGTTTTTCTGGTGTACTTTAACGATAAAGGAAAAAAATAAATGAAAAAGATTTTTAAAAGAATTTCCATTCTGTCGGTCATGGCAACCGCAGTGTGGGGTGTCAATGTGTCTGCGTCACGGACTGTTTCAGAGTATCTCGAGGAAAGAGGTAATGCTCCTAAAATCATGGCCATTGGTGAAGGGCATGCCTATAATAATTATGACTCAACCTTTTATCAGGTGGACTGTGAATCTTCTGCGAATCCAGATCTTGAGGATGATGTGGTCACTCAAGGAAAACTCTCTACCGCCCCCGAGGCGTCTTTTGATAAGATTTTGCTGTGCAATATTCCCACAACTGTCTTCAACGGCGAGATCGAAAATGGTACTGCTGTTAGAACAGAGAGAGGTCTCAAACTAGAAAACCCTCATTTGGTGTTAAATATCTTTAAAGGGCTAGCGCGTCTTTTGAAGGATGGAGGAACCCTGGAGTTTAATTATATGTGGGGCGGGAATTTCGCCGAGAATGACGAACATAAAGCTCAACTTCATGGCTATTTGGTAAAGGGTCTTTTGAATCCGTTTAATCAATGGTTAACAAAAGAAGATTTCGATGTCTTTAACGATGAACATCCTAGGTTTGAGGCGGCCTACACCGCCCAGCTTAAAGAGTTCTTTCAAAATGCAGGATTTTCTGACTGTGTCATGACACAAAGAAATGTTGGGGGACAGGCTGCCCAAAAGCCTTATAACGTCGATACTTTTGTCACACATCCCGGATGGTTCGTGGTGACGAAGTAAGCCAGTTCAGTGCTTGGATCAAAAGGCGTCCCTTAGGACGCCTTTTTTGTGTCAAACTGCTGCCAGACGCCGTCGTCGCCGTGCCACTCGCCTTTTGTCGCGGCTTTGGTGTATTCGGTTGCCCGCGCTTCAAAAAAGTTCGCGTGCTCCACGCCGTTTAGGATGGCCGTCAGCCAAGGCAGGGGGTGGGGGCGGCGCTGCTCGTACGTGCCGTCTTTGCCGTCGAAATATCCATAAAGGGGTTGAAGTTTGAGCTGCGTTAAGCGCCAGTCCGCAATATACCGGATATACTGCTGCACGTCTTCTGGTGTCAGTCCCTGGATATCGCCAAGCTCAAAGGCAAGCTCAATGAACTTATCCTCAAGGCCCACCATGGTTTTGCCGACTTCGGTAATGTCATTTGCCACTTCTTTGGTGAGGGATCTTGTTTCCGCGTTCCACTCATGGAAGAGCCGAATAAGAGAAGCGCAGTGGAGTGACTCGTCCCGCACAGACCAGCTAACGATTTGCCCCATGCCCTTCATTTTATTGAACCTCGGAAAGTTCATGAGCATGGCAAAGCTAGCGAAAAGAGACATGCCTTCGGTAAAGGCCCCAAACATGGCAAGGGTCCTTGAAACATCCGCGCAGGTCTCCGTCCCAAAGGTCTTCATATAGTCCGACTTTGCCCGCATGGCGCCGTATTGACGGAAAGCTTGAAATTCACTTGACGGCATTCCAAGGGTTTTGAGTAAAAGGGCGTACGCATCAATATGCACCGTTTCCATGTTGGTAAAAGCCGCCATCATCATCTGGATTTCAAGGGGTTGAAAGATGGGGATATAGCGTTTGAAATAGTTATCACTGACCTCTACATCGGATTGGGTAAAAAAACGAAAAATCTGGGTAAGGAGATGCTTTTCGCTGGCGCTAAGCGCGTCCTTTTGCCAGTCTTTAATATCTTCCCCTAAGGGAACTTCTTCCCCCATCCAGTGAATTTGCTGTTGCTGCTTCCAGGCTTGATAAGCCCAAGGATAACGCTCCACATGGTAAGTCCCCGTGGTGTCCAATAGCCCAACAAGGCCGCACCCTTGAAGCGCAAGGGGATTCTTTTTAGCAAAACTCTGCGTCATGGTGTGCTCCCTTATGGGTTATTGACAAGCAAGACACTCGTCATAGTTAGTGGTTGTTTGTTCCGTGTCCTCAGCGCCAACGTCTTTTTTCTTACCGGCAAATTCGGCGCGTTGTAAGGATTTAGAGCGGCAATAATAAAGACTTTTCACACCCTTTTCCCAGGCCTGCCAATGAAGCATCAACAGATCCCATTTATGGATGTCGGCAGGCAGGAATAGATTCAAGGATTGTCCTTGACAGATAAAAGGCGCCCTGTCAGCCGCAAACTCAATAAGCCAGCGCTGATCAATCTCAAAGGCAGTTTTAAAAACCATCTTCTCGTGGGGAGTAAGCTCACTCAGGTGTTGGACGGAGCCTTCGTGCTGGGTGATGGATTCCCAAATCTCGTCGTTGTCTAGTCCCTTTTTCCTAAGAAGACGCTCAAGATAGGGGTTTTTCACAACCGTATGACCCGATAAAGTTTTGTGATTATAAAGGTTTGCGGGAATGGGTTCAATACAGGCCGACGTCCCGCCGCAAATGATGCTGATGGAGGCGGTGGGGGCAACGGCAAGCTTGTGACTAAACCTCGCAAGCACATTTTGGTCCTTGGCATCAAGGCACGCACCTTTTTCTTTGGCAAGGGCCACGGAGGCGGCGTCTGCTGCGCGCCGGATATGTCTGAAAATTTTTAGGTTCCAGGATTTTGCAAGCGCGCTTTCAAAGGGGATATTTTTCTTTTGCAAAAGCGAGTGAAACCCCATAAGGCCAAGGCCCACAGAACGCTCGCGCTTGGCGGAGTAAACCGCGCGCGCCATCCCCTTGGGGGCGGTCTCGATAAACTCTTCTAACACATTATCAAGAAAACGAAAAACGTCTTCGATAAAAAGAGGATCGTCCTTCCATTCGTCCCAAGTCTCGGCGTTAAGGGAAGAGAGGCAACACACGGCCGTGCGGTCTTTACCAAGGTGATCGCGTCCTGTGGGTAAAAGAATCTCGCTACACAGATTGCTCATTTGAATGCGAAGGCCCAAATCCTTTTGGTGCTTGGCAAGGTGCTTGTTGGCGGTGTCAATAAAAATCAAATAAGGCTCACCTGTTTGGAGGCGCATCTCGAGGATTTTTTGAAACAGGACGCGTGCTTGAACACGCCCTACAGGCTCCTTGGTTTTAGGGGACAAAAGATCAAAGGGTTTGTCATCCCGCACAGCCTCCATAAAAGTATCGGTGATGGCGATGCCGTGGTGCAAGTTCAGGCTTTTGCGGTTAAAATCGCCAGAAGGTTTCCGGATCTCTAAAAACTCTTCAATTTCTGGATGATGAATATCAAGATAGACGGCTGCGGACCCACGTCTTAGGGATCCTTGGGAAATGGCCAAGGTCAGTGAGTCCATCACACGCACAAAGGGGATAATGCCAGACGTTTTGCCGGCACGTCCAATGGCCTCACCCACGCCCCGCACATTGCCCCAATAGGTGCCAATGCCTCCACCGTTGGAGGCAAGAAGGACATTTTCATTCCAAGTGGTGACAATGCCGTCGAGGGAATCTGCAACGGTATTAAGAAAGCAGGAAATCGGAAGGCCGCGACCCGCCCCGCCATTGGACAAAATGGGGGTGGCCGGCATGAACCATAAACGCGAGATATAATCATAAAGACGCTGGGCGTGGGCTTGGGAATCAGCGTACGCGCACGCAACCCTCGCAAACAGGTCTTGGTAACGCTCGCCTTCCAAAAGATAGCGATCCTCTAGGGTTTGTTTGCCAAAGTCGGTCAAAAGCCCGTCACGGCCATGATCCAAAGTAATTTGACGGGGATCAAGGGTAGGGCGCGCGCGCGTGGTTTCTGTTTGTTGTGGTTTTTTTTGGGGAAAAGGCACCACCCCCCCCATGGGATCAAAGTGAATTAAGTGACCATGTTGGTCAAAGTCATAGGCATTGGTCAGCATCAAGAAACCCTCCTTTTCTTGAAGGCGGGTGTGCATTTGGTGACAAAAAGGTAAAAGAGTCCCCTTTGACACTCGGTGCACCCCGCCCGGTGTTACGAAATTGATGCTTCGAGTCGGTAGGTCTCCTGGCTTGCGGGTCATGGTATATGGAAGGGCCTTCCCAGTTTCCCAGTGGCATATCCCTCCAAAACTCGCCGCTTACAGTTGCGGGGGCAGCTTCGGTTTCGCACCGAATTCCCTTATTACGCACGCGGAAAAGTCCGAATGCACCGTCTAAGCGCCCTTATGGTAGCGAGGGTGCTCCCTTTAATCAAGCGGGTGCTTCAGAAAAATGCATGTAAAAAAGATATTTTGTTTTTAATCTTTTAGGCGGTTTTCTCGTAACGTTCAAGACAGAAAACTACACAGTCATTTGAAAACAAAAAAGGAAATATTTAAGTAAAATTGATTCTTGTTGAGAGAGAAAAAGGATGCTAGCGGTAAGGGAACAAAAGAAGGGTCGCATGAAAAATCGCTTACTTTCAACAGTTTTTTGCCTAGGTCTTTTGGCTAGTCCTTGGTTAAGGGTCTGTGGGTCGTCACACGACTGGACGCAAGAACACGAGGGGAAACCAATTGCTACAAGTTCGGGAAAGAGTGAAGCAATTTTTAGTGAATACTTAAAAAAATTGGGCCATTTTCCTCATGTGCCACTTGCGGGTGAGGCATATGTTGTGTTTGAAAAAAATGGACCAATATGCAAAGCAGTAGGTATTCAAAACGAGCTTGAAGGTGGTGAAAGGGCCGCTGCACAATTTATTAATTCTTTACCCGTCAATTGTTTTTTGAGTATAGCTTTGGTTCCGACGGTGTCAGATAATGGCCCCCGTATCATGGGAAGCCTTGTCCTGTTACTTCCAGAACTAACCCAAGATAACGAAACTCTGCTGCATCAATATAAGGGTACATGGGATCCGTTTTCTCACACGTGGTCTTCTAAAACAATTCCTCTTGGAGAAGGAGATACCCTTAGTTTACATACAATTCCTTTTGACAACCCTAGAGTGGGCTCTACCATGACACGTCTTCGGCGCCTGGTATTACCCAAGGGTCTTGATCTTCTAGATCAAGAGGAGGCAAGCCACCCTACAATGTCATCATTAACAGTAGACAAGTCTCAAATACTTTATTTTGAAGAACTTTTGAGTCAAGTCTCTAACGAGTCTTTGCGGCAAGATCTTCGTCGCTTAATGTCTACAAATAATCTTTTACTGGCGTCAAAGGACTTTTTAAAGGAGGCGGTCGGCCAACTTGCCTTGATCAAAGATGGTCAAATGCGGGCGCAACTCAGTCGCTACGTTGATGTGATTGCTCAGAATGCTGAGGGAGACTTTGCAGTGAGTCTCTTGAAGGAGATTCCTACTTTTGCAGATATTGAAGATCAGTCTGCCAGAATTGCTTTGCAAAAATCACGTATTAAGGGTGTGCTTGCGACAGCAGTTCCCTCAATAGATATCGTTTTTATCAAGGCACCAGAGGTCACGCACTTTCCCATGCCTTTTATGATCCGGGCTGAAGATGCGCCTTATTGGTGCCCTTCCTTGATGCGTCCTATTTCTGAAGTTAATGTGGAGCGCGCCAAGAGCTTTACCACAGTTGCCTTAGGAAAAACTCCTTTTCCCACTGAGATAGAGAGGACTCATAACATTGCGATGTACGTGCAATGCTTGAAATCTCCTTACCTTAAGCGTGCCCTTGAAGCCTACGCAAAGTTGACGTCTGCGACCGCTCGCGAAACGCTGAAGGCGCTACTTGAGGCAATCTCTGATGAAAAAATTCGTCTTGCCTTATCGCCCTTTGGCACACCGGAAAGAGAAAATGAACTTGGCGGCCTTGAGACGCCCCAAAAAGCCGGGATGTTCGTACGCGTGATGTCGGCCATCCTTTCCCAGAATCCAAGTGAAGATAGAGCAGAGCGTAGCATGGGATTTCTTGTGGACGGGTTTTATAAGAAGTTGCTCCAAACGGGCAAAAACGCCCCTATTGAAAGCATCATCACATCTTTGATGCCCTCTGAAAATATAGGTGTTTATCCCAAGAGTCCGACAGATATAGGAAGAGATGCATCATCTTCATCATCTTCTGCTCAAAACACGTCGATGCGCTTTCCTACTGCACGACGTGGTGGGACATATATTCTTTGTGGAACAGGAAGACTGACCCCTGAGATGTCCATGAAAGACCACTCCGTGGGGCAACTTTTGTCAGTGATTGAGGCTTCAGACTTGAGATACTCGGCTGAAGAGCTGGAAAAGCTTAAAACTTACGCCAGGCAAACGCCCTACAACAGTTTTAATAAGTTGTCACCTGAGGATTTGGTCTCCTTTCTTTACCACAAAGAGGCGACCTTAGATGGTCTGAATGCGATTACGTATGCAATAGAACGTATAAGAAGGGAGGGCAATAGCAGCACAGTTATCGACTGTCTTGATGAAGTCACGCTTAGTCTATGCCATTATGGGGGGTATCCTGCTTTGAAAACCCTGGGAGGCATTAAAGAGACAGAAACGCCTCTGCAAATCAAAGAACTGCTTGATGTTGAAACCCTCAAGAAACTTGGGAAGCAATTTGCTTTTGAAAAACTGATTGCGCATTTGGCGGCGCTGCCAGATCAAGGTTCCCGTCGTCGTTATTTGGCAGCACTCATTGAAAATCCTCAAGATTATTCTGATATGCGCGCACAGAGACAACCTTTACAAGAGACGCCAGTTCTCTCCGGCATTACAGTCGGGCAACTTCCTACACCTTATAGCTTTTATCTTCCCAAGGAAACGCAAGAGTTCCGAGAGCACTTTATGGCGTCCCTCACAACCGAATGCTTAGAAGTCCTTAGAATGGATGGTTGCGGGACACTCTTTACTCAATTGAAATGTATAGAAAATTCAGAGGTTCGAGGTCGTGTCATGCGCCTTTTAACACCGTCACTGTTTAAAAGCACAGGGGACATTCTAAATGGAGGTTTGGTTCAACTTTTGGCAGAGATAGAGGATCCAATCTTATAACAAGAAATCGCGAATACCGTAGCTAAGGTAGGGATCGAGGGTTTTGAGGGGGCACGACTTTTATGGTCCCTATCACTTTTTAAGAATAGATCTTGGTCTACGGCGCACATGAAAATTCTTATGGACCTCAGAGAGCTTGGCATGAGCGCACCCTTGCTAAAGGAAATCGCGTTACTTGACGGAGATCTTCTTGAACATCGACCCCTTTTATTTAGGGGGCTTTTAAGGGCGTTTGGATTTATCCCGTCACGGGAAGACAGAGTGCGTCTTGGCGCTCTTGTGCCGCAGTCTTTGTGTTCACAAGAAGGCGCGCAGCTTCTTTTGCCAGCACTGGTCAGATATGTCTCTGGCCTTCCAACCCACGAGGCGCAAACGTCCTTTATGGAGCTAGTCACCCAAGGGGAACTTTCCTTGACTGCGCTCCCATCACTCGCATCGACTGTGAGGGAAGATTTGAGGGATCTCGTTGCCAGCATCGAGGATCCAGACATTCAACAAGTTGTTGTGCACTTTTGTCAAAACCCTCAAGTGTTAAAGGTTGCGGGCGAGCGGGCGCCAGAAGTTGTAAAAGCCCTTATGGCCCTTAATGATCCATTCTGTATCAAAGACATTAATGCGTGCCTTGAAGATGCAAGCGTTAAAAGACAAATCCAAAGTGTCGAAGATTTCTTTATGCTTATAAAAGCCCGTCTTGAAGACAAAGAATCTGATTGTTTTACTAATTTGAGTTTTAAGGATGCACGGCGTGACCTTATCTTTAGAATGACTTCTTTGCCCAGCCTCAGCGTGCCGACACGACGTACGTACGGTACCCACCCTGGCTTCCAAGGATATGGGTATTGAAGGGTTTTTTCACCAGTGATCCAAAAGTAAACAATTAAGAGGAAAGATAATGATGAGTCGTTTTCTAAGAACTAGTGGTTTTTTCTTCCTCATACACGGTGTTTGCTTGGCAAGCGTGACCTCTGAGGGCGAGAAGGATTTTATAAACCCTCCATATTACGCCACAACAAGCACTGAACGAGAGTTCCATCGTCAGCTCACCCACCCTGGTACGCATATTTCCCACCCTCCTTGTATGGAGGACTCAAAAGAAATCGCTGGCATGGTTCGTGAGGGTAAACTCGTCTTTATTACAGGCTTACTTCGCCGTTTTTCTGACTTTCCAGAGAAGCACAATAATTTCCAGGAAGTTGGGCCACGTACATCGAGTTTTGTGATGAAGTTCGTGAGGGACCCAGATAATTCTTCTGTTTTGGGACAAATAACTTTGTCCAATGACAGGGTTTCTTATGATTATCGGTGGGATCCGTTTTGTGGCGGAGCGCGCACCCATGTTTTTCCCATCACATCTCACGCGAGCCTTGTTTTGCAAACCCTTCCCATCAGTAATCCTCACTTGGGATTTACGATGACGCGGGTAATGCACTTAAAAAAGGCAAAAAACCTAGAGCTTTTATCAGCAGATCCCTACGAAGATGTGGAGAGTCTTTATCCAGAGAATCACCTTTCTTTAAGGCCTGATTGTACACCATATGATTTTGAAAGACTTCTTGAATTGATACCTAGACAAAAAACCCGTGAAGAACTAAGTCGCACCATTTTACCAAGCTATCGCCTAACCTGGTCTGCTGATTATTTAAAAAAAGCAGTACAGTCTCTTGCGGCAGTAGAAAATGACCAAGTCAGGGCACAATTATGTCGTTACGCTGCGATCGTGAGGGAAAACTTCCACCACAGATACCTATTGTTTAAATGCTTGGAACAAATAGATTTTTTCAGAAAGGTTCCCGATGAGGCGCACAGAATCTCTTTGCAAAAATCGTATATAAGAAGTCAACTGAGCAAAGATGTTGTGTGGGACATGGGTTTTGTGTCTCCCCCTAATCCAGATGTATGGCCGGCGACGCTTCTCCTCAACATCCAAAACGCCTCGTATTGGTGCGATCACCTAAAAAAGCATATTTGTGATGATATGACGGAAGACGTTTCACATTTTATCAAAGCATGGCGAGAAAATCATGAAGAAATTGGTCAGTTTCCTTTAACCGGTAACATTGCTTTAGATTCTTATCATGTTAGAAGTCCCTTTTTTATGTCGTTCATAGATCGTTATAGTGCTTTGAAAGAGGCCACACCAGAACAGATTTTTAAGACGATTGTGGAGACAATACCAGATGAGAGAATAAGAATGCGCCTAAGCGTTGGGACACCTGACGAGGGTCGTTTCACCATGAAAGGGCTTGAACATTCTCACTGTGTTGTTAATCTTCTAGGTGTCATGAGCACATTAGTAGAGCAGGTAAACGATCCGGAGATTTTTGCATACTTTGTCACGATCTTAAAGGATGCCGCTTGTACGACCCTTGTTGCCAGTAAGCATATCAGAACGTTCATTGAACGTTGCGTCCACGTTTCACAGCGCGACCCCGCCACACTTATCAAGACCCTTATTGATACGATTTCAAAGCCAGAAGTTAAAGAAGCTTTTCAGCCGTTTGCAACCGAAGAGACGGCATTGGCCCTGGGCGGCCTTGGGACACCGCAAGAGATTGCCTTGTTTTTAAGGATGATTTACGCGACAACCTTTGCGACAGAGAATCCAAAAATTCTGTCTCAAATGATGGCATGCCTTAAAGAAGGCTTCTATAGAGAGATCAAAGATTGCTCTTCACCTGTCCTTGTTGAGCGTCTTCTTCTTGCGTTAACATACTTTCCTGACAAGGAAAGTCGACTACGAACCATGGGATTCATTGATCAAGATCTGTTGGATCATTACGGCCCCGTTACAATGGGAGTTTTGAGAAGTTTTGTGCTTTTGCAAACACAAAAAAAAGATGAAGAGTTCTGTGATTTCATAAAGCAAGTTACTAAAACTTCATTTCAAGATGCCGTAAAAGAACAGTCCTCAAAATATGATGAAGAACATGGTTCATTGTTTAATTGGTCGTATGCGTTACGTGTTTGCTTTACCTACTTTTATAATATAAAGTAATGAATTTTTACATCAGGAGAATCTTTATGAAAATCCTTTTAAGCTCAACATGTGTGGGTATTTTCTTGTTGATGGGCCCCCTTCAGGCAAGTTCTGAAAAGGAATCATTGACGCAGGCAACCACGTCCACGGTGCAGAGATCTGCGAACAACGCGCCCCCCATCAAGGTCTTGGATGAAGACGATCCCTGGGGGGCGTGCACTGGAACGGCGACAGAACCCCTTGGGTCCTTTTAGTGCGATCGTTGATGGTTTTGGCCTACGCCTAACCCCCGAAGAGCGTGCAGCCTTTCAACATCATATGATCAAAAGTCATTACCCCTATAGTGATTACATGACCGTGCGGATTGTGGTGGAGGCTTTTTGTAATACGGACGTCTTTCCCGACACGTTTGCGACGCTGACATATATTGTCAGCCGCCTTGTAAATGAGGGATACAAAGAAGAAAACTTGCTCTCGTTTGTAGGTCAGCGCCTTGTGGAAATTACAAGACGCGGTGGGTACGGGGCCTTCAAAGCCCTTGTGGATTTGGAAAACCCAGTCACCCTTGCCGGTATCAAGGAAACGCTGTCCCCCACGTACTTAGATCAAGAGGCTGTCTCTCTGGATCTGGGCGCCCTTGTCACTCACTTGGCCCACGGAGGAGAAACCCCGAGCCTTGCCACATTGGATCAATTTCCAACCCTTGTGAAAAAGCCCTTTGTGTCTTGTGTCACGGCGCCTTCTATGTATCAACCTTACACCCTGGAGACACTTCCGGAGAGCTGGGCTTATGACTTACAACATAGTGTTAAAAATGAACGAATACGAAATCATATCCTTGCACATCTCACACCAGAGATTGTGAATAGCTACTCTCCATCAGTTTTGACCTATCTTTTAGAGCGTCTTCCCTCAGACCATGTCCGCGCTCGCGTCATGCAATTTTTCACAGCAGAGAATCAGCGTGCTTTTTCAACAGTGGGAAATTTTGAAGGAAATCTGCTGCCTGCTTTTGCCGATGTGTATTCCTATGAGCTGCAAGAAGCACTCCTCGCGCATTTTAAGAAGGTGTCTACGGATAGTTATTTCGATCGAATGGATCGCATAGCTCAATGTCTTTTTAAGGTGATGTTCTCTCAGGTTGAACGCGCTTATTCTCTTGTTTTAGACAAAAGCATCCGGGAAGAGTTTGGGAATCTGCTCTCTCCCATTTTCCAGGGGCGCGAGGATGTCGAAGAGGTCTTGCCGCCCCTCATCAAGGCCCTCAGTCTTCTGCCGACGTTGGAGGAACGAGGGGCCTATTTAAAAGCGGCGCTTGAACGCCGTGATGGGCCCGAGGCGTCTTGTAAAATGGCACCAGTGCTGCGTGAAGATTTGCGTCTTATCCTCGAGACCATTGAAGACGAAGAGATGAAGATCCTTTTGATGCAACTTTGTCAAAAGGAATCATTTTTAGAACTAACCAGTGGACAAGAAAAACAGGTCCTAGAAACGCTAGCTGGTATAGATGATGTGTTTTTAGCCGCAAGGATCGCAAAAAAACTTGTGTTACATTTTGAGAACGGCGTCCTTATGACACCCAAAGACGCGTTAGGTTTTATTGAAGCGCTTGAGGAGGGCGCCGACTATAACCCTGACCTGGACCTTTATGAACGAAATTTCCTCGTTTTTCTCAAAAGAGAGAGGGAAGGAACGCTTTCTTATAAAGCAACCCCCAGAAGCACTTATGCGTCGTACACGACGGCCCACGCGTTTTATACAGGGGGCTACTAAGAAAGATGAGGTTAATGGGAGTAAGATCTTGCCTTATAAACCTCAGCATAATAGGTGAGGATCATTAGAAAGCTATTCTTTTTAACATGGCTGGGGATCCTTTTGTTGGCCTGTCCTTTGGCGGCGAGTGACCTTCAAAGCTCTTGGACAGAGGACGCGGCAGATGACCACGCGTCCGATCATCAGCGCCAAAAGGGGCCCCTCCAAACGCTAGAAGAGGCCGATTATAAACAGGCGTTTATCTACGGGGCAGAAGGTGACTATCCGGATCCTTTTTATGATTTTTTTTACGGCGTCGGCGTGCGCCTCACGCCTAAAGACCGTCAAGACTTACAACCGTTTATGATTAATACCCACAAGATTTATAGTGAATCTACGGATACGTGGCATGTGGCGAAGGTCTTTTGCAATACGGACAGATTTCCCGATACATTTTCGTCCATGGGTTTTGTTGTGAACCGTCTGGTGAGCGAAGGATGGGCGCCAAAAAAAGTCATGTCCCTTGTGGATTTACGGATGGTCGAGATTGTCAGGCGCGGAGGATACGTTGCGTTCAAGGCGATCTTAGATTTACGTACTGATTTGGCGCGAGGTGCCATCAAAGCATTTTTGACACCTGCGTATATGGATCAGGTGGCAGCGCCTCTAGATCTTGCGGCCCTTATCACCCATTTTGATCAAAAAGGAGAAGCGCCGTCCCCTGAGACGTTGCATCAATTTCCTCATCTTTTAAAAAAGTCTTTAGTGACTCCTGATGCAATAACGGTTGTTTCATGCGGTAACGTGATTGCTAAGACAAAAGACGTAGATTCAAAAAAAATGCAAGAGGCTACGAGGAAAATCAGCGACCCTATGCAGGCTTTCAAATATATTGTCTCTTTAACCGCGGGGGTACCACGCCAAGAAATTGTGGACTTTATAAAACAGATAAAATCGCCAGATGTGCGTAGCCGTCTATTGTGTTTAGTGTCAGGCCATCATAGAGCGACGTTTCTTGACGCAGGTATATTTCAAACATATTTTATGGAAAGAGTTGCAGAATTTTATTCGCGGGAATTAAAAGAAGAGTTTATTGATTATTTTGGAGACCATTCATTCAAAGATTTCGTCCAAATAAAACAGGTTGATGTTAGTAAACGTCTTCTTAAGCTATTTCATCCACAGGTCGCACAGACCATGAAAGTTCTGCGCATCATGAGAGGCATAATGGCACAAACAGGATGTGCGAATTCCTCCATCGTCAGTGCCTACCCAATCCACGAAGAGAGGGATAGGATCAACAAAGCTCTAGTACTCATTCTAGAAGGGGCAAAAAAGGGCAAAAAAACTCAAGAAATAGGTGATTATGTGGTTCAGGCTCTTCAGTCCGTCGAGTTTCGTTTTGAAGATACCGTCACATCCCATAGGCGTAATCCTTAAATCTTTGCTACTTTATCAAGGGCCTTAGGTACTTAAATGGTGAGTTTGTCCCCCAAAAAACAGAGTGTCAAAAGAACAAACGGAAAAACTAAGGGGCAGGGCGCTTTGTGCAATGGGTGAAAACCCGGCCTTAAGGTAAAACTGACGCGCATCCTCCAGCCCTTCAACGGTGCCTAGGTACACCGTCTGTACCCCGCTTTTTTTAGCGCCCTTTAAAAGCGTGGCAAAAAGACGCCGTCCAAGTCCTTGGCCCCTGTGTTCTTTTGCGACAAAGAATTTTTTGAGCTCTCCAATCCCGTCCTCTAAAAAGCCAAGCCCAATACAACCCACGACTTTTGCATTTTCATCCAGGGCGTACCAAAAATGGGTGCGATTTTTGAAATGATAAAACCGCTCTGCCCTTAAAATTGAGTCATTGAGGCCAACGGGCAGGTTAAGGCCGAGCTCGCGCACCTGGATATGCTCGATCATGGCGACGACTTGGCGGCGCAGAGCCCGCGACGTTGAAAGGGTGTGAATTTTGATTTGATCACCGACTTTGCGACTTTTTTCTAGGGCATTTGCGTAAAGGGTGATGGCCTTTACTACATAATCTTGTTCGTCCTCGGTGAGAAAGGAAAAGGCGCCCTGAATCTTTTTATCGGAAAAGGTATCGATGTAGCCAAGCGCTTCTTGACCTTTGGCGGTAAGGGTAAGGGTTTTCTCACGGCGGTCAAGGCGGCCTTCATGGGCGCTGACAAGCTCTTCTTTACAAAGGGTCGTAATGAGGCGCGAGGTCGTTGACGGAGAGAGGATTAAGAGTGCTGCAATTTCCGAGGAGGTAATGCCGGGCTTTTTCCCTATTTCAATGAGAGTGTGCCAATGTTGGGTAAGGTGCTTGAAGGGGAGGGTGTCTAAGTTTAAAAGGCCAAGCTCACGCACAAGTTTGCGAGACACTTCTCGTAGCAAGGGGACTGTGTTTTTTTTCATTGCAGACATAATAAAATTTCTATATGGAATTAAAATATAAAAATTATTTCGAATTTGCAACTAAAAATGTGAGGGTCCATGACGATTTTACACTATCAACAAGAGGACGCGCACGAACTTAAGGCTCAGCTTTTAAAAAGCGCACGTGATGAACGAGGGAGCTATCTTGTTTTCGATGCAACGATCTTTCATCCTCAAGGGGGAGGGCAGCCCAGTGATACAGGAATCGTCACCCTAGGAGATAAGGTGATTCAGATTCATCACGTGAGAAGACAGGAGAATGAAGTGCGTCATTACAACGCAGATATCAATGTACCTCTCGTTCCCCAACAAGCTTTGATGCAGCTATGCGTGCCAACAAGGAAGCGTCACAGTCTTTTGCATTCGGCAGGACATCTTCTTGCCCATGTGACAGAAGATCTTTATCCTTATCTGAAAGCCACCAAAGGCCACCACTTTCCTGGGGAGAGTTATGTGCAGTTTGAGAAAGCTAAAGGTAACCTTGATCTTGATATGATAGCGGATCAGATCAGGCGTATGGTTAACGAGGATCTCCCTGTTCAAAATATAAAACAAGGAGATAGACGCTATGTTAAGATGGGGTCCTATGATCAAGCACCTTGTGCGGGGACTCATGTGTGGTCCCTTGGTGTGTTGACAGGGGTAAAACTTTTGCGCCAAAAAAATAAAAAAGGCCTCTTGAAGATTTCCTATGATGTGGAGAACGAGTCTTAAAATATGGATGCAACACAAATAAACTCTCTTGTGGCGGTGGCCAGTATCGTAATGGTCTCGGTCATTAGCCCAGGCCCTGACTTTGCCATGGTCATGAAAAATAGTCTGCTGTACTCCAGAAGAACGGCCTTTTTCACTGCGTTTGGTATAAGCGTGGGGATACTCGTGCACCTCGCCTACATCCTTTTGGGGTTAGGCTTGGTGATTCACGAAACCAAATGGCTCTTTCATCTGCTTCAATACGCGGGCGCTGCTTATCTTTTTTACTTAGGGACTAAAGGCATCCTTGCAAAGAAAGGTACGCTTCACACGCATGTGCAGCAAAAACATCATGAAATCAACTCTTTCAAAGCGTTTACGCAAGGGTTTCTCACCAACGCCCTTAACCCGAAATGTATGCTTTTTCTCTTAAGTTTGTTCACAACCCTTATTCCTGCCAAGACGCCAACTCTGACTCTTAGTCTATACGGGGCGATTATTTTTCTTGAGACCCTTCTTTGGTTTGGGTTTGTGGCCTTTTGCTTGTCGGGGGCGCGCACGCGCGCAAAATTTACGGGGGTAAGACATTGGATTGACCGCGTGACGGGAGCTATTTTGCTGGGACTTTCGGTGAAAATCCTCTTTTTTTAAAGTGGGGTGTCATCTCTACGGCAGCGTGTTCATAAAAAAGTACTGCCGTAGAGATTGGGCGATTTAGTTCTGGGTCACGTCACAGTCTCGTTGATTACTGCCTGGTGTCCACTTAACGGTAATCGTTGTTGTTTTATTGGCACTGGCATCGACGCCTTTTCGTTGGTCATAAGGTACGCTAGCTGAATCTTCTTTATTAAAAAATCACTTTGCAGGGCTTTGCTCAGTCAGTGCGATGATCAAATTAAAAGTAGTCCCCTTTAAATTATTTACTTTTTTATTAAAGTAAGTAACAAAAATATTATATAAATATATCATGAATTTCTCTTTTTTTGTATACAAAGTTCTTATACTTAGAAGAGCTTTTCTTTTTAAACCACCCTCGTTCGGCCTAGAAAGAATTTCTATTTTATGGGTCCAGAGCAGAAGATTTATTAATAAAAGTTTGCTAGTCTCACTGACTCGACTTATGTGCCTCAATGAGGGAGTGTATAATTAAATGAAACGTTTGATGGATGTGCTCGGATTTTTTGTGATCTTTTCTATGATTTTGCTTTTCTGCCATGCTTACATTTTCCATCACGTTGTTTCTGCCTTTTCCCTTTCATCTGCCCAGCGCTGGGGCGCGGGGATAATTCTTTTTGGGTTTTTAGTTGTGACACTCTTGACGATTCCCTTCGTCAATATGCTTCCGCGCGCTCAAGGCGCTGTGATCGCCTGGCTTACCTATCCTTGGCTTGGGGTTGTATTGCTGCTTGTGACCATGTGCGCCGCAGCAGACCTGGTTTGGCTTTTGAGCAAGGGGGCTAGTTTATTTTCTAATATCAAAGACTTAGGGCGTCGCCCCTTAAGTCAGGTTGCCTTCGGATTTGCGGGCGTGGGGTGTCTTGTCTCTTTATTTATCAACGCCCAACCAGCTATTGTTAAAAATGTCACCATTGAGATTCAGGATCTGCCAGCGTCTTTTGACGGAGTGCGTATTGTACAGCTCACAGACCTCCATGTGGGGCCCATGAATGACGGGGCTTGGCTTTCCCGTATTGTGGAGGAGGTAGAGGCACTTTCCCCCGATATGATTGTTCTGACGGGTGACCTTGTGGACGGCTCTGTTGCGCATTTGTCAGAGCACGTTTTGCCCCTCAAGCGCTTGAAGGCAAAGTACGGCGTTCATTTTGTGACGGGAAACCACGAGTACTATTCGGGCGTTGATGCATGGTGTGAGCATTTAAAAACTCTTGACATCAATGTATTAAGAAATGCGTGCACACAGATTACATCGACAGAAGGGGAAATCCTTAATTTAGTGGGCGTCGAAGATTGGGGCGCGCGGCACATGCGCGGCGTAGAAGGGCCAGACCTTCAAAAGGCGCTTAAAGGGGCGCAGCCCCATGCTCCCGTGATCTTGCTGGCTCATCAGCCGGCCGCCATTCACGAGGCAGCTGCTAGGGGTGTGGATTTGCAACTTTCAGGACATACCCACGGCGGACAAATTTGGCCCTTTAGCTATCTTGTGTATTTGCAGCAACCCTATGTGCAAGGACACTATGTCTATCCAGAAAGTAAAACACAGATTTACATCAGTCCTGGTACGGGATTTTGGGGTCCTCCCATGCGCCTTGGGACGCACGCCGAGGTAAGTGTGATTACCTTGACCCGGGCTTCCGGAAAGAGTAAGTAGCGCGCCATCGCTAAGAAAGCGCCCTCACGTGAGAGGGCGCGCCGACGCTAGTTGGCAAGATAAACAACTCTTCCCCTTTTCTTGAGCTGTGTAATGACATAGGAAACGGGAGATTTGTTTCGTAAGAGCTCAGCAAACTCAAGGGCTGTGACCTTTTGGGTTCTTGATCTTCTTGACGCTGATAGATATTGAAAATTGATCTGATCTCCTTTTTTCAACGTATACCACCTTTTTCCAATACGAAGGGCGGCGTATTGCTTTTTTGAAAACGTGAGTCCAGCGTGAAAATAGGGAAACAAAGGATTTCCTTGAGTTAAAAGGGTATAGGGTCGCTGTATAAGTGGGCCACTATAGGTCCACACGTGGCGAAGTTGATCAGTCACACGGACAAGACTTAGATCTGCGTGAAGTCTTTTGCCGGCCCTATGGACCTCTCCCCCTTGAAGACATACAATGTCAGCGCCGTCCCACAAACCATAACGGGCATGGGCGTAAAGGGGGACTTTCTTCTGGTTATTAAACTCGGCGTACCCAAGAAGTGTATCGTGCGCACAAAAGGCAAAATCCGTCTTCTTAAGACGAAGGCTTTTACGCTTGGGATCAAGGGGTTATCTTATAGCGCTGTCCTTTTGGGAGGGGGCGAGAGTGACTTCTTCGGTGGGAGGCACAGGAGTGCTTTGCATAAAGGCCCCACTATCATTTAGAAGACCAAAAGGAAGCAGATTTTCCGCGTCCGATGATGACAAAAGTACTTTTGAATCATTGGCCTCTTCGTCATTAAAAACCTTGCCTGGATCCTCATTGAAATGAGCCAGATGTGCCTCGTGTTTGTCTTCGTCACCAAATCCAGGATGGATCAAAGGTATGGTGCGACGTTCTTCAGCATCAGTCTGGTCATCTGTTGTGTGGGCCTTGGGAATGGCACAGGACCAGAACATTGCAAGTGCAAGAACAGGGCAGATTAATTTACGCATGGGGGTCAAAATCTCCTTAACTACTTAAGCAACACAGATGGAAAAAGGGAAGGAGATTTCACTCCCCTTCCCAAAATTTTCTTTGCATATCATTAAGATATACGGTCGAAGATAGAATTATTAACCCGAATACACAACTTTGTCAGCGCGTTTGATTTGTGTAATTTTTGGGGCTTTTGTTAAGTTTGCCGCGCGCAGATAAGCAACAATGCTCGCAGCCTCCACCCGTGTCGACTTCGCGTGCCCAATCTTCACATTCACAAGGTCATTTTCTTGGAGCATAAAGCTTTGATCGCCCACGAATAGCAGTCCTACAGGATGACCCGGAATTCGGTTTAGGGGAACGGTTCCAAGACCGACAAAGTTTGCAAGCAGAAAGTGATCCGCTGGCAGGAAGCCCCAGGCAGGCAATGACGGAACACGCTCAGAAGAATAAAGAATCTTGTCAGCAGATGTGTCTTTCACCGTGATGAGATTCATGGAAGACAATTGTGCCGGATCTTGATCCTTTAGGATACTGGCAGGAAGTGCCGTGGTGCGTCCCGCAAACTCGAGGGTATATTCAGCCCCGTCGTACAAGGAAACGCCTGTTTTGTCCAAAAACGAGGCGTATCCTAAGCGCTGACTTGGCGCGAAAGAGTGCTCGAACGAAAATTTGGTTTTGGCCAGCGCCCGGGCAAAATCTAACGTGCTGCTCAGCATATCCTCGGGCGTTGACGTCGACGCAGGGGACTGCGTATCTGTGGAGAGGGCTGCTGCTTGTGTGGTTAACACTACTCCGTCTTCTGGTTGCCACGGTGTTGCGTCTTCATCACTACTTTGCGCTGTCGAGGGACCGCTTGTCGAAGCGTCATTTTCCTGTAGGCTGCCTTCCGCGGCAGAGTCAAGCGCTTGTTTTTGAGGGTCTTCTGCGGTTTCACCTTGTGTTTGAGCGGTAGGGGTCGACTGCGTGCTGGACTCAGGCTGTGCCTTGTTACCGAACCAATAAGACGTTGTGAAATATGAAAAAAGACCTGAGGGCGCATAACTTTGCGTATCTTTGTCAGTCTCTGCAGTTGTTTCTTTTTTTGTTTCGGTCGCAACAGGAGAAGCGCTTGAGATGACAGGTTGATCTTTTTCTGGGCTCTCAGTCACCGCCGGCAAGGCCGGTGACGCCGAAGGTAGTGTGTCTTTCACCTCAGGAGTGCCAGCGCTTGGTTGGGGTGTTGATGACCACGAGAAGATTGAAAATAAACCTCCAGAAGAGGCGGGCTTTGTTTGTGTCGCTGTCACGTTAGCTGTGGAATCGACTGAAGGCGTTTGGCCCGAGGACGCTTCTTGGGAGTCTTCTTTTTGCACAACAATCGTTGGCGTCACTGAAGACGGGCTTTGTTTTTCATCAAGAGTGGTCTCACTGGCGAAGACCGAAGGCATACTGACCAAAGAAAGGGATGTAGCAAGTAAAAGCTTTTGGGAAAGATGAGCATTTTTCACGGTGTAACCTCCTGATTTTACTTTAGGGAAGAGAAACAGATTCTCTACCGACCCTTAAAAGTCTACTCCTGAGACGTTCTGAATAAAAGTATTAATTTAAATTTAATTGTGACTATTTGGCATACTAAGAAAAGGACTTTAATTCTAAGTGTAAAGATCTAAAGCGTTATGCACTTTCAATTGAGGACTTATTTTCTAGGCGCAATCGTCAAAATTATGACCTTGTGATCATCCACTGATTTTACCACCAGGTGCTTGGGTCCAAAAATGAGAACGGCTTTGGGGCGGTTGGGGGTTGTAAGTCATCACCCAGAGGGACGTCCACATATTCATCTTTAGGTGCGGACGTTTGAGCTGGCAAAGAAGCGGCGCCCGGGTCAGTGTGGAGAGGTGTCACAGGCACGCGGTTCATAAAAAAAGCGGCCCCCTCATCTATAGGGCCCAAACTCTTTAAACTGATTTCATCATCACTGGCCCATAGAGGGGTGGGGGAAATCATCAGCAGACCGCTTAAAATCATCATATTATAAAAAATGTCCATCATTTTTCCTCCTTGATCTGTGCAAGAGTGTAACGGCGCCCGGGGTGCTTGAAAAGAAAGAAAGTATGGATCTTGGTATCCTTTTTCCTTGACACAAACGCCTGGAATACCCAAGGTCAGGAGGGATTTCAAAAATGGTAAACGTTCGGCAATATCTGTGCATGCCATCCTAAGAACCATGGGGACCTATGTAAGTCCATACTGTGACCGGCGCGTATTTGTGGTAGGCGTTTTAGGCTTTTTTTGTGGATTGCCTCTTCTTTTGACGGGGTCAACCCTTGCGTTTTGGCTTGCCAAAGACGGTGTGAGTTTGACGAAGGTGGGGCTTGTGGGCGTGAGTTCTCTTCCCTTTACCCTGAAGTTCCTTTGGTCACCTTTGGTGGACCGCGTCTCTTTACCGTTCTTAACGCCACTCTTGGGACGCCGAAAAAGTTGGTTTTTCCTCAGCCAAGTCTTGCTAGCAATACTCCTTTATGCCCTTGGCCAGTGCGATCCCAAAGAAAATTTATTGCTTGTGGCTCTTTTAGCCATGGGGATATCCTTTTCAGCTGCCACACATCTCATTGTCTTATTCGCCTATCAGGCTGAGAGGTTAGGGCGTACCCAGTACGGCGCTGGAGAGGCCATGTCCATGTTTGGGTATCGCATGGGAATCCTTCTTGCTGGAGCTGGCGCCTTGTATCTTGCGACTTATCTTCACTGGGGTACGGTTTATGAAATCATGGCTCTTGTGGAGGCGGGGGGACTTGTTTTCCTCCTCATGATCCAGGAGCCGACCTACCACCCTTCAAAAGAAGCTTTATGGCGCGAAGAAAAGGCAAAAGGTTACCTCCATGCCCACCCGCATTTAAGAGGGTGGAAAGCCGCGATCTTAAGTTGGTCTTATGGGGCGTTTGTGTGTCCTTTTGCCGACTTTATTCAACGGCATAAAGGCTGGGTTGCCTGTCTTATACTTATGTTTGTGTACAAGCTTGGTGATAGTCTAATTGGAAACATGACAAATATTTTCTATGATCATGTGGGCTTTTCAAAGCAAGAAATCGCCAATGCTTCAAAGATATTTGGGATGTGGGCAACCATTTTTGGAGGCTTTGTGGGGGGCATTGTCACCATGCGATGGGGGATGATGAAGAGCCTTTTCTATGGGGCCCTTTTTCACGGCATGGCCACATTCTGTTACTTGATGGTCCTCAACACAGGCCACAATATGCCGATTTTGTATTTGACCGTTGCCCTCGAGCATATTACTGGGGGAATGCGCGTGACGGCCCTCTTTGCCTATCAACTTACCCTTTGCAATACGGCCTATGCGGCCACACAGCTTGCCCTTCTTTCTTCGTTTGTTGAGATGAGTCGCACGCTTTTTTCTGCCCTTTCGGGTTGGCTCGTGGATCATATGGGTTGGGCCTTCTTTTACACCCTTGCTGCCTGTGCCAGTATCCCAGCGCTTTTGGTTGTGCTATATCTTGCGGGCCTCGAGCAGTCTTCGCTTTCTTTTTGGAAAAAGGTCCCTTCTCAAGACCCTTAAGACCCATTACACTGGGACACATATCATTGAGTGAGATAAGCAAGCATGTCGATGCAGGAAAGTCATGATGGCACATGGGCTGTGTGTGACGGGGGAGGGTATGAAGGTCACCCTCGTGTCTTTTTAGATACCTCAAAAAGTGGTGTCACCGTTTGTCCCTATTGCAGTAAGCAGGTCGCCGTCACTGAAGGTAAGGAGTAATAAGATGAAGCTTCACTATTGGCGCGCCTCACCCCATGCTTGCAAAGTTCTTGCTGTGGTCCACCATCTAGGTTTGAAAGATGTCCTTGAACAAAGCCCTCTTCATCCATGGGAGAAAGAAACACCGCTGACCACTTTAAACCCCTTGGGAAAAGTGCCCGTCCTGGAGTGTGAGGAGCCGTTTTCCCCTTTGTTTGACTCTGGGGTGATTTGTGAGTATTTGGCCTCAATGGCCAAAGATCCTAAAAATCTTTATCCAAAAGAGATGGCCCAACGCATCAGTGCATTAAGGTTTCAGGCACTGGGCGACGGTATGATGGAAGCAGCCGTTTTGCATGTGGTAGAGCAACACGCAAGGCCCTCTGTACTGCAATCCTCTGATTGGCTTCAACGACAGCGCTCCAAGCTTGAAAATGCCCTTCATTTTCTAGAAGATCACGTGACAGAGCTGCAAGTAGACCGTCCCACCATTGGCGACATTGCTGTTGCGATGGCGTTGTCTTACATAAACTTTCGACTGCCCTCCTACGTCTGGCATCCTGTCTATCCTGCGCTCACGGCTTGGTTTGAAAAGATGTTACGCCTTCCAGAAATTTCAGAAAGTTTACCCAAAGAAATTCACACGCTGCCACAAAAAATGGATAGGCTTGAAAACTAAAGAGGTGACTTTTAGGTTTCAACCAAACAACAACAAGGAAATACCCATGATTCATGCCTGTGCCCTTTCTAAAGAAGAGAGCTTTGCCACTGCAAAGGAAGACCGTCAACGTTTAGCCAAAGCATGGTTTGAAAAGTTAAGAGATGATATTTGTCAGGCGTTTGAGCTGATTGAAAAAGAGTATGCTGACGTACACGGAGGCACGCCTGGGACTTTTGTGCAAACGCCTTGGGACCGCGCTGAGGGTGGGGGGGGTGTCATGTCCCTGATGAAGGGGCAGGTTTTTGAAAAAGTGGGGGTGAATGTCTCGACGGTGTATGGTGAGTTTTCATCGACCTTTAGGGGGCAAATTCCAGGAACGGGCGAAGATCCCTCCTTTTGGGCGTCAGGGATCTCCCTTGTGTCTCATATGATGTCACCCCTTGTGCCTGCTGTACATATGAACACAAGGCATATCACCACACAAAAAGCCTGGTTCGGGGGCGGTGCGGATATGACCCCTTTTTATCCCAATGAGGAAGATACGAAGAAATTTCATCACGCGTTTAAGAATACTTGTGATCGTTATAGCCCCGACTACTATCCAAAGTTTTCAAAGTGGTGTGATGAGTATTTCTTTTTGCCCCATAGAAATGAACCGCGCGGCATTGGGGGCATTTTCTACGACTACCATGACTCAGGCTCATGGGAGCGCGACTTTTCTTTTACAAGGGATGTGGGATGCGCCCTTAAAAACGTGTACACATCCCTTGTCAGAACACATATGATGGCGCCTTGGACACCGGAGCAGAAAGAGTATCAGCTGATCCGACGCGGACGCTATGTCGAGTTTAATTTGTTGTACGATCGAGGGACAAAGTTTGGCCTTGAAACAGGGGGAAACACCCAAGCGATCCTCATGTCTTTGCCACCAGAGGCGCGCTGGCCGTAAAAACTTAAAAGGCTCTCGTCGTAAGAAGGCGATTTTTCAATAAAAAAGCGCCAAGGTAGTGGCGCTTTTTTATGTCCAAAAAACTTTACTTTGTATTGGGATCAATCCAACCTATATTCCCATCATTTCTGCGATAGACAAAATTAATGCGCTGATTCAACGTATTTCTGAATAAGAATACGTTTGACGCCCCTAAGTCCATACGCATGACAGCGTCTCCCACAGATAGAGTGGGAATATCCGTGCTCACTTCTGCAATGATGGCAGGTGAGAGCTCTTCTCCTGTGACATCCTCGGTTGTGCTTTGCAGAATTTCTCCATTCAAAATGTAGTAAGGCACAGATTCCTTGGCATGGTTGTCATGGTGCTTATGATGATCTACAAGGCGTTTCTTATGACGACGTATCCTTGTTCCCAAAAGATCAACGCCGTTGGCAAAGCACGCATACGCGTCTTGATGCTGTGCTGTTGCGCGAAGATCTACTCCTCTTTTTAGATGAACATGAAGGTCAATCTGAAAGTTGAAGCCATTCTTGGATAAAATAACGGTCGCCTCGACCGGGTCCACTTGATATTTTTCACAGAACTCTTTAAGACCGTCCTCTGCGCTTTGCCGAAATGCCTCGCTTATTTCCACGCGTCTGCCTGTGACTGTTAACCTCATACGCGACTCTCCTTCTTTTTTAATGTTTCTCTTTACAGTATAGCGCAAAGTTCTTGAAAAACTCAAGGTATGGCTTACTTTTCCTTGTTTTAAAAGGAAATATTTAGCATTGATGTTGGCTTGCAAAAGAGTATAATGTCGCTTGCTGTGCGTTGCTGCTGATCGGTTCTTTCGATAAGAATATCGTTTTCTCTTTTGTACATGACAGATTTGGGGTGATGCACCGTGAAAATACCATTTATTTTTTCTACCTGCCTTCTACTAACGGGTCCCTTGCTTTTGGCTCATGAAGAGACAGCCCCGCCAAAGGTCGTGGATGTGATCACCGCGACGCGCACCGACTTACGTCAAAGTGTACGCCTTTTTGGGACGGTCCATGCGAAACGAGAAGTGACCCTTGTGGCTGAAGTGGACGGCGTGCTGGATACAACCTTGCCAGCAGGAGCAAAAGTGGAAAAAGGCCAAGTCTTTGCAACCCTTGATAATCCAGATACCAAAAAGAGTTTTGAGCTTGCCCAGGGGAATGAAAAAATCGCCCTTGAGCAATACCAACGTGCAAAGGAGCTTAATGCAAAGCACCAAGCTGTTAGCCAAAAAACCGTTGAAATCGCCAGATCCAGATGGATTGACGCCAACCAAAGTACCCTTAAAGCTAAGATTGATTACGAAAGAACGCAATTTGAAGCGCCCTTTTCTGGCATTTTAGGCGTTTTTAAGGTTAGGGAAGGGGCGTACGTCCAAAAAGGGGACCGAATTGTGACCCTTTACGATCCAAGCGAGCTCGTTTTAGAGTTTGAAATCCCCGCAAAGTTTTTACAGACCGAGGTGAGGAAAGCCTATATCAAAGAAAAACTTTATCCCGCTGTACGGACACAAGGTGTGGTTGACACGACAACAAACGCTGCCCCTGCTTACATCGATCTTGAGGGGTGTGAGACATGCCTGGTCGGCACAATCCTTGATGTTGACCTTGTGATAAAAGAAGCGCCGCAAACCCTTTTTGTTCCCTCTGAGAGCATTTTCATGGAAGGCAAAGACAGCTTTGTTTATGTGGTCGTGGGCACAAAAGCCAAAAAAAGAAAAGTCCAAGTAGGCTTTGAAGACGGCGGAAAAGTCCAACTGATTTCAGGTATCAAAGCGGGGGAACAAGTTGTCAGCCGCAACCCAGGGCGCCTTAGCGACGATCAAGATATCCAAGTGGCAAAAGCCTAAGGAGCACGCCATGCATTTACCCGAATTCTTTATCAAAAGGCCCGTTTTCGCCTCGGTTTTGAGCGCCATGATCGTGGCAGTGGGCCTCGTCTCTCTTCAAAATATCGCCGTCAGAGAGTATCCCGATGTGACCCTGCCTACCTTGACGGTCATGGCGCATTACCCCAATGCCAGCGCCGAACTTGTGGAGACGCGTGTGACAAATCCCCTTGAGGATTCACTGGCCGGCGTGCCAGGTCTTAAGGCCATGAGCTCACAAACAACCGATAATAACTCAGAAATTAAGCTTTTTTTTAAGGCGGGTGCCTCCATCGACGCAAAGCTTGTGGCAGTCAGGGACGCCGTTGAAAAAGTCCGCTCGGATCTGCCCAAAGATCTTCTGTCGCCCATTATCCAAAGGGGCGGGGAAAGATCTGGACCGCCCTTTATTGCCATTACGTTTTCAAGCAAAAGCCTGAAACCTGAAGAGCTCACCCACCTTGTTAACATTCAGTACAAAAATGTCTTTCGCAGTATCGAAGGGATTTCAACGGTTGAGATGTGGAGTCCGCCCTACACCATGGCGGTAACCCTTGATCCGAAGCAACTTTATGCGCTGGGCCTTAACATTGAGGACGTGACCCAGGCACTGAACGCGAAAAAAGAGGCCTTTGCAGCGGGCAAGCTTCATAACGACGTGCCAGTTTCCCTGAGTACGGCCCTTGAGACAGAAGATGATTTCAAAAATCTTGTGATTAAACAAGGAGATTTACGTAACAAGCCTGTCCTTCTTAAGCAAGTGGCAGACATTGTGCAACGCGCGGATAATTATGAGGTGCGCGTGCGTGTGAACGGAAAGCCCGGCGCGGTGCTGGCAATCAAGCTTGCAAGCGACGCCAATCCCCTTGAGGTTTCCCGCACGGTCGGTAAGGAGGTCGAACGGATCAAAGCCCAGCTTCCCGATGAGATGAGCGTGACCATCGACGTGGATAGTGCGGGGTTCATTAGAGCTTCTATTGAGAACATTCAAAAGTCGTTAATGGAAGCGTTCTTGCTGGTCTTCGGCATTATTCTGTTGTTTATGCGAAATTTTCGCGCGTGTCTTGTGCCCCTGATCACCATCCCCATTTCACTAATTGGGGTTTTGGGGGTCTTTTACGCGTGTGGTCTTTCCATTAATATCATTACACTTCTTGCGATTATTTTGGCCATTGGTCTTGTGGTGGATGACGGGATTGTGGTGCTAGAAAATATCCAGCGCCATATCGAAGAAGGACGACCCGTACGGCAAGCCGCCATAGAAGGCAGCAAAGAGATCGGCTTTGCCGTTATTGCCATGACCCTGACCCTTGCCAGTGTCTACGCCCCCATCGCTTTCTTGCAAAGTACTATCGGCTTTCTTTTCAGAGAGTTTTCCATTGCCTTGGCCGGCGCTGTGATCATTTCGGGCATCGTCTCCTTGACTCTTTGTCCCATGTTATGCGCAAGGCTTCTCAAGCCCAAGGCCCAGACTTTCTTTCCCGCCTTTGATGTGTCCTTGGGCGCGCTGACCACACGTTACGGTGCGCTTTTGAAAAAAGTGCTGGACCACAAAAAATATGTTCTGGCGTTTATGGCGGTTGCCTTTGTGGGGGCGGGCTTTCTTGTGAAGCACTTGCCCGAAGAAATGGCGCCTCCCGAAGACCGGGGCTTGATTGGTGCTTACACCTCTCCTGTCCCTGGTAAGGGTATTGGGTCCCAGGACAAGTTTGCCGTGCGCGTTGAACAAGAGCTTTTGGATATCCCCGAAGCCGAAAACCGCATTACCTTTGTGGGGACATGGGGATCGTCAACCGCTTTGATTCTGAAGGACTGGGCTAAGCGCGATCGCTCGGCTAGTGCACTAACCACCCTGATCAAAGGACGCGTGGAAAAAGTGCCGTCCTTAGATATTTGGGCGTGGGACTATAACTCCGCCCTGCCGGGTGTTGAGATTGGTAACAGCAACGCTCTACGTTTGGTGCTTTTGACCGTTAAGCCTTACAAGGATCTTTATGAAAAAGCCGAAAAGCTTATGGTCGCCCTGAAAAAAACAGGCCTTTTCACAAACGTGTCCCAAAGCCTCCGCCTCAACTCTCCCAGCTGGAAAGTAAAAGTCGATCCGTATCACCAGAGCCTTTTTGGCATTACCGATAGCGCGGTTGCCAAGGCTCTTAAAATTTCTCTCAGCCAGGACCGGACCATCTCTTATATGAAGGACGGCATTTCCTACACAGTGCTTTTGAAAACCAACACGGACCCCTCAAGCATCAGCGAAGTCTATATGGTGAATAAAAAAGGAGAGCGTGCCTCCCTTGATGGTCTTGCGACCTTTACGCGCTTTGCAAGCCCGTCCACGCTCGAGCACCATAACCAGCAGCGCGCCTCCATTTTGACCCTTGATCTCCAAGAAGGTGTTGCCATGGGCGATGCTGTAAACATTGTGGGGCAGGTATCAAAACAGGTCCTTGATAACGGGTATAGTGTTGATTGGGTCGGGGCCACTAAAGAGTTTCTCGAAGCCTCCTTTGGCACCAATATGCTTTTTGTTTTGGCGGTGCTATTTATTTTTGCGATCCTTGCCATTCAGTTTGAAAGTATGCGAGATCCCTTGTTCATTATCCTCACGGTGCCGCTCGCTAGCCTTGGGGCCCTGGGCATGATGTGGCTCATGGGGGTTAGCCTTAATATCTACTCTAAAATCGGTCTTGTGACTCTAGTGGGGCTGATTACGAAGCACGGTATCTTACTTGTGGAAATGGCAAATCACTTGCGGCAAAGCGGGAAATCACCCAAGGAAGCCGCCATTAGTGCGGCGCAGCTGCGTCTTCGCCCTATCTTGATGACCACCGGCGCCATGGTCTTTGGGGTGATCCCTTTGGCCATTGGGGCAGGGGCAGGCGCCGAAGCCCGCCAAGCCATAGGGTGGACCCTTTTTGGCGGTCTATTATTTGGGACTTTGACAACCCTCTTTATCATTCCGGCTTGCTATGCGTTTCAAAGACATCGCATTTCATAAGTAAGGCGTGTAAGATCTTCATTGGTCCCTGTATGAGAGATCTGTGCATTTTGGGCTTCCCTGTCGTTGTAATTGACCTAAATCTCGTAAAAATGGGCCAAGAATTTTTGCCACTTGAATCAGGCGTTGCTTTTCAAGCATTCGTGTGGGGGTCAGACTCCACTCTAGCAAAAGAAAATAATCCTCGCCCCACGTTTGCACTGTTTTGTTTAAAGCTGACCATTTCATAAGAAGGCGCTTTTCACGCGTGGTTTCGAGTGTGCCAACTCCTTGTCTTTTTTGGCTGCCGACACTGGTAGGATTGGCCCGCTGCTGTACAAGTCGAGGCGCATTGATCAAGCGCGCCGCATGCGTGCGAAGACGTTGGAAATCAAGGGCGATCTCGGCATCCATCTCAGAAATAAGGCCAGACAAAACAAGTTGGTCAAGGGGCGGTTTCATGTCAGTTTTTAATGAATTTCGAGGGCATAGATTTTTTTGTTCTGTTGCAATTTTTTTTGGCCTGCCTCGTCTTGCTTTATGTTTTGGGGTGTAGAATATTTTCATTCTTTTGTTTAAAACTCCGTGACACCGTCCAACCAAAAAAGTGGTTCATTATTTTGTGTTCTTTTGCGATTGGTCATGGAAAGGAGTTGTGCGCGGGATAACATCTGTCCATTCATCTCAAAGAAGGATTTTTCTCCAAGGGTACGTTCAATTATTTGGACGCCATGGGTTTGCCAATATGAAATCACTTTTGTGACGCTCACCAGCAGCGGCAGGCTTGCTTGGATGCGGCATTCAGCCGCAGGACTCTTCATCAGTGAAAAGCACGGCTTTCTTTTTTCTCCTTGAAAACTAAGATCTTGCACCGAAAAAGTAGTCATCTCTTCGCTAAGACGCGCTTCGATGTGACACAATGACACTTTACGCCTTGCGCCCCCCGGTTTTATGCCTCTTGGCTCACTGCCAAGGGGTCTTATTCCAAGGCGAGTCAGTGCTTTATTGACAGCCGTCGCACTACGACCTGTCAACTTGGAAAGAACATCGAGTGAGGCCCCCATGTCCCTTGCCAGTGTCAGTTTTTGAATGTCCGCTTCACTCCATCGGGGTTTTTTGCCCTTAAACGAAAGGGGATCTACTTGTCTCATTTTTGCCTCGTTAAAAAATTATTTATTCTTTGTTAAAAAAAACTTGCCATCCTATGCATTTTTCGCATATACCCTATACTCAATAGGCATAGCGTTGGTTTTGGCAAAAGTGAGCACTATTTGTCAAGAAAAAGCCCAAATAAAAGTTAACGGCCGCGCTTTGACCATTGATGAGCACAATACAAAGGTAAATGAACAACGATAAGGGAGTAATGTTGATGAGTGTAACTAAGTCATCCGCACAAAAGGAAACTCAATTTGAAAGTTTCGTTGAAGACCGCGTCAGCGCCTATGTGACAGGCAATGTCTTACATATCCATGACAAGGGCCGAGTCGCACATAACAAGCTTTTGACAAGAAAAAGGAAAAAATCAAGGCATCCCCTGAGAGATCTAAGGCTTCAGCGTGGATATACCCTTGAAGAACTTGCGGAGCTCACAAAGCTATCACCGTCTTATCTTTCTCGTCTTGAAAGCGGTTCAAGGCGCCTTAATGCGGATATTTTGCAAAGGATCGCCCTTGTATTATCCTGCCATCCTGGCGATTTATTACCCCACGATGCCCACACAAGCAAATACATACCACAAAGCAGTTGGACCAAAGAGGCTTCACTAGGAGTTTCTCAAGATCTGCCCTTGTATAAACTAGAGCGCCGCCAAGACGGTACGCTAACCCTTGATGTTACGTCAACACGTGAATGGGTCAATCGCCCCCCCGAAATGACGGGTGTGGCTAATGCGTTTGCCTTTAGTATTGCAGATAACGATATAAACCCCCGCTATGGCAAAAGTGACCGCATCTTTGCCCACCCCGCACGCTCTCTTACGCCAGAATGCTACATGCTTGCTGTGAATGCTCACGATCAAGCCTTTGTAGGTCAGTTTATGGGATGGCACTCCGACGCTGCAGGGCAGCCTGATGCTTTAGAGCTTTCCGTGTTAGAGTTTTCGCAGAATGCTTATAAAGAAAAGAAGATCTCCATTCCAAGAAATGAACTTAAAGCATCTTTTCGTATTGTTGGTACCATGGAAGCAGCGTAAGATAAATTAACTTTGTGATAAAAGTCCTATAAATTTTTACCAAATGGAAAAAATTTAAGTCAATTTTTAAAGTACAGGGAGGCTATTAATGAAAAAATTACTTATGTTGTCTGCTTGTGTCACAACACTTGCGGCAGCTACAACATATGCGGGAGAGCATCCCCATCGCCACCAAACACATCATGGCAATTCTGATGCCAAAGTAGCAGAGCTAATGGCAAAGCTTGATGCCATGCAACACCGTTTGGATCAGCTGGAAAAAGCAGCGGCATCCAAAGAAAAGGCGGTGACAGAAGCTTCACAAACAGGACTTGCGGTCAACAGTGGTACAAAAAAATTGTCCCTTGAACTTTCAGGTCAAATGAACCGGGCTGTCCAAATTGCCGGTGACGGTGAACGTACGCGAACCAAGCACGTGGATAATGATACTGACCCAAGCCAAGTGCGTGTCGTCGCGCGTGGAAAAATGAGCGATGATTTCAGTGTTGGGGCAAAATGGGAAGTTGCCGCAAAAAGCAATAACACAAGCCTTGCCTCGATGGGAGAAACCACAGGTCAAAGTGCCGATGGCGGAAATATCGTTGAAAACCGCAAGGCTGAGGTCATGCTTGAAAGCAAGCGGTACGGAAAGCTATCTTTGGGGCGCGGCAATCTAGCCTCCTATAACATCACAGGAGACACAGATCAGTCTGCGACAAATCCCGTGGCCCTTGGTTCCAACTTCCATGACGCTGCTGGAGGCGTATATTTTACGACGCCTGCGGGATCCACAACCGTTGGCAATGGCGGCCTCGGCCTTCGTGTTATCGATCTTGCTGATGGCATGAAAGGATTTCGAGATAACCGTGTACGATACGACACACCGAAATTCTTTAATGCCATAACCTTGTCGGCAAGCCATATGGGACGTGAAAACGATACGTACGACTTTGCAGCACGTTTTGATCACGAGATTGGAAGCGTAAAAGTGCGTGCAGGTGCTTCGTTGATGCAGGCACATTTAACCAATGGTGGCCCAAAAGCAAACAAGGATGTCTATCAGCAATATTTAGGAACGGCATCTGTCTTGTTCCCCATCGGGATCAATCTACAAGGGACCATTGGAAAAAGAGACTTTTCAAAACCTGGTGTCAGAAGCGGTAATATCTGGGTTGCAAAGCTTGGTTATATCCTCAAGTATTTTAAAATCGGTCATACAGCTTTTGCCATAGACTACGGTCAATTCAACGAGATGTTTCCTGCTGTAAAGGCAAACGGCGAGAAGTATAAGCTAAAAGGGTTTGGTGCTTTTATCGTTCAAAATTATGAAGATATTTCCACTGACCTCTACGTTGGAATGCGCCGATACAATGTGTCTGTCGGTACGCTGACAACGTCTTTGGGCGGCAGTGTGCCCGGAGACTACCGCGGCGTTACCGCCGTACTTGCTGGCGGTCGCGTTGTATTCTAGTGGTGATTTGCCATAGCCTTTGATGAGGCGCGTTAACCTTGAGTGGTCGCTGCTAAGTCAGTGACCACTTCACGGTCGCCTTAATGAATTTTGTCCTCCCCCTAAACAGAGTTCTTTTAAGTGCGCCCCGGCTCTACAAGAATCTCTCTGTAATAATCAGTACGCAGATACATAAAGTCAGAGCTATCAACAACTGACTATTCCCAGGGCGTTCCCCCTACTTTTATTTAATTCAGATGATGTCATATGTCGTGTTTTTAAAGAAATGCTTTCTTGTATATTTCATAGGGGTGAGGCCCGCAAACAGTTGAGAAAGATCACACTTTGAAATGTTGTGGGTGAGCGCAAACGATATGCATCGCTTTTTGGGTCAAGTTTCTTTAAGGCGTCACCGATTGTCACACCCATGCTCAGAGAATGAAATGGTTTGTTTCAATTTTTTTGGCAAGCTTCTAGAAATACTAAAAAGATAAAAATTCACTAAATTGCGTCTAAAATGCAACACGTTTTTCGTAAATGCTATGTTCACAGCAATCCTTCATTGAGTTTTTTTAGTCGTCGTTGTTAGATAAAAGTCGTTGTATCTTAACGTTTCAACGTATGAAAATAAGAAAATAAAAGTATAAAGCACAGTAAAAACTGATTGTAACTGGAGGTAAAAAATATGAAAACCATAAGTAAATCTCTGCTTTTATCATGTTCACTCGTTTTGATGGGCCCAAACGTCTTAGCCAAAATTCATCATGACTCTGGTCACCATCGTACGGAAGTAGATAGACTTAAGGCGGAGTTGGAGCAGCTTACAAGTCGCCTTGCAAAGTTAGAGAGCGAAGCTGCCAAAAATGCTGAACAAAAAACGGCTGCAAGTGATAACAATGTGCCTGTTTATGCGGGCACTAAAAAACTATCCTTGCAACTTTCAGGGCAAATGAACAGAGCGGCGCAATTGGTGGACGACGGCCAACGCTTCAGAGTTAAGCATGTGGACAATGAAAGTGATAATAGCCAGGTTCGCGTTGTTGCCAATGCAGATTTAAACAGCGATTTTTCTGCGGGCGCACAGTGGGAAATTAACGCACAAAGCAACAACTCCAGTCTTGCAACCATTGGAGAGAACGCAAGCGCTGATGGCGGCAACACAGTGGCCACAAGAAAAGCAGAGATTATGCTTACCAGTAAAAAGTTCGGTAAGCTTTCCATGGGTAGGGGCTTTTTGTCATCTTACGGCATGAGTGGTGAAGCCGACCTGTCCGGAACGGGCGCTGTGGCTTTAAGCTCTAACTTCACAGATTTGGTTGGAAGCTACTACTTTGTTAACAAGGCAACGGGAACAAGAACGGCTGGTAACAACGGTGCAGGCATTCAAGTCGCAAATGTGATTGACGGAATGGATGGTTTAATCGATAACCGCGTCCGTTATGATACACCCCAGTTTTTTAACGTACTTTCGTTCTCGGCGTCACATCTTGGGCGATCCAATGACACGTTCAATTTTACAGCACGCTACGCTCAAGAGTTTAGTAATAAAATTAAGGTGAGTGCGAACGCGGGCTACACCCAAGCGCATCTTGCCAATACATCAGAAACTTTGACAACGGACAGTTACAAACAATATGTGGGGGCTGCGGGCATTTTGTTTCCTTTTGGCTTGAACTTTCACGGTGTTATTGGTAAACGTGATTTCAATCAACAAAATACGAAAAACGGCACCATGTGGGTGGCAAAAGTCGGTTATATTTTGAAGAAATTTAAAGTCGGTCAAACAGCTTTTGCGCTGGATTATGGTCAGTTTAATGACCTTTTGCCCGTACTAGAAGGGTCCGGTGAAAAGTACAGAGCCCGTGGTTATGGTGCCTTTATCGTCCAAAGCTTTGATGATATTAGCACTGATTTGTATGTTGGTGTGCGCCGATATCGTTTGAAGGCAAATCAGGTGTCAACATCGACGGGCACAGTGGACGGAAAATACAAAGAAATCACAACCGCTCTCTTAGGAGGTAGAGTTATTTTTTGATGAGAACAATATTTACCATGATGATTGTCTCTCTAGGGCTTGGAGGATGTAAGGGAGGAATCCCTACATCCCCGCCCCCTGAGTCATCGGATGAACAAAGAAAGCCCGGGCTTTTCACGGGAAAAAAAGGTTACTTTGAAATCATGCCCAGACCCGCCCACGAAGTGGAACCCACCCATGGCGATGGAACGCAAAGAAAGTCACCTGAGCAGACTCCTAAAAGGTCAACCTTAGAGGAAATAGCAGCAAGTTAAGATGTCACTTTTACGTTCTCTAAGGTGAGTGCAAGCGTGCTATTAGGGTGTTATTTATCAGCACGCACCATAGTCTTGTTCAGGGTAAATGCGATAAAGCTTTGATCAAGAGTGCTATTTGTGTAAATGCAATCGTCGGACGGACCGTCTGGTGAAACACGGCCAAATTGGGTCCCCTTTTTAAGCTCGGCAAGTATTTCTTGAGAAGTCCAGCCTCCCAAAAGCCCGTCTTTAAGTGATCTAAGATTTTCTGCTTTGAAGGTCTTTTCCTCTATGACATAGGTGCCACTTAAAAGATCTGAGTAAAGCTGAGCGGACAGTATGGGCGGGCAGTAGAGTGAGAGATCGGTTGCAAGCGCTGTGCCTTCTTCGAAAGGTGTAAGCGGAAGCCCCAAAACCATAGCTGTGTACATCAGTCTTGTTTTAATCACAGAATGACCCCATATAAATACATTCTTATTTTATAAGAGGTGCACAAAATAATCAACCAATACTGGGAAATATTTTCTATGATTAGCCTTTGATGTGATAGCCCCCGTCGATATAGATGACTTGTCCTGTGATTTGAGACGATTGCGGAGAGGCAAGATATGCTGCAAGTTCTCCCACTTGCTTGAGGCTTGTGAGCATGTGAGTAGGGGCCTGGGCTGCTACTTTTGCCATAAGATCGTCGAAATGGGAAAGCCCTGACGCTGCGCGGGTTGCCATGGGACCAGGAGAAATGGCATTCACGCGAATACCCTTTGCGCCGAGTTCCGATGCAAGGACCCGGACACTGGCCTCCAGGGCAGCTTTGACAGGGCCCATAAGGTTATAGTTATCAATGACTTTGTCTGCACCGTAGTAGCTCATGGTCATGATGGAACCACCATTCTTCATAAGGGGTTCCACAGCTTTTGTCAGACGCATAAGAGAGTGGCATGAGATATCCATAGCTGTTTGAAAACCCTCCAAAGAGCAGTCAATCACACGTCCTTGAAGATCCTCTTTTGGGGCAAAGGCGACGGCATGAATGAGGACGTCAAGACGACCCCACTGGGCGGTAATCTCTTTAAAAAGTGCTTCTTGTTCTTCTGGGTTTTGAACGTCAAGGGGCATAAAGAGTGGGGCGTCAATTGCTTTTGCCAAAGGGTCAACGTATGTTTTTGTCTTCTCGTTAAGATAAGTGAGCGCCACCCGTGCGCCCTTTTCATGGAGGACTTTGGCGCATCCCCATGCGATGGAGTGCTCGTTCGCAACCCCCACCACAAGACAATTAAGAAAGCTCATGAAGCATGTTCCTTTCATTCAGTAACTGATAGGCGTGCAGGGCCATCATTTTTTCTTCGTCGGCGCTAAAGACAAGGGAAGGCTTTTCCCCAAGAAAAGCAAGGTGCTCCAGAATACGGCGTCGTATCTCTTCTGATTTCTCGCCAATGCCGCCCGAAAAGACATACGCATCGACTCCGCCCATGCTAACAGCCATCATGGCCATAAACTGGGCCGTTTTAAAAACGAAATACTCAAGGGCAAAGGCTGCCTCTTTGGACGGGTCTTCCAAAAGCACTTTGACGTCATTACTGACGCCAGAAAGACCCTTGAGTCCTGCCTCGTGATAGAGGACGTGCGAGATCTCGTGGGAGTACATTCCCAGCGTTTCCAACATATAAAGGATCGCGCCAGGATCAAGACTGCCACACCTTGTGCCCATGGGAAGGCCGTCAAGGGCGGTCATGCCCATGGAGGTATCTACGCTTTTGCCGCCTTGCATGGCGCACACGCTCGCCCCGCTACCTAAGTGTGCCGCCACCACACGTCCCTTAAGAAGGTCTAGGCGCTCCTTTGAAAGGCACTGGATGATCCATTCATAAGAAAGGCCGTGGAATCCATACCGCTTCATGCCCTTTGCACGAAGAGAAGGTGACAAGGCAAAGGCCCTAGTTAGCTCAGCCCTATGGGCATGAAAAGCCGTATCAAAGGCCGCAATTTGAGGCATGTTTGGCGCAAGTTTTGCAAAAATCTCCATGGGATGGAGGTTATGGGGCTGGTGAAGGGGCGCCAAGGGAATGAGAGCTTTTAGACTTCGAATCACGTCGGGCGTCACAAAAACGGGCTTTGTATAAAGATCGCCGCCGTGGACGACGCGGTGCACCACTGCCTGTACCTTGTGAAAATCTGGCAGCGCGTCCAAAATGTGGGTAAGCGCCTCTTCGTAAGAGAGGTCATGCTTCAAAGAAAGGGCAGGGTACCCGTCCTGGGAGTAAAAGAGAGGTGCTGTGCCAAGACCCTGCACACTGCCTTTTTTTATCAGGGGAAGGTCAGGCGTGCCGCCATAAAGGGCAAACTTCATGCTAGAGGATCCAGCATTGAGGGCAAGGAGGGTTTTTGTCATGAAGCTTTTCCGTGATGCAGACGCATGGCAAGGCCGCATGAAATCACCCGTGTGCGCAAAGAGTCAGCGCGGCTTGTTAGGACAATGGGCACGCGCGCACCCAAAACAAGGCCGGCGGCGTCCGCGTGGGCAAGGAACGTCAGTTGCTTGGCCAACATGTTAGCGGCTTCAATGTTGGGGGCAAGAAAAATATCGGCGTCCCCTGCCACAAGGGAAGTGATGCCTTTTTCGGCGGCCGCCGCTTTGCTGACGGCGTTATCAAAGGCAAGGGGACCATCAAGAAGGCCGCCCACAATTTGGCCTCGGTCTGCCATTTTGCAAAGGGCGGCTGCGTCCAAGGTGGCCTTCATTTTTGCGTTGACGGTTTCAACTGCCGCCAGGATGGCCACTTTCGGCGTTTGGGATTGTCTAAAAAGCGCCTTCCATAAATCGATGGCGTTTTGACAGATATCCGCTTTTTCTTCAAGGGAGGGCGCGATATTAATGGCGGCGTCTGTCAGCACAAAAGGCTTTGGATAGGTGTGTACGTCAATAAGATAAGCATGACTCATACGCCTGTCCGTGCGAAGGCCAGAATCTGATTTGATGATGGCGCTGAGCAGCTCGTGGGTGTGAAGGGAGCCTTTCATGATGCCGTCCACCTCTCCTTTTGCCGCCATGGCAACGGCAATCTCTGCGGCGCCGTGACTGTGGGGGGCGTCCATGATGGGCCATTTTGATAGATCAATGCCTGTTTCTTTGGCGACCTGCAAGAGCCTCGTCTTTGAGCCCACCAGAACAGGATCAATGAGTTTTTCCTCAACGGCGGCGACAATGGTTTCTAAAAAGTGGGGCTGCATGGGATGTACCACCGCCATTTTTAAAGGCGTGTATTGGCGGCAAGACTCCAGAAATTGTTGATACTTGTCTCGGTCCTGGATTTCAACGGTGGGAAGCTTATTGCGGCTAAGGCGCATTTTCTGCGTTGGGGCAAGGACCCGGGCGATGCCTTCTAGCACCACTTCGTGCTTGGGGTTATAGACGAGGCAATCAAACACAACGATGGGTTTTTCAGGGTGTTTTTCCTTTACCCGGATGATGGCTGTGATTTCTTCGCCAATGTGTACTGGTTTTTTAAAGGTAAAACTCTGATCCAAATAAATGGTGCCAGGCCCCGGGAGAATCGTCCCCAAAAGAGCAGAAATCAAAGACCCGGTCCACATACCGTGCCCGATAATCCCATGAAAAATTGTAGCGTTCGCGTAGGTTTCATCAAGATGAGCGGGATTTACATCGCCCGTGACCGTTGCAAAAAGCTCAATATCCTCTTTGGTCAAGGTTCGCGTTAGACGTGCTTCTCGTCCTAAGGTAAGCTCTGAAAAGGGGACACTTTCAAGAAAGAGGTCATCACTGCTCATGGCGCTTACCTTTGCAAGACGTAAAGACCGGGTGCGGGTCTTAAAGGGTTGGGGCAAATGGGTGGCGGTACTTTTTGAGAGGTCGAATGCTGCGCAAGCCACGCGTGCCAGGCAAGCCACCAAGAATCTTTATGACGCTCTGCTTTCTCAAACCATTCCGATGCGTCCAAGTAAGGCTCAGAAGGCTTTCGCACATGTTGGCGATAAAATCTTCCTTTGTGACCGGGCTCGCTGACAATGCCGGCGTTGTGGCCCCCCTTTGCCAGCACAAAAGTGATTTCTGTATTGACCATGAGGTGGATTTTATAAACGGACTGCCAAGGGGCCACGTGATCTTTATCCGCCCCCACGGCAAAGACGGGCACTTGAATGTTCTCTGGGGCAACGGCTTTGCCTTCAACGGTATAGTGACCCGCAGAAAACTCGTTTTTCAAATAGAGGCGCTCAAGGTACTGGCTGTGCATGGTGTAGGGCATGCGCGTTGCGTCCAGATTCCAGGTCATGAGGTCCACATCCCCGCGTCGAAGCCCGTGGAAATAGTCGTTAATGATCTTTGACCAGATAAGATCATAGGAGCGCAGCATCTGAAAGGCACCCGCCATTTGACGGGTATCAAGATATCCCTGCACCCGCATCATGTTCTTGAGAAAAGCAACTTCACTAGGATTCACAAAGAGCATAAGCTCGCCCGCATGGGAAAAATCTCCTTGCGCGGCAAGAAGCGTGAGAGATTTCAGTCGCTGATCGCCCTTGAGAGCGAGGGTGGCCGCCGTAATCATGGCAAGTGTGCCCCCAAGACAGTATCCAGCCAAATGTATTTTTGTATGGGGACACAGCGCCTCAATCTCGTTAAGGGCTGCTACGATCCCAAGATTCTGATAATCATCCATGCTGAGCTGCGCGTCCTCTTTGCCAGGATTTTTCCAGGAAATCATAAAAACCGTGTATCCCTTCTCTACAAGCCATTTTACGAGGGAGTTATGGGGAGAAAGATCCAAGATATAGTATTTCATGATCCAAGCTGGCGTGATCAAAAGGGGTTCTGGATAGACTGTTTCCGTTTGAGGGGTGTACTTAATCAGTTCAATAAGACTGTTCTGAAAAACGACTTCTCCGGGGGTAATGGCTAGATTGCGTCCGACCTTAAAATGGCGATTACCTTTGGGGGGGGATCCAGTTAAAAGGTGGTGCAAGTCAGTAACCGCGTTTTTGGCGCCGTTAATGAGATTTTCACCTTTGCTCACAAGGGTTTCAAAGGCAAGGTCTGGGTTTGTTGCGGGAAAATTAGCAGGACAAATAGCATCCATAAATTGTCGGGTTGCAAAGGAGATGATGCGTTCGGATTCGTCATCAAGGCCAGGAACGTCATTGGTCGCTAGGGAAAGCCATTCCTGAGCAATCAAAAAGTGATGTTTAAAAAGACGCCAGGGCCAGAGCTTCCAGTTTTCAGATTTGAATCTAGGGTCTTCATCGGGCGTAGGGGAGGAAGGGGGCGCACCGTAAGGGGTATCTGTCCAAAGACGTGCATAGTTTTCTCGTCCATTAAAAGCTGGGTAAGTGACGAGCTCGAGGATCTTACCTGGTGCTTGCATCATATGGGCAAACCAGGCTGATTGGGCAGACAATATGCTTGCGGGGCTTACCCCTAAGGTCAACTTACCCAGCTGTGCTTGCCAAAGTGTGTCAAGCGATCTGAAAAGATCGCTGGTATTTTGATTGTGAGCCATCCCTGACGCCTATTTTTATTTAACTTCTCTATTCTTGAGGATGGTGCTTTGGATGACAAGCTTTTTGTGAGTAAAAACTTAGCTTGATTATTTATTCAACAGGTCTTGGGCGCTCTGCTCAAGGTGAATCGACCTCGTTGGATAGGCAAATGAGGCGCCATTTTCTTCTACAAGTTTTTTAAAAGTAAGAAGACACTCTTCTTTGATGCGCATATATTCTGTAGAGTCAGTTGTTTTGGTAAAAAAATAAAGCTGGATTTTGATGGCATATTCACCAAAATCATGGGCACGGGTAATGGTTTTAATGTTCTTTTCTTTGGTTACGATGCCAGGATGGGCGTCAAGATATTGATGATAGTCGTGCAAGATTTTTTCTAGAATATGAGAAGGGGTGTCATAGCGAAGCCCGACAGACCAATCGACCTTTCTATGGGTCATTTTGCTATAGTTTGTCACAGGCCCCTCGGCAAGTTTTACATTTGTAAGCGTTGTGACTGATTTGTCAAATTGGCGGATGGAGGTGGTGCGAAGGCCCACATGAAGTATATCCCCCTCAACATCGCCTACCTTGATCCAATCTCCCTTACGTAAGGATTTGTCAATCAATACTGCAATGGAACCAAAGAGATTGGCGATGGTATCTTTGGCCGCAAAACCCACGGCCGCGGTCATAATACCGATTCCTCCGAGGAGAGCTGTTAAGTCAATGCCCAGTAATGAAAAAATGGAGGTAGCAGCGGCGAAAATGATCGCACCTTTTAAGAATCGCATGAAAAGGATAAATTGCTCCTCGGTAAGGATATGATGGACTTTTTTATCTTTTTGTTCATAGACGAAATAATAAAAGTCAATAGCTTTCATTATGGTAAAGAAAAATGTAAAGGTAAGGAAAATGGGAAAGTAAATATGTGCCATTGACTTTGGTTCATTCACGACAAAGCTTAACAAGAAGTGGTGGTGGGTGAGATGGTAGACCACAAAAGTGATCACGACGACGCGCACGACTTTTTTGAAATTATCTATGGCGGCTTCTAGAATTAAAATGTTTTTTTCTTGTGTGACATAACTTTTAAAAGCGATTTTAAGAATTTTGGGCAAAAGCCTGCGTTCAAAAGAGGTATACCCAATAAGAATACTTAGGGAAAATAAAAACCAAATATTATCTGCGCGGTAACCCTGCCAAAATGAAATGAGTGTATCCATTATTTCAAAGTGTTAGCAATCATGTATTCATGCAGTATACCCACAACGCCTTGGCCATGCAATATCCAGTGCAAGAAAAACCATCAAAGAGTTGCTCGAAAGTCATGGTTTAATGTAATAATCAATCCTATTTTTATTTTAACGAATTATTATTATATTACCGATAACATTTAAATGGGAATGTTATAATATGAAGGTGTCATGATGAGTAATATAAAGAAAATCCTTTTAAGGTCGGCGGGTCTTGGTATGATTTTTAGAAGTTTGCTTGCGCCTCACATCGTTTTAGCGAACGTAGAAGATGGTGTAGAGACTGTTCGCACGCATCGAGGGACTACCTCAAAACAGCTTGAAAAAATACACTTCCATGACCGGGTTGAATTGGTCAAAACCCTGAACCAGAAAAGCCAAGATATGGAAGCTGAAAAAAAGAAAGTAACGCTTTTTGATTCGCAGCTTAAGACAGAAAAATTTGAACTTGATAAAGCAGCGCTAGCGGCAGGCTTTACAGAAGATTCTGTTGAAGTTCTTAAAGACAAAAACTGTTTTATGAATACCATCACCAAGGAAGATGCCAAGGCCTACGGTAACCTCAGTGCCCTTGTCTATGATATTGATCAAAATAAAAGACTTGCCAAGGTTGGCAGTACCGTTACACGTCTTGACCGTGAGATTACGACCGCACAAGATGAAATGGTGATGCTTGAGAAGAAGCTCACTCAAATTCCTTTGGCAGAAAGTGATTTCAGAAAATTTGTGAAAGACTTGCGTGTTTTTGGCATTAGTCTTGATAAGGACGCAACCATTGCCACCGTTCAAAAAGCCATTAACGATCGCTGGGGCGGACTCAATGAAACAGTTCGAAGCCTTCAAATTCAAAAGCGTCTTTCCGATTCCCAGTACTTAGAAAATGCGCGTCAAGTCTTTGATCATAACTTGCAAGGAATGACCTACAAAGTAGAAGGTGTTTTCCATCGCAATAACGGTGAGTTTTCAGGTGCAGCTGCCTTTGATAAAGATAAAAACAAACTTGTTTTGACTTTTGCAGGGTCAAAATCCACCACAGATTGGATTAAGAACCTTATGGGGTGGAACAGCAAGCTGAGTAAAAGCCACGGTCTTTTGAGCAACATTTCATTCCATAGCGGCTTTGGCTCTCACCTCGACGATAATGCCGATTCGTTCTTTTCGTTTATGAGAGGATGGCTTACCCAATACAAGGAACAAAATCCCAATAAGGTCCTTAATCTTGTGGGGACGGGGCACAGCCTAGGTGGGGCTCTTGGTGAAATTTTCTCGGCCGCTGCCAAAGAAATGGCAGAAGTCATGGGTATCAAGATAAATCTTGGCATCATGACTTTTGGTGCACCCAATACAGTGAATGCCAATACATTGGAAAATTACACAAAGCTCATTGGGGGGGCTGGCAACGTTGTGCGCTTTGCCCACAGCTATGACCCGGTTCCAACCATCGTCTTTTGGAAGTCAGCGCCAGGTGCCACAACTCTCAAGGGAGATACCTCTCTATTTAAAGATGTGAATGGCACCATGGTCCTTCCCATCAGAGTGAACCCCCATAGTTCTGACGAATACTATCATGCCGCCGAAAAGGTTTTTGAGGATTGGGAAAAAAGCCTCACCCCTCTCAAAGCCCGGCTTGACAGCGTGACCAAGCTCGAAGATGACAGAAACACTGCTCAAAAGGCTATAGGAAAAATCGCCAACGAGGCACACGGCCTTTTAACTGATCTTGCTAACCAAGATAAGAACAGCGCAGCTGTGTTTGAGGACGAATATCAAGGATATATCGCGAAGGAGCGGCAGGAGCTTGTGATGATTCAAGACTCGCTTCAAAGCATGGCAAAAGATCTTAAGGAACGTAAAGAAAAGCATGATCTCTTTACCTTGCAAGAACAAGAAGAGTTCGTGAAGAACTTTGATCAGGTAAGGCAGCGCCTCAGTGAGAAAAAGAGTTTTATCGAAGGGCTTGAAAAGGATCTTGCCTGGAAGACATATGCACAAACCATCACCGATGATTTTGCCAATTTGTTGGATAGAATCACGCAAGATTCCCTATCCTTAAGTGTCTTGACCATCAGGTAAGTGGCGCGCCCTGCAGGATTCGAACCTGCGACACCCGGCTTAGAAGGCCGGTGCTCTATCCAGCTGAGCTAAGGGCGCCTTGCGGAATGGTCACACTTTATGATACTCTCCCGGCTCTGTAAAGGGGTAAGCCTCGTCGGTACTGAAGAATTGGATCAAAAGAGCGGGCACTCGTGACAAGGGCCCGCTTCTGATTACGAAGAAAGGCACACAAGTGCGTGACGTTTTTTGCCTGAGGACAGCTTCAGGTCACCGTCCTTAAAATCCCCAAGGCTGACAAAAGCGTCTTCATCACAAAGAGGCGCCTCATTGAGGCGCGCGCCTCCTCCGCGCACAAGGCGCCTTGCTTCACCCTTGCTTTGGCAAAGCTCGGTGCGTACCAAAAGATCAAGAATTGATAGACCTTCTTCTATCTCTTTGATGGTCGCCTTGAAACGGGGCAGGGCCTCAAGGGCGCTAACACCTGCCTCAAACAGGCCTTTGGCTGTTTCTTTGGCTGTGGCAAGGGCGTCGTCCCCGTGACAAAGGCGTGTGGCCTCATCGGCAAGGATTTTTTTCGCCTCATTAATTTCAGCGCCCTGCAGGGCTTCAAGTTTGGCAATCTCATCCAAAGGAAGTTCGGTAAAGAGGCGCAGGAACGTGCCCACATCCCGGTCATCGGTATTGCGCCAAAACTGCCAGAACTCGAAAGGTGAGCGCATATCGGCATTCAGCCACACCGCCCCCTGGGCGGTCTTGCCCATCTTTTGTCCCGATGAGGTTGTCAGAAGGGGTGAGGTCAGACCAAAAGCTTCTTTGCGCTCCAGGCGGCGGATTAATTCCACCCCGTTCAGGATATTGCCCCACTGGTCGCTCCCGCCAAATTGCAAGATACATCCCTCGGTACGACTTAGCTCTAAAAAGTCATAGGCCTGAAGGATCATATAGTTGAATTCCAGAAAACTTAAGGGTTGTTCCCGGTCAAGGCGTAGCTTCACGCTGTCAAAGGACAGCATCCGATTCACCGAAAAGTGACGGCCGTATTTATCTAAAAACTCAAGATAGTTGAGCTTCTTAAGCCAAGAATAGTTCCGCACGATTTTGGCGTCTGTGGGGCCGTCTCCAAAAGTCAGATATTTGTCAAAGACTTGGCCAATACCGGCGGCGTTGGCTTCGATCTCTTCTTCTGAAATCATGGGGCGCGAGGTGTCTTTAAACGAGGGATCCCCAATGCGCGTCGTGCCATCTCCCAAAAGGACAATGGGCTTGTGTCCCGTTTTTTGCAAAAGGCGGAGCCACATGATTTGCAGAAGGCTTCCCACGTGAAGACTCCTCGCCGTCATATCAAAGCCTAAGTAAGCGGTCACAGGGCCCTTAGCCATCAAGGTATCCAGCTGATCCATGTCAGTCCCTTGATGAATAAAACCGCGGTCAGCAGCCTCATTCATAAAGTCAGATTTAAACGAAAGGGTCATGGGATCTCCTTTAGGCCTGGGCGTCTGCTTTGGCACGCTCTTCTTCTTTCTTTTGCAAGTGCGCCCGGATATCAAAGTTTAAAAGAAGCGTCACGGACAGGAAAATAGAAGAAAGCGTACCCACCGCGATGCCCACCAAAATGGGAAGGCTAAAGGCCTCGATGACGGGGCCGCCGAGCCAATAAAGAGCCACAAGAGCAAGGATCGTTGTGGAAGAGGTGAGAATGGTCCTGGACAGCGTCTCGTTCATGCTGCGGTTCATGACTTCTGCCATGGGTGTTGACTTGTATTTACGCAAATTCTCCCGGAGGCGATCATAGATCACGACGGTATCGTTAATGGAATACCCGACTGTGGTCAAAACGGCGGCGAGGGCCCCTTCGCTGAACTCTACACCTGAAATGGAATAAAAGCCAATAACCGCCACCGCGTCATGGAGAAGGGCAATGACGCCGCAAAGACCAAACTGCCACTCAAAGCGAAACCAGATGTAGGCGAGCATGCCTAAAAGGGCAAAAAGGGTAGCCTTGACACCGTTTTCAATAAGATCACCGCTGACCTTTGGTCCAACGGTTTCAATGCGGTTATACTTAACGTTGTCTCCCAACGCCGCCTTAATTTTGGCAACTGCCGCTCCTTGGGCCGCATCGCCGCCTTTTTGACGCTCAAAGCGCATGAGGATGTCGTTATCAGAGCCAATACTTTGCAGTTTGACTTCTCCCATCCCAAGGCCGTTTAGCTGGGTGCGAAGGGCTGCAACGTCTGGTTTTGTGGGCATGCGGACCTCTAGGGAAATACCGCCCCTAAAGTCAATCCCAAGGTTTAGCCCTTTTGTGGCAAGACTAAAAGCCGTTCCCAGCACAATACAAATGGCCACAACGTAACCGATCCACCGCTTGCCAACGAAGTCAATCTTCGTGTTGTACGGAACAAGTTGAATACCTTTCATGGTGATCTTCCTTTTAACTTAAATGGCCAGGGTGGAGGGACGACGCCACTTCATCCAGAATTCTACAATGAGGCGCGTAAGACTAATGGCCGTGAACATGGAAATGACAATTCCCATGGCCAAGGACACGCCAAAGCCGCGTATGGGACCAGAGCCCCAAATGTAAAGGGCAGCCGCACCAATAAGGGTTGTCAGGTTCGAGTCCATGATGGTCGCCATGGCGCGGTCATAACCTGCGTCAATAGCCATGCGTGGTTTTGCACCATTGCGCAGCTCTTCTTTTACACGCTCAAAAATCAACACGTTGGCATCAACGGCCATACCCAAGGTGAGGGCAATACCGGCAATCCCCGGAAGGGTCAGGGTTGATCCCGTGACGGCAAGGGCGCCCATGAGGAAAATGAGGTTAAAGACAAGGGCGACGTTCGCAACAAACCCAAAAAGCGAATACAAAATTACCATAAAGACTGCCACCAGCGCCACCGAGGCAATGGTCGCCGTTTTACCAGCCGCCACAGAGTCAGCGCCTAGATCTGGTCCGACGGTGCGCTCTTCGATGACGGTAAGCGGAGCGGGGAGGGCACCTGCACGCATCAAGAGGGCAAGATCATTGACTTCTTGAAGCTTGAAAGATCCCGTGATCACGCCGCTCCCGCTTGGAATCACTCCTTGAATTCGAGGAGCACTGATGACTTTTTTATCCAGAATAATGGCAAAGGCTTGGCCAATGTGGTTTTTGGTGATCTCGGCAAACTTGCGTCCACCCACAGTGTCTAAGCGGAATGAGACTTGAGGGGCGCCGTACTCATCAAAGCTTGGCTGTGCGTCCACAAGATTTTCACCGGTCAAAAGCACTTGTTTGTCAATGACGTAGTATTGCCCTTTGCCGTCTTTATCTTCAAGAATTTCGGTCCCTGGAGGGATCGCCGCTCTGGGATTATCCACAAAAGGCATTTTTGCGTTCACAAGGCGGAAGGTGAGCTTAGCCGTTTGACCCAAAAGGTCTTTGACGTGGCTAGGGTCTTGAACGCCTGGCAGCTGCACAATAATACGGTCTTCGCCTTGACGTTGAATGAGGGGCTCTTTGGTGCCGATCTCATTAATACGGCGTCCGACGATTTCAATGGATTGGTCAAGAAGGGTTTTCTTGGTCTCACGAAGGGCGTCAGGGGTAAAGGCGATGGTGAGAACACCTTCTGCGCCGGCCTCAACCTGAAAGTTGCGATCAAGGCTTCTGAGAGCCTTTTGGGCCTTTGACGCATCATTCACATCACGCAGGCGCAAGACAAGGGTGTCTCCCTTCATGGAAAGACCTGTATACCCCACCTTTTCATTGCGCAGAATCTTGCGCACATCAGGCATGGCAAGGTTCAGGCGGTCACGAAGACCAGTCGCCACATCGACCTCCAGCAGAATATGAGATCCCCCTTGTAGGTCAAGACCAAGGCTGACCTGGTGACGGGGCATCCAGCTTGGCAGCTTTGCAAGCTCTTGGGGCGATAAAAACGTTGGCAACGAAAACAAGGTCCCAAAAAAGCAGACCAGTATAATCAGAACGGACCTCCACGTGGGGATAGACACCGTAAACTCCTTATATCAACTAAAACTTGGGGCCCATTGTTATCCGTTCTGGGCACAGAGTCAACAAGAAGGCTCGTTTATCCCATGGGAAAGAGAGGTCGTAAAATGGATCACGTCCCCTGAACAACCATTTTATGCTTGAGAACTTTGAAAAATAGGATATAGTGTGCCAATCGGTTTTATTGGGATCTATGAATGTTTGTGTCTCCCAAATCTTTCTCTCTTCGAAAGGCTCGCTAGGGCCTCGTTCATCTATATCTACATTTTTTTAAGGTTAAAAGTTTATTCTCCAAGATAGTTGAAGGAGAGAGAGTGTGTCTCAAAAAATAGGTTTTTGGGCCGTGTTTGCCATCGTGACGGGAAGTCAGATTGGTTCATCGGTCTTTACGTCGCCGGCTAATTTGGCGGGTTACGGATGGTTTGCCCTGTGGGGTTTTATGATGGCGGGGGCAGGCGCCATGGCTCTTTGCTGGGTGTTTGCAACGCTGTGCGCCGCGTTTCCCAAAACGGGCGGACCACACGTGTATGTGCACCGGTTATTTGGAAGGGCACCGGCTTTTTTTACCGGCTGGACGTACTGGGTCATTTCGTGGATCAGTACGACTGCGGTCGTGGTGACAGCGGTCGGGTATTTGGCCCCCCTCATGGGGCTTCACGATAAATGGACCCTTTTAAGCCTGCAGCTCCTTCTTTTAGGGCTGATTACCTACGTCAATTTACAAGGCGTTAAAATTGCGGGACAAGCTGAGTTTGTCCTTACTCTTTTAAAGCTGATCCCTTTGATTGTGCTCCCCCTTGGTGGCCTCATGTTCTTTAAGGTTGAACATTTTCAAGTCGCACCGACCCTGACAGAGTCCTTTTCCTTTTCCCAGCTTTTGGGGCAGATGACCCTCTTGACGCTGTGGGGCTTTATCGGGCTTGAAACCGCCACAACCCCGGCAGAATCCGTTGAAAATCCGACCAAAAATATCCCCAAAGCCATGATCTTAGGCACGCTGTTTGTGGCCGTTGTTTACATCATTAACTGCCTGGGTATCATGGGACTTGTGCCGCCTGAGGTATTAAAGAACTCAAAAGCGCCCTATGTGGACGCGTCTCAGATTTTGTTTGGCGGGCACTGGCATCTGCTGATTTCCGTCATCGCCGGGATTGTGTGTGTGGGTACGTTGAATGCATGGATGCTGACAAGCGGTCAGATTGCCTTGGGCCTTTCCCAGGACGGTTTCATGCCGGCTCTTTTTGCAAAAACCAACAAGAAAGAAGCGCCGGTCTGGTCCATTCTTATCAGTGCGGCCGGGATTGTGCCTTTGCTGTTTATGACCATGGCGGACAGCTTTGCCGATCAAATCAGGTCTATTATTGATATTTCTGTGACGGCCTTTTTGTTTGTGTACAGCGCGTGCTGTTTTGGCGCCATCAAGCTTGCCCTTCGCGCGAACAAATATCTCTCGGCCTTTGTAAGTCTGATCGCCCTCCTTTTTTGTGCATGGATCATTTACGAGACGCCTCTTGCGACCTTAGGGCAGTCATGTCTTTTTACCTTAAGCGGCGTGCCTGTTTACCTGTTTTGGTACCTAAAGAAAGGGACGGCAGCGCCAAAAGCCCTCTCGATTTAAATAGCCACTAGCTCCTGAATTTGCTAGGATGACACCATTGTTCTTGCAAAGGATGGGGCTATGATGAGGGCACCGATTTTACGCGCCACAACCCTACTATCTTCACTTATATTGACCGTCTCTTTTTGTGACTTGGTAAGGGGAGATGCCCCGCAAACTCCTGGGGCTGCTGCACCGTCTTTGACAAACCTTCTGCCGCCAAAAACCGTGGTGCCTGATTCAAAAGAGCAGCTTCAGCTGTCCTTCGCCCCCGTTGTGGAAAAAGTTTCGCCCTGCGTTGTAAACATCTTTGCCACGCGTATAGAAAACACCCAAAGCCACTTGCCGTACTTTGCGGATCCTTTATTTAGGCACTTTTTTGGTGATGCACTTCCCCAGGGCGACTTGGGATCACGGGTTCAAAGTTCCCTTGGTTCGGGCGTGATTGTGCGCAAGGACGGCGTGGTGGTCACAAATTATCACGTCATCAAGCAAGCCTCTGAAATAAAAGTTGTGCTTTCCGATGGACAAGAGTTCGAGGCCCACGCCATCGTCAGAGATGATCGCACGGATCTTGCGATTCTGCGCCTTGAAACCCATGGAAAAGAACTTCCCGCCCTTTCGTTCAGGGACGCGGATACGCTTAAGGTTGGCGATATTGTGCTGGCTGTGGGCAATCCTTTTGGGGTTGGCCAAACCGTGACCTCTGGGATTGTTTCTGGTCTTGCCAGAAGCCAGGTGGGCGTGTCTGATTTCCATTCGTTGATTCAAACGGACGCCGCCATTAACCCAGGAAACTCGGGCGGTCCCCTTGTGACCCTCGACGGAAAAATTGTGGGCATTAATACAGCGATCTTTTCCAATACGGGCGGATCCATTGGAATTGGCTTTGCGATCCCTTCAAACCTTGTCCTGCCGGTTCTGGCGGCCGTGGATCACGGCGGCAAGCTTGTCAGGCCTTGGGCTGGCATTTCCATGGAGTCCGTAACCCCCGATATCGCGCAGTCCTTAGCCCTTGAAAAACCAGAGGGCATTCTTGTTAAAAACGTTTTCGAGCGAAGTCCTGCTGCCCAGGCGGGCCTTCATCAAGGAGACGTCATTTTAAAAATGGGTGGACATCCCCTTCGAAACGAGGCGGCGTTCCGTTTCCGTATTGCAACCTTCAAGGTGGGTGATACCACGACCCTTGAGATTTGGCGCCAGGGCGAGCTAAAGCAACTGAGTATCACTTTTACCACACCCCCTGATTTGCCTGGCAACAGAAAATTGAATCTGACAGGGCGTCAGCCTTTGGCGGGCGCGGTCGTGACAGGGCTTTCACCAGCCGTTGCCAACAGTCTGGGTCTTGCCTATGAAGGAGGCGGCGTTGTGATTGTGGGCGTCAGGCCCGGCACACCAGCATCCCTGACAGGCCTTTTACCAGGGGATATTATCTTGTCCGTGAACGGATCTGATGTGAAAACAGCCGAAGAGCTTTCCAGAAGCCTTGGGCGTAGTCGCAGCGGGTGGGAAATCGTCTTTAGCAGACGCGGAAAGGTTCAAAGTATTATTGTCCGGAACTGGTAGTCTTTTTAACGAGGGAAAGGCCCCCCATCAACCCCTGGCGGAGCGTCTGCGTCCTCAAAAGCTTGACGACGTTGTGGGACAAGATCACCTTGTGGGACCCCAGGGACTTCTCACACGCCTTCTCTCACAAACGGGGGAGTTTCCATCCTTAATATTCTGGGGACCTCCCGGGTGCGGTAAGACTACCCTTGCGCGTCTTCTTGCCCAGGAAACAAACCTTTTTTTCGTCTCTATCTCTGCCATTTTTACGGGCACCCAGGATCTAAAAACCATTTTCGAGCAGGCTCAAAGCAGACTAAGGGTAGGGCAACGTACTCTTCTTTTTGTGGATGAAATTCATAGATTTAACCGCACGCAGCAGGACACCTTCCTGGCACATCTTGAGGACGGACGCCTGACCCTTGTGGGGGCTACCACTGAAAACCCCTCCTTTGAGCTGAATAGCGCGCTTTTATCCCGCTGCCAGGTCTTAACCCTCAAGCGCCTGGACACGCAGGCTCTCTTCAAGCTTTTTGAGAAGGCCTGTACGTATCTAGGGCAAACGCCGCCCTTAACCGATGACGCACGGGACTTGCTGTTCCAGCTTTGTGACGGGGATGGGCGTACACTTTTAAACTTTATGGCCCAACTTGACGCGCTTTCCTTTACAACGGACACCCTTCTTGATTCCGACACACTTTTAACGCACCTACCGCGCCGGGCGGCCCTTTATGACAAGGGGCGCGATGGCCATTACTCGTTAATTAGCGCCCTTCATAAGGCCGTGAGAGGTTCGGACGTGAACGCTGCCCTTTATTGGTTTGCGCGGATGCTAGAAGGAGGCGAGTCACCCCTTTATATCGGCAGGCGCCTTGTACGTATGGCCAGTGAAGATGTGGGGCTTGCAGATCCCAGTGCCCTTCTTCAAGCGGTCGCGGCCCTTGAGGTTTATGAACGGCTTGGGTCTCCTGAAGGCGAGCTTGCCCTTGCTGGCGCCCTTGTGTACGTCGCCAGTGCCCCAAAATCCAATGCTCTTTATCTTGCCTATAAAAGGGCACGCGTAAGTGCTAAGGAAAACGGGTCCTTGGCGCCTCCTTCCTTTGCCATAAACGCGGCGACCAAATGGATGGCGGACGAAGGCTTTGGTCAGGGATACGAATATGACCACGACGCGCCAGACGCGTTTTCAGGGCAAAATTACTTTCCAGACGGCATGACGCGTCAAGGATACTATGACCCACCTGATCGGGGGTTCGAGCGCGAAATCAGAAAGCGGCTAGAGTTTTGGCGTCAAAAGCGCGCCGAACGGGAGGCCGCCCAACACGAAGTCCCTAAAGATACCACGTAACGTTCTGCCAGGCGCCTGGATTTTCTTTTTTTGCAGCGATGCGGTCTTGCCAGGTCCCCACGTGGAGCTCAAGCTTGTGCCCGTCAGGATCCAGAAAGTAGAAACTCTCACCAGGCGAGGTATTGTCTTTAAAGGAAATAACGCCTGCCTCTAAAAGACGCGCCTTTAAGGCACCAAAGTCCGCTTTGCTCACACTAAAGGCCAAGTGTGTGTTGCAAGGAGAGGGGATGCGCGTTTTGGCGCGATCAAGATCAAGGGAAAGCCACAAGGCGCCGGGCGTATCCTTGCTCCCTGCCAAGAGATAGGCGCTTCCTTCAGATTGACAAAGGGGGGTAAAGCCCAGCAACTCTTTGTAAAACAAAAAGGAACGCGCCACATCTGAAACCGCCAAGTTAATGTGGTTAATCCCCGTGATCATGAGCTTAGTAAGAGAGCCCTGGATAAAGAGGGTAACGTGCCGCCATCTCGGCCACAAAGGCTTGGGCGTCTTTTACTGCCACCACCGTATCCCCTTTGATCAGACCGTCCAGGACATTTGCTGTGTGACGCCCGATAAGCGCAAAGTCCTCCTCTAGCAGGCCGCGCGTCGTGCAAGCAGGGCTTCCAAGACGAATACCAGACGTTTTGCTTGGGGGAAGGGGATCTTGGGGCGTGCCGTTTTTATTGCACGTGATGCCAGCCTGCTCTAGCGCTTCACTGGCATCGTGACCTGTGATACCTTTTTTTCGTAAATCCACAAGCACAAGATGGGAATCTGTACCGCCCGACACAAGATCATACCCCGCCTGGGTAAGGGCACGTGAGAGCGCCTGTGCGTTCTTAACCACCTGATGGGCGTAGGTTTTAAAGCTGGGATCAAGGGCTTCTTTAAAGGCGACCGCTTTGGCAGCGATGATATGCATGAGGGGCCCCCCTTGGTTACCGGGGAAGACGGCCGAGTTCAAGCTTTTAGCAAAAGTTTCATCGGCGCTCAGGATCATACCTCCCCTGGGACCCCGCAGGGTTTTGTGGGTTGTGGTCGTCACAATATGGGCATGGGGCAGGGGACTTGGGTAAGCACCACCCGCCACAAGACCCGCAAAATGCGCCATATCCACCATCAAGACGGCGCCGATTTCATCGGCAATGGCCCTGAATGCCGAAAAGTCAATGATGCGGGGATAGGCAGAGCCGCCTGCCACAATCAGTTTGGGGCGATGTTCGCGCGCAAGGGCGCGCACCTCGTCCATTTCAATCAGCCCCGTCTCGGCATTGACGCCGTATCCCACAGGCTTGAACCACTTGCCGGACATGTTCACAGGACTGCCGTGGGTCAAGTGTCCGCCGCAATCTAGGCGCATCCCCATGAAGGTATCTCCTGGATTCAACAGGGCAAGGAAAACCGCTTGGTTTGCCTGGGCCCCCGCGTGGGGTTGCACGTTCACAAAGGCACAGTTAAAGAGCTCTTTTGCGCGGTCAATGGCCAGCTGTTCTGCTTGGTCCACAAAGGTGCAACCGCCATAGTAACGACGCCCGGGATACCCTTCGGCGTATTTGTTGGTGAGGACCGAGCCTTGGGCTTCGAGGACCGCTTTTGAGACAAAATTTTCAGAGGCAATAAGCTCGAGTTGTGATTGTTGACGATGGAGTTCTTGGGAAAGAGCTGAATGCAAAGCGGGATCTTGAAGGCTAAGAGCTGAGGTCATGGGCGATTCTCCTGGGATGATATGGCCCCGAGCCTATCAGACTATGATGAAGTCCGCTAGGGGGTGATTTGTCTATTGATGGACAAACACTGCAAAGAATCTATTTATAGACTTCCAAGCACTTAGGAATCCTCAAAAGAAAAGAGGCCTTGCCATAAGGCTGCCTCTTTTTCCTTCTCAGAGGGATCACGTGTTTTTCTAGACGGGTGCAGTGAGAGACATTGCCTTTTGATAGAGTGCAAGTGCGCCTTTTAGATCCCCTTGTTCCAAGGTTAAAAGGCGCGCTGAATAATCAAGGTAAGCACCGTCTTCACCGTAGATTTTTAGATAAAGCCCTAAGTATTGCTTGACCTTGCCCCACAGGTGGGACTCGAGGGCCTCTTGAAGAAGGGCTTGGAGTTGGGATTTTGAAGGCGTGGATGAGGTCATAACCAGCTCTTCAAGCAAACCAAAGCGCTGGGTCGGCGTTTTGAGATCTTCAAGACGCGCAAGTTCCGTAAAAAGAAGCGGATCAAACTCCTGCGCCAAGAACGCCTTCAAAACGCGTTTGGCACGCTTGGGATGATCTTGACTCAGAAGGAGTGGGACCAATAGCCGAACGCCGTCAAGGGTGAGCTCGAGGTCCGTGCTTTGCTCGGCCAAGTAAAGGGCTTCTCTTTTGTCGGTGCTGGCGTTTGCTTCTTCGGCGCGGGCGTAAAGAAGCTTTGCTTTCATGGATTTGCCTTGGACTGGTGTGATGAGGTTGCGGCGCTCGAGCTCGAGAACGGCGCGCTGGGCTGCGTCCCAAGCTTTTTCGGCAAGCCCTCCTTCGTAAAGGCAAAAGAGTAACCCCTTATGGGGGGTAGCCATATCAGAAAGTTCTTTGGCGTATTGCCAGACTTTTGCCGTATCCCCCGTGCGCTTGGCGTTTTGTAAAAGTCCCATAAACCCCGCCGCCGCCGTGCGCTCTTCTTGGGCAAGGCCGTAAAAGGCATGCTCTGCGCGCCGGAAATTGCCTAGCTGTAGATGGCAGTACGCCTCAAGGAGGGTGCACAGATCCTTTTCTTTGACGAGGGATGTCACGTCCTTCAAACGGTCGAGGCACAGGGTGTAGTCAGCCGCAAAATAGGCTTCAAACGCATTGTAAAGGGCTTCAAGGGATTTCGTTTCGTTGGAAGCCGCATATCTTTGAAACAGACGTGATGGTAGGTTAAAGAGTTTTTTTAGAATGGCGTACGCAATCCCCACAATGGCAAGGGCCATGAGGGCCGCAAGGACAAAGGTCGAGACCTCCATATCAAAGCGCATGCCAAACCAGTGGACGGTCATCTGCCCAGGATTTTTCAAAAGCCAAAAGGCAAGAAGGCCTAAGAGCAAAAGTTGAACAAGAATAAAGAGTTTACGCCACATGGGGAGCTCCTGCTGGCATGAGGGATAGAAGATCCTTTGTGGCGGACGTGTAGCCTTTTAAGCGACTAAGAATCGGCGTGATCTCAAGGCGTGCCTTGGCATGCGAGAGCCAGGCGGCAAGAACCGGCGGCAAATCCGTGATTTTTTGCTTTTCAAGGGAGGTCGTAATCAGGGTCACACTTTCGGACAACTTTCCTTGGCGCAGCAAAGAAAGGGCAGCGTCCAAAGAAAGGGTTTCTCCAAAACGGGGATCTCCTTCTTTTGAGATTTTCACAAGGTTCTTAAGCGACGTCCAAGAGTCCTTAAAAAAGCGCGTGATTTGATTTTCATTCGTATCGGGCGACGGGGCTTGGATATTCGCTCGCTCTGTCTCGAGATAGCGCGTTAATTCCTTGATCAAGGTTGCCTCGTTTGGCACGCCCAAAGCCGCGTAGGGGGCAAGCAGATCCAAATCTGCTTTTTGTTCGGGGGTTGCCACACGTGAAAGCAAAGCTAGCTCGTCGGCGTAGGGGGTTCCTTGCTCTAAATGGCTTGTAAGGCCCTGCCACGCGGTGGTTTGGATCATGATTTTCAAAAGCGTATCAATTTTCTTCTCAAGGGCGTCGGGCGCCCTGGCACTGGCTTGGGCGCGCGCGGCGTCTATTTCTTGCCTCAACTCGGTAATTTCGTGGGAAAGGGCTTGGTCATTGGTTTTGACGGTAGCAATGGAGGGGCTTAAAAGTCCTGACAGGTATTTTTGCGTGGCGTCAGGAAAAAAGAAGGGAAGCCACCCTGGCCAGCTGCCCACCACCACCATGGCAGCCCCTAAAAACAGCCACTGTTTTTGGCACAAAAACGATGAAAGGAGTTGCTTTGGCACGGACGGCGCGTCTGGCGTCTTTGCGTCCTCTTGGGACGTTGCAGGATGGGATGTTTCGTTCATTTTTTTTGTCCTTCTTCACATAACCAACCAAGGGGATCGCGGGTCACCTGACAGTCGCGCCACTCAAAACAAGAAAGTTCCTCTAGAATAGCCTTGCTTAAGGCCAAAAGACAAACCTCTTTCACGGTAAAAAGAGGCATGTCTTTTAAAAGGCCTATAAAAATTTGGGCGGTGCGCAAGGAATAAAAGGGGGCGTGGGTCAGGGTTTGATGGATAAACGCCGATTCAAGAGCCGGCGTGATCACAGGATTCTCCCGTGCTCGGTAAACCACAGCGCGCACGCCCGCAATCCCCTCGTTTTGGAGCACCTTTACCACATCAACACGGATATCCTCGCCAGAAAGATGAACGTAGGGCGCACTGCCTGGAAGATTATGACTGATAATGAAGTCAACTAGCCGCGCGCCGTCACCGCCCCCCTCAAAGGTTTCAAATCCCGCCGCTTGGCAGGCCCCCGTCGTAACAGCACCCACCGCAAAAACGGGGCGCGCGCGCTCGGGATCAAGACGGGTGAGCGCGTCCAAAGCTTGTTTACTTGTGAGGATCCATGCTTTAGGCAAGCTCGAAAAAACAGGCAAGGGGCACGCCTCAAGGGTCAGAAGGGGGTTCACAATCACGCGGTGCCCTTGGTCCTTCAAGGCTTCGGCCAGGGGGGCGGCCTCTTCTAGGGGGCGCGTGATTAGCACATGGAAGGGTATTTTTTTAGCCACGCTTTGACGTCCTTTGCCCAGTTAAGAATCTGTGTTCTCATCATTTCGTAAGGGGACGCCTCATAAAAGCGAAGGGAGGCATCCTGGGCGGCATTGCCCACAAAAATCCACGTTTCAAGAAGGTCAGCACCCTCTTGAGGCTTGACGTAGATGCCGACCGGCGTGTGACAATCCCCTCCGACCAGGTGAAGAAAAAGACGCTCTAGCTCCACGCACTGACGGCTTTTAGGGTCTTCAAGGCTTTGAAGAAGGGCGACAAGATCAGGATCATTTTCAAGACACTCAAGGCCCAGCGCGCCTTGGCCCGCACTGGGAACCATGTGCTCTGGCGCGAGGGGTTGCAGGTGTGATGGTTGGATTCCCAGTCGCTCAAGCCCTGCAAGGGCAAGGAACGTGGCATCAACGTCGCCGTCTTGAAGTTTTTGAAGGCGCGTGCCAACATTCCCTCGCAGCATGACAATATTAAGGTCATCGCGCAGTTCCTTCAGTTGAGCCGCGCGCCTAGCGGACGCAGTGCCCAAAGTTGCCCCTTCTGGCAGGGTTTTCAACGTGTAATCCTCCCGCGTGATCAAGGCGTCACGGGGGTCATGACGAGCCAAAATGCTGGCAAGTATAATGCCCTTTGGCCTGACGGTCTCGACATCTTTGATGCTATGAACTGCAAGGTCAGCCTCACCTTCAAGAAGGGCGCGCTCGATCTCTTTTGTAAAAAGGGCTTTGCCGCCTACTTCTGAAAGATAGCGATCCTGGATGCGGTCCCCACTGGTGGTGATGAGCACAAGCTCACTCTCTTGACCATGGGTTTTGAGAAGGGCTTGTACGTGTTTTGCCTGAGCCTGGGCAAGGGGACTTGCTCTTGTGCCAATTTTTAGTACTCTTGTCATGACGAACGGTGTATAAGTTTTTCTAACCTGCCAACACTTAACTCCCAAGCATACATGAATTTAAACTTAATAACACGATGATCGTTCTAGGAATTGAAACAAGCTGTGATGAAACAGCGGTAGCGGTGTTAAGGGATGATAAAACTATCCTATCCCACGTTCTTTACACGCAAAGCGCCCAGCACAAAGCGTACAAGGGCGTCGTGCCAGAGGTGGCGGCGCGCGCGCATCTCGAGATTTTGCCTGACCTTCTAGCGCAAGCGGTGACAGACGCGGGCATCACTTACGACGCCCTTGACGGGATTGCTGCCACGTGTGGTCCTGGCCTGATTGGCGGGGTGATGGTGGGCGCTTTAACCGGGAAAACTCTTTCAGCCCTTTATGGTAAACCTTTCTTGGCTGTCAATCATTTGGCCGCCCACGGTCTGACGGTCCGCCTAACCCACGACATCGCCTTTCCGTACTTGCTGCTTTTGGTATCAGGCGGACACACACAGCTTCTTCTTGTCAAAGACGTTCAACAGTTTGAGCTTTTAGGGACAACCCTTGACGACGCCGTTGGGGAGGCTTTTGATAAAACTGCCCGCATCCTGGGCTTCGGGTATCCGGGTGGTCCAGCTCTTGAGCGCCTTGCAAGGGAAGGGGATCCCGAAGCCTTTTCCTTGCCGCGGCCACTTCTAGGGAAAGACAAAAGCCTTTTTGGGTGCACGTTTTCTTTGTCAGGCCTTAAAACAGCTGTTAGACGCCAGTATGATCTGTTAGATACTCCGACTAAAAAAGACAAAGCCAATTTAGCCGCAAGCTTTCAAAGGGCAGTGGCGGATATTTTGGCCTCTCGCCTTGAAAATGCGCTCGTGCGTCTGACCCAAGAAAATGTGCATTTTACAAGCATTGTGGTGGCGGGCGGGGTTGCAGCAAACCTAACCCTTCGCCAGCGTTTTGAAGAAGTCGTACAAAAATTTCAGATGATTTTGATTGCACCGCCCGTGAATCTGTGTACTGATAATGCTGTAATGGTCGCATGGACGGGGATAGAAAAACTACAAAGAGGGCTTGTTGACTCTTTGGCCTTTTCCCCCCGTCCCAGATGGCCCCTCACGAACCTTATGGGAGAACAATGACTAGTGTAAGCGTGATAGGAGCAGGTGCCTGGGGTACAGCTCTCGCGTTGGCGTCCCACCGAGCAGGACGCCAGGTTACTTTAATTTCGCAGGACGAGAAAGAAGCAAATACGCTTCTCAAAGCGCGTTGCGCCCCGCGCCTGCCAGGAATCTCCATCCCCGATGACATCCACATCACCCATGATTTTACAGCCGCAGCGACTGCTGATATTACGCTCCTAGCTGTACCGGCTCAAGTTGTGCGCGCCGTAAGCACGACCCTTGCAGATTACTTTAAAGAAAAAAGTTACATTGTTGTTTGCGCAAAGGGGATCGAGCTGGAGACAGGTCTTTTGATGTCAGAAATCGTTGAAGAGACTTTAGAAGGACACTCATTTTCGGTCCTTTCAGGTCCAACTTTTGCCGCTGACGTTGGGGCGGGAAGGCCTGCTGCTGCCTGCATTGCCCACCAAGAAATAACCACGGCAAGATGGCTTGCAAGCTCTCTTAGCAGTCGTGAGTTTCGCCTTTACCCGTCCAATGACGTGGTAGGTGTCGAAATTTCAGGCGCTCTTAAGAACGTGATTGCCATTGCTGCCGGCATTGCGACAGCAAGAGGCGTGGGAGAAAGTGGACGCGCCGCTCTTATTACAAGGGGGCTTGCAGAAATGACGCGCCTAGGTGTTGCCATGGGGGCTCAAGCTGAAACCTTTGCAGGCCTCTCGGGTGTAGGGGATCTTGCCCTTTGCTGCACCTCTAGAACGTCTCGCAACATGGCCCTTGGGTACCGCCTTGGAAGTGATGACCACACGCCCGATGACTCTTTGACAGAAGGCGCCTATACCGCAAAAGCCGTTCTTGCCCTGGCTGAGCAGCTGGATGTGGAGATTCCCATCAGCCAAGCAGTCAGCCGCATTCTTGATGATCCGCGCACCATTGACACGGAAATTGACGGCCTTCTTGCGCGCTCTTTAAAACAGGAATAATAAATGGAATTTCTTTTATGCAATATTGGCTTGTAAAAACTGAACCCGGGTGTTGGTCCTGGAGGATGCAAGAAGATGCTAAAACCACCAACTGGGACGGCGTGCGCAATTATCAAGCATCCAACAATCTTAAGGCCATGAAAAACGGCGATCTTGCCTTTTTCTATCACTCGGTTAGTGAAAAAAGTGTCGTAGGCATCGTGCGCGTTGTGGGGGAATATGAACCAGATCCCACGGATCCCACTGGACGTTTTGGCATGGTCCGCATGGAGGCTGTTCTCGCACTCAAAAAACCTGTTAGCCTTGAGGCCATTAAGAGTGACCCACGCCTTCAAGATCTACCCCTTATTAAGCAGTCACGCCTTTCTGTCATGCCTATCTCAGCAGACGCGTGGGAGGTGATTACCTCCCTTGGAGAAACACGGATTTAATGTTTCAGACTTTTCGAGTTTGGCTCACAAGTAAAACCACACACATCGCGTGCGGCCTTGCTTTTTTGACGCCCCTCATGCTGGTCATGTTTCGCCACTTCTTACCCACGTGGATCACCATCTGCGCGCTTGTGGCCCTGGGTGGAGTGCAAAGGCGTCGGCTTTTTAAGACGCGTCCATCTCTTTTATGGACGCTTCCTTTGGGCCTGTGTATTCTCTGGATGCTCGCAAGCGCCTTTTGGGCACCCGACCTTGCAAAGGTCTTTAGTCTTGTTATCAAACTGCTTGGTATGCTGGGCGCAGGCGTGATTTTGTGTTTGTATTTCCGGCAACAGTCTAAAGAGCATATGAAGAAGATCATGGGCGCCCTTTGTTGGGGTATGGGAACCCTGAGCCTGTGGCTTGCCCTTGAAAGTAGCCTTGGTGTTGGGCTTCGTTACTTCTTAGAGAAGGGGCATTTTGCGCCCTCAAGAACAGACGCTCTTCTTTACTACAATAGCGGAATAACGGGGCTATGCCTTATTTTGTGGCCTGTGCTTTGGTTGATATCGCGGTGGCGCTCAAGCGTTGCCGTCACGATTTTCTTATGCGTCATTCCTTTTTTCATGACCTTTGAGAATCATGTCTCACCCTTGGCCCTGATGACTGGCGCGCTTTTCTTTGCACTTACTTATCTCTTCCAAAAGAAGTTTATTTATGTTTTTTCCGCGATTGTTTTTGTTGGCATGGTAGGGTCTCCGCAAATTACCCTTAGATATCTTCAACCTGAGAAAGTAGAACAAATCTTGCCTCAAACGGCAAAGGGTAGCTACATTCACCGTCTTTGGATTTGGCGCTATGTGGCGCACCGGGCGCTCGAGAAGCCTTTTCTTGGATGGGGGCTTGAGTCTTCACGTGACATTGAGTTGAAGCAAGGCCTTCTTTGGGGATCAGAGAAATTCTGTTTTCCCTATGGGGGAAAGATACCCTATGAGGGATGCGCCAACGAGGCGATTCCTTTGCATCCCCATAACGTAGCGTTGCAGCTTTGGCTTGAGCTCGGCGCTGTTGGGGCGGTGCTTTTCTCGTTCTTGTTTTGTGGGGGTCTTCTCTGGATCGCGCACTTACCCATTTCAAGGTCGCTTCGCGCAAGCATGGTAAGTGCGTTCACTTGTGCCCTTGTCATCTCGACGATTTCGTTTGGGTTTTGGCAAAGTAAATGGGTGATGACCATGATTGTCACAGCCCTCTTACTACATGTAATGAGACGTTTTGAGCGCTCCCCTCAACACGGCTACGGGGTCATCACCGTTTGACGGCTTTTGCCATAAGGTATGTTTGGTGAATATGGTTATATCCATAATACGCCCCTGCAAGGGTCTCTAGGGAGCTTCTAAAGGCGTTGATCTCTTCTGGGGATGCGTGCTGCAAAAGGGCTTTTACAGGAGCAAGACTTGTTTCCACACGGTGCCGGTAGTGCCCAAGACTCAATGCTGGAAAAAGCATCACCTCCTCTTTGAAGGTAAAGGGTTCTACCCTATTGCCAAACATTTCTTGGATATAAGAAGGGTTTCCCCAAGCCGAGAGAGTGTGCTCTGCAGACTTAGGCAGGTATTTCTCCACCAAATCAAAAAGTTTTCCTACATAATGCTGAGGCGGCCAAGTGGAAAATACAATGCGCCCTCCGGGGCGAAGAACCCGGAGCATCTCATGGGTGACTTGGCCAGGATCAGGCGCGAACATATGTCCAAATTGGCTGAGGACAACATCAAAATGATGATCAGGGTAGGGGATTGCCAAGGCATTTTCTGTAACGATTTCCACAGTGACATCAGAGAGTTTCACATTTTGTTGCATTCGCCTGCATAGGCTTTGGTTCAAATCAAGGGCGCTGACGTAAGTTCCAGCCCTTGCCGCGGTAATGGCGACGACCCCCGTCCCAGCACCCACGTCTAGGATTTTCTCAGATGATCTTACGCCTGCAAAGGACACAAGCTTTGCAGCGCTTAGGGTCGTGATCATCTCGAGGGGGACAAAGTCATCCCACTCATCTGGCTGTGGCACGGTGTATCTCCCTTTAGAGTTTATGTAAAATAAGGGGCTGCTTTTGAAAACAGGGTCAGGAAATTCTTGGTGGTTTGGTCCTGAAGCTCATTTAGAGATATCTCCTTTAGGTCCGCAATTACTTTAGCTGTATGGATCATAAAGGCTGACTCGTTCCGTTTACCACGATGGGGGGTTGGGGCTAAATAGGGCGCGTCCGTTTCCAAAAGAAGTCTGTCTAAAGGAACATCTTTGAAGATGTCACGAAGGTCGGCCGCCTTAGTGAAGGTCACAATACCAGACGCAGAAACGTATAACCCAAGGTCAAGACCTTCTTCAAAAAGGCGTCTCGATCCTGAAAAACAGTGAAGCACGCCCTTCACCCCTGTTCCTGCCTCTTCTTTCAAAATTGCAAGGGTGTCATCATCAGCGTCACGCGTATGAATAACCAGCGGCAGATCATGGGCTTTTGCAAGGTTGATTTGCAGGCGAAAAACGTCTTGCTGAACCGCTCGCGGGCTGTGATCATAATAATAATCTAGGCCTGTTTCGCCCATGCCCAGCACTTTTGGGTTTGAAATCTTTTCTTCTAGGGTCGCGCGCAGAGAAGATAGGGACGTGACGCTCAGGGTTTCTTCTGCTTCGTGGGGGTGGATCCCCACCGAAAAAAAGACGTCTGGATAGCGTGCGGCCAGGGCTTCCAGAAGCGGGATGTCATCGAGGCGACATCCGATGGATAAAAAAGCTCCAAAACCCACTGCGCGTGCGCGCTCAAGGACACCTGCCACGTTCTCAGGCGTTTCTTCATAGGTAAGGTGACAATGTGAGTCGACCCACATGGCCCTATTTCTTTGTGAAATAGCTTACAAGAGCTGCCGTCATGACAGTTTTTCCAACACCAGGCAAGATAAAAGGCAAGAAGCCAAGCATGAGGGCTTTGTGTAACCCCAGAAGATGAGCAAGCCAGCCAACACCTAAGAAAAAGACGATCGTTTGGCCAAGGCATGCCAGCGCTAGGAAGGCCCACTTACTTTGCAGATTATGCCTTGCGCGAAGGGTTGCCATGATAATGGCGGCGACAGGAAAGGAGATTAAATAACCAGCCGTAGGACCCACCAGAATATGCGCGCCGCCTGAAAAATTTGAGAATACAGGAAGCCCCGCCGCCCCCATGGCCAAAAACCCTAGTTGGCTATAAAGGGCTGTGCGCGGCGTGTACGTCAAACCAATAAGTAGGACGCCCACCGTTTGCAAGTTCACAGGGACAGGTTTTAATGGGATAGAGACTTGGCTTAGAAGAGACATTAAAATAATGCCTCCTAACACAAGAGCAAGTTCCTTGCTTTTCGTGTGGGGCGCTGCAAAAAAAGCTGACATTGGCAAAGACTCCTTTTTCTTTGGCCATAAGACTTACTGGAGAAATATCATACAATGCGCCCCATGCCAACGCTCTCGTCGTTGAAATAGATCTCAAAAGAGGCTAAGACTAAGCCACAATAGGACACAAAAAATGAGAAAGAGAATCGAATAACCATGGCAAGCTATCAATATTCCTATGTGATGAAAGATTTGGGAAAAACCTATCCTGGCGGCAAACAAGTGCTGAAAGGGATTTATTTGTCCTTTTTTCCGGGGGCCAAAATTGGCGTAATCGGCATTAACGGCTCAGGTAAGTCAACCCTTCTTCGAATTATGGCGGGTCTTGAAAAGGAATTTGCCGGTGAAGCGTGGGCGGCAGAGGGGCTAACCGTTGGGTATCTGCCCCAAGAGCCAGAGCTTGATCCCACCCTTGACGTTCAAGGAAACGTCATGGAAGGCGTGAAAGAAACCCGTGATCTTTTGAAGCGTTTCGAAGAGGTCAGCGCGCGCTTTGGAGAAGAGCTCGGTGACGACGAGATGAACGCCCTGATCGAGGAGCAAGCCGCCCTTCAAGACAAAATTGACGCAGCTGGCGCCTGGGATCTAGAGCGCACCGTGGACATTGCCATGGACGCCCTTCGCTGTCCCCCTGGGGATGCAGACGTAACGAAACTGTCGGGTGGTGAAAAGCGCCGCGTGGCCCTTTGTCGTCTTTTGTTGCAGCGCCCCGATATGCTCCTTTTGGACGAGCCAACAAACCACTTGGACGCCGAATCCGTTGCTTGGCTTGAGCGTTACTTGCAAGAATACCCAGGCACCGTCGTCCTGATTACCCACGATCGTTACTTCCTAGATAATGTGGTCGGATGGATCCTAGAACTCGACCGGGGGCAGGGGATTCCTTTTGAAGGTAATTACTCGTCATGGCTTGAGCAAAAAGAAAAGCGCCTTTATGTAGAAGAAAAACAAGAAAGCGCAAGACAGCGCTCCCTCAAGGACGAGCTTGAATGGATTAGGTCATCCCCCAAGGCAAGACAGTCCAAGAGCAAAGCCAGAATCCAGGCCTATGAAACCCTTCTTTCCCAAGATCACGAGCGCCGACAAGAAGCGGCGCAAATTATGATTCCAGGGGGACCGCGCCTGGGTGAGCGCGTCATCGAAGTTGAAAATCTGACTAAAGGATTCGGTGATCGGTGCCTTATCGAAAATCTTTCCTTTAAGATTCCCAAGGGTGCCATAGTGGGCATCATTGGTCCTAACGGTGCCGGTAAAAGTACGCTTTTCAAAATGATCACAGGTCAAGAAAAGCCAGATCAGGGATCTGTCTTTGTGGGTGAAACTGTCGCCCTTGGGTACGTGGACCAAAGCCGGGATACCCTTGGAGATGACAAGACCATTTGGGAGGAAATCTCGGGCGGTCATGAAGAAATTGAGCTTGGCAAGCGCATGGTCTCATCCCGGGCGTACTGTGGGCGCTTTAACTTTAAAGGGCCTGACCAACAAAAGAAAGTGGGCCAACTCTCGGGCGGTGAGCGTAACCGTGTGCACTTGGCCAAAATTTTGAAATCAGGCGCCAACGTGATTCTGCTCGACGAACCGACCAACGACCTTGACGTGGAAACCCTGCGCGCCCTTGAAGAGGGGCTTCTTGATTTTCCTGGATGCGCGCTAATTACCAGTCACGACCGTTTCTTTTTGGACCGCCTCGCAACCCACATCCTCGCCTTTGAAGGTGACAGTCAAGTCGTCTGGTTTGAAGGCAACTATGATGATTACGAGGCCGACCGCAAACGGCGCCTCGGTGATGAGGCTACGCGCCCACACCGCGTACGCTATAAGCCACTATCTCGCTAACTCCCTCAATAAAAAAGGAGGCTTTCGCCTCCTTTTTTTCTTTAATATTGACGTCCTTGAAAGTAACCATATCTCTTATAATAATTAATGGCAAAATCGACATATAACTTTGAATCAACAGAACGTGATTTTCCGTCGCTGCTTACTGTGCAAAAAGGTTGTTTATATAGCTCTTCTTCTACGTCACGATTGTAATCAAAGTAGTTGTCTGCTGAAAATCCATAAAAAGGGACGGTGCACCTCCGCCCCGCGTCATGGCGACCATGATTCAAATAGTGCTCCCTGGCAAATTTCAAAGGATCCTCTGTTTGGTTTGCCGCATCACAAACATCCTGGTTTAAGCGTAAATATGTCCCCTCATCAAAGGTCCGAGGGATGAAGGGTCTTTTTTCTTGAACTCCTCTACGATAATAATGATCGATGGCAAAAACGAGTGGTTTTGAGGCCGCACGGGAGTCCTCTTCGATATCTGGATTGTGCTCTAAGTACGATTGAGGATCAAAGAAATGATCGTACATGTAGTAAACAATGGGTGCGCCGAAATTTAAAACATGCATAAGTGTCGCCTTATTCCTGTCTTGAATTTCAGGCATGAATGAAACCACTTGAGGAACCCAAAACGTATAGTAGGTGAGAGAAAAATCATCGGGTAGAATATGAACCAGTAAATCAGTGAGTGTGACTGACTTCATTAAAACTCCTGTCTTAAGCCTATGAGGAGTGCTTCTATAAAGTTGTTCTTTCGAAATACTAGTTATCTGAGAAAGAAATATTAGAGATCTACAATTAAAGTAGATTTTCATTGATTCTGCCCCATTTTCAACCCTAAGATTAGGAGAGAAGATGTCCATAATTTCTTTAATGTTTTGTTTTTCAAGCAGGTGTGAAAATTCTTCTCGTGCACTGCCATGACAGGTCAAAGTATGTACCGTTCTTTCTTCTTGCAATTTTTTATATGTTGACAGAAAATTATTCCATAAATCAGTGAGCGTGGATAACGCTATTACATCTCTTGCCTTAGGCAGATGAGGTATTAGGTCTTTAGAAATACTTGTTATATCTGAAAGAAAATCACGGTTTCCAAAAGTAGATGCCCTGTCATCAAATCTTAGGCCAGGAGAGATGTTCCTTCTAAATTCTTTAAATCTTTGCTTTTCAATCAACTGAAACTCTTCACGGGCTCTCCCATGACAAGTCATTGTATCTATTGTTCTTTCGACGTGCAATTCTTGTTCTATGACATAGCCGTCCGTTGCGTTCAGTGACATCGCACCGAGCAGAATGCTCACGCAAAAGAAAGAAAAAATTTTAACGCTCATCAAGAATCCCCTATTCTGTTGTTCTGTTAATGGATGTTATAATTTGATTTATATTTTGGACAACCAGATTACTTTATTTATATTTTGAAAAGTGGGCAATGAAGCTTAGATCTTTTTCTTCCTAAAGATATAGTTTAGAGTTTATCTTTAAAATCACTCTTTGTCTGAGTGGTAATATTTTTGCAACTTTTTTTCTTTTAATTGGTAAGGGAGAAAGAAAACTTGTCAAAGAAGATAAAATTTTACTAAATATGCACACAAGCTTTTTCTATTGGGAAAACTAATTTTTGAAAAAGGATGAAAAAATGAAAATCTTGATGACGAGTTGTGCCCTTGCACTCTCCCTTTGTCTGATCTCAACGCCTAACTTTGCCTCTTTTTATGAGAAAGAGGAGGGGGGGGTGCCGAGTCATGGCCGGCTGATGCGTCATGAGGCAAAAAATATGTCTGAGCTAAGGCACCATTTATCGGGTGTTTGCAGTGAAGACGTGGTGGGTTTTGATTGTGACAATACTTTGGTAAAAGCCTTTCTTGTTGATCATCCTCATCTTTATGACTATGAAATGATGAGAGAATTTAAAGAGTCACTCTGGAGAGACGCGGGAGAGGCAGCCAAACTTAAAGGCCTTGTATCTGAAGAAAGTGACTCAACAAAATTTGCAGATTATTGCTGGAGAGTCATTAAACAAAAAAAAAGTCAAATGGCTTTTGCGCTAGTGGATACTGATTTGCCAGTTCTGGCTCAAGAACTGCAACAACAAGCAGACACCTTTATTTGTACAGGTATTCCTCCAGAAAGAAAAAAACTTGAAGCTCTTCAGGCATTTGGGTTAGATTTTTCCGAAAAATATTCCTTTTCCCATCGAGCATATTTCCTGTTTGTCGAGGATTATCGAGGCAAAATGCCCGGTTGGCTTTACGCAAAAGAAAAAGCGCAGTCCCTTGGAAGCTTTGTGTTGGCTTCCAACGACGAACGTGCCCTTACTGAAAAGAGACCCCTTCAAACTTTATACTATATTGATAACCACCTTGAGACGCTCAACGACATTGCCCGTGATTTTAATCATGACATAACAGGCGTTAAGTTAGTTTTAATTCATTGGCGCGCACACGCCTTGTCTTTACACGCGTTACATGAGCGGGGTGAGTTTATCCCTCCGCTTTTGGAAGACTTACAGCGTCTCTTGGCGCCACCCATCCCCATGCTGACACCGTCAGCTTTATCCAATGCCTCCATTTCCCCAAACCTCTCTCTACAGTTCAGTTATTCAAATTTAAGCCATGGGGGTCATAGGGTTGATCCTCTTGAAAAAAGACGCCATGTTTTGGACGAAGAGGGGGACCAACAAGAGATGATTCCGACTTGCGGACCAAGCCTCAGTGATTTGAGAGCTTCCTTGGGGACTTTTGGCTTAACCCTTGATGGAGACGAAGTTAGATTAGACGGAGAGGAAAAAAGTAGGGACAATGATCTATCCCCAAGCCGAGCGCTGCCCCTGGCCGACCCGTCTTTAATCCCATCGGCTACCCCTCCTGCAGAAAAGAACCGTGCAGCGCTCAGGTGTTCTTCCGAAGCCCTGGATACCTCTGGTGATCAGGGAAGGGGGTTCCTCAAGAGCTCTCAAACTGGTCTTGTGGGAAGCGGGGAATTCCATTCTTAAACCAGAGACACGAGGGTGCCTAACAAGGCCGCCCTCGTTCTTTCGCTTACTTCAGAACTGAGACCGCTTTTTTAAGGCGGGTACAAGCTTCATCAAGAGTCTCTTGGGACGTTGCATAGGAAATACGAAAATAAGGCGACAGTCCAAAAGCCACGCCTGGCACCACCGCAACGTTTGCCTTTTCTAAAAAGTACGCGCACACATCAGAGTCAGTGTCCAGACAGCCACCGTCGGGCGTAGTGCGTCCAAGCAAACCTTGACAAGACACATACAGGTAAAAGGCCCCGTCAGGCGCGCCGCAAGAAAGACCCTCAACGGCATTAATCAACGCAACAGTTCGATCCCGTCTGCTTTGGAAGGATTCTTTAAAGTCTTTGAGGAAGTCTTTGGGGCCTTCCAGGGCAGCAAGCGCTGCTTCTTGGGCGATAGAGCAGGGATTTGAGGTGCTTTGCGATTGAAGTGTCCCCATGGCTGTGATCAAGTGTTTTGGTCCTGCACCAAAGCCGATTCGCCAGCCGGTCATGGCATAGGCTTTCGAGACACCGTTCAGGGTCAAGACACGATCTTTAAGGCGCGGCTCTATTTGTGCCAAAGTAACGAAAGGCTCGCCCGTATACAAAATGTGTTCATAGATATCATCACATAGCGTCAACACGTGGGGGTTCTTTAATAAAACGTCCGCTAAAACTCTTAATTCATCTTTTGTGTAAACGGCGCCGGTGGGGTTACTGGGCGAATTCAGAACAAGCCATTTGGTGCGAGGCGTAATCGCCTGGCTTAAGACTTCGGGTGTGATTTTAAAACCATCTTTTTCCGGACATACCGCAAAAATAGGTGTTCCCCCGGCAAGGATCACCATGTCGGGGTATGATACCCAGTAAGGGGCTGGAATGATGACCTCATCGCCTGGATTTAGGGTCGCCATAAAAGCGTTGAACAGGACTTGTTTTCCACCCGTGCTGACAATAATCTGGGACGGATCATACTCAAGGGAGTTTTCCTTTAAAAATTTTTGGGCGACAGCTTTTCGAAGGGCAGGGGTGCCCACTACATCTGTGTAAAGTGTTTTGCCGTCATCAATGGCCTTTTTACCCGCCTCACAAATCCAAGGGGGAGTGCGAAAGTCCGGTTCACCCGCGCTCAGGGCAATGACATCATGACCCTGGGCGCGCATCTCTAGTGCTTTTTTATTCAAACTCAGGGTTGGGGAGGGCTTTATCGCGCTCAGGCGCATTGCCAGATCACTCATCTCACATCCTTCTAAAAAGTAACTCTTCTAAAGTCATAAATAGAAAATAGCTGTTTCGCAAGGGGTTTGCGTTTAAAGAGCACAAGTGATAAAAGCAAAAAATCTTATCTTTCTAAGAAACATTCAAATGGGACGATCTCATAAACTTAAAGCCTGGCCCCATATCAAAAAGGGTTTTCTATTTTCTATTGAGCATCTTGGAAGCAACCTGACTTTTATGTCAGGCTTTTTTGTTGTGACGCTCGCGCTTTCTTGGGCGGCCTACGCCTATAGACCCTCGGAGCTTTCAGCGCCCTATCAAGCCATTATCTTTACCTTTTTAACGCTTTTATCTTTCTTGCCCCTTTTTGTCTACGGCAATCAACCAGACGCCGAACGTCCCAAGAATCCTATATATTTTTCGTATTTCTTTAAAAAAGAAGCCCTAAACATTTTGGTCCTTCAACTCTGTGTGATTACAAGCATTGGCTTTCTTTTTGGGATGCTTGAACTATGGAGTGAATCGCGCGCAGAGAGTGCGCGCTTTGTGCAAGCCTTTGAAAATGCTTCTCACATTATGGTGGGCGCCGTGGTGATACAATTGATTTCTCACTTGGCGCATCGCCACCGCCTACCCACGAAAACCCTTATCTCTCACTTTGTATTTGTGTTTGCCCCAAGCCTTATAATTTTTATTATTTTTTTTGGGCTTCCTTTTCTAGCTTCTCGTCTTTTGATCATGGCAATTCATACAGGTCTTCTTGATTTACGTGCCCATGGTCATATGGGGGCGTCCCTTGTTACCTCGCTGATTGTCAGCGTTGTGGCCTTTTGGAGTCTTTGCGGCGTTGTGGCCTCAAGGCATCTGTATCACCACCTAGTACAACTTGTCAGACGCGAGACGAAAGACGATGCTTGACCTTTGGACAGTGACAAAAGAAGCCTATCTTTTTGCTTTCAGATCTAAAAAACTTCATCAATTTTTTATTATATTTCTTTTGATTCATTTCATTTTGATTATCTTTACGAGCGCGTTTTCTGATCTTTTTCCCGTATCAAGACTCCTTAATATCCTGAGTGCGCTTCCTTTTTTGACCGTCTTCAAAACAGACGATCCTTTTGTTGAAACGGGATTTAGGCCCTATTTAAATACCTTTAAACAACCTGCGCTCTGGTACGGGACAGGCATTATTTTCTTTGGTTTTTTACCTCTTTACCTTTTTGGGACGTTTCTCATGTCTTTAAGAGGGTATTTTTTTAGCTTTTCCAATAGCGTCTATTTAGGACATGCCACTACCATTATAATGGTGGTCATTCTGCCTTATCTCTTCGCGAAATTAAGTCTTGCTTTGCCACACGCCGTCATAAATTGCACCCTTAACCCTTTAAAGGCCTGGGGCTTAAGCAAGCAGCGTCTCTTGAAGGTTATCGCTTGTCTTACCCTCGGAGGCCTTCCCAGTGCAGCTTTCACCTTTTTTATAGAGCAAGAACACGTCAGAAATTCTTTGATGACCTTTCTTGACTTTCTAACGCCACAGCTTTTCTTAGGCAACATCTTTATATTAATGATTCACGGGATATATTATTTTTCTTATATCTTTTTATTGTCCTCTCTTTTTCACCTTTATCAAGATCTTCAATCCTCCTGATGTAAACGATACATGCTTTTGCGTCCAAGAATGCCTGAGTTTTTTGCGCAATGCCTGCAGCTAAAAAGATACCTTGCAAATTGTCAAATAAACCTAAAATACATTCAGTTAATAAATAATAAACTAGATTTACTTATAATAACAGTAGGGAGTTTTATCTTTTATAGGAGCTTACCATGGAAAACAAGACGCCTCAGACAATGGGCGTTCCCGTCCTTAAGATTATGGACGCCGTCAACGCCGGTTATAACTTTATTTTTAAACCCACAGGGGACCTTTTAAAAATCTTTGTGACCATGACAGTCGTGAATCTTCTTTTGACCTATGTTGGCTCAATGGGCGCTGGCATGATGATGCTCACAAACCTCCTCACGGGTCTTGCAGCTCTGCCCTTGGCCGTTTTTCTAAACCAAAAAGTCGTTACAGGACAAGCAAACGCTAATTATTTCGGTCATTTTGGTGAACCTGTCCTTTGGAGGGTTTTTCTTATGCTGATCCTCATTTTTGTGGTGGCGGTCATTGTGGGCTTTGCGGCCAGCTTTCTGTCCCTCCTTGCTTTTGGATTATTTCATCCAATGATACCAGTCATATTCGTTACAGTTGGTATTCCGTTGGTTATCTACTGTGCGGTCAGACTTAGTTTTTTAATTCCCCACATTGTTGTACATAACAAACTGGACATCGGTGGCCCCTTACAACTCACCAAGGGGATGAACACCCTTCGTGTTCTTGGTGTGGTCTTCTTAACAGGTTTGCCAGCTGTTGGGGTTGTGGTCCTCATGGTTCTTTTTGGCATACATGAGTTTTCCCATGTCATGGGCGCCGTGCCCCAGGCCATGACACAGCTGCCCACAGCCGGTGCTCCACTTACGGACACGGTGGAAGGCGCACAGGCCGGGCTTCAAGCTGGAAGCAGTCTACTCTTTACCCTTGGGAAAGGTCTTGCCAGCGCTCTCGTTACCTATCTTGGGCTGATTGTCTCGGCAGCATTGGCTCATGGTTATAAGAGCCTAACCCAAAAGAACTAAACAGATCCCCGCCCATCCCCCTGACGGACTATCAGGGGGATGGGTTTTATTTTATACTAGAATCAAAAGGGGTAGGGCGCACGATGATCAAAGACGTTACACCAGATATGGTGCCCGAGGTGCCCACAAATCACCCCCTTAAAGACTCCCTAAGGGCAGGGATCTTTTTTCTTTTAGAGACTGATACGAAAACACTCTTCATGCTTTTGGGCCTTTTTGTCACAAACTACGTGATATGGGGGAACGCGGTCAGGCTCCATGCTCTACTTTTTCTTGTGCTTTCGGACGGCGAATTTGCTCGAACGCTTCTACAATTTATTCTATCACTTATGACAGGACTTTCCTTTCTGCCCCTTATTGTGTTTACCATGAGGCGCGCTATTTTAAATGAAATAGAAGCTTCTTATTTTTCATATTTTTTATTATCTCCCCTTTGGCGGTTATATCTCATCAGGTGGGTATTCATTTTATTTATTGTGGCGCCTATGATCCTGTTGGCGATTGTGCTCATTTTATCTTTTGATACAGGATTCACGACTCTTGAACCTCTAAGCGGTCCTTACAACTATTTTGTCCTTCTGCCTGTTGCTCTTTTTTTAGTATGTGCCGTTTTCGCGCGTTTTCTTTTAGTCTTTGTTCACGTTCCGATTAAAAACCGTCTTGAGCTTTGGCCAGTTTTCTTTTTATCTAAAGGTCATGGGTTTACCATTGCCCTCTCAACGTTTATCAGCGTGGTTCCTTTGCTCTTCTTTATATTTGTATCTTCCTACTTTCTTGCACCGTCCCAAGGGGGAATCATTGCTGAGATAGAATCGGGGCACGCTTTGACGTGGAGCTTACTAATCACGGCTGTTGGCGCGTTGAGTTTCCTGCCATCCGCCACACTTGCCCATCTCTATAAAATCATCGTGACGCTACGCAAAGAGATCTTGCGCAAAGAGAATGTTCCCTTTACAGAAAAAGCTAAGTAACCTCAGACATCGGCTGCACTTTTCGAACTTTCTCAACAAAACCATGTGAGATCAATATGGTGAGTAAGCAACATTAAATCGCAAGATGAGACTCAAAAAGCGCTTCGGCGTTCGCACACACCTGGGCTCTTTGGCAAAAGCGTAGGGGAAGGGATAGGGTCTTTATGGTCAGTCGGGGTGGGCTTGGTCATCTTTGAATAGATTGATGGTGTAAGATTGTAAATAAAAATTGTTCATTGCCTCGCATTTTTTTAAAGACGCGAAGGCGCGTAGTGTCAGGCCTTGACCCCAGGCCTCGTAAGCGTAAAGGGGGTGCCTTTTTATGGTCCATTTTTGGATTTAGCTGTGAACTATAACAGGACAGTGTGTCTAGTAAATACTTTGTTGCTGAGTTGCTGATATAGCTTTTAAGGATGCTGCCGTGCGCCTATAGTATGATTGATGGATAATATTTTCCATAATACATATTATAAAACATTTTAGAGTGTACATCTAGCGTACATCTGTTGTATCTCCGCCCTTATTTATTAGTTTGCAGACATAGGTCAAAGCTCATTAGACTTTCTTGAGATCGCCCCCAAAAAGTCAAGTGGATCATCTTGTGCATGGGATTGGGCATTATTTAGGAATCTCTTTGCGCATGCTCCTGCGCGATCACGAGCTGCGTGCATTACACTGTTGCCCATTGGGTGAAGATTTTGAACTTTGAGGAGTCCTGGAGCGTTACATTTTCTTATTTTTTGTTAACTCAAGGGTCGCAAGGCAAGTGGTTGTATCAGTTTCCATGCGCCACCGGGTAAGGTCCATGGTGGTATACCGCCCTACCCCCGACCACTCATTTTTCAACCAAAGATCTGCTGCTTGCCTGCCTTTTTCCTTTAGCCTAGAGATAAAAGGCCACGCCACATTCAACTTTGTTGAGGCCCCCAAAGAGGCCATGAACGGCTCATCTTGTATGTGGTGAAGACGCAATGATTCATAGGGATTTAGCGCCTGACAATCAGTGGCAGCAGCATAATTTTGTATTTTAACGATACTTCTGATTTCCCGCATGAGTGAGGCATTGAATGTGACCTCGTTGATGCGATCCATAATACTACGAGGCGTTTTAGGCATGTTCAGAATTTCAACCGGATTGACCTGGATAATTAACAGATCTTGACTGACACAGTTCTCAATCAGTGGCTCAAGCATGGGGTTACCAAGATATCCCCCATCCCAATAGTATTCTTCGCGCCACTGAACAGCTGAATAGAGGGTAGGAAGGCACGTTGAGGCCAGCAAGGCTTGCGGACACAAATCTTTGTTGTCAAAAACCTTTATTTGGTTTGTTTCGACGTTGGTGGCGCACACGTATATTTTTACCTGATCTGTGTCTCTCAAACACTTCAAGTCCATGTATTCGTGAATCAAGTAACTTAAGGGGTTTTCTTGAAGGCTCCAAAGACCAAGATTAATAAAAAACTCACCCATATATCGGGACCATGCCATGAAAAAATCATAAGGCGTTCGGTAGGTTGCTGGCCCGTAATTGGGAAGTGCATAGGCAGAAACAGCCCGCCAGAATTCATCAAGATTTCGCCGCGCTTTATCTCGTCCCCCTTGGACAATACCAGTGGCAAGGAGCGCGGCATTGAGTGCCCCCGCACTGGTACCACTTATGCCTTCAATTTTAAGCGTTTCCTCTTCTAATAAACGATCTAAAACGCCCCATGTGAAGGCACCGTGCGATCCACCCCCTTGTAAGGCAAGGTTTAGATATTTCTTTTGACTCATGGTTTCTCCTCACAAAAGGTACGCGTTTCTATGAATACTTTTCCCGTAAGCGCCATATGGATGGGACATTTTTCAGCAATTTCTTTGTATTTGTTTAATTCTTCTGGTTTTTTATTTGAAAAAAATAAGTCTCTTTCTAAGGATAAAAGCGATGCTTTTGTGTTTGGATCACAACTTCTAAGAACACGGACTCGTACGCGAAAATCTCCTAAATTGATGTTTTTGTGCGCAGCATAAACGCGAAGCGTCATGGACGTACAAGCGGCTAAACTAGAGGCCAAAAGTTCAAAGGGAGATGGGCCTAAATCCTTTCCACCAGCCTCCAAAGGTTCATCGGCTATAAAAGTGTGCTGACGGCAAGATAAGGTTGTCGTTAGGCCGTCGCCTTGACCAGAGGTAGCCCAGATATCCATCGGTATTTCCTTTCCTTATGCAATCTTTGGAATGGCTTCCTTTTGAGTGTTTTGCTCGTCTTTTTGAGAAAGCGCTTCCACAATGGTCTTGCGCGTAATTCTTGGCAAAAGAAGGGTGAACGTAGATCCCACATCTTTTTGGCTTTCAACCTCCACACTGCCCCCTAAAGCCTCACAAAATCGTTTTGTAATGGTAAGGCCAAGACCAGTGCCACCATATTGACGCGTGGTAGAAGAATCTGCCTGGACAAAGGGCTGAAAGAGTTTTTCAAGTTGTTCGGGTGTGATACCACAGCCTGTATCCTGCACAGAGAACGCAAGAAACTCTTGTTTTTCATGGATAATGGGGCCTACCCTTAGTGTGATAGTCCCCTGTGAGGTAAACTTGACGGCATTACTTGCTAAATTAAATAGACCTTGCCTTACTTTAGTATAGTCTGAATACATTTCACCAATATCTTCGGGGCAATCAACAATAAAGTTATTTTTGTTTTTGTTAGCCGCTGGCAGCATCAAATCACCGATCCCTTTGACCATTTTTGCGACCTCAAATCTCTCGAAATAATAGGTTGTTTTCCCTGCTTCTAGTTTGGATACATCCAGAATATCATTAATCAGCTCGAGTAAATGACGCCCTGCCCCATTGATCTTTTTAAGATCCGCCTCTATGGTCTTATCGTCGTAATCTTCCACTTCTTCTATAAGCATCTCACTATAACCAATAATTGCGTTTAATGGAGTGCGAAGTTCATGGCTCATGGTGGCAAGGAATTCTGATTTTGTTTTATTGGCGCGTTTTGCTTCCTCCACCGCCACCGCGAGCGCTTCTTCTTCTTTGATGCGTTGCGTCATGTCTCTGACAAAGCAGTAGTATCCTTCGACTTCCCCTTCTTCATCCACGGCGCTCACCATCACGATATACAAATAAAGAGAGTCACCCGATTCTTGCAAAGCACGTACATCAAGCGTAATGCGATCATAAGGTGCCGCATTTCTGCAAAGAGAAATGATCCGCTCTTGATCTTCTTGAATAAAAGTCCTAAGCCACGACGTATGGATAAAGGAGTTTGGTAACTTATTAAAAAGGGCGGCGTAGGACTCATTGACCGTTCGGCATGTAAAATCGCGGTCCACAAAAAGAATGCCTTCCACAGCGTTTTGAAGGGCCGTTGTCAGACTTCTTACATCTGCTTCACGCCGTTTGCGCTCTGTCACATCAAAAAGTGTGCCCATCAAGTGAGGAAGGCCAGTTTGTGGATCGACCACTACGCGCCCCCTTTCAGAGATCCATCTAAGACTATGATCTTTATGGCGAATTCTATATTCTAAATCATAAGCGTGTCCGGGCTTGGACACAAGGCCAATGGTTTTTTCCACAAAAGGAATGTCTAGTTCAAAGAGAATATCCGAATACGATTTTTGTTGTGTCGTAAAAAGTGCTGCCTCATACCCTGTAATCATTTCAATGGCATCGCTGACAAACTCCATCTGCCAGTTGATATGTGCGCTGCACCGGAACATGGCGCCAGGAACATTTTCAAGAATAGCCCTATTCTTCATCTCACTCACGCGCAAATCATCACTCATTTTGTTTGCAAGTGCCTGGGCGCGGCGCCTTGTTGTGGTAAGAGACCATAAGACAAAAGCGACAGAAGTACTTAAAAGAAAGCCTAAAATCGGAATCAAGATGTACGAAATATTGTAAAATGGTTCTGTGGTACTGCCTGTTGCCCGCATCTCAAGAGACCATGTCCGCCCCCAAACTGTATAATTTACTTTTTGAGTTATATGTGTATCTTGTTGAGGCTTTTCCTCAAAAGATAAAAGCGTCCAACTGTCATCTTTTACTTCAAGCCTAACAGCATTCGTAGCAAGATCTTGTAAAAAGTACTTGGCATGAATGGGCGCACTGACCCAGCCTTTGATGAGCTCGCGTCTTTCCTCAACGGTGGCTGGTACCTGTTCTGATTGGTAAATTGGGAAATACACAACAAAACTCAAGTGTTGCTTTGCAAGGTCAATCACGAGGTAGAGGGGAGCTGTTGCAGTGGGTTTTCCTGTATCTCTTGAATATTCTAAAGCCCTCCTAGAAACATCGTTTGACGCAACATTAAAACCCAAAGCTTTTTGAAAGTCTTTGGTATAATTTATGTCTGCAACGTTCGCATAGACGTACTTAATGACGTAAAATGAACTCATGTATGACTCAGGAAAAATTGGTACTTCCTTGGCCGAATCTTGTGCCAATTGTTTTTTGAAACTTGGTAGATTTGTTTCCTTGACGTTCTCAATATAGTTTACACCCCAAAAACCTGGGAAGAGTTCAGGGCTAAGAAGAGAAGAAACGTAAAGATTCCAATGATGAGCATCTAAAACACTCTGACGGCTAGAAACGAGGCTTGCTGTTGCTTGCAGCACGTTGGTGTAGCGCGCAACCCTTTCATGAAAGATGCTGTGTAAATGCTCAACATCTCGATTAAAGTCATCCCTCACCCGCATATAATGATAATAAGAGGTGTAACTCATGAGAAAAACCGTGATCCCGATGCAAATTGCGAATCCCAAATAAACAAGCCAGGACGGCCTTGTAATGGGATTTGTAAAAAAATCTTTTATTTTTTCAGTTACGAAATTGACGACACCTTGAGTCGACTCTGACGCTGGATGGGGCTGATCCTGGCCTTGGGAAAAGACCTTTTCGCTGTTTTTTGTGATTTTTTGCCCAAGGGTTTTCAAAAAACTTCACCTTTTTGATCACATCACTTATCACCAATAACTGTGATATGCCAAAAATAATTTAATTTTCCCTTAAGAACTTGGCTCTGACTCACAAGACTTAAAACCTAGGGCCACAACGTACATTTCTGGAGATTCTTTTCGACTTGCGGGTGGTTTGAAATGTTTTATTTGAGAAAAATCTCTCTTGAGGGCTGACAGCAGTTCGTGGTGGGTGCCACCTTGAAAGACTTTTGTCACAAAAGAGCCCCCAGCTTTGAGCATATCTTTTGCAAAGTAATAGGCAATTTCTGCAAGAGCGACGGTTCTTAAATGGTCAGTTTGTGCATGTCCCGTGGTGGAGGCAGCCATATCGCTTAAAACGACATCTACTTTTTTTGGGCAGCGCTCCTTTAGGGCCGCACGCAGTACAGGATCCAGAAAATCTCCTTGAAGAATCACTGCATCAACAAGAGGATCAACGGGAAGTAAGTCGATACCGATCACTGTTCCTTTTCGGTTGGCTGATTTCGTCCGCTGAAGAGCGACTTGCGTCCACCCCCCAGGCGCCATGCCAAGGTCTACAACCACGGCACCTTTTTTGAGAAAGTGGAATTTGTCATCCAGTTCCTCAAGCTTAAAAGCAGCTCTTGAGCGGTAACCCAGGGCCTTTGCTTGATGCACATAGGGATCATTAAGCTGGCGCTGAAGCCAACGTTGGGAAGAGGTTTTGCGACCACGTGCTGTTTTGACACGCACGCTTTCAGTACGAAGCGCTGGGCGCTTTGGCGAGAATGTGAGTTTTTTTTGCATCAGGCTACCGAGTAAATTGAAGGACGCACTTTCGCGTATTTTGTTTCATAAAGTTGATGGACAATGCCGTCACGAACCCCCCGATCTGCCACAGTCACCTGACCCACGGGCCAGGCAGAGGCCAAACCTTCAAACACAGCCATGCCGGCAAGCACAAGATCGCTGCGCTCAGGTCCGATACATGGGTGACGGTTACGCTCATCAATGGACATCATCTGCAGGCTTTTTATCACGTTTTCCACCTCGGTGAAACTAAGTACAACACCGTCTACACGGTGGCGTGCGTAATAACGTAATCCCAAATGTAGGGCAGCTGCAGTGGTGGCAGTACCCGAGCTTCCTACCAATTGCACGAGACCTTTTTGAATCAAAAGATCCAGGTTGTGGGGCTCTCCAAAGGTTTGCAGCACACGTTTAATTTGTTGGGTAATACGTAAATAGCTGGTGGCGTTTTCAGGCGAGGCAGCTTCTGCAATACTCACAACCCCAAGGGGAAGGGAAATCCAGTCTAGGATGCGCGCCTGGGATGGCTGTATGTTTTGTTTCACAAGCACAACTTCAGTACTGGCCCCGCCCACATCAAAGACAAGGGCGTAGGGAAAAGTAGGATCCAAAAGCCCCGCAATTCCTTTTACTGCGAGCGTGGCTTCCTCTTCTTGAGAAATAACAACAAAGTCAAAACCCACGCGTGTTTTGACCTTTTCGAGAAATTCTTTGGCATTGCTCGCTTTACGGCACGCCTCTGTTGCCACACAGCGAAGGGTGACATTTGTGTAAATAGAAAGTTTTCTTGCACAATCCTCGAGCACCTCGAGGGCGCGCAGGCATGCCTTATCGCAAAGTTCTCCGGTATGAGTAAGGCCCTCACTCAAGCGCACAACACGGGAGAACGCGTCAACAACTCGCAATCCCTCAGGTGTTTCTTGCATAACAAGCAAGCGACAACTATTGCTACCAAGGTCTATTGCTGCAAAATGTGCAGATGACTGCCCCACACTCATCCTTTCAAAGGTTAGAGACACCCTAACTCTAGTATATAGATATAAGAAGCCCCTGTCTTCTTTTCAAGGGACGTTTATGCTTGTTTTTTTGAGGTCTGAAGTCTTGTGCCAGCCCTACGGTCAGTCACGTAGGTTTTAACCTCTAACATTAACTGATCCAACTGTTCACCATAAAAATGATCAGCCCCCTCAATAACGGTGTGGGTGACTTGAATATTGCGCTGCATGGAAAGCTTGTCGGCTAAGGTTTTCACAGACCCAACAGGAACGATTTGATCTTGGTCACCGTGGAGCATGAGGCCTGACACAGGGCAAGGAGCCAAAAAAGAAAAATCAAACATGTTAGCGGGTGGACTGACGGAAATAAATCCTTCTATTTCGGGTCTACGCATTAAAAGCTGCATGGAGATCCACGCCCCAAAAGAAAAGCCTGCAACCCAGCAGCTTTCAGCGGCAGGATTATAGGTTTGCATCCAGTCCAACACACAGGCAGCGTCACTAAGCTCTCCTTCCCCTTGCCCGAAGCGCCCTTCAGATTTTCCCACACCGCGAAAATTAAACCTCATGGTGTTGAATCCCATTTCCACAAAGGTACGGTAAAGGGCGTAAGTTACCTTGTTGTTCATGGTCCCCCCATGTTCTGGATGAGGATGCAGGACCAAGGCAATGGGTGCGCCCGAGGTCTTGTGATGGTGATACCGACCTTCGAGGCGTCCTTCAGGGCCGTTAATGATCACTTCAGCCATAAGCCGTCTCCTTTAGATTTGTCTTAGGCAGAGTAATAGCAAAACCCTACGCTAGGTCAAGTTTTTCCCATCATTGGTGCACATTTTTTTTGTGCGCGCAAGTCCTGAGTGTAAACAAGAAACACATAGAAAAAAATAAAGCGATTTTATGAGTTTATAATTCTTTATTTACCAAATAGAAACCTTTTTCTTACTCAATAAATCAGCCTAATATTGTTATCTTTGGAAATGGGCATGATAAGGGGTGTTAGAATGAGGTATCACAAGTATTTTATTGCTTTATGCGTAGTAGGCACATTGACGTTTCCCCTTCTTGAGGCGAGCAATACGTCGCAAGAGCTTGCCAAAGAAGAAACTCCTATTTACCTTAAAGCGAGGGGGACAATGCCTGTTTTTAGTTTTACAGAGATCAATCAGGCGCGCTCAACACTTCGCGATCATACAAGAGAGCTTACAATTGAAAAACCTCCCCTTAAAACCACGGAATCAGAACAGCCCACACTAAAAGATCTTTTTCTTGCCGAGGTAGAAAAGGGGGTCGAGCTGACTCCTACCCCTTGCAAGACAAACCGCCCTACGTTGCTAAGTCCTCTGGTTCAAAACCAAGTAAGGTCTTTTATCTCGCCTGACCTTGACGGCTCACTTGATGCCCTTGAAGAGGCAAGATTTAAAGGCGTTCAAGAAATCAAAAACGCAGAACAACTCATGGGAAGTGAAAGACTTCTTTTGCAAAACTTGGAATCCTTTTCAGGCTTAATCAAAAATAAAGCCCTACAAGAGTCATTCCTCACATCATCCAAAAAATGCCTCTCAACGCAGGTGCGAACGGAACTTGAAACTTTTATTAAAATAAAAAATGACCTTGAAGAAAGAATCGCCGTTGATCTTATGGAAGAAGAGAGCCTGGCTTTGGCAATTGAGACTCAAAAAAGGCAAGTTAAAGAAAAAGAAGACAACCTTAATCTGTTGAAAAACGGGCAAGTTCTACGCCACAAGGAAAGAAGACGTTTATTAGGAGAAAAAGCACGTCTCGATCATTTTCTTCAACGCACCCATGAAAAAAAAGAGTTTCTCCTCAAAGAGCTCACTCGTAACGCCCCCCCTTTGAAATCTCAGGTGGTAAAGACGCCACCAGATTTGAGTCAAGCGCTTGAAAATATGGCAAGAGACTGCCTTGAGGACGCGCTAAAAGATCCGGAAATTTCAGCGTTGCTTGAGCGAGGATTCAAGATACTCGTGAATTCAAGAACAGGATTAGAACTGCATCAGCCGGTGCAACAAGGAACCCTAGCGCCTGCATCCGGATGGTCCTTTAATCCTTTCGTACGATTCTTTAACACACAAACGACGACCACACAAACCATACCGCAAGCAGATAACCACTCGATGGATCTGCGGACTTATTCCGCTACAGTGAAAAAACTCGCAGGAATTTCTGCGCGTTACGGATGGACTCCTTTAAAAGAGTTACCTTGTGAAGCGGCTCTAGAAGAAAAAGTTTCCACGATCGCGGCAACGAACAGCACGCCTATCATCATTCCAAATCGTCAAGAAACTTCAGGCCATGAAAGCACAAGCCCTTCCCTTCAAGCGCGTTCCCCTCTTTCCACATCGCCAAGTTTTAGGCCTGAAGCTAGCATTGATTTAAGCATGATGGGAAGCATGATTATGCTTTTCCCTGAGATTTCGTCGTTATCTTCGTCACCCAATGAGCATGATATCACTGAAAAGAAAATGTCCTTGGCGCGCCATAACACCATGGGAGTCCCTTGCGGGGTACAAAGCAACAACGGCCTCATGGGACCCACGTCACCGAGGCGCCTTTTATAAGGCGCCTAAACCCGCAAGGACTTTATATAATGAAGCGGCGGGAAGTCCTTGGATATTATGGGGGCAACCATGCACTTCTTCTGTGAAGATCATGCCGTCATATAAAGGCAACAGTGACCCCGCTTCGTGACAGGCGCTGATGAGGGCGTCAGTTTCTTCCTTTGAAAAGCGCTTGATTTTTATGCGACTTTCCACAAGGCGCCGCACGGTCATGTCGTTATAAGAAAGCTCGAATGCCGTATAAACACGGTGGCGCCTTCCTGAAAGCAGCGTGAGGAAGTGCCTCAGCTCTTTTAGCGCATGTGCCCCATATAAAAGGCGCGCGCCCACACAGCTCAGGGTTTTAATACCGACGACGAGATCACTTTCACAGCGACAAAAGGATGCACTTTCAAGCTCATTTTGAACAAGTATGGGGAGCGCAATCAAAGGAGAAGCCGCGACGGGAGCGTGCGACTTAACCTCATAAAAAGAAATGTTTTCCGTCCAGAAGCGGCGCAAAAGTGTCATGCGTGCCTGTGCATATGCATCATCCGGCAGCCAAAGCGTTCGTGACATTGACTATTTTGTACGGAAAGTAATACGACCCTTGGTTAGGTCATAGGTCGTCATTTCAACAGTGACCTTGTCACCCGCCAAAACACGAATACGGTTTTTGCGCATCTTACCAGACATGTGTGCCATGATTATATGACCATTATCCAAGGTAACGCGAAACATGGCATTGGGTAGGACTTCGGTGACGACACCCGCAAACTCAATTAGATCTTCCTTTGACATCTTTAAAAAATGAACCTTTCCTTAACGTATGGCGACAGTTTATAATGTATCTCTGTGCGAATGCCAAGTTTTTATGTCGCACAAGCACTTTTTAGAAGGTTCATAGAAAAAATGTCACTAGCTTACCTGTTTGACGTCCTAAGAAGGTACATAGAGGAGTTTCCTTTAGAATTTATCTCTTTTGCCTGGTTCTTGGTCTGCTGGCTAGGGTACAACTTGGTGGTGGATAATTACCTGCGCAGCTCGCGGGGGCTGAGCGCGCGCATGCACCTTTACCGCGTTCAGTGGATGACAGTCGCCCTAAAGCGCGATAACCGTGTGCTGGATATCAATATTCTTAGCAATTTGCAATCGAGCATTGCCTTTTTTGCGTCAACCTCTATCCTGATTTTAGCCGGTCTTTTGGCGCTTTTGGGGGCGACTCCTCAGGTTTTTGCCATACTCAAGCAAATCCCCTTTGCCGAGGTACCCGCCAAAATGATCTGGTATATCAAGGTGTTTTTGCTCTGTTTTATGTTCATTTACATCTTTTTCAAGATGACGTGGTCCCTTCGCCAGCTCAACTATACCTCGGTTTTGCTGGGTGCCATGCCTCTTCACAATGACCCTCATCGTGATCATTACATGCCAACGGCAAGGCGCGCCGCCATGATCAATACCATGGCCGCCCGGGACATGAACAGGGGTCTTCGCGCTTACTACTTTTCCATTGCCGCACTATCTTGGTTTGTGAGCCCTCTTCTTTTTATGATCTCAACAGGCCTTATTATGGTGGTGCTTTTTAGGCGGGAATTCCATTCGAAGATTGTTCAAATCTTGTCGTCTCCGAGCAAATCTGTTCATAAGGTGGACGCCGAATAGAGGAGGAACTTTTAAAAAGCCCCCCCCTCTATTCCTTTTGGCAAACCCATGGGAGTGTGATATTTCTAACAGCGTTTGCAGTATGAGGTTCTCAGATTCATGGTTATCTTACGTTTTGCGCCCAGTCCCACAGGCCTCCTCCACGTGGGCAATGCCAGAACCGCCCTTGTGAATTGGCTTTTTGCCAAGCGTCATCACGGTACGTTCATTTTGCGCTATGATGATACGGATCTTGTCCGCAGCAAAGAAGAATACGCAAACGCCATTGCCCAAGATATGGCCTGGCTTGGGTGGCACCATGACGCTGTCTATTATCAATCAAAGCGCCTGCCCCTTTATGAAGAGGCGTTTGAAAAATTAAAGGCCTCAGGACGCCTTTACCCCTGCTATGAAACGCCCCAAGAGCTTGACTTTAAAAGAAAACGCCTCCTTTCCATGGGCAAGCCTCCCCTTTATGACAGGGCGTCCCTTACTTTAAGCGCTGAACAAAAGGAGGCCTATGAAAAAGAAGGGCGCCTCCCCCACTGGCGTTTTCTTCTAGAGCACCGCGCGGTTACCTGGCAGGATCTTGCGCGCGGCCCCCTTTCTTATGATGGGGCGTCGCTGTCTGATCCGATCCTTGTGCGTGAAGATGGCAGCTTTGTTTATACCTTTTGCTCGGTCGTGGATGACCTTGATATGAAGGTGACCCATATCCTGCGGGGAAACGATCACATCAGCAATACGGCTGTGCAAATCCAGCTTCTCGAGGCTTTGGGCGGGAACGCTGCTGACATTAACTTTGGTCACTTTCCGTTGCTCGTGGGTGAAAACGGCGAAGCACTGTCCAAGCGTCTTGGAAGCCTTTCCCTTCAAGAGATGCGTGAAAACGGCATTGAGGCCATGGCCATCAGCAGCTATCTTGCCCACCTTGGCACACGCGATGAAATCACGCCGGAAACAACCCTCGGGCCCCTGATTGAGCATTTTGACCCATCGGCTTTCTCGGCCAACACCCCGAAATTTTCACCCACGGACCTCAAGCGTTTAAGCGCAAAGCTTCTCCATAAAATGTCCTATGATCAGGTGAAAGAGCGTCTTGCCCACATGCAGCTTGCCCACATCACAGAAGAGTTTTGGCAAATGGCACGTGAGAATATCGAAACCCTTGCTGAGGTTGCGGGTCTTTGGAATATTTGCCACGGCGCCGTTACCCCAGCGCCGAGGGCACAGGACGCCTCATACCTTAAAGATGCTCTTGTTCTTTTACCTGAAGAGCCTTGGGACGAGAACACCTGGCAGACTTGGACCGCGCGCCTCAAGGAACAAACAGGTCGTCAAGGACGTGCGCTGTTCTTGCCCTTGAGGTGGGCCCTGACAGGGCTTGAGCACGGCCCAGAGATGAAAAAAATCTTGCCGTTCATGGGACGTGAGGTTGCCCAAGCGCGGCTAAGGGGGGCGTAACTCCCCATGGCACACGTGACCCCAAAGATTCACCTCTATCACTCGCGCACGAAAAAGGTCGAACCTTTTACGCCCCGCGAACCTGGCAAAGTCGGTATGTATGTGTGCGGCCCCACGGTTTATGACCGGGCGCACCTAGGTAACGCAAGGCCTGTCGTCGTCTTTGACGTCCTGTTTCGCCTTCTTCAAACACAGTTTGAGGTAACATATGTGCGCAATATCACGGACATCGACGATAAAATCATGGGGGCAGCGCGCACGCAAAATCGTCCCATTGAGGACATCACTAAAGAAACCACCAGGTACTTTCACGAAGAAATGGAAGCGCTAAAAGCGCTCCCGCCCACCTTTGAGCCGCGTGCAACCCAGTATGTGGACCAAATGATTTCCTTTATCGAAGCGCTTATATCCAAAAATCATGCATACGCGGCAAAAGGACATGTCCTTTTTGATGTCCCGTCCCTGCCCTCGTATGGCTCTCTCTCCCACTGTCACCAAGAAGAAATGCTGGCAGGTGCAAGGGTGGAGGTTGCTCCTTATAAAAGAAATCCCGCTGATTTTGTGTTGTGGAAACCCTCAAACGATGATCAACCCGGATGGGAAAGCCCTTGGGGCCGCGGTCGTCCTGGCTGGCATATCGAGTGTTCTGCCATGTCCCTTGCCCTTCTTGGGACCCATTTTGACCTTCACGGTGGCGGTCAGGACCTTTTGTTTCCCCACCATGAAAATGAGTGCGCCCAAAGCACTGCGTTGAACGGAACGGACAGCTTTGCCCAGCACTGGCTTCACAACGGTATTTTAACCGTGAACGGCGAGAAAATGTCCAAGTCCCTTGGCAATTTTGTGACCGTGCAAGAGCTGCTCACCAAGGCGTCGGGCGAAACCGTGCGCCTGGCACTTCTTTCGACCCATTACCGACAGGCCCTTGATTGGAGCGAGGCCACAATGACCCAGGCAAAGGCCGTTCTCACCCGTCTTTACACGGCTCTTAAAGGGTTTGACCCTCAACGGGCAACAAAGGCCAAGATCGATCCAGCTTTTCTGCAGGCGTTGTGTGAAGATTTGAATACACCCAAAGCCCTCACCCGCCTTCACGAACTTTCCTCCGCCATTCATAAGGCCGTGGACGAAAAAGAAAAACAAGCGCTTCAAGGCACCCTTAAAAAGAGCGCTGATCTTTTAGGGCTTCTGGGCCAAGACTATCAAAGCTGGTCCCAGAACTTGCCTGCAGGTCTGACCCTCGAGATTATTGAGGCCCTCATTCAAGAGCGCATTGATGCCAAAAAGCGGAAAGACTTTGCCAAGGCGGACGCCATTCGCTGCCGCTTAGAAGGAGACGGGATCCTTCTTGAGGACGGCGTTGGGGGCACCACGTGGCGCCGCAGCACCTAAAAGAAAAACATCTTACCCTTAGACCTTTGGCAGAGCGCAATGATCTTGCGGCGTTCTTTTCTGTGATTCAACAGCTTCGGCCACACCTGAGGGACCTGGACACCTTTGTGAATCAAGTGTGCGCGCAAGCCCAAGAAGGCTACACCCTTCAAGGACTATCCTGGAACGAAACCCCCGTGGGCGCCGTCGGACACCGCATTCTTACGACCCTTGCGTGGGGAAAAATCCTTTATGGATGATTTGATTGTTGCAAGTGCTTATCGATGTCAAGGCTTTGGGCGGTATCTTTTGGACGCGCTCACCCACCTTGCGCGGAAGACGAGCTGCAGCGCCGTTCATCTTGACACGGGTTACGCCCGTCACACCGCCCACCGGCTTTATCTCCGTTACGGGTTTGAGCTTAACTGCCATCACCTGTCTTATGCTTTGTGATCTCAGCTTAATCTCCTTTTGCTTTAGGCAAATTCTATAACCAATGCTTCTACTTTATCAAGGCATTGATTGTTTGTGCCTTCTGTGTAGAGTGTTCTCATAAACTTAAACGCACGCCATCTGTAGCTTTACAAAATTCTATGAACATTGTTCTATGGTGTTGGCGCCAAAAAATCAAACCCATGTGGTCCGTGAAAGGGGTTACATATGACTGAGAGTGATATGACAAACAACAGCATCCCCAAAGCATAGCTTTCCACGAAAAAGATCCATGAGATGGATGAGGTTTCAGCTGAAGCGCCGCCCATGGTTGAGCAAGACGACGAGCGTATGTTTTGGATTGGCATTGGTGCCTCCGCAGGCGGTCTTGAGGCTCTGCGCGAACTTGTATCGACTCTTCCTAAACATGCCACCATGCCTGCGACGTACATTGTTGCTCAGCATCTGTCACCCAAGCATCAAAGCATGCTCGTGCAATTAGTTGGCCGAGATACCGTGCTCTCTGTACGTGAGCTTGAAAACGGTACGATTCCAGAACCCAACGTCATGTACGTGACGCCTCCCAACAGTGATGTGTTTGCAGAGGACGGTGTTTTATACCTGCGTCAACCCATTTCGCAAATTAGTCCCAAGCCTTCTGTTGATAACTTTTTTACCTCCCTTGCTGAAAGTGTCGGCGACCATGCTATTGGTATTATTTTGTCCGGCACAGGATCAGACGGCGCGCACGGTGTACGTGCCATCCGGGCTGTCGGCGGGATTACCATCGCCCAAGAGCCTACTGACGCTAAATACAACGGTATGCCCAAAAGTGCAATTGAGACGGGGTGCGTGGATTTTGTTCTGCCTTTAAAAGACATTAACAACGAACTGTTTAAGGCCATGCGAACTCCTAACCATCTAAGGAGACTCAAGGGAGACGACATCCAACGTACGAATATTCAAGAACTTTTGTATCTTATTAAAGAGAGAAACAACGTTGATTTTAAAGACTATAAGACCGGTACTCTGTATCGCCGTATCAACCGGCGCATGGCCGCGTGCAATGTTTATAATCTAAACGAATATCTAGAGTATATTCACAACACGCCAGAAGAATTAGATATTCTATTTAAGGATATCATGATCTCTGTCACAAATTTTTTCAGAGATGCTGATTGCTTTAACGCCATCAAAGAAGTTATTCAAGATATTGTAAACACAAAAAGTAGTAATGACTCTATCCGTGTTTGGATTCCTGGATGTGCAACGGGAGAAGAAGCTTACTCCATCGCTATTCTATTTGCAGAGGCGTGTGGTGGTATCGCACCTATGAATAAAAAGTTTCGCCTTCAAATTTTTGCCACAGATATAGACACAGATGCGCTTGCTCGGGCGCGTAAAGGTATTTATCCAGAAGCAACACTTGCAAACGTAGAGGTTGCTTTAAGAGAGCACTATTTTAGAACAAGAGACAACGCCTACGAAATTACAAAGCCTTTACGTGATCTTGTAGTTTTCTCGCGTCACAACGTGTTCGAAGATCCCCCATTTTTACGCATGGATTTGATTGCTTGTCGAAACTTGCTAATCTACTTTAACACAAAACTTCAACATAGTGTGCTCAGCCTTTTTCACTACGCTATGCAACCAGAAGGCATCATGTTTTTAGGAAAATCAGAATCCCTTGGACATTCTGCAAATCTTTTTCAGACATTGGATAGCAAACACAGGCTCTACAAACGTAAACTTGTCAGCAGTGGCGATTATTCAAAGCAGTCTCGTGCCAGCTACGCCACAACGACCTCCTTAAAAAAGCTTGAAATTCCAGGCCTTCAATCCACCAATAAGAGCATACATGACTTACCTGATGCGTTCATCGAAGCGCTTTCACCAGACAGTATTCTTATTGACGAAAATATGGATATCATCCGTGTTTATGGAGACGTTCATGCCTATACACAGCTGTCCCCCGGCGGCGTGACCATGAACTTACTTAGCCTTGCCCGGAAGGAGTTTCGTCAAGAACTGCGCGCCCTTGTTTTCAAGATCATCCGCGAGCAGAAAACATATACAGTTTTACCGAAAAAAATAGCACTTGAAGGAAAACTTCATGAAATTCACATCATCATTAGATTATTGCATTTAAAGAATTCAAGCGAACGCCTTATTCTTGTTTCCTTTGAAAAGATTAAGCAACTGTCTGAAGATTCAACTACAAAGTTAAGAGAAACACAGAATGGCACCTATGTTCGTGAGCTTGAGCAAGAACTTGCCTCAACAAAAGAGCACTTACAAACCGTTGTTGAAGAGCTTGAAACCTCTAACGAAGAACTTCAGTCCACCAACGAAGAGCTTCAGTCGTCCAACGAAGAGCTTCAGTCGTCTAACGAAGAGCTGGAAACCGCCAACGAAGAGCTTCAATCCACCAACGAAGAGCTTCTTACTGTTAACGAAGAGCTTCAGGTTAAGACCGCTGAACTTGCGTCTACTAACGAAGATTTGAATAATATAAAAGAAAGTATAGACTATCCAATTTTAGTAGTTAATAAGGAATTAAAAACAAAACGCTTTAACAGGGCCTCCAAAGATATTTTTGCCCTTACTGATGAGAGTCAAGGTGAGGCCTTAACAAATATCGTGACACGTATCGAGATTCCTCATTTAAAACATCATGTTGAAAATGTTATCCAAGAAAATAAGCCGCATATGCGTCAACTTGATTTTGAGGATGTATCATATCTTGAACGTATTACGCCCTATAAAAATGAAGGAGGTCGTGTGGAAGGCGCGATCCTCACTTATGTGAATAATACATCAGAAAGAAAAATTCAGGCTAAACTTCAAGAAAGCGAAGATCGTTTCAGGCTTGCTATCGCAGGCTCAAGTTCTGGCATTTGGGATCTCTACATTAGATCTGGACGCATGTATTGTTTCCCCCACAATGTATAAAATCATGGGCATTCGTGTAGACGAAGAGAAATATACCCTGAAACAATTTGAAAAGCGTATCCATCCCGATGACCTGCAATTTTTTGAAGTGTGCTATGAAAAGCACCTACTAAATAATGAAGATTTCAAAATAGAATTTCGTTTTAAAAAAGGATCGACCGCCTATATTTGGGTTGAGATGCGTGGCCAAGCAATTTGGAATCAAAATGGCCATGCATGCCGTATGGCAGGTTCCTTCAATGATATTACCGAGCGGGTGGAGACGCAAATAAAGCTAAAAATAAGCGAAGAAAAATATCGCATGCTTGTGAACGGTATTGTCGATTGTGGTGTTTATTGGCTGGATAGAGCAGGTTATGTCAATAGCTGGAATAAGGGTGCGGAAAAGATTAAAGGATATACAGGAGATGAGATCATAGGAAAACACTATTCCATTTTCTTTACAGAAATAGACAGAGCCAATAAAGTGCCTGAACAGATTTTGGAGATTGGAGAAACCGAGGGACGCTATGAGGGGACAGGTAAACGTGTACGCAAAAATGGTGATATTTTTTCTGTGCATGTGATTCTAGATCCTATTCGTGATGAAAGTGGGACTACACTTGGATTTGCAAAAATTTCTCGTGACGTGACCGAACGCGAGCGGCTCATTGAAAAACTCACTGAATCAAATATTGAGCTTGAATCATTTGCGTATGCTGCGTCTCACGATTTGAAAGCGCCCCTTCGCGTCATCGATAATGCATCCCGGTGGTTAGAAGAAGATTTAGCCACCCATCCTGATGAAGAAAGTCGCGAAAATATGCAGCTTCTTCGAAGCCGCGTTTCTCGCATGGGCAAACTCTTGGATGACATGCTTGAATACTCTCTTATCGGGAGCAAAATGACAAACCGCCCCACAGAAATGATCCAAGGTGACCTTTTGATTAAGGACGTCCTATTTTTGCTTGCCCCTCCTGCTGGGTTTTCTGTCACTTACGGAAAAGAATTTGGAACAGTGAAGCTGCCAAAGTTTTTTATCCAGCGCGTCCTCATGAATCTTATATGTAACGCCATCAAGCATCACAAAAAAAAAGAAGGTAATATTTCTTTGTCTTTGAAAGAAGATCCCTATTATTATGCAATTATTGTTGCGGATGATGGACCAGGAATAGCCCCCCAGTTTCACGCTCAAGTTTTTAAAATGTTTCACACACTCAAACCGCGTGATAAGGTCGAGGGCAGTGGTATGGGCCTTGCCATGCTCATGATGACGGCCGTGATCGAGTTCACCTATATGCATTTTGATGTCCACATCGAATGGGCGCTGATGCTTGGCCTTATTCTGTTTCAAGGGCCCGGAAAAGCCTCCTTGGACGCGTTGATTAAGAAAAATATGCAGCGGCTTTCATAAAACCAATAAGTCACATCCACAAAATTGGGACAGTATCGCAGCCGATCATACCTTAGGTTGTTGCTCCCGTCATTTAAGTGACTGATTTGCCGACAATGATCTTTTCTTGTGTCCTTTGAGAGGATAATCATTATTTTTTGCAAACAAGACCTCTACAGGCAATCGGTTAAAAATAAAGATCAAAAGACATCTCATAGTTCTGTCATTTTTTATGAAGATACCCCCTCAAAGAAAACTGTGATCGTTAGGGCCGCAGAACAGGGCAGCAGATTGAAAGCGATGTTCATCAACAAGTATTCCAACAAACATCCTCAGCAATACAAGTGTCCTTAAGAAAAGCCTTCTCATTTGCTGCCTTCTCGCGTAAGGTCATGAGCCAACATATGTACGATTAAATGCCATGACGCCTCCTTGCATCATCCTTGTAGAACCTCAACTTGACCAGAATATTGGCAAAGTCGCCCGAGCCATGCTAAATTTTGGCCTGACGGATTTGCGCCTTGTGCGCCCTCAAACCGAATGGCACAATGAAACAGCTAGGCGCCTGTCGGCCGGCGCTGAAGGCGTTTTAGAAAACGCGCGCGCCTTTGATGATCTCATGGCGGCGTCCTTTGATCTTCACCATCTTTATGCCACCACTGCCAGACCCCGGGACATGATCAAAGAAGTGTTGACGCCAAGGGAAGCCGCACCGCGTATTTTTGAAGACGTTCAAACGCGCGGCGAGCGTGTGGGGCTTCTTTTCGGGCCCGAACGGTGCGGCCTTGAAAACCAAGACATTGCCCTATCTAAAGCTGTTATTACAGTGCCTTTGAATCCGGCCTTTTCTTCCCTCAATCTTGCCCAGGCAGTCGTCGTTGTGGCGTACGAGTATTATCAAGCCCAAGGAGGGATCCCGAAGGCAAGAGCCGCCCCTGCTGCCCTAGCCCCTGAGAAAGACCCCCCCGCAACAAAAGAAGAGCTTCAAGGATTTCTAGAGCAACTTGATCAAGAGCTTGAAAAATCTGGCTATTTCAGGGCAGCGCACCGACGCGCCGTGATGACCCAAAGCCTCCACAATATGTTTTCACGCATGGATTATACCTCCCAAGAGGTGAGGACCTTACGCGGAGTGGTCGCAGCCCTCGTCAACCCTAATGGGATTTATTCACGCCCAAAACGCAAAAGGGGAGACTAAGATTCTTTAAGAAGGCTCTTTGTCTTGGACAGATTCTGAGTCAGAAGTGCTTTCTTGTGGCGCTTCGAAACCGACAATCCATTTAAGGGCCGCGTTGAGCGTATGATCTTGATCGCCTTCCTCATCTTGAGTGGGTACTTGCGGGATCAGAGGCACCTCCTTTGGCCCTTGAATCGGCAGGCGCTTGAGATACACGCGCAGGTGATGGGACAAAACCACCGGCTCAAAAAAGACGCGCTCACCCAATGTGGCGCGCCCAAAGGACTTTGCAAGGGGGCGCGTTAAAAGGCTTATCGCCACTTGCTCTGCCGCGTACCGTGTTTTCTCACTGATTAAAATCGCCAAAGGAATATTTTTTGTATGCTGCAAGCGCCGTTCTTGCTTGGTGACTGCTTGTGCATCTCCTTGCGCAGGAAAAAGAACCCGAAGCGCCCACCAAAGGCCAGGCGCGTCATAGGCTCCCGTATCCCGAAGATCAAGCACCCAGCCCAAAAGCTTGCGCCCGGCATATCGCAGGCAAAGGGCCCTGAGTGATTGAAAGAATTCAGCCGCCGGAAAGGTGGGGCTTGTCATATCAGGCAGATAAAGATACCCGATGCGTCCCTCTATGAGGCGTGCCACTGGCACACTCTCGCCCCTACTGTGCATTGAATTTTTCAAGGTATGGGGCGCTTCCACGATCACGCCTTCAACCTCTGCAAGGGCCAATGTTTCCTTTAAAAGGGGGCGCCAAGAGTCCGAAGGACCAAGTAAGAGGGCTTTGTCTGCGAGGGTCCTCGTGTTTTCATGCCACTGGGAAAGGCGCTCTTTTGGCACATCTTCCGAAAGCCGCCCTATAAGAAAAGCGTAAGAAAGGCCTGGTCCCTTAAGGTGGCTTGCTTTGCAAAAACTGGCTGATAAGAGAAGGATGCTCAAAACCATACAAAGATATCTCATGGCACCCTAACCTATTTTTCCGTTATAAATGTCAATGGCCTTTATTTCTAAAGGCTATCATGACGGTTTTTATAAAGCGCCTCAAGAAGCTTTTATTTTGGTAGGTAACGTGCCCTTAATCCCTGCTCCCTGAGATGGGAAATCAATATCTAGCTCAAGTTCCTTTTTAAGAGCATTTTTTAAAGAGCATAGATATTCACTGGCGTAGTGACCCTCTCCACAGGAAGAATCATTGACTTTTTTGAAATCAGCATATTTTTGAATGAAAAAATTGGCGATTTTCTCTTTTGTTTCAAGGGGGAGGTTCTTGCCGTCCCCAAGACGAGACAGCATTGGTTTCAAATAATCAAAAGGAACGATAGCTCCCCAGAAAGTATCAAAAAGTGCGTCTGTATAGTAACTCTCTAAAGTAGACAAAATGGCCATCTTCCACTTTGCAAATTCCTCTGCACTTATTGAATCATGACTCGGTACTTGTTCAGGAGCAACAAAAGTACATAAGTTTGTCTCTAGCCTTTGAGGTTCAAACAATGTTGTTTGAGGATAAACGTAATCTCCATTTGATAAAATGGCTTTTCCATCTCTTTGCAACTGTATTGAGAATTTTGGATAACGTAAATATGGATAGCTTCCCTTTAGAAAGGTAAGCAGCTTTTGCTTCGGGGTAAAAGCATGCGTGGGCGTTCTACAGGCATAGGCGTTATCACCAATGATAAACCTTCCTGTTTTCAGGAACGTCAGCACATCATAGCAAGAGATCACAAAGGCACCTGTGGTTTTCGCAGGATACTTTACCATGGGTGTCGTAAAAATTGTCACAGCATCTTTCTTTGTTTTTGCCTCTGGGACGCGCTTCGCCCACAAAGTGTCTTCACTGCAAAGGGTTTGAAATGCTTTAGAGACACCTGCGGCTATCACAAGATCCTTCGTATCCAAGTACCCACACGTATGCAGCTGAACATCCCTTGGCACTGAGACAAAAGGCCCCTCTTCTGTTTCAGGATTCGGATATGAAGTCCAAGCAGACGCGATTGTTTGTGCAATGACAAGCGATACGAAACATACTTTTTTTAAAAAAACATTTGTTTTCATTTTTTCCTCTTCTGAAGTTTAAATAAGTTTAATTCATAAAAAATTGCTTTTTTGTCAAAGAAACTTTCATAAAAAGAATTAGGATAATTTTGAGTTTTTATACTAAAACATATGAATGAGAATAAGGTTGGGGGCCTTTAAGGGATCTGGGTAAAGAGAGTTTCTATTTTGCAGTGCCCATAATCCAGCCGCCCCCCATAACGCGGTCGCCGTCGTAAAAAACGCACGCCTGGCCGCAGGCAATGCCGTATTCGGGAGTCTCCAAAGCGATGGTGGCCGTGCGCGTTTGAAGATTGAGGCTTACCTTTGCCGACACTGGCGTTTGAGCCGAGCGAATTTTCACCATGAGGGCGTGTTCTTGCTCGGTATCTTCTTCGCCGCCGAGCCAATTAAGAGCGTTCACAAAAACATAGGACCTGGAGAGCGCCTCTTTAGGACCAACCACCACCCGGTGGGTTTGGGGATCTACCTCCACCACATAAAGGGGCGCGCCGTCTGGGGATGAAACACCCAACCCGCGCCGTTGCCCCACCGTATAATTGATGGTGCCTGAGTGCTGCCCTAGGACTTGCCCATTTGTGTGGACAATATCACCTGCCTCCAAGGTGCCAGGGCGCAGTTTCTCCACAAGGGAGGCGTAATCGCCGTCTGGGATAAAGCAAATGTCTTGACTGTCTGGTTTGTCGGCCACCTCTAAGCCAAAGCGGTGGGCATGTCGGCGCGTTGTGTCCTTATCCATGCCGCCCACGGGAAAGTGCAGCAAAGAAAGTTGTTCCTTAGTCGTTGAAAACAAAAAGTAACTTTGATCACGTCGTAAATCTGCGCCGCGGTGCAGCTCGGGACCATTTTCACCCTCCAAGCGCCTCACATAGTGTCCCGTCACAAGGGCTGCTGCCCCAAGGTTCTTTGCAGCCGTCAGCATGTCCACGAACTTGACCGTCTGATTGCACTGAACACACGGAATGGGGGTGTGCCCTTTCGTATAACTTTCCACGAAGTCGTCAATGACGGCTTCTTTAAACCGGCTTTCGTAATCCAGGACGTAGTGACGGATGCCAAGACGCTCGGCCACCTGACGCGCATCATAAATATCAATGCCAGCACAGCACGCCTTTGTTTTTTCAACAACAAAGCCATGATCGTAAAGCTGCATGGTCATGCCAATGACTTCATAGCCCGCCTCGACCATTAGGGCTGCGGTGACTGAGCTATCAACACCGCCCGACATGGCAACAACCACCCGTGCGGGTGGCTTTATTCCTTCTAAATAAATAGGAGCTGACACTAAGCGTTACTTTTATGAATAGGATTCTCAGACAAAGGGGTACTTCTCTTCGCGTGTTGAAGCTGTGCGCCGTCATATTGCTTAAGGTCATTATTCACAATAAGCTGCTTTACCTCACGAATATAGGACTTGCCTCTGGTCGAGTATTGATGAAGCCCGTCTGCAAGCTTGAGAGAGCAAACTTCTTCATTGCACTTTCGTTGGGTTGCGCGAATTTCTCTCATCTTTTTATAAGCAGGATGGCAATTCAAATTGCGCACATAATCATCCACACACTCTTGCAAAGAGCCATAGGATTGAACCTGGTTCGAGGAACGCCTCATCATCCCAAAGGTTGAGTTCTTGCGTTTTGCTGCGTAAGAGACACCCCATCCCGCTTCAGCGACCGCTTGGCCTAAGGCAAGGGAAGGTGGAATCACATCGACACGTCTTACGAGTTCTTTAATGTTCAACACGTTTAAGCCATACTTTTTAGCAAGTTCCGTCATCCACTTTATGTCTTTATTACGCAAGTGAAAGCCGTTTTCCTGCATTTCTACTAGGGCAAGGAGCTTTTCCCTGTCCTTTTGAATTCGCTCGTTGGTTTTCAAAATTAGGGGAAGATGCGTGCGTAAGAAAAGAGACTTTTTGTCATTTTTGCCAACCTTATCAAGATCACCTGGTAATGACACAAGTTCGAGGCGGGGTACTTCTAAAACCTCTTTGCCTTCTGGCACGGTCAAGGTGTAGTCATAGTCATCAAAAACTTGGCGAAGTTGTTTAGAGGTCGAAACTTTCACCTGCGTGTAGCTGACATCCTCATAGGGAGTCTTAGCGATGACATCCTGTGGGGGAACATGGGAATTTTCCGTCTCTGGCGTGGAGACGGCGTGTCTTTCAGAGTCTGGAATATCCACACACACCCGCGCAACGTTTGTGTCTTGCAGTCCAAGGACATAAAGACCTGTGACCATGGCACTCACGCTTAATAAAATTGCAGCCTTGCCCCATGATTTCTTGCGAGAAAAACCCAAAAGGTTCATGATTATTTCTCTCCTGAATTTTTTGAAAGTTTACTCGGCGGAACGCACTTCTTCCACTTCGGGAATATAGTGACGCAGCATGTTCTCAATTCCTGACTTCAATGTCAAGGTTGAGCTCGGACAACCTGCGCACGCACCGTGAAGACGAACATATACGATTCCATCTTCAAAACGCACGAACGCAATATCTCCTCCGTCTTGAGCGACGGCTGGGCGAATTCGGGTCTCAAGCAGCTCTTTGATTTCTTTTACGATCTCGCTCTCATCTTCTGAGCCAACGATTTCTTTCTTTTCGAGATCGACGCGCGCATGGGTTGCATAATATCCCATAATTGCGCTTAAGACGGCAGGGCGAAGCAACGGCCACTGAGCCTCAACGACCTTACTAACAGAAATAAAATCTGCCCCTAAAAAGACTGACGCAATCCCCTGAATGGTCAAAATCTTTTGTACCAACAAGGGGGCACTGCCAATATCTTCTACCAGGTACTCGGCCGTCCCTTCCTCAAGAACGGGCTTTCCAGGGATGAAGTTTACCGTTAACGGATTGGGTGTGTCTTCGGTTTGTATGAACACGCACTTTCCTAACGTTTTAGTCAAAAACTAGCGTGAAAGTCACATAAAAATCACTCCATGTCAAGGAAAAGTCACAAACCCTACTTCTCTATGAATAAATTGATCTCGCTCATTAGAGGTCGAGTTAACCAAAGTACTAAATTATCATTTAATAAAATTGTATTATTCCTCTAAGAATAGCTTTCTTGGAAAAATCTATTTTTTTTCAAGAGGAAAGAAATTTTCTTCTGTGCTCATGACCTTGAAAGTAGCCACATTTTACCATATTATATGACTATTCGTCACCTGACCCGTTGTTTCAAAAGTAAAAATCTCCTACGCTCAAAAAGTAGTCAAAAAAGGAGTAATGTTAATGACGGTCCATCAAAAATATCTAATCGCCCCTCTCGCGCTAGGTCTTAGCTTATTCGCTGTTGGATTTTCAGCCTGCGCCGTTGCAAGCGTTGAAGCCGAGGACGGTGACTCAGAGCATCTCAGTCGAGCCTCGCCCCCAAAAACCCAAAGACAGGTCGACACCCCCGATATTGGCAGTGCCCACGTGAAAGGCGCTCAACTCACGGACATTGCCTATAAATTAGAAGACCTTGATGTCCAAGCTTATGGTGTTCCCCTGGCGGCTCTCATAAAAAACCTTCAACAAAAAAAAGAATCAACTATCTACATGCAATTAGGACCAAAAAAACGTGTACGCCTCAGTTCTATTAAGGATCAATACAATACTGCCCTTCGAAATCTTGAATCTAGTAAAGAATCTTTGGAGCTTTTATCTTCTCAAAAAGCTGAGGTTGAACGCAGGGTCAACCTTTTAAAATCTGACCTTGAGGAGACACATGGTCCAGATCGAGATCCAATTTTTTCAAGTATTTCAGCGGTTTATGCAGAGTTTGGAGCCATCAACGGCAAAGCGTACCACCAAGCTAACGCAAGAAATCAAAAGATGGCGAAGCAGCAAATTACAGCGTTAGAAAAAGAGCTTAGCTCCCTTCGCAAACAAATAGATGACGCAGAGCCCCTCGCCTATGTGTCCCATCAAGAAGTTTTGTCCCATATCAAGAATAAGCCGTCAGATACCTTGCGTATCACAAGCAGCGAGGAAGAGCGCTTGATCCAAAAAGCCTTGGCGGAATATTTCCCCGAGTAACTCACATTACCCTACCTAAGGTGCGGGTCTATTTTTAAAGCAAAGGGTCTACAGGAAGGTTTGTAGGCCCTTTGCTTTTCTAATCCACTGTTTAAATTATGGATAAAATAAGTACTTTTTTAAATTTTTCTTTGCTAAACTAAAACATAAAGTTATTTAAAAATCAGGGAGAACCACATGGTAGAGAAGAAGAAAATTACAATCGCCGATGCACAAAAGGCACAAATCGCCGATGCTCCCGTATCACAAGCGCCGAAAAACGACAAAAAAGTCATTGCCATTGCCCTTCAGGGCGGCGGCTCTCACGGGGCGTATACTTGGGGGGTTCTCGACGCCCTGTTGGAGGAAGAGCGCATTTCCATTGAAGGCCTGTCTGGCACCAGTGCTGGTGGGCTTAATGCAACTGCCACAGCCCAGGGACTTGTCACCGGGGGCAACAAAGCTGCTCGTGAAACGCTCTCTAAACTATGGCACCTTGTGGGCGAACAAGGAAAGAAAAGCCCTCTTAAGCCGTTCCCTTGGGATAAAGCTGTCAAGAACTTTAGTGTTTCTGGCACGCCCGGTTATAAGGCTCTACAATTTTTTACAGGTCTTCTCTCACCCTACCAATTCAACCCTAAAAACACCCACCCTTTGCAACCCGTTATTGATGAACTTTTCGATTTCGAAAAGTTGAGGCAAACAGACAAGGTGGGACTCTTTCTTTGCGCAACCCATATCGCGACAGGAAAACTTAAAATATTCAAGGGGAAAGAGCTTTCTCGAGAGGCTGTCCTTGCGTCTGCGTGTGTGCCGACGCTCTTCCAAGCCATGGAGGTAGACGGGGAATTTTATTGGGATGGTGGTTTTATCGGCAACCCTGCCATTTATCCCCTAATTTATAACCTGAACACGCCAGACATCATGGTCATTCAAATTCGGCGAATCCATGATCCCAAGGTGCCCATTACGGTGCACGATATCCACAATAGACTGGGAGAGATCACCCAAAACTCGTGTTTAACCAGAGAGATGCGCTCTATTGCCTTTATCACAAAACTCATTGAGGACGGGATTATTCCTGCTGACAAAATTAAAAAACTTAATATGCATCTTATTCGCGACGATGCTTTCTTTGGCAGCATTGACCGCGCGAGCGGTTTTTGCGCTGATCCTGACTTCTTAGACTATCTTTTCAAAGCCGGAAGGCGTGCAGGAAAAGTATGGCTTCAAGAAAATCTTGAAAACATCGGCAAACAGTCAACGGCGCGTATTGATGCTGATTTTATATAAGGGATGTTACCCTGTCGGTGAAAGCGGCAGGGACTAGGTTGTTTGGAGCCGCACGTGATGGATAGGCTCAATGTCCGTAGATCGCCCTGGAAAAAAAATCGTCGAAACTTCAGGTGGCGATAAACAGCTTTGATGCATTAAAGTGTTTGTGAAAAACTTGTTCATAGAGAAAATATGGCGTCCCCAAGGGGATTCGAACCCCTGTTACCGCCGTGAAAGGGCGGTGTCCTAGGCCTCTAGACGATGGGGACAGGACTGATAAATCCTCTTCTACAGGATCGTACCTTTCAAATCAAGCATTATTTTCATAATTCTGTAAGCGCTTTTCACCCCCCTTTTACTGTCCAAGAATCGTTGTAGCGACTTTAGTGACGTCTCTCAGTGAGTGATTTTCAAAGGCAACCCAAAAAAAATTTAACACCGCAGAACGCTGCAAAAATAGATTTTGAACCGAAACCCAGTCTTATTTTTTTAATTCTCCATAGAAATCAAAATAGAAAGAAACAAATTTAGAAAAATTAAAAATTCATTTTATTATACTTGTTTGTTATTTTTACTTATTTTTTATTATACATTCATTTTTTATTTATTTTGTTTTTTTACATTCTCCTTTAGAAAGAGTAGTAGGGTCTTACTGAAACTCTTTCCAGTTGTGTCAAACATAAGGAGAGAATGTAATGAGAACGAAACTAAAAGGAGTGCTCTTTCTAGGGGCCACCATCTTAAGCATGACGGGACAATCTTGGTCAACCACCACAGTCACCGGTCTTACTGACATTGATGATGCCACTTATGTGAGTCTTGTGAACAAAACACAGCCAGTCTATCGCCATTTGGCAAGCGAAGGGTTGCGCCTTGCTGATATTATCCCCGAAGGCGGGACTGACCTGGACGGTGCTAAGTTTGGCACTTTTACCGCCACTGCTCCCTCATACGTTTATGTAGACTCCTCAAACCCCAGCAGTGTGAACATATGGGTAGCCGCCTACTTAAACAGTGGATGGTATACCTTCATGGCGCCCAACGTGCCATCCAGCATTAGCGCCACCACAGACCTTGATTTCACTGGGCAACGTTTAAACGGTGCAACACCCGGTAGCCCCTATCACTTCCACCTGTTGTTGGCCAAGGGCACCACAACGGGTATCGTAAACCTAACACGCGACGCGCTTGTGGCCCACATGCGTGGGATTTCACAGCTTCCTGTTCTTGCAGGAAACAATACGGGAACCGCCTTTACCTCCTCATCAGCTCTGACGGCAGGATGGACGGCAAAAGGTTATTTTGCGGACGGTACCGCAGCACCCGTTCCCGGCACCATGGATCCCATGTCAGCCACGGTGGGAACTTCTGTTAGCACAGTTGGCAGCACAACCCCGATCACCTTTAGCTCGAACGTTCTGTTCCTTGACAACTGGAATGTCACCACCAGCAGCACAACATCTTTTGAAATGTCATTAAGCAACTCCCTTGCACCCACCATTGGAAAGAACATCGTCTTTAATGTTATTCCAGGGAAACTTGCAAGAACCAAGGGAATTTGCGGAAGCTTAATCGATGCATTGAACGCCATGCCAACACAACGCATCCACCAATCATCAAGCCTCATTAGCTATAAAAACACCCTGCCCTTGGCCATCGAGCAGTGCCGAACGATGCTGGACGACACACCGCCTGCGACCATTATGGGTGGTATTAATGCGATTGCTGCCACCGCTGCCGTGGGATCAGATTATACAGCTGCTGATTGCACGACAACCGTTGACAGTGCCAAACTTGGGTTCCAAGTAGACGCACCAGGTGACTTAACCGTCAGCAACTGGGCAAACTCCGGTACAAAAATCACCTTTACAGGTGTCCTTGGAAGCAACGCCCCTGAAACCTTCACGGCCGACATTGGCTCTTTGACAACAATCACCAGCGCTTCTCACAAGGTGTTGACCTTTACCTCGCCAAGTGGTGTTCAAGTACGTATGTCGTGCTTTGACACTACAGGCTATGACACATCTGCTAGCACCGTTGTGACAAGTTCTAACTTACCAGCACTTCTTGCCATGGAGCTGGAAGGACTGGCAGCGACCTTAACGTCCATTACAAAGAGTACCGTCAAAGTAACTGTTGCAGGTGCTACTTCTTAACCTGACACCATGAAAGAAAAAGCCTTTTCGTCTGAAAAGGCTTTTTCTTTTTTTAAAAGATCTTTTCAAAAATATTGCTATCAGATATGACTACCATGGACACTCACCCTAGAGACTATCTTGATGCAGACCGATACCTACTTTTCCATCACTCAAAAAATACTGTCCCAGCGCGTTGTACAAACCTTAGGTCTACTTTCTTTTTATATTGTGTTTGGAGAGCATTTACCCCTTTTTTGGCATCGCGCATTTTATAGCACAAGTCTTTTTATCAAGGATTTACTCTTATGGATGATGCCTTTGACTGTGGGCGTTTTTATCGCCCATACCGTAAAATCTTTTAAAAGAGGGGCCCCTCTTTTCTTACTGACCTTACTAATATTTGAAAGTACTTCTAATTTTCTAAGCGTTTGGTATGCCTACGGATCCGCCACTTTGTCAGGACACATTATTCCTTTGGCCATGATCGCCCCCAAGGCGGCTCCCTTTGACGCCCTTTGGTCCCTGCCCTTTAGCCGCCCCTCATGGTGGTCAGCCGATAAAGGTGTTTTTGTGGGGATGGCCCTTGGTTTATTATCTGCCTTCTGGCACATAGCTTCTCTTGAAAAGTCCCTCGGTGCCCTTTCCTACTTTATGCAAACGGTCCTCACCAAAGGATTTGCCCGCGTGATTCCCTTGTTTGTCCTAGGCTTTGCGGCACAAATGACCAAGACGGGACTTTTATCACAAGTGGTTGAGACCTACACAGTCCTACTTTTAGCGCTTGTTGGTTTTATTTCACTTTACTTAAGTGTTCTTTTCTTTTTGAGTGCAGGCGGAAGTCCTTCAAAAACTCTGAAACACATCAAATCTCTTTTGCCAGCAGGCGCTCTTGCGCTTACCTCTGGATGTAGCCTTTCCACCATGCCGTGGACCATAGCCGGAGCGAGCAAGAATATGTACGACCCCAACCTTGCCAAGGCCGTCATTCCCGCGACGACCAATATTCAACAAGTAGGTGACGCCATTGCCAATGCCTTTTTTTGCTTTTTGATCTACACACATTTTTTTGGCAAAACACCAGAGCCCACGCTATGGCTGACCTTTAGTGTTGTCTTCACCCTTGCTCGTTTTGCCACCGCTGCCATGCTAGGCGGGGCAATCTTTGTCATGCTGCCAATCTATGAGTCTTATCTGCACTTTAACGGTGAAATGATTGCCCTTGTCCTGGCGCTTAACGTTGTTTTTGATCCCATTGTCACCAGCAGTAACGTGATGGCAAACGGTGCGCTGTGCCGCGTGTTTGAACGGGTGTGGCAACTCATAAAACGAGAACGCTCGTTGGAAACTCAAGGGGCAGAGGTTTAGATCATTAGTGGTGCAAAAACAAAGGAATTTGGGTCTGCTCCATAAGTTTTTTTGTACAAGATCCAAAAAATAACTCTTTTAAAAGTGAGTGTGAAAACCCTCCCATGACCAAAAGGCTTGCGCCCAAATTCGAGGCTTCTTTCAAGATGGCCTCCCCTCGGTCTCCGGCTGCGCGAATGGTCTTGGCTTTAGCCTGCACCCCATGTAGCTGGCACATACGAACCCCCCTTTGAGCGATGATTTGGGCAAGTTCCTGGTCGTCATGAATGGAAAGAACCTCTACATCTCGCCCCACTCCAAGACCTAGAAGCAAAAACATATGAAGGGCCCGTGATGACTGCAGGGAATGATCAAGGGCCACCAAAACTTTTCCGTCTTGCACGGGGTTTTCTGGAACAATTAGAAGGGGTCTTGGATTGTCCCTCGCCACATGTCTGACCGTTACATCCGCGTCTTCGTCCAGATCAAAGTGGAAATCTGTGGTTTTGCCGATGACGATCAGATCGTGCTCATGGGAAAGCCTTTCTATCTCTGTGGTGGGAAAGCCCTCTGCCTCTACGGACTCAACGCTCACCTTTCTCTTTTTGGCTTCTTTTGCAAAATCCTCAAGTAAATGAACGACATGCTCTTGTGTATGCTCAATCATGGCTTCGTCGCGCTGTAACTTAAAGGAAGCACCACCAATGGGTTCTGGTTGTGCCGCCGTAATCCAAGGTGTGTCAAGAACACCGACCGCTGTCATTCCTGCGCCTTTGCTTTCTGACAGTTGGAAGGCATAGTTTCTCGCGGCGATACCAGCAGCAGATCCGTCTAGGACTAAAAGAATTTTCTTTAACATTTTGTGGCTCCCTTTAAGACGCAGGGGTCTTTTTTTTATCCATATTACATCAACGGTGACACGAAACTCCTGTTTTCTCAAGCCTATTTTATAAAAAGTACTCTTTCCATTTCCGTAAAGAGTCTAATTTTCAATGACCCTACACGAGTCATATCTTAACGTTTGGTTTGCGCTTCTACTGCTTTAAAAAGGGCTTCTATATTCCCTTCGCCAAATCCCCGACGCGCGCGACGCTCGATCAGCTCAAAGAAAATGGGGCCAAATAGGTCCCTGGTAAAGGTCTGTAAAAGCTGGTGATCTGGTGTATTGAGGTCTTGATCATAAAGAACTCCAGCATGTTTTAAAACACTGACTTGATTTGGGTGCAAAGGGATCTCGCGCTCAAGGGCGTCGTAATACAGGCTGGGAATCTCAATAAAGGGAACACCTTTTTGGCGAACTTTTTCAATTGCCCTAAAAATGTCTCTTGTTGCAAAGGCAATATGCTGAACTGACGCCCCTTGTGATGCCTCTAAAAAGGCCGTTATTTGAGAGGTCGCACACGTTGATGTATTCAAGACAATCGAAAAAGAGGGCCCCTCATACGGTGAACACAAAAATGAGGTGGAGTGGCCCTTAATTTCGTGGGGTGGAAGAGCTGTCATGCCAAAAGAGGCCTCAAGCCAGCGTCCCATAAGCTCTAGTTGGGTTGGGAATAAGTTCAAAGCCACATGATCAATGTGACTTAAGAAGGGCCCTTGACGTGGACATTCGGGAAATTCTCTTTGGCTTTCCCATTCGTGCCACTGCTTTTGATCAATCACATGAAAGAGGACCCCGCATGGTGAGGCAAGATCTTGATTTTCACTAAGTACCTCCCCCGCACTTTTTCCTTCTTGGCACAAAAGGCCAATGCGAGAAACGTAAGTCTCGAGACGGACGTGATCAAACTTCTCAGGCTTCGGTGAAGTGACAAATAAGGTAATTCCTTCGTGACGCAAAACGGTGCGCCCCTTATAAGGACGTGCCTCACATGCAAACCCAAACCGCTTTAGCACGCCAAGCGTTAACGCTAAGGAAGAGGTTGTCAGCTCAACAAACCGGATAGATGATGGACGAATCAACAAGGCCCTGCCTTAAAAAGACAAAATGTTTCATCACTTTATCTCTTATGGATAAAAGACTCACGCTTTTTTTGCAAGCAGGCGCGCCTTAAAATTACTTTGGTCCACTGGCCGGAGTGCCAAGGGGTACAGACACCGCGTGGGGCTCGTCTTTTGAAAAGCCTCCCCCGCCCTTGGGAACCCCTTTAGCTATTATTCCCTTTCCATTCCCCGAGGTTGATGGATTTTTAGCGTGAGGGGGTTCCTTTAGAAGCACAATACTAAGGCGCCTGTTTTGATCTGATTCAGGACTTGCGGGCAGAAGTGGTTCACGATCAGCCCGCCCCACAACGGACATTATTCGATCGGGGAAAAGGCCGTCCTCAATAAGCTCACGTCGGGCAGAATTAGCCCGGTCTGTGGAAAGCTCCCAATTTGTATACCCATTGGACGCAGCGTAGGGCTTTGCATCCGTATGACCCGAAATAGAGATTTTATTAGGCAGCTTTTGAACCGCCTTCACTACTTGCTTGAGAATCTCTTTTGTTTTAGGCAACATCACAGCACTGCCACTGGGAAACATGGAAAATTGCCCCTGATCGATGATTTGAATGCGAAGTCCCTCAGGCGTTTGGTCGATCTTCAAGTTATCGGCAATATCTTTGAGATTTGGGTCTTCTTTGACAGCTTTTTTTAATGACTCCTCTGCTTCTTTAAAGAGTTCTTTCTCGTAATCTTCCATGATGTCTTTGGCATCGTTTTTGTTAAAGCCGTCCCCTTGAAGGGTGTCCGTACTTTCAAAGTTTGGCTCGCTACTTTGTCCCATGCCACTGGCCGACATATCCCCTGTTTTGTTGCTTTTGAGGGACGCATCGGATTCACCGCTTTCACCCGTTTTAGAATGTGTGGCATCATTGTCTTCTGAATCGTTATCAGTGGCACTGGTGCCAGAACCTGTAGATTCAGTCGTTATGGGAGAAGAAGCCCTTGTTTCACGAAAGTTGCCTTGAGTTTCAATGGAAAGTCCTCCCAAAACACCCCCACTGCCTCCAGCACCTAAGGCGTCACCCGCAGGTCCGAAATAATTGGAAAGCCCTCGTTTTTGTTCCTCTGTCGTTGCATTCAAAAGCCACATCAACAAGAAAAACGCCATCATAGCGGTGACAAAGTCAGCGTAAGCCACCTTCCAAGCCCCACCATGGTGTCCCCCATGACCTTTTTTGATGACTTTTTTAATAATGACCGGACTTTTATTCATGATCAGCTCGGGGCGGGGAGTTCTGAAACTTTGGCTTCTACTTCATAAAAACTGGGCCGAAGATGAACAGGGATCGTTTTCCTGGCAAACTCAATGGCAATGGCAGGCGCGTAACCATTTAAATAAGCAATGATGGCCGTTCGGATACAGGCGTAGAATTTTCCTTCTTCTTCATAAAGAGCATTTAGATTTTGCCCAATGGGCCCGACGATCCCGTAGGCCAAGAAGACGCCCAAAAAAGTTCCCACAAGGGCCCCACCAATCATCTTTCCAAGAACCGCAGGCGGTTGGTCAATGGCAGCCATGGTTTTGATGACCCCCAGAACCGCCGCCACGATACCCAAAGCAGGAAGACCATCACCCATAGTGCTAAACACCGAGGCCATTTGGTGTTTTTCGTGGTGATGAACTTCCATTTCCTCGTTCATGATATCTTCAATTTGATGGGGGTTATCGGTTCCCATGGTGATCATGCGTAAATAATCACAAATGAACTCAACCACGTGATGATCAGCCTTAACAGACGGAAAGGCCGCAAAAAGCGTGCTTTCCTCTGGTTTCTCCACGTGGGGCTCAAGGGCAAGCATTCCCTTTGCCTGGGAAAGCTTGAAAATTTGATAAAGAAGGCACATCAGGTCTAGGTAGGTGGTCTTTGTGTATGAGGGTCCTTTGAGCAGTTCACTAAAAGCCTGACTCACTTTGGGTAAGATATGTTTTGGGGTCCCAATGATCATGGCGCCGATGGCCGCGCCCAAAATCACCAAAAGTTCAAAGGGTGCCGCTTTTAAGATGATCATAATATTACCGCCCATGATGATATAACCACCAAAGACGCACCCGAAAACGACGCCAACGCCTGCGAAAAACACGTGACTTCCCCGTCTGTTAATTCGGCCCTTTAAAAGGGGCACTTTTTTTCATAGATTAGCTATACTATAGCTTGACCTGCCCCCTAAGATAAACCTATTTTTCATCTATCAACGCTACGAAAGAAAAACCGTGATTCTAGAGCCTACAAAGACCTTATTTAGACAAACCCTCTCCCGCTTTGCCACAGGTGTGTGCGTGATTACGACCCACTGTCAAAAGGATAAACCGGTGGGAGTCACGGTTAACTCTTTTACCTCTGTTTCCCTTGAACCTCCTCTGGTTTTGTTTTGTTTAAAAAAACAAGCCCACCGCGCGCCTCTTTTTGCCCAGGGAAAGCTTTTTGGCATTAGTGTCTTGTCCCATACACAACACACTATCTCTCACCACTTTGCCACCCATCCCGACACAAATTGGGAGGCGTATACTTTTTCTCCTGAACCCCATCAACCCCCTTTTATCAAAGATAGTCTTGCCCAAATTTTAGGCGAACGCGCGGCACTTTACGATGGAGGGGATCACGACTTATACCTCATCAAAGTCAGGGGCATGCACTTCGACGATCAAAAAGAGCCCCTGCTTTTTTTCAAAAGCCATTACGCAGGTGTCCAAAAGCTTGACCTAGATAAGGCTGAACCTTCAAAACCGCTCTAGTGCGACCCACTAAAAAATCGTACACTTAAGGACTGGGCAAAAGTTAAGCAGGAATTTCGATGGAGGCTTTTTTTACGCCTGAAGCGCTTTCAAGTTTTGCAGTTCTCACAATCTTAGAAATTGTGCTTGGCATTGATAATCTTGTCTTTATTTCCATTTTGTCTGAGCGCCTTCAAGGAAATGAGCGCAAACTGGCCCAGCGTCTTGGCCTTGGGTTTGCCCTTGTCACGAGACTGCTTTTTCTTTGGACTCTCGCCTGGATTGCGCATCTTCATACTCCCCTATTTGTGATTGGTACGTTGTCCGTATCTTGGCGAAGCCTTATTCTAATCGCAGGCGGTCTTTTTCTTCTCATCAAAGGAACCCTTGAAATTCACCGCAAAGTTGAAAACCGCTTGGAAAATACTGAATCGACTCAGAAAATTCCTGCAACCATTTCCTTTGTCGTTGCGCAAATCGCGATTATGGATATTGTTTTTTCCATTGATTCCATCGTGACGGCCATCGGCATGGCAAAGCACGTGGAGATCATGATTGCGGCCGTGATTGTGTCCATGATCATTATGGTATTAGCCGTAAATCAAGTAAGCGATTTTATTAACAATAATCCGACCATCAAGATGCTTGCCCTAAGTTTTCTCTTGCTCATTGGTATGTCACTGGTCGCCGAAGGATTTTCTTTTGAAATTCCCAAAGGGTATATCTACTTCGCGATGTTTTTTTCTCTTTTTGTAGAGCTCATCAACATTTGGGTGCAAGGCAAAAAAGCTTTGCCCCAAAACGCGTCGCATGAGACGCGGAGTCCAGGAGAAAAGCAGTAGCATTTTTTAGGTCGACCTCTTTGCGTGATCTAACAAAAGCGCGTCAACACTTTTGGTTATGTGATCATAAAGCTGCTTGTGATAGAGCCCGCCTTGATCCCGCACCGTGTCAATTTCTGGTGTCCAGCGCTGAGCAGGGTACTGGACTCCTTCCACCAAAAACTTTTGAACTATATCTTGGTCCAGCATGTCATCGATGGTTTTCTCAAAGATCGGCACGCTGTAGGCTTCAATCCTAAACTCTTTAATATTCTTTCAAGGAAAAGGTAAAAGAGTCAAAACCCCTTTATTCGTTCTTTGTCCTGTCTGCTCAAAGGTGGAAAATGAACGCCGCTTATCTAATCCCCAGTTCATGTCTTGAGTTAAGTTCAAGAACATAAGACGTGGCAAGGGGGTTGCCCGTTCTTGGAAATAAGCGTGCAAGATCCACAAAAAGCTATTCAGGCTTCCACCTGAATCCAAAATACCCACAATAAAAAGACTTTTTTCGTTGAGAATATTTTTTGAATCCATATAGGAGAAGTAGTGATTCAGCTTTTGAGGCGTCACGACGTCACGTGTAATGTTTGTCGCCCCCTTAAAAAACGGTAACTCTCTGTTGGTCAAGGCGTCAGCGTGCCCTGAGAAATTAAAATGGACAGCGCGTTGTCCTTGGTCTTTTTTAAAGGCCAGAACGCGTTCATAAGCAAGCTTCACAAGGCAAGGTGCGCGTCCAAGGAAAAGCGTCATACCACCGCCTTCATCGCTCACCACTTGATACAAATATTCTGACGCCAGAAGAAGATCCTCTAGAACCGTGTGATTCATATAGGCATGCTGAAAGAACGTTTGATAATATCCATGAAGGGGATGGCCTGTTTGCAAGGTCTCCAACATAGGGTGAATTTGTTTCCTCATAAATTTATCATGCTTGGGTCCAAACCATTCAAGGGTAGGTTTTTCAAGAACGTGGATGGCCCCCTTCAACAAAATTTCACCAGGTTCTTTTCCTTGCTCGCTTACTAACGATTGCAATTTTGCATAGTGTTTAGATTCTTCGTCGCAGTGTGCGAATGGCTTGTTTGAGGCTTCTAGAATATCAGGGAACTGCGTTGCAAGAAAATCAAAAGCATCCTTTTCCACAGGCACTGATGAACTTGCAAAAGTGGTCGCCTTGACTTCTGGTTGCAAATCAGAAGACGCCAACGTGTTTTGCGTCAACGCCGCACCAAAGCACAGAAAAGAGAAAAGAATTTTTTTGGAGTGAGAGAACATAAAATGACCATTTATCAAAAACTTAGACAAAAAGTATCAGAAAAATAATACAACCTTCAATGATGCCAAGCATCAACCTATCAAAGAACGAAGCATCGCTCGCGAGATGGGACCATGCCGAAAGTCTAACGTGCTTGCTCTTTTTGCGCTTGCATTTCCTGGGTACGGTATTGTCTGGCAAGGGCGCGCACGTCTTGGGCCGCTTCGCAGTTACCATAGCGCATTAAAAGAGGCATCTGCACGCGGATGGCGTCCTTTACATGACTGTCCCGGCGCACGGGGCCTGCGTATCGCGGCGTATAATGCAGGAAATTCTCGCAAACTTTTTTAAGCGTTTCATAAACACGCGCACCGTCCTGGGAGGACTCAGCTTGATTCACCACGATATGATGGGACAGCTCTTCTTGAATTTTATGGCTTACTTTTACAAAAGCGTAAGCATCTGTCAGAGAGGTCGGTTCATCCGTCACCACAACGTAGCATTTTTTCGCAATCCCAGATAAGGCGCGTACCGTCAGGCCGACACCCGCCCCCAAATCCATGATGAGGGTATCGTAGCGCTTTGCAAGCTTTTTAAGAGCCCCTTCAAGGTAAGACATTTTTTCCGGGGTCAAGGTTGCAAGGCTGCCACAACCAGAGCGCCCCGCGATAATATCAAAGCCCCCTTCTTCATAGGTCGTAATGGCTTGATCAAGGGAGCTTTGGCCAGACATAAAACTACTCAAATCCCATTGTGGCATCAGGCCCAGCTGAATATCAACGTTAGCAAGGCCTAAGTCCGCATCAAAAAGCAACACGCGTTGTCCGCTTTCGGCAAGAGCGTGGGCAAAGGTAATAGAAAACCACGTCTTTCCCACTCCGCCCTTTCCAGAGGCAACCATGACAATGTTGGGTTCGGGTGCAGGCGTGCTGTGAATCGCCCGTACTTTTTCTGGGGCATTTTGTCCTTGTGTCATCCCTTTGCCTCCCGTAAGCGGGCAAGCCACACTGGCTCCCGTGTTTCTTTCTTTTTTTCAACCTGTTTTCTGCTCGCCACAGCCGTTACCTGCGCGCTTGGCAATTGTACAAAAAATTCACTTTTTAGCAAGTCATGAAGTGTGTCGGCCTTTGCGTCCACCAAACGGTGCGCAAGGGTGGGACCTTGGCTAAAAGCCATCAATTGAAAGGGTTCTTGTGCCAGAACTGACAAAAGGGCTCCTTGGCGCTTGGCCACATCTCCTTTGGTGTGAATGATCTCTCGCACGCCGAGATCCTTGAAGCTTTCTGCCATATCAAGGGCTTCCCATACGTCGCATCCCGCTGGAAAGACCCAGTGCGGCACACACTGCGTGATAAAAACACACTCTGCGATAAACGCTAAATCTTTTTTGGAAAAAGGATTTATACCCGGCGTATCAATTAAGATGAAGTCATCTATTTGCCTCTCCTTTAAGAGAGGGATCATCTCTTTTGGATGGGTAAACGAACACACATCGACTTTGAGATGACTGGCGTAAGCAGAAAGCTGCTCAAGCGCGCCTGCCTTTCCTTCATCAAGGGTGACGATATGAACGCGCCTGTCCGCCAGAAGTGCTTCAACCGCAAGTTTGGCCACACATACGCTTTTGCCGGCGCCGGGCGTCCCTGTCAGAAGAATCACGCCTCCTTCCCCAGCAAAACGATCGGACAAGGTGTTTTCGTCTTGGAAAAAGGCCGACCACACTTGAGGGGCCTCTTCTAAGGAAACAGCCGTAGACGTTTCTGCGTGCCTCAAAATCCGCTCGCTTAAGGGTGTCGGCACCCCGTGGAAGGTCAGGCAACGCGTGACGTGGGACAGAAGGGCGTCCTTTGAGATCACCTCCGACGTGGAGGGTTTTTCCATAATTTGCTGCTCTAGGGCAGCCGTCACCCGCACCCCTGTCTTTTCTTGGGTAGAGGAAATAATAATCGCCTCACCACCAAGCTCACGCCTTACATGATCCATGGCCTCTTGAAGGGTGGGGGCAAAATATGTTTTTAAACGCATGGGAACTCCTTCCTATCTAAAGCCTTGCCACTGTTTTGATACGGGCTTTAGGGTGGATTTCTGCTTGAGAGAGAACAACCGTGGATGGTCTAAACCTCTCAAGAACAAGACGTATTTGGGGCCGAAGGGCAGGACTTACAAGCAATACAGGCACAATGCCTTGCATGGCTTGGCCATCAAACACTTCTGTAATGCGCGCGGTCAGCTCTTGTAGCTTTGAGGGAGGCAGGGCCAGTTGCCGGCTTTCCCCCTCGCCCATCAAGGCTTGGTTCAAGGTGTTTTCCCATTCGGGCGACAGCATCACAAGGGGCAAAATGCCGGACTCATCGCTAAAGGCCGAGCAAATCTGACGTCCCAAACGCGTACGCACATGCTCGGTAATGCCGGCCGGCGCGCTTGTAAAGGTACAAGCTTCAGATACTGCCTCTAAAATACTGGGCAAGTCCCGTATGGAAATGCGCTCGGAGAGCAGGTTTTGCAAGACACGCTGAAGACCGCTCACGGTGATCTGGGTCGGAATAAGCTCGCTGATAAGCTTTTGATGGGTATGGCCAAGCTCTGTGAGTAAATCCTGAGTATCCATAAACGACAAGAGGTCTGCCGTGTTATCGCGAATCACTTCACTAAGATGTGTCGTAATCACGGTCAGAGGGTCCACAACCGTGTATCCTTTGCTCTCGGCCTCTGCCCTCAGGTGTCGGTCGATCCAGGACGCCTTAAGACCAAAGGTAGGTTCCGTTGTAGGCTCGCCTGGCAGGTCAATATGTTTGCCTTCGGGATCCATGGCCAAAAGCCGGTGGAGACGAAGGCTTCCCCGTCCTGACTCGACCTCCTTGATACGCAGCACGTACTCGTCAGAAGGCAGCTGTAAATTGTCTTGAATGCGTACCATGGGCAGCAAAAAACCAATTTCCTTGGCGAGCTGCTTACGCAGGGTTTTGATTTGGTCGGCAAGCTTGTTGCCTTCTGCCGCGTTCACAAGGCTGAGAAGCCCGTAGCCAAGCTCAAGTCTGATCTGATCAATCTGAAGCGCTGAGGCGGTCGCGTTTTCTTCTGTCGCGCTCTCACTAGCCGTCAAAGCCCCCAAAGCGCCCGCCAGAGCAAGATCCCCAGTCTCTTTTTGTCCTTCACTGAGCTTCCACGCAGCATAGCCCGTGACACACGCAAGGCTGAGGAAGGGCAAAACAGGAATGCCTGGCAGCATTGAAAGGGAGGCCATCAAAAAAGAACTAAGTCCCAGGGCCGACGGATAGGCGCTTAATTGACTAAAGAACGCTTTGTCCGTTGATCCAGTACCGGTGGTTTTTGACACAAGCATACCGGCCGCCGTCGACACAATCAGGGCGGGAATTTGCGACACAAGACCGTCCCCGACGGTAAGGAGTGTGTAAGTGTGGGAGGCGTCTTGAAAGCTCATGGATTGCTGGGCGACCCCAATAATAATGCCGCCCACAATGTTAATGACGGTAATGCAAATACCGGCAATGGCATCACCTCGCACGAACTTCGCCGCACCGTCCATGGCCCCAAAGAAATTCGACTCGTTTTCGAGTTCTTTACGTCTTTTCTTGGCTTCTGCTTCGGTGATGAGGCCCGCTGACAGATCTGCGTCAACGGCCATTTGTTTACCAGGCATGGCATCAAGGGTAAACCTTGCAGAAACCTCAGCAATACGCCCAGAGCCTTTGGTGATCACGACAAAGTTTACAAGAACAAGGATCGAGAAAACAATGACCCCAATGACGAAATTACCGCTCATGACAAAAGAGCCAAAGGCCCGGATCACCTCACCGGCCGCACTCAACCCCTCGTGCCCATGCCCGAGGATCAACCTTGTCGAGGCGACGTTTAGCGCCAAGCGCAACATTGTGGTCACAAGAAGGACCGTGGGAAAAGCGCTGAATTCCAAGGGTCTCTCGATAAAAAGAGCCGTCATTAAAACTAAAACCGACAGCATCAAGGAAATGGCAAGGGATACGTCCAAAAGCCATCTGGGCATGGGCAGGATCAAAACGACTAATATCGCAATCAGCGCTAAGGCAAAAGCGATTTCACCGCGTTTTAGCGACTGCACGATAAAACTCATATCAAAGTTAGAGCCGCCAGATTTGATGGTGCGTTCTTCTGCCATGATCTCGTCCCGCTAAAGGCTTGCTGCGCGGTAAGGATCCCTCGCCTCGGCAGGCATGTCATCCTCTTCCATATAAAGGCGCAATTTGTTACGAAGGGTACGAATAGAGATCCCTAAGAGGTTCGCTGCCTGGGTTCGATTCCCAAGACAATGTCCCAAGGTGCCCAGAATCAAATCGCGCTCGACATCTGAAATGCTACGCCCAATGAACGCATTTTGAAAACCAGAGCTTTGAGCTGCTGGCATAGACGATGAATCGAGTGTTGTTTGAGATGTCCCTCCTCCAAGGCCTGAAAGCTGCAAGACTTCTACCCCGATCTCGTCATGGGCCGCCAAAAGGACCGCGCGGTGCATGGTATTTTCAAGCTCACGGATATTCCCACGCCATGGGTGTTGGCGCAGGAGCACGCGCGCACCATCACTCAGGAACCTGAGGGCCACGCCGTTTAGTTGCGTGTATTTTTGAATAAAATATTCGGCCAGCGGCTCGATATCCAAAGGGCGCTGGCGAAGGGAAGGAAGCGGCAACGTCACCACATTCAAACGAAAATAGAGGTCTTCCCGGAACACACCCGTACGTACAGCTTCTTCCATATTACGGTTGCTGGTGGCGAGAATTCTAATGTCCACCTTGACGGGCTTTGTGCCCCCTACCCGGTCGATTTCGCGTTCTTGAATGGCGCGCAGCAGCTTTGCTTGGAGGCTCGGGTGCATTTCGGTGACTTCGTCCAAAAGGAGCGTGCCGCCGCTTGCTTCCTCGAATTTTCCAACACGCCTTGCCACAGCGCCCGTAAACGCGCCTTTCTCATGACCAAAAAGTTCTGATTCCAAAAGGTTTTCAGGAATCGCTGCGCAGTTAATGGAAATAAAAGGCTGCGCTTTACGACGGCTGTGTTGATGGATAAAGCGCGCCATGACCTCTTTACCTGTCCCTGACTCACCGGTGATAAGCACACTTGCTTCGCTGGGGGCGATTTGCTCGGCAAGTTTTAGAACGCCCTGCATGCCAGGATCACGGCACACAAGGGTATCATCCTGCCTTGCGACCGTTTCGATGACGCCTGCGATCAGTTCAGAATCGGGGGGAAGGGGAATGTATTCCTTTGCCCCGCTCTTAATGGCGGTCACAGCCGTCTGGGGATCGGTACCAATACCGCACGCCACCACAGGCAGCGTAATCCGTTCTGAGACGAGTTGATCGCACAAGTCTTTGACACTCAGCGCCACATCGATCATGAGCAGATCAGCCCCCTTACCAGAACGAAGGGACTGAAGGGCACTGTTCACATCGTCCACTTGCACCACTTGCGCGCCTCTTTTAAGGGCGATTTTTGTGGCAGTACCGATGTGGCCATGGAGTTTTCCAACAATCAACAGTCTCATTTCTGGACCCCTTTTCTCTACCCTAGAAGCGCGCGCTCGGACTTCACGATTTCGGTCATGGTGATGCCAAGGTGATCATCGACCACCACGACCTCACCCCTGGCCACAAGCCGGTTATTCACATAAACATCAATGGCTTCACCAACCTTGCGATCAAGTTCAATCACAGCGCCGCGCCCCATTTTTAAGAGTTGATTGACTTGCATGGTCGCGTGCCCCAAGACGGCAGCCACCTGTACAGGCACGTCATAAACGGCTTTGAGATCATCGGCATCACTTAGGACATTTGGCTTTGGGGATAACGCCTCTTCATCGGACTCAAAGTCGGGAAGAGTCATCTCTTCTGATGTGTCTCTTGCTTGTTCTTCATCATCACTCATGATACTTCTCCCTGTGTTGAGATGTCTTCTATTGGCGCCTGTTGGGTAAGATCAGCGCTTTCCTGAGCATCTAGTCGTTGTAATAATTGTATAAGATCGCTTTGAATGACTTTTTCCAAACGCTCATACCCAGAATCTTGCCACTCTAGACGGCAATCTGTTGGCTCAAAACGAGGGTCACACACGACTTGTACCGTGTCGCCCTCAAAACTACAGGTACTCATTTTTGATTGGATACTCTCAAAGGTGACGGGGCTTACAAAAACCTTTATCTGAGGCTGCATGCCTTCCTTTTCTAAACAGGTTGCAATAGTGCCCCACACCTCTTCAACCCCAGCTTTTCGTGCATAGTAGGGAAAGGCAACCTCTAGTGCGCACTGGGCAAGCTTTGCAACGGCGTGATGAAGGAGATGCAATCGTTCTTCTGATTCTTCAAAAAGTCGCTTAATTTCGCCCTTCATTGAGTCAAGTTGTTGTTTATTTATTGCCTCAAGACTTTCTTGGGACGCTTGGTACCCTGCTTCGTAGGCAGCACTCTTTGCCAAGGCGAGCTCTTCAGGAGAAACAAAGTTCTTCTGATGCGCCATATCTTTTTTAGAAAAGGACTTTTCAAACAGAAATTTACGAACCTCAGGATGCGTCATTCTATCATCGCCTCCTCTTCAGCGCCGCTAGAAATGATGATTTGACCAGATTGCACCAGCTCTTTTGTTTGATTCACAATGATTTGCTGCGCCTCATCCACGTCTTTGAGGCGTACCATACCAAGGGCTGCAATGTCTTCGCGCAAGAACTTTGCCGCACGTTCTGACATGTTTTTGAGGAAAATTTCCTTGATACTTTCAGGCGCACCTTTAAGCGCAAGGGCAAGTTTTACTTTATCCACCACACGAATAAGGGTCTGAGCACCACTTGAATCAAGTTTAACAAGATCATCAAAGGTAAACATAAGGGAGCGCACGCGCTCTGCCGCCTCGGAATCCTGGGTTTCTAGGGCGTCCATAAAGCGACTTTCTGTAGCCCGATCAAAAGAGTTAAAGATCTCTGCCATGTTCTCGTGGGGATCTTTTTGGGAGGTTCGGACAAGGTTGCTCATGAACTCGTTTCGTAAGGAGTCTTCAATGGTATCAAGAATATCGCGCTGTACGACCTCCATCTTTAACATTCGTGACATGATTTCAAAGGCAGCGCCGTCGGGCATTTGAGCCAGCACTTTTGCCGCATGGGAAGGCTTTATTTTAGAAAGAATGACAGAGGCTGTTTGGGGATACTCGTTTTGGAGGTAACCCGCCAGGATATTCTCTTCGACATTTCCCAGTTTGTCCCACATGGTGCGGCCTGCAGGACCTCTGATTTCCTGCATGATTTCCTCAACTTTGTCGGGAGAAAAGAATTTACGCAAAAGTCGTTCGGTCGTTTCATAGGACCCAAGAAGACTCGCCCCAGATCCCGCAAGCTCTGCAAACTCAACATAAAGCGCCTCAATGACGTCTGCTTTAATTTTACCTAGGCTTGCCATGCGTTGAGACAAGACCATCACCTCATGGGTCTCGAGGTTATCAAAGAGCTTTTTTGTATACTCATCCGTTAATGACAATAAAAAGGCAGCCGCCTTGTCTGGGCCCGGCATCGAAAAAAGAACGGGATGCTTTTCTTCAGCCTGAGTCATCGGCACAGGAGGCGTTTGCTCTACAGCGCTCATGCGGTATTCCTCTTCTTATCGTCTTCTGACATCCAAGTTCGAATTACGTTCACTGCCGCTTCAGGATTATCCGTGATGATATCGCCTACGGTTTTCAAAGAAGAGGCACGGACTTGTCCTTCCACCTGGTTCATGGTGACCATATGCTCAAGTTCCTTGAGCGTGCTTGCGACGTACGCATCATTGCCTTCCGGTGTGCCATCGGGCCCTGGAAGAGCCCCGGCGCTCGTAGGACCTCCCAACGCCGCTTTACCAGCACCACCATTGCCCAAAGAGCGCCGATCTTCATTGGCAATGGCAAGTGCTTCATCATCGCTTACCGGTCTAATGGCGGGTTGAACCCCACTCAAAATCTTATTAACCATAGGCTTCACACCTAAAAGAATACCTAAAAGGGCAAGGACACCCACTAAAAGAACTTCTGCCAAATGTATGAGATCATGCTTTTCAAGACCCATGATGGTGCTAGGGGCTTCTGTTGCCTCCACCATTTCCATAGGGGCAAAACGCATATTCACAACCTCGATGCTATCCCCACGCTTTTCGTTAAAGCCCACAGCATTTTTGATAAGCTTTGTCAGATTTTTGATCTCTTCCTCCGAACGAGGCTTATAGTCAGGCTCTTTTTTTCCTTCTATGGGTGTGTAAAGTCCGTCCACTAAAACGGCGACGGACAGACGTTTGATCTCGCCCACTTCTTTGACAAGGGTCTTTGTTTTCTTAGAAATTTCAAAGTTTGTGGTTTCTTCTGAGCGGCTTAGTTTATTATCGCTACCCCCGCCTTGTTGGGTCTTTGCGTTGGGAAGGTTCTTTTCCACAGACACATTACTGTCGGCCTCGTGAGATTGCTCACCAAGAGAGGTTGTTTGCGTTGAGCGTGCCACCTGTCCGTCTGGGTCATAGGTTTCAGAATTTTCTGTGACACGGTCGAAACTCATATCCGCAAAGACTTCAGCTTTGACTTTCCCATCCCCTACATAACGCGCCACAAGATTTTCAATAGTCTTTGTAAGGCGTGCCTCATAGGCCAGGCGCTTTTCTTCAAAGTTTGACGCTTCTGTGGCTTCAGAGTGACCATCTCCCTTTGCAAGCAAATTGCCCCGGTCATCTACAATGGAGACACGCTCAGGCAAAAGACCAGGCACAGCCGCCGCCACCAATTGTTGAATCGCCTGAATACGTCTTTGAGGCAGGAGACCTGCTCCTGCCAAGGTCAGCATAATGGCGGCACTAGGTTCTTCTTTTTCTCGCGAGAATAAGCGTCTTTTTGGAAGAACCAAATGAACGCGCGCCGCGGAGACTTGTGCCATGGCGGTAATTGTACGAGCAATTTCTCCCTCAAGCGCTCTTAAATGGTTAATATTTTGAACAAAACTTGACACACCCAGCTGATCTGTTTTATCGAAAATCTCGTATCCAACTGATCCACCACGAGGAAGGCCCAACTCTGCAAGTTCCACGCGCAGGCGCGCAATGCGGTCAGACGGCGCATATATTTGTGTTCCTCCCCCCCGCACATCCGCAGGAACGCCCATGGTTTCAAGACGACTCATAATCTTACCTGCGTCCTCCATTTCAAGGTCGCTATAAAGAAGAGCCATGTCTGGCGCCGTCATGCGATTAGAGACGTAGGTAAGGGCACTGGCAAGTCCAACCAGGACCGCTCCCATGAGCGCAAGTCTGACAGCTCCTAAATTTTTGAGAACCTGGAGAAATCCCTCCACAAGCGTCTCCCTACCATTTTTGCCAAAAATTATTCTTTTAAGACCCTAGCAAGGAAGTTCTTAAGATTCTCTTAATGGAATGGAAGAAAATACCCCGTTGTGGGAAGTTTTTACCTTTTGTGGGGAAAAGATGTCACACATCTCTCAAACAAAAAGATAAAAGTGTGTTTAAGTATCTTAATTTTATTATATTTTTCAGAAATACTTCTGGGAAGTTTAGCGCGCAATAACGTTGATGGTTAAGAGAAGAAGCCCTACAGACAACAAACTATCCAATCGGTCAAGTACGCCGCCATGGCCTGGAATAAGATGACTACTATCTTTTATTTGTAACCGTCTTTTGACCCATGATTCTAAAAGATCACCTAGTGGTGCGATCAGACTGATGGCAAACAGGGTTGCGACATGAGACCGGTAACTGCCAAATGAAAAATCCCCGGGATCTGGCCACCCATAACCCTCCAGCAAAGTGTACCCGACAGCCATGGTTGCAACTACACCACCAACAAAGCCTGACCATGTTTTTCCTGGACTGACTGATGGCCATAATCGAGGACCCTTTACAAGGTTTCCCACCAGATAGGCCCCCGTATCCGAGGCCCAAATCATCAAAAAAACGCCCATAAGTGTAAAAGTTGTTTGATTGGTGAGAGTGAGCAAGCCGAAGAAAGAAAGCAAAATATACACTGATCCCAAAATAATAATCGTGATTTTTTTTGGCAACGATGAAGGAAGCGTCCCCTTTAAACAGACGTAAAGCCACTCCCCTATGCAGAGCGCGCCAAGGATATAAAGAAAGAGCCTCGCGTAAGGGACCCCTAAATAAAAAATCAACAAAACACAAGGTATTAACACCAAGGCAGCAGCGCTTCTTGTGAGGAAACTGAGGACCTTATCTGAAAGAAGCGACGGCATTTTCATTAGGACGCCGCTCGACCAAAACGTCGTTCACACTTCTGGAAATGATGAATGGCACTTAACAAATCATCTTTTGTGAAGTCTGGCCAGTAAGTTTCGGGAAAGACAAGTTCTGAATATGTTGTTTGCCATGTCAGGAAGTTGCTGATCCTGAGGACGCTGCTCACTCTGATAAAAAGTTCTGGATCAGGGACACCCGCTGTATCAAGACATTGGGCGAAAAGAGTTTCATCGATCTCATCTATGGCTAGGTCTCCTGACTTGACGCGTGAGGCAATCTGTCTCACTGCCCGTACAATTTCATCTCTGCCACCATAATCAAAAGCGATTTGGAGAGTTAATGCTGTATTACTAGCTGTTTGGTGCTCTACTTGTTCAATTGAGGCCACAACATCTGGCGCCAAGCGGTCACGACGTCCGATCACCTTCAAACAAACATTATTCTCTTCAAAAGTCTTGAGCTCGGTTTTCAGTGTCCGTTTTAAAAGAAACATAAGCCCATTCACTTCTTCGAGAGGGCGCCTCCAATTTTCTGTCGAAAAGGCATAAAGTGTGAGGTAACGGATCCCTAAATCAATGCAGGCTTCAACGGTTCGACGCACGGCGTCAACGCCCTTTTGATGACCCATGATGCGCGGCATGCCCCGCTGGGTTGCCCAGCGTCCATTTCCGTCCATGACGATGGCGATATGCGTCGGAACTTGGCCACCCATTTTGCCGTACCGACCATCTGTCAAGGAGTCGTGAATAAGACTGAGGTTAGTCAAGGGAATGCTCTTTTCTTAGATTTGCATTATGTCGCGCTCTTTTTGCGAAAGAGCTGTGTCTACTTTTTTGACAAATTCATCGGTCATGGTTTGAAGATCTGCCGACAAACGGTGATGTTCATCTTCTGAAATCACTTTGTCTTTCTCTAACTTTTTCAAAAGATCCATGCCGTCACGGCGTACGTTTCTCACGGCAACGCGGCCGACTTCTGCGTACTTCGCCGCCACTTTGGCAAGCTCTTTACGACGCTCTTCGCTGAGGTCCGGCATAGGCACGCGAACCATTTGGCCGTCTGCAGAAGGGTTAAGGCCAAGCCCTGCCTCACGAATGGCCTTTTCCACGGCCTTGACCATGGACTTGTCCCATACTTGGACGGTCAGAAGACGTGCTTCTGGAGCCCCAACAGTACCTACTTGGTTAAGGGGCATCTGTGATCCGTAAGCATCGATCATAATGGGATCGAGAAGAGCTGTGGAGGCACGCGCGGTGCGAAGGCCTGAAAATTCACGAAGAAGTGTATCGATGGCACCTTGCATGCGTTGTTTTAAGGCGTCTTTATCAAAGTCTGCACTCATGCTTAATCCTCTTTTTCTTGTACCAATGTAAATTCACCCTGACCACGTGCCACATCCACAAGAGCGCCTGGCGTATTGATAGAAAAAACAACAACGGGTAAATGATTATCTCTTGCAAGAGCAATGGCTGCCATGTCCATAACAGCAAGCTTATCGCGCAGAATTTGACCATACCCAAGGGTATCAAAACGTGTTGCCTCTGGGTTCTTTACAGGATCACTGCAATAAACCCCGTCCACCTTTGTCCCTTTTAAGAGCACATCACACTCCATTTCAGACGCGCGCAAAACAGCGGCAGAATCCGTTGTAAAGAAAGGATGTCCTGTACCAGCGGCAAAAATAACCACTCTTTTCTTTTCAAGATGTCGAATCGCACGTCTTCTAATATATGGTTCGCAAATGGCAGCCATGGGAATGGCTGAAATAACCCTTGTATAAACTTGCAAATGCTCAAGGGCGTTTTGAAGCGCGAGCGCATTCATGACTGTGGCGAGCATGCCCATATGATCCGACGTAACGCGGTCAATTCCTTGGGCCTCGCCGTTCACGCCGCGAAAGATATTACCGCCTCCCACCACGATGCCGATTTCAAGGCCTTCGGCGTGGAGTTCTGCAATTTCCTTTGCGATGCGTGAGACTGTCGCGGGGTCAAGGCCGTAAGAGGACGAGCCCATTAAGGCCTCACCCGATAGTTTGAGGAGGAGCCGGCGATATCTAAATGCTTTTGACACTTCTTTAGAGATCGCAAACGGCTCCATGGATTTATCCCCTTAAGTTATTACTTAGAAAGTTCGGCAACTTCTGCTGCGAAGTCAGTTTCCTGCTTTTCAACGCCGTCCCCAAGCTTAAAGTGTGCAAAGCCCACAAGCTTGATGTCTGAGCCGATTTCCTTTGCCTTGTCTTCCACAACTTGTGAAACTTTGCGCTTGGAATCGTCAATCAAAAACACTTGCTCGAGCAGTACAGACTCTTCATAGAACTTACGAAGACGTCCCGCCACAAGCTTCTCAATCACCTCAGCAGGCTTCCCAGATTGCTTAGCTTGCTCTTCAATGATCGCGCGCTCGCGGCCTAGAACCTCTTGGTCCATGTCTTGGATTTGAAGACAAAGGGGATGGGCAGCAGCGATGTGCATGGCGATTTGCTTACCGAGGGCCAAAAGCACGTCTTGGGACGCAGCGCTTTCAAGACCAACAAGCACCCCTACACGGCCAAGGCCTTCGCCGATGGCGTTGTGCAAGTAGCTTGCAACCGCACCTTGTGAAACAGAAACGCGCGCAAGACGCCTAAAGCTCATGTTCTCGCCGATGACGGCCACAAGATTTGTCAGCTCATCTGCAACGGTACGTCCTGTGCCAGGATAGTCCTTCGTTTTCAAAGCTTCTAGGTCGTCCTTTGAAGAGGCAACCATATCAGAAACAGTTTTCACGTATGTTTGGAACTGGTCGTTACGCGCCACAAAGTCTGTTTCAGCGTTCACTTCAATCAAAACGCCCGTCGTCCCTTTTACTTGAATGCCTACAAGCCCTTCTGCAGCCGCACGTCCTGCTTTTTTTGCAGCCGTGGCAAGACCTTTCTTACGAAGCCAGTCGACGGCCTCTTCAACGACACCGTTTGTGGCCTCAAGGGCTTTTTTGCAATCCATCATCCCAGCGCCCGTGCGCTCTCTTAACTCTTTAACGTCCTTGGCGGAAAATGCTGTCATGGTCAGCGTCCTCTCTTAACTTTTACTTGTTTAGTTTTAGTTTACTCAGCCGCATCTGCTTCTGCAAAATCTGCTTGCTCACCAGGCACACGAAGAGACGCGCCAAGGTCAATGCCTGCTGCACGCATTTGTGTTTGAAGACCTTCAAGCACGGTGGAGGAAACCATACGGCAATAGAATTCAATAGAGCGAATGGCATCATCGTTACCTGGAACAGGATACGTAATCCCCGCAGGATCTGAGTTGCTGTCAAGAATGCCCACCACAGGAATGCCAAGCTTGTTTGCTTCTTGAATGGCAAGCTTTTCTTTGTTGGTGTCAATCACAAACAAAATATCAGGCACGCCGCCCATGTTTTGAATCCCACCTAAAGATCGGTTGAGCTTCTCGTGTTCACGGGTTAGTTGAAGAAGTTCTTTTTTTGTCAACCCCTCTGCTCCCTCTTCAAGTTGCTTTGACAGGTCTTTCAGGCGGTGGATAGAGTGAGAGACTGTTTTCCAGTTGGTAAGCATCCCGCCAAGCCAACGGTGGTTGACGTAATATTGACTGCAACGCGCGGCCTCTTGCGCCACCACATCACTAGCCTGACGCTTTGTGCCGACAACCAGCACACGACCACCACTTGCCACCACATCCTTAATGGCTTGCAGCCCTTGCTTCAAAAGAGGATAGGTTTTTTCTAAGTTGATGATATGTACAGAGTTGCGCTCACCAAATAGGTAGGGCGCCATCTTGGGGTTCCAGCGACGGGGGTGGTGACCAAAGTGCACGCCTGCTTGCAGCAAATCGCGCATAGAAAAATTTGGAAGTGACATCTTTAATCGTCCTTTTTTTCCGGTTAATCCTCCGCAGGTGTTGTTTCGGGATTCCCGACACCGGAGCCAAATCAAAAGAAAAGGCACCACCTGCGTGTGTACTCACAGCGCACTTTACTCATCTCAATCCCTTGACGCAAGCAGATTAAGAAAATGGACGAAAGATATCGGGCTGGAATATGGCTTCATCAAAAAAAATTATAAAGAAAAGGGGAAAAGGCCGAATATTTTGCAATTAGCTTCATATTGAAGTGATTTAATTTAAAAGTTATTTAAAAATTTTCTTCGGTTAAAGAAATGTAAACAAATAATTATTATTTTATATATTTTTTATCAACATACTGAAGATTGTGTGTTTTTAATAGAGAAAAAATAAATCATCTCTTTTATTTTTTCAAAAAAATTTAGATATATTTACACCTTTTTAAGGAAAAGAGACTTTAATAGATATCAGGAAGGGGTAATGCAAAGCATAGGGCAACGCACCAAGCCTTCTCGTTTAGACAATAAAAGAAATAGGGGGAAAAAATGAGACAAAGTACACAGCACTTGCTCGACGTCATACGCCCTCCACGCGTACAGATTACTTACGATGTGGAGATCGGCGGCGCCGTTGCATCCCGGGAGCTACCATACGTTCTAGGTATCCTTGCAGACCTTTCAGGACAGTCAACTGTCATGCGGGCCCCACTAAGGAATCGTAAATTTGTCAGTATTGCTGGCGACACATATGCCGATGTGATGGCGTCCATCGCGCCGCGCGTTGTGCTTCAAGTCGCGGACCTCGTGAAAGGCGGCAACTCGCTGCTGGCCGTTGATTTAACCTTCAACACGCTCGATGACTTTGAACCAGCAAAAATCATTGAACGCGTTCCTGCATTGAAAAGCCTCATGGACAGCCGGACACGCCTCAACGACTTACTTGGCAAACTTGATGGTAATGAAGGCTTGAACAAGGCCCTTGACGGGGTTGTCGCAAGCGGCGGCAAAGCAAAAGTTGATGCAGACAAAATTATTGCCGATGGGAATATGGTACGAGATCCATCCCAAGCGCCTTATGCCAGAGAATTGATCCAAGAGTTTTTGGACCAAGCGGGCAAAGAGGGCGCCGTTGATGCCGATGCCATCTCTCTTGTTTCCAAAAGGATTGCTGCGTTAGATACGGTCATAGGCCTGCAACTTGATGCCATTTTGCACGCCCCAGCCTTTCAAAAGCTAGAGGCCTCATGGCGCGGGCTATTCTTCTTGGTCACAACCATTGATGTCAGTGCACGCATCCAGGTCCGCCTTTTGAACATCACAAAAGCAGAACTTGCCTATGATCTTGAAAAGGCTATTGAGTTTGACCAAAGCCAGCTCTTCAAGAAGGTTTATGAAGAAGAATATGGCACCTTTGGTGGCGCTCCCTTCTCTGTCTTGATGGGTGACTTTGAATTTGGTCGCAACCAGGCAGATTTGGCTCTCCTCGTGAAAGTGGCCCAAGTAGCTGCTGCTGCCCATGCACCTTTCATTTCGGCTGCCAATCCTACTTTGTTTGACCTGGATAGCTTTACCGATCTTGGCACACCTCGCGACCTCTCGATCATTTTTGAGAATACCGAGCTTGGCAAGTGGCAAGCATTCCGTGAAAGCGAAGACTCACGTTATGTGGCCTTGACCCTTCCCCATATTTTGATGCGCGCTCCTTACGGCGAGAACTCGAATCCTGCGTTCGGTGTAAGATACGAGGAATCTGTGGATGGCACCAATAATGGGATGTTTTGTTGGGGTAATGCGGGCTGGGCCTTGGCACAGCGCGTCATGAACTCTGCCATGCTTTATGGGTGGCCAGCTGCTATTCGCGGCGTTGAAGGGGGCGGACTTGTGGAAGATCTTCCCTATTACACCTTCAAAACAACGGACGGTGATGTGGCGCTCAAATGCCCCACAGAGGTTGCCATCAGCGATCGTCGGGAAAAAGAACTCAGCGATCTTGGTTTCTTGCCTCTTTGCCACTGCAAGAACCGTGACTACGCAGCGTTCTTTGGGTCACAAACAGCCCAAAAACCACAACACTACAACCTCGATGAAGCCAACTCAAACGCCAACCTATCGGCCCGTTTGTCCTATATCTTGGCCGCCTCTCGCTTTGCCCACTACATCAAAGCGATCATGCGTGACAAGATCGGTAGCTTCATGAATCGCGGTGATGTAGAGCGTTACTTGAACAAGTGGATCAGCCAATACGTGTTGTTGGCCGACTACGCGGACCAAGCCTCAAAAGTTCGTCTACCCCTACGTGAAGCCCGCGTGGATGTCATGGACGTTCCAGGCAAGCCAGGAAGCTATAAGGCCACCGTCTTCTTGCGGCCCCACTTCCAGCTGGAAGAGTTGACAGCATCCATCCGTTTGGTTGCAAGTCTGCCTAGACCTGCTTTGGCTTAAGTGTCTGTCGGACAACAAACGAAAAGGAGATAAATGATGAGTATTGATATAACAGATGGGATCTACAACCTCATAGATAGGATGAATTCCCGCAGCACCGCTAGGGGCGAGCAAACAGTGGATGGTGAGAAGTACTCACACTCTTCCAAAGGTAATGAGTGGCTCATTATGATTCGCTCAGACCAAGGAGGCGGTGTTCTCACAAGTTCCAACGAGGCACGGTATGGCTCGACCCACACCCTCCTCTTTGATCACTTGTTTGATCTATCTCGGCGTACAAACGCCAACATCGTGAGCATGCACAAAAATGACTCTGCAAGACCAAGGTTTTCTAACCCCTTGATCAAGTTGCCCAACGATGTATGGACACCAAGCCTTGAGAATATTCTTCTCAATGGTATACTTGTCGAAGAAATAAACCTGAAGCGCTTTACGAACTCAGGGGAAATCAACGAAATCGTGCAAGATATCACGTTTAAGAACAATATCTTGCAGGCACTCGTTCAAGACGATGACTATGTGTGGATAGAGTTCAGAACGACGATTTACACCAATGTGATGAATCGCCGTCTGCAAAATACACAACAAGCCGGCTCGAACAGTGTCACCTATGACATTTCCCAAGCAGTCGTCACCACTGGTGCAGGAGCCGCTTAAAAAAAGAAAGGAAAAATGTACTCCATGGTACAGTCCATTCAAAAAAAGAATCAACCAAAAACTGGGGCGCTTGCGCCCCTTTTTGATAGGCTTGTGGACGAAAATCTTTCTGTCCAAGAAGAAATTCGACCCTTTCAAACCCTTACAAGACAAGAACTTTTTGACTCAATCACCACTGAGCTAAGCCTTGTGCTTAATACACGCCCCACTGCCAAACGCCTGGCTGATACACAAACAGCGGACACCGTGTCGGACTATCAGTTTCCCGTTTTTTTTGGCCTTGCTGACTTTTCCTGGTTTGAGGGATCTAACGACTTTTCTCTTCATCAAGTGGTTAGACGTCTTGAGGAGATTATTACCCACTTCGAACCACGCCTAAAAAATCCAAAGCTTCGTGTAAAAGACATGGACAAAAGCATTCTTGGCATGCATGTAGAGATTACCGGTGACGTTCTAGTGGATGAGGTGATGGAGCGATACAATTTTCCGGTGACCATCAATAATCTTTTTACGCGCTAACTCTCTTACTAGGCAATTTGCTGCCTGATGAGAGCCACATCACCAATTGAGCGACAATTCTTAAGGGCGCTCCTGTTCACCTTTGTTGCCTTTTCACGCACAAAAGCGCTCCTTGCTAACAATATGAAAATACTCCCCGTAACATAAGCTGTGAAACATCTGATGACCGATTTCAGTAAAACTATTAAAATATGATTTTTTATAATCTCCTTTTATATCATCTATTTAAATCATTAAATCCCACTTATTGCCATATTGACAAATAGTATAGTCGTGACGTAGGGTGCATTCTTCAAAAGAACATAAAAACCACAAGAGACTTGTCCATGCACCAATCAACTTCTTTTTTTCGATTTAACGCCCTTTTCATTTTTTCTACTTGTCTCCATCTTCTGGGGCCTCTTAGTGCGACCGATCACAAAGAGGAACACATTTCAACGACAACGACTTCGGTATTTCCTTATTTGGAATTGCCCAATGATGTAAAATATCAAGTCTTATCCTCTGCGCTCACGCCTGAAAAAGATGGCTTCTGCTTTGTCTCGCCTTTTGTCCTTCGTCTTGTGAACCATTTCTCTAGGGACGTCATGGATCAATGTGTTACCTACCCTGTGAGAGCTTTTAATCTAAAGAAATTTTGGCACGAAGACGGCTCTGTTCACGGCGCTGCTTTTGGCAAGCGGTTTTTGATTGAGGGGTGGATTCGCCATCTTCCACAAGCGCTTACCGCCCTGCAATGCCTCCCCACCACAATAAAAATAGACGCAAACTTCTTAGGCACTTTCGCTGGCGAGCTTCCTGAGTGGGTGACGGCCATGCCCCCTCTTCCTCCCCAATTAAAGATCACTCTTACGCAGACAGAAGGACTGCCTCTTTCTGACACGACCCCTCTGCCTGGGGGCGTGAACATTCGTCATCTGAATACGATGTGGGAGGAGTTTTGCAACGCCTATGGGGATCATACCCTCCCTACCCCTTTCAAGCACTTTCTTAAAACACATCCAACACAGGCACCTTTATGGTCACTGCTTGACGCCATGAAAGTACAAATGCGCGCCCCCTTTTCTTCAACCCTCTTTATGTCTCCTTATGTGATTCCCTTGGGATCACACGAGCTTAACCATACCCTTGAGGAAATTACGGCAGCGTGCACACTTGACTTTCAACGGTCTATGTCTGTGACGAATCTGGCCTCTTTCTGGATGGGGGCGCTAGAACTCACCCCTGATCAGTGGCACGCGAAAATTCCATTTATTGAAAAGGCAAACGTTTCAATCTTTGGGCGACAATTCCTGTGGGAAAATGTTCTGCCTTCTGTTGCATCAGCTTCGTCAAAAACAATGTTTGATGCCCTTGAGCTTCTAGAAAAGCATCAAAATATTTGCCCTTTTACCGAGATCGAAATGACATACTTGTTTTGTGCGCTCTGCCGTTATCCATCATCAGAAGAGCGCTTTATTTTTCTTATCAATACTCTTGAAAATCCCATAGCTTGGCGTGAAGAAGTAATGAAGCTTGAGCTTGCAAAAGATAATATCACCTACACAGCACGCTCAGACACACAACACCCTCGCTTAAAAAAAGGCAAGCGATCAAAACTCATGCCTTCAAATGAGAAATGCATCATTTCCTAAAATCCTACGTAGTGAGCTGTGTGAATCCCCACACGGCCACCCACGTTTACCAAAGCTCCTAATTTCTGTATTCATTAAAGTGATTGTGACGTATAAAAAAATCTTTAAATGAGCGATTTTATATTGATCATTTACAATAAAAAGCCAAATCAAAAACAGACTCTATTATTTTCACTACAAACGACAACACTTCAAAAACAAAGACAAAAATTTTCTAATTTAATCATTCGTTAATCAAGCATTAACACAACTTACTCATAGTAAAAAAACCTTTAATGACAGGGAAAGGCCGATAAATGAGTAACCTAAGACGCAGCTTTGTTAAGATATGTTTGCTAATCGGATTCCTAAATGGTGCACACGCAAGCGACTGTGACAGTTCAACGGATCCTGCTTTTCAACAAAAGGGGTTTAAAGAGAAAGCCCTCGGCCTTTTTGACGACACGTATTACCTTGAGCAAAGTGGAAAACATCATCACCTTTGGACAAGCAAGAAAAAAGTATTCAAAGACTATCTTAAGGAAGGATGGCAAAACTACAATCCTAACAAGTGGTTCGATAACGAGACTTACAAGAAATTTTTCCCGTGTGGTCACCGCAATCCGTTCATTGATTGGCTTTCCCAACCCATGGGAATAGCTAAAGATAACCTTGGCAATGTGCCACTCGTGGTGTCACTCACGACTTACCCTCCTCGCATCAATAGTGCCTGGTTAGCAATAGAATCCATTCTTCGCCAAACGCTTAAGCCTCACAAAGTTGTTCTATGGATCGCTAAAGAAGATCTTACAAAAATGACGATCCCTCAAAGTTTAGAGGTCCTTCAAGGCAGAGGTCTCGATATTCGCGTGTCTAACACGAATTACCGTGTGGCGACCAAACTTATCCCTTCTCTTTCAGAGTTTCCCGAGGCCAATATCATCACCGCTGACGATGATCGTTGTTATGACCCAACCCTTGTCCAAGCACTATGGCAACGACACAGAGAATTTCCAGCTTGTATTATCTCACCTGCGATGAAGGATATTCGATTTAGTCCTAAGCGCGGAGGGATCGACTATCTTTTAGAAGATGACGCTATTGTTGATCCAAACAATTGCGCCCCCTATGATCATTCAGGAGATATGTTCAAAGATCCAGGTTTTTATATTTTTGAAGGCTTTAGAGGGGTTTTCTATCCCGGGGGCTGCTTTACAAAAGAGGTCTTTAACCAAGAAGTTTACAACGGTCTAACGCCGGTTGCTGATGATCCGTTCTTTGTGGCGCAAGCAATCCTTGAGGGCACAAAGAGTATTTGCTTGAGCAAAGAATCACCCCCACAACTTTCTAGCCCCATGGAATTTCCCAACACGCAACACTGTGGGATCTTTCGAGACCACCTCCATGCCAATGGGTCCATGCTTTACCGCATCTTATACTATTATAATTTATTAGACTCATTAAATATTCCTGTCTTGCCCCATCTCCAGTGCGAAGCCTGTAGACGCGACATTCCTTTAATCAAAAAAGGCGAGCCTTTTCCTCCTAAACCCAACAAGACAGGAAAACGATGCTCCTTGTGCCTCAATGATGCCCAAAAGAGAGTGCTGGTCATTAACGCGGCTGGCTACGGCAATATTGGGGACGACATGTATCAGGGGGTGCTAAATCATTACCTAGGAAATATGACAGAGCTTCAGTTTATTCCTGATACGATTCGTCTCAGTGAGAAGGGTAAATTTATTGAGCGCCACTCTTCGAAAAAAGATTGGCCTTTTGACGTGCTCGTTGTAGGCGGCGGCGGCATTCTTGGCAACTTTGAACGCCAGGATAATCTTTATTATTACTACATGAAGCTTGCAGCAGACACAAGGCGCCCTTTCATTCTTGTATCCGTAGGATTTCAAACAAAAGAGCGGGATCTTTCCATTGATCAGGCAAGAGAGATACTGGGTGGAAGTGGCTCAGGTGTCAGTCACGCCTCCTCTTCATCAGGAGCCTCTCTTACCACAAGTGCCCTTCTCGCCAAGGCGGATCTGATCCTGCCACGCACTCATACGGACGGCTTTTTGCTTCGCGCCGTGCTTGGAGAAGCCATGCGTAATAGAATCTTCGTCAGACCTGATCTTGGCTACCTTTTCCCTGGGACGCTTTCAGGGAAATCGTGCTCTGATTTTATTGGGCGTAGAGACAAAAAATATGTCACTCTTATTCAAACGGGGTCTGTAACCGTAAACAATCCGACAATCCAACGAATGATTAAGTATCAACTTGATCAATTTCCCCATGCAAAACTTATGGTCATGAATTGGGGAGGGATCTCAAGCCCTACTAAAGAAAAAGACTTCCCTGAGTGGAATTTATTTACAGTCAATACGCCGGAAGTATATCCAGACGCGCTCATCAAAATGGGACATACCCTTTCACCCAAATTGAAAAGCGCAAGATATGCACATAAACCCATCCGAGCATCTGATCTCACACCTGAAGAAGCCGTTGAAATTGTGTCTGAATCATACTTTGTGATTACAGGACGCCTTCACGGAGCCATCATCGCTCACACACTAAAAATACCCTTTTCAACGCCCATGTGGAGCTACAAAATGACGGCGGAGCGTCAATCAAGTCACAACCCTGAGGACGCTCATAAAACCATGAGTGCGATTATGGAGTATCTTGATAGCAATGTAGGAGATCTTGGCACGCCTTCCCAGTGGACAGAGAACGAACGCAATGGGATTATCGTGCGCGTTGCCCAGGCTCACCCAGAGTGGGACGTTTCCTTCGTCCAAGCTATGGACAATCAAGCCTTGTGGCAGCTTCTTGCCCTCAATGAGAGCCTCCTTTACCAAGGACCCAAGGGTTGGTAAAGGTCGGTCTCTTGTGAAGCACAAAGGCTCTCAACCGGAGCCCTTTGTGCTTCACTTTAAAAACAAAATGTTATGCCGCTTCACTTGCTTCGCGCGGCGCGCGTACTGCGCGTTCTAATGCTTGAAAGTAGACGGTCAAAAGCTCTTCGTGTTCTGCACGCTCGTCCTGATCCATTTTACGAATGCTAATCATCTTACGAAGAATCTTGGGATCAAATCCGTGGGACTTGGCTTCCGCGTAGACTTCTTTAATATCCGTCGCAACGGCTGCTTTGTCTTCTTCTAGTCGCTCAATCCGCTCGATCAGCTGGCGTAATTGAAGTCCTGACACACCTGCAAACTCTGACATTGTGCTCTCCTTTTTCAATGGTTCATCGGGAGGAACACTAGCGCCTTTCTCACACTCATGCAAGATGAACAAAGTCTTACTCACCCCCCTTACCTTGTCAAAATTTCATTTGATCCCCTAGCGATTTCCATAAGAAGAGGCTATGATCCAGAAGTCATCTACAAACAATAGGAAAAGGCCTTTTGGAACAGATAAATCCAAAAAAACAAACCCTTGCCATCGTTGCAGGCATGATCACCGCCTTTGCCCTTGCGTGTGTGCCCATTTGTGTACGTCTTAGTGAAGTAGGGCCAACCGCCACCGGATTTTACCGATTTTTTCTCTCCTTTCCCTTTTTGATGACATGGATGATTTTCGACCATATGAAGGATCAAGTGCCTAAAACGCCAAGGTCTGCCAGGGATTACTACTTGATTTGGCTTGCCGGCGCATTTTTAGCCCTCGACCTCATTTTTTGGCACTGGTCAATGGTCCACACGAGTGTTGTTAATGCAATGCTCTTGAGCAATTTAACACCCATATTTGTGGCCCTTGCGTCATGGGTCTTTTTCCACGAACGCTTGAGCGTCCCCCTTGGCGTGGCCATCGTCCTTGCTGTTATCGGCTCTATGATCCTTGTGGGCGGTACTTTCTCTTTGAGTGCCTCCCAGGGTATGGGTGACTTGATGGCATTTTTTTCGTGTCTTTTTTTCTCGGCATTCCTCACAACCATTAAAACCCTCACAAGCAAATTTCGCACCCCCGTCATCATGGCCTGGGGCGCTGTGCCTACCATGTATATTTTGGTCACCACTGCCTATGTCTCAGGAGAGGTGATGATTCCTAAAAGTCTTTTCGGATGGGGTGTTGTTTTCTTTCTTGCCCTTTTTGTCCACATTTTGGGACAAGGACTTTTAACCTTTTCCATGACCCATATTTCGGCTACTCTTTCGGCCATGCTCATGTGTCTTTCACCTATGTTTTCGGGTGTTCTTGCATGGATTTTTTTCAAAGAAGGACTAAGCATGAGCCAGTTACTGGGGGGGATTGTGGTTTTAGGGGGTGTCTTGATTGCCCGCCTGCCCCAAAAGAGAGAGAGGATCACGCCATGATCAAGCGACGACGCGCGACAAAAATAATTGCCACTTTAGGGCCTTCTAGCTCCACCCCTCAAGTTATTGAATCTCTATTTCTTGCTGGGGCAGATCTTTTCAGGCTGAACTTTTCCCATGGCACCCATGAAAGCCATGCCGAGAATATTAATTATATTCGTGACCTGAGCAAAAAACACGCCTATCCCATAGGGATTATCCAAGATCTTCAAGGACCTAAGCTTCGTGTGGGCAAATTCCAAGACGGCTCAACACTTCTTAGCCTGGGACAAGAATTTTTCTTTGACCTTAGTGACACCCTAGGTGATCACACAAGAGTCACACTCCCACATCCCGAGATTTTTGAAGCAGTGAGCCCAGGTCAGGCGCTCTTGCTAAACGATGGATGCTTGCGCGTTCGCGTTATGGAGAAAACTCCTGGACGTCTTAAAACTATCGTAGAAGTAGGGGGTAAATTATCCGATCGTAAGGGTGTGAACGTTCCTGATGCGTACCTGTCCCTCTCTTCATTAACCCCCAAGGACCACAAAGATTTAGAATTCGGTCTTAACATGGGGGTAGACTGGGTCGCCCTTTCTTTCGTGCAGCGTCCTGAGGACGTATTAGAAGCCAAAGATATTATTGCAGGGCGCGCCAAAATTGCCTCAAAAATTGAAAAACCCCAAGCCATTGACTTTTTGCAGGAAATCACAGCTGCCTCCGATGCGCTTATGGTGGCGCGTGGCGATCTTGGTGTAGAGCTGCCTCCCGAAGATGTCCCTCCTCTCCAAAAACGCATCATCAATGTTTGCCGTGGCCAAGCTAAACCTGTAATTGTGGCAACTCAAATGCTTGAATCCATGGTCAGCGCCCCGACACCCACAAGGGCGGAGGCTTCGGATGTTGCCCATGCTGTGTATGAAGGGGTGGACGCCGTGATGCTCTCAGCCGAATCTGCATCAGGTCAGTTTCCCCAAGAAGCCGTTTCTATGATGAGTCGTATTGTGGAAAAGGTCGAAAGTGACCCTCTGTACCTAGAATACCGTGACAGCGAACGTCTAAGCGTTAGCACGTCCCCCAGTAGCGCCATCACAGCTGCAGCCAGGCAAGTCTCCCACGCGATCTCAGCAAAAGCCATAGTCACGCTTACCTTAAGTGGATCGACAACTTTTCGCGCGGCAAGTGAACGTCCGCAATCCTGGATCCTTGCCTTAACCCCAAAGGAAAAAGTTGCTCATCAGCTCACGCTTGCCTGGGGGGTTTTTCCGGAAATCACAAAAGAGATTAATAGTTTTTCGCAAATGGTAGAAACCACAAGTGAAGTCCTAACAAGGCGACTTATTGCCAAAGAAGGCGACCATGTGGTGATCACAGCCGGCGGGAGTTTCATGACCCACGCCTCTCAAGAGCTCTATACAACGGGCACGACGCGTTTGCTGCGTATTCTAATTGTGGGTGAACGTGATTAATGCGTGAGCCCGGTGATCTGACAACAAAAATGAAGCGCTACGCAAAGGTGTCGGGTGCGCTCACCAAAACAGCAGCGCGTCTTGCGGGCGAAAAAGTCCTTGGGATTGATATAGACCACGACGTACAATCCCAAGAGTTCGCCCTTCTCATGGGAAGCCTCAAAGGTCCCTTGATGAAAGTGGCTCAGTTCCTGTCAACCGTGCCAGACGCGTTGCCCGATGTTTACACCCGTGATTTTACCGCGCTCCAGTCCCAAGCGCCTGCCATGGGATGGTCTTTTGTCAAACGACGCATGGCAAGCGAGCTTGGCGCCCAATGGCGGGAACTTTTTCAGCATTTCGAAGAGCAAGCTTGCGCTGCCGCCTCCTTGGGTCAAGTTCACAAAGCAGTCCTTTTAGACGGAAGCGTTGCCGCCTGTAAACTTCAATATCCCAACATGAGTGCAAGCCTTGAAGCTGACCTCACCCAGCTTCGCTTTGCGTTCAACCTTTATGAGAAAACCCTGGGAGGCCTAAAAACTGAAGAAATTTTAGCGGAAATATCACATCATTTGCGCCAAGAGCTGGATTATACTCAAGAAGCGCGCCACATGCGCGCATTTTTCAAGATATTCGAAAAGAGCGGGGAAATTCATATCCCAGTCCCGCACGATGCCCTCTCAACACGTCGCCTTTTGACCATGTCTTGGCTTGAAGGGGTGCCTTTGAAAGAGTGTTTAACCCTTCCCCAGGATGTGCGTAATCTTCTGGCAAAGCGCCTTTTTTATGCTTGGTATTACCCTCTTTATACCTACGGGATTTTACATGGTGATCCCCATCTTGGGAACTATACCGTGACGCCCAACCAGACCTTGAATCTTCTAGATTTTGGATGCGTACGGGTTTTTGATCCAGCGTTTGTGACAAATATTCTTGCCCTTTATGACGCCCTTAGAACCGGTGACCGGGATAAAGAGGCGTCCGCTTACGAAGCTTGGGGCTTTGGCACCCTTTCTCACGCACTCATCGACGCTCTACATTTGTGGGCAGAGATGCTGTATGAACCTATTCTTGATGACCGAGTACGCCCCATTCAAGAAGGAAACCGGGGCCACGAGGGACGTGAACGCGCAGCGCAAGTCCATAAAGCTCTAAGGGAGCTCGGCGGCGTACGCCCTCCTCGTGAATTTGTCTTCCTTGACCGTGCCGCTGTCGGCATCGGATCGGCCTTTATGCATTTGAAAGCAGAGTTAAATTGGCACGAAGCCTTTCACACGCTCATCGACGGTTTTGACCCCGCTGTCGTCAGAACACGTCAAACGCATTTAGACCTCTGGCCTTCGCCGTCCATTAACGCGTAAAACAACCTCTCCTTAAATAGGAAAAGACTCTTTCACATTCCAGATTAAACCAAATTAATTGTTATGGGTTTGGATAGATTTACCCTCTTGTTGGCGCTGCACTCAGACGTACATAACCAAGAGAAGGCGCGGCCCCCCCCATAAACAAACCCCTTAACTCCCGGAAGGGCCAGCGCAATGAAAAAAGAAACATGACAAGGCTGCCCCCCATCCAATGATTAAAATAACAAGCTCGTCAAAGCTCTTTCTGATGGCAGAGAGGCCGCGAACATTTTAAAATCATCCCATATGGAAAGTTTGTCTGAGTAACACCCTAATCCAAAAAAAAGTCAGGGATCAAACGCCCTCCCGGTGTCACGGCGTAGGCATCAAGGTCTGTCACACCCTCGCTTGCAAGAACCTCATCATCAATAAAAAAGTGCCCTGTCCATTTTTTACTGTCGCGGGTCAGAATGATGTAAGCCGCGTCTGCCATGATTTCAGGGCGCCTGGAGGCTTTGATGAAAGCGTCTCCCCCCAACATATTGACAGCAGCAGTGGCGATGGTCGTGCGAGGCCAAAGGGCATTAACAGCAACACCTTGATTTTTAAACTCTTCACTCATACCCAGAACGCACATACTCATACCGTATTTGGACATGGTGTAAGCACAGTGTGACTTGAACCATTTAGGATTCATGCTCAAGGGGGGGGACAAATTAAGAATGTGGGGGTTTTGGCTTTTTAAGAGATAAGGCAAACAGGCCTGTGACGCGGCAAAAGTGGCTCGGACGTTCACACTCATCATCAAATCAAAACGCTTCATGGGCGTATCGAGGGTTCCTGTCAGCTGTATGGCGCTTGCGTTGTTGACGAGAATATCGATTCCTCCAAAGGTAGAGGCAGCTTCATCAACGGCTTCTTTCAATCGAACATCATCCCGGGCATCCACTACCAGGGGGAGTGCTTTTCCACCAAGGGCTTCAATTTCTTTGGCAACGCTGTAAACCGTTCCTTCAAGCTGAGGATGAGGTTCAGCGGTTTTTGCAGCCAAAGCAATGTTCGCCCCGTCTTGAGCCGCGCGTAAGGCGATGGCGCGACCGATTCCTCTGCTGCCACCCGTCATAAAAAGTGTTTTGCCTTGTAGTGTCATGGATTCATCCTTTTCTATTGTCCTGTAAAGTTGGGAGATCTTTTGGCCAAGAATGCGCTCGCTGCCTCACAAAAATCGTGTGAGGTGGTAGATTTGGCAAACGCAATCTCTTCTTTTTGAAGTTGAACAGGCAACTCGCATTCAAAACTTGTCATGATGAGTCGCTTTGTTTCAGCGTAAGCAGCCGTGGGTCCCCTTGCCAAGCGATCCGACATTTTCCAGGTCTCCAAAGAAAGACTTTCATCTTCCACAACCTTATTCACAAGACCAAGACGAAGGGCTTCTTCACTGGTGATACGCTCTGATAAGAGGGCAAGTTCCATGGCTTTTCTCGCCCCCACAAGGCGCGGCAAAAAGAAGGTACCCCCCCCATCGGGACTCAGGCCCATCTGAGCATAAGCCATGGTAAAAAAGCTACTTTTAGTGCACAACGCCAAATCGCACGCCATCATAAGGCTCATGCCAAATCCAGCAGTCGCGCCGTTGATGCTGGCTATCACTGGCTTTGGCATTCGGCGAATGGCCACAATAGAAGGATGCATTGCTTGAATAAATGAATGAAAAAGGGCTTGCCGCTGGGGTGTCTCCATGGCCAAAGAGCGTCCAAAAAGCCCCACATCACCGCCTGCCATAAACCCAGGCCCCTTTCCTGTGATCACCACACATCTAATCGCATGATCAAACTCTAAGGTGTGGAGTGTTCGAGAAAGGGCGGCGCCAAGGGACTCATTTAAGGCGTTCATCACCTCTGGGCGGTTTAAGGTTAAAACCGCCACGCCGTCTTTTATTTCGCAAAGAAGCTCGCTTGACTCAGTCGCTTCTTGAGGATTTTTTAAAGGCATCATCGGCCTCCTTCCATTTTTTTAAGGCATCAGTTAAAGGCGGGAGAGAGACATCATCTACCCCAAGCTCTTCTAAAACGTCCGTGAGTGATACGGTTATTCCTCTTTTTAAAAAGACACCGCGTACCACGGCATAGGCGACAACCGTTCCTTTTGATTCAAAGCGTTGCTCAATATAGACCCACTTATCATCTACACCGATGACTTGTGTAATAAGCTGATACTGCTCAAAGAGCGAAAGCCCCCGACGAAAACGGATGTGCGCCGCGCCCAACATAGCCTGCCAGCGTCCCGTAAGAAATGACTTACCCATCTTGGTTCGACTCACAAGGTCCACGCGCCCTAGATCCATAATGCTAAGGTACCTAGAGTTCGTCATGTGCATATTGAGATCAAGATCGTTGGGCAGCACCCGAAAAGTCAAGGTAGAGGAATCAAAAAACCCGATGGGGTCTCTAAAAAGCGATTGAATGACCACCCGAATAAGACGGTAGAGCAAATTCACGACGTTTAAGCCCCCTAAGCTTATAGTTTAGATCAATCTCAAGTCTAACAGAAAAATACCTTCATTCAGGTGTATTTTTATTTTTGCATTTGTCATCTCACAAGCACATAAAGGAAAAAACCTTCATGTGCTTGTTTTGATGATTTTTCTAGAACGGGCCAAAGGCTTCTTCTTTCATATCCATCAGGGGCTTTGCGCCCGCCATGATATTGGCGTACAACGACGAACCTTGTGGCAAAAGCTTGGTGTAGAAGAAACGCGCTGTGTCTATCTTTGATTGATAAAAGACGCTTTCGTCTGAGGAGAGCTTAGGAGTCGCCACAAGGACGGCTCTTGCCCACAAGTAAGCATGTACCGTCAAGGCAAACAAACGTAAGTAGTCCACGGACGCAGCCCCTGCTTCGTCGGCGTTCTTAAGAGAGGCTGTTGCCAGGTAAGTCGTAGCTTGCTGCAGTCTTGTCACGGCCTTGGTAAACAAAGGGAAAAATTCTGTCAGTACAGGATTTGCCTCGTGCTCTTTAATAAAGGCCAAGGCCGGATGGAAAAACTGTCGCAGATAACGCCCCATGTGGGCAGGCAACTTCCTGCCAACAAAATCCAGCGCTTGGACGCCATTGGTACCCTCATATATCTGAGAAATGCGCGCATCCCGCGCGAACTGCTCAAGACCATACTCTTTGATGTACCCATGCCCCCCGAGCACTTGAATGGCAAGGTTTGCGACCTCATATCCGCAATCGCTTAAGAAGGCTTTGATCACAGGCGTCATGAGTTGTACCAGATCATCCGCGTCTTGACGCGCTCGTTTGTCGCTCGCTCTGTGAGAAATGTCCAAATGCTGGGCGATCCAACACCCGAGCATGCGGTTACCTTCGTTATAAGCCTTCATCGTCAAAAGCATTCTACGCACATCGGGATGCACAAGAATGGGGTCCGCTGGTTTGTCTGGATGCTTGGTCCCCGTGAGAGAGCGGCCCTGCACACGGTCCTTGGCATAAGCCAGCGCATTTTGATAAGCAACCTCTGCAATCCCAAGGCCCTGGCTGCCAACAGCCAGACGCTCGTTATTCATCATCGCGAACATATTGCTGACCCCGTGATGGAGATCGCCCACTAAATACCCGCGGGCATTCTCAAAAGTCATCACGCATGTGGCGGACCCCTTAATCCCCATTTTGTGCTCGATGGAGGCGCAAGTAACACCGTTTGCGTTGCCTACATTTCCCTGTTCGTCCACCCAGTACTTCGGCACCAAAAATAGGCTCACTCCCTTGATTCCCGACGGCGCGTCGGGTGTTCTTGCCAAAACAAAGTGGATAATGTTTTCCGTCAAATCATGCTCACCCGATGAGATAAAAATCTTCGTCCCTGTCACAAGATAGGTATTGTCTTGCTGGGGGACGGCTTTGGTACGCAAAAGTCCCAAATCGGTTCCGCAGTGGGCTTCCGTAAGACACATGGTTCCAGACCAAGTCCCTTCAACCATTTTGGGTAGGAAGCGGTTTTTTAGCTCCTCTGTGCCGTGGGTGTGGAGCAGGATATAGGCGCCGCGAGTTAACCCTGGGTAAAGGCTAAAAGACATATTGGACGCACAAATCATCTCTTCGGTCACGATACTCACGGATTCTGGAAGCCCTTGGCCCCCGTAGGTGGGATCGCATGCAAGGGAACTCCATCCGCCATCCACAAAAGCCTGATATGCTTCTTTAAACCCCTTTGGTGTGCGCACCACCCCCTTATCCCACGTGCATCCCTCGGTATCACCACTTTGGTTGATGGGCTGCAAAATGTTCTCACATAACTTTGCAGCTTCGGTTAAAATCGCGTCCACAAGATCTTTTGTGATCTCTTCACAGCCGGGAAGCGCCCTAATCTTTTCAAGATCAAGAAGCTCCTGCATACAAAAACTAATATCCCTTAAGGGTGCGTTATAGGTCGCCATGTGTCTAATTCCTCAATGGTTTGCCTGTTTCTAGAATATGTTCCATCCGATCAAGGGTTTCCCTGTTATGAAGAAGAGAGGCAAAGGCTTCACGCTCAAGAGCCAAAATCTCTTCCTCTTTGATTTTGTCGGTCATATCGATATCGCCCCCGCTTAAGATATGGGCAAGCTTGGCCGAGACGACTTCGTCGTAGGGTGTGGCCTTACCTGCTTTAACGAATCCTTTGACCGCCATGGACATGGCAACTTTGGCAACGCCGCCAGGAAGCGAGATCTCTTTGGGCTCGGGAGGTGCATAGTTTTGTGCGAGCTCTAGCACATACGCTTTGGCATCAGCAAGCAAACGGTCTTTGTTCATGGTGATTCGGTCATGGGGGCGCAAGTACAGCATATCTTTGGCTTCGGCCGCTGATTTGGCAACCTTGGCGGTCCCGATCATCTCAAAGACTTTGCCCACGGCCACCATGGATCCGCCTGGGCGTTTTGATTCGGAAATCCACCTGGTGATCATCTCCTTGCACCCACCCCATGCCGGAATAAGTCCCACACCAACTTCCACAAGACCCGTGTAAAGCTCTGCGTGGGCTTGAATAGCGTCACAGTGAAGAAGAATTTCACACCCACCACCAAGGGCCATGCCTGACGGCGCTGCGACCACTGGGAACGGCGCGTACTTGAGGGCCATATATGTTTTTTGTCCCAGCGCAACGACCTCTGCCATCTGTGACCAAAGGCCAAGGTTAATGGCAAAAAGGGCAAGCCCCAGGTTCGCCCCCACAGAGAAGTTCGTCCCCTCATTATGGATCACCATGGCCTTGAAACCCTGCTCTTTCACAATGTCAATGGACTTGAGGATGAGGGTAAAGATATCGCTATCTATGGAATTCATTTTGCTTGTGAACTCGAGGCACACAACGCCGTCACCAATATCCCAAAGACTTGCTGAACCGTTCTTGATGAGGGGCTTAGACGCGCGCTTGATGTCTTGAAGCAAGAGTTGCCCTTTAGCGCGCATCACCGTTTGATAGACGCCGTCCACGCCAAGGTACTGAAGCTTGCCGTCTTCAACGCGGTAAAACGTGCCACCGCCGACTTTTTCTAAAAGGGGCGGCACATCCATGCCTTCTTTCTTCAGGTGCTCGGCAAACCACGCAGGGCCCAGTTTATCCAGAAGCTCAAAAGGTCCGTATTTCCAGTTGTAGCCAAGCTTCATGGCCGTATCGACGGCGTAAAGAGTGTCGGCGATTTCTGGCACGAGGTTTGCCGCGTACCATAAGACCTTCGTCATGACACTAAGCGCGTAGCGCGATGCGTCCTCTGGAAAGGTCAAGAAGTTCCTTATGCGCGCGCTTTCTTCAAGACAGGCAAGACGCGGTTTACGAGACGCGCGGTAGGCCCCTGTTTTCAGGTCAATGGCTTCTTTTTGTTTGCCGGCCTCACTTTTCACAACCCGGTAAAAGCCGCCCTTGCCTTTGCGCCCCGTGTATCCCTCTTCGATTAACTTGCTCACAAAGGGCACCTCTCGGTACGTTTTACGGTAAAGGTCCGTCTCAGGAAGAGTCGCGTTCATGCTTTTACCAATAAGAGGCATCAAATCAAGACCCACAAGGTCCATGAGCGCAAACACACCCGTTTTAGGAATACCAAGGGGTTTGCCCATGACGGCGTCTGCGTCCTCAATGGGAATACCGCGGTCAAGGGCTTCTAGAAACGCTGTTTGAATCCAGAAGGTACCAATCCGGTTGCCGATAAAGCCAGGCGTGTCATGGCATTCTACAATGGTTTTACCAAGATATCTGTCGGCAAAGTCTTGAATTGTCGCGTAGCAATTTTGGTCTGTTTCTTGACCTTTAATGACTTCAAGAAGCCTCATGTAGCGCGGCGGATTAAAGAAGTGCGTAATCATAAAACGCTTTTTAAAGTCAGAAGACGCCTTAGCGATCAGATCCTTCAAGGGGATCGTTGACGTATTGGACGAGAAAATTGTTTGTGGTCCGCAAACTTCTTGAAGGCGCGCGTAAAGCTCTTGCTTGACCTCCAGTTTTTCGATGACGACTTCAATGACCCAATCGCAGTCCGCAATATCTTTAAGCTCATCAAGGTTGCCAGGGGTGATCAGTTTTAGGCGATCCCTGTGCATGATGGGCGCTGGGTCTGCCTTGGAAAGACGCTCCAGCGCTTCTTCTGCAAGGGCGTTCTTTTTACCAAAGCCCTTTTGAGGCATATCCAAAAGACGAACGGGAATGCCCGCATTGGCGATTTGGGCGGCAATGCCGGCCCCCATAACGCCCGAGCCAATAACGGCGACTTTTTTAATATCCATTTATAGGGCCTCCAAAACGGTTGCGATTCCCTGACCGCCCCCAATGCACTGGGTAGCAAGGGCATAATTTTTCCCTTCACGCTGTAAGAGGCTTGCCGCCTTTCCAACGATCCTCGCACCTGTGGCCCCCAAAGGGTGACCGAGGGCGATGGCGCCGCCGTCAAGATTGACCTTCTTCATATCGATACCTAGATCCCTCACGCATGCGATGGACTGCGAGGCAAACGCCTCATTCAGCTCGATAATATCAATGTCGTTTATGGTAAGACCCGCACGCGAGAGGGCCTTTTTCGTTGCGCCCACAGGGCCAATACCCATGATTTCAGGATCACAGCCCGTCACAGCAAAACTCTTCACGCGCGCCATGGGCTTCATCCCGTGTTTTTTTGCATAATCTTCAGAGCACACCAAAACTGCGCTCGCCCCGTCTGTCAAAGGGGATGAGGTACCAGCCGTCACACTGCCGTCCTCTTCAAAGGCAGGCGCAAGGGTTGCCAGTCCTTCAAGGGTTGTCGCGGGGCGAAGGCACGAGTCTGCTTCTGCGACGATTTCCCCTTTATGGGTAATGGGGATAATTTCGTCTTTCAGCTTACCAGCTTCTTGGGCGGCAGCCGCTTTCTTTTGGCTTTCTACGGCGAATGCTTCTTGCTCTCCACGTGAAATTTGATAACGTTTTGCCACATTTTCAGCTGTTTCTCCCATGGACATATAGGCACCTGGCATCTGGGCATAAAGGGTGGGGTTCGGCATAGGGTTAAAGCCACCCATGGGCACACGTGTCATGGACTCGACACCACCACAAATAAAGACGTCGCCTGCCCCGCATGCGATGGCCCCCACGGCTGTATGGATCGCTTGCATGGAAGACCCACAAAATCGATTGATCGTTGCACCGCCAACGGACAAAGGTAGTCCCGCATAAAGGGCGATCAAGCGCGCAACGTTCAGGCCTTGCTCTCCCTCTGGAAAAGAGCACCCTAAAAGCAAATCTTCAATGTCAGCAGGCGCGACACCCGAACGTGCTACCAGACTTTTAACCACCTGCATGGCCATTTCGTCAGCGCGCACTTTGATGAGCTGCCCCTTATTAGCGAGGCTAAACGGTGAACGGGCATATGCTACAATTACGGCTTTTGTCATGTTATCTCCCTTAATTAACTTAGTTTTTTGAATCAGGGGTTTCCCCCTTAATAGTTTGCGATCATCTTTAGTGTTGCGCGTGTTCCTCCTTAGCAGCCTCCTCAGCCACTAGCTCCTTTTTGGACAGCTTACCAATGACAGTTTTTGGTAGCTCATCTCTAAACTCGATGTATTTAGGCACCTCTAAAGGAGAAAGCTTATCCTTTAAAAAGGTTTTTAGATCCTCTTCCGTCACTTTCTGTCCCTCTCCAAGCTTCACAAAAGCCTTGGGCACCTCTCCCTTCACGGCGTCGTGTACGCCAATGACGGTTGCCTCCATGACGGCGGGATGCAAGTAAATGGCCTCTTCCACGACCCGGGGGTAGACATTATAACCATTACACAGAATCAAGTCTTTGATGCGGTCCACAAGGAAAGTATAGCCGTCTTCGTCCATATAGCCCACGTCACCGGTGTGAAAAAGATTTCCTTTTAAAACACTTTTAGTCTCATCCGGACGCTTCCAGTAGCCTTTCATTACTTGAGGGCCCTCAATACAGATTTCTCCCTTTTCCCCCAAAGGAACTTCTTGGTCGGGATGCTCCCGAGACATGATGCGAATGGTCGTTCCTGGAAAAGGCATGCCGATGGAATTTTCTTTATTCACCCCGTTAATGGGGTTTGACGTTGCGGCAGGTGACGTTTCGCTCAGCCCATACGCCTCAACCAAATGACAGCCTGTGAGCGCTTCGAATTTCCTTTTAACCTCAGCCGGTAGCGCCGCCCCCCCTGAAAGGCATGTTTTAAGGCTTGATAGATCAAAATCTTTCACCTTTGGATGGTTGGAAATCATATTGTAAATGGTCGGGACTGCAGGAAAAAAAGTAATCTTGTGTTTTTGAATAAGCTTCATGGCGTCATTAGTATCATAGCGCGGAAACATCATGACAATCTCTGACCCTGTTTTCATGGCCAAGGTCATAATGGCTGTCATGGCGAAGACATGAAAAAGGGGAAGGGCTGCCAGTATTTTTTCACCTCCATATTCAATACCTTGAAACCAAAGTTCTGCCTGGCATGCATTTCCATACACGTTTGCGTGGGTTAACATTGCTCCCTTGGGAACGCCTGTGGTGCCGCCCGTATATTGCAGAAGGGCAATATCTTCTTTAGGATCAAGGGTGACGTGGGAGGGCATTCCATCATTTTCAATGAGCTGATCAAATTTGATGTGTCGTTGATCCCACATCACTTTCGCAACCTCTTTTGCTTTTAAAAGAGGAAATAAGATGTTCTTTGGAAAAGGAAGTGCCCCCGTCAAAGGACAAATAATGATCTTTTGAAGCCTTGTTTTTTCCAGCATCGGTGCAATCTTGTTGTACAAAAGTGCAAGATCAAGGGTGACCATAATATCCGTCTCAGAATCCTCAATCTGGTTACGGACTTCACGCTCTGCATACAAAGGGCTGTAATTCACAACCGTGCCACCAGCCTTTAAAATGCCAAAATAAAAGAAAACAAAATGCGGCGCGTTGGGCATAAAAAGACCAACCTTAATGCCTTTTTTAACACCCATACTTTGAAGGCCCTTTGCCACCCTGTTTACAAGATCTCCCGCTTGGGCGTAGGTATATTTTTTACCCAAAAAATCAAGGCAGAATTTATCAGGAAACTTCTGAGCTGCTGTATCCATGAGGCTAAAAACAGTGTCAACACCAATGGGAGCAGCCCAATCAATACCCTTAGGATACTTTGCAAGCCATGGGTAATTTTTCTCATCCGTAGCAACTGTTGACATCTTTCTTCTCCCCAAGGGTTAACTTTTTTATCGTATATAGAAAAAGGCTACAAGAGACAACGGCTGATCGCAACAAGTTTAAGGATATTCTTTTAAAAATTGGAACATTTTCTAAAAAAAATGAGGAGTTTCCTCCCCACAGTTCGTGCGTTTATGCTGGGCTTTAGGCCGCGGAATGAAATGGAATCCCCATGACCACTCGTGGAAATTCCGTACTGCTGTTCACCTGCGCATCAGACTCTTTTGTCATAAGACTCAGAAATGAAGGAAGCTCTTTTTCTTTACCAGACTCCTTCAGATCACTGAGACTCAGCCCAAGAGAGACCATTTCTTGGGACTGTGGCTTCGAAAGCTCGGGCATGGCAATACGAAGGCAGGCAATCAAATCGTCCATCATCCGGGCATTGGCGGCAACAGACTCCCTGGCTGCAAGCTTCAAGGCTTCGATTTGTGAGTCACGCACATCATCCATGGGCTCAAGCTCTTTGTCAATTTCAGGTTGAAAGCGAAAGTAATGTTGAGGAAGAAGGTCATCTTTAGCATGGTGTCCCAGAAGCCTTGACATTTGGCCGTCCACAACACTCGTCGAGCATGAGGTCATGATCCCCGCAAGTGGTTTTGCCCAGGTCATCAATCCAGCTTCTTTCATATCGCCGGCTTTTAAGGTTTGAAAGACGCGCCCTGTGCCCAACGAGACAAACAGGATCTCTGCGTCTGGGAAAAGCTCTTGAGCAACAGCTAGGGTTGTCAATGCTGGATTATTCATGATCACCCCTCCATCCACCACACAAGATGCTTCGCCTGCAAAATTCCTCACGGTTTTTGCCGGGAAATATGTAGGCGCGCTGGCGGTTCCTACGCCTACCTCACGCATCAAGTAATCAAAGTGCGGTGCTTGCCTTGCTCTATGACTCTCGAACAAAAGGGGCATATCTTCCTCGACGTTATAACTTGTCAAAACAATATTACTTAAAGAACTACTCAGCGCTGTATCGCCCAGCAATTCCGACGCCAAACTTTCAAGTCCTTCGCTGGTATATCTTGGCTTTACAACGCCTCCTTTCCCCAACCAAGTTTGATTCTCATGTCCAAATATGTCACATCCTTTATCACAATAAAGCTGGGAAATTTCAGAGGCAGTAAATTTAGGTTTTTTCTTTTCTCCATCAGTTTTTTTCTCATGACTTTCTACATTTAATGCCAAAGTAATAAGGCCACCCGTGGAGGTTCCCCCCATCACATCGAAAATTTCACAAATGGGTTTACCCGTTCTTGCTTCTATTTCTTTCAAAATCTCTAAGGGCAGAATTCCTCTCATCCCTCCTCCATCAACGGACAGAATCTTGACGATCTTTTTGGATGACTTCTCTTCATCCCCATCGCTGGCAAGGACATTGCCACTTAGTCCAAAAACAGCAATTGAGGCACTTAACATAAAGGAAATGGCTTTTGTTGATATATACATAAGGTTCTCCTATCACTCATAAACTGAATCCCAAGCGACAGTGACAGATTGTCAATAAATGTATAATCAAAAGTAAACAAGATAATAATAATAAGTAAATTAGGCTCTGGTTTTATTAATTTTTGATGTATTTATTATTTTGCTTTTATTGTTCATGATCTTATATTGATTCTTTTTATTAAATTTTTTATTTTGTCCTCTTTTGTATAATTCCTTGAGTTCGTACACTAAAAGGCTTCAAAAATAAGGCAACCGAGATAAGTTTATAAATGGGTCAGCATCCCTTCGAGGAAGGGGCTCAGGAGTAAGCGTAAGGCAAAGGCGTCTCAACATCTAGAGACGTCTGGTTTAGGACTGAGACGTGATAAAAAATAAAAACAGACATGAAAAAAGCCCCCTCACGACTGTGAGGGGGCGAAGGAGGGCGTGGGGGCTACTTGCCACCTTTACCTAAATTTGGCCCACTTCTATCATTGGTTTGTACTTTCTTTAGTTGAAAACCGCCCTTATTGATATCACCAAACAGCCCTTGACGATTCGGTTGAGAAGGCGTCGAAGGAGCTGGAGGCTTTATTGGTAAGGTCGGAGGCGTGCGAGGCCCAAAGCTTGGCACTGGGGGTATTTTTGAATATTTACGTCCCTCGTTGACGCCGTGATTGAGATAATGCCATTCAGCAAAGGCTTGACGCTCCTGTGCGCCCGCTGGTGCTGCGGCAGCCAGATCCGGATTTAACGATAAATAGGTTTCCGCATCAAAGCCCGGAGGCGTTGCGGGAGACGCACTGGCCCCGCCGCTTGAGCTGGCCCCGGAACTTGACGACGTGCTTCCATCGTGGGTGCGCCCCTCGTTCTGCCCGTGGTGAAGGTAGTGCCACATGGCAAACTCCACACGCCGACTGGGGTCCGCCGGCGCCAATGCTGCCACATCCGGATGCAGGCTCAAATATCTCTCAGCGCTAAATCCCGGTGGAAGGTCATGGTAGTGCCTCCCTTCCCCGGTTCCACTATGAAGAAAATGACCAATGGCAAAAACAAACCTATCTTTGGGGTTATCAGGGGCCGCTTTGGCTACATCTTGGTGAATGGCCAAATATTCTTCGGGGCTAAAATTTGCGGGCAATGTGGCAAAGGTCCGACCTTCTCCCTTGCCGTGTCCTCCATAATGATCCAGGGCGAATTTTTTTCGCACGTCGGGCGCCGTGGAAGGAAGGGCCGACAAAAGGTCTTTGTGGGCATACAAATACCCATCTGCAGAAAAGCCAGCTTCAATGCCTGTGGTCGGTGATGCAGACTTGGGTTGAACGGGCGGAATGGGTGGGAATGTCATTTTTGGCCCCCCCCCCCCAAAGTTTTGTTTATGCAAGGGAGAGGGGTTCGGACCCGGCTCAGGTTGAGGAGATGGGCCCGAGGGACCACCAAATAGCCCCTTCAAGGCGTCTTGTTTTGAGGTATCGAGTTTTCCTGGCGGCCTTGCTGAAGGGCCAGAGGGCGGGTCACTCGAGGGGCGCAAAGCCTTCCCTGGCTCGGCGCTTCGGTCGATGTTTAATTTACTTACGGGTTTTGCGTGGCTTTGAAATTTTCGGGTGAAGTCACGCCACTCGTCCGCCAATGCTGGGTTTTTTGCGATCCATGCAACAAAGAGCTCTCCGTCACCTTGGGTCCAGCCGTCTTTGCCCGTCACTACATTTTTACACTGAGCATACTTTGACTGTACCACAACTGAAGGATCCGCACGCGCGAAATCCATACACTGGATGGCAGTTTGGGCGACCAAGCAGTGTTCCAAGGGTTTGCAGGACTTTCCGTCCACCAGCACGGACGCCTGAAGGAAGGACGGCGTACACCCCAAGAGTAAGTACAGGTATATTTTTCTTTTCATATGTGCGATCTCCCTTATCTGTTTTTTTTTGTACTTTATTCTGGCGAAGACTACCAGTCATCATCATCCGAATTGGTACCAGAACCATCTTCATTATCGCCATCTTCCTCGCCGTAGCCTGATTTCTTCCTCATATTTTTGATTTTTTCAAACGCGCTCTTGAGTGGGTCTCCCGCAGTTGGTTTAGGATCGACAGACTTATCAGTCTTCTTCAAAAGGTCTTTTCCGCCCGCGATTTCATCTTGTATCGTGCCTCTCCCTGATGAAGGGGGTCGGAAAGCAGGAGGGGGACCAGGTGGGGGTGGCGGTGCGGCGCCGTGGGCGCGCCCCTCATTCTTTCCGTGATGGAGGTAGTGCCACATGGCAAACTCCACACGCCGACTGGGGTCCCCCGGCGCCAACGCCGCCACATCCGGATGTAGCCTCAAATAATTCTCAGCCGTGAATCCCGGTGGCAGCAGATGATACTGCCTCCCCTCCGCGGGGCCGTGGCGCACATAATGACCCACGGCAAAATCAAATCTCCCCTTGGGGTCGCTGGGGGCCAACTTGGCAAGGTCATCGTTAATGGCTAAGTATTCTTCGGGACTAAAATCTTGGGGCAGTTTTTCAAAGGTCCGGAACTCTCTCTTGCCGTCTCTTTCATAATGGTTCAGGGCGAACTTTCTTCGCTCGTCGGGCGCCGTCGTGGGAAGAGCCTCCAAAAGGTCTTTGTGGGCATACAAATACCCATCGGGGGAAAACGACTCGGTCGCATCAGGTTTGGAGGTTGCGGCAGCTCCTTGACTTGATGACGTCGCGTCCGACGCGGGCATACTGGCCGGCACAGCGCCGTGGGCGCGCCCCTCGTGCTGACCATGGTGTATGTAGTGCCACATGGCAAACTCCACACGCCGACTGGGGTCCGCCGGCGCCAACGCCGCCACATCCGGATGTAGCCTTAAATAATTTTCAGCGGTGAATCCCGGTGGCAGCAGATGATACTGCCTCCTCTCCGCGGCACCGTGGCGCAGGAAATGACCCACGGCAAAATCAAATCTTTGCTTGGGGTCGTTGGGGGCCACATCGGCAAGGTCAACATTAATGGCCATGTATTCTTCGGGGGTGAACTCTGGGGGCAATTTTTCAAAGGTCCGGAACTCTCTCTTGCCGTCTCTTTCATAATGGCCCAGGGCGAATTTTTTTCGCACGTCCGGCGCCGTTGTGGGAAGAGCCTCCAGAAGATCCTTGTGGGCAAACAAATAGCCATCGGGAGAAAAACCACCCTCGATACCTTGAGAAGGACCGCTAGAGGACGCCCCCTTTGTATTTTGCTCTTTCTCGCCCGGCGCTTTTGGGATGCCCCCCCCACTTGAAGAAGACGACGCATTGGACCCGCCTGGCTTTGCGGGGGGACTCGGCGTTTTTGGCGAAGAAGATCCCCCAGGGGGCTTGGGCTGGGGTGGAATAACAACGGGGGGGTTTGGTCGCGGCGGTGCCACAATGGGCGGGTTTTTTACCTCTGGCGGTGGTTGCAGCGTGTTTCCTGGCAACCCCGCAATAATCTCATCAAGTTTTCTCAGGTCCTCCGCATCGAATTTACCTCGACCTGCTTCACCCAATCCTTGGTGCCATCTCTCTAGATCATCCTTGTCACCTGCAAACCAGTTTCTGACATTTGACATTTCTTCAAGACAGTTGGCGATTGTTCTTTTAGCGACGGGCGAGGTAGAGTTAGAGCAATTGGTCAAGCACTGGGTTGCCTCCAAGCCCGCGCCGTTTCGACCACAATACCGTGCGGGGTTGCCATTACATAGAATACAACCAATACCCTTTACCTGACTACTGGATAAAAGATCTTGGGGCGCAAACGCCGCCACACAGACACTTAGAATCAGAGCTTTTTTGTTATTTTTCACGGCTTTAAACCAATCACATAAATTTATCCCATATTCTAAATAAAGATTAGTTTACAAAGTACTAACGTCAACCCCTTTTTAAGAAAGAAAGCCAATCTTTTCCTTTGGCTGTTGTTTTCAAGACCACCCGTGCGGGATACGGGACATACCCGACGCGTCATAGGCGCCAAAGGCCTTTGTTTCATCATCCAGGTTACACAAGAAAATCGGACGCCCCTCGGACGTCCGATGTAAAGTTTCCTTAGGGCATTTACTGATGTTTTTGCCTGAATTAGTGAGGTTCCTAATCACTCCACTCATCATCATCGCTATCTGCATCCCCCTCAGCACCACCTGATCCCTGCCCTTTTCTCATCTTATTCATCACTTCCATAAATTGGTCTATTTGGGTTTGTGGCTTAGGCGCAGGCTGAACCTTCTTTAAGTTATCCTTATTAAATTGTGCCATTTCATCTGCCAAGTTATTAAACTTTGGCTGAGATTTTTGCTCTGGTGGTTTGTTTTGTCCAGGGTTTGACGGTTGCTGGCCGCCATCAAAGGGCAAGGCAAGAATGCGACCCTCTCCCTTGCCATGCTGGACATAGTGCGCAGAGGCTTCTTTGATCATCTCGGCAAGGGTCGCTTGGCCATTTTTACCAATATGTTTATTCAAATCATCATGGAGCGACAAGTAAATAAGAGGGTTAAACCCAGGGCCAAAATCTTTAGGTGACCCCATAAGTTCAGGAATAAACAGCGCTGGCGTCAAGGCACTTTTAGGTCTTATGGGTCTATTGTTTGCTTTTCCTTCTGTTTCGTAGTGGATCCTTGCTTGCTCCAGGGCGTCCTTGATGGGTAAGTTTTGGAATCTGAGGACAAGATCCTTATTAAGGGCGAGATAGATCAGCGGATCAAAAACAGGCGCCTGCGTATTGGTATTGGGCTGTCCATCTTTCTTTTCATTGTTTTTTCCTTGTCCAGAAACGTTCCCGCCTCCCGTGACTTTTTGATCAGCCACGTAGGCGCTAGCAGCCTCTTGAAAGACAACGTTGAGGGTTTTTGACCCTTGGGCGTACTTCTTAAAAAGACTGGGGTTTTCGGCAAGATAAAGCGCGATGTTAAATCCATTGGGCAGCTTTGATGCAGCGTCCATGGATAGGGACGGCAAAAAGGATTTTGCCGGATGACTTTGCGACGGTTCTTTGGGCCGCTGCTCACCTTGCCCATGCTGCGTGTAGTGCCCACTTAACGAGCGCAAAGCGTCATTGGCTGGCTGGTTCCCAAAAGCACTTAAAAGATCTTGGTTGACAGCCAAATACAAAAGCGGATTAAGGTTAGCGGATCTTTCATTGGTAACGGTATTTTGAGAAACTTTAGGCAATTTATAAGCACGACCTTCGCCAATACCGGACCCCACATAATGCGCGGCTGCGTCCTTGAAAAGCTCGTTCAACGTCTTAGGCTGACCACCGTTTTCACGTGAGTAAGCATCAAAAACGTCTTTGTGTTGCGCCAAGTAAATCGCGGCATTAAATTTTCTTGGCAGGATCTCTTTGATGTTGGCCGCCACATCGGGAATCAGGGGAGGCGCTGGATGGTTTGTGGTGGGCACGATGGCCCGGTTTTCCGGCTTTCCATGCTGCTCATAGTGTGCTGTGGCCCTTTCTAGGGCGTCTTTAATGGGCAGCACCCCAAAGGCACGCGCCAGGTCCTCGTGAAGACCTAGATAAATCATGGGGTTAAACTCCACCTTCACATTCTTGACTTTAGACACGGGAGGCTCATCTGAAAAACCTGAACTAAAGGTCCTTGTCTCTAAAGACCCAAAGTGCAAATAATGTGACTCTGCGTCGGACAGGATCTGTCGCACCGTCATATTTTGGTTTGTGTAATGCGCTATTAAGTCATCGTGTAAGGCAAGATATTCAATGGGGTTAAAGTGATTGGGTAGCCCATTTGGCCGCGTGTCGCTATGGTACCCTGGGACCCTGTGTGAGGCATCGGGCTTTGTCACTTTTCCTGCCTTAGAGCCTTCTTGCTCATACTGCTGAGCCAGAAATTGTATTGCCTCTTTCAAAGACATATTATTGACGCGGTCTAACAACTCTGGGTTCAGCGCCAAATACATCATGGCATTAATAGCGGGTTTTGGTAAGGGACGTGAAGGATCTTTTGCAATTTGAGGTTTTTCCTCCTCTTTTTGAGAGTGCTTTGCTTCAACATCAACCAAAACTTGAGCGAGCGTCATATTTGAGCCTTGAGCTTTGTAAACATCTTCTACGTTGGAATTTTTTGCCAAAAATTCTAAGGCATTAAAGCCGTTTTGGCCTTTCAATCCTTCAACTAGCTGCACTGGGTGTGCATTGTCAGGTAAAAAAGGCTTACGCGCCGCGCCTCCCTCTTTTTCATAATCTTCTTCAAGCGCTTTCACAGCGTCACGGTATTGCTTATCTTTTACTTTGCCATATAAACCAGGGTTAAGACCCAGATAATACATAGCGTGAAAATTGTTTGGCAAGGGAACAGGAGGAGGCGTCTCAGAGTTTTGGGGAAGAGTCCGCATTAGGTTAATGGCGCTTTGCTTATTCTTTTCGTCCCAGGTTGCCAGGCCGTTTTCACCGCCAATGCTCTGGTACCATTCTTCAAAAGCCTTTTTTGAGTCCAGTGACCATTTTCCAGGGTTTTGGAGTATCGTCATAGCGGTAAAGCATGCCTCAATACCCTGTTGTCCAAAAGTGGGATTTGCCGAACACTTTTTAAAACATTCGACGATTTCCCTGCCTTGAGTTCGATACTTACAGTAGCCATCTGGCTTATTTTTACACTTAATGCAGGTAACCTGACTTGACCACAGATTTGACGAAAAAAGTGAAAACAGCACAATCCATAAAAGGTAGATTTTTTTATTATTTTTCATATCACTACAAAGCTCCATGTTCAAATATACACCATTTTAGACAAATATTAGTTTATAATTAGTTAACACCCTAAGAACTTACTTATTTTTGGGTCGCCTACAGATATTTTCCACGACCAAGACAAGTTATTAAATGAGGAGATGATCAAAAAATGATCATGTTTTGTTTCATTGACACAATAAGATTGTTTATTCTTTGATAATTTCTAAGGATGATCACGTCTCCCCTTGCAAGTTGTACGCATCTTCGGTATTGAAAAAGGTGTCATTGCATTCCACCAACGAAGGAGCTTTTATGCCAAAAGTGACGTTTATTACCCCCAACGAGGAAAAGGTAGAATTGGACGCCCCTGAAGGCCTGTCCCTTCTGGAAATCGCTCATATGCACAGTGTAGACCTTGAAGGGGCATGTGAAGGATCTCTTGCGTGTTCCACCTGTCATGTGATTGTGGACCCCAGTTGGTTTGACAAGCTGGACGGCGCAACTGAAGATGAGGAAGATATGCTTGACCTTGCTTTTGGCCTTACGCATACGTCTCGCCTTGGATGCCAAATTATTATGACCCCAGAACTTGACGGCCTTGTGGTAAGATTACCCGATGGTACTAGAAATATGCTGTTAGACTAGGATTTAACCCATGCCCATGACTTGGACTGATACATACGATATCGTCATTGCCCTGGAAGAAAAACATCCCGACGTAGATATTGCTCATATCCGCTTTACTGATTTGTGGCAGATGGTCATGGCCCTTCCTGGCTTTGAGGATGAACCTGAGCGGGTGAGTGAGAAGATTCTTGAAAACATTCAAATGACTTGGCTGGACGAACGCATTTGACGTGTTCGGCTGCGCGCACTCACTTGATCTCTTTCTCTACGGGTGCCTTAGGAAGTCCACACGTCCTTGCTGACATTTCAAAGGCAGCGGCGACGTTTAGGCGACCTTGACCAAAATCTTCGTGGGGTAAAAGCTTGAAAGTTGCATCCAAAAGATTTTGCGCAAGAACTTGAGCCCCACAATGGGGGTAAGCCTCTGTCAGAAGCGCGATCCCCCCTAACACCATGGGAGCCGCCATGGAGGTCCCCGTTTGTTTGCGACGATCTTTGTAGCGAACGGTTGAAGAGATGTCAGTTCCCCACGCTGCAATAAAGCGCTTTTCTAAGAAACCTGCCTTGTTGCTTGTTTTGTCAAGGGCGGTCGGCGTATTCATGTTGCCCACAAAAAGATAGGCATTTTTTAAAAGTGGGTCAGACAAGACGACTTTAAAAAGCCCCATATCAACGCCTAACTGATACTCTTGATCGGCTGTGAGATCGCCGCTCTTGACGCGCATGGGATCTGAAAGCCGTACCCCGCCGTTCCCTGCTGCCTTGACAATCACCCCGCCTTGGCGTGAAAACCCTTGAAGAGCTTGCCGCGTTCTAGGGCCAACGCTATAGATCATGGAGGTATTAAGAAGACGTATCCCCTGTTTCGTTAGACTTTCGATAGCACTGGCAAGAGCGTCGTCGGCTTTTGCTTTTGGGACGCTCTTGACCAAGATACGATGAGCCTCTTTAGGCTTTTGAGTGGTTAACCCTTGGGCTGTTTGGTAGTAAACATCTGTGGTTTGCGTGGCGGGTGCTTCTTTGTAAACCAATGTTGCCTTCGGCGCCACCCCCACGCGGTCAAAGATCGTGCGCGCTCTTGACACAAGAATGCCCGATACATGGGTGCCATGAAGGGCTGCCGGAGCGTCTGAGGTCGCGTGAAGCCTTTTTTGTAAATCTTGGTGTGTGGGCAGCCTTCTCTCTTCTTTGCTCTCATAGTAGGCGGGAGGCTCCATAACGGCCACAAGAACGCCCCTACCCGTATAGCCAAGGGCTTTTAATCGTTCGATCCCCATGACCTCATCAAGGGTGTGGGATGTATAGGCACGCTTTGAAAAGTCAACTTTTTTGTCTTGCCAATGTTTTAAACGTGACTCAGCGTTTTGTATTTTGCGATTCAGCTCTTTGTAGTCAGTTTGGCTAAGGGGAACACCCTTTGATAAATCGTCTTTTTCTTTTTTTAGCCACCCAAGATACTCTTTGTAAAATGCAATTTTACTGTTTTTATACTCGGCTGCATACTTAGGTTTGAGGAATCTATCTTGAAACGCTGCAACTTCTTCAATGGGCGGCGAGAGGGTATCGATATAATAATGAAAATTCAAAAGAGCTTTTACATCTGAGGCTTCGCCCACCACATACTTTTCAAGGGCCGGAAGGAGCGCTCTAAAAAATTCTCGGCGCCCATGGTGATACAAGCCGTAAGCGATCTTGGTATGCACCACCCTCACCCACTCTTTCACATCTTTTCTAAAAGCAGATAAGCGCTTTTCACCAAAGTGCATTTTTCGCGCGGCTCCTGTCTCAAAAGAGGCGGGATTCTTCGACTCTTTGGAGACTATCAAAGTCAACGACTTTGGATATGTTTTGGCCATTTCATGTAAAAGACGCCAATCCTTACCCATGGAGCTTCTTGCCTTTTCGCGTTTCAAGTGAGTCAGAAGGCCCTTTTGATCCGGCATGGAAAATGCGATATCTGACCAGCTAAAAACGCTTCCACCAACAAGAACTGTGAGTAAAAGCCGTCTCATTGGTGCCCTCCCCTATACTTTTCTTCAAGGATACAAAATTTTATGGTTGGTTAAAAGAGATCTATTCCGATCATCACTTATTAGGTTTTTTTTAATTTTTTTTAGCTAAAGTAAATGATAAGCAAATCTTATGGAGAAGTTGGTCGATGAAAAAAAGCCTCTTTCTTTTCGCAGTAATCGTTTTGATGCCTGCGACGTCCTGTGCAGTTATGGCGGAGGAAAAATGTCCTCAGACCCTCAGCTATCAAGACATCCAGGATGTTTTGAAGCCTGATGGAAAAACTGTAAAGGGGCTGATTTTAACACCCAAATCACTTCCTGATTATCTGAGCAACATGCCCCAGGGCGATGTGAGTGCGAAGCTTAACAACGCCTCAAAAGAAGGAGCTAATTTGGTGTGCACCTATGTCCATCATGGCGGAATAACAGGTGCCGGCACTTACAAGCTTGAGATCTTGGCAAAAGTTGATCCTCAAAAATAATAGAGTTGCGCCAGCTAAGACTACGCCTATATTGAGCGATGCCTGTGAATTTTATGCGCTCGTCACGAAGTACTCTCTCTGGATAGCTCTAACGCGTGATGACCGATATTTTTTGGGAGACTACCAAGGTGACATGCATCCTTTAGGATCTTTCCTATCCACAAGGCTTTTCAAGATTCTTGCAGCCCCGCTTCTCACGCTTGGATGATCGGGCGTCTTGCAGATGGATGATGCGTCCTATGGGCAAGATATACCACGCGCTCGGCTAAAAATTCCTTACCCATGAACAGAGGTGAGCAGAACCCTTACCCGAAAGGTAAGAAAAACAAGCTGAAGCTTTCATTTCATTTGGGTCAGAACTTGCCCCTCAATTCGGGATAACCACAAACATCTATAGCGTAATTTTGCGTTCATGACCCTTACTCATTCTTCATCAGGGTATTTTTCGCGTTTTTTTAGAAAATGTATCCTCCTTAGAAACAGGGCGTTTTGGTGCAGAGACACTCATTTTACCAACAACTAGTTGCTGAGTTGTAAGGTGTTTGTAATGGCCTGAAAGGCTCATAATTGTGACTTCGTAGGTGTTTTCGCCTGTTTTTTTAACGTGGTACACCATACGGTTGGCCTTGTCAAAGCGGCGAGAAAACAAGTCATCAGCGCCTCGAAGTCGCTTGGGTTTTCCCGATCCCTTTGACAGTTCACAAGGATTTTTGGACAGTTCTTCGATAAAATTGACGTACTTAGCTTTGATGCCTGGTTGGGACATCAGATGATCATAGTCTTTTCTGGCCTCCTTCAACAGATGAAAGGAGACGGTGGGAAGCTCCTCTTGAGGCATTTGATGGGATGACATCGCCGCTTGCGCTGTAGACCTTATTTCTTTGGGTGAGCATGTTTTTTCGTAGGGGAACAAAGATCTGAGATTTCCAGAGCGCCCAAGGGAAATCAGCTCACTTGGGTGATTAACCAGGGAGCGGTAATAGGCAGTCGTCTGTTCAGTGAATCTGTGTTGCTGAGCTTTATCATAAAGACGTTTAAAGGCGGGGATCTGTTCTTCTATCTCTATAATGTCTCTTTGTAGGTCTACCAAAGATACCCGCGGCTTTGTGCTAAGGCACGCCGAGGAAGATGTGGTTTGGTTTTGGAGGGTCGCCTCTTCCAGAATTGTTTCCAGGCGTTTCATGAGGGTAAGGCGCGCCTCTTCGCTCTGTGCCATTTCTGGACGATCTTTAAGGCTGAGTTTTTTTATTCTTTCATAGAGATCCCTGCACTTGGTGAGGTGAAACTGTCGCAAGTTCTCTTGAATCAATCCAGCACGGTTTTGAAGTTGCTGCCCGAGCTGTGCCCCCATTTTTCCTTTCTGGGGGTGTCGCGTTTTTTTGAGCACTGGCGAGGCTTTTTTCGAAGGGCGCGGTTCAACTAAACTGGGTAAAACTATTTTGTACCTAGGATAGTGATGTCCAAGGACTTTCATGACTCTTTCAGCTTGAGTCACTTGACCCAGCGAAAGATAGCATGTTGCCGCCGACTGGTACCGGTTGGGCGAAAGTTGATCAAGGCCTTCTATTTTTTCTTCGCAAAAGACATGATCATAGGCCATACAGGCTTTTCTCGTATCACCAAGAGCTGCCCAATACCATCCAAGATTCATATAGATGATATTTTGGTATTCAGCTTCATTTTCAGTCACGAGGTATTTTTCTAAATAGGCGATGGCTAGACGATATTCACCCTTTTGCCCGTAAGCTTGACTGGCTCTCAAATAGAATACGGGTGGGATGTTAATTTTATCAGCGTCTGCGGCCATTAAGGAAAAGTACGTGCGCCACTGTAAAATGGCTTTTTCTATCTTGTGATCATCAAGGGCGTAAATGGCAGAAACCGCGTGCGCTAAGGGGGGAACCCGCGTGGGCTCAACAGCTCCAAAGTATTCACTCATACATTTATCGGCCATATGCGCGTTTTCAACACCATAAAAAAAGTCAGCCAACTCAAAGTAGGTTTCTTGATTGATCTTTCTGGGGTCTTCTGTTGCCAGATATTCTTCGTAGGCTTTTAACGACTCTTCTTTTCTTCCTGTTTTTAAAAAAATATGGCCTATTTGCAAATAGTGATCTGGGTCAATATGCTCTGCTGTCAAAAGGTATTTTTTTGCTTCTTCGCTAGCAAGGTCCCACTCACCTACTTTTGACGCCGCAAAGGCATAAAGCCAGTGATATGTCCCAGGGATATTCTGATATGTGTGAAAAAGCCGCTTTAATAATACAAAAGCCTCTTCGTAAACCTGCTCAATCACCACGCAGGCAATGTATTGGTCTAGATGTTGTTGAGGGAATGAATACCCTTCAAGATCTGCGGCACGCCAGTGAGAAGCAGCGTCGATAAATTTCTGATCGTTAGCTGATTGTAGCGCGTTTTCTACGTGTATTTTTGTGACGTCAGAGGCGCTTAGGCAAGTCTCCTCTGTCATGTTTGACGTCCCAACCCTATGCCGCGTCACATCCTCATCTTCAATCAAAGACATAGATGAACTTGCACAAACCAGCGGCACGAGAAGACTATTTAGTAAAAAAATCGTTTTCATTTTTTTATACCCACGGTGAGATTAGCATTTAATTTTGATCAAGCAGTTCTTCAAAAGCCCTGCCTAAAAAAACCAAAGCCCTATGGGACGACTTTCTTTTGGCTATAGTGGTAGAGGCCATCATTTTTTGTGACGTATTTTATTTGACGCTCAAAATAATTTTTACACAACATAATCGTCTTTAATTAATTATTTAAACTCACTAATACCAGAGAAATTTATATTTCACACAATAAGAAAATAACAATATATTACGCAACATAAATTAAGAGAGAGCCTAGAGTCGTTGCGCTTAAATAAAAATTCATGACAGAATTCACTTTTTTCTATATCTTAATTAGTGATTCATTTCTAATTTGTCAAATTAATAATCTTTTTTAACACTATTAATAAAGAAATACCTTCATGTTTTTTCTTTTATTTTGTGTTTAGCAAAAATACGTGGTGATGTTTCAATTTTTTGTTTACCAAAATGACTCCAAACGCTGAGCCGTGTCCTATCAGTTTTAATTAACGTGATTGTTGGCAAGCTTTGACACATGTTGGCCATAAGCTGCCCATGATGGCCTGTTGACGGGGCGTGAGGCGGATAGAATTAGCCGAGCATCGTGATCTCTTGAAAAATCACCCCCCTGTCGGGGGGCTCATGACTCTTTATTTTTGAAGAAGGGGAAGTTTGACGCGGATGTGAAGCTCTTCAAGCTGGGTGTCTCGCACTTCGCCGGGTGCGCCCAAAAGCAAGTCTTCAGCTTTTTGGTTCAACGGGAAGGCGACGATTTCACGTAGGTTCGGTTCGTCAGCAAGGAGCATCACCATGCGATCAATACCGGGCGCGCAGCCGCCATGGGGCGGGGCCCCAAACTTAAAGGCACTCAGCATTCCGCCAAACTCTTTCTCGACGGTTTCACGGCCGTATCCCGCCACCTCAAAGGCCTTGTACATAATGTCGGGCGAGTGGTTACGGATTGCCCCACTGCAAAGCTCGATGCCGTTACACACAATGTCATATTGATAGGCATTGATGGTGAGCGGATCTTGTGTTTCAAGGGCCTCAAGGCCTCCTTGGGGCATGGAGAACGGGTTATGGGAAAAGTCGATCTTACCGGTGTCTTCACTTAGCTCGTACATGGGAAAATCAATCACCCAGCAGAATTCAAAGCTGTCTTGCTTAATAAGCTCTAGCTCTTGCCCAAGCTTTGTACGCACCGCACCGGCAAGCTTGGCGGCCATTCCTTCATCGTGACACACAAAGAAAAGGACGTCGCCCACACCGCAGCCTGTCTTATTCTTTAGCTCATCAATCTGATCAGCGCTGAGGAACTTTGCCAAGGGGCCCTTGGTCTCGCCTTCAAGAAAGATCAAATACCCAAGACCGGGCGCGCCAATTTCTTGGGACCAGGCATTGAGTTTTTCAAAAAAGCTGCGGGGCTTTTGCGCCGCACCTTTTCCTTGGATGCCGCGCACCACCTGTCCGCTTGCAACGGCGTTTGCGAAAATGGCGACGGCGGATCCCTTGAAAAAGTCAGATAACTCAAAAATCAACAAGGGGTTACGCAGATCAGGCTTGTCGCTACCGTAGGTAAGCATCGCCTCGCGGTAAGGAATCCGTTTGAAGGGCGCTGGTGACACGTGCCGGTTACCTGCAAACTCTTGGAACACATCGTGAAGCACAGGCTCTATGGCTTGGAAAACGTCTTCTTGGGTTGCAAACGCCATTTCCATATCCAATTGATAAAACTCGCCAGGCGATCGGTCCGCGCGCGCGTCCTCATCCCGAAAACAGGGCGCGATTTGAAAATACTTATCAAAACCCGACACCATCAAAAGCTGCTTGAACTGTTGAGGGGCTTGGGGAAGCGCGTAAAACTTTCCAGGATGAAGGCGGCTTGGCACAAGAAAGTCGCGCGCCCCTTCAGGCGAGCTTGCCGTCAAAATGGGTGTTTGAATCTCAAGAAAGCCTTGATCCGTCATGCGGCGACGCAGTGACGAAATGATCTGAGACCGCAGCACAATATTCTTGTGCATTTTTTCACGGCGCAGATCTAAAAAGCGGTATCGAAGGCGCGTGTCTTCTGGAAACTCTTGATCGCTGTTGACTTGGAGGGGAAGCGGCTGGGCTGCTGACTCAAGGGCAAACGTGTCCACCACAAGCTCGATCTCGCCCGTTGCCATGGAGGCGTTTTTGGTTTCTGGGGTGCGCTCGACAACTTTGCCGGTCACGGTCACAACGCTTTCAAGGCGCACACTTTCAGCGATCTCAAAATCAGCGCCGCCCATTTGCAACACGCACTGGGTCATGCCGTAGTGATCACGCAGGTCCACAAACAGCAGGTTTCCATGGTCTCGCTTACGGTGAACCCACCCCGACAGACGAACAGTTTGGTCTTTGTGTGCAAGGCTCAGTGCCCCACATGAATGCGTGCGGTAAGGATGCACGGTCTTCTCCTTTGATGTGTTCAAAAATTCATGCCTCAAAATAGCAACTTTGCCAAAGCTATGCTAGAGTCATCGACAGCTTTAACAACAACAAGGATTCCATGGAGCTTTTAACGACCCAGGCGGCCCTTAATGCCCTGTGCCAACACCTCATTCATACAAAACCAGCTTTTATCGCCCTTGATACGGAATTCGAGCGCGAAACAACCTATTGGCCGATTTTATGCTTGCTACAGCTGGCAACCCCCACGGGTGACGTTTATCTCATTGATCCTCTTGTTGAAAAACTTGATTTAAGCCCTTTGAAACCGCTCTTTGAAAACCCCCAGATCATTAAGGTATTTCATGCTGCACGCCAAGATATCGAGGTGATTTTGTGCACCCTCGATGTGCTCATCTCTCCCCTGTTTGACACGCAAATTGCTGCCATGATGTGCGGCTACGGCGAAAGTATCGGCTATGAAGGGCTTGTCCTTAAAACCCTCGAGGTTCAGGTGGATAAGTCAGCGCGCCTGACAAATTGGGCAAAACGGCCCTTGACCGAGGCCCAACTTGCCTACGCAGCTGGTGACGTGATTCATCTCGTTCCGCTCTATGCGCACATGTGCCGTCTTTTAGACACACGCGCGCGCCGCGCCTGGGCAGAGGAGGAAACGAAAAAGCTTTTAAACCGATCACTTTATGAAATAGATCCCGCACTGGCATGGGAGCGTGTCAGTATTCGAACCCAGACGCCCCTGCAAAAGGCGCGCCTCATGCGCCTTGCTGCCTGGCGTGAAAAAGAAGCCGTCAAACGCAACGTGCCCCGCTCACGTCTTTTGAAAAACGACGCGCTTGAAGAGATCATTCAGCGCCCCCCCGTGGACATAGCCGGCTTTGATCGCATCCGAGCCCTTCGCCCGCGCCCCCTAAACGCGTCTGACAAAGAAGCGGTGCTGTCCCTTTTGTGCCCCCTGCCCGGCGAAGACGTGCCCGATTTTGACACGCCTTTCTCGCGCCCTGCCCCCCCGCCGCTCTCCAAAACAGTCCTTGCCAAAGCGCTTCTTGCCTTTGTCGCCCGGACCGAGGAAATGGCGCCCTCCCTCATTGCCCTTTCCAAAGACCTGGATGCTTTTTGTTTGGAGCCCACAAGACGAGATTTTGATTTCTTTAAGGGCTGGCGCCATGACATTTTTGGGGGAAAACTCTGCGCGCTCATGGACGGCACCCTCAAAGCTTTTTTCCACGGAGAGGACTTACATTTTATTTAAGCGCCATCAGAACCCGCTTCTACACGCGCCCTATTTATGCGGCACCCTCGCAGACTGCTTTTCCACGTGCCGCTTGAGGGCGTCAAAGATTCCCCGCACACCAGGGATGTGCTCATAAACGTCCTCGGCGTTGACGTCCCGGTGAGGAAGTTCCACATGAATCACCTCGCACGTACGTCCGACCAAAGCGTGGATGAGTGTTCCTAAAAATCCCTCTGTTTGTTGATAGCGTAGGTGGGGTTTGTGTTTTTTTATCAGTGCCAACTGATGCCCATCCACTTGCCTTACATGTACGGCGTCATATTTATCCCAAAAGGCCCGTCGCAAATGGCGACTAACAGGCGCTTGTTCTTTAACAATAACTTGAGGCACCTCTAGAAAGGATGATCCTTCATGGGCGCTTACAATGAGATGAGGTGTTTCGTGGCCGAGCGTATACTTTAAGAGGTTCAACATCATAAATCGCGCCTCGGCCCCCTTGGTTGTATCCTCTAATGTCAATGTCCTAGGATTTTCACCACACAAAGCCTCCAGTTTCAAAGAGTAGACTGATGGTCGCTTTAGATCCACTTCCTTCTGCCAAAAGCCGCTCAGCCATCTAACTGAAATTGGTAAATGCTCGTCCGCAATCATTTGTACAAGCCACCGAAAAAATAGGAACGTGTGGACAAAGCCTTCTTCAAAAAAAGAGGACCCTATCAAATCAACGCGTACGGCAGGCGAGTGACGACTAGGCTGCCACTCTACATTCGTGATAAGGCCCGCCGACTTGTTATGTGAGAAATCATGGGGAGTAAACATAAAGCTGGGATTGAATGCGCCATGACTTGTGCGTAACCCATCACACACACTTATGCGGGCACTGGCATCAAGAGCAAATTTTTCTTGCAAAAGAATCGGTATATAAGATGATGTATTTTCTTGAAAAATTCCCTTTAAAAAACGAGTTGTCAAGGCGCCTTTTGCTTCGCTAGAAACGCTGGGAATAAAACTCTCGTATTCGGTGGGAACCCATAGGAGTGTTTGACCCCTTGAAGGAACCAGATCCGATAAAGAGATCTGTACATTATCTGCACAAGCCCACGACATCAAATGTCCAAGCTCTAACTGATCCCCTAGATCATAAGTCCCCTTTAAAAGACGCGGGCGAAGTCTTGCAGGAAAAATGGGTACACGCCTCATATCAAAGTCTGCATTTTCTGGTAAAAGGACCGTGAAATATCCCTCATAAAGGCTCCACCCCGGGAATTTGTTTCCTTGTTCAATGTGATTCAACCAGCAAATTTTATGATGGGCCGTCTCACAAAAAAGATGGCTTAAAACATCATGTTTGGCCTTCTCAAACTCGTCTGCGCTAATGAGACGAAACTTGAAGATTTTTTGCTCATCAAACAATCGGTCTTTTTGGCTTTCCAGAAGTAAGCCGTCAGACCTTTGATAAATTTCTTTGATTTTATTAAAAATATCACCAATTTTTTCTTCTTCTTCCAAAGAAGGCGTTCGTGAGATCCTTGATAAACACGACGCATCTTCTGTACTGGCCAGGCCCATGTTGACGGCAAAACCAAACAAAGCAAAGACAATCAGCAGATCTTTAATACAAATCAATGAAAAGCCATTTTAATGATAGAAAAATTATAGTATAAAAATTAAATTAAAAAAGCATTAATGCGATGGATTTTATTGAATGATCCGGAATTATGTTTAAATTAATTTTTAAATACGAATTAACTTACTCTTAATGTTTATAATTTAAATTATATTAAGTGTATGTTATATTTGAAATAAATGTCCCATAACAGGTTAAAGATTTTTTTTCTTTTGGCACCCTTGTTGGGTGCAACCGTTTGCTTTGGAAGTGATGGAGGAGAAAAAGAAGTTCCCTTTGATAATAACAGGTTGGCCATTGATACCTCCATCAACGAACTAACGAAATTAGCATACACGGGCAAGGGCGTCGTGGTTGGCGTGATCGACTCATTTGAATCCAAAAATTATCAGGGACTATCCCACGGCGAATGGTCTGTAGCTTACTTGAAAAAAGTTGCCCCGGGTGCCCGCATCCTCACAAAGCAGATGATCTTGTTCAAAGAAGGCGTTGTGCCAAATGTCATCAAAAAAATGACCTTAAAAGCTGTGAACACGCAACCCGTTTTGATGATCAAAAAATCCAGCATCCAAGGCATTAATGATATTGAATCGCTTATCTCCGAGCCCGATGCCGTCAGTTGTTACCCTGATAAATTCGAAAAAGTGGATATTGCTTCGGGCACAAAAATCAACCTTTCTCTTGTCCTCTCCCTCGAGCACCTTGACTTCTACGAGCTTTCCGTAAACGAAAAAGAGTACTATGCCCCCCTGATGGCCTTCACCGATGGGTCTTTTAACCTTATCCTTGATCGCACTGATTTCCTTGAGCATATCGACAAAAACGGAATCGATGGACCCATTGCGACCCTTATTGATGACCTTCGCGATCAAGGGGCGCTTATTATTACCACGTCAACGGGATATATACCGTCAAAGGATTTCGATGCAGCCCTTCAGCGTCTGGGGCAAGCAGGGGACGTGTTTTTTCAAGCAGCAGGCAACAATAGCGTCCCCCTGGCTGCGACGGAAATTACTCTTAAGCAAGAGAATCTCATGAGGTTAAACAGAGAGATTATTGCGCGCACGGCATGGCGGAAGCGCGTGGAGTCAAATCTTGAAAGGGGCACATGTGTGTCAGTTGGTGCGTTGCAAACCAAATCAAAGCTGGCTGATTACAGTAACAAAGCAGCTCTTGTCAAAAAAGCGTTTATTAGCGCTATCGTCTCACAAGAGGGCCCTGAAGGGACATCTCTTGCAGCGCCCCAGCTTGCAGGCATTGTGGCACTTTTGAAAGAGGCCTACCCCGACTGTCCGCCCAAGCTCTTGTCAAAAGCACTCTTAAAAACGGGCACAAAACTTCAACACGACCCCTTGGAAATAGAGGGCGGAAAAGGCGCAGTTAATCCAGTGGGCGCCTTTGAAAAAGCAAGAGTGCTTTGCAACGCAGAGCCAGTAGGCGTTAAAGGTCAAACGAGTATAGCGCGCCCCCCTCTCCCTTCACGGCCTGGATTAAAACAGTCTACTACTGCAGGAGCAAACAAGCAGCAGCCGATCGCTACAAACACAATAAAAATCGAATCCGACCAAAAAACGCCAAGAGGGATGGCCGTTGGCATTTTTATGGTCACGTCCCTTGCTTTAAAAGAAGGCTATACTTTTTATCTGGATGGACAGCGGGTTGGACATTTACCCCAAGGCCTTTATTCTGAAAATCAAAAAATAAATTTTGCATCTTATCCTCTAAAAAATGAATTTGTTAAAACGCCCCTCAGGCTGACGCTCAAATCAGAGTCTGGAAAAATTTTACAGTGCGGGCAAATAATCACTGAATACAAATCAGGTGATAAGGTTATCAGCCTTCGCTATTATTTAAGCGCCAAAGGACAAACTTTTAGGTGTGCCCCCATGGTTGCCATGCGAAGAAAAAATCAGGAATAGGAACGATCTCAGAAAAAATACAAATCTCTTAAAAGAAGAAAAATCTCATTCCTCCAAAATGCATTTATGTCATGCGATAGCTAAGTCGTTTTTAGAAAGAACTATTCTAGCCGACTTTTATCTGGATCCTATGTACGAGTCGCATTTACTTGCCATGATTTTCGTTATCCCCTGCCCGCCCTCTTTGGAAAGAGCAATCCTATGCCCCGCTCTGCCTGCTTTTTGATATTCTCTCAAACCATCAGATTTTAAGGCCTTTTTAAACACACAGGCTTACTTTATGTAACTATATCAAAATGTTAACCGTTTATTAAAGAATAGCATGCATCTTGGGTGAGTGAATAAGACTTCTCGGAGCGTTTTCATGCGTAATCCCCATCGCATGGCTTTTCTTTACTGTGTTACGATCCCCATCACGGCAGGTCTCATCCTTGCAAGTAATCCCATTGGAGACGCCCTTGTGGATGAGGACTTCCCCACAATCGATGCGTCCATTAAAGAGCTCAAACAATGGGGATATACCGGCGCAGGAGTGTCTGTGGGCGTCATTGACACCTTCAAACTTGGACATAAGGAACAATTTTCACATGGTGAGTGGGTTGCCGCCTACTTAAAGAAAGTCGCACCTGGCATTATCATGATCACGCAGCAAAGTAAAAGACCAGCACCTTACCCTGCTCTCACAAAACGCATGGACCTAAAAGCGGTCAATACCGTTAGGATCATCCTGCTTAAGAAAGAAGCAGTCAAGAATGTGGACGAGGTCCTCATTTTGACCACATACGAAAAGGCACCCACTTGCTATCCTGACAAATTTGAAGCAGTAGAAATACCGCAAGGTCAGAAGCTCACCTTATCTGCTGCTTTTGAAGAGGACATACCCAATTTTTACATGATCTCTTTTGATGGAAAGGAGTATTATGCCCCCTTAACTTCCTTTGTTGGGGGTGATTTTAATCTTGTCCTTGATCGAGACTCTTTTCTTAGTGACATCGATCAAAGCGGTGGTGATGGAGGGATTGCCAATTATATCCATGACCTTCAGGAAAAAGGAGTCCGCATTATCACAACCTCCATTGGTTACGTCCCCACAGAATCTTTTGACCAAGCGGTTCAACGATTAGGACAAGTGGGAGGAGTCTTTTTTCAGGCGGCAGGAAATACCGACGTCAAGGTTGCCGCAACAGAGGTACCCCTTAGAAGTAAAGAACTCTCAAGATTAAACCGCACAATCATCGCCCGCACAGGATGGAGACAGCGCGTCGAGAGAGGCCTTGAAAAAGGCACGTGTGTGGCTGTGGGGGCCTTGAAAAATGCAACAGAGTTGGCTGACTACAGTAACAAGGCAGCCCTTGTAAAAAACGCCTTTATTAATGTGGCCGTAACGGGCTTTGGCGCCCAGGGAACGTCTCTTGCCGCCCCTCAACTCGCAGGGGTAGTCGCCCTTTTGCAAGAAGCTTTCCCCAACTGTGCCCCAAAACTTTTATCAAAAGCTCTTATAAAAACAGACAAAAGACTGCCCGGTGACCCTGAAGGAGAAAAGGCCGGCAAAGGAGCCATAAACCCCACGGGCGCCTTTGCAAAAGCCAAAATCATTTGCAAAGCAGAACCCGTTCCTCCTAAAGGTGGGTAGCTGAAGAACCCTTATTTGCCCAAAAATCCACAACAAACAGACCGGCCCCCCGTCTTTACCGTGAAAGAAGGGTCCTCATCCCCTCAATCTGAAGCGCCCATGTTGCCCAGACGAAGACCCTCCAATCTTCCTGCGCCAACACACCTTGAGACCGGACTTCCTACAGACTTTGATCCAGCTGTTTACATAGGTCTTTATGAAGACCTTCAGCGCGAAACCAAGAGCCTGAACGAGGAACAAAAGATTACCTTTGCCAAATGGCATTATCTTCACCATGGAAAAGAGGAGAAACGGCGCTATCATGCTGTGAGCGCGCTTCCCACAGACTTTGATCCAGCTGTTTACATAGGTCTTTATGAAGACCTTCAGCGCGAAACCAAGAGCCTGAACGAGGAACAAAAGATTACCTTTGCCAAATGGCATTATCTTCACCATGGAAAAGAAGAAAAACGGCCCTATCACTAATCTGCCTTTTGGGTACATGAGATCCTCCTTTATGTGGATCCTTTGCACCACTTGGATTTATTTGCCATGATTTTCATTATGCGCTCGACGCCCTCTTGGGAAAGAGGCAATGTGTTCAAGGGCCTTTTCTTATTATGTATTCTGTGCTGGTGTTGACGCTGCCTAATATTTTGACCATTCTTCGAATTACATTGGTGCCCCTTGTTGTGATCTTTATGTATGTTGAACATCACAAAGTTGCTTGGGTTTCCGCAAGTCTTTTTGCCTTGGCAGGTGTGACGGATTACTTCGATGGATATCTAGCCCGGCGTTTTCAAAGCACCTCCCATTTCGGGAGATTTCTAGACCCCGTGGCAGATAAACTGCTTGTGGCGTCTGTTCTTTTGATGCTGGCAGGCCTTGGAACCCTCCAAGGCTTGGCTCTTATTCCGGCTGTCATTATTCTGTGCAGAGAGATTTTGGTTTCAGGATTACGAGAGTTTCTTGCTGAGATTGCTGTTCCATTACCGGTTACAAGGCTTGCGAAGTGGAAAACGGCCCTACAGATTGGTGCCTTGGGCTTTCTTATTTGGGGCGACCCTTTTCCCCAATATCTTCCAGTTCCTTATATTGGGCTCTGGGGACTGTGGGGAGCGGCACTTTTGACCCTCGTGACAGGTTATGATTATCTGATGTGCGGTCTTTATCATATGAAAGCGCCCTCATCTACACAACATCAACAAGATGAAAGTCTCATATAATCTTTAATTTTGAAATCCCCACGCGTGTCGGTTCTTTTGTCTACCTTCAGTTCTCGCGCAACGAAACGGCCCCAGTACGATGTTCAGGGCGACCTTTAAACCGTCGCCCTGAACATAAATACCCTTTATAAAGTTCGTATTGTCTTCATTGCGTAAAACCACATGATCATATCTTATGCCTTCCAGGGGCGGGGTTAAGGGGCACGGGGTTCAGGTCGCTCTCACTGATTAATCTTATCATTTCAACATAAACTTCCAGTTTTCTCTGACGGCCGAGTGATGCGGTTTGCACAAGGCTGTTTATGAAAAAGTGCCATCCTTTGAGGATTTTTCAAGAAATGCCTTAAGATCTTAGGTTATTCCTAGGCGCCTATACATTGGGGGAAGCAGTTTTGCGTTTAAAGGAAACATATAGATATTTGTTCTGTGATACAGACTCTTTGGATTATGAGAAAGGTAAAAAGTTATCTTTTTCATCATGTCCCCCTCATGTAAATAAGTACCCTAACGAGAGGCCATGTAATGGACACCTTAAAAGAGAGGTTAAAAAAAAGGAGGGTTTTACCTCCTTTTTTTGTTTTTAACCGCGTTTCGACGCTTAGGCAGCTTTAATCACGTCTTCGCCGCGCTTCCAGTTGCAAGGAGTAAGCTCACCCGTTTGGAAGGCTTGGACAAGGCGCAAAGTCTCGTCAGCACTACGTCCAACACTGAGGTCGTTTACGGAAACGTGACGGATGATGTTTTCTGGATCTACGATGAAAGTCGCGCGTAGGCAAACGCCTTCCGTTTTATGAAGGATGCCCAAATCCTCAGACAGCGAACGCGTAATGTCCGACAGCATGGGATAAGGAAGCGCTTGAAGGGCTGGATGGCTGGAGCGCCACGCAAGGTGCACAAACTCGGAATCGGTACTAAGACCATATACTTCGGTATTGAGCGCTTTGAAATCCTTGTAAAGGTCGCCATAAGATGAAATCTCTGTGGGGCACACAAAGGTAAAATCCTTAGGCCAGAACATGTAAACCTTCCAAGAGCCCTTTGCGGTGTTCTCGGTGTACACTTTGAAATCCATGTTATTGGAATCAACGCCCTTTAGGCTATAACTGGGAAAACGATCACCAACGGTCAGCATGTCTGTCTCCTTTTGCTGTGGCGCCTTTTGGTTTTATGTTCACTTGGGAAGGCGCCCTGACCCAAGTGCTTAGTTTTCTGTTCTTTATGTTGTCACGCCGCGCGTCCTGGTCAAGGAAATTTTATTTCTTTACCTGTGATTTTCCTTTAGGCACCGGTCTGGATGCGCTCCACAAGTTCCTTTACCGTGGGGATAAAGCCGTTGGCATAGAACGGATCTTTGGCAAACCGGTAGGCATTGTGACCTGCGAACATCAAATGGTGCTCGACGTTACCGCCATGGGCAATTTCTTGCAAAGACTTTTGGATACAAAAGGATCTGGGGTCTGCTTTTTTCCCGGTGTTAAAGGGCTCTTTTTGGCTCCAGTTACTGAAACGGCATGCACTCAGGCACCCCATGCAATCGATTTGATCCTTGCGGATTTCACGTGCCTTGGCCGGCGTCACAAACACAAGGGTTGATTCTGGCGTGCGCAGAGTTTCTGTGTATCCCGCGTCCAGCCAAAGCTTTGCTTTTTCCCGGTCTGAAACCGTTAGGTAAATCTTGCGACCGCGAATCCCCATGAGGAACTCGGCGCAGTGATCCCCCACTGGCTCTGTTGAATACGCAAGTTGGCGCATGGAGCGTTCCACAAGCTCGTTCAAAAAGGCGTTTCTGACCCCTGACGAATAAAAGCCTGTGGGCGAAAATTGATTCAAATAAACGTCCCCTTCTTCAATGGAGAGAAGTCGTTGCTTCCACTGGGGAGAAATGGGACTTTCCTGGGTTAAAAGAGGTCTTGTTCCGAACTGAAAAGCTATGGGGCCGAGCTCAGGATTATCGATCCAGTCTTCCCATTCATCCAGCGCCCATACACCGCCCGCCATAATAATAGGTGTCTTGTGAAGACCAAACTCGCGCATCACATCGCGAAGCTCTTTCACGCGCCCGTAAGGTGCCTCAGGTGCTCTTGGATTTTCGTTGTTGGAAAGGCCATTATGACCACCAGCAAGCCAGGGATCTTCGTAAACAACGCCGCCTAAAAAGTCAGGATATTTATGAAAGCTACGCTTCCACAGGGCACGAAAAGCTCTGGCCGAGGATACAATGGGATATGTGTAAACACCGTGATGGGCCGCGATTTCAGCAAGCCTGTACGGCATCCCTGCCCCGCATGTCACACCGTGCACAAGGCCCTTAGCGCCCTCAAGGACGCCTTCTAGGATTGCCTCACACCCGCCCATTTCCCAAAGCACATTCATGTGAATGCGCCCTTTGCCGCCTGCCATTTCGTGGGCTATGCGCGCCTGGGTAATGCCGCCCTCAATGCCGTAAGCAATGAGCTCGTCGTGTCGTTCGCGCCTCGTTTTACCGCGATAAACTTGGGGAATGATATTGCCCGCCTCGTCATAGGAATCGGCGTTCACAGCCGAAAAGGTCCCCACGCCGCCGCTGGCAGCCCAAGCGCCCGAGCTTTGACCACTGGAGACCGCAATGCCTTTGCCCCCTTCCACAAGGGGGAGCACCTCAGCACCAGAAATCATCAAGGGTCTTAAGGTTTTCATGGGGATCCTTTCTGCTCGTCTTTATTCTTGGGCAGGAGCCGCTGTTTCCAGTGCTTCACCCGTTTCTTGGTTCACAACTTTCATGCTCAGGCGGGCCTTACCACGATCGTCGAAACCAAGAAGCTTTACAAAGACATCATCCCCAATCTTGACCACACTGTCAACTTTCTCAACGCGCTCAGCGGCAAGTTGGCTGATATGGACAAGACCTGAGCGGGTGCCACAATAATCCACAAAAGCACCAAAATCCATCAGCTTTACAACTTTAGCAGGGTAAACCTTGCCCACTTCCGGATCCTCGGTAATACCCTTGATGATACGAATGGCTTCATCAATGCTATGTTGGTTAGGGCCAGACACTTCGATGCGACCTTCTTCAGAGATGTCGATCTTTGTCTTTGTCTTTTCACAGATTTCACGGATGACTTTACCACCACTGCCGATCACATCGCGAATCTTGTCCTTTTTAATGTCAAAGGATTCAATACGGGGGGCATTCTCTTTCACGCCTTCGCGTGAGCCCGTCATGGCCTTGGCCATTTCACCCAAGATATGAAGACGTCCGCCCTTGGCTTGGGACAGAGCCACTTCCATGATTTCCTTTGTAATGCCTGTGACCTTGATGTCCATTTGAAGGGAGGTCACACCGTCTTCGGTACCAGCAACCTTAAAGTCCATATCGCCCAAGTGATCTTCATCACCCAAGATGTCCGACAATACGGCAAAAGAACCGCCGTCCTTGATCAGCCCCATGGCAATACCCGCCACAGGCTTTGTCAGGGGCACACCCGCATCCATCATGGCAAGGGAACCACCGCACACCGTCGCCATGGACGACGATCCGTTGGATTCTGTGATTTCGGACACAACGCGCACGGTATAAGCAAAGGCTTCTTTGGTGGGCATCATGGGGTTAAGGGCGCGCCATGCAAGCTTTCCATGGCCGATTTCGCGGCGTCCTGGACCACTCATACGGCCGACCTCACCTACAGAAAATGGTGGGAAGTTGTAGTGCAGCATGAAGCGTTCGCGGTATTCTCCCTCTAAGGCGTCAATCAGCTGCTCGTCTTGGCTGGTGCCGAGGGTTGCAACGACTAACGCTTGGGTTTCACCGCGTGTAAAAAGGGCGCTTCCGTGGGCCCCTGGCAAAAGGCCAACTTCGCATTCGATGGGACGCACGGTCACAAGATCGCGGCCATCAATACGCTTGCTCGTCTTGAGGATGTCACCACGCACAACTTTTTGCTCGAGGGCTTTGAAGAACTTGACGATCTTTACTTCAGAAAGCTCGGGATGCGCTTCTTTCAACGCCTCAACGGCGCGCGCTTTTACTTCGCCCACTTTTTCAGAGCGCACTTGCTTTTGTGTTTCCTTGTACGCAAGGCGCAAGTCCGCTTCAAACTTGTCAGACAGCATGGCCTCAATGGTCGCAGCCTCTGGATCTGCCTCAGGTGTTGCCCAAGGAGTTTTTGCCGCGTCCGCAGCGAGCGCCTTGATCATCTCAATGACGGGTTGCATTTCTGTTTGGCCGTAAACCACAGCGCCCAGCATGATTTCTTCGCTTAGCTGGTGCGCTTCCGATTCCACCATCATCACGCCGTCCTTAGTCGCACCGACCACAAGGTTCAACGAAGAATCTGGAAGTTCTTGAAAAGTGGGGTTCAAAACGTACGCGCCGTCTGTGTAACCAACGCGGGCTGCTGCCATGGGGCCGTGGCAAGGAAGACCCGCCACCGCAATGGCGGCCGAGGCACCGATCATGGCAATAATATCAGCGTCATTTTCAAGGTCGTGGCTTAGAAGCGTACAAACGATTTGAGTCTCGTTAAAAAAGTGTCCATCGAACAAGGGCCTGATGGGCCTGTCAATGAGGCGTGAGGTGAGCACTTCCTTTTCGCTCGGCTTGCCTTCACGCTTGAAAAAGCCGCCAGGAATCTTTCCGGCCGCAAAGGCTTTTTCTTGGTAATGAACGGTCAAGGGAAAGAAATCGACGCCGTCCTTTGGTTTTTTTTCAGCAACAACGGTGCACAGTACGCTGGTTTGTCCGTAGGTTACGACAACCGCACCATCTGCTTGACGGGCAATTTTCCCTGTCTCAAGACTAAGGGTGCGTCCTCCCCACTCTATTTCTCTTCTATGTATTTGGAACATGTAACATTAATCCTTAGTTGGTGCGCGGATGCGCAAGACAAAAGGGCGCCTTTGGCGCCCCTCCTATAAGTGCTAGTGGCGAAGGCCTAGGCGCTTAATCAACGCTTCGTAACGCTCGACGTCTTTTTTCTTCACGTAGGAAAGAAGCTTACGGCGTTGGTTCACCATCATTAAAAGACCACGACGAGAATGGTTATCCTTTTTATGGGTCTTAAAGTGGTCGGTCAAATTACGAATACGCTCGGTCAAAATGGCGACTTGCACCTCTGGAGAACCTGTATCCCCTTGTTTTGTAGCGTATTCTTTTACAATCTCTTTTTTCTTTTCAGCAACGATCGACATCGTGATCTCCTTTTAATCTATCAACAGGCGTAGGGGCTTTATGACATCTCCTACGCGGTTTGCCAGGGCAAAGGCGGTGCCCTGTTCCGTTAAACACACGACCACTTGGTCGGATGTTTCATGTTCTTCCACCGCGACGTCTTCCGGCTTTAGGGTAAGTCGCTGACCATGGCGAAGCTTCTTTTCAGCCTCCATGGTAAAGGAAAGAGCCGGGATGTCGTCCAGCACACTCTCTAGTGAAGTAACATACTCTCTTATTAAGTCTATCTGGGGCAAAATTTCAAGCTTTTCGAGCGGGATTGCATCTTTTTGATGAAATTTTCCAACAGACACGCGCCGAATGTGCCTGGCATAGGCAACCGTCCCCAAAGAGACGGCCAAATCCCGCACAAATGAGCGCACATAAAACCCAGGTCCACAGTGAATTTCAAAGCGGTGACCGTCCCCTGTGGCGGTGGGTCCAAGAAGACTCACCCCAAACACGCTGACGGCGCGCTTTTCCATCACAACGGTTTCCCCTTGACGAGCAAGGGCGTATGCGCGTTTGCCACCAATCTTAATGGCGCTATAGGCAGGAGGGGCTTGCATAATGGTGTCTTGAATCTGAGAAAGGGCATCCAAAATGTCCCCTTCTGTGGGGCGGTGATCGCTTACATCGCAGACTTCGCCCTCTGCGTCATCGGTGGTGCGAGCTTCTCCCCACACAGCGTCCACCGTATAGGTTTTTCTTGTGGCTGTGACATAAGACACTGTCTTCGTTGCCTCCCCAAGGGCCAAAGGCAACACGCCAGAAGCCAAAGGATCCAGGGTACCTGCGTGGCCAATTTTCAACCCCTTTTTGAACCGACGCTTGACAATGGCCACAACAGCCGCCGAGGAAATACCTTCAGGCTTGTCCACCACAAGCCACCCACGAAGGGAAGGTTCTTTAGGAAGATCTAGGTGTGCAGGAGCGTCTATCATAAAAGGATTATTGCTCGTCGTCAGAAGAAGCACTTAAGTCCTGTGCCACTTTGGGCGAATGGAAAAGGGCCTCCAGCGCGATGGATCTTTGAAGACTGTCATCCAAAGCAAAGACAATGCGCGGTGTAAACTTGATGGTTAAAGTTCTTGCAACCGCTTGGCGGAAATAGGATTGATGCGCTTTCAAGGCCTCTAGCGCAGGTGCTGCGTCCCCGCCCCCAAGAAGAGAAATATACGCCTTGGCTTGCTTCAGGTCAGGACTCACACTCACACGGGTTATGGTGACCGTGTGACTTGCCAAGACCTCGTCATAAAAATCACCACGGGTCAGGGCGGTCGCTAGAATGTGGCGGATTTCCTCCGCCACACGCTTTTGTCGTTGGGTTGGCCCCTGGGGGGCCCCACTTTTAATCATGCTTGTCTCTATTCACTCTTAAAGGCTACGGGCGATTTCTTCAACCTCGAAGCACTCGATGGCGTCTCCTTCGCGGATGTCTTGGGATCCCTCAAAGGTAATACCACATTCGTACCCTTCTTTGGCTTCCTTGACCTCATCCTTGAAACGTTTCAACGTCTTAAGCACTCCTTCATAAATCACCATGTTATCACGGAGGATCCGCACACGTGCGCCGCGCTTGACCATGCCTTCGGTCACATAACAGCCGGCAACGCGTCCAACCTTAGTAATAGTAAAGACTTGTCGCACTTCTGCAGCACCCAAATACTTTTCGCGCAAGGTCGGGGCCAAAAGACCACCCATCATGGCTTTCATATCATCCAAGACATCGTAAATGATCGAGTAATAACGGATTTCCACTTGATCGCGCGCAGCAAGTTCCCTTGCTTGAGGGTTGGCACGCACGTTAAAGCCCACAACCAAACCTTGGGACGCGGATGCAAGCGATACATCGCTTTCGTTAATACCACCCACACCTGTGTGAAGGAAGCGCACACTGACTTCGTCGGTGGCAAGCTTATGAAGACTGTTCATGATCGCCTCGACCGAGCCTTGAACGTCGGACTTGATCACAAGGGAAAGCTCTCTCATGGGAGCACCCGCGGTTTGCGTGCCTTGCATCAGGGTCTGCATGCTGTTTTTGCGGACAAGGGCGGCTTTGGCCTCTTTACGACGATGGAGTCTATAATCAGAGATCTCGCGGGCTCGGGCTTCGTTTTCGACCACAACGAATTCTTCACCTGGTGTCGGCGCGCCGCCAAAACCAAGGACTTCAACGGGTTGTGAGGGGAGCGCTTCAGTAAGTCTGACACCTGTATAGTCCACAAGGGCGCGCACACGTCCCCATTCACTGCCTGCAACGAAAATGTCACCGACCGTCAAGGTCCCTTGTTGAACAAGCACTGTTCCCACAGCGCCCCTGCCCGCCTCAACCTTGGATTCAATGATAATACCCTTGGCCACTCGGTTGGGGTTTGCCTTAAGCTCCATAATTTCAGCTTGCAACATCACAACGTCTAAAAGCTTATCAAGATTCAAGCTTTTCTTTGCGGAAACTTCCACAGCTAAGATATCTCCGCCCAGCTCTTCGACCACTAGTTCATGTTGGAGAAGCTCTTGTCGAACACGTTCTGGATTGGCCTCTGGCTTGTCCATTTTGTTAATGGCGACGATGATGGGTACCCCTGCGGCCTTGGCGTGGTGAATAGCTTCGATGGTTTGTTCTTTAATGCCGTCATCGGCCGCGACCACTAAAATCACGATATCCGTGACGTTGGCGCCGCGAGAACGCATTTGGGTAAAGGCCGCGTGACCAGGTGTGTCGATAAAGGTAACAAGACGTCCCTTGGAATCATGAACTTGGTACGCACCAATATGCTGGGTAATACCCCCAGCCTCAGACGAGACAACGTCCGTACGGCGAAGGGCGTCCAAAAGAGAGGTTTTACCATGGTCCACGTGACCCATAATGGTCACAACAGGAGGACGCGCTTGAAAGTCACCTTCGGCTTCTTGTACTTGGCCAAGACCTTCTACGACGTCGTCCATAGAGACGCGCTTGGCCGTGAGACCAAATTCGTTCACGACGATTTCAGCCGTCTCTGCGTCAAGGCTTTGGTTAATGGTGGCCATCACACCCATGGACATGAGGAACTTAATCACTTCTGCGCCGCGTACGGCCATTCGGTTAGAAAGCTCCTGGACCGTAATGGCTTCTGGAATAATCACCTCACGCACCGAGGACACTCGGGCCTCTTGCGCAACCGGTTGTTGCTTACGCTTTGGTGCCCGCCTCGCCCCAAATGAACGTCCCGGCACGCCTTCTTCGGCGGTCACGGCGTCTTCATAGGAAATTTGATGAAGCTGTTGTCTTGTCTTGTGGCGTTTGGCCGAAGAGGACGCAGCAGGTGCCACCGTACGTTTGACGTCAGCCCGCGTTGTGCCAGATGTCTTTTTTGCAGATGCTGCCTCTTCTTCATCATCTACGTCATCATCATGGCGCCCAGATGGTTTAGCTTTTTTGTGCATCACAGCGTCCGATACAGGGGCTTTTGTGACGGTGGCTGCGGCTTTCTCCTCAACGAGTCGTCGCGCTTCTTCTTGTTGTATGAGACGTTGTGCTTCGCGTTCCTGATCTAGTCGAAGCTGTTCTTCTTCACGATTTCTGCGCTGCAGGTGTAGCGTTTCCGCTTCTTGCTTTTTACGCTCCAATTCTGCTTCATAAGCACCTGCTTGCTCTTGTGCCTGCTTGAGCGCACGCATACGGGACTCCCATTCGGAGTCTGTCAGACCACCGGGATTTTTGCCTCCCGGTCCTTGGGGACCTCCCCCCTCCACACGTTTACGCTTCACTTCTACCTCGACGGCGCGTGAACGCCCGTGGGAAAAACTTTGGCGAATTTGGCCGGCATCAGCAGGCTTTTTCAAAGAAAGCTTCTTCCCCGAAAGGCTGAGAGTTTTCTTTTTATCTTGCTCCGTATCATTTTGTGCTGTCATAGCGTACCTCTACCGACTCAATTCTTTTGTGTATAACGTACTTTTTTCAAAGACTCATCATTTTTCTTCAGCAAACCAATGCTCCCTGGCTTTAATGATTAGGGAACTGGCTGCACCTTGGGAGAACTGGGGACAAATTTCGCAAAGTTCATCCACAGAAAGATCCGCTAAATCATCTAAGGTTTTGATGCCTTGTTCTGCCAGTTGCACGATAAGCTTGGGCGTAAGCAGCTCAAAAGAAGAAAGCGTTTTATCGGCTTTCAATTCTTTCATGCGTGCCATAAGGCGTTTGTTTTCCTTTTCGACAAAGACTTTTGCTCTGTTTTGGAGTTCTTGGGCAATTTCTTCTTCAAAGCCTTCAATGGACATAAGCTCTGCCATGGAGGCAGATGCAACCTCTTCTGCGTTCTCAAAGCCCTCAGCCACAAGAAGATGGGCAATCACATCATCCACGTCCAGGGCTTGGGTAAAGTGCCCCACTTGTGCCTTGGTTTGAGCGTTGCGGCGTTCAGTTGCCACAGACTCTGACATAATATCAATATGCCACCCAGTCAGGTCACTTGCCAAGCGTACATTTTGTCCACGCCTGCCAATGGCAAGACTTAGCTGATCATCGGGCACGATCACCTCAACTCGTTGGGTGTCTTCATCCAAAAATACTTTGGCAACCTCGGCCGGCACAAGGGAGTTCACCACAAAGACGGCAGGGTTTGCCGACCACGGAATAATATCGACTTTTTCGCCTTGAAGTTCATTCACAATAACTTGCACACGACTCCCCCGCATGCCCACACAAGCCCCAATGGGATCAAGGGTGGGATCAGCGGCAAACACAGCCATCTTAGCTCTACTGCCTGGATCTCTGGCCACCGCCTTCACTTCGATATCGCCGTCATAAATCTCTGGTACTTCTTGTTGGAAGAGCTTTGCCATAAAATGAGGGTGGCTTCTGGACAAGAAAATCTGTGATCCACGAGGTTCACGCCTTACGTCCATGACATAGGCCTTCACGCGATCACCTGGACGAAACACTTCTCGGGGAATTTGTTGGTCACGCATAATTATGGCCTCATTGCGACCAAGATCAATGATCACGTTACCAAATTCTACACGCTTTACTTGACCACTCACAATGTCACCAATACGACTTTTATATTCGTCATATTGACGTTGACGCTCGGCGTCACGAACCTTTTGGAAAATCACCTGCTTGGCCGTTTGAGCCGCGACGCGTCCAAATTCGATGGGAGGTAAAGGATCGATAATGAACTCACCCACGGTAATATCAGCGCGTACCTTTTGTGCTTCATCAAGAGTCAGCTGGGTCATGTCATTTTCTACATCATCCACAACTTCGTGATAAAGAGCCAAATGTACCTCACCCGTTTTGCGGTCAATACTGGCTCGGATATCGCGCTCAAGCCCATAGCGTGTCCGGCTTGCCTTCTGTATGGCAAGCTCCATGGCTTCAAGCACCTCCTCCCGATCAATGCCTTTTTCACGGGCAACGGTATCCGCCATCTCCAAAAGTTCTGTACGAATCATTGTGTTGCTTGCTGACATTTTGCTTCCTCTTCCTTTCTTGAAGAAACTCTCACGACCCTTTAATATTGGGGCACCAAATTCGCTTTAGTAATTTCTGTATACAAAAAAACGTGATCAACCGACGCGTCGCCCTCTTTAATGCTCAGTGTGCAGCTTGTAGCGTCGCTTGCCTTTAAAAGACCTTGAAACTTGCGACGTCCCTGGCGCGGGGCAAAGGTATGTATATCCACCTCTTCCCCCTGGAACCTCGAAAAGTGCTCAGGCCGTGTAAGAGGCCGATCAAGCCCTGGCGAGGTAACCTCTAAGGTATAGGACTCCTCAATGGGATCTGCCACATCTAAAATCACAGAAATTTCTCGGCTAGCGCTTACACAATCCTCCATGGAAATGACAGCGTCGTCTAAACGCTCGATCATCACCTGCAAGCGTCCCCTTTTTATTTTTACATAATGAACACGCACAATGCCAAACCCCAAATCTTTAAGGGGGGGGGCAAGAAGTTCTTCCAATCGCTGCACCAGTGTGCTCATGTCGCGTTTTACGCTCCTCCTAGCAAAAAGGGCGAGCCCGAAGGCCCGCCCCACACAAAAATTTCAACTGTTAGTCTCGTGCAAGACTCAACACCTTATTAACTTCCTTTCCGATAAAAGGCAAGCTCAAAAATCGCCCGTGACCTTCCAGTTCAGCCAAAAAATTCTCTAAAAAAGATCACTTTTTAAATGAAATCTAGGTTTGTTCACTTTCTGTAAACTTATTCACGCCACCATAGCCACAGAAAAGCGTCTTAACTAAGGGAGGTGGTGATGAGCGTTGATAAAAATATGCAGATCCTCATCGTGGATGATTACAAGACCATGCTGCGGATTGTCAGAAATCTTTTAAAGCAGCTCGGATTTGAAAACGTTGACGAAGCAACGGACGGGGCGTCTGCCCTTGAAAAAATGAAAATCTCTGATTACCAGCTCATCATTTCTGACTGGAACATGGAGCCCATGACGGGCCTTGATTTGCTCAAAAAGGTACGTGCCGAGGCAAAAAATCCCAACGTCCCCTTCATCATGGTCACAGCCGAAAGCAAAACAGAAAACGTGGTTGCCGCTAAACAAGCGGGTGTAAATAATTACATTGTCAAACCCTTTAACGCTGCCACCCTCAAGACTAAACTTGTTAGCGTTCTTGGTGAATTTTAAAGGAGTTTACCATGACCTCCATCGATCACGCTCTTTTGGCGCAGCTCAAGGATAACCAACGTGAATCAGGCGAACTGACACCCGCCGAGATCAAAGGAATTATTCATGAGGTCCTCGACACGCTAGAGCAAGGCCTTACTGTCAGAGATCTTTCATTTTATGCCGAGCTAGAAAAACTTCATGACTTCATAGAAAACGCTAAGGAAGAAATTCGCGCCATCAGGCCCGATGCCATTCAAGAAGAGCATATTCCCGTTGCCAATGATGAGCTTTCTGCTGTCGTCCGGGCAACGGAAGAAGCCACAAGTCGTATCTTGGACGCAGCAGAAATGATTGAAGGCGTTGCCGATGTTGTGGAAGGGGAAGCCAAAGAACGCCTTCAAGAAGCAGCCACCGTCATTTATGAAGCATCGAATTTTCAAGACATAACAGGGCAGCGCATCACCAAAGTGATTCACGCGCTTCACCAAATCGATGAGAAAATTGCAAGCCTTCTCACCACCTTTGACCCTCAACGACAAGGAAAAGAGCCCGTCAAACCACCGTCAGAAGAAAAATCCCTTCTCAATGGGCCGCAGCTGCCTGAGAATGCACAAAGCCAGGATGATATTGACGCTTTGTTTGATAGTCTTTAACCAGTAAGTGTCGCTTGGTGAGGACCGCATCAGTCTTTTGCCCCATCACCTAACTGGGGCCAGCGGCAGATCAAAGTTTGGGCCAGTTTTTTGTGATTCGCTCGGGGCATGAGCATTGTGTCATCTATACATTACAAACTTACTGCGCAATTAAAAGTTAAATAAAAATGATCGGTTCTTGAGAAAGACGTTTGCAGCTGAAAGACCATTGATTCCCTTGTCCATTTAGCAAATTAATGGTATTTTAATGAATATTACTATATACTTATACGCTAACATCAAATAACAAATAGGATGACACATCAAGAGTCATTTTTCAAATTTATGTTAAGCACATTGCTAGTGACATTGGCTTTAAGTCCAGTAGGTAGTTATGCCTCATTACCAGCAACTGATCAAAAGGCACTAGCCCTCGGTAAAAAGGCTCTTGCTTTTGCTTTGAAAACAGACGAAAGAGCCAAAAAAGATCCAGAGCTTTTAAAAATGGATGACACTATCAATAATGTTTTCTTTGGTAACCAACCCTTAGCTCCGCGCGATAAAGAGGTGCTTTTGAAAACGGTTCAAAAATATCCAGATATGTTAGCTGATGTAAAAGACATTATCCAAATGTAGGACGATTATCAAAAAAAGCTGAAGTCCGAGCAAAAAAAGCAATAGCTCGTTTTTTGCTTATCCACGCTCATCTGTGATTTTCTCACCTTCGCTGTTATTCACAGATAATTAGTTTCCTATGAGGCTCTGCACTCCTTTCTCTCGCGCCATAAACAGGGGATGACATGCTTTGCGGCCCTCTACTGACCCTTTTGAAGGCGTCGCAATCGAGACGGCCTGCTTCATCACCCAGACGTCCTTCTGTGCCTAACGTCAAAGCAAGACACGTGTTGCAAATCAGGAGGGGTTTTTTGATGACAGGCAGGTCTAGTAGAAAATCATTCTTTTCTAAGTTTTGAGAAGACCCACCTGTTTTTGCTCTTTTTCTCGCACCTCTTCAGGCTAGAAACACTTCAGGAGTCGCTTCCCCAGTGCTTCAATATCTTTGTCTAAGTGTCTCGATTCTTCTACAATTGATGTCGGTAAAACCACCCAAATTTAGAAAATAAATTAAGGTCTATTTGTCAATTTTGCCTTCCTTTTCAAATTTAAAAAATGATCTTCTTCGAATAAAGACGACTAATTTGACATATATCGAGCCTGTCTATCATCAGGGCATAACCCACCAATTGTTTTCACCCATGCGCTCATCCGTTTCTAAGCAGCTTGAGCTTTTTTCAATTATGGGTATAGTGGTGTGAAGATGTAACAACGGTAAAAAAAATGGGCGTTATCCTCGGACCTTTGCTGATGATTGTGGGGATTATCATCGGCCTCCTGAAATGGGCAGTGATCTTAAATGTCATTTTGAGTTGGCTTTTGGCTTTTGGCATCGTGAACGTTCACAATCAATTTGTGAACATGGTCGGGGATATGCTTTTTCGTATTACGGAACCCTTCCTAAGTCGCATTCGACGCTTTCTCCCCTCCATGGGCGCTTTTGACCTGTCCCCACTTGTGTTTATCTTGATTTTGATTTTTATAGAAATGGTTATAGCCCAACTTGCTATGAGGATCAGCCTTCTATAAAGATAATCAAACCTTGACTCAAAAGTCTCAGAAGCTCATTGATGGCCTGCAGGAAGCTCGTTTACTAAAAGACAGTCTCATCCCTCGCATAAAGGCCGTTCGAGAAAGGGGCGTCGTTCCCACCCTTGCAGCAATTCTTGTGGGAGATAATCCCAGCAGCCACGTTTATGTGGCTTCTAAATGCCGACAAAGCCAAGAAATTGGCATTAAGCCGGTGCCCCACTTTTTGCCTGCAGACACCTCTGCCCAGACACTTTTTGAGCTAATCAAAAAACTTAACGAAGATCCACGCATCCACGGCATTCTTCTCCAACTGCCCCTGCCCGCCCACCTTGACGCAAGACCCTTCATCGAGGCCATTGATCCACGCAAAGATGTGGACGGCCTGACCCTTACCAATATGGGGCGCCTTGCCGTGGGAAGCGGAGGTATTCTTCCCTGCACCCCTAAAGGGTGCCTCAGACTGATTAAAAGTGTTATTGCAAACACCACAGGGCTTCATGCAGCCGTTGTAGGGCGCTCTCATCTGGTGGGAAATCCCATGGCGCAGCTCCTTCTTCACGCGGCAGATTGCAGTGTGAGCGTTGTGCACCACCTGTCACGCGCGCCTGAACGACTTTGCAGACATGCAGATGTCTTGGTGGTGGCAGCCGGTGTGCCAGGCCTCATCACCCCCCAATGGGTCAAGGAAGGTGCTGTCGTCATTGATGTGGGGATTACGCAGATCGAAAAAGAAGATGGCTCTAAGATGCTCATAGGAGACGTTGCCTTTGACGAGGTACTGCCCCTTGTGCGCGCCATCACACCGGTGCCAGGCGGTGTTGGCCCCATGACCGTTGCGTCTCTTTTGGAAAACACGGTGGAACTTGCCGAATCCTATGGAATGTCATGACGAGAGTGGTGCGTGGCCCCATTCTCGCCTTGACATAATCAAATGGTTGCTCGCCTTTTACTGGGTCTTTTTGGCTTTGCGATCTTGTACCACTTGCTTTTTTTGGACATTGGTGGCGCTATAGCTGAATACATATAGATTGATCATATATTTTAGCCGTTGAAGAGTGACTCTATGGGTAAGTTTGTCCTTCTTCGTAGCTTTTTAGCCTGTGCCCATTTCTTTTCGATTGTGTTGAGATCTGGGGAATATGGGGGTAGGTCAAGGAGTGTGTGTCCTGCATCCTCCAGAGCCTTGAGCATATCTGGCCCCTTATGAAAGGCGGCGTTGTCCATGACCGCAACGCTGCTTCGGGGAAGTTTGGGGATGAGGTCCTGGATCACCCACGCGTCAAAGATTTGCGTGTTGATGGTGGTTGAAAAGAGGGTGACGGTCAAAAGTGCTCCCTTTAAAAGAGCCCCGATGACGTTGGTGCGACCCTTCGCACCCCAATCCTGGACGCCGTAACATCTTTTTCCCCTTAGGGCGTAACCGTGTGTCCTTGGCATATCGTGTGCAAACCCGCTCTCGTCAAGGGAAACGATGGGTTTGCCTGCTTCTTCATAGGCCTTTATCTTTTGGCAGAAGGCAGATTGTTTTTCGCGATCCACCTTGGGATGCGTTAGGGTTTTTTTTATATGTCACTTTCAGACGTCTTAAAGCGTGCCATATGCCTGTTTGTGTGACACCAAAGCGCTGCGCTCTCTCGTACTGATAGGCGTCAGGACGTTCCTCAATATCACGTCTTAAGGCGTCCATGTCGATTTTTGTGGCTGGCTTTAAGCGTGTCAGGCACGGCTCTAAAGTCTTCGTCCAGCGAAAGACCGTCGCAACACCGACGCCAAATCTTACGGATACCGCTTCTAAAGTTAATCCCTCTTCCTCACGGGTCTGCAAAACCTTTTTCCGCAAATCCAACGAATAACTCATGTGCTAACTCAAACCAGATTATCCCGTTGAAATATATTCAATTTATGCGTGTATGGCTATATTCTAAGCTTTTTACCCTATCCCACCTTTACTTGACAGGCATGCTCACCCCTTCTACCAATAGATGAGAGTGGGAGAAAAGGGTGTTGATTTGAGAATTTATAGGGAGCGCGCCTCTAATGTTAGTTATTGAAAAAGAGCGCGCACAAGCTTCTTCAAAAGCCACTGATCTGGACTTTGGCTGGACCATGGCAGATTATTAAAAGTTTCAAGGAAAAATTCCATGAACCCTCTCATGATCAATCTTCCCCAAGAAATCACAACACCGCGCTTAAAGCTCATCATCCCGCGCGCAGGATTGGGCGAAAAACTGCATGCAGCCATCCAAGATGGTTACAGCGACTATGTCAAATGGCTAAACTGGCCAAAGGCGCTACCGACTCCCCAGATGGTTGAGCAGGAGTGTCGCAAGCATCATGCAGATTTTATTCTCAGCGAATTTATCAGATACCTGATTATGGAAAGAGAAACCGATGAAATCATCGGTCGATGTGCCTTTCCCGCGTTCCAGGCCCATTGGTCTATTCCGCAATTTGGCATCTCATATTTTATGCGCACCAGCAAAAGGTCTCAAGGATATGCAACAGAAGCCGTCCACGCCATGTGCCTGCTTGCTTTGAAGGTGTTGCAGGCCAGAAAGTTGGAAGTCCATTGTGACGCCCTGAACCTGGCCTCAACAAAGATTCCCCTGAAATTGGGATTTCAACTCGAGTACTGCCAAAAAGGTAGCTGGGTAAGAGATAATGGTCAGCTGGCAGACCTGCAAACCTACGCCCTTTTTTCTCAAGAAGCCCTCCCCAAAGGGGATATCTGCTGGTAAGTACTGGATGGAAAGAAGGTATGTGGCTTTTCATGCGTTGATGCGTACCATGTTCTAACAGGAGAGGGTGTTTCAACCTCTCCTGTTAGAACCCTTATGGAAGTCCCCTTGTTTGGAGGGGGCGTTGCCCGCTACTTTTCGTCGAGAAAATATAGTTGATTCACAATCTGTTCTTTCAAAACACTTTTGTTCGCCAGAGGATACTTCCTTATTATATCCTTCAAGGAATTGATTACGTGATGCATTTGTACAGATCTCTTCATTTCTACGACCGCGTCCAGGGTTTGTTTCATCTCATACCTCGATGGAGATGGCGCTCTTCCTTCTTCCACCTCTCGTGCAGATGTGAAGGTGTTTGGTGCCAGGGGCAAGGCCAGAGCCAGGGCCGTGAGGGTGATTTTCAGGGTTTTGTTCATATTTTTTCCTCCCATTTGTGTGAACATGCCTTTTATGATGTCATAATTTGACGGGGGGGGGCAATGTTTTAAGGAAGAAGACGCGAAGGCGGGTGTCCATACTTAATTCCATGGAACTGTTTGTGTTGAAAATGGGTCGCCGCTTGACGTGAGGACGACACAGAAGAGAGGCGTGGACGACAAGAGGCAGGCATGGTGAGGACAAGGGCAGAAGCTGGAGGCGCATGGTATTTTTTCCAGAAAGTCGAATACCCGCTAAAACACGAGCTTGTTAACCCTTCCTAGGCGTTGCGTGTCAGCCCCACGGCCCTTTTTCTGTCACCCCTCGCATGTTACCGTGTCACCCCCGCGAAGGCGGGGGTCCACCCTTTGTTCCATGGGGCTGGGGGCGTGAATGGGTCGCCGCTTGACGTGAGGACGACACAGAAGAGAGGCGGCGACGACAGAAAGTAAAAGCGAGAAGCCACACCTAACTTCATACAACTGTTGGGTTTTAAAATGGATTCCCGGCTGCGCGGGAATGACAAGGGACGCTGGAGGAAGAGAGGTAATCTATAGCCGAACCCCTATAATTTGATAATGCGTCACTCGTGGCTCGTGTATAGGTATACACGTCGCTTTCCTCGTTTTCTGTTATCAAATTAAGTTGTTCTAGCTATATACCCGCCTTTATCTTGCAAGTCGTTTTTGAGGGGATAGGTATTGACGATATCCTTCAAACCCAGCTTCTCCCCACCAGTTAAAGAAGCTTTCCTTGGAATCATCAGCTGAATCCCACCACCCGCAGACACATGGTAGATTTTTTTGTCGGCACGCATCTTTTTACCGTCTATCCGTACCTGGATGGCCGCATTTTCTTCCGTCGTCTTTTGTTCTTCTGCGTGTCCGATATACATCTCAGTCCCCTTGGGGACCAAAATCTCCACAACCAGCTGCGGCACGCCGAACTGCTTATATCATTCAGGCAAAAGTGCCAGGCTTTTCATCGCGTCACTCAAACCTCTAAAATGCCAGTTTGTGGCGAATGTCTCGCTTGCACCCAAAAGAATGTCCCTTTTTAGACCGTCATTGGCTGTTCTTGGCGGCGCGCCGGCCATACGGTTTAGGCGGATAGTTTGTGTGGTCACTAGACGAATCCAGCCTTCTTTAAATTTGCCAATTTGTTGCTCTTCATAGGTATTGCCCAACATAGGCAGCAGCAATCCTTCTAAGGTATAAGTGCCACCATTTTGTGAAGGCAGGCGCACTTCGACAAGATTTCCTCTCGGTCCCTTTTCAACGACGTGGAGATTTCCTGGTCTCCCAGGGACTAGGTCCTTAGCCATGAGGGCGGAGGGAGTTAAGATGCTTAAAAGCCCACACATAGACCTAAACCTGTGACTGTCAAAAGATTTATTCTCATAACATTCTCCTCGTAACGACACATCTTTTATTCTGCGCTTAATTTATTTATTTTATAATAAAAAATAATACTATTTTATCAAGGTGTTGGAATATTTGTCATTTCGAACGTCGTTAATGATCCCTTGTACTTTTGCAGTGCCCTTGCTAGTGTTTTTTCGTTTCTGTTGTGTGATACATTTATGCTGCGCCTTGCTTTTTATCAACCTGAAATCCCACAAAATACAGGAACGCTCCTGCGTCTTGCGGCGTGTATGGGCATCAGCCTTGATTTGATTGAGCCATGCGGCTTTGTGCTCACAGACGCACGCATGAGACGCGCCGGTATGGACTATCTTGAGCTCGCTAGCCTTAACCGTCATGAAAACTGGCAAGCATTCCATGGGGAGGCAATGCAGGCCAAACGGCGCCTTGTGCTTTTGTGCCCGAGAGCCCCCCATTCCTTAACAACCTTTACCTTTACGTCTTCAGACACCCTTCTTTTGGGCACCGAAAGTAGCGGCGTGCCTGAAGACGTTCGGGCAGCCTGCCCTGCAAGCGTCCACATCCCCATGCTTGCGGGAAGACGCTCCCTTAACGTTGCCATCAGCGCTGCCATGGTCCTGACAGAAGCTATGCGTCAACTAGAGGCTTTCCCCGCTAGCTCGTTCTTGGAGATGCAATGAGCATTCCGTGTCTAAAAAAAGGTGTAGAGATTATTGAAGAATATGTCAAAACACTCCCCGATACGCCCGGTGTTTACCGTATGCTGGATCACAGGGGAGACGTTTTATATGTAGGCAAAGCTAAAGCCCTAAAAAAACGTGTAAAAAATTACACACAAACAGCCCGACTCAGCCTTCGCATTCAACGCATGGTTGCCGCCACAACGTCCATGATGTTTGTGCATACGCAAACAGAAACTGAAGCCCTTCTTTTAGAAGCTAATCTCATCAAAAAATATAAACCCCGATACAATATTTTATTGCGCGACGACAAGTATTTTTACTATATAGAGATCACCAAACACCCTTTTCCGCGTTTGGGCCGCCATCGGGGGCCTCAAAAACAGTCCCATCAATATTTTGGTCCCTTTGCGTCGTCTCCAGCTGTATACGAAGCGTTGGAATCGCTTCACAAAACCTTTAGGCTCCGTCCGTGTAGTGACACTTTTTTTGCGTCTCGAAAACGCGTCTGTCTTGAATATCACTTAAAAAGATGTCATGGCCCTTGCGTAGGAAAGATCAGTCAGGATAGCTATAATGAGTGTGTGTCTCAAACGATTGCTTTTTTGAAAGGAAAAGATCAAGGGTTACAAGATGAGTTAGCCAGGCTTATGTCCGAGGCAAGCAAGCGACAAGATTATGAAACAGCCGCTTTGTACCGTGATCGCATCAAAGCTCTGACCCATCTTCAAAAGCAGCAAACGATTAATGTTTCCTCTTTGCAAGACGCAGATATTTTTGCCGTGGCACAAGAAGGGGATGAAACAGTTATTCAGGCCTTTTTCTATCGTCAGGGTCGTAACTACGGCAGCCTCAACCTTTTTCCTCAACGTATGAATGAAGAGGATTTTTCGGCCTCACTTGAAACATTTCTTGCTCTTTTTTACACAGACAAAACGCCCCCCAGGGAAATTCTTTTGAGCCATGCTCTGCCTGAACACAGTCGCCTTGCAGGGGCCCTTTCTCAAGCCGCACAGCACAAAGTCACAATCAGTAGTCCTCAAAAAGGCGAGAAGGCGCTTGTGATGGGTCAAGCGCTTATGAACGCAAAGGAAGAGCTTGCACGCCGCCACGCAAGTCATCTAAGTCATCAACAAAACCTTAAAAACCTTGCAACCTTTTTGGGACTTCCCGCCCTCAGCCGCATCGAAGTTTATGATAACAGCCACCTACAAGGAACAAACCGCGTTGGTGCGATGGTTGTGTTTGGTGACCACGGCTTTGATAAAACTGCCTACCGCACCTATAAAATCCGAACTCCAGCACTCCTCCACGGGGGAGATGATTACGCCATGATGCGAGAGGTCATGACCAGGCGCTTTTCACCCAAGGAAACGGCTGATACCCTTCGGATTTTACCCGACCTTCTCTTGATTGACGGAGGAATTGGGCAAATCAATATTGTACAGGAGGTTTTGACAGATCTTTCTTTGCACATACCGATTCTAGGTATTTCAAAAGGGCCAGATAGAAACGCGGGAAACGAACAGTTTCACAGGCCCGGTATGCCTTCTTTTGATTTACAGGACCGAAAAGATCTTTTGTTTTTCTTGCAACGTTTGCGCGATGAGGCTCACCGATTTGCCATTGGCGCCCACCGTAAAAAGCGAGACAAACAACTAACCTTTTCCAAGTTGGATGAAATCCCTGGCGTGGGACTTGCAAGAAAGCGAACCCTTTTACAGTATTTTGGATCCGCAAAAGGTGTTGCCGACGCAACGCCTCAAGATCTGGCCAAAGTCCCCGGCATCAGCGCTAACCTTGCCCAACATATTTTTGATCTGTTGCGATCAACCCGTTAAGATCTCTTGGCGCTACTGGGGCGCTCGCAAACCGTAATATGTATATCCTTTGACCAACTTTCCAGGTTCCCACAAAAATTGATGGGTTGTTTCGTAAACGCATATTTGCGCGTACAAATGCCCCTTATAGGCATAAGTCATTCGCCCCTTATGATCTCTTTCACGGGTAAAAAAATCCATTTCTGCGTACAGCGGCGACACGGGTGTTAAGTGAGAGGCAAGTGTGCCAACTTTGCCCAAATCCATAAGGTGTTCATACCCAGAATTCGTCAGCGTGTGAAGATTATCGGGGCATGACACTGTCATTTTAGCCATGCAGTTTGCGACACACAGTGAGCACAAGAATCCCCATAAAAATTTCACAATTTTTATTCCAATAATTTCGATCATTTCTATAACGTTCTAGGTATAACAAACACATCTTAATAAATGATGTAAAAAAAGATTCAATTTTACATGAGATCATGAAATGACTTAAGGGTTACCTAAGTTCGTCCATAACTTTGCTTACTCTTTCAGCGGATTATAGCGACGCTCATGATTAAGAAGCCATTGTTTGCGCGCGACGCCCCCGCCATATCCTCCCAGCTCACCACTGGTATTGATCACACGGTGACAGGGGATAATAAGAGCGAGCTGATTTGCCCCGTTCGCACTGGCAGTCGCCCTCACCGCACGGGAATGATCAATGGCATCAGCCATTTCTTTATAAGAGCGCGTTTGCCCCCAGGGGATCTCTCGAAGGGCCTGCCACACACGCTTTTGAAAGGAAGAGCCAATCAAATGTATAGGTCTTTTAAAATCTTGAAGAGTGCCCGAAAAATAACTCGTTAGCTCTTTTTCAAGACTGATGAGGGGGGGTGTTTTGCCAGGAATGATGGCGCCCTTTATTCTTTGCCTTAAACGCTCGACCTCTCTTTCTAGGCCTCGTCGGTCTACAAACTCAAGCAAATAAAGAGCGTCTTCATCTGCAATGGCTATCATGGGGCCAAGGGGGGTGTCAAACCAAGACGCCTTTAAAAGAGGTGTGTCAAGGCGAGAAGGTGCTGCGCCCATAATGCGTGAGAACGCATCCCTAAAGCCACTACTTGATTCATAGCCGACGTCTAGCTGTGCGTTAATGACCTTATCCCCATTTTTGATTTGTGCCATGGCAATCCCCATGCGACGTGCCCGCGCATACGCCACAAAAGTCATACCAAAACGCTTTTTAAATTGACGTCTGGCCGTTGATGCATCCACACACAATTCTTCAAAGTCTTTGTCTTTCCATCGTTTTTCAGGATTTATTTCGACGGCGTCCACAAGGAGCCGTACAAGGGGTGAGACTTGTGACGGATGGGAAAGTGGCAAACAGCGCTGACACGGACGGTAGGATGCATGCAAAGCGTGCCCCACATTTTCGAAAAATTCGCAGTTCTCGAACTTTGGTTTTCGAGCAGAGCATGTTGGACGGCAAAAAATCCCAGTTGTTTTTACCCCCACATAAAAAACACCCTCGTAAGCGCTATTACGTGCTAGCAGCGCTTGATAATACTCGTGATATTTTTCTAACGCCATCACCTCTCACCTCCTTCATAGAAACTATGTTTTCAGTATAAACGCGCCAGCAAAAAAGATCCGCCGTGATTCAGGCATTGAATTTTTTTCACAAAGGTGGTCTTCGTTTTTAAAAACAACTTGACCGCCTGTTCATAATCATGATTGATACAGAACAGAAATGAGGTAAAATTTTATAGTGGCTAGTAGAAAACAGCAAAATAATTTGTGGGAAGTGCTTGGTTATCCTAAAACCATAAGCGTACGCGTAACGCCCAATGCGTCGCGCAGTGACGTCCGTCTTGACACCCTCAAAACAGAAGAGAGACGCGTGCGGATCTATGTCACGACAACCCCCGAAAACGGCAAAGCAAACAAAGTAGTTTTGTCCCTCCTTGCCAAAGTGCTTCACGTCCCTATATCATCGCTCCAGATTATTCAAGGCGAAACCTCGCGAGATAAAGTGATTGCCGTGGATGCCCTATCCCCTCAAGAAAAGTCTCTTACAACAGCATAAGATACCTTGCCTTACAAAAGACTTCCTTTATGGCGCCCTAAAAACCTAATCCCTGGTCACCATAGCTCTTTCTGTCATGCGCCTGATCGCATATTCGGCCTTCAAGTGAACCTTGCGCCCAAGTAGTTTTAGGGCGACGTCTTCAATCTCTTGAAGGAGCGATTCAAACATCGTGTAGTTATACCCACAACGCTCGTAAAAAGGAGAGATCTTGGCATAGGGCTTTTGCCACCCAAAAAGTGATTTGAAGACAAAATCAATGGTCAGCGGTGCACGAACTTTGTCGACACTTTGTTTAAACCCTTGAAACATGGCTTGGTGCCCATAGATAATATGGAGGGCTTTTTTGGCGTTCAAGCTTGCCTCTGAAAAATCGGTTTCGAGCTTTGCTTTGGCAAGTGTGCAAGCAGCGTGAGCTTCTCTTAACATGTCTCTTGTATAGAACAAAAGGTACAGGCCAACATGCTGAGAAAAAGACTGTTCATCCTCTTTCTTACGAAACTCTATGCCACAGTTTCCTGTTAGATCAATGGCATAAAGGCGTTCTTTGTCTTCATCATAAAGGAAGTTTCCCCAATTGGTATCTGGATGAACAAAGTGCCACCTTCCTTTTTCTAAAGACTTTTCAGGATAGTAGGAAGAAAGCGTTCTATTTGCCTCAGGCGAGGACAACATCACGTAGGTATTGCCTAATTGCAGACCGCATTGATAGAAAATTGATCTGATTTTTTGCTCATTCAAATCATGGGCATTTTTAGCAAGATTGCGAAGCGTGTTCCCTGAAACCCCCTTCATATACATCGCGCGCACGTTATAAGCATCATCACGGGCCATGCCATAGATCTCTGCCAAACCAAGTACTTTTATCTCTTCTTTTTGTTGCTGCAAAAACTCATTCTCTAATTCAAAATAAATCTTTGTGGTGTTTTGAACCCGTTCAAGATTCTCAAGCTCTGCTTCATAAGACTTCACATTTTTATAGTGCCTTCTAACAAAGAACCTATGCTCGTCCGTTGGATGATAAATAAAGCTAATCTCATCAATGTCACGAGACCCTTTCACTGAAACGGTTTTTAGGTAAGGACAATCCTCAAATCCCCCGAGGACACATTGAGGAAGATAACCTCTGATCATCCCTTCTGAGTGCTCGTAATAAGCACATGTATGATCTTTCACCTTTTGGAATGCTTCGTCGCTCTCCAAAAAAAGTGTGGCGTGAACAAATGGACTCGCAAAAGCGAAGCCCACGCCGAATAAAAATGTTTGGATTTTTTTTTGCATGAAAACTCTCCCGCGAAGAACAGTCCTTATAAATTTTCATGACTTTATTAATTTTTTATTGTCAAATTTTATAATCAATATTAATTTTTTTTATTCTTTTATCGACAATACTGAAAATAATTACGAAAAATTATTTTTTCTAAGGTCTAAAAAAATGATTAAGTATAAATTCGACAACCCTTTCGTCGTAATTCTTCAAACCAGGAAGGGAGAGATAAGCGTTTGTTAAGACGCACATCGAGCTTTGCCAGATTTGGTAGAGTCCTTAAGGATTCTGGCAAGGTGCACAGATCATTCTCTCGCAGATCTATCTCTTCAAGGGCGGTACAAAACCCCAAAGATTCTGGCAAAGAGGTCAGTCTATTTTGACGAAGGCTCAAGACTTTTAAACGCTTAAGCCCCGCCATTTCTTGGGGGAGTGTTTGAAGGTTATTTTTATCAAGGATCAGCTTTTGAAGACAGGAGAGCTTCCCAATTTCGGGACTGATCCACGCCATTTGGTTGTCATACCCATGGAGTTCACAAAGAGCGGTCAGTCCTGCGATTTCATCCCCGAGCGCTTTGATCTGATTGCGATAGCAGCGCAGTTCTTCAAGGGCACGCAGATCACTCAGACAAAAGGGTAATCGGCTAAACCCGTTCTGACTGATATTCAAATAAAGGAGTTTTTTTAAACCACTCAGATTTTGAGGTAAATCCTCAAAATGATTGCCTGCCAAATACAAAAACCTCAAGGACAAGAGGGCCCCCACCTGAGGAGGTAAGTGGCTCAGTTGATTGTGCTGTAAATCCAAAATTTCTAAGTTTGATAGCTTTTCCACGTGGGAGGAGAGAACGTCGATGACATTGGCACTGATGTTCAGATGTGTCAGACTTTTCATTGTCCAAAGCCACTCGGGCAGTTCTTTTAGCTGATTATCATAGCAGCTCAGATGCTTAAGGCGCGCCAGGGTCATAAGACCGTCTGGCAGCGTGCTTAGATTGTTTCCATCGAGCCAAAGTCCTTCGACATCTGTCTTGCTTTGATCGAATGCGCGTCCTTCATAAAACTGACCTGTTAAATCCAAGGTGGCCTTAGTCATTCAGTGAGATTTTATGGTAATAAGAAAGCTCTTGAATTTCCACAGATAGCCCGGTTTTTTTGTGCGTCACCCCCTCTTTTTTTAGATGCTCTGACAAAAGGGTCAGAAGGCCTTGACTCACCTTTTCCAAGGTCTCAGGCGCGCGTCCTGGCAACACCTTCAAGGTAAGATGGATGAACGCGTCTTCAGGATTACCCTCCCCTACACGAAAGATGGTGTGTTCAAGGGCGCGACTTTTGCAGCTTGAAAGCTGGGTTGGCAAAGCCTCTACAACAAAGTTGTGGGCCCTTTCAAAGAAGCTTTCTAACGTGGGTTTCTCACACGCACCTTTTGAAAACTCTATGATGATATGTGGCATGTCATCCTCTCCTTTTTTAACTAACTTATCGAGCCATAAGAAAAAGATTTTCGCAAGAGGTGTCGATGGGACACGCTCTTGACAAGATTGCGCCTTCCTCTCTCTCGTGTTAGTGCTTAAAAGGGTTTTTTAGGGGATCATTCTATGTTGTTTTGCGCTCACAACCTTCGAGGATTATTGATAAGTTTTTTTGCGTTATCAAACCTTTATGCATCTAGCTTTGAAAAAGATGACACTGATAACACCCCTAACTATCATGGCTGCCTTTCTTGCGAGATAAACAATCCCTGTTCTTTAAGCTTACCGAAAGATCATCCGTTTTTTCTCGCAATCACCGATGAAAAGCTCCAAGAGCAACTCACAGCCCTTCCTTTAAAACCCCTTGTGGCAGACCTGACACTTGCGCAAGGAGAAAACCTTATTCAGGCCTTGATACAAATTCGCGATAATAGTGTTCGCACGCACGTAGTCAAGCTTTTGCAAAAGGATGAGCTTCGTTTGGTATACAAGGAATATCTACCTGCGCTTGTGACTTTTTTGTCAGGCATTGACGTCTCAATTAAACGTATAATCGCCGCTTATCTTGCCGAAAAAAGTCTTGAACAAGCTATCTGCTTTGTCCAGGGTCAACATTTTCCTTCATCGGACTTTTCAAGGCCATTGAAAATTTATGGCCCCAAAGAACACGGGTGGTAGACTTTTCTACTCATTTAGCGTGCCTCGTCAGGCGTTTTTCCTTCAAACCTGTATGCTGTGGTGGTATCTTGCGGCAAATAGTACTGGAGACATGCCATGAGCCTTGCAAAAACCTTTGATCCGGCCGCTTTTGAAACAGAGCTTTATCACGCGTGGGAAGAAAAAGGGACGTTCTCCCCGCAAAGAGACAATCAGGGCCTTGCGCCTTACGTTCTCATGATGCCGCCGCCTAACGTCACGGGAACCCTTCACATGGGGCACGCCCTAACCTATACCCTGCCCGATATTTTAGTGCGTTATCACCGCATGCAGGGACGTGAGGTCTTTTGGCAACCAGGCATGGATCACGCGGGCATTGCAACCCAACTTGTGGTGGAAAAGCAACTTACGGCCCAAGGCCTTGACCGGCGGACCATGGGACGCGACGCTTTTCTTGAAAAGGTCTGGGCCTGGAAAGAAGAGTCAGGGGGCATCATTGTTAACCAGCAACGTCGCCTTGGCATTTCTCCCCACTGGGAAAAAGAGCGCTTTACTTTGGACGAAGGATTAAACGAAGCCGTCCGTCACGCTTTTGTGACCCTTTATGAGCAGGGCCTTTTGTACCGTGACAAACGTCTTGTGAACTGGGATCCGGTACTCCTCACAGCTGTGTCTGACTTAGAAGTCCAAAACATCGAAGCCCAAGGTCATTATTGGCACATCCGTTATTTAGTTGAAGGGACTCAGGACGAGTACATTGTGGTCGCGACCTCTCGTCCAGAAACCCTTCTAGGGGACCAGGCGGTTGCCGTCCATCCCGATGACGAGCGTTATCAGCATCTTGTTGGCAAACACGTCCTCATCCCCCTCGTGGGGCGCCGGATTCCCATCATTGCCGATACGTACTGTGATCCTGAAAAGGGGACGGGCGCTGTAAAAATTACTCCTGCACATGACTTTAACGACTTTGAAGTCGGCAAACGTCATGGTCTCACCCCTTTGAACATCCTTGATATTCACGCACGCCTCAATGAAAACACCCCCGAGGCCTATCAAGGCCTGGACCGTTTTGTGGCTAGAAAGCAAATCATTGCTGATCTTGACGCACAAGGAGATCTTGTGAAGGTTGACACTGTGAGCTTGATGGTACCCAGGTGCGAACGTACAGGAGAAATCGTCGAGCCGTTCTTGACGGATCAGTGGTTCGTGGACGCGCCAACCCTGGCCAAACCCGCCCTTGCGGCCGTGAAAAGTGGTGAGGTGGCCATGGTGCCCGAGCAGTGGAAGGCAACCTATTATTACTGGATGGAAAATATCCAACCTTGGTGTGTCTCGCGCCAGCTCTGGTGGGGGCACCGCATTCCCGCCTGGTACGGTCCCGATGGACAGGTGTTCGTTGCCAAAACAGAAGAAGATGCCCAGAAAAAAGCACGGATCCATTATGGGACTGAGAGCGCTCTTAGCCAGGACACGGACGTGCTGGATACCTGGTTTTCGGCAGGGCTTTGGCCCTTTTCAACCCTGGGATGGCCAGAGAACACACCCGAGCTTGCCCATTACTATCCAACCTCGGTTCTTGTCACAGGCGTGGATATCCTTTTCTTTTGGGTCGCGCGCATGATGATGATGGGCTACCATTTTATGAAGGCCCCTCCCTTTAAAACCATTTATCTTCACGCCCTTGTCCGCGATGAAAAAGGGCAAAAGATGTCGAAGTCCAAGGGTAATATTGTAAACCCCCTGGATATTATCGACAGCGTCGGGGCGGACGCCCTTCGCTTTACGTTGGCAAGTCTTTCCACACCTGGGCGCAATATTAACTTTTCCAAAAACGTCGTGGAAGGCTACCGAAATTTTGCAACAAAGCTTTGGAACGCGGCGCGCTTTTGCGAGCATTACGAGTGTGTGTATGACCCCGCCTTTGATCCCAAAAGCGCCAAATCAACCTTAAACCGCTGGCTGCTTTCGGGGCTCCACACCCTTCAAAAAGATCTTGAAGACGCCCTCTCCCGCTACCGTTTTGATGAAGGGGCAAGCCTTTTGTATCAATTCATTTGGGGTCAATATTGCGACTGGTACGTGGAGTTTGCCAAACCTATTTTGATGTCAGAAGACGCAGACCTTAAAGCCGAGACAAAGAAAACGGCTGTGTGGGTTTTGGGGCGCCTGTGTCACCTCCTTCACCCCTACATGCCCTTTGTCACGGAAAAGCTGTGGATGCATTTGACCGGAGCGTCGTCGCCGTCCTTGATCACCAGTCCCTGGCCAAAGGCGAATGACCTTGAAGCCATTGAGGCCGTGCCCTTCTTTGATTGGCTTATTGACCTGATCACGGCCGTACGCTCGACCCGGACAGAAGTCGGTGTGCCGGCAGGTGCCACCATTCAAGTCGGCTTTAGTGAGCTAGCGCCTGCCCTTCACCAGGAGCTCGTTCGTCAAGAAGACCTTTTCAAACGCCTTGTGCGGGCGGACGGTGTATCCTACGACGCGGCAAAGAATAGCGCTTTTACAGACGGGGCTGTTTCGGGTGTTGTAAAGGACGCGACGTTCCTTATTCCCGTGGGCGACCTCATCGACGCGCCCTCAGAAAAAGCACGCCTTGAAAAGGCCCTGATCTCCCTTGAAAAGGAAATCAAGCCCCTACAGGACAAGCTTGCCCGCGAAGACTTTGTGTCAAAGGCGCCTGAGGAAATTGTTGAGAAAATTAAAGAACGTCTTCAAGAAGCCCAAAGCACCCGTGAGAAAACAAAGGGTGCCCTTACGCGTATGACCGCGCTCATAAGAAAGTAGTCAACTGTTGCCGCGTGTCCTTTGGGACACGCGAGTTTCTTTAAAGGGATGGCTTTGGCTGTTTCTTCACAAGGTCTTCAAATTGACGCGCTTCTTCTAGCTGGGCCATATAAGCTTTTTTGCTGATTTCTTGGGGTTCGTTATGGGGGGGAAGTGTGAGGAGCTCAAACTGCTCTTTAAATCTTGTGCCCCCCATACGCGCTCCAAAATTCTGACGAAGCTCTGCAAGGCCTTTTACATCCTTTAAGTAATTGAGTGACACAGCAAGCTTAATCAAAAGTTTATTCTGATCATCACCGCTAAGCCCCGGCGTGAGAATCGCCTCGGATACTAAGCGCTGTACGAGCGCCCAATCTTTAGCGCTCCAAGCTAAGCGGATTTTTTGCTGAAAAGCTTCTTGGGTTTTGTCTTGTTCAATGACTTGAAATGCTTCTTTTGTTTTGCCGTGCTTGGCCAAGAGCCTTGATTGAAGAAAGCGCATTTGAGGCGCAATGGCGTCTTGGTCTGGCATGGTCAAAAGCTGACTCAAGAGCACTTGAGCGTTTTGGTCTTCACCGTTCTTTTCAAAAATTTCTGCTTGCCTCAATAAATATTCACCTTTCTTTTTGGGCTCTTTATAGGCGCGCACCAAGTACTCAAGGGCTCTGACGGCCTGGGGAAGCAAATCCAAATCCTCGTAATCCTGGGCAAGCTGCGAAACAACCTGGTGCCCTGCCTCGCCTTCTGGAATCATTTCTTTAAAGCGATCATAAAAGGCAACCGCCATGTATTTAGGTTGTGCTTGCCGGTCCATAAAATGAGAGCGAAAAGCTTCCTGCCCCCTATGGATATAGTCTTGAGCCTGGGGTAAATGGGCAAATTGCTCCTTGATCATCCGGTATAAGAACAAGGCCTTATCATAGTCCTTTGTTTTTACGTAAAGGTCTGCAAGCTCCCCTGCTAGCTCCATCTCTAAAGAGTCACCCCGCCAGCGGTATCTGATGTCCTCTAGCGCCTTAATTTTTTGTGAATGATTAAGAGGTGTTACAGAGTTTTCAGCCAAATACCGACAGGCTTCGACACGGCTTTTATCATTCATACCCTCCTCGCATAATTTCTGAAGGACGCCGATTACCGCATAGTCAACAGGAGCAAGGGCAAGTTCAAGAAATTTGTACATTTCTTTTTCGCGTCTACTTAGCGCTTCCTGGTTCATCAGTTTTAAGAAAAGTTTTCCCGGATATTTAATGCGATGGGAGGCGTACGCCATCATCATGTAGACGGGGTCCACAACGGGTTGAGGGTACTCCTTTAAAAGTTTTAAACGGCCAACCGTTTGTTTAAGTCCTTCGTGAAATCTTTCCTGACCAAGGGTTGCGACCCCTTGCCACAAAAGCGCGTGCTCGTCGCCAAGCTCTGCTTGAGATCTGAGAATTTCTTGGGCGGCGTCGTGTTGGTTATATAGAATATGACAGATGGCGTGGAGAAGCTTGATGGTGGGATTCTTTTCTGCTTCCGGATCCTTATCCAGGATAAACTCGAGGCTTCCCATGGCCATGGCAATATCGCCCTTTGAGAGAAAACCTAAGGCAAGATCTTCACGGTTCTCCATCATATGTGCGTGATTGACTCTTGGATCAAGAAGTTTACCGGCATTCATACGGCGAACCATCTGATCAAAATTCTTCTCGGCCTCTTGCCAGTCAGAGGGCTTTATCGAGGGAGGAGGCGTTGCTTTTTCCCGTTTTTCCCCCCTATCAGAGTCACTTGAAAGGGACAGAGGCGCGGCCGTCCTTGACAAAATCAGTTGATTTTCTGGTGCAACAGATCCCACCACGCCGTCACTTTTAATAAGCGCAACAAACCCCCTCAGGGACGGAATGATCTTAACGTCCACATAGTCGCGGGTAATTTCTTGTAAATCTTTTCCGGGCGCCACAATGAAGTGGTCTTTTGTCTGAGGATTCGTTACGTCCACGACTTTAAAGGCGGACGGCAGTTTTACTCCAAGGGCATTGGCCGGCTCTTTGAGGGGAGTTGTCACGTATTGATGCTCAAGGGCCTCATCCTCGTGATCATCCTCATCGTCAGAGTCCGGCATCACAAAACGCATACTCCAAGTATTTTGTTCGTCATTACGGGTAATGGAGACATCGACCCTAGGCTTTAGCTTGACAAAAAAACCGCTCCCTTGCCCTAACGTTAAAGGGGTAAATGCCTCGTGAAAATCACTATCTGGTTTTAGGTGACGCGTATCAAAATCTGCCTTTTCATCAAAAATAAAGTAGGCATATTGGTTATGGGTAAAAAGAGCTGCCTGCGTCGGGCTTTGCCACCTTGTGACAATTTTTTCCTTGTTGCGCTTGTGATGAACTGTGTGCACCTCAACGCGCTGCGTCACATTGGGCGCTGGCGTTGACGGGGGGGAAGCCGCGACATTTAACTCTGACGCTGGGACGTTGACTGCCTGGGTTACCGGCACACTTTTTAAGCGCTCTTTTCCCTTGGTCACTTTGGAAGTCTCTTTCTTTATCTTATTATTCTTCTTGATCACCCCTTTCACGATGATGGGGTCACCCCCCATGGACGCAGGCTTTGACGCATCAAGTATCAAGGGATATACCCCCAGATAGGTGCTTAGCAAAGCAATCTTGACGCGCCCCATAATACCATCCTGTCTTTATTAATGTTTCGCATCTTAGCATTTTCCCTATTTTCTTTATAAGGGCAATCATCACAGATGAAAGGCTTTTTATCTAACTGATGAAGAAACAACACATTTATTCTTTTTTTAAATTTCCTCTCCCTGAAAGCTTAAAAATTTCGTATAAGTATCAGCACCATATGGGGAGAAAAAAGATGATCATTCTTTCAAACGCTGATTTGCTTAAGAAAATACAGAATGACGGCATTGTTTATATCGATTTTCGTTTTACCGATCCCAGAGGTGTTTGGCATCACATGAGCTTTCACGCCAATGCTGTGGATGAAGATCTTTTGGAAACCGGCATCATGTTTGATGGCTCATCCATCGCTGGGTGGCGTAACATCGAAAATTCCGACATGATTTTGATGCCGGATCCCACGACTACTTGGGCCGATCCTTTTTCCCCTTATCCCACTTTTGTGGTCACCTGCGATATTTTGGACCCTGCCACAGGAAAGGGTTACAATCGAGACCCGCGTAGTATTGCCAAGCGTGCAGAAAACTACCTCATTAACTCTGGTCTTGCAGACCGAGCTTTTTTTGGACCAGAGCCTGAGTACTTTGTGTTTGATCAAGTTCATTATGACACCAATGCCACCCACGCTTTTTATCATCTTCATTCCAGCGAAATTTCATGCCTTAACAACAGTATTTTTGGTCAAAGCAGTCCTTTTACCACCCATCAAGGCCACGCCTTTAATCAAGGAGGAGGATATTGTCCTGCTGGCCCTGCCGACACCCAAGAAGAGCTGCGTGCCAGAACCTTGTCGGCCCTTGAAAAGGTCGGTATACGCATTCAAAAGCACCATCACGAAGTCGCCCCAGCCCAGCACGAACTGGGTTTTGAATATAATACCCTTCTTAAGATGGCAGATGCCCTTCAGACCTTTAAATATATTGTGAAGACCGTTGCCCACAAAAACGGCAAAACAGCCACCTTCATGCCCAAACCCATCCAAGGCGATAATGGATCCGGCATGCATGTACACCAGTCATTGTGGCTGGGGGATCACCCTCTTTTCTATGGTAATAGGTACAGCGAACTCTCCCAAGAAGCCCTTTACTATGTGGGCGGTATTCTCAAACATACAAAAGCCCTTAATGCGTTTACCAACGCCACAACCAACAGCTACAAGCGCCTGGTGCCGGGATACGAAGCCCCCGTCTATCTTTCCTATTCCGCAAGAAATAGATCCGCTGCCATTCGTATTCCCCATACTGAAAACTGGCGGGCCAAACGCATCGAGGTGCGCTTTCCTGATCCTGCTGCCAACCCTTATCTTGCCCTCTCTGCCATGCTCATGGCGGGACTTGACGGCATCATGAATAAAATTGATCCGGGGGCCGCCATGGAAAAAAACCTTTACAAAGAGGATGCTAGCACCCTGGATAATATGTGCACCAGTCTCAAAGAGGCCTTGGATCACCTGGATCAGGACCGTTCATTTCTCACCCAAGGCGACGTCTTTGATGATGATCAAATCGAAGCATACATCGCCCTTAAGCGGAGTGAGATGGAGGAGGTAGAAAAAGGCCCTACACCCGGTGAATTCAAGATGTATTACAGCTTATAAAGGTAAATTTTATAGTTATTGAATTTGATTATTTTAGGGTTATACAAGGATTTATCCTGATATGGCAAACGGTTAAAACCGTCCCCCTAAACTGACGGCCTACTAGTTTTAACGGCAAGTCTAGCCAAGCCGCGAAGGTCGATACCTAAGGCTTGAACCTTTCGTATTTTAGAATGACTCACTTCCTACCTTATGGCATGCAAGAGAATCGCGTCAATGGTGGACCAGACAAAGGTTATCTAAGTTCCAAAGTCCATGATGGATAAGATGCTTTGACGTAAGCTCCCCTAAAGGTCTCACACTCTGAACACTGTCTAATGCGCTTGATATCGCTCACAGATATCCTAACTGTCCCCCTGACGCTCACACTGATTTGACGCGCACGACGCCAAGGGTTGACGGTCTCGTCATCCTTTGACGTCATTTATACCCACCCTTTCTTTGACATGCCCTTTTGTGAACCCTTACATTTCAAAAAACCAAATGGTACAATCTAAAAAAATAGGGAGTAGAAGGAAAAAAAATGAAGGAAGACTCGTTTCTAGGACTGTCACCCGAAGGATTTCACCGCGTCTATTACCGCACCCACGGGCAATATCGACCTGACGCCGCATTTATCTGTGTGCACGGTTTAACACGCAACTCTTCTGACTTTGACTTCCTTGCCCAAAAGCTTCAAAGTCGTCATTACGTTGTCTGTCCTGATATTGTGGGCAGAGGACGAAGTGATCGATTAAAAAACGGGGCTTATTACTCATATCGTCAGTATTTAAGCGACGTAAATACCCTCATCCAAAAAACAAATACGTCCAGTATCGACTGGCTTGGAACCTCCATGGGCGGCTTATTGGGCCTTTTGCTGGCAGCACAACCTCGCACGCCCATCAGGCGCCTTATCCTGAATGATGTGGGCCCTATTGTTCCCGTAGCCGCCATAGAGCGACTTCGCTCATACGCAGGCGTTCATTTCGAATTTCAAAATCGTAATGAAGCAGAAGCGTTTTTGAAGGTGGCATATGCCCCTTTTGGCCCCATGTCCCCAGAAGCATGGCAGCATTTTGCGGATAATAGCCTCAAAAGCACGCCCCATGGCACCCTTACGCTTAATTATGATCCGTTGGCGGCAGGGGCCGTTGAGGAGAAGCCCCAAGACGACACGGGGGTATCGACGGATCTTGAAGGAAATGTCACTTTTTGGCCCCTTTGGGACAAAATCACGTGTCCTGTGTTCGTCATACACGGCAAACACTCAGACATTATCACGGCAGAGACACTTGCAGAAATGAAATCAAGGGGCCCCCAATTCGAATCCTATGAAATCGAAGATACAGGTCATGCACCGTCTTTAACATCGGAAAGCCAGGTTCTTCCCATCCTTGAGTGGATTGAGAGAACCCAATCTCTTGTGGCAGACGATTAAAGGGAAGAGTTTTGATTTCAACACTCCAAGGAACAGGTTTTTTACGCCTTCCTTTGAATCGTAAAGTCCACGGTTTGTTGCAATGCTTGCGTGATATGGGTGGGAGAAAAAAGGGACAGCGCGTTTTTAGCTTCCAAAGCGTAGGTCTTTGCCACATCCATAGCACGCTCAAAAGCCTTATGTTTTTCTAGGTAAACAAGGGCTTGACGCCACTCAGCTTGTGTGCGCGCCGCGTTCGGGATAAAAATTCTTGTCCAGAATGCTTGTTCTTTTTGAGAGCCACTTTGGTACGCAAGCACGACGGGAAGGGTCACTTTTCCCTCTAGAAAATCACCCCCAATTTTTTTTCCAAATGCACTTGTTTTTCCCACATAATCAAGAACATCATCTACCACTTGAAAGCAGATACCCAGGGCACGCCCATAAGTTTTTAACGCACGGGAAACCTCAGTCGAACTGTCAACCAACAAGGCGCCAACCCCAGTGGCGGCTTCAAAAAGGGGGGCAGTTTTAGCCGTCATGACCTCTAGACAAAGGTCCTGGGTCACGCCCACATCTCCCATCAGGCTGAGTTGGAGAATTTCTCCCTCAGACAACTTTGCAGCTGTGTCGGATAAAAGGGCAAGAACCGATAGTGATCCTTCTTTGACCATCAATTGAAACGCTCGGGCAAACAAAAAGTCCCCCACAAGCACGCTTGCTTGATTGCCCCAAACAGCGTTGGCCGTGGGCTCACCGCGCCTAAGCACACTCTCGTCCACAACATCATCATGCAAAAGCGTCGCACCGTGAATAAACTCCACGCAGGCGGCCAAATTGATCGCAGCCTGTCGAGGCGCCCCACACAAATAAGAGGTTGCCAAGGTCAGCATTGGCCGGATGCGCTTGCCCCCTGCCTTGAGGAGATGAGCGCCCAACTGCGGGATAAGAGGCACCCAACTTCCCAGCGCCTCAAACATCACCGTTGTGACCACCTCCATATCCGTGCACACAAGGGCTTTTAGGGCGTCCAATGAAGGCTCGGCAACCGTAAGAAGTTCGGCGTTTGCTCGATTCAAAAAGACCTCAATTTTTTTGTCTTTGGTAACATGAGTAGACTATGCAATAAACCTCGCCATAAATAAACCTCTGTGACGATAAAAAAATCTTCTCCATCACCCAACACCTTTGATGCTCTTTTGGCTTCACCCTTATCAAAGAGAAATTAACCAAATTTTAAGGATTTAGGTGGTTACATACGTACTCTAACCTCTTCAAAGGGAGAATTATTATGCTAAAAATGCCTGTAACTGCCTTTATGTGCAGCCTCCTTGTGCCATTTACCCATTGCCAGGCAAGCGAGCCCATTAACGCAAAGAGCAGAGAAGCAAGTGCCCTCACTAAAATTCCCACAGGAGCCGTTGTGGTGGATGGTCAAAAAAATAAAAGTACCCTTCCAGAATGCCCCCACCTTTCCCTAGAAGAACTCATGGCGGCCCGTCAGGCAGGAGTCTATACTGAAATCTATCCTGACAAGGGACGTGAATGGAGGTTTGAGGGTCTTGAAAAAATTAATTGGTCAAAGACATTCAGTGACGTCACAAGAGACGGCTATGGTAACTTTCGCGGTAATCGCTTTGGCCCCCTTGACCTTAAGGGCACAATAAAATGTAATGCCTACAAACTATGTTTAGAAGATGCAAAAAGTGAATGTAATGAGTTCTATGCCTTTGATCTAATTTTGATAAAGAACGGCGAAAAAAGTGGCCCCCTGACAACACCCACTACGCAAAACAAACCTTCTGCTCCAACCCTAACGCTTGGTACACCTACCATCAAGAAGCCATTGACGTCTAAACCCACCCCCAAACCTCCTGCAAAAACTGCAAACCAACCACAAAAGGGTGAAAAAGAACTCTCTTCTATTCCCAAAACAAAGGGAGGCCCCATTCGTTTTGGTCTGTTGATTGAGGAGGGTTTTGAAAACAAAAAACAATATGTCGTCAAAGTCGAAGGAAAAGGCCAGGGCTCTCTTCCCATTGGCACGTACACAAAGGGGCAACGGATTGACTTTGATCCCTTATTTTTGGTTGCTGGATTAACCTACAAGGATGAATTACAAGCATCCCTTGTCGCGGGAGAAGAGGTCATTCCCTGTGGAGGAATCTCGCCCATTAATCAAGAGGGTATGCTTGTGGCTTCTGCGCGTCTTCTCATTAATCAGAAAGGAAACAGTCTGAGTTGTGAGGTGCTTGTGCGCGCAGAAAGCAGTGCCACTGCTCCCACAACGACAACGACAACCACAACGACGACAACGACAACCACTGCCACTCCCCCTGCCCGTAATCCTGGAGGACGCGCGATGGCTGTTGGCGTGCTTGCACAAAATGCGTTCGACAACAAAGAAACTTACACCTTCTATTTTGATGGCAAGGTCGCAGGCAGACTCACGCCGGGCGCCTATAAAGAAGGAGAAAAAGTCGATTTCGCTCCCTTGAATCTTATTAGGGAATATCCACTAGAAAGCCCAGCTGCGCTGTCCTTGGAGTATCAGACAGGAAAGTTCATCGAGTGTGGAGAGGCTGCCACTGCCAATTCTAAAGGTAAACAGGTGGTTTCTTTGCGTTACGCAGTGAGCGTTTCAGCCGGAAAAGTCTCGTGTGAACCACTGGTTCGATTAAACGAATAGATTGACCTTGTCTTCCAGGGCTGGCTTTTGACGCCGGCCCTGGAAGACATTTTTCTAAGGAATAAAGCCACAATACTTGAATGTGCCCTCGACTCTGGCTATAAATGATCAATCCTTTTGGCCTTCTGCTATATACATGCATAAAAAATATAATTTGATTTTCTTTTTTGTTCATGTTACCCCTCTTTTATTATGAGTATTATCCATGCACCCTCTTTTTGACAAAAAAAATATGACACTTCTCGATAGAGACCTAGAAGAAGCAAGGCGTGTTTTGCATCTTGAAGCAGCCGCCCTAACGTCCTTGTCCCAAAGCCTTGAGACTTCCTTTATTAAGGCGTTGGACACGTTAGAAAATACCAAGGGGCGCATTATTATTTCAGGCATGGGAAAAAGCGGTCATATTGGAAAAAAAATGGCGGCGACCTTTGCATCAACCGGCACCCCTGCCCTGTTTATTCACCCCGCAGAGGCAAGCCACGGGGATCTTGGCATGCTGACAAAAAGTGATACCCTTTTGGCCATGTCTGTCTCTGGTGAAACTGCCGAATTATCAGATATCATCTTGTTCGCCTCACGCCACCATATTCCCATCATTGCCATGACTTTTAACCCTGACAGCTCCCTTGCGCACACTGCAAACATTTGCCTGACCCTTCCCAAAGAAGAAGAAGCATGCCCTTTGGGTATGGCACCCACGACTTCTAGCACCATGATGCTGGCACTTGGAGACGCCATGGCCGTTTGCCTTTTGAAAAGAAGAGGATTTTCAACAGAAGATTTTGGATCCCTTCATCCAGGCGGCAAACTTGGTAGAAAGCTTTTGCGCGTCGAGCAAATCATGCACCAAGGAGACGAGTTGCCGCTTTTACATCATGGGTCCTGCATGCAAGATGTGATTTTAGAAATGACGCAAAAATCTCTTGGATGTGTAGGCATTGTCGAGGATGACGGCACTCTTGTCGGCGTCATCACCGATGGCGACCTGCGCCGGCATATGTCCCCCCAGCTTTTACAAGAAAAAGCCAAAGATATCATGACCCTGAGGCCCCGAACTATTTCGGGCACCATGCTTGTGGCAGAAGCTGTTAGTTTTCTTTCCGAGAATCGTATTACCAATGTGTTTGTGACAGAAAAAAAAGATGGAAAAGAATTTCCTTTAGGTGTTCTTCATATTCACGCATGCCTAAGAGCAGGTTTCGCATGAGCCCTACCCCCCTTAAACTGACGAACTGGACAAAAGCGCACAAAAAGTCCCAAACCCATTCAGCAAAGGTGCGCATCATGCGGGTTTTAATCCCAGGAATCGCAGCCACCATCCTTGCCACACTTTTTTTGTGGTCTCCCGTTGAGCATTTTTTTTCACACGAAAAAGTCACCGGCGGCGTGACGCTCCAGGACTTGACCTTGCGAAATGTCGTTACCAAACCCAGTATCCACGGCCTTGATCAACAAGGACGCCCCTATCACTTGAAAGCAGTGGAAGCCCAGCAACTCAACCCTAATGAAGCACATCTTGTGACACCCCACGGCAAAATCGACTGCGAAAACAACATGAAGGTTGATATCACCTCAAAGACTGGTTTTTATCAAGGTAGGGATAAAATCCTTACCTGCGAAGAAGACGTCCATGTGACAACGTCTGACGGTTACATTTTGGACAGTGACAAAGCGCATTTGCATTTAAACTCTAAACAGACAAAGGGAGAAGGGGCTGTGAATGCCCAAGGACCCACGGGAACGATCCACGGGAACCAGGGGTATACCCTCACCCAGGAAGGGAATCTTCATGTGCACGGACCGAGCAAAATGACCATCAACACAGGCAAAGATGGATCTTCTTGAGACTCTAAGCCCGCCTAAAGTGGGTTATGAGTTACAAAGATACACACCATCACCGCTTGTAAGAATGTTTTGTTTAAGAAACGATCTGCCTTTGTGGCCCCTGAGGACGCTTTTTACGACATGTTTCTCAACAAGATGCATTTTTTCCTTGATTCTTATAAACGATTACGTTAAACATCTCACTGTTCGCATGGTCCCCATCGTCTAGAGGCCTAGGACACCGCCCTCTCACGGCGGCAACAGGGGTTCGAATCCCCTTGGGGACGCCATCTTACTCTTGATCTCTTTTTGTTAACTATTTTGAAATACCGAAGTTACTTCGTACCCCCCCCAGCGACTTTGCGTAAAGAGTGGTCCTGTCACACCAATACTTTAAGAGTTGTTTTGTGCCTCACACAAAATCAGCGATCTTCTTCTGGGTCTTTCTTGTGATAGAAATCACACAGATGTTTTCAAGATTTCTCAAATACCATAAAACTATGCAGTTTTTTTTCAACCTGCTAGGATGGAAGATAACTTGCATTTTAACTAACAAAATAAGTAGGGAGTAAAGGCCAGTGAGTTACGAATTCCTTGATTCTTTTCAAGTCCTTAAAACACTATCCGTCGAAGGAAAGTCTTATCACTATGTATGCCTTCGCAAAGCTCACGAGGCCCTTGGTGGTATTGAAAACCTTCCTTATAGTTTGAAAGTTCTTTTAGAGAACTTACTCAGGCGTGAAAATGGCCATCAAGTGACAAAAGACGATATTAAAGCACTTTCCACGTGGGAAAAGACACGCGCCTCTCAAACAGAGATTGCGTTTGCGCCTGCCAGAGTATTGATGCAAGACTTTACGGGTGTGCCGGCTGTGGTTGATTTGGCAGCCATGCGGGACGCCGTCAAAGATCAACAGGGAAACCCCACGCTCATTAACCCTCTCACTGATGTAGATCTGGTCATCGATCACTCTGTGATGGTGGATGCCTACGCATCAGATCATGCATTCGGCGACAATGTTAATCTTGAATACGCACGCAACAAAGAACGATACGCGTTTTTAAAGTGGGGACAGGCGTCTTTTAATAATTTCAGAGTTGTCCCTCCTGGGACAGGAATCTGTCACCAAGTCAACCTAGAGTATTTGGCCAAAGTTGTTTGGCAAAGAAAAATAGGAAATAATACGTGGATTTATCCGGATACCCTTGTGGGGACAGACAGCCATACGACCATGATTAACGCCCTTGGCGTTTTGGGATGGGGTGTAGGGGGAATTGAAGCCGAAGCCGCCATGCTGGGACAACCCTTGTCTATGTTGATTCCTGAGGTTGTGGGATTCGAGCTCACGGGACGGCTTCCAGAAGGGGCAACGGCCACTGACCTAGTCTTGACTGTTACACAGATGCTGCGATCCCATGGTGTAGTTGGAAAATTTGTGGAGTTTTACGGAGAAGGTCTCTCTCAGCTTTCCATCGCCGACCGGGCGACCATCTCAAACATGGCACCAGAATACGGTGCTACCTGTGCAATGTTTCCCATAGATCAAGAAACCCTGCGATATCTTAGTTTTACAGGCAGAGATGAGCATCTTGTTTCCTTGGTGGAAACTTATGCTAAGGCACAAGGACTGTGGCGTGATGGTTCTTGGGCGCCCGTATTTAGCCAAACCCTCCATTTGGACTTAAAGACAATCGTACCTACACTGGCAGGCCCCAAACGCCCTCAAGACAAAGTGGTTTTGTCCCAGATGAAAGAACAAAGTATGAAAGCCATCGCGGCAGAGACCCCAGCAAAATCTGACTCTGTTCCTGTCACACACCACGGCCAGACTTTTAACCTTTCCTCGGGTAGTGTCGTTATTGCGGCCATTACAAGCTGCACCAATACCTCGAACCCCTCCGTGATGTTAGGGGCGGGTCTTGTGGCGCGTAAAGCTCGACAACTTGGCCTTATGACAAAGCCTTGGGTAAAAACCTCTCTTGCCCCAGGCTCTCAGGTTGTCACAGACTACTTGGCTTTATCAGGACTTAACAAGGATTTAGATGCTCTTGGCTTTAACCTTGTTGGGTACGGATGCACAACCTGTATCGGAAATTCAGGCCCCCTTGACGTGCCCATAGCAAACGCCATTGATGACAATAACTTATCGGTCGCAAGCATCCTGTCAGGCAACAGAAATTTTGAAGGCCGCATTCATCCTCAAGTCAAACTTAACTATCTGGCATCGCCCATGCTTGTGGTCGCATACGCCCTTGCAGGGACGATTAAGCATGACCTTACAACGGAACCCCTGGGCCTAGATCCCATGGGAAAACCCATCTATCTCAAAGATATTTGGCCAAGCAATCAAGAGATTCAAGAATGTGTAGACTCTTGCATCACCTCCAATATGTTCCGCAAACGATATGGGGATGTGTTTAAGGGAGAAAAAGCGTGGGCTGACCTTACCAGTGATACATCCACGACCTATCATTGGGATGCTAATAGTACGTACGTGAAAAAGCCGCCGTTTTTTGATGGCATGGGTCCTAAACCCACCAATCTTACAAATATTGAGGAGGCGCGTCCTTTAGCCCTTTTTGGGGATAGCATCACAACGGATCATATCTCTCCTGCAGGGTCTATCAAAAAGGAAACGCCTGCAGGGCTATACCTTATCTCTCATGGGATTGCACCCGCCGACTTTAATTCTTACGGATCAAGGCGCGGCAACCATGAGGTCATGATGCGCGGCACCTTTGCCAATATTCGCATTCAAAATGAAATGGTCCCGGAGCGCACAGGAGGCTATACACGCTATATGCCGTCTGGCGAGCTGATGACTATTTATGACGCTGCCATGGGATATCAATCCCAACACATCCCTCTTGTAATCGTTGCTGGCAAAGAGTACGGCACGGGGTCATCCCGTGACTGGGCCGCCAAAGGCACAAAACTCCTTGGGGTCAAAGCTGTTGTTGCCGAGAGTTTCGAGCGCATTCATCGATCTAACCTCGTTGGCATGGGTGTTCTCCCCCTAGAGTTTCCGGCAGGCACCACAAGGAAAACCCTTGGATTAACGGGTCAGGAAACCTTTAGTATTTCTGGAATCGCCGATACGCTTTCGCCAAGGTGTGACCTCCCATGCGTGATCACCTATTCGGACGGCCACCAACAGAGCGTTTCTCTTAAATGTCGTATCGATACCATGGATGAACTTTTTTATTACCAAAATGATGGTATTCTTCCATATGTTATTCGCAGCATAACCCAAGAAAAGGCTGCATAATCTACGCCCCAGGCGGTCTTTGACAGCTTGGGGGCTTTGCGGTTCTTTCTTTGACAGATTGGCGCTTTTTTCTTATAAGTAAAGGAGTTCTTTTATCTTTACAGCCCATGAAAACTAAATACTTTACATTTAAATCAATAATTTTTGGCATTTTAGTGTGGACATCACTTTCTTGCCATGCGAGCGCATGTGTTATGACAGAAGAAGAGGCGCCAACTTCTTTTTCCCACATAACCCCGGTGTTTAAGCTTGGTACATTCGACCCAACGCAAGAGATAAAGATCTTGCAGAGCTTTGTTATGAAGGAGACCTTGCGCGAAACAGATGAGGCCACAACGCGGTATTTTAAAAAATCTGCAGCTCAAATCCCTTTTAACCAAACGCTTGATCTTCTGATGTCTTTGTTTTGCGGCCCAGAAAAAACAAGACAAAAAAATATTGGCCGTTTGTCCCGTCACAAGCTTCTTGCCCTTGAAGAGACTTTGAGCCAAACACTGAGCACCCTTTATGGTTTCCTCAATATTGTTGTGATCGATGAACGTGAACGTTTACAGCGTGAAAGGGTTGGCCTTAAGGATAAAATCGCATCCCGCCAAGCACAGTACACTTACCGTAGAATCACAGACGCTTTTATCCATTTGTCCGATGCGTACGTCGCCATCCTTAAGGCGCACTATCCCCACAGTTTTGAGGATCCCAACGGACTTTTACCACAAAAGTCTGTGTCTTTATCAAAACCACTTTTTTACTTATGTGAAAATGATCATTACTTGCTCACCACCGCCTCCACTTTAGAGGGGCCGTTTGTCAGCTATGATTTTTGTCATACAATTGAGCGAAATCCCTGCGAATCTGTGGTTCTTTTGAACAATGGACAGCCCGTTAAAGAGGATGGCATCTTTCTTTGCTATCAGGCAACTTATCACCAAGCAGGTCTCCACTTCCCTTGGCGGATGTTTGGGTACTATGGGGGTGACTCAAAAAGACCTTTTTCTTTGGCTGATACAACACAAAATGTGACCGAGAACTTCTTTGATGATGACCATCTTATCGGCTTCTCCCATGTGCCAACAGAAGCGATGAAATTACTGAGAAACCTTTTCGCGCGAAATGATCCAGAGACGCTCAAATCTTTGCAAACCAACATCAAGGACTTTGTCGCGCTTCCTACGACTGATGAAGATATGGCTCTTTTTGAACTTTTATGCCTTGAAGATACCTTGTGCGATGTGGAAAATCTTTCAATCTCGCCACGTAATTCAGAGGTCCTTAGCCTTGGGAGTGTAACGTCTGTAATGGAAAGTGGTGGGCCTGCCGCGAACTTCCCGGTCATCGCTTTTTCTCCTTCATTGGCGCTCCCGCCACTGAGTGTGGTTCTAGATGATGCGCCCCATGAAAAAGAACGGAGTGAGAGTCCAGCAACGCCTTTACCAACCCAAGAGGAGGATCTGGCCACACCCATGCAGGCTTTTGTTGGCGTCGTAGAAAAGTGTTATGGCAAATCTGCCCATGGAGTGATACTTGAAAAAGAGCAGCTTCTTTTAGACCAGATCAAGGGACGCCTCGCACCCCAGAATCAGGCATCAACTATATCGTCGGCTCAAAAAACATATACGCCTCAAAATAATCAAGGCAGGAGAGGGAGTAGTCAAAAAAAGAAAGGTCCACACCAACCTTCGGCCTCTTCTTCAAATGGGCGTGATGCCTCTGCTTCTAGGAGTCTTGAGGAGCGCGCACGACAAGAGCTTGCTCAAATGAAACTGAAAGGACGCATCAAATGGCAGCGTGTTCTTGTTTGCATTAATCAAATTCGTCGGGACATGCCAGGGCTCCATGCCCACGTTACCGTCACCGGGTCTCACAGCGTGTTGCACTTCCCCCACGAAAAAAGTCTAACCATTGCCCCTAAGCACGGAAAACAGGATACAACCCTTCCTGCGGGCGTGGTGAAATCGTTTTGTTATGAGCTCATTAAAAGAGGGCTTGGACTTCATGATGATCCTGAATCTTGAGTACTGAGGCCCCAACACATGTAGTGTCAAATCTTTACCAAATTTTCAAAAATCTATGTCAAAAGAGGATACAGGGTCGTCACACGAGAGGTAAAAACAGCTGTTTTATAGAGACTCGTATTGAGAGATAAAAACGGCACAGATAAAACAGGTTTGTAGGTTAAGTAAAGCTCTACCACGACGATTTCTTGGGGGCCCGTTACAACAAGACTCCCGGGAATGTTGCTTGGTGCCCCTTGGGCTGTCCCAATTTTACTTCTCGATGAGCCAACGGACAGCTGCCACCCAATAAGCATGTTGGCGGCTTGAGTTGTTTGCCCCCTGTTATAAATATGGGTCGCAATAGCGGTTCCGTAGCCCGCAAAATTATACTGGGAAAGCGTTACCTGAGGCGTTTTGAGGTATCCAGTAATGGTCGCCGCATTTGTTTGTTGACGACAGATTAAGTTTGCCAGTTCTGACGCCGTACGACTCAGCCTGTTGTGAGCAAGAATGTAGTTATTAAGCTCGAAAATGCCCATGACGAGGGTCACTAAAATGGGCATAATCAGGGCGAACTCTATGGCAACGTTCCCTCTTTCACTTAAGAAAAACCGTTTATTTTTTTGCTGTCCCATAGATCAAACCTTTAGAATTCTTCATTGTTAACAGTGGCCGTTCCTGTCATGGTAATTGTTCCCAACGCAGGAATAAATCTCAAGATGTAAGGAGTCCACCGATAGCTTATGAGATACTCGACTGCCTGACCACCTGTCCCGTAAGACCCCACAAGACCCTGATCCGCATCCCATTTACCGTTACCGTTCACATCAGTAAAGGGTTCTGGGCCGCCCGGCTGACCAGCCCCCGCGTATTTTCCATCACCGTTGGTGTCCACAAAGGGCTCGGGCTGTCCCACATTACTCAAGGAGGCGTAAGATTTCACTGTGATGGTCACTTTGGTCGTGTCCACAATGCCCCCACTGTACGTGGCAATGGTATTAAGGACGACCTGGTTTATGGACCCATCTCTTGTGGAAGAGCTTGCAGCCCCCCCTGTAATACCATACCGGGACGCCGCCCGCGCCCCCTCTTCAATGGAGGTGCGAATAATCATCATAATGCCGACATCAAAAATCCCAATAAGAATGGTTAAAAACACAGGCGCTACAATGGCAAACTCAATCATGGCGGCACCGTTGGTTTCACGGCACTGCCTCCTACAGTGGGTTGCCAACCGCCTACACCAAGATAAGACCCCTAACCTGAGCTTAACTGATCTGCTCATTCGATAATCCTAATAGTTTTTATCTTATTGGCAATATCGTTAAAGGCTGTCACAATGTTAGGTGAACTCGTAATATTATAGTAATTGCTGGGTTTTGAGGCACAATTCTGGTAAAGCGTCCGCGTTGTTGCGTTGCTCACGAGAAAAGTCACAGTATAGATTTCAATACCCTTATTTTTAATGTTTTGACACATGGTGGCCACAAGGCTGTCAATTTTCGTTTTGGCGGCTGAAATGGTGGTTGCGCCCCCTAGTTTTCCTAATCCCAAACGCGTCGCATAAGTATTCCCGTAACCGTAGGCCGTTGGGTCACCCGTGGCTGGAGGCAGTGAGTCATCAAACCATTGATTATCACCATCAGTTTCCAACACGAGCACTTTTCTATTGTTTGACGTACCGTAGTCTAAAGGATCAATACCTCCATTCCAAAGCCCCTTCCACAAGGGAGAGATGGTGCGCCAACCCCAGGCCAGACCTAAATTGTTAAAGGTCCCTCCCCCGTTAATGGGTTGCAAACTATCCACGAGGGCTTTGAGGGGGGCAAGCCTATTGGTCAGCGGAAGTATGGCAGGGCCACAGCTTCTGTTGGGGCCAACTGTCGGAACACTCGTAGTTTTTATGACAACGTTGCCAGATCCATCAACAGTCCAATCATTATCATTCCTGGAACTTGCATTCACATAAGTCGTCGGGGTGTAGTACGTAGGCCATTTTGCCGTACTGGGTGGAGACTCCGTTTCTTCATAAGGAGAGGCTCTGGCCCCCACACACCCTCTCCATGGTTGTCCTCTTGGGAACTGCCCCCCTTGTGAGGTTAGAAGCGCTGTTGTCGGATCCGTCAACCAGCTTGTATAAGCCGGTCCGACGTTGACTGAGGCCACAAAGGGCACAATAGAAACACGTGTTGTAGACGACACGGTGTCTTGACCAAAAAGAATGGAAAGGAACTGGTTAGCGGCCGTGCGTAAATTTCCGATTTTATTGTTGTCTGCCATGGACCCTGTGACGTCCAAAACCAAGACGACCTCTAAGGAGGTTAAAGATGTCTGCACGACGGATTTGGCTTTGACTGTTAATTCCTTTGTCGTCAAGAAAGGAGACATAAGGGTTGGCATGGTGGAGGACGCAGTGACAGTAATCCTTGTCCCATCCGCTGAAATATTAATATTGGGAGTTACGTTAATGCCAAAAAAACCTTGAGAAAAATTTGCATTGAAAACGTTCGATCCAAGAGATGTAGCATTGGTTGGGTCGTACCTTGCCACGGCAAGAGCGGTGGCGTCAGCCGCGTACTCCATTTTTGTTCTGGCATAAGACTGAACGCCCGTATTATAACTAAAAGCCGCGAGCGTTAAAAATACTGGTAAACACAGGGCAAACATAATCGCAACAGCCCCGTCGTCTTTTTGCCAAAAAAAAGACGTGATATGTGACAGCCGCGACTTTTTACCAAAGGGCATGGCGCCCCTCCCCGTTCGTAGAGACATCAAATATTTTTTATTTATACTTTAATTTTATAGCGATCTTCTTATTTCCTCAATAGAAAATATCAGCAGGGATATTTTTCAAGCAACATAGAGTTTCATCCTTTTGAAAAGATATGACTATCTTTTTACTTTAATCCTCCAAAGCCCTGAGAATTTTGCGCGCCATGATCTGTGATGCGGGGTCCTTGGGCATCCCGAGGGTGTTGAGGGAAACCATCTTCTTACAAAGAAGTTGTTCCTTGATGTGGCGCCTGATCTTCATTTTGTCATTGGAGATGGATGCTAAGTTCTGCTCGATCACGAAATTCTTGTAGGTTCTAGGATCGGCCACATAAATCATTGGAAGATTTTGAGAAATCGCTTGAGGTCCCAAAGATGATTTGTGGCACATAAAAATGCTCGCAAGGGTAGCTAGTTTGATGGTGGAGGGGCCCATGGGAGGCGTGTCCATGACGCGCACATGGGGCAGGTCGAGCCTACTTACCACTTTTTTCTCAAGATCTCCGTTAGTTTTGGGGTGGTAAGTGATCAAGATTTCAAGATTTAGTGGGTCGATGAGGGGAATTACTGCTTCTAAAAACAACCGAAAATGCCTCTCATAACTCTCATCATATCCCCCTGCAAACAAGATCACTTGGCGCTTGTCAGGAATCTTAAGCGTGCGTTTTAGGGCTGCTCTGTCCGTTTCCTCGAAAAGAGTGCTCCATTCTTCCAATACAGGTTGCCCCACAACATCCACTGACACGCCGTGAGCACGCGGCTCGGTCCTAAAGCTTTGGGCGGTTTTGTCGCTCGCAACCCAAAAGGAAAAAGGCTTGACCCCCGAACTTTGGCTTTGAATGAAAAATGCTTGTACATACTCTTTGTCTTTGATGGGATCAAAATTGTCATAAAAAGAAAATGATTTTTTGTATGCTAAAGAAAGCATCTGGTTCTGAGCCGCACTCGCCATGCCCGTGACAACAACTTGGGGTCGTAACTCATCTTGAAGACGTTTTAGCATATGGGGCGAAAGCAACTTTTCACGAGGCCAGGTCTGCGCCCCTCCTAACGCCACTTCATGCAATACAACCCTGGCGTCATCTTTAAGCTGGGTATTTGCTTGACCTAATGCAAAAAAACAGACTTTCTTATTATGAGTTGCAAGGGTATCTGCCACAACTTTTAGAGCGTTTACATCTGCCACATCGTACAAGGCGAATAAAATTGGGCACCGCACCTGGTTTTGTGCCCAAAGAGGGGTCATGCTGAGCGGGATATTAAAAGCCGCCCAGAACCAAATAAATCTTTTCTTCATCTTTATATCCTATAAAAGACAGATAGATAAAAACAGCCCCATATAAAACGTGTCATTCTAGATCTAGCGTTTTCTGCATCCTAATAAAGGAAAAACAGTAAGAACCAGTTTTGAAGACATATATTATACTGCCTATCTTATAAATTAAGAAAAAAAATTTTATTGACAAAACAAAAAAGATATACTACCAGTCTTTTTTTAACTATTTATACTTTTGCCATGAACTTTCTTTCAAAAACACTCACAATCTTCATTTTCAGTCAACTCACTTGGGCAACAACTCCCCGTGAGCAGTTTGAAACAAGCCTCGCGCAAGCAACCAGCAAAACCGCTCAGATTCATCAATCACTTTTAGACCTCAAAGAAGAAATGTATGCTGAGTACTTTCAAAAAAAGAATATCACAAAAGAAAGATCCATATCTACTATAAAGACTATGCTTGATTTTAGTAAAAAATTCTGTGATTTTCAGTTAAGCATCACTCCAAACCAATGGCAGGTGATTGACACAAAAGCTGAAAATGATCAAAGAAAAGCCATTTCACAACGTATTATTCTTTCCTATTGCGAAATGCTCCCTAATTTCAAGAAGTTACATAGTTTTTTCTTAGAGGATGATTTGAAAACATCCCAGTACGCCATAGACACTGAAGCGCTTTTTGAGAGCTTTAAAATACTCCCTCAGTTCCTTCTTAAAAACGAGGAGCGTATGGCTCCCTTCATAACCGTCACGCAGGTCCAAAAGGTACAACGTCCAAACACCTCTTCACCTCTAACCTACAATGTAAAGACCAATTTTGTCGCCTTTTATCTACAAGAAAAAAAAAGAGCACGTTATCTTGTTACATCATTTGATGCGTTAAACGTGGAGGCGTTACAACTTCCTTCAGAATACAAAATTGCTTTCAATCAAATGCTCCAAGGCACAAAAGCATGCTTAGTAAATTTCCTAAAAAAACGTTTTAAACTTAATGACTTTTACAGAATAAGCGATTTTACTGTGGATTCAGACGTTTTTTTCCGAGTAACATCGCCAATTGATCTTCAATCTACTGTCATGGATGAAGGTGAATATTTGTTATATCAACCAATAAACTTAATCTTTCCAGGTGGTTGTCAACTCACCTTGGAGCAAAAAACACTAAACTCAAAAAATCTTTCTGCTTTTTATAATCATCACAACATCACAAATAACCAAACACCTAATACTCATAAAAATGACGTACGACCTAGCGACTCCCAAAAAAAGAGACAAGCAAAAAAACTCAAATCAAATTCTTCCCGTGCTGTCAATGCCCCTTCAAAGGGTCTAGCACAAAAATATCCTGAAGCATTACAAAAAGAACAACCAGTTAGAGGTCCATTATCTTGCGAAACACAAGCAACAAACGGCCAACACACGGCCACTCCTGTCCCTATCGATCTACCACAGAAAGTAGAGGCCTCTGAGAACCATAATCCTGAGGAGAATAAAGATGCTCTTGCAACAACAAGAAAAGAAAACTCTGAAATAAATAACTCTGAAAATACAACGACAACGACTTTCGTACCAGTAATCCCTGTCATTCCAGACGCCCATGCGGAAAGCATCGAGGAAACCCTTACTTGTCTCACAAAACTCATACAGGATGGCTACGCTTTGGATAATCCATATATTATCCAAAAAGCTTATGGGCTTAAAAAGAATTTTTTGATGCATGCTGAAACGCTTTTAGAGCAAACTCAAGAAGCTGTTTCGGCACTAGCAACATTTGCGTCGTCTTTGAAAAGTAAAACCGTTCCTTCAAATTCTAAAACACCACGCTTTCGTGACGTTCCTATCCAGGCAGCCGCAGACTTTGATCGTTTTATGACGCCGCCTCTTAGATTCCTGAAAGATAATATCCGTTTTGGATATGTGCGTAACCTACTTGAAAAGCTTGGGGCAAAGATTGACGATACCAGAAACGGTTCGCGCGTTCATATTGATCTTTGTGGACATAAAACATCCATCCATATCCATGATAAAATCAATGGTCTCCTTGACAGTGGGCGGATCTTTTCCATACGTCAGTTAATGTTGGACGCTGGATTTCAGATCGCTGACTAAGATGCACCATAGGGTACTTCTCACAAATCTCCATGTATCTGAGAGTACCCTATAAAAAGATTTTACTATTGAAGTGCTTACTAAGCAGGCGCCTTGGCAACGCCTACCATGGCGGGACGAAGAAGCCTGTCGTGGAGCACATAGCCGGGCTGTAGGACTTCGACAATGGTGCCAGGCGCGTGTTCGCTGGTTGGCACTTCGAACATAGCTTGGTGGAAATTATGATCAAAAGCTTCACCTTTGGGATCAATCTTTTGAATTTTATACCGCTCGAAGGTTGCCATAAGAGCTTTTTCTGTCAGTTTTACACCTTCTAGAAACGTTTGTGTCTCAGGACTTTGGCTTTGATCGGTCGCGCCGTACGCTTGAATGGCGCGCCCCAGGTTATCCGCAATTTCTAAAAGATCACGGGCAAGTTTTGTCACGGCGTACTTGGCGGTTTCATCGCGCTCGCGCTCGGCGCGTTTGCGCACATTTTCTGTTTCAGCCATTTGTCGCAGCAACTGATCCTTGAGTCCTGCAATCACCTCATCGGCAGACGCGGCCGTTGCGGGCTCGGGGACATTTTCTTCTGCCTCTTGGACGTTAGCCCCTTCAATCATCTCGTCTTGAGTCTCATTGGATGATCGGTCTTGGTCTTGCATTCTTTACTCCTTTTTAGGTTTGAGCCGTAACAAGCGGCTCATCATTTTCGCTGTATAGTCCACTATGGGCACAATTCGCGCGTAGTTCAAGTGGCGAGGCCCAATAACCCCAATGGCGCCCAATACGCGTCCGTTTTGGCCTGTGTAGGGGGAGGCGACTAGTGAACATCCTGACATGCGAAAGAGATCGCTGTCTGTGCCCATGAAAATTTGTAAGCCTTCGGCCTCGATGGACGCGTCCAAGAGTTTCATGAGGCTACGCTTTGTTTCCAACTCCTCAAATAGCAAACGCATGCGCTCAAGCTCGTCAATATGCTGAATATTATCAAGCAGATGGGCTTGCCCCTTGAAAATAAAGGTCTCGTCCCCCACGGGCCCTCGCCACTCTCCAAGGCCTGCCTCGATCACAGACTGCGAGAGCATATCAAGCTCTGCTTGACGATGCAGGTACTCCTCAAAAAGGAGGCGTTTTGCTTCTGCCATGGTGAGCCCTACAAGCTTGGCATTCAAATAATTCGTCGCCTCCACAAGGCATGAGGTGGGAAGGCCTGCAGGCAAGGCCACCACCCGGTTTTCCACCTGACCTGAGGCAAACACAAGGACCACAAGGGCTTCTTGAAGGCTGAGGCGCACGAATTCAATATGTTTAAGGGGTGCCTCTTCTTTGGGGGCGAGGACAAGGCCCACACAGCGTGTTAGGCCCGAAAGGGTTTCGGTTGCCCGCTCAAGAAGCCTTGTCAAAGAATCCTGGCGGCAACTTTCCTCCAGGTGCAAGCGCTCGTCCATACTGAGCTCTCCCACCTGCAAAAGGCCGTCCACAAAAAAGCGAAGCCCAACTTCGGTCGGAAGTCTGCCGGCCGATGTATGGGGTGAAAACAACAAGCCGTATTCTTCCAGCTGGGCCATCACATGGCGAATGGTCGCGGGTGAGAGACGTTCCCCCAGACGTTCGGACAGGAGCTTTGACCCTACGGGTTCACCTGACTCACAATACACTTCAACCAGGTGCCGAAAAACTTCAATGGCACGGGCGTTTAAATCTCGTAACATGATTCTGTCATTTCCTTCATGGGAAAAATGTAGTACTGGAAGAAAGCGCCGTCAATTTTTAAAGGAAGAAAAACATGCGTCTATCTGGTCGAAGCGCCACACAACTGCGCCGTGTGTGGATTGAAAAGGGATACGCCAAGCACGCTGAAGGATCGGCGTTGATTCGCATGGGCGATACCCACGTGCTGTGTACGGCCTCTGTGGAAGAGAAGACGCCGCCATTTTTACGAAATACAGGTCAAGGCTGGGTCACGGCAGAGTACGGCATGCTACCTCGCTCGACCCATACCCGCATGGACCGTGAAGCCGCCCGCGGCAAGCAATCGGGACGCACCAACGAAATTCAACGCCTTATTGGACGAGCCCTTCGGGCAGTTGTTGATCTCAAGGCTCTTGGCGAGCGTCAAATTAAAATCGACTGCGATGTGATCCAGGCTGATGGTGGCACACGAACTGCCGCGATTACTGGCAGCTATGTCGCCCTTTATGAAGCCCTTGATAAAATGGTTAAGGCAGGCACCCTGCCCTCTATCCCTTTGAAGGATCAGGTGGCGGCCGTTTCTTGCGGTCTTTATAAAGGTCATCCCGTGGTGGATCTTGATTATGATGAAGATAGTGACGCCCAGGCCGACGCGAACTTTGTCTTAACAGGCAAAGGCGGGATTGTGGAAGTGCAAGCAACTGCAGAGCAAGATCCCTTCGACGAGCATGAATTGACAGCCCTGCTTGAGCTTGCCCGTACAGGTGTTGACGAGCTGATGGAGCTGCAACGCAAAGTATTGGGACTTTAGGATGAGGCACGCGGCCAGCATGCCTGTTCTTCTTGCGACCACCAACAAAGGCAAACGCGCGCCCATGGAGGACTGCCTTCGCGCGTGGGGCATCTTTTGCGCCACTCCTGAAGATTATCCTTTTGAGGATATTGAGGAAACGGGTGAGACTTTTTTTGATAACGCCCTTTTAAAGGCGCGGCATGCCAGTTTTTCAACGGATCTTGTGGCACTGTCCGATGATTCGGGCCTCGTGATTCCCGCCCTTGGCGGCGCACCCGGCGTTTTTTCAGCCAGGTTCGCAGCCCAGAACGGCGGCTATGACGGCGCGTTTGTGGAACTTGAAAAGCGCCTTGAGGGACTCTCTCACAGGGCTGCCCTTTTTTCCACCATGGTGCTTTATTGGCCTGATGGCACCTACAAGACAGCCCAAGGACAAACATGGGGTACGCTTCTGTTCCCCCCGCGCATGGGTGTTGGTTTTGGGTATTATCCCATTTTTTGTCCCGATGGGTTTGATCGCACGTTTTCCCAAATGAGCATCGACGAACAACGCAGTTGTAGCCACCGGATCAAAGCGCTTACCCAACTTAAACGGTTTTTTGTTCGCCCATGACGCCTGCGCTCGGCCTTTACATCCACTGGCCATTTTGTGTCTCAAAGTGCCCTTATTGTGATTTCAACAGTCATGTGCGAAACCGCATTGATGAAGACGCTTGGCAAAAAGCACTTTTGGACGAGCTGCATTTTGTAGGCTCACAAACCAAAGGGCGCGCCCTTTCCACCGTTTTTTTCGGAGGCGGCACGCCGTCTCTCATGAACCCTCGTACGGTTGATGCTCTTTTAAGCGCTCTTTCCACTTACTGGCACGTGAATAGCGACCTTGAGATTACTTTGGAAGCCAATCCCGGATCCGTTGATCTTGCACGTTTCAAGGACTATAGAAAAGCGGGTGTTACAAGGCTATCCGTCGGCGTTCAATCCCTTCATGATGACGCCCTTCGTTTCCTCGGGCGCAAACACAACCGTGAAGAAGCGCTCAAAGCCCTTGAGGTAACAAAACAAGTCTTTGACCGTTTTTCCTTTGATCTTATATATGCGCGCCCTGCTCAAACCCTTAAGGACTGGGAAAAGGAACTACAAGAAGCCCTTCCACTGGCGGGTGGTCATCTTTCCTTGTACCAACTGACCATCGAACCAGGCACAGCGTTTTATCAGCAGCACGCCAGAGGCGATTGGCAGCTTCCCCCCGAGGACGTTGCCGCCGACATGTACGAACTAACTCGCGCGCTTCTTGCTGACCATGGTCTTTATGACTATGAAATTTCAAATTACGCAGCGCCCGGCCAAGAATGCCAGCACAATCTTTTATATTGGCGCACCCATGATTATTTGGGGATTGGGCCCGGCGCTCATGGACGCTTGACGCAAGACGGCACCAGGTTCGAAACCAGATGCCTAAAAGCCCCCGAAACGTGGCTTTCTCAAGTCAATACTCATGGGAACGGTCAGCAAGAATGCGCGCCCCTTTCCGCCCAGGACGTTTTTGAAGAAACCCTTCTCATGGGCCTCCGCCTCAAAGAAGGGGTGTGCCTTGACACGCTGCGCACCTATGACGAACGCGCCACGAAGACACTTCTCTCAAGTAAGGCCCTTCAGACCCTCGTATCCGAAAATCTTCTCGTCCCACTTACCTCTGAAGATAAGCACCTTAAAGCCACTTCTGCCGGCAGACAAAGACTAAACGCTTTACTTTCTTACATTTTGTCTTAAATTTTATTAACAAAATAAAAAAACAAGCACTCCTCTTATTAAAAATAATAAATTATATAAAGTAACTATCTGAATAGTATTGTGTTCACTTTTTTAATAGAACGACTTGATCCCACCAGGTAAAATCCTTAGGATAGTCAGAGTAACAAAAATAAAAAATGGGAGCTTTAATGTCTTTTCGTGACGCCGTGCTATGGGCAACTTTTCTTCTCCCTCTCGCGGACACCTTGAACGCGTCAACACCCACCACTCCTTCGTGCCCTGCCCTTTCTCCGTCCGACGCATTTTTCAGGAAGTATTCCATGCTCCCCCCCTTTGACACTGTCCTGGACCTTGGCAAGCAAGGAAAATGGAAAACGGCCAGACTTCAAGGACGACCCACCTTCAAGCGCGTGACACCACCCCTTCCTGACTTTGTGGGGGCTCCTCAAATGATTCAAGGAAAATGTGTCTATCAAATTAACAAATCAACCAATTCGTACGTTGCCTTCTTAATCATCGAGAAAATACAGTAGAACGGAAAAACACATGAAAACACTTTATACCGCCAAGGCAAAAACCCAAGGAGGAAGAAATGGCCGCGCAGGAACCCTAGACGGCAAACTCGCTTTTGAACTTAGCATACCAGGGGCCCCCACACAGAAGGAAGGCGTGACAACAAACCCCGAAGAGCTTTTTGCGTGTGGTTACTCAGCATGTTTTGGGAGCGCCGTTGATTACGTGGCGGGCCTTCAAAAAATAAACGCCGCAGACGCGACTGTCCAAGCTGACGTAACCCTCAACAGCGATGAATCTGGCTTTTCCTTAGGCGTAACCTTAAACGTCACCCTGCCCCATCTGAGCACAGAAGGAGCCGTCACCCTTGTTAGAGCGGCCCATGACGTGTGTCCTTACTCCAAAGCCACAAGAGGAAACGTGGCTGTTATCCTGATTGCTAACGGACAGCAAATTTGACGTGTGGAGAGCAAGGGATTTTTTTAAACTCCTTTCCTCTTACAGTGTTTAACGATCCTTAGCTCTGTGAAAAGACTTTTTAACCTTTTCATGTGTTTATGTTTCTACCCCTTAAAAATCACTTTTGAGTCCTTTGAGACACTATTTTCCTAGCGTCAGCACCAAGACTTTGTCATACTAAATACTCGGTATTTTACAAAAAATTATGATGCATTTTATCATGGGGTTGTGTGTAAAGGACGCTAATTACAAGAAAAACCTCCTGTATCTTCTGTAAATGAAAGGGATTTTCGAATGAGCCGCCAAAAAAGACTCGTGCTTTTCTTTATGACAGCGCCGCTTTTGTTAGGGGGATGCTTTGAGGAAAAGAAGCCACCTGAAATGGACGCCATGCCCGTGAAAGTGACGACCCCAACCTTTAAACGACTGACAGAATGGAACGAGTACACGGGTCGTTTTCGAGCCCGTGAGCGTGTCGAAATACGGGCGCGCGTGAGCGGCTATCTCGAGAGTGTTCATTTTACCGACGGGGGACACGTAAAAAAAGGTCAGACACTTTTTGTCATCGATCCGCGCCCCTACCGTTATACCCTTGATAAAGCAAACGCTCAATTCGAGCTCGCGAAAAAAGATTATGAACGCGCAAAGAATCTACGCGCCGCTAACGCCGTGTCTCAACAAGACCTTGATGAAAAATATCAAGCGTTTCAAAGCGCCAAAAGCGATGCGGACACCGCCAAACTAAACCTTGATTTCACACAAGTGAAATCTCCCATTGCAGGTAAAATCAGCCGTAAGCAAGTGGACGTGGGTAATTTGATTACAGGTGGAGATGTCAGCGGTACCCTTCTCACCACTGTCGTGTCTCAAAACCCCATTGATTTTTATATCGAGTCCAGCGAGCAAGAGGTCTTAAGGTATACACAACCTGATAAAACCCTGACAAACTACAGTGTTCCCTTAGGCCAACAACCTCTTGAAATAAAGCTACAAAATGAAAAAGATTATACCCATAAAGGAATGATAGACTTTGTAGACAATGAACTTGATGCTGAAACGGGCACCGTGCTTGTTCGGGGAACCCTTGACAACTCTGACGGAAAACTTACTCCAGGATTCTTTGGACGCGCGCGCATCCCTGCAACCGTCGAATATGAAGCCATGCTTGTTCCCGACAGTGTGGTTGGCACCAACCAAACTATGAAATTCGTCTTTGTCGTCAATGATCAAAATATGGTCGAACCACGTCCAGTCACCTTAGGCCCCCTCCATGACGGTGGCATGCGCATTATCAGAAGTGGCCTGCAAAAAAATGATAAAGTGGTGGTGTCAGGTCTAACAATTTTGCGACCTGGCATTAAGGTCGCACCTCAACCTGCAGACGCGCCTTCGACAGACACACAAAAGAATGAGAAAAAATAACCATGAAATTCTCACATTTTTTCATAGATAGACCTATTTTTGCTTCTGTTGTTTGGATCCTTGCCGTCATTGTGGGAGGTCTTGCTTATTTCAAACTTCCCATTGAACAGTACCCGCAAGTCGTTCCCCCCACTGTGGTCGTGACTGCTAGCTATCCGGGCGCCAGTGCAGATGTGGTTGCAAAAACCGTGGCAACCCCCATTGAACAAGAAATTAATGGGGTCGAGAATATGCTTTACATGTCTTCGCAGTCCACGGGTGATGGAAACGTTGCCATTACAGTCACTTTTGAGCTTGGTACAAACCTTGATACTGCCCAGGTTCTCGTTCAAAACCGCGTCGCCATTGCGGAGCCGCGTCTGCCCGATGAGGTGAGACGGCGCGGCGTCACCACCAAAAAGAACTCACCTGACTTGATGATCGTCGTCAATCTTTATTCACCCGATGCAAGTCTGGATCAAGTATACATTGCAAACTACGTAACGCTGCACGTCAAAGATATCTTGGCTCGTATCAAGGGCGTTGGTGATATTCGTATTTTTGGCGCCAGTGAATACTCCATGCGCGTTTGGCTCGATCCAGAAAAACTTGCCTCCTTAAATATGACCGCCGCCGACGTCACAAACGCTATTACAGCGCAGAATATTCAAGTGGCATCAGGTACCCTGGGTCAGCAACCAACCTCAAAACAACCCCCCTTTGAACTCAATGTTCAAACTCAAGGCAGGCTTACACAGCCCGAAGAGTTTGGTGAGCTGATCATCAAATCTGGAGCAGACGGCCGATTGGTTCGCCTAAAGGACATTGGGCGTGTGGAACTTGGCGCTGCAGACTATACGACCAAAGGGTATCTTGGTCGTGACAAGGCAGTAGCGCTTCCTATCTTCCAGTTACCTGGTTCCAACGCCCTGCAAACCTCTGATGCGATTCTTGCAACCATGGAAGATCTGAGCAAGCATTTTCCGAAAGGTCTGAAGTACGATATCGTCTATAACCCCACGAAATATGTCGAGCAATCCATTCACGCCGTTTACGAGACCATCCTTGAAGCAACCCTTCTTGTGGTCCTTGTCATTATTGTATTTTTGCAAAACTGGCGGGCCTCTCTTATACCTATTGTCGCAATTCCCATTTCTTTGATTGGTACTTTCGCCGTCATGAAGGGGCTAGATTTCTCCTTGAACACATTAACATTGTTTGGTCTTGTGCTTGCCATTGGTGTGGTGGTGGATGACGCCATTGTGGTGGTGGAAAACATGGAACGCTTGATGTCTAAAGGACTGCGACCCAAGGAAGCCGCAAAACAGACCATGGATGAAGTGGGCAGCGCCCTTGTGGCTATCGGCCTCGTTCTCGTGGCAGTTTTTTTGCCCACAACCTTTTTGGAAGGAATTGCAGGCCGCTTTTTCCAACAATTTGGCGTCGTGGTTGCGGTCGCAACAGTTTTTTCTGTTGTGATATCATTGACATTAAGCCCCGCCCTGGCGGCAATTCTTTTAAAACCCACAGTTCATGTTCAGCACAAGACAGCTCCTTCCTTTTTACCAAACCCACTTAACTTTTTTTTCTTTCATTTCAATAACTTTATGCAAAGCTTCTCGGACAGATACGGTAAAGGTGTGACAAAAGCTATTCGCATTTCCGGTCTTATGTTGATTGTCTATGCGGGCCTTATGGCGATCACAGGCATTGGGTTTAACAAAGTTCCAACCGGCTTTATTCCGCCCCAAGATCAGGGATACTTTATTGTGGCGGTACAGCTTCCACCCGGCGCCTCTCTTGAGCGCACCGATGAAGTTGTGCGTGAGGCTGCTGATAAGTTTTTAAAGGTTGAGGGCGTCATGAATACCGTTAGTTTCGCCGGGTTCAACGGCGCGACTTTTACCAATGCCACCAATGCGGGGGCGATTTTCACTCCTCTCATAAGCTTTGAGGAACGCGTTAAAAAAGGAATTACTGCTGAAAAAATTCTTGCTGATTTAAGACAGGCAGCCGCATCCATCGATAAAGGGTTTTTAGTTGTGATCCAACCACCACCTGTGCGCGGTATTGGCAGCGGAGGCGGCTTTAAAATGATGATCCAAGATCGCGGCGGCGTTGGGACGGATCAACTTAACAACGCTGTTTGGCAAATGGTAGGCGCCGCAACCCAGGAAGGCACGGCAACATCGGTTTTCAGTTTTTTTGAAAATAGAACACCCCAGGTTTTCTTGGATATAGACATTCAACGGTGTGAGCGTCTAGGGATCACCTTAGATCAAGTGAATGATGCGTTATCTACCTACCTTGGGTCTGCATATGTAAACGATTTTAACTACTTAGGACGCACATTCCGGGTCACTGCACAATCAGATAGTCCGTTTCGTATGACAGCAGAAGACTTGAGCCGGATCAGAGTCCGTGCGTCATCGGGAAAAATGGTTCCTTTGGGTACCCTTGCACGTGTGGAGGATAGATCAGCAGCATCACGTCAACCACGTTACAATCTCTACCCAGCTGCAGAACTTCAGGGTGACACCCCTCCAGGGCGTAGTACAGGCGAAGTCCTAAATGCCATGGAGCGCCTTGCCGCTAAACTACTACCAACGGGCATAGACTATGAATGGACCGAGCTTGCCTACCAACAAAAACAAGCCACAGGATCTGGTCAGATAGCCTTTATTCTAGCGGTGGTCTTTGCTTTCTTATTGTTGGCCGCTCTTTATGAAAGCTGGATTCTTCCTCTATCTATTATTTTGATTGTGCCTATGTGCTTATTCTCCGCTGTGACTGGGCTGTTCTTGTCACATACTGACAACAATATTCTGACACAAATAGGTCTTGTGGTTCTTATAGGACTTGCCTGTAAAAACGCTATTTTGATCGTTGAGTTCGCAAAAGAACGGGAGGAAGAAGGAGATACCCCCGAAAACGCTGCCGTCGCAGCCGCAAACCTTAGGCTTCGTCCTATTTTGATGACGTCATTTGCCTTTATTCTGGGTGTTGTTCCCCTCGTCTTCGCCAAGGGTGCAGGTGCCGAGATGCGTCACGCTCTGGGAATTGCCGTGTTTGCAGGAATGATTGGCGTCACATTCTTCGGACTTATTTTTACCCCTGTGTTTTATGTTTTGTGTCGAAAACTCGCCATTTGGATCTCTGGAGTTTTTCGGCCAAACACGACCTTAAAGGAAACCCCATAATGCGTTTTCGAACTTTTCTTTACATTGGTGTAGCGGGTGTCGCACTTTCGGGTTGCCAAGGAAAGCGTGAGCATACACCTCCTGCCATCCCCTCGTTGGTAGAATCTTCACCCCAAGGCATTGATGGGGTGCTCTTTGAGGCGCGCGACCCTGTGTTGGCTTGGTGGCAAGAGCTTGGTGATAGAGAGCTTGCAGAGCTCGTGGAAAAAGCACTCGAACACAATCATGATGTGCGTATTGCGATTGCCAATGTCGAGGCAGCAAGAGCCACGCTTCAGGGCACACGACTGGATATGTTCCCCACTATCACCACCAAGGCAGACATCACTAAGCAACGCTCAAGTAAGAATGGTCCCCAAGGTGCGCTGGCAAACAGCATTCAAACGTCATATCAGCCCCACTTTGATGCAACGTGGGAGCTTGATTTCTTCGGGCGCGTAAGTGAAAGTATCCATGGAGACCTGGCTCGCTTTGACTCCAGTCAAGCAACCCTTCAAGATACTTACATCACCGTCGCTGCAGAAGTTGCGATTGCTTATATCGATTTGAGGGGTGCTCAGTTACGCCTTGAGATAGCAAAAGAAAATACCCGAAATCAAGAAAGCATTTACAAATTTGTAAGCGATCTTGGTCGCCTGGGTCGGTCCAGTCAACTAGATGTCGCCAATGCACAAACACTTCTCGAACAAGTGCGCGCGAAAATTCCAATTTTGGAAGCGAATATTTATGCCCATATTAATCGCTTAAGCGTTTTAACAGGCAAAACACCTGAAACTTTGCGTCAGCAACTCAAAGAAACAAAACCACTTCCGTCTATCCCAGGGACCGTAGCGGTAGGACGTCTTGAAGATTTACTCAGACGACGTCCAGACGTGCGCAGGTCAGAACATGACCTAGAAGCTGCTGTTGCAGATTACAATGTGAGTGTCACGGATCTTTACCCCCGCATAAACCTTACTGGAAGTCTTGGGTTTCTCTCAACCAATACAAATAACCTCCTCTCAAGTCAGTCTCTTAACATCCAAGCGGGGCCCAGTGTGTCTTGGGCGATCCTTGATCTGGGCCACGTGTACGCGCGCATTGACGCAGCTGATGCTAAAACAAGGAGTGCTCTTGCAACCTTTGAAAAAACAGTCCTGGGTGCCCTTGAAGATCTTGACACCAGCATGATGAATTTCGCACGTCAGCGACAAGAAAGAGACCAGCTAACAATCGCAGCCTCGTCTAGTATCAAAGCCGCAGATCTTGCGGAAAAACGTTATCGAGGAGGTATCGATGATTATCGAACATTCCTTGACGCAGAATCGACGATGTTTTCAGCAAAGGATCAGCTTGCTGTCAGTGAGATTAGCGCCGTGACAAGCTTGATTGCTGTTTATAAAGCTCTGGGCGGAGGATGGCAAATGGCCAAAGCTGTTCCCATGGACAAATGTGAAGATTCTAAGAACAATACTTAATGACACACGCATTACAAAGAAATCAAAGGCCTTGTTTCAGGGAGTCTTTTTTCTTGGTGTGCAGCGGCATGCCAACATGATAAAGCTAAGCTATGTGCTTTAATATCTAACAAACCATGGACACCTTCTCCCCCCTTCCGGATACCGAGCTTTTGAACCCCTTGTTTCAAGATCTTGAACAAAAACCCCTGGCATCACTCATAGACATGCTTTTAGTCCAACATGCCCACGCAGTCCAGGCGGTACAAAACGCATCGCCTGCCATAGAGCTTGCGGTTAGGGCGTGTGCTGCACACCTCTCCAAAGGAGGTCGCCTCCTCTATGCGGGTGCTGGTACCTCTGGTCGTTTGGGTGTCATGGACGGAGCAGAACTCATACCAACTTTTGGTTGGCCCACAGAGCGTGTAGGTTTTTTAATGGCGGGCGGCATGCCTGCTTTGATTGAAGCCCAAGAAGGCGCAGAAGATGATAAAGAAGCAGCCCTCAAGGACATAGATACCATTGGTCTGTCACCCAATGACGTTCTGATTCTTTTGTCCGCCAGTGGAAACACCCCCTACGTCCTTGCGCTAGCACATGAGGCATTTGTGAAGGGGGTACTTACAATTGGCGTAACCAACAACGAGCAATCCTTACTTTTGTCTCAGTCCACCCATGCCATATATCTCAAAACAGGATCCGAGGCCCTTCAAGGGTCAACACGCTTGAAAGCTGGAACAGCGCAAAAGATTTTTTTATCGACGTTTTCAACAGCATTGATGGCTCAGCTCGGCTATGTCTATAAGGGTTTTATGATCAATCTTCGCCCAACCAATGATAAGCTGAGAAAAAGACAAAGAAATATCATCATGCAGCTGACCGGTCTACCAAGGGAATCAGCAGAAAATCTCCTAAAAGAAAGTAAGGGAGACTTAAAGGTTGCCGTTTTGATGAATAAAAAAGGACTGTCGTGTGATGCTGCAGGTGTTCTCCTTGCCCAATCAGGAGGAGATTTGCATTATGCGCTTAGCTTAAAATAAAAGACCCCAAGTTAAAACTTTAAAAAAGCTGCTTGAGATCAAAACCACACCTCTGTACACTGCGACCTTATGATGTTTCTACGTTCCGCTTTTACTGTCAGTTCCCTTACGGGAATCAGCCGCATTTCGGGTTTGATCCGTGACATGCTTTTGGCTGCCTTTTTGGGAGCGGGCCCCCTCTCGGACGCATTTCTTGTCGCGCTGAAACTACCAAACTTTTTTAGGCGTCTGTTTGCTGAGGGCGCCTTTAACGCGGCGTTTGTGCCATTTTTTGCCAGAATTTTTGCTCAAAATGGCCTTCAAAGAGCACTGCTCGAAGCAGAGCAAGTGTTTGTAATTCTACTTATAAGTCTCACGGGATTTGTTTGTATCGTGGAGCTTGCCCTTCCTTGGCTTATGTATGTGATTGCACCAGGTTTTGTTGATGATCAGAACCTTTTTGGGCTCACTCTAAGCCTTACCCGCATTATGTTTCCCTATATCTTGCTTATTTCCCTTGGGGCCTTTTATGCCGGTCTTCTCAATACGGTCAATCGTTTTTCGGCAGCGGCTGCAAGCCCCATTTTGCTTAATATTTTCATGATTGTGGCCCTTATTGCCAGCCAATACACACCGCTCTCTCCAGTGTATCTTTTGGCCTGGGGGGTCCTTGTCGCTGGCTTTGCGCAACTTTTTTGGTTACAAGCTGCAGCCCGAAAAGAGCACCTTACTTTGCGTCTTAAACGACCCTCCATGACCCCTGCCGTCACCCATGTATTAAAAACGATGGCGCCAGGCGCCATCGGAGCTGGCGTCATGCAAATCAATCTCCTTTTTGATGTGATGCTCGCGTCATTTTTGCCAAGCGGTGCCATCTCCTTTCTTTTTTATGCGGACCGCTTCAATCAGCTCCCCCTTGCCATGATAGGCATTGCCCTTAGCACAGCGCTGCTTCCTTTGTTATCAAAACATATCCAAAAAGAAGAGTTCGATAAGGCGCATGAGGTACAAAACCGGGCCTTGGAATATGCCCTACTCTTGACACTTCCAGCGGCTCTAGCACTCATAGTTCTTGCACCATCCCTCATTGAAGTCCTTTTTCAAAGAAAAAACTTTGGCGTTTATGAGGCCGACCAAACAGCGCAAGTCCTTGCAGCCTTTTCCACAGGTCTTCCAGCGTATGTAGGCGTTAAAATTTTTGCGACGACTTTCTTTGCGCGCTATGACACAAAGACCCCAATGCGCATCGCTGTTGTATGTATGGTGACAAATATTGCTCTAAATCTGGTCTTAATGCATTTTTATGCACATGTTGGCATTGCCCTTGCGACCGCCCTATCCTCTTGGCTCAATTTCTTGCTCCTTGGATTCAAACTTCGCAAGGAAAAGGCCTTTTTTGTGGATAAACGCTTAAAGGATCGATTCATCCGCATTGTGGCAACTTCGATGTTTCTTTTTACCTTTCTTTCTTTGTGGCAAAAAACCTTGACGCCTCTTTCTCAGTCTTCCTTATTTTGGCAAATTACAAATCTAATGGGTGCGAGCATCCTTGGGTTACTTTTTTACATCGGCCTCTCCTTCTGGTTGCGGGCCCTGGTCATGAACGATATACACTCTTTGTGGACATCAAAAACGCTATGATTAAATGGTCACTCCAAATGCTTCACTTTAGTAACCTGCAAAATGGAGGGTATTAACCATGAAACTCTTGCGTTCCATCGTGACAGTGGGAATTTACACCATGGGCAGCCGGATCGTTGGGTTTTTACGCACAACCCTTATGGCAAACTTTTTAGGCGCCGGTCCCATGGCCGATGCGGCTGCCATAGCCGTGAAAATTCCCTCTCTTTTAAGAAGAGTTTTTGCAGAAGGGGCCATGAACGCGGCTTTTGTGCCAACCTTTTCTGCGCTTCTTGCCACGAAAGGACGGGAAGAAGCGCGCACCTACGCTGAAGAAGTACTTTCTATCCTTGTGATGATTCTCAGCGTCGTCATAATTTTGGCAGAGTTATTTATGCCTAGCTTTTTGACCCTGTTTTTACCAGGGTTTAAAAGTACTCCTGAACGTCTTGAATATACAATAATTTTTACTAGACTAACCTTCCCCTTTATCCTGCTTATTTCTTTGACAGCACTTTATGGAGGCGTTCTAAACTCGTTGGAAAAGTTTGCAGCTGTCGCGGCATCGCCAATGATGGGGAATATTGCCATTTTGGTTGTTGCATTTATACTCCTGCCTATCTCACCTTCTGCCGGTCACGCGTTTGCGTACGGTATTTTGGGATGCGGCGTGGTTCAATGGTTTTGGGTCCTTGTCCCTACTCACAGAGAAGGTATGGCGTTGCGTCTTCGCCGACCGAGATTAACGCCAGGGGTGAAAAGATTTTTTCTCCTAGTGGGGCCTGCAGCAGCTGGGTCAGGAGTGGTTCAAATCAACATTTTTCTTGATATGTTTATTGCGTCTTATTTGCCAACAGGAGGCATTTCATTTTTAAATTATGCCGAGCGGCTCAATCAACTTCCTTTAAGCATGCTCGGTACGGCCGTTGGAACGGCACTTCTGCCTCTTTTATCAAAACAGTGGCGCCTCGGTCAAAATAAGGAGGCCATGGAAAGCCAAAACCTTGCCCTTGAGTACGCCTTCCTCTTTTCAGCACCAGCCCTTGTGGCCTTACTCATTTATGCTGAGCCTCTTGTCAAGGTTCTGTACGAGCATGGAAAGTTTACGATTCATGATACAAGGGAGACGGCTTACACCCTCATGGCGCTTGTCTCTGGCCTGCCGGCCTATATCATGGTAAAAATCTTTTCGACGAGTTTTTTTGCCCGCGAGAATACCCGCACACCTGTGATGATTGCAGTGGGTTCCGTTGGAATAAATTTGACCCTAAATTTACTCTTGATCAAGCCACTTGCTCACGTGGGTCTTGCTCTTTCGACCAGTATTGCTGCTTGGCTCAATGCATTCACCTTAGCTGTGATTCTCAAACGACAAGGGTTGCTTGCCATGACTCCCCGATTTCGAGTCTTTTTACCAAGGGCCTTGTTGACAATTTTGCTAACAACTTTTACGTTTTGGCTCGCGCGTTCGACAGTTCAAAATCTTGTGAACACCGCTAAAGCTGCACAAATCGTAACCATGTCAGGCATTGTGATTGTCGGCATTGTTATTTTTGTCGCTTATGCAATCATCACGGGCGCCCTCGATACCTCGGATCTTCGTCGTCAGTTACGAAGCAAACTTTCACCCCAGGAGTAAGCTCAATGAAACGTATTTTTTCTGGTCTTCAACCAAGTGGTGTTCTGACGCTTGGAAACTATTTGGGGGCGCTTCGTCGCTGGGTTGAGTTGCAAGAAAGCTACGATTGCCTCTATTGCATTGTCGACATGCACGCCATCACAATGCCCCTCGAACCAACAGCCTTGCGAGAAAATATTTATGAAGTAGCTGCCACTTACATGGCCTGCGGCCTTGATCCTTCTAAAAGCACACTTTTTATTCAATCCCACGTCGCGGCGCATGCAGAGCTTGGATGGATGCTTGGATGTAAAACACCCATGGGATGGCTGAATCGCATGACACAGTTCAAGGATAAAGCGGGAAAAGATAAAGAAAAAGCGTCATTAGGGCTTTATGGCTATCCTTGCTTACAAGCGGCGGATATTCTCTTATACCAAACCCATTTGGTGCCTGTAGGGGAAGACCAAAAACAGCACATTGAACTCACACGCGACATTGCTCAGAGTGTGAACAGTGCGTACAACGCTTCTCTTTTCACACTCCCAGAGCCACTGATCTCTGAAATTGGAGCACGGATTATGAGCTTGAGGGACGGAAACAAGAAAATGTCCAAATCTGATCCTTCTGATTTTTCACGCATTAATCTACGCGATGACACTGATTTAATTGTTCAAAAAATTAAAAAAGCGCGCACGGACGCTGAGCCCCTCCCTGATAATTTTGACCAACTAGCAGATCGTCCCGAAGCACGCAATTTGATCACGATTTACGCATCCCTTCAGGGCCAAACTCCCCAGAAGGTGTGCGAAACGTTCTCAGGACAGCTTTTTTCTATCTTTAAACCTGCTCTTACCGAGCTTGTAATTGAAAAATTAGAACCCATCTCTCATCGTATAAACGAGCTTTTGTCCGATAAGGGTGAACTTGCCCGTCACTTGAAAAAGGGCGCAGAACGCGCCGAAGAACTTGCATCCCCTACCCTGCGAAACGCACAAAACATTTTTGGTTTTGTGGCACGATAACAAGGAGTTACCTATGAAGATTCCTTATGAAACTTTTGAGTCTGTGGATATCCGTGCGGGTACTGTTGTGCGCGCAGAGCCCTTTGATCGGGCAAGAAAACCTTGCTACAAAGTTTGGGTCGACTTTGGTGATAAGCTTGGTGTTTTGCAGACATCTGCGCAAATCACCGTTCACTATACGCCTCGTGACCTTGTGGGAAAGAAAATTCTTGGCTGCGTGAATCTAGGGGAAAAAAATATCGCAGGATTCCTGTCGCAATTTCTTTTACTCGGCTTTTCTGACGCAGATGGCGCCATCTGCTTACCCCTACTCATGCATAACGTCCCCAATGGAAACAAAATACACTAAATAATAAAGTAAAAATATATTTATATTTGACATAAATTCCGTAGTATTTTTACTATTTTAAAATACTATATTTTCTTTTTATTTATTTTTTTGCCATATTGTCTTCTTTGTAAAAGCAATAAAGGAGATCTCCGCATGAAATCATTCTACAAACTTATGACGACTTCCGCCTTATATGGCCTTGTGTCTTTATCATTTTCAACCATAACAAGCGCTTCTTTTCTTTCCAGTGAAGAGGATGATAATGCTCTTCCTAATTTGCTTTCGGCTATCCCTGTCATTGATTCCGAGAGTTTTGAGCCTGGTCCCCTGCCTCGCACTCTACGCGCCACTTGGCAAGATTATCAACAGGATCGCGTGACAAGTTTTTTAACGGGTGACCTTAAAATTGTTGACCCTGTCATTTTCGAGCAAAAAAAGCATTGGGATGATTTAACCCTTGAAGAAAAGCAAGGAGTTTCTGCGATTTCTGTGATGTACCGTCAAAAAAAACTTGATTGGTATAGCCGCAACATTATTAATGATGCGGAGTTTGGCACTGCGTGGGATGATTTACCTGCTGAAACAAAGTCACGACTTCCAGTAACAGAGCTGATCCCCTCCCGCATTGGTCTTTCTGAATGTAAGGCTGTTGGCTGTTCTCAGTTTAGCGAAAGTCAACTGGCGGGCGTCATCCAATTCATTGTTGACCACGATACCGAGGTGCGCGCTAAAAAACTATCAGAAAAGACAAGCATAACTTATGAAGAGGCTCTTGACACAGTCAAAAGCATGCGAGAAGCTGACGCGCTTCATACAGCCATCACCGTTATAGATCACCGTGAAGAGCCACACTTGCACATCAAAGGCATTCCTGCCACGGGATATAGTGTCTCTGGGATTGTTTATCGGGACTCAAACGTAGGGCTTCCCATGAGTCTTTATGCGCCAGGAGATGCATTTAGTAAAGGTAAGTCCAATTTGGGTGCAGAAAAAACAGAAACCACACTTATTCGTGGCATACAAACCCACAAGGTGATAACCCTCATATCTATTGGTGACAAAAACTATGGCATGATCCAATCTGGCAAAGCAACCTCTTTAGCGGTTGAGGAAGCTTACAGTGAAAGAGATCTTGCCCATCGCCTAGGTGTTGGTTACGGACGCATTCCCATCACAGATCACTGCGCTATGGAAGGGGAAGATGGCAATTTCTTGCGCCTTGCTTACGACGGACAAAGCACAAAAAGTTATGTCATTCATCATTGCCGTGGAGGAAAAGGACGCACGCAAACAGGCCTCACCACGCGGGACATGATGCGCAACCATGATAAGGGATTATCCTTAACCGAGTTTGTATTAAGGCAATATTTAATTGGCGGCACAAACACGTTTGGGGTCTTAATAGCCGATCCCATTGATGATTGGAAAATGCCCAGAGCTTTCGAACGAGCCCAAGCCATTACGAATTTCTATCAATATACGCATCAGTCGCCCCTCGGCGTCCGTGTCATGTATGACGATTGGCTAAACAAGCATTAAGAGTTTTTGAAATACCTCAAGGTGCCAGAAAGCAAGCGACAGTCTGGCACCTCTTTTTATTTAAAAAGACCCAAAATTTCCTTATCTTTTCTCTCTCGGGAGGACCCGAACTCAAAAGAATAAGCATCTTTTAGACAAGACCCAAAAATACCAGAAATGGTTGAGATAATGCCTACGGCTTCTCCTGTTAAATAGTCTTTATACATGGCAAGAGCTACCAAGCAAAATATAAGGCCAACGGCTGCACAAACCACCATGATGTCGGCGCGCACATTTCTTTTACCTGACTGCGCTATGGCAATATCTCTAGCTCTCGCGCTTTGACGGTCGCCAATAAACGCTCTTTCTAAATCGTGATCAAGTTTGGCCATGGCGTTTTGAAAGTCGACAAAGAGCTTTGGATCATGCCTAAGAATCTCCACAGCACCAAGGGCATCTTTTTGGCCCGTAATGCGCTTTGCAGCGTCCACAACTTTGGCTGCAATCATTTGGCCCGTAGATTCATTTCCTTTTTCTGATGAAAACCATTTAGCGAGCGACGGCACCATCTCTGACAAAGCCAGTGCTGCTCCTAAAAAAGGGCCGCTCATTTCGAGCATCCTTTGGGCTGGTGCAGTTTAAAGAAAACGTGTTGTCCAATTTTGAAGGTAGGCGTTTTACCAACGGCCCATTGGGGTGCTCGTGGAAGCCACACAGCGTAATAATGATCGCTTCCGTGTGTGATGTCAGGCCATACGCCTGTCCCGACACAGGAGGCAACTTCTAAACACACATCAAATACTTTATCCTTTCCATCTTGAACCTGCTGCAGAACAGGCCTATTAGGATCATTTTCATTCCAACAAGAGAACTGGTAGGGTTTTAGACAGACTTCTTCAATTGTTTTTCCAAACCAGGCTTGATATTTTACGCGGTTTATAATGACGTTAGCAACGCTAATAAGAGCACTAATCCCACCATCCCGACGAAGATATTCTCCCCGGGCCTCTCCGTACAGCGTTCTTGCAAGGATATCAACATTTTTTGAGTGTGACATGAGGGTCTCCCTTGTAATTAGGCAACTTTTTGCACAGTGTGCCACTTATCCCCGCAGCCCATGAGCATGAAAAGGCCTGTGCTTTCTGTCATTAAGCATAATCGACCCATGGCAGGCTCTGGCAGAGTGTCCTTATGGTAAAGAGGAAGCGAAGGGAAAGGCTGTGGTGCACTGTTCACGCCTGAAGGCTCTGCGCGCTCGGGTTCTGGCACGTATAGAAGAAGACTCCACATCAATTCGTTAAAAATACTCTCGCTAACGTGGGATGTATGACAGAAGTAGACTTTGTTCTCCCAGGTGACAAGACTTCCATAAACGTAAGAAGTATGGCCTTTCCACAAGCCCATATGGTGGAAAAGTGGCATAGGCAGTCTCACCCTGCCAAGCCTTCTTCCAAAAGTACTTTCAAAAATAATCTCATCGCCTTCTTGGGTTATTTCCTTAATCCCTTCACCAGGGAGCGACATTTGCTCAAGATGTTTTACTTTTGTGTCTAATTCTTCTAAATTTTGATCCAACTCTTCATGGGTAAGAGGAAATCCTTTGTTTTTAGATAAAATAATGCTCATCATCACCTTCCATCATGCTCGTGTATTTTTTGACTTTTAAAGTAAAGATCAAGTGTATCTGTCGAGGGATCTTCTTGAACGTACTTAAAAGATTGGTAGGTAAAACGCTCTACAGATGGTTTGCCGCCATCTATGATTATTTCCACACACGCTTTTCCAGCATCAATCAAGCCCACTAGGGAGAGTTTTTCATCCGCCAGAAAAGACTCGTTAAATGCGTAAGCGGTCTCTTGAATCACCCCTCCATGGGGGATAGAAACTCTCAATACCTCTAGCTCTTTTTGACTTCTTAACCGCAGTTTATACCCTTTTCCCATATCTGATTTTTCAAGGCTTCCAAATATCTGCGTGATCTGATCAAGAGAAAGGCCAGGTTTTACGTACCCCCCGTAAGCCATAAGTGGCAAGGTCTTGATCAAACTCTGCCCTCCTCTAGGCGGCGTGACGCTCCACTCACCACTTGGCAGACGTGTTTGTCTTTGAATAAGGTGACCCGCTGTTTGCACCTTAAAGGGTTTTGTTAAAAGGGGATCTTGCGCTGCAACATTGAGTTTAAAGTCACCCTGCTCAAGGGGGCGCTCTTTTCCATCAAAATAGCAGTATCCGTTTCCGGTAAACACAAGGTTGACGGCCTCGTGCACACTATGCTGACTATGACCCCGTTGATTTCTTTCAAGAATTTGCGTGCCGTAAAAGGGAATCATGGGTAGCATTTGGTCATCAATGCGAAGCGATATCATTGTCGATGTGCAGTGAAGAGGCACGCCCTGAATCTTACATTTAAGCACAAGAATTTCAGGCAAAAGGCTTTCTTGTAAGGCCAAAGCCATAAAACGTCCGGTTCGATTTTTCGTATCCAAAACCCCAAGATCAGTGTTCTCATCGTCGGTTGGGGCAAGATACTCCTTACGCCCATAGGGACGCTCCCCATGGGATCGTACTTCTTTTGTAAAAAACATGATTTTTTCCTTGAGATTGGTACTACCCTAAGTCGACCTGCGCAGGGGCTGTCCACCCATTTAGAACTTTTGCGTATATGCGGTGTTTAAGACTGCCTTTTGTTCGCAAATCCTTCAAACGTATAAAGATCTCTGTTTTTTTTTCTTTCAAGCAAGAAAGCAAATGGTGACGCTTGGGATACTGCTGATCCAAAAGGTAGTTGTTTTGCGCATCCGGATCACCACTCACGCGTATTTCCTCAACAAGGTCAATGGCGCTCATCCCTTGGGGATTAAGTAAGCCTCTTTTGGGTCCTTGATCGAAAACAGATTCGAAAATAAGTCCAGAAGGACTACGTATTTCTTTTACAGGCGCAAACCCCACATACCTTGTGTTGTTTTTCTCGTCTTCTTCGACTGGATTACTTATAGCTTCTTGGACACTTTTTCCTACGGCACACCCTAAAACCACATCACCTCGAAAAATCCCTTTTCGTCCGTCCGCAACTAATCGGTAGGAAATAACTTTTCCTCGCACTTCTCCACCCGGTAAACGTGGGTCTGTGAGGCTGACGTCATGATCGCATGTAATCCCATAAAGCATCTCAAAGGAACCGGAAAAACTAATTTCTACGGCGCGCGCAGAGGCAGCCAAATGCGTTTTGGCAATTTCAAGAGCGTGACCAATGGCTTTGTGTCCCCGATTTGTTGTAAAAAAACTTGCTCTGGATCTTAGGGGTTCAAGATCAGGTAAGTCTCCTATCTCTTCCCAAAATTCCCTTTCTGCACTGTCAAAAAAAGGGGCAGAGAGATGTCCTTCAACACAGCGATAGATTTTTTCTTCATAGACAACGTGAAACCCGGCGGTGTAGTAGATTCGCGAGCGCCAAGGCGTCGACTCATCCATAAAATCAGCCCCCTGAAGAGGAATTTTCAAAGTCCTGACCGTCGATAAGGGCATTCCCAAATCTTGAACGTCATGACGCAAATAAAGCTCTACATACTCCGAGCGCTTTTGCCGGTATTTCCATCCAAGGATCAGCTTTGCGTGAAACCATTTTCTTTTAAACCTGATCTCCTTAGGGGCTTTAAGATCTTTTGCATAGGGATCATACGGAGAGGCCCAGACCCTTACAGAGTAAGCAGGGTAAAGGTTCAGCATCCCCGTTCGAGGTGGGTTAATTTCGTTCAGTTCACTGTGATCAATCCAATAGCCCGACCGTCCCAGCCTCTCGCCCGTCCGCCACCACTTGGCCTCCAAATCTTCGCCCGTCAAAGAATTCACAAGACCTCCTGGAAAACGTGACCTTATAAGGGATGTCACATCGCTCACCCCTTGATATTTTTGCACCCATGAGGCTTTTAAAATAACTTTGACTCCCTCTAGGGGGGCAGCACAGAGTTTGATATTAAGACTATCCCCGTAAAAATTGTTGCCGACTTTTAAAGACGTCCGTCCCCAAAATAGAGAAGAAAGAGAGACTTTATTAGTTGTGCGACACCAGTAAAAATGCTCGGGGCGCGTTTCCAGCACTTCACTCGGATCATTTAAATGTTCTTTTGCAACAAACAAAGGATCCCAGAGTGGAGACTTTTGTAAGGACTGTGTAAGTTCCTGTAAGTCTTGATCATGGGTGGGTGATTCGGCCACAAGCAAAAGCTCGACCGTCTCTCCTTCCGGATTTTCAGCCACACTTACAAGTCGACCATAGAAGAGCAATTCTTTCTCTCGCTCTTGACGTTCATAAAATAAACATCCTCTTTTCTTGGCAAGGGTGTTAAGCCCCACCCCCATATTTTGAACACGCAGACGCAAGTGAGGAAGCTGTCCTTCTTTTCCTTCAATTTCAATATTAAAAATATTGACAGGATCTGGCTCTTTTCGATGAATCGTTTCTTTTTCATCATCATTTAAAAAATAGAAATAGAATGACATTTTGTTTTTCCATTTACATTTTATTTATTTAGAATTTAACTCTAGACAAAAAGATATTTATAGTGCATAAAACCCACTGATTCAGATCAACTGTTATGTTTTTATTTTAGGTAGAAAATGTCTCGATTTCTCTCAACATCCCAAGGTTCTTCTTCATGGTTTAAGCGCCAAGGGTATGCCCAAGGAATTTTTTGGATTTTCATGGTGGCCCTCACTAGCAACACCAATGATATTTTGATGCGTCTTGCGGGCTCTAGGCTCCCCTCCATGGAAATTGCTTTTTTTCGGTTTTTCTTTGCAACACTCACCCTTTTACCGGTGATGCTTTATTTCCGTCGGGACGGATCATTTTACACAAAGCGTCCCTCCCTTCACATCTTAAGGTCCGCTCTTCTCTTCGGGGCTATTGCCTGTTGGACCACAGGCCTGACCATGGTTCCCTTGACAGTCGTTAGCACCTTTGCCCAAACAACCCAGCTGTTTGTCTTACCCATGGCTGCCGTCTTTCTCAAAGAAAAAGTTGGATGGCAAAGAAGTCTTGCCACCCTTGCAGGCTTTGGGGGTATTCTTCTGATCGTTGTGGGTCACTCTGGCAACGACGGGTTTATTGACTCACTTTTATCCATGAATAACGGGACTCTTTTTTTGATTTCGGCCGCCATGATGTTTGCCCTCAGTGACATCCTGAACAAACGCTTTGTGGTCGAGGAATCAACCCTTTCCATGATGTTTTACATTGCCCTTGGCACCACGCTTTTTGGGGCTTACCCGGCCTACACCGTCTGGCAAACACCCGAGATGTCAGACCTTGGCATTCTCTTGGTACTCGGGGCTGGCGGGAACTTAATCTTGTTCTTTTTGCTCAAAGCTTTTGCCGCAACTGACGTCTCTGCCCTGGCGCCTTTTAGATATCTCGAGATGATCCTTGCTGGTATCTTTGGATTTCTTATTTTCGGGGAAATTCCCTGTCAGTGGACCTTGGCAGGCGCGGCCATCATCGTGCCGAGCACCTTTGCCATTGCATACTATGAAACCCATCACAAAAGAAAAGAGATTGTCCCCGAGACCCCTAAACCCGTAGAGATTGATTTGTGCACTCAAGAGGAACGCCCTTAAATCTCTTCCATGGTCAGGGTCCAACCCACTTCTGCGCCCCATTCCTCAGTTTCCAAATGAAAGGAAATGACCCGCATGGTCAGGATGGGGCGATAGCTTAGGTATCCTTTTTGTCCTTCTTGTAAGCCCTCTGGTAGACTCACCTCATTTCCTTGAGCTTCCAAGAGCGGCATGAAAGGCTCGCCTACCACCTGAAGCATCACCGACCCCTTCACGGCAGGTCGATCGAGCATGACTTGCGGCGTCTCGGATGTAAGTGTAACCTCTTGTACAAGGCGTTGCAGGCATGACACTTCCACTGTTTCCCCCTGCCAAAGCCCTTCAAAAGAAGGAGGCGCTGCGTCCCGGCACCTCAGGACCGATTGATATTTTCGGTGCTTTTGACTTCCTGTAAAAACAAGACTGCCGTTGACAGTACGCCTAAATTCGCCTGTTTTGAGGGGGGTAAGTGTTTGCTGGCATCCCCTTGCTGAATATGGGGGAAATCCTCCCCTACTTAAGACCAGTTGTGTTTCCATGGGGTTGCTACCACTTCACCCACCGGGGCATGGTAAGGGGCGTTGTCAAGGCTTGTTGACGCAGATACCCCTCAAGAGCTCTGACGACGCCATCTTCTGTGACTTGTGCATTTTCCTCTTCCAAAGTAATGCCCGTTCTTGGTGCAATTTTCAAAGGTTTTTCTTTTGGTTTATCTGTGATTTTCGTAGATGACATTTTCATCCCTCCACAAGTATTTGAGACAGGCGTACAAGCCAATCCATGGTTGTTTGTTTTAAAAGTTGATCTTTGACCATCTGGGTTTTAATCTCCAAAAGCCTGTAGCTTTCAAGCCTTGCGCTTGGCATCTCAAGTCCTTGCTTTAGATGATCTATAAGTTCTGTCGTTTGCTGACTTCCCCGGTACTGCGTCACCAGCATGACCGAAAACGGGATACTCACAAAGGGCTCTCCTACCATGCCTTTGACCTCTCCCACCGATAAAAGGCCATAAGGGTAAGGGGTGCCTGCGGGTATATGGGTAAATACACCCGTCAATTTTGAGCCTGCCAAAGCCCGCATCTTTTCCAATAAATATTTTTCAAAGAGAAGACTCTTCATATTGTTCCTCCTCGAGATGACGACAAGCCCAGAAAAAGTCATATCCTTTGTCGGCGATGGTCACATCTTCACTGAGGACTGAAAAAATGGCTTTCTTCCAACTAAATCGCTCAAAGGGTTTTCTTTTGGGATCGCTCTTTAATTTCAAACCGTATAGGGCGCGTTTTTTAGGCAACACCCCGTCTTCAATACCTTGCATGGACGTGAGCGACGGCAAAAAACGGTCCATGTGATGAAGCACTCCCCACCGTTCTTCGTGGGGATGCCAAGTTTCTTGAAAGCCTCCGTATTCATCGGGCACCAAGGTACGCCGCACAAGGCGCACGCGCACGTGCAGTGACTTTTTCAAAGCCATGAGTTTGTCCTTTTAACGTTTTGAGAGTAGCTACGCCAGAAACCGTTGCATCCGGTAGGGTTTGATCAGCTGTATCACAGGCCCGCTTAGCGGCATGGGAATAAGCCCTGCATCGTTGGCAGCCCCCCTCGCCTCATAAAGGTTGGCCGCTGTCATCAAGACTCCTTGCCGCAGGGGTTCAGGCACCTCTTCGGGGTCTGCGCCGTATCCTGCCCAAAACTTGACCTCGACGTTTTCTTGAGGATCACTCATGTCAGACACGTGAAGACGCGCAACCCTACCCGCTGTATCAAGGCGGTACTGGGTAATTTCCTTGTCACCCGCTCCTGTTTTCAGCTGAGGTTTCCCAATTAGCTCTAGAAACGGTGATCTTGGCAGTTCAATCCCTCCAACTGCCCGGCTATGGCTTTGATTCAGATAGCTGCCATCACTTCTAGCGGCGGCAAATCCTGCGTTAAACGTAAAAGTCCAGGCTTGCTTGATAAGAGACCTTCCTGTGTATGATTCGATTCCTTGCCGTGCTGTTTTAATTAAACGCCCAATCAACTCGTCTTCTATATCGCTGTCCACGTGCAGGAAGATTTTTGCCTGCAAAAGACTAATTGGTTCACGCTCTGGCGCTTGTTGTTGTCTCAGACCCATGAGCCTACTCATTCTTCTGTTCCTTTCTTACTATGAACGAGCAAAGGCGGCGACTCAAGTCTTCATGGATCGCCGCCTTCCTCAAGATACATTACGCTTGGAAGCGTACCATCTTGAGCGCGTTAAAATTCAACACGTCTCCGCCCACACGTCTGACAGTGTAGAACTCCACGTAAGGCTTGGCACTGTAAGGATCTCTCAAAACATAGGTCCCTGCCCGGTCAACAATTTGATAAGCTTCTTTGAAGTTACCAAAAACGATGGACGTACTGGCGGTTCCAGAAACAAGTTCTGGCATGCCTTCAACAATCACAACAGGATATCCAAGCAGGGTTTCGGGGGCCCCTTGGGAAAGGGCTGGATTCCACAAAAACTGACCATTTTGATCCTTCAAACGACGGATTGCCCCGTGCGCTGAGGCTGACATGACCCAAACGGCTTCTTTTGCATATTGGGGATCAAGGGCTTCCATGGTACGCATCAAAACGTCTGCGCCATTTTCATCTGTAAAGGCACCGTCTACACCCGTCTTCACGTGCTCAAATGTATCTGCTGCCAAATCTGCTTTTAAAGTACTTGCATAAGAAAGGAATCCTTTGGGCTTTTGTTGACCATCACCCGCAATAAAGGCAGCGTTCTCAAGCTGGGCCATGCGTCTTGCGATTTTCTGGGAAAGCCAAGCTTCCACGTCAATCAAAGAATCCTCTAAAAGCTTTTGCGTCGCGCGAGGCCTTGCATACAACTCGTTAACGGCAATACGCTTTTTCACAAGCTTTGGTGTCCCGGTTTCGGCGCGCTCCCCGGTTTCCGCAACCCAACCCGCTTCTTCACCACTTTGACTCAGAAGAATTTCGACAGCGCTCGCGGACACCGTCATGACACTGGCAAGTTGCCTAATGGAGGAAAGCCCTTGCAGATCACGGCGCAGGTTTTCAGACAAAACCTGGGGCACGAGATAGCCGCCGTCCACATCAGAGCCCGTACTTAGGCTTTTAGTACAAGAAAGGCTCAAAAGTGCTTTGTCATCACCTTTCCTAAGGTACGATTGAAAGGCCTGCTTGTGGGCAAGGGATTCCTCCGAGGTGTCAGTCTGCGCTTCCCAAGACAGACCGGGACGAGCGCTTGACAAAAATCTCTTTTCAAGCTGCGTCACCCGCGCTTGCTGAGCCTGTTTAAAAGACTCAAAAGATTTTGTCAGTTCTTGAACCGACGATACTACTTTATCCATACAAACCTCCTGTTTTATATACTTTTATATGAATCAATTTTTTTTGATCCTGATTTTATTAATGATCATTATCCCTTTTTTGTACAACTATTATTCGCAGCTTAAAACGCGAATGGCATTTTGGATGCTGGCGAAAAGTTCCTGGGTATAATGATCATAGGTTTTCTTTGCAAGTCCTTTCACAGCGGTGATTTTCGCCTGCGTATTGGCGGCAAAGGTGACAAGAGAGATTTCCATCAACGACACTTCTTCCAGGTGCCTCACTTTTTCTTCGGCGTTATAGGACGCTTTCACGACTTGACACCCGATGGAAAGTCCTGTCACGACCCCACGCTTCATAAGGGTGTGCGCCTCCTTGGCTTTTTGCAGATCTAAAAGCAGCTGCCCTTGGACATACAGGCCCTTGTGGTCTTCTTCAACAATCTGCCACACACCAATGGGCTCTTGGGGATTATGTTGCCACAACATTTTGGGCAGCGCGTCCCTTGCAAGAGTGTCACGAAACGCCCCGTGTATGACGCGGTCTTTTTGTTGATCCACGTGGTCGAATACGCTGGCATATCCTGAGAATGATCCCTCTTCTTCCAACCGGTCAAGGGCAAGATTACTTTTCAAAATGAGATGATGTTGAGACATGTCAACCTCCTGTTTATCTTTTCTATGCTCGATTTTTTATTTTTTATTAGCTTTCTAGGACATCGCCTCCCTCAAGGGGCGGATATCCCATGGCTTTTCTTTTTTCGTTGAGGGTTAGGAACGTGGCGCCTGCGTACTTGGACCAGATTTCTTCTCGACGTGGTGCCAAGGCTGGGATTGCGTCAAGGTTGTATCCAAGGCGTAATCCCGGACCAAAGGCAGGGCAAAGCCAGGCATTAAATTCATCAATGATGTGATCCAACAGGGGAAGGATTGTATCCTCCCACAGGTGGTAGCGCGCTTCGCGGTAGTTAGAAAAGGTTGCATCGCCCGGCACACCCACAAGCATCGGCGGCACACCATACGCTTGAGCGATTTCACGCGCTGACAGCTTTTTTCCTTCAATAAAATCCAGATCTCGTGGGGACAGGCCCATTTCCTTCCACTGGAAATCGCCCTCCAAGACCATGACGCGTCCAGCATTATGCTCTCCTTCATAAAATGTTCGCAGTGTGTTTTTAAGCTCATGACGCTCGTCTTCAGACAAGGCCCTTTCATGGGGGGTGCTTGCGCCAACAATCAAAGCGCCCGACGGACGCCCGCCGTTTTGCAACAACGCCAAGTTGTGGCTGGCCACGGTGTTGTGTTGATCAATGGCGCAGGCAGCTGCTTCTAAGGGGCTCATTCCATACCAGTCATTGAGCGGATGAAAAAGCTTCAAATGCATGACGTTGGTGCTTCCCTCTGTCGACTTTAGAATCACCGTTTGACCATTGACGCTATACTCATACCCTTGGGGCGTGCCAGAGCGCCCTGGCACCACACGTACCCTATCGGGTCGCAGCGCGTATAGCTCACCAATCCTCCCGTCTACAAGACGCATGGCTTCAATGTAACTATTACCAGAAAGGAGCAAATAGGAGGCCACATTCTCCATAAAGGCGGCTCCCGCTTGCAAATCATTCGGCGCGTGCAGTAGATCTAGCAACGGATGCGTTACAAGCTCGTGGTGATCTGCATAAAGACGCCACGGCACGCTTGCAACCCCACGTGCAATCAAATTTACTGCCCGGTACACAATCACGTTGCGTTTGTATCCCTCTTCAGACAACCGGTCATAACGTCTTGGGGTCCACACGGGTTGCCCCACACTTTGATAGGCCATAAGGGGGGCGGCCGCACTTGCTTTTTGGATGGGAGGATCTTCAGTTTTTGTCTGTTTCTTCCATAACGCTTTTAACTTCTTCATAAAAGACTCCTAATAAAGGCCAATAAAAAAGGGCCCCGTTTAAAACGAGACCCTTATACTTGGGGGAGTATGTCTTTTTTTTAGAGATTATCCCATCTAAAGAAAAGTATTTTATTTGATCACTTTCGTTGCTTTCTTTAAGAGTTCTTGTGAAATGGTAATACCCAGAAAATTAGCTGCTTTTTGATTCAAAATCAGCTCTTTATTTTTAGGGTATTCCACAGGGTTTGCGCTGACAGGCGCACCTTTTAAAAGGCGCGCGACCATGGCACCCGTCTGTCTACCAAGGACATACTGATCGGGGCCAAGGGCAGCCAGGGCCCCTTTTTCCACAATATCCGCATCACTGACAAACAAGGGCACCTTGTATTGCTGCGACACGCTCACGATGGCCTCAAAGGCAGAAAGAGCAGTATTATCGTTACTCACAAAAAGGGCGTCCACTTTGCCCACTAAGCTTTTGGCAGCTTGCCCCACGTCACTGGACTTAAAGGCCGCCCCTTGAAGAAGTGTCACGCCTTTTTCGTCGGCGATTTTCTCAAGACGCTTGTAGATCTCAAGGGAATTCGCTTCTCCAGGATTCAAAACAACCCCAAGGGTTTTCAAGTTTGGCACCAGCTCCAAAAAAAGGGATAGCTGATCCTCAAGGGGGGTAAAATTAGAGGCACCAGTGATATTCCCCTCAGGCGTCTTTAAGTCTTTGACAAGTTTTGCGCCTTCTGGGTCTGTCACGCTGGAAAATACCACAGGAATTTTCTCTTCCACCGTTGCTTTGGTACAAGCTTGGGCCATAGAGGTGCCAAGAGCCACAATGATCGAGGCCTTTTGTCCCACGCATTTTTGCGCAATTTGCGTGGCAAGGGCAGGCTGACCTTGTGCAATATCAATTTGGATTGTTGCGGTATCTGGATCTTGAAACCCTTGGGCGGCAAGTTCGTCGATGATGCCACGCTGGGTCTTATCAAGGGCGGGGTGCGCCACAATTTGGGTCACACAAATTAGAGGGGAATCGGCAAAAGAAGGCGTCAGGGTGGTAAGACTAATAAGACTTGCAAGGGCTGTAGAAAGAACGTAACGCATTATAATAACTCCTAATCATACTGAAATTTTGACTTTTTATTTGTTCACTTAGTCGATGATGAGGATGATAATGGTGTCGCATGGCTGTCTCCTTAAATGATACGTCAATAAGCCTAAAGGCTTTCTTAAGATACGGATCCCTTTCCCAAAAGTCAACACTCGGGCAATTGTGCGTCTGCATGTTTTGAAGTCTATCCAGGATCAGTACCGTGATTTATCTTTTTTCTAGTTGGATGAGAGCAAAATATAAGCTTCTTCTGGCGTCAAGTATTCCTGTGCAAAAACTTTGTTTGATTCCTTATAGTACTCGACAATTTCTTTTCTTAGCTCCGCAGAGATGAGAGACGATGTACCGTAAGACCTAAACTTGTCGGATAATAATATAAGTTGCTCAACGATCATTTCTCGTGTACCAAAAACTGCCTCCTTAAAAAGTCCCGCACGATCCATGGAGAGTAATAAGGAAGAAAAATCAGGGCTCAGGCTAACGTTTAACTTTGTTGTAGGTTTCAACATCTCCATTGCATTGATATCAATGAGGTGATAGAAATCATCAAGTACATCAAATGTATCGTCACGAGGATGATATAACCGTGCCTTGATTTTCTCTTTTCCAAAAGTTTCTCTCCACGGTTTAAGGATCGTCGTAAAGTCATAGAGGATGCGCGTGTTTTCAAAAAAGCAATCAACGCCTGCAAGATAGTTTACTTCTCCCGTTAAAGGCATGCTATCAAATGTCATGTTCATCGCCTGATGCGTATGATAAACACTTTCAATCAAAGATACTTGTTCTCTGACATAAGAAAGCACAATCACCTCATGGAATTCTTGACAAAATGCTTTCATAGCGTCCGAAGGGATTGAAAAGAGCTCCGAACTTAACACAACAGAATGACATTCATATTCTTTCTGCTCTGCCAGAATCTCCCAGTAGATCTCTGTTTCCTTGAGCGAGTCTTTGCATGATGCAAGTCCATGATGCGCAAGTCCATTTCCTATACCCATCGTTCCAGCCTTGGGATAAAGGATGCCCTTATTTTTCAATAGCGGTCTGCTTTGAGACAGGCTTGCTTGTATACTTGTCGTCCCTGTTTTTCCAAGCCCAATATGTATATAGAGCTTTTTTAGAAAAGAAGACATTTATCAAACCTCTTAATAGAAAATGCTTTTATTGTCAAAATATGCCTATTATTATCACAAGTAGCAAAAGAAAGCTATCTATACATGCTGTTGTTTTTCATATTTTGATTATATCTTAACCTAGGATTAATTTGTTTGTGATGATACGGGATCCGCCGCTTTTGGGGTTCAAATGATGAGCATCTTGCCTGAGAAAGGTAAATTTTATATTCATTCTCTTTAATAGCCAGACAGGTTAGTCATTTTTTTTTTCGCTGCCTCATCATAAAAAATAAGGTTGCTCACACTCGCCGAATTCGGAAAGCTACGTCCCAATAACATAAGTTCTTCGTGCAACTCTAGAATGGATGGAGATAAGTGGGGAGCAAGACCGTTTAGGTCATCCTGTTGGAGATGATGCCTTAAAGACAAATCTAAAAACTCTTCTTTATACTCATTAAGCAAATGAGGATTTAAATCACCATTGACCTTTAAAAAAGACCCAATTCTATTCAGTTCATTTTCAGGGTTTGCTAGTAGACAATCATAACTTACAACGATTCTTTTTTGATGTTCCGTCTCTCTTAGTCCTGACAACATGTGTCTATACCAAAGCATGTACCCTTTTGCTAAGGTAAAACCATCGCGTTTTTGTAATGAGTGCGCAACACTCGTAGGATGTCTATGGGCAATAATATAGGATACATCCAAATTTAGTGCCTCAAACAAAGGCATCCAGAAGGGTAGGAGGATGCACAGTCTAGGATTCTTAACTGCAAAGAAACCAGAAACATCTTTGATTTTATCCATTAGAAGGTTTTTGGCCCTTAGGGAAAATTCTTGCAGATCAAGACATTTGATATCAAATGGCGCGACGTCACAAAGAGAGTCCCATCTTAGTCCCATGAGCCGCAGCAATTCTTCATTAAGTTCATTTACGTCGATGTCTTCAAAAAAGCCCTTAGGGTTCGTTGGTTCATGCTCAGGCATGAGCTTGTCTCCAAGGGCCACGCCGAGGACTTCCAACCCGCGTGTGATTACGCTTGTGCCGCTTCTATGCATTCCTAAAACGACGATTAATGGTTTTTTTTGTCCGTTTTCTTGCATAAAAATATACTCACCATTTGTCTGTGGATTCACGGCCTCTTCACGGTAGAAGTTTTACATAGGTTTACAAAACCTGTGCCATTATCCTTACCGTCAGAGTGCACTTTAAACATAACTGCATCTAAAATTCTATGGAGATACGGATTTTCTGTATCATCATCCGCTATCCCTTGGACACCTGCATTAAGAAAATACGTTTCTGGGTTTAAAAGGCAGTTGAAATTAAACACAACATCGAACTCATCCCCCGCTTTTACCGTGAGGCGCTCATCCCCAAAAGCCGGCGTGACACTGCCGCCGATTTGTGCACCAGTAATATCCTTGATCAACATACCAAACTGTACACCCGTAACATCTTTTGTAAACTTAACCCTATAAGTGTATTCATAGTTTTCAAAGGCCACAAGATGGTTAACACGTTTTCCGATTTTATTGCGAAGATGCGGGTCAATAATTTGGGCACCTCGCATGGGGTAAGGCGTAACACTTTTGGACACAAAGTCATCAAAATAGGCCTCTAGTTCCAGCGCTTCTTGTTTTTTTATCTCTTCTTTATCTTGCTGTAAAGATTGTGGGGCACTAGGAGGAAAGTCGCCACTTTTAATGGAGTGTCGAACTTCTTGTCTTTGTGATGGCATAGAAAAAAGAACTCTATGGTAGGCACGCACCACATCAGAAGGTAGGCCGTCTTTGAGAAGCTCTCCTGCATCAAGAAGGAGGGCCCTATCACAAATTTGTGTTACGAGGCTATCTGCATGGGAAACAAAGAGAAGGGTTGTTCCGTTTTCTCGAAGTCTTTCTATCCTTGCAAAGCATTTTCGCCTAAACGCCTCATCTCCAACTGAAAGAGCTTCATCGACGACTAAAATATTTGGCTCTCTTGCCACCGAAACGGCAAACGCAAGGCGTACAGCCATGCCGCTTGAGTAGGTTTTCACTGGTTGATGAATAAAATCACCAATGTCAGCAAACTCAATAATCTTGGGCAGAATTTCTTGGAGATGTTCTTTGGTAATGCCCAAAACTCCCGACAGAATAGCAATATTCTCAAGTCCCGTGAAGGTTGGGTTCATCCCTGAGCCAAGCTCAAGGAGTGCCGCGATAGAACCAAACGTATCAATGGTCCCTTCTGTAGGATTCAAAGTACCGCACACGAGTTGAAGAAGCGTGGATTTTCCTCCTCCATTACGACCTAGAATACCAACCGTTTCTCCAGCTTTGACATCAAAGGACACGTCCTTCAAAGCCCAAAACTCTTTATAGAGTTGCGTACGTCTTTGAAAAAATTGCAAAAGCCGGTGAGAAGGCTCTTCATAGACGTGGTAACATTTGCCAAGATTTCTTACTTTAATTGCAATATCAGAGCACATCGGCAAACCCTTTGCGTGTTTTCTGGAAGAAGACAAAGCCAAGCCATGCAAGAACTAGACTAAATCCTGTATAAATCGCCAGTTGAGCAAAATCAGGAAGTTTGCCCCATATCATCACTTGTCTTGCTTGGGAAATGATGAATAAAAAGGGATTAAGGCTTAAAACTTCTTGATACTCAGGCGGAAGAGTCTCTGCAGAAAAGAAAATCCCTGACAGAAACAACAAAGCCGTGGTCAGCAAACCAACAATATGGGTAATATCTCGAACAAAAACGCCAAGAGCTGCAAAAAACCATGAAACACCAAGTGTCAGGCATATGAGAGGAAACATGATCAGCGGCAAAAGAAGAAGCGTCGGGTGGGGAAGTCCGAAGTTAAATATATAAAATATAAGCCAAACAATAAAACTCACAAGCGCGTTGAAAAGGCTTCCACCAAGGGCAACGGCAGGAAGAATCTCAAGAGGAAAAACAACCTTTTTGACGAAGTTCTGGTGTGAAAGGATGATTGTAGGTGCACGGGAAATTGTTTCTGAAAAAATATTAAAGAGCATAAATCCAGTAAAAATAATGAAGGCGAACTCCATTTTAGAATCAACCTCGCCCACAGGCCACCTGGCTTTAAACACAACGCCAAAAACAAAGGTGTAAATGGCAAGAAAAAGCAGAGGCGTGACAAAAGACCACAAAAACCCTAAGAAAGATTCGCGGTATTTACTTTCAACATCTCTTTTGGTCAAAGAGTATAAAAGTGGCCAGTTCAAAGAAAAACTCTTGACTATTTCCAAAGGTGAGGCACTAAATTTAATCATAGGAAAAAAGCTCCGCATCACTCAGAAGAGGGGCAGCCGCATCCTTAGGAGCAAGGAGAGGAACACCGTCATAACACCAATTAATACTCAGGGAAGGATCGTTCCACTTCAAGCTTCTTTCATGGGCTGGAGAATAATAGTTTGTCACTTTATAGTAAAACTCTGCAGTGTTTGAAAGGGTCACAAACCCATGCGCAAACCCTTCGGGAATCCATAACTGATGTTTATTCTCTGCTGAAAGGAGGGCACCAACCCACTGACCAAACGTAGGAGACCCTTTTCGAATATCAACCGCCACATCAAAGACTTCCCCTTGCAAGACCCGAACAAGTTTTCCCTGTGCTGACGGGTTTATCTGATAGTGTAGGCCTCTTAAGACACCCATTTTTGAGAAAGATTGGTTGTCTTGGACGAACGTAACGGGGTGGCCCACGGCGTCTTCAAAAAGTCGTTGGTTGAACGATTCAAAAAAGTGGCCACGATCATCCTTGAAAACTTTAGGCTCGAGAAGAAGCACTTCAGGGATTGCAAGCTTTGTAATCTGCATTGTTTAGCCTCGGTCCTTTAAAAGAGATAAGAGATACTGTCCATAACCATTCTTGGCAATTGCACGGCCCAGCGCCTCTAAGTCTGCATCTGAAATCCATCCCTTATGCCAAGCGATTTCTTCCGGACAACAAACGCGAAGCCCTTGACGGTGTTCTATGGTTGCAATGAAGTTGGCGGCCTCTAAAAGAGATTCATGGGTCCCTGTATCAAGCCATGCGTAGCCGCGACCCATTTTTTCAACGGAAAGCTTGCCCTTTTCAAGATAAAGTTTATTCAAATCTGTGATTTCAAGCTCACCACGGGGTGAGGGCTTTACTTGTTTTGCAAGGGAAACAACGTCCTTGTCATAAAAATAAAGACCTGTGACTGCATACGAAGACTTAGGATGAAGGGGTTTTTCTTCAATGGAGAGAACGCGGCCTTGGGCATCGAATTCCGCGACACCGTAATGTTGAGGTTCCCTGACACGATACGCGAATACGGTAGCACCATCATCACGTTTTGACGCACTTTGCAGTAAGTCATCAAAGTTATGGCCGTGAAAAATATTATCACCAAGGACAAGTGCGCTAGGAGAGTTACCAATAAACTCTTCCCCGATAAGGAATGCCTGGGCAAGCCCTTCTGGCTTTGGCTGTACCTCAAATGAAAAGCGCATCCCCCATTGGTTCCCGTCTCCCAAAAGATGCTTGAAAAGCGGCATATCATGGGGCGTTGAGATGATCAATACGTCTTTGATATCGGCCAACATGAGTGTAGATAAGGGATAATAAATCATCGGCTTATCAAAGACAGGAAGTAGCTGCTTTGAAACGGAAAAAGTAGCAGGATGAAGCCTTGTGCCCGAACCACCCGCTAAAATGATTCCCTTACGATTCACGGAATTCTCCTTCCTTTAGATCACGCACAAAGCGCGGTATATAATACGTCCAATCTGGTATTTTTATACCAAACAATGTGTAAATTTTTTGTGAATTAAGACATGAATTCATGGGTCTTGGCGCAGGAAGCGGGTATTCGTGTGATGCAATAGATGTAATGGCTGAGGTTTCACATTTCAAGGCAATACCAACCTTCGTTGCCTCCTCTACCACAGTGGTTGCAAAGCCGTGCCATGATGTTTTACCGCCACCCACCAAGTGATAGACCCCTGTTTTGCCGTTGATTGCATCTGGGTTAAGGGCGTATTGATGCAAAATAAGGCTTGTCACATCTGCGATCAAGGACGCGTTTGTAGGCGCACCGAATTGATCACCCACCACGCGCAGTTGCTCTCGGTCGCGGGCAAGACGCAAAATCGTTTTGGCAAAGTTATGGCCATGGCTTCCATAGACCCAACTTGTTCTAAAAATAAGATGCAGCCCGCCCGCAGCAACAATGGCCTCTTCGCCGGCAACCTTACTTTTGCCATAGACGCCGAGGGCGCCGCAAGCATCGCTCTCGAGGTAAGGCGTGTCTTTCAGACCATCATAGACATAATCTGTTGAGTAATGAACAAAAAGACGCTTTGACCCTGCCGCCTCTTCAGCAAGAGCTTTCACTGCTGTGGCATTCACTTGATAAGCGGTCGCTTCATCCGTCTCGGCTTTATCCACGGCAGTATAAGCGACAGCATTAACGACGATATGCGGATTGTGATCTTTGACAAGGTCCACAAGACCGCCCTCATCCATGAAGTTAGCGTCCTCACGCCCTAAGCTAACTACTTCTGCCACGGGCGCCAAAGACCGAGCAAGCTCATAGCCTACTTGTCCATTTTTTCCTAAAAGGAGAATTTTCATGAGTATTGCTTCTCAATCCATTGACGATAAGAGCCACTCAAGACATTTTCTATCCATTTCGTATTCTCAAGGTACCATGCAATGGTTTTGACAATCCCGGTCTCGAAGGTTTCTGCCGGACGCCATCCAAGCTCACGCTCGATTTTCCTCGCATCAATAGCATAACGCCTGTCGTGTCCGGGCCTATCTTTCACGTAAGTAATAAGCTCTTTGTAGCTTTTCAAAGGTACGTTTGTATCAGGATGCTTCAAACCGCGTGATGCAGGAGGTGTTTTTTCATCCAAAGCCGCACAAATAGTTTCCACAATCTCGAGGTTTGTTTTTTCGTTCCACCCACCGATATTGTAGGTTTCACCGACGGTCCCTTTTTCTAGGACACGACGAATAGCGGTCGTGTGATCCGCAACATAAAGCCAATCACGCACATTTTGCCCATCGCCGTAGATAGGTAGTTTTTTGCCGGCAAGAGCATTGACGATCATAAGGGGGATCAATTTTTCTGGAAAATGATAGGGACCATAGTTATTCGAGCAGTTAGTTGTCAACACAGGCAAGCCGTATGTGTGATACCAGGCCCGAACCAAATGATCAGACGCAGCCTTGCTGGCTGAATAAGGACTATTGGGCTCATAGGGATGCGTCTCTGTAAACGGAGCCGCCTCGGGGGACAGTGACCCATAAACCTCATCGGTACTCACATGTAGAAATCTAAACGCGTCTTTTGCACTTTCATCAAGGGCACTCCAATAGTTTTTGGCAGTCTCTAGCAAATTAAACACACCGTTAATGTTGGTGCGAATAAAGTCCCCTGCCCCGTGAATGGAACGGTCCACATGGCTTTCCGCAGCAAAGTTCACTACTAAGGAAGGCTTAAACTCTGTGAAGACGGCTTGCATTTTTTCAGCATCACAAATATCTGCTTGTACAAAGTGATAGTCTGGGTGCGTTTGATATTCTGATAAATTTTCCGGATTACCTGCATAAGTCAAAGCGTCAACATTGACAAGTGGTCCAAGGCCGATGGAAAGCCAATCCCGGACAAAGTTAGAACCAATGAAGCCACATCCGCCTGTGACAAGCACAGGACCATTCAAGCTACCTAACACAAGAGTCATTTTTATAGTTTTCCCAAAATTGCCGCAACTACCAACGCTATATTCCCAAGAAAGGTCTGACGATAAACACCTGTTTTATTAAAAAGATACAGCCTTTTTAATAGTCCAACCTGTCGTGCCTTATCAAAATTCTTTAAGATCTCACGATTCTTTGGTGTAAACAAAAGTGACACAAATTGCAAGACCTTTATGTTATTAGTATTCCACTGATAAAAACTCCCCTTTATTAATAGGCGAATCCTTTTTATTCGCGCTATCATATTATTATTTGCCCCCACAGTATTTTTGGGGTGTTGTCGGTATAATATCAAAGGTATTTCATCATAAAAAACATGGCCCTCGCACCCTGTAACTAATTGATAAAGCAACCAGTCGTGACTGACAATGGGGATATGAGTTTCGACAAGGCAAAGCAAGGAGCAAGCTTTTTCGTTAAAAACCATGGTATTACCACCTGCCAGGCTTTGAACGAGAGCATTGGAGAAGGTAGGTGGCTTCGTGAATAAGGGAGAGAGGCCCAGGCGTTTACCTTGCCCATCAATAAGGGATGTGCGCCCACAGTAAAGTGCTGGCTTGTCTTCTAGAGCAGCGTTAAGAAAACACAAGGCCGTTTCAAGCTTTTTGGGGTCCCACAGATCATCTTGATCACAAAAGGCATAAAAGGGTGCTTCGGCGTTTGCACGCTTTGCAAGACTAAGAAAATGATGAGCAAATCCTTTTTGTGGCCCACGATAAAGATAAACTTGTCCATTAGGTCGAGCACGTTGATACGCTTCCAGGATTTGCCATGTTTGATCTGTGGATCCATCGTCACTGGCGTGCAAGACCCACCGCGTATGGGTTTGCTGACTCAAAGAATCGAGTTGTAGTTGAAGAAACTTTTCCCCGTTAAACGTGCACAGCAGGATTGCAACAAGATCCTTTTCACGATAGACGCTTAGCATTTTGAAAGTACACATCAACACAGTTTTGCAACTTTATAGCAGGTTCCGCGCAAACAGCAATATTTTTTGGCACAGAGGGGCAATTCATAATGAGCACGTTAGACTTTTGAAGCAGCCCCATTTTCCCTGAGAACATTCATGAATGCTTGCACGCTTCGTGCCCTCGGTTGATTCATATTTTATTAAGAATTTTGGTTTATTTTGTGTTCACATCATCTAGAGGAAAAAGACATGACCCTTAGATTAAAAGACAAAATTGCGCTTTCCATTGGCTGTTTATTCGTCTTCATGCTTTTAGAGGGGTTCGTGCACTTTTATGTAGATACGGCTTCCCAAGAAAAAATGGAGCAACAAGTTAAAACCTCTAGCCTTTTACGCAAAAGTATGGACGCTGACATGATGCACGATGCCATCCGCTCGGATGTTCTGGCGTTTTTAAAAGCGCGTTATATGCACGATGCAAAAGGGGAAAAAGACGCCCTCAATGACTACGCCGAACATAAAAAGTCATTTTTTGATAATGTTTCAGCTGTCCACAATCAGGCCACGGACCCCGCGATACGCAATGAATATGGCAATATCCTTAATGTCATAGCGGGCTATTTTACTGCAGCGGAAAAGGTGCTTAAGTCTCCCGCACAGGCCAATATGGCCGACTCCTTCTTCCCAGAGTTTCAAAGTGTCTTTGAAGACCTTGAAAAAATCATGGCAGGAGCGGGTGACAAACTTGAGGCTTTTCAAAAAGAGGTGGCTGTTGATAATGAGTCTTTCAATCAGAGTAAACAGAAAATTTTTCTTCTTGTCAAAGCATTGTCAATATTTTTGGCGCTCTATGTGGGATACATTGTGCTCTACAAGATGATCACCCCCCTCAACGCTCTTGTCAAATCCATGATCGAGCTTTCACATAATAATACAGAAGTCGACATCCCCTTTACAGAGCGACAAGACGAAGTGGGTGATATCGGTAGATCTTTGCAAGTTTTTAAAAATAACGCCTTAGAAGTCAGCCGACAATCAAAAGAAAAACTAACCCTCCTTTCCAATCAACGAAAAGAATTGTCAGAAAAAGTCGAAAACCTCATTCTTAATTTAGAGCAAGAGATGGGCGCCTCCATGAAGGCCTTGGAAGAGGATTCGTCCGAAGTGGCCTCCACGGTGGGAAGCTTACAAGCTTTGATTAAATCCTTGGGAGAAAGAGCAAAACAAGCCGAAGACAACACGCGAAAAGCTGCCTCCAACGCCGATACCACAAGAAAAACAAGCACGGGCTTACACCAAACACTCAGCGAGGTCTGCCAGGGGATGGACCGCGGTCTTTCCCTGGTCACAGAAATGACTGGAGAAATCGGCATTGTCAGCCAGCATGTAAGTGAGCTTACAAAAACAACAAAAAAGATCGAAGCTATCGTTGATCTCATCTCCAATGTGGCAGGCCAAACAAATCTTCTTGCCCTCAATGCGACCATTGAATCCGCCAGAGCCGGAGAGGCTGGAAAAGGATTTGCGGTGGTTGCCAGCGAGGTCAAGGGCCTTGCCAATCAAACAACTGAATCAACTGGAGAAATTGCGGCGCAAATCCAGGCCATTCAGGCGTCCGTTTCCCTTTCTTCCAGCGCGACAGAGCAAGTGGTCACACGCATGCAACAGGTTCAGGCGGCTTTCACAGAGCTCATGTCTTGCTTGACAGAACAAGTCTCCAGCACCCTTGATATGCAGGCAAGCGCCCAAGAATCTTCTGATTGCGCCCGCTATGTGGCCAAAGACATTCAAGAAATTACTGATTCTACATCAATGCTTTACAATTCTTTGAACACATTTGAGCGTAAAAGCAGTGATGTTCTTTCAAAGGTAACAGAACTTCAAAAATCCAGCAAAGCTTTGATCGCACGGTCTTTTGAGGTCTCCACTGCCGCGAAATCCGTGGAGATTGACACAGCACAAGAGGCAGTAAGCGCGTAGAGGGTTTAGTTGCGCTCTAATGTTAAAAGGCTACTTTCGCGCGACCATTTGCGCCGTCTTAATCGAAGATCACTTTCTGGACGCCTCACATTGGCGAAATCTTTTTACACAAGTTCACTTTTTAATCGCTTGAAAAAAGTGTCTCTAGCCCGACGCTCACACGCAGGATAATGCCCACACCGTTCCATTGCGATGAAACGAAAATTCCTAAGAACACAGGCAAGAGGCTTCACTACGCCCTCAACAGGATGAGGATCATAGGTTCCGTGGAGCGCCACCACAGGACACTGAATCTTTTTGCCGTATGCAAGAAGCGCTCCTGATTGCCGTCGCGTACGCACGTCGCGCCACACCTTGTCATAAATCTCATAGGAAACGTGGAGGAAAGGATTCTCAAGGGGCAAGGGATCATACCCGTCCACAACCCTGTCCAAGTTTGCAAGCTGCAAAAGGACCGCGTCTTTTTCTTTTCCCCGCGCGCGTGTAAGCTGCCCTTCCAGAAACGCAGCCTCGCGTTTTTGAGCGTCCGACATGCGGGCCAGGCGCGCGTGTTGGATCATGGCGGCGCATTGATCATCAAAAACCGCGCTTCCCACCAAAATCACTTTTATCACAAGATGAGGAAATAGACCTGCAAGGGCGTAACTAAGAAAGGCGCCATAAGAATGTCCCAAAAGAACCATAGGGGCTGTGGTATAGACGTCAGCACCACGGCAAGCTCTTCAACTTGTCCTTCAAAACTAATGGCCCTTTGAAGGGGCTCTAGGACACCTTGATCTTTTGCAAGCGCGTGCGCCAGCGGCGCTAAGTCCCCTGCCGCGCCTGGACCGCCATGTACCAAGGCAAGACCGTAGGGCGCGCTCCCATGGCACCTCACGCGCTCACCCACGGCGACCTACACTCATGTAACGTCGCCTTGTAAATAGGGAAAGTCCGCGCGAAGAAGCGCCAGGACCTTGTCTGCGCTCTCGGCATTCTTAAGCAGCATCAGAACCGTGTCATCCCCCGCAATGGTCCCCAGAAGATGAGAGTCCGCGTTTTCGTTCTCGTGATAAGCCACGTATTTCTGATCAAAGTAGTAGGCCAGGCTATTGGCATTACCGGGATGGGTATGAAGCACCAAAAAGCCAAAATCAGATTTTTTGATACTTAGAACCTGGGGCAGCACCGCCGTTGGTTGTGCCAAAACCTTGTAAGCGCCTCCCACCTTGACCACATTCAGTTTCTTAAGCCGCCTGGAAAGAGTCGCTTGGGGAAGCTCGAACCCCCTTTTTTGCAGCTCACGCGCTAGGTGCGACTGCTCTCTAACCTCTTGCTGCTGCACGATATGAACAATATGTCCGTCCACCACTTGGTCATGGGCCAAGGCTGCTCTCCTATTCACTGATATTCACTCTTTTGGAATTATATTCATTTTTTCCTTGACCTGGCAATAATCTTCTCTTACATATGAATATATCGAATATAAAATGGATAGGAATTCGACATGAAAAAGATGATTTCAAGCCTTCTTTTGGCTTCAGCCCTTATTTTAAGCGGATGTTCACAGGAAAAAGACGATAATACACTCACCTTTGCGGTGTGTGCAGATTATCCACCTTTTGAATATTTAGAAAACGACAAGCTTGTGGGCCTTGATGTGGACCTGGCCACAGCCCTTGCCAAAGAGATGGGAAAAGGCGCGCATTTTGAGAATTTGCCCTTCGCCTCGCTCCTTGCGTCTGTCCAAACAGGATCAGCCCACGCGGCCATCTCCACTTTGACCGTGACTGAGGAAAGAAAAAGAACATTCGATTTTACAGATTCCTACTTTTTGGAAACACTCACGGCTGTTTATAAAGAGGAACACCCCGTTAACACCGCAGACGAGCTTAAAGGTAAGAAAATTGGCTGTCAAATCGGCACCACCACCGAGATCTGGCTCAAGGATCACCTGCCAGGACTGCCCCTCACAGTCATGGACACCAACAATCAAGTCATCGAGGCTTTGAAGGCTGGACACATTGATGTGGCCGTTCTGGACGGCGCCCAGGGCGTTCTTTTTTCCAAAATGAACAAGGGACTGGCATCAAAAGTAATTGCAACCTCTGATACGGGGTACTGTATTGCCGTCGCCAAAGGCTCTCCCCTAAAGGACATGCTAAACGCCGCCCTTAAAAAGCTAAAGGACAACGGGACACTCCAAGCCCTGACCCAAAAGTGGGTCGGGTAACAAGGACTCGTATCATGGACTTTTCATTATTGGACACCCTCATCCCCGCCTTGACCTTCATTGGTCAAGGCGTTTTGATGACCCTCACTCTACTGCTGGGTGGTCTTTTCCTCGGCCTTGTGCTCGCCGTTATCTGGTCGATTATGCGTTACCGGAATATGGGCACGCCCGTCATCAAGGGGCTGGTCTCCTTTTTAAGGGGAACACCCTTGATCCTTCAGCTGAGCTTTGTTTACTTTGCGGCCCCCACCCTTGTGGGCATTAAACTTGATATCCTGGGCGCTGGCATCCTAACCTTTGGCCTAAACAGCGGTGCGTATCTTTCAGAGATCTTGCGTTCTGGCCTTGAAAGCCTTCCCAAGGGTCAGTTTGAAGCAGCCAAGACCTTGCAAATTCCGCCCTATCCTCTGTGGAAGGACATTATTCTACCCCAAGTGATTCGGGCAATTTTACCGTCCCTTACCAACGAGGCCATTGCCCTTCTCAAAGAAACGGCCCTCATTTCCACCATTGGCGGGATGGATATTATGAGACGCGCTCAGGCGGTGGCGGCCGAGAAATTCACATACTTTATGCCCCTGTGTCTTGCGGCCGTGTATTACTACGGTCTTGTCCTTCTTATTGAATACATTGGCAAACAAATCGAGAAAAGAGGTACCTATGCTGCGGCTTGAAAAAGGATCTAAGGTTTTTGGCGCGACCAGTGTGTTAAAGGACATTGATTTGACCATTACCCCTGGAATGATTGTGGGACTCGCGGGGCCGTCCGGTGGGGGTAAGTCAACCCTTCTTCGCGCCCTTCAAGGACTTGAGACGCTCACTTCTGGGACGCTTCATGCGGAAGGAAAACGGGGATTCATGTTCCAAGATTTCCAACTCTTTCCCCATATGACGGTACTTGAAAATCTGACCTACGCCCCTTTGATTCATGGAAAAGAAAGCGTGATTCAGGAAGCTACAGCTCTCCTAGCCAGTCTTGGGATTGCCCATAAGAGTGCAAGTTATCCCCACGAGCTTTCGGGGGGACAAAAGCAGCGTGTGGCCCTAGCCAGAAGTCTTATGATGCACCCTGATTACCTCATGTGTGATGAACCGACCTCTGGTCTTGATGTGGCAACGATTGAAGACGTCGTCAGCCTTCTTCAATCCGTTAAAGACCGGGGCGTCACCATGATCATTGCGTCCCATGATTTGGATTTTCTAACAAAAATCGCCGACAGGATTGTGCTTTTAAAAGAGGGACACATAGCCTTGGATGTCGATCCAAAAGCCCTTGATAACCCCATCCACACCCTCAAAAACTACTACACCTAACCTTTGATAAGGGAAAAGAATCACTGCGTTCTTTTCCCTTAATTCTTTTGAAACGGACCCCTTTAAGTCACGCCCTGTGTCCGCTAACTGTCTCAAGAGCACCTTTTTGCCAGCGAATCCCATTGCTTTCTAACAAAAAGACTGGCTTTATCTAAAATTATTTTTGACACAACCCCACTGTGAGCCGCCATGTCCCACCACTTCCGCATTTTTTTTATCTTTCTTTGTGCCTTTACTTATCTGTCTTCTGCGGTCGCCACAGAGGACAATCTCTCAATCCCAGCCACCCACAACCAGGCCCTTCAGCTCATGGGGATGGATACTTTGCACGCACGCGGCATCACAGGAAAAGGCACCTTAATTGCCCTGATTGACCAAGAAATCAATCCCACCTGGCTTAAACCTCTTATGGACAAAGGCGCGATTCATGACGCCGCACTTCTTCCCGAAAACCCTTATATGCTCACCCTTCAAGATCTCGCATATACCGATGACCACTATGATCGTTATTTGCGCCAAGAGGGCGTTTCCATGTCTCTTCTAACCAACCACACGGCACGAAGCCGGCGTCTTTACGCAGACGCCTTAAACGGTAAAAACGCCTATAACAAAGGCACCGGCATTATAGAGGCGGTACACCTTGCAGCCCCGGACGCCGTTCTTTTTCCTGTAGATATTAGGCTTTATGTTCAAAGCACACGAGAGCAAAATTTTTCTCCTCTGTTCGAAATGATCCTTAGGTTACAATCTCCCGTTGTGCTGTTCTCAGACACCTCAATCCTCATGCGTGAAGAGTGTCGAAGGTATGCCTCACGTCTAACAAACCAAGGCACCTTACTCCTCTTGCCGTCGGGGAACGGTGCGTGCAATCCTGCCATGACTCGCCCTCTTACTTTGAAAGGTGCTTTGGGATACACGCCCACCCAATCCGAACAGGCGTTGTTGTTTCAAGAGCTGCTACCCAAACATATCGGTTTTTGTGGCTCTGTCAGCATGCCAAAGCCATCAAAGGCGCCTCAACTTTCTTACTTCACTCAGGTTCCTCCCACATCCATGGCACCCTATTTTCTCGTAGCTCCTGGGGAAGAGCTTGAATTCCATACCATGAATAGCGCTGATCATTTGGCGGAGGACACGCGGCTGTCAGCAGCCTTTGTCGCGGGTGCCCTTGCGCTGCTGCGCGATCACTGCCATGAAAAGGGATGTCATCATTTCACAACTGATATGCTCTTTAACTTTCTCCATCAGTACGGTACGGCCGTCTCAACGCCCTTAGAAGGAAACCCTGAGTACCAGCTCATCAACGTCATGAATGTGTGCGAGAAGCTAGGTTGAGCCCATCCTGTTTCAAACCTGTACAGTTGGCCCTTTTCTTGCAATGGCATTCTTTGTATGCTGGAGGCGTTAAGAAAACAGATGAACGTGATGAACAGAACATTTTGGGTATGGGGACTAGTGATGCTGGCGCTTCAAGGGTGTGTCGATGACCGGTGGCACTCGGCCGATTATTTGGCCAGCCGCGGCTGGGCAAGCGCCCCAGAAAAGACAGGCGAGCCTATTTCACCTGTCGCGAAATACCCCACCTCCAAAAATCTGTATTGTTATAAGAGTTTGGGCCAGGTGGATTGCTTCAAAGCCCCCCAAAAGGGAAAAGATCATCTCCGCGTGGGTCAAGAAGCGCCCGCCCTGCCAAAGGAAGAGGTCACGCCGTGTGACGGACCTTCTACCCCTAAAAAAGCCTCTACACCCGATGAGTCCCCCCTTCCCCTAGAACTTTACGAGCCGATCCATGTCACAAGAACCCCTGCGTAACGCGCTCAAAGCCGTGTTATTTAGAGCAAAATACCGCTCGTCTCAAGAGGCCGACTATATCCTTGGGGGCTTTGCCCGGGAGAAAGCGCCGAAGCTTAGCGAGAACGCCCTTGAACAGTTTGCGTTTTTGCTCACCCACGATGATCCCGAGATTTTTGCGTGGCTTGATGCGCCCGAAACAGCGCCCCCACCTCTTACCCCGTCTCTTTTAAGAGAAATTTACGAATACGCCACCACTTTGACACCCACATGGTCAAAAACCTAGCCCTCTACACAGCCCTCAGTCTTATGAAGAGCCGCTTTTTCAAAGGGCTTTTGGGAATGATTCTTTTTCTTTGCGCCGTTTCCTTCTTCTTTGGATCAACCCTGTTATTGGAAGGAGAGGAAGCCAGCCAACATTTCTACGACTTTATCCTCATCCCCTGTTTATTTTTCACCTTAGGTCAAAGCGTCATCTCCCTTTTATTCCGAATGCGTGACACACAGGAGGAGGACTTTTTTGTGGGGCATGGCCTTCTGCCATTTTCCTATGGGGTGGGAATCTTTGCAGGATATGCATCGATCCTGTTTCTTTTGTGCGCTGTGGTTTTCCTTCCCCACCTCATGCTTTTCAACGCGCCTATGCTCACCGCCCTTCAAGGGGGAGCATCCCTTTTCCTCCAGGCAGTCGGTGTCCTCTGGCTTGCCGTTCTTTTAGGGTTTTCCAGCAGATACCAGGCGCAAGGAACGTTATGCCTGGGTCTTGTATTGATGATGAGTTTTCTTAAACAAGGTCTTTTAACCACAGGTACAAGCGCGTGGATCACCTCTTCAAAGTGGCAGGAAAGCTTTTGGAGTGTGCTGCAAAAACTCAGTCTTTTACTCCCCCCTTTTACTCTTGACCTTTTGGCCTTCTCTTGGAAAGACGCCTTACAGACAGGCGCACTCTTGGGCGCTTTTACCCTTTTGACCTTTACACGGTCTTGGTACAAAGTAGGCGTTTTTAGTCTGACAGCTTTTTGGGTCGTCAGCGCTCCTTTTACCCCTCCAGCAGAGCGGCGTCCGAGGCAAAGCATCCCCTATGACCCGCCCAGTCTCATCCAGCGCGAGTTTTTAAAAGGACTAAATTCCTCATTTTTTGGATACGTGGCACTTTTATACTTGCACCACGCAGGCGACATGGGGAACGCAAGGTTACCCTTACGCCTCTACTCCTACGAAAAAGTCATTGGCTGGCTTCAAACAGCGGACAGTCTTGTTCCTTCATCTGACCTCCCCCCGTTTTTAGGAACCTTCTATTTTGGCATGACGCCTGACCCTGAACAACGAGCCCTTCTTGTTTCTTATTTGACCCACTATACAAAAAATCACCCTCACAAGTCTTGGTGGCTCACGTTTGCCACACGCCTTGAACAACAAGCGCGCTAAAGTCCGAGGACGATGCCAATCAGTGCATTCGCGAAATACCTGTGGTACCAAATGACTCTTTTTGGTATGACTAGAGCACCATAAAAAACAAGAGACTAGCGCCATGTCCTATCTTTTTTTACTTCTTTTTTTAACGTTTCCCGCGTTAGCCACCACGGACCAAGCTTTTGAAACACACAGGCAAGCGGATGAAGAGCTTGCACAAAATGATCTAGCCCTTAATGTTCTTTACCAAGAGGTTTTGCTTTTGGTGTCATCCAATGACCGGGAAGACTTCAAAAAAACTCAGCGTCAGTGGTTAAAAGATAGAAGAAGCTTAAGTGCCCTTGACACCATCAAAGAGCACTACCGAAAGCGCCTTTATCAACTGCAAGGACTTAAAGCAGAAAAGGAAGCCGCCTACACAGCGTCCTTCTTTACCCCAGAAGCCACCCTCAACAAAGAGCTCGTGTTGAATGATCTCAAAAAGTGCCCCACATTTTCATGCCGTCTTTACGAACTTATTATACAATCTCTTGAAATCCCTCAAAATGACCGTCACTCTTTTTTAGGGCGTGCTGCCAATACGCTCTATGAAAATGAGCAAAAAACCAGCACCTCGCTTTCAAAAATTACTTGGCCCTTTTCCAACGGTGCCAATATGGAAGACATTCTTTTTATGGCTCAGCATGGCTTTTTTATGGAGGGAGAGCGTCATGCTTTGGCTCTTGTGGCGCCTTTGTGGCTTGTCATTCAAGCGCCTGACCTGATGAATTATGACACTGGCGCATGTTACCGACCGTACGGCTTAGAAATTCTTACAAAGGCCAGCATGGGCACCCTTCCCCATTACGAGGCCTTTAACCGCGCCGTTGACGATCTATTTGTGGGACAGTGGCTTAGCGGAACCCTTTATCGCACGTTTTATTCAGGTCTGGCACGCGCCCGTGATTTTATCTCCTTCGCGCCGACAAATCTTGACGCGACCAAGCATGCGCCGTCCCTAGAAGACGACGCCCTTCATCATCCCGAGCTTTTGAAATGGTCCTATCTCGGGCCCTGGAACCGCAAGAAGTATCAAGCCCTTGAAAAAGTTTTTCCTCTCATGGTGTCTGATCTGCGGGCGTTTTATAAGTCACTACCACCGCTTGCCGTCTTTTCTGCCCACGCAACGCAATATTTAAATGGTTATGTTTACGCAAACTTTGAATCCACGGTTCCCCTTGCCAGCGATAAAGCGTACGCGCTGTTTGTGATGGACCCCGAGAAAGATCTGGACCGACTTCTTGCGCGCGCCAAGAATTTTGATCAAACGGATTGGAACGCCGCGCTTTCGTACGGACTTCTTTCAGGACGTCCTGTTCAAGACCTCAAACGTCTTGTGGAAAAGGGGGCGAAAGTCGACGCCGCCATCGATGGGGAAACGCCGCTTATGAAGGCTGCGGACAGGGCTGATGTTCTTTTATTTCTTCTCAGCCAAAAGGCACCAGTGGACGCCCACAACGACTTTGGCAAAACCGCCCTTTTCTACGCCGTCCAGTTCAACAATTTAGACAGCGTCAAAGCCCTTGTGGAGGCAGGCGCCAACATAAACACACCCCTGCGCCTCATGAATGTAGAGCCTTACTACGAGTTTCAGTTTGTCCTAGGGTTCACACCCCTTGCCTATAGCATGCGCTACGGCTCTCTTGAGATGACAGCGTATCTTGTGGAAAAGGGGGCCACCCTTACTGGGATTGATAGGGAAAAACTAGAAGAGTGGGTGACAAACGGCGGAGATACCACGCGCTTTAAAACTCACCTAGAGCTGATTAAAAAGTAGAGTTGACCGCAGAAAAAAGGGCAAGAATTCATTTTCTCCCCTTTTTCTTTTTACCTTACAGAAGCTCAAGCCGCTTGGGTATCAAGTCGCTTGTCACGCCCTTGGCCAATCAAGTGGTAATCAAGGGTACGCCGAAGGGCCTCTTCGATGTCCACATGCGGCTCCCACCCCAGATACTTCTTGGCGTTTTTGATGGACGGAACCCGAAACCCAAGATCTTGGTAGCCCGCCCCGTAGTGCGTGTTAGCGTCCACCTTGATGATCTTTACGGTGTTGGCGATTTCCTTGTACTGCGGATAGGTTTTCACAAGGTCAACAAGTTTATGAGCCAGCTCTTCAATGGAAAGATCATTTTTGGGGTTACCGACGTTGAAAATACGCCTGCTGGCAAGGCCGTCTTTGTTTTCAATAATTCGCATTAACGCCTCAATACCGTCATCAATGTACGTAAACGAGCGGCGCTGCTTGCCTCCATCCACAAGACGAATTTCTCGATGATACAGAATGTTGCTGATGAATTGGGTCACAACGCGGGAGCTTCCTTCTTTTTCAGCGTTCAAACGGTCAAGCTTAGGACCCAACCAGTTAAAGGGGCGGAAAAGTGTATAATCAAGCCCCTCCTCGCCGTAAGCATAAATCACGCGGTCAATCATTTGCTTGGCGCAGGAATAAATCCAGCGTTGTTTGTGAATGGGACCCAGCACAAGAGACGTTGATTCTTCATCAAACTCTTCTTCTTGGCTCATGCCGTAAACTTCGGAAGTCGACGGGAATATAACGCGCTTTTGAAAGCGCACACATTGACGCACGATCTCAAGGTTTGCTTCAAAATCAAGTTCGAAGACCTTAAGAGGTGTCTTCACATAAAGCGCAGGATTAGCAATGGCCACAAGGGGCAGCACAACATCACACTTTTTCACATGATAGGCAACCCACTCTTTGTTGATGGTGATGTCGCCTTCCACAAAGCGAAAGCGCTCGTGACCGAGGCAAGAGGCAAGATTGTCCTGGGACATATCCATCCCATACACTTCCCACTTTGTATCCTTCAAAATACGCTCGGTCAGGCTGTTACCGATAAAGCCGTTAACACCTAAAATCAGAATCTTAAGAGACATGCTGTTGCTCCTTCAAAGGGGATGAGGCGGCCATTACTTCCTCTTGAGAGAGTTCCACCACCTGTCGAATAAGAAAACGCGGCCTGTGGCGCACCACTTCGTAAATGCGACCAACATACTCACCCACGATCCCGATTCCTGTAATCGCCACACTGATAAGAAAGAATGAGATAGCAAAGAGCGTAAAGAGACCTTCCGCCTCTGGCCCAAAAATAAAACGACGAAAGAGCAAGTACGCCACAAGGCAACCGCTTAAGGCCGAGACAATAAAGCCAAACAAGGTAAACACTTGAAGAGGCGCCATGGAAAAGCCTGTAAACAGGTCAAAGGTCACCCGCACAAGCTTATACACATCGTACTTTGAGTCCCCTTGAAGGCGCGCTTGGTGCTCGACCCCAATTTCGGTGGGGTTAGCCGCAAACTTATACCCAAGGGCTGTCACAAAAGTTGATGACTCGTCGCACTGGGTAATCAGGTCCACTACACGCCGGCTGTAGGCCCGAAACATGCATCCTTGGTCTTTGATGTGAATATCTGTCACAGCGCCACGGATTTTGTTCATAATCAAGGACGGTAGGCTTCGCAAGATAAAGGAATCGTCGCGCTCTTTGCGGTAGCTTCCCACATAATCATAGCCCTTTTCATATTCAGCAAGGAGCTTTGGAATTTCCTCGGGCGGGTTTTGCATATCCGCGTCCATATTGACGATAATTTCACCCCGCACGCGCTCGAACGCGGCCATAATGGCCATATGCTGGCCAAAGTTACCATTGAAGTGAATAACCCGAATCTGCTGGGGACGTCTTTTATGAAAGGCGTCCAGAATTTCTGCCGACTTATCCTTACTGCCATCATTGGTAAAAATAATTTCGTATGGTTTACCTATACCGTCACACACGGCTGTCAGGCGCGTGTAAAGATCCTCAAGGCACGCCTCTTCGTTATAAACAGGCACCACAACAGATAAGTAGACACTTTGTTTTTCTAGCAGCATGTGTTAACGAGCCTCATCAAAAATTGTGCGCATATCCCTAATGACGCGGTCCTGTTGTGCATGGGTCAAGCTGGTATAAAGAGGCAAGCTCATGATGGTCGCCCCCACTTTTTCTGCGTGGGGAAAATCACCTTCTTTGAACCCGTAGGTTTCCCGGTAAAAAGAAAACAAATGAGCCGGCGAATAATGCACCCCAAGCCCCACATTCTTTTCTTTCATTTTGGCAACGAAAGCGTCCCTTGTAAGAAACGTCTTTTCAAGGTTTAAAAGGGGTGTATAAATATGCCACGCGTGCAGGTGCGGGTATGAGGGCGCTGTGGGCAGAATGAGCTCGTCCCACCCCCGAAACGCCTCGTTATACCGTGCTACAAGTCCGTGACGATAAGCCGTAAAACGATCAAGTTTGTCAATTTGATGAAGCCCCACAGCCGCTTGAAGATCCGACATATTGGCCTTAAAGCCAGCGACGACCACATCTATGGTATGACTTCCTTCTTTGCTATACCTATTCCAGGCGTCCCGGTCGATGCCGTAAAAGCGTAAGTGAGCCACTTTTTTTGCGATTTCGGGGTCGCGCGTCACAACACACCCACCCTCAGCTGTTGTCATATTTTTGCAGGGATGAAAGCTAAATACTTGGATATCACCAAATTCCCCAATACGTTTTTGATCGTACTCAGCCCCCACCGCGTGGGCAGCATCCTCGATTACACGAAGCCCTTTTTCTTTGGCAAAGGCATAGAGCGGGGCACAGTCTACAGGAAGGCCCGCAAAGTGCACCGGCATAATGGCCTTGGTGCGGGGTGTCAGGGCTTTTTCTAAAAGCCGCATATCCATGTTAAACGTCTGGGGGTCTATATCCACAAGAACAGGTGTAGCCCCCGAGTGGACAATGGTATTCAAGGTCGCAACAAACGTCATGGGCGTCGTGATCACCTCATCTCCTACCCCTACTCCCACTGCTTTCAACGCAATATGAAGACCAGATGTTGCAGAATTGACCACATGTGCGTACGGCGCTCTGAGATAGGTGCGCAACTTCTCTTCAAAGGCCTGGACACGGGGCCCCGTAGCAATCCATCCTGATTGAAGGCAGGCAACAACTTCTGCGATTTCTTCTGGCCCAATATCTGGCTTAGCAAAGGGAATAAAAACGCTTGAATCGTCTGAAACACCTGAAAGTTTAGCTGCGTGTGACAAGATACACTCCCACTAAAATAACAAAAATACCGCACCACCGTGTCAAAGATAGGCTCTCCCCTAAATAATAGGCCCCCACAAGGGCCGTGAGGACGTACCCAAGGCTCGACAGAGGGTATGCATAACTTACCTCAACCCTCGCCAAAACAAAAATCCACAAGGCAACGCTTAGCACGTATAACACAAGCCCAAAAAAAATGGCAGGATTTAACGCAAGACGCAACGACAACTCCAAAAGGTTTTGCCATGAAACTTGTACATCACCAAACGTACGTGCCCCCATCTTTAAAAGGATTTGTGCGCCCGTGTTTAAAAGAATACAAAGGCCAATAAGGGGAAGTGTCAGCATCTTGGCGTTTATCATTTAGCGTTCTCCCACAAGTAAGAGATCTTGTTCTGTTTCTCCCACAATCTTAAGGTCATTGATGCCAAGATCTTTAAGATAATCAAGGGATGATTTGCGCGTGACGATGAAAAAACGACCGCCTTTCTGGTAAAGCTTGACAAAATCTTCTTGAGGCATCATCCATGCACTGGTGTTTTCGACGCCCATACCAAAACTCAGCTCGCCCTTCCAGTTTGTGACAATCACACGCCTTCCGATATAAGGGGGTAAATCTTGATAGTAGCGATTGTGCGACACAACATGGTCTTGTGGCCTAATCTGGGCGTTAATCATCTGGGCAAGTGGCTTAATAGAGCGCCCCTCCAAAAGGGACCATGATGCATTTAAGAGAGGAAGTAAAAAGCTACTTAACACCACAATCAGAACACGAAGTCCTTGCCAATATGCCCGCAGAATCAAAGCCCCTGACCCTGCCAATGCCATCACCAACACAACGCCAAGCCAAAAGGGTCTGAGCTCTTTTGAACTCAAAAGATCCTGGGTAAAAAGCGCGATAGGCACCGCCACGGCAATCAAAAAACAGGTGACTGAAAGGGCAAGGGCCTGGCGCTTTAAAAGAGAGAGTCGCGGATGGGAAGTAGCCAGAAAAGGACCCACCAGAAGCGCCATGGGTGGAAAAACACACAGAATATAAGGAATGAGTTTTGACTTTGAAAAAGAAAAGAAAAGGAAGACAAACACAAACCAAAGGGTAAAGAACAGCTCGTTCTTTGCTCCCTTTTCTGCCCTGCCTTTAATTGCCCTCCCTAGTTGAACAAGTGCGTCTTTCAAAGGCGTGAGCAAAAAGGCGCTCCACGGCATCCATCCCACCGCAATGATGGGGATAAAAAACCAAATTGGCTGGTATCGACTATGGGCGGTTGTCAGATATCTCTCAAAATGCTCGTGGATGAAATAGAAATGCAAAAACTCAGGGTTTCTGTGCGCCGCAAGGATGTGCCAGGGGGCCGCAATCGCAAAAAAGAGCGCCACACCCCAGGGCGTAAAAGCAAGCTTGATCGGTGCGACTTCTTTGATGATAAGCGCCCATAACAAAATCACGCATCCCGGTAACACAGCACCTATGAGACCTTTTGTTAGGACAGCAAGGGCCATCATCACAAAAAAGCTTCCTAAGTACCATCGCTGTCGCAGTCGGTTGATTTCACCGTACGCCATAAAAAAGCTGAAAAGTCCAAGGCTAATCCAAGTGGAGACGGCCATATCTAAAATCAAAAGCCGGGTATGGGCGTAGTAGAGAATATTGGTCCCAAGGGCAAGGGTTGACCATGTTGCGGCGCTTACGCCGTACAGATGGTTAGAAACAAAAAAAAGTCCCATACAACCAAGAAACCCCAAAGCTGCTGGCCAAAAGCGCATGGCGGCCTCATTGACACCCCAAACTTTCAAAGAAAGGCTGGTCATCCAGTACATCAAGGGTGGCTTTTCAAAGTACTTCACGCCGTTTAGACGAGGCGTGACATAGTCGCCAGTCTCAACCATTTCACGCGCGATTTCCGTGTAGCGTCCTTCGTCAGGCGCAGAAAGGGGTCTCGTGCCTATCATGAAGGCAAAAAGAATCCCTAAAAACGCCATGACCAGCACAAAACGCTGTAGAAAAAATCGGTTAAACGACATGGAAACGATCACTTACATTATGTTCGCACTTTAGGGGCTCTACCTCAAATGTCAACGTCTATTTGCAAGGAGTGCGAAGGGGCTCTTAGCTCCCTATTGGAGGGTTAAAGTCTATTCAAAGGCACCTTGAGGTAATAAACACCATTTTGAGGATTCCCAAAGCTTCCTGCCCTTAGATTCACTTGAAGAGCGGGAATAAGCATTTTAGGTACTGCTTTTCCCTCATCGTCTTTTTGACGTGTTAACACGTAATCTTCTTGGGTGATGCCAGCGCGCACGCGAATATTCTTTTCTTTTTGTACCCCGATAGTTGTGGCCGCCATAATGGGACGTGATCCATCTGGGGGATAATCATGGCCTACATACATCCGGTAATGGTCAGGAAACTCCAAGAGCTTTTGACACGACACGTAAGAATCATCAGCACTACCCCCAGGAAAATCGCATCGCCCTGTTCCCACATCAGGCAAAAACATGGCATCCCCCACAAAGACGCTCTCGCCAATCACGTAGGCACCGTCAACGGGTGTGTGCCCTGGTACTGAAAGAAACATGGCATCAAGATTTCCTATGGAAAAACGCGCGCCGTCTTCAAAAAGCATATCAAACTGCTCACCGGTCAAGGGGGTGTCAGTATCGTTTTGAAAAAGGGGCTGCCAGGTTTTGAGGACCTCTTTGATGCGCACGCCGATCCCCGTGCGGGCGCCCAGCTTTTTCTTTAAATAAGCGGCCGCTGTCAAGTGATCTGCATGAATATGGGTTTCTAAAATCCATTCAAGGGTCAGGTCTTGCGTGTCAATAAAAGAAATTAGCGCGTCAGCGCTGTCTGTCGAGGTGCGCCCCGAAAAAATATCATAGTCCAACACACTGTCAATGACCGCACAGGCCTTTGTTTGCCCGCACCATACCACATAGGTCCACGTGGCTGTGGCTTGATCGAAGAATGTCTTAACCTGGGGTATGTCCATGACAGAGTCTCCTTAGAGTAAGCATGGTTATCATATCTTGTTGGAATCAAGGCACATAAATGGTTCCTCAAAAACAAAGGGCGTCGGCGTTTTTCAATCCCAGACGGCTTTGCCTACCGTGATGGACGTGGGGCAACTTGGCCCACTTCACCATTGACAGCCGTCTTAGCCCGTGCGTTCCAAAGAAAAATTTACCAAAAAGAACGCAGGCACACTATCACCGAAACCAAGGACAGGCCCCTTAGGCAAAGGAGGCCCTTTAGGGCGTCTCTCTTTGACGTGCACCACTTTGATCTCTTGGATGTCCTCTTTCACGTGTTTTGCCTCTTTCTCTTTTGCGGCTGGCTTTTCTTCATCCACCTTAAAGGCTTGCCTTGGCAAAGCCTTACCCAACATTTTTTCGAGGGCTTTTAAATTTCTTTGCTCTTTGGTGTCCACAAAGGTGATGGCCTTGCCAGAGTTCCCAGCACGACCCGTGCGACCAATACGGTGCACGTACTCCTCGGGGTTCAAGGGAAGCCCAAGGTTAAACACCATGGGAAGGTCGGCAACATCGATTCCGCGCGCCGCGACGTCACTTGCGACCAAAAGGCTGAGTTTTCCTTCTTTAAAGGCATCTAAGGTTTCTTTTCGTTGGGATTGGCTAAGATCGCCGTGAAGCTCTCCCACACTGAATCCTTGCTTTTTTAAATCACGACAAAGCTTTGATACTTCGAGTTTTCGATTACAAAAAATAATGGCAGAGGTCGGTTTTTCCAGGGCAAGGTAGTGAAGCATCGCCTTGGGCTTTAGGGTTGACGTTGTCTCGACAATCAGCTGCTCGATGGTTTCAGCGGACACTTCTTTTGGCGTGATGGTGATTTCAGCCGGATCCTTGAGAAAGCGCTCGGCGAGTTTGCGAATGGGTGCTGACACCGTTGCGGAAAAAAGAAGCGTTTGACGACTTGTGGGTGTTTTCGAAACGATTTTTTCAACATCCGGCACAAAACCCATGTCAAGAAGACGATCTGCTTCGTCAATAACCAAAAATTCAAGAGCACCCAGCATAATAGAGCCACGCTCTAAGATATCAAGCATGCGGCCTGGGGTTGCAATTAAAATATCCACGCGCTTTTTCAGCTCTTTTTCTTGCTGGGCCATGGACTCGCCTCCGATCAGGGTCACAACACCAAGCTTGGTATTCTTGCCGTACTTTTCGGCCGTCTCTTGGACTTGTTGAGCAAGTTCCCTCGTGGGGGTCAGCACCAGCGCTCTCGGCATGCGGGCGCGCACGCGACCTTCTTGAAGCTTGCTTAAAAGCGGTAGCATAAAGGACGCGGTCTTTCCCGTTCCTGTTTGGGCACATCCAAATACGTCTCGCCCGTCAAGGACAACCGGTATGGCGGCTTGTTGAATGGGAGTCGGCTCGTTGTAGCCTGCCTCGGCAACGCTTTTGAGAATGCTCTCATGGAGAGCAAAGTTATTAAAGGTCATGGGTTAGAAATTCATCTCTATGTTCATCAACACGATACACAACTTGACTATCATCAAATCCTATCAAATTGGTATCTTTTTTCTTCAGATAAGCACTTTTTAGGTCACTGGCAACTAGTTTCTTTTATTTCGTGACAAAAAAGACACATTTTAGGCTACTAAAAGGGAGGATCTTTAGAAATATCCCTAAGAATGAATCGCTCTCTTTTTAAATAAATGCTGTATGAACAGGTCATTTTTTCTTTTTCTATCATCACCACAAGAAGAAGGCTTATACCCCTATATCTTTTAGAGGGGGGCCCATTGCTTGAAGAGAAAGATCTTTTCTTTTTTGTCAAAATCTTTCCCTTTTTTTAGAGCGTCATTTTATATAATTACTGTATCTTCATGTCCCTTCTTTCGTCTTTTTTGATCAAATGGCCGTAGAGGAGAATACTTAAAAACGAACTCCCAAACATAAGCCCTGCAATGGGAAGGGCTGTCCCTTCAAAAAAGGTGCCCACCAAAAAGACTCCAACGGCACCAAGCGCCATTTCAAGGGATCCCAAAAAGGCGGCACTTGTACCAACGCCTGCTTGGACTTCTCCAAAGGCAAGAGCAGTACCGTTAGGAAGGATAAACGCAAGCCCAAAGCTGAAAGGAAAGAGGAGCCCCTGGATGATTAAAGGACTTGTAAGGCTGCCATAGCTGAAGACGCCCAAAAGAAGCGCACTTATCATGCATAGACCAAGCCCTACAAGCAAAAGTGTCCTCAGACAAACGCGGTGAACAAGCTTGCTGTTAACAAGGGTGCCCAGCACATAAAGCGCCACGCCAGAAAACCCGTAGTAGCCGTAATCTTGGACAGGGACGTTAAGATAGCCCGTAAAAAGCACGGGAATACCAGAGAGCAGCCCCCAAAGCCCGCCAATCATCAGGCTTGGAATGCAAGCCATTTTAAGAAAGCGTGGATTTTGAAAGACCCCCTTGTATCCCTGCCCCATGGCTTTTAGAGAAAAGGCCGTCCGGTTTTCTTCCCGAAGGGTCTCAGGCATCCAAAGGAAAAGCAATAGCAAGAGGACAAAGGCTGCCACACTCACAACACCAAAGCACATTTGCCATCCGTAATGATAAGTCAAATACCCGCCAAGAACAGGAGCAAGGCCCGGTGAAAGGGCGATGGCCATGCCCATGTAGGACAAGATTTCAGCGCTTTTCTTTTCATCAAAAAGATCACGCACAGCCGCAAACGACACGACCACCGCAACCCCTGCCCCAAGCCCTTGAATAAACCTCGCCCCCAGAAGCAGGGTCATGGACGGTGCCACCAGGGAGAAAACCGACCCCACAAAGAAAAGTCCCATCCCCACGCGTAACGTCGCCCGCCGACCATACGCGTCAGAGCATGGCCCATAAAGAGGCCCAGACAACGCAAGACCCAAAAGATTAATACTTACAGTCCACTGGACATCTGCCTCTGTGACTAAAAAATGCTGGGCCACAAGGGACAGCGAGGGGGTATAAATGGCTGTGGCCATCTCGGAAATGGCAATTACAAGAACAAGCAAAAAGGGAACAACAACAGTAGAAGTGCGGTGCATGATCCATATCCTTTAAACGTAAAATATTTTTTGAAGCCATGACGCTTCAACTGACCGCACGATTAAAAGATAGGTATTGGTGATGATCATGCGGCATTGAGGGAAAATCAATGCCGGTCGCTAGGATGTTTTGATAACAGTCATTTTCAAAAAGTACTTTATTTATGAATTTCACTTTAATAATAGTCAGATCGTCAAAGTCGTGCAAGAACTTTGTCGGAAGCACCTATTTTAGATATGCAGCAAAAAGGGCGTCCCCTTGCGCTGAAAGCCATGTTGGGAGAAGCACCGCAAGGGATTCTGGCCTGATATCCAAAGAATAAAGATCGTCAAGGGGCACCCATACAAGGGCCAAATGAGCCTCCTGGGGTTGAACCGGCAGATCTTTTTTAAGGTGGGGTGAGGTCACTTCAAAAGTCAGCATATATTCGTGCGCATGACACCGACTGCTGTGACCTGGCGCAAAGCGGTATTCCAAACACCCAAGGAACCTGGTAGCGACGCACGGCGCTCCCGTTTCTTCTTTGACCTCACGGCATAGGGCGTCTCTTGCCCCTTCTCCGCCCTCGACGTGTCCACCCGGCAGAAAATAAAAACTTTGAGGAAGATCCAAGGTTTGACACAACAGCACATGCCCCTGGTCAATGACCACACCGCGCACCGTCACATGGATTTGATCAAAGGTGGACATACTCTGATTTCTCTTTCATTTTTTGCGCATAAAAAAAGCGACGTTCGAAAACGCCGCTTTCAAATCCAAGGTCTCTTTTATTACCTAGAATAGTATTCCACCACAAGGTGTGGTTCCATTTGAACAGGATACGGCACGTCGGCCAACGCTGGACCACGAAGGAGCGTCCCCTTAAGACCCTTGGGGTCTACCTCAAAGTAATCTGGCACTTCGCGCTCTTGTGATTGTTGGGCCTCGAGCACCACCGTAAACTCACGGGCGCGTTGACGCACTTCAACCACATCACCGTCCTTTACTTGGTAAGAGGCAATGTTTACACGACGGCCATTGACCATGACATGACCATGGTTAATGAACTGACGCGCCGCAAAAACCGTTGAGACAAACTTCAAGCGGTAAACAACAGCGTCCAAACGACGCTCAAGAAGAGAGATCAAGTTTTCACCTGTATCCCCACGACGGCGTGCAGCCTCTTGATAAAGGCGACGGAACTGACGCTCTCCAATATTTCCGTAGTATCCCTTGAGCTGTTGCTTTGCGCGCAACTGAATCCCATAGTCAGAAATTTTACCTTGTCGGCTTTGGCCATGCTGACCAGGCTTGTAATTTCTTGCATTCAGTGGGCTGCTGGCACGACCCCAAAGGTTCACGCCAAGGCGGCGATCAATCTTGTATTTTGACTCTAAACGCTTTGTCATAAACGACTCTTCTTTCCTTGTAATGCTCTAAAGCAAAAACTTCATCCACTCCACATACACCTTTTTAAAGCATTTTGTCAATGCTTCCAGGAGAGGTTTACCTGAAAATTCCGTGGTGCGCTCGAGAGGATTCGAACCTCCGACCCCAGGATTAGGAATCCTGTGCTCTATCCTGCTGAGCTACGAGCGCGCCCACGTGCAATCTATTACAGTGCCTGGCCTTTGCCAAGAGCACATTAATCATAATTTATTTTTTTTATCCTTGGCTGGCCACATTCAAGTGGTTGTTCACTTCTTCAATGTGTTCGCGTCCCGCAAGAAGTTGCACTGACGAGCCTTCAAAGTCGTTGCCCACCTCTTCACAGCGCCCTTTTAGCACCTGGGCTAAAAACGCTTCTGTGATGGCATAGAAAGAAAGTTTATTTTCGGGCCTCACAAACCCGTGCCCTTCATCGGGATAAAGCGCGTAGGTGACGGGAATCTTTTTTTCTTGAAGGGCGGCCACGATTTGGTCCGATTCGGCTTGCTTGACCCGGGGGTCGTTGGCACCCTGGGCAATAAGAAGGGGCTTACAAATCTTGTCACAGTGGGTTAAGGGCGAGCGTTCTTTGAGGAAGGCTTGCCCCTCTGGGGTTGCTGGGTCTGCCCCCAGCATCACGCGCATGATATCAAGGACCGGTTTCCAGTAAGGCGGAATGGACTCGATCAAGGTCAAAAGATTGGACGGTCCTACAATATCGACCCCGCACACAAAAACGTTGGGTGTCATGGAAAGCCCCACAAGGGCTGCGTATCCGCCATAGCTTCCGCCCATGATGCAGATCTGGTCAGCGGTTGTGATCCTGTGGTCCACAGCCCACTTAACCGCATCGAGCAGGTCTTCGTGCATTTTACCGGCCCACTCGCCGTTACCTGCATGGATAAAGCGTTTGCCAAACCCCGTAGAGGCCCGGTAGTTGACGCTTAGGACCGCATAACCCCGGTTAGACAGCCACTGGTGAAGGGGATTATAGCCCCACCGTTCACGCGCCCGCGGCCCCCCGTGAATTTCAAGGATCAGGGGAAGTGGTCGCCCAGGCGTGATGCCATCATCCTTTGAGCTTCCAACCGGCAAAGTCAAATAGCTTACAAGGGTCAAGCCGTCCCGTGCCTTAATCAAACACGGATGCATCCGGGCAAGGGTTAGCCCGTCTAGAGACTTTCTACTTGAGAACAAGAATGACACTTTTTTGGCGTCACGGTCATAGGTGTAATAAAGGTGCGCTGCCCGGTCCTGGGCAAAAACCACGATCCAGCGGCGCGCATCATAGCTTAGGCTCGTGATCTCTAAATCCCCTTCGGCCTGGGTTTTAAGAAAGGCGATTTCTTCTTCGATCTTAGGATCAAAAAACTGCCACGCTTTGCGGTCATAGTTAGCGGCCGCCCCCCAAAGGGCCTTTGTTTCAGGATGAAGCAAGATATCTTCCATATCGGCGCGCGCGTCTTCGGCCAAAAGGGTCAGCTTTTTTGTGGCAAGGCAATACTTCATGAGGGCAGCTGTGTCTCGGCCCCTGCTATCCACGATATAAAGATGTGTTTCGTTGCCGTCAAATCCCACAAGGGAGGTTGTCATCACATCATCGGGTGAGAGGGTCAAAAACTCTTGGGGCGCTTCAGGAGCGCTGACATCCAGGTAGCGCCCTCCTCCATCAGGAAGCGCTTCAAAGGCATAGCGGCACCGAAGATCCCTATCACACAAAAAGCCCGCGTATCCTTGGTCATTTTGAAAGATAAGGGTGCGCTTTCCGGTGCGTACGTCCACCCGGTAAACATCGTGGTGGGACGGATCTCGGTCGTTTAACGAAATCAGAATCTCCCCTTCACACCGGGGGGACGCTGCCGTAATGGACGCGTGCACCCCTTTTGTGGGGGATAACGCCACAACCTCTTTGGTGCGTACATTCAAGGAATACACCGCCCAATTTTCATCGCCGTCCTGGTCTTGTAAGTAGACAAGATGTTCACCCGTATAGGACCACATATAGCTGCGTATCCCGCGCCCCTTGTCCTGGGTCAAAGGCGTTTTCTCAAGGGGCTTTTCCCAGGGCGCAAGCCACAGGTTCAAGACGCCGTCCAAGGGAGCAACATAAACAAGCCACTTGCCGTCGGGGCTTACCTGGACATTCAAGTGATCAGGGTTGCTGAAAAACGTGCGACGCGGAATAAGAGGGGCTTGGGTCATGGACAGGTATCCTTTCTTCTAAAAAGCAAACAGATGACGATAGCGGGAACTGACATAGGAAAGTCCTGTCAAAAACAGCATCACCAGCCAAAAAATTCTATCTTTCCAAAGGCTGTAAAGGGTTGGATGCCCAAGCTCTGTGGGAAGGCGTGTGTCAAGGACACCTTTTTCATCAAGATTAAGCCGTGCCACGATCCGACCATAAGCATCGATGACGGCCGAGATGCCGTTGTTGGCAACGCGCACCAGCGGAAGTCCTTCTTCGATGGCGCGCATGCGGGATATCTCAAAATGCTGATAAGGTCCCGACGTGCGGCCATACCACCCATCATTGGTCAGGTTTAAAAGCCATTGAGGTCTGTGCTTTTTAGGTGTCAGAGTACCTGGAAAAATGACCTCATAACAAATAAGGGGACTAAAGGGAGGAAGACCCATGAGAGACACGGTTTTAGGCCCTGATCCAGGCGAATAATCAAGGGCACCCGCCGTGACTTTCTGAACAAAGCCGGGCAACAAGAATCTAAGCGGTACGTATTCCCCAAAGGGCACTAAGTGATGCTTGTTATAGGTCGCAAGGACATGGGCGTCTTTGCCAACAGCAATCATCCCGTTCCAAACAAGGTGTTCAGGGCCTTCTACTTTTTGACGAGGCACCCCTAAAATTACAGCGCCCCTATCATGTTCAACAAGGCTTGATAGGCGCGACATGACCACCGGGATTTCTTCTGCGAAAAAAGGCAGGGCTGCTTCTGGCCACAAAATGTGCGTAACCTCACGCCCTGAGGGCAAACGGCTAAGCCTCATCATCTCTTCAAAGATTTCGCGCCTCATTTTGGGATCCCATTTGAGGGATTGGGTAATACAGGGCTGGACAAGACGTAATTCGACCTCTGGCACGTAGGTTGTGGGGGTTAAAAGACGGTACCATCCCCAAAGGCCAATGATCACCACCGCAAGCGCCCCCTGCCCTACATAGACCATGGGCCGAAGAGTCCGGCACGCCAGGGGAAGGCCTGCTACAAGCACGGTAAGAAGACTTAAAAAATAAATGCCCCCAAAGCTGGCAATCTGAGAAATTTCAAGGGGTGTCACCCACGCATATCCCACAAGACCCCACGGAAAGCCCGTAAACCAATGCCCCCGACACCACTCGGCAAGCATCCAACACACGGCAAAAAGAAGATAACTTTCTCGCCCCTTAAAAAGTTGTGTCACAATCCCGTGATACACCGCCATGGCCGCCATGACAAAGAGGGTCAAAATGGCCGGAAGACCCAGAACAGAAAAAGGAATCATCCACCAAAATTTAGCCATATCCACATGAAAGGCAAACGCAATCCAATAAAGAACCGGGACAAAGTACCCCATGGTAAAGGAAAAGGTTAGGATCATTTTCCCTTTGAGCGAACGCCCTGTGATAAGGAGAAAGAAAAGCGGAAACGACACCCACAAAAAGGCACGCACCATAAAAGGCGCCTGGGTCAGGGCAAGAATCCCGCCCAAGATAAGGCACAATAAGGTCTTTTTTTTAAGGGAAAGGGCCGCAAGCCAGTGCTGCCCCTTTTCAAAAAACGACTTTATCTGATCCGTCATCTTGTGTCACGGATACGCACTTTAAGAACGCGCCTGGGGTTTACCTCTAAAATTTCAAAGGTCAGGCCCTGGGGGTGGGTCACGATTTCAAACCGGTCCGGCACGCGCCCCAAAAGCGACACAATCAGACCGCCAAGGGTTTCAATGTCATCATCTTCTTGTTCAGCGCTCAGGGTCAAGGAAAAGGTTTCCATCAAGGTTTCGATGGGAAGCCGGGCGTCTGCCTCAAACACTTTTTCCTCAGTTTTCACAAGGGCCGGAAGCGTGTCTTCCAAAGAGACATCATCAATATCCCCCACAATGGCACGCACAATATCGCCGTACGTGACAAGACCGTCAACGCCGCCAAGCTCGTCCACCACCACGGCCAAAGGAATCTGGCTTGCCTTCATTTGCATCAAAAGATGCAAGACCGAACGTGACGGGGAAATAAACAAAATTTTTCGGGTAATGGTTTTCAGGGAAAAGGGCTTTGCCTTATCCAAAAACTGATAAATATCTTTAACACGAATAAAGCCTCTGATATCATCAATGTCTTGCCCATAAACAATGAACCTCGTGTAAGGCGTTTTGGCAACGGCGGCTGCAAGCTCTTCCAAGGTCACATCCCGGCTCACGGCTTTAATCTCCACCCGGGGCACTTTCACGTCATCGGCCGTGACATAATGCAGTTTTAAGATATTGCTGAGTAAATAACACTCTTCGCGGTCGAGGGAAGCTGGTTCTGGTTCATTTTGCGCTAACAACGCCGTGATCTTATGGCGACGAGAGAGGGTCGCTTTATTACGAAAAAGAACCTTCTTTAAAAACTTTATCATGGGCGGACGATACGACACTCCTTCTATATTTTACCTTCAGCGATTATATAAGGGTTTGAAATCCCAACACCAGCCAAAATCTCACATTCTAGCCCCTCCATCAAGGCTGCTTCTTCGTCCTCCATATGATCGTGCCCCAAAAGATGAAGGGTTCCATGGACAACCAAGTGAGAAAAGTGATCTAGGACAGATTTTTCCTCCAACGCGCTTTCACGCTTCAGGGTGTCAAGGGAAAACACAAGATCCCCAATCAGAAACGGTCTTTCAGGATCTTGAAGACGCGTCCATTCCTCTTGTGTCAGGGGCGCGTTAAATACCCCAAAGGACAACACGTTGGTGGCGACGTCTTTTCCGCGATAGACCGCGTTCATGGGGCGAATTCCTTTGTCATTGGTCAAAAGAACACTGATTTCACAGACACTTTCAATAAACGGCGCCATTTTTTCACAGACAAGCTTGCAAAGCTCTTGGGTTACATTTTCGGGATTAAATTCCAAGTCGCGCCATCCGTCATCGTCAAAGGTTACCTGCACGTCCAAGGGTGACATCTTAAAACCCTCCTGAATCGCGACTAGTGGTAGCCGCTTCATAAGCCTCCACAATCCGTGCAACCAAAGGATGGCGCACCACATCGGATCTTGTAAGCCTGCAAATCTGAACGCCGTCTACGCGGGGAAGAAGGGTCAGCGCTTGGGCAAGCCCTGACTTGACACCTTGGGGCAAGTCAATCTGGCTTAAGTCCCCTGTGATGACCATACGAGAGCCTTCTCCGAGTCTTGTGAGGAACATCTTCATCTGGGCTTGGGTCGTGTTTTGAGCTTCGTCCAAAATGACGTAAGCCCGGGCAAGGGTGCGCCCGCGCATAAAAGCCAAGGGCGCGATTTCAATATCTCCCCGCTCCACCCGCTTGGTGAGCTTATCCCCAGGCAGCATATCATACAGGGCGTCATAAAGGGGGCGCAAATACGGATCTACTTTTTCTTTGATGTCACCGGGAAGAAACCCCAAATGCTCTCCTGCCTCCACCACGGGCCGTGACAAAATAATGCGGTCCACTACTCCCGAGAGCAAAAGAGAGACACCCATGGCGACGGCCAGGTAGGTTTTGCCCGTTCCAGCAGGCCCTTCGGCAAAAACCATCTCGTGCTTTTTAAGGGCGTCCATATACTGCTCTTGGCCCGACGTACGCGGCAAAACGACATAGCGTCTTGTGGGAATGGAAAGCTCAAAGGCGCGCCCGCCAGGCGTCGTTGTTTGCGCCTTATTGATTTCAGCCAGGACCAGGCGAATGGTCGCTTCAACTTCTGCTTGGCTGACAACCATCCCGTGGCTCAGGCGGTCGTAAAGACGGGTTAGAATAACATGGGCGGCAGCCACCTGTTCCCTCGCCCCTGTCACAGACAAACGTCCAGCTTTGTGCTCAATGTTTACATCCAACACTTGAGCGACTTGTCTTGTGTAGCGCTCTTTTTCACCTAGTAAAAGGGGGATTAAGCGGTGGTCTTCAAAATCTAGTTGCTGTGTAATCGTTTGCCCGTGCGCCACAATATCCCCTTTTAATTTATTATGTTATGCTTAAAACCGTCCCTGCAAAACAGACTGGCTCAAGACCACCTCACCCGTCAAGCTGCTTAAGGTTGCTCCCGTTATCTTAACAGAAATAATCTGTCCCAACAGCCTTTCTGGTGCTGTTGCATACACTGACTGCAAATAAGGGCTGCGCCCAGCAAGCTGGCCTTCGCGGCGACCTTTTTTCTCAAACAAAACAGGCATTTCTTGTCCAATACAGTTTTGGTTAAAGATTTTTTGCTGGGTTTGCAAGAGGTCTTGCAGACGCGCAAGACGTTCTTTTTTCACGTCTTCCGGCACTTGGTGATCAAGGGCTGAGGCTGGCGTACCTGGGCGCTTGCTGTACGCAAAGGAGTAAGCGGCTGCGTAGCCAACCTCTTCTACAGCACGTAATGTCTCGGTAAAGTCTGATTCTGTTTCACCGGGATATCCCACAATAAAATCCGACGTAAAGGCAATATCAGAACGTGCCTGCCTAAATTTATCAAGGGTCCTTTTATAAACGTCAAAGGTGTGTTGACGGTTCATGGCTTGCAAAATACGGTCAGAGCCTGACTGAAGGGGCAAATGCAAATAGGGCATGAGAATACCCACATTTTTGTGAGCGAGGATCAGTTCGTCATTAACGTCCCTTGGGTGTGACGTCATATAGCGCAGGCGCTTGAGGCTTGGAATTTGATCAGCAAGTTCGTGACAAAGGCGCCCCAGTGACCATGTGCCTTTACCCGGCGCGTCGCCGTGGTAGGCATTGACGTTTTGCCCAAGAAGCGTAATTTCTTGCACGCCGCCTGTCACCAATTCTTTGGCTTCTTTGATGACGTCCTTGGCTGGGCGCGAGTATTCAGCGCCCCTTGTATAAGGCACCACACAAAAGTGACAGAATTTATCGCATCCTTCTTGAATCGCAAGAAACGCTGTATAACCGGTGGGACGCGCCTGTGGCAAGCTATCAAACTTTGACTCGGGGGGAAAATCGACCTCTAGGACCCCTCGCCCTTCGCGAATACCGGTTTCGGCAGACCTAACGGCGCGTGCTATAATCTCAGGCAGTTTGTGATAGGACTGCGGCCCAAAGACCGCGTCCACAATGGGCATACGCCGCATGATCTCAGCCCCTTCCGCCTGGGCTGTACACCCTGCCACGGCCAAAATCTGGGTCTTTCCTTGGGCAAGCCGCTCTTCTTTAAAAGGGCGAAGGCGCCCGAGATCAGAGTAAACTTTTTCTGTGGCTTTTTCACGAATATGACACGTATTCAAAATGACAAGATCAGCCTGCGCCGGGTCTTGTGTCGCGGCGTATCCCAGGGGAGCTAAAAGGTCTGCCATCCTTGTCGAGTCATACTCGTTCATTTGACAGCCATAGGTTTTAATAAAGAGCTTCTTGGGATCCAACGCTGATTCTCACATTTATAGTTTTAAGGGGAAACACCCCCTCGTTTAACGCAAAAAGCGCAGAAGAACAAGTCTTCCGCGCTTATTTTAAAGAAAAAGCAAGAAACGCTTAAGCAGCCTTTTGCTCTAACTTCTTACGACGACGGCCAAGGCCAATCTTCATGGCAAGATCACTACGTTGTCTTGCATAGCTTGGGGCGACCATAGGATAGTCAGCAGAAAGGCCCCAACGCTCGCGGTATTGCTCTGGTGTCATATTATAGGCGGTCTTGAGGTGACGCTTTAACATTTTCAGTTGCTTACCATCTTCAAGACAGACGATGTAGTCCTCGTGGACAGAATCCTCGATGGAGACGACGGGATCTGGACGACCAAGAGTCGAAGCCCGCCCGCCATTAAACTCAGAAAGCGTTGCGTAAATTGTCTTCAAAACCTCAGGAAGCGCTGAGAGCTCTACCTGATTTCCAGAGACATACGCCGCCGCAATGTCGGCCGCCATGCTGAGAAGTTCAGCAGACGTCAAAGCATAAGCTTCTGTATCTTGATAATCCATAATCCAATCCTCACTTGTTTGCATTCAAATCTAACCTCTGATTATTATCACTTTCATTGTCTTAGAGTAAGCTGAGACAATAATCAAGACTATTTTTTACATTTTTTGCTTTTTTTGAAAAGAGGTCGCACGCATCACAAGGGCATCCTCGTTTTTGCCTAATTTAGTGTAATATTCTTTCCTAAGTCCACATTTACTAAAATTTAATGATTTGTATAATGAGATTGCTTTTTTGTTGTTTGTGGACACTTCTAAGAAACAGGATTCTCCTTTTGTGGCAAAAAAGCCTTCTAGAAAGGTTTCTAAAAGCCCATACGCTAGGCGTTTCCTACGATAATCAGCATGTGTCATCAAAGTAATGATATCCGCATTTTCTTGCACGCGGTTCACCATCAGGGCCGCCACCAAGTCCTCTTGGCAAAATAATCCTTCTGCCCATATTTGGGGGGATGAAAGTAATGAAATAAATTCATCTTGACGCCAGGCTTTGGGAAAGCACGGCCCATGAAGCGCCGCACAAGCGGGTGCGTCATGGGGCGTAAGCTTTCTTTGAACAAGCATTTGGCCTTATTCTTTTCCAGTGCGAAGGGCCGCAAGGAAGGCACTTTGCGGAATCTCAACCTTGCCGAATTGACGCATCCTTTTCTTACCTTCTTTTTGTTTATCAAGAAGTTTACGCTTACGGGAAACGTCACCGCCGTAACATTTAGCCGTGACGTCCTTACGCATGGCTGACACGGTTTCACGCGCAATGACCTTGGCGCCAATGGCAGCCTGAATCGCAATTTTGAAAAGTTGTTTAGGGATCAGGTCTTTGAGACGCGCACAAAGGGCGCGCCCTCGCGCTTCTGCGTGGGAGCGGTGCACCATGCAAGACAGAGCGTCCACAGGCTCGCTGTTCACAAGGATGCTCATCTTGACCAAGTCCCCCTCGCGGTAACCATCCATCTCATAGTCAAAGCTGGCGTACCCGCGGGAGACAGACTTGAGACGGTCATAAAAATCAAAGACGATTTCGTTAAGGGGCAAGCGGTAAACCAGCATGGCGCGCCCCCCCACATAGGTCATGTCCATCTGCTCGCCGCGCCGCTCTGTACAAAGGGATAAAACGCTTCCCAAGAATTCGTCAGGTACCATGATGGTCGCTTTGATCCAGGGCTCTTCAATGCGCTCGATCTTCATCACGTCAGGAAAGTCCGCGGGGTTATGGAGCTCAATCATGGATCCCGTCTTCATGTGGAGGTGATAAATCACACTGGGCGCAGTGGTCACAAGATCAAGATTAAACTCACGCTCAAGACGTTCTTGAATAATCTCAAGGTGCAAAAGCCCTAGGAAACCGCAGCGAAACCCGAACCCAAGGGCGGCCGACGTTTCAGCCTCAAAGCTAAAGCTCGCATCATTAAGACGGAGCTTGGCAAGGCTGTCACGGAGCTCTTCAAAGTTTGCGGCGTCCGTTGGGAAAAGACCGCAAAAGACTACGGGCACACTTGGCTTAAAGCCAGGAAGAGGTGTGGGGGTTGGGTTTTTCTCAAGGGTAATGGTATCACCCACCTTACAATCTGCCACATGTTTGATGCTGGCCGTCATAAAGCCCACTTCACCGGGATGAAGGGATTTCACCATTTGCTTTTTCGGCGAGAAATAACCAACGTTATCAACTTGGTAATTTGCACCTGTGGCCATCATCTGGATTTTTGCACCCTGGGAGAGAACACCTTCCATGACGCGCACCAAAATAATCACCCCCAGGTACGGATCGTACCAGCTGTCAATCAGCATGGCCTTGAGAGGCACGTTTTCGGCACCTGTGGGCGCTGGAATCCTGGCCACGATTTGCTCTAGCAAGTCTTCAATACCAATCCCACTTTTGGCCGACACAAGGGCGGCTTCACTGGCGTCAATGCCAATGACGTCCTCGATTTGGGTCCGCACCCGTTCGGGTTCGGCCGCTGGCAAGTCGATCTTATTGAGTGCCACAATAATTTCGTGATTATGGTCAATAGCTTGGTAAACGTTGGCAAGGGTTTGCGCCTCAACGCCCTGGCTTGCATCCACCACCAAAATCGACCCTTCACAGGCCGCCAAAGACCGGCTAACCTCGTAGGCAAAGTCCACGTGACCCGGCGTGTCCATCAAGTTTAATTGATAGGTTTTGCCGTCCTTAGCCTTGTAACGAAGACGAACGGTTTGTGCTTTAATGGTAATGCCGCGCTCGCGCTCGATATCCATGTTATCCAGCATTTGCTCTTTTAATTCGCGCATTTCCACGCCGCCGCAATACTGAATCAACCGGTCAGCCAAGGTCGACTTTCCGTGGTCAATATGGGCAATAATCGCAAAGTTACGAATTAGACTTGTAGACTCACTCATGCGCGCAAAACTCCGCCTGTTGCTGTTTCGACGCGGGCAATGACCCGGTCCATAATATCGTGAAGGTCGGCGTCCGTCAGAGTTGCCTGAAACGGCGCCATTTCATAGGTCAGGGCCAACGACTTTTTGCCATCGGGAATGCCCACACCTTCATACACATCAAAAATTGTCACGTGATGAATCAAGGGATCTGTTTCTTTCACAAGGCGAATCACGGCATCTGCCGGGACTTTTTGATCCAACACAAAGGCAAGATCCCTTGCAACCGTTTGAAAAGGCGATAGCGCAAGCGCGTCTTTTGAGGCGGACTCTCCTGGCAGGTGATCCAAAAATACCTCAAACGCGACCAACGAGCCTTTCACGTTAAAGGCCTTTAAAATCTTGGGATGCAAAGCTCCAAAGACGGCCACAAGCTGCCCGCTCACAAAAACACTTGCCACCCGTCCTGGATGGTAGAAGCTTGGCCCCTTGCTTTCGAGTTGCAGATGATCCATCTCAACGCCGCACGCCTCAAGAAGAGTCCACACGTCCGCCTTGACCTCTGTCCACGACACGTTCTGAGGTTTTTTCCGCCAATGACGCACCCCCGTTTGCCCCAGGCGCACACCGGCCACCATGCGTTTTTGGTCCTTACCGAGTACGCCTTCATAGTGACTTGCGACCTCAAAAAGGGCTGGATTCAAAAGACCTTTGGCGACGTTACGCGCAGCCGTCAAAATAAGGGATGGCAGCACACGCGGACGCATGACGCTTAAGTCCTGGCTGATGGGATTATCAAGGGAATAAAGGGGGGCGCCTTCGGCAAAAAGAGTGGCTTCTTCTTCGGCCACAAAGGACCAGCCAAGGGTTTCAGCCATGCCGCGTGCGGCAAGGACGCGCCTTGCAATCCACTCGCGCCGCATACGCAGATGTGATCCCGGCGCACTTTCAAAGAAATCACGTACGCGCTCCCCCTTTGGCAAAGGCGTCGCGGGAATCATGTCATAGCCTTTTAGGCGCACAATTTCCTCAATCAAATCATCTTGGATCACAAAGTCATGGCGCCAGGTCGGGCACAGGACGGCCAAAAGATCGTCCTCTAGGGGGGTGACCATACACCCAAGCCGCTCAAGAAGTTCAATCATTTCAGGCAAGTCCACACAAAGGCCTGTGCGTTTTTCAACGCTGGACGGCGCAAACTTGATCATATGGGGGCTCGTTTTTGTGTCTCCCACATGGATAACAGGACCGGCGTCACCGCCACAAAGCTCTAGGATCAGCTGTGTGGCGCGTTCAAGTCCCGTTTGCACAAGACCTTTATCCACGCCGCGCTCGAACCGGGCGCGTGATTCGCTAAAAATACCTGTAGCTTGCCCTGCCCTTGCAATGGCGCGCGGCATAAAATACGCAGATTCCAAAAAAACATCGGTTGTCTCGAGGCTGCACCCAGACGTTTTGCCGCCCATGATTCCTGCCAATGACACAAGGCCTGCGTCGTCCGCAATGACCGGAAGCCCTTTGGGAAGGGTATAGGTTTTATCATCAAGAGCCTCAAGCTGCTCGCCGTCCTCGGACAGACGTACGTTAAGGCCGCCTTTAAGGCGCGCCGTATCAAACACATGCATGGGGCGTCCCAGATCAAAGGCCATATAGTTTGTGACGTCCACAAGGGCTGAGATCGAGCGAATCCCCACGGTGCGAAGGGCGTTTTGAAGCCACTGGGGACTGGGGCCGTTTTTCACGCCTTTAATCACGCGCCCCATGAACAAAGGACACGCTTCATTTTCGGCGACTGAAGACAAGGTTACAGGAAGGGTTTCTGTGGTCGTTGCCGGGATCACTTTGATCTGAAGCATGGCAAGCGCGCCCACACCAGACGCCGCAAGATCACGCGCCATCCCGCGCAGGGACAAACAGTCCCCGCGATTAGGGGTCACATCCACATCCAGGATCAAGGTATCAAGACCCATGTACTGGGCAAAGGGCGTGCCAAGGGGGATGCCTTCTTCAAGCTCTATAATGCCTTGGGTATCACCTTCAAGACCAAGCTCGGCAGCCGAGCAAAGCATGCCCCGACTTTCAACGCCGCGCATGACGGCTTTGCCAATAACCATCTGATTCGAAGGGACCACGGCCCCTTCGGTGGCAAGCACTACGGTCAGGCCCGCCCGGGCGTTGGGCGCACCGCAAACAATTTGAAGGGTCTCGGTACCTGTTTCCACCTGACACACTTGCAGACGGTCAGCCTGGGGATGGGGTGCTGCACTTGTAATGCGCGCGACGATAAAGCCGTCAAAGGCTTTGCCAGGCGCCGTCACACCGTCCACCACAAGCCCCAGGGACGTGAGGCGCGTGATAATGTCCTCATCACGCGCGTCAGTTTGAAGGTGCTTTGTCAGCCAATTTAAAGGAACTTTCATTAGACGTCTCCTCCTAATAGACCGGAAAAAGCCCCGACCCCGTAATGGTTAAGCCACCTAAGATCTCCCTCATAGAAGGCCCGTAAATCTGTAATACCGTACTTCAGCATGGCAAGACGCTCGATCCCCATGCCAAAGGCAAAGCCTTGATAAACATCGGGATCAACGCCCACACTGGTCAGGACATTTCGGTGCACCATGCCAGCGCCCAAAATCTCGAGCCAATCATCCCCGCCGCCAATGACAAGGCGACCCTTTTCACGTCGGCATCCAATGTCGATTTCAGCAGACGGCTCGGTAAACGGAAAGTACCCAGGCCTAAAACGCACAGGCAGGTCAGCAACGCCAAAAAAGCGGCGACAAAACGCTTCAAGACATCCCTTAAGATGTCCCATATGAATATCCTTATCGATAAAAAGGCCTTCGATTTGGTGGAAAACGGGCGTGTGGGTTTGGTCATAGTCGCTGCGATACACGCGTCCAGGCGCCACAATGCGCAGGGGCGGTTTTTGTTGCAGCATGGCCCGAATTTGAACGGGCGAGGTATGGGTGCGCAGAAGAAGGCGCGTTCCAGCCGCGTCTGGTTTCAGGTAAAATGTATCCTGGTCTTGGCGCGCAGGATGCTCTGCGTGGATATTCAGGGCGGAGAAATTATGGAAATCATCTTCGATATCAGGACCTTCTGCGACGGCAAACCCCATATCGCGCAGAATCTCAAGGGCTTCGAAAAGGGCTTGGGACAGGGGGTGAATGCGCCCACTTGCCCCGCTTTGGATGGGCAGTGTCAAATCTTCCCGCTCAGCCGCCAAAGTCGCGTCAAGGGCTGCGTCCTCTAGGGCTAAGCGCTTGGCTTCCAGGGCGTCCGTGAGCGCCGCGCGCACCTTATTGAAAAGATCAGCCTTTTCCTTGCGCTCGTCCGGCGACATTTTGCCGAGGCTTTTCATAAGCGTTGTTATCTCGCCTTGCTTACCAAGAAGGGCAAGACGCACCTTCTCAAGATCTTCAAGGGTCAAGGCGTCTGCGATTTGCGACAAATAATAAGGCTCGAGAGGCTGACCTTGCGCGGTCAATAAAAGAGCGGGAGCACCTGAAGAAGAGGTCATGAACGATTCCTTATGTCTTTTGTCGTGTCGCCTGATACCTTGGGAGGGTCGCATGGGACGCTCCCTTTAAAAACTATTTTTAAAAAAAAGAGCCGCCAAAACAAGGGCGGCCCTTTTAATCTGTCTAAGACAGAGTGACTTATGCTACTTGGAGAGCCGCGCGTGCGCCGTCTACCAAGGCTTTGAATGCAGAAGGTTCTCTCACAGCGAGATCCGCCATGACCTTACGATCCACGTCAATACCGGCCTTATGGATGCCATTCATAAATTGTGAATAGGTCAACCCATGAAGGCGTGCGGCGGCGTTGATACGTTGGATCCAAAGAGCCCTCATATCACGCTTACGTGTGCGACGATCGCGGTAAGCATATTGTAATGCTTTTTCAACACGTTGAAGGGCTACTCTGAAGCAGTTCTTTGAACGGCCACGATATCCCTTTGCCATACCGATAACTTTACGCTGACGAGCGTGAGTTGTTACACCTCTTTTAACGCGTGCCATGTGCTAACTCTCCTTACAGACCGTAGGGGGCAAAATGACGACGAACGCGCTTAGCGTCAGACTCAGACATCACTGTGGTGCCGCGTTGATTACGAATTTGTTTGTTTGTGCGCTTGATCATCCCATGGCGCTTACCGGCTTGGCCCATGATGACCTTACCTGTTGCAGAGAGCTTAAAGCGCTTTTTCACGCTGCTCTTGGTCTTTAACTTTGACATAATAAATTTCCTTAAACCTAAGTTGGTCTTCACTTTTCGGCGGTCAGGCAGACCATATAAGCCAGCCACCTCTTGGGTCTTGTATCAACTTATGGGCAAAATTTCAAGCCCAAACCCACCTTTTTCTTACGCCTTGGGTGCAAGCAGCATGAGAATCTGCTTTCCTTCCAGGCGCGGCGTTTGTTCAACCTTGGCGGTTTCTTGTACGTCCACACAAATACGATCCAGCACTTTCATGCCAAGCTCTTGGTGGGTAATCTCGCGCCCTCTAAAGCGCATGGTGATTTTCACCCGGTCGCCTTCTTCGATAAAGCGGTGGATACTTTTCAGCTTCACCTGATAGTCATGCTCACCAATACCAGGGCGCAACTTGACTTCTTTAATTTCGATGACTTTTTGGTTTTTCTTTGCCGCAGCCTTCTTCTTTTGGGCGTCATACTTGTACTTGCCGTAATCAAGAAGCTTGCACACAGGCGGCTCAGCACCCGGCGAGATCTCTACAAGATCAAGGCCCACCATGCGCGCACGCTCGATGCCTTCCCGGGGTGTGATGACGCCCACCATGTCGCCGTTTTCATCGATCAACCTAATCTTTGGGGATCTGATCTGTTCATTGACTCTTGGCCCCTCTTGGACAGGACCACGTCCTTGGGGTTGTTTTCCGACGTTTTCGTCTTGTTCTCTCAAACCGTTTCTCCGTTCGTTTGTTCAGCTTTCCTTTGCTGAGCGGGATTTTGACTTTCTTGCACTAGTTTATCAAGGGTCTGTTGAAGCGCAAGCATTTCTTGAACCTCACTCCCCAATTGCCTTAGGGTCACTTGGCGTTCCTCGGCCTCTTTTTTACCCACGACCAGGATATAAGGAACCTTTTGATGACTCCACTCACGAATCTTATAGCTGATCTTTTCGTTACGTGTATCACTTTTTACGCGAATCCCTTTGTTTTTTAAAAGCGCGCATACTTCTTCGGCGTAGGCATCCCAGTCGCTTGTGATGGGACACACGACCGCTTGAACAGGGGCGAGCCATAAGGGGAACTTGCCCGCATGGTGCTCGATCAGGATGCCGATAAAGCGCTCAAACGAGCCTAAGATCGCCCGGTGTACCATGACAGCCGTTCTTTTTTCACCAGTTTCCGCAATGTACTGGGCGCCCAGCCGCTCAGGCAGTACCATATCCACCTGAAGGGTCCCGCACTGCCAATCACGGCCAACGGCGTCTTTAATCACGAACTCAAGCTTAGGACCGTAAAACGCCCCCTCCCCTGGGTTTAAGGTGTACTCAAGGCCGGCTGCCTCTGTGGCCTCACGAAGGGCGCCTTCTGCTTTGTCCCATACGTCATCACTGCCTGCACGCACCTCAGGCCTGTCCGAAAATTTAACGCGAATATCTTCAAAGCCTAGATCTTTGTAAACGCTTCTTAGAAATCCTACAAAGGCAATGGTCTCGTCTTTGATCTGCTCCATAGTACAGAAAATATGGGCGTCATCCTGGGTAAAACCGCGCACCCGCATGATGCCGTGAAGGGACCCAGAAGGTTCGTTTCGGTGACACGCGCCAAACTCTGCCAGACGCAGGGGCAAATCACGGTAGCTTTTTAGGCCTTGCTTGAAAATCTGCACGTGACAAGGGCAGTTCATGGGCTTGACCAAGAGATGCTTATCCTCAGCTTCTTCGGTACCGAACATGGCTTCACGGAATTTCTCCCAGTGCCCGGACGCCTCCCACAGAGCGCGGTCCACAAGCATGGGCGTGTTGACCTCCTGGTATCCTTCCAGGCGTTGACGCTCGCGCATGTACTGCTGAAGGGCGACGTAAATGGTCCAGCCGTTGGGGTGCCAAAACACACACCCTGGGGCTTCTTCTTGCAGATGAAACAGATCAAGGGCCTTGCCAAGACGCCTGTGATCCCTTTTCTCGGCTTCTTCCAGCATGGTCAAATACTGGGCCAGCTGCTTTTCATTGGACCAGGCGGTCCCGTAAACGCGCTGGAGCATGATATTGTTGGAATCCCCGCGCCAATAGGCACCCGCAAGCTTCATCAGCTTAAAGGCTTTCCCAAGAGGCTTTGTGGAAGGCAAGTGCGGCCCACGGCACAAATCAATGAAAGGACCCTGACGATAAAAACTAAGGGGTTCGTCCCCTGGGATGCTTTCGATAATTTCTACCTTGAGGTGTTCGCCGATGGATTTAAAATAGGCAATGGCTTTTTCACGGTCCCAAATTTCGCGCACGATGGGCTCGTCACGGTCTACGATTTCGGCCATTCTTTTTTCAAGTTTTACAAGATCTTCTGGTGTGAAGGACTCGTCGCGTTGCAGGTCATAATAAAACCCGTTCTCAATGGCAGGGCCAATGGAAATTTGTGTTTCAGGATAAAGTTCTTTGACGGCTTGGGCAAACACATGGGCGGCGTCGTGGCGCAGCAACTCAAGCCCTTCAGGGGTATCACGGGTGATGATTTGCACACGGGCATTCTCGGTAATGGGACGCGTTAAATCCCACTCCTCGTTATTTACCTTAATAAAAACAGCTTCTTTAGCCAAGCGAGGGCTAATGCTGCGCGCAAGCTCAAGACCTGTTACGGCGCCCTCAAATTCCCTTACTGACCCATCGGGCAGTGACAGTGCAATCACCTTTTCCTCACTTCTTACAAGACCATCATTCTTTTCTACCGAGTTGAAGATGCCAAAGAGTCCCCCTTGGAATCAAGCTCATTCTGAGGCACGAGGCTTAAAAATGCCTGTTTTACCGCTTCTAGGGAAAGATTTGCCATGTCTGAGGCGGCCACAACCCGCACGTGATCCCCAAGAGGCGCGTAAATATCTGGGTCAGAAGCGGCCCTCGACCAAGGGACAATGGTCTTTGCCCCGACCCCACTTGCAATATGGGTAGGCCCTGTGTCGTTACCAATAACAGCGACCGCCCCCCGTGCCAGGGTCGCAATCTGAAAAAGGCTGACTTTTTGGCTAAGATCCACAAGGCCGTCAACATGAACCCGTAAATAGGATGCGGGTGTTTCATCCTCTGGCCCTGCAATAAGAATACTTGTGATCCCTTGCGAGGCAAGCCACCCGGCCATTTCAGCGTAGCTTTCATGGGGCCATCTTTTATAGGATCCTGAAAGAGAGCTCCCTGGCATCAAAAGCACGTACCTTTTTGGCAAAGAAAGCGCGCTCACATCTTCTGCCATCCACTTTAGGTCAGGCAGCAACGGCGCAGCGCCCAAATCAAGTCCCGCAACGGTTAACTGATCTAAATAACGATAAGCCGCATGCATCCTTGTGCGATCCGGACGCGTTTGAGTGTGGGAGGCACCTTTTGCTACACCTGACCACAAGGGGCGGCCAAAAAAAGATAAAAGTCTAAAGTACCTAGACGTCCTGCCAGAGTTTTGAAGGTCATAGACGAAATCAAAGTGGGCGCGGCCTATACGCGCGATCACTTGCCACGTTTTCAAAGGATTTTTAGCGCGCGCGTCATGCCAAATGTCATCAAAAAAGCCCATTTTAGTGGCAAGGGTTGCGTAGCTTGGCGCTGTTAAAAGAGTCACATGCGCGTGTGGGTGGGCCTCTCGAATGGCGGCAAAGGCGCCCGTTGCATTGATGAGGTCCCCTAGTGCCCCATGGCGAATCACCAAAATTTTTTTCCTAGTTCTAGACGGCAACGTGTTCAATCCTCCTACAGCTATATCCTGGTTGTAGCCCATTTAAAACCAAAAGCTCAAGAAGACTTTGGGAATCTGGCTAAAACCTCTTCATAGAGCGCCAAGGTACTTTGACACATGCGCTCTAGGGAAAACAGGTCAACTACGCGTCGGCGCGCCTGCCTGGCCAGGGTCTGCCGCGCCTCAGGCGGTAGTACTTCAAGAAGGTGTATCTTTTCTATAAGATCGCCCCCGTCTCCGGCACGCCATGTCCAACCTGTTTTGCCATTTGCGATGATTTCCTGGGGTGCGCCCAAATCTGACACAAGGCAAGGCTTTCCCATGGCTTGCGCTTCGGCCACTACGCGCCCAAAGGCTTCGGGATCCGTCGCAGCATGGATCACGCCAAAAGCTGCGCCATACAAAAGAGGCATATCCTGGCGGTGTCCTAAAAATCGTACAAAGGGGGCCATTCCTAGCGTATAAGCCAGGTTTTTCAGCTCGCTGGCATACGCTTCTTTGGATTCGTCTCCCACAATGACAAGAATGTCCTTTTCTGAAACTATCCCCGCAAAAGCACGCAGGACCGCCTCGTGTCCCTTCCATCGTGTCACGCGCCCCGGCACAAGCCACACCCTGGCATCAAGCGCAATCTTTTCTTTTTGCAAAAAGGCATGAATCTCTGGCGTATTGATGCGCGCCGGGTCAAAAAAGTCTGTGTTAATACCCCGGTGAATGACCCTAATGTGATCCTCTCGCACCCACCGACTGTAATGGGCGAGAATATGCTCTTTGATAAAATGAGAGATTGCAATGACTTGGACTCCCCGCACCATGACCGAATTATAGAGCTTTTTGATCTCTCTTGAAAAATTATAAGTCCCGTGAAAGGTCGTCACAAAAGGGATATGGGCTTTTTGGGCCGCCAAATAAGCGCTCCAAGCGGGAGCTCTTGAGCGAGCATGAACCAGGGAGATTTTTTGTTCTCCGATCAAGTCCCTAAGCGCACGCGCATTCGACCCCGCAATCATAAAGGGATTTTTTGTGGTTAGTGGCAGGGTGTAATGGTGCGCGCCAAGAGAGGTCACCTCTTGATCCCGAAAACCACCTGCACTCGCAACCCAGCTTTCCCACTGGTGTTTGACCAAATATCCTGACAAATCAATGGTTCCCTGCTCAACCCCGCCGGCATTCAGAGCGGGTAAAACTTGCAGAACTGATCTCTTAAACACCTTGTAATCCTTACGTTTAGCGAAAAGGTCGCTTGTCAAAAAAAAATACTTCCTTACTATCTTGTCTATCATTAAGCTGCTATTTTGTAAAAAATTAACGCAATTGGTGTTAGACTGATTGTATGAGGCACAGTGGGTCGCACTGCCACCCAAGAAAAAACGAGGACGCCTATGTCAAGAGTAACAGACCTGGTTAAACGTTCCCCCATTTTTACCATTGCCCTGTTGGTGGTCATCATCGGGGGTGGTTTCGGCCTATATACTTATTTCAAAGAGGTAGCTGGGGGGCCAAAAACATCGCCAAGTGTTGCCGTTGAGGTAGAAGAAGCCCGCGTGGGATCCTTGACCCGTACCATTACGGCTGTAGGTACCCTTCGCGCCAACCAAACCGTCGAAATACGCTCGGAGCTTTCAGGTCTCATTTCGAAAATTTTTGTACGCGGCGGCGAGTACGTACAAGCAGGCGCCCCCCTCTTTGAGATTGACGAGCGCACCTATAAGGCCGAACTCCAGGACGCTGAAGCACGCCTTGCCCACGCAAAAGTTGACTTTGACCGCTCTAAAAAGCTTTTGTCCCAAAATGTGACCTCTGGCAAAAAGTACGATGAGGCCGAGGCAACCTTTAAAATCGCCGAAGCCGCTGTGGAAAAAGCACAGGCGAACCTTGCCAGGACAAAGATTATTGCCCCCTTTGAAGGACTTGTGGGTCTGCACAGCGTCAGCCTTGGCATGCACCTTGACAGCAATAAAGATCTTGTCACCTTGGTGGATCTTAGCCTCATGAAGGCTGATTTTAAAATTCCTGCCGAATACCTGCCTTATGTCAGCGTTGGTCAAAAGATAGAAGTCACCGTTGACGGGTTTGAAACAACCCCCTTCCCTGGCATCATCGAAGTCATTGACTCCAAGGTGGATCCCGTGACCCACAGCATCAGCGCGCGCGCCATTATGCCTAATCAAAAGCATATTCTGCGCCCAGGACTTTTTGCGCGTGTGGACGTTGTGGTTGGCACCAAGTCTAATGCCCTCATTGTTCCGGCGGTGGCTGTGGAAAAAGAAGGAGACCAAGACATGGTTTATAAAGTTGTCGAAGGGATCGCCTTCCACGTTCCGGTCATTCTTGGCATTCAAGAAGGGGATAACGTCGAAATTGTACGCGGCCTGAACCCTGGAGATCACATCATCACCGTGGGTCAAATGAAGATCCGCGACGGTGTTCCCGTACGCTATACCCTGAACGGCAAACAGTACACCTTTGATGAAAAATCCATGGAGCGCCTACAAAAGCTTCTGGGAAAAGGTGAGGACACTGCTGGCAAAGAGGCTGTACCAACACCTACGGCGCCCACAAAACCAGCAGCCCCAGCCGCTAAGGCAAAGCCCGCCGGAGCAGGAGCTCCAGCGGCGCCAGCACCCGCTGCCCCCCAAGCCGCAAAACCCTAACCATGACACCGCAAGCATAAGCGCCACTCGGGAGAGAAGTCTATGAAGTTTACAGACGTATGTATCCGCCGCCCCGTTCTTTCGACCGTGATGTCATTGGTCATTATTCTCTTGGGAATTGTGTCATGGTCACGCCTACAGGTCCGCCAATACCCCAACGTTGATCAACCAAAGATCAGCGTGTTCACGCAGCTCGAGGGCGCGGGTCCCGAAATCGTTGAAACCCAAATCACCAAAGTCCTTGAAAACGTCTTCTCGGGTATCGAAGGTCTTGAAACCATGACCTCGCGCTCCGAAATCGGGGAAAGCCGCATTACCCTGACCTTCAGCATTAACCGTGACATTGAAGCCGCCGCCAACGACGTGCGTGATAAAATCGGACGCGTCCTTGATAAGCTTCCCAAAGACGTCGTGGCCCCCCGCATTAAAAAAGCCGACGCTGACGCGTTCCCCTTCATGCATCTGGCCCTTTACAGCGACCGCCATGACGTGCGTGACCTTGCTGACTATGCGTACCGCTACCTAGAAAGCCGTCTTGAAGCTGTTCCTGGTGTGTCCAGCGTTGAAATCTTTGGTGGCGGCGAGTACGAGATGAAGCTCATTCTCGATCCCGTTAAACTCACAGGATATAACCTCACGTCCGAAGATGTGGTCAAAGCAATCCGGGACCAAAACGTTGAAAAACCTGCCGGTAACATCATCACCCAAGACCGTGAAATTGTGGTCACGACCAAGGCACGCCTCATGACTGAGGCTGACTTTGACCGTCTTGTCATTGGCGAAAAAGAGGGCTATCTCATTCGTCTTAGCGACGTTGGGCGCGCGGATCTTAACGCCATTGATCGCCGTAACCGCGTACTGTTTAACGGTAAAAACGCCGTCGCCATTGGTGTCACAAAGCAGTCCGTTGCCAACGCCCTGACCATTGCCCGCGACATCAAAAAAATCATGCCTGATATCAAGCTCCCCACCGGCATGCATTTGGAGATCGCTCGTGACAGAACCCTCTTTGTGGAACGCTCCATTGACGAAGTGTATGAAACCATTGCGATTGCCACGATCCTTGTGATTTTGGTGATCTTTGCCTTCCTTAGATCCATGCGCGCGGTCCTCATTCCTCTTGTGACGATCCCGCTTTCGCTTATCGGGGCTTTTGCGCTCATGTATGCGTGCGGGTTTACCATCAACATCCTCACGCTTCTAGCATTGGTGCTCGCCATTGGGCTTGTGGTGGACGACGCCATTGTGATGCTTGAGAACGTTCACCGGTATATTGAAATGGGGGATAAACCTCTTACGGCCGCCTTTAAGGGCGCCAAAGAAATCAGCTTCGCTGTCATCGCCATGACCATTACTTTGGCGGCCGTCTACGCGCCGATCGCCCTTTCTCCTGGCATGACAGGTAAGCTCTTTACCGAGTTCGCCATTACCCTGGCGGGCGCCGTAATTTTATCGGGCTTTATTGCCCTAACCCTCACCCCCATGATGTGTGGACGTATTCTTAAAACCCATGAAGAAGAAGAGGCTGCTACGGGCTTTTGGGCAAAGCTTGGTCACAAGGTAGGGCGCTTTCTATCAGCCATGGATCAGGGATACGCGAACCTCCTGCGCCGCGTTCTTGGGCGCCGCTGGATTGTGCTCCTCATGGGAGGCGCCCTTGCGGTCGGTGGTTATTACGTCGGTGTTCATTTGCCCACAGAGCTCGTACCCCGCGAAGACCAAGGCTTTATCAGTGCGCGCGCGATTCCGCCCTTTGGTGCGAACCTTGATTATACAGACCGTTATATGGCCAAGGTTGACGCGATTTTAGCAACGGTCCCCGAAGTCGCCTCACGCCTGACCATGATCAGTGCGCCGGGAGAATCCAACTCAGCTGGCAACCTTGTGAGCTGGGAAAAGCGTAAACGGGGCAGTAAGGACATTGTTGATAGCTTACGTGAACCTTTAGCCGATATCACAGGTCTGACCGTCTATCCCAGCATGGGCGGTAAAACCATTGTGGATAGCGGCGACTCTGACACGCCCATCGAGGTTGTGGTCATGAGTAACAAGACCCATAAAGAGCTGACAGAGTCCGCCAAAAAAGTTGAAAAGCTTTTGCAGCGCCTGCCTGGTGTCAGCAACGTGCTTTCTGATGTTGGCAACCTTGGTCAGGAATACATTGTGACCGTGGACCGTGATAAGGCGGCCGCCCTTGGAGTTGAGGTCTCCGCCATTGCCGAGACCTTGGACACCCTGATCAGTGGACGCCCTTCAAGTAAATTCATCAAGGATAACAAGCAATACGGTGTGCGCGTAGAAATCAACGAAAAATATCGCAAATCACCCGAAGATGTGACGGGTCTCTTTATCAAAGCCGCAAGCAAAGACAACAGGCGTGATGTCCTCATTCCATTGTCGGAGATCGTCACCATTGAAAAGCGGACGGCCCCTACGGAAATCGGGCACTTTATGGGCTTCCGGTCTGTGAACATTACGGCCAAACTTGATTCTGGTTATAGCCTTGGCAATACCCTTGATGAGATCAAGCGCCAAGCTTATGACGTTTTGCCTGAGGGAACCCTTATTCAGTTCTCGGGTGAAAGTCGTCGATTCCTTCAAGAAAGCAGCAACGTTTACCTGATCTTTGGCCTTGCGCTTGCCTTCATCTTCTTGGTGCTGGCCGCCCAGTACGAAAGCTGGCGCGATCCCTGGATCATTATGCTCAGCGTGCCTCTTTCTTTGGCGGGCGGCGTGTTCCTTTTGAAGATGTTTGATCAGTCCATGAATCTTTACAGCCAGATTGGTCTTGTGACCCTTATTGGTCTCATTACCAAGCACGGTATTTTGATTGTGGACTTTGCGAACAAAAGAAAAGAAGAAGGGCTTGAGCGTCTAGACGCTGTCATTGACGCCGCGCAGCTGCGCCTTCGTCCCATTTTGATGACCACCTTTGCCATGGTGCTTGGCGCCATTCCACTTGCCTTTGCTGAAGGGGCCGGAGCTGAGAGCCGCCAGCCCATTGGGCTTGTGATCGTGGGAGGGATGACCCTTGGTACCCTGTTTACCCTCTTCGTCGTCCCGGCGGTTTATACCTTCCTCAGCCGAAAGGAGCACAAACCCCTCGTCGACGTTCCCCATGGCCTCTAAACCCGCCGGCGCGCCTCTGTTTGATGAGGCGCGCCTTCGAAGACACCGGGCACTTAGCTCATCCATCAAAAACCCCACAGGCCTGATTCTTCAGCGTTACATTGAGGAAGATCTTGCCATAAAGGTCAAAAATCTTAGGCTGTGTCCAGATCTTTGCCGTCTTCTCATTTGGGGTTCTCGCCTCGATCAGTTACCTCAAACCTTAGGAATGCTTTTTCCCAAAGCAACCATTGTCCTTGGCGATGTTGCGCCCTCTCTTTTGGAAAATCGCTCATTCGAAGGATATCCCTTTCCCCATGAAAAAGAGATCTCCTTTGAAGAAAACTCTTTGGACTTGGCCCTGTCGTGTCTCTCTTTACAAACGCTCAACGACCCGCTCTCGGTTTTAGAAAATTATTATCGCTTGTTATCACCGGGAGGGGTTTTCATCGCGTCTTTTCTTGGCGGACAAACTTTGCAGCACCTCCATCAGGGGCTTCTCTCTCTTGAGTTGTCTTTAGACACCGGCGCCCACCAACGTGTGATTCCCATGATTGACCTGAGCACCGCTTTAAGTCTTTTACAACAAGCAGGCTTTACAGGATGCATCGCAGATCGTGACGCTCTTTCTTTTTCTTTTAAGAGCCTTGATGACTTTCGTCATTTTCTAAAAACCCTTGGCCTTCAGGCGCCATTGCAAGAGATGCCACCCACTTCCAAAAGACTATACCGTCATTTAAAGGCACTAACTGACCTAACGACCCATGTAATTTTTGATGTTATTTCTGTGATCGGGTGGAAGAAAAATGCGCGCTATCCCGCCCTTGATGTTTCACCCCTTAGCTAAGTCCTCTTCGGCCTGATAGCCCAAAATGAAAAGCCGCTGAAAGGGCACAATCAGGTTACCATTTGCTTGACTCTCGTACTGGCTTTTGATTGCCTCAAGGTATAATGCTTCAAACGTGGCTTGGTCTTTTTCGTCAAGACGGGCAAAAACAGGCCTCAACGCTGTCCCTTTCACCCACTGAAAAATGTCACGTGTCGATGGCATTTCATGAAAGTATGTGGTTTGCCAGCATGTGATCTGTGAAAAACCAGCGCTGGCAAAATAGTCATAGTAAGTTCGCGGGTCATAAAGGGGTTTACTTAGAAGCCCAAACTTTAGATGGGAGAGAATATACATCCATTCCACTTTATTTTTGAGGATGTGAATAATCGTTTGATGGGTGGGGGCATGGAAGTTATTCGGCATTTGAATGGCCAGCATTCCACCCGGTTTTAAGGACGCTTTTAGGATCGGAATAAGACGCGTATGATCTTGAATCCATTGGAGAGAGGCGTTAGCCATTAAAAGATCAGCTTTTGGGAAGGCGGACAAATCCATCATGTCCTGCATCACGAATAACACTTCAGGATATGTTTGGCGCGCGATTTCTAGCATCTTATGGGACGTATCAAGGCCCATGACGCGACTTCCGGGAAATCTTGCCTCTAGAAGCGCTGTACTGTTACCTGTTCCGCACCCTAAATCGTAGACGATTTTAGGAGAAAACTCTTCAGGAATAGCGGCCACTAAATCTTGCACTGGTCTTGTGCGCAACGCTAAATACTGCATATACGTGCGTCCATCCCAAATATCCTCAGACACCCTTTATCTCCTTATAAGTGATGATGAAGCACCTTACCTAAATCAACGGTAAGACCAATCATTTCAGGCGGGGCCACTTCATTAAAGCTGGTTTCGGCATATCCTTGATGCAGATAAAATCCTTTAACATTTATGGGCGCATGAAGCCTTATGAGTTCAACACCGCTTAAATGCATCCATCTTTCTAGTTGACCGATAAAATAGGCTCCAAGGCCCTTGCCTTGAAAAAGGGGATCTATGACGAGCGCGCGAATGACACCGTGCCTGGCCCCTGGCATCTCTACGCGCGCGGCCCCCACATGGGTCTGTCCAAGATAAAGGACAAAACAATAAGCATGGGCGTAGGCGGGGACCTGAAGGAGCCCATCATATGCCCGTTGGTACGGATCATAGAGCTGCTCTTTACACAAGCGGTGATAGCTTTGCCATTCGCTCTCTAGAAGGGCCTCCACAAGGCGGAGACCCTTCCAGCCAGCTTTCATTTCGATTGCACGGATCAAGGGTTCTTTTTCAAGACAGTAACCCATGGGATCATCGGCGTATAATCCTGCCAAGGTCTGTTTAAGATCCCCGTATAGTTTGCGGTCTTGGGGATGCTCTCTCAACCAATCTCGAAACAGCAGATGTCTATCAATTTCTGGCGAACCCGCTTCATAGACATGGACGTGGTAGGCGCAGACGTCATTTCTCTTTTTAAAAAATCTCCTAAAGGGGATCCCTTTTTCGCCAAGGCACTCATAGCCCAAACGCTCCATCTGCGCATTATGAATATCCACACGGTCGATGTGGTGGACCACAGGTAAAAGGTCGATTGTGGGTTTCGATACAAGCCCTGGTACTGCCGTTGAGCCAAAATGGTGGATGTCCAAGCACCCCTCACCTAAAGCGATTCTCACACGGCGCGCTTCTTCTTCAAAAAGCGTCGACCACCTAAGATCGTGGGGTATAACCTTTATGGGACAGAGCGACATTGCTTCCAGACCCTATATTGCTCATAGGACATAGAATAGCGTTTTTTTTGAGATTGACCCATTGCTTTTCATCTCCTGGGAAAAGATAAGATTTTTTTTCAAAGTGTGATATGATGTCAGCGTTCAAAAATAAAAGGGAAGGACAGAAAATATGTCAAAAAAAATTGTCGTCGTTTATCATAGTGGGTATGGCCATACTGCAAAAGTTGCAGACGCGGTGGTCGAGGGCGTCAAAAAAGGAGGCGCGCACGTTGACCAACTGAGTATTGATGAAAACGGGCAACTAAGTGACGCTGCATGGGCACTTTTGGACGCGGCGGATGCCATTATTATGGGGACACCTACTTATATGGGGGGGCCCTCCTGGCAATTCAAGCGTTTTGCCGATGCATCCTCCGTGCGGTGGTTAAAAGGGATGTGGCGCGATAAAGTGGCGGCAGGGTTCACAAACTCCGGCTCGCTGAGTGGTGACAAGCTTGCCACCCTTCAACAGCTAAGCGTTCTTGCCATGCAGCATAGTATGATTTGGGTTGGCCTGGGAGAGAGCATTCCACAACCCAAGGGCACTGAGATGCCGACCATCTCTGATATCAACCGTATCGGAAGCTTCACGGGTTTAATGACACAATCTAACAATGAGTCAGCTGAGATTGTTCCACCTCAAGGTGATCTTGAAACAGCACGCCTATTTGGAGAGCGTGTTGCCACCTTGTGCAAGCGTTTTTCTTAACTTGACCCAGGGGCCCCTTGAATCCTCTGGCGTCAAGGCGCCTCTGTGCACGCTTAGGGTGCATGACAGACGTACTTTTGGCTCTTTATTAGGGGATCTTTAGGGTGATACTCGAGGGTATCGTGGCCCCTGTTAATGTTTAACGGGCGCCGTCTTTTGATTTGCCGTTACCCCGTATGTCCCCTCAAGGATAATCATTTTTTGAAGAAGTCCCCACTTTTACTCCCGCGACACTTTCATCACAAAAAGACTAGGCCCCCCTTACTAGATAACACTTTGTGATCACTTGCAAAGTAAACACGCAAGCCCCCACCAAAAATGAAAAAAAACCATTCACCCTACGCGCGACCATTTTAAATACGGCGTGTCACGCGGTAGCTTTAAGTATTTAAGAAAACGACAAAGTTTGCTTTTAAATCCTCGCGGGGAGCCTCGCTCTCTAAAGGGGTTTTTTCCGATTATCGTGGCATGAAAGAGCGTAGTGAGGGTTAGTGATAAATCTTCTCACTCCATCAGAGTAGATGTTGTATAGTAACACAAAGCAGGCGAAATGAGGTGCCCCATGGAACCTAAAAAAGTTGTTATCATCGGCGAAGATCCCTTTTTGCGAGGCCCTCTTGTGCAGGCCCTTTCAAAAGAAGGCTACCGTGTCCTTATGGCGACCTCAAGGCCAGCACCCGCGCTTGCCCACTGTGTCAGCGGTCATGTGGGTCAAATCAACAGCACCTTTTGTGATATTTTTCATGAAGCACAGCTTGACGCACTTTTCAAAGATGCCTACGCGGTCATTAACCTTTTACGTATCACGAGGGAACGCGGCAATAGAACATTTGAGCGCATGCACGTTGAGGCGACCCAACATCTTGCTAAAAGTGCTAAACGCACACAAGTAACCTATTTCCTACACCTATCAGAGATGATTGATTTCGACCGCGCAACCTCCAAATACGCCAGATCACGGCAAAAGGCCGAGCAGGTGCTCACAAAAACACTTCCCACAGCCACCCTTTTACGCACGAGCTATCTCTTTGGTCACGGGGATCCCTTCTTGGAGAGCCTTGGCACGAACGCGTCGCTTTCATTTTTTGTGGCTCTTTTTCAAGACAGGAAAAATACTTTTTTTCCTTTGCATGTTGGTGATTTTTCTGAGGCGGTGACACGTCTTTTGGGCCGCAATGACATAAAGGGCCGTACTTTCGAATTTCTAGGGCCAGAAGGGTTTAGCGCAAAAGAAATGGCCGCGCGTGCCCTTGCCGCAGCTGGTCGCAAAAATCGTCATATTTTTTCGGTTCCCTATACCCTTCGCAGTACTTTTGCCTGCTTGAACCATATGATGCCCTTCATAGAGCCGACCTATGACTTACATCGCCTCAAAAAAGATGACCCACACATAGAGGGACGCCAACGTCTTTTGGCGGACCTAGGGGTGAACCCCCGAGTCTTTTCAAGGGAACTTCCTGGCTTGATGGGGCGTTTCCGTCCCCATTTTTGAGGGGATAAGCACGTCCGTTACGTTAGCCTCTTGGCAGAAAAAGTCTCGTTAAATATCGGAGATACAAATGACTTCTTTCCCTACCTTTGAAGAGTTGCGTCGTCAAATACAAAAAAACCACTACGCATCCGTTCCCTTTCCCCTTGCAACATCACACATCCAAGAAGCGGTTACCTCTTTTTTTGAGTTTCTTAAGGAGCCAAAGAGCATTAAGGAACATATGCAGATGTCCATTGCCCCGGAACATCGGCGCGGAGATGTGGGGTATACAAAAAGACAAGCCTGTGATCATCTTTATAATGATAATAAAGAGTTTTTTCACTTTCATCCGGCCCTCTTTGATACCTACGCATCCTTTTTAAATGACCACCCTGTTGTACTTGATTTTATGAAGAAAGCTTTACCCGTTTGGCGTGGCACTTTTGAGGTAATGTCTCAAATTTTGAAGAGATTTGAAGCACATAGCCAAGGAATTCATCAAAAGGTCTTTGGAAGCCCGACCCCCCATATTGTGCTGAGGTTTTTAAAATATGACTGGAGTAAGGCGGGACGATACCTCGCCAAACCTCATTTTGATGCAGGATCTTTCACTTTAGGGATTAGCGAAAGTTCGCCGGGACTTCGGATTGGCAAAGATCCCGATACCCTGCGTCTTGTCACGTACCAGGAAGGACATGCCCTTTTTATGCTGTCGGGTAATGTTGAAAAAGTCATGGACAGTCATGAACTTTCGTCGGGCTGGCACGACGTCATCCAATTAGATCACACGTGCATTGACCAACCTTTTTCTAGATGGGCCGTTGTGGCATTTATTGATGGACACGGTGTGGACACGCTTCCCAGTTGCGAGCTTCGCCGTTTTTGGACAGAAGAACAGAGAAACACCTCTTAGACGATCCCATGACTTAGAAGAATCCCCACGTTTTGTACTTTATTAACCTTATTATGGCTATAATGAGCTGTGTGCGTCATCAGGATGGGGCCAAGATGTTAGACGAGGATTACCAAGCCCTGCTTGAAGAACTACACGAAACCTACAAATCCTTTGATGAAGGAACCTTGCCTACATATATCCCTGAACTCAGTCTTGTAAACCCCCAAGACTTTGGCATCTCTCTTACTTTGTTAGATGGCCGATCTTTCCACGTTGGCCATAGTCAACGGACCTTTACCATACAGTCCATGGTTAAACCCTTCCTTTACGGCATTGCCATGGAGCAACTCGGGGAAGAAGCGGTACTTGAGCGAATCGGCGTGGAGCCCACAGGTGATGCTTTCAACACGATTAAACTCCAACCAAAAACTCACCGCCCTTACAATCCCATGGTAAATGCCGGAGCGATCGTGCTGGCTAATCTTATCCAAGGAGATAATCACCGAGAAAAAATCGTCACCATCAAAAAAACCCTAGAAGATTTCTCTGCAAGCGATCTTGGTTTTGATATCCGAGTTTATACTTCCGAAAAGGCTATGGGGCACCACAACCGTGCCATGGCCTACTTGATGCTGAATTTTGGCATCCTCACGGGCCATGTTGAAGAAATTTTAGAGTCCTATTTTCAGGCTTGCTCGTTCATGGTTACCACAAAAGACTTAGCTGCTATGGCTGCAACCCTTGCCAACAAGGGCGTTAATCCTTTAACGCAGAAAGAAGTCATGCAGCCACGCACGATTAAAAACATCGTATGCGTTATGATGACATGCGGGATGTATGATTTTGCGGGACAGTGGTCGTATACCGTAGGAATTCCCGCCAAAAGTGGTGTCAGTGGCGGAATTATTGGTGTTGTTCCTGGACGTATGGGAATCTCAGTCTACTCCCCCCTTCTAGATGAAACGGGTACCTCTGTCAGAGGAATTCGAGTGTTTCAAGAGCTTTCACGTCGCCTTGATTTAAGCATTTATTAACATTGGAAACACGCCGCCCATTTCAAAAAAGATAAACGGTTTGGGGGGTAAAATCAGTCCTGCTGCTAAGTTCTCTTTGAACAATCTTGTCATATGCTGGCTGCGCGACGTATCCCAAGGCGGGGACACTGATCAGGGTATACGCTTCATCCTTTTCACTTTTCCCATAAAGAGCAGGAATTCTTAAAAGTGTTTCGTGGGGGATATTTGTCATGTTAAGAAGCGTTGTTTCTTTTTTGAGGAACTGCAAGCCCCCTTGCCCCAAAACTCCAACCCAGAAGGGTTCATTGGTCTTTTCTAGCCGCTTTTCTGCCGCAGGAAGGATTTCGGGTTGAATCCAAAGTCTTCCGTTACGACAAAGAAAAAGGCATCCGCCTAGCGTTGCAGGGCGACATTTTTCTTGAGACAGGTGATGGACAAGTCGCCAAACTTTTTCCTGGCGAGGGCCATGGGGCGCCGGGTTCACTTGGGCTATGGCCTTTTCCAACATCATTTTTTGCCAGAGCGCCGGAAGCTTTTTAAAGGGTTTTAAATCCCAACAAAGGACGCCGCTGACGTCAAACGCCAGGGTCTGTTTAAAAGACACCTCGCTCATAAGGTTCATCACCAGACGATCGGTGTGATGGCGTACACTCATCAGAAGGGCGCTTGACTGGTCGAGCCAATCAAAGGCAGCATGGTCCATAACCTTTCTTATGCGCACCCGGTGATATTGCTGATTATTGTTGGAAGGATCATCAACCCACGTGAGATTTTTCTTTACCAAATAGTTGCGTAAAGACGCTTTGGGAACGCTCAAAAGAGGACGCATAAGGAAAACTTCTTTTTCCTGTCTAATGCTAGCCATGCCGGCTAACCCCTGCAGGGTCGACCCGCGAAGTAATCTGAGTAAACGCGTTTCCTTTTGATCATCTTTATGATGCGCTAAAAAAAGTGCGGAAATGGCGTTGCCATGACAATACGACGTCAAAAGGTCATATCTGGCCGTCCGCGCGCGCTCTTGGATGCGTGTGACCGGCAAAAGTGTATGATGCCATGTAAGAATTTCATGGGACACCCCCCATGATTTTAGGTGCGACCCTAGGGTGTCAGCTTCTTGACGTGACTCCCTTCTTAGTCTGTGATCAACAGTAAGTGCAACAAGACGCACCCGATTTGCCTCGCACCACTCTTGGAGAAGCAAAGTAAGCGCCAGACTATCCATGCCCCCCGAGACTGCGACCGCAATGGTATCACCTTGTATAAAGGGGACAAAGGGCGACATTAAACGTGTAAAAACACGGGGACCCACGGTCAACACAAGGGACCTACTTTGTCAAAAACTTATAGCTGAAAAAGACAAACCCCAATGGCCCCAAAAACAATCAGGCGCTGCCCGAGTCCGGGGTTGGTTAAGCTTATAAATCTTGGCTCTTTCACAAACCATTTTGGGCACGTTCTGCAAGATGTTTGAGGTTTGCAGGAAGGTGAGGAAATTCTTTATGCAGCTGGCGCAACGTCGCACTGGCTTCTTCTCTCTTCCCAAGACCTTTAAGTGACATGGCGAGCTTGATGAGAGCCTCAGGGGCCTTAGCAAAGCCTTGCTGCTTGCCATCGTTTTTTTTGCCTGACTCGACATCTGCCTTGTAGGTCTTGTAAGCCCTGGCGAAATACAAGGCTGCTTTTTTGTACTCTCGGCGCAAAAGATGTGTTTCTCCAATCCAGTATTGGGCGTTTACAACCAACCGATGCTTGGGATACTTTTTTATAAATTGTGTGAGGGCTGCTTCTGCCTTCTGGTACTCGCGCTGTTTATGGATTAACGAGACAGCATGGTCATAAGCTTCTTGGGCGCTGCCCGTGGGAAGCTCGTGCACAGACGCATCGTCCGCAGAGGCGGCGTCATGGCTTTCATCCTGATCATTTGAGTCCGAAGACGCAGGCGTGTTTTGATCGCGGCCATGAGGAGAGGAAGAAGACGTCGCTGCGACAGCATTTTCTTGCATGACCTTAAGCGTTTCTTTCATGAGTTTTAAATCATGTCGGGCCTCTTCAAGATCACCCGTAAGTTGCTTGACTTGCTCTTCAAGATAAGACATCCGATCAGTGTCATCATCCATTTGGGCCTGCAACACAGGGGGGATGCTCAAAAGACTAAGAAGCATCAAAGACCTAATGATGATAGCTTTTTTCTTTGTGTTGACAAGGCTCATGGACACACTCGTTTCATTTATCACTTATCTTTCATACCATAAACAAAAAAAAGATCTAGTCATAAGGATCTCTTTGCATCTTGCTTGACTTTGCGTGTGCTTTTAGCGTCCTGCCGGTATGACTGTTCCATGCTTTATCCGACCTTTAATGCGGCTGTTGTCTTTCATAATCCCGTGACCTTTGGCCCCAACAAACTCGATATCCCCCACTACGCGCGTGTTATGAAGCTCCAAGCGTGGCACACGCCGTTTTTCTTGGCCGTACACTTCATTTTTAATACGAATAGACGTTGTGTCTGAATCTGTGAGTGTCACTTTTGTAGAGGACACGTGTATCGGCCCCATAAATGTTGAGTTTCGCGCGTCCAAAGGCCCTTCTACATGTGTTTTTCCGCGCACCTTAGCGCGCTCGAGATGGGTTGGGCCTTGAACATTAATCACCTCTACCGTTAGCTTTTTTGCATTCACTGGTCCCATGACCGTCAAAGATTCTGTTTTAAGGCTGTTCGCCGACAAGGGCCCATGGACCCTTGTGCTTTTCTCCACAGTGACCCCTTTTAAATCAGTGGGCCCATACGCATCTATTTTCTTGAAACGACGATCTTCATAAGAGGTAGGACCGAAATCCACCCTATCTTTATGGCCTGGATCTTCGTCATCAAAATCTAAGTCATCTTCGGTGAGGGCACGGTATTCTTTGGGAATGAATTTTTGATAATCATAGGATATGGCCACGGTACACCCTAAGTTCCCAAGGAAGATCCATAAAGAAAAAAAAGCACGTATCATGATCGCACAGCATGGCTAATAGAAAAAGATTATAGCAAAACGACGGGTCAGTGTCAAAGACGTTAAAAAGCCCATAAGGCAAAAAAATTATGCTACTTTAGCAATGCGCCTTTTTAAATATAGCAACTCTCGCCCTAATTCTGCGGCGACCCTAGTAAAGGCCCCTTCAGCGGAAACGAGTTGCCTTGCTTCATGAAGTCTTTGTTGTTTCACCAGTTGAACAACATCATCGGCAATGCCATGAAACTTTTCATGACACTGGGCAACTGATTGGAATTCTTGGTATTTGAAAAGTCTTGCGTGTGATTGCTTAAGCCAAGATCCAAGGGCACAGGTCGCTGACTTACCCAATGAGCGTTCGTCAAACCTCCCAGAGCCGTTAATATAAAGGACAAGCCTGACTTTCCATTCTGTATGTTCACGTATTGCAGCTTCCAAGTTCATGGAAAAACCTCTTTACTCTGACACATGACGGCATGGTAATATTGTACACAGCTCATTAATAATTACAAGTCCTCAATATCAAGAAAAATTTTCATTTACTTTAAAGATGAATGCAGAATAATTGAAGAATTTATGTTGTATGAACGTTTTTATATTTTGCTATCTATTAAAGCGTCTTTGGCGCCCTAGAGAATTTATTGAATCGCCTTAATAAGTTGATATTTATTAAAAAGATACGTTTGGCACAAAATACGCCCCCCCCAAGGCAAAGCACAAGCTATGGCTAGTGCATAAAATCCATAGGCAAAACTCCTTGGCGTCACAAAAAGGTAAAGGTCAAATCTTTACAAAGTTTAAGGCGCCATCGGTGCAGATGACCAAACTCTAGACTACAGGGCGCATGAGTAAAGCTATTTCAATACCTTGACACCACGGCGTGTTGCTTTTATTGAGAGGAATGCGTGCGCAGAGGGAGGCCATCGGGAGATCACCATGAACGGAACCTGTTTTGCGTTTGGCGTTTTTTCATGTTTTTTGATTGCCTTTGTAAACGCAAGCTCTCCCACTGCCGAACCTGATACTAAATCTTGTTTCTCGGTAAGACGTTGTGGCCCCATGAAACTTCCTGATAAACGCGATGATGATTGGATTCTCAAAGGAAAAGAGGCGCCCCAAAGGCTCAGCCATGAAACACTAAACTTTCTTCAAAGTGCTGATAACAAACCCAGAGCCTATGCGCCTTCCCTTGATGCTGATTTAAAAGCTATTTGGGAACGCCTTGACACTGCCCATAAATACGCCGCTGCCTCACAAGAAGCCGATCTTCGACGAGAGTGGTGGGAGGAGCGTTTTGCAACAGAACAGGCTCTCTTTCAAAACCGCCTACCCTATCCCTACTTGTTATGGCGTACGGTGTATTCAGGTAAGGCATTCCATGGGCGCATCGAAGATGCTGACCCACTGCGCTGTGCCCCAAAACCAATTACTTTCACCTCCTTAAAGAAACTCCGCCTTGAAGCAGAAGAGCGTGAAAAACGCATCACCCATCTTTTTAACACTGGCGTTTTCACACGCTACCAAGATCCCGTCTTTTGCCCTCGCCCAAGAAAAACGATTCCTCTTTTGCCCCGTGAAGAGGTCGTGGCAACACTGCAAGACCTATTACGCGCGGCACGCCACAAAGAACGTCCAGTGCCGCCACTCTTACCTCCTTTGAAACATCAGCGCTCCCTACAAAACGTGTTTGAGAAACAGAGTCTCCAAAATGGATTGGCAGAAAAAGAGGCCGTCGCCAGATCGCAGCAAGTTTTCTCAAAACCAAAAACCCGCGCCCATAGAGCGTACGCTGTTGGAGTTGCCTTAGAGGGAGTGCAGCTGGGGATTACCGCCTGGCATCTCATGGAAGAAAAAAGATACGAAGCCGCCACGTATTTAAGGGAGGCAAAAATAAACCCTCTCCTCTCTGCCCATGACAAACTAGCGCTTTTAGATAAGGCTGAGATCCTTTGGAGGGACCTTCTCTTTTTTGAAGATGTCGACTTAGGGCCTTTCCTGTGCCCCCTTCGTCTTTGGTCTAAAGAAGACAACCACGAACAATCCCATCAGCAACGCTCCAATGCGCCCCTTTTTCAAAACCCCTTTCAAGCCCCTGATGCAGGCGCGGGTTGCGTCAGATTTTATCTGCTCACAAAGAAAATCTACGATCAAAAGGAGGATTTTTTTCAAAGTCTTAATACGAAAGAGAATCCTGTTAACCCAAAGCGTCTCCCCATCATAACCGTTCGCCAAATGCTACGCGAAGTGCAAACTTGCGCCAATCTTCAAGCCAATACCTTTGTGCCTAAGGATGAAGATTATTTCGCGCGTCTCAATGCCGAGATCACGACCTCTCGTTGGCAAACAAATACACTCAGAAGACACCTGGAGCAGCGTATCAGGGGGCCCCTTGTTTCTTTTACGTTGACCGACCCCACCCCTTTGCCCTTGGAAGAGTGGATCTTTATGCAAAAAACCAAAGAACCGTGGAAAGAACACGTAAGGTTTTGATCCATCCAAAATCATAGTCGGGGGCGGCACAGGGGCCACCCCCTTTGTGTTAGTGTCGTGCGGGATGAACACGAGGTGAGGGACAAAGAGACGGTACCTCTCCACAAGAACTAGGCAAAGAAACCGCATCACTAGACGCCTTGAGTGCTCTGCCCACGTGCGAGATCGCTTTGTTCATATCATAAAGGGACTCGAGAGTCTTTTTTGCTTTGCGCACCTCCAAATATGCGCGAGCCCACGCAAGTTTTTTCTCAAGATCCTGCGCAACTTTCACAAGGGCTGGATCTTCACCCACAAAGATATTCCCCATTAGGCTGAGTGCTGATCTGCGCAGATGCTCTGCCCTTGTAAGATAAAAGTCCTGGGACGAGGACACAGAAGAAAGTGCAGCTGCCCAGTAATACCGCTCAGCGCCATAAATCGCGTAATACGGCGCTTGGTAAGTTTGAAAGATTTTTGTGCTCTGGGCGGCGGCAAGTGCGTAAAATGAAGACGCTAAATTCTTTGCTTGGGTGCTGTCAGATCCTTCAATCATTGCGTCTTTAAAACCAAAACCAACGCGGTCAAAATACGCGCTGAGCTCAAAGGCGCTTTCCTTGCCCGTTAACATTCCGATCTGATTGAAGAACCGGGTCATGGACACGCCCTCAAATCCTACTTCGCCTTTTCCATTGGAACGGGGCACAAAAATTGTCTTCTCCATGAAAGAGACCACTGGTTCGTTGATAAACACCCCTAGGTTTCGCATGATGTGGGGGTTAGGTGTTTCCATTTTATCGTTAAATTTTTCAAGATGTTTTGGCGCCACTTCTGCCGCAACCTCGACCATTTCCCCGATGAGTTGACGCTCGAATTTTTCGTAACTTTCCTGCCACCTGTGGAAAACCTCTTCATAGGTTATGGGAGGTAAGGCAAGGGCATCTTGGCCCGCACGTAAAAGAGGTGTAGGAGCCCCTTTTTGTGAAGGAACGGTGGACAAAGCGTTAAGATCTAGTTGCGTGGGCAACATTTGGATAATTTTTCTTGCTTTGTTTTGAGCTTCAGCTTCCTGCTCGTCGGACGCCCACGTAGACGCCATGGAAGCCACAATACTCACGACAATTTTAAAATTATTTTTCATTTTGTCCTCCCTTTCAGTCCCGACCATCGCCAGAAAAACATTCCAGCCTGTAAAGATTAATGACTAAACGTTAACTTAATTTGAAGGAATGGTAAAAAAACATAAAATTTTCAAGGTATTTTGCGCACAAACTAAAATGTCACAGAGAGAACTGATCACAAAAAATCTTCACCTTCTTTGACGCTTGAGTGGTTCATTTTTGCTCACTTTTATGATAAAAGTGAGGTCACTATGGTTTAACAAGGAACATTTTTTTATGAGCACTCAAGGTCTTATGGGGGGCAAACGCGGTCTAATTATCGGTCTTGCCAATGATCATTCGCTGGCTTGGGGGATTGCCCAAGCGCTTCATGCCCAAGGCGCAGAACTTGCTTTTACTTTTCAAAACGAATCCCTCGAGCGGCGCGTTATCCCCCTTGGCACTACCCTTGGGTCAACGCTTTTCTTGCCCTGTGATGTCAGTGATGAGGCACAAGTAAAAGCCGTTTTCATGCGTCTCGAAAAAGAATGGGGCGTCCTTGATTTTGTCCTCCACGCCGTTGGTTTTTCCGATAAGGAAGAACTTAAAGGGTTGTATCTAAATACCTCTCACAAAAACTTTTTACACACCCTCGATGTGTCATGTTATTCATTCACCCGCGTGTGTCAATTTGCAGCCCCCCTTATGAAAGAGGGGGGTAGCCTTCTGACCTTGACCTATCAAGGATCAGAGCGCGTCATGCCCCACTATAACGTTATGGGTGTGGCCAAGGCCGCCCTAGAGGCCAGCGTTCGGTACCTTGCCGCCGACCTTGGACCTCAGAACATTCGTGTAAACGCGCTTTCGGCAGGCCCAGTCCGCACGTTGGCGGCGTCGGGCATCGGAGACTTTCGTTATATCCTTAAGTGGAATCAAGACAACGCCCCCCTTCGTCGCAACGTGACGCTAGAGGATGTAGGCGGTGCGGGCCTTTATTTACTCAGCCCCCTTTCCGCAGGCGTCACAGGCGAAACCCACCACGTGGATTGCGGATATCATATCGTGGGCATGAAGGCCATTGACGCACCAGACCTCAACACGTCAAAATAGGTCATTATTGGGAGTATAAAAAAGAGAGAATATTAAGTGGGATTCATTGGCAGAGCGCTCAAGCGCTTGATCTACGTACTGGGTTTTTTTAGTTTTCTCTCTCTCCTTCTCATCACCGGTAGTATTATCTACCGACAGTACCAAGAACCTAAGGTGCTCGACCACACGGTCCTTAGTCTTGACCTTCAAGGGGCCATAACCGACGGCCCCAAGCGCCTGCCGTTTTCCTTCCTTTCAAGGCAGCTCTCCACCTATGATATTGTCCATACCTTGGATCACGCCGCAAAAGACCCAAAAATAAAAGGGCTCCTTGTGCGTTTGGGTCACGCGTCTCTTGGGACATCTCAAGTGCAGGACATTCGAAAAGCCCTTCACCGCTTTAGAGCGACTGGCAAATTCGCCTTTGTCCACGCCGCCGAATTTGGAGATCTTTCGGGTGGTACGCTTCCCTATTATCTTGCAAGTGCCTTTGATGAAATCGGCCTGCAACCCATGGGGGGGCTTGCTTTTGTAGGCCTTGGCATGGAGCTTCCATTTGCGCGAAAACTCCTTGATACCTTTGACATTATTCCCCGTTTTGCTCAGCGTGAAGAATTCAAAGGCGTCCTTGAAACCTTTACCCGCGAAGAGTTATCTGACCCAAGCCGTCTTGCCCTTCAAAGTATGCTGGACAACATGATGGGCCAAATCGTAAAAGACGTTGCGCTCGAGCGTGAACTTAAAGAACAAGACGTACGCAGGTTGATCCAAGAATGCCCCATTTTCAACGCTGCACGCGTACAGGAAATTGGTCTTGTGGATCATGTAACGTATCTCGATCAATTTGCAGAATACGCTTTGAAAAAAGCAGGCGCAAGCGCGAGCTTTTTGAACTTTCAAGAGTACGCCCACATCAAACGCAAAGCGCCCCGTGAGAAAGACGCGAAAAGGATTGCCCTCATCTTTGCAGAAGGTGAAATTACCTCGGGCGGCGCTGGCCCCCAGGGACTATTTGACGAGCGCGGCATCACATCAGACTTGTTTCAAGAGATTTTTGATGAAATCATGGAAGCACCAGCCGACAAAAAGCCTGTGGCCATAGTGCTGCGCATTGACAGTCCAGGAGGAGCACCCTCCCCTTCAGAGGCCATCTGGCGATTGATTCACGTGGCGAAAGAAAAGAAAATTCCGGTGGTTGTCTCCATGGGCAACACCTGCGCCTCAGGCGGATACTGGATTGCGTCTGCTGCTGACAAAATCATTGCAGAGCCCGGCACCATTACAGGCTCCATCGGTGTTGCCGGCGGTAAAATTGTCCTTGAAAAATTGTGGGAGAAGATTGGCGTCAAATGGGAGAGCGTCACCACAGGGCCCAATGCCACCAACACAAGTCCCCATCACGACTTCACCCCAGAACAGTGGGCACGCTTTCAAGAAAGCCTAGATTTTACCTATGGCTATTTCATCAAGCATGTGGCTGACGGCAGACGCATGTCCTTGGAAAAGGCCCACACCCTTGCCAAGGGACGCGTGTGGAGCGGCGAGCAAGCCCTTGAAGCAGGACTTGTGGACGCGCTGGGCGACCTTAATACCGCCATTGACCTCGCAAAAAAGCTCGCGGGCCTCACTCCAGAAACCCCACACCGCGCGGTCATTTATCCGCGCGTGGCCCCTTGGCCAGCTTTACTCATGGGGGGCCTAACAGACATCCGCGCGTCTTTGCAAACTCTTGCGGCGTTGCAAACGCTTGCAACACCCGCCGCAAGCACTTTGGGCCTGCTCACCCGACCAGGGACCGCGCTGAAAATTCAGTAAGAGCGCCTCCCTTAAGAAAGAGAGCGCGCGTACGCGTCTAGAAGCGCCATCACCTCAGGGCAAACAGCGTTATGAAGGTGCATGGGCGCGCACCGCTGACAAAACGCCCGAAGACTCGAAGACGTTTCAAGATCCATGGTACCAGAAGGGGTGACGTTATACCCAATACGCGCCAGAAGTGTTTGAAGCCGCCGAATCTCAAGGGGACCTTGCCAAGGAGCGCGAGCTTGGGGCTGCACCCCAATGCCATGCTCGGCAAGTCGTCTCCAATCAAGGTGGTGACCTGGATCGCTTTTACGAAGAGGTGCAATATCAGCGTGCCCTAGCACGTGAAAGGGGGAAATTTGGTGACGCTTTTGGATGGCCGGACAAAGGGTGAGCAAACTTTGATATTGCGCCTCGGTGTAGGGGTGGCTTCCCAGATTCACTAGCTCAATACCAATGGACCACGTATTTAGGCTGCCGTCATGGTACGCCCCCCAACTGCTGCGCCCTGCGTGCCACGCACTCATTTCCTCATCAACCAACAAAAAAATAGTCCCATCCTCGGCAATGAGGTAGTGAGCGCTCACAGGATTATCGCTTTGTCCGTTGGTTAAAATCTTGAGGGAAAGATCAAGGTCGCAGGCCGTATAATGAAGAATCAAAAAAACCGGCCACGAGCCGGAGGCGCGCGGCGAGAAATTGGGGCTTGGGACGCGCCGCAACTCCATGGATCATCCTTTATGGGAAAGGCGTGTAAAAGACAGCGCTTTCGCCAAGCTCTTCCTCGATGCGCAGCAAGCGGTTGTATTTAGCTACCCGCTCGCCCCGTGAAGGGGCTCCCGTTTTGATTTGACCACATCCTGTGGCAACGGCCAAATCTGCAATGGTTGTGTCTTCGCTTTCCCCGGATCTGTGGGACATGACGCAGGCAAATCCTTGGCTTTGGGCCAGGGACACAGTTTCAAGAGTTTCCGTCAAGGTCCCGATTTGGTTGGGTTTAATTAAAATGGCGTTGGCCATGTCTTGCTCGAACCCCAACATGAGCCGCTCTTTATTGGTGACGAACAAGTCATCGCCCACAAGCTGAATCTTGTCGCCCAAAGCGCTGGTCAGATCCGCCCACCCTTCAAAATCGTCCTCGGCCATGCCGTCTTCGATGGAAACAATGGGATAGCCCGCCACAAGCTCTTCATAAAAACGCGTCAGTTCATGGGGAGATAGACGACGCTTTTCACCCTCAAAATAGTATGCGTTATCTTTGTAAAGCTCGGACGCGGCCACGTCTAAGGCAAGGCACACCTGAATACCCGGCGTGTAGCCAGCTGTGTGAATGGCCTCTAAGATTAAATCAAGAGCAGCCTTAGTATCCGCAAGGTTCGGGGCAAAGCCCCCCTCGTCACCCACCCCGCATCCAAGGCCTTTTTGCTTAAGGATGCTTTTTAGGCTGTGAAACACTTCGGCGCCCATTTGAAGCGCCTCAGAAAATGAGCCCGCGCCCACAGGGACCACCATAAACTCTTGAATATCTATGGGATTGTCTGCGTGCGCGCCGCCATTAAGAATGTTCATAAGAGGCATAGGAAGACGCTTGGCTGTAATCCCGCCCACATACCGGTAGAGGGGAAGCCCAAATTCGGCAGCGGACGCTTTGGCAAGAGCAAGGCTTACGCCTAAGAGCGCGTTGGCCCCAAGGCGGCCCTTGTTTGCCGTACCGTCGAGGGTAATCATGGTCCGGTCAAGGAGGTCTTGCTCGGATGACTCACGCCCTGAAAGCAAAGAAAAAAGATCACCGCGCACGTGACGCACGGCTTTCATGACGCCTTTCCCAAGATAGCGCGGTTCGTGATCACGCAGCTCTACAGCTTCGTGTATGCCGGTGGACGCCCCCGACGGCACGGCCGCCCTGCCCCACACGCCGCTGTCTAAATGGACATCCACCTCTAAGGTTGGATACCCTCTTGAATCAAGAATCTCTCTGGCAAGAATATCTGTAATAGCGCCCATGACGGCCTCCTTCTGTTGGGTTTAGGGGTGACGCCTTTAAACGGCCTTGGCAAGCGCGGACTTGGCCAGGTCATCATAGCTTTTAAGAAGTGCCAGGAGTGGTTCAAACTCGTGGAGGCGCAGCATGTTGGGACCATCGCTTGGCGCGTGATCAGGATCCTGGTGCACCTCAAAAAAGACACCGGCAACGCCAACGGCCACGGCCGCTTTGGCCAGGGTTGAAACAAACTCGCGCTGTCCACCCGATGTTTCGCCAGCCCCGCCCGGTTGCTGAACCGAGTGCGTGGCATCAAAAATAACAGGGCACCCTGTTTTTGCCAGGATCGGCAAGGCGCGCATATCGGACACAAGGGTATTGTATCCAAAGGAAACACCCCGCTCGCACACCATGACGCGGTCATTGCCAAAGGATTCAACCTTACGCACGACATTCACCATGTCCCAAGGGGCCAAGAATTGACCCTTCTTAATGTTCAAGGCTTTGCCTGTCTTGGCGGCTGCCTCAAGGAGATCCGTTTGACGACAAAGGAAAGCAGGAATTTGAAGAACGTCAACGACTTCTGCCACGGGCGCACACTGATCAGGACCATGAATATCGGTGACCACAGGAAGACTATAGGTCTCGCGCACGTGCCCGAGGATCTCCATGCCTTCCTTCAGTGTCACACCCCGAAAGGATTTAATGCTGCTGCGGTTGGCTTTATCGAAAGAGCTTTTATAGACAAGTCCTATCCCCACACGGTGCGCGATTTCTTGCAAGGCGTGGGCCATTTCAAGGGCGTGCGCTTTGCTTTCAATGACACAAGGACCCGCCATGATGGAGAACGGCGCGTCTTGACCAAAGGAAACAGGATTCTTGGTGTCTTCGCCAACACAAAGGGCACGGGGCTTAGATGTCATCATGTATCCTTTCGTCTAACTATTTTTTTTGTGGGTCAAGGCGGCTGCCACAAAGGCCACAAACAAGGGATGGGCCTCGAAGGGTCTTGATTTAAATTCGGGGTGGGCCTGTGTTGCGACAAACCAGGGATGGTCTTTTAATTCAACCATCTCGGGCAACTTGCCGTCGGGCGACAGACCTGTAATCTGCATGCCTGCGTTCTTCAATCGTTCTTGCCAGCGGATATCTACCTCATAACGGTGACGGTGGCGCTCCCACACACTTTCAGTGCCGTAAGCTTCAAACGCTTTGGAGTTAGGCGACAGCACACACTCATACGCTCCAAGACGCATGGTGCCACCAAGGGGCGTGTCGCTGTCGCGTTTCTCCAAGGCGCCGTCCTTCTCCCACTCGGTCAAAAGGCCTATAATAGCCTCACCTGTTTGGGAAAATTCGCTGGAGACAGCATTACTAATACCAAGGACGTTCCTGGCGAACTCCAAAACAGCCAGTTGAAGGCCAAGGCAAATGCCTAAGTAAGGCACGCCGTTTTCACGGGCATAACGGATGGCCGCCATTTTTCCGTGGGAGCCGCGCTCGCCGTGTCCGCCCGGCACCAGAATACCATGATACTTAGAAAGCCGCGCGTCGATTTCCTCGGCAGGAAGGGACATCCCGCCGCGCTCTAGCTCTTGGGCGTCAATCCAGTCAAGCTCAAGGGAGGTGTCTTGGACCAGAGCTCCGTGGGCGAGGGCTTCGCCTAATGATTTGTAGGCATCCTTCAGGCCTGTGTATTTACCCACAACAGCCATGGCAACCTTCTTTTGAGGAGCCTCGATGTGAGACACGATGGCCTTCCAACGGGTCAGGTCCGCATGGCTTGATTCCTCAAGGCCAAAATGTCGTAAAACCTCTTGATCAAGTCCTGCTTGAGAATAGGTGAGCGGTACTTGATAGGTGCTCGTGACGTCACGTGCTTCAATCACACATTCAGGGCGCATATTGCAAAAAAGCGCAAGTTTTTGCCTCGCACTTTCCGGCAAAGGCTTCTCTGTGCGGCACAAAAGAATATCAGGCTGAATCCCCATGCGCTGTAGCTCTTTGACCGAGTGTTGGGCTGGCTTTGTTTTAAGCTCACCAGCGCTAGCAATATAAGGCACCAACGTCAGGTGCATAAAAAGAGTGCGCTTGTATCCTTTGCCGTGGGCGAACTGACGAATGGCTTCCACAAAGGGCAACCCTTCAATGTCACCAATGGTGCCGCCAATTTCAACAATCACAAAGTCAACGTTTTCTTCTACGTCCCGAATAATGAATTCTTGGATGGCATCTGTGATGTGGGGAATCACTTGCACAGTCGCCCCTAGATAGTCCCCACGCCGTTCTTTAGCGATGACGTGGGAATAAATCTGACCTGTGGAGACGGCGTCTGTGGCTCTGGCGGCTACCCCTGTAAAGCGCTCATAGTGCCCTAGATCAAGATCGGTCTCAGCGCCGTCATCGGTCACAAAGACCTCGCCGTGCTGAAAGGGGCTCATGGTCCCAGGATCAACATTGATATAGGGCTCGAACTTACGAAGACGCACTTTGAAGCCACGCGCTTGCAGCAAAGCACCTAGGGAAGCGGCCGCCAGTCCTTTACCCAAGGATGACGACACACCGCCCGTAACAAAAACATAGTGAGTCATTAAGACACTTTCTCCACGCCCATCCAGGGCTCTTTACTTCTTGGCAGGGGCCGGCACCTGCGTTTCTTTTTTATCTGCAGCTTTTTGATCAACTACGGGCGTTTCTTGAGGTTGAGGAGCTGGCGCTTGGTGAATTTGACCAGGGACCAACGGAGCTTCTTTGGTGGGCTCTGCTTTTAAGTTATCCAAAAGAGACTTAGGCGCTTGTCCACCTTTAAACACAACGGCAAGACCCAACGTCGAGGCGAAGAAAAGAGCTGCCAAAATGGCGGTTGTTCTGGTCAAAAGGTTCGCCGTCCCCCGGGTTGACATAAAACCACCAGGACCGCCGCCCATTCCAAGAGCCCCGCCTTCGCTTTTTTGCAAAAGCACAAGGCCAATCATCAGAACTGCCAATACGATATGAATAATGAGTAACGCTGTTTGCATCGTCTTTCTACACGCTTTTAAAACTTGGGGCATTCTAAGACGATTGACCTAAAAATGCCAGCACTTTCTGGACGGCATGTTTTTGTCTAACCATCTCTATGAGCAAAAGAAAATCTATTTTTAATAAATTCTTAATGAAATTGCTGCATGATCTAGCGCCACAAATTAAGGAGCCTGCCCCATGAAAAAATACCTCCCCCTCACCTTAGCCGTACTTTTGGCCAATCCTGGACACACAAGAACTTATGAACAAGCTGACTCCTCCCTTGACCGGGTTGAGCTTCTCCTCTCTATGACCATCGAGCTCACGGACCTCAACGCCCACGTGGACAGCCTCACTGAGCGCACAAAGCGCGCCGATGACATCCGACGCCTTAAAGATCAACTCCGAGACGTCCGCCGATCTGTGAGAGGAGGCGCCGCTCTTCCCAGTGAAGTAATGATCCACAACTGGAAACAGGATTTTTTTCGGACACGTCACTTAGTTTGCAAACAAGTGGGCAGTGAACTTGAAAAGAAGAGGCATCTTCGTGCCCCCTATCTGTCCTCTGAACGAAAAGAGCGCATGGCAAAGCTCATGGAAAGATATCATGATAAATGCGCTGTGGAAGGGCTTAGCCTCGAAAGGATGCCTCTTTTGGCGAGCAGCGCACGTCTAGGTGACAATATGCGGCACATGATCCGCCTTGCCCAAAAAATTAATCGCAATTTTTAAAAGTGTCCCACAAAAAAAGCCCTGGTCCTTGCCAGGGCTTTTTTTGTTGCAAACGCGAGAAGCGCTTAGCTTTTTGTTTTTGCAATAAGCGCGTTGTATTTTTTGCTCAGGGCCATGACGGACAACGCCCACGCCCCCACAACAAGGCCCACAACACCGGTCAGATAAGGCGCAATCACCATGATTTCTTTAGTCCCGAGGGCAAAGAACAGGATCTGCTGAATGGCGCTACCACCGGCCTTACCAAGACGGCCACCAATCACGTCTACGGCCGCTTTACCCTTACTCTTGAGCTCGGCGTCCAAAGGAATGTACGCCATTTCCTTGGTTGGATCAAAGTGGGCGTACTTCGTGCCCTTGGTCGCAATGTTTTGCACCGCGCCGATGTAAACCAAGAGCACAGGAAGGGCAAGTCCCATTCCAGCGGCAATCGGTCCAAAGACATCTTCACCAAAGATGCACATGAAAAAGAGCCCCCCAGTGACAATGGTCACAAGAGGCGTCACAATGGCGCCCACAAACCAACCAAATCTGCGCACGATTCCCTTTGTAAACATGATCAAAAGAATCGTAGCGATCCCTGTATATTTCGAGAAATCACCCATAAACGCGTTATAATCGTTAGGACTTGGGAATGCGATGCGGATGTTATGCTTCCACACGACTTCGATCACGTTGATGGAGATACCGTATCCAATGACAAGAAGGGCGATCAACCCGATGTAAGGGTTTGTGAAAATGTATTTGAAGCTTTCCGCCACACCAAGCTTTGGCTTGGACTTTCCTTTTTTAGCGCCGTCTGCTTCTGTACTTTTTTGGTATCGCGGATCTTTTAAAACCACACGCGTCAGGTATAGGTAAAAGCCGACACAAACAAGACCGGCAACGGCTACCGCCAAGGTGATGTACTCAAGGGATACACCCCAACGAATTTCCACAGGAAGGTTTTTCGTTACATTAGAAAGCTCTTTGTTCAATGTACCAGCAAAGATCAAAGAGATGTTTGCCATCATACCAAACAAAGAATAAAAGCGCTTGGCTTCTTCGGTTTTAACAATGTCGTTGGCAAACTGCCAGAACAAAAGAGAAAGCATTACGCTCCCCCAAAGCTCGGACAACACATAAAACGTCGAATACGTCCACACGCCCCATACAGGAATAATCGCCTGCAGACGGGGGTATGCTTCTTTCATGGCATTAACGGCTTCAAGGCTTGGATGGAAGTGTTCAATGTTGGGGTAAATCACATATCCAAAAGCTAAAAAGAAGGCCACAAACACTCCAATAATACCTACGAAAAGCGTATCACGGGAAAACAAGTTCGCCAGTTTTGCGTACAACACCACAAACAATACCGCCGCCGGCATCACAACGTAGAACTTGAGAGAGCTGAGGATTTCGGCGCCAGATCCGGGAGCCGTTAAGACCAAAGCATCCTTCGTGTTACGTAAAATTGTGTAGTTAAACAGGATGAAAAACATGACCATGCACATGGGAAGAAACTTTTTCATCTCATAACCATGAATCGGCCAAATTGCTGCGCGGAGTTTTCCAAATTCCGGCGCTGGCGCTGAGCTATTGTTTGCGGACATCGCGACAACCTTTTTGTTTATTTCAAAAAATAGAAAAGACCCACTGAAACAAGCATTGTCCAGCGGCGCATTTTCAAACCTCGTAAGTTTCTCCTGAGTCTCATTATCTCTGGAGCCTTGCTCTTCTCGAAAGAAGAAAGATGTCTCCTTTTAACCTATTTTATTTCTTTTTGCACCTTCTTTTTTGACACAGCACACACCACAACAAATGCCGACTCGGAAAATACTTAATATTCACTTTCTATATTTTTGATTAACAACTAATAAATTCTTTTCATTGTAATATTTGCCTGAACGACAAGGTAATGAAATACTTATTCTGACTTGCTTTATACACATAATTTTTGACGATGACATATCGTACAAATATATGATAAATATATACATACTGAACGGCTCTTCTTTTACGGTTTTTCTAAAGAGTCTCACCCGCTTGATCTTTTAAATTTCTGTTTTCAAAATCATGTCCCTACACTCTTTTTTAAAAACTCTCGATGCAAAAATATCACAGACAAAAGTCAGCATGGGAGACATCCAAAAGTAAGACGTTGCCATCTTAACCTGTTTCTTTAAGAGAAATGGGCAATCTTTTTTTCTTTTCTTGGTTTTGACAGATCCTTACAAGAAAGGTAATTTCATGTCCGGTAGATGTGCCTTTTGGGCCGGTCGTGTAATAAGGATGCTTATGGAAAAGAGCTTTAAAAAAATGATGTCGGGGTATCAAGCTTTTCGCAAAAAGTACGCTCTTGGCAATAAATCCATCATGCGCGCTCTGTCTAAAGACGGCCAAAAGCCCAAAATTATGGTGGTCTCCTGTTGCGACTCTCGTGTGGATCCGGCACTCATTCTCCAATGCGATCCAGGCGATTTATTTGTTGCAAGGAACGTGGCAAACTTGGTGCCTCCCTATGAACGTGATGGCGCCCGACATGGCACAAGCGCCGCCCTTGAATTTGGTATTTGCGTCCTGAAGATAGATCATTTGATCCTGCTTGGGCATAGCCAGTGTGGTGGCGTCAGCGCCCGTATGGCGCACAAAACGATGAAAGAAAATGACTTTATCTCCAGCTGGATGTCGGCTGTCACCACTGACCCCTTGCCGCATATGAGCCTCGATGATTATGCCAAGGAATCCCTTCGTCAGTCCCATAAAAACGCCCTGACATTTCCGTGGATCAAAGAGCGCGTGAACGCAGGCACCCTGGTTATCCACGAGTGGTATTTTGATATCAAATCAGGAAAAGTCTTTACCTTCCAAAAGGATCAAGGTGCCTACGTAGCTCTGTCAGAAGGCCCTGTCGCGCAAAAGGACTCTACCCTATAACCTCTAAAAACTGCCCCCATTCGTCACTTCGCCCCAGGCGCACTGCACATGGGATCACTTCCTTCATGGGAGGCGCTTCAAAAACGCCGGCAGGAAGCGTCACGTCTTCGAGTGTAATGCGTGCCAAGGTAAAGTGGGGGAAATAATCGTTCCCTGTTTTTTGCAAAGGAGAAACTTGCCTATCCTTAAGAAAACTAACTATCTCTTCTTGCAAACTAAGAAGAGATTCCTCTCGGCGCACCCCGTGCCCCACCCACAAACCTGACCCTCCAGACACCTCATCCAAATGTGCATAGAAATGCACGGGCATGACACTGATACAACGCTCCAGAAACGGGGCAGCGCACGCAAGGGCCTCGGCTGTATCACGTGCATAGAATTGACTCAAAGTCACATGCGCCAACGCCCGCCCCGGTGCAAGACAATAATTCATTTGTCTGTCTTGAAAAACTGACGCTGTCCTAAAATACGCCTCTTGGATTTTTTCATCGGGGCACAGCGCAATATTAAAGCGTGCCTTCATCAGTTTTTTCTCCTTTTCACCGTGCCATGTGCCAATCCCTTAAAAAAACCGTTTTGAGGCACTCCACTGCGTCCGCATTTTCTAACACCACTCCTAGCTCTCGGTTTTTTTCCAATGATTGCGGGTAAAAATTTGCGGACCCCACGTATATTTTTTCACTTTCTTCACCCGCATCAAGGATCATCACTTTCGCGTGACCATATAAATGTGTCATGAGCCGCACTTGTGCTCCCCTCTCTTTTAAATAACGTTGATGGGGAAGATTATCATCCTTTGATTTATCAAAGGGGTAGGGCATCATCAAAAGACGCACCTCTATGCCCCTGCGCGCCGCGTCTGCCATGGCGTTTACAAGCGTGCTATCTTGGATATCTTGCTGGTAAATCCACAGGCTTTTCTTGGCTGACGCGATCAACGTCACAAAGGGTTTTCGGCCTGCATCGGGACTCCATATAAAGTGTGTGCGCGTTGACGAAGTTGGCTCACGGCGCACATCCTTATAGAAAAAATCAAGAAGCTCTTTGATAGCGTTCTCTTCCGTCAGCGTCACCATGAAATCCCGGGCAGGTTTTTCGGTGGTATGCCCATCAAAGGATTCAGCGTCCCAGTTTCCAGTGCTGACAAGGGCGTAGTTTTTATCAACGACCAGCATTTTGTAGTGAAGCTGCTCAAAATATTCAGGAGCTTCATATACTTTGATCCCGACCCGCTCGAACTGCGCTGTGCGCGTTTGTGATTGGTCTACCTGACGCTCATGACGATACATGTTTTTTGTTAACAAAATCTCTATGTGCACACCCCTCTGCGCGGCCTCTACAAGAGCGCCCACCACCGTATCATCGGTCAGTTTGTATGCCGCCACTTGAAGGCTATCTTTTGCATCTTGAATCGCCTTTAAAAGCGGCGTCCTTCCCGCATCGGGTAAGACAATCACACCGCTTTGTGGCCAATCAACGGGAAGCGCCCACACCGTTACTTGCCAAAGCAAGGTCACCACGCAGAGAAACACAGGCCTTAGCATCAAAACTCCTGTCTTGAAAATCATGAGACGTCAACATGTTACAGAATATCAAAGGGAAGAGAAAGGCTTATAACTTTTTCTTTAGTTGCTTATTACCCGAGGAAGAGATCGCCTCATTTTCCTTTGTGTCCCACACAAAAAACTGCCATCCTAAATGTTCATAGTAAGTGATGGCCTCTTTTGCCGCGTTCACATACAGCGTCTTTACGCCGAGGGAGCGCGCCATTTCACGGGTAAGCGCCTCAAGAACGCTCCCATACCCTTGACCTTGATCGTCCTCGTGAATAGCGAGCATCCTCACAATGGCGACGTAAGGAGAGATATGATCGAGCCTAACAGTGCCTATGGGACGCCCCTCCTTTTTAAGAAGAAGAGGATACGCGCCTTCTTTTGATTCATCGGGATGGTGGGGATCGTAGTGGGTATAGCCTCGCGCCTCAAATAGCACGCGCCGCCTAATCTCGTGGTAGCGCGCCCAGTCAGCGGGTGATATCACGCGCTCAAGCGTCAAAGAGGGCATAAGCATATTCTCCTTCACCGCAAACGCCACCTCAACACGGCTGCGGCCACGCGCGCACCAAAAAGTCTTGCAGTACGCGCGTCCCCTTCATCAATCAAAAGCGCTTTATCACGACTTGCCGTCGCCATAAGCCCCAACCAAGATCCCGCTTGATTGATCTCTTGTTCGTTTTTCTCATAAAGGCTGCCAAGCTTGTTTTGTCCCACCCACACCATGCCGTGCTGCAGGGCAAAAAGGGACAAACTGGTCAGGGTCGCAAGCTTATCACCGCTGGGGCTTGATCCAACCGTAAAGCCCGCCGCTATTTTATCTGACCAAGGCTGATCAAGCCAGAACAGGCTGCTTGCATCCATAAAAGCCTTAAACCGGGCGCTCACCCCGCCCATATAGGTCGGCGATCCAAAAATAAGCCCCTCTGCCCCATGAAGAATTTGCCAGCCAGTAGCTTCAAGGTCTGAAACACACAAGACTTTGCAGTCTTGAAGATGGACGCGCACGCCTTCTTCAACACACAGCGCCAAACGCTTTGTGTGCCCTGCCCCACTGTCGTAAAGAATGACAAGACTCATGACGCGCGCTTTTTCGTGTGGGCGTGACAATCATTGAGAAACGCGTCGATGTCTTCTGCCGTCGTCTCAAAACTTGTCACGAATCGGTAAACATCGGGTCCCAGCAGGGGCCACCCATAGAAAAAGTGTCCACGCTCGGTCAGATGAGCTGCGAGCACATTCGGCATTTTCACAAAGACGGCGTTGGCTTCTGTGGGGTAAATAAGCTTCACCTCGGGCACGCCCGCAAGACCAAAGGCAAGCCTTTGGGCAGCAGCATTCGCGTGGGCCGCGTTACGAAGCCACAGATCGTCTTCTAAAAGACACATAAGCTGCGCCGAAATAAAGCGCTGTTTTGAGGCAAGCTGCCCCTGGCGTTTGCGGATATACTCAAAATCTTGAGCGAGGGCTGGATTAAAAAAGACAACGGCCTCGGCCAACATGGCGCCGTTTTTTGTCCCGCCAAAGGAAAGCGCGTCCACCCCTACGCGCCAGGAAATATCCCCAGGATGGCATCCAAGGCTTGCGACCGCATTGGCAAAACGGGCGCCGTCCATATGAAGGTAAAGCCCCCATGTGCGACAACCTTTTGCCAACGCCTCGATCTCTTGGGGCGTGTACACTGTGCCCACCTCTGTGGATTGGGTCAGCGTAAGGGTGCCCGGCCTTGAATGATGCATGCCGTTTGCCTTGGCAAGGCAACAAAGGGCGTGGACAGCCTCTGGTTTTATTTTACCGTTTTCGCCAGGCGCCGTCAGGACTTTGGCACCCGTAAAAAACTCTGGCATGCCGCACTCATCTTGCACCACATGGCTCCAGGGATGGGCGATGATGGCCTCGTAAGGACGCACAAGGCAGCTAAGGGCACTTGAGTTGGCCGCTGACCCATTGAATACAGGAAAGACCAAAAGGTCTGGCTTTTGAAAAAGCTCTTGAAAGGCACGCGTAAGGGACTGTGTGAGCGCGTCTTGGCCATACGCTTTGGCGCCTCCCCGCGAAGCTTCTTGAAGACGCTGCCAGATTTCAGCGCTTACCCCAGCTGTGTTATCACTTGCTAAAAAGGTCATGGGACGTCTCCTGAAAAAGGGGTGCCTTTGTTAGTCGTGCGCCGGGGTCGATCAGAAGTCAAGGAGATTTGCAGCCCCCTCATTAAACAGGGTTTTGCTTTAAAGCAAAATCCCCCGAACACAAATACAGAGGACTTTTCTTTACACTATGAACGTTACCGTTCCCACACAATGGGCCCAAGCTTTTGTACTGCTTTTCTGAATTCTTCTAGGGTGAAGTGTGGATTTAAGACATGATCTTCAGTCAACGTGACACCTCCCAATACAGTCCCCTCACCAAGGGTGAAACATCGACCTGTAGAAAGGTTTCCGCAAGACACTCCATCCTTTTCATGCGTAATTGATACCCCAGACGCAAGGGTAAAGGTTCTGGTCCTTATAATCTTCCTCTTTTAGATCGCTTGCGAGGCCGCTAGAAACACCGCACAGCATCATCGCAACACCCATAAGATTTTTCATTTTCTCCTCCTGCTTAGCATATTGATTGTATTAACTTAGAAGTGACTAGCTTTCTTCAGTCTCAAGAGCAACAATTCATAACCACGGGGGGCCACATAAGCCCCCCGTGGTTATTTTTGTTAGCCTTGTGTGTAAAAGGTGACGGTCGGCACCAAATAACAAAGAAACGTATCATCAATCTCTTGGTTAACGCCGTTCCACGTCTCACCCATAATGCACCCGAAAAACTTATTCACGTAAATACCAGCTTTTCGATGAATACCAGTTAATACTTTCTTTTCATTTTACCCCTAAGATATAAGAGCTAGCCATGATGCACAGTTACTTAAAAAAGGAACAGATAATGAAATACATGAAACACACCCTTTTTGCTTCTTTATTAATTTCCGGCGCCTTAAAAGCGGAATGTCCCCAAGAACTTTCCCATGACGAGGCGAGGATGATTGCAAACGGGGAAAAGTATAGCGAGCTGATTAGACAGTTTGAGCCTTTGGGAGACATGAAGAGCAATGTCGTTAAAAAAGGGACATCTAAACTTTACACAACACCTACTTTGATTTCTCAACAAGAGGACACTGTTCCTTCAAAATGGAAATGTACATACCAATACAATGGAAAGGCAACAAAAAGGGAATGGCAGTTTTCTATTTCCATTCCAAAATTAAGCATTGAACAATAATACAAAAGAACATCAAAATATAAAATTTTAAAATAATATTCTTACTTTAAGAATATTTAAAGAATTTAGCTTAAGTTGGGAGGCCAAGAACACATGTCTCTTTGGCCTCTCTCCTATAGATAGCTATTTTTTGGAATACATTGCAAGAACCGGCACCAAATGACAAAGAAACGCATCATCAATTTCTTGGTTGACCTCGTGCCAGGTCTCCCCCATAAAGCGCATGCGAAACTTATTCACGTAAACGCCAAGTTTAGGCGTTTCAAAGTGATACCCAATATCCTTCAATGCTTTTTCCACATAGACGTTTACATCACCTTCAATGGAAGGACGGAGGTCGAGCGGTGTTGGGTAATACCCCACACCAAAGTCAGTCGCAAGAGACCTCCAACCAAACAAAGGACCGGGGGCCGTACGCCCTTCTTGAACATCTGCGTAGGCCACAATGTTGCGCGCGTCAAAGGTGTGACGCTGAACGAGTCCTTTTAAGAGCGCGCCGCCTGTAGCCATTTGTGGGGCCGTAAAGGGGGTGAACTTGAACCAATCGGATCCATCACCGTTGGCGTAGCCTGGCGTGTGAAAATGTACGCCAATGGTACAAGAGTTAATGCCGGCTGCGCATCCTTCAAGGGCATTGAGAAGACGCCACTTGCTGACCCCAGCATGCCAGGCGCGGTGCGTTTCATCCACCAATTGAAAGACGGGCACCTGATCGGGGTGATGAAGGGTTTTTCCTTCAACAAGATCAGGATAACTCTCCATGAGCTGGGCGCCTGTAAGTTGAGGAATGAAAAAATGGGTACTGATTCCGTCGCCGCCGTTTTCTTTGCTTTTTGTCAAACGTCGCAGGGAATCATAAAGCTCTGTGCCCATGCATGAGACCGAAAGGGCCTTTGGCACAATTTGGATCGCATCGCCGTCTGGCGTTTTTGAAAAATTCTCCGACGGTAACCAAATGATATCCACATCCATTTGGGGCGCGTTATGCGACAGAGATAGATTTTTTAGGGCGGGTAGATCTTCGTGACTTGCTTGAAGAGGCACGAGTGACGCTGCAAAGCCCACCGCCATAGCAAGGGATAACTTTATGAAATTCATAAGACTTCCTCCATTTCGTAAAAACACGACGAGGCTAGCACGACTGGTTGTCACAAAAAAGGAGATTCTTGGCTCTACTTTAACCCGCGCATAGGCAGGCTTAGTCGTAGCTTAGGTCTTTTGCTTTTCCATGAAAGATCTTATAAGCCAAAAAGGTGTACCCGACCAGTACAGGCAGCACAACAAGTGCGCCCCACAGGATGATCATAAGCGACTCGGGCGCGCTGGCGGCCTCTACGATCAGCATTTTTTCTGGAATAATGTAAGGAAAAAAACTATAAGCAAGCCCCACAAAGCAAAGGACGTAAACCCCCGCTGTCATCACAAAAGGGACCCAACAGTGTTGGTCATTTTCTTTCGGGAGTTTTCTTAGGATTCTGTCCAACCCGATCACTAGAATGCCCGTAAGAAGGGGAATCGGAAGCAAGAAAAGCATGTTGGGAAAGGAAAACCACTTTTCAAAAATACGCATACTGACTGACGGCGTTGAGACCGACACGAGGATAATGCCAAGGATCGTGATACGAAGGGCGACAGTCGCCCAGCCCACAGCCTTCTTTTGAAGGGCTCCTTCGGTTTTCATAATCAGCCACCCTGCGCCGATTAGGCAGTACCCAGCCACGACGCATACCCCCACAAGGCCTGAAAATGCCGTTGCTGCCATGGAGGGGTCAAAGCCGACGATATAGCTACCCAGCATATAACCTTGGGAAAAGGCTGTGATGAGTGATCCCCAAAAAAACGCGGCGTTCCAGGCATGTTTATGGTGAGATTTGGCTTTTGCCCGAAAATCAAAGGCAACCCCGCGTAAGATTAAACCAAAAAGCATAAAAGCGACCGGCAGATAGAGATGTGTCAAGATAATGCCGTGTGCCTCTGGAAAAGCCACAAGCAATAACCCTACCCCCAACACAAGCCACGTTTCATTGGCATCCCAAAAAGGACCTATGGAGCTGATCATTTTGTCCTTTTCATGGTCATTAGCCCCTTTAATTAAGACGCCAACCCCCAAGTCGTACCCATCAAGCAAGGCATAGACCAGCATGGAAAATCCCATGAGGCCCGCAAAAACCAACGGCAACCAATGACCGTTATGAAAGATCTCCATGACGTGTCTCCTCAACGAGAAAAAACCTCTACGACCGCTTGCCCAGAACCCAGACCGCCCGCGTCAGCAGGCGTGAGGGCTGCTTTTCTTGCCATATAGAAAAGTGTACTAATAAATGCCAAAAGTAACGTTGCATAAAGGGCAAGATACATGGTTAGACTTATCCCAATCATGGGTGTAGGGACATCGGATACGGCGTCCAACGTTCGAAGAACACCAAACACCAGCCAGGGTTGACGGCCAATTTCTGTCACATACCAACCTGCAACGGTCGCGATCCATCCTGAAAAAGTCATAGGGACTAGGCACTTGGCAAGAAATGGGGTGAGCTCACCCCGGCGTAGCAGCGTAAAGGCGGCCCACCAAGCCACCCCTAACATCAAAACACCCATAAAGACCATCAAGCGAAACGCCCAAAAAACAGGAGCGACAGGCGGATGATTCCCCACAAATTCGTTCAATCCTTTCACTTCTCCGTCCGGGTCATGGGTAAGAAATAAACTTGCCAATTTCGGAATCTCTACCGCGTAGTCATCACGGCGCTCTTTCTCGTTGGGAAGGGCAAACAAAAGAGCAGGCGCGCCCTTTTGCGTCTCCCAAATCCCTTCCATGGCGGCGATCTTTTGGGGTTGGTGCTTGAGGGTGTTCAATCCATGCAAATCGCCGACAAAAATTTGCACTGGAATAAGCAATGCACAGACGGTCACGCCTGTTTTGAGGGCTGCCGCCACAGCTGGGACCCGGTCGCCACGTAGCCACCGGTACGAAGACAGTCCCACCACAAAAAAACCAGCCGTAAGACCGGATGCTAAAAGCATATGGGTCATGCGATAAGGAAAGGAGGGATTAAAAATAATCGCCATCCAATCAAGGGCGTAGGCCTTACCATTAATGATCTCAAACCCTGCTGGCGTTTGCATCCAACTATTAAGAGCCAGAATCCAAAAGGCAGAAAGGCTGGTGCCAAAGGCCACAAGGAAAGTTGCCAGGGTATGAAGCCACGAGGGCACGCGGCTAAAGCCAAAAAGCATGATACCCAAAAACGTCGCCTCTAGAAAAAAAGCTGTCAGGACCTCATATCCTAAAAGGGGTCCCGCAATATTTCCCACTGTTTTCATAAACCCCGGCCAGTTTGTCCCAAATTGAAAGGACATGGTGATACCACTCACGACCCCTAAGGCAAAACAAAGGGCAAACACTTTGGTCCAAAAAAAATAGGCTTCTATCCACTTTCGGTCCTGAGTTGCCACAAAACGTGTTTTGAAGAAAAGCAAGAACCAGGCAAGGGCAATCGTAATGGAAGGAAAAAGAATATGAAAGGTAATGTTGGCTGCAAACTGCGCGCGGGCTAGAAATGCCGGATCAACAAACATAAGTAATTCTCCTTAAAACGATCATTTTAGCTTGGCCCTCCACAAATGGATGTTTGGACAAACAATTCCATAAGATTTGATGGAGGCAAAAATTGACGATCTTTTCTTTGGCGCATCCCTCAAAGACGCCCCGATCAAAATGGGTTGATGATGATCAAATCTCAACATAGGGTTCTTTCTGTCAAAAAACAGAATTAATGTGATACTTCATAAACAAAATATCACAAAAAAAAAGATAAATCACCCTAGATCAGCGCTTATGAGACCCTTTGGTGATATCCATCAAAGTTATTCACTAAAGTGCTCTCAGGGGATTGAAATGATTCACTATAAAGAAAAATGCTTTTAAGAAAAAATTAAATTCTTCTCTTTAGGCTCAAATATTAATTAAGACCGCTTGAGGAGGCAAGATGTTAGACGAAAGAACCGTGTCTGTGATTCAGTCAACCATTCCTATTCTAGAGGAACAAAGCGCGGCGCTGACAGAGTATTTTTACAAACGTCTTTTTTCCAACCACCCCGAGCTTTTACCCTATTTTAACCAAGCAAACCAAGTGTCAGGACAACAACCAAGAGCATTGGCGGGTGCGGTGTGTGCTTATGCTCGCAACATTGGTAGGCTCGGTGACCTTTCTGACGCTGTGGAACGGATTGCCCAAAAGCACACCTCTCTTCAAGTGCATGCGGATCATTATCCCATTGTTGGTCAACATCTTTTAGCCTCCTTTAAAGAGTTTTTAGGCCCTCATGGAACCGATGAGGTCATTGAGGCGTGGCAAAGAGCCTACACACTGCTCGCTCAGATATTAATCGCCAGGGAAGCTCAGATCTGCCAAGAACATGTCGAAATGCCAGGTGGATGGCAAGGATTTAAGAAGTTTCGCCTTTTAAAGCGTGAAGACGAGAGTGATGTCATTACCTCATTTTATTTTGTGCCAACGGACAACCGTCCCATTCCACTCTTTAAGCCCGGCCAATACCTCACAGTGCGTGTTCCGAGCCCCTGCGGCCACACAACCTTGCGTCATTACAGCCTATCGGACAAACCCGGCCAAAACTGGCTACGCATCAGCGTAAAACGAGAAACGGGCCAAAACACAAAAAGCCCCGATGGGTATGTCTCAAACTTCTTGCACAACCACCTTCAGACCGGTCACTTGTTGGAGATCGCCCCCCCGTGCGGGAGTTTCACCCTTGACATGACCCAGGGTATCACAAGGCCTCTCATGTTTGTGGCAGCAGGTGTTGGGATAACACCTTTAATGAGCATGGCCCTTGCTGCACTCGAAATGTTAAAGGAGCGCCAGATTTACTTCATACACGGCGCGCGCCAAGAGGGCGTCCAGGCTTTTAAAGAAAGCCTTGATAATCTTGCTCTTTCCCACCCCAACTTTACTGTTCATCACAGATATAGCCACATATCCCCCAAGACCACCTTCCCTAAAAGCACCTCAAGTGTTGGCCTGATTGACATTGAACTGATCAAACGGTTTACACCCGAGCGGAACGCTGATTATTACTTTTGCGGTCCGCAACCCTTCATGGCGCACATAAACAAAATTCTGCAGGACTGGCACGTCCCCCAAGAGCGCATTCATTTCGAGTTTTTTGGGCCGATGCAAAACCTTAGCCCCATGGATTTAGAAGAGGAGCCAAAGCATCAGCGGCTTTAACGCGGCGAGGATAGACATTCGCAGGGTCGGGGGAAATCCTACGGCTGCGCGGCACTTGATGGCAAGTGATAATATACCTCGTCAATTTGATCGATGTATCTTCCATCGGCTGAATCAAGAAGGGCGATGACATCAAAGTCACCCGCCTTTTGTGAACACAAAACGTAACGAATTGTACAACTTTTGTTATTTTTTGCTGGTGTCACGGCCTTTACTTGGATGGTCCAAGGACCTGCAAGGGCGCGACACTGATCGATCTGGGGCAAAAGATCAGAACCCTTTTCCACCAACACTTCTCCATTTGCTATTTTTTTAAATGTGGGTGAAAACAAAAGGGGAATCTCGTTCTGCCACCCTTGCTGGTCTTCTTGTCCCATACGCATTTGAAGCGCATTATATTGGTGTCCTAAACGGCTAATACAGGTCATGTTCTTCCTTCTTTCACTCCTTCCATTTATGGACTATTTCTTAGATAGGTTCAGGCCTTTTCATCATCAGCGTCCGGGCCGTCAAAATTTGAACTGTCTCACCCCGGTGATTTTTTGTGGTCGAGCGCAGGGTAACAATCCCCCGGTCAGGTTTAGACGTGGACGGCCTCACCTCCATCACCTCCACTTCCACATGGATGATATCTCCAGGCTTTGTGGGTGCTGGCCAAGTGATGTCACCTCCCAGACCAATGCGGCCTTCTGCGATGGGGCATGTGTCTAAAATCAAACGCATGCTCATGGACGCCGTGTGCCACCCACTCGCCACGATGCCGCCAAAGACGCTCTTTTTAGCCGCTTCAGGATCAACATGAAAAGACTGAGGGTCGAATTCTTTAGCAAAAGTAATTACTTCTTCTTGAGTCACTCGTTTTTCACCACTGATAAATTTTTGGCCAGGGATAAAATCGTCCAAATAATATGCCCCTTGTTGCTTTATAGGCTTATGGTCCATCCCTACTCCCTTTTTTTATTTTTTTCGTCTTCAACGCTAGCATTAATCAACTCTTTGGCACAAGACAGACTCTTTTATTTTAAGATTAGTTTTGAGAAAAAAACATGCACTTATACCTTCCATCAGAGGCACCCTATACTAAAAAAACTCCGTTTAATGACCGAAGGTCCGCCGTGATGATTAAGGTCTAAAACTGTTCACCCTCGACCTTGCTGACGATTGCGCGCCCTACTCCCTAACGGGCACGGCAAATCTTTCGTGAATCATGTCCAAGGCATATACATCGAGCCAATGCCCAAGGCCCTGACCTTAGTAGTCAAATGATGCAAAATGCTCTTTTTTAAGTTGCGCCGTTTTTTGCTTATCCCTGACCCGTGGCACTGACGAACCCTAGGGGGTGAGCTCAAAAACAGCAAAGCATCTTTCCAACGCCTTGCTAAAGCTAAAAGAAAATAACCCTTACCTTTGATTTTAGCTGTCATCCGTGTCCAGAAGTCTTTCAAAAGAGCATCACTTCCTCGAGGGACCTTGAGGGCCATTCTTTTTAACACAAGCCATCCTGTCGACAGGGTGGCGGTTTAAAGGGAGTCTGACACAGTGGGGTTACGCGTTAAGCACGCTCCTTGTGACCGACATAAGCTCTGGCTTCGAGAGACTCCAGCACGGCCTTAACCTAATCAAAGTACAGCCCGGTTTGCTATGACTAGGAAGAGATTTTTTTTCTGAGGAAAACGGCGATGGCGGAGGGGATGGGATTCGAACCCACGATACGGGGAAACCCGTATAACGGTTTAGCAAACCGTCGCCTTCAGCCTCTCGGCCACCCCTCCTAATGGATATTTACATGACTATAGATATCTGACAGGCCTGTCAAGGCAGGCGCGTATTTTTTTAGCCCTGAAAAGAAAGTGTAATGGGTATGGTAGGATCTTATAAATAAAACAAACGCCCTTATGACCCTAGGCAGCAACAAGACATACCCCTCATAAAAAAGGGCCAGACAAGTCCGGCCCTTTTTGCGTCTGGTAACAGCGCCTTAACCAGCGGCGCCCAAGGCTCTGTTCATATTCCTATAGGAGGTTGCGGGCTCCCTAAGCACGGCGTCTTTTCTTGTTTCTGTGATTTTATCCCGCGTTGATTTGGGTAGAATTGCCGCGCACGCTGTGGAAACGGCAGGACCCGCAAAGGCAAAACCGCTTGCCACAGCCGCGGCAGCGCCAGCTTTACAGCCAAAACTCAATGTTTTTCCTTTGGCAGAGCCAATTTTTTGCACGTATTTTTCCCGGATGACGGCCATATCAGAGCTGCCTATTTTTGCAAGGGCTTTCTCGGCAAACTTCGACGCTCTAAAGCCTTCAATATCTTTCTCATAGCAAAGAAGCATTGCCGTCAAGGCTACGATTTCGATGTGCGCCCCATTGCCTTCTAGTGAGCGAAAGGAAAAAATACGATTTTTAAAATCACCCTTACGGCATAGCGTAGGCGCACCGTATTTTGTGAGAGTCGTCAAAAGTTTATCAGCAATCGCTTCATCGGAAAGCCTGGCAAAGGGATTTGACAGCGCTTGACAGGTCACACCTGTCAAAGTCATCCCTGAAAGGACAAGACCCAAAACAAGCCTTTTCTTTATCGTTTTATTCATAAAAGTCCCCATTTTTTCTGAGTTAAGAGCTTTCATCATGAAAAAAAACAGTTAAATTTTTATTAAAAAATAAGACATGACGCTTAAAAAATGGGGGAAGCGTCTTCCCCCATTTTTTAAGCCATGATTAGGCAGGCTTGGCAGAGCACGCACCCGAAGCTAATTTACTTACAGGTACCCCGCCGGTATCCAAAGCGCCCCCAGTGGCAAGGTTGCAGGCAAGTTTCTTCACAGAACCCGTGGCTTTTTTCACGTCAGCGAGCAACATTGTCCTGATCTTACCAATGTCCTCTGTGCCCAGGGTTTTGACCGCATTGGCGCGGAATTTGGAATCTTTAAAGCCCTCTACTCCTGAGTCCTCGCAAAGAATCATCCCCGCAGCCGCAAGTTGCGGCACTTTGCCAATCACCCCATCAAAAGAGCGGATGGTAAAAGGTTTCACATTATTTCCTTTTGCGCACAAGCTTTTGGCACCACTTTTGGCCATGGTATCCAAAAGCCCATTCACAATTGTGTCCGTGCTGGGCACGGAAAAGGGTAAGGAAAATGCGTGAACTGACTGAGAAACGCCAAAACCAGCCACCACACAGCAGCTAAGTAGAACTTTTTTAAATGATGACATGACAACCTCCGATCATTATTGTTACCACCATCTTTACTATAGAAAACAAATATTAATTTTTAGCTAAAAATGTCAAAAAAGAGTCTTTACCCTTGATTTTTTCTGGTTTTATGACATGGTAAGAATACCTTTATTATGAATGGAAACTAAAATGGACTTATCAAAAATCTCTGTAGGTAAAAATGCGCCCTGGGACGTCAACGTTTTAATTGAAATTCCCATGGGCGGAGATCCCGTCAAATATGAGTTTGATAAAGAATCAGGCGCTATGTTTGTTGACCGTTTTTTGCATACGGCTATGTACTATCCAGCCAACTACGGCTTTATTCCCCACACACTTAGTCAAGACGGTGACCCTGTGGACGCCCTTGTTTTGGGACAAATTCCTGTGGTCCCAGGGGCCATTATTCGCTCTCGTCCCATTGGCATGCTTGTCATGGAAGATGAGGCAGGTCGCGATGAAAAACTGTTAATGGTTCCCACAACAGACCTCAAGCCCTATTATACAAATGTTAAAAGTTACCGTGACGTGCCAGAGATCCTTCGCCGTCAAATCCAACATTTTTTTGAGCATTACAAGGACCTTGAAGAAGGAAAGTGGGTGCGTGTTCTTGAATGGCGCGATGAACAAGAGGCCGCCAAATGTATTCTTGAAGGCATTCAGGCCGCCAAAAAGTAGCCATCGTATGGGACGACACTGGGGGGCCCTTTGCCGTCCTCTTTACGCCAAACGATGAACTCAGTGGGAACGTCTTCTATCTAACACTTTCTTTTGACCCTTGTCCTTAACCACAACGGCGTCTGTGCGTTTATCATCTGACGATTTTTCGTAAACCAGCGATAGGGGCGCTGCGAACGGAACCACCAAAACCAGGGAAGTCACTTTCATCAAAGTCTCCTATTCCCTGGCCCTTGTAATTCATTCTGCAAAGTAGAAAAAATAAAATTCTTTCAATGGATTAGTTTTTTAATTATTCAATACATAACAGTAAAAACTTACTTTACTAATTTTAAAGGACCCTAAACACCCCGCCATATAAAATGTAGGGGCCCGAAACAGCTTGCGACGTTAGATCGTGCCCCTAGGGTGATAAATCTTTAACCTTGGTATATTACACTAATGGATTGACTTAGGGGGAGGTGCGGTCCCCTCCGATGCCCACACCTTTTTCGGCCACTTTGGGTTTAACCGAAAGAACCGCCAAATCCTGATGCTTGAGATTTTCTAAAAAGGCATCAAGGTTTGAAGACGCCACCTCTTCCGTTCGCTTCTGCACAATTACCTCTCCCTTGGGACCTTTGGTCACGCCGTCCGGTAAGGCGCGCGTTTTATAGAACGCTGTCATATCCTTCCCATAGGTGACCATCATCATGGGCTCATCGCCTTTGGGAACACCCTTGTCTATGGGTAAAGAAGCGGCCTCCTTGTTACGGTGCGCTCCCATTAAAAACTCCCTTTTAATCAAAGGCTTGACGGAAATAGCCTCCAAATCCTGGCGCTTAAGGTTTTCTAAAAACTCATCAAGGTTTGATGATGCAACCTCTTCAGTCCGCTTTTGTACGATCACTTCTCCCTTAGGGTCTCTTGTCACGCCGTCCGGCAAGGCGCGCGTTTTATAGAATTCAGTCATATTCTTTCCATACGTAACGGAAACTGTGTCATCGGGTTTTTTTGCTACGACCGTGGGTAGGCTGGGGGGGGTAGCTGCGTACACAGTCAAGGAGGCACTGAGCCCAACAAGAACACTAATCATGACAAATTTTTTCATGTAAAGAATCCCAAGAAACATGGTTGAACTGCTTATAGTTTATGACTTAATTATGAGTAAAGTATTAATCAAGAGAAACAGTTTTTGGCAAAACAGAAGGAACGCACCGTTTTATCATCAAAAAGGTTTCACTTTGATCATAGAGATTTTCATTTTTATCTCTGATAATTGAAACAAAATGAAAGCCAGCTTTTTGATGAATGCGCTTGATTTTGGCTGTTTGAATATGGGGCTCAATCAAAAACTGAGCAACCTGCTGGTCAACCTTTTCTTTGAAAAAAGAAACAAACGCTTCTAGCATGGCGGCAGCGAGCCCCTTACCCAAAAAATCTTTGTTTCCAATACCAAAATCAATACTGTAGTTTGAGCCGCTTGGACATAGATGATGTTTCCACACATCAGGCGTGGTGTCATCCTGGGTAATCGGCGCTGTGATCACAAGGGAAATCGGCACATCTTCATAACTGCCAACCCAATAGGTTAAAACCCCGTTTAGGTAACTAGAGGGTTTTTTACGGCCTTGCATAAACACTTCGATGTCTTGCTTGTGCGCGGGGCTATTGTCCCACACTGCCTTCATATGAGATTCCGAGAGCCAAGAAAAGATAATTTCTTTGTGGGAAGTTTCAGCTTTTTGAAAGGTAAACGGCTGCATATTTACCGCATGGGAGGGGAGATTGAGTGTGTGGAGCAAGGGCTTTGTCAAAAAAGACCTCTTAGTTTTGCACGCCATGACATCTTGTTATCAAATCACTCTCATAAATGAAAGATCTTTTATTAAAAAAACGCATGCCGGGGGTTATTACTTTCCATTTATTGTTAATAGATTTTTTTATGTATAAGACATAGCATGATCTATGCTAATTTTTCTTTATAAGATCATTTGCGTTGACATAACAAAGATTCTCCATAGAAACTGGGGCATAAAAAAGTGGTGGGTATAAGCGTGACTATGTCGTCTTTTGATGAGCAGATCGCATATTTTTTTGGCGTAAAAGAGACTGATACCATAACAAAACACTACCTAGAGGCGCTGTGCCTTCTAAACAAAGGGGCGCCCACCCCCCTTGAGACCCGTGAAGCCATCCAGCATCTCACGCGCGCTTATGACGCTGTACGTGCTCAAACGACCCTTATTTTTGATCCATCCGTCGCTGCGCAGTGGGAATGTAAACTCATGATCGCCCACCAAGAAAATCAACCTTTTGATCGTATTGTTGACATTATGACGGCCCTTTATGAAAGTGTTTTTCGCAAAAAATCACCCTCAATCCAAAAAGCCGCTTGGTTACGGACGTTCCTGTATTGCTACAAAAACAGGCTTCTAAGTGACGAAGTATCCCAGGACGACCAAAATTTTCTCCTGACCGTGGCCCACAAAAGCCGCGCCCTTCTTGATGAATTGGCTCTTGACAAAACACCAGAAGCTTCGCGATAATCAGGCATGTTTGGCAAGTCATTAAGTATCATGCGCTTCGCAGGCCTCTCCTGCACTCTTTTCACCACCGTCACCACCGCTGCGTAGCGGCGGTCTCATTTTGTTTTCCTTGTATGTTGTTTTGATGCGCGTTTCCTCTCTTGAAGGAGCTTTATGATGTTTAAAAAAATTTGCCTCTCCCTGTCTTTTCAACTGATCGTGATTGTCGGCCTTGTCTTTACTTTTGGTCACTTTGTTCCTGTGCCCTTGAAGGCGGCATCTTATGGCCTTGCCCTCACCTTGAAAGAAGGCCTGGTCTGGTGTATTCCATTTGTAATTTTTTCTTATATGTTTTCGTGTTTGACCGGCTTTCGCCAAGGGGCCGGAAAATTTGCGGCAGGCACCTTTATCGCGTGCCTACTTTTGGGTGTCTGCTTATCCAATGCCTCGGCAGCTTTTCTTGCTTACGGAGTCGCGCACACATTTCTTGGCAGCATTGGCGTGATGCCATCAACGTGCCTTCAGCCAACTTTGTGCCTCGAACCCTTGTGGTCCTTTTCGCTCCCCAAGCTTGTGGCCAACGATCACGCCCTCATGGCGGGCGTTATGTTGAGCTTTTTTGCTCCGTTTGTTTTCTCTCCAGATAAAGTTCAAACGGTCTCAAAACACCTTAAGCAGTACGCAGACTTTTTGCTCAATAAAATCTTTATCCCCTTTTTGCCTGTGCTGGTTTTAGGATTTGTATTCAAGATGCAGCATGAGGGTCTTCTGACCCACGCCTTTGGGATTTACGGAAAAGTTGTTTTGCTTTTTGCGATCACACAGTGCGCTTATCTTTTATTCTTATATGCTTTAAGCGCCGGATTTCATCCAAAAACGCTTTTGGAGCGGCTCCAGGCTGTTCTTCCTTCAGCGTTGGCGGCCTTTACAACCATGTCAAGCCTTGCAGCCCTGTCTTTCACCCTCAAAGGGGCACGAGACAACACAAAGAATGACCCTCTTGTGGACGCCGTGATCCCCTCCACCGCCAATATCCACCTAATTGGGGATTCAATCGCCATTCCCATGATGGCCCTTGCCATCATGGCGAGTTATTCTATTTCGGCTCCCAGCTTGGCTCATTACAGTATCTTTGTTTTATACTTCGTCGTAAACAAATTTGCCGTGGCGGCCGTTCCTGGCGGGGGTATCATTGTAATGCTTCCAGTTCTTGAGCAACATCTTGGATTTAGTAATGAAATGCTATCCCTCATTATGATGCTTTATATTCTTTTTGATGCCGTTAGCACCACAGCAAATGTTCTTGGAAACGGAGCCTTTAGTGTTATTTTTACAAAGATATTTCGGAAAATAACATCATCTATTTCTTCATAATTTTTGTATTCATTTGTTTTTTATCTTGGAATAAATGGTCCTTCATAAATTCCAGGATAAAAAACGCTAGCTCGACAGACCCCATCATGATTTAATAGGAACAATAGGGAGTGTGCGCGTAGAAAACAGTAATTAGATGTCTCAAATTCTCATCGTTGATGATTGTCCCTTAAGCGTCTCGTTACTCGAGAGGCTTGTACATGCCGTCGGCGGAGAAGCTGTCTGTTTTACCGACGCACGCAAGGCGTTGGAATGGTCACAGTCAAAACCCGTTGATATCATCCTCGTTGATTATTACATGCCCGACATCGACGGCCTTGAATTTATCCGGCAAGTACGTGATTCTGGCCCCAACACCACCACCCCCATTTTAATGATTTCCAGCAGCGACGAAGATGCCCTCTTACAACCTGCCCTGGAGGCCGGTGCCAACGACTTTTTGCAAAAGCCTGTTAACCGCGCAGAGTTTCTTGCCCGAACCCGAAGCATGTTGCAACTGCGTCAAAACGAGCGTCAGCTCATTGAGCACAGCCTTGCCCTTGAAAAGAAAGTGCAAGATGCCACCGCAGAGCTTCGCCGCAGCCAAGAGCGATACTATCTTGCAGCCCAAGCCTCAAGAGACGGTCTGTGGGATTGGAATCTTGAAACGGGAGAAGTTTTTTATTCAGCATATTGGTGCGAAATGATTGGATACAGGGAAAGTGACCTCCCGGCCCTCCTGTCCACATGGTTTAACCGCGTGCATCCCGATGATATCGCTGAACTTCGCTCAAGTGTTGATGCCTACCTTGCCAAAGATATGGATTTTCTCAGTTGTGAGTACCGACTACGTCATAGAAATGGCTCTTACTGTTGGATGTCCACCCGCGGCCTTTGCATGCGTAATGAGCGAGGCGAACCTCACCGCTTGATCGGCACCCAAACAAATATTACGGACCGCAAAAAAATTGAGGCCCGTCTTGCCCACACAGCCTTACACGACGCGCTGACGGGGCTTCCCAACAGAGTCCTGTTAACAGAACGACTTCAGCAAAGCTTTATGAGATACAAACGGGATAAGAATAATCCATTTGCGGTCATGTTCTTAGATTTAGACAGGTTCAAGCAAGTCAATGACACCCTAGGTCACGCTGCTGGCGATCAACTCTTACTGGCTCTTGCCCCCCGCATGAAGCGGTGCTGCCGAGAAGCAGATACAGTCGCGCGTCTTTCTGGGGATGAATTCGTGTTGCTTTTACCCGATACCACTTCTCTTGAGGATGTTGAGCAAATCGCAAGGCGTCTCTTGGATGAAATTCAGCGCCCCCTCACCATCGCTGGCAAAACCATTAACCCATCTGCCAGTATCGGCATTGCTTTCGCTGACGAGAGCTTCACGGCCTACAACGACATCCTCAAGGACGCCGATAACGCCCTTTACGAAGCAAAAAAGAAGGGGCGAAGCAGCTACGTTATTTTTGACCCAGCCTCACGCCATGCCCAAACATCAACGCTTCACCTTCAAGAGGCTCTCAAAAAAGCTGTGACTGATGAAGAGCTGCGCGTCTGCTATCAACCAATTCTCGATTTAAAAAGCCAACGCATTGTGGGATTTGAAGCCCTGGCCCGCTGGCAGCATCCCGAGCTTGGACTCATTATGCCCGACCATTTCCTTCATTACGCCGAGGAAGGGGAAGAAATTATCAAACTTGATCGGTTTGTGGCAAGAAAAGCGTTGCAGCAAGTCAGAGAGTGGCGTGAAACTTATGGTGAGGATTACTTTTTATCCTTGAATATTTCAACAAAACATTTTTATCAAAAAGGATTCGCCCCCTTTCTAAAAGAGCTGTGCCATGAGATAAACTTTCCCATGCAAAAGCTTGTCCTCGAGCTTTCGGAAAAAACAATCCAGGAGTCCTTGGAAACAGCGGAGCGCCTCTTTGCTTTTCTAAGACAGGAGGGATATGAGCTTGCCCTTGATGACTTTGGCAATGGCCCCACATCGCTTTATGGTTTGTCAGCTTTTAATTTTTCTTACATCAAAGTGGACCGGCGCGTAATCGCCAACTTGCAAGAACGCCCTCACCACCAGAAATTTCTTAATCTCATGACGCACATTGGACAGGATGTCGAGGCAACACTCATTTTTGAAGGTGTTGAGACCAAACCAGAATATGAATATCTCTTTCAACACACGCAAGGACTCACCCAGGGATTTTATTTCCAAAAACCTGCCATGGGCAGCGAAATTAAAACTTATCTTGATGAAACAGCCCAAAGAGGTCGCGCAGCCATCCGCGCCTGATGTTTGCTTTTACGACCGTCAAAGTTATGTAAAATAACACACAAATAGATTAAGCACCTTCAATCAAAGCGTCGAAATGAAGGGATCCAGATTACGGGGGGATCATCAACCATTGACGAGATAGCGATTTCAAGGCGCGCACGCCTTTGAATGAAGACTCAGTATTTGCAAGCGTGACAAGTCTTTACAGCCTCAATTTTAGGGGTAAACCTTTTGTTGCCTCACCCAAGAAAAGACAGGCTCCATATTTCTATCTTAACTTTCAGGCGCCCGTTATATTGACATCTCTTAACCTCGGGCGTTTGATAAAACAATGATCCCCCACCTACCCATGTTTGATCGATGCCTGAAATTTCACTGTGCCAACAGCTAGGGGGTGGTTGTAGTAGGGTCCTTCATGCCTGAAAAGCTCTAGCTCTTAGTGTCACCTTTCCCACCACCTATCCACTCTGAGGAGGTCCCACACACGACTGCGGGGGACGGTTCTCAGAGTTGTTACATCTGACATCTACTGTCTTTGTGGGGGCACTTGCTCTAAAACGCCCATGGCTTCTTCTGCCATTTTTTTTGCAAGGTCAAAGGCAATACGCGCATTTGCGCGAGCGACATCAAAAAGCTCAGGCACTCGTTCATCTGTGCTCGAAAAAAGCTTTGAGCGCTCTAAAGCGATTTTAGATTGCAGTAAATAGGCACTGGCTGTTTTTAGGTGTCCATTATTTTGGTCTTTAGCCAAATAAGACGACGCAAGAGACAATAAGTTTGCTTTTTTTGGCGGTTCCTCCTCTAAGTGGAAAAGATGAAAGTAACAGGTAGCCGCGTATTCAAAAAGAGCCGTGGGAAAAGTCACCTCGTCAATTCCCCCCCTTTCAAAATATGAAGATGCCAGGACAAGATGTGCTTTTCGGTGGTCTAACACAAGCTCGCTCAAGTGCATATGGGCGATGGCAAGGTAGATGTGGGCCAGTCTTTCTTCGCTGTGTGAAGCCTGAATGATGGCCTTTAATTGATTAACCGCATGATCCAAGTGGCGCACTTTTTCTTTTGAATTGATCGATGTACATCCTGCTTGTAAATTTGCATAGGCCATATTGAAGAAAGTACTGCCAAACCGCTCGTTCTTGGGCTCTATGCCCATTTTTGCAACCATGGTCTCATAAAGTGCGGCCGCGCTTCTGTAGTAGGTCGCCTTTTCGGCCGGATTCATCCCCTGATCTGCTAGAAAAAGAGAGGATGACCCCATTTGGGCGTAAAGTCTTGGATCGAAGTATACTTGTCGATTAATGCCTTCCACAAAGCAAAAAAGCCCATTTTTCAAGAGAATCAGTTTGTTTTCGCGATCTTGCATGTGCTCCATGGCTGCCATAAAATATCTGTGGGTTTTTGCATAAAGGGTTGGATCTGCCCCAGACGTTGCCTTTAGATAACGAAGGCCCGCAAACGCCGCCGGCGCATAACCAAAAGTGGCATCCGACCTTCCCGAAGATTGAGCCAGTAAGCTGTCATAAATTTCAAAAATCTCTTTATAGAGCTCAGCACTTAAAGGAGTGGTCTTTTCTATTTTTTCATAGTACCGAGCTGCACACTGTTGATGCATGAGCTTTTCTTCTTCAGAAACAAGGCTCTTTTGCAACGTCAAACAAAGCTGCATCATTGACTTATACTCGTCTTGAGAAAGAGCGGTTTTTTTTTCACACTTTTGGTAACACTCAAGTGCCTTGCGAGACAGCATGAGTTTCGTGCGCAACCCTTGTGTCATACCGGCTAACTTCTCATGCAAAAAAGCCATATTAAGATCCATGGACGCAGGCAACACGTCCAACTCTCGAAGGGCCTCCTCGTACCAGTCGCTCGCTTCTTTGTGATAATGCCTTTGTTCATGCAAAATGTCCGAGAGCATTGAAAGAGACGAAAGACCTTGCAACATCGTCTCGTAAAGAAAAGGCAAGTCTTCTTTTTTGCGAATTCCCAATGCAATTCTTAATCCATTGAGGGCACTGTGAAGAGAGAGTACCTTTTTGTCCTTTTCCTGATTCGCCAGGGCACTTCTCATCTGTTCAACGGCATTTTTCAAAACAGCGGCGTAGGACTGCTCTGTTTTTTCTTTATTGGCGCGCTTCTTTGTTTTAGCTTTTTTTTGCCCCACCCTAAAATCCAAGACGGTCATAAAAGTCCCCTCCGGCACTCCTTGTAGGGGTCTTGGTCTCTTTAGATGACTAGAAGATTTGGGCGCCCCTTGAGAGAACTCTTTGACAGGGGCTTGACCCGTTTCGGGGTTAACATAGAAATTCTGTCCAAGCGGAAAGGATACAGAGTTCGACCTGCGTTCTTCTTGCCCCAGGTGCGGGGAATCTGACTCGTTTGGTGTGGCGTAAGGCATCATCACGGGTGGGGCTGATTCTGCCCGAAAATGGCCTTTCTCACTCTCTTGAGGTGTGGGCGAACGCAAGAAGCCCTCGTCTTGATACTGGGGTGACCCTTCATCTTGTTCTATCCCACCCCCTTGGGTGGTTTGAAACGCTAACGAAGGGGGGGACCCCGTCACAAATAGCTCTTGAGGTTTGGCCCAAATTGACGAGTTCATGGATAAAAGGGACGACAAATCATCAAAGGGCGTCCCAGGCATGCATGAGGCCCAATCGCCCGGCGAGGACTCGACCTCGTCATAGGAAGAGTAGCCAGACGCCATCATTGATCTACCAGGTGTGCTGCCATACAAGGGGACTTCTCCATGGGAGGGAAAAGAATAACCAGAAGGTGACTGGCCACAAAAAAGTCTATTGTGCGAGTCATAAAAACCATCACCCACGTCTGTTCCCCAAGTTTCTTGGACAATGTGACTCGTAGACTTCAAGGGACAAATAGACAAAAAAAGACTAATGAATGAATTAAGAAAAAGATGTTTGGACTTCATAGCCCCCTCCCAATATGCAGGTGCAGATGCGTACAAAAAAACCGTCTTTAAACGTTGATTGATAAGCGCGTCATCTCCTTGATCAAAAGATTAAACAATTAAAAATCATTTAACTTATTCGAGATTTTTTTAGCTTAGTTTATTTGGGCCATGCAAACACACCAACGATTCTTAAGGCCCAATAGGTAGTTCGTGTCTGTAGACCTTCTTTTTTTTGGGCGTGTGTTCTGTCATTCTGTCAAAGCGTCTTTATGTACACGCCCATAGATTTAACCCTAAGAGGTCCCAGCGTTCAAGTTGTTCATAACGCGAGGAGTGCCTGTTGATGGCATGAGTGCCCCTTAAGGTCTCCTCCACACAAATGAAAGCTGTCAATAGTGTGCGACTCCATACCGCTTAAAGACGGACCGTATGAGCGTTCATTATGTTTTTCCGCCCATAAGGCTGGAAAAATAGGCGACCGCTTCCCTTTCAAAGTGAGGCTTTTCTTTTTCAGGTGTCACTCTTACAAGAGACTGATAACAAAGACTTATCAAGGGCAAGCATTGATTTTTTTTCCCAGGGGCTTTCTGGATAACCTCTTTAAAAAGCCTATTGGCTTTGCAGAGCACCTCTTTTTTGCGAGCATCGTCGAAAGAGCTCTTGGTGGTGGCATGTACCATAATTCGTCCCATATCAAAGAGATGATCCAAAGAAAGCCCATCTTTTTCAAGGGCCTTCTCGCACAAGTCAATGGCCGTACTCATTGACTGGACCCCTTTAACACTCCGGCGCTTTCCAATTTTTTCGTAAGCTTTGGCTGCCAAAACCAGGTGATCGATTTGCTCAAAGGCCTTCTGGGGGGTACAGTCAGCGCCCTTTTTTAACCAGTCAGCCGCGCAGTCCTCATGTTGCTTTTTAGGAGAAGAATCATGAATCAACTCCGAAAGCGACGCGGCGTTCCATGCAGCCTCAACAAAGAGGGCGGGACAATCGGTACGAGATGACAGCAGAATCTTAAAAAATTCATGGGCTTTTTCCCTATGCATTTTTCTATGGGCGGGAAGGGCATGCTCCGCCATAAGCGCATTACTTCTGGCCATGCGCTGATAGGTCTCAGGGGATACGTTGGGGTTCTTTGTGTAGGAAACATGGTCATAGAGCACTGTCTTTTGAATGAACTCAAACTGACTACTTTTTTTGTTGATCATGTCAACGGCTAAATTATACGCTGCTTTGGCTGCCCATTCATAGACTGACGTATTCGCAACCCCTTTTTGAATTTGCGCCTCACAGTTTGTTAGGATCTCCATGTCAGCTCTATGCCGCCCTTCCCTTGTGGTTTCTAACAAACGGCTTTCATGGATCGTATCGCATAAATATAGCAGCGCAAATTCTGTCACCATGGGAAGGGCCCCAAGCGATGCCTGCTGCGCAAGCCCTAGTTCGAAGGCCTTACGTGCGCTCATAAGTTCTAGAGATTTTTGAGCCGGGTCCCTCTCAAATTTTGAAAGTGTCAAATAGGCCACCCCTAGCTTGATCCAAATATCACTCTCAAGGTCCTTTGGGCAGTCCCAGACGCCCTGTAAGCTTTGAGCAACCGACCTTCCTAAACCGGCATCAACCAGGGACTCTTGATCACGTCCGTAAAAAGCCTTCATGGTCATGGCAAGGGCGTATCCCCATGCCACAAGATCTTGGGGTTCTTGTGTAATTTTATAGTGCTCTGCCAATAAGTTAACACCCCTTTGGGCACGTGTGAGGGTATGGGGGAATATCTGCCCATGATACGCACTCTCGTAAAAAACGTGCTGCAGATACGTTGCCGCAATTACAGGAACATCTGGCACAGAGAATTCATGCCCTAAAGCTATATACGCATCATAATGGGTGATGGCTTTATCAAGGTAGTTTAGACTTTCCTGTCGTGAGCCACTCAAGAAGCCTGACTGTGCACATGTGTGTGCTACCTTGATCAACAGATCTGGCGTCTTTAACGAGGCTGATCCTTCTTTTAAAAGATCCTCATAATGTTGGCATGCAAAATTTAAGTAGGATTGCTTAACTTCCCATGGGGCAGCGTCGGCCGCCGCAAGTTCATGGCAAATCGCCGCCATAATTTTAGATTCTGCGTTCGGGATAAAGCCCTTTTGAAAGGCGCGCTCAAATAAACAAGAAGCTGTTTGTGTGACGGCAGAGCGCAGCGACGGTTCTGCGGCGGTGCCCGCGACCTGTGCCAAGGCCAAGGCTGTCTCGTAATCATCCGTCTGCGTGGTGCTGACGTCGCATAATCGTTTTGATAGCCACGTGAGATGGTCAGTGAGTAATGGCCCACTCGTGTAATGGGCGGAGGAGCCTGCCACGCAGTCGGCCTCTTTCAACAAATCAGGAGATGTTCCCAAAGCTGGTAAACAGGGAAACAAAAAAACAGAAGAAATACCAGCAAATAAGAGTTTTTTTATCATAATCCTATGTCGATGTTAAATCTTAGCCTTTTATAGAAAGCAGGATTTTTTTTGTCAACGTCATTACGTAACCATATAAAAAAAAGAAGGAAACCGTTAAAAAAACACTTCCCTTCTTTAAAAGAGTTTTACTGTCCTTTACTTTCTAGAACCGCTTGTACGAGGGCGAGGTCTTGGTAAAAATTGTTCGTTAGCCCTTTATTCAGCCGAAGTGCATGTTGGTAGGCATCAAAGGCTTCCAGGTATCCCTTGTAGAACGGCTTGGAGTAAAACGGGTATGATTCTGCCAACCTTTTTTTGATATCGGCAATGACGCAGTAGAAGTACGATGTTGGGGGTTGCTCTCGAAACAAAGCGGCGCTCGCGCGTTCTAGGGCCCTTGTGTAATACGCTCTTTTTTGCCCAGGGTCTCTTGAACAATCACCTGCTCGCACATATGACTCAATGCCACTGCAAGATATTGGCTCAATCCCAGCATTGACGGCATGGTCGCACCAAAGTCCATGGTTTTGATAAAAGTGTGCCTTCTGCTCGGGGATGCTATTGTCCGCCAAGTACCGGGTCGCTTTTTGCACAATTCCATAAAAGTGAATGAGGGATTCAGGGTGTGTTTGGTACAATTTTTCCAATTGGGACACACCTACAAAAATTTTATTCTGACAAGATTTGTAAAATCCGATCTCAATGTAGGCACTACCAACATCCAAAAGCGCGGTGTGTGAGAGTTGAGTATTCCCTGTAAAAAACGTCCCATAGACTTTCAAGGCCTCTTGGGCGTAATAGTCCTTATAATTCACGTCTTGAGAGAGCACGAACGCTGTCATGTTTGCAAACCCTGCATCGAGCAGATCCGCCTCGTTGATACCGGTATTTCGCGACGAGAAGCCCTCAAAAGCGGCTTTGTATTTTGCACTAGCACGCGCTGCGCAATGAAGCTGTTGATCTGGGTTTCCTTGCGAGCGCTTTAAAACCTCCACATAGGCTTTTCCAGTGTCACGGTAAGACACAGGCATGAGATTTTGAAGAGCCTCTTGCGCTTTATCAAACCAAAGGGCCGACTTATGGTAGACATCTCTTTTTTCCTCTTCTGGGCAAATAGAGGCGTAATCAAACTGAATGCGGGCGCCTCGAAGATACACCTCTGGGTCTCTGTTATCTTGAAGTAAAAAGGACGCTTGAGAATTTTGTGACGCTTTTTTTAGATAATAGTGTCTTTGGGCCTCATCATCCAAAAGAGAGGCATAATAGGACGCAATAATGGAAATGGCCTCAAATGAAAGATAAGTGTCAGGGTGTGGCTCAGTCACATCAATTTTGAAAAATGCATACGCTCTTTGAAGCCTTTGTTTCTTTGCCTCACCTGCCTCATACTCTGAAACCTTCATGTCCAGTACGGCAAGATCTCTTTTCATTTCACGAGTTAAGGCGTCATGTATTGCTGTCTGCGCGCCGTAAGCTTTGTCACAAAAGCCAGCGGCGATTTTGTAAATTCTTACTTTTTTGTGCGCCGGAGCTTGACGAGCCGCTCTTAACATAGCTTGAGCATATCCCGCATAGGCCTTGGCTGTTTTTTCAGAGGAACATTTTAGATTTCCGTCCATGGCCTCAACGAATTGATCCATGTGATCTGACTTTAAAAGATGCTCTTCAACAATTGATGCACAAAGGAGGTGGGCACTTGCTTTTTCTAAATAAAAACTCTCTGTTTTTACGTAGTCAGCGTCGCTCTCCAGTGAGGTGAGCGTCTCCAGGCTTTTATGGGCGTAAAAGAGCTTTTCTTGGGGCTTTTTCAGATATTGAGCAAGGGTAAGGGAAGCTGTTGCCAGTTTCTTTTTCACATCGCCGCTTAGTGAGGGTTCTTTCTTCAAAGCTTCTGCGTAACACTGGTAAATTCTAAGATATGCGTCTAAAAATTTTGCGGATCCTTCTTCTAAATGTCTTGAAAGTCCATAAAAGCTTTCGGCCGCCGCACATAAATCATATGCACTTATTTTGACAAGAGGAATCTTGGCAAATAAATCTTCCCAGCGATTGGTATTTTTTGTATACCCCTCAAGACTGTCAAGACACCCGGCGCTCACACCGAGCTCTAACATACTGATTGAGGGCAAATAGACGCTTTTTTGAGAGGTTCTATGTCGAGGACCCGACGACGTGCCTTCGCTTGGTTCTATGCGCGGATCAGGTAAAAGGGCTTGGGACGTCGCCCTTTTTTCCTCCTGGAATGATGGAAGCCAAGCCTCCTTGAGTCCACTGAGTGACGGCGTGTATGTTTCCAGCTGAGGTTGACGTTTTGATGCAGGGCTTTCCAAAAATGAGGCTTTTACAAGCTCATCAAAGGGCGAAAGAGCTTGAACAACAGAAGGGCTTTGTGCCGCAATCGACACAGAAACTTGAGGGACTAAGCGATCTTCGCAGCCTGGGATCTGAGAAATGACACTCTGAAATCCGGGAAGGAACACAGGCTGGCCTGTAAAATGCGGCTGAGAACTTTGAAAACCAAACCCCTCATGCTGCTGACCAATAGCGATGTTCACGACAATGGGAGATTGCCTGCCGGAATGGATGACGATTTTTGTTCGGTCATCATCAGGCATGCGGGAAGCTAGCAAGGCGCCGTGGCCCATAAGCAAAGAAATGAATGCCACGAAATTAGACGGCCTATTTACATTAAACATATATTGGTCTCAAACAAAAAATAATGAGAACACATATCTTAGGTAGAAAATTAATTCAATGGAAATTGACAAAAAATGCACATCGTTTTTTATGACACATTCCCATGTTTGGCAGTCACTTGTTTACTTTAGAGTTCAAAATCCTGAACTTTTTATCTGAAGTCCCACGGCAAACACGGGCGCACTCGCCCGTGTTTGCTATCAGGGACAGGAGATCACGAGCTTTTGCGGCGGTCCTGCAAGAAGCGCCGTACCCTTGCCAGTCACGTGGACTCTTTTAGAGACTCCCAAAAGCTTTTGATCTTTTTCAAGAAGGAGTCGCACTCGGGGCTATTGGCCTCCTTTGCGCTAATCTTCGCAAACTCTTCCATCAGTTCTTTTTGGCGTTTGGTCAGTTTCACAGGGGTTTCTACTTTTGCATGAAGATAAAGATCTCCCCGGGTGGAACGCCTGAGAACGCTCATCCCCTTTCCCTTAAGGCGGAAAGGTTTACCCGTTTGGGTGCCTTCTGGGATGGAAACCTTGGCCCGCCCACCTTCTATGGTGGGCACTTCAATTTCGCCGCCCAAGGTCGCCGTGGCCATGGGGATGGGCACTTCGCAGTGAAGCGTTGCCCCTTCTCTTGTGAAAACAGGATGGGGTTTGACCATCACAAACACGTAAAGGTCCCCAGTGGCGCCCCCTCGAAGTCCTGACTCGCCCTCTCCAGACAAACGTATCCGCGAGCCGTCTTCGATACCAGCCGGCACCGAGACAGTCAGGTTTTTGTCCGTGGACACCCGCCCTTGTCCCCGACAGGTCTTACAGGGTTTTTCAATGGTCTGCCCTGCTCCGTTACACTGATAACAAGTACGCTCGAGGGTAAAAAAGCCTTGACGCGTGCGGATCATGCCGCTTCCTTGACAGACAGTACAGGATTTGACACCCGTTCCTTTTTCCGCGCCGCTTCCAGCACATGTCCCACAGCCCTTGAGAGTTGACACCTTAATTTTGGCGTTATAGCCCTGGAAGGCTTGCTCGAGAGTTATGGCCAAATCATAACGAATATCAGCGCCGTCCACACCGGCAGTGGCTCTGCGACCACGACCAGCCGCGCCGCCCATGAAATCACCAAAAACCTCTTCAAAGATATCGGAAAAGCCGCCAGCACCGCGCCCGCCACCAAAACCGTACGCACCAGCGCCAGCGCCGCCCCCACCACCTCCCATGGAGGGATCAAAGGCCGCGTGTCCAAATCGGTCATAAGCCGCACGTTTTTCTTTGTCTTTTAAAACCTCGTACGCTTCGTTCAGTTCTTTAAACTTTGCCTCAGCCGTTTTGTCATCTTTGTTACGATCAGGATGGTATTGCATGGCAAGCTTACGATAGGCCTTTTTCAAGGTGTCATCGTCTGCGCCCTTGGCAACTCCTAGGATTTCGTAATAATCACGCTTTGACATTTTTTCTCTCAATAACTAGCAAAATCCCCGGGAGAAATTTTTCCCGGGGATTTTAAGATCATTCCTTAGGCCTTCTTGTGAGCATCACCCGGGACATCCTCAAATTCGGCGTCCATCACTTCCCCTTCCATGGGACGGTCGGGATTGCTTTCTTGAGGTTGCTCGGCGCCAGCACCCGCATCTTGAGAAGCCTTATACATGGCCTCACCCATTTTCATGGAGGCTTGCATCAGGGCTTGAGTCTTTTCCTGAATAAGGGCCACGTCTTCACCTTTGAGAGCTTCTTGAAGAGCTTTAAGAGCCTCTTCAATGGCCTCTTTATCGGTGGGCGTCACTTTATCGCCGTGCTCACTCAGGTTTTTCTGAGTACTGTGCACAAGGCTTTCCCCGTGGTTCTTCGCGTCCACAAGCTCACGCCTTTTTTTGTCTTCCTCGGCGTGCATCTCGGCGTCCTTGACCATTTGCTGGATATCCGCGTCGGAAAGGCCACCAGAGGCTTGAATGCGAATTTGTTGCTCTTTACCCGTCGCCTTATCCTTAGCCGACACGTTCACAAGACCGTTGGCGTCGATGTCAAAGGTCACCTCGATTTGAGGCATACCGCGCGGTGCAGGGGGAATGCCCATCAAATCAAATTGACCCAAAAGCTTGTTATCAGCCGCCATTTCACGTTCGCCCTGGAAGACACGAATCGTCACCGCCGATTGATTGTCATCGGCCGTTGAAAAGACTTGGCTCTTCTTCGTGGGGATAGTGGTGTTGCGGTCAATAAGCCTTGTAAAGACCCCACCTAGCGTCTCGATGCCTAAGGAAAGAGGCGTCACGTCAAGGAGCAACACGTCTTTGACGTCGCCGCGCAAAACACCGCCCTGAATCGCAGCTCCAATGGCCACAACTTCGTCGGGGTTCACCCCGCGGTGCGGCTCACGTCCAAAGAAGGTTTGAACGGCTTCGATGACCTTGGGCATACGGGTCATCCCGCCCACCAAGATCACCTCTTGGATGTCGCTGGCATTCAGGCCCGCGTCCTTAAGCGCCTTACGGCAAGGCTCGATGGTCCGATTAATGAGATCCTCGACCAAGGTTTCAAGCTTTGCACGAGTCAGTTTAATATTTAAGTGCTTGGGTCCTGACGCGTCGGCCGTGATAAAGGGCAAGTTGACTTCTGTCTGGGTTGAGCTGGAAAGCTCGATCTTTGCCTTTTCAGCCGCCTCCTTCAAACGCTGGAGGGCAAGGCGGTCCTTACGCAAATCAACGCCTTGTTCCTTTTGGAACTCGTCTGCCAAAAAGTCGATGATTTTCATGTCAAAGTCTTCACCGCCAAGGAACGTATCCCCGTTGGTAGATTTCACCTCAAACACGCCGTCGCCAATTTCCAAAATGGACACGTCAAAGGTACCACCACCCAGGTCGTAAACTGCAACGATTCCCGATCCTTTTTTCTCAAGACCGTAGGCAAGGGCAGCAGCTGTGGGCTCGTTGATAATGCGAAGCACTTCAAGACCTGCGATTTTACCAGCGTCTTTGGTCGCTTGGCGCTGGGCATCGTTAAAGTAAGCAGGCACCGTGATCACGGCCTGGGTTACTTTTTCGCCCAAATAACTCTCAGCAGTTTCCTTCATTTTTTGAAGGATAAAGGCACTCACTTGACTGGGGCTGTAGGTTTCATCGTGGGCCGACACCCAGGCGTCTCCTGCACTGGAGGGCACAATTTTATACGGCACAAGACCCATGTCTTTTTTTGTCAATGGATCGTCAAAACGACGTCCAATGAGTCGTTTAATGGCAAAAAGGGTATTTTCGGGGTTTGTCACCGCCTGACGCTTTGCGGACTGTCCGACCAGTCTTTCTCCACTTGGGGTAAAGGCCACCATGGAAGGCGTTGTGCGAACACCTTCTGCGTTTTCAATCACCTTTGCCTGAGAACCTTCCATTACGGCCACGCACGAGTTCGTGGTGCCGAGATCGATACCGATCACTTTACTCATGATATACTCCTTAATCCTAGCAAGCTTTAACGGCCCCAGTTGGGCACACGTTAAATCCCCCAAAGACGACTTGACGTCGTCAGAGGCAAAGACCCTTCTTTCCCTCTAAATGCTATTCTATACGAAAGGGGAACCTTTTTTCAAGAAAAGAGATCACTCTTCAACTTCGCCTTGGGGGCGACACTAAGAAACTGAGTATAAACGACAAACCCGACCAAGCGCCTGATGAAGGTAGGACATAGTTGCCTCACTGTCAGGACTTTCCTCTTCATGCCAGGTCCTAAGACTTAAGAGGTAAACACCAAGACAAGCCTTGGTAAAAAGAGGAGGATAACTCTTATGCTCACCGACAAGGGACAACAGAGCTGCCATTTCGTTTTCAAGCAAACATAAAAAGGTCACACCCTCCAAAGGATGACGTTCGAAGTAAGACAGAATTTGCCTGGAAGCTTCTTTGTAAGGAGCCAATAAGTCAAATCGCGCCATCATAACCTCGAACAGCCTTCCTTGTAAGGCCTCCTCCCCTTCAAAGTTAAAAGGTGTTTGGGTAAGAGCGGCACTGATACAAGCTGAAAAGGCTTTTAGCACGTCTTCTTTTGTCTCGAAAACACGCACAACTTCTTGAGAAGTCACATTTTCTTCCACTAGATCAGCTAGGGAAAATGCGTCCCATCCTTTTGTGGCAATAAGCCCCAACGCTTTGTGTAAGAGAGGATGGCTATCGTGCATGGGTGTATTCTTCCTCCATGGCGCGGGCCCGCCTAAAGGCCGCCAAAAAAGCTTCTTGAACCAGTGCACCCAGTTGACGGGCTTCCATCACGTTATACCCCGCCTCGGTCATACCGTGGGGGCTCGCAACCTCTTGAGCCAGGGTTGACACTTCTTTAGGAGACTTCTCTAAAAATTTGGCCGTGGCAATAAACATCTCACGCGAAAGGGCGTTGGCTTCATGCGTCTCAACCCCTAGGTTCTGTGAAGCCCGTGCAAACGCTTCTATGACTTTAAACAAAAACCCTGGACCACATCCCACTAAGGGGGTGCGTTGATCTAAGGCTTCTTCGTCGGGCACAAAGATGGCTTTACCAAGCCCGCCAAATACCTTCTCTATCTGACGCCGTACATGGGGCGACAGCATTGTAAGGCCGCAATAAAGGCTCTGGCCCACACCCGCTGCCACAGGCAGATTTGGCATCACACGCACCAGGGTCGCCTCGTCTCCCAAAACACGGCCATAGAACGCAAGAGGAAGCGCTGCGACCACCGTTAAAAAAATGCTGCCATCTTTCATGAATTTTCTGTAGAGGGGCAGTACGCTTTCTATCATAGCCGGCTTGAGAGCGCATACAATCATTTGCGGCGCATTTTCTATCTGAGAGGGGTGAGCAAAGTACTGAACACGAGGATCATCCAAAAAGGGGACGACCCTTTCTTTATTGGGCGTCACGACTACAAAGGGACCAGGAAGCGCCTCATCAGAGCACCATCCCCTTAGAAGAGAGGATCCCATGTTGCCGCATCCAATCAGGAGCAAAGCTTCGGCCATAATCTTTACGCCTCTCCTAGTGTATCAAGTAAAGCAATCTCTACAGCCTCCGCCGCGCACTTTTCCCCTAAAATGGTGAATTGAAAGGCGGGGTAAAAGCGTTCACACTCCCCCAAAGAAAAGTCAAGCAGTTCTTCTAAAAAGACACCCCTGATAGCTGTTTGGCCCGTCAGCAGGTAGGCGTATCGGTAGGCAGGGGTCAAACTTCCTTCAGCAAGCTCAAAATGACCAAAGGCAAGTCTTTGGTTAATAAGGCCCATTAAACGCATGGCTTCATCTGAGCGGGTGGCTGCGATTTGCATATCCAGAGACACGAAAAGTTGCAACACATTGACTTCTTCTTGCCAAAAAAATGAGACATGGTACTCACACCACCTTCCTGGCACCTCCACAAGCAACTCATCAAACCCAGCGCGGTGGTATGACCACTCCTGGGCGGCCATGAATTCTTCAACTTCATCCAGCGGATTGAAACGTGTTTGTTTTTTACCGACAAGGACATTAGAGGACATTATAAACCTTAATTTATGGATACATTTTTGGCATCCTAGCACTTTTTATAGCCTGACTCAAAGACAGTGCATTATTTTTATACAGCATCGCGACGCCATCAAATCCCTTACACTAAAATGTTTAAAAATTAACAAACGAAAAAATATATTTTTAATTTACCTTTGAAAGGAAAGTAAAAATAAAAAAATGCAATTATTGTTCAAAAAAAGCATCTCTCGAGATGATATATTTTTATTGTTGGATCACACGTTTCTTAAAGGGAGACAATGATGAAATATCGTATATCAGCCTTTTCTTTAGCACTGCTCTTATCGTCAGCTGTGACCTTGTTCAGCCCAAGTATGACCATGGCAGGTGACGTCGAGGGAACAAAAGTCGTAGATTCATCAACCACATCAACTGATATGTCCGATCACCAAGACGCAGCCGCCACTGCTGCCGCCACCCAAAGCAATGATAGCGGTAATCCCGGCAGCATGGACGCCAAAGATGTCAAAGACGAAGCCGCCGCACCTGCCGCCACCCAAAGCGATGACAGCGCCAATGCTGGCAGCAAGGACGCCAAAGACGTCAAAGACGAAGCCGCCGCACCTGTCGCCACCCAAAGTGATGACGCTCTAAGTACAGGTGCCACCTCATCAGACAAAGATGAGGGGATGTCCCACGAAAACATGGCAGGCACACACCATGAATCTAAATCAGAGTCCAAGACTCATATGAAACACAAATAAAGAGCAGACTCTCTGAGTCAGAGGCCACACACCACATCTTGTTTCATAAAGTATGGTGTGTGGTCTTTTTGTTTCACAAATAATGCTTTCTCCACAACAGAGCGATGATTGCTCAATCTTTTTAAATGTAAAATTGACTTACAATCAAAACAGTGATATTTTCCCTGCGTTGAACTACAAAAACGTTATTTTAATACTAACTTACTCATTCGAAAGGATTTCGAAATGTTAAAAAAGTCAATTTTCTCTCTAGTCTGCGGCGTTTTAGCCCTTTCTACCATGGGATGTGAGGACAAAAAAGCTCAACCAGATCAACACCACGACGCAGCCCCTCAAAACCCCGCTCCTGCCGCCTTGCCCGCTGACTTCGACGCCGACAAGTACCTCAAATTAAACCCAGATGTGGACGCACATTACGGCCATCTGCCAGCTCAAGAACGCCAAGAGGCCGCAAAGAACCACTATCTTAACCACGGTATAGCCGAGAATAGAAACTTTAAGTAAGACCCCTTTTTGGCAGGCTGAAAATGCCTGCCAATTTATTGATATATTTTCTCCATTAACTTTGAGACTCTTTGCATGGGGTGCAGAACCTCTATACTCCAATACCTTCTCGCAAGGTAAAGAATCGTGTAAGATAGGGTTTTCTTGTGCGTATTAAGCCACGTGACCACAAAGGAGCGCTTCTCTAGAAATGGCAAAGATCGATCCCAAAACCTCTGCTGAGCCTTGGCGACATCCTGAAATTGCTCCCTATATTCGTATTGACCATGTCTCAAAGGATTTTGACGGAATCCCTGCCTTAAACAACGTTTCTCTTTCAGTCTACAAAGGCGAACTTTTTTCCCTTCTTGGCGCCTCAGGGTGCGGTAAAACAACCTTACTACGGCTTTTGGCTGGGTTTGAAACCGCTTCATCCGGACGTGTCTTCATCGACGGCGTCGACATGACTCTGATCCCTCCATACGAACGCCCCGTTAACATGATGTTTCAATCCTACGCTCTTTTTCCCCATATGACTGTCGAGCAAAACGTGGCCTTTGGCCTCAAGCAAGACGGCTTTCAAAAGAGCATCATCAAAAAACGCGTAGAAAACATGCTTGAGATGGTCGGCATGGAAAAGTATCTTAAAAGACGCCCTGCACAACTTTCTGGGGGCCAGCGCCAGCGTGTGGCGTTGGCGCGCAGTCTTGTGAAGCAACCAAAACTTCTTCTCCTTGACGAGCCCTTAGGCGCCCTTGATCGGCAGCTTCGAGAAAAAGCACAATTCGAGATTGTAAATATTCAAGAAACCCTTGGCGTGACTTTTATCATGGTGACCCACGATCAAGAAGAAGCCATGACCATGTCCACGCGCGTATGCGTCATGGAGGAAGGGCGCGTGCGCCAAGTTGGGACCCCGACTGAAGTCTATGAATATCCTAACTCCCGTATGGTGGCAGATTTTCTTGGCGAGATGAATATTTTCGAGGGGATCATTATTGAAGAAGAAACCTCCATGACCCTGGTTAAGTGCCCTGGGATTGAAAGTGATTTTTATATCTCCCACGCTGTTGAAGCCCCCGTGGGTGCGTCTGTGGCCGTTGCCATTCGTCCCGAAAAAGTCATGGTGTCCAAAGAACCACATCCCGTGGGACGCAACTGTGTCCGAGGCATTGTTGATGATATCGCTTACCTTGGGGACGTTTCCATTTACCACGTTATTTTGCCTTCAGGTCTTAAAGTGCTCGCGTGTATGACAAATCAAGTTCGTCTGGCAGAACGCCCCATTAACTGGGAAGACGAGGTGTATCTTTATTGGCGCCCTGAAAACGGCGTGATTCTCACAGCATGAGACAGATGCCATGATGCCCCGAAAAGCCTCATTTTCTTGGCCCACCTGGGCAAAGACCCTAGTAAACGTACTTCACTTGCGCCAGTTTTTTGGCAAAGCCAGTGTCATCGCCCTTCCCTACGGCTGGCACATCGTTTTTTTCCTGATACCTTTTTGCCTTGTCTTAAAAATCTCTTTTTCAGAAAGTATCATCGGGGCCCCTCCTTACTCAGATATTGTGAGCTGGGTAAGTAACACCTCTTTAAATATTCGTCTTAACCTTGAAAATTATGCCTTTTTGATAGAGGATACCCTTTACCTGGATGCCTATCTTGAATCTCTCCGGGTATCAGGGCTTGCAACCCTCGTTAGCCTGTGCCTTGCCTATCCCATCGCCTATAACATTGCCAAAGCCACGCCCAAAATGCGCGTCGTATTTCTTTGTTTGATCATCTTACCTTTTTGGACGTCTTTTCTGATTCGCGTTTACGCCTGGATGGGGATTCTAAGCCCGCAAGGTCTCATCAATTCATTTCTTAAGTGGACGGGTCTTATCGACAACCCCTTACCTCTTCTTCATAACGATTTTGCGGTCTGCCTTGGCATTGTCTACTCCTATTTGCCCTTCATGATTCTACCCCTTTATGTGGCCCTTGAGAAAATTGACCCGTCCCTTTTAGAAGCGGCCCATGATCTGGGGTGCAAGCCTTTGAAGAGTTTTTTCAAGGTGACCCTTCCCTTGTCCTTAAGGGGCGCTGTTGCCGGCAGCATGCTCGTCTTTATTCCTGGGGTGGGCGAATACATCATCCCCGAGCTTCTTGGGGGACCCGACAGCATCATGATTGGTAAAATCCTGTGGGGCGAGTTTTTTACCAACCGTGATTGGCCCCTTGCGTGCGCCCTTGCCATGGCCCTTTTGGTATTGCTCGTCCTGCCCATTACCATTTTCCAAAAGCTTCTTTCTGGGCAGACAGAAGGATAAGCCCCATGAGACAAAAACGTTCATTTTTTTCCCTGTCCACCATGATTTTTGGGTATGCCTTTTTGTACCTGCCCATCGTCACCCTTATTGCCTACTCCTTTAACGCGGGATCCCACGTAACCGTTTGGGAAGGGTTTTCGACAAAATGGTACAAAGCTCTTGCCCATAATGACGCAATTATGGACGCCACGTGGCTTAGCCTTCGCATCGCCTTTTGCGCGGCGACTTTTTCCGTTGTGATTGGCGTTGTGGGTGGCTTTGTGCTGGCGCGCTATCGCCGATTTAAGGGGCGCACGTTTCTTAATAGCCTTGTCACCGCCCCCCTTGTGATGCCTGACGTTATGACAGGTCTTGCTCTTTTGCTCATGTTTGTTTTCATGGCACGCGAGCTTGAGTGGCCTCTCACGCGAGGCGGCGTCACCATTGCCTTGGGACATATCACCATCTCCATTGCCTACGTCCTGGTCATTGTGCGCACAAGGCTTCTTGAAATAGATCATCACATCGAAGAAGCAGCCCTCGACTTGGGGGCCCGGCCTCTCAAAGTCTTTATGATGATCACCTTGCCTGTCATTTCACCCTCCATTGCGGCCGGGTGGCTGCTTGCCTTTACCTTATCTTTGGATGATGTGATCCTCGCAAGCTTTCTTTCGGGCCCCGGCTCAACGACCTTGCCCATGCTGATTTTTTCCAGTGTCCGCTTTGGCGTCAGCCCAGAAATTAATGCCCTTGCCTCTCTAATTGTTTGCTTGGTCGCCATGGGTGTGCTCATATCAGGTATGGTCATGTACCGACGACTACGGCTCAAAAAAGAAAAGTCATAGACTAAAAGGAGAATACCCCATGTCAGCAATAAAGAAACCCTATGTCATTGTGCTGGGTAATGAAAAGGGAGGCACAGGAAAATCGACTTTGTCCATGCATTTAATCACGTATCTGACACGCCTTGGCTGCAAGGTTGGCAGTATCGACGTGGACGCCCATCAAGGCAGTTTGACGCGCTACTTGGAAAATCGTTTTCAAACGATTCAAACACAAAAATTTAATTTTCCCATGCCCGACCACCACCCCATTTTGCGCAGCCAAGAAAGCGTACGCGAGGCGGCCGAAGCCGATGAAAAACAACGCCTTCTCGACTGTATGGCCGCCCTTACGGATAAAGATTTCGTTGTGATTGATACACCAGGAAGCGACTCATCTTTATCCCGTATTGCACACGCCCAGGCAGATACGCTGATCACGCCCCTGAACGATAGCTTTGTGGATTTGGACGTCCTGGCCCGCGTTTGCTCGCAAACGGGCGCGATCCTTCGCCCCAGCAGCTACGCCGAAATGGTGTGGGAGCAAAAGAAGATTCAAGCCATGCAAGGACGTAACGGCTTTGATTGGGTTGTGGTCAGAAACCGCCTGAGCAGTATCAACGCCCGCAACAAAGAAGATATGTTGAGTACACTAGAAAAGCTTGCCCAGCGTGTGCGTTTTAGAACGGCGCCCGGCTTTGGAGAGCGCGTAATTTTCAGAGAGCTTTTCTTGTCAGGCATGACGCTTCTAGACCTGCCAGACGCGGGCGTTCCATTAACACTCTCCCATGTGGCTGCCCGTCAAGAGCTGATCGAGCTTTTGAAAGTTCTCAAACTGCCGCGCTTAAACGAGCAGCTTGAAACCCAAGAAGCCGCCTGAAAGGAAGGCGGCTAAGATCGCCGACAAAATAAAAAAGCCCGCAGACACCTGCGGGCTTTTTTGTGAGATTGATTAAATACTTACTCAAGAAGCGAGATAAGGGAATAACTCATCATGACCCCTTGTGTTAGAAAAAAGGATAACGGCAACTCTTGCTGAGACGTCTCGTCTAAGGCTTCTCCTTCAAGAAAAACAATCTGCTTTGCAGCCTCCATAAAAGTTCTACTGTTCTTTGAAGGCGGTGTTTCAAGGCGCAGGCGTTCTATATTTTCCTGGGAAAAGGCTGCCATAATGCGTCCCAACTCTGCTGGCTGGTAGACATACGAGTTCTCTTCATACTCTCCTTGATCCACGCGCTGGATACACCCGAGCCCCTGCCACCGCAGCAAACTTTCTGTCGTGACGAAAAGAAGTGTCAGATCTTTTTTTTCTTCCCAAGTCACGGTTTCCTTATGACCTGCGTAAACTTTGCAGTGCCCACTGTAGACTTGATTGAAGCGCGCTTGGGTCAGAGGATAAAACGCCGTATCTTCTTGATTGGCAAGGGTATCAACATCACCTAATAAGTCAGTAAGCGAGGTGATCTGCACATAAATTTTCTTGCCCACCCTCACTCTTTGGGTTGTTTGACCCAGTACTGAATCTTTTATTAGCTGAGTCACCATGGGCCCGGCGCTAGGGCGGTTTTTGGCGTGTTCGTCGTCTTCAGACGCACTTGCCTTCACCGGAAGCATACTTAGTGTCAAAGTGATCGCCAGCACTTTGATGTAAAAGCTTTTCATTTTCATCTTAATCCTTTAGTTCCCTATCATGCCCTTATTCAGAGGGTGAAGTTTCGGCCTCTGCGCCTTCGGCGTCGCTGGCCTGCCCTTCCGCAGCTCCAGCGCCTGCCTCAGGTGACGTTTTGCCTCCAAGGAAACTTCCCATTTTCTGGCTCATGTTAGGGCCCATCACTTTGGTGGCAGCGTCCATGCCTTTTTCTTTGGCCACGCCCGCAAGGTCAGACAATCCTTGAGAGGCTTTTCTCGCGCCCGAGGATAATGCTGATTGGACAGATTTACCAGCACCACTCCCAAGAAAACTTGTCATCTTTTGATTCAGTGCGGGACTCAGCGATGCCATGGCCTTGTCGGCCCCCTTAGACACAAGGGAGCCTGCCATACCTGCCGCTTTATCTCCAATGGCACCACCAAGGGCCGAGCTGGCTGTTTTGCCTAAAACCGATGATAGTGTTGAACTTTCGCCGCTTGGTTTACTTGGAGTACTTTCTGCAACGCTTGACATACCACCTGCGCTCATTTTACCCAATGCAGCGCCTGCACCTTTAGACACTAAACTCCCTGCCATGGCGCCTGCTTTTTCACCAAAAGCACCCCCAACCACACTGCTGGCAGCTTTTCCTAGAAGACCACTCAAACTGCTACTCGAAGATGCAGTCATGGCACTTCCCGCCGCACCTTCTGCTTCTGAGGCCACTCCTTCTGCGGCACCTTCCGCCACACCTGCTGCTTCTGAGGCTGCTCCTTCTGCGGCACCTTCCGCCGCACCTGCCACTTCTGAGGCTGCTCCTTCTGCGGCACCTTCCGCCGCACCTGCCACTTCTGAGGCTGCTCCTTCTGCGGCACCTTCCGCCGCCCCTGCTGCTTCTGAGGCTGCTCCTTCTGCGGCACCTTCCGCCGCCCCCGCAGCACCCCCTGCTGCGCCCATGGCTGCCCCAAGAGCGCCCATGGCTCCCCCACCACCCCCCGTTCCCATTTTTTGAGCATCAAGAGAAGCGTTCATGGTGGCAATGTTCATGTGTTCATTCATGAGCATACTGGCATAGGTCGTGCGCAGGGTTTGACGTTCCGACGCTTGCTCGGCCAGCCTTTCTTGTAGCGCCATATACCTTTGGTACGCAGCCTGAGCTGTGGGCGCGGCCACTTTTGTTTCAGGTGGCACAACGGCGCCGCCCGCGATAGCCCCATTGGCTGAGGTTTGCAGAGACGTCATGGTCGCATTGCCCGCAGCCGTTGCGCTTGCTCCCGCCGCACTGGCGGTTGCCGCCATGCTGGCTGTTCCCCCCTGATACGCATTTCCTATTTGTGTTTGATCTGTCGCAGCTGTTTGCGTTGCCGATGCTAAGGACGACGATTTATCGGCGTCTCCCATGGCTTTTTTGGCGGCACCTTCTGCCGTTTTTGCGGCCATTCTTGCCGCATTGGCTGCAACCATGGCAGCGGCTTCACCCGTCCGAAGGGCGATATCAGCCAAAGCACTGGCCAGATCTGTGCCGCCTTCTGCGCCCTCTGCTTCTTCGACACCGCTCATGGCGCTTTCTGCGTCTGTGGCAGCTTCCCCGGCCTCACTAGCAGCACCTTCCGCAGCCCCCGCAGCTTCCCCGGCCTCACTAGCAGCACCTTCCGCAGCCCCCGCAGCTTCCCCGGCCTCACTGGCAGCACCTTCCGCAGCCCCCGCAGCTTCCCCGGCCTCGCTAGCAGCACCTTCCGCAGCCCCCGCAGCTTCCCCGGCCTCACTGGCAGCACCTTCCGCAGCCCCCGCAGCTTCCCCGGCCTCACTGGCAGCACCTTCCGCAGCCCCCGCAGCTTCCCCGGCCTCACTAGCAGCACCTTCCGCAGCCCCCGCAGCTTCCCCGGCCCCACTGGCAGCACCTGATCCCGAAAAACTAGAGGACAGACGACCAGCAGCGGCAGAGGCCGCTTTCCCAGCGACACTTGCCGCGTGGCCTGCCACATTTAAAAGAGAGCTAGCAGCGTGGGTCGCAAGCCTTCCAGCAGCCCCTTCAAGACTGGATGCCAGGTGATCAGCTGCACCCGACGCCATTTTGCTGGCCGCGTCCCGCATCCCCGCGGGAAGACCACTTGTGGCACTTGCCGCCATTTTTCCTGCGGAACTTTTCATACCGGAGGTCAATTGGCTCGTCAGGCTTGTAGCAGCCTTACCCGCCATCCCTGATAAACTTGTGATGGGAGAAGAAATACCAGAAGAAGGCGCTACCGACTGGGTTGCAGAAGGACCAGCTTCTTCAGCAGCTCCCTCTTCGCCGCCCGCACCGGCTTCTGTCGATTCCCCAGATTCACCAGACTCCTGTGGTGGTACCTCGGTTTCATCTAGCGTCATGGTGATCTTCTCCCCGGGTTTTATTTTATCTCTTCGTGATCCTTCACACCCCAAAACTGATCACGCTTTAGCCATCCTTTGTAGGACTCAAATTGTAGTTTGCACCAAGCGCCTTTACAGGACAAGATGGCACCTTGGGCGCCTGGCTCTAAAACTGCCACCACGGCGCTTTGATGATCCGACGACGCGCGCAAGCTGACATCCTTGCTTGCAGGGGGGATCATGACTGTGCGCCGACCTGAGAGCATGCTTTGATGCACCCACCCTTCCACTCCTTCAATATCTTTAATTTTTCGCCAGGTTTCAAACTCACTGATAATCATGATGGGCAAGCCTGCCCGCACATAGATCCAGTCAAGGGGATATTGTGTGCCAGGACCTCGCCTTAAGTTCACCTGGGCGGAGCGCAAAGAAGCAAACCTGGGAATGGGTAAATGCTCAGACGAAGCAGCGTGGACCACCAGCCCTGTGGTCATGAGTACAACAAGACACCTGAGTAAAACTTTTTTGAGCATCCCTGTGCCTTATGCTTTCTTTTGTATATAAAGCCCTGTTGATCCAAATCCTGCGGCGTCTCTTGTGCCAGCGGCTTCTAGACTTTCAACTTCTTCCCACTCTACCGCGACATGCCGGGCAATGACAAGCTGGGCAATGCGCATACCGGGCTCTACCACGAACTCTTCTTGACCATGATTGATCAAAATGACCTTAAGCTCTCCCCGGTAATCAGCGTCAATGGTGCCTGGCGCATTTAAAACTGTCACCCCGTGCTTAAAGGCAAGGCCTGATCTGCCTCTGACTTGACCTTCAAATCCTGGCGCCAGCGCAATGGCAAATCCGCAAGGAATCAAAGATCTATGTCCAGGCTTCAAAATGACACTTTTTTCGATGGCGGCACACAGATCGTACCCGGCGCTCAGCGCCGTTCCTGGGGTTGGCAAAGGAAGATCTTTTGCATTTTCAAGGCGTTGAATAGAAAAAACGGTCATCATGCTTACTTTCGTTGTCTGGAGCGGTTTAACTGTGATATATACTCCTTTGTGTCTTAACGGAGTTCGTCGTCAAAGGCAAGACAAGGACGCCCCCCTTGGTTTTTGCAACCGTCTTTTTTGGGCATCTGACGGGGTATTTCCCCTCGCGTGCCCTGGGACGGCGTTGGCTTTTTTCGTTGACGTGCCGCCACAGGTAGAGTATCTGTGGGGTAAGTTTTGTCGTACCACCCTTTTGGGAGGTCAATGTTTATTGGAAAAAAGATAGATCAAGATGAGAAAAACCTTTTCCCTAAAAACCGCTGAGGTTGATAAGAAGTGGGTTGTCATTGATGCTGATGGATTGGTCCTGGGGCGTCTTGCATCCGTGGTGGCGAACCGCTTGCGTGGCAAGCATAAGCCAGAATACACCCCTCACATTGACTGTGGTGATAACATCATCATCATCAACGCTGAAAAAGTTGCCCTGACTGGTAACAAGCTCGATGACAAGGTGTACTATTGGCATACAGGCCATCCAGGAGGAATCAAGGAGCGCACAGCAAACGAATTTCTCGTAGGACGTTTCCCTGAGCGTGTGCTTGAAAAAGCCATTCAACGCATGATTCCCCGTGGCCCCCTTGGCCGCCAACAACTTAAAAATCTGCGCATCTACGCCGGAACCGAGCATCCACACGCTGCTCAAACCCCCGAAGTTTTGGATGTTGCAGCCATGAATCCAAAGAATAGAAGGAGCCGCTAGTCATGGGTCTTGATACATTAACGTCCGCTGTGACGCCCGAGGTTGTCCAAGCCAAGCCTCAGATTGATGCCCAAGGCCGTTCCTATGCGACGGGTAAGCGTAAGGATGCCATTGCCCGTGTTTGGATCAAAGCCGGCACAGGCCGCATCACCGTTAACGGTAAAGAAGGCAACCGCTATTTTGGTCGTCCCGTCCTTCAAATGCTCATGAGACAGCCTTTGGTGCATGCAAAGCGCGATACACATTTTGATGTGATCTGCACGGTGCAAGGCGGCGGTCTTTCTGGTCAAGCAGGCGCTGTACGTCACGGCATCAGCAAGGCGCTAACCTATTACGAGCCAGCCCTTCGTGCCGTCCTCAAGAGCGAAGGCTTCTTGACACGTGACAGCCGCGTGGTTGAGCGTAAGAAATACGGTAAGCGTAAAGCCCGTCGTAGCTTCCAGTTCTCTAAGCGTTAGTTTGTTTATAGGGGTTCCCTTCGGGGAGCCCCTGGTTTTGGTGAAGAAACGCTGTTTCTTCTTTTTGTAAAGATTAAAGGAGACGTTCTGTGAAAAGAACTTATCAACCAAGCGTTTTGGTGCGCAAGCGTCGTCATGGTTTTCGTCAACGCATGCAAACAGCCAATGGCCGTCTTGTCTTGGCACGCCGCCGTGCAAAGGGACGCGCGCGTCTTTCTGCGTAAGGAATATATCTCTGCGCCCGCTTCCCACTCTTAAAAAGAGAAAATCCTTTAAGCAAGTCGGCTTAGAGGGGGAAAAGTGGGTTGCAGAGTCTTTTATTTTACAAGGGGTGTCAACTTTTGGTCACTGTGATGACCCTCAGCCCTCTCGTGTTGGCTATACGGTCAGCCGCAAAGTAGGCTCAGCCGTTGTCAGAAACAAAGTAAGGCGAAGACTCCGGGAAGCTGTTTCCGTGGTGCTGCAAGCAGGAGAAAAGCGCTCTTGTGACTATGTCTTGATCGCAAGGCCCGTATCGGCCAAAAAAACATTCTGGGAGCTGGTGGAAGAGTTACGGTGGGCAACAAAACATTTACATCGCCTGATGACACAAAAAACCCCGCTTCAGGAATCGTCCCCTTCTTGATGCTTCTCATCAGCCTCTATCAAAAGCTTTTATCCCCTTTATTGGGGCATCGCTGTCGTTTTTACCCTTCTTGTTCGTCGTACATGCAAGAAGCCTTGCAACAGCACGGCGCCTTAAGGGGGCTTGCCCTTGGTATAAAGCGCCTTTCAAGCTGCCATCCTTGGGGACGCGAGGGATTTGATCCCGTGCCGCCCCATGCCTCTTCACTCGTCCATAACTGCAAAACAAAAAAGGTTCATGATGTCTGACGATAAACGTAATCTCATCATTTTGGTGGTTTTCTCCACCTTGATTCTTTTGGGATGGAACTATCTATTCCCTGTCCCGACTCCTCAACCGGCCAAGGTCGCAGAAGCGACAACTAAAGGGGCAGACGCGCACCTGCCGACGCTGGCACAGCAAGTTCTCCCGCCCCTCACGCGTCAAGAGGCCTTAAGCCAAAACGCGGCGGCGCGTCTTCCTATTAAGGCCCCCCTTGTGAGCGGTTCTTTATCCCTTGTGGGCGCGCGTTTTGATGATGTGACCCTCTCTCACTATCACGAGACCACAGCCAAAGACAGCGCCCTTGTGACACTTCTTTCACCAGAGCGTACGACGCATCCTTACTGGGCAGAATTTGGCTGGCTCTCCCAAGACCGCTCCCTTGCCTTACCGGGTCCCCAAACCAAATGGCAAACAACCGGGACAGCGCTTACACCTGAAACGCCCGTGACCCTAACCTGGGACAACGGACAAGGCCTTCTTTTCGAACGCACCATTGCCGTGGATAAAGATTATCTTTTCACCATCACGGACAAGGTCATCAATCACACAGATCGTGCCTTGGATGTGACGCCTTACGGCCTCATTGCCCGCCAAGGAACGCCCAAGACAGAGGATCTTTTTATCCTGCATGAAGGCCCCATTGGTTACTTGAGCAAATCCCTGGTGGAACTGAAGTACTCAAAACTTCAGGACGTCAAGACCGAGACCTACAAGTCCACCGAAGGATGGATGGGCATCACCGACAAGTATTGGCTCACAGCCCTTGTCCCTGATCAAAAGTCTCCCATGACCGCAAGCTACCGCTATACCGAAACAGGCGGTGTGCCGCTTTACCAAGTGGATTTTACGGGTAAGTCTCTTCCCCTTGCGCCCGGTGCCTCCGCCTCGAACACCGCGCATTTCTTTGCAGGAGCAAAGGTATTGTCCCTTCTTGACGGGTACGAAGCCAAGCTTGGGGTGCCGCACTTTGACCTTGCCGTCGATTTTGGGTGGTACTATCTGATCACAAAGCCGATCTTCCACTTCTTGACCTATATGTATGGTTATTTTGGGAACTTCGGGATCGCGATTTTGGTCTTAACGCTCCTTCTTAAGCTTGCGTTCTTTCCCATCGCCAACAAGCAGTACCGCTCCATGGCCCGTATGCGTGATCTGCAACCGAAGGTCAAAAAGCTTCAAGAGCGTTTTGCCGAAGACAAGATGCGCCTGAACCAGGAAATGATGGAGCTTTACAAAAAGGAAAAGGTGAATCCTGTTTCTGGATGTCTGCCCATGCTGATTCAGATCCCGGTGTTCTTTGCCCTTTACAAGGTCATTTACATCACCATTGAAATGCGTCACGCGCCTTTCTTTGGCTGGATCCATGACCTGTCTGTGCCAGATCCAACGAACCTCTTTACGCTGTTTGGGTTGATCTCTTGGACCCCTCCTAGCTTTATGATGCTGGGTGCGTGGCCCATCTTGATGGGCCTTACCATGTGGGCACAACAAAAACTGAACCCAGCGCCAGCAGACCCTGCGCAAGCCAAGGTCTTTATGATCATGCCCATCGTGTTCACCTTTATTTTGGCGAACTTCCCGGCAGGTCTTGTGATCTATTGGACATGGAGCAATCTTTTGACCATCATGCAACAGGGTGCCATCATGCATCTGTCTTCACAAAAAAATAAGACTGCGAACGTGAATAAGTAAGCATGGTCGACTCTTTTGAACACCCTGAGACTCCTGCCCCTTCTTCTTTGAAGGGGCAGCCTTGCGACTTTGTCACCTCCGTTGTGTCCTTAAAAACCCTTCCCCCCATGAGTCTGCCAGAAATCGCGTTTGCGGGCCGCTCCAACGTGGGGAAGTCTTCTTTGATCAACGCCCTTGTGGGCAGGTCGGGTCTTGCTAGAACCTCTAACACACCGGGTCGTACCCAACAGCTTAACTTTTTTAACTGGGCGGGGCTTCTTTATCTTGTGGATATGCCGGGCTATGGCTATGCCAAGGCGCCCAAAGAAATGGTTGCGGCCTGGACACGTCTTGTGAAGGACTATCTGCGGGGGCGCGTCAGCCTTAAGCGTGTATTTCTTTTGATTGACGCGCGGCACGGTCTTATGAAAAATGATCTAGAAGTCATGAACCTTCTTGACGAATCCGCAGTTTCCTATCAGGTGATCCTGACCAAGATGGACAAGCTGAGCAAAACTCAACAAGAACAAATTTCCCTCAAGGTCAGTGAGGCCATCAGCAAACGGCCGGCGGCCTATCCAAGCCTCATCACGACAAGCTCTCAAAAGGATTGGGGCCTTGACGAGCTACGCGTTCATCTTGAAACCATTTTACGCCCAGAGCTTACTCCCTAACGCAGGCCTACGCTGCGTGGCGGTGACACACACATAATGGTGTTCGTCTGGGGATCAAGCAGCCCCGTCACGACCATGCTTTGCGGTGTGTGACTCCGAATTACAAGACCTGCATTGTGGTCCTTTGACCCGGTAAGTCCCACCTGTGCACTTAAGTGATACCGCATGACGCCGTCTCGGCTTTTTGCGTCCGCGCTTGTTAAGACCCACACACGGTTAAAGGTCTCGATGATTCCTATCACAGGTTTCAAACCTGCCTTTTGCACGGCCTCTGGATCCGTCATGACAAAACACCGCTCTGGAAAAGTTTCCGGCTCCTCGACCGTCAATTCCTCTGCACGCTGAAGGGTTTTCTTAAGGTCAACGAGCAGGCTGTTTGCATTCTTCAAAAGACCTGCATGTGCATAATCCAGTGCAGCAAGTTTTTTTCGCTGGGTTTCCTGCTCTTTCTCAAGATCCGCAGTCTGTTTAGACAACACGCGTATGTCATCTAATAATTTTTGCGCCGAAATGATTATCTTCTGCGCGCCCTCGTTATGATCTTTATCGTCGGAGAGCTTGTCTAACGAATCTTCAAGGAGCATCATCTCTTTTGTTAAAGCAAGGGCATTTGAGGCCATAGGCGTTTTAGCGCGCAGAGTTTGATGGATTGCCTGCCCTTCGTTTAGAAAGGGACGCGATGCCGCCAGCCCCCAACAAATGTCGGCCACACACAAGGATAACAACGACACCCCCATCATTATGCCCGTTAGACGCCTTAATTTTTTCATGCTTTTGCTTCTTTCTAAATTGGCGTCTCACTACTGCATACATAAGTTTATTACTACCCTTCAAAAAAAGAAAAGGATCTTTTCTATAAAAATCATCAAGCCGTAAGAAAAGAATAGAATAGCTTTAAAAATTAACCCTTTATCAATCAATATTAACCAAAAAGATCTTGTTTTTTTTTACCTCTAGGGTATTCTAGTCACAGGTTTGATTCCTATAAACAGTAGCGAGGTCGTTATGTCTGATAAAACATTAACAAGAGCAGAAATAAGCGATTCCATTGCCGCCAAAGTGAACTTGTCCCGTCGGCGCTCCATGGAGCTTTTGGAAGACGCATTGGAGCAAATGTCTCAAGGACTTGAAAATGAAGGACAACTTAAGCTTTCCTCCTTTGGAAGCTTTTCTATTCGCAAAAAAAATAATCGTATTGGGCGCAATCCTAAAACTGGCCAAGAGGTCATGATTGCCCCTCGTCAAGTGATTTCCTTCAGAGCCTCCATGACCCTTAAGGACATGGTGGAAAAAGAAGGAAAGAAATAAGTCTGAGAGATAAAAAAAGGGCCATTTTATGGTCCCTTTTTTTATTCACAAACAACTATATGCCTTTGATGTAAGTCATGGCCGATTGATGAAGGCGATCATTGGCCACAATCACCGTCTTTGTCTCAAAAATTTTGTCTTTGCCCTTCAGGTCCGTCGCAACGGCGCCTGCTTCCTTCGCAATCAGAACGCCGGCTGCCATATCCCATGGACACAGGTCAATGCCGATATACAGGTCATAGCGCCCAGCCGCTACATAACATAGATCAAGGGTTGCAGATCCCATGCGGCGCATGCCCGCCGCTTGTCCCGCTAGGGCAGCCGCTTTTTGCAGTTCGCTTGCAAAGGTCTTGGAGGCTTCACTTTGGGCGTGGGGGCGACTGTTGGCCATCAGGGCGTCAGGAAGGCGCTCGCGCACGGACACGCGAAGGCGCCTGTCGTTTAAATACGCGCCCATGCCTTTGACCGCATAGAACATCTCGTCCAGAAGCGGATCATAAATGAGCCCCGCAATCACTTGTCCGCGTTCTTCATAGGCCATAGAGATGGCAAAGTGAGGGACGCCGTGTAAAAAGTTCGTGGTCCCGTCCAAAGGATCAACAATCCAGCGTCCAAGGCCAGGAGCGGCCTCCACCTCACCTGATTCCTCCATGAGGAACCCAGCCCCAGGCTTTGCCTTCAAAAGCTCTTCTTTAATGGTCTTTTCCGCGCGCAAATCAGCCGTCGACACAAAGTCGCCAGGGCCTTTTTTCGAGACCTGAAGCTGCTCTACCTCGCCAAAGTCCCGCACAAGTTTGCGCGACGCCTTTGCGGCCGCGCGGGCCATCATATTAAGTAACGGAAACTGGATCGCAAGGCGGGGTAATGCAGCGTCAACCATGGGAAAATAACCTTTCTACTCTTTTGCTCGTTCGACGTATTCCATCTCGCCGGTGCTGACCACAATCAGGGTTCCTGAATCAATATGGGGTGGCACCATCACGCGCACGCCGTTTTCAAGGATAGCAGGTTTAAAGGATGAAGCCGCCGTTTGTCCTTTAAGAACTGGCTCTGTCTCACGAATACGCACGGTCACTTTATCAGGAAGGCTCACACTTACAATATCGCCCTCATAACTAGAAATGGTGACCATCATGCCCTCCTCAAGAAACGGGAGGCCGTCCCCCAATAGATCGGCTGGCACGACCACTTGATCATAGGTCTCTTGATCCATAAACGTAAGCCCACTTCCCTCATCGCCAAAAAGGAATTGATAGGGACGCTCGTCAAGGCGTACACGCTCCACACTTTCGCTAGAGCGAAAACGCTCGTTTAACTTGGTTCCGTCACGGATATCCTTTAGCTCGACCTGAAGATACGCTCCGCCCTTGCCGGGTTGAGTGTGTTGGATTTTCACGGCCACCCACAAACGTCCTTTGTGCTCAATGATATATCCTGGACGAACGGCATTTCCATTAATTTTCATCATTCACCTTTATGTCTGGTACACAGCTGTAGTGGTGACACCATGCCAATAGATTGCCCTTTTTTTCAAGGATAAAATGCCAAATCAGGGTCGTTTAAGGGGAGGTGTCTTCTTGACAGAGCGTGGGTCCCCTTGTCATAGTGCTAGAGTAGTCTGCAAATGAGAATAAAAATGTCGCCAATTTCATGGGGATGGACAAAACGCTTATGGATTGTCTTGGCCCTACTTCTTCCCTTATGGGGATGTGTATGGTGGGCGATCTCATGACAAATTCTTTGATAATTGAGGCAAGGATAGGATGACAAATCCGTCCCCATCACCTTTGAAAGGCGGCACGCTTGTTGTAGAGGACATAAGTGTGTCTTACCAGAATCTTCCGGCCGTTGAGCATGTTTTTGGAACCTTCGAAGGTGGATCTTTAACAGCTGTAGTCGGCCCTAATGGTGGAGGAAAAAGCACGCTGTTAAAAGCCCTTCTAGGTCTGGTTCCCTTACGTGAAGGGCGTGTGATTTTTCGCGATTGCCACCGCCGTGACTGCGCTTATCTCGCGCAAACGTCCCTCGTTGACAGAAGCTTTCCTCTCTATGTCAGTGACGTGGTGGCCATGGGGCTTTGCCAAAAGCATGGATTCTTTCAGGCTCTTCCCCAGGATACAAAAATTCAAGTCACCCATGCTCTTGAGCGTGTTGGACTTGGTGGATATGAAAATCGGCTCCTGAGCACGCTCTCGGGAGGACAATTCCAAAAGGTCCTTTTTGCCAGACTCTGCCTGCAAAACGCCCCCATCATTCTTTTGGATGAACCCTTTGCGGCGGTGGACGCCTATACCATCGAGGATCTTATACACCTGATCCAAGAATGGCATGACGAGGGACGCACCTTGATTGTTGTGTCCCATGACATGGAGCTTGTACGTGAAATTTTCCCTAGCACCCTTGTGATGGTCGGTGAAGTGCTGGCGTGGGGGGCCACCCAAGACGTTCTAACCCTTGAGACCTTGCGCCAAGCTAAAACCCACTTTAGGGAACGAGAAAAAAATCGCCTCCATGACTTTCCTGATGCCGGGAAGGTGGCCTAATATGTATGACATTTTTATCGCCCCCTTTGCCTCGTTTATCTTTCTCAAAAAGGCGCTCGTTGCCTGCCTTGCCCTTTCTCTTGGCTGCGCGCCTGTCGGCGTTCTTTTGGTCCTGCGCCGCATGAGCCTCATGGGGGACGCCCTTTCCCACTCCATCATGCCGGGCGTTGCCATTGGTTATTTGATTGCGGGCCTTTCCCTGCCCGTCATGGGTATCGGCGGCATTATTGCAGGCCTTGGTATTGCCTTTCTTGCAACCTTTGTGACAAGGCATACCCAGCTTCAAGAGGACGCAAGTTTCGTGGGGCTTTACCTCATTGCCCTTGCCTTTGGGACTATTCTCATTTCGCTGAAGGGAAACAGCGTTGATCTGACCCACATCCTTTTTGGCACGATTCTCAGCGTCAATACACCGGCCCTCCTTTTGATTGCCATCATTACCACGCTGACCCTCCTCACCCTTGCCGTAATCTACCGCCCCCTAATCCTCGAGTGTTTTGACCCAGGATTTATGAAGGCGCTGGGGGCCAAGGGTGCTTTTTATCACACCCTGTTCATGGCCCTTGTGGTCCTAAACATGGTCGCGGCCTTCCAAGGGCTTGGGATTCTCATGGCGCTGGGCTTGATGATGCTGCCAGCCGTTGCGGCGCGGTTTTGGGCCCAACAAATCTGGTCTCTTTGGACGGCGGCCTTTGCCATCGCCTTTGTCTCAGGGTATTTGGGGCTTGTATTTTCTTACCATTTCGAGCTTCCGTCAGGTCCTGCCATCATTTTGGTCGCGGGCGTGTTTTACTTTGTTTCTCTAACCCTTGGTCGCCATGGCAGCCTTCTAACACGCAAAAACACAGGATCCTCATGATGCGCTTTGGATGGGTTTTTTTGACCGCCCTGATACTTCCTACTTTTTGTGCAGCCGCCCCCCATAAGATCGTCACAAGCTTTACAATTCTTCAAGACTTCGTCCAAGAAATTGGCGGCGATTTCGTGGCGGTGAGCACCGTTGTCGGGCCCAATAGTGATGCCCACGTTTTTGAGCCTACCCCCCAAACGGCGGCCCTTTTAACCACGGCAGATCTTGTGGTGGTCAACGGCCTTGGTTTTGAAGCTTGGTTTGATCGATTGAAGGAAACCAGTGGATACAAGGGGCCTGTGTGCATTGCAACCGACGGAATCGAGCCTCGCAGCCTGACCCAAGAAGGGCATCTTCAGCACGATCCCCATGCGTGGCTGAGCGTCCCTAACGCCAAAGCCTATATTCAAAACATCAAAACGGCCCTCAGCCGCCTTGATCCTGTCCACCAAGACACCTATCAAAAGAACGCTGCCGCCTATCTTTTAAAATTAGATGATTTAGACGCGTGGATCCGGGAACACCTTGCGCCGTATCCCGAAAGCGCGCGAGTCGTCATTACCGCCCACGACGCGTTTTTTTATTTTGCAAAGGAATACAAGGTAAAGGTTTTAGCGCCCGTGGGGATCAGCACTCAGGTCGAGCCGTCTGCCTGGAACATGGCGGCCCTTATCCAGCAAATTAAAACCCTTGGCATCAAGACGCTCTTTATTGAGAATATGACGAATCCGAAACTCATCCACCAGCTGGCCGATGAAACAGGGGCGTCCCTCGGGGAAACCCTTTACTCAGACGCCTTGTCTGAGAAAAACCAGCCAGCGTCAACGTATCTTGCGCTTATGCGCCATAATGTGACGCTTCTTGCAAAGGCGATGGCGCACATGAGCGCGCCCTCGGACGCTATGGCTGCTTCACCAGCAAAATAGCGCTCCACCCACCCGCATCTTGGGCTTTTTCAAGGGTAAAACCATTTTGTTTATAAACAGCTTCAATTTCAGGCACTTGAAGAGTCAAAAGCCCTGAGAGAATCAACCGCGCATCCTTGCTTGTAAAGCGCGCCATGTCAGGGGCCAAAAGACGCAAGGGCTCTGCCAGGATATTGGCGACAATAAGATCATAGGCTTCGCCTTCTAGGAATGATTCAAATCCTTGGCTCAAAAGAACTTCTACGCGTTGACCCAATTGATTAAGATCAAGGTTATGGGTCGTCATCTGGGTCGCGTCAGGATCGTTGTCGCTTGCGCGTACATCCGCGTCCTGAAACAGCGTCGCTGCCGCCATGGCCAAAATCCCTGTGCCACATCCAAGGTCCAGAATACGGGCGGGGTCCGCCTTTTTTCCCTTTAAATACTCTAAAAGCTCGAGACATCCCTTAGTGGTTTCGTGGCGCCCCGTCCCAAAGGCGGTTGCGGCCTCAATCTCAAGGGCGCGTTTGCCCGCAGGGCGCAGGTCACGGTCGTCGGCGCTATGGATAAAAAACGAGCCAATTTCCAAGGGCGCAAACGTCTTGCGATTTTCCGCAAGCCAATCGCGTGCGGGTAAAAATTCCCGGGTGAGGGTTTCTTGAAGGGGTACGAGCGCTGGCGTAAATCCCTTAAAAAGCGTCCCGGTACCTGGCTCTTCTAAAAAGAGAGCCTCAAGGCTCCACCGCGTGCCCTCAGGGTTCGCCTCAAAAAGCGATGTGGACAGAGCAATCTCTTCCCATAGGGTCTCGACCTCACTTAACGCGTCCAAATCACCCTCTAGGGTCACCTTATAATAACTTGTCATGGTTTTCTCCTGGAGGGGATGTCTAGGGTTAAGTGATGGTCATCCATAACCTCTGATAGGGCCGCTGGTAAAGGCGCTTCAAAAACGTGAGAGACTCCCCTAGCATCCGTAAACGCAAGGCGCCATGCGTGGAGGCAAAGGGCGTAGCGTCTTCCCTCTGGGTGGGCTTTTCTGCCACCGTACTTACCGTCTCCTAAAATAGGAAAGCCGGCGTCGGCGCAGTGTGCCCGCAGCTGATGCTTGCGACCTGTCTCAGGAGATAGACCGAGCAATGAAAACGTGCCGTCAGTTGCCAAAAGCTCGTAGTGGGTGATGGCCTCTTTAGCGTCTTTGGCCTTTGAGGACATTTTTTCTTTGCCCTCTCCCCCGGCCTTGCCAAGGGGTAAATCCCAGGTCCCTTTTTTGTGGGCAGGCACGCCCACGACAATGGCAAGGTACGTTTTCTTGACAAGACGCTCTTTAAAAAGATTGGTCAGATAGATAGCTGTTTCTTTGGTTTTAGCAACCACAATAACGCCGCTTGTATCTTGATCCAAGCGGTGGGTGAGGCGCGGCTCGTACGCGTTTTCTGCACGCTCTCGCAGGAGCGCGTCCAGACTGACCCGGGTAGCAACCCCGCCCTGAACCGCAAGACCTGCAGGTTTATTCAGGACAAAAAACGATTCATTCTCAAAAAGAAAAGCGCCCTCAAGTTCCCTAAGGGCCCCTTCTCGCACGGCGGCTGAAACTTTTCTTGGCGCTGTCTTTTGTGCGCTTATCTCAGTGCCTTCCACCGAAAAATAAAGAGTCAGCGTGTCACCTGCCTGAAGACGAGCGTCAGCCTTAGCGCGCGTGCCATTGACACGCACCTTTGATTGACGAAGCACTTTTTGCAACGTCCCAAAGCCCAGGGCCGGAAACTGAAGACGCAAGTATTTGTCCAGACGACTGTCCCCAGCGTCAGGAGAAACCACCAGGGTTGTGGGAGAAGAACTTTTTTTTTCCATGACTTTTGTATACGCGTCTTTGGGCCGGGCCACAAGCAAAGAAAAAGGAGGAGCAAAAGCCCCTCCTTTTTCTCAAGAATATAGATGACTGTGTCTGCGCTACCAGCGAACTTTAAGTCCGGTCATGACGATTCCTGCGTTGTTTTTACCAACGCCGTCAGCAAGACCACTGTTCACAGCTTTTGCAGAGTTCTGAAGACTAACCCACCGACTGTCTGTACGTGAGCGCATAAGGTTGCCTTCAGCAAAAATGCCAAGTCCTTTGGCAAGGGTACGGTCATAGGTCAAGGAGACAACATCCAAACGCGCTTTGGGATTGTCTGGAGAAATCACGTCCACCACACCAAAGTGTTTAAAGGCTGTTCCAAGCTTACGCTCGGTGTGTTGGTAACCAAGGGCCACGCGGTTCACACCAAACTTGTAGCCAATAGCACCGCTAAGGGCGTAACCAGCGTTACGTCCAAGAATGGCCTTGTGTACTTGGCTCTTGCCGTTATCCACGTACTCGATACCAAAGTCAAAGGCGCCGTAATCCAGCAAAAGACCAAGGGCGTAGGATGCAGAACGCTTGCGTTCGCCGCTGTAGAATGTCTCAGCCACGCGGTTTGCCACTGCGCTTGCCGCCAAAGCTTCAAGACGACGTGCAATTTGAGCGTTGCCAAATACGGCTGTTGCAGTAGCGGTCAAGCCAAGGCCATTGGCAAATTTATGGTTAAAGTTCAAACCCAAAGAAACGTTGTTCTTGTCAAAGGTTTTGTCACTACTGTCGCTGTTTCCGATGGTGCGAAGCTTCGCGTATCCCTTTTGACGACCATCGGGGGTCACGCTGGCACCGAATTGAACGCCCATGATGCGCGGCGTCACGTAAGTGAGTTTGTTGGCATCCTTTTGTGTGCCCACCATGTCAATACCACCCAGCACGCCTGTGGACATATTCACAACGCGGTCATAGTTACCATTGAAACCACCCGTTGCACCCATGACGCTGAAGGCACCCCGTGACATGCGATCATCCACGCCCCTTGTGTTACCTGCGATAAAAAAGCCCCAAGGACCGCGAAGCTTGATGCGGGTTTCTTCCACAGAGGTCTGCCCCTCTTGAGGATCTCCCACAAACCCAAACAGGGCGCTGTATTCAAGACCGCCATAAAGCTCGGCAATACCAATAGCCTCAACGTTCAAACGTGCGTCTTGAATGTCAATGTGGTGACCGTTTCCTTTACCACCATTTTGATCCTTGGTATTTTTTTTGCCATTGAAAACGTAATATACGACGTTTGTTTCACCCGAAAGCTCTACCTTTGGTGCCACGTCTACCTTGAGCGTGTCTCCTGCAGCTGCAGCTTGCACCTGAGGGAATGCCACAAGGCTGGTCAGCAAAGCAACAGCGCTAACGCCCAGTAACCCTTTTGTCATCTCTATATCCTTTCATTAAAATTCTAACTTGGAATACTCTTAACTCCAAGGCCTAAAGGCGCCCGTATTGGAACGAATTCTGCTCCATCAAACAATCGCTTCAAACATGACAGGGGGAAAAAATTGACCAGTGTGGTTTGAAGAGCACACTTTAACTTCTTTTACTCTCTTTTCCGGCCCTTCAGGAGGGATTCGGCTCAAGGACGCCCATCCCCATGAGATCGACAAGGAACTGCGTCATATCCTGTTTATTTTTAGAGGAAAACTCCTGAATGAACATGCTTTGACGAAAGCTCTCTTTTTTCAAAATCCAGGCCATGGGTTTTTCCCAGCCTTGGGGAATCGGCACCTGGGCGTCGCGCGCAATAAGCCAATAATTTTTGCCTTCTTGTCCTATCTTAGCGCCCTGCAATACACGCCTAAAGGACGGGTCTACTTTTTGAGGAAGAAGACACGCCTCGCTATCCTCTTTTGTTCCATGCGCAAAGAGGGCCGAACTAAGCTCTGAATCCACCAAAAGAGTACGCGCAAGGTCTCCAAGTTTTTGGGCGTAGTTTTGCCGTTCACACACCTCCAAAGGAATATCTTGGCGTGCAAGAGGATCATGAAGGAGTTCTTCAAAAAGGCGCGAGACAAGATCAAGGCCTGTGGGTCGCGTCACACTAAAGGTCACATGAAGCGAATGCTCGGAGATCGCACACGCATCGTGATACACGCCGCGCGGTAAATAGAGGATATCGCCTGGCTTCATGATGATTTCCTTGGCAAGCGCCCCTTTATGGGCCGCGTGATAGGCGTCATCAAGCTGATTAAAGAGGGGATGATTGACAGGATGCGGGGCTTGGTTTTCGTAAAGATGCCATTTCTTTTCCCCCTCCACTTGAAAGGCCCAGACATCGTGGGTGTCAAAATGACTTTTAAAACCAGGAATTTGCTGACTGGTTGCATAAGTATTGGCAAGGACACGCCCCCCACACGCGCGGCTTAGAAGGCGCGCCACCTGTTGGAAGGACGGTGTGAGCTCGCTCACATCATGACACACAAGCCCTGCCCCTTGTCGCCAAAAAGCCATCACTTTTTCCGGAAGGGGTTGCAAAACCGGTTGGCCTTCTCGGTTCAAGGTTTCTTGGCAGTAAAGGGCTGGTGGGACCGGCACCCCCCTTTCCACAAGCTTAAGGGTCGACGCCGACCACAGCGACGTCATGGACAAAAGATCTGAAAGTGCCTGCCACGAAAAAAGCGGCGCGCCGCCCGGCCTATTTGTTATGTGGCAGCTTTCTTGACCTAAGATCTCTTTTTCAAACGTTGCCCATGACATGGGGGCAAGCAAGGCGTCCATACTGGAAAAAAATGACATGGGGGATCACACTCCTCTTGCGTAGCTCTTTATTAAGACTAAGATAGGAAGTATACGCAAGCGCCGTTTCATACTGACTTATGAAAAAACCACTCATCGGGATCGTTCTCGACCATGAACCTCCTGGAGGATACTCGGAATTCCCCTGGTACGCCTTGCGAGAAAACTATTTTCAAGCGGTGCGTGCGGCAGGAGGCGTGCCTTTAGGCCTTTCCTACGGCGCTGAGGACGTCGAGACTTACCTTAGCCTGATTCAAGGTCTTTTAATTCCAGGGGGTTTTTTTGACATTGACCCCACCCATTATGGTCACACGGATAAAGGGCTTTGCCACGGCGCCAAAGACAACCGCACCCGGTTCGAAATGTGCCTTTTAGAAAAAGCCATCGAGAAGAAAACACCTTTTCTTGGCATTTGTGCCGGCATGCAGCTTTTGAATGTCTTGCGGGGTGGAACCCTTCACCAGGACATCAAAGCCGAGCTTCCCCACGCGCTGACCCACGAGCAAAAAACCATCCGAAGTGAGCCGTCTCACCCCCTTCATCTGAGGGAAGGGACTTACCTCCACCGTATGGCAGGTGTCACAGAGACCGAGGTTAACAGCACCCATCACCAAGCCATTCAAAATGTCGGTACAAACCTTGTCATCAACGCCCATGCCCCAGACGGCGTCATCGAGGGCATTGAAGATCCCACTCTTCCCTTTTGTCTTGGGGTTCAGTGGCATCCAGAATATACCACCACAGACCTTGACCGCGTCGTTTTTAAACACTTTATTGAGGCAGCCACTCGCCATGGATAATGACACACGGCCCGGCGAGCGTATCGCAAAAGTCATGGCAAGGCGGGGCGTATGCTCAAGGCGTATGGCTGAAACCTGGATCACGGCTGGCCGCGTGCAGGTCAACGGCCAAGTGCTAACGACGCCTGCCTTCGTGGTGACAGACACCGATGAGATTATGATTGACGGCAAGCCCCTGCCCCAAAAAGCACAAACACGGCTGTGGCTCTATCATAAGGCCAAAGGACTTGTCACAACCCATTCTGATCCCGAAGGACGCCTGACGGTCTTTGACACCTTGCCCACGCACCTACCCCGCGTGATTTCAGTTGGACGCCTTGACCAGTATTCCGAAGGGCTTTTGCTTTTGACCAATGACGGCGCTTTTTCAAGACTTTTAGAGCTTCCTCGCCATCAAATTCCGCGCACTTATCACGTGCGTATTTTCGGTCATATCTCGGCGCGCGATATCCAAAGGCTCGAGCGCGGCATGGTGGTGGACGATGTTCAATACGGCCCCACCAAGATACGCCATTTAAATACACTAGGGGATAACACGTGGATCGAGATGACCCTGTGGGAAGGGAAAAACCGGGAAATCCGAAAATTGATGGAAGCCGTGGGCGTGCAGGTGAACAGACTCAAACGTGTGGCATACGGCCCCTTTTCTTTAGACGACCTTGAGGTGGGTGAGGTTTATGAGGTGCCGCCAGCTGAGCTTAAGGCCTTTCTCAAAGAGATGGACGCGCATTCCTGATGGCGCTCAGGATACCCCCCCTTGCGGGAGACTTTTTCCTTGTGTAAAAAAGAGATAATTTATGTAGAAAGAGAACTCTAGATGTTGACCTACCCGGCCTTCGATCCCGTTGCCCTTCACCTTGGGCCCCTTTCCATTCGGTGGTACGGCATCGCATATGTGGCAGGGATTTTGCTTGGTTGGCAATGCTGCGCGTGGCTTTGTCGCAAAGAGCTTATTAACATCTCACAAAAACATATCGATGACTTTATTCCCTGGGCTACTCTCGGTATTGTAGTGGGGGGCAGGCTTGGCGAGGTTTTTTTCTATAATCCGGCCTATTATCTTTCTCATCCCCTTGAAATTCTTTATATTTGGCAACCTGGCATGTCCTTTCACGGCGGTTTCCTCGGCGTAGTGCTGGCGGGCATTTTGTGGGTGCATACAAAGAAAATTCCCTGGATTACCTTTGGGGATCTTTTGTCCGTGGGTACGCCCATCGGTCTTTTCTTTGGGCGCATTGCAAACTTTGTCAACGCCGAGCTTTATGGACGTATCACCGACGCGCCTTGGGGCATGATTTTCCCCCACGCCGGCCCCTTTCCCCGACATCCCAGCCAGTTGTATGAAGCGGGCCTTGAGGGTCTTCTTCTTTTTACGATTCTTTTTTCTTTGGCAAGACGCGGCGTCGCCAAGAAATATCCTGGATTGCTTCTTGGCGTTTTTCTAGCGGGCTACGGTCTTGCCAGATCCTTTGTCGAGTTATTCCGACAGCCCGATGACATCACAGGGTTTATTTGGGGTGAAATCACCATGGGTCAACTGTTATCCCTTCCCCTGATTTTTGTGGGAGGCTTGTTTGTTTGGAGGGCGCTTTGCCGTCCCTTTCCCCCAAAATCCGCGTAACACCCGGTGATCTTAAGCTGCGCGCGCTTTTAGAGGAAAGACGCGCCCCCATAAGTGTGGCCGATTTTATGGCATTTGCCCTACAAGACCCGGAAACAGGCTATTACCAAAAGCGTCTTCCCTTAGGGCGACAAGGCGACTTTATCACGGCCCCAGAAATCAGCCCCCTTTTTGGGGAAATCGTGGGGGCCTACCTTATTCATCGATGGCAAGAACAAGAACGTCCTCGCCCCTTTTCCCTGGTGGAGCTGGGGCCTGGGCGCGGGACACTTATGGCCGATATCCTGCGCGTGGCCTCGAAAGTGGCCCCGGCCTTTTATGAAGGCGCGCGGGTGCATCTTATCGAGCGTCATCCAGACCTTCGCCGCCTGCAAAAAGATTTGATTCGCCATCCCCATACCACTTGGCACGACGGCCTGGAAACGGCTTTAAACGAACCATATCCCCTTTTTCTTGTGGCCAACGAGTTCTTTGATGCCCTTCCCATTCATCAGTATGAGAAAGGGCCCCATGGCTGGCACGAGCGAGGCGTTACCCTGACAGGGGAAGGCACCTTTTCTTGGACCTTGATGTCCACAGAAAAATCCTTTGACGCTAACGGCACTTTTTTCGAGAGCGCCCCTTTGGGTCACCAAATTATGGCGCAAATTTTTATGCATCTTGAGCGTCATGGGGGCAGCGCCTTTATCTGTGATTATGGATATGAAACGGGGTACGCTGACACCCTTCAAGGCGTGAAAGACCACCGCTATCAAGGCGTTCTGAGCTATGTGGGAGAAGTGGATTTAAGCGCCCACGTGGATTTCGGGTCTTTTCTGGTGCAAGCAAAAAAACATGACATCGCAACGCGCCTTATGACGCAGCGAGATTTTCTTGTGGAGAATTTTCTTGAAGACCGCATCAACGCGCTGATGAAGACGGCCCTATCCCATGCCCAAAAACGCACGCTTCAAGAAGGAGCGCGGCGCCTGACTGATCCAAAAGAGATGGGCGTTTTATTCAAAGTGCTTTTGCTTGACGCCACCGGGAAACAGCCATGACCTTGTTTTTGACTCATCCCTTGCTTTGTGACCTTCCCCATGTGGGACACGCGTTCTTTACCCGCCAAGGCGGGGTCAGCAAAGGCGCCTTTGACAGCCTTAACGTCAGCACAACCTCGGCAGACGCGCGGGGCCACGTTCTTGAGAACATGACCCGCATTGCAAGCACCCTAGGCCTTGGTCCAGGGCGCCTTTGCTTGCCCCAACAAGACCATACCAATCAGGCTTTGTTTCTGGATTCCCCTTTTCCCTTAGAGCCTTTTGAGGCGCGCCCCATGGTTGACGCCCTTTATACGAGCGCGCGTGGTCTTGCGCTCAGCGTGAATACGGCCGACTGTGTCCCGATTCTCATTGCCCACAAAGAAAAACCCTTTGTTGCCGCCATTCACGCCGGCTGGAAAGGGGCGTTGTCAGGCATCGTTGAAAACACCCTTGACGCCCTAACACACCAAGGTTGCCCTGCCCGGGAATGTGTGGCAGCCCTTGGTCCATGTATTGCCCAAGATTCCTATGAAGTGGATCTTGCCGTGCGTGAGCCTTTTCTAACAAAGTCAAAAGAGAATGATCTTTATTTCAAAGAAAATCCTGAAAATCCATCCCGGTATCTTTTTAACCTTCCAGGATATGTGATGAGCCTTTTAAACAAGAAGGGCCTACTTGATGTTGCCGAGCCTCTAGGGAACACGTATACAAATCCAGGACTTTTTTTTAGCTGTAGGCGCTCTTTTCACGAACAAAATCCGCCTCCCGGCCAAAAACCTCTTTTTGGCTGTCAGCTTTCAGTCATTTGGCTGAAGTAAGGATATGACATGTTCAAGCATGGATGGGAAAAAGAGTCGCTATCCCCTCCCGGGGATAGCACCGTCAAAGGGCTCATTGAACGCCTATGTCCTAAATAAACTTTAGACTTCGTCACGCTTTTAAACGGGGGGCTTTCCCATTGGCATTACAAGATCATTTTGGACAGTACACCTTTTGTCTTGCGTCTTCATGACCGAAATGATCACACATGTGCCATGGAAACCGCTCTGCTTGGGAAAATTGAACACCTTATTCCTGTGCCCCAAGTCTTAAAAACCCTTTATATTCAACCGTATTGGTGCAGTCTTTTAACCTTTGAGCAGGGGATCACCCTCAGCGCCCTCTTGTTAAATGCCGCCGAAAGAAAAGACCTTTACGACCTAGCTTACCAATCAGGACGCCTTCTTTTATCCCTCCAGGCATGTCCCTATACATACGCAGGCTTTTTCAACGAAAAAGCCCAATTAGCAGCACCATTTTTGTCCGATGATTTGATTAACCATGGGCATGTGTGCCTTGAAAGTGATATTGTCCGAACCATCCTTCCCATAAAGCAGCAAGACCACTTGTCCTTTCTTTTCAAAGAGGGAAAGACACTTCTCGAGATCACGCACCCTCCTTCTCTTGTTCATGGCGATTTCGACCCAAGTAACATCCTAGTTCGTCTTGAGAAAGATGAGTGGCGAATCGGGGCTCTTCTTGATTGGGAGTACGCTCATGCAGGAACATACCTGCAAGATGCTGCCAATTGGCTTAGATGGCGCCATCACCTGCCCATAGACTATATGGCAGGTTTTTGCGACGCTCTTCAAGAAAAAGGCCTGCTCATCAACGAGGCAGATTGGCAAACGGCTGCCTTTTTAGACGTTCTGGCACTTTTAGATTTGCTGAACCGCACACGCCCTCACCAACTTGTTCGCGCGAATGCTCTTTGTACCCTCATAGAAGAGCGGCTCCAAGATCTTTGATGCGGTTTGTTAAATTCTTTGAATCAACTCTTGAACACTGGCTGACAAAAAGTCGATGAAAGATTGAACACGTCTAGAGCCCACCAAGTGATCGGGATAAATGCAATAGATATCTAGGTCCGGGCCGTCATACTCCGGAAGCACCTCCACAAGATCACTTTTAATTCTCAGGGGATTTTCAACAGCAAGAGCCGTTATGCCAAGCCCTTTGACCACAGCCTGATACAAGTCACTCACCACCAGAAAAGGCTCCCGGGGTTTATCAGGGGCGCGCCCCAAAGTTAAATGCCAACCTACCTGCCGGAAGGGTGAGAAATCCTGATCATAGGAGATGAGCTGGTGATGATCTAAATCCTCTGGGCGCGCTGGAAGGCCATATTTTTCTATGTAACCCTTTGATGCATAAAGTTTTAGATGAAATCGATACAAGTGCTTATACTTTAAATGGGGGGCGTTAGGAAGAAACGGAAAGATCGCCAGATCTACCTTTCCTTCTGAAAAATTGGGCTCACTGTCGACGGCCTTAACGTGAAGCCTCATTTGGGGATAACGCTCCAAGTAAGCCGGTAACATATCAAATAAAAGGCTTGACGCCCACCCAAAGGGTGCCGTTAACCGCAAAATGCCCCTCGGTTCACTGTCTTTATCTTTTAGATGGCGTTCGACGTTTTCCATCTCCACAAGGAATTTGCTTGCGAGTTCAAAGAGCATATGACCTTTATCGGTTAGCTCGAGTTTCCTTGGGTATCTGTGAAACAAAACGGATTTTAATTCGTGCTCGAGGGTGCTGATTTGGCGACTGAGGGCAGACGGGCTGAGGGGGATATCCGTATGGGTAAAGCTCTGCGCTTTAGCAACGTAATAAAAAAGCCTTAATCGGTCTAAGTTCATCCAAGACGCCTCACCCTGTTTTTTTAACGGTGCAAGCTCTTTTCACAAGAGCTTGCACAAGTATATCTAAGAAGTGGGATGCAGGATATTTTAAGAGGTTACTTAGCGCTAAAGCAGCTGAACCCAAAGCATCCTTTCTTTTTCTTATTTCCCTTATCACCTACAGAAGCAGCACCGCTTTGATCAGCTGTTGTGCCTGGATCTTTTTTAGAAGGGCCCTTACCATCGCCAGGCTTCATTTCAGGGCTTTCAATATCAGGGCCAGCAATGGGACTGTCTTTACGCTCATCAACGGCGGCCTTTGACCCACTAGACCCCCCATGGGAGCCTTCATGATCTGCGACAATGACGGGCGACGCAGATCCTCCAGGCTTTTTGTCATCCTCAAGTCCCTCGCTGGCATAACCCACGCCAGCACCACACACAACGCTTACAAGGATCGATAACTTTATGATTTTCTTCACGGTTGCCTCCTGGTTTTTCTAACACCCTCAGTATAGCTGAGCAAGCCAAGGAATCAAACCCCTTACCAGATGACAAAATTTAACCCCTCCTCTTCGCTAGAAATCTCACTTTTTCCCCACACCAAACATCCCTAAGTTTAAAGCCGCTGGTCTAACTTGCAATGTTGTCTTGATGATCGCTATCCTGTTTTGCCAAATAGCGCGCAGCCAAAAATCTGGCCTCCTGTTCGAATTCCTCTTTGTGGTCATGAAAAAACTGCGTGGTTATTTCTTTCATATTTTGCAAACTTTCAGCGCTGGCATCATCTAAAGTGATTTTCTTGAGCAGCACTGGAGACCATCTTGTGTACCCGCCTTTTCTGAAAACCCACTCCATAATATTGTGGGTTGTTTGTGTCGGTGCATTCAAAGCAATTTCAATCACGGCGGGCAGCCATTCAACCAGTCCCCAATGGGCTGCTTTTTTTCCGTCATACAACATGGGCGCGACGCCTGTTCCCACTGATATGACTTCCATATTTCTTTTTCTCAAACTGGGATGTAAAACGGACACTTGTGCCACTGCTGCTAAAACAGGGGCATTGACCCCCCCCATACCCCCATCGATAAAATAACCCTCCTGATACTTTTCAGATTTTTTTGATTTTTTATGACCCGATGCCAGCATCATGGGAGGACATCTACCCTCATCTTCGGAATCTTGCTCGCTCTCTACCTCTTCAAAAGCAGCATCATCACGTTTCACGGCCTCTTTAACGATTTTTTTCTCATGCTCTGGTCCCTCGGTATACATTCCCTTCATCATACTTTTTAGAAGACGTTTTTTTTGAGTTTTATCCAACGTGATATCAGGGTTCGAAAGAATATTCGACAAAATGGCCATACGCTCAAAATAAGTCGGTGCTGCTCCCGACGCCATGGCCGCCTCAACTGCTCCAACATCATAGTACGCGTCATCCGAATCCGCATAACTGGTAAAAAGGCGGGGCGCTGAGCCAGGAAGTTTATTTAACAATTCGTACGTTGTAATCATGGTCGGAACACAGGCATCTTTTAATTTAGCGTCTCCAAGGTAGGATGCAAGGGCTTCTCTCAAATTTTCATTTGAGTATTTTTCATCAAAAAGACCAAGGCCCGAGGTAATTTTCTTCAACCAGTTTCTGTGGAACATTTTGGCTGCTTGACCTTTTTCAAAAAACTCAAGCATGGTGGCTGTGTCGTATTGGGGGCGTTTATGGTTTGTTGGATCAGCTTTTGTGAGTACGGAAACTGCGATGGCTCCGGCCGATGTCCCTGAAACGAAGTCAAAGCACTCGATCAATCTGACATCTTTAAACTTGTCGTCCGTCTCTTTGAGAACGTTACGCACGTATTCTTCCAGAAAATTTAAAAGCAGCATGGTGATGTAGCCGCGCGCGCCGCCCCCATCCAAACCTAGAATGGCTCTGACCTCACGCATATCTCGTTCAACGGTTTGATTTTGCGTTGAGTCCGAAAGAGACAGGCCACGGATCAAAAGGCGTTGAGACTCTTGTGACGATGAAGACGCCGCAGAGCTTCTCCTGGAAAGCCCCGTGGAAGAAGACGCGTGTCCTGGCAGAAAAAGTTCTTGAGAGGTCGAGGGCGAAGTATGTGGCGTGGGGGGTAAGGACGGAGTAACGTCTGTGTTCAATGAGGACGCTTGATTGTCTGAGTTACCCTGATCGTAATCTTCAGACACAAGAGACGGCTTAGGGGCCTTTTCTTGTGCAATACCCATCTGAGTGGCATTTAATTGACCTGCGCCCAACAATAACGCCAGTGAAAAACCGTAAACTTGCTTTAACATCATCTCTTCCCCATCGCATGTTAAACACTTCATGCTAGAAGATATGTCGTTAATAAATGGTAAATCTTAAAAAGATAAAGAAAAGCAAATACCTATAAGAGAAAGGCTGTGGCAAGGCCAAGGAAAATGGCAAAACCAAAAATATCTGTAGAGGTTGTAATAATGGGACCCGAGCTGATCGCAGGATCAAGTTTAAACCGGTCAATGACGATGGGGACAAGGGCACCCGCAAAAGCCGCCCAAATCATATCAAGGAAAAGGCTTGCCGCAAGTACCATGCCAAGGGCAGAGTCCATGAGCCAAAGACTTGCAAGACCGCCACAGCAAATAGCAAATCCTCCCCCCACAATAAGCGCCACCCGCACTTCTTTGCCAACGGCGCGCCACGTATCCGTCTCACGCACGGCGTTGGTTGCCAGGGCGCGAACCATCACGGTTGTGACCTGCATCCCAAAACTCCCACTCAAATTGGCCCCAATGGGCATGAGAAAGGCCAGCGCTGTGATTGCCTGGATAGAGGGCTCAAAATAGGCAATGACAACAGCTGACACAAGGACGTCAAAGAGTGTCACGAGCAACCATCTGGTGCGCAAATAGGCCGTTGTGAGCACAGGGGCATGAAAGTCAGACTCTCCCACATTAGCCATGAGCAAAAGGTCTTCTTCGGCCTCTTCATCAATAACTGTAATGACGTCGTCAAAGGTGATCATCCCCACAATGCGGCCGTTTTCATCTACGACGGGGGCTGAAACGAGGGCGTATCTTCTGAAAAGATGGGCCACACGCTCTTGGTCTTCGGTCACTTGGAGAGGATGGATGTCCGTGCGCATCACATCGGAAACTTTTACATCCAAGGGGTTTTTGAGAAGGGATCCCACCGAGATCCCCCCAATGGGTTGATGACTTGGGTCGACGACGTAAATATCGTATAGATTATCGGAAACAGCCTCCATTTCCCGCACAAAGTCGATGGCCTCTGCCACCGTCCAGAAGGGCGGAACACAGACGATTTCCTGTTGCATCAAACGGCCGGCGCTGTCCTCAGGATAAGACAAACCCTCTTCTAGCAACGCACGGTCCCCAGCCGAGACCGAAGACAGAATGTCGCGCTGTTGGTCTTCATCGAGGTCGACCAAAAGATCAAGGGCATCGTCTGTATGAAGCTCTGCCATGACCGCCGCCACACCCGCAGGCCCCAAGATTTCAAAGACCTCTTCGCGCACGGACTCGTCGAGCTCAGAGACGACTTCAGCCGGCAGATCAAACTTAACGATGTCAAGAAAGGCCCTGCGGTCATCAGATGTGAGCGCTTCTAATAGATCCGCAACGTCGGCGGCGTGGTAGTCGGTCGCAAGACTGATCAACGCCTCATGATTGCCTTCTTCCAAGGCGTGAAGAGCCTGTCCCTTCAAGAAGGCTAGGGCCTCCGCTGGGTCTTCGGGAAGAGGTGACAGTTGCCGATCGATGACTTTATCCATGACCTACTAGTTTCTTTTCTTCTTGGCCTTCACAGCATCTTTGTGCATCTGCGACGGCCATGGCGGTATTATTGATGATACCACGGACCGTCACAGACGGGGTCAAAATATGCGCCGCGTGTTTTAGGCCGATCAAAAACGGACCAATGGGTTGCCCTCCTGCCACAGCTTTTAAAAGATTGAAAGCGATATTGGCAGCGTCAATACACGGCATCACAAGAAGGTTTGCCTGACCTGTGAGTTTCGAGTCTGGAAAGAGTCGGTGACGCAACCGCTCATCTAGCGCGTCATCGGCATGCATCTCACCTTCCACTTCAAGATCTGGATACCTCGCGTGGAGAATTCTCACTGTTTCACGCATTTTGATGGCAGAATGGGCATCTGTTGAGCCAAAGCTTGAGTGAGAGAGAAGGGCGATCTTTGGGTCAAACCCAAACTGACGCACTTGCTCGGCCGCGAGGGCCGTAATTTCAGCCAGCTCATAGGCCGAGGGGTTTTCATTCACAAAACCGTCGGTTAAAAAGAGCACACCTTGATCTAGTACCATAACACTCAAGGACGCCGTCACCCCTGTGTCTGTTGCAGGACCAATGAGCTCCATTACCGTCTTTAAGTGTCCTTGATAGCGCCCCACAGGACCACACAAAACGGCGTCAGCGGCGCCCATGGTAACCATCATCGCCCCAATCACCGAGGTATCAGTCCGGACAATGGTTTTGGCAAGGTCCGGTGTCACCCCCCGCCGTGCCATTTGTTTATAGTAGGCCTGCCAGTAGACGGGAAAACGGTGATCGTTTTCGGGGTCAATGAGTTCAAAGTCCACGCCAGGTTTTATGCGAAGCCCCATACGCTCGAGACGTGTTGACACAACGCGGGGACGACCAATAAGAATGGGATGAGCTAATTTTTCGTCTACGACAATTTGAGCAGCACGCAAAATGCGCTCGTCCTCCCCTTCCGTGTACACGACGCGTTTGGGGTCTTTTTTTGCCCTTACGAATAATGGACGCATGGCAAGGCCTGAACGGTAGACATGCTGGCTAAGGGTTTGTTTGTAGGCGTCCATATCTTTTATGGGGCGTGTGGCAACCCCCGTATCCATGGCGGCCTTGGCCACGGCAGGCGCCACCTCAATGACAAGGCGGGGATCAAAGGGCTTGGGAATGATATAGTCGGGTCCAAAGCGCATCTCTTCACCCTCATAGGCCCGGCTCACAACATCGGACAGTTCAGCTCTCGCAAGGGTTGCCAAAGCACGCACACACGCAAGCTTCATCTCTTCATTGATTTCTGTGGCGCCCACGTCCAACGCACCACGGAAAATGTAGGGAAAACACAAGACGTTGTTGACCTGGTTCACAAAGTCTGACCGGCCCGTGGCCACAATGGCGTCTGGGCGCACACGCTTTGCAAGCTCTGGATTAATTTCAGGATTGGGGTTGGCCAAAGCCAAGATGATGGGGTTAGGGGCCATGGACTTGACCATGTCTTCGCTCACAATGTCACCCGTGGAAAGACCCAAGAAAATGTCGGCGCCCTTCATGATCTCACCCAGGGTGCGTGCAGATGTTTTTTGGGCATAAAGGGCTTTGGACGCATCCATATTTTCACGCCCCTCGTACAGCACACCTTTAGCGTCGGCGGCAAAAATATTCTCGCGCCTAAGGCCGAGTTCTTCTAAAAGCTCAATACAGGCAATCCCAGCCGCCCCTGCCCCAGACACCGCAAGTTTGACTTTGGTGATGTCTTTCTTAATCAGATGCAGCCCATTTAAAATTGCGGCGGCAACAATGATGGCCGTTCCATGCTGATCGTCATGAAAAACAGGGATCTTAAGGCGTTTTTTTAGTTCTCGCTCAATCTCAAAGCACTCTGGGGCTTTAATATCCTCCAGATTAATGGCGCCAAAAGTTGGCGCCAGACTCACAATAATATCAATGAGTTTTTGGGGATCTTTTTCATCAATTTCAATATCAAAAACATCGATATTCGCGAACTTTTTGAAAAGAACCGCCTTTCCTTCCATGACAGGTTTGGCCGCCAAAGGACCAATATCCCCAAGACCCAGCACAGCTGTCCCATTGGTGATAACAGCCACTAAATTACCGCGAACCGTGTAAAGGGAAGCTGCTGTGGGATCTTGTTCAATTTCTTCACACGCGGCTGCCACACCCGGAGAATAGGCAAGGGAGAGATCTCGTTGGTTTGCTAAGGGCTTTGTCGCCGCAATGGTGAGTTTGCCCGGCGTTGGACCCTGGTGGTATAAAAGCGCGCTTTTTCTAAAATCGTCTTTGGACATCCTTGTGCCTCTTAAGAATTCTTACTAACGCGACCTTAGCACATGCTTTTGAGGCTTCGAAGAGGGATCGTAAAGAAAAAACATCTCTTTTTTGACAAGCAAGACCCTTTAGCGGGCACCTTCTAAGGAAGGACCAACACTGCTGGCGCTCACATCCCATGGGGCACAGCAGCATAGTTCCATTAATGCAACAAGCATCAGCAAGTTAAAAAACTTCAGCAGCCTTTAAAATACCATCAAATTTTTCCGGGATAAGGCTTGCCCCGCCCACCAAAAGCCCGCCCACAAAAGGAAGCCCTAAAATCTCAAAGGCATTGTCTGACGTGACCGATCCCCCATAAAGAATGGGCTTTGCCCCTTCCCATCCAAGTGAGGTCAAAACCTCGAAGATATGGGCGTGGGCATTTTTGATCTCATCCATGGCTGGCACCTTGCCTGTGCCGATGGCCCAAACGGGCTCGTAGGCCACCACAACGTTTTTTTCTTTTAGGTCATGGGGCAGGCTTCGAGTCAACTGGCGCGTGAGCACCTCATGTGTTTTGCCCTTGGTGCGCTCGTCCAACGTTTCCCCAATACAGACGATAGGGGTCATACCACTTGAAAAGACTTGTATACTTTTTTGACAGACCATGGGGTCATTCTCACGGTGGTTTGTGCGCCGCTCTGAATGTCCCACAATAACGTAGTGGCACCCCGCGTCTTTGAGCATCAAAGCGCTCACATCGCCTGTGTGCGCACCCATCGCCTCGGCCGCGCAGTCCTGGGCACCAAGCTCGAAGCCAATTTCTAAAAGACGTCCCTGCACAAAAAGGAGCTGTACAAATGACGGGCACACAACCACGTTGGCAGCCCTTTTTTTCACGCCCCAATCCTTTGGCCAAAAGGCGCACCACCCGCGTGCTTCCTCTAGGGTCATGTTCATTTTCCAGTTAGCAACGATCAAGGGACGGGTCATGGGCACACTCTTTAGCTCAAGAAGCCCCCATACTGGGGGCCTAGTGTTTGAAGAAACCTAAGAGTTTTTCTTGCGACGGGTCGTTGTCACAACCTTGGGGCTTTGTTTTTCATCACCTGCAGCATCCTGTTCTTCTTTGGGAGAACTATCTTCGTCTTCTTGGGACACGCTCTCTTCACCCTTCTTTCCAGCGGTCGGCCTCACAGGCTCCGTCTTTGATAGAACTTGGGAAACTGCGCCGCGTTGCACCCGCACGCGCACGTCTTCGGCAATTTCCAAGACGACTTCTTCGTTGCTGACAATTTTATGAACGGTACCAAGGATCCCCCCGCTTGTGACCACACGGTCTCCTCGCTTAAGGGCGGCGATCATGGCTTGACGTTCTTTTTCACGCTTTTGGTTGGGGCGCAAAATCAAAAAATACATAAGCGCGAAAATAGCAATAAACGGCACAAACTGCACAATGGCACTTGGAGCCCCTGCCCCTGCATCCGCTTGTGCTGCAGGAATGGCCAAGAGTAACCCTAAAAATCCGAGTGGCTTTAACATCGATAATCGCTCCTTACAGCAAACATGTTATGGGTAAAAGATGAAGGTCACTGTAGCCAAAAGTGAAAGGCTCAGCAAGTCTGTCATGGAGGTTTAATCCCTTTTCTCTGGCTCGTCTGGGATTAAAGCTTGCACTTTTTCTGCCAAAAAGGCATAGTCCGCATTGGGATGGATTTTTATACATATGTGATGTCGAGCTCTCAGCAAAAAGGGATGCCCCTTGCCCACCAACAAGCCCGGTGCGCAAGACTTGCCCTTGTTCAAGCCTTTTTTCAAGTGAATGCCACCAAAGAAATTCCTGCCTTTGTCCGGGAAGAATTTCTTACTCACCGGTTAAACAGCCGCGATGATTATCCCGTTGAGCCAAATGCGTCCCTTTTTACCACCGTTTTTGATGTATTTTCCAAAGAACGCGACGCCATTGATACGCTTTTGCAAGAGCTTTTGCCCGAAGGATCCGAGCTTCACAAACACGAGCCTGTCCTTATCGCCATTTTGCGCGCAGGCAGCGCCGAGCTCATGACGCCCCATCCCTTTGCCCCTGCCCCCGTTGTCATTGCCGAATACGTGAATCTGACCCGAGGGTTTTGCGGCGACAAGCAAGCGTCTTTCACCAACGGTCTTTTGGATCAAGTGGCAAGACGCCTTAACCGCCCCCTTACCAAAGAGTAACGCCTCAATAGGGGCGCGAGGGCTGAACCATCAGAAAGAACCCCCTTTTTCCTTGATTTTTCCTTCTTAATATTGAACATCTTAGCATATTGTTGGCAATTTTTTTTCCAAGAAAAGTTGACCTTTCACCTGTCAACTCTCATATAACCCTTGTTGCCCAACCCTAATGAAAGTTGAAATAGCCATCATCATGAAAACACAGCCTCTTCTTAAGACTTATTTTTCTTTACTTTACTTTGCTTTACCTTTCTTTACTTTACTTTTCTTTAACGCGCCACTTGTCCTGCAGCCTTTGACCAGGTCCCAGAGCTCGATTTAACAAGCCTTCACTCCTCTCCCACGATCACACTGCCTGAAGATGAATACTCTATGTTAATCAGCCCTAAAACAGAAGAAGTTTACGGCCCCTCTTTTGATAAACTCCCTGCAGAGCGAGTTCTTAGTATCCTGGACTTTCTTGATCCAAAAAGCTTGCTATCCCTTTCCCGAACTTGTTCAGCGTTTAGGGATTTGGTGGAAAATAAATTCCAAAAGGATTTTGCGCGCGCCGCTAAAAATGCGCCAGACGCCCCTCTTGACCCTATTCGTCTTAAGAAAGACTTTGTGGCCACTTTAAAAAAAGAGCAAAACGCCTTTTATACGGACACCTTCGTCAATCCTAGCAAGGGATGGAGCGAGGAAAATCAGCTTTGTCTTGAGGCTGTCCTGCCTTTATCACTCTTAAAGAATGCGCCCCAAGTTCCCCTTGACCAAGTGCTTGAGGCCCTCGAGGCTGCCCCTAAAGACGCTTCCCCGCTAGTGAGATTTTCCTCAATTTATAAGCAAGACGCCCCCAAATCTACAACCACCATCGTCTTGACGGCATATGAGTTCAATCGTTTCAATAAAGATCTAAATGATTTTCTTGCCCATAACCCAGAATGCAGCGTTCATCTGGTCCTGGGGGACGCTCCCTATACTCATTTTGGGCAATTCTCTATGCCACAAAAGGATATGGCAGAAGTGCGCCGTCTGATTGTGTCGGATCCAAGGGGCACTGTCACAAAATTAGTGATGCATTCCTTTCCGTCCATCAGGGACTGATCTCTTTTGAAGCAAGAAGCTTTCCTAAGCTGACAACCTTGGGATTAAGCTTTTGTGCTATCTGTTTGGATCTAGAGTCTGTTGACATCAAAGGCTTTGCCGCTCTTAAAAGCATCGGCAGGAATTTCTTTTACGGGTGCTCAAACCTTCAAAATGACACCAAAGAGGCCATCCGCGCGCAGCTTACCGCCTGCGCGATCGAGTGGCGATAATCAAGAACGACGGCGCGCCTTGACACAAGAGGCGTGCCTGCTCTCTAATGCCTTTCATTATTACCCTAGCGAAAGGTGACATAGCCATCAGCATGAAAACACGCACTCTTTTTAGGGCTACCTTGTCTTTTTTGTTTTTTTCGGTTTCGTGCCCTGGGGCTTTTGAGCCTACTCTTGAACTCGACATTCACGCCCTTCCTATACCGCGCCTGCCAAAACGTTCCCTGACGAGCTTGAGATGAAAGTTCTCCCTTCCGCGCCGCCGCAGGATTTGGGCCCATACTTTAGCCTCCTTCCCCACGAGAGAATGCTTGATCTCGTAAGCTATCTTGACACGAAAAGTCTTCTTGCTTTTTCACAAACCTGCAAAACTATTGATGACCTTGTGGGGCACTCTGCCAAAAAAGACCTTACCCACGCGATACAAGACTGCTGGAACGTTTTTTATGAACCTGCGCGCCTTAAAAAAGGGGCTTTAAGCGCCTTGAAAAATGACGGTTACGCGTTTTTACCACCCGGCACCCCTTTACCTCTGGGGACTCAACCATTGGACTCTTTAGAAAGTCTAGCTTTTTTTAATCAGATATTTAGCACACACAAAGAGAACCTGATTGACGCAGACCTTTTATGCCTTGGCGCCGTGTGTCCCTTGGCCCTTATGAGCAATAACAGCAAAGCACATTTTGCCAACGCACTGGAGGCTCTTAAAAAAAGCCTCCAGAACTCTTTCCACTTATCAGGTTTCAGGCAACGCTTGACTCTAAATGTCTTCAAGTGGCTTCAACATTTGTCTTGACGGTCTCAGAACTTAAAGCCCACAAGGACGCCCTCGGCGCGCACCTTGCCCACAACCCCGAGCACCGCGTCCACTTGATTTTAGGGGACGGCGCCTTTATGGAAAAAGGCGCTCTTTCCATGACGAGTGAAGACCTTCCTGATAATCTTTGTCACCTAATCTTGTCAGACCCGGCAGGATGCGTCCACACAATTGGGCAAGGCTTTCTTATATTCCACAAAGACTTAGCAACCGTTGATATAAAGGATCTGCGCGCTGTCACGTTGATAAAAGGATTTTTTCTTTCCGAGTGTAAGAATCTTGTAGAGTGTAATCCAAGGGGTTTGACATCTCTTAGCACCATTGAGCGTAGTTTTCTTGAACGGTGCCCCAAACTCAAAGGTTTTAGGACAAGAAGTTTCATCTCTCTTACGCGATTGGGGATCAGAGCCTTTGGTGATTGCACCTCCCTGGAAACCTTTGATCCAACAGGATTGAACGCCCTCACAAGCCAGATAGCCTTATTTCTTCAAGGGTGTACCGCACTTCATGAAACAGAAAAAGAAAAAATCCGCGCGCATCTCGCGGCCCGTGGTATCGAGTGGCAATAACCATACAGACGGCGCGCCTGCTCTCTTTCTGGCCTAAAGCTATGGTCTTGTAATGACAGAACCTTTCTATAAAGGCAATCATAGGTTTCACAGATTTCATCACAAAAATATTGACTTTATTTGACAAATAACTTTTACATGAAAGAATTCTTAATCTAACGAAAGTTGAAATAATCTCTATCATGGAAAAACGTCCTTCTAATAAATCGCTCTACGTTTTCTTTTTTAATCTTTTGCTTTGTACCCCCCTCTTCTCTACGCCCCACGATCCAGGTGAAGACTCCCAAACCAAGATATCTGTGCCCTTTGCTGAGCCCCAAGGTGGGGCAGATCTTACCTTAAGCATTCCAGATGAAGTTTTATGCGACGTTATGTCTACTCTCAAAAAGAGCAAACATCTGGCCCCCCTTCCCATGGTCTGTCAAAGATGGCATCAGCTTCTTGACGCTGAAACGTGTCATACCTTGCGACAAAAGGCCCGCACCCCCGACAGGGGGCAAGAAACATTCCTCAAGCGTGCCACCAGAAAACTAAAGACGCTATTTCAGCAAGTCCTTAAAGAAGAGTCGTATACCTATCTTCCTAAAAAACTTCAAAAGCATCTTCACGGTGAGACAAAGATCTTCTCGCTAGAGCTTTTGGACCAAAACACCTTGCAGCGTCTGTATGATAAAGTTTTTGAAAGGAGCCCTTATGAGGTATCGCAAGATGATAAACTATGCTTGGAAGCTTATCTGCCTGTTGAGCGTATCGCCCTTTTCAACACAAAGCCCCAAACCCTTAAAAAGGTATGTGACGGCTTTAGGCCTACCTCTTCTTTTTTATGGCGCCCCCACAGGGAGGTAACACAAGATGAGCTTGACGCGTTAAAACAGACCCCCCATACCTTGGTCGTCACACAAACAGAACTCGTCACACAAAAAGCACGTCTCGAGGAACTGCTAAGGCACAACCCCGAGCACCGATTACATCTTGTTCTAAGCTTGGATCTTTATGTTGATGATGAGGGTAACGCCCTTTCCATGAAAAGTGAAAATCTGCCCCTGGGCTTGCAGCATCTGATTTTGTCGGATCCCAAAGGCGCTGTACAGTCAATCGATCCGAAATTTCTTTCTCACCACCCAACCCTCAAAACCTTTGAAGCACGACACTTTCCGGCGCTTAAGCACATTGAGGGCGGATTCTTAAGTCACTGCAAGAATTTAACCCAGTTTGATGCCCCTGGTTTTGAAAACGTTATTTATATTGGGCTGAGCTTTCTGTCTGGCTGCACAAGGTTAAAAGAATTTGATAGCAAACCCTTTGTGAGTGTTCGGGAAATCGGGCACTACTTTCTGACGAAATGCACGGACTTAACCACTTTTAGGGCGCGCGGCTTTATCAATCTCCAAAAAGTCGGGCACTGCTTCCTCACAGGCAATACGTCTCTTGTTGTTCTAAAGACAAAAGGATTCACCAAACTAAGGCAAGTCGGTCACTACTTCTCTTCTGGATGCACATCCCTCCCAGACATTGACTCAAAAGGATTGCGCGCTTTGCAACAAGTTGGAAGCGATTTCTTTGCTGGATGCATAAGTGTTAAGCATTTTGACACAACACCTTTTTTACAGTTGCAGATGATAGGCGAGTATTTACTTTCAGGATGTCTCACCCTCGAGCGCATCGAGCCCCAAGGACTTAGCAACGTCAAAGAATTGGGACCAAAAGCTTTTTACAACTGTCCTAACCTTTCGCCTGCCGAAAAAGAAAAACTCCAGCGGTGGTTCGAGACTTATGATATTTTGTGGCCCTAAAAATAAACAGGGTTTTATATTCTTATGTTTTCTGCTCTTTTGCGTTGTCAAAGATCTTCTGACCTGCGTATAAGAGCAGACCTTCTTACACCTCCAACGAAAGCTGACATAGCTATCATCATGAAAACGCATTCTCTTTTTAAGACTGCCTTCTCCTTTTTGTTTTTTTCGGTTTCGTGCCCTGCAGCTTTTGATCCCGCCCTTGAGCTTGACACTAGCGCCGTTCCTAGCGCGCCTGCCATAACGTTCCCTGACGCGCTTGAGGTGAAAGATCCCCCTTCCGCGCCGCCTCAGGATTTGGGGCCATATTTTAGCCTCCTTCCCCACGAGAAAATGCTTGATATCATAAGCTATCTCGACGCAAAAAGTCTTTTTGCTTTCTCACAAACCTGCAAAACCATTGATGACCTTGTGGGGCACTCTGCCCAGGGCAATCTCAAACAAGTCACATACGATCAATTTGATACTTTTTATGAACCTGCGCGCCTTAAAAAAGGGGCTTTAAGCGCCCTAAAAAGTGAAGGTTGCTCGTTTTTAGCGCCCGGCACTCCTTTACCTCAAGGGGCGCGACCATTGGACTCTTTAGAAAGGCTAGCTTTTTTTAATCAGATATTCAGCACGCACAAAGAGAACCTGATTGATGCAGATCTTATGTGTCTTGATGCCGTGTGCCCCCTGATCCCTAAGGAATATTCCCCCGAAACCACTTTAAGCAAAGCGCTTGTGTTTCTTGAGAGAAATGCCTCACAGCCCTTTCCCTCAGTCCGTTTTTCAGAAAATCTTGATCCCAAAAGCCTGCAACGTTCTTCAACGCTTGTATTGACAACCTCAGAACTTAAAGCCCACAAGGACGTCCTCGGCGCACACCTTGCCCACAACCCCGAGCACCGCGTCCACTTGATTTTAGGGGACGGTGCCTTTATGGAAAACGGCGCTCTTTCCATGACGAGTGAAGACCTTCCTGATAATCTTTGTCACCTGATCTTGTCAGATCCGGCGGGACGGGTCACAAAGATCAACGACAGTTTTCTGCAATCCCATGCCTCACTCACAACTTTTGACACAAGAGGTCCCCTGGCTGTTAAAACGGTGGGAAAGTTCTTTCTTTTTTATTGCACAGCCCTCAAAAGTGTTGATACAAGAGGATTTACAGCACTTACAACCATCGACAACTCCTTCCTTTCTTTCTGCACAGACCTCGAGCGCTTTGACACAATAGGCCTCACAGCCCTCAAATATGTGGACAGTTATTTCCTCTCGAATTGCAAAAACCTAAATACCTTTGAGACAACCCCTCTCACCGCGCTTGAAACGGTAAAAGACTGCTTTCTTTTTTATTGCACAGGCCTCGAGCGCTTTGATCCAAGAGGCTTTATAGCTCTTAAAATGGTGGAAGGAAAATTCCTCTGTGGATGTTTTCAATTACCTGAAACAGAAAAAGAAAAAATCCGCGCGCAGCTTGCCGCCCGCGGCATTAAGTGGCAATAACCATACAAACGGCGCGCATTGACACGAGGGGTATTTTTTAATGTTAAAAAAGTTGACATTCTGTGGGTCAATCCCCACCTAAACCATGTTGATAAACCCTAATGAAAGGTGACATAGCCATCATCATGAAAACACGCCCTCTTCTTAAGACTTCTTTGTCTTTACTTCTCTTTACTGCTACCACCTGCTTTGCGTCCTTTCATGACGCTCGTGACGCGGACACAGACCCCCTTCAAAGAGTCTCCATATTTGGCTCTACCAATGCCCTTGACCTGAAAGACGTCAATGCCGCGCCGTCACTCAACTTTGGGCCCATTTTCAACGCCCTGCCCAACGAAGTAATCTTAAATATCATAAGCTACCTGGACGGAAAAAGCCTTGTTTCTTTGTCACAAACCTCTACGGCTTTTGACAACCTTGTGGGTGTTTTCACTCGGCAAACTGTCGACCAAGTCAGACGTAATACCACCCACCTTTATCATGATCTCACATGTTTAAAAAAAGGCGTTTTAAGCGTACTCAAAAATGACGGTTTTGTATTTTTGCCGCCAGCTGTCCCTTTACCAGCAAATACTCGGCCCGCAACTCTTTTTGAGAACACACTCTTATTTAATCGGTTTTTTAATTTGCAACGTGAGGCCCTAAGCGACGCGGATCTTTTGTGCCTTGAGGCTGTCTGTCCTTTGGCTTTCTCTGAGGGCGACACCCCGATAGAGCTCACCAAAGCCCTCGACTTTATCGACAGAGACGCGGCAGATCCCTTGCCCTCTGTCCGCCTTCAAGAAAACCTTGAGGCCACAAAAACACAAAGCGCTGTCACTTTTGTCCTTACGTCCGCAGAGCTGATAACGCACAAAGAGGCCCTCACCGCGCACCTGGCTAAAAACCCCGAGCACCGTCTTCATCTCATTTTAGGTGATGGCATTTTTGAGCAAGACGGAACGCTGTCCCTCAGCAAAGAGGACGTGCCTGACAATTTGCGCCATCTCATTTTATCAGACCCCAGGAAAACTGTTATAACAACAGGTGAAGGTTTGTTGAAAGGGCACCCTTCTCTCACGACTTTTGATGCGAGAGATCTCTCATGCTTGACGGTCTTAGCATTTGATTGTCTTTCTGAATGTAAGGATCTCACGCACATGGAGACGAGAGGTCTAACAAGCGTTCAGTGGATCGGGTATTACTTTGCTATTAATTGCAAGAATTTCAAAACCATCAATCCAAGAGGACTTATCTCCATAGCACCCATCGCGGCTCGGTGGTTTGTTAATCAGGCATGCGGTAAAAGCACAGGAGACGACTATCAAAAAGTCATGTCCTTCTGGGCAAGACGCGGCATTCAACCCCCACGCCGTTAAACATCACTTAATCTTCCCCCCTTTGCGGTTCGTTGCTAAGGGGGAAGATTACCCAAATACACAAGCGCTGAGCCTACCATTTGAACCTCTTCGTTGGCAGAAAAGATGACGAACCGCGTAGGCGTTGTTGTACGGCCAAGTGGTTGCAATAGAAAACAAAGGAAACACCCTTGAGAAAGGGGATAAATGCAACCATCTTGATAGTCCACTTCGCGTGCCTCCTGTTAAACCTCACTCCTCTTTACGTCACCGAAGAAAAGAAATCAGGCGGCGCACTTTTTTAGTGTCAATAAACTTGCCCTTTCACCTATCAACTCCTATATAATCCTTGTTCGTCAACCTTAATGAAAGTCGAAATAACCATCATCATGAAAACACGCTCTCTTTCTTTTTTCTTTTTCATCATTCTTACTCGTTTTGTGATGGCCTGTGATGGTCCAATCCTCGTCTGTGAAGAGGCAGATTTTTCAGCCCTGGCGCAAAGTCCTGCGTCACCATATTCTTCTTTTTCAGAAGAAAGAGAGCCTACCTTCGAGCGCTTTATCTCTTATTACGATTACGCTGAGGATACGTTCGCAGACCGTCTATGCTGGCAAGCCTATGGCCCCGAAATGTCTTTAGAAAGTGAGTCTCCTGAAGCTCTAAATTTTTCTGTTACTTTTCAAAAGACTGAGATAGAGGCTCCTCTTGTTCGGTTTACCCCGGATCTTCAACCCCACGATCTCGCCGTGCCCCACACGGTGGTCTTGAGCGCTGCAGAACTGCTGGCACACAGGGACTTTCTTGGGACGCATCTTGCCCATAATCCCGAACACCGTATCCATGTGGTCTTAGGCGACGGCCCCTTCATTGACGGCGATCGTCTCATCATGAAAAAGGATGATCTCCCCAATGGGCTTCGGCATCTCGTTTTGTCGGATCCTAGGCACCTTGTTAAAGTTATCGACCGTGGCTTTTTGATCGGGCACGAAACTTTGACAACCTTTGACCCTTTAGGTCTTGATCAGGTACATGTGATTGATGCGGGATTTCTTTATAGTTGCCTCCGTCTTACAAAAGTTAATATAGAAAGGTTCGTCAACCTTAAGATGATAAGCGCCTACTTCATTGGAATGTGTAAAGATTTACTTACAGAAGAAAGAGAAGCAATAAAATCTTTTCTAAAATCAAAAAACATTGCCCATTAACCTTAACAGGAAAGCTTAAAGCGGTGACAGGAAAGATGACGCGCCGCCGCCGAGTTGTTATACTGCCAAGAAGCCGCGGTCGACAAACAAAGGAAACACCTGTGAGGAGGGTCACGAAAGCAAAAGTTCTGACATCCTTTTTCGTGTGCCTTTTCTTAAGTGCAAGCGTCCTTTATGCCGCCGAAGAAAAAAAATCAGACGGCGCTTTTTCGCCTCTGGTTCAGAACTTTATCAATTTCCCGCCCTTTTTGATTCCCGTCATTCAAGACCGGCGCGTGGTCACGACCTACGCCATTACCCTGGTCATCGAAACAGTCACCGCCCACGACGCGGTCGAAATCTACCCCTTTGTTCCGCGCCTAACAGATGCCCTTTTAACGGATATGTATACTGTTTTTTGCCTTGCCTGGTCACCGGACACCCGTGTATTTCTCAAAGACCTCAAAACAAGATTACTGGGTGTTGCCCAAAAAGTTGCTGGCAAGAAGCACATAAAAGCCGTACTGATTCAATCATTTCAAGAGCAAATACATAAATAATGTAAAGAAAAAATCACGATTACTTTATACGCTTATTAATTAAAATTTAACTAATCTATTTTAGAATAAAATAAGATTGCAAAGGATTACGTGGAGGCTCACGTGAAAGACGTCTATTTTGAAACGGTGATGCTCATTGAGCGTCTGCATCGTTTATTCCTGGAAGTCATCAAAGGCGAACTGGACCGGATGAAGATACATGACATTAGCAATGTGCAGTGCTTCATTTTGTATAATATCGGAAAAAGCAGACTGACCGTCGGTGAAATTTCCAACCGCGGCTATTACCTTGGGTCCAATGTGACCTATAACCTCAAGAAAATGGTGGAAAGTGGGTATATTCACCAGGAACAGTCACCCCATGATAAACGTTCAAGCCATATTCAACTCTCTCCAAAAGGGATAGAACTTTTTGAGAAAATTGATGCGCTTTTGCGGGAGCACACTAAAAATATGCGTCACAATGGTCTCATGGAACAAGAAATCAAGACAGTCAAAGGGCTTTTACAACGCTTAGAAGCCTTTTGGAACTTCGTCTCAACCCACGACGGACGGCCTCTTTTATAAGATTTTCATCCTTGTCAAACAAAGACGTGCAGCACTTATTCTCAAACGGGATAAGTTCTTTTTCCTTTTCGCGTAGGCAGTTTAAATGGCTTTGACGAGCACGCCTATCCTTTATGAGGAGGGCAGTCTTTGTCACACTGCGCTCTTTCTCTTTTCATTCTCTTTTATACTCTGGGTTTACGGTTCCCCCTGAGAAACATTGAGCAAAACACTATTTCTCAAGCGCAACAAAAAATAATAATAAAAAACTTTTATTTAATATTGCACCTTTTGTTAATAATTATATGCTATAAATACTTTAGGTTATAAATTTTTATATACAGGAGACTGTCATGAAAAGGTTTTTATTTACAGTGGCGGCAGCTTTTCTGCTTCTGCCTACATTGTCACACGCGGACGCGCGCACGACCGATGAGGAAATGACGCGCTCAGCGATCATTGCCCCCCATCCTGTGGTCGGGGATCTTAAGCCAGCCCTTCAAGAGAAGGCAGAGGGCGGAACAGCGGGTGCAGCAACAACGTCAAAGCCCACACTTAAAGATCAAGTCATTGACAAAGGGGTCTCCATGGTCACCGGAAAGCTTGCCCCAGACCTTGGCGATAAAGACAAAAAATTGATCGGCTCTGTGGCAAAGACTGCTGTAGATAGCCTCAGCATCGAGAGCTTTAAGGATGCCTATAAGGTGGCAAATTTAAAGGCAACAAATGAGCTTCAAGAGCGCGAAAAACAGGGCCTTACAAACTCTAGCCAACGTAAGTTTTGGACGGGATTCAAGCACGGATTTGTGGAAGGCGTGAAACTTGGCGCAAAGATTGTCTTCAACGTCGTGAAAGAGCACGGACTCACCATCGCTCTTGCTCTTCTTTGAACGGTTTCTTAGGTGACGGCGCCTGCGCGTCGTCACCCTGCGAACGACTCATTTACTTTATTGATAAAGACCTGGGTGGGAAGGCTTTTTGTCTGTGTACCACGGCTCTGACATATCCACCATATGGCACCAAATTTTATCCACATGCAATCTAATGGAGACGCCTCCAGAAAAAACCAAAAGGATTTCTCCCTCCTGCTCGCTATGACAGGTCAAAAGACTCAGAAACCTTGTATGGTCCATAGGATCAAAATTTTGGTGTTGCACGCGGTTAACGTGGGAAAAATGAAGTCCCGCATGGACCCGAGGGTACATAATACCCGATTCATGGGTGACAGGGTCTTTTTCCCACTGGAACCGATTGATCCACAAAGCAAACGATGCATCGTGGGGCGTGTGAATGACGCCTCTGACGGACACGATGGCATCCTGTAGATAGGGCGCCAACAGAGTAAGATCATTACGGTCTTGAGCTCGCAATTTTAAGAGCTGGCTTTGGGCCGGCTTGGCATTCATGGTTATCCTCCCCTTTAAGGCGTTCTATGTGGGCTCCACATGCGCCTAACTTATTTTCTATTTCTTCATAACCCCGGTCAAGATGATAGACCCGGGAAATTGTTGTTTCCCCTTGAGCGGCAAGTCCCGCAAGGATAAGGCAAACCGAGGCGCGCAGATCTGTTGCCATCACAGGCGCACCGATGAGCGCGTCTACACCCATCACATGGGCGATGTTTCCCTTAATGGCGATATTAGCGCCCATACGTGCAAGTTCAGGCACGTGCATGAAGCGGTTTTCAAAGATGTTCTCTTGAATCTGTGATTCTCCTTTAGCAAGGCACATCAGAGCCATGAATTGGGCTTGCAGGTCCGTTGGAAAACCTGGAAAAGGTTCTGTGCCCACATCTAAGGGGCGAAGGGTTCCTTTTTCAAAGGACACATTAAAGCCGTCCTCGATCTTTGTAAAAGAAAGACCCACGTTTTCCAAAAGAGGAATAACGCCTGGCAGTAGGTCAAGACTTGTCCCCACAAGGTCCACGCTTCCCCCGACCATACCCACAGCCATGGCGTAAGTGCCGGTTTCAATACGGTCAGGCAGCACGCGGTGAGAGGCAGCCTTAAAAGCAGTTGGCCCTTCAATGGTAAGGGTCGAGGTCCCAACTCCCTGGATGTTTGCACCCATGGCTTGAAGACAGTGAGCCAAATCCACAACCTCGGGTTCTTGGGCAGCACCGCGCAGGATTGTGGTGCCCTGGGCAAGGCACGCCGCCATCAAAAGATTTTCAGTCCCCGTGACCGATACCAAAGGAAAAGTAAAGTCAGCCCCTTTGAGGCCCTCTGGGGCTTCTGCCACCACATAACCTTCTTCCAGGTGGATGGTGGCACCCATGGCTTCCAGGCCCTTTAGGTGCAGGTCAATGGGACGTGTCCCAATGGCGCATCCTCCAGGAAGCGATAAACGCGCAGTCCCTTGTCTTGCAAGAAGAGGCCCCAAGACCAGTACAGACGCGCGCATTTTACGCACAAGCTCATAAGGGGCTTCAAATGACGTAAGACTTGCGCCGTCAAGGGTCAACCCTTCGCCCACTTGCCCATTGGTGACCTTTACACCAAGATGCTCAAGAAGCCCCAAGAAAGTCCCTACATCAGACAGCTTTGGCACATTGGTTAGCGTTAAAGGTTTGTCACTTAGAAGACAAGCTGCCAAAAGAGGCAGGGTCGCATTCTTTGCACCCGAAATACGTATTTTCCCTTGAAGGGGGCTCCCTCCTACAACGCGAATCTTATCCATTAATAACCTTTACCTTTGGCAGTGTGACACCAATCTGTCCCATGTACTTCCCTTTGCGGTCCTTGTACGATACCTCGCAGGCTTCATTTCCCTTTATGAAAAGAAACTGACATGCCCCCTCACCCGCATAAATTTTCGCAGGCAGCGGGGTTGTATTTGAAAACTCAAGGGTCACATGCCCCTCCCATTCAGGTTCAAGGGGTGTGACGTTTACAATAATGCCGCAGCGTGCGTAGGTCGACTTTCCAAGACATACCACCATCACGTCTCTAGGTATACGAAAATACTCAACAGTACGCGCCAGCACAAAACTATTGGGAGGGATGATGCAAGCATCTCCCTCACGCTCGACAAAGCTTGTGGTGGAAAAATTCTTAGGGTCCACAATGGCGTTGTCTACATTGGTAAAAACCTTGAACTCCCGTGAGACGCGCGCGTCATAGCCATAAGATGACAGACCATAAGAAATCACCCCCGTGCCCGTTTGTGCCTCGACAAAGGGCTCGATCATCCCGTTTTTCAAAGCCTGATCTCTGATCCAGATATCTGATAAAATACTCATCCTATGATCCTTTGTCTTTACGCGCCAAGCCGGCGTCTTGCTTCAGCTAAATCACCCTCATAATCCACAGAAAGGGGATTAATATGCTCCACAAGGCAGACATCAATGCGCATACCGTCTTCAAGGGCGCGCAACTGCTCAAGGCGTTCACGTCCCTCTAAATTGGTCGCTGGTAGCTTGACAAACCTGTTGAGAGCCTTGCGGCGATAGGCGTAGATCCCCATATGGTGAAAAAACTCCCCCTCTCCGCTGGGGATACAGGCGCGACTGAAGTAAAGAGCCCGCCTGATGGGAGCACCCGGCACACCGCCCAAGGCAATTTTCACAACGTGGGGTGACTCTTTTTCCGTCATATCCACAATAGGGGTTGCCACAGTGGCAATATGCACATCGGCGTTTGTAAGAGGACGAAGAACTGCTGCCAAAAGAATTGCCTCAAGGGTTGGCTGATCACCTTGCACGTTCACAACCACATCATAAGCCTCATGGGGATCAAAGGCTTTGACAGCCGCACATACGCGGTCAGAGCCTGAGGGCAATTCTGGATCCGTGAGGATCGCTTTTCCGCCGACGGATTCGATGAGGTCTTTGATTTCCTGAGTATCACACGCCACCAGGACAGGAGCCACATTTGCTTGGGCACACCGTTCGTAAACGTGCTGAATCATAGGCTTTCCTGCAATATCAGCCATCATTTTGCCGGGCAATCTTGTGGACCCCATGCGCGCGGGAATCACAATTAATGGGTTCATTTTTTCCTCATATGCGTTGAGCTGCCTTCATGGGTTTAAATCCCGTGACAAGACCTGGGGCCATAATTCGTTTAAAACACGTTCGTATATACCACAGTTATCGAAAAGAGTAAGGGGCACAATTTCAGAAGGCGCTGCCCACCGCCACGCCTCAAACTCAGGAAAGGCGCTCTCCAAGGTGATCTCAGTATCTTCTCCCGTGAAGGCCATCAAAACCCACTTTTGCCGAAGACCCCGAAACTGTCCTTGCCATAAACGACGAGAAAGATCCTGGGGAATATCATAGGCGTGAAAGTCCTTTGATTCAGCAAGCCCCTGCGCGGACGTCACGCCCACTTCTTCTTTGAGCTCCCTGAGACCGGCCTGCCACAAGGTTTCGCCCTGCTCGATGCCGCCCTGGGGCATTTGCCAGGCGTCCGCGTCCCCGCCGCAGCGCTTTGCAATCAGAATCACAAGCATCACCCCCACACAAGGGCGGTGGGTCTTTGATCACCCTCAAGCATTGTCACTGGTCCCCTCTAGTTTTAATCTTGGCTTGCTAAGACACGCGGCCAAAGCTCCTCAATCACACGCTCGTAAACCTCCTTTTTAAAGGAAACAGCGAGGTGAGGAAGCTCTTCCACAGCGCTCCACCGCCAAGCGCAAAACTCGGCCGGCAGGTGCCGCTCAAGGTTAATTTCGTCGTCATTGCCAAGAAATCTAAAGGCAAGCCATTTCTGTGTCTGCCCCCTGAAGGCACCCCCCCAAATACGGTCTGCAAGCCCCGGGGGTACGTCGTAGGAAAGCCAGGACTCAGACTCAGCGATCAGCGACACGCTGTGGGAACCGATTTCCTCTTTTAGCTCTCTAAGCGCTGCTTCGTAAGGTGTTTCATCACCGTCCATTCCACCTTGAGGCATTTGCCAGGCCTCGCCCACTGTATCTCGGCGCTTGGCAACCAAGATTTGGTTGCGCGCGTTCACAACCATCATCCCCACACAGGGTCGGTAGGGTCTGAGATGGTAGGCCACAAGGGTCATTGGCTTGCTTCTTTCTTTTCGTTTTTAAGCGCCGCCAGCGACGAAACTGGCACAAGCTTCAAATTTAGATGTGCTAAATTTTCGGACAAAGCTCTCACACGGTCAAGGGCCAAAGGAGATCCATGAACAAAAGCCAAAATCGGACCGTTGGTTTTCGCAAGGCTTGCAAGTATTTCTTGCTGCCCTTGCCACCCTGCCTCATCCCCGCATACTTGATCCAAGCAAAAACTTGCGGATAGAAGTGGTACTTTGACTTTTTTCTTTAGGGACTTAACCACACTTTGGGGCGAGCTTTTCACATCCACAAACAAAAGGTGATGACGACCCAGTTCTTCTAAAACAGGCAAGAAATCCTTTTCAGAAAACATAAACCGGCTTCCTAAAAAGGGTACGACCCCGACCATGGGAAGGTGCCCCTTGAAATGGGCTTGGAGCCTTTGCACGTTTTCTTGGGCAGGCAACCCCGTCAAAAGAGGGGCAAATCCAGGATCACTTTGGGGGTAATCTAAGGGTTCCATGGGGATCATCAAAAAGGTTTCGTAACCCGCCTCCCTCAGCTTTGCATGGGGTGCCTGCGTATCAAGACCAGTATAAAAAGCAAAAGCGATTTGTTTGGGCAGGTTAAGGGCTGCTTCTAGCAAGCTTTCTTGTTTGCCAAGGTCCAAGACCAAAAGTGCGATTTCGCCCGGTGGGGGCGGTGGGGGGGGTACTGGCGGCAAGGCCACAACAGATCTCTCTTGCCCATCGCCGCCTGCTGGGGTTACTGGAGCGCCTTGCGTGACTGCTGGTGACGCGCCAGCTATGCTTTGCGAGGCAGAACCGTGAGAGGGGCCTTGGGATACTGGAGGCGTCACCTCACCTGCTGAAGTGTCCTGGCGCGTGGTTTCCACTCCCCCGCCCGACGCGCTCGAGACGTGAGGTACCCCAGAGTCGTGGGGCGGGGTAAGCGCGCGCGCAGGGGAAGGCATGAGCGGTTGTGTGGAAGGTGTCGCAGGCTCTGACATCTCATGGGGCAGCGTTGGTGGCACAGAAGTCGGCGCAGGCCCCGGCATCTCAGGCGTGTCATGAGGAGGCTTTTCTCGCCCATGCCCCACTTCTTGTGCTTTTGGCGCGTGGGGGACAGTCTCAAGTCCTTGCTGAGACTCACTCACAATCTGATCTTGAGGTGCTTCTTTTACGGGCGGCTTCGCCTCTTTGGGTAAAAGCGTCACCACCACAGGAGGGTTCTTTTCTCCTTCGTGAGAAAAAAACGTATACGCCATCACCCCCACCACCGCCGCAATGGCCACTTGCAAATACGTATGGGGGTTTTTCAAAAGCTCCTTGATCATCATGCTGACTTTTTCTCGGCCGCACTGGCTTTATTCAGCCGCAATGCTTGGATCATATTGATGGCTTGTTCCAGTTGCAGATCACGCACTTTTTCATCCTCCGGTGTTGACGTGCGTTCTTTTTTTGTTTTCTCGGTTTTTTGTTTTGTGGGTTGTGCGACGTCTGCTTTCGCAGGCGCTGACTGCTCGATTTTGATATCGGGAATAATGCCTGTTTTTTGAATAGATTTACCTGAAGGGGTGTAATAGTAGGCCGTGGTCATTTTGATGGCTGCCCCATTTGTCATGGGGATGACACTTTGCACGGATGCCTTACCAAATGATTTGACCCCCACAATCACCGCGCGCTTATGATCTTGAAGGGCGCCGGCGACGATCTCGGAGGCGGATGCACTACCCTCGTTAATCAGCACCACGAGGGGCGCCCCTTCCGTCTCGTCTTGACCTTGGGCAAAGAACGACAGATCTTTTTTTGGATCCCGCCCCCTGATAGAAACAATTTCCCCTTTATCTAGAAATAATTCACACACAGAGACGGCTTGATCAAAAAGGCCGCCGGGGTTATTACGCACATCCAGCACAAACCCTGCTAGATTTTTACCCGCCCTTTGCTTCAACGATGTAATAAGCTCTTGTAAATTATCCGTCGTGTGTTCGTTAAAGGTCGTTAGGCGCATATAGCCAACATTGCCCTTAAGCTCGCCCTTAACGGACGCCACCCGAATGCGCTCTCTTTTAAGACGAATGTCAAAGGGCGGCTCTTGGCGTCTTCTGATGGAAAGGGTCACATGGCTGTGAGGCTCGCCACGCAGATGCTCGCCAGCTTCATAGAGCGACATCTCATAAACGGGCTTGGCGTCAATAGCGGTAATCAGGTCACCTGAGGTGATCCCCGCCTTTTGAGCCGGTGTGTCTTCGATGGCAGACACCACGCGAAGCGCCCCCTCTTCATAGGCGATTTCAAGTCCCACCCCGCCATACTCCCCGTGCGCTTGCTTGCGAATCTCTTGATACTTCTTCGGTGGCAAATACGTCGAATATCTATCCAAGGACGAGAGCATGCCATTAAGAGCACCTTCCAAAAGCTTGGTATTATCCACAGGCTCTACATAATCGCGGCGCACTTTATCAGCAACGTGGGCATAAAAAAGAGCAGAATCCTTTGGTGACAAGGGGGACGGCGTTCCATGACCCGCACAGGCACAGGACGAAACAAATAAAGCGGCCGATAAACTTGCGGCTACCCGCCCCAAACACGCATAAGACCCTTTATTCACTTTAAAAAACTGCCCCTTCTCAAAATTTGGTCAAGTCTAGCGCCGGCGCCCCCACTGAATCAAGTCTCTTTTCGCAAACCTTACGAGGGTTCTGTGTTCCGTGTCACACTTGTCCAAAAGCTCTTTCAAAAATTCCACAACCCCCTGATATTAAAATATCTTAGATCGCCCTCTTTTGTGTTTCTAAAACTTCTTGAAGCGTCATGAGCCAACACGCAAGCATGTTATCTTCTTCTTTGACGCTGCCGTCTTGTTGGCGTGTGGGATAACGACAAGGAAAAGTCAGAGGCAGCTTTTTATACCCACCGGCCGCCCACACAACGTCACTGTCGAAATATCCCTCTGGTCGCAAAGGGTGGTCAGGCGCGCGAATGGAGGTTACGCCCATCATAGTCTCATACCCAAGGGCACTCACCTCTTCAACCAGTCGGCGCAGAAGCGCAACGCCAATGCCACGGCATTTCATAGAAGGCACCACAATCACTTCGCCCGCATAAAAACACTTTTTTGTGTTAATACCGGCTTCTTCTAAGGACACTGACAAGGCTTGTAAAAATTCTGTTTTGGTCGTCATGGGCATGGCTGAGTACATCCCGACAACTTCTTGATCTTCAAAGGCCACAACCAAAAGACCGTGTTTGAGGGTGTAGCATTGGGTGAACGGTAGATCGGCCTCTACACTTTCGCTCACATAAAGATAAGGAAATTCCTGAAACGCCTCCACGCGCATCTTAGAAAGAAGATGCACATAAGGTGCGGTCTCTTTTTCTTTGAAAACTTTGATCTTTATGCTCATCCATCTTCTCCTAAGGGCTTTTTTTCAAAAGCATAGTTTTTTTAAGATATTAGGTAAAGAAACAACATGTTTAAGGGCGCCCCCCTGTTTAAACGTACAGATCAACAAGGGGGGGGGGAGTCTTGAAAAGAATTGTAGCTACATGGCCTTTTGACTGGACGCCTTCTCTATCAAAGACGTTCCAGTCATCACTTTGGGCGGTGTCAATCCTAAAAGGGTGAGGATGGTGGGCGCCACGTCACTTAGCCCCCCAGCGTTCAGCGTCACCCCCCCTGCCCCCATGATCACAAGGGGAACAGGATTGACGGTGTGAGCTGTGTGGGGGTGGCTTTGATCTCCCATTTCTTCCACATTGCCGTGGTCTGACGTAATAACCAAAATACCTTTTACCTCTTTGACAGCCGCACTCACACGTCCCAAAGCCCCATCCACCGTCTCAAGGGCTTTGACGGCAGCCTCCATCTTCCCCGTGTGTCCCACCATATCCGTGTTGGCATAGTTCACAACAATCAAGTCATAGCGACTCGACGTAATGGCGTCACATAGGTAATCTGTCACCTGTGGCGCTGACATCTCGGGCTGCAGGTCATAGGTCGCCACTTGCGGCGAGGGAATCAGATGCCGATCTTCCCCGGGAAAAGCCTCTTCACGTCCGCCATTAAAAAAGAACGTCACGTGGGCATATTTTTCCGTTTCCGCCAAACGTAGCTGCGTCATGCCTGCTTTTGAGATCACCTCGCCGACACTTTCCTCGACATTTTCGTTGGTTACAAGGGCGGTCAGGACGTTGTCTAACGTGGCCGAATAAGAGCTCATGCCGAATTGCCCCACAAGCTGCAATGGGGGGGACCTTTCAAACTCTGAAAAATCTTCAACAAATAAAGCACTTAAAAGCTGGCGCACCCGGTCAGCCCTGAAATTAACCATGACAAACGCATCACCGGCTTTGATTCCGTCATACATCCCAAAGGCCATGGGCGGAATAAACTCATCGCTGATCTCTTGCTCGTACTGCTGGGCGATATAGGCCTCTGGTGACAAGGACGTGGCCGGCGTCTTACCCAGCAAAACCTGGTAGGCTTTTTCCACCCGGTCCCAGCGCTTATCACGGTCCATCCCAAAATAGCGCCCGCCAAGAGTCGCCAGGGTGGCGCCCGAACACTTCTTTAAAAAGGGCAAGAACTCACGCATATAGCCAAGAGCACTTTGGGGCGGGGTATCCCGTCCATCTAAAAAGGCGTGAAGGGCTACTTTGACGCCCTGAGACGTCAAATAGGCCGTAAGCGCTTTCAGGTGATCCATGTGGGAGTGCACGCCGCCCGGTGACAAAAGGCCTGCCACATGGAAGACACCTCCTGTTTCTTTAAGGCGTGCGATGGTGTCGTTTAGTGCGAGGTGTCCTGTGATGGCCCCACTTGCAAAGGCATGACTGACACGCGGCAAGTCTTGCAAGATAACGCGCCCTGCCCCTATGGTCATGTGCCCTACTTCTGAGTTGCCCATCTGACCGTCAGGAAGCCCTACAAAGTGATCGCTTGCTTGAAGAAGGGTGTGGGGACAGTCCTTCCAAAGCGCCGACCAATGGGGCATATGAGCTTGGGTCAACGCGTTTTGTGGGCCATCCTTGGCATAACCAAAACCGTCAAGCACGCACAGTACAATTGTTTTTTTCATCTCATATCCCATGGTGATTCAAAATCGCGCCCAGTGTAAACCGACTTCAAGTTCGTTCACAAGGGGGCTCTACACCGTGATCCTATAAAGCGTTTGCATCCTCCTTAGGACTAATGTCCTGGGGAGGAAGCGTCGCCTCGACACCCGCCATTTTTTCAAGGTCTGCACGGCGCTGCTTTGACGCAGATTTGGCTTTGCTTGACAAATAGCTGCAAAGAGATCCGGCGGCGCCCGAAAGCACCACACCAAAGGAGTACCACTGCTTCGTTTGTTCGTCTCCCGTAAACAGTGAGGCTCCGGCAAGAGCCGTGGACACACCTGAAAGCATATTACCCGCTGTTCCTAAAATGGACGAGCTCCACCCATAAAATGCTTCACTCCAGAGCCACCTTTCGGCGTCTTGCTGCTGAAGATCATCAAAAATGGCTTGTCCTGCCGCGGGATCCATGGGAAGAACGGTTTCATCTTCGACAGGCTCAAAAGACCCAAGTTTGACTGCTGGCCCGCGCCCTTCTTCGTGCGCCGCCATAAAACTTGATCGCGCCATCCCCCTTTTCAGTAGATCAGAATGGTCACTGTGGCCGCACAACGCACTTTTTAGCTTAACCGTTCGGACATGATAGCCAGACAGTTTTTCTATATCATAACGACGCTGCTTCGCCGCAGAGCCAGCTTTTTCACTCCACACCAGAAAGCTCTGGCCGAACGTGCCGCATAAAACAACGGCGTAATTGAACCAATCTTTACCCTCAGGGCTTCCCACTGCCAGGGCAACGCCGCCAAAGGTTGTGGCAATCCCCTTCAAAACTTCACCCGTAATGCTACATAAACCTGACAGATTTGAATAAAACCCTACCCCAAAAGTCCACCTTCTTGCATCTTGCTCTTGTAGTCTTTTAAGCAGTGTTTCTCTTGCCTGAATATCGCGCATTGGTAAAACTGTGGGATCATCTTCAAGATCATCACCCTCAAGTCTTAAAGGCAGGCCTCTCGGGTTTGGTATCACTCTCATACCATAAAGACCACCAAACTCATCATTCTTGTCTTCGATCTCACGCTCATCATCCTGATCTAGCGTGCCGCGCGTTAAAGGTTTTTTGGGGTTTTGGTTTCTTTTTTTTGTGGATGTAGCCGCCGTTGTGGGTGTTTTCCTTTGGGCTTCCAGATCAGAGTCTTCCTCGCCATCAGAAGAAGTATGCAACACCAAAGAAGGAGAGATCGGTGAAGTAGATACGGCAATTGATATCTCTTTTCCCTCGTCCGCGTCGCTCGCCCAAAGGGGCATAAACACGGTGAGAACCGCAACACACACAAAGCTTTTTATGGTCATAGTTTTCCCTCCACACCCTCTTTCCCATGAGACATTTTTTATTGGCAATACGAGTCTTGAAAGCCAACATCCCGGAAAATGATTCTTAATCGAAAGATCAAGATTAGGTCCTTGGAAACACCCCAATGATGGGCGGAGGTTTGTCCCTCCGTCCCCTCATTGGTTTCTTCAAGCCTACCTTGAAGACGCCCTAGCGTCTCCAAGACGCGACCTTCCTGTTTTTTATTTTTTTGTTAAATTACTGAAACACGCCAAGCGTTAACAAATGATTAACGCCTTGATCCTAAAGGCTAGTTTTTTTCTTTGTACGGCGGTGTGGCATTTACCCAAAGAGTATGCTTTAGTGCGTTTAGGATGTGTTTAACCCCCAAAGAATGACCATGACCCACCCTGCTCACCAAGAAGCTTTGCCAACCCTTGCAACGGATGACACAGCGTTCACCGAGACTTTTTCCACGAAGCGACCAAGCGTTGCAGCGTTGGAAGAGCTTCTTTTTAAATCTTTTAAGGTCCTGGATCATGGATTTGTGCGCGTCGTTGATTATATGGGCGATGACACAGCCGTTGTGCAGGCGGCACGTGTGTCTTATGGTCGCGGCACAAAGCGTAGCTCTCAAGATCAAGCTTTGATCAATTATCTCATGCGTCACAGGCATACAACCCCTTTTGAGATGTGCGAGATAAAATTCCACGTCAAGATGCCCATTTTTGTGGCTCGTCAATGGCTTCGTCATCGCACCGCCAGCGTCAATGAGTATTCAGCGCGCTACTCGATTCTTAGTAAAGAATTCTACATTCCTGATATTGATCACCTGGCGCCGCAATCCACGTCCAACAAGCAAGGACGAGACGGCGCGCTGTCCCTTCAAGAAAAAGAACGAATTCTGGATATTTTGCGCACGGACGCAACCCAGGCGTATGCCCACTATGAAGAACTTATGAACTGCACCGAAAACGGTGATATCATCGACCCAGAACGCCTCGGGCTAACCCGCGAGCTGGCCCGTATGAATCTCACCTTGAATTACTACACCGAATTCTATTGGAAGGTGAATTTACACAACTTACTTCATTTCCTCAGCTTGCGTGCGGACGCGCACGCACAATACGAAATTCGTGTCTACGCAGAGCTGATTCAAGACCTTGTCAAGCATTGGGTGCCTTATAGTTACGAGGCATTTTGTAACTACCGCGTGGACGCGGTCACCCTTTCACGGGACGCGTGGAAAGTAATTCAGCGCATGCTTCAGGGTGAAAAAGTTGAACAACTTACCAGTGGGCTTGGCAACCGTGAATGGTCAGAATTAATGGAAATTCTTTCCCCAAACAGCTAAGCTAATAAAAAATTGATAACAGGGACGTAAACAATGGCACAGAAAACAGATGGGGCAAGTGGTGATCTGGATAAAAATCAAAGGCTCCTACTCAGCAAAGGAGACGCGGTTCTTATTCTCAAGGAAGACGGGGACGTTGATTTTGTCTTTCCCCAAATGCAGGGCGACTACGTGCCCGAGAACGCCTTAATGGCGGCCGCCCTTGCCCATGCCCTTGATGATGATATGCTTCACACACGCATTAGAGAAGCCTTTCTGTCCACCCTGTATCCCCACATTGCTTACGGGGCCAAAAACGACAACGCGCAAGAGGCCTCATCTACGCCCCTTTAGCGGTAGAGGTACGCTCTTTTACAGTCCTTTCATTATCTTGTTCGAAATCCACTAGTGACCCCTGGGATCCTATGCTATCTTTCACTTCAGAAATATTATAAACAAGGAGGGTTCCATGAACCGAGCACTGATCTTTCTTTCAGCAATAATTGTTTTTACCCTACCCCTTCAGGCCAAAAAAAGAGACGTGACCTGCCCCAAGGAGCTTCCAGGGATTCATTTTGCCAGCCTGAAAGAACATCGACCCATTCAGATGGAGGGCATGACCTTTGTGCTGCACGGGGATTCAAAAAAACACTTCACCGATAAAACGCCTGAAACGGACGCCGCGCCCTTTGTTTATAGTAATACCGACGGTCATAAAATGATTTGTTGGTACCAAACGCCAGATGGGTATGTGGGACTTATGCAACAATAACCATAACAGGAGGAACTTATGTCATCATCTTCTTTGATTCGAAAAACAGCTCTCTGCTTTGCATTCTTTATCCTTGCAGAGAAGGGCGTCGCTTCTTCGGAACCGGCTCTTTTTGAAACGGAGCTCTGCGCCCTTCGAGGCGCCAAAGCAACGTTTGCAGACACGCTCGAGGTTGATGATCTCCAGGCCGCCATGTCAGCACGTCAAGTACTCACCGAGTCCATTATAGCGCATCTCAAGTCACGCGAAATGCCCTCAGACCATGTGAAAACCGTTGAAGCACACTTCACCGCTTTTGAAATTGAGGGAATGAAGGTATCAAAAAACATACCTTCGGCCTTACATCACTATGAAACAAAAGCAAAATCACTGACCACCGCCGGCACACCCGAGGAAGAAAACGCCCTTAAGAAAGCGGCCTACATATATAGTGAGCGCAGTGTGTGCAGCCTTCTTGTAGAAAAACTTGAGGCGACTCACAATTTTTATTACACACATCTGCAGGGGATGAGAAAACCCGAGGACACAGATGCCTGGCAATCCTTTGATCGCCTCAACACCTGCCTTAATGAACTCACCGCGCTTTACTGGACAGCCGAGACAGGCCTCGTGCAGGCCATTGTGGTGGATCCCAGCAAATTTCCACCCCTTTGGGGTTACTGGAACGACGAGGAAAAAGCCGCACAAAGTCGAGCCGCCTTGTTCCACCTAGGCCGTGCTAATGTTCTTAGCTATTTATTTCGCGTGTATAATACAGAGCAGGCTGGCTCTTAAGCACGCCAGCGCGGTGAAAGGGGATCACGTGTCCCCTTCATTTTTTCGCTCAATGACTGGGAAAAAATAAGAAATAGTCCTGTGCGCCCTAATCGCAAATGGACGGGCCAACATGACCCAAGCCCCTCCCCCTTGAAACAGTCTTCTTGATGCTTGCTTTTTTTGTGAGATAAATAAGGGGGCACCTCTTGTGGCGCAACTCATTTTTGAGTCAAAATTTTCTGCCCTCTAGCGTGCCAAAGCGACGTTTGCTGGCACACTTAATTTTGCAGATCTAAAAAGCGCTGTTTTGGCAGCGTAGACTCTCAATGAGTCCCCAATGACACATCTTACCGCTTCTCCAACCTTCGACAGTATGCCACGAGACGTTTCACACTCTGTCACTCAGTTTGGTGAAGGCGGCGCGGTGCTTAGGATCAATGATCAAAAGCAGATTCTGACGATCCAAGGCGCCTGGCTGCATGATTGGCAAAAGACATGGCTACAGAAAAAAAATGCTTAAAAATACGATTCTTCTTTGTTGGGGGGTGTAAAAAAGTATGCTTCGTGCAGGGCGGCAAAATCATGCGCACATGTGTTACGCCGCCGCCTTTAGGAATTTAAAGACAAAAGACAGGGTCGCATCAAGATTTTGTGGGCATTGATACCTGCCCTCATGAATTACGCCCACGTCACCGGTGCGAGCGACCGCTCTCACGCACGACGCTATGTTGTCGCCAACGAAATTTCCCCTTGAGTGTCTGTGGCATGCAGGAGAATAGGCCCCCGTCAAGGCTCCAGCTTGTCTTGTCTCGGGCATACGAACGTCCCTGATCACCGATGTCGGATATACCAAAAGCAGTCATCATGTTTATAAGATGCCAAACCAAGAATGTTCCCTCTTTAAGAGGTCTTACTAAGTTCTTTAAAACGCTTAATCTTTTTTTCACTTTAGCATCAGACAGAGGCGACAAAAAAACTGGCATACTGTCGAATTTTTGCGAAGAATTAATATGTTACCTCTTCTCTTTTACACTGAGCGAAGAGCCCCATAAGTGTGTATCATTTGCCTTATCTAACTGTCACGCTCACACGTTAATCTCCTTTCATCTTCAACGTGCCTGCACTAGAAGGAAAATAAGAACCTTAGATCTTCCAATGGAATGCTCCACACGTTTGGGGGGATGGTGCTTTATTAGACAACTATTTTAAGGGGCCAAACATTTTGAAAGGACATTCTTTCTCAGATAGGGCAGCAGAGGGTGAAGCACGACGACTTTTGAACGTTTGCAAAAAGTTATTTCTTTTTTTTCTATAATCTTTAAAAATTTTTTTTATCATACTGGCATGTCACTTACATGTTTTTGACAATAAGTAAATTATTAACCTTCTAATGATACTTCTTTTTCTGTAAAGAGACTTTTTGATAAGGAAATAAAAACCGTGCACTTTTTCGAAATAAAAGACGTATTACCTATTATCTTTTTTTTTCTTATTGATAGTTACTTTACATCAAGCATCCTACTTTTGTTTTTTAAAAATAAAATTTTCATTTATTTACCTCATGTTCGAGCTTTTAAATTTTTGCCACACACCCATGGCCGGGGAAAGGAGGATTTAGCAATTTTTGTCATTAAGAAAATTCACATACCCTAAGGAGGACGACGATGATCTCGATCAGAAAAGTAACTTTATTTGGTTTTTTGTCCCTTTCCCCTCTTTTCATCATATCAGAAACGGTGAATGCCTCCACCCTCGTGGCAAGCCCCTTTTCCCCAGATTTTTCTTCGGAAAAAGACCGTACTCAATCACCGTGTTCGGTGATTTCGATGATTGATTTTCCCCATTTGCAAGACTACATGGCTCGCAATCGTCTCACGGCCAGCGCTCCAGAGCCCTACACACGAGAGCCCGTTTATGCCATAAGCGCCCCCTTACCTAAAAAGAGACCTGTTTCGCTTACGTGGATCGATCTTGCTTTAATGGATCTTCAACTGGCCGACTCAACGTTTTTGCGTACACGCAGTACGCAAAATTTGAAAGACGCCCTTTCAAAAGCACAAAATCTGGCAAGCGACATTTACAAGGAAATGCTTGACACATACCGACCTGAGTATCCCATTACCCCACAGACAAGAGCCGCCGCCTATGACGGAAAACGAAAACTATTTATCAAAACCCAAAAACTGATGACCAGCACAAAGCAAGAGGCCGAGGCATCGTTTAGAGGGTACTACAATGAGCTCATGGAAGAATATAATAAGGAATCCCCCTTCATTGGTAATATGGTTCCCAAAGAGGTCATTGAAACAGTTTTTGAAGCACGCCTGAGCGCAAATATCATCCAAGAACAACATGATTTAGTCAACGCAATCATTTTTAAAGATTTCACCCATAAAAAAACGGTTCCTGCCCTTTGGAACCGACTAGCCCAAATGTATCTCTGTTATGAGAATTTTTCAGCGCTTTACTGGAAGGTTGAAGCAGCCCTTCTTCACGAGTCTCTTTTGGGCACAGAACGTGGTCAAGATCTGTGGACCTTTTGGCATGTCAATGGCCACGGCGCACAGTTGCGTAAGACCATGTCAGGATTCATGAAAAGACATTTCATGATTTACGCGGTCAAAGATGAGAAAATCTCCACGAGCTAAAAGAACATAAAAAACGGGGCAAACAGTCTACCTTAGGGTGTTTGCCCCTATATGCTTTGCATAAGACGTGACCCATAAGGGTTGCACTGGATAAATGTCCTGGGGTGCCCTTAAAGTCAAAGACACTTACTTGAGAGCTGACATGCTGTTTTTAAAAATCAAATACTTTTCGTGCATGCTGAGATTAAATTCCTTCTTTTTACATACCAAAGGATCAAAAATTAAATAAACTCGGCAGTACTATGCCGACTTGTTTGTGAGAAAAGAGGTTTCCTGTCTAAAACGCGCGTCTCCTTTTAACCATCTTATTTCCTGCAAAGACTTAACCGGATGATGGGTTGTTTTTGGCAGCGCTTTTCTTTCCCACACGTGCACGTCTCTTTTTGAGGGTCGACGCCTTTCCTTGCACACAAGAACCTGCCCTTAAACGCTCCAAGTCTGGCTTTAGGAAATGCCCCCTGATCTTAGCGTCATGGCGGCTGAGAAACTGACTGGGGATTTTCTCTCCATGGCAGCTAAGTAGACATTTGTGACGTTATTAACTTCTTCAGAAGTGTGTACCTGCCTCCCCGGCTCAAACGCCCGGGAGTCCATTCCATCTCCCTGCAAGGACGCGTCTTTAGTCAAAGATGTGGGGGGTCAGAAACCAGCAAACAGGATCAGTCTAAAAAAATCAGACCACCTTGTTTGCCGTGACCTGTGATCCAGGGAGGCTTGCACGTCGCCACAGCATTTAGTGGCGACGTGACATAAGATGTTTGAGCAAGGTTCCAATGGTTTTGGGCAAATCAGCTCGCTTGACGACCATATCAACCATTCCATGCTCTTGAAGGTGCTCGGCCGTTTGGAAATCGTCAGGGAGTTTATGTCGGATCGTTTGCTCAATGACGCGCCTGCCCGCAAAGCAAATCGTCGCACCGGGCTCTGCAAGGGACACGTCCCCAATCATGGCAAAGGAGGCTGTGACGCCACCTGCTGTGGGATCCGATAGTAGGGTCAGGTATGGAAGACCGGCTTCTTTGACCAGACGCACAGCCACGGTGGTGCGTGACATTTGCATCAAGGATAAAATCCCTTCTTGCATACGTGCCCCCCCAGACGCGCTGACCACCAAAAAGGCAGCCTTTGATTTGACGGCTGCCCGCGCGCCGTCCACAATAGCGTTTCCAACGGCAGCGCCCATGGACCCCCCCATAAAATGAAAATCAAAGGCTGCAATGACGATGGGGTATCCTTGAATCGTACCCTCTGCTACGACCACTGCGTCTTCTTCCTGGGTCGCTGCTTTGGCGTCTTTAAGACGGTCACTATACCGCTTCAGATCTTTGAACTTCAAAGGATCTTGGGGGGCAAGTGTTAGGGCAATACGCTGGTAATTGCCTTCATCAAACAAAAGCTCTAGACGTCTTTTTGCCGATAAACGCATGTGATGGCCGCAATGGTGACACACGTGGAGGTTTTCAGCCAAGTCACGGTGAAAGAGCATTTGCTCGCACTTAGGGCACTTGTGCCACAGGTTATCAGGAACATCTCTGCCCACAAGAGCGCGAAGTTTGGGACGAACAAAATTTGTAAGCCAGCTCATAAATTAGGTCCTTTCGCTGTTGAACAAACTCAACACGACACAAAGTACCTCTGCTATATATCAGAAACAAAGGGGGCAATCATCTGTTTTCTTTGGAGCAAACACAGGGCCCTTAATCGGCGTTTAGGCGGTCTCTGAGTTGTTTTCCTGCCTTGAAGAAAGGAACACCCTTGGCAGAAACTTCTACGGATTCACCTGTTTTTGGATTGCGACCAAGGCGAGCACGACGTTGACGGACAGAGAAAACACCAAAACCGCGAAGCTCGACACGGCTCCCTTGGGCCAGAGCATGGGAGATTTCATCTAAAATGATATCAACGACGTTTTCTACTTGTTGATGCGTTACATCTGTATTCTTTGCAAGCAGCTTTTGAACGAGCTCTGAGCGTGTCATATCTTCCCCCTAGTTTTTTGTTTTATTACTAAGCTAAATTTTTTCTACTTTTAAGGGTGCCAAAGGTCTCATCTAAGGTCAAGAGGGCAAAACGTTTTTTTAGGGAAGATGCTGTGCCTGCTTGACCTTCTTTTATTTTCTCATACACGAAATTACGACAAAGAGACCTCACTGCTTCGTTGATCAGAAAGACGAGAGCTTTCAGTCGATTGCGTTGTCGAAAGGCTACTTGAACTTGATCCAAGGCCCCCGGACTCTAGGAATGAGCCTGATGTTGCCTTCATGATCCAGCTGTTTTTAGCACCGCTGTAGGCATAAAAGAAAAGCTTAAAACGGGTGCTTAAAACGGTATTCATCCACTCTCTGTAGACCACAGCGTTACTCCCTACATGCCAGTAATCCATAAGCTCTTTGAGGCGAGGCGATTTTTTGTGCAGTAAAGACTTTTTCTGTTCACGCACTGCGCGCCTTACCAACACCTCTTCAATGCTCCAAAAAAGTTCAGACAGTTTTGTATAACAGTCCTCAATTCTTGAAAGGGTGTGATACAAAGGAAGACCTTGCTTTTCCATATCATCTAACCCTGGTGTACTTAAGTACTCCCCCAAACAGTAAGCAAACAAACAGTCGTTAAGGTACTCTTGCCTTGCGAACTCTAAACTATCTTGACGCACAGCACAGGTATGTTTGGCAATTTCCCGAGGACTATGGCGGCCTGTTTTTTTACTTTCCCGCGGCGTTAAAGGTTTAGTGTAATGATCAAGGGTTGTGTGTACCGTTTGGTAAGATTCTTCAACGTGATCATCAACAAGGCCCTGATAGTGCCTTGCTGCCCACGACAAGTGTCTGAACGTGATTGTTTTTTTTAAGAATCGATCGTCCATAGCATTTTTTTCTTCGATGGCTCTTAAAAGGTTAGTTGCGCTGATCACAGCATCTTTTAGTGAGGACAAATCCTGCTTTTCCTTAAAGCTAGCTGTCTTGGCTTGTACAGCCTCTACCTCATCGGCGAACAAGGAAGGACCATAGGCAAAAACCCTTGCACCGCAAAAGAAAATTGCCCATAGGAAAAAGAGATTTATGACGTTTAACATGAACTTTTTTGACATCGGATACCTCCAAAATTGACAGGAGAAAATGAATAACCAGAAGTCTTTTTTATTATTGTTATTAGATCTTATTTTTGCTTTATTTTTCATTTAAAAATATTAAGAGTTTATTTATGCTATCTTTATTTTCTATTTACTATATTCGGAATACAGACAACTTATGGGCCACAAGTCATTAAAAACGTATTCTTTTGAACTTTTTTTAAAATAGATCTGTCTCCATAAAAAAATATTTGTTTTTTATTTACAAATTTTTATTTCTCATTAATCTCATTTTCAAATGATAATAATCAGTCATGGGTCATTGTCTATCTGGATTTCTTTAAAAACGCCCTTATCCATCGTAGGTATGCTGACTCACTTTTGTGGGAAGAGATTTATGAAGCACCTTCCATGGCTTTTGATTTTTTTGAGCTTGCTCGGCACCCCAAATATATTTGTACAGGCCTCGTCCCCACAAGCGAATGACCCTTACTTCACAAATAGTACCGAATGTTGCCTAAGGGACGCCGCAGTAAGCAAAGGAAAGGCGATCCAAACGAGTAACCACGCTTTGAGAGATGCGGCCTGTAATCTTGGTTACATAACCCTAAGAGCTGCTGAAGTGAGTAAACCGTCCTTGACACAGTGCACACGATAATGACAGTTGATGATGCAGATAAAGAAGCAACCATTTTCATTCATACGCCGCAAAATTTTATTGCTGGGAAAGCTGAGCTCCTTGAACGCCGGCCCATGTGCCAGTATCCCTGGGACTCGTCTCAAGCGCCTGCTTAGGTATATCGGGGGCCCTTGGCCCCTAGTCCACGCAGCTAAGGGGGTTTTACGTTTCGAGGCACATCTCACATGCGAATTACGGGAACTTAATGGGCCTTTTACATATTAAGTATTCAGTAATCTTATCATCATATTTTAAAAAATGAATTTCAATGGCACGCGTTTGCCTTTGAATTTTTTCAAACAACCAAGAGGGATAGAAAAATGAAAAAAGGACTCATCGCACTATCAATATCTTTTGCCTTGGGGGTTGCTCCCTCCATCACAGCAAATGTCAGTCAGACATTAAATGAAGAGCTACCACACCCAGACTTTATGGTGCAGGATCTCTATGCACGTTCCCAGAATACCCTTGGAAAATTATCTACTGTTCTAGAAAGTATTAAGTCAAGACTTCCTTGTACTGAAGTACATATTCCTCCCCTAAAAGGAGCTGCAAGGGCCAAGGAAAAGGTTAAAGCAGATTACGGAGGCGATTGGAGCCGTCTCACCGATGTGGTAAGGGCCTCAATTTCGTTTGATACCCTTGATACCCTTAAAAAAGGCGTCGACTATTTCAAAGAAAGTGGCTTGAAAATTGTTCTTGTTAAAGACCGGTTCTCCAATCCGCTCGCCGTTGGCTACCGAGATATTCTCATGCTTTTTGAAGATCCCGAAAACGGGGTGATTGGGGAAATTCAGTTCCATTTGTGTCACATTATCAAAATCAAAGATGATGAACATAAAGCCTATGAAGTTGTGCGTAGCCTCCAGGCTGAAGCTGCGACAAATGGTCGGTCTTTGACCCAGGAGGAGCAAGAAATGATTTCGGACATAGAGACAAAGTCAAAGTTTGTCTATTCAAAAGCATTCTTCAGCGCTGTGTCGGGCGAAGGATGCCATTGTCCCACCCGTCCATAGGGTTCGGGATCAGCACACGGGGTTTGGCGCCGCTGACCCCGTCTCTCAAAATGCATTAACCCTCTAGAACTTTTATCTATTTCAGACCTCACTTAATAAAGTACCCATGAGGGCCTTGTCCTTCTCAACCCGGCCTCCTGATGTACGGATAGAGATTTCACCGAGGAAGGGAGTGAAGATCGGTGTCGATTACCAAATGTTGAGGCGCGCTTGCCTTCTGTTAATCAACAAGAACCATATGACCACAGGATCACTCTCCAACGCATCACATGGGAAGTCGATCCAGTATTCCTTATGAAGCACAGAAAATACATACCTTTAAAAAAAACGCTTTTAAGTTGAACTTATCAATTAAAAAATATCTTTGACAATTTTGCATTCTATATTTGCCATTAATGCATTTGATTATTTTAGTACAGGTCACATATATAAAGCATAGACGAACACACCTTCATGTTGACGGAGATAAAGATGAAGAAATTAGTATCCCTTTCCTTGGTTTTTGGACTGTTGAGCGCCACCAGCACCTTTGCCAGCGACCTCAAGGACGAGATGGCAGAAAAAGCCCCCGTGGCCAAAAGCGGCTGGAGCTACCTCTGGGACGGCATGACCGGTCTTGGAAACGCCACTTATTACACGGCCGCCGCTGTGGGCAGCACCGCCTATGATGTGGGCAAGGTTGCCATGGGAGTCGGCAAAGGCGTTTACGGCGTGGTGGATATGGTCAGCGCCGTTGTGAGCGCCGATGACGCTGGCAAGGCTGCCACCCACGCAAAAAGTGCAAACCAAGGCTTTGCGGGTGCGAAGGCTGACATCTATGAAGGCTTTGCCAACGTGCCTGTGACAGCTGGTCACTACTATAACGCCGGTGTTGAAGGCTATAACGGTCTTTACAACATGGGCCACGCGGTGGTGGCTGGGGCCAAGGGCACCTACGCAGGCCTCCAATATGTGGGCGCCGCCCTCTACGGTCTCTATGACGCCTACTGGGCGCCTAAGGCTGGCGCGCCCGTCGCAGAAAATGCCCCCGTCCAAGAAAACGGCGGCGAAGGGTAATCCCACCCCTTTCCTCCCCAAAAGCCCTTTGAGATCCCTCAAAGGGCTTTTTTATTAAAAAAAACTCACCATATGGGTATCCTCTTAACATCTGTGGCTGATCTAAGACGCCCCGGGACGGACAAATCCACTATAACGTTTTAATGACTGACCGGCCCCATATGCAAGATGTGCCATTTCCCATACTCTCGCTTTTGTGGCAAGGGCTGCAGCTTTTCAAAACCATGAACGCAAACTTTCCCTAGGACGCGCTTACGAAAGCAGAACCGACGCCGTTAGTTTATCTGTGGAATGAATCCCATAAGTGCTTCTTAGGCTTTGTTAGATAAAAAATAAAGCGGACAATGTGTCAGATTCCCTAAACTAGAAAATCTTGACTCATTAAAACGACGTATCAAGGGCGGTTTTAGACTATAGAGTCACCATGTATTTCGGCTATCCCCGGCGCCCCAAAAAGTTCTAAAGGCGTTTTGCTGCCAAAATGTAGTTCATCCGTGTGTCATGGCCGAGTGACCACCCTGATGCCAAGGGATGATAGGAAATCCCTCGAAGAGCGGTAAGGCACAGTCCCGCCTCGCGTACTGCGCGCGCCAGCTCACTTGGCTTAACAAATTGTCCCCAGCTGTGGGCGCCCTTGGGGGCCCACCCCAGCACATACTCAGCGGCGATGATCCCAAGGAGATAGGAAGCGGCCGTTCGGTTTAGGGTGCTCATGACAAGAAGGCCGCCTGGTGCCACATGGGACGCACAGGCCGCCACAAACGCACCGGGTGAAGCCACATGTTCAACGACCTCCAAGGCCATGACCAGATCAAAGGGCGCCGACCCGTCAAGGACGTCTAGATCCCCCACCAGGTAATTGATGGTAAGGCCCTGGGTAGCTGCGTGGGCGCGCGCCACCTCGATGTTACGTGCGTCTGCGTCAAGGGCCGTGACAAGGGCGCCTTTTTCGGCACACGCCTCTGCCATAAGACCCCCACCCGTCCCAATATCAAGAACCTTTCTGCCATCAAAGGGAGATTTTCCGAAATTGCGTGTCATCTCTTTTTCCACAAAGGAAAAGCGCACAGGATTCATTTGATGCAGAATTCTAAAGGGTCCCTGTGTATCCCACCAACCCTCCGCTTCTTTACCAAATAGAGCGCTATTGGTGGGGTCAACAAAAGACATCGTACTCTCTTTTTTACCAAGTTTTAAAAAGCATTTGGCGAAGCCGTCGCACGCGATCAGAGGAGGCGCTGCACCGCTCTTTATACAAAGCCTCGCCAAGGGATTCTTTTAAAAAGGTTTGCATGGCAGCTGGCGTATACGCCGTTTCAGGTAGTGCCTTTTTGCCTTGAGCAGCAGCACCATTGTAGGAACAGAGTAGCAAGTCTATTCCCGCCCTCACCATTTGGGCCGACATATCTGGGATGGACCAGTGATCCACGATGGCTCCCATGCAGATATCATCATTAATAAGAACGCCTTCATAGGCCATCTCTTCTCGAAGCATTGTCTGAATAACATACGGTGACGCACTTGCAGGCCACGTCTCATCCCATTTTTTATTAAAAATATGGGCCATCATCAAAGAATCTGCACACTTTTCCTGAATCAAATCCTCAAAGGGGACACGTTCTTCGGCTTGGTAGCTTTGACTCACATCCACAAAACCTTCGTGGGTGTCACCGGCGGCGTTCCCATGACCGGGGAAGTGCTTTGGCGAGGAGGCGATGCCTTGATCTCGGTGGGCGGTCACAAAAATTTTACCACAAGCGCTCACTTCTTTGGGATCTGCGCTATAGGCACGTTGATGGCGCGCGATCACAGGGCTGATGGGGTTCAAAAGATCCGCAACAGGGCCCAAAACGTAATTAAAGCCAGCATCCCTTAATTGGGTGGCCGCAGCGTCATAGATGATACGTACGGCCTCTTCGCCCTCTTGACGATACAGGTTTCCCATGGTCTCAGCAGACGGGACGTCGTGAAAATCGTCATGACCTGCCATTTTACGAAGGCGTTGAACTTTACCCCCCTCTTGATCTATGGCAATCAAACAGGGTAAATCTCCTGATGCATCCAGAAAAAGACGTGTCAAAGTGCGCACTTGGTCTGGATCAACGATGTTGTGCCTAAAAAAAATCACTCCGCTAATATAGCCGCTTTTTAACGCTTCAACCAAGTCTTTGACGCCAGCATCCTCAGGTGTTGTTCCTTTGAAGCCTGCAATCATGGGAAAATACAAGGGGTCATCCTTTCCTTCACTGGCCCAAACCGTTGCGCCCAGTATGTTTGATAAAATTGAGATTAACACAGAAAAAATAACGTTTTTTTTCAAAGACATTGTTAAAACTACTCAGCGATTAATTTTTTCTTAGGGTACCCTTTTGAAACAAAAAGGACAAGAGCCTAGCGTCAAGGCCCCCCACGGGGGGCTTTGGCCATCTAACGTGTGGCAAGCTTTTTCTTGATGTTACCAATGGCCTTAGCGGGATTGAGTCCTTTGGGGCACGTCTTGGCACAGTTCATAATCGTGTGGCAGCGGTAAAGCTTAAAGGTGTCATCCAGGGCGTCAAGACGCTCGCCCGTGTGCTCGTCCCTTGAATCCTCTACCCAGCGGTTAGCCTGGAGCAAAACGGCAGGGCCTAGATAGCGATCGCCATTCCACCAGTAACTAGGGCAGCTTGTGGTACAGCAGAAGCACAAAATGCACTCCCACATACCATCCAGCTTTTCACGTTCTTCAATGCTTTGAAGACGCTCGCGGTCAGGCTCGGCCGGCGTGTCCGCTTGCATCCAGGGCTCAACGGAAGCGTACTGGGCGTACGCCTGGGTCAAATCTGGCACCAAATCCTTCACAACAGGCATATGGGGAAGCGGATAAATATGAACATCCCCTTTGATTTCCTTAAGGGGCTTGATGCACGCGAGCGTATTGGTGCCATCAATATTCATGGCGCAGCTGCCACAAACCCCTTCCCGGCACGAGCGCCTAAAGGTCAGGCTAGGATCCACTTCGTCCTTAATTTTTATGAGGGCGTCCAGCACCATCTCACCGCACGCATCCTCGTCAATTTCAAAGGTATCAAGGCGCGGATTTTGATCATCATCGGGAGCCCAACGATACACTTTGACTTTGCGAACTTGTTTTGTCCCAGGCTCTGCGGCAAAGGTCTTGCCATCCACAACCTTCGAGTTACGGGGAAGAGTAAATTCAACCATCTTTGCGCCTCTATATCCTTTGATCGTATTTTATGACAGATATTTCTTAATAAACCCTTGGCTTGGGTGGCACCACGTCCACCTCGCTTGTCAGGGTGTACATGTGAACGGGTCGGTAGCCAAGACGGGCTCTTGTGGGTGATTCAAGCCACGCCACACTGTGCTTAAGCCAATGATCATCATCCCGGTTCGGATGGTCATCGCGCGCGTGACCGCCGCGGCTTTCTTGACGGGCGAGGGCCGACTCAAGGGTTGCCACACACTGGGGTAGCAGATTTTCCAGCTCAAGCGCTTCCACAAGGTCACTGTTCCACACCATGGAGCGGTCTGTGAGCCCAATAAACTTTAGGGATTCCACGGCCCCTTGAATTTCACGAAGGCCATCTTCTAGAATTTCTTTGGTTCTAAAAACGGTACAGTGCTCTTGCATGGCCTTTTGCATGCGGCGTCTTATCTCACTCGTCTTTAGTTTGCCCGAGGAAAAACGAAGGCGGTCAAGACGATCAAGGGCCATTTGTCCGGCGTTTTCTGCAAAAGGTTTATGAGGCGTGCCGGGCTTAATGAGCTCCGCCGCCTTAAGGGCGGCCGCGCGGCCAAAGACCACAAGATCAAGAAGAGAGTTCGTGCCAAGACGGTTTGCGCCGTGAACTGACACGCACGCTGCCTCTCCCACCGCCATGAGGCCCGGCACAATGGCTTCGGGATCGTTTTGTTTTGGGTTCACAACTTGGGCGTGATAGTTGGTGGGAATGCCTCCCATATTATAGTGGACCGTGGGCACCACAGGGATTGGCTCCTTGGTCGTATCCACGCCCGCAAAAATGCGCGCCAAATCAGAAATACCAGGAAGGCGTTTGTGCACAATCTCAGGATCTAAATGTTCCAGATGTAGGTGTACATAGTCTTTGTTAGGTCCGACCCCGCGTCCTTCTTTTAGTTCGATGGTAATGGCCCGGCTTACGACGTCACGGGATGCAAGGTCTTTGGCATGAGGTGCGTACCGCTCCATAAAACGCTCGCCTTCTGAGTTCGTCAGGTACCCGCCTTCGCCGCGCACACCTTCAGAAATAAGACATCCCGCCCCGTAGATCCCTGTGGGGTGGAACTGGATAAATTCCATGTCTTGAAGGGGAAGACCTGCGCGCAGCACCATACCGCTGCCATCACCCGTACAGGTGTGGGCGGACGTACAAGAAGAGAACGCACGCCCGTATCCACCTGTGGCCAGCACCACCATGTGGGCTGAAAAGCGGTGTATGCTGCCATCTTCTAGGCACATGGCCATGACACCCCGACAAACGCCCTCATCATCCATGATAAGATCGAGAGCAAAATACTCGATAAAAAAGCGTGTTTGATGCTTAAGGGACTGCTGATAAAGGGTGTGCAAAATGGCGTGTCCCGTCCGGTCGGCGGCTGCGCATGCCCGGTTTGCCATGGCCTCTCCTTGACGCACCGTGTGGCCGCCAAAGGGGCGCTGATAGATTTTCCCTTCTTCTGTTCTAGAAAAAGGAACGCCCATGTGCTCAAGTTCTATGACAGCGGGCATGGCGTTACGACACATGTACTCAATGGCGTCTTGATCACCCAGCCAGTCAGAACCCTTAATCGTATCGTACATATGGTACTTCCAGTGGTCGCCGTCACCCATATTGTTGAGGGCAGCACTAATACCCCCCTGGGCCGATACTGTATGACTTCTTGTGGGAAAAACCTTCGTAATACAGGCAGTCGTGAGGCCGGTCGCACTCATCCCAAGGGCCGCGCGAAGGCCCGCACCCCCTGCCCCCACCACAACAACGTCGTACTTGTGATCAATAATTTCATAGCCTTTGGTCATGGTTGATTCCTAATGCTTTCTTTGAGCGTTAATGAATAGCAATATCTAACAAACACACAGCGCCAAGAGCCCCGAGGGTGATGGCCGAAAACTTCACCAACAAGATGGAAATAAGGCGCAGCCCTTTGGTGTGAACGTAATCTTCTAAAATGACTTGCAGGCCAAGTTGCCCGTGGTGAAGCCCTGTGACAAGAAGCAAAAGAAGAAAGGTCGTATTAAGGGGGTGCTGAATCCAAGCGTATATCTCATCCACGGGAAGGCCTGAGAGGTGAGCCACGCTAAAGGCAAACCATATCCCCAAAGGAATAAGGGCGACGGCTGTCAGGCGCTGCGCCCACCAGTGGTGAGCTCCTGTATGACTCGCGCCAAGGCCTTTTGCCTTACTTAAGGACGACGCAAGAGAGCGAGATGTCTGTTCCATATCAGTCCTTTCGAGATTAGAAAAGAAGCGAGACCCAGAAAAGGGCCGTTATAATGAGGGTGAAGAAAACAACCATCCATCCCGTCTTCTCAACGGTAGTGATGTCATACCCATAACCCATATCCCAAAGCAGATGACGAATGCCGTTGGAGAGGTGATAAAAAAATGCAAGGCTTACACCAATCAAAAAAAGACGACCTACGATCCCAGAGAAAAAGCTGTGAAAAAATTCATAATATTCAGGCATGGTTTTCCATGTTTCAAGGCATACAAGCCACCACACAAGGGTGAGCATACCTCCCGCAACGGCCACGCCTGTAAACCGATGAAAAATTGACAAGACTGACGTTATCTGCGGTTTGTATATTTGCAGATGGGGAGAAAGGGGTCGCTGTTTGTCCATCACCCAAGTGTCCATATAATGATTGATTGTGGGCATTATCCTATAATTTTAACAAAGGCGCAAGCAAAGGAATGAGTGCATGGTGGCTCCTCGGGTTAGAACGGAATAAATAAGTGCACGCGCAGCCCTCCTTGGGGCGACTCTTCAAGTTCGATATCGCCACCGTGTGAGCGCGCGATATCTCGGGCAATGGCAAGGCCAAGGCCCGTGCCGCCCGTGGCTGGATTTCTTGATTGTTCAAGCCGAATAAAGGGTTTAAAGACTTCTTCTCGCAAAGACTCAGGGATGCCCGGCCCATTATCATCTAAAAGAAAGCTGACCCCTGCCTCTTCTACGCGCACTTCAAGCGAGAGGTGAGAGGCGAAGCGAAGGGCGTTATGAATCAAATTGGATAAACACCGGTGAAGACTATGGGGGCGCCCCATTAAGTGCCATGCCTCTTGGGGAAGGATCGCAAAAAGCCGCTCCGTCGCAATCCCTTTCAAGAGTCCGTCCATAAAGGCTGGACCGTCAATCTCGACCATGGCCTCTGCGCCTTCACCTCTGGCAAAGGACAGATACCCTTCAAGGGTTTTGGTCATTTCGTGCAAATCTTCTTTTAGGGCCAGAACGTCGGGCGATTCGGGCATGACCGCCAACTGCAAGGACATCCGTGTGAGGGGCGTGCGCAGATCATGGGATACACCCGCCAGCATCTGGGTGCGCTGCTCGCGCTGTCTTGTGATGCGCTCTCTCATGGCATGAAAAGTTCTTGCCACGCGCCTAACCTCCAAAGCCCCTTTGGGCTCAAAGGGATCAACGGCGCGTCCCTTTCCAAAGGCCTCCACAACTTGAGCCAAATGACGCAGGGGTCGCACTTGATTGCGCATAAAAACCGTCGCAACACATAAAAGAAGAAAAGGCGTGAGGAGCGCCCACCACAAAAGAATGAGCGTTGTTTTGAGGAAAAACCTCTTGGATTCGAAGGTAAACCTGTATGTGTGATCACCTGTATAAACACTAATTTGTGATAAATCCTCGCCAAGCTTCGTGCTAAAGGCTTGTTCTAGATGGAGATCAAGGGCACGCACTAAATAGTCTTCAAGCCAAGCAGGATCTAAAGTAGTGAGAGGCGCCTGGGGAGGTAAGACCTCTACCTCAAATCCGAAATGTTGGTTCAAAAGAGGCATAAGATCTCTTTTTGAAAGATCTTCTCTCTCCAGCACGCTTGTTAGGACTGCCACTTGCGCGGCAATACTGCCCGCCAAAAGCTCACTTACTTTGGATAAATACCGGTCCACAAACACGTAACTCATGACAAGTTGAAGTAACAGGACCGGCATAAAAAGAATGGTCAAAGACCGGCCCAAAAGTGTCTTCGGGAAAATCTTTTTCAACGTCTTGAACAGCACGCGCGTTAGCCTTTAGCGCTTGGCCACAAGGCATATCCTTTGTGACGCACGGTCCTGAGGTACTGGGGCTGCTTGGGATCTGTTTCAATTTTACGGCGAAGTCTTGTGACCTGCACGTCTACAGTGCGCGGACTTAAGGGCACCCCCGCCCGCTCGGCAAGCTCGTCCCGGGAAAGCTCTTCCCTGGGGGACTGGGCTAATATCTCCAACAGGCGCTGCTCGGCGGAGGTCAGGTAAATCACCTCATCTCCCTTGGTCAGGGTGCGCGTCACCAAATCAAAATGGTAGTCGCCAAGGGAAACCCACGCGCTTTCGGCAACCTTATGGGTGCGCCGCTCAAGCACCCGCTCCAGGCGAATCAAGAGCTCTTTTGGCTCAAAGGGCTTTGTCAGATAATCATCAGCCCCTTTTTCAAGGCCGCTTACTCGGTCTTCGGGCGCGTCCAAGGCGGTCAGAAGCACAATGGGAATATTCTTCATGGGGTGTGCCGGACTCACGCGAAGGCGCGACATAAGACTAAGGCCACTTTCGCCCGGCATCATAATGTCCAGAATCATGAGGTCATAGGTTTCTTTTTCCAAAAGATCCCAGGCAGCGCCTGCATTTTCGGCCGTTGTGACAAGGTAGCCATGGTCACACAAATAGCGCTCCAACAGACCCCGAAGACGGGTATCATCATCTACTACTAGCAAATGATACAGCGCGTGCGACATGTTTTCCTTGTCATATGGGTTCACCTGGTGGCAGATTACACCTTGCAAGAACACAAGGATAGTGCTTTTTCTAGTGTAGACGTGTTTGCGAAACATCAAAGCACTCAAAAGTTAAGGAGACGAACGTGTCTGATCAACTATGGGACGTTATTGTGGTGGGCGGTGGACCCGGCGGGTATGTGGCCGCTATTAGAGCCGCACAACTGGGCCTGAAAACAGCCTTGGTCGAAGAAAAAGATCTCGGCGGTATTTGCCTTAATTGGGGATGCATTCCCACCAAGGCGCTTTTGCGCTCGGCCGAAGTCTACCACACCATGAAGCAGGCGGACCACTTTGGCCTAGCGTGCGAGAACGTCTCCTTTGACCTTGAAAAGATCGTCACCCGCTCCCGCGGGGTCTCAAGCCAGCTCAGCAAAGGCGTGCAGCACCTCCTGAAAAAGAATAAGGTCACTGTGTGGAAGGGGCGCGCCGCGCTGACACCCAAAAAAGGCGCTGACTTTGTGGTGAAACTTGATGGTAAAGACGTCCCTCAGACGGTCAGCGCTAAAAAAGTGATCCTGGCTACAGGCGCGCGCGCAAGGCAGCTTCCTTTCTTACCAAAAGCTCATAAGAACATTTGGTCCTACCGCGAGGCCATGGTGCCAGACGCTATGCCTAAGTCATTGGTGGTGATCGGTTCAGGCGCCATTGGCATTGAGTTTGCTAGTTTCTATACCATGCTTGGTGCCAAGGTAACGGTGGTCGAGGCCCTCGATCGAATCCTCCCCAACGAAGACGTCGAAATTTCAGCCCTTGCCCACAAAGCCTTTACCGCCCAAGGGATGACCCTGCACACCAATACCCAAGTCACAAAGGCGGACGCCTCGGACAAGGGGGTGAGCGTAACCCTTAAGCTTGCAGATGGCAAAGAAAGCACGCTTGAGGCTGACAAGCTCATTGTCGCTGTGGGCATCGTGGGGAACACAGAAAATCTTGGCCTTGAACATACCAAGGCACAAGTTGATCGCACCCATATCGTTGTGGACACGCACTGCCAAACCCACGAGCCTGGCCTTTATGCCATTGGTGACATTGCGGGCGCTCCTTGGCTTGCCCATAAGGCCAGCCACGAGGGCGTCATGGTGGCAGAGATCTTGGCAGGCCACAAAGTCCACCCCACAACTGCCATTCAAATTCCTGGTTGTACTTATTCCGTGCCCCAAGTTGCCAGCGTTGGCCTGACAGAAGAAGCCGCAAAAGCACAGGGCTACGCCGTCAAGGTGGGCCGCTTCCCTTTTATGGGTAACGGCAAAGCCATTGCCCTGGGCGAGACCGAAGGACTTGTTAAAACTATTTTTGATGAAAAGACGGGCGAGCTTTTGGGCGCCCACATGATAGGCGCCGAAGTGACCGAACTCATTCAAGGGTACGTCGTTGCCAAAACATGCGAGGCAACGGAGGCAGAGCTTATGCACACGGTCTTCCCCCACCCCACGCTCTCAGAAATGATGCACGAATCGGTGCTGGCGGCCTATGGGCGCGCCCTGCACATTTAAGGAGAACTTCCATGTCTGACGCCCCAACCCCTCCTTTGAAAAAGCCCGATTGGATTCGGGCAAAGGCCCCTGTTTCACCCGATTATATGGCGACCCGTGATTTGATTCGGGGACACAAACTAAACACCGTTTGTGAAGAGGCGGCTTGCCCTAATATCGGCGAATGTTGGGCCAAAAAACATGCCACTGTCATGATTTTAGGCAGTGTGTGCACAAGAGCGTGCCGCTTTTGCAATGTGGCAACGGGCAGGCCTAATCTTTTGGATCCCCACGAGCCTGAACGCGTGGCGGACGCCATGGCGTCTTTGTCCTTGGCCCACGTGGTCATCACGTCCGTTGACCGGGACGACCTTCCGGACGGCGGGGCCCAGCATTTTGCCCAGACCATTCGCGCCATTAAAAAAGCGTGCCCCGCCACCACCATTGAAGTCCTAACACCTGATTTCTTGCGCAAAGACGGCGCCCTCGAAATCGTGGTAGAGGCTGGCCCTGACGTTTATAACCACAACATGGAAACGGTCCCTCGCCTTTACAAGCAAGTGCGCCCAGCCGCCCGCTATTTTCACTCGCTTCACCTGCTCAAGCGCGTGAAAGAGCTTTCGCCTGAAACCTTTACAAAATCAGGGTTAATGGTGGGGCTAGGTGAAGAAAAAGAAGAGCTCTACCAAGTCATGGAAGATTTGCGCGCGGCGGACGTTGATTTTTTAACCGTTGGCCAATACCTACAGCCCACCCCTACCCATCACCCTGTGCTGCGCTATGTGCCGCCGGAGGAATTTAAGGACTATGAACGTATGGCGCGCGGCAAAGGCTTTTTGATGGTCTCGGCAAGCCCCATGACAAGGTCTTCGTACCACGCAGGTGACGACTTTGAAAAACTCAAGGCCGCAAGACAAGCACTCCTTGCCTCGTAAGTGACGCCGCCATGACCGCCAAACCTTTTTATGAAGAGCGCGCCCTTCTTCCTTTGTCCTGCCAGGACGTCTTTAATCTTGTGGCCAACGTGGCGGCTTATCCCGAGTTTTTACCCTGGTGCCTTGCGGCGCGCGTGACACCCTTGACGGACACAAAGCACGAAGCAGAACTCCTTGTGGGAAAAGGCCCTTTAAAAGAGGCCTATACATCCCTTGTGACCCTCACTCCTCACACGAAGATTCATGCAACCCAAATCAAGGGCCCCCTCAAACGTCTTGATACCTTATGGACCTTCACCCCCCACGCATCTGGGTGTCAGGTTCATCTGGCTCTAGATCTTGAGTTTGGCTCTGGCCTATCCCAAATGCTTCTTGGCGCCTTTTTCAAAGAAGCAGCAGGACATATGCTGGAAGCGTTCAAAGCGCGCGCCCTTTTCCTTCATAAAAGTAATGACAGGTAGGGTTCCTTCGCTTCACCAAAAGCATACCCCCTGCTTTATTATTCGTTTTATCTGCCCCATAATGATGTTATGTTAGAATATTAATGATAAAAACAGGGAGTTAAAATAATGGCCTATCTATGTAAACGAGTTGTCACGGCGGTTGCTGTTGGAATTTGTGCTTTTGCGTGCGACAGCGCCCGTGCCAGCGTGCAAACAAAAATACATCCTCTCTCTCGCGCCATGGTCGCCATTGTTGACAATGCACCAAGCGCCGCAGCGGCAACTCAAGAACTTTGTAAGCAAAAGGGCATTCTTCGTGGCAGCGGCTTTAGCGCTGGTAACAACTGTAAAATACAAGACCTTGCCAGGGTCGCCGTCGTGGCGTGTAGTGGGTACAAAAATGGCAGTGATACATTCGCGGGCTCCAACTGCGCCAAAGAAGCCGCCAAAGTTGGCATTAGTGAAGTACAAAGGGCGGCCGACGCCTTGCGCCTTGCCGTTCAAGCGGACGTTTCTTACACCACCAACGCAAAGTTCCTGATTTGTGGCCCAGAGAGTGTGAGTAACGTTGCCGCCTATCGCAGCAAACTCCCTGACGGTCTTCGTAAAATTTCTGAAGTTGCGTGCCCCAAACCAGGCCTAGAAGGGGCGGGGACAACTACCCAAAAGCCCGCACGTCCGCTCAGTGCGCCTCCCATGGGCGGCGCCCTCCAAATCAAGACGCCTCCTGCCCCCATTGAATTTACAACAGTGATTCAAAGCGCCCTTCGTGACCTTGCTCCAGCTGATGCCAGCGATATTCAAAGTCTTTTTGAAGGACAAACCTATCTCCTTAACGAAATCAACGAGCTTAAACAAGAAGAGCAAAAGCTTGTTGCCGCTGGTAAGGATCAAGGGCAAATACAGATGGTTCAACAAGAACAACAAGCGGCTCTTGCGACCTATGTGGACCTGCATTCAGCCCTTACAGCCATTAAGTTACAGCTAACGACTCAAAGGGCAGTCAATCCCATGATCATGGATAAAGCGCACAGAATAGCCAGTGACATCAAAGCAAAGCAAAAGAAAGTTTGGAACTACAACCCGCTTTACACCGGGAAGTAAGGAGGGCGCCATGAAAAAAAGCCTGATTCGGACGGCGCTTTGCGCCTTGGTGGGTGGCATGGGGGCTCTTGCGCCCGCCCATGCCATGCAGCTCCATCCCCTTACATCAAAAATCGTGGACGCGATTTCAAAGGCCCCAAGCGCCAAAGCTGCAGGAGACACCCTCTGCGGTCAAAAAGGAATCCTAAGGGGAAGTGGTCTTAGTGCTGGCAACAACTGTAAGGTCCAAATTTTTGCCCTCCTCTATGTGTCAGCCTGCAAGGATTATCCAGGTGCAAAAGACGCTAAATGTTATAAAAATGCAGAAACTACCTTGGGTCGCAATCAAGCAAGTCCAGAGGCGGCCATGGAAAATGCCCGCCTTGATTTGATGAACGCGGCGCGCGCCCGCGGCACAAATGCTAACATGCTCCTGTGTGGCCCTGATCGGACAAAGGTGCCTTTATCCCTTCGCCCCATTGCCGACGAGGTATGTCGTCCTTTTAAATTGCTCCTTGACGCAGACGATCAACTTATTAAGCAGCTTCAGGACGACGAACATTACCTTGAACTGATGGAGGGTCCCCTCAAGCGTGCGCCCAAAGAGATTTTGGCAAGATCCGCGCGTGACGTGAACAAGGATTTGCAAGATTTGAAAGGAAAAATAGCTAATTATATCCGGGTCACTCATCAGCAAGAAACGCTGTCTGCCACAGATAAAGTCGGCATACAAGGACTTTTGCGTTTGTCGGACGATTTTATTAGAAAATTGGAAACTATGGGCATTCGCTATAACAAAGATCGCAACGTGGTTGAAGTTTTGAATGATCAAACTAAAGCATGGATGACCATGAGATAGCCCGCCTTGCCTGGTCCCTATCGGGGTCAGGCTTTTTATTTCAGGGCGCCAATATTAAGGGATGTCCACACCCCCCAAACAATTTCGAGTCCCAAAAGAATCAGTATCCCGCCTGCAATCCGATCAACCCACAAACCAAGTTTCATAAAAAAGGATTTAACCCCAGCGCTTGAAAAGAAAAGCGCCACCAAAGAAAACCAAACAAAAGAAAGAAGGGTCACTTGTAGCACAAAAAGACCTTGGATAAGAGGGGGCGTGTGGGGACGGATCACGTTGGAAAAAATGGCTAAAAATAGCACAATAAGCATAGGGTTGAGGATATCTGTGAAAAACGCCATGCGCCAAGCTTGAAACGGCTTTAGCTTTTTAACACGCTCATTAAGACTTTGCGTGTACGCATCCCCCACATGGGAGGGTGATCGCGCACACCGCCAACCCATATACATTAAGTACAGGGCACCAAGAATTCTAATTCCATTGAAGATCAAAACATTTTTATGCACCAGCACGCCCATGCCTAAAAGAGTGTAGCTGCCGTGAACGATGATCCCCGACGCCGATCCAAAAGCGGTATAAAGACCTATCTTCTTGGAATTAGAAAGCGTATTGCGAATCACGAGGGCAAAGTCGGGGCCAGGCGTCACCAAAACAACAACATAAATGGAAGCAATTCTCAAAAAGTCACCCAAATACAGGTGAATATCGGAAAACATAAAAGGCTCTACCCTAGAAATTTGTGATATACGACTTTACCTTTTTTCCCGCATGATGAAAAGAACCGGTCATGTCATTTCTTTTTCTTTGCCCTCCCGGTCCATGAACGGGCCAGGAAGACAATCATCGAAGACTTCCCCCCTCTTTCTCAAAAAATATTAATGTGAGGGGGTTGTATTGACGGCGAGTCCTTGGTTCAATGGAAAGTGCTCAGGCAAGACTTAAAAGGTCAAAAGCATGGATTAAAAATAGGGAGGCATTGTGTTACACGGCACGTTTCTAGCGGACGCATTAACCCTTTTGCTAGCGGCAGTGGTCGTTGTATCGGTTTTTCGTTTTTTCCACATCAGCGCCATTTTGGGTTACCTCATTGCCGGTGTTGTCATTGGACCACATGCCCTTAACCTCCTTGCTAATATCGAAAATGCATCGATGCTGGGTGAGTTTGGTGTTGTCTTTTTACTTTTTACCCTCGGGCTCAAGATGCCCCTTCAGCGTCTTCAAGTTCTTAGGCGCTATGTTTTTGGTCTGGGGCTTGCCCAAGTAGGTGTTACAAGTGCTTGTATCTTCGCTGCTATCTACTTAGCTGGAATTTCGGCAGAAACAGCAGTCCTTGTGGGCAGCGCTCTTGCCCTTTCATCCACAGCTGTAAGTATGCAGGTCTTGACAGAACGAGGAGAGTTTGCCCTGAGACACGGGCGCGTGGCGTTTGCCGTGCTCTTATTTCAAGATCTTGCTGTGGTGATTTTAATTGCACTTGTGTCAACCCTTGGAAAAGAGCACGGCAGTTTTACCTATGAACTTGCTGTTGCTGGCGTCAAGGCCTTTGTTTCACTGTTGTTGATAACGCTCTTGGGGCGTATTGTCTTTCGCCCCTTGTACCGGGGGATAGCGCAGCTTTCAAGTCCAGAACTTTTTGTCGCCGTTACCCTGCTTGTGGTCCTCACAACGGGCGCTATCACCGCGTCCCTTGGCCTCTCCATGGAACTAGGGGCCTTTCTTGCGGGGCTGTTACTATCTGAAACAGAATACCGACATCAAGTAGAGGCCGATATTCAGCCCTTTTATGGCCTTCTGCTTGGTCTATTCTTTATATCTGTTGGCATGACCATTGACCTGAGTTATGTTGTTGAAACACTTCCCCTTGTCTTGACTTGTCTTGTTTTTTTAATCAGTGTAAAAGCGTCCCTGTTTTACCCCCTTGCCCGCCTTTTTGATCTTCCAAAAACAGCCTGTATTCGCGTCGCATTCATTCTTTCCACGGGCGGGGAATTCGTCTTTGTGCTTTTGCGCCCCGTCATTCGCGACGGCCTCGTCTCCGCAGAAATCGGGCAACTTGTTTATGCAGTGGTGGGGATTTCCATGGCTTTGACCCCTTTTATGGCCAGCATGGGTAAATTTCTGGCACACCGGTGGATGGAGCAAGAGGCTGAAAGTAGTCTCAACGCTGCTAAAGCGGAAATCACTGATCTTAAGAACCATGTGATCATCTGTGGATTCGGGCGCGTGGGCAAACTAATTGCAAAACTCCTCACACAAAAAATGGTCCCTTACGTGGCCATTGATAATGACATGGCGCGTGTAAGTGAAGGGCGCGCCAAAGGCCTTCCTGTTTTTTATGGGGATGCACGGCGCGTGCATATGATGCGAACGTTGGGCGCAGACCGAGCGCGCGCCGCTGTCATCAGCCTTGATAAACCGCGCCTCGCTGTGGAGGCATCCCTTATGATGCGCCGACAGTTTCCAAAAATGGATGTTTGCGTACGCATGCGAGACAATCAATATGAAATGGCCCTCCACCAAGCAGGTGTCCGTGTTGTCATGCCAGAGAACTTAGAGCCAAGCTTGCAATTGGCCTCTCAAGCGCTGCAGGCTGTGGGCACTCCCGATGATGAAATTTACCAAGTCATTGAAAACTTTAGAAGGTCTTACAAGCAAAACACTCTTCTAAACACGCAGGAATCACCTGCCAAGGAGGGCGCAAGCAAGCCAAAACCGAAAGAAGCAAAAACTTGAGTCTTAGCCTTACTCAGTGACCAGGCTTTGGGTCTTTAAAGGGAGTGCCCTCTACATAGTAATGGACAATTTCGGCAATGTCGGCGGCGTGATCGCCTGCCCGCTCGATGTTTTTAGCTGCAAATAGAAGCTGGGTGCACGGGCCAATTTGACGGCTATCTTCCATCATGTAGGTCAAGATTTCCCGAAGGTATGACGTGTACATTTCATCAAGCTCCAAATCACGCTGCCACACGTCCATGGCAAGGACCACATCGCCGTTTTCATAGGCTGTCATGACGTCTTGCATCATGCCGATGGCGGTCTTCACAAGCCGTGAAAGGGCTTTGGCCCCTTGGGTCTGGGGCATGGCCTTAAGCTCAAGGGCGCGCTTTGCGATATTGCGTGCATAATCTGCCACGCGCTCAAGGTGACTAGAGATTTTTAGGACCGCCACAATATTGCGAAGATCTTTTGCAACAGGCTGCCTGAGTGCAATCATGCGAATGGCAAAGGCGTCAATGTCATGCTCTAGGGCGTCCACGATGGGATCTTGACCGATGATCTGCACAGCACGGGCGTCATCACTTTCAATAAGACAGGCAACCGCTTGCTCAAGCTGCTTTCCAGCAAGCTCTGCCATTTCAAAGAGCTTGGCATTGAGATTTTTCAAGTCCTCATCATAGGACTTCACAATATGTCCGTAGGTCATGCGGGCCCTCCTCCTTTTGGCTTAACCAAATCTACCTGTAATATATTCCTGGGTTTTTTCGTGCTGGGGCGCGGTAAAGATGTCCCCGGTGGGACCTGCTTCAATAAGATACCCCATATGAAAAAACGCCGTTTTTTGAGACACGCGCGCTGCCTGATGCAGGCTGTGGGTCACAATCACGATGGTGTACCGTGCGCGCAGTTCGTCAATGAGCTCTTCCACCCGGGCGGTTGCGATGGGATCAAGGGCCGAACACGGCTCGTCCATAAGAATCACCTGGGGGTTCACGGCGATGGCGCGCGCAATACAAAGGCGCTGCTGCTGCCCACCCGATAGACTCGTCCCTGGCTGATCCAGGCGGTCCTTTACCTCATCCAGAAGCCCTGCCCGCCTCAGGCTTTTGTGCACAATCTCATCAAGATGGGTTTTATCCTTGTAAAGATTATGGATGCGGGGGCCGTACGCCACGTTCTCGTAAATTGACTTGGGAAAGGGAGTCGGTTTTTGAAAGACCATGCCCACTTGGCTTCGCAGCTGCACAACGTCAATGTCTTTGTCGTAAATGTCGCTTCCCCGCAGCAGCACACGTCCGCGCCTGGCCATCCCTGGAATCGTATCGTTCATCCGGTTAAGGCAGCGCAAAAACGAGCTTTTCCCACAACCTGAGGGGCCAATGAGCGCCGTCACCTGTCTGTCAGGGATGGTCAAATCGATGCCAAAAAGCACCTGCTTTTCACCGTAAAAAAGCTGAAGTCCTTCAACGGCAAAGCTGTAGGAAGGGCGTCCCTCCTCACCACTTGTGTTCATATTTACCTCTCAGATAAATGGCGCACAGATTCATGAGCCCCACAAAAAACAATAGGACCAAAAGGGCCGCAGAAGCATTGGCAAGGAACGCAGCCTCGGGGTTTCTGGCCCACGCATAAATTTGTACAGGAAGGGCGGAGGATGGATCCTCAAGGGAGAGGGCTGGCGTTGCCACAAAAGCCATCATCCCAATCATCAAAAGGGGCGCTGTTTCCCCCATGGCACGCGCCATGGCAATCATGGCGCCCGTCAAAATCCCAGGAAGCGCCAAAGGAAACAAATGATGGACAATGATCTGCATGGACGACGCCCCAAGCCCCCTTGCAGACTCACGGATACTTTTGGGGACTGTGCGAATGGCGGATCTTGTGACAATGATCATGGTGGGCAAAGTCATAAGGGAAAGGGTAAGACCGCCCACAAGCGTCGATGACCTTGGCAAATGCGCCGTATTGAGAAAAAGTGCAAGCCCTAGGATGCCAAAGACAACGGAAGGGACGGCCGAGAGATTCGCGATATTAACCTCTAAAAACCTAGAAACAAACGAGGGCTTGGCAAGCTCTTCCAAATAAAAGGCGGCCGCCACGCCCACAGGAAACGAGATTGCGAGCGTGACTAAAAACAAGTAAAACGTCCCCACAAGCCCTGACCAAATACCCGCCACCACAGGGTCCCTTGAATCTGAGTTCACAAAGAAATCAAAGCGAAAAACGGTTCTAAGGAACCCATCGTTTTTAAGCTCTTTCAAAAGAAGCGAAAGCTTTGGCGACAGGGACGATTTTTTAAGAATACGCACCGCCTCTTCGTCCAACGGAAGCCAGAGCGTTTGCTTTTTTCCCACAAGGTCCGGTTGATCACGCAGGGCCTCAAAAAGGATTTTATGGGAAGACGCAGCTAAAATTTGCTCGAGATCCTCAGGGCTAATGCGTACACGCCCGAACTGGGGCTGCACAAGATTTTCGACCTTAAAATGAGCAATCTTCTTGTTGTGGTGGGTTTCAAGGGTCAGATGTGCAGGATCATAGAACACATCGCATTGACATTCGTACCTGACAAATCCTTGGTACGCCCAAAAAAGAAGTCCGCCCACGACCGCCAAAAGAAACAGAAGCGCAAAGCCACTTGCAAGACGCCCATACCACTCGAACCGTTTATCCGCTTGATGACGTTTAAGAAGGGCTGCTTGGGACTGGTTCATGCGTCATACCTCCTGTAATGCCACCTTGCCACAGAAAGGGCGAGGATGTTTAAAAAAAGTGTGACGGTAAAAAGGAAGAGGGCCAACGCAAAGGCCGACAAGGTTTTAGCGCTTTCAAACTCTTGGTCACCGGTCAGGATCGTGACAATTTGCACGGTGACCGTTGTGACATAGGTAAAGGGATTGGCCGTCAAATTGGCCTGAAGCCCGACGGCCATGAGGGCGAGCATGGTCTCGCCGACAGCGCGCGAAATGGCCAAAAGAAACGCTGCAATAATCCCGGGCAAGGCGGCTGGAATCAGGACCTTTTTGATGGTTTCGGACCGGGTAGCCCCAAGGGCCAGGGAGTTTTCCCCAAGGGCGCGCGGCACGGCGCGCAGCGCGTCATCGCTCAGTGATGAAACGATGGGCAGAATCATAAGGCCCATGGTGAGACCTGCCCCAAGGGCACTTTCTCCAGCGATGGGAAGCCCTAACATTTCGCCTAAACGGTTCAAGCTTGGCCCCACAATAGCAAGGGCAAAAAAGCCGTAGACGATGGTCGGGATACCGGCTAAGACCTCAATGGCAGGCTTAACCCAGCGCCTGGCTTTCACACTGGCATACTGGGACGTATAAATTGCGACCAGAAGCCCCAAAGGCCCTCCCACCAGAAGCGCGATCAGGGTAATAAGCAAACTCCCACAAAAAAGAGGAAGGGCGCCGTACTGGCCGGCTGCTGCCATGTCCTTTGACAAGGAAATTTCGGGTGCCCACGCGGTGCCTGTTAAAAACTCGTCCAAAGGGACCAGCTGAAAAAACGCCCATGATTCACGCAAGAGCAAAAAAATGATAGCGCCCGTGATGATAACGGCCGCAGCCGCTGCAAGGGCGAAAGCCCCTTTGCTCGCCTTTTCGATCACGCGCCTTGGGTGCCCTTCAAACCGTACAATCAGCCAAGAGAGACCCATTCCCACCAGGGCGCAAAGCGCGCTCTCCAGCGACGGCATGAGACTTGTGATGTTCAGAACACGCAAAAAGGCACTTCCCACAAAGACGCTTCCCACCACCAAGAGCGCAGACAAAAAGCCGTAGAATTTAGGGGGAGTGACAAGATACGTACCTTCCGGCAGAGTGCCTGCGCGCCGCTTAGCGTCGCCAAAGGCTAAGATAAAGGCAACCGAGGCCCAGATAAGCGTCCAGAGGAGAAGAGGATTCACGGCCCCTCCTTTTCTTTGCGCGGTGTCTTGGCGCTTTGCAGATGCGATTGACGAAAGGCCGCCTCTGGCGGCGAAAGAGGTAACAGACCATAACTCGACAAAAGCTCTTCCATCTGCCTTGAGGTGATATAATGCACAAAGGCGCGCACCTGTTCTTTGTCTTGCAACGCGCGCGTTTTCACATATAAAAACACATGCCGCACAAGGGGATACGTTCCTGTACTAATGGTATGCTTGGTAGGCGAGACCCCGTTAATGTGAAAAGCCTTAAGTGTGTCGTGGTTCTTGATAAGAAACGCGTAACTGAGCACGCCCATGGCCTCTGGTGCAAGGGAGAGTTTCCTTGCAATGACGCCTTCTTGATCGGCCACACTGCGCACAGCGCCGTCCTTGCGACACTTTCGGCGCTTACTTAAGACGAGGTGTTCAAAGGTTTCCCTGGTGCCAGCTGTTTCTGGGGGCAAGAAGATTTTGATCTGCTCATAGGGAAAGGTGGGACTAATTTCCTGCCATTTGGTTGGAAGATGGCTTGCCTCTTGAACGGCCGCTCGCAGCTGCGCGACGGTCAGGGGGAAGAAAAGACCTTCCCTGGCTCTGGCCACCACCAGCGCGTCAAGGCCCAACGCAATTTCCGTCACCCCGTGCACGCCGTGTCTTGCACAGTAAGCCTTTTCAAGGGGGGTCATGGGGCGTGAGGCCGTGACCATATCGGGGTAAGCTTTGGTGGTGCCGGAGCAAAAGAACTTGATCCCGCCGCCAGTACCAGTGGACTCCACCACAGGGGTATCCGTGTCTAGTTCATAACCAAAGCGTTCGGCGGTTGCGACGATAAAGGGAAAAAGTGCGGAGGACCCCACAATGCGAAGAGGCTCCGCCTGGGCAAAGGGCGCCACAAAAAGCACGCCTGCCAGCCAAAGTTTTAATCCTCCCCTTGCAAGGCCTGCCATCCTTGTTCTACTTTCTCCCAAGCAATATTCCTATGGTCCATATGACGCGCACAAGTGCTTGTGTCAACTGCTTTTATAAAAAGGAGACTTTTATGACCCCCATGATGATGCAATACCATCGCATAAAAAAAGCGCATCCTGACTGCCTTCTTTTTTACCGTATGGGTGATTTTTACGAACTTTTTTTTGAAGACGCGAGGCAAGCGGCCGCCGCCCTTGGTATTGCCCTGACCAAACGCGGTCAACACCAAGGAGAGGACATTCCCATGTGCGGTGTGCCCTTTCATGCGTGTGAAAGTTATCTGGCACGCCTTGTCAAGCAAGGCTTTCGCGTGGCCATATGCGAGCAGTTGGAAGATCCGGCCGAGGCCAAAAAGCGAGGGTATAAGGAAGTCGTTGCGCGCGACGTCATTCGCATTGTCACCCCCGGCACCTTGACCGAGGACACCCTTTTAGAGGCGTCTTCCCATAGTTACCTCGGCGTCCTTGTTCCCCAAAAAGGCAAGGACGCGGCCCTTTACGGGCTTGCCCTGGTCGACATTACGACGGGGGACTTTTTTTGGGACACGCTCAGCGAAAGCGCCCTTTTAAGCGCGCTCACACGGTTTAATCCTGGCGAGCTTGTCTTGCCGGACACCCTTCTTCGCGACACCAAAATGGGTGACGCCCTTTCTTTTTGGAGGCGTGCCTGTGTGGGGCTTCCGGCCTCTCGCTTTGACAAGGCCAATGCGTGCCTGCGTCTTCAGGATTACTTTCACCTAAAGGCCCTTGAGGCGTTGGGAAGTGTGGGGGAAAGCGCTTACGCTGCCGCCGGTACGCTCCTTGATTATTTGCACCTGACGCAAAAAGGGACCATGCCGCGCCTTGCCCGCCCCAAGCGAATTTTTGATGCGGGCACCATGCGCCTTGACGCCACAACCCAGCGCAGTCTTGAGCTGACCTCAACCCTGGCAGGGACAAGGGAAGGCTCACTTTTCCAAACACTCAACCGTACCCTGACGCCAAGTGGGGCGCGCCATTTTGCGTTTCACCTGTGTGCGCCGCTGACAGACCTTCCTGCCCTTGAGGCGCGCCTCGAGCGCGTTGATTTTTTCTTGAGTCGCGACGCGTCTTGGGAGACCCTGGTCTCTCTGCTCAAGGCTTGTCCTGATCTTGAGCGCGCACTCTCGCGCCTGTGCCTGGGGCGCGGCTCGCCTCGGGACCTTGATCATATCCGAGCAGTCCTAGAGGTCAGCCATCAGGTAGGCACCCTTTTGGAAGGCCTTAGGCCCTGCCCAACGGACCTTGAACCCTCCCTTTTTCAAGAAGAGACCGAGCTTCTTTTGACGCTGAAGACGGCGCTTGGCGACACCCTTCCCGCCCTTGCCCGTGACGGTAACTTTATCGCGCCTGGCTATCACGCCGAACTTGATCATTTAAAGAGCTTGCGCGATCACGGCAAAGACGCGATCCTTGCCCTTCAAAAAACCTATCAAACGGAACTGGGGATCTCGTCCCTTAAAATCAAACATAACCAAATCATGGGGTACTACGTGGACGTGACCCCTGCCCACAAGGGAAAACTTGATGACCGGTTTATCCACCGTCAAACCCTTGTGAGCGGCCTTCGCTATACCACAGCGGAACTAAGCGCCCTTGAAGAAACCCTTGTCAGCGCCGAAGGAAAAGCGCTTTCCCTCGAACTTTCCCTTTACGACGCCCTTGTAGAGCAAGTGGCAAAAGCAGCAGACGGACTTAGTGCACTTGCCAAACATTTGGCTTTTTTGGACGTGTCCTTTGCCCTTGCCCGCCTTGCGCGCGAAAAGGGGTATACAAAGCCCCGCCTTGACACGTCCCGCACCCTGATGATTACAGGCGGGCGTCATCCCGTGGTAGAGGCGTTTCTGGACCAAAAGGAGGGTACTCCTTTTACCCCTAATGATTGCCATCTTGAAGAAGACGCTTATGCGTGGCTTTTGACAGGGCCGAACATGGCCGGTAAAAGCACTTTTTTACGCCAAAACGCCCTTATTGTGCTTTTGGCCCAGATGGGATCTTACGTACCGGCGGCACACGCCCACATCGGCCTTGTGGACGGTCTTTTTAGCCGGGTTGGGGCGTCTGATAACCTTTCCCAGGGGCGCTCGACCTTTATGGTCGAGATGGTGGAAACGGCCGTAATTCTGAACGAGGCCACGGACCGGTCTTTTGTGATTCTTGATGAAGTGGGGCGCGGCACCTCGACCTATGACGGGCTTGCCATTGCCTGGGCGACCCTCGAGCATTTGCACACCCTGGCGCGCTGCCGAACACTGTTTGCGACCCACTATCACGAGCTAACCGCCTTGGAGGAAAGTCTTTCCCACCTTTCTTGCCACACCATGAAAGTCCGGGAGTGGGAGGACGACATCATCTTTTTACACGAGGTGGAGGCAGGCCGTGCGGCGCGCTCCTATGGAATTCACGTGGCAGAGCTTGCAGGCGTTCCAGAAGGCACCACAAGGCGCGCCAAGGAGGTGCTGGGGATCCTTGAGGAAACGGGAACACCGGCGCCAGTACCAGCGCCCCTCAAAGCCGTGCCCGCCTTTACTCCCCAAAGCCTTTTTACGGCGCCGGTTCCTGACACGCCCGCCGCACGCTTTGGCGCGTTCATGCAGGAAAAGCTTGACGACCTTAGCCTTGAGGACCTAACCCCGCGCGCGGCCCTCGATCTTTTATACGAATGGAAAGCGCTTGCGAAAAAGGATCAGAAAGCCGCGTGAAGGAACATAAAAAAGGTGAGGTCTTCCTGCCCTTTTTTTCTTTAGCGTAGGGATGCACGCCCCTTGACCCACCAAAAGCCAAAAAAGGCCAAGACAAGGGCGACGGGGATCACCCCAAGCCCGTAGACATAGGAGTCAGGACTGTAAACCGGCACACAGTCTTTGACGGCGCCGTCCCACTGCCACACCATGATCTTGGCAATAAGGGTGTGAAAGACGTATCCAAAGGACATAATCACCATGTTGGTAAAAGCTGTCACAACGCTGCTGAGCCTATCGGGCAGATGTTTGCTGTTCATATAAAGGGCCAAGACTTGGTAGGCTGATAAGACGCCGATCAAAAAGAAGAAAACGCCGACAATCCAAGGCGACACCTGAAACAAAAGAAGAACCCCAAAGAACACCGCCATACCAAGGGCGCACGCAAGGGTTGTAGGATAGTAAGCTTTCCACTTTTCAGCCAGATACGCCAAAATAGGAGACCCCACTCCCATACCGATGAAAATCAAGGACGGCAACGACGAGGCAACAGCCGGATCGTAGCCGTACACGCGCACCAAATACGAAAAGGCCCAGACGTCTGCAAATCCTTCCAAAGGCCCCACCATGAGGGCTGCAAACAAAGCGGTCCCCAGCACGTATTTGTTGGAAAAGACCTCTTTTAAATCTTGAAACAGGGAAGAGTCTTCGCCCTTATCGGTTTCTTTCAAGGCCGGCGTTAGGAATGCCATGAGAAGGGCCAGCACTCCGCCGCCCACAAACACGCCCATAAGCACAGACTCCCACCCCATGGACAGAGATAGCGCGCGCACGGGATAGCCCCCATAAATGGCGCCAGCCAGCCCCACGGTCACGGAAAAGCCAAGAAGCCTTGAGAACAAACTATCGGGAAAATAAAGACGTAAGATCTTGAAAACACCAAGGATCGCCCCCGACGAGCCCGCGCCCACAAGAAAACGCCCTGCAATGGCCATGGGCCAGGACGATCCCAAGGTTAAGGGAAGGACCCCCAGAACGCTGATCAAGACGCATCCTGGCATGACCCACTTGGGGCCAAATCGATCAAGAAGGATGCCAATGGGCAAATGCATCAGCGCATATCCTAAATAATAAACGCCCGAAAACGTGCCGTAATCGCCCGCGTCAATGGCGAACTTTGCCATGATATCGTCGATCATAACGCTGGGGCAAACGCGTAGGATATACTGGTACGCATAGAAAAAGGCACCCATACTCCACAGCGTCCAAGCCAGGGCATGAAATTTATTAGGGGTTATCTTCTCGGATGTCATGATAAACTTACGTGCTGTCTCAAATGGGGGGAGCATGTCATAAGGCGACCCCAGAATCAAGAAAAACAATGGGTCGAGGTGCGCGACCCCTTGCCACAATACGCAATAAACGACGCCTCACCTCCAACTGGCTCTTTTCTTTTAAGCCAGACTTCTTTATAACTGTTTACAGGCAGAACACCGTGTTCGTGCCAGGCAAGAAAACCCATAAGAATGATAGAGGTGAAAGTCCATGGTAGCGCCCCTTATGCCCAAAGCAACAGCTCTTTGGCTGCTGGAGAATACAACCTTAACCTTCCAGCAAATTGCGGATTACTGCCAACTTCATCTTTTAGAAGTTCAAGCCCTTGCAGACGGAGAGCTTGGACAAGGCTTACAGCCTTTTGACCCCATAGGGGCGGGACAACTCAGCCAAGAGTGCCTGGATAAGTGTCAGGAGGACCCTGCCCTTCCCCTGGAGCTTCTCGCTCCCCACGAGCAAAGCTCTCGCGGAAAAAAAGCCCGTTACACCCCCCTTTCCCGCCGGAAAGAGAGGCCCGACGCCATCGCCTGGCTTCTTAAGTTCCACAAAGGGATTTCAGATACGCAAATTATCAAGCTGATCGGCACGACTAAGGCCACCATCGAAGCGGTCCGCTCCGGCACCCATAAGAACGCCGAAGAAATCAAGCCCCGCAATCCTGTGGTCCTAGGCCTTTGCTCTCAAGAAGCCTTGGAAAAGGCTGTGGGCACAACGGCGGCGCGCGCTGACGACGAATAAATCTGACGTGATGGGGCACTTAAAGGGTGTCCCTTCTTTACCTTGATCATTCCCCCTTTGAATTTATTCTTTCACCCCTCTAGAGATGAATATACCAGGCGATTGTCTCGTTCTTTTCGCGCTTAAAGAGCCCTGTTTTGTTCTCGACGTTCCCTTCAGCCGTGATGAGATAACCGGGTGTGTTCTCAAGCACAATCCCTATGTGATCAAGCACTTGATCTGATACCAATTTATTGTATATCACCAAATCGCCCGGAACCGGTTCATATAATCTGTCCTTTAGCGTTCCTTGTGATCTGGCCCATTCAACCCATATACCAACCAAGCCAAAAGTGCCTTTTTTGTCTTCAAAGGGACGTATCTTTAAGGCGTAACCAGCCGTCGTCAGGATAAAGTAAACAAATGCAGCGCACCAATCGGCGCCAAAATCAAGATCGAGAAATCTTGGGTCATTTTCTGCAAAGGTTTTTCTAAAGGGAGACAGGAATTTTTCGATTTCAGGACCTGCTTTTGTGGCATTTCCCTTTAACTTTAGAGATGCCTCCCTTTTAGCGAGAAGGACAACTTTTTCTTTTGAATCAGTAACAGGCGGCGTCATTCTAACCTCTATCCCCATGATAAAACTATTTTATGTACTTCTTTAAGAATGGCGAATGCCTTATATATTTTGACCTATCTTGCGCCTGTTCTAACATCAAGAAAAAAAGGGGGAGAGACAGATGTCTCATCCCCTTTTTGGTTTTCTTACGCGTGTTCTTTGAGCTGGGCTTCAAGCCAGCGGTTGTTACGTTCCACCGGAAAGCGGCCAGCAAGACTATTAAGATAGCTTGCGACATAGTCGTTTTGATACATCTGATCAAAATCTGTTCGCCGCTCGACAAAGCTCTTGTCTTGGGGATCAACGTCGGGGGACGTCACCCCTTCAACGCAGCCCACGAAAAACAAAGCCTTATCAAGAGAGGACTCCAGGGGTGCTGGCACCGTTTGTCCCACATTTCCTTGGAAAAGGGCTGCCACCACACGCTCGGGCAAGGTAAGCTTGCTTGGCAAAGACGGGCCCCTTCTTGTGAGGCGCACACTTTGAGCCTTAAGGCCGTGGCTTTGAAGGGTTGTTAAAAATACGCTGGGACTTTGGCTTTTCTTTGAGATTTCTGCTGCAATACCAGCCGCCATTTCTTTTTTCTTCATGGCAACCCAAAGTGCGGCGGCGCGTGCTGGGGGGACTTCGGCCGACGTGCGTTCATGGGCCTCTTGTACTTTGTCCACATGCACGAGGAACGATACATTCTCAGCACCTTCCACAAAAGCCCCTGCCGTTTGAGGCTCTAGGGTAAAGGCTTCACGGACATAAGCTTTCTCGGCATCACTTAAGGTAAGCTTGGAAGCCCCGTCGCCGGCAAAGGGATCATAAGCCCCGCTTGCATCTACCCTTAGGAATGACAAGACAGGCAGCTTGTATTTCACCCCAATTTCTTTGAGTGAACTCCCAGCCGCAATGTCATCTTCGATTTTAGTACTTTGCTCATACATAAGAGAAAGAGCTTTTTGATGACGGACTTCTTCCTCCAGCTGTGCCTTTAGAACGTCAAGGGATTTATCCTTAAGCGCTTCTGGCCTGTCGGCGTAGGCTTTTTCAAGCTCTTCTTGGGAGACCGTCAAGGTTTTTGCAAGTTCCTTTGGATCCATGACAAGCACAGAAAAATCACGGTACTCAGGCGCCTTAAGGACTTCTTTGTACTTGGTGAAAAGTTCTTTAATGTCTTCTTCCTTAGGCGCTTCAGAAAAGGCCATATCGTCGCTAGAGATCAAAGTGTACAGCACTTGACGTGTTTGCTCTTGCCACTTGTAAAGAATGAGCTCTTGAAGTGAGGGCAGGCTTAGATTCTGGAAAAGGGTCGACAATAGATTTTGGCGAATCAGATCCTGGCGAAGCTCTGCCACAAACGAGGCTTCATTATACCCCAACCGCTCGATGACCATCAAAAAATGCTGCTTATCGAACTTACCTGTGGGATCAAAGAAGGATTTGTTCTGGGCAAGGGCTTTACGCACGCTCTCGTCTGTGAGGGTGATCCCAAGGCGGTGCGCTTCTTGGGCAATCAAGGCTTGTTGGATGAGCGTATCAAGCACCTGGTGAAAAAGGCCAGCCTTCAGGGCGTCTTCTTCAGTGATGCGCTGACCTGTAGAGGCCGCGATTTGCTTGAGGCGTCTATCGACAGCGGAGCGAAGTTGCCAAGTGGTAATGCGTTCGGCGCCCACAGTAGCCACAACTTGACCACGACCGCCACCCATATTGTGCATCCAGTCGCCACCACCCCACAGCACGGCAAAGGTCACAGCCACAAGTCCCAAAAAGGTACGGAACCACCACGTGGAGGAAAAGTGGCGAATTTTCTCAATCATAATGTCATTCTCAAGAGGTTAAAACTCCCTGGGATTTTAACCAGGTCGTGCCTCTCAAGCAATGTCTTTATCGGGGATGAGGCTTTTATTTTGTCCCGGGCTCATACTTTGCAAGCTGGATGTGGTACATCCGGTCAAGAACCTTTACGGCCACAAGCCACGCAATGATGGCGAGCAAGATCACACCCGCCAGATACGGCGCAATGGCCATAAGGTCGCCAGCCGCCAGCACCACCAAAAGGAAGCCCGATACATAGCCCCCAGCTGCCTTGCCAAATTGGTGAACGGTCACGTCAACGGCGGCCTTTCCTTTGATCTTGAGTTCCTGGTCGAGCGGAATATAGGCCATTTCTTTGGTCGGATCAAAAAGCGAATACTTAGAGCTTTTGCTTAACAGCGTTTGTGCCGTACTCACAATGACCGCCATCATCAAGGGTGTTGTACCAAGCATGGCCATGACACCCGTCAGGTTTTCTTTGAAGAAGAGAAACGAAAAGAACGCAAGCGCTGTGGTAAAAAGAATCAAAGGGGTGGCAAGAGCGCCCCAGCGCCAGCCAAATTTGTTCACAAGGCCCTTGGATAAGAAAATCACGCTCACCGTCACAATGCCTGTATAGATCGAGAAGTTACCCATGAAAGCTGCGTATTCTCTGGTGGTGGGATATTGAAGGGAGAGTTGCTTCTTCCACATGATGCCAAGAAGGTTCATGGAGAACGCATACCCAAACACAAGGGTCGCAATGAGTCCTAGATATGGAGAGCTTAGGATATACCTAAAGCTTTGCATGAGAGATAACTTAAGTTTGCGGCTTTGCCCTTTGACGAGCTGGCTTGCGCCGTCATAGTAAATGGGGTCCGTTAGAACAGACCTGTTCAGCCAATAATAAAGGGCAAGCATACAGGCACCAGCAGCCAGCACTACGGTCAGGGTTCCCCGGATATATCCTTCACAAGACGCACTGTCACCGTCGAATTCACAGTTCACACCCACAGTATATCCTGCCAAAATCAAGGCTAAGTGCCCGATTAAGCCAAACATGGAATAAAATCGCTTGGCTTCGGATGTTCTTGTCACCTCATTGGCAAACTGCCAGAAAGATAGGTTTAAGATCACCGCACCCCAAAGCTCCGCAAACACATAAAATGCCGTGTAAATCCACACCCCAAAAAGAGGGACAAAATGCTGCAGATGAGGAAATGAATCCTTCATATTCTGAATGGTCTCAGGCGACATTTGAAGCGCGTCGCGGTAGGGATGAAGGACAAGACCAAAAAGAACAAAGAACCCTAAAAAGAAACAAACGACGGCATAATATAGGTGTTCCCTTGATAGAACGTTGGCGATCTTGGTGTAGATCGCCACAAAAAGAAGAGAGCACGGAAGAACCACACCGCCTTTGAGAAAGGGCAGGACTTCCGCACCCGCCTCGGTCATAATCAAGGCGTCTTTCGTATTGCGAAGGACCGTGTAATTAAAGATGGTGAAAAACATAATAAGACTAACGGGCAAAAATTTCTTCGCCTCATTACTCCGGATGGGCCACAAGAAGGCCCTAACCTTACCAAACTCCGATGACGACTGGGACACGTTTTTTGTATCTGCATTGCTTTACGCCACCTTTCTTGTACACGACCTTCTCGCAAAAAGACAGTTTTTTCTTAGCGCTTCTTTTTGGGCGAGGACCCTTTTCCACCCTTTGGCAGTATCTGTTTCTTTTTGGCTTGTTTTTTCTCACGAATTTCTTGGGCACGTGATTTTTCGTGGGGCGCAAAGGCAGCAGTTGAATCGGCTTTTGAGGATGAAAGGCCTTTCAAGACATACTTTTTATAGTCCTCCAAGGTCCCATCAAAGGTTGTGACCGTTTGATTTTCCACAAGCCACAATTGATCGGCGGTCATTTCTAACAGGTGCCAATCGTGGGTAATCAGGATCACCGCCCCCTTATATGCGTTCAAAGCAAAAATAAGGGCTTCCCTTGTTTCTAGATCCAAGTGGTTGGTGGGCTCGTCAAGAATCAAGATTTGCGGTTCTTGGTACGAAATCAGCGCAAGGTTAAGGCGCGCTTTTTCTCCTCCTGAAAGCTTCTCGACCACAATATCAGCTTTGTCACCAGGAAAGCCAAAGCGCCCAAGGCGTGCCCGCACCTTGGGCTCGAGAGCGTCCCGCATGAGAGCCGCCATGTGATCATAGGCCGTATGCCCCAGGGTCAGCGCCTCCAGCTGGTGCTGGTGGTAATACCCGACCCTGAGCTTTGGGCAGCGGTAAATTTCGCCCGTTTGGGTTGGCAGCAACCCTGCCAGAAGTTTGGCAAAAGTGGTCTTACCATTGCCGTTTGCGCCCAAAAGGGCAATACGGTCATCGGCGTCAAGGCACTGGCCCAGACGTTTGAGGATTGTTGTTTCGCCGTACCCCACGCTCACCTTATCAAGGGTCACCAAGGGGGGGGCGAGCTCCTCGGGATCCGGAAAGTTCAAGTTCATCAGCGGATCGTCGGGCATGGTGGAAAGCGGCTCAAACTTTGCCATTTGTTTCAAACGGGACTGGACTTGGCGCGCCTTTGAGCTTTTGTATCGAAAGCGGTCAATGAACTGCTGCATATGGGCGCGCTGGGTGTCCTGTTTGCGTTTTTCAGCCTCGAGAAGGGCAAGTCTCTCGCGTCTTGTGCGCTCGAAAAAGTCAAAGTTTCCGTTATAGAAGGTCAGCGTCTTATCATGGAGATGATAAATCCGGTCCGCGACAGCATTAATAAAGGTACGGTCATGACTGATGAGGAGAAGGGTTCTGGGGTATGTTTTCAAAAACCCTTCAAGCCACATGGCAGCTTCTAAATCCAAGTGGTTGGTGGGCTCGTCAAGCAGCAGCAAATCAGGTTCAAGAAACAGGGCGCATGCAAGGGCGACTCGCATCCGCCATCCACCAGAGAATGCCGAAAGGGGCTTTGCTTGTGCTTCTTCACTAAACCCAAGTCCAGCGAGGATCTTTGCAGCCCTAGACGGCGCTTCATAGGCATGAATTTCAAGAAGACGTTCGTGGACATGGGCAATACGGTCGGGATCGGTGGCGCTCTCAGCTTCACTTAACAGCGCTGCGCGTTCCTTATGGGACATCAAGACGAAATCAATCACGGTATGCTCAAGACCCTCACGCACTTCTTGGGCAACAATCCCAAGGGTTGCATCCTTGGGCATGGAGAGCTCCCCAGCATCGGGCATGATTTCCCCTGTAATGAGGCGGAATAGAGAGGTTTTTCCTGACCCGTTCAAACCCACCAGGGCTCCTTTGTGTCCCTTAGGAAGATGGGCACTTGCCCCCTCGAAAAGAGTCCTGCCTCCAATACGATATGTCACATCTCTTAAGTGTAACATCTTTAAATCCTTTCATTCGGCTGTGCGCTTGGGTTTGATTTGCATCCAAAAGGCGCACACAAAATTGTTTTGGGCAGGATCATCCCCCGCCCTCTTATCATGACAAGGGGCAGCGTCAGGCACAGAAGACGCGCGTGCACACAAAGAAGGCAACGTCCATGTTCCTCTCCTTTCTTTTCCCACAAAAAAAGCCGGGGAAGGTAGCCCTTCCCCGGCTTTCAAAACCTTCATGTCAAAGGCTTATCGTGCCTGGTCGAGGACCTCCAAGGATCCTTCATTTGCTGTCACGATCACCTCTGGACCCTTTTTGGCAGAGGGATCACGGTCAAGAAGCTCGATGACGGCCATGGGCGCCGCGTCACCATATCTGAATCCTGCCTTGATGATGCGGGTATACCCACCTGCGCGCTCACGGTACCTTGTCCCCAAAGTGTCAATAAGCTTCGCAGCCAAAGTCTCACTGTGCAGAATACCGACCAAACGACGACGTGCAGCAAGGCTACCCTCTTTACCAAGGGTAATAAGCTTCTCCACATAAGGACGCAAGTCCTTGGCCTTTGGAAGGGTTGTACGAATTTGCTCTTTTTCAATCAATGAATAAGCAAGGCCTGACAAAAGCGCTCTTCTTTGAGAAGTGGTTCTTGAAAACTTACGGCCACTTATACGGTGTCTCATGGGAATACTCCACTAACTTTCTTTAATTAATAGGGTTCATCAACTTTTCGGGCGAGGTCCTCAATATTCTCTGGTGGCCAGCCTTCCACAGCAAGACCGAGCTCCAGACCCATACGTCCCAAAACTTCACGGATTTCGTTCAATGACTTACGGCCAAAGTTTGGCGTACGCAAGAGGTCGTTTTCGGACTTTTGAACCAAATCACCAATATACACAATGTTCTCGTTCTTCAGGCAGTTTGCCGAACGAACAGAGAGCTCAAGCTCATCCACTTTGCGCAGCAAATTCCTATTAAAGGGTAAATCACTGCGAACTTCTGCCGCAACTTCCTCTTGAGGATCTTCAAAGGTCACAAACTGCGACAGTTGATCTTGAAGAATGCGCGCTGCCAAAGCAACGGCATCTTGAGGGGTAATTGAACCATTGGTTTCAATATCCAGGGACAGTTTGTCGTAGTCAGTGATCTGACCCACACGGGCGTTCTCAATTTTGTAAGCAACCTTTGATACCGGGCTGTAGAGAGCGTCAATGGGAATGTAACCCAAAGGATCATCCTCTGTGCGGAGCTTCGAGGCGGGTACGTAACCTTTTCCACGTCCTACGGTGAGCTCCATCTTAAGCTCTGCGTCTGCGTCCAAATGGCAAATCACAACATCCTTGTCGAGGATTTGTACATCCGCTGTCTCTTGTATATGGCCCGATGTCACAACACAGGGCCCCTTTGCGATCAGGGAGACCTTTTTGGCATAGTCAGAGGCGGACACAACGGGCACCATCTTTAAGTTCAACACCAGATCGGTGACGTCTTCACGCACACCAGGCACAGAGGACAGCTCATGCTGAACGCCTTCGATTTTCACCCCAATAAACGCAGATCCTTGCAAAGAGGACAGCAAAACGCGCCTCAGAGCATTTCCAAGGGTTGTACCAAAGCCTCTCTCCAATGGCTCAGCGACGACCACAGCGCGCCGTTTTGTATCTGTTTTTGAGCTTACGCCGAGTTTATAAGGCTTAATCAGTGCCTGCCAATTTTTTTGTAGTAACACGGGAGATCCTCTCAACTACTGTTATTCACCCATTCACGTTTAGACGCGACGACGTTTTGACGGACGACATCCATTGTGCGGAATGGGAGAGACATCACGGATGGATGTAATAGTAAATCCAGCCGACTGAAGTGCACGAAGGGCAGACTCACGGCCGGAACCTGGGCCTAGAACTTCAACTTCTAAAACACGCATCCCATGCTCTTGAGCTTTCTTTGCTGCGTCTTCCGCTGCAAGCTGTGCTGCGTAAGGTGTTGATTTTCTGGAGTTTTTAAACCCTACTGCGCCGGCAGCACTCCAAGAAATGGTGTTGCCTTGTGTGTCCGTAATGGTCACAAGGGTGTTGTTAAACGTCGAGCGAATGTGAGCAATACCTGTAGTCACATTCTTGCGCTCACGACGACGGAGTTTTTGAACGGGTGCTTTCGCCATTTCTTCTACTCTCTACCTTCTTTATTTCTTCTTACCGGCAATGGCAACGGCACGACCACGACGCGTACGTGCGTTGGTGTGTGTGCGCTGCCCACGAACGGGCAAACGTTTACGGTGGCGAAGACCACGATAGCAGCCAAGGTCCGTTAGACGCTTGATGTTCATGGACACTTCACGGCGAAGATCGCCTTCCGTCACGTAATTTTCATCGATATGCTCACGGATTTTGAGAACTTCATCATCCGTTAAGTCATTCACACGCCTATCATCTGAGATGTTCAATGCCTTTAAGATATCCTTGGAAATCTTAGGGCCAATCCCATAGATATAGGTTAATCCGATCACCACTCGCTTTCGCGCCGGTAAATTGACTCCACCAATACGAGCCACGCTACACTCCTCAGAATTCTATTGATTACAAAACAGCTGCGGCAATCTACCTGGAAAGCACTACAGCCGTCAAGACCCTCTTTACTCAAGAAGCCTAGGACATATTAACTTTTCTGTTTTCCTGCCCCAAAAGCTTCACCAAACTTGCCTCCACTTCTTGGGGAGACAACATTCCATCCACACGGTGCAGGTTCCCACTTGACTGGTAATAGTCCTGAACAGGCGCCGTTTTCTCGCGATAAACACGAAAGCGGTGGTGAATGGCCGACACTTCATCATCCTTACGTGTGATGAAAGTGTGGGAACCGCATACATCACAGCGCCCCTCCTCCTTAGGTTGGTGAGTGGTGCTATAGATGGCGCCGCATTCTGCGCACATGCGTCTTCCCGATAATCTTTCAACTAGCTGATTTTCATCAACATCAATTTTGATTACCATCGGAGCTACGAGAACTCCTTTCTTGATCAAGGAGTCCAAAGCCTTGGCCTGGGCAATCGTTCGTGGGACACCGTCAAAAACGACGCCCTGCCCGTTGGTTGCCAGATCCTTTTCAATCAAAGACAGGGCGACCTCATCGGAGGGTAAATCACCGCGTTCAACAGTTTCCTTGATCTCTTTCCCTAAGGAAGTCTCAGCAGCGATTTCTGCTCTGATGAGATCCCCTGTGCTGAGATGGCGTAGGCCATAAAGAGCACAAAGTCGTTTTGCCTGCGTTCCCTTCCCAGATCCAGGAGGGCCTAAGAGAATTATGTTCAACGCTCTTTCCCCTTCTTATCACGACTGCGGCGCATAAGTCCCTCATACTGATGGGCCAATAAGTGCGTTTGTACCTGGGTGATGGTATCAACTCCCACACTCACGACGATCAAAAGGCTCGTGCCGCCAAGGTAGAAAGGAATAGCATACTTCGTAATCAACATCTCTGGCAACACACAGATGGCAGAGAGATATATGGCACCCACAACTGTTAGTCTTGTGATAATATAGTCCAAGTGATCAGCTGTGTTCTTGCCTGGACGGTGTCCTGGCACTATAGCACCGTTCTTCTTTAGGTTCTCTGCTGTTTCTGTCGGGTTAAAGACAACCGCTGTGTAGAAAAACGCAAAGAAAACGATCAAAAAGATGTAAAGTGCAATGTACAAAGGCTTGCCTTGTCCGAGGTACAGAAGTAGCGTTCCCAAAATACTATCTGGATCCCCGCCCATGTTTCCAATGGAAGCAATGGTCACGGGTACGCCCAGAAGGGATCCTGCGAAAATCGGAGGGATCACGCCTGATATATTCAATTTCATGGGGAGGTGAGAAGATTCACCGCCATACATTTTCATCCCCACTTGTCGCTTTGGATATTGAATCATAACCCGGCGCTGGGCGCGTTCCATGAAGACAATGAACACAATAGCTGCTGTCAGCATAATCAAAATCAGGGCAATCACCACAGGGGACAAAGACCCCGTGCGACCAAGCTCTAAGGTCTTATCGATGGCCATGGGCAAGTTTGCCACAATACCCGCAAAGATAATCAAAGAAACACCGTTACCCACGCCGCGCGACGTAATTTGCTCTCCAAGCCACATAAGGAAGAGTGTTCCACCAGTGAGCGACACGACACCCGATAACATAAACAAAAAACCGGGGTTGATCACGGGAGAGTGATGCATGGACACGAGTCCCGTCAAAATACCCCAGCTTTGTACCACAGCCAGGATTACGGTGAGATATCTTGTGTACTGGTTAATTTTTTTGCGCCCTGATTCACCTTCCTTTTTCAAGGCTTCCAATTGGGGGCTGACGGCCGTCATCAACTGGACAATAATGCTTGAGGAAATGTAGGGCATCACACCAAGGGCGAAAATAGTCATACGACCAAGGGCACCACCGGTGAATTTATCAAAAATACCCAAGATACCCGACGCATTTTGCGAAGCAAGCTCATGCATGACATGGGCATCAATGCCTGGAAGAGGCAAAAATGTCCCAAGTCGGTATACCAGCAACGCAAACAGTGTAAACCATAAGCGCTTTTTAAGGTTTTCTGCCTTCGAGAAGGCTTTAAAACTAAAATTTGCAGCTAACTGCTCAGCGGCCGACGCCATTTATGCCTCCACCCAGAGGGGATTAAACAAGAGTCACAGACCCTTTAAGTTTCTCTACGTGCTCACATGCCGCCTTTGAAGCTTTTGACACTTCAACCTTTACGGCTTGCTTTAGCTCACCCTTTGCCAAAAGCTTTAGGGCGGGCGCTGTCTTTTTAACAAGACCAGCAGCGATGAGAGCGTCCAAGTTGATGACTTGGCCAGCGTCAAGCTTCTTTGCCTCAATGGCGCTTTGAATTTGACCAAGGTTCAATTCAGTATACGTTGTCTCGAACATAGCGTTGGAGAAACCTCTTTTTGGAAGACGACGATAAAGGGGGTTTTGACCACCTTCAAAGCCCTTGATAGCCACACCGGTACGGGACTTTTGTCCCTTTTGACCGGCACCACAAGTCTTACCTTTACCAGAACCTTCACCACGACCTACGCGCATACGCTTTGTGCGGGCGCCGGGATTATCCCTTAAGTCATTTAAATTCATAATTCTACTCCTCGCCTTCAACGCGCAGCAAATGCCGAACGCGCGTAATCATGCCGCGCACGGCTGGCGTGTCTTCCAACGTCCTTGTGCGATGAAGCTTGTTCAAACCAAGACCGATAAGAGTCTGCGTTTGATACTCCTTACGACGAATCGCACTTGCAATTTGTGTGACAGTGACAGTTTTCTTTGCCGCTGCTTGTTCTGCTTTAGCCATTATTCACCTCACTGGCATCTTCACGGCGTCCAAGAACCTCGGAAACCTTCTTGCCACGCTTAAAAGCAACCTGGCGAGGAGACTTCATTTGTCCCAAAGCGTCAAGGGTTGCACGCACCATGTTTAAAGGGTTGTTAGTCCCTTGGGATTTGCTGACAACGTCATGGATTCCAAGTGCCTCAAAAACCGCACGCATGGGACCACCAGCGATAATCCCAGTACCAGCAGGTGCAGCACGCAGAATGACTTTACCAGCCCCCGCACGACCTTGCACGTCGTGGTGAAGTGTGCGTCCTTCTCTCAAAGGAACCCGCATCATGACACGGCGCGCCGCTTGGGTGGCTTTGTTCACAGCGTCAGGCACTTCGCGTGCTTTTCCTGTAGCAAAACCCACACGACCCTTTGCATCACCCACAACGACAACAGCCGAGAAGGAGAACCGACGTCCGCCCTTTACTACTTTTGCCACACGGCGAATAGTCACGAGCTTTTCAACAAGCTCTTGCTCTTTTTCGCGTTCTTTTCCATTTGGTCGTGCCATTTCTAGAACTCCAATCCATTTTCGCGGGCAGCTTCAGCCAACGCCTTGATGCGACCATGATACAAGTATGCACCACGATCAAACACAACCTTTTTTATGCCAGCTTTTACCGCACGCTGTGCGATCAGGGCGCCCACCTTGGCAGCCGCATCCTTGTTTCCACCGGACTTGAGAGCGGTGCGAAGCTCCTTCTCAAGAGAAGAAGCAGAAACACGGGTCGCACGACTTTCATCGTCCACCAGCTGTGCATATATGTGCATATTCGAGCGATAGACGGAGAGTCTCAGACGATCACCACGATGCGCCGATACCCGTGCTCTGGCACGGCTACGACGACGTTCAAATTTTTCCTTTGGCGTTAACATGGCTACTTCTTCTTACCTTCCTTACGCAGAATTCTCTCATCCTCATAACGGACACCCTTGCCCTTATATGGCTCTGGAGGCCTGTAAGAGCGAATTTCCGCTGCGACTTGTCCAACTTGCTGGCATCTGGCCCCTGTCACCGCAATGGCTGTGGGACGCTCGCACGCAATGGAAATGCCTTCTGGGATGGGATAAATCACGTCATGGCTGTAGCCAAGTTGAAGGACCAGGTCCTTGCCTTGAACAGACGCACGGTAACCCACACCGGTGATTTCGAGACGTTTTGTAAACCCCTCGCTCACGCCGCGGACAAGATTGCTCACCAACCGTTGTGTTGTCCCCCACATCATGCGGGATCTTTTTTCCGCACTGCGTGGCTCAATCACAACTTTACCCTCTACAATGGACAGGTTGACCGCATCAGAGATGGGGCACTCAAGCTGACCATTCTTACCCTTAGCCGAAAAAGTACCAGCCTCAAAAGTGCACTGAACTCCTGAGGGGATTTCGACGGGTTTTTTTCCTACTCGAGACATCGTTTACGTTCCTGTCTTAGAATACTTGGCAAATAATTTCGCCGCCGACGTTCTGGGCACGTGCCTCAGAGTCAGACATCACGCCCTTGGACGTTGTCAGAATCGAGATACCAAGGCCGTTGCGAACACGGGGAAGCTTTGCAAGCGAAGAGTAAACGCGACGTCCTGGCTTGGAGATGCGTTTAATCTCTTGAATGACTGGCTCTCCGCCGTCGTACTTCAAAGAAACTGCTACTTCTGGAAAAGAAGCGCCTTCTTTTTGTTCAACCTTATAGCCACGAATGTACCCTTCGCGCTTGAGCACATCCAAGATGGCAAGACGCGCCTTAGATACAGGAGACGTGATCTGTTCGAAGTGATTACGCTGACCGTTACGAATACGTGTCAAAAGATCAGCAATGGGATCTGTCATACTCATGTTCTATCCTACCAGCTTGCTTTCGTGACACCAGGTATCATTCCCATAGAGGACAAATCTCTAAAGGCGATACGAGACATACGGAACTTACGATAATAACCGCGGGGACGACCTGTCAGTTCGCAGCGGTTGCGCACACGAATACGGGCTCCGTTTCTTGGCAACTGTGCCAATTTCAACACTGCTTGGAAACGATCCTCAGCAGGGGCTTCACGGTTATACACTTGAGCCTTCAAAGCAGCACGGCGGTTTGAAAACTTTTGAGCGAGGGCTTTGCGCCTTTCGTTCTTCTCGATAGAGCTCTTCTTAGCCATTGTTCTACCTCGTAAAGGGCAAATTAAAGCCCTTTAAAAGGGCACATGCTTCTTCGTTGGTCTGAGCCGATGTGACGATCACAACGTTCATGCCGCGAATCTTAGCCACCTTGTCGTAGTCGATTTCCGGGAAAATGATATGTTCTTTAATTCCCATGGAAAAGTTGCCTTTTCCATCAAACCACTTGGAGGACACACCACGAAAGTCACGAATACGTGGCATCGCGATGGTCACAAACCTGTCCAAAAACTCGTACATGCGTTGCTTACGCAAAGTTACCTTTGCGCCAATAGGCATGCCCTCACGAAGCTTGAACCCCGCAATAGAGTTACGAGCCTTGGTTGACAGAGCGCGTTGACCCGCAATAAGGGTCAGCTCTTCAAGGGCTGCTTCCACAAGCTTTTTATCTTGTACTGCGTCACCGCAGCCCATGTTTAGCACAATCTTCTCAATGCGTGGTACCTGAAGATCATTCTGGTAACCAAATTGCTTTTTAAGATCAGGCGCAATTACTTTTTCATAATGCTCTTTAAGCCGTGCCATGATTCTACTTTCAACTATCGATCTGTTCGCCAGACTTCTTGGCAACACGCACCTTGCGGCCGTCTTCCAAGAATTTATACCCCACTCGTGTCGGCGCCTTGGTCTTCGGATCCACATGCATCACATTGGACACATGGATCGAACGCTCAGACGTCACTATCCCCCCCGCAGAGGCAGCAGATGGCTTTTGATGGCGCTTCACAACGTTCACGCCCTTTACGACCACTCGCAACTTTTGCGGATCGACAGAAAGGATTTCCCCTACTGTTCCACGATCTTTACCAGAGATCACCATAACGGTGTCTCCTCTTTTTACACGTAGCTTGACCATGATTACAATACCTCCGGTGCCAAGGATATGATTTTCATATAGTTGCGCGCACGAAGTTCTCTGACCACGGGGCCAAAAATACGTGTTCCCAAGGGTTCACCTTGGTTATTAATCAAAACTGCCGCATTGGTATCAAAACGGATCTCTGTGCCATCAGAACGGGCGACGCCCTTCTTTGTACGCACCACCACAGCTTTGTAGACGTCTCCCTTTTTGACCTTACGATCGGGAAGCGCGTCCTTGATGGCGACAACAATGACGTCACCGACAGTTGCTACCCTTTTACGGGACCCACCCAAAACACGAATGCACTGAACACGACGAGCCCCAGAATTATCTGCGACCATCAAGTTTGTTTGCTCTCTAATCATAACCGTTTCCTAAATGCTGCTTACGCTTCTAACACGACTTGCCAGCGCTTCCTTTTCGAGATCGGACGGCATTCGATAATACGAACCGTATCACCCTTCTTGAATGCGTTGTTCTCGTCGTGCGCCGCATAGCGCTTGGAGCGCGTAATAAACTTCTTGTAAACAGGGTGCATCAAACGACGCTGTACAAGAACAGTCACCGTTTTATCACAAGCATCGCTTGTGATAACCCCTTGTAAGACCCTGCGTGGCATCTTATAACTCCTTAACTATGCAGTTGCCTTGACGGCTTCATTGAGTAATGTTTTTATCCGCGCAATTTCACGACGCGCACTTCTAAAGCGTGCTGTAGACTCAAGTTGACCAGCAACCTTTTGAAAACGGAGATTCATAATCTCTCGTTTTAACTCCAAAAGTTTACTTTGCAACTGTTGAGGTGATTGCGCTCTAAGCTCTTCTACCTTCATTATCCTATTCCTCGGATCCAAAACGAGCGATGAATTTGGTCTTGATGGGCAGTTTCGCCGCAGCAAGCTCAAATGCTTCTTTCGCTAACTCGGCGGGCACTCCGCCTAACTCAAACATAATACGACCAGGCTTCACTCTGCAAGCCCAGTATTCTGTCGAGCCTTTTCCGCTTCCCATACGTACCTCAGCGGGCTTCGAGCTCACTGGGACATCAGGGAAAATACGAATCCACACGCGACCGGCACGGCGCATATGGCGGGTAATCGCCCGACGCGCTGCCTCAATTTGGCGTGCGGTAATACGACAAGGCTCAAGGGCCTTGAGTCCGTAATCACCAAAGTTGAGACTCACACCCGCAGTCGCATTACCATGAATGCGACCCTTGTGGGCCTTACGATACTTTGTCTTCTTGGGAAGTAACATGGTTCTTTCCTAACTCTCTTCCTTAACGAGAAGCCTGTCGAGCAACGGCACGCTTTTCCGTCGCCATGGGATCATGGGCCATAATTTCGCCACGGAAAATCCAGACCTTAATGCCTGTCACACCGTAAGTGGTATGCGCACCGGCAAAACCGTAGTCGATGTCGGCGCGAAGGGTGTGCAAGGGCACACGGCCTTCACGGTATTCCTCAACACGCGCAATTTCTGCACCACCCAAGCGGCCAGAGACTGCCACACGCATGCCTTGAGCGCCCATTTTAAGGGTCGACTGCATGGCTCGCTTCATGGCACGGCGATAGCTTCCGCGACGCTCGATTTGTTGAGCAATGTTCTCAGCGACCAACTGCGCATCAAGCTCCGGCTTGCGGATTTCAACCACATTCAAGCTAAACTCGCCGCTTACGCGCTTTGAGAGATCTTGCTTAAGCTTTTCGATATCAGCGCCCTTCTTACCAATGATGATGCCTGGACGCGCACTGTAAACGGTCACAATTACCTTTTTTGCCGGGCGTTCGATCACAACCTTGGAAATGCCCGCAGCAGACAACTTCTTTAAGATATATTCACGAAGCTTCAAATCCTCAATAAGGAGAGTCCCATAATCACGAGAGGCGAACCAGCGAGAGTCCCAAGTCCGGTTAATACCGAGACGAAGCCCAATTGGCTTAACTTTCTGACCCATTATGCAGCGCTCCCTTGTTCACGAACAATGATTTCCATATTGCTAAAAGGCTTAAGGATACGAGCCCCACGCCCTCTTGCCCTGGCCATAAAGCGCTTCATCACAAAGCTCTTTCCAACATACGCTTCTGCAACAACCAAACGGTCCAAATCCAGACCATGGTTGTTTTCAGCATTGGCGATGGCGGACAACAAGAGCTTCTTAACATCTTGCGACACACGCTTTGGACAGAACTCCAGAACGCTGAGCGCCTCAGCAGCGCCGCGCCCACGAATCATCTGTGCCAACAAATTTAATTTCTGGGGACTAATGCGAACGGTACCCAGCTTCGCGCTGGCTTCGTTGACAGGCAGTCGCCTAGGAGCAGATTTCTTGCCCATTGTTATCCTCTCTTCGCCTTTTTGTCTACGCCGTGACCATAGTAGGTTCTTGTCGGAGCAAACTCGCCAAACTTTTGGCCAACCATCTCTTCTGTGACAAATACAGGTATAAACTTATGCCCGTTATGTACTCCAAAAGTCAAGCCAACAAACTGGGGAAGAATCGTGGAACGTCTTGACCACGTCTTGATAATGTCTTTACGACCGCCCTCGTGTGCTTTCTCGGCCTTCTTTAGAAGGTATCCATCAACAAAAGGACCTTTCCAAACAGATCTCGTCACTGGTTTTCCCCTTACTTCTTAGCCCGACGACGAATGATAAACTTGTCGCTCGGATTCTTTTTGCTACGTGTCTTCTTACCTTTTGTCGGCACACCCCAAGGTGTGACCGGGTGACGCCCACCAGAAGTCTTACCTTCACCACCACCGTGTGGGTGATCAACAGGGTTCATGGCCACACCACGAACACTAGGACGATGACCTAGCCAGCGGGAACGACCAGCCTTACCAAGACTGACGTTCTTTTGGTCGGGGTTTGAAACCGCCCCAATGGTGGCGCGGCATTCGCCGGTGACAATACGGAGTTCACCCGAAGACAAACGAAGCTGAACGTACCCACCGTCACGACCGACGATTTGTGCGTAGGTGCCTGCAGAGCGGGCAAGCTGACCCCCTTTACGCGGCTTCATTTCCACGTTGTGCACAATGGTTCCTACTACGATGTTCTTCAAAGGCATGGCGTTGCCTACCTTTACGTCGCAGGCCTGGCCAGAGATGATCTTGTCACCAACGGCAAGCCTTTGAGGCGCGATGATGTAAGCAAGCTCATCATCTTCATAACGAATAAGGGCAATGAACGCAGTTCTGTTGGGATCGTATTCAATGCGTTCAACAGTCGCCCATATATCATCCTTCATACGCTTGAAATCGATGAAGCGGTAACGTCGCTTGTGTGCGCCGCCACGGTGACGCACTGTAATACGTCCGTTATTGTTACGACCACCTGTGCCGGTCAAACCTTCTGTTAGTTCCTTAACAGGCTTACCTTTCCACAAGTCAGAGCGGTCAACCAAAATAAGTTGACGTTGTCCCGGGGTTGTGGGTTTAAAATGTTTGAGTGTCATCTTTAGAGTCCTGCTCCCATATCAATCGTCTGACCTTGGGCGAGACGCACAAAGGCTCTCTTTTGATCAGCCCTCTTGCCCAAACGGCCACGGAAGCGCTTTACTTTCCCAGGTCTATTTAGAACGTTCACATTGACAACGTTCACCTTGAAAATCATCTCAACTGCCTTTGCCACTTCATACTTCGTAGCAGAAGAATCGATATTGAAGACGAACTGGCTATGCTGAGACACAAGTGTCGACTTCTCTGTTACCACAGGTGAGAGAAGAATGCTATAGGCACGTTCAGCAGATACCTTATTATGCTTTAAATAACGACGACCGCTCATGCTAGCCTCTCTTCAAGATTCTTCACTGCGTCCCTAGTCAAGACCAAGGTCTTGCGACGCAGAATGTCATACACGTTAATCCCTTGTTGGGGCAACACATCAACCAACGGAATGTTGGACGCTGCATTGGCGAAGGCTTCTGGAAGGGCCTCTCCCCCAATGACAAGCGCCGACGTGATCCCAAGTTTTGTGAGCTTCTCACGTAGGTCCTTTGTCTTGTGGGAGACCAAATCCAGGTTATCAAGAATCACAAGGGATCCTTCCTGAGCCTTTACAGAAAGCGCCGTCTTCAAAGCCAGAGCACGGACCTTCTTAGGAAGGTCAATGGCATGGGAGCGCACAACGGGGCCAAATACGATGCCACCGCCACGCATTTGTGGGGCGCGAAGGCTGCCAGCACGGGCGCGACCTGTACCTTTTTGCTTCCATGGCTTCTTTGTGGTGCCGCTGACTTCACTGATGCCACGGGTCTTATGTGTCCCTTGACGGCGCTTAGCCAATTGATAGTTGACCATGCGTGCCAATATGTCCGCACGCTTTGGTAACCCAAAGATACCTTCGGGCAGGGAGTAATCCCCAACCTTCTTATTTTCTAATGTAATGATATCACACTTCATGATTCAACCTATTCCTCACTTTGAGAAGAAGCAACTGTCTCGGCTTCCCCAGCAGAGGCAATTAACGCAGCAGGAAATGGCAAGTCCTTAGGCGCCGCCTTCTTAACAGCGTCACGCAAAAGAACATAACTTCCCTTTGCACCGGGAACAGCGCCGCGGACCAAAATAAGCCCCTTCTCAGGCTCTGTTGCAAACACTTGGAGGTTTAGCGTTGTCACACGCTCGTCACCCATGTGTCCAGCCATTTTCTTACCCTTCCACGTGCGACCTGGATCCTGACATTGACCTGTCGAACCTTGGCTTCTGTGGGAGATAGAGACACCGTGGCTGGCACGTAGACCACCAAAGTTGTGACGCTTCATCACACCCGCAAATCCTTTACCCTTAGAGGTACCGGTCACATCAATGAACTGACCTGCTAAAAAATGTGCTGGAGACAATTGGTCACCGACCTTCAAAAGCGCATCTTCGCTGACACGGAACTCAGCAAGCTTAGCCTTCGGAAGCACCTTTGCCGCTGCAAAGTGTCCGCGCATTCCCTTGGAAACATTTTTTACACGACGTTCACCTGCACCTAATTGCAGGGCTGTGTAGCCGTTTTTTTCCTGAGTCTTAATGGAAACAACTTGACAGTTCTCCACATAGAGAAGTGTCAAAGGAACGTGTTCACCTTCTGGGGTAAGAACACGACTCATACCGAGCTTTTGAGCAATTAAACCTGTACGCATCAATCTCTCCTAGAGCTTAATCTCGACGTCAACGCCTGCCGCCAAGTCAAGTTTTTTGAGCGCATCGACAGTTTCAGCTGTCCATCTTGAGATATCAAGAAGCCTTTTATGGGTTCTGATCTCAAATTGCTCGCGAGACTTTTTGTCAATGTGAGGGCCACGTAAGGTTGTAAATGTCTCTTTCGTATTTGGCAACGGGATGGGGCCACGCACGAGAGCTCCAGTTCTTTTTGCCGTTTCAGAGATTTCTTTTGCCGATTGATCAAGAATCCAGTGATCAAAGGCCTTTAATCTTATGCGTATTTTTCGGTTTTCCATTTTCTTTCCCATACAAAAAGGCGCTTTGCTCGGAAAGCGCCTTTCCTTCAACTGTCTTCCTTATACAAGAATCTTTGTGACAACACCAGCCCCAACTGTACGTCCACCTTCACGAATAGCAAAGCGTAGACCTTCGTCCATGGCGATGGGGGCAATCAAGGTCACCGTCAAGCGCACGTTGTCACCTGGCATCACCATTTCCACCCCTTCTGGTAAGTCAACAGAGCCTGTCACGTCCGTTGTTCGGAAGTAAAACTGCGGACGGTAGTTGCCAAAGAAAGGTGTGTGGCGACCGCCTTCTTCCTTCTTCAACACAACCACTTCGCACTCGAACTTTGTGTGGGGCTTGATGGTGCCAGTCTTGGCCAAGACCTGTCCACGCTCGACGCCGTCACGCGCCACACCACGAAGAAGCGCCCCGATGTTATCTCCGGCCTCTCCGCGATCCAAAAGCTTACGGAACATTTCAACACCGGTTACGGTTGTCTTCGAGGTATCACGGATCCCCACGATTTCAACTTCGTCACCCACATTGATCACACCGCTTTCAACACGGCCTGTCACAACAGTACCACGGCCAGAGATGGAGAACACATCTTCGATGGGCATCAAAAATGGTTTATCAACATCGCGCGCTGGCTGAGGAATAGAGGTATCCACCGCTTCCATGAGCTTGGCAATGGCTTCTTTGCCAATGGCGTCTTGCTTGCCTTCCAGGGCGCATAGAGCAGAACCCTTCACGATGGGAATATCGTCGCCTGGGAAACCGTAGCTGGACAATAGCTCACGAATCTCAAGCTCAACCAGATCCAAAATCTCTGGATCGTCCACTTGGTCAACCTTGTTCATGAATACCACAAGGGCCGGTACGTTCACCTGACGGGCAAGCAAAATATGCTCACGGGTTTGGGGCATGGGGCCGTCGGTTGCGCTAACCACCAAAATCGCGCCGTCCATCTGCGCCGCGCCCGTGATCATGTTCTTCACATAGTCAGCGTGTCCAGGACAGTCAACGTGCGCATAGTGACGGTTGGCTGTTTCATACTCAACGTGGGCGGTGGAGATCGTAATACCACGGGCCTTTTCTTCAGGCGCCTTGTCGATCTGATCATACGCTGTGAACTTTGCGCCACCGCTCTCAGCAAGTACCTTCGTAATTGCTGCGGTCAGTGTTGTCTTACCATGGTCAACGTGACCAATCGTCCCAATGTTACAGTGGGGCTTACTACGATCAAACTTCTCTTTTGACATCGCTATGTCCTTCCCTTCTTACCCTAAATTAACGACTATACTTTTCGCGGATTTCGTCCGCAACGTTTTGTGGTACCTGCTCGTAGTGGTCGAACTGCATGGTGTACTGTGCACGTCCTTGGCTGAGTGAACGCAAGTTGTTCACGTAACCAAACATGGAGGCAAGGGGCACCATGGCTGTGACCACGCGGGCATTACCGCGACTATCCATACCGCTGACTTGTCCGCGGCGGCTGTTGAGGTCTCCGATCACATCACCCATATATTCTTCGGGCGTCACGACTTCCACACTCATAATTGGCTCTAGAAGCTTTGGCGCAGCTTTGGGAATTCCTTCTCTGAAAGCAGCACGTGCCGCAATCTCGAAGGCCATAACGCTAGAGTCCACATCGTGGTACGCACCGTCTGTCAAGGTGACCTTGAAGTCGATGACAGGGAAACCTGCGATCACACCGTTATCAAGGGAGGTACGAAGACCTTTTTCCACACCTGGGATGTACTCTCTTGGAACAGATCCACCCACGATTTTGCTTTCAAAGATAAAGCCTTCACCTGGTTCAAGGGGTTCGAACTCGAGGTTAATACGTGCGAACTGACCGGCACCACCTGTTTGCTTCTTGTGGGTATAATCCACAGAGGCCTTCTTAGAGATGGTTTCACGGTAAGCCACTTGAGGTTGACCAACAGTCGCTTCCACTTTGAACTCGCGGCGCATACGGTCTACGATGATTTCAAGGTGAAGCTCACCCATTCCCTTAATCACGGTCTGGCCACTTTCGTTGTCAGAGGACACGCGGAAGGAAGGATCTTCGGAGGCCAAGCGTGACAGGGCAATACCCATCTTTTCTTGGTCTGCCTTTGTCTTAGGCTCCACGGCCACCTCAATAACGGGCTCGGGAAATTCCATGCGCTCAAGCACGACGGTTTTGGCCGTATCACAAAGAGTATCCCCTGTTGTGGTTTCCTTAAGACCGCACAGCGCCACAATGTCACCTGCGTGGGCAAACTTGATATCCTCGCGGGAGTTCGCATGCATAAGAAGCATACGGCCAATGCGTTCTTTCTTGTCTTTCACAGAGTTCAGAACGTAAGAGCCTGCCTCAAGTGTGCCCGAGTAAATACGAACGAAAGTCAATGATCCCACAAAGGGGTCCGTCATGATCTTAAAGGCAAGACCGGAGAATGGCTCTTCGTCGGATGGCCTGCGCACAAGCTCTGTTTCACCGTCAAGGGATGTTCCTGTAACAGCTTCAATGTCAGAAGGCGCTGGTAAGAAGTCAACGACGGCATCGAGAAGAGGTTGAACACCTTTGTTCTTGAAAGCAGAACCGCAAAGAACAGGCACAAGCTTGCTTGTGATGGTTCCCTTGCGAAGGCACATCTTAAGTGTCTCTTCGGAAGGCTCTTCACCACCTAAGTACGCCTCAAGGGCTGTGTCATCGCACTCGACGGCCTTTTCGATCATGTCTGCACGGTAACTGGCCGCCTTTTCTTGAAGCTCAGCTGGAATGTCTTCATAGGTGAACTCCGCCCCCAAAGATTCATCCTTCCAACGGATCCACTTGTTACGGATGAGGTCAATCACGCCGGAAAACTCAGACTCGCTTCCCACAGGCAGCTGCAACACAACGGGATTCGCTCCAAGACGATCCACCATCATCTGCACACAGCGGTAAAAGTCCGCACCAATACGGTCCATCTTGTTCACAAAACAAATCCTGGGAACGTGATACTTGTCAGCTTGACGCCAAACGGTTTCCGATTGGGGCTCAACACCCGCCACGCTGTCAAATACGGCAACGGCACCGTCGAGCACACGAAGGGAGCGCTCGACCTCAATGGTAAAGTCCACGTGGCCTGGCGTATCGATGATGTTGATACGGTGGTCGTTCCAAAAGCAAGTCGTTGCAGCCGAGGTGATCGTAATACCACGCTCTTGTTCTTGCTCCATCCAGTCCATGGTGGCCGCACCTTCGTGCACCTCTCCAATTTTGTAGGACCTTCCTGTATAATAAAGGATACGTTCCGTTGTTGTTGTTTTACCCGCATCAATGTGGGCCATAATCCCAATGTTGCGGTACATATGGAGAGGAGTCTTACGTGCCATTGTTATATTACCTTCTCAACTACCAACGGAAATGGGCAAAGGCCTTGTTTGCATCGGCCATACGGTGCGTGTCTTCACGCTTTTTCACGGCAGCGCCGCGGTTTTGACCCGCATCCAAGAGCTCACCGCCAAGGCGATCACGCATGGTTTTTTCAGAACGCTTGCGCGCAGCACCAATAAGCCAGCGAATGGCAAGAGCCTGGGCACGCTCTGTGCGCACTTCAACAGGAACCTGATAGGTCGCACCGCCCACACGGCGGGAGCGCACTTCAACTGCTGGCTTGATGTTCTCAAGTGCTTCATGGAAGTGAGCCACAGGATCAGACCCTGTTTTTGTTTGAACATATTCAAGAGCACCATAGACAATGCTCTCAGCAACGGATTTCTTACCTGCCAACATAAGGCAGTTCATAAACTTTGCGAGGACCAGATCTCCAAACTTGGCGTCTGGGTGAATGGATCTTTTCTCAGCAGCGCGACGACGTGACATTACTTACTCCTACTTTGGACGCTTTGCGCCATACTTGGATCGACCTTGACGACGCTTTTGAACACCTTGAGTATCCAAAGCACCACGAATGATGTGGTAACGCACACCGGGCAAGTCAGGCACACGACCACCGCGAATCAGGACAACAGAGTGCTCTTGCAAGTTGTGACCTTCACCGGGAATGTAAGAAGTTACCTCATGACCGTTTGTCAACCGCACACGCGCAATCTTACGAAGAGCCGAGTTAGGCTTCTTAGGGGTTGTGGTACTTACACGTGTACAAACGCCACGCTTTTGTGGATTCCCCTGCATCGCAGGCACTTTGTTACGGGGCGGATTCGATTGCCTTGGCTTGCGAATCAGCTGACTAATTGTAGGCATAGAGCCGTTTCCTTTCCTCTAATCTTTAAAGTAGGTCAGGTCACTTGCCATCCAAGTATCCCTTATTCTACTTAAAACACTGTGGGCGCATCATAAGCGGACACCGACACGAAGTCAAGTCCGTTCCCACCATGCGCCCTCTTCTTACAAGGGTTCAAACATCAAGCACTCAGATGCTCTTTACCCGCCTCTTCTATGGCAACCGCACCTTTTTGGTGCGCAACTTCCGTATGGTCCATGCGATGCGCTACCTCTTTAATGCGATTTATATAAGCACCCGTTCCCACAGGAATCAAGCGCCCCACAATGATATTTTCCTTGAGACCTTCAAGGGTGTCGACCTTGCCGGCAACGGCCGCTTCTGTCAGGACGCGTGTCGTCTCCATGAATGAGGCGGCTGACAAGAACGAACGTGTCTGAAGCGACGCTTTGGTAATACCTTGAAGAACTGGATGGGCGGTCGCTGGGCGAAGACCTTCTGCCTCAAGGGCTTGGTTGGTTGCTTCAAATTCAAGGCGGTCCACTTGCTCGCTGAGGAGGTATGTGGAATCACCAGGCTCTTCGACCTCAACCTTTTGGAGCATTTGCCTTACAACGACCTCGATGTGCTTGTCGTTAATGGGCACACCTTGCAGACGATAAACTTCTTGGATTTCGTCGATCAAATAAGCCGCCAATGCCTCGACACCCAAAATGCGGAGGATATCGTGGGGCACGGGGTTACCGTCCACAAGAAGCTCACCCTTCTTCACAAAGTCGCCTTCAAAGACCGTCACGTGACGCCCCTTGGGGACTAAGTACTCAACGGGTTCGATGCTGTCATCCAAGGGCACCACACGAATACGGCGCTTGGCCTTGTAGTCCTTACCAAATTCCACACGACCATCTAGCTCGCTGATAATCGCAAAGTCTTTGGGGATTCGGGCTTCAAAGAGCTCTGCCACGCGGGGAAGACCTCCTGTAATATCGCGAGTTTTGGACGATTCGCGGGGTATACGCGCAATGATATCACCGGCTGCAACCTTCGATCCATTCTCGGACGAGATAATGGCTTCAACGGGTAAGAAGTAACGTGCTTCAACGCCGCTATCAAGCTTAATGGCATTACCCTTTTCGTCACGAATCATGAGGCGCGGCTTCAAGTCACCGCCTCTGGATTGCTGACGCCAGTCGGTTACCACGCGGCTTGAAATACCTGTGGACTCGTCGGTGCTTTCACGGAAGGACAGACCTTCCACGAGATCCGCGTAGTATACGGTACCAGCTTTTTCCGTAATAATCGGCAAGGTAAAGGGATCCCACTCGGCAATTTTCTGACCGGCTTTAACGGCAACGCCTTCGTCGGCAAGAAGCCTTGCGCCGTAGGGCACACGGTGGCGTGCGCGCTCACGTCCCTTAGGATCTTTCAAAACCACTTCACAGGAGCGACCCATCACAATGGGTGTCCCGTCGCTGGCAATAACAACGCTTCTGTTTTCCACGTGGATAATGGCATCAAGGCCTGCTTCAATGCTGGACTGCTCTGTCGCACCCTGAGCCGTTCCTCCAATGTGGAAGGTACGCATGGTAAGCTGTGTGCCAGGCTCTCCAATGGACTGCGCCGCGATGACACCCACAGCCTCACCAATGTTTACCCTGGTTCCGCGGGCAAGGTCACGACCATAACACGCCGCACAAATACCCACGGTCGATTCACAGGTCAGAACTGAGCGAATGTAGGCTTCGTCAACGCCGCTTTCGGCCAAAAGCTCAAGATGCGGCTCTTCCACGATCTCACCGGCAGGAATCAAAACCTTTTCTGTGATGGGATCAAGAAGGTCTGCCGCAATCGTACGCCCAAGAAGACGCTCGGACAAAGGTGTCAGAACCTCACTGCCTTCCATGACAGCGCGGACGGTAATACCACGTTCTGTGCCACAATCCTCCATGGTGATGACGCAGTCCTGGGCAACGTCCACAAGACGACGGGTCAGATACCCCGAGTTTGCAGTCTTAAGCGCCGTGTCAGCAAGCCCCTTACGTGCACCGTGGGTAGAGTTAAAGTACTCAAGAACCGTCAGGCCTTCTTTAAAGTTCGAGATAATTGGAGTTTCGATGATTTCGCCGTTTGGCTTGGCCATAAGACCACGCATACCAGCCAGCTGCTTCATCTGCGCCACCGACCCTCTGGCTTTGGAGTGGGCCATCATGTAAACCGAGTTAATTTTCTCGCCTTCACGGTGGGGAACGGACATCTTTTTCATCATTTCAGACGCCACTTGCTCAGAGCACTGCGCCCACGCGTCCACAACCTTGTTGTACTTCTCGCCGTGGGTAATGAAGCCGTCAAGATATTGCTGTTCGTATTCACTGACCTTCTTTTGGGTGCCGGATACAAGCACTTCTTTGGCTTCTGGAATCACAAGGTCATCCTTACCAAAGGACGCACCTGAAACCGTTGCGTACTTAAAGCCGATCCCCATCAAGCGGTCAGAGAAAATCACGGTCTTCTTTTGGCCACAGTGACGGTAAACGGCGTCAAGAGCCTGGCTAATTTCCGTGCTGGTCAAAAGCTTGTTCACAAGATCAAAGCTGACCTCGGGGTGACGAGGCAAAAACTCGGACACAAACATACGACCAGGCGTTGTATCGACAACACGGTAAAGGGTGTTCCCTTCTGCGTCCACGTCGCGGTAACGGGCCCGGATCTTAGAGTGAAGGGTGACAACCCCTGCCGCAAAAGCTTGTTCGATTTCGCCGACTGTGGCAAAGGTCATGCCTTCACCGGGCTCACCTTCCACTTCCATGGTCATGTAATAGAGCCCCAGAACAATGTCTTTGGTCGGGACAATGATGGGACGCCCATTGGCAGGGTGCAAGATGTTGTTGGTGGACATCATGAGCACACGCGCTTCAAGCTGAGCCTCGATGGACAAGGGTACGTGTACGGCCATCTGGTCACCGTCAAAGTCTGCGTTATAGGCAGTACAGACCAAGGGGTGAAGCTGAATGGCTTTACCTTCAACAAGTGTGGGCTCGAACGCTTGGATACCTAAACGGTGAAGAGTGGGCGCGCGGTTCAAAAGAACGGGATGCTCGCGGATCACTTCTTCGAGGATGTCCCAAACTTCGGGGCGTTCACGCTCGACCATGCGCTTTGCAGCCTTAATGGTGCTGGCAAGACCGTAACGCTCTAGGCGTGAGTAAACCAAAGGCTTGAAAAGCTCAAGGGCCATACGCTTTGGCAGACCGCACTGGTGCAATTTCAATTGGGGTCCTACCACAATGACCGAACGGCCCGAGTAGTCCACACGCTTACCAAGAAGGTTTTGACGGAAACGGCCTTGCTTACCCTTAAGCATATCAGCAAGGGACTTCAAAGGACGCTTGTTCGCACCCGCGATGGGGCGTGAGCGGCGGCTGTTATCAAAAAGCGCGTCCACAGATTCTTGGAGCATACGCTTTTCGTTTCTGACAATGATGTCAGGCGCGCGCAGCTCAATGAGGCGCTTCAAACGGTTGTTACGGTTGATGACGCGGCGATACAGATCGTTCAGGTCCGACGTTGCAAAACGGCCACCCTCTAGGGGGACCAGCGGACGAAGTTCTGGCGGAATCACAGGGATCACATCCAATATCATCCAGCGTGGATCTGTCCCAGACGCAAGGAATCCTTCGATGACTTTTAAGCGGCGCACGATCTTCTTGCGGCGCATTTCCGACTTTGTCTCTCGAAGTTCTTCCCGAAGGGTCACAACTTCTTTTTCAAGCTCGATGTCACCCAGCATGGCTTTCAGGGCTTCAGCGCCGATCCCGGCAGTGAAAGCTTCTTCGCCGTACTCGTCCATGGCATCGTGATATTCTTCTTCACTTAAGAGCTGACCACGTGACAGAGGTGTAAGACCTGGCTCAACGACCACATAGCTTTCAAAATAAAGGATCTTTTCTAGATCCTTCATCATCAAGTCTAAAAGCGTTGCCACGCGGCTTGGCAAGGACCTTGTGAACCAGATGTGGGCCACAGGCGCTGCAAGTTCGATGTGCCCCATACGCTCACGACGCACCTTAGCAAGGGTCACTTCTGTGCCGCACTTTTCGCATATCACGCCGCGATACTTCATGCGCTTGTATTTACCGCAAAGGCATTCATAGTCCTTTATGGGACCGAAAATACGTGCACAGAAAAGACCATCCCTTTCTGGCTTAAACGTACGATAGTTAATGGTCTCTGGTTTTTTTACTTCACCAAAAGACCAAGAGCGAATCCGTTCTGGACTCGCGATGGAAATCTTTACAAAGTCAAATCCGTCTGAATGCCTGACTTGACCAAAAACGTTCATTAGCTTGTTCATCTGAACTCCCGATTGTGCCGCCTACTTGCACCATGGCTGCCCCGGAGGGCAGCCTTTTCAGTTGATCCTTAGTTTTCCCGACCTAAATCCACATCTAGTCCAAGGGAACGCAATTCCTTTACCAAAACGTTAAAGGATTCAGGAATACCAGCCTCAAAGGCATCATCGCCTCTGATAATGGCTTCGTAAACCTTCGTACGTCCCGAAACGTCGTCGGACTTGACGGTCAGCATTTCTTGGAGCGAGTAAGAAGCGCCGTAAGCTTCAAGAGCCCAGACCTCCATTTCTCCGAAACGCTGGCCACCAAACTGCGCCTTACCACCCAACGGCTGTTGAGTCACAAGGCTGTATGGTCCAACGGAACGTGCGTGAAGCTTGTCGTCAACCATGTGGTTCAGCTTCAGCATGTAGATGTATCCAACGGTCACAGGACGCTCGAACGGCTGACCTGTACGGCCGTCAATCAAAGTGACCTGACCAGAGGTGTCTAGGCCTGCTTGTTCAAGCATCGCAGTCACGTCCGCCTCCCTTGCGCCGTCAAAGACGGGCGTGGACATGGGAATACCCTTGGTCAGACCCATACTCATTTCCACAAGATCCTCGTCGCTGAGGTCCTTAAGATGGGTTTGAGCTTCTTGATCCGGATAGAAGGATGTCAAAAGACCACGAAGATCTTGAGGCGCTTTGGCCCCTTCATGCATGTCGCTTAGCATCTTGGAGATTTGTTGTCCCAAGCCGGCTGACGCCCATCCAAGGTGGGTTTCCAAAATCTGACCCACGTTCATACGTGACGGCACACCCAACGGATTCAAGATCACGTCTACAGGACGACCATCCTCGAGGTGGGGCATGTCTTCCTCAGGCACGATGTAAGACACCACACCCTTGTTTCCATGACGTCCGGCCATCTTGTCACCGGGCTGAATCTTACGCTTTGAGGCTACAAACACCTTGACCATCTTCAGAACACCCGTGGGAAGCTCGTCCCCGCGGCGGACCTTTTCGATCTTGTCATCATAGCGTGTCACAAGAGCCGCAACGTCGCTGTCGTGCTGTGACTTAAGCGCTTCTGCTTCACGCATGATTTCATCATCGTTGACGGAGATTTGACGCCATTGACCTTTTTTGAGCTCGTCAAGAAGCTCTTGGCTCACAACTGTTCCCTTATCAAGACCCTTAGGTCCCTTGGAAACCGTTTGATTCAAAAGAAGCTCTTGAAGACGGGCGTACATGGCGCGCTCAAGGATGGCCCGTTCTGCGTCGCGGTCACGCTCAAGACGGTGAATTTCTGCTTGTTCGATGGCCAAGGCACGTTCGTCCTTTTCCACGCCGCGCCTTGAGAACACACGCACCTCAACCACAGTGCCGCGCACCCCAGGAGGCACCCGAAGGGACGAGTCACGCACGTCAGACGCTTTTTCACCAAAGATCGCACGAAGAAGTTTTTCTTCAGGCGTCACAGGCGATTCACCCTTAGGTGTGACCTTGCCCACCAAGATATCACCAGGTTCGACTTCCGCACCGATGGTGGCAATACCCGCTTCGTCAAGGTGACGAAGGGCTTCATCGCCGACATTAGGGATGTCACGGGTGATTTCTTCTTGGCCAAGCTTTGTATCGCGTGCCATGACCTCGAATTCTTCGATATGAAGAGAGGTAAAGGCGTCGTCCTTCACAAGACGCTCGGAAAGAATGATCGAGTCCTCAAAGTTATAGCCGTTCCAGGACATAAAAGCGGCCAGCACGTTACGGCCAAGGGCAAGCTCGCCCTGGTCTGTGGCAGCGCCGTCTGCCAAAATATCGCCGGCTTCAACAATATCCCCGCGCTTGACCAGAGGCTTTTGCAAAATACACGTGCTGTGGTTGGAGCGCTGGAACTTTTGCAGATTATAAATATCCACAACGGATCCAGCCTCTGACGCCTTTTCAAAGACCCGGACCACAATGCGCGCACCGTCAACTTGGTCAACGACACCGTCACGTCGCGCCACAACCGTCACACCAGAGTCACGGGCCACCATGCCTTCCATGCCTGTGCCCACAAGGGGCGCTTGGCTTTGAAGAAGAGGCACCGCTTGACGCTGCATGTTTGACCCCATGAGCGCACGGTTCGCGTCGTCGTTCTCAAGGAAGGGAATCAACGAGGCCGCGACGGACACAAGCTGCTTGGGCGCCACGTCAATGTAGTCAACGTCACTGGAGGGTGCCATGGTAAAGTCACCGCCGCGACGACAGCTCACGAAGTCATCCAGAAGCATGCCGTCCTTATCGAGGCTCGCATCGGACTGTGCAATGGTATAGCGGCCTTCTTCCATGGCGGACAAATACACAACCTCGTCTTGAACCTTGCGGTCTACAACGCGGCGATAAGGGCTTTCAATAAAGCCGTACTTGTTCACACGAGCGTAGGACGCAAGAGAGTTTATCAACCCAATATTGGGGCCTTCAGGCGTCTCGATGGGGCAGATACGACCATAGTGGGTTGGGTGAACGTCACGCACTTCAAAGCTTGCGCGGTCACGGGTCAGACCACCCGGACCAAGGGCCGACAAACGACGCTTGTGGGTGACTTCTGCCAAGGGGTTAACTTGGTCCATGAACTGAGACAGCTGGGAGGACGCAAAGAATTCCTTGACCGCCGCAGACACAGGTTTTGTATTTACAAGGTCATGGGGCATCACGGTGTCAACCTCAACGGAGCCCATACGTTCGCGAATGGACCGCTCCATGCGGGCAAGCCCTGCGCGGTATTGGTTCTCAAGAAGCTCACCGACGGACCGCACACGGCGGTTTCCAAGGTTATCGATGTCGTCGATTTCGCCGCGACCATCTTTTAGATCCAGAAGAATACGGACGATTTCAATGAAATCTTCACGCTTCATGGTTCTGGCAGAATCGTCCTGGGTCGAAAAGCCAAGGCGGGCATTCATTTTGACACGGCCAACCGCCGACAAGTCATACTTTTCAAGGTCAAAGAATAGACCGTTAAGAACATGCTTGGCCCCATCCAAGGTTGGCGGCTCACCAGGATGCATGACGCGGTAAATATCAATAAGCGCGTCTTCGCGGGACATATTTCTGTCAACGGCTAGAGTGTTGCGTAGGTACGGCCCTACTTGAATGAAGTCAATGGCAAGAGTCTCGATGCTTTCAACACCTACAGTACGCAACTGATTGATGCTCTCTGTTGTGAGCTCATCACCGGCCTCTAGGTATATTTCACCTGTTTGCATGTTGACAATGTCGCTCGCCACAAACTTGCCAGCGAGATCTTCTGAGGTCACATGAATCTCTTCGAGACCGTCAGCTTTGAGTTGACGCGCGAGGCGCGGCGTGATCTTTTCACCGGCCTCAAGGGCGACGGTACCGTCCTTGGCGTTAATCAGGGCAGCGGCAAGTCTTGAACTACGCCATTTTTCAGGAACAAAAGGTGTTTTCCACGCATTGCCATTCTTAGTATAGGCAACGATGCCGTAGAAGGTACGCAAAATGTCCTCACGGGACATGCCTGAAATTTCAAAGGGTAATTGGGGGCTTGTGGGCGAAAGATTTTCAGCCTCACAGCGCGCAACAGAATTTGCATCAGGAAGCGCCATTAAAAGGGTGGTCACCGGAAGCTTGCGCCTGCGATCGATTCGCACGTAAAGAAGGTCTTTGCTGTCGTATTCAAAATCAAGCCAAGACCCTCGGTAAGGAATCACACGGGCGGAGAAAATGAATTTACCCGATGCATGGTTCTTACCACGGTCATGGTCAAAGAAAACACCAGGGGAGCGATGCATTTGTGACACCACAACGCGCTCGACCCCGTTGACAACGAAGGTCCCGTTTTCAGCCATGAGGGGAATGTCCCCCATGTAAACATCTTGCTCTTTAATATCGTGAATAGAGCGCGCACCGGTGGCCTCGTCCACATCCCACACCACAAGGCGCAAGGTGGCTGTCAACGGCGCAGCGTAGGTCACACCTCGTTGGCGGCATTCTTCCACAGTGAACTTTGGATCACCAAAGTCATAACGCACGAATTCTAATTGTGCTTTATCTGCAAAGTCCTTAATCGGGAATACCGACAAAAAGACTCCTTGCAACCCTTGATCCACGCGCTTTTCTTGTGGCACATGGCGTTGTAAAAACGTCTCATAGGACTGCTTTTGCAGTTCTATCAAATTCGGCAAGGGAATTGCCCCCTTTAACCGCTCGAAACTTCTGCGTAGACGCTTACGACCCGCCAGACTTGATCCCATCCGTCACCCCTCACACGTAACTAGAGTTTTTCCTCATAACCTTTTCTTCTTTCAAAGAACGTGGAAGAGTCTTTTTAAGCGCCCTCTTCTTTGCGCTTTTTTTAAATAGCCAAACACACGGGTTTAGGTCGTTTTTTTCGACCTAAACCCGTGTGTGGCCTGTCAGAAAAGGGTTAGCTTATTTCAGCTCAACCTTAGCGCCAGCTCCTTCGAGTTGTGCTTTTACTTTTTCTGCTTCGTCCTTAGAAACGCCTTCCTTAACGGCCTTTGGCGTTCCTTCAACAAGGGCCTTTGCTTCTACGAGACCAAGACCTGTGATGGCACGAACTTCCTTAATAACGTTGATCTTTTGCGCACCAGCATCAGTCAGAACAACATCAAACTCTGTCTTTTCTTCAGCAGCGGGTGCCGCAGCAGCAACAGCAGCAACCGCAACTGGTGCCGCAGCGCTTACGCCCCACTTCTCTTCCAAGAGCTTAGAAAGCTCAGCAGCTTCAAGAACTGTCAAAGAGGATAGATCCTCAACAATCTTATCTAATTTAGACATCATTAACTCCTACAAACTTACCTTTGAAACAAATTACTTATCAGCATAGGCTGCAAAAACACGCGCCAATTGTGCGGCTGGTTCTTGCAAAATCCGTGCGATCTTGCCAGCAGGTGCCTGAACAAGACCAATGATTTTCCCGCGCAGTTCATCAAGTGATGGCAACGTTGCCAACGCTTTAACCGCTGCCGCATCCAAGAACTGACCATTCAATACGCCGCACACCACTTCAAGTTTGTCATTGGTGTTTGCAAATTCAACGGTTGCCTTGGCAGCTGCCACCGGGTCTGATGAACACGCAAGAGCCGTTGGCCCCTTAAGATAGCTCGACAACGCCTCATTGGGGGTGCCCTCTAGGGCAATCCGCGTCAAGGTGTTCTTACCCACACGGTAAGTCGCACCAAGGTCACGAATTTTGGCACGCAGTGCTTGAACTTCCGTTACGGTAAGTCCAGATTGACGTGTCACCACCACAAGGGATGTCGTCTCAAGGGAAGAACGCAACGAAGCAATGAATGCTTCTTTTTGGTTTCTTTCCACGGTTCCCTCCATTCACGGGGATTTCTCCCCACCAGGTTCAACACTGTCCAAGAACGATAACAAGATTCCTTGTCGTCATTCTGTCTGTGCAGGTTTTTTACACGCACTTTGCGCCCTGCAGTCTTGGACAGACTTTGGGAGGTCTTTCACCTCCCCCTTTTCCTCTTTCGAGGAAATCTTTAGATCTGAGAAATCTCTTCGTTGCTGAGCGTCACAGATGGGCCCATGGTGGAAGAGAGATGTGCCTTCTTCAAGAACACACCCTTGGCGCTGGCAGGACGTGACTTCATCACGATGCTGATCAAAGCCTTGGCGTTATCAAGAAGGGCGTCCTCAGAGAAACTTGCTTTACCGATACCGGCATGGATAATACCTGTTTTTTCCGTACGGTATTCAACCTGGCCTGCCTTTGCAGCCTTAACAGCACCTGCAACGTCCGGCGTCACTGTACCAAGCTTGGGGTTTGGCATAAGGCCCTTTGTTCCAAGGATCTTACCAAGACGTCCGACGATGGCCATCATGTCAGGAGTTGCGATACAGCGGTCAAAGTTAATTTCACCTTGCTGAATGCGCTCCATGAGGTCCTCAGCGCCCACAATATCAGCACCAGCTGCAAGGGCGTCCTTAGCCTTTTCATCACGGGCAAACACCGCGACCCGAACAGTCTTACCCGTTCCGTGGGGAAGAGAAACCATCCCACGAAGGTTTTGGTCAGCCTTACGAGGGTCCACGTTCATGTTCATGGAAAGCTCGATGGTCTCATCAAACTTTGCCGTCGCACGCGCCTTAATAGTTGCAATGGCAGTCTTCAAATCATAAACCATGGTGGGGCTTAGATTCTCGTAGGCCTTGCGAATTCTTTTACCTTGCTTAGCCATTTACTATTCCTCCACACGAAGGCCCATGGAACGGGCGGATCCCTTAATCATTTCGCAAGCTGCCTCAACACCGTTTGAGTTCAGATCAGGCGCCTTCTTTTCCGCAATTTCACGGATTTGTGCCATGGTAACAGTGCCAACAAACCCCATACCAGGTGTTTGAGAGCCCTTGTTAAGACCAGCAGCTTTCTTTAAGAAATAGCTGACCGGAGGCGTCTTCATCACGAAAGAGAAGGACTTGTCCGCATAGGCTGTAATCACAACCGGCGTCGGAACACCCTTTTCCATGTTTTGTGTCTGTGCGTTAAAAGCCTTACAGAATTCCATAATGTTCAAACCCTTTTGGCCAAGGGCAGGACCTACTGGCGGCGATGGGTTCGCAGCACCGGCAGGAATTTGTAGCTTAATATAGCCAACAATCTTCTTTGCCATTCTTTTCTTCCTTTCTTATCAGAAGTTTGCGGTACGAGGTGGCGCCTCTCCCGCAGTCGTCCTTAACCACTAAGGACTATAGCTTTTCCACTTGGGCGTAAGACAGCTCCACAGGTGTGGGACGCCCAAAGATAGAAACTGAAACTTTAAGTCTTTCTTTTTCTTGATCCACTTCCTCCACAAGACCTGTGAATGAGGTAAAGGGACCATCACTGACACGCACTTGCTCGCCAATTTCAAACAGAAGGGCCGAGCGCGCAATCTCATGCTGTTCTTCCACTTGGGAAAGAATGCGGCGCACTTCCTTTTCGGAAACGGAGCTTGGTTTACCACCACTTCCAAGAAAACCTGTGACCTTGGGCGTATTGCTCACTAAATGCCAGGTATCATCTTGCAAGAACATTTGGATCAGAAGGTAACCCGGAAAGAAGTTACGCTCAGTGGTCACTTTCTCACCCTTCTTGATCTCAACCACTTCTTCAGTGGGCACCAAGACTTGCAAAATGTATTCTTGTAAATTTTTCTTTTTAGCTTGCTCTAAAATTGTGTCTGCGACTTTTTTCTCAGAGCCGGAATGAACGTGAACAACGTACCAACGTGCCTTAGACATATGCGCCCCTACTGTAAAATGTATCGAAGTGCGAGCGCGACCATGGAGTCTGCTGCTAGAAAGAACATTGCCGCAACAACGGCAAGAATTGAAATCATCACAGAGGTAACGATGGTTTCCTTTTTCGTTGGCCAACTGACCTTTCGGATTTCCATCTGGACTTGCTTAATGAACATTAAGGGACTTGTTTTTGCCATTGCCAGTTCTTCCGTTTTTTACTTGCCTATGGCAGGAGTGGAGGGACTCGAACCCACAACCTTCGGTTTTGGAGACCGACGCTCTGCCAGTTGAGCTACACTCCTATACGAAAATCGCTAAGAAAGCAAGGAAAAAGGCGCTTTGCTCGGAAAGCGCCTTTCCTTCAACTGTCTTCCTTATACAAGAATCTTTGTGACAACACCAGCCCCAACTGTACGTCCACCTTCACGAATAGCAAAGCGTAGACCTTCGTCCATGGCGATGGGGGCAATCAAGGTCACCGTCAAGCGCACGTTGTCACCTGGCATCACCATTTCCACCCCTTCTGGTAAGTCAACAGAGCCTGTCACGTCCGTTGTTCGGAAGTAAAACTGCGGACGGTAGTTGCCAAAGAAAGGTGTGTGGCGACCGCCTTCTTCCTTCTTCAACACAACCACTTCGCACTCGAACTTTGTGTGGGGCTTGATGGTGCCAGTCTTGGCCAAGACCTGTCCACGCTCGACGCCGTCACGCGCCACACCACGAAGAAGCGCCCCGATGTTATCTCCGGCCTCTCCGCGATCCAAAAGCTTACGGAACATTTCAACACCGGTTACGGTTGTCTTCGAGGTATCACGGATCCCCACGATTTCAACTTCGTCACCCACATTGATCACACCGCTTTCAACACGGCCTGTCACAACAGTACCACGGCCAGAGATGGAGAACACATCTTCGATGGGCATCAAAAATGGTTTATCAACATCGCGCGCTGGCTGAGGAATAGAGGTATCCACCGCTTCCATGAGCTTGGCAATGGCTTCTTTGCCAATGGCGTCTTGCTTGCCTTCCAGGGCGCATAGAGCAGAACCCTTCACGATGGGAATATCGTCGCCTGGGAAACCGTAGCTGGACAATAGCTCACGAATCTCAAGCTCAACCAGATCCAAAATCTCTGGATCGTCCACTTGGTCAACCTTGTTCATGAATACCACAAGGGCCGGTACGTTCACCTGACGGGCAAGCAAAATATGCTCACGGGTTTGGGGCATGGGGCCGTCGGTTGCGCTAACCACCAAAATCGCGCCGTCCATCTGCGCCGCGCCCGTGATCATGTTCTTCACATAGTCAGCGTGTCCAGGACAGTCAACGTGCGCATAGTGACGGTTGGCTGTTTCATACTCAACGTGGGCGGTGGAGATCGTAATACCACGGGCCTTTTCTTCAGGCGCCTTGTCGATCTGATCATACGCTGTGAACTTTGCGCCACCGCTCTCAGCAAGTACCTTCGTAATCGCTGCGGTCAGTGTTGTCTTACCATGGTCAACGTGACCAATCGTCCCAATGTTACAGTGGGGCTTACTACGATCAAACTTCTCTTTTGACATCGGTCTTCACCTTATCTGTTTCTTGCGCCTGAGAGCACCTTGTTTAAAAAAATTGGAGCGGGTGAAGGGAATCGAACCCTCATAACTAGCTTGGAAGGCTAGGGCTTTACCACTAAGCTACACCCGCACATAAAAAACCACTTTTGAGAAGTGGTGGTGGAGGGAGCAGGATTTGAACCTACGTAGACATACGTCGGCAGATTTACAGTCTGCTGCCTTTAACCACTCGGCCATCCCTCCACAGGGAAACTTAAACGCTTCACACCCTGGAATGTTTTAAGGATTTTCCAGGGTGTGTCAATGGGAAAAGTGCATTTGGTGACTTTTTTAGGTATTCTTACTTGTCACGACGGCGCACGTAAGTAGGCACGTCCTGAAGATCCTGAGGCACCTCCGTTGCAGGAGCGTCTGCGCCGGCTCCAGTTTGAGGGAATGGTTGCGTCGAACGAACCTCTGCGACATTCTGAAGAGCTTTGGGAAGAGCGGTCATAACGGAAGCCTCTTCTTCAGCACCGTGATCTCCGCGCATACTCGCCATAAGACTTGAAAAGAAGCCCTTCTTTTTGGCAGGCGTAGCCGGCGTTGGCAGGGGAGTCCTTGCTTGAGGCGGAGCGGCATAGTTAGGGTTGTCTTGGAAATAGTGGGCAAATTCTTGCCTTGCCTTTTCAAAGGCATCTTCTGTCATATCCTCCAAGTACTCACTGTCTTTGCTTTGAGGCGCAGGCTCTTGGTAGGAAGGGGAGGCGTGCGTCGTCTCTGGCGTTACTACAGGGGAAGAGGACATCTCCTGGACCATTGATTGCTGGGCACTTTGTGGTTGCGGCGATGCGTACGAAGAAGCTTCCGCCATCATGCGGCGGCGCGCTTGCTCGGCTTCAATCCCTGTGGCAACGACCGATACACGGATGATACCGCTTAGTTTTTCATCAAAGGTTGATCCAAAGATGATATTGGCATCGGGATCCACTTCTTCACGCACACGGTTAGCTGCCGCGTCCACCTCAAAAAGAGTCATATCAAGACCCCCCGTGATGTTGATCAGAACGCCCTGAGCTCCTCGCATGGAGACATCATCCAGAAGCGGGTTAGAAATCGCCGCCTCTGCTGCGCTAATGGCGCGCTCGTCACCCGAAGCCTCACCTGTTCCCATCATGGCTTTACCCATCTCGCTCATGACCGAGCGGATGTCTGCAAAGTCAAGATTGATGAGACCCGGCATCATCATAAGGTCCGTCACGCCGCGCACGCCTGAGTACAAGACGTCGTCGGCCATTTTAAAAGCATCGGCAAAGGTTGTTTTTTCGTTGGCGACCCTAAAAAGATTTTGGTTGGGAATAATGATCAAGGTATCTACATGTTGGGCAAGCTCCTCAATGCCCTTCTCAGCGGTACGCATGCGGTGATTGCCTTCGAAATGGAACGGCTTTGTCACAACAGCAACGGTGAGAATGCCAAGGGCCCGCGCGGCTTGCGCGACCACGGGAGCAGCCCCCGTCCCACTACCCCCGCCCATACCCGCGGTGATAAAGAGCATGTTGCTGCCGCTAATGGCCTCCATGAGTGTTTCAAGGGATTCCTCAGCAGCCGCACGCCCCACTTCAGGCTTGGACCCAGCCCCAAGGCCCTGGGTCACAAGAGTCCCCAGCTGTAAACGTGTCTCAGCTAATGAATGAGTTAGAGCCTGCGCGTCTGTGTTACAGGCAATAAACCGAACCCCTTGCAGCTTGGAGCGAATCATGTTGTTGACGGCGTTATTTCCCGCACCGCCCACACCAATAACTGAAATGCGGGGCTTAAGTTCTGCATCCGCCACAGCGTGAGAAGACGTAGACGCAGCCGAAGAAGGCTGCTCTTTCTTGGCAGGTGGCGGCGTCGTGGCGGCCCCTTGAGACGGATGGCCCGAGACTTGCTTTAGTTGTTCGGCGAGCTCTGAAATGGTGGGCATGGGATTTGCTCCTTGAAGAGTGGACTGCTGGGGAAAAGGAAGAGATGTGGGCGCGGGCGCAGAGGTCGTTTGAGTGCGCGCCTGCTTAATAGAAGCTATTTTTGCCTCTGTTTGATTACTGGGGGTGGTGGGCTCTAACTTCTTTGCATCGACGACAGACATTCTTAAACCTCAAACTTCCTTTTTTCATACACATAAGCCCATTAGGCTATATTTTAAGATACTTTTAGCATAAAGACTACCGAATATTTCGACTTTATTTTCTTTATATAAAAGATGTTACACGTTTTCCCGAAACCACGCACCAAAACGTCCCAACCCAGACCTCATTTTTTTCGGCACCGCATTGCTGTTGACAGGCACAAACTCTACTTCTTGGGCGTGGGCATAAAGCACAAGACCTGCACACGTTGAGAAAGCGGCTTGGCGCACGCGGTCTTCATACCCCAAAAGGTAAGCAGGCTTGCCAAGACGGGCCGATTTTCCAAGAATCACCTCAGCAAGTTCACGCACACCGGCAAGCTGACTTGCCCCCCCTGTCAGCACGAGCCGATTGTGAAGATAGGCCCCTCCTTGCGAGGATTTCAGCTGATCACGCAGGAGCTCAAAAGTTTCTTCCATGCGCGGCCTAACAATGCGCAGGAGCTCTGCCTTGGCAACCTGGGTACCTTTATTGCCTTCTTCTTCCCCAATCTGAGGGGCCGAAATAAGTTCGTGGCTGGTGGACGCCATGGCGCTGCCATAAAGGGTTTTAATACGCTCAGCCTGCACTAAGGGAGTCGACAGGCCTCTTGCAATGTCACTTGTGACATGGGCGCCGCCTAGGGGGATGGAGACTACCTGGCAAAGGGCCCCTTCATAAAAACTGGCGGCTGTGGTGGTCCCTGCCCCCATGTCAACCAAGGTTACTCCTAAATCTTTTTCATCATCTACAAGAACCGAAAGACCGGCCGCATAGGCGCCTAAAACAAAACCCTTTACCTCTAGGTGGCACCGCTCTATGCACGCTGCCAAATTGCGAAGCGCCCCGCGAAGTCCTGATAGAACATGGATATCAGCCTTTAATACGTCGCCAAACATACCCCGCGGATCACGAATGCCTGGCGTTTCATCAATGCGGTAGCCCGTGGGCAGGGCGTGGAGGATATCATATCCCGGGTGATCCAATGATTGACACGCATGCATGAGCACTTTTCGAAGATCAACGTCATCCACGGCGTGCCCCACAATGGAGGTATCCACAAGACGGCGATCCCCTCGCACGAGGGACGCCGATACACTGACGTAAACCCCGGCAATGGTCTCCTTGGCCATGTCCTCTGCCCTGGAAACGGCACCGCGTATGGCCTCTTCGAGAGCGCCCATATCCACGATGGCGCCGCCCTTTAAGCCTTTGGCAACATTCTGCCCCAGACCAATTACGCGCACCCCGCTCCCGTCCAGGCGCGCAATGCAGCAGCTTACCTTGCTTGTGCCCACATCAAGACCCGCCCACAACAAAGGATTTGTGGACCCAAGACCTTTTCCCACAGATTTAAAAAAAAGCTTTTTCATAACGTCACTAATTCCTAGGAAGCTTTCGTCTCTTTTTTCTTCATCGTCCCTTTACGGCGTTCGGCAGCATTTTGGGTCAAATAAAAGAATGCTCGGTCCGGAATGCGCACATCAATGGACAGGATATCAGATTTCTCAAAGTATCCTGAAGCCCCAAATTCTTGTAGTTTTGCAAGGGCGCGCCCCAAGTCCTTGTCGGGAAGCTTAATGTGGAGCCTTCCATTTAAAATCAACTCCCACTGATGGGACGAGACATAACTTGCGCCCGTCACAAGCACCTTAACGAGCGGATAACGGTCAAGCTCCTTGATCAAGGCTGGCACAGCCTGGGGCGCATCTTTTCCGGTCACCACAAAGAACGAGTGAGACTTTCCGGTGGTCACCTCTTTGATCACGACCCCGCGGTCATCCACAAGATGGGTACGCTGTTCGGCGTCTTGCCAGAGGGCTACCGGCACGCGCTCCATCAAGCGCACGTAAAGGGTGTGGGGCAAGCGTCTTTCCACAATGGCTGAGCGCACCCAAGGAAGCGCTTCTAAGCGGTCTCGAAGTTCATGGGGATCAAGCTCAAAAATAGGCATCCCCTTTTCGACTTGAAGCGCTTCGGCAATGTCAATACTGGACGCCTGCGAGCGTCCTTCTACGATGATCTCATCCAGACTAAGACCCATTTTGGCGGTCGCATCACCCCACACGAGTGCTGTCCCGCGGCTTATTTGCCCTGGTATATCATAGACAAAAAATCCTGCCACAACGCCGACCGTGACAACAGCAAGCCCTCCAAAGGCCGCGCGTCTTAGTGGCAGCCTGAGGCGCCCGGCGGTTGATACGTCTGCTCTTTGCTTTCGGGGCTGAGCGCGGCGTTTGGCAGTTGCATTAGTTCTGGACATCGTGGGTTCTCTACCATCCACTTAACAAGTTCATCAAAGGAAATGCCTGTATAAGCGGCAATTTCCGGCACTAGCGACAAGGGGGTCATCCCAGGTTGTGTGTTTACTTCTAAGACAAAAAGTCCTTTGGGCCCAGCTTCTGCCTCGTTATAGCGCATATCAATGCGGGCAACGCCTTCACACTCAAGGGCACGGTAAGCTTCCTCAGCCAGGGAGAGGCTCTGGGCATAGACATCTGGCGCTACGGGCGCCGGCATTAAATGGGTCGCCTGACCATCTGTGTACTTGGCTTTGTAATCATAAAACCCTTCATGGGGAAGGATTTCCACTGTTCCAAGAGCCTTACCAAAGGCGACCGCCACATGAAGCTCGCGCCCAGGAATATACTCTTCCACAAGCACTTGGTCACCGTACTGCCAAGGCACTGAGGCTTTCAAAAGTGCTTCTCTATCTTGGATGATCTCCACGCCAAGGCTTGATCCTTCAGAAAGGGGCTTCATAACGCAAGGAAATGAGCAAGGCAGGCTGATTAGATCTGCGCGACTTATGAGCCAGCCTTTTGGGTGGGAAATCCCTGCTTGTTCGAGCAGGCGCCGGGAAGCCGGTTTATACATGGCATTGGCGGACGCGCGCACGCCTGAATGGGTATAGGCAAGGCCCATCATTTCAAGAAGCCCTTGAAGACACCCATCTTCTACCCACCGTCCATGGAGGGCGCCCATGAACACAACGTCTGGTTTGTAACTTAGCGCCTCAACCAGTTTTTTAATATCACGGGTCACATCAATGGCTTTGACGTCGTATCCTTGACGTCTTAGGGACTCTACGGCTCCCTTTCCACTGGTTAGTGATACGTCTCGCTCCCCCGACCAGCCCCCCATCAAAACCGCAACTTTCTTCATGGCTTTCATGCCGCTTTTGCTCCTGTTTCTTCGGGAAGGACCGCGTGGGCTTGGTGTCCCCAGCGCTGGATTTCCCACCTAAGCTCGATGCCCGAGGTCGCACGCACACGGGCACGCACTTCTTCTCCAAGAGTTTCTAAATCTGTGGCGGTAGCACTGCCTGTGTTAATCAAAAAGTTGCAATGCATGGTGGACACTTGCGCCCCGCCAATTTGAAGACCTCTGCATCCTGCTTGATCAATAAGCTCCCACGCGCGCGCCGTCTCGGGGTTGGCAAATGTACTGCCTCCCGTGCGCGATCTGATGGGCTGCGTTGATTCGCGCTGAGACAAAAGTTCTTCCAAGCGCTTGCCGATTTCTTCAGAGTCCGCGCGGACCCCCTTCAAGCGCATACCCACCACAAGGGCCCCTTCTGGAAGGGCGCTATGCCGGTAGGAAAGCCCTAGCGCGTCGGCGCTTATACGGCGAAGCCCGGACTTATCAACAACGAGAACGCTCTCAAGGATGCTTGCCATATCACCGCCATAGCATCCCGCGTTCATCTTCACAGCTCCGCCCATGGTGCCAGGCACGCCCACGAGAAACTCAAGGCCGCCCACCCCTTCATCCTTGGCTACAAACGCCACGGTCCGGTCAAGAACAGCTGCGCCCACATCAACATAAGGCGTTTCACCTTCATTATAGACCGCAATATTCGTAAAGCCACGCCCCAACCGAATGGTCACACCAGGAACGCCGCCATCACGCACCAAAAGGTTCGAGCCAACGCCAATGATATTTACGGGAATATCGGCCGGTTTTTCTTGCATAAAAAAGATCAGATCTTGCACGTCAGCGGGTTTAAAGAGCACCTCTGCAGGGCCGCCCACTTGAAACCATGTGACCTTTGACAATGGAAAGTGCGCGGTATAGCGACCCCTTACCTGGGGTAATCGTTGCATCAACTCATAACCTTGCATGGTCCACATGTTTTCTCTCCCTTGACTCACGTGCCTATACTTTTGGCGTTTTTAAGGCAACCTTCTTGACCCGCACCCTGGAACAGCGTTCTTGGCAAATCCTTTGCCCACGCGGTGATATCTCCGGCCCCCATGCACACAACATAGTCGCCAGCAGTCACCATCTTCTCCAAGGCCGGCGCAAGCGCTTCACGCCCGTCTACCGCCTCTACACTTATTCCTTTTTCTTTTAGTGCCGCGACCAGCACTTCGTGGGACGCACCTTCTATGGGCGCTTCACCCGCACTGTAAACAGGCGTGACCACTACATGATCAGCGCCTTCAAAGGCCTGTGCAAACTCTTCCATGAGAGCGGCCAATCTTGAATACCGGTGGGGTTGCACAACCGCCACAACCCGCACGGGCTCTACCTGCCGTGCCGTTTTTAAGACTGCTTTAATTTCAGCAGGATGATGTGCGTAGTCATCAATAATAGAGACGCCATTCACCTCACCTACCCTGGTAAATCGACGCTCGACCCCCTTAAAAGCCGAAAGCCCTTGACGAATCGCCTCTTCATCAAGACCCACCTCAAGGGCACACCCAATGGCCGAGAGGGCGTTCAAAACGTTATGCTCTCCTAAGAGGGGCAAAAACAGATCGGTCATGGTGGAATCAAGCACTCTTTCTGGCCAGAGCGCACGGATCCTCTCGGACAGGTGAACATCAAAGGTGGTGCCTTGGGGCGCAAAACGCATGTGGTCCACCCGAATATCTGCATCCTTCGCCCTTCCATAGCGAATAAGGCGTCTGTCGGTCAGGGTTTGATAAAGTTCCCGCACCACGGGATGATCGATGCACGCAATACCAACGCCGTAAAAGGGGATGTTTTCAAGAAACGCGTAAAAGGATTCTTTTAACTTTTCAAAGGTCCCGTAATGCTCAAGATGCTCTGGGTCAATGTTGGTTACAACGGCAATGGTGGCAGGAAGACGCACAAACGTCCCGTCTGACTCGTCGGCCTCTGCAACCATCCATGGCCCTTGACCAGGTCTGGCGTTGGTGCCGTACGCATTGATAATGCCCCCGCTGACAACTGTTGGATCGCACCCGCCTGCATCTAAAAGACTCGCCACAAGGGACGTCGTCGTTGTTTTACCGTGGGTTCCCCCAACGGCAATGGAGGGGCGAAGACGCATGATTTCAGCCAGCATGTCCGCGCGCTTAACCACGGGCAAAAGACGACGCCTAGCCTCTTGAAGCTCGACATTATCCGCCTTCACGGCCGAGGAAATCACCACCACCGACACACCATCAAGGTTTGTTGGACTATGCCCAATTTGTACCTCGATCCCGTCTTGACGCAGGCGCACAACGTTGGCGTTCACCCCCACATCGGACCCTTTGACCTGAAACCCAAGGGCACGCAAGATATGGGCAATACCGCTCATGCCAATGCCTCCGATGCCAATCAGATGGATGGTGCCTGCGGTCTTGGGCAATACGTGCATTCTCGTTCCTTTTAATCTTGTAACACTTTTGGCGTTATGGCGCCTTCAATCACAGCTGCCAGCTGAACGGGCGCGTCCATTTTGGCTTGAGCGCGTACTTTTTCAGCAGCAAATAATAAGCTCGCTGGCTCCTCAAAGATTTTCATTAGATGAGTAGCCAGAACCTCTGGCGTCAGGTCCTTTTGGGCAGAACGCCACCCAGCGCCGTTGTCTGCAAAGGACGCCGCATTATAGGTTTGATGATCGTCCATAGCGTGAGGGTAAGGCACAAAAAGGGCGGGACGACCTGCGAGGGCGACCTCTGCCAAAGAAGATGCCCCCGCCCGACACATCACCCAATGTGCTTTTGCGAGTTTCTTGTCCATGTCTTTGAAATACACAGAAATTTCCGCCTTAATATTTCCAATTTGACAATGCCTTTTCACCTCTTCAAGGTTAGCTGGCGGGCATTGTAATGAAAGCCTGACTCGTTTTTGCAACTTTTCCGGAAGCCTTGCAAGAGCCTTTGGAATGATTTGCGCGAAAAAAGATGCTCCTTGGCTGCCACCCACCACCAAAAGCTCAAAAGGTACGTCAGCGACAGGTGGAAAATAGTCGTTATTTCTCAAGGTCTCAAAATCTTTCCGAACAGGCAATCCGCATAGAGTTATTTTAGGACTCGCCGTAAAAAGCGCTTCTAGACCATGGGTTTTAGGCCATGAGAGCGCGAGTTTTTTGCAAAAGGGAAAGAACCATCGGTTCACACGGCCTATGTAAGCGTTTTGCTCGTGGAGGATCAGTGGCTTTCTTGCAACAATGGCCGCGAGATTCACAGGGAACGCGACGTACCCGCCAAAGCTGACCACTGCACATATGTTTTTGCGGTGCAAAATCAAAAACGCAGTCAAAAACGAGCGCAGCAAGGAAAGCGCGTATTGGAAAAAGTTTGTGCGCCCCTTTAATGGCAGTACCTGAGCCGAAAGTCCCTCGTCTCGCGCGAATGTCTCTCCGCGGGGATCCGTCACGAAGTGCACGTCCCAACCCTTGGCTTTGAGCGCGCCAGCAAGGGAGGTCGCCGGCATCACGTGCCCGCCCGTCCCGCCTGCTGCCACAAGGATGGTGCCTTTGGTCATGCGCCTTTTTCTCCTTCGAGGCGCCGCCTTGTCAGCGCCATAACAAGACCCATGTTTAGGGCCATGGCCATCATAGAGGACCCCCCATAGCTAATGAACGGCAACGTCATCCCCTTGGTCGGGATAAGACTTAGGGTCGACGCCATATTAATGAGCGCCTGCAAACCAAACTGCAAAATGAGACCCGCCACTGCCAAGATAATAAAGAGGTTTTCATCATACATGACACGCACCAGTGACCGTAGAACGACAAAGGCAAAAAGGCACACAATTAGGGAACACAGAATAAACCCAAACTCTTCGCCCGCGACCGCAAAAATAAAGTCCGCGTGGGCGTCAGGCAAATGGCTTTTCACTGTCCCCTCGCCAGGGCCCCTGCCCCACATGCCGCCATTCACAAACGCCTCCAGCGACTGGGTAATTTGATAGCGATCCGTGAACTTATCCCCAGAACCTGGATCCAAAAAGCGGTCAACGCGTGCCCGCACATGGGAAAACACAAAGTAGCTTCCCATAAGACCGGCCGCCCCCAAGGCAATGGCAACAATGACCCAAATAACGGGAAGTCCTGCAAGAAAGAACTGGAGGAAAGTCACCGCCGTCAACAAAATAATCATGCCCATGTCGGGCTGTAGTAGGAGAAGCCCCACCACAAGGGTGTACATCACAAGAGCCGCTAAATACCCCGGAAAACCTTTGCTTTTTTTGGATTCCGCCAGCATCCAGGCCACAAGAACCGTGAGGACGGGCTTTACAAATTCAGATGGTTGAAAGGAAAAACCTACAACGGATAGCCACCGCTTAGCGCCTTTGATTTCAACCCCGAGAAGGGGTGTTATCAAAAGAAGCCCAAGACACCCCACATAAACAAGGAGTGTGAGACGCTTGATGTTGTAAAGAGAGAGCAAAGACACTCCCACAAGAATGCCAAGGACGGGTAACATGAAAAAGGCATGACGCTTTACAAAGTAAAAGGCATCAAGTTTTAAGTGCTCAGCCACCGCAGGACTTGCCGCCATGGTGAGGAAAAAGCCGCTTCCCATTAAGGCGATAACGCCAGCCAGGGTCCATCGATCAACGGTCCACCACCACCGGCCTAAAGGGCTTGTATCCGCGCGCGATAGCCAGTTCATAGGTCAATCCTTGGCTGATCCAAATGAACGTATTCCTCAAAAGCCTCACGAAAGACGTTGCCTCTTTCTTCATAATCAAGAAATTGATCAAAACTGGCACACGCAGGCGACAGAAGGAGAATGCCCTCTTTGTTCTTGAGATCTTCCATAGCGCATGCTACGGCGTTAGTCAGAGTGCCGCACTTCGTATGGGGGAGATGATGCCGGCTAAAAAAGTCAGAGAATGCTTCCTGTGCTTCTCCTATCACGTAGGCATGATGCACATTTTCCAAATAGGGCTCTACTCCCCTTAAACCGTCTTCTTTGGGCTTGCCACCAACAATCCAGCTAATCTTTTTAAAGGCCCCCAGAGCCTTGGATGTCGCTTCGGCGTTTGTTGCCTTACTGTCATTAATAAAGGTTACACCTCGTACAACACCCAGTCTTTCAATACGATGCGGGAGCCCCTTGTATGACAAAATCCCATCCAGGCATTCATCGAACGACAGACCAAGCCTTCTGGCTGCACCATAAGCAGCCAGGGTATTTTGCGCGTTGTGAAGGCCTGGCAAGTTTCTTGATAAATCACTCAAGGTGCAAATGATGCGCTCTTGCTCCCAATAGGTATCCATGAGGGCCCCCTCTTGAGAAACATACAAACTCTTGTCATGGGTGTTCTTCAAATTCACAGCAACAGCCTCACCCTTTGCACGGGTGAACAGATCTTGCATAACCGCTTCGTGAGCCCCCATGATCATAAATGGAGGGGGCACTCCCTCTAAAAGACGACGCTTTGCTTTCACATATCCTTCTATCCCACCGTGGCGCTCTAGATGATCTGGCATTAGGTTCAAAAAAACCCCAATGTCGCATCTCAAATGAGGAACACGTTCCAATTGATAAGACGACATCTCAAGGACATAGACCCCGCCACTTGGAAGATCTGCTAGCTCAAGGGCACTCACCCCAATATTTCCTCCGACCTCGACATCGCGGCCGGCTCTTCTCAGAATATGCCCAATGAGCGATGTGGTCGTCGATTTTCCATTGGTGCCGGTCACACCCACAAAACGAGCGTCTGGCCTTGCTTGAAAAAGAAAATCCATGTCACACACAATTGGAACGTCTTGTTGAAAGGCCAATTTTGCTGCCAGATGGGGTTTGGGATAGCTATGGGGAATGCCTGGACTCAGCACAAGGGCCTTGATTTCTTGCCAATTTATTTTATGGGGTGCAATCATTTTCGCCCCGAGGCGCGTAGCCTCTATATGGGCGTCCGTGCGATCGTCCCATGCGTAAAGATTGGCTCCAGCCTCCTTTAAGGCTTTTATCGCGCCAAGACCAGAGCGCGCAAGACCCACCACGTAATACGCGTGCCCTAAGAGATTGGGAAGCTTCACCATGTTTACCTCAACTTGAGCGTTGAAAGGCCGATCAGGCCCAAAATGATCGCAATAATCCAAAAACGGATCACAACCGTGGGCTCTGACCATCCCTTTTTTTCGAAGTGGTGATGAATGGGCGCCATCAAAAACACTCTGCGTCCTGTACGTTTAAAGTGCATCACCTGGATGATAACCGAAATCGTCTCCATCACAAAAAGCCCCCCTGTGATTAGCAGAACAAGTTCGTGCTTTGTCATGACACTAATGGCCCCAAGTGCCCCCCCTAAGGCAAGCGATCCCGTATCCCCCATGAAAACCATGGCTGGAGGGGCGTTATACCACAAAAAACCGAGGCTTGCCCCCACTAGGGCGCCGCAAAAAACCGCAAGCTCTCCGCTTCCCGCCACATAAGGAATGTGCAAATAAGTGGCAAAAACGTGATTCCCTACAAGATAAGAAATGATTAAAAAACATCCAGCCACCACCATGATTGGTCCAATGGCAAGACCATCAAGCCCGTCCGTTAGGTTCACAGCGTTGGACGCCCCTACCATTACAACCATGGAAAAAGGGACAAAAAACCATCCAAGATCTAAGAATAAATTCTTGAAAAAAGGAAACATAAGGTGCGTTGCGCCCTCAGACGGAAACCAATGAAGGATGAGGACTGAGGCGATTCCAGATACCGCAAGTTGCCCCATAAACTTACCGCGCGCAGAAAGACCCCTAGAGCTAAAACGCATCAGTTTGACCATATCATCCATAGCCCCTAAAGCCCCAAAGCCGAGGGTCACGAGGAGCACAATCCACAAGGTATGGTTCTCTAAATTACCCCAGAGGAGGACGCTTAAGGTTAAAACGGACAGAATTAAAAGCCCACCCATGGTGGGAGTCCCTTGCTTGGTGACGAGGTGACTTTCAGGACCATCATCCCGGATTGGTTGGCCTTGGCGCTGTTTAGATTTCAACCATTGAATAAAAATGGGACCAAACACAAAGCTAAGAACTAGAGCCGTTAAGAGGGCCCCAATGGTTCGAAAGGTCAAATAACGAAAGAGATTCGCAAGAGAAGCATCCGAGAACCACGTGTGAAAAAGAGTGTAAAGCATCAAGACGCTCTTTCTGCCGGCGCAATCCCCAAAGCTTTGAGAGCATCTACAACGTGAGCAAGCCTTCCGCGGTATGCACGCCTTCCGCGAGAGCCTTTGAGCATAATGACATCTCCTGGCCTGATTTCTTTTATAACGGCCTGCGCAAGGTCCTCTAGGGACTCGTTACACGTGCCATGAAAGGCTTTTTTATGGGAGGGTAAGGCGTCATGGAGCACGCGTATGCCTTCGCCTAAGGTAAACACCACATCCACACCTGCTTTTTCTAAAAGAGGAAGGAGGTTCATGTGCTCCTTAGAAGAAACATCCCCAAGCTCCAACATTTCAGCCAGCACCGCAATACGCCGCCCTTGGGAACCTGGTTTTGCATGGCCAAGGGTCTCAAGTGCTGCTTTCATGGAAACAGGACCCGCATTATAACTTTCGTCAATGAGGGTAAACGTACCGCCCATTGGCAGGGGAATCAGTTGCTGAGCGCCGCGCCCCTCGGGCAGCACAAAGTTCTTGAACGACTCAATCCCTTGGTCGATGTTTGCACCTAAGGCATGAAGCGTGGCAAGGACACCCATGGCGTTCATTCCCCAGTGGTTTTGAAAGACCGGCACACGAAATGTATATGCCTTTTTATTAAGACGTGCCTCTACATGAAGGCCTTCTTCGCCAAGGCGGGAGACCATAAGCCTTGCAAAGGACTCGGGATGGACCCCAAAAGTCAAGACGTCTAAATCTTTCTGACGCGCCCACCCTTCCAAAAGCTCGAAATGAGGATTATCTCTATTCAAGACTGCGACTCCTCCAGGCTCGGCCCCCAAAAAGAGAGAGGCTTTTTCTTGAGCCACCGCCTCGACCGTTCCCATATGCGCCATGTGCATGGCCTCCACGGTTGTAATCAAAGACACATGGGGTCGCAACATCTTTGCAAGGGGCTCGATTTCCCCCGGCTTATTCATCCCTACCTCAAAAACGCCGAATTGGTCATTTTGATATAGTCTGGAAAGGCTTAAGGGCACACCCCAATGATTATTAAAACTTGACTGAGAGGTCGTGGTGGCCCCTTGGGCCGAAAGAAGACATCCAAGCGCTTCTTTACAGCTTGTTTTACCAAAGCTTCCTGTCACGGCTGCGACTTTGGCGTTTGTGCGTTTTCTTGAAAAGGCCGCAAGCGCATTCAAGGCCTCAAAGGTATCGGACACCACGTATTGTTGAAAGGTTTCGGGCAGGTCCTTGATAAAGCGGCTCACAACCGCACCAATAGCCCCGCGCGCAGCTGCCCCGCGCACGTGGTCATGGCCATCCGCCAAGGGCCCCTTTAGGGCAATAAAGAGATCCCCGCGCACGAGGCTACGTGTATCAATGGACACACCCGTAGCGCTAAGAGCTTTATCATTTTGCTCCTCAATACCTAAAGCATCAAAAATCTCTGGGGCATGCCACAGGGGTTTCACCGCACCACTCCTTTTAATTGGATAAGTATTTCCTGTGCGACTTTTACGTCATCAAAAGGAATAACTTGACCGGCCACAAGCTGGCCTTGTTCATGACCTTTACCTGCTATCACACATACCCCGTGTTCTCCAAGCCCTTTTAGCGCGCTGTGAATCGCTTGGCGGCGATCAGCGATTTCATGGGCATCTGGGCACCCCTCCAAGACGGCAGCCCTAATCACCTCGGGTTTTTCTGAGCGAGGATTATCATCGGTTACAATCACCTTGGCAGCGTGCAGCCCTGCAATCTCTCCCATGGCCCGTCTTTTGGCCACGTCCCGCTCGCCGCCGCACCCAAAGACGACGACCAATGGACCGCGCAAGTGCGGCTTAAGGGTCGTAAGAACACTCTCAAGGGCGTGGGGGGTGTGGGCGTAATCCACATAAACGTGGCCCTTTTTACGGGTTGTTCCCACGTACTGCAAGCGCCCTGGCACACTTTTCAGACTTGCCAGTCGCTGCACCACATCATCGGGTGAGAGTCCTACAGCGCACGCAAGACCCGCCGCACATAGCGCGTTCAAGACTTGAAACAAGCCTACCAAAGGAAAATCTATCTTATAGCGCCTCCCAAAGAACTCTACCGAAATCACTTGTCCGTTTTCGGTCAAAAGCACATCTTCAAGTTTTATTTCCTTACCGTTTTTGCCATAGGTAAACACACGCTCGTGCCTTTTTTCACAAAGACGCATAAGCTCTGGTGCGTTCACATCATCGGCGTTCACAATGGCGGTTAGCCCCTCTCCCAGCACCTGGGAAAAAAGACGCTTCTTTGCCTCGAAGTACGCCTCAACATTGCCGTGGTAGTCCAAATGATCGTGGCTGAGGTTCGTAAAAGCGGCCGCTTGAAAGTTGACGGCCTCAAGGCGTTTTTGATGAATCCCATGACTAGAGGCCTCCATGGCCACATAATCCACATTTTCTCTGGCAAGACGGTCTAAGACTTGATGCAGAAGGAAAGGAGCAGGTGACGTCAAGGACGATGAAATCTCTTGAATCCATGGGGGTGTGCCGTGAATCCCTAGGGTCCCAATACTGGCAGAGGGCTTGTCCATGAGCGTACAAATTTGGCGAAAAAACTCAACTGTGGAGGTTTTGCCATTTGTTCCTGTGACCGCCACCACATGACGCGGCTGGTGAGGAAAGCAGCTAGCAGCAATGCGCGCCCTTGCTTCTCTCATATCACTGACGGGGATCAACTTTGCAGCAGGAGACTCTTTAGCAAGATCCTGGCAAACCTGGGGTTCTGCCACTAAGGCAATGGCCCCTTTGAGAGCCGCGTCTCTGGCAACAGCGTGCATGTCATGGCCCGCAGATGAGGGGAGCACAAGGAATAAATTACCCGGCTGGACATGGTCCACATGCTCTTTGACGCCCGTTACTCGCATCTCTAAAACGTCTTGGGGCGCACTATGTTGAACGTTATGGAGGAGCTCTTTTATATACATTATTTTTTCTCAAAGCTTGCGTTCTGGAAAAATGGTTCTAGGATTTTTCCGTCTTCCCGAGGCAAAAGCCCCACCACACCCGCAACACGCCCCATAATGCGACCCGCCACTGGCACCACGTTCCATCCTGCAGTATTAAATCCATAAGTTTTGGCCAAACGCTGAGGATCATCAAGCCTTACAACCATAATGTAACGCACCGACGAAATGTTCTCTCCCAAAACTCCCAGAAATGCCGATGACACACGCTGTTTATTATAGCGTCCATTTTCCAAAAGATCAGCCGTTCCTGTTTTGCCTCCAATAAAATATCCTGGGACTTGGGCTTTGCGCGATGTCCCTTGGGTCACAACAAACCGCATCAGATGAAGGAGAGATTTGCGCGTTTTATCAGAGACGAGCATCTCGCCGTGCACGGGTGTGTCCATTTCTTTGGCGACAAGGGTTGGAGTGATCTTTCCCCAGGGACGTATAAGAGAGGCGATCACTGTCAAAGATTGAAGTTGCCCCATGGAAAGGCCGTATCCATAGGAAATTGTGATGATTTTGTCTTCACGCCATCTCTTAGGCACGATGGGGGAACCCTTTTCAGGCAGCTCAACTGTCACGGGATCAAGGACACCAATTTTCTTTAAAAAGGCTTTTTGATACTCACCGCCAAGGGCAAGGGCAATTCTGGCAGATCCTTTGTTGGAGGAGTGTACAAAAATCTCTGCAATGTTAATCACCCCGTGATTGGCCCGGTAGTCCGTGGGCGTGAACCTACCTATCTTAAGAACTTGCGATGTATCAAACGTGCTGGCCAGGGTCATTTTTCCAGACTCAAGGGCCATGGCCGTATTGGGAATCTTCATGATGGATCCCATTTCGTAAACCCCAAGGGTGACTTTGTTAAACAGGGCGTTGGGATTATCAACCTTTGTAGGTTTGTTAGGGTCAAAATCAGGAAGAGAGACCATGGACAAAATTTCACCTGTCTTAAGATCCATAAGGCATCCACTGCCCCCAAGGCACCCAAACTCTTCAATTCCCTTTTGAATCTCGTCATACATGATGGTTTGAAGGCGGGCATCTAGGCTGAGGCGAAGAGGTTCAGCTTGGGTACGAAGGCGTTCATCAAAGGAACACTCAACACCTGCCACGCCCACATTATCAATATCCGTAAACCCCAAAACGTGGGAAGCAAGCCGGCCTTGGGGATAGATGCGGCGATAATCTCGCATAAAATCAAGACCAGGAATTCCAAGCTCGAGCACTTGCCCCTGTTGATGGGGTGTCAGATGACGCAAGAGCCATACGAAGCTTTTATCTGATTTCAGTCTTGCCAGCACCGTCTCCTCCTTCAGTTGGGGAAAGAGAGCAACGAGCTTCTTTGCGGCTTCTTGGGGGTTTTGAACTTTTTTGGCATTAGCATAAAGGGAGGACGTCACGAGGGTCGTTGCGAGAAGAGTGCCGTTACGATCGGTGATATCCGCGCGCCCCGCCACAAAGGCCGGATGACGCGCCCCGCCCGAAAGATCTTCTCCTGATCGAAAGAGGGTTAAGTCAACTAAGCGCCCAAAGACGGCCAGCAGGCCAAAAAGAAAAAGAATCGTGGCAACCCACAATCTGACACGCGCCGTCTCTAGACTTTGCACAACGGCTGCCCCAAGCCTACCTTGCTGGAAGGAGAAGGACTTTGGAGCATACGTTGATTTCAGTCTCATCTACTTTTTACCTTGCTTTCACATCCTGAGCGCTGGCATAGCGCATAGCTGTTTCAGGAAGGGCCTGCCCCCCTTCAAAAAGCTGTTCTATATCCGCACATGCCACAAGCTGCCACCCCTCCATGGGGATCATACCTAAGTGTTCCTTAGCAAGCGCTTGTATGCGCATGGGATTTGACAGATGCGCCCACTCGGCCCTTAAAAGGTGATGATTTTCTTTTTGAACAATGAGACTACGCTCAATTGATGAAAGCTTGTCTTCCAGCAGCATGACTTGCTGTTTAGCGCCGTAGGTAATGGCGCCCAAAACGAGGGCGAGTCCAATACCCATCATGGTTACTTTTTGCATCACACGCTCTCTTTCTTTTCGACAGCGCGAAGTCTTGCTGATCTTGATCTTGGATTGGCTGAAAGCTCTTCCTCAGAAGGCGTCACGGACTTTTTCGTCAACAAGGTAAAAACATGCTCCGGCCCTTCGTGGCTGTGCCAAGGCAAATGGGGTGTCAGGTCCCTTTTTACTGCATTCTCTTTGAAAAAGTGCTTTACCAACCGATCTTCCAGTGAATGAAAACTTACAATAACAAGTCTTGAGCCTTCACGCAAAAGATCTATACTTTTTTTTAAAAAGACTTCTATTTCAGAAAGTTCTTCATTTACATAAATGCGAAGACCCTGAAAGGATCTGGTCGCTGGATCAATTTTGCCATGACGAGCATGGGGAGGCATGGCCAAACGAACAATATCGCTAAGCGCCGTTGTGGTCATAATGGGCGCTTGTTTGCGCACCTCAACGATGCGCCTTGCAATGCGCCTGGCGTATCTTTCCTCGCCGTAAACAAAAAGAATTCGTGCAATCTCTTCTTCTTCAAAAGTGTTCACAATGTCTGCCGCCGACACCGCACAAAGTCCCATGCGCATATCAAGGGGCCCTTCCTTGCGGAATGAAAAACCGCGTTCAGCTTCATCAAGCTGAGGAGAGGACACACCTAAATCAAGAACAATCCCGTCAACTTGAGCAATATCAAGCCCCCTTAAAACGGCGTCCATTTGAGAAAAACGTCCTTCCACAAACGTTAGGCGCTCCCCATACTGGCCAGCCAGGGCGTCCGCATGCTTGCGCGCGACTGGATCCCGATCAACGGCGATAACGCGCACACCCGCGGCCGCATCCAAAATCGCTTTCGTGTACCCTCCAACCCCAAACGTCCCGTCCACATAAACGCCACCTTCTTTGGGGGAAAGATAGGTGAGCACTTCTGCTAAAAGGACAGAGATGTGGGATTGGAGAGAACTCTGGATCATGAGACTTCTCCTTGGGAAAGGGAGGCCTCACGGTGCAAACTCAAAGTCGCTTGGGCATTTTTGGCGCGCACGCGCGCCTCTTCTTGGACCTGTTCAAATGATTCTGGGCGCCATAATTGAAAGGTTCCCCCTCTCCCTACAAAGGCGACGCGGTCCTCGATCTGCGCATAATCTAAAAGGCCTTGAGGCAAAATGACCCGCCCATCTCCATCGAAGGGAAGCTGTAAGGCATCCGCAAAAATTGACGCCGTCAAACTATCTTGCTCGTCAGAGAACATCGCCATGCCATCAACACTTTGACTCAGGCGCTCCATGCGGGCGTACCCACAGCAATCAAGAGCGGCGTATTTATAGGAACGAAAGGCAATAAAGCCTTGAAACGGCTCTTGGGACAACGCAGCACGAAAGGTTGCAGGCACACTCACGCGTCCCTTTTTGTCGATCTTATTGACGAACGTCGATAAGAACAATGCCATCCAATAATCCTCAAAATTGTCATTAACTGAAGAGCTTTTTTATTCACGGGTACAGTCCGTTTACAAAATGCTCCTCGAAGCGGTCATATATGGTATAACATGGGATTTAATGGGATTCAATGGATCAAATGTGGGAAATTACGGTTTTTCACAATGTTATCCACAACATACTTAGAATAAAGAAAAATAATAAAAATTATACATTTTAAATACTTATTTGAAATTTTCTCAAGGGTTTTGCAGCAAGCATCTGTTTTATAAAGAGATATGTCCACACTGAAAAAACTATGAAAAATCAGCCAATCTTTTACTTTGTTTGTACTTTTGTGATCCTTGTAAAATTGCTACAGGGACCGTAACGCACGTCAAAAAAACCTCGCGAAAAACACGCTGAGACCTCATTGAGTTAATAAGAAATTAAACATTTCCTGAAATCATGGGGTCGAAAGAAAAAAGACATCATGCTTGTGGGAGAACAGTCATGGACGAATTGCTGGGAGAGTTTTTAACTGAGACAACCGAGAGCATTGCCGCCCTTGACAACGATCTAGTGTCCCTGGAGCAGCAACCGGATAACCCCGAGTTATTAAGTCGCATTTTCAGGACCATGCATACCATCAAAGGGACGTGCGGTTTTATTGGCTTGCCTCGCCTTGAAAAAGTCGCCCATGCAGGTGAAAATGTTCTTGGCAAAATCCGAGACAAAGAGCTTGAGATCACCCCTGATATCATCACCCTTATTCTTGAGTGCCTTGATACTATTAAGATTATTGTCGATCATCTTGAGAAGGCAAGTGAAGAGCCAGCAGGAAATGATCAACCCCTTATTGACGCTTTGAACGCGGCTGCAAGCGGGGTAGCGACTGCCGTGCCTGACCCCTTCGAACAAAGGGAGGCTCAAGAAGAGTCTGTGACTTCTTGTGAGGAAACTGGCAACGTACGTGAAGAGGAAGATCCCCAAGGCGAGACACGAGAAACAGAAGAAGTCCTCAAAACGCCTGCAGCGCCCGCACCCGCGCCTAAATCACCTCCAAAACGTGTGACGCCGCCCCTGTCGGCTCCCGACGAACTGGCAGCCGCGACGAGGGAGGACGTTAAAAATTCTCCCAGTGTGGCGAATCAAAGTATTCGTGTGAGTGTGGACCTGCTCGAAAATCTTATGACCATGGTCAGCGAGCTGGTTTTAACAAGAAATCAACTCTTGCAGCTTTTGCGCGATACTGAAGATAGTGAATTTTCAGTTCCCTTGCAAAGACTTAACCATGTCACGTCTGAACTGCAGGACGGCGTTATGAAAACACGCATGCAACCCATTGGAAATGCTTGGTCCAAGTTGCCTCGCTTGGTGCGTGACCTTTCCCTCGAGCTCAATAAGAAAATCGATCTAGTCATGATCGGTGAAGACACTGAGCTCGACCGTCAGGTGTTAGAGTTGATTAAAGATCCTTTGACTCATATGGTGCGAAACTCTGCAGATCACGGCGTTGAATCCCCTCATGAACGTGCTGCCGCAGGTAAAAGCGAAACAGGCACAATCACGCTCAAAGCTTACCACGAAGGGGGGCACATAAACATTGCCATCAGTGATGATGGCAAAGGCCTTAACCTTGATGCCATTCGCAAAAAAGCCCTCGATACGGGCATCATGAAAGAGTCTGAACTGGAGACCTTATCGGAACGCGAAATTCGTCATCTAATTTTCAAAGCAGGATTTTCCACCGCACAACAAGTCACAAGTGTCTCTGGGCGCGGGGTGGGGATGGACGTTGTACGCACTAACATAGAGCGTATTGGGGGCACCATTGATCTCATTTCAACGCCTGGTAAGGGCACACACTTTACCATCAAAATCCCCCTTACGTTGGCTATTGTATCGGCGCTCATAGTGGAATCAGGCGGTGAACGCTTTGCCATGCCCCAAATCGGTGTGCTCGAGCTTGTACGGATTGCAAAGAATGCCGAATACAAAGTGGAGATGCTGAACAACACGCCGTTTTTACGTCTTCGCAACAGACTTTTGCCGTTGGTTGTGCTTTCTCATCTTTTGAAGCTAGAGGATTACCGACCCCCAGCGGTTCATTCTGCATCGGATGATATGTTGGAGCTGCTCCTTGGCAGTGGGCGCGATGAGCACTTTGTCATTGTGGCGCAAGTTGGGGCCTACGTCTTTGGGATTATTGTTGATCAAATTTTTGAAACCCAGGAAATCGTGGTCAAGCCCGTTTCTTCGATTTTACGCCACATCCCTGTGTTTTCTGGCAATACGATCTTGGGTGATGGCAGTGTGGTGATGATTCTTGACCCCAACGGCATCTTGAATGTCATGGGCAATTCTGGCGCCGAAGAAAACGTTCAAGAACCCCAACACCAAATCAAAAGCCTCCACGATGACGATTTAATGACGCTTCTCATTTTCAAAGCAGGCTCTGATGTGTCCAAAGCCGTGCCTCTTGCCCTTATCGCACGTCTAGAAGAACTTGATATGAAAGATATTGAACACTCTAACGGTCAAGCAGTTGTTCAGTATAGAGACGCACTCATGCCCTTGATTACAGTTGAGTACGGTCAGCAGTATCACGAATCAGGAAGGCAGCCCGTACTTGTATTTAGTGATCAAAACAGGTTTGTGGGCCTTGCCGTTGACGAGATTATTGACATTGTCGAAGAACACCTTGAAATAAAACTTAAGAACAACAACATGGGATCCTTTGGGTCAGCGGTTGTCAAAGGCCAAACAATGGAAATCATTGACGTTGACTACTACATCAGACAGGCTTTTCCCGATTGGTTCCAAAGCGGCGCCTACAAAGGAAGCGCCCCCGCAAAGCACGGCTCTCATATTTTGCTTATTGATGACAGCGTCTTCTTCAGGAACCTTTTGGTGCCTTATCTGAATATTGATGGTTATCACGTCACAGCCCTTTCCAGCGCAGAAGAAGCCATTACTCTTTGTGAAAAAGGCAAGACTTTTGACGCCATAATTTGTGACATCGAAATGGAGCGTATGAGCGGCCTTGAGTTTGCAGAGTATGTCAAACAAGATGATTGCCCTTGGAATCAAACGCCTCTTTTAGCGCTTTCCGCCCACGCCACACCCGAGGACATATCTCGAGGGCGCAGTGCAGGTTTTACTGACTATCTTTCCAAAAGCGACCGAGAGGCCATTCTCTCCTCCCTCGCGCAAGTCTTGGCCCTGTATGAAAAAGGAGCAGCAGCATGAGCATCAGTTCTCAACATCACACCCAAGATCGAAGTCAAAGCAAAGATTATGTGACTGTTTACATTAATGACCAACTTTTTGGGATTCCCGTACTACAAGTGCAAGATATTGTGCGCACACACAGCATCACCCCCATTCCTTTGGCGCCCCCTGAAATTGCTGGGTCTTTGAATCTTCGGGGACGCATCGTCACCGCCATCGATGTCAGGCAGCGTCTAGGTCTGCCATCGGACGTAAAGCAACGCAAAAAACTCATGAATATCGTCATCGAAACAAAAGGGGAACTTTATAGCCTTTTGGTTGATAAGCTAGGAGAAGTCCTCAGTCTGCCTGACGACAAGTACGAAAAAAACCCTGCAACCTTAGAAGAGTGCTGGCGCGAGATCTCAGCAGGTATCTATCGTCTCGAAGGATCACTTTTGATTGTCATGAATGTGAACGCCCTTCTGGATTTTTCTAGAAAACTCGTTGCATAATAGAAGGTAAAAAATAAATAGCAGAGGAGGGCAGCATGGCTGACTGCTTAATTGTAGAAGACTCATCAACGGTCCGCAAGGCCATACGCCGCGTCTTGGAAGAGTTTCCGTTTTCCATTAGGGAAGCAGAAGATGGCAGTATCGCCTTGAAGGCCTGTCAAGAAGCCCTTCCAGACCTGATTATCCTTGATTGGAATATGCCCGTCATGAATGGCATCGACTTTTTACGTGCGCTGCGCCAATTGGAGAGTGGAAATACGCCAAAAGTTATTTTTTGCACGACAGAAAATGACTTAAAGCATATTCGCGAAGCCCTTATGGCAGGGGCCGATGAATACATTATGAAACCCTTTGATAAAACAATCATCCAGGAAAAACTTGAACAAGTCGGAGCCATTTAGCGATGCTCTCAGATAGTCAACCCTCGTCACGCAATGCTCTACTGCCGTGCCGCGTTATGGTTGTTGATGACTCCGCCGTTATACGGGGCGCGCTCACGCGCATTTGCGAATCCGACCCTGGTATTTCAGTTGTTGCCACAGCGGTTAACGGATACGCAGCGCTTTCAAGCCTTAAACGTATTCCCGTAGACGTTGTGATTCTTGATATAGAAATGCCGGTCATGGACGGCTTGACGGCTCTTCCTGAAATTTTGAAAATTTCTCCTAAAACAAAAGTGCTCATGGCGTCCACCCTGACCCTTCGCAATGCCGAGATCAGTTTAAAGGCCCTAAGCCTTGGGGCCAGTGATTACATTCCCAAGCCCAGCACCGCCCAAGAAGTACAAAATTTGGACTCTTTTCGACGTGAACTGGTAACAAAGGTGAGAATTTTGGCTGGTAGACCCCTTCCCAGAGTTGAACGCGAGCCCTCAAGCGTCATGCCTGTTCGTCAAGATGTTAAAACGTCACAGACATCTCTTAAATTACGCCCTCTTCCCATACGCCTGCCAGCCGCCTTTGTCATCGGAAGTTCAACAGGGGGGCCCCAGGCACTTATGGAGGTGATGCGCGGTCTTAAGGATATCCTAAAGCCCATCTTCATCACCCAGCACATGCCCCCAAAATTTACAACCGCCCTTGCCAAACATCTCACCACCATAGTCGGTCGCACCGTCGATGAGGCAAGTCATGGTCAGATCGTCGAGACAAACGGCATTTATTTAGCACCAGGGGACTTTCATATGCGCGTGGAGCGCACAAGTTCTGGACATAAGCTCCTCCTAGACCAGGGACCAAAAGAGAATTTTTGCAGACCTTCCGTAGATCCCCTTTTTAAAAGTGCGAGTGATGCCTATGCGGGGCAAGTCATGGCTGTCATGCTGACCGGAATGGGCAGCGATGGCCTCAATGGGAGTCGATACCTCATTGACCGCGGAGGGGCCCTCATCGCCCAAGACGAGGCCACAAGTGTTGTTTGGGGCATGCCAGGCGCCGTCAGCGAAGCAGGCCTTGCCAGTGCGATCTTGCCACTGAATAAAATTGCAGAAACCATGTGCGCTTTTGCAGGAAAAAAAGGATAAAAGAAAGGTAGACCAGTTATGACAATGCTACAGCCTCCCTCAACTGTGACAAAAAATGTGGCCGGTGAGTTGTCCAGTGCTGATTACCAATATTTATGTGACCTTCTCAAGACACGTTCAGGTCTTGCTCTTTCCGCAGACAAAGGTTACCTCATCGAGAGCAGGTTGCTCCCTGTGGCGCGCGAGAACAGCTTAAAGAATATTAGTGAGCTTGTGGGCGCCTTGCGCGCTAACAGATCTGGCCTTGCGACCCAAGTCATTAATGCCATGGCAACCCATGAGACCTTTTTTTTCCGTGACGGAAAACCTTTTGAACTTTTTAAAGAATTTATGTTGCCAAGTATCGCTGAGACAAACAAAGCAGTTCGTCACATGCGTATTTGGTGTGCCGCTTGCTCATCGGGTCAAGAACCCTATACCCTTTCCATGATCCTCAAAGAAAAAAGAGAGTTTGCTGGGTGGGGTGTGGATATCGTGGGTACTGACATTTCCTCGGCGATCATTGAGCGCGCCAAGAGCGGCATGTTCACCCAGTTCGAGGTACAACGGGGACTACCTATTCAGCTTTTGGTCAAGTACTTCAAAGAAGTTGAAAGTGATTGGCAAATAGACGGCGAAATTCGAAAAAGCGTTAAATTTCAGATTCAAAATCTTTTAGATGACTTTAGATCCCTTGGAAAATTTGATGTGGTTATGTGCCGAAACGTGCTTATTTACTTTGATCCACCTACCAAGGCCAAGGTTCTAGAGAACATCGCCAAACAAATGAACCCCCATGGTTTTTTGGTCTTAGGTGGATCTGAAACAGTCCTGGGTCTTTCCCACTTGTTTGAACTAGTGGAAGGTAAACGAGGTATTTACAAACTGGCAAACCCCTCCTAGAATCCGAACAGTCATAGTGGAGCCTGCCTACCCTGTCGTGCCGCGCCTTTTCTTTCTTTATACGCTGACAATTCTTATTTGGGGATCTACATGGTTTGCCACAACATTTCAGCTTGGCTGCGTCAGCGTGGAGCAGTCCATCGCCTATCGTTTTTTTCTTGCCAGTTTTATGTTTTTTATTCCCGTTTTCTTTCAAAAGAAAAGAGCTATTTATCCTTTTAGGCAACATTTATTTTTTGCCCTTCAAGGATTTTTGATGTATTTTGCCAGTTACCTGTGCATTTATCATGCGGCACGTTACATCCCCAGTGGACTCAATGCCCTTTCCTTTTCTTTTGTCATTGTGCTCAACGTCATTTTTGTGAGCCTATTTTTCAAAAAACCTTTGTGTGTCAAGTTGTTGTTTAGCACGTTTCTTGGCGTCGTGGGGATTGGCCTGATCTTTTTGCCAGAAGTTCTCTCTTTTTCTTTACACCGCGGACACCTAACGGGCATGAGTCTGTCTCTTCTTGGATGTGTTTGTAGTGCTCTTGCAAACACCCTTATAGAACGTCACCGTCAACTCCCAATCCTTCATACGAGCGCCTTTAGTATGCTTTACGGCGCCATTTTTTGCTTGCTTTACGCGCTTGCAAAGCAGGAGCCCTTAACCTTTGATTTTTCACTTCCATATATCGCTTCTCTTGTGTATCTAGGCGTTTTCGGATCTGTGGTGGCGTTTGGGTGCTACACGATTATTCTCAATCGACTCGGCGCTGACAAGGGGGGCTATCCATTTGTCATGATTCCTGTGGTCTCACTTTTTATCTCACAGGTTTTTGAGGGGATGGAATGGCATAGTTATACTCTTGGCGGCATGTTGTTCCTTTTCACAGGCAATCTCCTTGCACTGAGTGGTACAACGACGTATGTTTCTCAGACCGGCACTTACCCAGCAAAACGGCTCACTCCTTAATATTCAGAATATTCCCCTGACTGTCCATTACGAGAGTATGAATTTTCAGGTCAGGAAATAATTTTGAAATTTTTTTTCGCACTTGGGCAAAAGTTCTTTTATGGCTTTCGAGCTGTTTAGCTTGTGGCTGGCGGGCATAAGCGGGTTGAAGCAGCTTGTATGCTTGACAATCCAAATGGTCTAAGAAAATGACCCGCGAGATCCCTTGGTTGTTTTTGGCCATCTTGATAACGTCCTCTAGGGTACGAGACCATTCTGGGTAAGCCATTTGTAAGTAAGAAAGAGAGGCACCAGGCATCATAAATTCGTCGTAAGTATCTTTCAGATTCAAGGTATTTTCCATAAAATCTTGAACTTCATCCCGCAAGTCAGAATCAATACATGAAATCAAGAGGGTGGTCGTCTTTTGTGCCTCGGGATGACGTGCGGGAACCACTTTAAATGAGTCCTGGGAAAGAATCTCATCAAGGGAAGGCATCGCCACCACCTCTTCTTGACTGGCCTCTGGGACCACCGTTTGAGTACCCTGAGCAGGCGTAAGGGTCACGCTCCATAGGCATAAACTAAAAACAATAGAGCGGCGCACATTTTTAAAATTAATCATTAATCTCCCCCTTTATTACTTATTGTTAACAAAAATCTAGCATCATCATGAAAAACAGTAAATAGGACAGAAAAAACAAAGAGCATGCCTTTAGAATCAGTTTCTTTTTATGAACGAACATTGTATAAGACTGCTATGGATCAGGGTGTTTTCCAAACTCAGGGGCACCACTTATTGCAGGAGAGACGGGTTTGCTGCGTTTTATCTCAACCCTTTTAACAGCGCTTTTGTGTACAGCCCTCGTGGCGGGAGCGGCTGTTGTGGGCATGTTTTATTATTACGGCAGAAGCCTGCCAAGCTACCAGCAACTTGCAAACTATCAGCCTCCTGTCTTGACCCGGTTCTATGCCAATGACGGGCGCGTGTTCGGGGAATACGCCAAAGAAAAGCGTTTGTACGTTCCCCTTCGCGCCATTCCCCAGCGCGTAAAGGATGCCTTTATCTCAGCCGAAGACAAGAACTTTTATACCCATATGGGGGTAGACGTTCCCAGCATTATTGGCGCGGCTGTATCCAATATTTCCCGTATTCAAGCATCCAAAAGACCCATTGGGGCCTCGACCATCACCCAGCAAGTGACTAAGAACTTTTTGCTGGCGGATATCTCATGCCTTGTCTCCCTCGAGCGTAAGATCAAAGAAGCAATTCTGGCCGTACGCATTGAAAATGCATATACCAAAGACTACATTCTGGAGCTTTATTTAAACGAGATTTATCTCGGAGGTGGCGCCTACGGTGTGGCAGCGGCCGCCCTTTACTATTTTAACAAGGGGCTTGATGACCTGACTTTGCAAGAAGCGGCTTTTTTGGCAGCCCTTCCCAAGGCGCCTAACCACTACCATCCCACCAAGAACCACGCCCGCGCCCTTGAGCGGCGTAATTATGTGTTGATCCGCATGCGCGATGACAACAAGATTACCCCTGCAGAGGCAGCGGCCGCCATTGCCTCTCCCCTCGAGCCTAAAGTGCGCGCCCTGGGACAAAGCGTGGAAGGTGAATATTTTGCAGAAGAAGTGCGCCGCGAGCTCATCGAGAAATTTGGCGAGCAGTCCCTTTATAATGACGGTTATGTTGTTAGAACCACGCTGAATCCCGTGTATCAAGAATTTGCCGAAGAATCGCTTCAGGCTGGCCTTGAGATCTATGATCGGCGTCACGGTTGGCGCGGTCCCCTAACCCATTTAACGCTCCCTACTCAAGAAAGCCCGCCTACTGCCAACGGCCCTTGGGTCGAGCATTTCAAAACCATGCCCTCGTTTGTGGGCGGCAAAAAATGGACGCGCGCGCTCGTCCTTTCTTGTCAAAAGGACACTGCTGTTGTGGGCCTTGCAACGGGGGAGATCGGCCGCATTCCTTTATCAGAACTCACGTGGGCGAGAAAATATATTGGCGCTGACTCCCTTGGTCCTGCGATTACGAGCGCTCAACAAGTCCTAAGCGTGGGGGACGTGATTTTTGTTCAACGCCTTGAGGACGGCAAGGAGGCCTACCGCCTTTGTCAGGTTCCTGAAGTCTCAGGCGGTTTAGTCGTCATGGATCCTCACTCGGGACGCGTTCTTGCCATGCAAGGCGGCTTTAACTTTAACGCAAGCCAGTTCAACCGCGCAACCCAAGCCATGCGTCAAACGGGCTCGGCCTTTAAGACCGTTGTGTATCTGACAGCCCTTGAGAAAGGTGTATCCCCTTCGACCATCATCGATGACTCGCCTTTTGTTATAAATATGGGCCACGGCCTTGGCGTTTGGCGACCCCATAACTATGACAACTCGTTCATGGGCCCCATGACCATGCGTCGCGCCTTTGAGCTTTCCCGCAATACGGTTACTATTCGCCTCACCCACGAGCTTTTGGGCATCAAAAGTGTGGCCGAAATGGCGGACCGCCTTGATGTCATCCATAACATGCCGCGCCAACTAGCCATGGTGCTAGGAGCAGGTGAGACGACTCTTTTAAAAATGGCAACGGCCCACGCCATGATCGCCAATGGCGGTAAGAAAATCCACCCAACCCTTATTGACCGCATTCAAAATCGCCACGGCAAGAACGTCTTTGTCCGTGATGATCTGTCGTGCATTGGCGGCACGACGTCGTTGATGGATATGCCGTTTTTAGAAGACCACCGCGCCCAGATCCTGGACCCTGTGGCGGCCTATCAAATGGTCTCGTTCTTGGAAGGAGCAGTACAACGAGGAACTGCGCGCCAACTTGCCTCCCTTGGACATCCCTTGGCGGGTAAAACGGGAACCACCAACGACTTCAAAGACGCCTGGTTTGTGGGCTTTTCCCCAGACCTTTTGGTTGCAGCCTATATTGGGTTTGACCATCCGCGATATATGGGTAATCACCAAAGTGGTGCCCGCGTCGGTCTTATCCCTGTTTTTGAGTTTTTCAAACGCGCCCTCGTGGGCAAGGCACCCATCCCCTTTCGTATGCCACCAGGCGTGAAACTCATGCGTGTGAATGCAAATTCTGGCCGGCCAGCCTCGGAAGAAGACGGACCTGTGATTTTGGAAGCCTTCAACCCTAAGGCAAAAGAAACCCCTTCGCGGGTTTCTGGAGACACTAGTGATCCGGCTTCTGACCAGGAGGCCCTTGAGGAGGCCGCTCCTTCCGACGAAGATGATCGATCCTCTGCAGACAGGGACGCCCTTGATCATCTTGTGGACACCCATACCCCCAAAGAAAGCGTCTCAGGTACCGGGGGCTTGTATTAAGCCCCCACCCCTTTAATTTTTTAAGGAGATTCCCATGAAAGCAGAAATGATTCAGTCTATTGACGCCATCGAGCAAAGCCTTGCCCTTTTACGGAGGCATCTTTGACTGGGATATCTCCCACGCGCTTCTAAAGGAACTTAATACAAAAGCCGAAGACCCCGACCTTTGGAATGATCCTGCCAGCGCTCAAGAAGTCATGCGAAAGCGCGACGCCCTTGCCGCCGCCCTTGGCAAGTTCGAGGCGTTCGAGAGGCGTTTTAAGGACGCCGTCGAGCTTCTTGCCCTTGCTGAAGAAGAAAACGAAGACGCCCTTGCCTTAGAAGCGGAGGACGCGATTCTTTCCTTGCAAAAGGAAGCTCGCCGCCTTCAAATCGAAAGCCTTCTAAGCGGCGAAGCTGACGGCAACGACTGCTTTTTGGAAATTCATGCAGGCGCTGGCGGGACCGAGGCCCAGGACTGGGCGCTCATGCTCCAGCGCATGTATGCACGGTGGGCCGACGCGCATAAATATAAGCTTGAGTGGATTGAAGAAAGTGCTGGCGAAGAAGCCGGGATCAAGTCCTGTACTGTGCGCGTAAAAGGGTTTCAAGCTTTTGGATGGCTCAAGACCGAGTGCGGTGTGCATCGCCTTGTGCGTATCTCGCCCTTTGACAGTAACGCCAGACGCCATACAAGCTTTGCCTCCGTTGGCGTGTACCCCGTGGTGGATGACGCCATCGAGATCGACATTGAAGAAAAGGATCTGCGCATTGATACCTACCGCTCGTCGGGGGCAGGCGGGCAGCACGTCAATACCACGGACAGCGCCGTACGGATCACACACTTGCCCACGAACATCGTGGTACAGTGCCAAAACGAACGCTCGCAACACAAAAACAAAGCCCAGGCCATGGCCATGCTGCGCTCGCGCCTTTACGAACGAGAATTGCAGGCAAGAGAGGACGCCGCGCGCGCGACCAACGCCCAAAAATCCGAAATTGGTTGGGGTCATCAAATTCGCTCATACGTGCTGCATCCCTACCAAATGGTGAAAGATTTAAGGACAGGCGTGGAACGCGGCAACGCCCAAGGGGTCCTTGACGGAGACCTTGATCCGTACTTAGAGGCTGCCCTTGCGGCGCGCATCGGAGACGCAGACACGTGAGCTATTTTTCGCCCCACGATTTTAGCAAGGATACCGAGCGCGGTCTTGAGATTTTAAAAAACAAATCTCAGGCCGCCCGCTTCGTCGGACTTGATGTGGGAAAAAAGACCTTGGGGCTTGCCATCAGTGACGCGCGCGCCCTTATCGCCAGCCCCCTTCGTACCTTAAAACGGGCTAAATTTGGCCCCCTCATGGAGGCACTTCAAAAGTCTCTCACCCCTTACGAGGTCTGCGGGTTTGTCACGGGCCTTCCCTTACATATGGACGGCAGTGAAAGCATCCGCAGTCAGGCCTCCCGGGCCTTTGCAGTAAACCTAGAAGAGGCCCTCAGCCTTCCGGTTCTTTTTTGGGACGAGCGTCTGTCAACGGCCGCCGCTACCTGGAGCCTTCATGAGGCAGGCCTTGCCCGCACACGTCACAAAGAACGTGTGGATAGTATTGCTGCCGCCCTAATCTTGGAGGGGTTTCTTGATGCTCTTCACACGCGTTAACACATCGATTTCACTTAATTGACATAGAAATTAATTGAAAAAAAACATACCTTTTTTCTACAAAAATACAAAATTACACATATTATTAGGAGAAATTCATGAAAAAAATTGTTGTAGGTCTAGGCATACTTTTAACAATTAGCCTTTCTTGCTTTTCCACAGTCACAGCCTCAAACCCAGATCCCGATACAGATACTGCAATAGGGCCTATTCACCTGTTACCTCAGAACGTACTCTCCCTTGTGATAGGTAATTTACCCCTTCAAGATTTCTTTCAAGCTGCACGCGTGTGTAAAGGGTGGCATCTTGCCCGTGAAAATGCCGTTCCTTACAGCGCACGAGAAGAAGGCGTATTTATGCTCCATGACGATCATAGGTGGTCTGATCATCTGTGTGAAAGTGCGCTTGTTAAAACCACTTCTTTCTTTTACGAAACCGACGGGTTTGCCTTTGTCCCGTTTTCACAAAGAACCTTCCCTCAAGGAAGTGTCCGTCTAAGCGATGAGGACGTCGCTCCTTTTTTTGACACACTTTACGCCCACGCCTTTGGAGCCGGAGCTGCCTCATACACCCTTTACGGCCATACCATTGGAGGCATCCCAGACACCCTTTCTCCCCAAGATCTTCTATGCCTTAAAGGCGTGCTGCCCTGGTCCCGCATGATTTATAACCCCAAAAGGGAAGACGCTAAAAGCGACGCGCTGACCTTTTTAACAAAGACATCTCAGAATAAAAACCTCGTACGACTTATATGGGGACCAACTAATCATATCTTAACACCTGTAATCCGCACCCTTGTCTTTACAACAGAAGAGGCAAGAGATTATGCATTGACAAGCGATTTATTTTTCACCAATAGAGACCATAAAATCCACCTCGTGGCAGAAGAAGGAGAACTTCTTAAAAACGGCATCCTGGACACCTGCCATACTGACCACCACTTACGCCACCTTGTCATTTCCGATCCCAACGAAATAGTTTTCGAACTTGCAAGTAACGCTTTTATGAATTTGGAAAATCTACGTTCTTTTGACTCCCGAGGACTGACCAAGGTTAAACGCGTAGGATACCAGTTTCTTGCCGGCTGCCCCAATCTTCGTGACTTCAACCCACGAGGATTTCGTGACGTTCAAGAGATTGACTCTAGCTATATCACCAGAGAAGAGCTACCTCTCTCAAAAGAAGCCCTAGAGGCCATGTGGGAAAAAGACCCTGCCGAGGCACAAAAAAATAGAGACGACGCCTGGTGTCGCCTTAAAATAAGCCAACGCGTGTTCAGCATGCGCCCCGGCGGCCACCCAGGCGGCCTCACCATAGTGCCACCAGGCTTTAACCCTGGCCACTATCTTCTATACAATCCCCATGTGATGCCCTTGGCATTGGCAAAATATCCTGGAAATCCTGAACGCTTTGCCTTTGAGCACTATGAAGCTCACGGCTTTGAAGAAGGGCTTACCTATAAAACTCCCAATGATTTTAATGTGGAGACCTACCTTCTGTTTAATGAGGACGTAAAAGCGTATGCACTCACACAGAGAAACCCAAGAGAATTTGCCATAAAACACTTCATCACGCGCCAACAAATAGAAGCAAGGTTGTATAAATTTGAGCTTCCCCGCGGATTCACTGCAGCCGGATATCTGGTCAAAAACGCAGACCTTGAGGACTATGCGAGGAGTGATACCGAGCTAGAACGAGATAACAAGCTAAAAGTTCACTATACCCGCCACGGTCAGCATGAGACTCGCGAGTTCTAAAGCTACTTCGTCTGTTACCTTTACCAGCGCCTTCAGAAATGGAGGCGCTGTTTTATTTAAATATGCTTTTACATATAAACCAATATTGATAAAAATTATGATCATCTCCATATTGCCCTTATTAGACTTTCTAAAGACAACACTGGAGACTTTCCATGACAAAAACCCTCACCCGCTTAGCCCTTCTGTTAGCGGGGGCGAGCCTTACCTGCCTTACGCCTGCGACGGCCTTCAATCTTGATGATCAAGACGCGACCGAGACCTCGATTCGCAGCCTCCCCGAAGAACTCTTGCCCCTCATTGTGGGACAGCTCCCCCGGGACGATTTTTTTAGAGCCGGTGAGGTGTGTAATGCCTGGCAAAACGCACGCCAAAAAATTCTGCCAGACCTTGTCAAGCAGGAAGGGCACCTGATCCTCCATGACAAGCCCGGGATCTCTCAAGATCTTCAGTCCCCTGTCCTTACAGACGCCCTCGAGACACTCCTCCACCGCGACGGCTTTGTCTTTGTCCCCTTTGGGTATGAGCATTTTTGCGCGCACTTTCTTTGCGACCAAGACATCGAAGACATTCTTCCAAAACTCTATGCCCATGCCTTTGGCGAGGAAATAACCCTGCTGTCCCACCAGGACCGGCTATGCCTCGAAGCTGTCCTTCCTTGGTCCCGTCTGGCGGTGGCGGACAATGAGGTCGCCCGAAAGAACGCGTTGGCCTTTCTCCTCACGACTTCCCCAAACCCCACCCTTGTTCGGTTTTCCCCTGATCTCGATCCAAATGCATTTATAAGGATTCCTCATACCTTCGTCTTAACAACCAACGACTTTCACGAAAACAAAAATAGTTTAGAGAAGTTCCTTCGCTTACATCCAAACCACCGTCTCCACCTGGTGGCAGAAGAGGGCCACCAGGTAATCAAAGGATGCTTTAATATCGGCATACGCCTACTGACGAGTCGTGACGTGACGATCTCAGATCCCCAAAAAAACGTAAGGAGTCTTGGAGAGGACTTTCTTGAAGGTGCACTCTTGCAGTCTTTGTGTCTGCGTCTTCCTGCGCTCGCATCTATACGCACAGGCTTTCTTGGTTGGTCTCGCACGCAGACTTTATGTCTTGATCTCCCTCTCCTGAGTTCTGTGGTCAATTTTTTTATTGCCCACGCTCAAATGGGCTCTTTGCGACTTGATTTTCCTTCGCTTACGACCATCGGCTCAAGCTTTATCTATGACGCGCAGGCGCGCGCTTTACGCCTGAATTTCCCTGCCCTCCTTTCTGTGGAAAGAGCCTTTCTTTACGCTGCACGCATGGACTCTTTACGTTTTGATTTTCCTTCCGTGACCGACATAAAAGGTCTTTTTCTTTACGAAGCTCAGATTGGCTCGCCCCTGACCCTTGATCTTCCCGCATTGTCGTCCCTTGGCCCTTATTTTCTTCGCAACACTCAGGTCGAGGTTTTGCGTCTTAGTTTGCCCAAGGTCACTGACACCGAGGACAAGTTTGTCTCTAACTGCGCTCACCTTGAAGAGCTTCACTTACAAAATCTAGGAGGGGTCACGCGTATTGGCCAGGGGGCTTTTGCGGGCTGTGACGCTTTGAGTGACCCGTCACGCCAAGAACTTGCCGCCCTTTATCACGCCGTCGCAAATAAACCCCAAGGTTACATCGCACCGGCGGATCCCCTTGATTTTGACCCGTCCATCTAACTGCTTTGTCACCCAGACGTGGCGAAGCATGCTCAAACACAAGGTCTTGACCCCCTCAAGTTCGCCTTAGAACACTACCAGACGGTTGGGTATAAAGAAGCGCGTCGTTACGCCTTGCCCGCGACCTTTGACAAAGAAATTTATCTTTTGTTCAATCCTGACGTGAAAGAAGCATCTTTGCTACAGGATAATCCTGACGCCTTTGTGATCGAGCACTTTTTCACACGCCGACGTGCTGAAAACAGGCTTTATAGATTTGACTTGCCCAAAGGTTTCACTGCGCAAGGCTACCTCGCGAAAAATCCAGACCTCCAAGAGTATGCCAAGAGCGAAAGCGAAGCAGAGCAAGATATGAAACTTAAGGCCCATTACACCCGTCACGGCCAGTATGAGGGGCGTCTCTTCTAAGGATAGGCGGTCTCAAGCCATCACCCAGCGCCCTCGAGACATCGGGGGCGTTTTTGTTAAGGCCCTTATTTTATCCTATGATAAACGAGGCCTTGCCATCCCAGGGGACGACCAATAGTCCTGATGGGTTTCGGTCGTTGGGGCAATAACACAACCCGCACCTCATGAGGTTCTTGGACGGCACGTCTTGAAGAGTATTTACATCAAACACAAGGACGCACGCTTTTGTGTCGACCATAAAGGTGTTCTAAACCATTTGGCAATCCTGATCTGACGAACGGTGCGTCTTTTGACTTATTTCAAGTCGACCTAAGGCGTTATTTAAATGATAATTTCTTTATTGACAAAAAAGATATATATGCACATATCCCTTTTATAGAAACCTTATCCCCCACAGGAGAATATACATGCAAACAATTGTTTCTAGACTGGCCCTTCTTATGACGGGCGCAAGCCTTGCTTGCTTTGCCCCCGCCAAGGCCACAGACTCCCTTGAAGA